>ERZ894183.1-NODE-1-length-809509-cov-14.161340_pt1 | contig 809509 bp, 687 predicted proteins | sample MGYA00380279_ERZ894183 | MGnify/ENA primary metagenome ERZ894183 (study PRJEB32331, sample SAMN06328422) | human gut metagenome | biome: human gut microbiome; feature: stool | host: Homo sapiens | collected 2013-06-26 ... | reverse complement strand
CGCCCTTGAACGTGTCGGGCACCTTCTCGCCGGTGTCCGCGTACGTGAACTCGACCGTCCACGAGCATCCCACTCGTTTCGACGTGTCGACTCCGCCCATGGCCGCCTTGACCTTGGCAGGCAGGCTGGAATAGCCGGAACCGTAGGCCGTGTTGATCCAGAATCTTCCGTCGCCGACGATGTTCCCGTGCTCGTCGAACCTGTACAGTTCGCTGACGCTGCCGCCGTTCCAGTCCTTCAACCGCATGGTCATGCTGATCTGGTGGGTCTTGCCGGACGGGTCGGTCCAGTCGCCCACGGACGGGATGGTTAATGAGGCGCCGATTTTCAACGGCCACATGCCTTGGGACGAGGGGTCAGTGGACTTGTACCACGCGCCGTCCTCGAACTCGACCTGCGAGAGCCTTGTGTCGGTGGTGTTCAATATGAACTGACGGTAATCCGCGGGCACGTCGTTCATCTCAAGATCATGCACCGTGAGGCCATCGGAGGTCTTGTCCGTCACCGTCCTCACCGTTCCGGTGGTCTTGGACTTGGCGGGCTGGGTGGTGTTCTCCCTGCCGCGCTGGTTCGACGGAACCTCGCCGGTGGCATCCGAAGCGTTCTTGTCGTAGTCCAGGCGGTATGCCTTGTCGAACACGATGTCGTCGAGCACGTTGCCGTAGTCGAGCTGCTTGGAGTCGATGCTCTTGAACGTGAAGCGGGTCGTGGTCTGCCCGTCGGGGATCAGGTAGGTGCCCTCGTAGGTCTCCCACTGGTCGGCGTGGTGGCGGTTGTTGCCGTTGGTGACCTTGGTGGCGATGGTCGTGGACTTCTCGTTGAGTTTGTCGCCGTGCCCGTTGACGCTGGTGCGGGTCATCTCGACCGGCTGCTCGTGTCCCGGCGCGCCGATCATGACCTGCATCTTGTCCAGGTAGCTCTGATTCAGGCTGGCGTGCTTCAACCTCACCTTGTACAGGGTGCCGGGCGTGGTCCTGATGTCCTGGTAGATCGCGGTGCCGGCCTCGTATGCGCAGAGCTCCGCGTACACGTTGTCGGCGGTGGAGTCGTCGTACTGGAGTTCGACCGCGTTGGCCTTCTGCTGGACGTTGCTTCCGGCCTTCTGGGTGCTGGTCCAGCCGAACTTGGACCTGTCCCACCCGTTGATGGCGGTCCACTTCCAGCTGGGGCCATTGGGAAGGCTGGTGGCGTGCAGGGTCTTGCCCGCGTTCGGGTCGATGCTGGTCCAGCCGCCGAAGCTGTCCTTCCACTGGTCGTGGTAGTTCACGCTGAAGTCGCCGTTGACCAGATGGTCCGGCAGGCTGGCGTTGGTATCCGCGACGGTCTTGACGGTTCCGCTGGTCTTGGTCTTAGCGGGCTGGGTGGTGTTCTCCTTGCCACGCTGGTTCGACGGAACCTGACCGGACGCATCGGCCGAGTTCTTGTCATAGGTGAGCTTGTATGCCTTGGTGAAAACCACGTCGTCCAACAGATTTCCGGTGTTGAAGGACGGCGAGTCAACGCTCTTGAACGTGAACACCGTCACATCGGAAGTGGCTACATAGACTCCCTCATAAGTCGCCCACTGTCCGTCATGGTTCCGTGACGAATGATATCCAAGCCCGGAACCCCATGAGATCTCGGCCTTGTTCGATGCGTGGGTCGAAATGGTCGTGGATGCCGTGGACTCCCCGATGGCGTCAAGCCCGTTCTGGGACTCGACACGGGTCATCCTCACCGGCTGCTCGTTTCCATCCGCCCCGATTAGAACCTGCATCTTGTCCAAATACTCGCTGCTCAAACTGGTATGCTTCAACCGCACCTTGTACAGGGCACCGGGCGTGGTGCGGATGTATTGGTGGATGCTGCTCTGTGCCTGATATGGAGAGAGCTCGGCGTACATGTTGCCCGTACGTGAATCCCTTTGAAGTTCGACCTCGTTCGTATGCCATTGCGAGGACCCCTCCTGGACGCCAGACGTTTTTCCGGCCTCGCTGGAATCCCACGCGAATCTATCCGAATCGAAGGTCGACGGGAGGGAGACCCATTTGGTGGGATTATCGGACTCGTAGACCATCTTGTCCTTGCGGCTGACACCCCACCAGTTCCTCTTCTTGTCACGAAGGTTCTGGCTTAAGACATCAGCTCCCGGATATTCGAAATCGCCGTTGACCAATTCGGTCGGCAATCCGTCAGAGGTATCCACGACGGTCTTCACCGTGCCGGTCGTCTTGGATTTGGCGGGCTGGACGGTGTTCTCCTTGCCACGCTGGTTCGACGGGACCTCGCCGGCGGCGGCGGTGGAGTTCTTGTCGTAGGAGAGGCGGTATGCCTTGTCGAACACGATGTCGTCCAGCAAGTTGCCGTGTTCCATCGACTCGGCGGCAACGCTTCGGAAGGTGAACCGGGTGGTGGTCTGACCATCCGGGATCACATACGTGCCCTCATACGTTTCCCATTGGTTCTCGTGGTTACGGTCCGCTTCACCGGTGTTGGACACCTTCGTGGCGATGGTGGTGGACTTCTCGTTGAGTGTGTCGCCGTTGCCGTTCACGCTGGTGCGGGTCATCTCTACGGCCTGCTCATGGCCGGGCGTGCCGACCATGACCTGCATCTTGTCGAGATAGCCGCTGTACAGGCTGGCGTGCTTCAATCGGATCTTGTACAGCGTACCGGGGACGGTCTTGATGTCCTGGTAGATCGCGGTGCCCTTCTCGTAGGCGCAGAGTTCCGCGTACACGTTGTCGGCCTGGTCATCGTATTGGATTTCGACCGCGCCGGCCTTGTGCTGGATGTTGTCGGTACCGTCCTTCTGGGTGCTGGACCAGCCGAATTTAGTCTTGTCCCAACCATTGACGGTCTTCCAGATTGCGGCGCTGTCGTTCCAGTTGCGGACGGAGTTCAGATACTTGCCATCGGGGGTGATGGATGTCCAGTTCCAACCGCCGGTCAGCCATTGGTCTTTGTAGTTCACGCTGAAATCGCCGTTCACCAGATGGTCCGGCAGGCCGCTCGTGTCGTCGACCGCGGGCTTCACGACGCCTTTCGCGTCCCCGGTCGCGCCGGTCGTGTCCACCGCACCGGCGGTGCCGGCCAGCCCCGCGCCCAACGTGGACGCGGCGACCAGACCGGCGATGAGTCTTGTGAAGAATCCCATTCTTTTTCATTCCTTCATATTGTTTTTAGAAAAGTCCTTTGATAAAGGGAACGGAAGGAGGCCGGAGAGGCGAAGCCTCCACAGCCTCCTGCCATGAATCGTCCGGGAAAAGAGGTCAGGCCGCGATCGGACCGTCGCCCAGGTTCTCGTGGCGGACTCGGTAGGCGGCGAAGCCGGACGCGGTGGCCACGAGGATGATCGCGAACGCGCCGACCAGCATGACGGCCATGGTGGTCGCGCCGGTCTGAGGCAGCTGGGTGATGTTGTCGATGTTCTTCACCACGGCGGTCGGGGTGGTGGTCTTGCCGTCCGCGTTGTTGACCGTGCCGGTCAGTCCCGGCTGGTCCTTGCCGGTGATGGTCACGTGGCCGTCGTCGGTGATCTTGAGGGTGAAGCTCGGCTTGACGAAGCTGAAGTAGCCGGTCGGCACCTGGGTCTCCTTCACGGTGTACGTGCCGGCGCCCAGACGGGTGAAGTTGATCACGCCGGACGCGTTCGTGGAGAATTCGGTGGCTTTGGACTCATCCGTGGTGAACGTCCACTGGTTCGAGCTCGTGTTCCACACGTACCACTGGTTCAGGCTGTCGTTGTGGAGCTTGAACTTGGCGCCCTGGATGACCTTGTTGCCGTCGGCCGCGCTGATCTTCTTCAGATTCACGTCGTAGGTCGGGACCGGGGTCTCATCGGTGCCCGGCCCCGGGGTCGGCACGTCCGGCGGGATGACGGACGGCAGCCAGTTCGACGTGAGGATGATCTGGTTGATGGCCTTGTTGGCCTTGGACGCGTTGACGACCTTGCCTTGGTAGGTCACGGTCACCTGCTTGCCCTGGTAGGTGTCCACGAGGCTTTGCAGGCTGGTGACCTTGAAGCCGGTGCCGTCGGTCTGGGTGTTGCCGGCCGCGGCGGTGATCTTGTCCTTGCCGATGGTGCCGAACTGGTTGGTCACGTCCGTGCCGGACGACGTGGTCGCGTGGAACGAACCGTCCACGTATACGATGCCGGTCATGTGGTCCTCGAGGGTGATGGTGTCCACGGCCAGCTTGTTCGGCACGGTGAACGTGGCCTTGAAGTCACGGGTCTCGCCGTTGGTCGCGGCCGCGGAATCCTTCCACGTGCCGTCCACGCTCTTGATCTTCTTGTCGATCTTGGTGACGTTGGTCTTGATCTGGGTGGAACCGAGGGTCTGGCCGTTGCTCATCCTGACGCTGCCGCCGATCGTGGTGGACACGAGGATCGGGATTCCCTGGGCGTCGACGACGAGATAATAGCCCTCCGGCAGGGTCAGGTTCAGACTGCCCGTGGCGGAGGTCTGGTTGGTCTTCACGGCCGCCACCTTGCTGGACGCGGCGGTGGACTGCAGGGTGCCGGCGACCTTGCGCAGCGTGTCCGAATTGGTCTTCAACCGCAGGAGTTGTTCGGCGGCGTTACGGCCTTCGGACGTGTTGTAGGTCACACCGTTCTTGTTCAACGCGGCCTTGACCCACGCGTCGGTCGTGGCGTCCGGGGATGAGGCGCTCACGCTCTTCACGTTCGCGCCGTCCTTGACGACGTCGTTGTATCCAGCGACCTTGTACACGGTGAAGCTGTGTCCGGCTAGGGTGCTGCCGTCGCCCGCGTTCAGGGTGAGCGTGCCGTCGGCCGCGAACGCGGCTCCCGGAACGCACAACGCGGCCAACGCGGCGGCGGTCGCGCACGCGGCTGAGATCTTCTTCATATCCATACTGGATGTCTCCTTTGATAGGGATTCTTCTGTTTTCTGCACGGACGGCTCACGCTGCCGTGGAAGTCCGATATCGTCGGCGTCCGCTTTCGGATCGCCGGCCGGTTGCCGGATCTCTCAACCATTCCCACGTGCACATGGCCGTATGAGCGCAGATATTCGAACGGGTGGCACCCCAATAAGATGGATGGGGGCGTGGGCCGTTCTTTCGGACGAGCCACGCCGGCCTTGTACGGCATCCACGGTCCGGGAAAGGAAAAGGGCGGGATGTTGGAGAATCCTCCAACATCCCGCCCGTGGCGTCACTCATGCCGTATGGCGGATCCGAACGGTCATCGGATCATTTGGCGGCATGCACGCCGTGCTTGACGGTCGAGGTCCTGCGACGTGCGCCCAAGAGGGTCACGCCGACACCGCCGAAGGCGATGATGGACAGCAGGACGCCGCCGATGGCCATGCCGGTCTTGGCGAGATCCTCGCGGTAGCCGCTCCAGTCGTCGGTGTTCGAGTCCACGGTGGTGTCCTCGCATAGGGTCTTGTCGCCGACCTTGACCTGCTTGAGGCCTGTCGTGTCGGACGCGTCGCCGTCGACCTTCGTGTCGGCGTCGGACTTCTCGTCGCCGGTCTGGTCGCCGTCGGTGGACTGCTGGCCGCCGAACTGGTCGGTGACGGGGCATTCGACGAGCGGCGTGCCGGTGACCTTCACACGGTCGGTGTGCTTGCCGCCCTGCTCGACGCCCTTCAACGTGCCGGTGATGACGGTGGACTCGCCGGGCTTGAGCACGAGGGTGTCCCAATCGTCCGGATACTTCAGGTCCGTGACGTCGCCTTCGCCGGCGATGGTCCTGTCGACCATCTTGAGGTCCTTGGCGAGATACCAGGCGCCCTCACCGGTCGAGGAGTCCGTCTTGGACGTGTTGGTGATCTTGAACGCGATCTGCTGGCTGTCTCCGGCCATCTTCAACGCGTCCTTCACGTCGTCGCGGTCGCCGGCCTGTTCGCCGGAGGCCACGTCGTACTTCTCGATGTGGATCGACGGGGTCATGTCCGGGGTGCGGGTCCACACGATGTTGGACTGGAACTCCTTGTCGTTGAAGATCTCGGTGAACTGGTTCTCGACGCGTTCGGACACCTTCAGGCGCTTGCACTGGATGTACGCGCGCCAGCCGTTCTCATGCGCGTTGTCCGCGGACACGAGGGCACGGTACGCTTCGGTCGCCTCGACGGTGACCTGGCCGTTGGCGTCGGCCGTGGCGGTGAACAGGTCGCCGCCGAGCTTCGAGCCGTCGAAGCCGTTGCCGGCGAGCTTGTCACCCTTGGCGGCGAGCACCTTGCCGTCCCTGTACAGGTCGCGGGTCGCGTACACGGCCCACTGGCCCGTGTACTGGTCGAACTCGGTGTTCAGCGGATCCACGATTTTCCACTGGCTGACTTGCGGGTAGGCGCGGTCGGCCGGGATGACGGAGCTGTCGAGCTGGTAGAGGAAGGTGCGGTCCTTGTACACGCTTCTGCCGTCGATGCTTTCGCCGCCGACCTTGACGGTCACGTCCTTGGCCGGGTTGACGGGCTTGAGCGGGTTGGACACCTCGTTGGTCTCCACGGTCGTGTCGTTGGTGACCTGGATGGCCTTGTTCCTGACCGTGTACCCGTCCTTGACCTTGACGACCTTGTACGGCATGACGACCTGGTAGGTCTGGCCGAGGAGGTTCTGGTCGATGGCCGGATCGTTGAGCGGATCATGCTTGCCGTTGGTCGAATACTTGGCGAGGTCCTTCGGCTGGGGGTCGCCCTTGACGGTGACGCCCTTCTTCGGGATCCACGTGTCCACGGTCTTCGCGTACACGTATGCGACGCCGTCCTTGATCTGGATGTTGAACTTTCCGGTCACGTCCTTGCCGGACTGGTCGAGCACCTCGATCTTGGATTCGTCGATGGCGACGTACTCGTCATCGAAATCGTCGGTGATGCCGGCCTTCCACACGCGGTACGCGTTGTCGGTCTGCTTCAGGTCGAGGGTGACCAGATAGTTGCCGGTATCGCCCAGCAGCATGGTCTTCCCGTCGATGCTGACGGTCGGATCGCCCTGCTCCTTGGACTGGTTGTCCTTCTTGGAGGGGTTGTGGACCGGCGGCATGTTGTCGACGATGTTCGACGGGGTGATCATGTTGTTCAGCGTGAGCGCCCACTGGTTGGCCACTTTGCGGTCGACGGGAGCGTTCTTCGCGACGGTGCCTTCGAAACGGACCTGCACCTGCGGGTTCGTGCCGGCCTTCCAATGTTCGGCCACGTACTTGTTCGAGTATGTGATGGTGAACTTGTGCGCCGCGGTGTCCCATGCGACCGTGTAGTCGCCTTCGACGCCCATCTGCGGGTCGCTGGTGGTCAGCTGTCCGCCGGTGGCGAGGTCGGTGACCTCCAAGGTCTGCGGGTCGGGTTCGAGGTACTGGTCGTACACGTCGGTGTCCTGGATGGACACGATCCGGTATCCGAGGTCGGCGGGCAGTTTCGGCTGCGTGGTGAGACGGTATTCGACCTTCTGGCCCGGATACACGACTTTGTCGTCGGCGTCGTTGTTCGCGCCGCCCTGGCTGCCTTCGGCGATGACCTTCTTCTTGACCGGTGGGACGTAGCCGCAGATGTGCGGTTCGTTGGTCGGCTGGGACTCGTTGTTGACCTTCTCGGAACCCGAGTTGGTCAGCTTGGAGCCGTCGGGGTTCTCGCAGAACGTGAGCTCGTCGCCCGCGGCCTTCCTGAAGTCCTTGCGGACCTGGGCCGCGCCCTTGCCGTTGGCGAAGTTCACCACGCCGGGCAGGAGCAGGCTGATCTGCTTCGGATTCTTCAATCCGGCCTGCGCGGCACGGTACTCCGGCTTCGCGGTCGCGGTGACCTTGGTGCCCTGGACGGTGATGTCGAACTGGTCGGTCACGTCACGGCCCTTGTTCGCGATGTCCGCGACGGAGGATGCCGCGTCGGTCGTGGCGTCGGCCTCGTACACGCGGATCTTCGACTTGTCGGACGTGAGGTCCCAGATGTAGTCGGCCTTGGCGTAATCGTCGGTCAGCTTGATGTCGGTGACCTTGACGAGATCGGACGCGATGACGCCGTTGACCACGGACGCGACCTGGTCGCCGTCGAGGAACTTCTGGGTGTCCGCTCCGGTCCTGTTCGTCTCGTCCGGATCGACCACGGCCTGCCAGGTGCCGTCATCGCCGAGCTTGATCCAGCTCTTGTCCGGGTTCGGGCTCCACTCCCTGACGGGCGGCTCGTTGCCGGGCACGGTCTGCTGGTTCCATTTCTCCCAATCGCCGTTGGTGAGCTGGACCTTCTGGCCGGCCTTGAGCACGCCCTTGGTGAACGCGCCCTTGATGGTCATGCGCACCTTGCGGTCCGCCGCCTGGTTGTAGGTCGTGTCGAGCAGCGACTGTTTCGCGGTGATCCACACCCTGCCATCCCGCTTGTGCACGTCGAACAGGCTGTTCGCGTCCTTGCCGTCGATGGTGACGGTCACCGACGCGGAATCCAGGTCGATGTTCCTCGCGCTCTTGGAGAAATCATCGCCCAATTCGTAGGAGCTCATCTTCCTGGCGAGGTTCTTCGGCAGCAGGCCGTTGACGGTCACGCCGAAATCATCCTGCTGGACGAACGTGTGCGTGTCCGCGTTGACCTTGTTGCTCCACGCCGTGTCCTCGGCCGTGGCGGCCTGGCCCTGGTCGGCGCTCCACACCTTGTCGGGCTTCGGGTTGCGCACGTAGACCGGCGGCTCGTTGGTCGGCTGGGATTCGTTGTTCCACTTCTCGGAGGCCTTGTTGGTCAGTTTCTTCTGGTCGGCCGCGGCCTGCGCGTTCGGCGTCTGCTTCACGTATCCGCCAATGTACAGTTTGACCTTGCGGTCCTTGGTGCCGAACGCGGTCTTCGTGAGGAACGACTGCTTCGCGGTCGCGGTGGTCGTGTGCTTCGCGGTGTCGATCGTGATGTCGAACTGGTCGGTCACGTCCGCACCATCCACATACACCTTGACCTGGTCCTTGTGGTTCCAGTCGATCCACTGGGCCGAAGCGGTCCAATCATCGGTGATCGCGTAGGAGGTGAACGGGTTAAGCAGGTGCGCGGGGATACGGCCGTTGACCACGGCGCCGATCGCGTCGCCGGTCACGAACGTGCGGTTGTCGCTGCCCTTGTCGTTCGTATGCTGCGGATCCTCGGCCGTCAGGGCGCCGTTGGAGTCCAACACCCACACCTTGTCGGGCTTCGGAGTGACCTTGCCGACCTGTTCTCTGTTGCCGGTCTGGCAGTGGCTCTTATCCGCATTGCCGTATTCGTCGCCGGTCCAGCAGGCCTGGCTGTCGTCCGGGATGGTGTAGTCCGTGCCGGTCGGGGTCGCGGACTGGGGCACGTTCAACGTGTATTGTCCGGAGACCGGGTTCAGCACGTGCGCCTTGACGACGCGTTTGCCCGCATGGGAATCGTCCACCGTGATGTCGGCCTTGACGGTGTTGCCGTCCTGGTCGGTCACGGTGATCTTCGAATAGTCGTCCTTGTCTGTGCCGCCGATCAGGACCTTCTGGCCGGTCACGTCGATCGTGTCGTACAGCCAGAAATGCTCGGACGCGTTCGACTGGGCGGTGATATGCGCCGTATACAGGCTGCCGGAAGCGATCTGCTGGGCCTCGGCGGTGACCTGCTGGCCCGCCATGTTGGTGAGCTTCTTCGACGGCGGCGGCGAGACCGGCTTCCAGGATTCCTTCGCGTCCTGAGCGCCCATATGGCTGGCCGCGGCCTTCATATGGCCCTGCTTGCCGACGGTCACATCATAGTAGTAGGAGCCGGCCGGCCAGACCTTCCAGGTCCTGTCGACGTCCTTGTAGCCGAACGAGACGCTTTTGGTCGTGTTGTTGTTCTGGGTGAACTGCTTGGACGCGGTACGGGTCGTGCCGTCCAGACCGGTCCAATGCAGCGTGACGGTGCCCGTCACGTCCTCGGAGATCGTGCTGCCGCCACGGCTGGTGGTGATCGCGTCGGAAACGTCATCGGTCGAACCGGCCTGGGTGAACAGGCCACCCGCCTGCGTGCTGACGGTCAGATCATAGTCGACCGGCGGCTCGTCCTGGTCGAGGACGATGGCGACGACGGCGCGCGGGGCCTTGCTCATCTCACGGGCCGCGAGACTGTTGATGGAAGTCTGTCCATCAGAGAAGAACGAACGGGTCGTGTAGTTGGCTCCCTGATACGAATAGGTGCCGTTCGGAATGCCGGACGCATTGTATGCGGCCTTCCATTTTGCGGCGTCGAAGGTGCCGTTGGCGCCCGTGTACCAGTCGCCGTTCGCGCCGGGCGTGTGCACGAAGCCCACGGACACGAGGCGGCAGGTCGGATTCTGGTTGCCCGAAGCCTTCGAACGGGCCACGCATTCGGCGTTCGCGCCGTTCACGGCCTCGTCGATGGCGCTGTTGGACTCGCTGCCGTCCATCGACTTCACGCCGACGGATCCCATGGCGGATTTCACATTCTCGCGGGTCGGGGAGCCGAAGGAGTCCTTGTACACCCATGTGATCTTGCCGGTGCCGCCGGCGGAGCCGTCGCCCGCGCCCGTGCCGTCACCGGAGCCGCCGCCACCGTCGGCGGCGAACGCGCCGACGACCGGGGACGCCAGCGTGGCCGCGGCGACCAGGCCGGCTATCGTGGCCTTGCCCCATTTCTTGTTCTTGTTGGAACCCAATGTTCCGTCTCCTTTCAGAGATTCTGCTTGCAGAACGTCCCGCCGTGCGGGCGGGACGGGACGGCGGGAACGCACGTTCCCTGCGCGGTTCCCCTCACGGGGACCGGCCCATCCAATCCGTTCCACGCGCGCACGCCTCGATAAGGGGCAATATTGGTTCGGGGTGGTATGCCGTGCGGACGAAAACGGCCCCGTCCATTGTTGGACGGGGCCTGCGGAAAGGACAAGGGAAAAATGAATCATCCAAGCGGACAGAATTTATCCGGCTGGCAATTGTATTGATCCCCAGTATTGTCTTCCCAGTCGTAGTGGATGCTTGGCGCGGGGGAGTTCCCGCTCGGGGAGCCGCCACCCTGGCCTTGCGATCCGCCTGAATACGATCCGCCGGAATAGGACCGTCCACCGGCGGAACCGGACCAGCCGCCGGACGAATACGAACCGTACGAGTACGAGCGTTGCGCCTGCTGTGCGGCGGCCGCCTGGGCTGCGGCCTCCTGTTCGGCCTGCGCCTTCGCGGTGGCCTCGGCGTCGGCCTGGTCCTTCGCCGTCTTCGAATCGTTCACGGCCCTGACGGCCTTGGCGATTGCGCCGGCGTCGCGCTTGGCGATGGCCTGCTTCAACGCGTCACGGGTCTTATCGTCCTGGACCTTGCCTTCCGTCGCCCTGTACAGCCCGTCCGCGTCGGCCACCGTCTTGTCCAGCTTCGACGACTCCAACGCCTTCACGGCCGACTCCAACGCCTTCGCAGCCGCCTTCACGCCCTTGGCCGTCTTGTCCGCCTTGGCGGTGGCCTCGTCCAGACCGGTCTTGTCGGACGCGTCGCACTTGACCATGGCGGGAGTCTCCGCCCCAACGGCCCGTTTGAGCGCGTCAAGGGTCTTCACGTCCTTCACGCCTGTCGCATCCGTCTTCAACGCGGCCGTCGTAGCATCCGCGCCGAGCAGCGCCTTATACGACTTCACCGTCTTATCCAGGTCCGTGACGGCCGACTGGCACGCCTGGCGCGCCACCGACACCCGATGGTTCTCGTACGCCCTGTATCCGCACACGCCACCCGCGACCAGCGCGACGGCCGCGACGGCGGCCACGCCGATGACGACCGGCCTGCGGTTCTTCCTTCCGGCCGAAACGGTCCCGTCCACGGGCGTGGACTGCGGGATGGTGTCCGGCGTCATGCTGTCTTTCTCGTCCATGACGACTCCTTCTCGACTACGTATGTGATTCATATTACCCACATAACCCCTTGTTGATATCGCACAGGGAAGAGGCTACAGGCTCCTGCCATGCGAGCGAACGAGCAGATACGTCCAGATGGCGAGATTCAGGATTTGGACCAGCAGGAGGATCACTTCCACGCCGGATGCCATGCCGGTCCATCCGTCCCGTGCATGCATGAGCCCGTGACCCAGTCCGTACGAGTAGGCGAACACGCCTATCCAGCCGGCCAGACGACAGTACAGGTCGGTACGACGTCGCGCTTCCGACCATTCACGGTCGGACCGTTTCGGAATCAGATATGGTCCGGTCAACCGCACGCATGCGATGAGGTTCAGAACGCATACGATGCTTTTCAACAGGTCCGCCCAGCTCATTGCCCGTCATCCTCTCCCAGTCCGGAACCTTCAGGCGACTTTTCAGGATACGCTTTCGATGGTCCGGTTGTCCGTTCCACGTTCCTTGACCATTGATATCGAGACGGACGCGTCACATTCCCGGACCGTCGAAACACGTCGGAACAGAAGATGAGGGTAAGACGGAGGGATCGGGATCAGGAAGAGGCTCGGGGACGGATGCTTCCGGACTGGACGGGACACCCACAGTTGGATGCAGGTCGCGCCATGCCTCCATGAACGCGTGCTCGTACCGATAGTCGCAGACCCTGCGATGGTATTCGTGGAAACCATCAGGCACGACGGTGAGACCATGCGACATGGACGGTATGGAGCCAAGCAGATCATGGAAGGAACGTGGATCGTATCTTTCCATGAAGCGATCCAACGCCTTGGTGCATTCCTCGTCCTGTCCTGATGCGAGGTATTTCAATGGGACGATGGGTTTTCCCCTATCCGTCACGTAGCAGGAGCGGACGTCCAACGCGTCTTGGCGAATGAGATCCGGGTTGGCGAGACGGCGTTCGATTCCCGAGTCGGTTCTTTTGTTGTTGAACGAGTTGCCATTGTCGTAGACCGGCGCGAGGGAGAACTCCCCGCGTGGATTCCTGAGCACGCCCCAATTCGTGTTGTTCCGGTCTATGTTGCGGATGAACGCGTCCACCACGAACATGTCCCAGAACCGGTCGGACACTCCATCGATCGAGCGAAGAACCGGGATGCGGTGAATCGCCGACCGTACGTCGGCGAGCACCACTCCGGAACCGGTGGACGCGTCCTCAGTGAATCCTGGCTCGTCATCGGAAAGCGAGTTCTTCAGATCATGGAAATTGACAAGTCTGGAATCCGGGAAGGTGAAGTCCCTGCAGGCGCAGACGATACGCCCATCACGGATTCCCAGCACCGTTTCATGAACCGGTATGCCAAGAGCGGCATACACGTGGGATCCCAGCCATTCGGACACCGGCGCGGTCGTATACGAAGGAACGCTGCCCTGAAGGTTCCTGGTCGTTCCGGGGAATTTCACCAACCAGTCGCCGGCCCTCCAGACGAGTCCGATCTTCCGTCCGGCGTTCCCGCCGTAGAACTGTCCGGAAGTCTCGCATGATTCAAAATCTTGGATGTCGATCATGATGCCCATTCTAATGGAGCCGCCCCATGACCGGCATATCCGCCCGCATTGGCCAGCCACGTCCCTTGTCTCATAGTCCGGCGTTTTCTCGTACCTGATTCATCAGGTCCTCCAACGTGTCCGCCAAGGCCGACACGCGTCGATGGTCCGCATCGTCGGCCCCGTCGAACGGTTCCGCCTGTTCGACCGTGTCCGCGAGCCTGGACCGCAGGTACGGGACGGACAGTTCCATGCCGGCCGTCCGGTCGAGCAGGTCCCTCGCGGCACGCAGGTCGCTGGACAGTCGCGTCATGTCGTCACGCCGTGACTTCTCGGATCGGGTCTTGTCGTACTCCTTCCGGAACGCGGCCACCCGTTTGGACTGTTCCACGTATGCGGACGCCTGTTTCCTCGCCTTCGCCGTGTTCGATTCGAGTTGCCTGTTCCTCAGAGTCGCGTCGCATTGGATGGATGGCGCGCGTCGTATGGTCCGTAACGATTCGTATCGTCCGGCCCTTTTCCCGTCCAGAACGGACCCGTCGATGTTGAGGTCCACGGCCACGAGTCCTTCCAACCGTTCACGATTCCGGTTCATGGACGCCACCGCGTCCGAACATTCCGAGACGAGCTGGTCGTGGCGCACGCTCAACCGTGATTCCGTGATGACCATGCCGATGCCCGCGACCGCGATGACGAGCGTGCATGCGGTGAGGACGGCCACGCCCTTCCCTGACATGCGCGACGGGTTGGCGTGAGGCGTCTCACTGCCGTCATCCCAGCCGATATCGTCCGGATCGTCGTCACGTGGCGTGGAGAACGGATTCCAATCCGGGTCCACGCCATGCGACCGTATGCCGTCGTAACCGTCGTCGTCAACCATGGGAAACCTCCTGAAGAAAAATGAGAAGGCCGCCCGCCGGACTTCCCGTCGAGAAGATAGACAAAAAGAAACGGGACAGAAAACGGTCCGGCGGACGGCTCCCGTCGAATGTCGGATGGGAAGGGGTAGAACCCATCCGGACGGGATCGCTCACCAGCCTTGAAGCGTAGGCCGGGCGGGAACGCCGGACGCTCCCTCAAGGGGAGGAGGGAGAAGCCCGGACGTTTCCGTCAACCATCCCACATGACGGCCGACCGATAACAGCCGATACGGGTTTCTAATCCAACACGTCGGCGGCCACGTCCAACAACGTTCGGTTCCTATGTGAATCATCCTTCGCCATGAGGCTGTCAAGGAAACCGGTATCCAAGACCAGGTTCAGATCAGGTTCGAACCGGACGTCACCCAAGCATACGGACAGCCGATAGGTTTCCACGCAATGCTCGCCGCGCATGACAGGCCTCTGATCGTGGATAAGGAAAGACAAATCGACGAAACCATGGCCCTCCGCTCTATCGACACGGACATAACCATCCATCCTGGTCGGAGTGAAACGAATGCTTTTGATCCGCAGCTTTTTCAGATAACAGTGCAATGGGCCATCTACCAGCAAGTACCGTCCCACCAGGTTCTGGGCGGGCGCGGCGTAGAAAAGCATGAACGACTGGTTGAAATAGGAGGCGCGATAATACCGCCATCCCTCATCGGCACGCCACATGGACAGCAGTTCCCGAGCGTATCCACGTCCCACATGCAGGCCCGTGGTCTTCTCCCAGATGTAAACATACCGGTCGAATTGGTCGCGCATCAGAGCGTACAGTTCCCGTCCGGCCTTATCCGTCGGAGTCCGGCGCGTGTTACCGGGATCCGAATGGTTCCTGGACAGCGGACAGAACATGTACGCGGTCTCGTCATAGTCCGCGACTCCAGGAACCGACGCCGAGTAATGCCGGCCGTACGGATTGGCCGACCGGCTTCCGTCAGTCCTTTTGAACAGGTTGCAGATCAGGATTGGATTGCCGCACGCCGGACATACCGCGAAATACGAGGGATGTCCGCCCCGCATCTGCACGAACGGTGCTTTCCGGTTCGTTTCCCGCCGATAATTTTCTTCCGTCAACGGCACAACGCGTCCTCTTCGACCTGTTCTGAAAACATCCATGGCGAACCTCCACTAACCGGAACCGATATCGGTTCCAATCGTAGGACGATTCGCCTATCATCGGTCAGGACCAAACTCACTGGTACCTCCTGCTGACTTTTATCCACCATTCCGTCGAGAGGGGTGGCACCGCGCCCTCATGTTCGGCGAACGCGAGCATGGAAAGCACCGTGGTCAGTCCCATGCCGAACTCGCGGCCGCCCTGCTTCAGAAGGAACACGTAATCCTCCGTGCAGTCGTCGCAATCCATATGGTCGATGATCGCCTTGCGCGCCAGACGCGCACGCTCCACCTTGTCGATATCCTCCGCCACGCTTCAGCTCCTTACTATCATTCACTATGCTTTCTCACATGCGTCACTGAAGAGCCGCCGCGATAAGGATACGGGTCCTGAAACAAGTCCATCCATTAGGACCTGCAATGATTAATGCCATGCCGGCGCATGGAACGACAAGCTGATAGAAGTGCTCGCCCGGCCGCAGGGACGTGACATGCTCGTGTTCCACATCGAGCATCTGGCCGACATACCTGCTGGATGAAATGGAGACAACGGAAATGACCGACATCTATGAACGACTGGCGGACGAGAACGAGCCCGCTCCCGCGACAGCTCCGGCCGCGCAGCTCACGGGCGATCAGGCATCCGATCTGATGGCCTCGCTCACGGTCGAGGACTCCGACGCCACCACGATCCTCGCCGCCCTGGCTGGACCCATTCAGGCCGCCCACGCGCACCACGAAGAACACCGTCTACAAGCCATGTGACGGAACCGTTCACTTTCCATTCCCGTTTCACTTTTCAGGTCATCAGATGAACACGCCTGGCATTCCCGCGCATCCATCAATCTCGACCAGCGGAGACAAGGCCCGTTTGATTCCGTTCACTTTCAATGTGAGGTCCGGTTGTCCCATGGCCGGCCATTCCGCCATCAGACTGCCGTGAGGCCGTTCCGGTGTGAGCATGACTTTAAGTTGCGTGTCGAATATGAGACTCCTGTGGATGATCCGGATCGGATCATCAGCATATGGGAGGTCCACCGTCACGGTCCATGTCAATCCAGTGATTCCATTGAGCCGGTCGAGAGGGGCCACCAAAGGAAGACCGCAACGGGAGACCTTGCGGCCGGCCGTGCGCACCGGACAGTGGATATACCGGTTCGTGTACGGTCGACCGACCTTCCACGTCCCCACGGGAAACGCGTCTTCGCCGGAACGCACCGACAGATCCATGCCGACCCGCGCCCCAGGCTCGAAACAGGGATACATGAGATTCAATACCAGTATCCCGCCACCAGCCCCGACCGGCTGCAGACGCTCGACCTCATCCAGAACGCGGGCGTAATAGGAATGCTCAGTGTCCATGGCGTTCCTCCTCGCATCCGTCCGGCCCATACAGCCAGACACGATGATTCCGCACGCGGAGTACGCCGTTGTTCCTACGCCGTCCGGTGTCGTAGCGGCAGGAGTACAGTCCGTCGAACGGCGGGACCCCTCCGGCCGCGGCGCCGAACCAGTCGACCTCCAGATTCGATACGCCGTAATGGCTCTCCACCATGGACGTCAACGAGGCCGACGCGGTCTTGGGCTTATCCATCATCCAGCCGAGCCTTCGGAGCAGGGCGGGCAGTGAATCGTGCAGGACGGCGACGATGAACATGGTCAAAAGCAGCCAGAACCATCCGTTGGACGGCGAGACCACGTTCATCCGCTGCGGGTCCGGGGAGAAGAAGAACAGCGCCAGCGGGTTCGGCAGCATGCCCATGACGACCAGCGAGAACCATACGACGGGGAGAAGGATCGGGATGACCTTCGTCAGCAGGCATACAAGCCCGCGCCCCATCACGGTTTTGAAGAACCATGGGCGCCGGTCCGGGATCGATTTCGGCGCGCGGGCCTTCCTTCTTTCGTCGAGGTCGAATCCGCCTGCATTGTCGACGGCCTGTTCCACAGCCTCGCTCTTCTCTACTGACCGCTGGGATGCCTCTGGACCGGAAGGCAGGGTATCGGCCTCGGACTTCGCTTTCCGCGCTTTGGCTAGTCATGCCTCTATGAGGCTCGCCACAATGACGAAAAGCACAATAGTGCAAAGCGCCAGGATCATCATGGGTTTGGCATCCGAAATGGTTGATACGATCGAATCCTCAAGATTCATGTTTTTTACTTTCCTTCCCGACTGTGTCCTTTTTCGACGAATCCACATGACTGGCATCGGAAGACGGGCCATGTCACTGCGCATGGAATGCCGGATTCGACAGCAGCTCATTCACCGATGTGTTCATTTTTCTTTTCTCCGTTCCCCGCAGTCCCCGGCCGCGGTCCTTCAACGAGCTCACGTGCCGGCGGGCCGTTATCGCCGGGCGCGGGCCGGCGGCGGACGCGGCCAGCGGACGGTCCAGTCCCCGTCCGGCGCCCTTCCGGGAATGGGACACCGCGCCGGCGGGACGCGCCCTGGATGCGGGGTGCGCGCATCCGACGGGACGGGCGTCATGGACAGGAAGGCCAGCAGGTCTAGCGGACGCAGAAGCGCCCGCATCCATCGATCGTCCATGTCGACCGTCCCGATCAGATGCCGAGGGGAAGGATGGTCGTCAACGCGGCACGCTGCTGGCCCTTCATCGGGTTGAGTTTCATATGCCAGTTCTTGGCCTTGTTCTGCATGTCGCGGTCGAACACGTCGAGTTCGGGCAGACTGGACGCGAACAGGGTGATGAATCCCTGATGGTCGGTGTCCGGCCAGTTGGCCTCCTGCTCCAGTTCACGCAGCCGCTGCTCCTTCTCCTCACGGCGTTCGTCACGGCTTTTCTCACGCTGGTCCTGGAGTTTGCTGCGCTGGCGCATACTGCTCTTGCGGTTGCGCAGTTCCGCCTCGGACTGTTCCATCGTCAAAGGCCGCCAGATATGGCAGAACGCCATCATGCGCCGGTCGGTGACCAGGTCGCGTATCCAACCGGCCTGCACGTCGAAGTCGGGCCACTGGTAGATCCAGAACGAACGTGCCACGCACGAGTCCAAGGTGATGTAGTCGTGCTCCTTGGCCTCCTCCACCCAGGTGACGGTCGGATCGTCCCTGTTGACCGGCGGACGGTCAGCCGCATGCTCCGGGTCCGCGACGGTACGGATCAGATACCGCAGGTCGTCCACGGAACACCAGTGGATCGTGTTCCGGCGGGCGCCGCAGTCCAGCAGGGACGGGGCGACGGTCATCCGGATCAGTTCGCCCATGGCGATGCCAACCGCGGCCCGTTCCGTCCGGTCCTTCCTGACGACGTGCGGCAGACGGTCCGCGTTCACGGACACGCTGATGTAATTCGAGTTCTGCAATGGGGTGAGGATGTCCGGAAGATGCCACAGGTTCGCAAGATCCTCACGCGCCCACTGCGGGGTCTTGTCCGATTCCAGGTATTCGGGTTCCGGGGGAGTGTGGCCGGGAAGCACGAAGCTTGTCTCCTTCAATTCGACGAAACCGTCCGTTTCGGACAGTTCCTTGAGCATCGTGTTCAACGCCATCGCACGGCCGGCTTTCTGCCGGTCGGAGGAAAGAACCCATTCCTCCACGTTCGCGGTCAATACGGCAGTGGCCTGCCGTTTGTCCGGATCCCACAGGTAGCAGGCTCCCTGGAACGGGGTGCCCACGACCTCCACGCCGTCGCCTTCGATGGTCTGGGCACGGTCCTCGACGTGCCCGTACAATCCCAGTACGCCCAACGGGCGGCCGGATGCGAGCGGCGAGTACGCCCAACGGTTCGTGCCGTCCTTCAGCCGGCCACGCCAATGCGTCCAGATCCATGTCCATGACACGAGGCTCAATCCCTGGATTCGTGGGATGCCGTATGCGAGGACGAGCGCGCCCAATATCATGATCGGCACGTTCAAGCCCATGGCCGCTCCGGCCACGAGGATGGCGAGGCCGATGACGCAGACGATCAGCTGGGCCTTGTCGAGGCCGAGGACCACGCGTGTGGCGGACAGTCGGCTGAACGACGCGGAGGGGACCCTGCTCCGGCCGGCATTGGATTCGTTATCGGACATGGAAACCTCCATCGGATTATCGGTTGTCGGAAAAACAATGGAGGGAACCCGCCTGGGGTCGGGCCCAGGATGGCGGGTTCCCTCCGGTATTACGGCCACACGGCCGCGTGTCGATAACGGATGGCGTCAGCCGACGGTCGGACCGGACGGGGAGCCGTTGACGCCCTGGTACGGGTTCGAACCGCCGGACGAGCCGCCCATGCCGCCGTTTCCGCCACGGCCACCGGAGCCTCCCTGGCCACCGGTACCACCGGTACCGCCTTGGCCTCCTTGTCCGCCGTCCGAGCCCTGGCCTCCCTGGCCACCGTCCGCACCCTGGCCTCCCTGGCCACCGTCCGCACCCTGGCCTCCCTGGCCTCCTTCGGCGTACGCGCTACCGCCCTGGCCACCGGCCGGTCCAGGAGCGCCTGGAACGCCGGGTGCTCCCGGCGCGCTTGGCGTGTTGGGAACGGAAACGTCCGGCGTGGGTTGCGGTGCGGGAGGGACGGAGGATAGGCCTGAACCGGTCTCGTTCCCATCCGTTTTCGCCGCGGCGTCCATGACCTGGCTCGAACCGGAACGGTCCATTCCATCCGTCGCCGATGGTGGGAGCGGAGGCGCGTCGTTTGGACGGGAAGCGGCGTCCATGACCTGGCTCGAACCGGAATGGTCCGCGCCGTCCGGCTGGACGTCCGGCGTGGACTGGGTTTTCCGCGCGTCATCGCCAACACCGCCGTTCGACGTGTAGTCGCCGTCCGCGCCGCCGGCCTGCCCGTCCTTGGGCAGCAGGTCCTTGATGCCGGAGGCGAGGCCCGGAAGGGAACGGCCCAATTCGCCCGGATTGCCTTGGGATGCGGAAAGCACGGACGCGGCTCCCGAGTTCAACGCCTTGCCGAGACCGCTCGTGTTGCCCGTGGTCGCGGCCTGCACGACACCGGCCGTGACCTGGGCCGCGGCCTTGATGGCGCTTGGACCGATCTTGCCGCCACGCTCCTGCATGTCGGCGGTAACGTTCTCGCCGATGAAGCTCACGGCAGGCATGATGAGCTTCGGACTGAAGCACGCCAGGATGATCGTGGCGATGCCCATCAGCGCGGGGAAGAACGATTCCGCGTAGTTCGGATTGTTCTTCGACACGAAGCAGATGCCGGAACCCACCATGATGACCAGGGCGCTCAACGGTGCGGACAGGAGCACGCCGACCACGGCCTGCGCCCATTTCGCCGCGGCGGGACGCGTGACCTTCCAACCGGTCATCATGACCGGCAGCGGCGCCACGCAGGCCAGCAGGATCAGGCTGATGTCGCGTGCGGCAAGCATGCCCGCCAGGGCGAGGACCGCGAGGAAAAGCACGAAGTCCACGACGCAGCGGATGATCAGATCGTATCCGCCGGTGGTCTTGACGATCGTGCCGATGAGGTTCGACACGATGCTGTCGCCGAACGGGTCGGATGTGCCGGCACCGTTCAACGGGACGGTGAGGATCTTGTGCGTGATCTGTCCGACGATGCCGTCCATGGTGATCATCACGCTGATGCACACCGCGGTCAACGGCCATGCGAGCACGGCCATCGCGAAGCTTTTGATCACGTCGGCGACGCTGCCTTTGGCCGCGGCCTGCAAGGCGCCGATGACGCATAACGCCATGTTCACGAATCCCATGATCCAGCCGATACGGTTCGCCGCGGTGATGGCGACGTTCCATTCGTCGTTGGACATGCTGCCCACCAGGCCGCTGAAGGCGCCCGTCAACAGTTGGGAGCACAGGTTGTCCAACGGTTTGAACAGCCAGTCGATAAGGTTCGCGAAGACGGTCTGGATGATGAGTGACATCTGGCCTCCTTCAAAAAAGGAAATGCCGTGGACGGGACTGGCCCGGCCACGGCGTGAATAGGGGTGTGTCAGGCGGGAGCCGTCAGAACAGCGCCTGCGTCGCGAAGAACTTCACGATCGCCATGGCGCTGCCCAGGATCATCGTCGCCAGGGCACACCAGATGAACACCGTGCCGGAATACTGCTGCATCGGACCGGAATGGATCACACGGCCGGCGATCCAGGCGATCGCCGCGCAGATCCACGCTCCGACGGCGATGTACAGGCTCAACGCCCACAGGCCGCCGACCATGTCGGACACCAACTGCATGAACGGGAAGAACGTGAAGTTCGGACTCACCTTCAGGTTCGAGATGTCACCGTTGTTCAGGCCGGTGGCGACGGACACGATTGTTGCCGCGGCGGGCGCCGCGAGATTGTGTAACATGATGCACACTCCTTTCAGAAGATTCCACGCGGCCGGACGGCCCGGCCACGCCGATAATCGGCAGGGGGATTATTTGCTTCCGGTCAACCATTTCCATAGGCCGGTCGCGCCGTCCTTGATGCCCTGGCCGGCCTTCTGGAATATGTTGCCCTTGCCGTCACCGCCGGAAACCCAGTTCCAACCCTTCAAAGCGTCGTCGACGGCGCCTTTCACGGTGGTCTTGACCGTGTCGGAGATACCGGACACGATGTCGTCGCCCAACTGTTTGACCAGTCCGGTCAGACTGTCGTCGCCCTTGCCTCGACCGTCCTTCAGGTTGGTTTTCCCACTGCCGGACGCCTGCGTGTAGGAACGGTTCACGCCCAACCCGTTGGAGCCGAACACGTTGCAGCTCCAACCCCATCCGCTCACGGCGGCTCCGATCACGAACGGGACGAGCATGGCGGCGAGCAGGCGTTTCCAACTGAACGCGCGTTCCATCTGGTTGTTGGACACCAGTCCCGGGATGAGGCTGACGCAGCCGATGATGATCACGCCCACGCACAATACGAGCGCGACGGCGATCACGCCGCCGGCCATGTCTCGGACGCCGGACACATCCCAGGCCGGGTCGGGTTTCAAACCCTTCAGCGCGTTGTCCGCGAGGTTCAATGCTTCCATTTCCGTTTCCTTCCATTCGAGGTCCATCAGTACCAGCCGGTCGCTTCGGAATGGGCCCAAGCGCCGCAAGGCGACTGGTAGCGTTGTTGGATGTAGCCCAATCCCCATTTGACCTGCGTGGCCGCGTTCGTCTTCCAATCCTGTCCCGCGGACGCCATCTTGCTGCCGGGCAGTGATTGGGGGATGCCGTACGCGCCGGAGGACGGATTCGTCGCGTTCCACTGCCAACCGGATTCGCGTGTCCAGAGCTTGTCCAGACAGTCGAATTGGCTATCATCCCAACCGAAGTCCTTGAGTTTGCGTCGGGCCATCTTCTTCGCGTCCGCGGCCGATGCCTTGTCCCCGGACACGTCGGATGTGGAGTCGTCGCCCGTCACGCACTGTTCCGTGCCAGACGAGCCGGACGCGCCCATGCCCGTGAGCTTGTCGTTCGGCAGCACGTACGTGCCACCATTCCTGATCGGCATGGTCCGTGAATACACTTTGTAGCCGGCGCCCTTCTCACTGGTGGTGATGGTGCCCTTCGCGGTGTCCACGCTTTCGACGATGCCGACATGGCCGTACGTGGGATCCGAATCCTGCACGCCGGCGGGCCAGCTGATGATCGAACCCGCGACCGGCGCGTCCGTAGTGGTCTTGTATCCAGCGGCCGCGCCGGAACGCGCCCAATCCTGACCATTGCCCCAATACTGGCCGACATTCTTCCAGCCGAGCTTCTTCGCCCGCATGCACGTCCACCACGTGCACTGGCCGTACGCGTACGTCGCGCAGTAATTGTTCGGCCCCTGCTGCCCGTTGAACCAAGCCTCGGCGTCCTTCTCGCTCATGCCGACCACGTTCGTGGAACCGGTGCTGCCGGACACGGCCTGCGCGGATGATTGGCCGCCATGGGGATCGTTCACGTTCATGGAGCCCTTGTACCGGTAGTAGGCCGTATACCCGGACGCGTACGAGGTGACGCTGATCTCGTCGCCGGTCTGGTCGCCGGCCTTCGGCCCGGTGACACCACCATTCTCGTCATGATGCGCGCCAACGAACCTGCCGTCGCCGATGTAGATCTCCGTGTGGCTGGAACTCCACACGACGTCGCCGGTCTGCAGGTCGGACACCTTGGCCCAATCATGCCGTTCAAACCCGGCCTTCTCCAAGGCCGCGCCCTCACTGGACGTGTTGAACGCGGACGAGCCGACATCCAATCCCGCGTGCTTCAACGCGTAATAGACGAACGACGAACAATCGTAATCCGGATTGCCGTTACGATGCGTCTGACTGTAACCATGGGAGTCATCATCCGCGATGTTCTTCGCCCACGAGACCCACGACGTCGAACCGGACGCGTTCGCCACGCCGCACGTCGTGCCGTACTGGGCCTGGACCATGGCGACGAGGATGGTGCTGAGGCTCATGAGCATGACGAGCGGCACGATGACGATCATCGGCACGGCCAGACCGAACACGGTGGCGCCTTTCACCAGACCATGCCCGCCGTTCCCGGTCCTCTCCGCCATAGGCCCCTCCCATCATCGGCACGCTTATTGCAATCCATTCCACGCGGATACAGGAGGAGCCGACGCCGATAATCAGCGAGGGGGAGTGGACGGGAGCCATGGAGAAGCAAAACCGACTCGACGAGGACCGGTCAAGAAGATAGTATCGTCCATTACAGGCCAGACGGAAAGGTGAGTGAACTATGAGCATCGAGATGCGCCCGTTATCTGGAACACGCCCGTTGTACGTGGACGAGCCGGAACCGTTCTGGCCGGCGGGAGACGACCCGGACCTCTACAAGCTGGAACTATGGAGACTCCACAAAGTGGGATTGGTCCAAGGCCTGCGCAGCGTGCCCTGCTGGAAGTGCGGATACTTGGTCATCCAAAGCGGACTGTTCCTGGAACTCGAGGGACGGGACGGATACCATTGCCGCGTCGTATCCTGGAGCGACGCCCACAACGCCGGTATACTCTCGCAACCATTCCTGCGCACGCTTTCCGACTGCTGGCATGTACGCCCGACGTATTCCAAGTCGGCGGGGTACGCGTATCTGGGCATAACCTGCCCGAAATGCGGCAGTCTCCAAGGAGACAATTTCGTCTACGACAACTATCAGGGCCGGGGAGGCGTGTTCAGCGATCCTGAAGACAAGTCCCCGCTAGAGGTACTGCCCTTGCCGGTGTTCACCGATGATTGGCCGCAAAGATTCCATTGGGCGTTCGACTCGTTCAGCCTCGATCTGGAACCATGGAGGATCAGGTTCGGCAAACCGGTCGCGATATGGGGCAACGCCTGGCCATGGAACGAATGAGACCACGCAAGACTATGACGGCCGACGCGGCAAGCTCGCGGCGGGAATATCAGTTGCGGAATTATTCCGCAACTGATATTGCGCCTCCGTGCCAGGAAATGGCGCCTCGCTTATTCGATCAGGGAATCGAAGCCGTTCGTCCGCAGGGACTCATCGGCCAATGATGTTTGCTCCATTGCGGAGATCATTCCCTTCCCGGCATCGATGATAGGAGAGACCTGTTCCCATGAATCGGGCACGGGCACGGGCAGACCCCAGATGTGCCTTGGTTGGAGATGCTGCTGCACCGAGCCGAACTCGTCGAGTTTCATGAGATTCATCGCCGTGGACGACATCAGGAACGCCAGGAGATACGCCCTCATATTCTCGTCGGGAACGCGGACGCGTACCAGGTCGTCGCTGATGACGTACTTGTCCGCGAGTATCCGCGTGGCGTAGGTGACTTTGCCGATCGTGCCGGAACGGGAGATGAGGATGTCCCCCTTCTGCACGCGCAGCATTCTGACGCATTCCTTCTGTTTGTCGGTGGCGCGCGACATGTCGAACCATTTGACGGTCATTCGTCGCTGCTCCAACGCTCCGTTGGCGGTGAGATACGGTGTCAGATTCGTCGTGTCGCTTGGGTCTTCGACGACGAGGCTTCGTGAGCTCCATCGTGGCCCCATGTAGATGCGGATGTTCTTGTCGAGTTGGCCGATGGTGGTGACCGACCAATCGGGTTTGTCGTCGAATTTGCTGACTTTTTCCAACGTCGCGTTCAACTCGGGTGAATAATGCTGCGGGTTGAGGTTGAGATTGTCGTCCAATTCGCCGCGTTCCGCGGTGAAACAGGTTTCGGATTCGGTGAACGTTCCGATGTCTCTGAATGTCTTGTATGCTTCCGCGATCTGGGTCAGGTCCTCATCCAGCTCGCTGGTGGCGGAGCCTTTTTCGTCAAGTGCGAACACTGGTTCGCCCTTCGAATCCTTGCCGACCCTTCTGGATTGGGCCATGAAGATGGTGTAGTCGCCGGGTACCGGATCGTCTTCCAAAGGTTTGGAGAGGAAAAGGACGCATGTTCGAACGCCTGTGTCGGGTTCGAAAGTGTTCTTGTGCAGCGTGACCACCGCATCCACCTTGCATCGCGACAGCATCCACCTGCGGTAGTTGATATAGGTGCGGTTGTCCAGGATTCCTTTCGGAAGGACGATGCCGATGCGACCGCCCGGCTTGAGCCAATCGATGCAGCGTTCGAGGAACAGGAGCTCCGGCGCCTGACGGATCAATAGGGTGCCGTGGCCGACATCCCGATCATCATCGTCCGTGATCGTGGGGAACGCGCCTTCCGGATCGGGTTTGTGACCGAAACCGAATAATTTGAGGATGTCCGGATCCATCATCATGGATTCGGTTTTTTGCCCGGAGAACGGAGGATTGGTGATGATGATGTCCGGCGTGCCTTTTGGACAGTGGCTGGTTATCCACCCGTCCAGATTGGAATACTTGTCGAGTGAGTTTCCCTGGGTCATGCCGGTGTTGCCGTCCCCGGTCAGAAGCATCGCCGTTTTGGCGATCTTCACGAGTCTTTTCGAGATCTCGACCAGGAACACCGAATTCTTGCATAAGCCGAGCCGTCTTTCCCGTTGTGGGCTGCCCGGTTTGGTGCCGTCGATGGCTTTGCGCCGCTTGTATCTGAACGCGGCGGTGGCGAAACCGCCGCTGCCGCCGGCGGGGTCCAGCACTTTGTCGGCTATGTCGGGGTCGAGCATATCGACCATCGCTTTGACCACGAGCCGGTTCGTGAAGAACTGTCCCTGCTGGCGTTTGAGTGTGACATGGGTGAACTGCTCGTATGCCGCGCCCATCAGATCCCAGTCGTCCGCATCGTCCTCCCTGCTGACGAACGAATAGTCCTGGAGCACGGAAGCCGCTTCGACGAGGGTGGAGTCGCCGACGGCGATGTCCTCGTCCTTGTCGAAGACCGTGGGATACTGTTCCGCGTACTCATGGAACAGGCTACGGATGGTTTTCGCCACGGCGGCCCGCCCGTCTTCGGACTTGTACTGTTCCGGAGTGATCCAGAAATGGGGGTAGGCGGTGTCGGAAGTCACCGTCTCGTCATAGATCTTGGCGAGAAGGATACGCACCATGTCCATGGTAAGGTCGGAATCCGCGTTCTCCATGCCCCTGCCGTAAAGACGGTTATGGCACATCGCCAACAGTCTGCGCACATTACGGGGCCGTTCCAACTCTCCTATGCGCGGAGTCCTCCCATCCTCCCATCCTTGACCGCACCTCGGCAGACCGGGGGTCTCCTCGAGGACTTGAATGCCGTCCTTGTTCTCTCTCCGGTAGAAGACCGTGCCGTCACCATTCGTCCAGACGCCACCATTGGCGCTGGTGTTGAAGATGTACGAGACCAGCTGGGCGTATCCGTCCTCCACCTTGTTCCGTTTGCATTCGACCACGAAGTTGATCTTGCCCTGGTCACGGTTCAGGCAGGCGGCCTTGGACGCGTAGACGACGATGTCCGCGCGCACCGGGTTCCCGTCGTTGTCCCGGAGCTCCTTCGACCCATGTTGGATCGGCACCTCCCTCCGGATGGTGTTCGCCGGATAATGGTACTCGTTGATCAGGGTCTCGATGAAACGCTGCCTGACTTTTTCCTCGGGAGTGCTTTTAAGACACCCCCCCCCAAGAATATCCACGATGTCGCCGTTCTCATCGAAACGAACCTTGAATCCCGTGTTCGACATGCATCAGCCTCCTTGTGTCCGATGGCTACAGTGTACAATGACGCCGCCGTTTCCAACGGTTCACGACGGGAAATATCCGACAGAACGAGGTGTCCCGGCGCCTGGAGGATTGGCGGATGGGGACTCAGGCGGCGAACTCGCAATGGAGAATATCAGGTGCGAGGTTTCCTCGCACCTGATATTCCGAACCATTGTCGGCGGATGAAAAGCTTTTCGGAATCATCGACCGGAAGAATCAGCCGCGCTTGGCGTGTTCGAGGTGCGATTCCGGAATGACGGACACACAACAGAAAATATCAGTTGCAACATAATGTTGCAACTGATATTTTGCTCCGTTCTTAATGGGCGCGGGCAAGGGAAAACCCGGTCTCATTTTAGGAGAGGGTTGTTATTTTGCTCGTCTTCGGACACTTGGATGTCGGGGGACGGAGACCCGACTGCCGGCCGGAGCGGAAAGCTCACGACGGGAAATATCAACTGAACCATTTTGGTTCAGTTGATATTCCGAGCCTCCGCTGATCGCCTCGATCGCGAAATCGCTCACAAGATCCTCCACCGGCTCCTTGAACAACACCGCCGCGTCCGCCACCGTCCACTCGGTTCTTCCGTTGTTCATCGTCTCTGGTTGGGGCGAAGGTATTCGAGTTGCGTTTCCGGATCGATCGGGCATGTGGACGACCGCTTCGGATTCTCTACGCTGCTTGTTGACGACGTACACGGGTTCTTCGTATTGCGTTTCGCTCATTTTTATTGCAATCCATTCCACGCGGATACGGGAGGGACCGACGCCGATAATCAGAAAAAGCCAAGGAGAAGGACCATGCCCAGGGGAGCGGATCGTGACCATTGGACTCCGCAAGGACAGACTAAAAAACGAACCAACGACAGGAAATATCAACTGGAACATTATGTTCCAGTTGATATTCCGAACCGCCGTTGGGCTGGCGAATGATATGGAGGGGATAATATCGTCCGTGAAAGATCCATGGAGGAAGGGGAACGGATCATGGGCATGGAGATACGGCCGGTGTACGCGGGGGAGTCGATGGCGTGGCTGGTGACGAGCACGGACAACGCTCCGGAGGTATGGACGCTCAACAAGGTGGCCTTGATACGCAGCGTGAGGCCGGTGCCCTGCTGGAAGTGCGGATATAAGACCATACAGACCGGCCTGTTCCTGGAACTCGCAGGACGGGACGGATACCGTTGCCGTATCGTCTCCTGGAGCGGGGTGGACAAGGCCGGACTGTTGTCCCAAGCGTTCCGACGCTTGCTCGACGTGAATTGGGGCGTGCGTCCGAAGTATTCGAAGTCGATGGGATGCGAGTACCTGGCCGGCGTCTGTCCCCATTGCGGCGCCATCCAAGGGGATAATTTCGTGTACGGCAACTGCCAGAGTCGGGGAGGGGCGTTCAGTGATCCCGAAGACAGGTCGCAGCTCGCGGCGTTCCCATTGCCGTCGTTCGTGGGCGACCGGCCGCAATCGTTGGATTGGGCGTTCGGCAGGTTCACTCTTGAGGTGGAGCCACGGAGAATCGTTTTCAGGGAACCGCTCATGCTGCCAGGCGGCGCATGGCCATGGCGGATGAACCGGTAGGATCCACACCATAACGGGAAATATCTGATGCGAGGTTTCCTCGCATCAGATATTCCACTCCGTCCCTGATCGACCCAGACAATGAAAAAGTCCGGTCTCATTTTAGGAGAGGGCTTTTATGCTCGTCTTCGAGCACTTGGACGTTGAGGACGGAGGTCCGACTGCCGGCCGGAGCGGAAAGCTCACGACGGGAAATATCAACTGGAACATTATGTTCCACCTGATATTCCGAGCCGCCACTGATCGCCCGGTTGCGGAACCGCTCACAGGATTATCCACGCCCTCCACCAAGGGCGCTTCGCCCTTCCACAACGGGAAATATCTGATGCAACATTATGTTGCATCAGATATTCTGCTTCCGGATCGGCGAACAGGTAATCCTTCGTTCCGCCGGGCCGGGCCCATTATTCGGTGAGACGTAACCGAAACGATCAGCGGCGATCGATCCCAGAAGCTTAAGCATGTGAGCGCTTAGCTCCTCGTATTCCTTCCCGAACTGGTCGTGCTCGGAGATGGTAAGTTCGTCTTTGCTTGATTCGGCGTCCAGAATGGACAGCATGCGCTTCCTGAAGCGGATGAACCTGCACCATTCATCCTCGAACTTGGCTGTCGTAAGGCTCATTTCCCCGGCCAAGTCATCGAGCTTGTTGCGCGTCGGTGTCGCATAGACCTGCATGATGTGTTCCTCCGCGTCGGAATCATATCCCATGCATCGCAGCAGGGGCAGTACTTCGCTGGCACGCAGGGGACGGGCGCCTCTTTCGATATTGGACTGCGTCGTCGCATTCCATCGATATCCGGCCTTCTGCATGGCCTTTACCACATCATCAATCGTCCTACCACATTTGACGCGCAGGCGCTTCACGTTCCGTCCGATGGCTTCGTCCGGATCCGTCGCCCGCATGGCCTCCCGTGGGTGTTCGAGTATTGCGTCCGTCATTCGTCCGCGTCCCGGGTTTCGCTTCCTTCCTCGGAAGCGTCGATGTTGTCGATGATGGCTTGCGCGAGGTGCGCGCGCCATTCGGTGATGTCCCCGAATTCGGCGAGGCATCCGCATTTGATGCGGCCATGGTCGGTGACGTACGGGTCGAACCCGCTCTCCACGTCGACGTCTCCCAAATGGTCGGCGAGGACGTCCATGACTGCTTCCTGCCGTGTGGCCGCGGGCTTGTCGACGATCTCGTCCACATGCCTGCCGAATGATTCCCATGAGCCGTAATCACGGTCGCAGGCGTCGCAGTGGACGCTCAATGGTTCGTACGACAGGACGCGTCCGGCGCCGTGCGCGTTGGTTTCCTCTCGTTTCCCGTTCATCGTGTTTTCCTTTCGCTTGGCTGGTTATGGTTGTCTTTCCCGGCGGGAGGTTCAGTCAGCGGACATCGTTTTGCCTTGCCCGTTGTACAGGCCGGCTTTGGTGCCATCCACGACAAGCGTCGCGTCGCGATGCAGCGTGCCGTGCCCGTCGAGATAACGGCAGTCATAGGTCCCGTCGGCGGGCATGTCTGTGAGGTCAAGGCTCGTGCCGCAAGACAGCCCGTTCACTCCGGTGTCCTTCTCCAATCGGGAGCCGAATTTCAAAGGTTCCGACACGGCCGCGGGTTCCTTGAACAGTCCGGCGGTGATGCGGACGCTTTGCAGGAAGACCAGCCCGCCCAGCATGGCGAACGCCAGCGAGACGACCAGCATGGTGTTGACAAGTAGGCCGGGCCTGTCGGGCTGCTCTTTTTTTGCCACGTCGCGGGCGACCGCGAACGCGATGCCTGCTATTAGGTCAAGCACCAAGGCGAGACTGAGCCAGGCCGGTACGGAGTAGAAGTGCAGGTTGTAGGTTTCCCAGGCCTTGAGCCATGCGGCATAGTCTTTCATTTCGTATCCCTTCTTTCGGATCATGCGGCGGTTTCGATGCCTTCGAGCCGGTTGAGCTCGTCGGCGTGCCGCATGCACGCCATCTGCCATTCGGATGGCTTGCCGTAGCGCAGGCTTCCCTCGTGGTCGTATTCGTCCTCGTGTGGCCGCATGTCGTTCAGGACATGCTCGCAGACCAGCGAATGCACGTGACGTTCCGAATGACGTTCCGGCACCGGGGTCGGCTGGGCCACGGGCCTACGGTCACGCTCATGGGCTTCGGCGTCCCGTTCGCGTTGGCGTTCGATCTGGGCGACTGTCCAGTCGTTGGCGATCTGGTCCCAGTTGTCGGCGAGACGGCGCGCGGAATCGACACGGCGGAGCCAGAACGTGTTCGCGGGCAGCCAGTCGATGACCGCGAGGATAAGCGCCAACGAGGCCGCACGGTCGCCGTCATGGGCTTTGATGACCCGGCTGACGAGGTTTCCGATCTTGGACAAATCACGTTTGGTCGGTTCCGTGGTGGTCAACGACAGCTTCGAACGGACGGAAGCGAGATGGTCCATCACGGTCGCCGCGTCGGAATCCCCTCCCGTCGTCGTGTTGTTTCCGTCCTCCATGCCGGGGCGCTTCCCGCTTGCGGGGAGCTCTCCCGTAGGGAGAGAGGGGTAATTGTATTTCAATGTATTATTGGGCGACATTTTGTCCAGATTTTTGGACATTTTGTCCTCGCTTCCATCGCCTTCTCCACCTTGCCGCTCCAGGGGCGACATTTTGGGAAGATTGGAGGAAACCGGCTTGTTTTCAACGTTTTCCAGGGGCGACATTTTGGCTTTCGTTTCTTCCGGCTGCCTCTCGTCCGAAAAGCCAGACATTTTGTCCTCGCGTCCGTCGTCTTCCCCGCCCTCCGGTTCCGGGGAAAGCATTTTGGCTTTCGCCTTGTCCGCGCGCTTCATCGCGGCACGGACCTTGGACGCGTTACGGTCCTCGAACGGTTCGGTCGGCAGGTTCGATTCCTTGCAGATCACGTTCCACACGACGGTCTGATAGTTCCGTCTGACCGGCTTGCCTGTTTTCGGATTGATGGCGCTGAAGGTCTGTTGTCCGGGTTCAAGCAGGCCAAGATCGAGAAGCTGGTCGATGCTACGCTGCACGGTCTTCTCACTCAGTCCGCATGCTCCCGCGATGGTTCCTATCGCGGGCCATGCGGCCGTCCCGTCATCGTAGTGAGCTTTGAAAGCGAGATACGAGAGCACGGCTTTGGTCGCGTTGCGTACCTCGTGCACGTGTTCCTGGACCCATACCATGGTCACCACAGTCATGATCGGACGCTCCTTCCCGTGTATGCCGTTTGAACGTCCCCGGCACGTTCGACGCCGTTAAACGATTCGGTGGAAGCGTCCAACCGCAGGGTCCAGACCTTGGGACGACGGTTCACGGGAACGACGTCTCCATGAAAGTCGACCGCCGCGAGTTCCTGATCTCCCAATGCGATCAGTCCCTTGTCCCGCAGTTCCCTCAACGCCTTGCGCACGGCACGTTCGCTCAATTCGGTCTCCACTTGAATGAGGTTCACAGAAGGCCACGCGCAGTTATCCTCTTCACGGGCCCGGTATGCGAGGTAGAGCAGTACCGCCTTCTGCGTCATGGAACCGAGGTTCAGGCCATACGCCCATGAGACAGCTCTGACGCTCATCTCACCGTCTCCTTTTCCTCCGTCTTGGCGTTGAGACGCCATGCCTTCCAAGGGCCTTCCTCGCCACGTTCACGCTCCAACGCGCCTATATGCCATTTGACCGGTTCGCTGTCGGCCGCGAGCGGCGTGATGAAACCCTGCTTTTCCAAACGGTCCAGGATCGCGTCGAGTTCCGCCGGCGTCATGTCGCACGCGGTCCCTCTCAACGCGCGCACGCCCACGACGGCGATGTCCTCCCGAGGCGTCTGGAACGTGCTGTTGGCAAGACTGACGAGGACAAGCTTCTCGGCCGGAGTGTCCGGCTTGGCCTGCCATGCCCATTTGATGACGCTGATCATTGTCTGCTCCTTTGTCGGTTGTGGTGTTCGTTCTGTTTTGAAAGTCTGTCGAAGGGGTGCCGGACACGCGTCGGCGGCGCCGTTGCCGTTCGGCGCGCATGGCCGGCATGCCGCCGGCATGGCGGAGAAAGAAGAAAAGACCATGCCGGCATCCATCTCCACGTCACCGGGGTCCGGGAACGGCCGATGGACGATCATTTCCTGTACTTATCGACGACCGCGAGAATGTACGGGTAGTCGTCGATGCTCGGACCGAGGCCATGATGATGGTTCTCCAGGAAACGACGGATGTCGTTGCGGAGAGCGTCGGAGCCACGCGTCGCGGTAAGGCATTGACGGATCAGCATCTCCCAAGCCATGCGCTTGCATCGAGTCGTCACGTCCTGGCGCAGGCCCTCCATGTCGGCCGCGTACTTGTCGCTTTCCAGTTCCAACGGCTGGGTGCCGCCGGTCAACCATTCCTGATAACTGGACTTGTCTCCCGCCGGCGCGGACATGACGGTCGAATCGGAATCGCCGAACACGTCGGCTTCCTCGCAGAGTCGGTCGGCAAGGGCCGCGTTGTTCTCGTTGCGGATCCTTCTTCTCGCTTCGGTGGCGTCCAAAGCCTCGCGTTGCGGCGTCGTGTCCTTCCGCTTCCTGCGGCGTAGCGGCGCGTGGGTCATGCCGCTACGGTATTTGGGCCGCTCAGTACGCATCCACTCGCCCAACCGGTTGCCGATCAGCGTGTTCACGAACGCGCCCAATGGTTTGCGTTCCTCATAGGAGGCCCACCTGCGCAGGCCTCCCTTGAGCAGTTCCACGGCCACGTCGCACATAATCTCGTCAACGGCCCACGCGTATCCCCATTCGGAGAGTCTGCGGGCGACACGACGGCGGTTCTCGTCCAACGCGTCCTCCACTTCCCGCGGGGTCACGCCGTACCGCGCGTGGAAGTCCTTGTCGCTCATGCTGTGGTGTTCCATGGCTTAGAACCTTTCCGAATGCTCTCTTCTGATGCGGGCGAGATACCTTTTCGCGGTGCTGCCGCTCGCGGCCAGTCCCGCGTCCACTGCCTTCGACGCGGTCGGATTCTCGCCTTTAGCCGTAAGCTCGTCGATCCATGCGAGCCACGCCTCGTCATCGGCTCCGGCCTTGCCGCGCCGGCCGGTTTTCCCTGGCTTCGGCTTTTCCTCCGCCTGGGCGTCGTCGGTCTTCTCTTCCGGCCCGTCGGCCGGTTCCACGGCCGTCACGTCCGGTCCCACGGGTTCGGGAGCCGGCTCGTCCTGGCCGTCCACGGTCGAGGCATCCCGCTCGTCGGGTTGGATGGTGAGGGTCGGAATGATGACTGGTTCACGCATCACCGGCTGCGGGATGGCGTGCTGTTCGACGGTCGGGGTTGAGGCGTCGGCGGCTGGCGCTTCGGCCTCATCGGCTTTTGGGGCCGCATCGTCCTCCATGGCGGGAACGATGGTCTGGAAGTCGAACAGGTCCGGAATCTCCGGCTTCGCCGGTTCAGCCGGTTCGGGAGCCGATGCCGGCGGTTCGGACGGGATGGCCGGGGCCGGCATGGCGGATGGTGCGGGAACGGGAGCCGGAACGTCAGTGTCTTCCATGACGGTCAAGCCGACGGGAAGGACGGTGTTGATCTTGTCGAGACGGTCTCCCGCGATGATGACGATCAAATGGGTCGCGTACAGGAGAGCGACCGGGGGAATGCTCATGATGACCGGCGGCACCCAGGCCGGCAGGTGAAATCCAGTGTTGAGCATCGCATGCAGGGCGTTGCCGGCGATGGAGAAGCTGCTGAACAGTACGAGTCCGACCCACGGATAGGCACTGCCTCGGATGTGGCCCTTCTTGAATCCCCACGTGGCCCAGGTGCACAGGAGGATCGTGCCGTCCACGCACACCGGGCCACCCCAGCTCAGGTACGGGTTGATGCCGCATGCCACGAACACGAGACGCAGGGCGTCGAAGCTCAACACGAACGCGATCAGACCGATGATGATGCCGGCCGTGATGCCCGGCCACATTTTGACGCTTGACCTTTCGGCCCGCGCTTCCTCGTCTTTGGTGTATTTCATGATTCAGTCTTTTCTCTCTGCCGGTCCACAACCGGCGATGATGGTTGGTTCAGTGGCGGGGGAGCGGACCCATACCCCTTGGGATCCGCCCGTCCGATCCCGGTCGCATGTCAGGCGGTGATTTCCTGGCAAACGATGGCGAGTTCGGTGCATCCGTCGATGAAACGCGACCAGTCGTTGTCGGTGTCATCAAGTTCCGCGTCCGCCCCGTCGAAGACGTTGTCGACATCGATGTTCAGCAGGCGCAGCATCTTACACATGTCGCTGATGATGCCGAAGATGTTCGCGCCGCCACGGGAGACGATCTCGCTCACCGTGGAGCCTCCCGGCTGCCACTTGTCGGATTCCAGCAGATGCACCATCTCGTTGATGGCGCCGCGGGCGTCCGACGACTGGCTGACGAACGAATCGATGTAGGAGCGGATGTCGGTCTCGCGGTTGCCCATGTCGAGGTCCAACGGCTGGTCGTCGTCGGCGTTGTCGAAATCGGTGTTGTCGATCTTGGCGGGTTCGAGTCCTTCGCTCATGCGACGCATCCTGTCCTTGCGGAGCGTGTCGGACACGGTGGACTGGCTCACGTCAAGGATTTCGGCGATGTCGGTCTGCTTGTTGCCGGCATCGGAGAGTTCCACAATCTTCTTGCGGCGCTCCTCACTGGACATGCTGCCCGCGTCTACGTGACGGAGTTTGCCTGCCGCGTCACGGACCTTGCCTTCTGCGGGAGCAATACCTGCTTTCGCTTTAGCATTACGAACAGTTTTTTCATCGACGCCAAGAAGAGCGGCGATGCCACGGTTGCTGATCTTGCCCGGAGTGAACCCAGTGATCAGGTCGGTGCGTTGCTGGCCGGTCGCGCGGATCTTCTCCGCGGCGAAGTTGTCGGCGCAGTATGCGACCCAGCCCTTCATGCCCTCGGGATAGCCGAGAGCGACCCAGATATGGCCATCGAAGGCCCTTTCCGCGGCATGCGTGAAATCGTACTGGGCTTCGAGAGCGTGCAGGAGCTTGACCTTGAGATCTTCGGTGGTCTGAAGAGCCTCCTGTTCGGTGTAATTGGTCTCACCCGGAGCAAGAGGATGCGCTGTCAGCTCATCATCTTGGAAGTTTCCGGCGAGAGCGGCAACCGGGTTGGTCTCGACCAGGTCCACGTCGGTGCCGGCATCCACGATTTCGGGGGTGACGGTCGGCGTGTTTTCCTGATATCGGGTTTCATTCGGTGTGGTGGATGTGGAATAATCAGACATTGAGCTGGTCCTTTCCTCAGAGTTGGAATTGATTGCATCTGCGTAGGTTTCGTTGAAATCGCTCATTGTGATCTCTTCTTTCTGCGATTGGTTCCTTGGCTGGTGACCGTGGAACCTTGGTTAATTGGGAAATGCTGGATGGGATTGACTCGCCGCCCGTATGTGAGCTGCAACTCATGTGCGGGCATTACTATTTGAGCGATATCGGCCCATCGCCAAGTGGTTGGTATAGGAACCCGACGAAAAGATTGGAATGGCTATGACAGGAGATGACTCCCTTGCATTGGATTCCATCACGTCGGACTACAGATTCATGTTGGAGCATGACGTCTCTATGTTGGAGATTGCTCTTGCGGCTGTGTCCTTCGAAGATTGCAGTCTTGATGACGCCGTTCCATTGGATCGGGCCTCCGTGGCGTACGATTGCTGGCTTGAAGCGTTGGAATCGCTTCATCCTGGCCATCGTTTCCGCGGATTCGGTCTGTCGGATGCGGAGCTTGCGGACGACGACCTGCTTGGTCGTTTGTTGCCGACTGTTTTGTTCGATGGTGGTTCTTGCCGGTTCATACGTTCCGTGGTTGCCGCGGTGAATGGCTACCGTAGGAATCACCGCGGTTGACGGTGTTTGCCGGCTTTTCTGTCTCTCTTCTGTTTTAGGTTTTGGGAAATGCTGGATGGGTTTCATCCACCGCCCGGATGCGAACTGCAATTCGTCCACGGACTCAATTTCAGATGACCTATGCAGGTGCCATAGCGGTTTCTCTTTTTTCTGCATCCTTTCGAGTACGTGTGTCAGTGAGGCCATACAGATAATCCGTAGAAACATTGAATGCAGTTGCAGAACGGAAAATATCTAAGGCGCTCAGGGCTAGTTGCCCAGACAATTTTTGAGAGGCTGTTCCCTGGCTGCAATGCAAAATTTCACGGCCATAAGTGTCTTGAGTCATTCCAGCCTCCTTTCTTAGTTCGTCGATGCGATGCCTCATAACATCATTGTTTGGTTTTGCTGATGTTTTATTATGCATACCAATACTATAGCACAGTATTGGACAAAGCAATAAAAATATGGCAAAATTTAAAACATGGACGAGAAAACAAACATCAATCAAGGCGCCGGCAATAACGCAGATATGAACTTTTCGGACGAGTTGCAACAGATCATCACCGATAACATGTTCTGGTTAAAAAGACGTTCAAAAGTCAGGCAATCAGATTTGGCCAAAGGACTTGGCATAAGCCAACCTACGCTTAGCCAGAAATACAGTAGAGCCATTGCGTGGACCATCAACGATTTGGCAAAAGCCGCGGTGTTTTTCGAAGTTCCAGTCTCTTATCTGGTGACAAATAACTTCATAGAACCCAGCTCGGAATATCAGTTGCGGAATAATTCCGCAACTGATATTCCCCGCCGCGAGCTTGCCGCGTCGGCCGGCGTGCGTTACCTGCGTAAGCCGGACGAGAATGAGGGAAGGTCACATGGCGCAATCGGACCGCGCGCGTTCGTCATGCCGTTGATGGATGTGGATCAAATGAATTTGGGTCCCCGCTTCTCCGCGAGGACCCATTTCAAGCTCCCCCACCTGGACTCGAACCAAGACAAAGGGTTCCAAAGACCCGTGTGCTGCCATTACACCATGGGGGAACGGCGATAAAACCCGAGGTTTTCCGCCAAGTGTCTATTATGCCATATGCGGCCATCACCTGATACCGCGTGTCGGACGCTTTCGCAGGTGATGGCCGCTTCCTCCGGATTCAGTTCAATGCCTTGACCAGCCAACCATGCGTACCGTTGTCGAAAAGCTCGCTGGTGATGCGGTAGCCAAGATGTTCATACATCGCGAAATTCTTATCTTCGGAGTGTACGGCGGCAACATGTCCACCGGCCTTCCGGATGAGACGTTCCGCCTCGGCCAGCACCGTCTTGCCGATACCATGGCCACGTTCGTCGGCGACCACGGCCAAACGACCAATCACCCAACGTCCGGGTTGATCGGCATGGTCGAGATCAGGGTAGAGACGGCATGTCGCCACGGCGCGGCCGTTTCCAAAAGCCAGCAGATGCGTGGCTCGGCCCGGCTCATCCCATTCGTCGAATTCCGGACGATAATCCTTCTCCACGACGAACGCCGCCGTGCGGATGCCGCGCGCCTCGTCCGTCATCATGTCGTATTCGCGGATCTCCATATGATCCGACACTACAGTCGGGCGGGGAAGAGAGACGAATGGAAGTTATGTGGCGTCGTGTTCGACGATGGCACTGTTGTCGAACGCACGCCGAACAACGCACGCCAAACGCACGTAGGCGGATGTATGACAGCCAGCGCACGTGATAGGGTACACCCGTGAACGAAAAAGAGAAGGACTCCGACACACGCATATACGCTTTGGACGGGCTCAGAGGACTCGCGGCCCTGGCAGTGGTCGCATACCATTACACGGGAGGCGCCCTCCGCCAACTATTGCCAGGCGCCCAATTCGTCACCCTATTCTTCATTCTCAGCGGACTTGTACTTTCCATCGTTCCGCTACGCGTCGGAATCGACACATACAACTGGTCTCGCTACCAGCTGCGTCGCATCGCCAGACTCGCCATCCCCACCTGCACGGTAATCGGGATCTGCTGCATCGTTTCCACAATCGCCATGCATATGGGGTGGAAAGCGGAAGAATACGCAAACGCGTTCAGCACATCCTCGCCATCAGTCTGGCTCCACAATCTGCTCACCCAACTCGACATGCTTTCAATGACCACCGCCGGCACCAGAGTGGACGGTTCCACATTGGCAATGGTCGACCTGCCATCATGGAGCATGTGCTGGGAATTGCTTTTCAGCCTCGCCCTGCCCGTATACGTCATCATCGCCACCGACATGCGATTCGTGGCACCCATTGCGCTCGCATGCGTGCTGTTGTCGGAGTGGACGCAGTGGCCGCCGTTGCGTCACATGGCCATGTTCGCGCTTGGCGTCGCGTTGGCGAAACGGCTTACGGACAACGGGCGCGAGACGATGCGCGACGTCGTTGCCGTACCGCTCGCCCTGTGTGGCATCGTCTTGGTTTGCCAAAGCGGTTTCGGTTTGCTGCCTGGTATTGTCGCCCAACCTTTGGCCGTGTGCGGATGCCTGATATTGGTGGTGGTCGCACTTACCTGCAACGTGGTATCCAACCTGCTTTCCACGCCACCTGTCCGTTGGCTGGGGCGCATTTCATTCAGCCTGTATCTGACCCATCTTCCCGTCCGCGACTGGATTGTGCCGTACATTCCCGTGCAGGGTCTATTGCGCCCGGTGGTTTTGTTTGCATTGTGCCTTCTGGCAGCGGAGGCGTTCTATCTTGCCGTGGAACGGCCTGCTACCAGACTGTCAAGGAGGCTGGGAAAGGCGAAAAGGGAAGCCTGATGTATTCCGCTTGCGCATGGTGCTTTAGGCGGAATCGCCGGTTTGCATGAATGTCGATTGAGCGACCGGTATACGCTTCCTGCGAGGACATGTTCGGCATGTTCCGCGGCAAGGCGTGCATTCGGAAACTGATCCGCGGAAACATGTCCGGCCACGGCAAGTCAGTCGCCATCACTTTGGAACATGGCATCCACGGAAGCGCGTACCTGCCCGGTGTCCTGTCGTGGCCCGTCAAATACCATCAGGGAGATGGAGTTGGTACGTAGTTCACTCAGCGAGCTCAGCAACGGACGCACCGCCGCGGTGCTGCCCAAAGCGACCGTGCGCCCGTCATCATCAAACGGAACAGGACATCCTACATGTTTATGAGTATCAACAGCTATCAGAATCTCTTCGACCGTCTTGAGGATAAGTTCGATGCTTGCCTCGCCGACGCCCGCATAGCCGAGAACGATGGACGCCGCAACAGGCATGGACTCTGATCCGACGCAGACGGTATTCGTGGCATGTCAATTGAATTATGATTCCCTTAGTTTCAGATTCGAAGGAATCGTCTGGAGCGATTTCCACGACGGTTCGGTCGGCATTCCCGCCTTCGTGCGCGAAGGACAGAACGTCCACATCAAAGCAACAGTGGACAAATACAATCCCGACAGCGGCTTTCCCGCATATCGATGGGTTCCGTGTTTTTCCGAAGGCTCAGGACTTTCGGAAAAACACGGAACCCATTTTTCCATTTCACGAGACTTTTGGCCGACATGTGGAATACCAGCCTGGAAACGCGCCGAACCATGTAATATCGCTTGCGGACACGGGGGCCATTATGGCTGAGAGGAAGCGACCGCTTCAACCGTATGAACGTATACCGGATAATGCCGGCGCACGGACGTCTCTCTACTTCCCGTGCCTTTGCATAAGAGAAAGGCACATACCTTTATGACTGAAGAAAACCAGTCTTCCGCAGTTCGCAAACCCAACGTCAAATGGCGTGTGGTCGACATCGTCGTGGCCGCGATCGTTGCCGTCGCATCCGGCGTGATCTTCTGGGCCTGGGACTTCATCTACGCCGTCCCGACCGCCCTGTTCGACAGCCTCACCCCGGGACTGGGCGGACTCTTCCATTTCATGTGGCTGTTCGCCGGCCCGCTCGTGGCCATCATCATCCGCAAGCCCGGCGCGGCCTTCTTCGGCGAAACCATCGCCGCGGTCATCGAAACGCTGCTGGGCAATCCATTCGGCGTGGCGCACGCACTGCTGATCGGCATGGCCCAAGGACTCGGCGCCGAAATCGGCTTCGCGGTCTTCGCATACCGCAAGTGGAACCTGCTCACCGTGACCCTGGCCGGCGCGTTGACCGGCCTATCCAATGGCCTGTACGAGTGGGTCGTCACCGCCGGCTGGTCGACACTGCAAGGCGTCGTGTTCACCGTCTGCTGCGTCATCTCCGGAGCCGTATTCGGCGGAGCGCTCATGTGGTTCGTACAGAAGGCGCTCGCCAAAACCGGTGTGCTCGACCGCTTCGAATCAGGCAAGGCCGACGTCGTGGCCTGAACCACGCAACTCACAATCCAACAACAAACACAGAAAACATGCCGGCCGTCCGCCGGCATATCCAAGAAAAGAGAAAATCATGACCAACCACGTTCCAGAAGCAACGAAACCCGCCAGCGGAGACTACGCCTGGCTGGGCGCGGAAGCCGGCTCCGTCGCCGACCTCATGTACATGCTCAACACCGAGGACTGGTACGACGCCATCAACTCGCGTTTCGTCAGCGAGCTGCTTGACGACACCTTGCCGGAATCCATCCTCAAGGCGTACCTGATCCAGGACTTCAAGTTCTATAACAACGGCATGATGGCGCGTCTCATCAAACTCGCCCCACGTCAGGAGACCAAGGACATGCTCGCGGCGCAATCGCAGTGGTTCGCCGACAACGAGGCCACCTACTTCGAGCACTTCCTCGAGGCCTATCACGTCAGCCAGGAGGAATACGACGCGACCGAACCGACCCCGGCCAACAAGGAGTACGGCGCATACCTCGACAGCCTGTCCGACAAGAGCTGGCCGGAACTGATCACCGCGATCTGCTGCATGGAATGGCTGTACCTCGCATGGGCCAAGCGCACCGTCGACGCCGACGTCATCCAGCAGGTGCCGGCGCACAAGGGCTGGGTCGACCTGCATGAAGGCGCGCACTTCCGCAAGTGGGTCGGCGACCTCATCTCCCTGGTCAACGAATACTGCTCCATCGATGGTCCGGAAGCCGAAGTGTTCCGCACCATCGTGCATCTGGAGCGCCGCTTCTTCGACGACTCCTACCCGCAGGAGTGAGCCTGCGATCCACGACCGCATAAGCCATGAGCCGGGCGCGTACGATCGATGTCGTACGCGCCCGGCTCATTTGTTGCGGTTCCGTCCGGAGCCCGGCTTCCTCGTGCGCGACTGCCGCGCGGGGGCGGCCCGGCTACAGTGAAATCTTGTCGATACGCCGGAGCTCATCGTCGCTGAACGAAGTGTTCCTAAGCGCACCGATGTTGTCGATCAGCTGCTGTGGGCGGGACGCTCCGACCAGCACCGAAGCCACCATGCCGTCGTGCAGCAGCCAAGCCAGCGACATTTCGGCGAGCGTCTGTCCACGCTCGGCGGCCAGATCGTTCAGGTCGCGAATCTGCTGAAGCCTTTCCGGCGTCAACGCGCTCTGCTGCAGGAATCGTCCGTCATGCGCGATTCTGCTGTCCGCCGGAACGCCGTTCAGATACCGGTTGGTCAACAGTCCCTGGGCGAGCGGGGAGAAAGTGATGAGTCCCTTGCCAAGACGGTGCGCGGTCTCCTTGAGCCCATTGCGTTCCACGGTGCGGTCGAAGATGTTGTAACGGTTCTGGTTGATGATGAACGGCACATGCATCTCATCCAAAATGGCGGTGGCCTTCTCGAGTGTGGGGCCATCATAATTGGACAGGCCCACATACAGCGCCTTGCCGCTGCTCACGGCCGTGGCGAGCGCGCCCATGGTCTCTTCGAGTGGTGTGGATGGGTCCATGTGGTGGTGGTAGAAGATGTCCACGTAGTCGAGGTTGAGGCGTTTGAGGCTTTGGTCGAGTGAGGCGAGCAGGTATTTGCGGCTGCCGAGGTCGCCGTAGGGGCCGGTCCACATTTCGTAGCCGGCTTTGGTGCTGATGATGAGTTCGTCGCGGTGGTGGTGGAAGTATTCGTGCAGGAGTCGTCCGCAGTTCTTTTCGGCCGATCCGGGTTCGGGGCCGTAGTTGTTGGCCAGGTCGAAGTGGGTGATGCCGTTGTCGAATGCGGTGAACACGATGCGGCGCATGGTGTCGTATGGGGTGGTGTCGCCGAAGTTGTGCCAGAAGCCGAGGGATATGGCCGGCAGTTTGAGGCCGCTTTCGCCGGCATGGTTGTAGGTCATGCTGTCGTATCGGTTTGGCGATGGCGTATAGACGGTGGTCGGTTCGAGCATGTTTTCTCCTTTGAATATGCTGCTCATGTCGTATCCGCAATCAACATACACGTCCGTTTGTCGTGCCGCAACATTGCGTAATACAATAAGGCGCATCGCGGTATTCGATGCGGTGGTAGGAGAGTGGCCCATGCGTGTGGAACATGGATTCGGTCCGGTTTGGGATGCCGGATCGCGCGTGTTGGTGTTGGGTTCCGTGCCAAGTCCGAAGTCGCGTGAGATGCGGTTTTATTATGGTCATCCGCGCAATCGTTTCTGGCCGGTCATGGCGGCTGTTTTCCATGATGACGGTTGTCTGCGCGAGTGCCGGGACCCGGACCAGATTGTGGGGTTGCGTAGGGATTTCGCTTTGCGTCACCATATGGCGTTATGGGATGTGATTGAGTCGTGCGACATCGATGGAGCGAGCGATGCCAGTATCCGTAATGCGGTGCCCAATGATCTTTCCCCGATAATCATGCGATCGAAAATCGCCCATGTCTTCACCACTGGCGCGAAAGCCGCGCAACTGTACCGTAAGCTCTGCGTTCCGCTGCTTCGGGCGCATGGATTGGACGGCATGCCGATGACGCAGCTGCCATCCACCAGTCCGGCGAACGCCAAAGCCGACCTGCCCGGACTCGTCGAAGCGTACGGATGCGTCGCACGCTCCGTTTCGCAGGCGTCGTAAGGCGTTTCCGACGGCTGCGGCATTGTCCGAACCCTATTTATACAATCGCGGTTGCGTTGAAATCCGAAGCGTCCTCCACTAATCCGTCTGGAATGGACGTTTCCCGCGAAAACCAGCAAAACGGAAGGCGAAAGATGGCACTGAGCGCCGCAATCATCCTTGCCGCGGGCGAAGGCACCCGCATGCGTTCCAACAAACCGAAGGTGCTGCACACCTTGGCCGGCAAAACGTTCCTGAACCGTGTCATGGACTCCGTGGCGGCCCTTGACCCCGATACGCTCGCCGTGGTGGTCCACTACCAGGCCGAACGCGTCGCCGAAGCCGCACGCTCCTACAACGAGCACGTCACCATCGTCGACCAGGACGACATCCCCGGAACCGGCCGCGCCGTGCAATGCGCGATGGCGCAGCTCACGCAGAAGGACGATCTGGACGGCGCCGTGCTGATCGCCGCATCCGACATGCCGCTGCTCGACACCGACACGCTTGACCAGCTGCTCGCCTTCCACGAGAAAAGCGGCAACGGCGCGACCGTGCTCACCACCATCCTCGACGATCCGACCGGCTACGGCCGCATCATCCGCGACAGCGAAGGCAACGTGCTGCGCATCGTCGAACAAAAGGACGCCAACAGCAGCGAACTCGCCGTACGCGAAGTGAACACCTCCGTATACGTGTTCGACGCCAAACTGCTCGCCGAAGCCATCGCCAACCTCAAATCCAACAACGCGCAGGGCGAATTCTACCTGACCGACGCGCTCGAAGCCGCCAAAGCCAACGGAGCCATCGGCGCTTTCGCCGCCCCCGACCCGCTAAGCGTGGAAGGCGTAAACGACCGCGTGCAGCTCGCCGCGCTCGCCAAGGCGCACAACAAGCGCGTGTGCGAGCATTGGATGCGCGAAGGCGTCACCATCCTCGACCCGGACACCACGTGGATCGAGGACGACGTGCAGATCGCACGCGACGCGGTGATCCTGCCCGGCTGCTTCCTCCAAGGCCATACGGTGATCGGCGAAGCCGCCGAAGTCGGCCCGTACACCACGCTGATCGGCGCCACCATCGACGCCGAAGCGCATGTGGAACGCTCCCGCGTGCAGGAGACGCACATCGGCCGCGCCGCCAACATCGGCCCGTGGACGTATCTGCGTCCGGGCAACGAGCTCGGCGAGGGAAGCAAGGCCGGCGCGTTCGTGGAAATGAAGAAGGCGCACATCGGCAACGGCACGAAGGTGCCGCACCTGAGCTATGTCGGCGACGCCGACCTGGGCGAGCACACCAACATCGGCGGCGGCACCATCACCGCCAACTATGACGGCGTGCACAAGCACCACACCACCATCGGATCGAACGTGCATGTCGGCGCGGGCAACCTGTTCGTCGCCCCCGTCACCGTCGGCGACGGCGTCACCACCGGAGCCGGCTCCGTGGTCCGCCACAACGTCCCGTCCGACTCCATGGTCTATTCCGAAAACACGCAACACGTAGTAGAGGGCTGGAAGCCCGAATGGGAGCGCTGAACATGCCTGCATTGCAAGATTCCATCGACGCCATCCGCATCGCCGCAGCCGCGGCCGACCGCATGAAGGCCACCGACATCGTGGCGTTCGACGTTACCGAACCATTGGCCATCACCGACGCGATGCTCATCGCCAGCGCCTCGAACGAACGCCAGGTGCTCGCCGTCGCCGAGGAAATCGAGAAGGACCTGTACCTCAAGGCCGGCAAACGCCAGCCACGTTCCCGCGAAGGCCTGACCGAAGGCCAGTGGGTGCTGCTCGACTACGGTGATTTCGTCATTCACGTCATGCACCAGGAATCCCGCGAATACTACCGTCTCGAACGGTTGTGGAAGGACTGCCCGAGCATCGATCTGCAGCTCGAACACGCCGAGGGTGAGCAGGAGCCGACGGCTTCCAGCGAAGCGTGATTTTTCATCCATCATCGAAACGTGCCTTCCCGAAAATCCTGCGGAAGGCACGTTTTGGTATGCGCCGTCCCAGCAATCCGAATACGATGGCAGACAGGCAATAAATCGGAAAGACAACCGGCAGATAGGGGAGAGGCATGCCCAGAAACGTCGAACTCGACCATGATGAGACCATGACGCCACACGTGCGTTCCATCACACTGGTGCGCCACGGACGCACCGCATACAACGCGCAGCACAGGCTGCAGGGACAGATCGACATTCCGCTCGACGAAGTGGGTATGTGGCAGGTTCGCCAGACCGCGTCCGCATTGCGTGAACTGTACGTGGACCGTCGTCCCGAAGCGGCGCGCCAGCTGGTCGTCTGCTCCGATCTCAAACGCGCGGCCGCCACCGCCCACGCGTTCGCCGACCCGCTCGGACTCGACGTGCATCCCGACGTCCGTGTGCGCGAACGCAGCTTCGGCGATTGGGAAGGCATCGCCGTCGAAGAGCTCGCCAAACGGTTCCCCGAGGATTATCTGTCATGGGCCCAGTTCCGCGGCGGCGAGCTCAAGTATGGCGCAGAACCGAAGCAGAATGTCGGCAGGCGTGGCGTCGAGGCGTTGAACGATTGGGCGTCGAAGGCCGGCTCCGATACCGACCTGTACGTGTTCTCGCATGGCGCCTGGATCTCGCAGACGTTGCAGACGCTGCTGGGATTGAGCGAAGTGCATGGCGATTTCGCCGACATTCTGTCGATGCGCAACGCGCATTGGGTGCGGCTGGCGCCGTTGGAACTGCAGGGCACGCTGCGGTGGCGTCTGGTCGACTACAACCATGGTCCGGCGATCGCCGACACCGAGCAGTGGGAGCATCCGCAGCTATAGCCGCTGACGAAAACGGGGGATGACGCGCGTCCCGTTCCCAAGTTTTTTCCAAGCTTTTCACAGAATCGCAAGTTTTTTCAAAGCGTAATCGGCTACCGTCATGCTCTGTGAAGAATTTTTTCAAGGGCATATCGTTTTCATCGATTTTCGCGGGCGCGCTTGCCGCGGTGACCTCGTTCCTGCTGTCCGCAAAAATCGGCATCGCGGGATCGGTGATTGGCGTCGCCGCCGGTTCCATCGTCTCGGCCGTTGCGACGCAGGTGTACAAGAACGTGCTCAAGGCGTCGGGGGAGAAGCTGCAAAACGCCGTACCGTTCGTGGCCAACGACAAGGACGGTACGGACGGTGCCGGCAAGAACGGCGATGACGCCACCACGGTGATCGCTCCCGCCGAATCCGAGGGCGAGCAGACCAAGACGCTGTCCGCGGAGGAATCCGATGAGACCACGGTCATGACGTCCGTGGACGGGGATACGACCACGGCGATGCCCGCAACGTCAGGCCGTGTCATCTCCTCCGCGCAGGCCGGAGGACGCGAATCGAACATGCTTCCGGACAATGCCGGCGGAAGTATCCAGCATGCTGGACGCCGGGCGTCGTTTGACGCTTGGCTGCATGGCAAGCGTGCGCCGATCGTCATCGCGATCGTCAGCGCGCTTATCGGCGTGGCCGTGAGCGCCGGACTGATCCTGGCATTCACGGGCGGACATGGAACCGATACCGTGGTGCGTGACATGGTCAACAGCAAGCAGACGCCGTCGGATGACAATGCCGGCGATTCCACCTACGGCAGCGGAAACAACGGCACGCAGGACAATATGCAGAACCAGTCCGGCACGACGGACACCGATAAGGATTCCACCACGAACTCCGACAGGAACAACGGCAAGGACACCGGGAAGAAGACGGATTCCACAACAGGCGGCACCGGAACGTCCACCGACGGCTCGGACTCGTCCACCAACACCGGAGACGATTCGAACAAGACGGATTCGTCCACGGACTCCACTACGCCATCCGACGGATCGACGTCAGGCACCAACAATTCGGGACAGTCGGGCGCGGGGACGATCACCACGCCGAATGGTTCGGCATCCACGAACCAGAATCCGACGCCGAACGGTTCGAATCCCAATGGCACGTCATCCGGCACGTCAGGCAATGGGACGGACACTTCGAAATAGCCCATGAGGCATGTGTCCGGGGCTTTCCTCGACCACGTGCCCGACACGCCGCGAATTGCATGATTCTGCTCTGTGTTGTATCTTATACAAGGTTTGCAGAGCAGACATTGGGGCTATGGCGCAGCTGGTAGCGCATCTCCATGGCATGGAGAGGGTCAGGGGTTCGAATCCCCTTAGCTCCACGATTGGAAGGCTTCCGGAGAGATTCGGAAGCCTTTTTCTTTACCGTTTCCCGTCGGCTTCCGGGCAATCCGCGGATCGGATGCGAAAACCAAGAAAGCGAGAACCATGATCGACGAAGTACTGTTCCTGCGCCACGGACGCACCGCATACAATCTCGCCAGACGGCTGCAAGGACAAATCGACATTCCCCTCGACATCGTCGGACGGTGGCAGGCGGACCAAAGCGCGTACGAACTCGCCAAAACCTACTATTGGGCGAAAGTCGCGCATCTCGCCGAACATAACGACCAGCTCGCGCAACCCGCATACGGCAACGCCCATCTGGCCGACATCGACGAAATCAACAACGCGCCCGCCGCGGCCCGCCGCATGCTCGTCGTCTCGTCGGATCTGTTCCGCGCGCAGCAGACCGCGCACGCCTTCGCCGACCTCATGGGGCTGGACGTGGAACTCGACCCGCGTCTGCGCGAACGCAGCTTCGGCGAATGGGAGGGCATGACCCGCGAGGAGATCTGCGAGCATTACGCCGACGACTACCATTCCTGGCGCGTCCACACGGGAGGCGAAACCAAGCATGGCGTGGAAAGCCGCATCCATACGGGCCGACGCGGCGCGGAAGCCGTGCGCGACATCGTCGCCAAACACCATGACGAGACAATGCCTACCACATTGCTTCTCGTCGGCCACGGCTCATGGATCGTGGCCACCGTGGCGGTGCTGCTCGACATGGACCCCGACGATCTCAACAACGTCGGCGCGATGCGCAACGCCTTCTGGACGCGCATGACCCCGCACACCGACCCCAGGAACGCGGACCGTCCCACTTGGAAGCTTGAGGAATTCAACCAAGGCCCCGCCATCGCATCATTCGCCGACTGGGAGAACGGTCCCGAATCGTTGCGCGCGCCCGGCATGCCGCTGTGGAAGCCGATCATCCAATAAGCATCCAATACACGGCGCCGAAAACATCATCCAAAGTGAACTCTTGATGAAATCACCGCCGTCCGTACGGCAAATTCTCACGGTGGGACTATCCTTAATGAGGTTGTTTGCCCGACCATGCGGCGAGCCGGGAATCCGGCGATTGTTCCGCATGCGGATCGGGCTTCCGTACAGCGATAGAACGTTGGAAAGCGCGAAAGGCGGGTGAGAGACATGTTGAGAATGTTCAGAACGATTAACGGCCAGGTGGAGCAAATCCAAAAACCGGAGAACGGCTCCTGGTTATGTCTCTCGGCGCCCACCGACGTGGAGCTCGCCAACGTGTCCATGGAAACCGGCATCGACCTGGCCGACCTGCGCGCCCCTCTGGATGACGAGGAACGCTCGCGCGTCGACGTCGAGGACGACTACACGATGATCATCGTGGACATTCCTACCGTGGAGGAACGCGGCGGCCGCGACTGGTACGAGACCATCCCGTTGTCGATCATCATCACCCAGTCCGCCATCATCACCGTCTGCATGCAGGACACGCCCGTGCTGCACCCGTTCATGGAAGGCACCATCCGCGGCTTCAACACATACATGAAGACCCGGTTCATCCTGCAGATCCTGTACCGCAACGCCACCATGTACCTGCGTTACCTGCGCATCATCGACCGCGAAAGCGACAAGCTCGAACTGAAGCTGCGCCACTCCATGCAAAACCGAGAGATCCTCATGCTGCTGGAACTGAGCAAGACATTGGTCTACTTCACCACATCTCTCAAATCGAACGAAATCGTCATGGAGAAGCTAACCACGCTGCCGCGGCTCAAGCAGTATCCGGAGGACGAGGACCTGCTCGACGACGTCATCACGGAAAACAAGCAGGCAATCGAGATGGCCAACATCTACAGCGGCGTTCTCGCCAACATGACCGACGCGTTCGCATCGATAGTGTCGAACAACCTGAACAACGTGATGCGCATCTTCACCATCATCTCCATCACCCTGTCGATTCCGACCCTGATCTTCTCCATGTACGGCATGAACTTCCAGGAAGGCATGCTCGGCATGCCCCTCACGGACAAGCCATGGGGCTTCGCGGTGATCATCGGCATCTCACTGGTCCTTTCGGCGATCGTCACCTGGTTCCTCACCCGGTCGCGCATGTTCAAGTGACGTCCATGATGGGAAAAGCGCGATACGTGGCCGCGGCGGCATGCGCGGCATTACTTGCGGCCGGCGCCGGCGCGTGCGGCACATCGGTTTCCGTGGTGACCGAAGGCGCGGCGCAGGGGCCGACGATCGCGATAGGAGTGGCCGCCGACCAGCCGGGGCTTGGATACCTGCATGGAGGCGAATACTCCGGTTTCGACATCGACGTGGCCAAATACGTGGCGAAAACCCTCGGATACGCGGAAAAGCAGATCGTGTTCAAACAGCTGTCCCCGGCCATGCGAGCCTCCGCGCTCACCGACGGCACGGTGGACATGGTCGTGGATTCCTTCTCCATGGACGGGACCCACGATGGTGAGGCCGACGTCGCCGGACCATATCTGACGGTCCGGGAGGCGCTGCTCATCCGCTCCGACAGCGCATCCGAAATCACCGGAACCGACAGCCTGTCCGATAAAACCGTATGCGCGGTCGCTGGAAGCGCGGCGGCCGACAACATCCGCAACCGCACGAAAAACATCCGCACGACGGTGGCGGAACGCGACACGTATCCGCAATGCATGACGGCGCTGATGATCGGCGAGGCCGACGCCGTCGCCGCCGACGACGCGATCGCGGCCGGATTGGCGTCGAACAACACAGGCGACCATCTGAAGATCGTCGACGTTCCCGACACCACCTGGTCCTACGGCATCGCCGTCAAATCAGGACAGGACGAGCTGGTCGGGCAAATCGACGCCGCATTGCGCGCCATGGTCAAGGACGGCTCGTGGCAGAAGGCCGCGGCCGACATGGGCAAGTCGATCGGATACACGCCCGACGCGTCCATGAATCCGCCGAAGGCAACGGCCAAGGCCCCGTCCTCCGGCGCGTCCGCGGCATCGGAAAAATAACGGCGGCGCACGTGCCTGAATAGTGGTTGATTCCTTGCGAAGTGTCCAGTTGCGCGGCTAATTTCATGCATTATGAGTGACACTGAGAAAAGCGCGCAGGCGCAACCGAACGAATCCGCCGAACCGTCGTTCCGCTACAACGCGAAGCTGGCGCAGGGCATCGAAGAGAAATGGCAGAAGATCTGGGATGACGAAGGCACCTTCTGGGCCGCCAACGTCAACGGCGACCTGAAGGACGGCAAGGGCCATAACGCCGAAGGCCGCCCGTCCTATTTCGCGATGGACATGTTCCCGTACCCGTCCGGCAAGGGCCTGCACGTCGGCCACCCGCTGGGCTACCTCGCCACCGACGTGGTCAGCCGCTACCACCGCATGAAGGGCGAGAACGTGCTGCACGCCATGGGCTACGACGCCTTCGGCCTGCCGGCCGAGCAGTATGCCGTGCAGACCGGCCAGCATCCGCGCATTACCACCGAACAGAACATCGCCAACATGCGCCGCCAGCTGCACCGCATGGGCCTGAGCTTCGACAACCGTCGTTCCTTCGCCACCATCGACCCCGGCTACGTGCGTTGGACCCAGTGGATCTTCTCCCGCATCTACGACGCCTGGTACGACGAGGACGCCACCAACCCGTCCGGCTCCAGGGGCTGCGCCCGTCCGATCAGCACGCTCGTCGAACAGTTCGAATCCGGCAAGCGCGCCATCCCGGGCTTCGAAGGCAAGGCCTGGGCCGACCTGAGCGAAGCCGAGCAGGCCGACGTGCTCAACGACTTTCGTCTGGCCTACATCTCCAAGTCCCCGGTCAACTGGTGCCCGGGCCTGGGTACCGTGCTCGCCAACGAGGAGGTCACCGCCGAAGGCAAGTCCGAACGCGGCAACTTCCCGGTGTTCCAGCGCGAACTGCGCCAGTGGTCCATGCGCATCACCGCATACGGCCACCGTCTGATCGAAGACCTCGACACCATCGACTGGCCTGAGAAGGTCAAGCTCATGCAGCGCAACTGGATCGGCGAATCCCACGGCGCTTCCGTGCATTTCGACGTCGAGACCCCGAACGGCGTCAAGGACATGGAGATCTACACCACCCGTCCCGACACCCTCTTCGGCACCACCTTCGCAGTCGTCTCCCCGGAACACCACCTGCTTGAGAACGTTCCGGAAGAATGGCCGGCGGAAACCCCCGAGGATTGGAAGGGCGGCTACGCCACCCCGGTCGAGGCCGTGAAGGCGTACCGTCTGGCCGCCGAAGCCAAGACCGCCAAGGACCGCGTGGACGAGGCGGGCGAGAAGACCGGCCTGTTCACCGGCCTGTACGCCATCAACCCGATCACCGGCGCTAAGCTGCCGCTGTTCACCGCCGACTACGTGCTCATGGACTACGGCACCGGCGCGATCATGGCAGTGCCGGGCGGCGATCAGCGCGATTACGATTTCGCCGTCAAGTTCGGCCTGCCGGTCATCTACACCGTCAAGCCGCTGCCGGAATCCGGCGACGACCTCGCCAACTATGAGGGCAAGGCGCCGTTCGTCTCCCATGACGGCATCGTCATCAACTCCTCCATCGACGCGACCAAGGCCAAGGGCGATTCCCTAAGCCTCGACGGCCTGCGCGTGGACGAGGCCATCGACAAGGTCAACGCCTGGCTCGAATCCGCCGGCGTCGGCAAGGGCACCGTCAGCTACCGTCTACGCGACTGGCTGTTCAGCCGCCAGCGCTACTGGGGCGAGCCGTTCCCGATCGTCTACGGCGAGGACGGCACCCCGCACCTGCTTCCCGACGAGCAGCTGCCGATCAACCTGCCGGACGTGCCGGACTACAGTCCGAAGACCTTCGACCCGGAGGACGCCGAATCCAACCCGGAGGCTCCGCTGAGCCGTAACGAGGACTGGGTCAAGGTCGAGCTCGACCTGGGCGACGGCAAGAAGACCTACTACCGCGACACCAACACCATGCCGAACTGGGCCGGCTCCTGCTGGTACTACATGCGTTACCTCGACCCGACCGACACCAAGCACATGGTGGAGAAGGACGAGTTCGACTACTGGATGGGTCCGGACCACAACAAGACCGCCGGCAAGTCCGGCGGCGTGGACCTGTACATCGGCGGCGTCGAACACGCCGTGCTGCACCTGCTGTACTCCCGCTTCTGGCACAAGGTGCTGTTCGACCTCGGCTACGTCGACTCCATGGAACCGTTCCACAAGCTGTTCAACCAGGGCATGATCCAGGCATACGCCTACACCGACGACCGCGGCCAGTACGTGCCGGCCGCCGAAGTGGTGGAAGGTCCCGCCGACGCCAACGGCGAGCCGACGTTCACATGGAACGGCCAGCATGCCAACCGCGAGTTCGGCAAGATGGGCAAGAGCCTGAAGAACATCATCACGCCTGACGACATGTATGAGAACTACGGCGCGGACACCTTCCGCCTGTACGAGATGGGCATGGGCCCGCTGGCCGAATCCCGTCCATGGAACACCCGCAACGTGGTCGGCTCCATGCGTTTCCTGCAGCGCCTGTGGCGTAACGTCATCGACGAGACCACCGGCGAGGTGCGCGTCACCGACGGCGAGCTTGACACGAAGACGCTGAAGCTGCTTAACAACACGATCGCCGACGTGACCGTCGAGATGGAGGCCATGCGTCCGAACACGGCCATCGCCAAGCTCATCGTGCTCAACAACCATCTGACCAGCCTCGACGCCGTGCCGCGCGCCGCCGTCGAACCGCTGATCCTGATGCTCTCTCCGATCGCCCCGCACATCTGCGAGGAACTGTGGAGCAAGCTCGGCCACACCGAATCCCTGGCGCACGCCGACTGGCCGAAGGCCGACGAACGTTACGTCGGACAGGATTCCGTCACCGCGGTCGTGCAGATCAAGGGCAAGGTGCGCGCCAAGCTCGAGGTCTCCCCGGACATCGATCCGAAGGAGCTGGAGAAGATGGCGCTCGAAGCCGTCGCCGACCGACTGGGCGGCAAGGAGCCACGCAAGGTCATCGTCAAGGCTCCGAAGATCGTCTCCATCGTTCCCGCGGAATGATCTTCTGACGAGACGGCCCGCATAAGAGGACGCGGGTTCTTCCGCACCATGGCGACACGCCAGGAATGTGGATAACCCGCGTTCTCCGACCACAGGAGCCGTTTCGGCTGGACAGTATGCCCATGCATCCTCCAATGTTGGATGCATGGGCATATTTGCATTTCGCGGCACTCACCCCATCCGTGCCATCCACACGGCGGACGGCGGCACTGGCATGCCGGCCGCCACGAAGCGGCTGCGGGGATTGGGCATGCCCGAAAAACCGTCCCGAACCAACAGCCTTACGGCCATGGAGGCGCAATCGGACGAACCGTCCGCATCACACGAACCCGCACGACCGATGCCGCAGCGGAAGACGCATGACGCGAAACCGACATTGGCGGAGCTCGCCGGCGTCCGGCCGACGGACAAACCCGACGAGGGGGAGCGGCCGAAACGCGACAGGCCACGATTGGCGTTCCGCCCGTTCCACGCGCTCATGGCGATCCTCACTTTGTCGTGCGCGCTGTGCGCGAGCCTGACCATGCTCGTCCAACAGACGATCCACTACAGCGAACTGCAGCATTCGCGGTCGCAGATACGCTCACAGGCCCAACAGCAGCCGCAACAGGCCCCGCAAACGGAACAAACGCCGGCACCGCAAGAAAACGGGCCGACGCAGGACGCGTCCACACCGGACAGCCATGACGGGCAAGACGGAGCGCAGCAATCGAACCAGCTTGACCTCAACACCGCAGACCTAGGCGAATTGCAGACCCTCAAAGGCGTCGGACCGGTCACCGCGCAGCGCATCCTCGACTATCGAACGCAGATAGGACGGTTCGACAACGTCGACCAGCTTCTGGAAGTCAAGGGCATCGGTTCGAAGACTCTGGCGAAGTTCCGCGACCAAGTGTGCGTGAGATGACGGGCACACGCGATTGGCTGACCAGGGAGCGCGGGAGCCGAGACTGGAGACTGCTGCCGGCCGCAATATGCGGTTGGACGGCCAGTCTGGCCGCGCACGCCGGCTTCGCATATTGCATGTCGCATGACGGCATGCTCGGCGCTTTGCCGGCCGTTCTCACCTGCATGATACCGCTGGCGGTCCTGGCGGGACTGCCCTTCCCACGATTGCCGGCGTCCGTTCGACGACGGATAACGCTCTGGCATGCGAGCGTCACGGTCTGCGCGATCGCTGCGATGGTTTGCGCGGCAAGCGCGTTGACCTATGATTTGCTGCAATGGCGCGACCCGGCTTCTCGGGCGGCCGCGGAAGGCGACGCTTCCGTCGTCGTCACGGCGCGCGCCACCTCGCCGACCGTCATCTCCGACAGACGGTCGAACGACTGCCGTGCCGACGCGCGCATCACATCGGTCACCATCGACGGCGTACGGCAAACCAGTTCGGCACGAGCGCGTATATACGCGGACCGGCCTGAATGCGGCAAACTCAAACAGGACGGCACCTACAAGATCGCGGGTCGCATCTCCGAAGCGCGATACGGTGCCATGCCGTTGTGGCTGACCGACGTCACGACAGTCGAACACGTCAGGCCGCCAAACCTGCCGATGCGCGCCATCGGCATGATGCAGGAGGCGTTCTTCGTCCAAACCGCACGTCTTTCCGACCAAGGGAAAGTGCTCGTCCCCGGACTGACATTGGGTGTTCTCGGACAGGACTACGTGCCGGCCGAGGGCGATGGCACCGACATCGATTCCACATACGCCGCACAGGTGGAGGACGCGTTCCAAAGGTCCGGAATCGTGCATCTCATGGCGGTCAGCGGCGGCCATCTGGCCGTGACCGCCGCATTGGTGCGTTCCGTCTGCTCGTTCTTCCTTCTGCCGCGACGATTCACCGCACTGCTGGTCGCCATGTCGTACATCATGCTGTCGGCATGCGTGTTTCCGTCGGATTCGGTATCCCGCGCGCTTTTGATGGGATTGTCCGGCGCGGCATGCCTGTTCATCGGCAGACGAGGCCAGGCGATGGCGTCGTTGAGCTGGACCACATTGGCTATGCTGATGGCATGCCCGCACATGTCGCAAAGCTTCGGATTCGCCCTGTCCTGCGCCGCGGTGCTCGGCATCGTGCTGTTCGCCGACACCCTCAACGCATGGATGGAACCGGTCCTGCCACGGTTCGTGGCCGAGGCTCTGTCCATGACCATAGCGGCGCAAGTGTTCACCCTGCCGATCCAGGTGCTCATCGAACCGGAACTGCCGGTGTTCTCCATACCGGCGAATCTGATGGTGGCGCCGTTCGTGGGTTTCGCCACATTGGCCGGCCTGGCCAGTCTTGCCGTCTCATGGCTGATTCCGTGGCTCGGCCTGCAACTGGCCCGTGCGGCCTCCTGGGGCACCGCGGTCATGGAACTGACCGCCCTTGAACTGGGTTCCGGCAGCCAGGCCACGATACCGTGGGCCGGAGGCGTCGAGGGAGCGGTCCTCGTCTGCGTGGTGGAAGCCGCCTGCGCGGCCGCCGCGATCATGACGCACCGGCTGTTCGGACGCATGATGGTCCAGGAACCCGATCTGCCCGGAAAACGTCTGATAGCCAACCCTGTGGAACGGCTGCGCATGTGGATGGAACGTACTCGGAAGGCATTGCGCGAACTGCAATGGGAGGAATAGGCCATGCCGGTTTTGTCCACCGATACAGCGAGATTGAATGGTATGCCGAAACCATCCGCAGCCACCACGCCCTTCCACCTCGTGTACGGAGGCGACTCGTACCTGAACGACCAGACGGTGCGCGACCTCAAACACGAGGCGCAACGCCGGTATCCCGACGCGGAAACCATCGAACTCGACGCGGCAAACGCCGACCATTACGCCTTCGACGAGGCGGTAAGCCCATCATTGCTTGCGGATCGCGCCATCGTCATCGTCACCAACCTGCAGAACGCGGACGAAAAACTGGGCGACGCCATGGTCTCTTACTGCAGACAGGCGTGCAAGGAGCCGGCGGACGCGTGCATCGTCATCTGCCAGCATGAGGGCGGTGTGAAGGGCAAACGTCTGGTGGAGCAGCTCACCAAGGCCGGAGCGTACAAGGACGCTGTCGCCGACCTGAAGAAGCCCGAGGCCAAACTCAACTTCGTCATGCAATGCTTCGAACGGCGCAAACGCCGCGTCGAGCCGATGGCCGCGCAGCAACTCGTGGCCGTGTTGGGGGATAGGACCGGCGAGCTTGCGGCCATGGTCGGCCAGTTATGCTTCGATTTCGACGACAATCCCATGACGCTCGCCCGCGTCAACCAATATCTCACCTCCAATCCGCAGGTGGATGGCTTCCGTGTCGCCGACCTCGCGTTGTCGGGACGTACGGCGGACGCGATCATCGCCATGCGATCGTCCGTGGAACAGGGCACCGCTCCGATCGCGCTTATCGGCGCGCTGGCCATGAAGCTGCGGACGATGGCGAAGGCGTCGGCGGTGCGTGCGGGCACCATTTCCACGGCCGAGGCGAAAACGAACCCCTGGGTGTTGAAGAACGCGACCCGGCAACTGTCCGGATGGACGTCAAGCGGCATGAGCGCATGCATCCAGATGCTCGCATGGGCCGACGAGCAAAGCAAAACCAATGGCTCGGACCCGGTCTATGCTTTGGAACGGTCCATCGAACTGATCAGCCGCAAAGGACGTGCCGCATGAGCAACACCATTACCATCACAGCCGCCACCGGCGAGGACATGCAGGCGTTGGGGGAGCGTTTGGCGAAGCTTGCCCGTGGAGGCGACGTGCTGTTGCTGTCCGGTCCGCTTGGCGCCGGCAAGACCACGTTCGCGCAAGGGTTCGGCGCGGGACTTGGCATCGGAGAGCCCATCGTCTCGCCGACCTTCACCATCGCACGCGAGCTTGAGGGACGGTTCGCGGACGGTTCGCCGGCGCATCTGGTGCACGTCGACGCCTACAGGCTCGGCGGCAACGCCTACGCGCCCGGACAGGACACGGTCGGACGGCTATTGGACGAATTGGAATCGCTCGGCTTGGACGAGGAATTGGAGGATCCGGGCGAGCATACCGTCATCCTGATGGAATGGGGCGAGCAGATGGCCGCCGCATTGGCTCCGGAACGGCTTGAAATCCACATCGACCGTCCGCTTGACGCGCCCGCCGTGGACGCGGACGGCGAGCTGACCAGCGCGGGCGCACGCACGGTGACGTTGGTGCCGGTGGGCGCTGCCTGGGATTCGTTCGATTTCACCGCGGGAAAACGCTGACCCTGTCAAGACGCATCCGACGTGGCCGACCGCACCGCATGCCGTGGCTTCCAGCGCCGGTTGTACAGTGGTTGGCAGTTTGGCACAAGGAGTTTTCAAGCATATGCAGACACTGGTGATTGACACCTCATATGGTTCGACCGTAGGCGTGGTCGGACATGAACCCATCGTCGAAACGGATTCGCGCACCCATGTCGAGAAACTGCAGGTGAACATCGCGCAAGCCGTCGAACAGGCCGGACTGCAGGCGTCGGACATCACCCGCATCGTCGTCGGCGTCGGACCGGCGCCATTCACCGGCCTGCGCGCCGGCATCGTCGCGGCCAAGGCATTGGCCTTCGCCACAGGCGCGCAACTGGTCGGACAGGACGTGCTCGCGCCGCAATGCCTGGCACATACTCAAGCTACGGACGATCGCCGCCATCTGACGCTTGCCGTCAACGACGCGCGTCGCCGGCAACTGTATTTCGCGCTGTATGACGGCGGCACCGTTGCGGACGGCGTCGGACAATCGCCCATAACGTTGATCGACATGGACATCGACTATCCGGATTCCATCACGATGCGCGTCAATGACGTTCTTACGAAGCTCGCCGACACGGGCAAGCCGTACGTCGTCGACGTCATCGGCCATGGTGCGGTCAAATACGCGCAGTCGTGGAATGCGATTGCCTCCCTCGGCGAAGTCGACGACCATGCTCTGCTCGACGAAGGCGCGGAAGGATTGGCGCGATTCGCGGCCTTCACCACCAGCGAACAGGCGTTGGCAGAACCGACCTCCGTCGAACCGTTATACCTGCGTCGTCCGGACGTGTCAGTGCCCAACCCGCTCAAGCATGTGCTCAACCATGCCGGCGCCGAACGAACGGAGTGACGGCACGCCCATGATTGTCGACCATTCCCAGATTCCGGAAGACACCGCCGTCGGACAGATCGCCGCATTGGAAAAGGACCTGTTCGGCCGCGGCGCGTGGAGCGAACAGTCCGTACGGCAGGAATTCCACGCTCCGGCACGCACGTATCTGCTCGACATTGAAGGCGATGCCGTACAGACGGCGGATCCCGTCGTCCGAGGCTACGCAGGCTACTGGTACGACGGCGACGACGCGGAGATCATGACGATCGGCGTCGGCAGACCATACCAACGGCAGGGGATAGCGGCGGCGCTTCTCGAAACACTGATCGTCTCGGCGCGTCGGCAGGGCGCCAAACGCATGCTTCTGGAAGTCCGAGTCGACAACGTGCCGGCATTGGCGTTGTACGAAAGGTTCGGCTTCACGCGGATGGGATTGCGCAAACGCTACTACCAGCCAGAAGGCATCGACGCGTACACCATGAGCCTCGACTTGGAGCCGCGCGTCGTCGGCTTCAGCGCAACAGCGGATACAGAGCACACTTCAGCAACACACACAACGGAGCAGCAATGAGCGAACCAATCGTACTCGGCATCGAATCGACCTGTGACGAAACGGCGGCGGCCGTGGTGCAGGGACGCACCCTCATTTCCAACGTGGTCGCGTCCTCCATGGACGAGCACGCCCGCTACGGCGGCGTGATTCCCGAAATCGCCTCTCGCGCGCACGCCGAAGCGTTCGTGCCATGCGTCTCCAAAGCTCTGGCCGACGCGAACATGACGCTGTCCGACGTCGACGCGATCGCCGTATCCGCGGGACCCGGCCTCGCCGGCTGTCTCGCGGTCGGCGTGTCCGGCGCGAAATCGTTGGCATGGGCCGCGAACAAGCCGATCTACGGCATCAACCACGTCATCGGACATATCGCGGTGACGCAGCTGCAGTTCGGACCGTTCCCCAAGGACACGCTTGCGTTGATTGTGTCGGGCGGGCACACTTCGCTGCTGCATGTCGAAGACGTGGCGCGGCATATCGACGTGGTCGGCACCACGCTCGACGACGCTGCCGGCGAATGCTTCGACAAGGTGGCACGTCTGCTTGGTTTCCCGTATCCCGGCGGCCCGCACATCGACCGTCACGCACAGCTGGGCAACCCACATGCCATCAAAGTGCCTCAGGGCCTTACACAAGGCAAGGCGGGGCAGCAGCATCCGTACGATTTCAGTTTCTCCGGCGTGAAGACGGCCGTGGCGCGTTGGATCGAACAGCAGCAGGCGGAAGGCAATGAGATTCCCATCGACGACGTGTGCGCGTCGCTGGCCGATTCCGTCGCGACGGTGCTCGCCAAGAAGGCGATGCGCGGTTGCGAGCAGTACGGTTCGAAGACCCTGATCGTTGGCGGCGGCTTCTCCGCGAACTCCCAACTGCGCGCCAAACTGTTGGAGGTCGGAGCCAAGCATGGCGTCGAAGTGCGTATCCCGCAAATCAAACTGTGCACCGATAATGGCGCTATGGTGGCCATGCTGGGCGTGAACCTGGTGGAGAGCGGCGTGAAACCGTCCGAACCGGATTTCGCAATCGATTCCGCCATGCCGTTGACGAAGATCAGCATGTGACGGTAGTCCCGCCGCAGCAGGGGAGACACGCGCGGGATTTGCATTTTGCGTTTTACCGCGTATAATTCATGTCTTGTGCACAGCGCATTCCTGCGTAGCTCAGTTGGCAGAGCATCCGACTGTTAATCGGACGGTCACTGGTTCAAGCCCAGTCGCAGGAGCCAAGGCGGAAACCCTTACGCGAGTAAGGGTTTCTTCATATTCGGCGCATGGTTGGATTGCTGGTTTGGAACGCCATTCTCTCCGATTCTCAGACAAACTCGAAAAACCAGCCCAAAAAACACACGGAAAAGGGCCGCGACACGCCGTAACAGCAAATTCGCACGTCGGGTGGGAAGGTTCATGAAACCCTGAGAGAACGCCATCCAAACGTCTCACAGGGCATAACAGCCGGTATCATGCGGAACCATCCAAATCCGACACGCCCATGCCGTTCTCTCCAAAATAGGGAGAGAACACGATGCATGAGCCGTCCGGAACCACGAAGGCCGCCACACGGCATAGGGAACCATGTGGCGGCCTTCATAGACATAACCGCAATCAGCAATCTCAGGAAAACCCAATCAAGCAGGTACAACCCTAATAATCTTCTTTATGTGGATTGCGTCATCATGTTGACCGAACACGAGGACATTCGACCATCGTGGTCGAAAACGCGGTCATAAAACGGTCAAAAAAGGTCGAATGGCACAACCGTCATCATGGCCGAATCAGACGCCAAGGCACTCCCTGGCCCATCGTTCCACTGCGGCATTCTCCGCATCGTCGCCCAGTAGGAGTAGAAACCCAGCGTTCTTACCAAGCGAAGCAGGTTCGATGGTCTTGATGATGCCGCGATCACGCAGGAACACCCAAGCGTCACTGATGCTTTTCTGGATGCTGTTCTCGCGGGTCTTCATCTTCGCCTCCGCATTGCCACCCGTCGCCTGTTCTGGAGTAAGCATCACCATTCCAAGCGAGTCTGAGATAGCCCGCCATCCAAGCGTGTAGTAGCGGCATGGCACTTTCTTATCCATGAGTTTCTTTGGAGGACAATTGTTCTCACTATCCCAATCGTAGGTTTGCGAAGCCATGAACATGAGGACGAGTTCGGCGTTCTTGTTGAGGGTCATGTTATCGCCACGTCGAATCGCCATGCGTCCGGCACGGTTTACGTCGTATACGGCTTGCATGTTCTTGTAGCCCATATTTTCCACGTGTCTTTCCCTCCATGCCTAGCGCTATGCTGATGCGCGGAGAATCTATGCAAACTGGTTTTCCGATTGCCCTTGTCGCTGTTCGAGAGCGGCAAGGGCTTTTTGCTACTTTCGCCTATAACTCTAACTCTACACATGGATATAATTACAACTACTGTCGGGTAGTAGATACTGATAGTTTGTCGGTGTAGCTCCAGTTACATGTATATAAGTATGTACATGGTTATACATTCTTCTTACATTGTGCGTTTGCCATGATTTTGCCAATTAAAAAGCGCAAACGGTCAGAAAGAGGGTATGAAAAACCCGCCTGCAACAAAACAGACGGGCACGAGAAAAACAGACTCACATAGGATTGCTGGCGAGAGTGATAATCATAGTCAGGAAGCATACGCCGACAGCGACTCCAATCACAATCCAGCAATTTCGCACATGGATGGAATTACGCGACTCGATATAGTCCAGAGCCTTCGCCCTCACATTCCGCTCGATGGCATCTGGTGCGGAATCGGTCTTGGCCGTAATCTCATACAATTCATGCAATGTCGGCTTGCCGCCGTCCACATCGTCGATGCGTTCCAACTCATACTGGGTACGCCAGTCAATCAACCCGGACATGCGAATGCCGTTCCGCACCGCCGTCTGGATCAGCAGAACGAACGCGGCCATACCGATGGCGATGCCGGCGATAACGCATATAATTTCCATGATGTCCTCCTTTGCTCTCCTGCAATATGTCTCAACAAGGATTATCCCCCCAATCGGCGGCTGATGAATCATGGGCGTTTCTCGAACAGGCCATCCTTGAGAATCTGCCGGTAATCCGTAAGAACCTGCATGGTCACGTCCAGCTCCGCCGCCATATGCCATGTGTCGCCGTCCCACAGCTCTTCGGCCATGGCGAACTCGACCGGGCTTATCAACGTCAACGCCGTCTCGCGTCGCGCCCTACGCTCGCACTTCACGCCGAACCGCGTGCCACAGCCGAGATCACGATACTTCGCGTGCACAAGCTCATGACATAGGGTGCAGAGCCTCTGCCGGTCGTTGAGCCAGTCGGCAAGCCAAATCGTCCGCAGCTGGTCGCAGTACAGGCCGCAGGTAGTGCCTGGAATATCGGATTCCAAAACCTTCAAACCCATGTGCTCGGCCTGACGTTCCAAAACGTCGATGGTGATTCGTGACATTGTTCCCTTCGTATTATTAGGCGGCGGCATCATGAGTGAATGCCGCCGCCATATTCAATGCTGTCGTCAGTCTTCAGGTGTTTCGGCTTCGAGTCTCGCGTTCGGATCGTCGTTCGCGGCCATGTCGAACTCTTCACGGTAGATGATCGGACTGTTCACCCAGTCGGCGTCAGCGTTCTCCTTGAGACGGCGTGCGAGTTCCTGGAGCAGCTCGTCATTCGAAGCGTCATGCAGCCTTGCGACGGTCTTTCCGTTAGCCATCTCGTCGGCTCTTATATATCCGAACTCAACCAGAGCTTCTACAGGATTTTCGTCATATGCTCTAGCGATGATGATTACCGACTCGGCGCTGAACTCGCATCCTTTGTTGTATTGACGCCAGAGGGTTGAGACGCTGAGTCCGGTCTTGTTGCTGATTTCATTGATCGCCGCATCATGCGTTAGCTGTGCGAAATATGTTTTTTTATCCATGTATTTCATTATGAAATAAAAACTCTTTCATGTCAACACGCCGAAACGGTGTTTCGACTTGAAAAATCTCTTTTCACTGTGGTATATTACTTTTCAGGTTGAAAAACAAAATGCTTCACAATGAAAGGAACAGTGCTGATGGCTGAATACAAAATGCAGTTCCGAGACGGCTTCCTAGACCGAACCAAACAAATGAGCGGCCTCAAAACAGACGAAGCCTTCGCCGGAGCAATAGGAGTCAGCGAAAGCGTCCTAGCCAGAGCCAAAAAAACCAACGAATGCACACCACTCATGCTCATAGGACTCTACAAAGCATTCGGCTTCCAACCCGGCGAAATCGCACAAATCAAACAAACCGCCTAACCACACACGTCAAGGGAACCACAATGAAAATCACCACACCTCAAGGCATCCTCGAAGGCGACAACATCGAAGCCATCGTCAGAGAATATGGATTCGACTGCCTGTGCGGTGCCAACCTGCATGGTGCCGACCTGAGCTACGCCAACCTGCATGGTGCCGACCTGAGCTACGCTTGCCTGCATGGTGCCGACCTGCATGGTGCCAACCTGTGCGATGCCGACCTGTGCCACGCCGACCTGCGCGATGCCAACCATGTAGAACTCAGCATCGCCAAAACCAGCATCCTCCCGGACGAAAGCGACATCATCGGCTGGAAAAAAGCATACGTAGACGACACAATGCCACCGAAACCAGTCATCGTAAAGCTCCTCATTCCGGCCGACGCGCAACGCTCCAACGGCACTGGGCGCAAATGCCGCGCCAGCACAGCGCGAGTGCTTGACCTGCAAGACAAGCAAGGCAACAGCCTCCCACCGGACACCACGGCATACAGCGAATACGACACAGACTTCACGTACAAAAAAGGCGAAACCGTGCACGTTGAAAACTTCGACACCAACCGGTGGAACGAATGCGCTCCAGGCATCCACTTCTTCATCACCCGCATCGAAGCAGTCGCATACTAAGGAGGCTCCAAATGAATGAAACCAGACAACAGAAGCTTGAATACCTCACCGACAACGGCTACCTGCACAATCTGCGAGGAGAGTTAGGCATGTCCACTAAAACGCTAAGCCTCCTCACAAAACTGCCAGAGGACATGTTCACCGCCATCATCCCAAAGGACGCGAAGAACGGAGATACTGGAAACGCGATTCTTTCAGAAGATTTGGTGAAAGCCATGCGCAGAGGCTCCAAGGAACTCCAAGCCAAATACAACACCACCGACATGATCGACATTCTCTACGCTGAGGCAACCAAATGAGCAACGATATCGTCGAAGTCCCGTTCAACGGGAGTGCGATGATCGCTCAAAGGTTCGATGACGGTGAAATCTACACTGCGTTGAAACCTATCTGCGAGAACATCGGCATCGCATACAACGGACAGTGGGAACGACTCAACAGAACGCCATGGGCAACCATTCGTATGATACGAACAGTTGGCGCAGACGGCAAACAACGTGACATGGTGGCAATCAGCCGCAAGACGTTGACCATGTGGCTCGCCACCATCGACACGAACCGACTCAGCGACGAACAGGCACGCCACAACGTGACCGTCTACCAGCAGGAAGCCGCCGAAGCCCTTGACAAGTATTTCAACGAGGGTGGCGCAATCCGTGTTTCCGATGCTGATTCCGATGAAGACATCATGGCCCGTGCCGTGCTCGTCGCGCAGAAGACCATCGAACGCAAGAACCAGCAGCTCCAAGCCAAGGACGCGCAGATCAGGGAACTGGAACCGAAAGCTCAAGCGCTTGATGATTTCACGAACGTGGAAGACAGGCTGCTTGTCCGCGACGCGGCAAAGGTCCTGTCGAACGCCGGAACCCCCATCAAGGAAAAACAGTTACGCGAATGGATGGCCGACCACAACTGGATTTTCAAATCCGGTGGCTCTTGGCGTGCAACCGCAGAGCATTGCACTGCCGGTCATCTCGTGATGGTCATGTCCCAAAAGCATGGAGTCAAGGATGATGGCACGGAGTTCGCCTTCCCTCCCACCGTGCGCATAACCCGCAAGGGTTTGGCACTGCTACACAAGCGTCTTGGCGAGATCGCCCTGGACAAGGCGCTTGACGCGGAGGTGGCGGAATGACGTTGTTGAATCCTCCGGCGCCACCGCATGAGTTCGTTCTTGACGAGGGTGGGCACTGTGTCTTCCGTATCAATGATCGGAAAGGCGGGTCAATCGTTGAAAAAGATGGACTCAAGACGAGCACGTTGTATGAGATTCCCGAATCGAAACTAGGCGCGTTCATCCAATGGGCCGCTGACGTTCACGGCCAATCAAGATAGGAGCAGGTTTTGACAGACAGGAAGGTTGTTGTCGAAGAGGAGATTTTCGACAGGCAGGAAGCTGCCAGGTATCTCAAGCTTGGAGCGGACAAGTTCGACAAACTGTACAGGGTGTGCGCCGACTATCAGGGCGGCAAGACCGTCACGTACAAGAAGTCGAAGCTTCTCGACCGTTACGACCAGGTGTGCGAGAGTCCACGGGAGGTTTCGGCATGACCGACACTCGACCTGACGCGTGGAGCGTCCAGATGGGCATTGACTTGGATGCCATGCTTGCCGCCCAACGCGATTGGATTGAACGGGTCAGACGTAAGACCAAACGGGACTATCAGCGGGATAAGCCGGTATTGCAGCGGGTGTACGAGTCGCTTCGCACGAAATACGAGGCCGGTTTCAGTACCAGTTCGTACAAGATCGCGGATGACCTGCAATTGGCTCAGAGCGTTGTCTACAGGAAGTTGCGCAAGCTTGTTTCCTATGGGCTTGCGGAAACGTTTCTGACGCATGGAAGACATTGTTTCAGGCCGACCGGCTTGGAACCGACGAAAGGATTTGATTGGAATGAATGACAGTGTTTTGGTGAAGCTTGACCAGCTTTTCGATAAGTTGAAGACCGCAAGCGACGAAGACGATTGGAATACCGTGCGCAGTCTGGTCGCACAGATCGCACTCGTCAAAGTGGATGAAAAGCCACTGCCTGAAGAGCCGAAGGAGCGGGGCTTCTATGTCACCGCGAATGATGGTCTGCTCCTGCTTAAGGACAACGATTATGACTGGTCGGCGCGCACATGTGATAACTCGGCTAATCCCATCTGGAATGGCAATAGACAGTATGTAAAGTGGCCGACTGTCTGCGAAACGCTCCCGCCTGAAGCCTTCCCACTCAAGCAAGTGAACACTGGGAGCGACGATGACTGACCATGATTACTGGCTTGAAGACATGCAAGCAATGAAGAAGCGGAAGAAGCCGAACTACCCGCTGCGCCGCATCCTCTTCACGCTCGCCAGCATCGGCCTCATCTCCAGCCTGACCATCATGCTCACCTGGCATGGAGGCAGCATGAACGCCGCGCTCATGGTGGAAGGCGTGTACATCGCCACCGCATTGTGGCTGATCGTCAGATTCGCGCCACGCGACTAAAGACTTCCCACTGGCTGACAGTCCCAACAAACAACCAAAAATCGGGTTGTTCCGCAGGACACCCACGTTCACTCATTCGTCGGCCAGTGGGGAACATAACTGAATATCGATATTATCCACGCGCCTACGAACTCAATACCGCGCAGCAAATCACGTAGGCGCATTGGCCGCACATGGTTGTGGGATTCATGCCGGACTCCTTAAGTTTGACAACTCATGAATCACCCTATCCATCTCGCATTCAGGTTTTGACATTTCCTGTTGCCGTGATGTTGACCGTGAACCCGTTCAGGTCGGGTTCCAACGGTTTTGCATCATTCATTGGCGTGAATCCTAACAGGTTCGACTCCTGTTGCGGCCACTGTCCCCACCGGTTAGTGCGATTGCCGGACTGGGGATTTGACGTGGATTGGATGACTCGGGGTCTCTGGTTCTTCTTCCCCTACGGGTCGCGGGTTCGACTCCCGCCCACGTCCGAAGCCGTCGTGAGACGGCCCGACATAATTGAAAACCCGGTTGACGGGGGAGCCTAAAAAATCATGTTCCAAAGTCGATTTCTCTAGGCGCTTACATACACACACTCTCTCCCGTCAACCAATCGCTGGTGCAGGGAACGTGACCGTCGCTATCTCATATCAGGCGTTCGGTTCATCGGCGGTCAGATGGTTCGACTCCATCCACCAGCACGCAATCACAGAAAGGAAAACTCTCATGGACACCATCAACGTGAATGGCGAAACCTACACGAAAGTACCGGACGGGATCAGCTTGTTCGGACGAACCTACCGGCTGGTGGACGACACCATCCCGGAACCATTGGACGTGTCGGACTGGCATCCAATCGAACCGGATTACCGTATCACGCTCAGGGAATACATGACCCAACAGCATCCAGAAGACGCCAAGCGTAGCCTCACCGGACTGGGCCAAGTCGTGAAGAAAGTGATTCTGAATGCCGGTAAGGGAGACTTGTTGGAAGAGAACAGTAATGGTGCCGTCATTTACGCCCGCTCGTTGTTCCCGCTTGTCGAACAGGGTTATAGGAAGTGGCGTTACCGGAATAACGCCCACATTATGGAACGGAGTGTGGCGGAAGTATGACGGAAGTGAAATTTCCCAGCATGGTTGACATGCCGGACAAGGAGTATTTCGCGCATCCGGCAATCGACCAGACTGGTTTGAAGAAGTTCATGGAGTCTCCAAGAGCGTACGCATGGCACAAGCTGAACCCTCTCGACAACAGTACGTTGGCGTTCGGCAAGGCCGCGCACAGTCTCATTCTCGGTAGTGGCCCGAAGGTCGAAAGGAAACTCGACGGGCGCACCAAAGCCGGTAAAGCACAAGCCGAACAAGCCAAATCGGACGATCTGGTAATCCTTTCCGGTTCCGACTATGAGAAGCTTCAAAACATGGTGGATTACGCGCCGGACATGAACAGTCTCGTGGAAGGCAAACCGGAAATCGCCTTGTTCGCCATTGACCCGACCACTGGATTGCAGTTGAAAGGCAAGGCCGACTGGCTGCCCGACCATCCCGACATGGACGGCGTCATGTGGCTGTACGACTACAAGACCACCGGCCATGACGTGCAGGACTTCACTGGTTCGGCATACAAGTTCGGCTACCACATTCAAGCCGCCTTCTACATGATGCTGTACCGGCTCGTAACCGGATACCAGGGTGCGATGGGATTCAGATTCGTCGTGCAGGAGAAGCAGGAACCATACGACTGGATGATTTGGGAACTATCGGAAAACGATCCCGAAATCTCACTTGTCGCGGTGAAGCAGATTCGTGAAGCGTTGGACAGGCTCAGCTTCTACCGGAAGAACCATATTCCGTTGGAAGACATGCTCAACCAAGGATTGCCGAAGACGCCTATGCCTATCAGATTCACTGACTGGCAGATGAACCATCTGATTGGAGATGATGACCAATGGGAAATGTGATAGCGAAGAACCGTAAAGCCTACGGTTATGATTACGCCGACTTGGGCAGTGTGGTCAACTATGTGACCGAAACGTTGAAGGTCAAGGTGCAGCAGAGCATCCGATACGATAATCTACCCCAATATCCGAACGGGTATGGGTTCGTCGTAACCCGCTACTGGAAGGATGACAGTAAGTCTTGGAGCGTGTTTGAAGCTCCCGTCCCGATCATCGTGGGTGATTCCGCAGGTAAAAGAGAGCAGCCGTTCATGCAACGGTATGGGAGTGCGGAAACCTATGCGAGAAGGTACAGTCTGCTCACCCTGTTCTGTCTTGCTACCAGTGATGATGACGGCCAGTTGGCTGGCTATCAGCGTGGCAATCCGATGAACGAGGACTTGCGCAGGCAGGTTGCCGCCTTGTTGGCTCAGGGGAATGTTCCAGCCGGACGTGAGTCCGAAGCCATCGGCAATCGCATCAAAATGCCTGTGAACTATGCGAGGTTGACCGACTGGCAAGCCCAATTGTTCATCAACAGTTTCAAAAAGAATGAAGAAGTCAAGGAGGCCGCATAATGGCTGGAGAAACCGTAATCACGATCATTGGCAATCTGACCGACGAGCCGGAATTACGCACGACCCGCAATGGTGAGGCCGTCTGCAATGTCAACATCGCGTCAAACACCAGACAATACAACAGCCAGTCGGGCCAGTGGGAGGATGGTGACACGCTTTACATGCGCGGCACGATTTGGCGTGACATGGCCCAGCATTGCGCCCAATCCCTGCACAAGGGCATGAGGGTCATCGCGCAAGGCCGTTTGCAACAGCGTTCCTATCAGGCGAAGGACGGCACGAACCGCACCGTGGTTGAAATGCAAGTGGACGAAATCGGCCCCTCATTGCGGAATGCGACCGCGCAAGTGCAGAAGATTCAACGTGGCGGCTATCAGGGTGCCCCACAAGCCGGTTTCAATAATCCTCCATCCAATGGATTCCAACAGCCGCAACAGGCCGGTCAGCAGCCCGCACAGTCTCAACAGTTGGATGGAGACCCTTGGGCGTCGAACAATAATCAGCCTTCCGACTTCGGCAGTTTCGGCGGCAACACGGACGAGTTCTAATCCAGACTAAAAGGAACCAACATGGCAAACATCATTCCATATAGGGAGTTTCTGAAAAGAAAGGAGCTGTGCGAGCAGGAGACTGGCATCACCGTTAGCCCGCAACAGCTCCACCCATCCCTGTTCGACTGGCAGAAACGTATCGTCACATGGGCTTGCAAAGTAGGACGTGCAGCCATATGGGCCGATACGGGTCTTGGTAAGACCAGAATGCAGCTCGAATGGTTACGGCAAGTCTGCGCCGGACATGGGACGGGGCTTATTCTAGCGCCGTTGTCCGTATGCCAGCAAACCATCCGCGAAGGTGCCGCAATCGGCATGGAAGTGCGTTATGTGCATGACCAGTCGGAAGTATCTGACGGATTCAACATCACGAACTATGAGCGTGTGCCAAAACTCGACGTGTCCAAATTCAATGCGGTCGTATTGGACGAGGCTTCGATTCTGAAACAGTCGGACGGCAAGACCCGCAAAATGCTGATCGACACGTTCAGGGATACGAAATACCGTCTCGCCTGTACCGCCACACCGGCACCGAACGACCCGGAGGAACTATGCAATCAGGCCGAGTTCCTTGGATACGCCACCCGTGTGAAGATGCTTGCCACGTATTTCGTGCATGACGGGAATATTTGGCGTTTGAAAGGTCACGCGGTTAAGCCGATGATGCGGTGGATGTCGCAATGGGCCATCGCCTTGCGAAAGCCGTCCGACATTGGCGGTGATGATGCGGGATATGAGCTGCCCGGATTGAATCAGACCGTTGATGTTGTCGCCTATCACGGCAGCATCCCGGAAGGCCAATTGTTCGCAGCTGACCTTGGTGGCGTCGGCGGGCGTGCGAGAGTCCGTAAGGAAACGCTTGTTGACCGTGTAAACCGTTGCGTCGATCTTGTCAATAACGAGCCGGGCGAACAGTGGATTATCTGGACTGGATTGAACGACGAGGCGGACATGCTGAACAGGCTTATCCCCGGCAGTGTGAATGTGAAAGGCTCCATGTCGCCGGAAGACAAGGCCAAGGCGTTCCTTGACTTCGCTGATGGGAACATTCCGGTGCTGATTACGAAGGGTTCCATGGCATCGTTCGGTTTGAACTGGCAGAACTGCGCTCGTATGGCGTTCTGCGGTTTGAACGACTCGTGGGAATCCTACTACCAGTCGATACGCCGCTGCTATCGGTTCGGACAGAAGCGCGTGGTTGACGTGCATGTGGTGGTTTCCGATTTGGAACGCGAGATAGCGGAGAACATCACCCGCAAGGAACAGCAGGCCACTCATTTGAGTGACGAACTGGTAAAGACGATGAATGAATCAAACTCTTTCGGAAAGGCCGCATGATGGTCGGTGAAATGTATATGACCGATGAAGCCAAAGGTAAGGATTGGACACTATGGCTTGGCGACTCGTGCGAACGCATGGCGGAAATGGCTGACAACAGTGTTGATCTGAGTGTGAGCAGCCCGCCGTTCGCAAGCCTGTACGTGTACTCCGATTCAACCCGCGACTTGGGCAACAATAGTTCCCGTGAAGAGTTCATCGAGAATTACGGGTACATCATCCGCGAACTGTTGAGGGTCACGAAACCGGGCCGTATCGCTTGCGTGCATGTGCAGCAGGTTGTGACCACGAAGACCGCTGACGGCGTGGTTGGATTGACCGACTTCCGTGGTGATGTAATCCGCGCTTACGTGGAGAACGGTTGGATTTTCCACGGCGAAGTCACCGTGAACAAAAATCCACAGGCTCAGGCGATTCGCACGAAAGCCCAAGCCCTCATGTTCGTCACGAAGAACAAGGATTCCAGTATGAGCCGTCCAGCGTTGGCTGACTATCTGCTGATGTTCCGCAAGCCCGGTGACAATCAGGTGCCGATCAAGAATGATGTGAGCAACGAGGAATGGATTGATTGGGCGCAGCCGGTCTGGTGGAACATTCGAGAGACCAACACGCTGAATGAGCGTCTTGGCCGTGAGGATACCGATGAACGCCACATCTGCCCGCTGCAATTGGATTTCATCGAACGGTGCATCCGCTTGTGGAGCAATAAGGGCGAGCTTGTGTTCGACCCGTTTGGTGGCATCGGCTCGACCGTGTACGAGGCAATCAAACTTGGCCGCAAGGGCATGAGCATTGAATTGAAGCCTTCCTATTGGGATGCGTCGGTGAATCTGATGCGCGATCTTGAAGAGAAGCTTGGAGAGGCGACACTGTTCTGATGGTTCCGCTCTCTGGGATGACCGAACCCGCATGGTGTGACAAGCATGGGGTCGAATATTACGGCCCCGCTTGTCCTGAATGCGAGTCGGAAGCCGAAGACTATTGGGATGATATTGGAGACGCGAGCATATGGGATTTATGACCTATGATTTCGACATTCCAGGCGAACCCGTCGCGAAGGGCCGTCCACGATTCTACGGGTATCGGGCTGTGACCCCTCAGCATACGAGGAATGCTGAGGAACTGGTGCGGAACCAATTCCACATGTTCTACCCTCATGCCGAACCATTGGATGGGGACGTGCTGATGATTCTCATGTTTTATAAGGGGCGTCATGGGAAACCGGATTTGGACAATCTGGAAAAGCTCGTCAAGGACGCGTTGAACGGTTTGGCCTACGTGGATGACCAGCAGGTGAAACTCACGTTGTGCGCCATGTTGGAACCCGACCGTATGGCATGGGGACAACGGGCGAAACGGCTTGTCAAACGTCGGCAAGGAATGCCGTTGACATACGGCGGCAATCCTTATGAGCCGCATACGGAAATCCATATAGAACCCTTGCATGACATTCACGGCGGGTTGGAAAGTCTCGTCAGAAACACGAAGGAGATGATAAGCGATGTCGGAAACCAGCCTGAATACCGGTGAGATGCTGTTCCAACTGCGTGTCTGGGATTACTTGGCTTGGGCGTTGGACGATAAGCGTCTCGACCATGTTGAGAACCTGTACTACAAGGGGCGGCCGATCAGTGTTTCGACGTTCGCCAATCCGAACGTGCCGATGGTGAAATGCTTCGATAAGGCCGAACTGTTGGCTGGTGACATTGATTCTGAATATCCGTTCGTCATACAAGCCGATGGCATGTTCGATGCTGACGTGATGGACGAGCGTGAGTGGATCGCGTCTCAACCCGCTTACACGAGTCTGAGCGTGTGGGACAAGTTCGAGACATTACTACCGGCCAAACCGTCTATGGAATGCGTTGACTCCGGCACTCGAATGTTCATCCGATTCACGTTGGGTGAATTGGCTGGCATGTTGAACAGTGGGCTGCCGCTCGGAGGTGGACGATGATTTTTCCAGCAGTCAGCGTCAACGGCATCCATTTGAGCAGTCAACAGCATGAGGCGCTTGTCAGCATATGGCGTACCGGTCGAATGCCGGAACCCCACGCAGGTCAGAAACCGTGGCTGTGGATTCAAGCGCTCAGACGGCGCGGCTTGGTATCCGGCAATGCGCTCAGACTGACCGACAAGGGACGCCATATCGCCCAACTCCTACAGGACAGGAAAGCATTCCCATACCGGTATCAAAGCACTGCCGACAATCCACACTACGGAGCCTACTGGGACGCCTACTACAGCAACCAGTCAACCTACCGGTATCAGCCCGGTTTGGAAATCATTTGCAAAAGGAACTGTGATGAAACTTGACCCGCCACCGGACTTGGTGGAAATCGCTGAAGCCCTGGACGCGATGGCGAAACCACACGTGGGAAGCGGATGGGCGAACACCAACTACACCGATCTGCCCTGCACCACGCCACGGCAGGAGGCCATCTGGATGGAATACAACGGAATCACAAGAGGAGAGGATTAACGGGCGATGTGGTTCAAGGTCGATGATGGGTTCTGCATGAATCCGAAGACGGCGATGCTGTCCAATGACGCCACCGCATTATGGCTTCGTTCAGGCACGTGGGCCGCGCAACAGCTGACAAAAGGACGTGTCCCCGCGAACATGATTCCCATGTTCCGTTGCTCCGATGATTCGGTTCAGGAACTCTGCGATGCGGGCTTGTGGGAGTATGACGCCGACAAGGACGAATACGTGTTCCATGATTGGGCTGACTATCAGCCGGACGGTGACGAAGTGGATGCCAAGCGCAGGAAGCGGAGTGAAGCGGGCAAGAAGGGTGCGAGCCGTCGTTGGAAGAAGCCTGAGAATGGCAAAAATGGCAAACCGACGGCAAATGCTATGGCAAACGCATGGCAAACCGATAGCAAATGCCATGGCAAACCGATGGCAAACGCATGGCAAGACGATGGCAAACCGATGGCAAACGCATGCCCCGTACCCGTACCCGTACCCGATAAGAAAGAAGAAGAATATTATTCTTCTTCCAAAGAAATGACACTTGCCATGTTCCAAGACTCCACGGAGTTGACGGCGGCGGACAGCATGATGCGAACCGCTTACCCGAACTTGGATTTACATGATGCTTGGAACGCTTTCTCCGTCCGTCACTATGACGGCATCCGCACCGTGGGGGATTGGATACGCCTATGGCGTGGCTGGTGTGAGAACAGGGCGCAAATGGGTGGTATCCCACCGTCGAAGCCACACGTCCACACTTGGGCTTGCGAACACACGTTGAAAGCCTTGCACCTCCAATCACAGGATGACGTGACCGACATGGCGTCAGCCGTCAAAAAAGCCAATGAGCTAAACCAGAAGGAAGAACCCTAGTGAAATACATCAGCCTGTTCAGCGGCATTGAAGCAGCAACTGTCGCATGGCAAACACTCGGATGGGAGCCAGTCGCATACGCCGAAATCGAACCATTCCCCAAAGCAGTACTCAAACACCACTATCCGAACGTCCCAGACTTAGGGGACATGACGAAAGTTAATTGGAAGGAATACCACCATGCAGCAGATGTCGTTGTGGGAGGAAGCCCCTGCCAGGCATTCAGCATCGCCGGACTCAGGAAGGCTCTGGACGATCCACGCGGCCAGCTCATGCTCGAATATCTCCGAGCTTGCGCAGAAATTGATCCGGAATGGATCGTCTGGGAGAACGTGCCCGGAGTACTGTCGGCTGAACACGGACGGGCCTTCCAGTCGCTCCTTGAAGCCGTGGCCGAACTCTGGCCTGATGGGGGGGGCGGCATGGAGAGTGCTGGACGCTCAGTTCTTCGGTGTGGCCCAGCGGCGCGAGCGTGTGTTCCTTGTCGTCAACACTCGAGACTGGCGGCGTGCCGCGCCGGTACTTTTTGAGCGCGAGAGCCTGTGCTGGGATCATACGTCGAGCCGAGAGAAGAGGCAAAGCCTTACCCAGGGAACTGCGGGAGGCGTTGGAGACGCAGATTCGGACGCTGGGGGATTGATGTTGGACTTCCATCAGCAGGATGGACGGTTCAAGGTCAGCGATCATCCCGACGTGTCGAATACGCTCACCTCGCACATGGGTACCGGTGGCAACAATGTTCCCCTGATTAAGGCGTTCAAATGGAGCCAGGGTGAGAAGAGCCGGAGTCTGGCGATTGGCGAAGTGAGTCCCACTTTGAGCACTGACCATAATCCAGCCGTCTACCAAATTGAGAGAGAGAGAGAGAGTGATGTGTCGCGCGGACACTCAGGCGAATGCCGCACAAGGATTCGATCTTTCTCCGACATTGATGGCTCACGCCGGAAAGGATGCCCCATTCATCTATCCGACAACTAATAGGAGAGACTAGTGGTTTTCACTTTCAAGATTCGCGGTGGCGGAGCGGGGGGGGGGTAAGGGATTCCTCGGGCAGGACGAGCTTTCTGCCACGCTCAGCACGCACAATGACCAGTTTCTACATACGGAGGATTCGATGAATGGTTTGACGGTTCGCAGGTTGACGCCGTTGGAATGCGAAAGGCTTCAAGGTTTCCCGGACGGATGGACGGATATTCCGTGGAAGGGGAAGAAGCACGCGCCGGATAGTCCACGCTACAAGGCGCTCGGTAATTCGATGGCGGTTCCTGTCATGAGATGGATAGGTGAGGGCATCCAATTGGTTGAAGACAACAAGGGATTGTTCCAGGAGAACCCCAGTGAGCAGTGACAATCCATCCAAGGAGACGTGCCGCATGGTTGATGATCGTGATGGGAGACGTTGCGTGCGTTGCGGCAGGAGCCTGTATGCGGTGAATGGTTCACGGCATCATCGGAAACTCCGTAGCCAATGCACGAGGGTTGAGAAGCATCAAGTGCAGAATCTGATTCTGCTTTGCGGTTCGGGTACGACGGGCTGTCATGGTTTCGTTCACATGCATCCGACCATCGCTTATGAGAACGGCTGGTGCGTGAAATCGTTTCAAGACCAGTTGGAAGTGCCGGTACGGACTTGGCATGGACTCGTGTATCTCACCACAGACGGCAAATATTCATCGACAAAGGAACAATCAAATGACTGACAATATCAATCCATCGCATTACAAGGATGGCCCGTTCGAATGCATCGAACTATCCAGACTGCTTAGTTCCGACTGGGGTCAAGCCGTCCAATACTGCTTCAGGTGGCAGCACAAGAACGGTGTCGAAGACCTGAAAAAAGCCTTGTGGTTCGTTAACGACGCGCTCGTGCATGGAATTCCGATTTACGCCGTAAGTGACTGGGCGGACCTCGCTGGTGCATTGTTCCACACTCTCGCCAGAGAGGATTGGGCTGGTCTTAAGAGTGTTTGGGACGCATTCACTGTCTGGCATAGAGGGGATATTCCGGGACTCTTAAAAGACAAGATCAATGAAATCGAAAAGGAAGGCAAGTAATCATGGAACATATCGTGCAGTTCGCCATCGGCATTGACGACAAGGCCATCCAGAACCGCATCGAGGAATACGCCTACAAGGACGTGCTCGACAAGATCGTCAAAGAAACCATGGACACTGTTTTCGCGCGCACCAACGCGTATTCGCGGGAAAACATGTGTAAGACCATGATGGAGGAAGCTTTGCAAAGCTTCCTCGAAGAACGCAAGGACGAGATTATCGACAAGGCCGCGAACATGCTTGCCGACCGGTTCCAACGGACGAAGAAATATCGGGAAGCCATGGGTGCCGTCATCGCAAAGGATGGTGAGTGATGGATAAGACGAGGGTTGCCCTCACGGCGATTATCTGCATCACGATTGTCTTGACTTCGTTCAGCTTAGGAATGGCGCCTAATGTCGGCACGAATGCCAATACGGGTTTTCAAATGGAAACGGTCAAGACCGGTGACGTGACATGGGCGTGTTTGAAACATAACAGAGAATATATCGGTTGCAGCACGGTGGAGACGGTCAAATGAGTGTTTTCACAGGCAAGACCGGCTACATCGTCTGGCCGCAAGGTGAGACGGGAGTGCATACATGCCGCGTGTATGACTCACTGGATGAAGCTGTGGGCGCGGCACGTTCCAAAGCCGACTTCTACCACAGGGCATACGTGGTGCGTACCGCTTATGAGAGTCCGGCAAGAACCATCAGAACAATCCTCCCAAGGAGACACCAATGAGCGACAAAGTGAAAGTCGGCACGAGCAAGGTCACGTTCCGTGTGCGCGCGTTCGACTATCCGCAGATCGAACTCGCATCCGTCGAAGTGGATGTGCCGATGTACACGAAGACGGACAACAAGCTCGACAACATGCAGCAGGGACATGTCAAGGCGGACGTGCCGGACGGTTTCAACGAGAAGGTCAAAGACGCATTGCATGTGTTCGCGGACACTCTACAGGCATCGTTCAACGAAGAAGGAGAGTGAAATGTTGAGAAGCATTGATTTCAAAACAATGCCTTACCTGTTTACCGACAAGGCTGGCACTTGTCTGACCGTGGAGTTCGACGGGATGGAACTGGATGGCATCTACAAGCAGGTGAAAACCATGTACGATCAGGCGCATTCGTATGATGACATGCCCACCGAACCGGGCTGGTATGTGACTCGGGATGGTGAAGACCTGTTGAGCTACGACGGTGACGCTTGGCACATTCACAATATCGACTGTGATGCGCAATTGTTCGTTGACGGGGACTTGGAAACGATGGACTGGAATGTGGTCAAACGCACGTTCGATGCTGACGCTTTCCCGCTGATACCAGTGAATCTTAACGATACATCTCGTGCGGAGCGTCGGTTGACCAACCTCACCAACTTTTTGCACACGCTCATTCATGAGTGTGAGACAGTGCGGGACAACCCATCTTCCGACAAGCATACGAAAGACATCGAGAATGCCGTCTGCGGGACGGGAATCAACTTCGGCAAAGACCTGCTCGCACGATTGGAAAACGGGGTGTTCGACGGGGTGTTCGACCATGAATGTGCATGACCATATCACCGACTGGCAGCACCTGCCATCGTCATTCCTCGCTGGCAAGCGTGCGATAGCCACCACCGTTGAGGGAACCACTATCGACGGTTTCCTCCAATCGATGACCACGAAGTTCAGTAACGGCAGCGGCAGCATGGTGCAACTGGTTTTCGAGGGAGTGTTCCAGCCGGTCATCATCAGTCTCAACGGTGGTGAGAACCAACTATGCAGAGCATACGATTCGATACTCATACTCAACGAGGTGAAGCGATGAATAACCAATACGCGGTCAGCATCCGTCATATCTACACCATGCCGGATGAGACATTCAATGGATATGAACTGGTCTTATGGGGTTGGGATGTGATCGAGAACACTTAGATATTCCGTGCCACACGCGACTACCAGATATCCAAGACCGTCTCACGGAAACAGGCATTAGATCATGCGCTTTACGACGCTTGGGAATTGGCGCGGATATTCCAATGCAAGAACTATGCGACCAACGAAGAAGGAATGTGGACAACAATGACTGACCTTGATGATCGCATCAGCGAGTATGCGAAGTGGATTGAAAGCCGATATGACGACTCGCATGAGCTTCGAGCCAAAGGCAAAAACGGTTACATCGACGGCAAGGCCGACGCCTATGAGAGTTCGCTACGCGAGTTCAAACGCATCTTCAACGTGAAGGAGGAATAGTGAGGAAGCGAATGACTGCTTATTGGTGGGATAAAGACAAAAATGCTGTGGCAATCTCATATAAGGATAACCGCCTGATACTCACCGTCGATGACGCGCAGGCACTCCTTAGACAGCTTGAAATGCTTCTGCCGGAGAGACCGTCACGCGACGAGCCGGAAGAGCCTGGCTTCTACCGGACACGGACTGGCGCATTTCTTCGCAAGAACGAGAACGGCGCATGGAGCGCCCTGTTCATCAATGGCGACCTCATTCCACGCTATTGGAACGATCAGGATGATTACGCGAAGTGGAGGACGGTTCTTGACTGCCTGTATCCGCGTGCGTTCCCGCTTACACCAACCACTGCGCCATATCCGTTGAAGGGTGAGTGATGTTCGGACGGAAGAAGAAAAAGCAGGAGGAGCCGAAAAGCTACCTCAGATGCCCATACTGCGGTCACGCGCCGGTGATAAACGAAGGCAAATGCACGTATCACAATCCACGTCATACCGTCTACCGGTACGAGTGCGTATTGAAGTGTCTTCAAGGCGAGGTCTGTTGGACTGCCGAAGATGCGTTCAACTCGTGGATACGCGCTGTCGCACGCTATTACGACGCAGAGGAAGCTATCAGACAATTCTGCAAGGAGAAGAAATCATGAGTCTGGCTGATGTTTGCTGGAATATTTCAAGCGTGTTCATCGTCATCACATTGGGAGTGATAGCGATACTCTGCGTGCTCATGCTATTAGGCGTGTTCGTATGCATTTTCGACCATGACGATAAGAACGATAAGAGCAGTAAGGAATAACAATGGCGACGAACGTGACTGAGAAAGACAAGACACTGCATGAGGTCATCGACTTTCTGCAAAAAGAGTGGGATGCAGCTAATAACGCTTCTGATAATCCAGACGAAGAAGTGTACGACTTTTACGACGGAATGACGACGGCTTACGAGCATGTAATCAATTACTGCCGTCACCTGCTCGGCTATTCCGGCACCATGCCTTCCGAGGTGCCTAACCAAAGCGAGGACGCGAAGGAATAGTTATGTGGTTCAAACGCAGACGCAACGACTATGGGTGTCCAATGTGCGGCAGACTACCAGTAATCAAGGCATCGCAAACGGAAAAATACCACGAGAGCCGCAAAGTAAGGACAACACTCACAGTCTATCGGCTCCAATGTTCACGTGGACATATCTCTACCAGCTGGTTCAGCCACGCCGCACTCGCAAGCAGGCAGTGGAAAGAACTCGTGGACGAGTACAAGGGGAAGGATACGAAATGAGCGCGTATCAGCCTGTTCTTGACCCCGCCTGCGGCGGCCGAATGTTCTGGTTTGACAAATCGGATGATCGGGTGCTTTTTGGTGATGTGCGTGATGAGAGCTGGGAATTGTGCGATGGGCGTAGGTTCGATGTCAAGCCGGACATGCTGATGGACTACCGCGACCTGCCGTTCCCTGATGAAACGTTCCGCATGGTCGTGCTCGACCCGCCCCACCTGCGCAATGCGGGCGATACGAGCTACATGGTGCGGAAGTACGGATGCCTCGACCAAGAGACGTGGAAAGCTGACCTCAAGACCATGTTCAGCGAGTGCTTCCGCGTCCTGAAAGAGCATGGAGTGTTGATTTTCAAATGGAATGAGACACAGATACCCGTATCGCAGATTCTCAAGCTCACAGCGCACAAGCCACTCTTCGGCAACAAGCAGCCGAACCGCACGGGAACACACTGGATTGTCTTCATGAAGGAGGACGCGAAATGAATAAACGGTACAAGGTTTGCCCACTTTTTTGGAGTGATTACGGCGATGAGCGCACCTTGATGAATATGGGTGTGTTTGAAAAGTTGCTGAACGAGGGTTGGAAGATTCTGCGGGTGGATACCATGCCACCAACGGAATTGCGTGATACCGCCGTCACAGCGACGAACGTCTACATCCTTGAGAGGGAGGCTAATGATGATTAGCCAATACGACAAGGACATGTGTTGCCTGTATATCGCTGAGGGGATGACCTACATCTGGCAACAACGAGGGAACCAAGAGCTTTCCCGAATACTTGAATCATTGGCCGATAGGAAGCTCATGAAGCGTGTCCATGGCGGGTATGCGATCACACTCAAGGGCCTGTTGGCAGTCAAGGTGTGGAGACTTCACCTGTTCCTGTTCCATCACGGTGAACACAAGTACTTCAGGAGGAAGAAATGAGCAGGGCTGAAACCACCGCCATGCTGTCCAAGCTGGTGGAGAAGAGGTTGAGGAATCAGACCGCTTTTTGGGCGAGCGAGGTCAATTTCGACCGTAACACGCCCGACGAAAGGCGCGTGGACTACGTGGGCTTCAAGCCCTGGAACATCAACGGTGAGCCGGTGCCCGCAAGCGTCGAGAAAGGCTGCTTCGAGTTCTACGAGGTCAAGTCATGCATGGCTGACTTCACTAGCGGCAACGGACTGACGTTCTACGGCGATCAGAACTATCTGGTCTGCACGAAGGAACTGTGCGACGAGATCGTATGGCAGAAGATGGTGCCGCCGCGAGTGAACGCGATCCTGACACCGGATTCGACCGGCTCGAAACTGATTCTCGACTATGTGCAGTCCTACAACGACCTGTCATACAGGAGGCGTCCGGCAAGCGAAATTCTCTGGGCAATGGTCAAAGCGATAGGAAACAAGAATATTCAACGAGGGCTAATGGCCGTGCTTGTGTCCGTGACAATGGTTTTCCCACTGGCCGGATGCGGGAACGAAGCGGATGCTGACGATGCTGAGAACGGTAGCAACTGCATTGATGTGCGAGGCGACTTCACGGCCTATGAGTGCAGAATCGAGTTGCACGACGGCAGAACCGTTACATGCATCAACTTCAACACCTACAAGGGGGAGGCGGTCTTTCCTGCGACTGGAACAATGCTAGCGGCAAGGACGGGGAGACGAAATAATGGAACATGAGCTAATCCCCGTATATACGAAGTTCAACGGTAACGGCGTGCGTGTGCAGAATGATTCAAAACTCATCGACTATCTGGATGATGGGTGGAAAATCATCAACGTCACGGCAGCGAACCCACTGGCATTGGACAATGAGGCCGTCGTGTTGTACGTGATCGAGAAGACTACTGCAAATCATTGGAGCAAACGGAATGAATGAGCCTACCGCCGACGAGATCATGAAAATGTTCGCGGTTGACATAGCGGTTCTTCGTCGTGGTAGGCGCAAGCCGTCTGAGAAGCCGCCAGTCGGAAAGAAGAAGGCGAAAGCGTCGAAAAAGCCGGTCAAGCTTACTGCGGAACAGCTCGCACGGAAACGTGAGCACACGCGACAGTGGCGGATGGCCCACCGTGAGCAAGTCTTGGAATGCAACCGCCGATACAAGCTTGCGCATCGTCCGACATTCCACCATTTCAGCCGTGAGGAACAGGCGGCCTACGAACGCAACTACTACCTGCTTCATCCCGAGAAGAGAAAACGGAAGCGGGAGACTGTTTGAGACGTTAATCCAATACCGGTTGCAAGGTTGGGTGCAACCGGTATACTAGACATGTTCCGGCATTAATCGCACGCCTTCGGGCACCGGTGCGGAATCAACATACCATGATTTTGGAAGGCGTGCGATTGGCTGACTGCAAACTGTTGCGTTGCGGGCGTGAACGAGACGATACCAGGCAACTCTGCCCCGAATGTGAACAGCGGCTCCTAGCCGACTTGGAATGGTTCACGAAGAACATCGGATTTTTGGAAACCGACAAGATGAACCGCATCAACAAGAATCATGACGCTGATGGTGGCGGGGGAGGATACTCTGATAATCCACCGTTGAGGGAGCAAGTGTTCGACCTGCTGTATGAGGGAGACGAACGGGATGATAGCGTGTGGGGCACACTATCCGCGTTCGCTAAATGCTTAGGCGTCGAATACCTGAATCACGATCCGTTGAACGTGTTGGCGCAGCGGATAGCCGTGAAGAAAACCAAGCAAGGCGAACCCGCGTGTCTATGCTCAACGGCAACACCCGTGTACGCGCTTGAAATCCGCATCGCCCGCGACAAATGCCAGCGCCTGTTGAATCAAGGCCATACGGTCAGCTTGGGCAATTGCCCCAACACCGACTGCAACATGCCACTATCGGCTGACGAGACGGCAAAACAAGTCAAATGCCGTGGATGCAGGAACGTTTGGAACATCAACTTTTTGAGGACACTCATGCAAGACAAGATTAAACACAGCACTTACACGGGGACTGCTTCGGACATTAGAAGCAAACTCCAACAGGCTGGATACCTCGTATCCGCGAACACGTTGAAATCATGGGCGCACAGAGGCAAGCTCACCCCGGTACGCAAGGAAGGGCGGCATCCCATCTACCGTATCGCGGACGTGTACATGCTGATGCAGCAAACCACTCCAGTGGACGATATTTGGAGACTCGTCGGAAAGGACAACCGGCAGTGAGCATCATCAGCATCACCGACAAGGGCAAGACCATCACCTATCACGCGCATCACATGCGCGACGTGATCGAACCAGTCAAACAGTACGGCATGTTCGGAGACTAATTGCAGATCAGCGGTAAGACAAACAATATTGGCTACGCTCACGCGAACGATGGTGGAGCAGACCTACGTTCCAACGAGGACACGATCATCTGCGCGGGCAGCCAGACACTCGTACACACAGGCGTATACATGGCTATTCCAGCCGGATACGTCGGCCTAATCTGCCCACGCTCAGGCTTGGCGTTGAAACACAACATCACCGTGATGAACGCGCCTGGTGTAATTGATGCCAATTATCGTGGCGAAGTCGGCGTAATCCTCAGGAACATGGGCGAACAGGCGTTTGAAATCCATGAGGGAGACCGGATAGCGCAGATCGTGTTCCTACCATACGCGCACATGCAATTCGAGCCAGTCAACGAACTGGATTCTACCGAACGTGGCGATAAAGGATTCGGCAGCAGCGGCATCAAGTAGCCACCATATCAAAGGGAAGCAGGATAAGTCATGAGAATCTACATCGTCACCGCTGATATCGATAACCACGGGGACATTCCATTCTATGGAAGTTTCGTCAGTGTCATGGGCGTTTACGCCACCCGAGAACAGGCGGACAAGCGTATGCGCAATCTCAAACGTAGAAAGTTCGCACTCAAACACAAAGAGCATCACGGAGACAAGGGCGTGTACGTCGAAGAGTTCGAGTTGGACTCCAACTGCCAAAAATTCATCGGAGGCTATTCGGAATGAGCAAACAGGTCATCATCAAGGCTGAACAGTTGAACGCCACGCACTTAGGCAAGAAGATAATCATTCTAAACAATTGCGAAACCGTCATGTCATGAAAACTCAAGGAGTTCAGAGCGACGCAATACTCCATGCCGGTGTACAGCAACGATATCGAAGCCGTGCCCAACGGCTATGGGAGCATCAGCGTTGCCCAGAAACTGAATTACGAAACTGTCACCGACATCATCATGCACCTGTCAAATCGGCTCAACGACGATATCAAGGCGACCGTTCATGGTGACACGGAACTGATAATCGAAGTCAACGGAAAGTAGGGGAGTATGACGGAAAACACCACTGGTAAATCAACGAACGAGCTGCTGATGCGCGTGTTGCAAGTCGAATCACCGGAACTGTTCGACGGAAGCGATGACCAGCCGGTACGAGTAGTCGGCTACTATTATTTACCATTCTGCGAAGCAGTCTGCGAAACCTGTGGCGATGACCCAGAAATGCTTACCATCGCATTCGAGACGAAAAACGGCGAACGTCACAGCCAATACTACGACTATTTCGGACTGCCGAACATTTTAGAAGCATTGGACAAGTGGAATAAGCAGTACGGGAAGGTGGTAGAGAACCGTGGATGACACTTCAAGCACGAAGAAATTCGTATTTACAAGTGATAGCAAGCCGTCCCCAGACCTCTCGAATTTCGAGCCTTTTGGACACATTGACGAGGGCACACCCAAGTACAGTGCGATCATGATTATCGAGGATGAAGGCGTGTATATTCCCGTGATCTACAAGGAATGCCGCGTGGACCTCGACGTTAACAACCCGACGATTCACCCGCTATCAGGCCCATGCATGGAACCCTGCTGCTACAGTACGCCGGAACTTGCTATAAAAGCCGGTACTCGCATCTACAGGAACATGTTGAAGGAAAACAGATGAAGTGGTTCACTAGTGACTTGCATTTCGCGCATCCGTTCGTGGCCGCACTACGCGGATACGCGCTACCCGGATACGCTAAGGATGCATCGATCAAACAACAAGCCGAACATGAGCATAAGCCGCTCAAGAACTGTGTTGACTGGCGGAAGCATGATGCCGACATCATCAGAAGCATCAACACGTATGTTGGCGAGGAAGACGAACTCTACATCCTCGGAGACATCAGTTCCGGTGGTACGTGGAGTGTAGACCAAGCGATAATGCGCATCCAAAACTTGCATGTGCCACGCAGGAACCGTCATCTGATTCTCGGCAACCACGAACTGCACAGTTCCAGCCGCACGCTGGAAAAGTTGGCAAGCGTGTTCGGGGAAGTCGGAAGAGTCGGCATCACCGAAATCAGAGACGGGTGGGGCAACAATCCACACACGGTATTTTTAAGCCACTACCAATGGCGTGAAGACTTCACGCAAAGCAAACCCCTAGGTGCAGTCTCAACCAATTGGAACGCGCCGGAATTAGCCGAATACGCGATACCACGCATGAACAACACGCTGCTCCTGCACGGACACACGCACGCGCATGACCCGCTTGAGTTCGGCAGGCATCACAATGAGATCAACGTCGGATTGGACGCATGGCGTTTCGAGCCAGTCAACGAAGCCGAATTGGTGGACAACTGGCTACACGCTGCATTAAGCGCTGTCTGAGCGGTCTACAATGGCCCTGTTAACAACAAATGCGTTTAGCGAGTGTTCGCCAAACGTTGGAAACCGGCTTCATCATCCTCGGGATACCGGAACCGCGCTTCGATGCCCTGCGCTTCAAGGATCGCGGCTATCTCCCTGCTGCGGGCATTGACGATGGCGTAATCGCCTTGGTCCCGTCCGTAACGGTCGTAGTGTTCTTGCGAACGGTAATAGAGCAGGTCCACGTGGCTGGGCGCGTGTCCTTGCGTTTCCGTCATTTCGTCCACCGCATCCAAAGCGCTTTCAACCGCCTGGATGTGCAAGTCAAGCATATGTCCAAGCCAGGCGCACACGTCAGCCGGCGCTTCGGCCTCGCCTGGCTTCTCCCACCGCTTGACGCTCAACACCTTGACACCGGCCTTGCTTGCGAGCATCTGCTGGCTGATGCCGCAGCGTTCCCGTGCCGCACGAAAAGCGGCCTTCGATCCAAACGTCATCAAACCTCCAGACAATCATGAAAACACGGAAAACGTCGGTTCCAGCATGAAAAACAAGCTGGAACCGGCAGAACAACGATTTTCAGCGGAATACGTCACGCCTTGACGCAATCGAACACCAGCAAATCGGAATCATCAGAATCCGTTCCGATCTTGGAGTCAAGACGCCACCCGTTTTCCTCAAGACACCGTTTGATGTCCTCCGTCCAATCATCCGCCTCCACGTCGGACGGAGTGAACTCCAAGTCGTCCACAATCTCCCTATCCTCATGGAAATCGATGAAGTAATCGTAGATGCGGATATGGAACGTCGAATCCACGTCAAGCGGGTTCCTGAGCACCGCATTGTTCGGCTCTATCACGTCGATGTAGGCGTTGTGGGCTTCGATGCGCTCGGTCCATCCGCTGATGGTTTCAGGATCGTTCAGGTCGATGAACCAGTCCATGAGCTGCTCGGTGGTCAACGTGTCGGAGTAAGCCGAAAGCTCTTCGTACAGCTTGTCGTAATCGGATTGCGTGGACTCCTCGTCAGCGACGAGCCGCTCATACTTGGCACGGAGCCGTTCGGACGGGATGCAAAGCCATGCGTCTTCGGTTTCGCCGTCCTTGTCGAGCTGGCAATCATAGACGCGATGGCGGAGCTCCGACTTCGGGAACTCCAGTGCGAATGTGCCAGTCTCATTCCACTTGTGGCCTCTGGTTTTTTCGATTCGTATGGTAATCATTTCAGTCTCCTTGAGTCTGTGGGGATGCCTTGTGCTTCCCGTCTTGTGGTTACAAGTATATGATACCATTAGTATCATTTCAAGTCGGGCGTGTCGTGGAAATCAATCCTCCTTGCCCAGATAATCCTGCAATCCGTCGCCAGCTTTGCCATTCAGCCCGCGACGGGCCATGTCGTAATAGTCGAGCATCTGCGGACTGTTCCACCCGCCTGCGGCCATGATGTCCCTGTCCGGCACGCCAGCGTCACGGGAGAGCGTGCAGAACGTCCTCCGCAATGAATGCGGCGAAATATCCGGCACGCCCACGCGCAATGCCACGGACGATACGATGCCCACGGCGGTCTGCTGTCGCAGACGCGCGCCGGAATCCTCACGGAACACCGCACCACGCCTACGGCCGCCGATAAGTCGTGCGAGAGCCTTGGACGCCCCGGAGGGGATGGCCACACGCTGAGACCAGTCGCCCTTGCGGTCGAACCGCACCCACGGACGCCCGTCATCCAGATGACAGTCTTCGACATCCAACCCAAGCGCCTCACCGACCCTCGCGCCGGTCAACAGCAGCAGACTGCACAGGGCATCCGTCCGCGCACCCATACCGCGTGCTTCGGTCAGAAAAAGCCTAGCCTGCTCGCGGGTGAGGTACGTGCCATCCGAATGACCGTACAGTTTCGGCCTACGCACATGCTCGCCAGGATTGCAGTCGATATACCCCTCCTCGCAGAGATAGCGGTAGAGGCAGCAAACGACGCTCAGATTCCTGCACACCGTGTTTTTCGCCGCTGGCCGCATGCCGTCGCCATAGGCGGCGAACACCTCGATATGAGTGCGCTTCGCCCGCAGCATGTCGATGCCATTATCCGAACACCAGCGGAGCCATCGCGATACGACGCTCCGATACTGCGCCCTTGTACCCGTCGTCAGGCCGGCGAGAAAACCGGCGATCATGTCGCTCACCGTTTCCATATGCGCACCGTCTCCTTGCAGATCAAAGGCTTATCAGCCGGACCCTTGACAAACGGTGGTATCCACTGCCTACGCCTCAGCGAATGATTCGGACCATACGCCTGATCCCTCCAGAAGCCGCGCACGATGAAACGATGCGAATACTCACGTCGCACCCGCTCGTCATCATCGGCGCTTCCGCCCGGACGATGCAGGTTCTCACGCAGCACCAGCATCTTGACCTTGCGTATTTCCGGGTCGAAACGCTGCGGCAGGGGATGCGCCATATCGGGTTTCGCCGGTTTTGCCTCGCAGATATGCGGTTCCGCGCTCAACGCCCATACCGCATACAGCAGATCGCCGAACCATCGGAAACCGCCGAAATGCTCATTGAAAACGCTGTTGGCGAATCTGATGACCGGCAACGAGAATGATTTCGCGTCGCATTCCGCGAGGGCGCATGGATGGTCCGTGAAGCCCATCAATTCGATATCGCCGTTGCCATCGCATTGCCAGAAGAGCGCCGACACGTGGGCGTCTCCGACCTTCCTTCCCGTCGCGTCGTCGATCACGGGGAATGTGACGGTTTGGACATCCCCGTCGAAGAAGATAAGCCCGCTTTGCGCCGGCGCGTCCAATTTCGGGAAATCACCCGCCCGGACGGTATCTTCCGCCAGCGCCGTCATGTCCCGGCTGATCCACCAAAGCTGCGCGACGGCGAGATTGTCAGCGAAATTCCAAGCCGCTTCCACGCTCCGCTCGTATTGCGAGTGAGCAGCCATCTCCTCCTTTAATGCGACCCGCTCGTATTCCGCGAGTTTGTCGCGGATCAACGGCAAGTGGGATGGGATGAGGCGAAGTCGCCTGTTTTTGCCGCGCGCCATGTCATGCCTCGATCTCGTCACGCCACGACAACATATCGCGCGTAATCAAATCCCCGGACGACACTTGCACGTAAAGCCACGCACGATAACCAAACCGAGCCGACTTGTCACGCCTGACAAAAGCCTTAAGCCACATCCAATGCAGCCAAAACGTGCCACGATAGCGGTAGACCTCCCTGTTCGTAGACCGGTCGAACTTACAAAACTCATAAAACAGCATGAGAAAACCTCGATTATGGTAGAAAAATGCAAAAAATGGTAGTTTCTTGAGACGTTTGGTGTTTGAAAACTGCGCGTAACCGCCGATCACTGCCGGAACATGCTCGCTAGCCCATCGAACATGTGCGAGTAAGCTTGCTGAACATTCCTAAGCCCATAACGGTACATAGTCATATGAGCTTTATCCGACATGGCAAGCCGAAACCACCTATCATCCGGGAACGCAACCTTACGCAGCATTTCATCCTCGCTCACCGAACGCATCACGACATGCTGCGGAAACATCGCATCGAACACGCATACGCACAACCCGAAAGCAATCAACTCGGTTTCATCGGACACGTAGCGAAAATCCTGCCGGGCACGCTCCAAAACATGCACGCGATCAAAAGACGACGAATCCAACAATCCAGCGAACTCACGAATAGTGTCATCATCCAAGCCGCCGCACATCGGCTCAAACTGCACCACATCGATCAAATCATCCCGCATGTCGGGAATCAAACCGCCCGAACCAATGTCAGGCGTGCCATAATCATTGAAACGTGCCCACCATCGAGCGACAACCCGACCGACATAGCCGACAATCTCGGACGGCAACGAAACATTATTAGAAACTTCCATGATAGAATCTCCCTTGCAATTGCTCACACAAACTGATTGATTGCAGCGGGGGAGCGGCCTTCACCCGCACCCCCGCACACTTTTTCGCTCAGGCGTTCAGGCGTGCCACTGCACCACGCTCACACCGTCAACAAGCACATACGACGTGCCGTCACCATTGCCCGATATGGCCGCATCCCACTTGCACACATGCTGATAGGCGGAACCCCCATCAACCGCGACGGAACCATCCTCGACAAAACAAGCCGGAATATCCGCCCACGAGAACGCGGAAGCGACGGAACCGGGATTATCACGACGCCACGCATTCCAAGACTCAACAGTCTCAGCCGACGCGCTACCCAACGCCTGGGCCTGATCCACGGATTCCAAACGACCGCCAGCACAAACTGCTGCGACAATCACCGCAATGAGAAAAACGTTACGAACCTTATTCATTAGCATGGTTTGCTTCTTTCCGGCAGACCATGTAAACTGTGGTCTGCCTGATTATTTTTGTTGAGAGGTAATTAAGGCGCCGCCACCGCTCAGAACGGTGGCGGCAAATTCTTTTATGCGGCAAGCTTGAGATTATGGCTTGCGAGATAGTCGGCAATCTGCTCTTCCAGCCGCGCGTCAACGTCCGTGTAACAGTCACGGTATGCGATCACACCACCCGTACCGTCGAACGCGACATACGCCACACGACGGCCCGTGGAATCGCGGAATCCACGAGGCTTATGCGCGTAAGCGCCGAACACGTCGGCTAGTTCCTTGACCGACTTACCGCCAGGAATCACCACCTTGCGCACCATGACCGCGCTGGAAGTGGCAACCACCTCATGAGGCTCAGTCCGCGGCGGAATCTCGGGAATCTCAGCCGTAACCGGCTCAGGCTCGACAACCTCAACCGACTGTGCGACAGGTGCCACCGGTTCGACAACAGGCAGATCATCATACGTCTCGCACATCTCAGGATGATCCTGTTCCATTGGAGTCAGAAACGAAACGTCACGAGACACAACCATGCCGCCATGCTCCCACGACAACACCCAGCCATGCTCACGGTCAGCATCAGGAAGACTCAACCCGTGAGCCGTATAATCCCCGCAATCATCGGACGCAATCAATCCGCCACGTTCCACGATCGACGGCACGTCACCAATCTCACGCACCGCCCGAGCATAATCCGCCCCGTTAGGGTCAAGCCACACGCCACCCTCGGCACGATACACGGCGGCAACACCACGCACCGCCTGAGCATTGACGACACCCGGAACCATACGCCACGACTCGACGCCATCCGACATGCTGAAACGCCATACGCTCGGACTGTCAACGGAATTGAAAAACATGAAAACACCATCGGAATTGACGGCCCATAAACCGTTAACCTTGTTAGACATGTTAAAACCCCTTAAAAAGAAAAACGTTGAAAACAAAGGGCGCGGCACCACCGCCACGCCCCGAAACTAAGCAACCGAAACCGGCAGACGCGACTAGCGCAATCCGCCGCAAATGTCCTTCACACCGGCGAGATAATCCAACTCGCCCTCGAAATCATGGCAATCCGTCGAAAGCTCACCATCACGACAACTTTCATCCGCATAATACGAGAAGTTGACGCAAAAAGGGAAATCAGGATCAATACCCACACAGCATGCCGTACCATCCATGAAAACCACCTTGATAGTGTCCTCGGGGCACATGCCGGATACAATTTCCGTATTCTTGACATTCAACCCGTGATTGTAGATCTCACTGGAAAGCTGATAAAGATCAATTTCACAGATTGGGTATGCGCTCCGGTCGAGTTCCGTCACGTCAACAAACTGATTCGGCTGGGGGCCGTCTGACGCGAAGTCGCCGATACCGGACACCATGTCGTTCGCCTGCTCGATGCAGTAATCGACGTCATACACGATGTAGGATTCCCCCGTGTCATCGATGGCCTTCAGGCTTCCGACCTCGAAGAAGTCGGCCGACCAGTCGGGGCCGTATTGCGTGTTTTCCTCATTCCACTCGCGGATAGAGATTTCCACTGCCTTGCTGTTGTCAATAAGCCTAACCATTTTGTTTTATCCTTATCTTTTGATAATCGACGGTGATTGATGGGCGTGATTGATAGGCTCACGCCCGAAAGCCTGGAATATAGGGAGACTACTTGCGTTCCCCACCATTCAGGAAGTCAACGAACTTGTCTCTAGCCACGCCATCAGCGGCGCAACCAAGCAAATCGCTGCTGAGCACGTCATAGCCACAGCCGGTGACGAAATAGAAATACCAATCATCACCACCACGACTCAGCCAACAGGAACGCACGTACCCCGTAAGCTCGTACCGTTTGCACTCGAACCATTCAGCCAGCCCCTCGGCAAGCAGAGAATCGAACTGAAAACGGCCAACGGTGATAATACTGCTCTCTGCCTCGCACACCCTCTCGTCGGCCCCTTCATCCAGCTCACCGTCAAGACTGTACCCCGCCTCAAGCGTGGCGAGATTACGTAACAGCTCGTAGGAATCGATACCGTCGAACGCGTCATGTTCCACAATCTCAGACGCATTAAACCAGGTAATCTCACGGTAGATATTGTCGTCGAACTTCATTTCACGCCTCGCTCTCGCAATAGGATTCAAGCCGCGCCACGCACGACTCATCGCCCGGAACCCGGTGCATATCAAGCCATTGTTCAGCAGTGACCACGGTATAACGCTCACCCAGTTCGCCGTTGCGCTTGACATTGCGGCTGACCACATACACCATGCCGTCAACCCACCGAATAGCGTCCGCATTCCACGCAACGTCGCACGGATCAATGCCGTGAGCGTGCTGGAAATTCCACGCACGATTACGCCGCGCAATCTGAGCCGAACGCATATCCTTGCACCATTGCACAAGATCGTCATAAGCAAACATGATGCACCTCACTCCGCAAGCAGTTCGGAAACCGCATTGCCAAACTCTTCGGAGAAAAGCCAGGTGCGGTAGAAAACCTCAAGTTCTTCAGGATTATCAAGGGGCGCGTCATGCGCGTAATCGCTGGCGATAAACCCACTCCAATCATCTGAGAACATGACGTTTTGCATATTCTCGGAACTCTTGCTAGCGTTGCACGTCCAGGAACCATTATCGTTGCCAGTAACAGGAAGCTCAGCGTCGTCATACTGTCCCCAGCACCATTGCTCAGTTGGCGTAATGCCGTCCGCATAATCCTTGAGGGTTTCAACAATTTCATCCCGCAAGTCGGAACGATATGCCGTTGCAAAAGTATTTTCATCACACATTTTTGACACTCCATTTCCAGCCCCCTTGCTAGAATGAGAGGGCTCTAGTCAGATTGGTTAATGATTACTGAGCAATTGAGCCGGATAGTTGCAGCTATCCGGCTCTACTCATTCGTGAGCTAGCCACGTCGTAAAGACACGTCTAGCCCTGGCGGATTACATTCAATCCGCCGAAGTTTCAGAATCAGAATCAAGTAGCTTACGTGGATTAGCTACGCGCAAAGCGTCACACAAGCGCAAGGCAGTATCAAGCGACAACGTGCGCACGTTTCGTTTCCTCGTCTCAATCTGAGCAATTTCGACGTAATGCACGCCGCTTTTATCCGCTAACTGCCGTTGCGTTAAACCGCGTTTCGTTCTTAATTCTTTTAATCCCATGGCCTTGCTCCCTTCTTGGGTTAGGGCCATCGTAGACCACTCAGACAGCGCTGGGCAATTCCATGCCGGAGACAGCGCCACGTTAGCGACTCAACGACGGTTCAGCCTTGCATAATGTGAGGGTGCATCATGCCTAGTCGCATTCCGCCGCGTCATTGTCGCGTCCACTCTTCAGTTGTCAAACGTCCATGCCGCCGATTCTTCGGGGCTTCCGGGTTGCCGTCCCGGTCTGCGTATCCGCTGCTGTATCTTTCCTTTCTCTTCGTTGTCGTTTGCTTGATGGCTCTCACTATACACGCTATCCAGTTAGATAGCAAACCAAGACAACACAGACACCACATAAACCATTGCAAACACTAGCATTCATCGGCGTGTCGCAACCACATGACGGCGACGAAAAACCACGCTGTCACGTCACGGCCACGGCCACGACGGGCACGACGTCCAGGGCACGACGTGGCCACGACATACACGGCCACGATCACATACAAAGGAACGTGCCCGCGCGATACCACACGACACGCCAAAACACAATCGCACAGACGTACCAATGTTGCACCATGCAACAAACACCCCCGTGGGGGAGCCTCCCGCCCGGCCCTTCTGCTGGGGCCGGTGGGACAATAGCAGAAATAGCGCGCGGGTTTTTGAAAAGTTCGCGCACAAAACGTGACGCCTGCAACCTCTCGTCTCGCTCTGCGTATGGATTGCAAGCGTTTCAAAATCAAGTTGTGCAACCGTTGTTGCACCTGTTTTGTTGAGTATAATCATCATTAGATGATTTTGGCTGGTGCGGCATTGGCGTGCTGGCTTTGCAATCCTGTTGGCACAGCCTTTTGGTTGTCGGGTTCGATTCCTGAGGTTTGCTCTAGGTTTCATGGGGGTAGCTGCCTGTGAGATCGATGGTATTGCTCGAATATCCCCGCTGGAACATGTGGGGGATAAGAGGCTCCCTGCCTTAATCAGGCGGTTGATGACCGAAGGGGAGGCACGGCCAAACGGGTGCACATGTATGCATGTTCCTTGCCGTTGGTGGTAAAGCCCATTCCACCATGCCGAACGTCCTGACGACTTGGACGTTAACTAAGTCGGTATATGGCATTGGTGCAACCGGTAGCATGGCGGTCTCCAAAACCGTCGATGTTGGTTCGAGTCCAACATGCTGTGCTCAGCCTACCCACAGGTTGTGGGAAAGGTCTTCGGAGTCGTCTTGTGGCGGCTCTAGTTTTAGCTGACCCGCCTAGTCTGCGGGAACAGTCTCCTGAGTCGCTGTGGCGGCTCTTGCTTTTGGATGCTTGGCAGAGTGGCTTATTGCACCACCTCGCTAAGGTGGCGACTGGGAACGGTCCGGGGGTTCGACTCCCTCAGCATCCGCGCGCCGTGGCTGGCGGTAAAAAGCCATTTTTTGCCATTGGATTTCCTTTTGGCGGTTTGGGTTAGATGACAGACAATCCCCATGGTTTTTGGTGATGTGGCGTGGGGGTTGCCTGTTTTCTTTTGCTTTGGTGGCGGAATGGTAGACGCGGCGCACTCAGAATGCGTTGTCTTGTGGCGTGAGGGTTCGATTCCCTCCTGAAGCACTTGGGTTGGCTGTTCTGAGAACTTTTCCTGCTGGGTTGTTTCCCCTTTGGTTTGATTTCTCCTGCTCAGCACCGGCCAACCCTGTTTTTCTTTGTGAGGTTCATATGGTTTGGCTTGGTGAGCGTAAGGGCCGGTTCAATCCTGATTGGCCTAGGGTTCGCGCCTTCATATTGGATCGTGACGAGCATAGGTGCCAGTGGCCTGTTGAGGATGATTACGGGCGTGTGCGATTGTGCGGTGCCTATGCGAATCAGGTGGATCATAAGAAGCGTGATCCGGTTCATGATGATGATTCGCCGGAGAATCTTTGGGCGTTGTGTGACAGGCATCATTCTTACAAGACTGAGCTTGAGGCCGCTGAGCAGCGTCGTGAGAACCGTCGCAGGAGGGCGGAGGCGAAGTGGTACAGGCATCCGGCGTTTCATTAGACGATGGTGCATGCTGCATCAATGGCTGTTCGCGTGACGTTCATGCGCGTGGCATGTGCAGGATGCATTACGATCGGTGGCGTCGTGGTGTCATGGGTGCGCGTAAGAAGCGTATGAGCCGTGCGTGCATCCAGTGCGGAAGGTTTTTTGAGACTGAGCGCAGGGATAAGAAGACGTGTTCCGACAGGTGTCGGAAGGCGTGGAACAGGAAATGCCGCAGGTCTCCGGTTCGTTTGGATTCCAAGCCGAATCCGTTGAAGTCGGTGTTGTGGGAGCCGAGGGCGAACGCTCGTGTCGATGTGCCGGTTCCCGTTGCCAAGTCTTTCTGGACGCGCGATGACGAGTGGAACTCGTGTTCTCACACGTGTCCTAGGTGCGGGCTGGCGCTTGACCGGTCCGCTGATGTTATGAGTGGCGATTATCCGGTTGGCGCGTGGAAGGTGCCTTTGGAGCAGGGGGGAGAGAACAGCCTGCGCAACCGTGTTCTTGTCCATCGCAAATGCGCGTGATGCCGGAACGGCTTTCGCGCTGATGCCCGGAATGGGTGTGCGGAGGTGGTTTCCATGGCGGCTAAGAAGCAGTCCAATCAGATTCTTGAGGTTCCCGATGGGAAGCTTGGACCCGATCTGCCTGATGCGAGCTTCATGTTTCCGAAGGGTGGCGAATGGTCGCCTCTGGTGGAGCATTGGTATGAGGAGTTCAGGAAAAGTCCGAACGCGTCCATGCTTCGCACGGCGCCCGCGTGGATGGCTGTGCAGTTGGGTTTCGCCACCATCAACGAGATGATCTGGTCGAAACGTTACGCGACGTTGATGCCGGTCGTGCGTCAGCTGTTCGACGAGTTGGGTTGGACTCCAGCTTCGTTGCGCGCTTTGAAGTTCGATGTTCCCGAAAGCAATGACCATGCGGCCACCGATGGTTCGAATCATGCCGTCATCCAGGATATCGACGCATGGCGCAGGAAGTTGGAAGCTGCCCGCTGATGCATGTCATGATTCCAAAGCTGTCCTATGAGGACAGGTGCCGGAGTCTGGGCGCGTTGTTCCTTTGGTGGACGGAGACGTTCGTGCTTATCGGGCGTGGTGACGCCACAGGTGAGCATGTCACCCATTCGCCGGAGTATATACAGTTCGCGTTGAACGCGTATGCGCTTGACAGGAATGGTCGGCGTAGGTTCGACCGTTGTTCGCTGTGGCGTCCGAAAGGCTGCAATAAGAGCGGTCTTGGCTGCGAGTTCGGCTTGTTCGAGGCTTTGGGGCCTTGCAGGTTCGATCATTGGGCGGTGGCTGGCGAATACTACGAGTTCCTTGGTCAGCGTTACTACTATCTGCCCGGTGAGCCTGTTGGCCGTCCGGTTCAGCGTCCTGAGATTCTGTGCCTTGCCACCAGCGAGGACCAGACGGGAAACATCTTCGATTCGATCCACTACAACTGCAAGGAAGGGCCTTTGTCCCAGTTGCAGGGCGAAGGCATGGTCGTGACGAAGACCGGCATCTCCCTTCCGGAGGGCGGGGAGATAGTGCCGTCCACTTCGGGCGATTCGTCCAAGGACGGCGGTTTGGAGACGTTTGTTCTTGCAGATGAGATTCACTTGTACAAGCTGCCGCGTCATATCAGCATGTACAAGACGGTTCAGCGTAATCTGCCGAAGCGTTCCCTTGAGGCCGACCCGTGGCTGTTGGAGATGACGACGTATTATCGTCCGGGTGAGAACAGTGTGGCGGAATCCGTCGAGCAGATCGCGCATGATATTCTTTCCGGCAGGTCGAAGCATTATAAGGGCCTGTATTTCGACTATCGGTATTCGACGCTTCCTCTTGAGGAGTTCTCGGATGAGAAGAAGCTTGAGCACGCGTTGTACGAGTCGTATGGTTCCGCGGCTCATTCGGCTGATGGCAAGGATTATGTGCTTTTGCCGGATGGTCGTATCGAACCGGTGGATGATGACGGGTATACGGTCGATGGTTTCTCATTGAAGGATGATGGTGTGGAGCCGGGGCCGTCTATGAACGGGTGGGTCAATATCCGTGGCCTGATGAATCAGATTTACCAGCCTGATTCGGACGTGAACGATTCCATCCGCTATTATCTGAACTCCCGCGCGTCCAGTGAGGATTCGTGGCTTACCGAACCGGCCATTCAGTCGCATGTCGCGTACAAGGCGCTTGTGGATGATTGCATCGAGGCGAACATTGGCCTTGATGATGTGTGGAAGCAGGTGGTCAAGCCGGATGACGAGATCACGTTGGGTTTCGATGGTTCGATTCGTAACGATTCCACGGCGATTGTCGGATGCAGGGTGTCGGATGGTTTGCTGTTCATTGTCAGGTTGGAGCAGAAGCCTGACAATCCGCTTCCTGACTGGCGTGTGAACCGTGATGCGTTCGATGCGGCCATGCGCAGGATGCTTGACGGGTACAACGTGATCGGCGTGTTCGCAGACCCGCATTTCTTCGAGTCGATGATCGGCGCATGGGAATCCGAATACGGGCGTGACATGAAGGTGTTCGCCAGAGGCCAGTCTTCGATCATGAAGTTCTGGACGAACAATTGGGGTGTGGACATGTATCACGCCACGCAGAACGCGCATACCGGATTCGAGTATGATCCCGAGCCCGTGGTGGATGGCAAGCCGAATCCGGAGAGCATCAGACTGTTGGCCGACCCGAGGCTTGTCGGGCATTTCAGGAACGCGCGGCGCAGGGATAATGCATACGGTTACGCGATCTACAAGGAGACTCCGAAGTCTCCGAAGAAGATAGATGCGTGTATCGCCGGAATTCTCGCGTATGCGGCGCGAGGCAAGTATCTGAGCCAGTTGAAGGAAGAGGAGAAGGCTCGTACCACCGTGGAGCGTGTCTCCGACGCTTCCGGTGCGACGCTTCGAGGTCCGGCCTACAAGAGGCTGCAAAGAGCGAATTGAGGTGTGTTTGAATGGCAAACAAGGTCAACAGCCTTGTATCGGGCGATGAGGAGCCGGGCGGTGACGGTCTGATATTGACCCGTCTCGCCACGCGCTTGCAGAACCGAAACCCGCAGTTGTGCACGTTGAAGACGTTCTATGACGGTCGTGAGACCATTCCGACCAAGAGCGTGCCGAAAAACATGGATGTCACGTCCACGAGCGTGTACAAGCGTTTCGTGGACATGTGCCCTATGAACCTCGCGTCCACCATCGCCAATGCGGTGATAACCTCGCAGCATCCGACAGGTTTCAGGCTCGTGTCAGACAAGACGATGCGTAGCACCGATGCGGATGACATGTGGAACCGTAGCGGCATGAACGTCCGCGCGTTGAACATGTTCATGGATGCGGCGATCTATGGGTGCTCGTATGCGCAGGTGTGGCCGAAGGCGAACCCGTCCTACATTTCGCGGCTCAGCCCGTGGACCACTTGCTTGTCCGATGATAAGGATTCGGCGGTTGTTTACGGGTTCGACGAGGATGCGGGCGTCGAGTATCTGACGTTGTATCGTCTCGTCCGTGATGATGACGGCGTGGTGCAGCGAGTTTATTCGCGTACCGCCAAGCAGGAGGTGGAGTCTCGCACCCTGTATTCCGATTCCGTTGATGACGAGGATAGCGTGTACTCGCTTGCCAACGACGATACGGTGAAACGCCCGCGGTTCAAGGCGCAGTTCGAGTGGGATGGCGGTGTTAACGACGATTGGGATTTCGCGGTCAAATGCGGTTGCCTTCCGATAGTCCGCTACCAGACGCCAACCGGCAAGGGGTGGTTTGAGTCGTCGCTAAGGACGCTTGGAGCCATCGACCAGCAACGTTATCAGAGGTTCTGCATCCAGGAGATGCAGGCGTTCAAACAACGCTGGATCAGCGGTGATCTTCCCGAGTATTACAAGGAGTCCGATCCTGCGGTCAAATATGGTGATGCGCAGGCCGGTCAGAAGGTTGATTATTCCACGCTGTTCCAGATGGGGCCTGCGGCGTTGTGGCTCATGCCGAAGGGTGCGACGGTGGGGGAGTCCGGCACTACCGATATCACGCCGATTCTCACGGCTGCCTCGCAGGACATCAAGCAGCTTGCCGGTGCGACCGGCACTCCGTTGTCGATTCTTTCTCCTGATGTTGCAGGCAGTGCCGAGGGTGCGAAGCTGACCACGCGAATGCTGCGCCTGAAGGTTCAGGATATGAACATGCGTGCGAATGATGCGTTTGTTCTCCTGTTGAAGATGGCGCTCACCGCGGATGGTGGAAGCGACGCCTATGAGGAGAGGTTCGAGACGACGTGGGAGCCGGTGGAGCTTCCTTCCGAACTTGAACAGACTCAGGCGTTCGCCAATGTCGCGGGGCGGCTTCCGTTGAAGACCGCTGCGAGACGTTACCTGCACATGACCGAGACTGAGATCGCGGAGATGGTGCAGGACGCTCAGGATACGAGTTTCAGCACGGTGTTGGCGCAGCAGCAGTCCTCTCTTGCTGATTCATCCAAGACGGTTGATGATGCTATGGGCGCATCCTACTTGGATGGTTCCGATGGTCTGACCGGAGATACGGCGGTGGATGATGGCGACGTTTCAGACGGTCTCTGAGGCTTTGGACGCGCAGCGTAACGCACTTGTCAACGAGTATGTGAGCAGGGCTTGGCGCATGTGGCGGTCGCTCACCCCCGCCGATTTCTGGAATGATGCCGTCACTCAGGGTGTTTCGGCTTACATCACGCAGCAGCAGATCGCGTTCGTGAAGCAGATGCGCCGTCTTGGCATCTCGTATGCGAACACCATGCTCGGCATGGTCGGAGTGACGGGCAGGACGGCGCAGGTTCCCGAATATGTGGTGGTCAGGGATAACACCGACCCGTGGAAGGTGTCGGCGCGTCCAGCCGACGCGTACAGGAGCTTCGCGGTGAAAACGCCGGACATTCGCCCTCACGGTTGGGATGATTTGAACGATGCCGTGTATGAGACTGTCCAATCATGGCTGGATGCTGCGGAACGACAGTTGTCCGACAACGCTCTCACCGATGGCGTTGCCGCCCAGAACCGTGCGAGCGAGGAGTATTTCAAGGCTTCGGGCATAAAAAGGTTCCGCAGGGTCATACATCCCGAACTGTCCAAGACGGGCACATGCGGCCTATGTGTAGTCGCTGCCACCAACGTGTTCTCCCGCTCCGACCTGATGCCCCTACACAACAGGTGCAAGTGCACCGTCGCGCCGATCAGGGACAACATCGACCCCGGTCTGAAGCTGAATTCGGATGACTTGCAGAAGATATACGACGCCGCTTCCATGGCTGGTGGTGGTGGCAGTGGCACAGCTGCGCGGAACCTCACGCAGTTGAGGGTGAGCGTGCGCAACGATTCGGAACTTGGCCCCATTCTCACCAGAAGCGACTGGAAGCAGAATGACGAGGCTCCGAAATGGCGTATGCCGGACACGATTATGACGCAACAGCAGATGCGACGCATGTACGAGCGTGCGACGGTGTTCAACGCCAAATACGCGGAGCTTCTTAACAGTTCCGACAATTCATTGAGCTTTCACTATGACGGTCGTTCCTACACGTTCAGGAAGGGCGCTCATGTGAAACAGGCATGGGATTATGTGAGGTCCATGCTTTCCTATTCGCGCGGTTGGCTTGGGCTGGCCGCTTAGATTTATTAAGGAGATCAAGGGTGGCTGACCCTGAGGAAAAGAAGACTGCGCCCGAAACGGAGCAGCAGAACAGTGAACCCGAAACGGGTGCGGAGTCCGCTCAGGAGCCGAACACCCAGAGCGTCGAACCGGATACGAAGACCGTCAAGCCGGAGGATTCCGGCGAGGACAAGTCCTCCGAACCGGACGATGTGGCCAAATGGAAGGCCATGAGCCGTAAGAACGAGGACAATGCGAAGGCGAACCTCAAACGCGCGGAACACGCGGAAACGGAACGCGATTCGCTTCGTACCGAGAACGCGCGGCTCAAGGTGCGGATGCAGTATCCGCAGATCAACGACGATGCCCTTTCCCTGTGTTCCGAAACGGAACCGGAGAAGATTCAGGAGTGGGCGGATAAGTACGCGAAGCTGAACCCGCTCGACACCGAGCCGGCGAAGCGTGATGTTCGCGAGGACGCCTTGGCACGCAAGGTATCCACTCTGGCCGAGCATCCGCAGGGCTCAGTCAATTCGAAGGCCGCAAAGGGCGATGCCTACCGGCGTCATATGGAACGCCAGAGGAACGCCCGACGCAAGAAGAACTAACCAACAAGATTTAAGGAGTTGAACATTGGTAATCGAAATGGTTCGCACGTCCGGTGTCGTAACCCACGAGGTTGACGATTCTTGGCGTTACGGAGAGAAGAACAGCAACGATTCCGTTTCCGTTGTCATCGTTCCTGAACTGTTCAAGACCACTGACAGCAAGTATCTGACAGGTGTGGGGCCGAAGGCCACCACCGTGTACATCCGAAGCGGCATCCCGCTGGCGAAGATCACCAGCGGAACCAACAAGGACATGTACGGCCCTTATGACAAGACGGCCACCGATGGCCGTCAGACCGCGATCGCTGGATTGTTGGAGTCCGAAGTGGCCGTGAACATCACGCTGGCTGGCTGGGATGTCGATGATCCCACCGTTGGTATGACGTATCGAGGTGACATCGTGAAGTCCAAGCTTCCGGTCGTGCCCGAGGAGGGCACCGTGTGGGACTGCGATTTCTATGACGTTGAGAACGATTCCGTCACCCGTCTTGCCGGTGTCGCGTCCGGTTCGGCCGCGTCCTATGTCCTTCCGGCCGCAACCAGCAATGCTCTCGGCGGCGTGAAGAAGGTCGCGGCTCCGTCCGAAGACACTGTTGCCGCTTTGAAGACGGCCCTTAAGAGCGCCGGCATCTTAGCCTGACGCGCGTTACCTAAGAAACATTCTAAAAACCCGCCCATCGTGGCGGGTTTTCTTATATGTAAGGAGATTCGATGGCACTTGATAAGACCATCATTCCGCCGAGCGAGGCCACCGAGATCGCTCAGGCAGGTTTCGATTTCGTGAACGACCTACTGCCGTTCGCGCAGATGTTCCCTATGAAGTCCAATGAAGGCGACTGGACTGTCACTTGGACTCCGAACCTTCCGGTCGTCAAGACACGCGCCATGCAGCGTCGTGCCTTGGATGCCGAGGTTCCGCACGTCAAAAGCACCGAGGTTTCCGCCGAGAAGCACACCGGACTGCTCCCATTGTCCGGCATGGGGCACATCACGGAACGAGAGGTGGCGAAGGCCTCCAAGCAGAAGAGCGCCACCGACTACGTGCACGACAAGGCCGAGAAGCTGTTTGAGCAGATGGGCCGCGAAGCCGCAGTCACCTTGGAGCTTGAACGTATTCAGGCGATGATGGACGCGACCATCAAGATCAAGGAGGGCGATGATCGCGCAAGCGAACTCGTCACCTATTCGTTCGGCCGTCCAACCAACCAGCAGAATGTCGTTCCTACCGTCAAGTGGAGCGACCCGAAGGCGGACGTGTTCGCCGACCTGAAGAAGTGGGTCAAGCTCATGCGTACCGCACGCGGACGCGCGCCGCACGCGGTGCTGACCACCTCAGCGGTCATCGATGCGCTGACAACCAACGAGCAGATGCGTACCGCGTTCTCGAAGATGGATCTGGAGCATTCACCGACCAGCCTGTTCCGCACCGATGTCGAGAACATCCTTCGAGTGAAGTTCCAGCTGACCGACATCCGCTACATCGATGAACTGTACGAGTCCCTGTCGTTGGACAACAACTTCGAGATGAACGTGGACACCACCACGCTCATTCCGGATTCCACGTTCATCCTGTTCCCGTCCTACAACGACGATTCTCTCGGTTTCACCGCGGATGGTCCGACTGCGGAAGGCCAGGATGCGGAGTTCGAGTTGGGCAAGGACGACGGTCTCGTTGCGTACATGCTGCACCATTACGCTCCGGCCAACTACGACCTGTGGGTGAACGGCACCGCGTTGCCGGTGTTGCAGGACGCCGTATCGACCTTCAAGGCGAAGGTTCTGTAGCCTGTAGGAGGTTCCCGTGTCCAGCAGCATCGTGTCCGGTATCGACTGGAAGAAGTACATGCAGTTGGAGTTGGTCGATGACAGGCGTCTCGCCGACCGGTATTCGAACGAGTGGGTTATCCACAAGTGCCGTGTCGCAGCGAACATGGCTCTGGCATGCAGTCCGAACGTGGAGCCGCGCCTGAACAACGGCTATCTGGATGAGGAGACGTTCGCCTATGTCGTCTGCCAGATGGTCATTCGCGTGATGCGATGGACCGATCTGAAGTCGGAGACGAACGGCTCCTACGCGTATGAGAATCGTAGTCCGCAGGACAATCCGCCATCCTATGACGCTTCCCCGAACCTGTACGTGAGCAAACGCGAAAAGCAGCTGCTTCTCGGTTACGAGGAGGGGAACGGGCCGATAGGAACGGTGTTCGTCGGCGTCAACAGAATCTGGGGGCTTTGATGGAGGGCGAAACGCTTGACACGGGGCATCTCTTCGATGATGTCGATGCCGACGAAATAGGCGGCGGACATCTGTTCGACGAGTTCGATGATGTCAAAAGGCAGGCTTCTGACGATCTGCTTCACCGTGACGTGATCGTCTATGAGGGTATGACCCCGTGGGTGACGTGTCACGGGAGCACGACTGTTCCAAAGTATTTGGATGCGGATGGTAGGGTTCTTGACCCGGCCACGGTTTCCAATGTGGTTCGTGCGGGTGGTTTCGTGCCGTCCATCACCAGTGGCGGAGTCTCGTATACTGCGGATGTTCACGAGGTTTACTGTTGTGTGGTCGGACGCACCCAGAAGAACAGCGTCATGAGTGAGAATTGGGCGCAGGATACGACTCCGCAGAAGTTTGGCGGTAATCGTGAGATGAATCAGGTGAAGGTTCTCGCGCCGGAATGGCATGGGGACTTCTATTCACGGTTCTGGTTCGACGGCTCATGCTATGAGGTTGACGGTTCGCCGGTTTTTCTTCCTCATTCGTCCGATATGGCTAGGCATTACGAGTTTCCGGCTCGCCGCGTGTATGCGGCCGAGTTGGCTCATAACCGTATCGTTCCGCCCGTTCCACCGAAGGGGGCTGAAACATGGGGTATGTGAGGCTTCGTCCTGATTTGAATGCGAGGGTCGCGGAAACGTTCGGCGGTAAGGTCACTCGTCCTCACGCTTTGAAGGTTCAGGCTCGTGCGAAGGCGTTGGCCGACATGCGGGCGAAGCATTCGAGTGTCGCCGACCGTATCAACGTTAACGTTCACGCTCACGGTTCGCATACGAGCGTGGTCATGAGCGTGACCGGCCGTGACGGCTCGCAGATCGCATCCTATTTGGAGTATGGGTATTTCAATCTGCGTGCGCAACGTCACCTGCCGGGCATGTACGTGATGAGCGAGGCCAAGTATGGCTGATCTGAGCGTGCGTGCCCCGTTGGATGCCGAGGGGTTGGTCGATGCGCTGTTCAAGCGTGTCGATTTCCGTAAGGCCGGTTTCGATAACGTCGTGGTGTTGCCGCGCGATGTCGCGGATACGGATTCGTATGCGTTTGACCATGATGTGGTGATCTGGCATTGTGGCGCTCCGTTCCAGCCGGATTGGAATGTGAAGGCGTGGGTTTGGCGGTTCGCGTTGTCGCTGACCGTGGTGAACCGTGACCCTGACATCAGTTCCAGCCTGTGTTCGTTTCTGCATGAGACGATTTCCCGTTGGCCTTATGGCGAGCCTACCGAGTTTGGCCGTGTCGGTGCGATTCCCGACAATCCGGCATTCGAGCAGGTCGCCATTGGCGATGTGGTGACTACGAAGACCGCTGTCGTGCGTTCCTGCACGAAGCTGGTGCAGGCGGGTTCCGTCCGCTGATTTTCCCAATAATCCAAAGATTCTGATTTTAAAGCCCTGTCCGCTTGCGGATGGGGCTTTCTTGTTAAGGAGGGCCATTCATATGGCTATGAACGATAAATCTGTGTTTACCAGTGTTCGCGGTGCAGCGTTTCTTGCCGATGCCAATACTGCTTTGCCGAGTCTGAAACTGTTTGGTTTGGAGGTGGCGACCGTTGGCGAGACCACCAAGAAGTATACGAACATGGGTAATTTGAGCGTGTCCGACCTGCCGTCTTTCGAGACGAGCGGCGGCGACGCGACAACCAAGGATACTTGGAACAAGAGCAAGTTCCGTACCACTTACGATTCCGTCACCGGCAAGGTCACGATTTCCAGCGTCCAGGGCGACAAGGAAACGTTCAAACTGATGTTCGACGCTGCCGAAATCACCGGTGGTGGCACCGCAGTCGCCTTGGACAAGGTCGAGCAGCCGAAGGCGCTGTTCATCTACGTCGAGGACACGAACACCGGTGAGAAGTTCGGCATTTGGATTCCGAACATGAGCCTCGCCTATAGCGAGCTTCCGTCCTTGGCTCAGGATGATTTCAACACGTTCAAACTGGAAGGCAACATCATGACTTCCACTGTTCTTCCGAAGACCAAGAGCGGCAAGGCTTCCAGCATCGCTTTCTACGATCCTGACGATTTCGCCAAGGCCGCGTGAGTCTGAGGGTTTTTGATTCTTCCCCTGACGGGTGTTCTTCTCCTGTCTGTCGCCCATCAGGGGATTTTCTTCTGTATCGCAGACGGGTGTTGTCTTTTTCACAGATTGGAGTTTGGTATGGCTGAAAACGATGTTGAAGAGAATGTCTTTCCGACTGATTGGGATGGTCTGGCCGGTTACGATGATGTGATGGCCGGATTGCCGGAAATGGTGCAGGCGGAATCTTTCTCGCCTTCCCAGACGGCATTGTTCGCTGTGGTCGAACGTCGTTTGAACGAGCGGCTGCTTGTCATGCGTGACGGCGGCGTGTTTGGCGGCAAGGCGAAGAAAACCGTGTCGGATGATGCGGCTGCCGTTGCCGTTGCCGAATACGTGGAGATCGCTGACTCGTTCTATAAGGGGCTTGCCGTCAATGCTGACGCTTACGCGGAGTGGACGAAGGGGCGTGGCCTGTTTGACCTGTTGAACATGTTCGCAGCACTCACACGCTTCTACGTGGAGCGTTTGGGAAAATCAAGCGCCTCGAAAAAGCAGTCTCGGACTGCCGAGTAGGGGTTGTCTCCGATTTTCGTCGTTTCTACCGGTTGAATCTTCCGGCTGACGTTCATGCGTATGATCCGAATTTTCTTTGCGACCTGTTGGATGGTCTAGAGGCCATTCCCGATTCGCAGTGGCGTGCATGGCTGCTTGAGCATGATGGTGCCGGTGGTGGTTCCGGCAGTTCCGAACGGTTGCAGTTGGGGTGGCTTGGTTTCGGCCAGTCCGAAATGCTGTTGCTGCAATTGCAGAACACGTTGGATTCGTTGCGTTCGCTGGCTGTTTCTCATTGGAGTGGGAAGAAGGTTGGCTTTGAGCCGATTCTTCCGCCCGGCATTGATGCCGTGTCTCGTGATGTCAATCGTGTGGATGGTTCGCATGTGACGAGTCTGGCTGACTATATGGCTCGGGTTCGTAGTTGCTTCGGCGGCTGATTCTGCCGGTTTTTTGTTTTTGCCCATGTTTCCAAGGGGTCTTTTTCCTCTTTCTTCCCCTTGGATTCGTGGGCGTTTCTTTTAGGAGTGTGCGCGTATGGAGCGTCCTGCTTTTTCCGCTGGCGAGGTCGGCATTGATGTCGTTCCTCTTACCGACCGGTTTTTCGCCGAACTTAGGGCGAAACTGCATGATCTTCGTGATTTGAAGGTTCCGGTTGAGTTTGACCCGGATGACATGGCCGCTTCGCGCACGTATGAGAAGTGGAATGGGCGTGATGCTCGCGTCAATGTCTCGTATGACGTTGACATGTCCGGCTTGCGTGAACTGTCGAAGCAGGATGAACGGTTGCGTAAACGGTATGAGAAGCCCGTCAAACCGGTTTTCGACGGCAGTGGTGTCGTCAAGGGTCTGGACACGGCGATCGGCCGTGTCGAACAGTTGCGTAAGGTCCAGAAGAACGTCGGCGACGTGTTCACCAAGAATCTTGGCGTGTTCGGGAAAACGGAGACGAGCCGGTTGAAGGAGCAGATGCTTCTTCTTGACCAGTCCGAAGAGAGGATGCGCAGGGTTCGCGCCGACCGTGACGAGCTTGTTTCGATGCGCGGTGACGAGTGGAATCAGCTGAACAGGCAGATTCTTGGCAACATGAGCACGTTGGACGCTTTGCAGAAGCGTTACGACGAGTTGGGTTCCGAGATTTCCAAGGTTACCGCGTATCGTGATTCGCTTCGTGGCGGTGGACGCCGCGACGAGGCGAAAGCGCAGACCGTCAGGCTTCGTGAGCTTCGCGCCGAATACCGTGCGACCGCACGCAACATGCGCGAGGTCACGAACGAGACGAACAGGCTCGCCAAACAGCAGGACAAGCTGAAGTCCGATAGTGTCGCGAAGTGGATTCACGATTTGGACAAGCAGCTTGTCGAATTGGATTCGCATACGAAGTCCGTGCGTAAGACTTTCGACAGCGTGGCCCGCAGCGGGTTCTTCAAATCCTCCGACATGGGCAAGACGAACGTTCTTTCCGGCGTGAGCTTTTTCGGCAAGGATCTGAACCGTCAGCTCAATACGGAACGTGCCGCTCGCAGGGAGCAGGAGCGGCTGAACGATTCGTGGCGTGATGGTGCCGAATGGCAGGGGAACCTGTTGGAAGGCGCGGCACGGTATGCGCGGAATCTGAAGACCGCTTCCAACGTGATGAACGCGTACGGCAAGGACGTGAAAGAGGCGAACCGTCTGCTTGACGAGCAGGAACAACGGTTGACCGGCTTGCAGAGGGCCTTACGTGGCGTGAACAAGTACGGCAGGTATTCGGAAGTCAACAAGCAGTTGAACGACCAGCTCGCCGCCGTCAACAGGCTCCGCAAGCAGATCGAATCCAATCCGATCAAGACGAGACTCGTATTGGATGATAGTCGGTTCAACCGCAAGTATGCGAACATCACACATCAGGTAGGCGAGTTGACGAAGAAGCTCGAACGTGAGAACGAGCTTAGGATTCGTGTTGATTTCTGGACTGATACGGCTGATTCGCTTGAAGAGCGTCTGCGTAGGCTTCAGCATGGGCGTATTCAGATTCCTGCGGATATTGTCGTTGACAATAAGAATCTGATTGAGCGTGCCCGGCAAGTCGCCGAAGAGGTGAGACGCAATCCAGATCGCAAGGTCGAGCTTGAGGCTGATCTTGATTTGGATATGAAGCGTGCCGAGGAGCGTATCAAGGATTTCCAGAAGGCCAATGACACGTTCAATATGGACGTGGATTTGGAGACCGCCGCCGCACGCGCCCATCTCGCTTACTTCACGAGACCGCGTACGGTTGATATTTTCGCGGAGTTCAAAGGCACCGATCTCGGCAAGATCATGAGCGGCATGACCGCTGGCGCTACTGGTGTCCGTGGCGTGCAGAACGAGTGGCAGAAGCTCGTCAACATGTTCGACAGGTTCGATGAGGTCGTGCCGAAGTGGAGTCTGCTGGGCGCGGTGTTCGCGTCCGTTGGCGCTGGCGCGTTGAACTTGTCCCGCACGGCTGGCAGTGCCGGCGCTTCTCTGGTGATGATGAGCAAGGCGGCTTTGGCCGCTCCGGGCGCTTTGCTCGGGTTGGCCGCGGGCTATGAGGTCGCGTATGCGGCGGCGAACAAGTTTGGCGCATATGTGGATGTGTCCACCACGAAGCTTGGTGGATTGCATGACAAGCTTGCTGACACGTTCTGGAAGCAGGCCGCGAATCCCGTCACCGATATGATGAACGCGCTCGGTGACAGCAAGTACGTCGAGAACATGAACGGCGTGGCCGACGCGGAAGGGCGTATCGTCGCCAATGCGGCGCGTATCGTCGCGCAGGAACCGTATGTGGATCGTATCAATTCGATTCTCGGCAATACGGTCAAGGGTGTGGACGCGCTTGACCCGGGTGTTCAGGCTGTCACCACTTCCGTTGTGAGGCTTGGCGATAGGACCAGCTCGTATCTGCCGCGCATGGCTAACTATGTGAGCCGTAACGCGACACTGATGGCGCAGTGGGTCGATGAGGCGGAGCGTACCGGCAAGGTCACTCAGGCCATGGAGAAGGCCATCGAGCAGGGTGGCTATCTCATGTCGAGCGTCAAGTCGGCTGGTGGCATCCTCAAGGGCACGTTCGGCACGTTGGCCGAGGGCGAGAATGGCATCGAGAAGTTCTCCGACGCTTTGAGTCGTGCTGACAGGGCCGTGAACGGCGTGAAGTTCCAAACCACGTTGACCGCGTGGGCCGATGGGGCGAAACAGGCTTCGGGCAAGTTCCATGATTCGTTCCGTGAGATTGGCGACGCGGCTTATGAGCTGCGGGATACGACGAAGCAGGCGTTCGTTGACGCCGGTTCCATGGTGTCCACCGGCATCGGCTCGGTGAGCAGTATGCTTGGCAAGTCGAAGACCGGTATCGCGGATTTCAGCAATGGCGTGTCCGAGGGATTCCAGAAGGTGTTCCGTGCCGTTGATTCCGCCTCCCCGATGTTCGACAGTCTGCTGTCGATGAGCGGCGAATTGTCCGACACGTTCGGTGGAACGTTGGGGAACACGTTGAAGTCGGCGGCTCCGACGATCAAGGTGTTGGCTGACGGCGCTTCCACCATGGCCCAGGCTTTCGGCAAGCTGCCTGCGCCCGTTCAGGCGATGGTCGGCATGTATGCGACATTCGGCAAGGCCGGCATCAGCGCTTACAATTCGCTGAAGCGTGGCATGCTGCAGAACATCGAATCCACGCTGCAGTATCGGAAGACCTTGAGCCAATTGGGCATCACCTCGCAGGAGACCGCGATCAGTATGAGCGAGCTGGTCCGTGCGATGGCTCGTCTGAAGTCCGGTCAGACGGCTGGCGTGCTGACCGGCGAGGTTTCAAATATCCGCCAGATGGGTGCCGCAGCCGACGAGACCACTGCGAAGCTGAATCGTATGAATCGTGCGCAGGCTGGCGGTTCCGCCGCCACTGGCGTTGCCGCTGGCGCTGGTTCCACCGGCTTGGTTCGTGGTGTCGGCGAGGCGGCTGAGGGTGCCGCCCGCAAGACCGGTTTGCTGAAGACCGCTTTGAGCGGCGTGGTCGATTTCCTTGGCGGGCCTGTCGGCATCGCCATCGGCGGCGCGACCACGGCGTTGAGTCTGGCGGGCAGTGCGATCAGTTCGTACAATGATGCCGCCGCGCACACGCAATCGGTGAACCGGACTGTCGCCGACTCGTTCAAGAACGTTCAAAGCGGTGCGGCGGACGCTTCCACGGCTGTTTCCAAAGCCAAGAAGACCGTTTCGAAGAATTGGGCCGACAAGGATTATGGTTGGAAGCTTCCGAACGGCAATGCCGTCGAGAAGCTTTTTAGCGGTGTCACGAAGTGGGTAAGCCCGTTCAAGGATTCGTCCAAGGCGGCTGACGCTCTTGGCATCAGCGTCAAACAATTGAATTCCGCCGCGACCGGAACGAACGACGCCTATGACAAGATGCATAAGAAGCTTGAGGCCATCAAGAACGACCAGCAGTGGGTCATGGGCGCGAATGGTCAGATGGTGAACGCCAACGAGCAGCAGGCCGAAGCCGCCGAACGTCTGCTTGGCGTGCTTGAGGACTCCCACACCGAATGGGTGAAGGGCATGAAGGTGGCGTCCGATTGGATTGGCAGCGCCGATAGCGTCGCCAACGTTTCGGCGTTGGCCGCCGACAAGCTCAGTCTGCTGTCCGAATCCCTCGCAGCCAACAACTACGAACTGGAAGGCAACAGCAAAAACGCCCAGACCAACCGCAAGATGATGGCCGATTACGCGAACAGCGCTTTGCTGGCCGCGAAGAACATCATCTACGCGGGCAACGGCAGCGCCGAAGCGAACCAGAAAGCCAAGAACGCCGTCTATTCCGCACGTCAGGAAATCATTCAGATGGCCGAACAATGCGGCATGTCAACCGAAGCCGCCGCCGCGCTCGCTGACCAGATGGGGCTTATTCCCGATAACGTGTCCACGAAGTTCGATCTGACGAACATGGATTCGGTGAAGGCTCAGGTTCAGGATTATATCGACCAGCTTGAGTTGACCAAAGGTCAGAAGGAAATCATTCTTGATCTCGTCCAGAAGGGTGACATAACGAGTTTCGACCAGTTGGCCGGTGCCGTGAAGGCGCTCATGGGTGGTGCGAGCGAAAAGGATTTGATGATTCTTCTTGACGCTCAGGATAACGCTTCGGGTAAAATCAAGGACGCTACGGCTTTGGCTAAGGGGTTTGGTCTGACGAAGGCTCAGATCGATATTCTTGCCAAGGATGAGGCTGGCCCGAAGTTGGATGCCGTCAAGCAGAAGCTTCGTGACAGTGGGTTGACTGACGCTCAGATTCAGATTCTCATCGACGCTTTGGATAAGACGCAATCCGGTGTTGATAGTGCGAAGAATAATCTGCATACCATCGAGCAGACGCCTGTGGATGTTCCTATTACGGCAGCTGATAATACGCAGGGCGGTGTCGCTAGCGCGCAGTTTTCGGTGAACAGTGTCCGTCAGGGTGCTCCAACGCTGATCGACGCTGTTGATAGGGCTAGTGTTATAGCGCAGATAGCGAAGGGCAATATTGAGAATGTGCCTCGTAATTGGCCTACGCTTTTCGCTGGTATTGGCAATACGTCTGCTGTGGCGGCTGATGCGAAAAACCAGATTGTCTCCGTGCCTACATGGTGGGGGAGTCGTCTTGACGCTTCCACGACCGGATATGATGCTGTTGCAGGTCTCGCCGGACAGTGGAACAGCATCCAAAGTAAGAGCGTGACGCTTGATGCGTCTGTTGTTGCTAGGGGTATTGCGAATGCTGGTCATAAGGCTACCGGTGGTCGTATCAGCGGGCCGGGTACTGGCACGTCTGATTCGATTCCGATGTGGCTGTCGAATGGCGAGCATGTTATTCGTGCCGCTGCGGCGAGCAAGCTTGATCGTACTGTCGGCCCGAATTTCCTGAACGTGTTGAACGCTACCGGTGATCTGGACAGGGCGGTGTCGCAGGCTCGCACGTCGTACGCGCGTAGTGCGCGTGACATGAGCCGTAGCGCGTATGCGACTGGCGGGCGTGTGGAGAAGATGATGTCCGGCTTGTATGAGGTCAACGTTCAGGTTCCTGATTCGAGTCGTGAACTGGTGTCCGCCGTGAACGAGCTGCGTCGTGAGGTTGCGGGCTTCCGTGATGGTATCGGCGGTGAGATCAGTCGTAACAGCAGTCCTTGGCCTAGCAAGCGTGATTTCGTCCGTGATGTATTGGAGGCAAGTCGTCGTGGCAGGTGAGCTTGCGTATGTGAGTGGTTTGACCGGCAAGCGGTTCGACGTGTCGGATTATGAGACCGTTGATTTCGAAGGCGCGTTGGAGTTGCGTGGCCGTGAATGGGATTACACGGTGCGTAACGGTGGGTTGACCGGCGTTTCGAGGAAACGTCGGGAGGTTTCCATTGACGTGCATTATGGTGATGCGGCTGCGTTCGACTCGTTCATGCGGGCTGTTGACGCTGATCTGGCCGTAGGCAAGCCAGGACGGTTGGAGGCGGTGAATGGTGCGGGGGAGGTTTGGACCCAATCGTGTTATGCGGTGAAGTCCGAGGCTTCCTCGCATCCTGGTTCCTCCGACCCGGTGTGCGCGCTTTCGTTCGTCTTGTTGGATGGCGTGTGGCGGCATGAGGCCGGTACCGTGTCGTATCAGCCTGTGTCCGGGTCTGCCGCGTCTGGCTTGGATTTGCCGACTGACATGGGCTATGATCTGGCTGTTTCGCGTCCGTCATGCATGGTGTCTAATCGCATGCGTGTTCCGATGCCGTTTCGTCTGGTCATATATGGGGCCGTTTCGAACCCGTCGTTGACGATTGGCGGGAACGTGTACCGGTTGAATGGTGATGTTCCCGCTGGCGCTTACGTGGCGGTTGACTCGTTGAAGAAGTCGATCATGCTGCATGGTGCGGATGGTTCTCTGCGGAACGTGTTTTCGTGGGGTGTGCGCGGTTCCGGTTTGAATCGTGGACAGTATGTTTTCCAACCTATTCCGGCTGGTTCGAGCGTGGTTGAGTTGGGTTCCGGTTTCGGTTTTGATCTGACGGTCGTCGAGGAGAATGGGGACCCGACTTGGTTGATTTGATTTGCGCTGACGAGAATGGCGTGCCGTTCCATGCGGCTTCGGATTGCGTGTTTGATTGCGCGTGGGGGTCGGGTGAGAATGATTTCGAACTGACGTTGTATGACGGTACCGTGCTGCCCGACCGTGGTCTTGTCTATGTGGATGGGACCGAGGTTGGCGGCATCGTCGATCATATGAAGGACGAACTGTCGGATGGCGTGAGTGTGGTCACGTATTCCGGTCGGAGTTGGCATGGCATGTTGGCCGGTAAGGTGTTGCAGCCGGATTCGGGGCAGGATTATCTGAAGGTGTCCGGCCCCGTGAATCAGGTGTTGTCGAACCTGTTGGCCCGTATTGGCTTGTCTGACGTGTTCAAGGTTCGCGCGGATTCCACGAAGACGATTCCAACGTTCCAGTTCGACCGGTATTGCACCGCGTATGATGGCATCCGCAGGATGCTGGCAGCGAATGATCTGAAACTCATGTTTCAGGAGGTTGACGGCACGGTATGGATGTATGCCCAGCCGATTGTCGCCCATGATGATACGGTCGATTCCGATCTGATCGATTTCAGCATCACGAAGGATTACCGGCGTACCAATCATATGATCGGCTTGGGCAAGGGTGATTTGAGGAATCGTCTGGTCGTCCACTATTATGCGGATGGTTCCGGCAAGGTGTCCAATACGCGCACGTTCGGTGGGCGTGATGAGATCGCCGCCGTCTATGATTATTCGTCCGCCGAGAAGGACGAGTTGGACAAGCAGACGAAGAAGCAGTTGCAGGATTTGCAGGGTGCCGGTGCTGTCGATGTGACCGTGCATGACGGTTTGTCGCTTGATGTTGGTGATAGGGTCGCCGGTTGCGATCATGTGACCGGTCTGACTGTGACGGCCATCGTGTTGAAGAAGATCGTGAAACTGTCTGGCGGCTTGCTGTCCGTATCGTATGAGGTTGGCGACGCGGCTTCTTCGAAGACGGAATATTCGAATTACACGAGTTCCTCTTCCTCTTCGTCTTCGGGTTCGGCTGGCGGTGGAGTGTCTTTGACGGCTGGCCGTGGCCTGTCGATTTCAGGCGGCACGATCAATGCGGAGGTCGCTTCCGAGGATTTGGATTCCGTCAGGCAGGTCGCCGAGGCGGCGAACAAGACGGCTTCCGGTTTCGCAGCGCAGATCGGCAAGGCGAATCAGACCGCCGAGGATGCGAAAAACGTCGCCGATGCCGCCAAGACCGTGGCCGACAGCGCCAAGTCGGGCATGATGACCGATGGCGAGCGGTCGAAGCTCGCTTCGGTCGAACGGGGCGCGAACGCCTACACGCTGCCGAAAGCGTCCACGGACGTGTTGGGTGGCGTGAGGGTGGACGGTTCCTCGATCGTAAGCGTGGATGGCGTCATTAGCGCGCATGTCGGCGACGGCGCTTCCGGGAAGGTCGTGTTCCCGGTCGGCTATGTGGTGATGAACACGACTGGTGTTGACCCCTCCGTGGATTTCGGCGGCACGTGGAGGCAGTTGCCTTCGCTTGGCTGCTCAATGTTTGAAAGGATTGGATAGTGAAGTCTGACGGTTACTCGAAGTATGTATGCGACAAGTGCGGCAAGACCGCCTATGTCGCCGCTGGCGATACTGAGGCGCGTGAATGGTTCACAGTGCGCCGCTATTCGGCTGGCAAGGCGACCCGCATCGCGGATGATGTGGCACCTGACATCTACGAATTGTGTTCCCAATGCAATGCGTCTTTCATGGCGTTCATGCAGCAGGATGACGCTTCGTTTGAAGCATGGTTGAAGGAGGTCGGACAGTGACCATCGAACTGGTTGACGGCAAGGCCGGCACGGCTCATATTTCAAGCGAGGACAAGGCGATCATCCATCAGGCCAAGTTTTCGAAGTCCGACGTGGTGTACGACTGGGGCGACGCGTTCAAATGCTCGATGAGTTCGTCCAACAGGGCGACGATCGGCACCGGCTGCGCGTCGATACAGGGTTTGGACTGGCATGTCACGGCGGCGGAATCGGTGACGATTTCCAACGGGTCGCAGGGCATGAAACGCAATGACATCATTTGCGCGCATTACAATCGTAACCCCAAGAACGGTAATGAGCTGGTGGAGTTGGTCGTGTTGAAGGGTTCGCCGAATGCGACTGCCGCCGCCGACCCGACCATTCCGTCAGGGAAGATATTGTCCGGCGCGGTTGACGCGTACATGCCGTTGTGGCGTATCCCGCTTGACGGCATCACGGTCGGCACGCCGGTGCGCCTGTTCACGCCGAGGGGGGCTTTGTGGGATTCCGTAACCCTTGAACGGCAGATCTGGCATGGGCCTTACGGCATGACGGTACATCTCGCCAAGGTCGGAATGATGGCGTTCGCTTTTGGCAACACGTCCTTCACATCCAACATCAATGCCAACGGCCAGATCATGAATGAGACGATGGATGCCGGTTTCCTGCCGGAGGGTGAAGGCACGATACTGCTGGAAGGTGTGAACGGGCAGCATGGAGCCTTGTCCTTCGATTCTGACGGCAAGGTCACGATCAGCGGCAGCATGAACAGCGGATATTATTTCCGCGTCTGCGGCTGCTGGCCGGTGAAATAGCTTTCCGTAACCCTGTATAACGCGAAGGGCTTCACGGTCGTCCGCACCGGCATGATGATGCTGGTCAAATACTCCGGTTCCTTCGGTGGAGGCAGCTGGGACAGCGTGCAATGCGAATACACGCTGCCCGCCGAACTGCGCCCGCCTATCGAGGTCAATGGAATGGTGTGCGTGTCGAACGGGCAGACGGCGAGAATGCTCGTCGTCAATCCGAACGGTACCATTCGGTGTGCGAACATGGGAGCTGCTGGCAGCAATCAGGGTTGCGTCGGCTCACTCTGCTACCCGATACCGTAATTCTAGCATTCCGTAAACCAGATCCACCCGGTTGGCTCGGCGGTATTCCTGGTCAGCGGTCAGACGCCGAAGTCGGTAGGGCTTCCCGGCACGTGGGTGAAAACCGATTGGGCAATCGCAGACAAAGACAGACTCGTGTTCGACATCGAGAACGCGCAAACAAGCAAAAACGGCGCGAACATCAGGATCTACGGATGGAACGACGGTGCGGGTCAGAAGTTCTGGTTCTTCACCAAACAGTTCGGCGACGTGAATATGTGGATTCGAACTGCATAGCTTTCCGTAACTCAGACATGTCAACTGCAATGGCAGAATACGGGGTCTTTCGTCGGGGTGGCGTATGGCGCGACGAACACCATCACCGTCAAAGACGGTCTGATATTCGTCGATCTCTCGTCGTTCCGAAGCTCCGTGAACGTCGGCAACTTCACTGTCTGGATGTTTAAATCGGGCGTGAAACCCTCCAAAGCGGTCGGTTTGGGGTGCGTCGCGAATGTGGCCGGCATCGCGTACGGAAAACAGGCGACTTGGAACACGGACGGGTCGGTGACCCTCGTCGGCGGCGTCGGTTCAAACGATGTCGTCCAATGCTTCCAGAGGATTATCCCAGTGCCCGATGGCGTGACTTTCGCCTAGGCGAGCGGCACTGTGATGGCTCCTTCCACCCATCCCCAAGTCGCTCCGATGCTCATCTTCGCGGAAGAGCGCAATGCGATGACGTCCTGCGCCACCTGCACTTCGACGCCATGCAATCCGACGCTCGAATTGGACACGGCGGCGCAATGCACCTCGAAGGACGCCTCCAAACCGGCTGGGAGTGTGAGAATCGTGGATGTCTCCCATTCTTTCGCCGCGTTCCAGTCGCTACCGACTCGGATTGCGTGGAATGCGACGATCAACAGCTTGCCTACCAGCGCGGTACGATAATCCACTTTCCAATTCGGATTCGCCTTGATGAGGGTTACGGAAAACCATTCAGGCGATGACGTAGCTGAAGCTGATGTCGATAAACGACCATATGACGTCAGCGTCGTTGAATTTGTGGGTCAGCGTGATGTTGCCGCCCGTATCAACGCAGACAATGCCCCACACGCCATTGGTGGTACCGAAGAGGCAGCGCACCGGCACCGCAGGCCTCGAATCATCCTCGACGGTACCGATTACCACGCCTTCTGCGGTTGTGCGGATTGGACCGACCTGCGCGACCCAGATCGTGACTGCCCCAAGGTTCCTGACAGCCAATACATTCATCCCATCGAACGTTTTGGACTTCAGAACATTCCTGTGTTTCGGCTGGGTTACGGAATGCTATTGCAGTGTCATCCAACAGCCGTGCGCCGTGGAGTAGGCGGATCGCGGGTCGCCAAGCATCTGCACCTTCCCGTCGCGCATGACAAGCAGGCTGAAACAGCAGGACGGGAACGATATGATGCTCTGATCGGCGAGTGGGCGGAACTCTTCCGGGATGGTCTCATCCGCCATCGTGTAGTTCTGTACTCCGCTGCCGGCGAACTTGACGTTGCCGTTGACCGTGACGATGCGACCGACCCGACACAGAGTGAGGTTGTTGTTCGTATACGGCGGCTTCCACGGCTGGGTTACGGAAAGCTATTCAGCTGGTCAATATGAGTTTCTGCCAAGCTTTCTGCATGTCCTTGAGGACGCTCAAATCGGGCTTGAGGTAATACCGTGCGGTGGTTTGGATGTCGGAATGCCCGAGCTGTCGTGCGACCACGCTGATGTCGGTTCCGGCCTTGATCGCCAACGTGCCGAACGTGTGGCGCAGGTTGCGTGGAGGCACGCATGGGAGTTTCATGCGCTTGCACCAACTGCGGTAGTGGTTTGCCACTTGGTTCGCGTTCAGGTTGCCGACCAGTCGGCCGGTCTTCATGCCGTGGCGTAGTTCCGCCAATCGTTTTATCGCGAACCGTGGCAATGCGACGGTTCGTCGGCTCAGATCGGTCTTCGGTTCGGTGACAGTCTCATGGCCCGCCACCCACTGCACCGACCTTTTCACCGTGACGGTGCCGCGACGCAAATCCAAGTCGGCCCATTCCAAGCCGACCGACTCGCAGCGGCGCAATCCCGCGCACACGGACACCAATAGCCATGCTTCGAGCGGGTGCCCGTAGAAGCCTTTCAACAGTCTGCGTACTTCCGACGCGGACAGTACTTGCGGCTCGTAGTGGCGTAGGTGTGGCAGGCGTATCTCGCGTCTGGTCACGTCATTGTCGGCCAAACCGCGTTTGAATGCGAGTCGCAGTATCGCGCGGAACACCGCGTAGGCTTTGCGTGCCGCTCCAGGCTTGTCGAAGGAGTCCAACCATGATTCGATGTCCGCCACCGTGATTGAGTCGATGTCCTTTCCTCTCCATCGCGGGAGTATGTGACATGCGAGGGCGCTTTCGTAACCGACCTTGGTGCATTCGCGGAGTTTTACGCATGATGGTCTCCAAACGGTGTCTGCGAACGTGTCGAACAGCATTGGTTCCTTCCTGTTTTCCTGATTTAATCCCACACGTTGGCGTGTTGTCGTTGGTTGGTGGCGTGTGTGGGTTTTCTCATTGTTTTTGTATCCCTGTTTTAGGAGGTTGTTTTGACTCAGATCAAGTTTGATTTCGGCCATCCGAGTGCGGATGGTATCGCTGACTTGGCGGGTGAGACGGTTCATGTCGTTCCGACGAGCCGTTTCAACAGCGGCAAGCGCATCGTGGTGCGCGACTCGTTCGAGGTGAGACTGGACGAGCATGGCACAGCGACCGTTACGGTGCCGCCGACCGATAACACGTTCGCCTACGAGGTGACCGTCGGCGACAGTGCCGATTCCTGGCGGTTCATTCGCGTCGTGCAGGTGCCTGATTCGGCCAACGTGTTGGACTTCGCTGATTTGGTCGAAGTGGATTCTGACACGTTGACCCCCAGCCAGACCGGCAATCCGTTGGCCGACATCGATCAGTCCGATGTGGATTGGGCTGTGTCCGCGATCAATGCCTGAGTTTTTAGAGGAGGTTTGTTTTGGCTAACCCTGATAAGTTTTTGCGCCTGCGTGACTACGCCCGTTTGGAGCGCGCGCAGAAGAATGGTGTCGTGGACGGCACCAAGTTCGCCTACGACAGTGCGAAACGCGTCGTGTCGAACGTGCGCGAGTATTTCGACGCGCATCGTGACGGGCGCACGTATGGCGTGCGTTTCCCGCTCTATAGCTTCTCCAATTCGCCGGACGGCGTGAAGGTCGGCGACAATGCCGGTCTGACCGTCGTACCGTCCACGAATTATCGCGCCGGACGTGACGATTACGCTGGTTTGAGCGCGTTCCGTGTGTTCGACGCGAACGTGGCCGTGGCCGATGATGGCACGCCGGTCGTGAAGGCCATCAAGGGCTTGGCTGGCAATTACGCGAAGGACGGGTCGAATGGCGACGTGTTCGTCATCACCACTCCCGGCTTCTACCGGTTCGAGTTCGACACGAACCATTGCACCATCTGGTATTCGGATACCCAGTACGACGGCTATTCGCCGATGCCGGGCGCGCTGCTGCCGGACGGGTCTCTCCGCCCGTGCATGGCGTACGCGAAATACCCGCTGTCCAATTACGGCGGCAAGGCCTCGTCCGTCTCGGGCCAGATTCCAGCCTCCATGAGCGAACAAGGCTCCGTGGCCGTAACCACCAGCAAAGGCAAGGGCTACAGCGGAAAGACCTCCGCCGACACGTTCTACACCCAGCTCATGCACATGCTCAAATACGCGACCAAGGACATCGAACGCTACTTGGGCGGCGACTTCAACGGTTCCGGCCAGGTCAACGTCAGCAAGGCCGAAACCAACGTCACACGAGCACTGGTCAAGGCCACTGACGCGGCAAGCATCGACCTCGGCTCCTACGTGAGCGTCGGAACCGGCACCGACCGTGGAGACAATAAGACCGGCGAGGCGGCGGCATACCGCAAGGTCATCTCCAAGACCGTCGTGGACTCGGCAACCACCGCGATCAACGTGTCCGGCGCGGCCTTCACGACCACGACGGCCATGCATGTCACCCAGATGCCGTACCTGACCGGTTCGACGGATGGCGTGCTCGGCAACGACGGCATCCCCCGCGAGGATGTGTCCAAGACCCATCAGCCGATCAAGTTGCAGGGCATCGAACTGTTCGCCGGAGTTTACGAGACCGAGGGCGACATCATTCTGAAGAACGTGAAGGATTCGGACACTTCCGGCCATACAGAAGTGTGGAAGGTGTTCGACACCACCAAGGCTAGCGGCACCGCCATCACCGCCGACTACGTGCATGTGGGCGACTATCCAGCCGTCAACGACAAGACCGACAACCAGTGGCAGTGGCAGACCGACTTCACCGAAAAGCACGGATTCCTGCTGCCTACCGGCGTGGGTGCGACAAGCACCAGCGGCCTGACCGACGCTCTGATCATCAACCCGATCAGCGCTCCGGGACTGCACGAATTGCAGCGCGGCGGCGATCTCGGGGACGGCTCGCTCTGCGGGTTGTTCTTCGCGGGCGGCTGGGGCGGCCTCTCGTACGCGTGGTGGTACTCCGGCGGTCGCCTATCCGTTCTTGGCCGCACGCACGCCTAGTGCGGGCGGTTGGGGGTGAGCGCCAGCGAGGGGGCGAAAGCCCCCTTATCACCCTCGTATGACTCTTGATAATATTTCAGGGATTCGTGACGGTTTCGCCGGGTTCCTCCTGCTCTTGCAGCGCGGCGGCAATCTCAGGGACGGCTCGCACTGCGGGTTGTTCAACGCGAACGGCAGGAACGACCTCTCGAACGCGTGGTGGAACTACGGCGGTCGCACATAAGGGTTAACCATTTTCCGTCACGACTACCCTCCGCTTTCGGGGATATGCGAGAGGGCAAGCCTCGGCCATGCCGAAAATCAAATCAAGCACGCGACCGGTAGGCCATAAGGCCGAACGCCGCCAACATTCCCCCTATAGCTTTCATGAAAACATATTGCAAACACAGTCGCATCACCGAACCAGCGTTCGTGCGCGATTGCATCGAAAAGTTCCTCAAAGGCAAACGCTCCCGCAGGGACGTGAACGACTTCCTCAGCCGCCATCCCGACTTGGATTCGCTTTCACGGCAGATAGCAGACGAGATAGGACGCGGCCAATACGGGTTCGCGCCCATCCGCTACTTCCGCCGTGTGGAACCGATCTCAGGCAAGATACGCATCATCGGACGCGAAAGCATCCGCCATCAGATCTACGATTACGTCTGCGGAACCGCGTTGATGCCATTGTTCCGCGCGAAGGTCGGCAGATGGCAGACGGCGAGCATCCCCGGCAGGGGCATAGCCGACGCGCGTCGCGCGATCAAACAATGGGTGCGCGAACCATCCAGCAAAGCGTTCGTGAAACTGGACGTGCGCAAATGCTATCCAAGCATCAGCCGTGAAGTGTTGAAACGTCTGCTCTCGCGTGACGTGGGAGACAGACGGCTACTGGATTTGACGTTCCACCTCATCGACCAATACGCGGGCGATGACGGACTGAACATCGGCTCCTATCTGAGCCAGTGGCTCGCCAACTACTATCTGAGCTACGCCTACCACTATTGCGAACGGCATCTTTCCAAGGAGCGCGTGAACCGCAGGACAGGCGAAACCACCACCAGACGGCTCGTCACGCACCTGCTGTTCTACATGGACGACATTCTCCTGGTCGGCAGATCGAAGCGTGACCTGACCATCGCCGTCAAACGCATACGCGACTACCTGCATGACACGCTCCGACTCGAAATCCATCCGACATGGAACGTCAAGCACGTCGGCGTGGAGCCAATCGACATGGTGGGCTTCACCTTCTACCCGGACCATACCGGCGTCAGGGCGGGTATCTTCCTGCGCGCACGCCGCTCATTCCGCCGATACGCGCGGAACCCTACGAGTCTTCGGCTCGCATACCGTTGCGCCAGCTACTACGGCTGGCTCAAAAACAGCGATTCCATCCAATACCGGCGTCGAAACAACGTCGATCAAATCGTCCGCCGCGCCAGAAACACCGTCGCGGCAAGCCGAAAGAAAGGATAACAGATGATTCAGAACGTCTCTTCCGCAACCCCGTTGGAAAAGGTGGACTACCATCTCCGCGATGACGGACTGGCCGACATCCGCATCCGCCGCAACATCAGGACCGTCACCCATCAGGCGACCGACAGCCAGCCGGAATACGTGGAGTACACGGCAGTCGAATCATATCAGGTGCTCCCGCTGCTTGAACAGGAGGCCATCGAACAGGCGGATGTCCTGTTCGAGGGTGACGCCACCAGTTCCAGGCCGGTGCTCGACAGGGTGAGCGCACTGGAACAGGCAAGCCTGGACAACGCGCAACTGCTGGCCGACCTGATGGCGGGCGAGGACGGGGATACGACGGATTCCACCGATTCCGACACCGGCAAGACCGATGGCGGCGATGCCAACGACGGCGGCAAGAACATCGCCGACGATTCCGCCGACAACAAGGACAAGGAGTGAGAACAATGGTCAGATTCAATCATGCCGCAGCGGTCCGCATGTACACCCGTCTGGTCAAGGCCGGACGCAAGACGCTGGACGAAGTACCGAAGGAATACCGCGCGGAGGTGCAGCAGAACCTTCTCGACCCGTGGTTCTGACGTAAGAAGGCATAGGTGAATCAGGAAGCAATCACCATCATCGTCGCCATCATCGGTTCCGGTGGTTTCGGAGCGTTCGTCCCATGGGTGCTCGACAGAATCGACAACAGGCGCGACCCTCTGCACGAGGGCGTGAAGGAGTTGCTGTTCTGCAAGCTTGAACTGCTGCACCAACAAATGGTGGACAACGGCGGCGTATGCACCGTCGAGACGAAACGGACCGCCGAACGCATTTATCGCGCCTACAGCGGTCTGGGAGGCAATGGCGTCGGCACGGAAATGCGCAACGACATTATCAACGCGCACATACAGGAGGACGGGAAGTGACACATCTCATGATCGCAATTGTAGCGTACCTGGTATTGCTTGCGCTCATCCTCATGTTCAATCACGGCGCGTCCATCCGCTGACATCGATTTTTCAAAACCAAGGCCACCCCGTGGGGTGGCCTTTCTATTTGTCCCTGACTTGGGGCGGGAAGGAGAGGATGTGGGCATCCTCAACAACAAAGGCAAGCCGAAGCACAAGCGTCTGCGTCGGCATATGGGCAGGCCGTTGACCGCGTTGGCTGCGGTGCTGTGCGTCGCTGTCGCGCCGGTCGCCAGTGCGGATATGAACGTCATCGACGTTTCCGGCTGGCAGTCCGCTGACGTGACGCGCGTGGTGGACGCGGACGCGGCCATCGTGAAGATCACGGAGGGTTCCGGCTACGTGAACCCGTCTTGGCGCAGTCAGACCGATTGGGCGCGGCAGACCGGCAAGGCTTGCGGCGGCTACCATTACGCGGACGGCGGCAACGTCACCGCCGAGGTGAACCATTATCTCAACCAGTTCAACGGCTATGTCGGCCAATGCGTGCTCGCGTTGGACTGGGAGTCCAACGGCAACGCAGCTTGGGGCAACGGCGACTGGGTGCGCCAGTGGGTCAACCAAGTGTATTCGCGTACCAAGGTCTGGCCCATCGTGTACGTGCAAGACAGTGCCGTGTATCAGATTCCGTCCGACGTGCGCGCCCATTGCATGCTGTGGAAGGCTCAGTACGCTTCCATGAACGCGACTGGCTGGCAGTCCACTCCGTGGAACGCCGGCAGCAAGGGCGAGGGCATGGTGCAGTATGCGTCCACCGGCTATCTGAACGGTGTCGGCCCTCTCGACCTTAACCTGTTCTTCGGTGAGCGTGACGCTTGGCAGAAGATCGCGAACGGTGATCGTGGCAAGACGAATGCCGAGGTGAGGCATGATCCGGTCCGACCGCAGGTCACTGCCACGCCGGACTACAATGACATGGCCACGAAGGTCATTCGCGGCGTGTACGGCAACGGCAATGAGCGTCGTCAGGCTCTTGGCGGCGCGTATGACACGGTGATGGCGATAGTTAACCAGCGTCTCGGCGGTTCCGCTGGCACCGTGTCCAATACGTCGAATTGCGGCAGCGTGTGCGTGACCGTCCGTTCCGGCGATACGCTCAGCACCATCGCGGCCAGTAATGGCGGTTCTTGGAACCAGTACACGGGCTACCGTTCCGGCAATCCGAACGTCATCTACGCTGGCGAGATCGTGTGCCGTCGCACCGGCACGGGCACGGTCGCCACCGGTGGACGGTACGTGGTTCGTTCCGGCGACACCCTCGGCGGCATCGCCGCATATTACGGGGTCAACATGTACAGCATCCACGGGTACCGTTCCGGCAATCCGGCGTTGATCTATCCGGGCGAGACCCTCTACTGGTAAGGAGACTGATTATGGTCGATGAAGTCAAGGAGACTAATCATGACGGCGAAAAGCCGGAAGAGGAAACTGGCGAGGAAAACAAGTACCTCCTGCCGGACAAGGCATACAAGGCATTGAAATGGGTCGCGTTGATCGCGTTGCCCGCTTTGGCCGTGTTCGTGCATGTGGTCGGCCCCGCATGGAACCTTCCATGCGTTGACCAGATCGTGACCACGTTGAACGCTCTGGCCGTGCTGGTTGGCGCGTTGATCGGTGCCAGCGAGTTGAAGGCCCAGTATTCCGAGTAGAAACCTTTCATTTCTCTGACCTACTCGTGCATTGAGTACGAGTCGCCCCTCTCTCAGCATTGCTGGGGGAGGGGCTTTTCTGCGTTTTAGGGCTTCTATTCGCCAGCCCGTTCTATCTGCTTCAAGTCTAATGCGGAGTTCATTGTTTCCATCGCAGCCAACCGTTCCTTCAATCCGGCGTGCCGGTAGTGCTCCACCATCAAGCGGCTGGAATGTCCGACAATCTCTTCCACTAATCCATAATCCACGCCCATACTCATGAGTATGGTCACGACCGTGTGACGTGTTTCGTGGCGGCTACGATGTTCCGCATTGGGTACGCCCGCGTTCTCCAAGAGTTGGCGGAAGTTTTCAAGGTCTTCCTCCGGTTCGATGGGCGTGCCGTCATCATGCCGGAACAGCAATCCATATGGGTTCGGAATATCGTCGGTCGCTTCGAGATATGCTTCGAGCGTTTGAGCCAATGCCGGGATGATCGGCACTTTCCTGCCGCGCTTCGATTTCGGTGGCGTCAGGCACCATCTGCCTGTCAGTTCGATCATGTCGAAGCCGTCTGGAATGCGCCACCGCCATTGAGGGCATGCGGCTCCGCGCTTGTATCCGCATGGATAGACGCCATGCTTGTCTGGATTGCCGCATCCATGTTCTTTCTTCAGTTCCTCTAGCTTCCAGTTGACGGCGTATTCGCCGTATGGCACGCCGTTCATTTGGCCTAGTTCGAGGTCTTGGATGGATGCGCCGAGTATTTCGCCCGGACGCATGCCGGTGCACAGTCTGAACCATTCCTTTGCGGCGTTTCTCACGCCTAGATCGTTGGCGGCCTTCAGGATGCGTTTGGCTTCATCCACGGTGAATGCGGTACGTTCGTTGGCTTCGTTCTTGCGACTGTCCACCAAACTGATGTCCTTGTCCTTCGGGGTTGGGACGCCGCCCATCGGGTTGGTGGGTAGGATGCGGTCTGACACCGCTGATTTGCATATCTGGTTCAATGTGGTGTGTACCTGCTTGCGTAGGCTGAGGCTGGCTTTTACCCGCTGTTCCTTGCCGTTGACTTTCTTGGTTATGCGTAGGCCGTTGATGATGCGGTCGCACGCTCCGCTGGTCAGGCTTGCCATTTTCTGCCGGTGGTATGGGAGCAGGTGTTTGCGGACGATTGTCCGGTAGTTTGCGAATGTTTTTGGGTCTGCGTCGCGTTCCCTGCGTTCGAGCCATTGTTCGGCGTATGCTCCGAGCGTGATGGAGCTGTTGTTGGCGCTGCCGAATCTGGCCCGTTCCTGTAGTAGTTCCGTCAGTCGCTTGTTGGCGTCAACGTATTTTTTGCAGCTGTATGTTTTGCCGTCAACCTTGAACTCGTAGCTGGCGTAGATTTTTACGGTTCCGTTGGCTAGTTTCTTCTGGCGTTCAACCCGATATGGGTAGACGATGCCGTTTCTTGCTTTGCGCACCATGATTACCTCCTTGCCTCTATATTCTCAGACATTCTCAGACTTCCATTTACCCATTACTTACGGGTTGAGTACACCTTAAGTACGGTGAAACCGTTGGAATGAAGCCGTTTTGCCCAATCGTTCCAACGGGTATTCTATCAGACTTTCCAACTGTTAATCGGACGGTCACTGGTTCAAGCCCAGTCGCAGGAGCCATTCGAAAAATCCCCTTGGAAACAAGGGGATTTTTTCATTTTCAACGACTCTTGGCATTTTTGGCCACCCTTCATGTTTATCCGTCGGCGGAAACCGTGGTTCGTCCAGCCGTCCATGCGTATGATGAACGCACCGGGTCAATCAAACAAAGGAAGGAAGTCCATCATGTGCACTGGCGTTCGTTTCTCCGACGAAGAGGGAAACATGTATTTCGGCCGCAACCTCGACTGGAGCTTCTCATACGGCGAAAGCATCCTGGCCACTCCACGCGGCTACCACTACGACAACGTGTTCGGCGCGAGCGGCAAAGCCACGCCGAACGCGGTGATCGGCGTGGGCGTGGTCATGGCCGACCGTCCGATGTATTTCGACTGCGCCAACGAGCATGGTCTGGCCATCGCGGGATTGAATTTCCCCGGCTACGCGGAGTTCGTGCATGAGCCGGTCGAAGGCACCGACAACGTCGCGACCTTCGAATTCCCGCTGTGGGTGGCACGCAATTTCGATTCCGTCGACGAAGTCGAGAAGGCGTTGAAGAACGTGACCCTCGTCTCCCAGATCGTGCCCGGCCAGCAGGAGTCGCTGCTGCATTGGATCATCGGCGACAGCGAGCGCAGCATCGTCGTCGAACAGATGGCGGACGGCATGCATGTGCACCATGACGACGTAGACGTGCTGACCAACCAGCCGACGTTTGGCTTCCATATGGAGAATCTGCGCAACTACATGTGCGTCGGCAACGAGATGGCCGAGCCGGCCACGTGGGGCAAGGCGTCCCTGTCCGCTTGGGGCGCGGGTGTGAGCATGCATGGCATTCCGGGCGATGTGAGCTCCCCGTCGCGTTTCGTGCGTGTGGCTTATGCCAACACGCATTATCCGCAGCAGGAAGGCGAGGCGGCCAACGTGTCTCGCCTGTTCCACACCCTTGGTTCCGTGCAGATGGTTGACGGCATGGCGAAGATGGGCAACGGCCAGTTCGAACGCACGCTGTTCACCAGCGGATATTCGTCCAAGACCAACACGTACTACATGAACACGTATGATGATCCCGCCATCCGCTCCTACGCGATGGCCGATTTCGACATGGATTCCTCGGAGCTGATCACCGCCGCCTGAGCATGCGTGGGCTTTTTCGTCCGTCGGTTCCCATACAGACGGACGAAAAAGCCGCACGATTGCCGAAAAGGACATGAAAATGGAGTCGTGCGACAGATCCACTTTTCGGATACCGGCTCTTCCATTGCCCGCTCAATGCCGTTTGACGTCGGACCAATACGACACGCCGGAATATGGACTTCGAGCACTTTAAGTTTTTAGAGTGCGGGGTATGAGCAATACGACGACCACCTGGCATTCGATCCGTGAGGCGTCCATGATTTCCGGACTGCCCGAATCGACGTTGCGTTATTACGAGCAGATCGGCATCATCGATCCGATCGCCCGCGATCCGAGTTCAGGCCACCGAGTCTATTCGGACAAGGACATCGAATCGCTGACCACCATCGCATGCCTGGCGGCGACGGGCATGCCGCTTGAATCGATGCGCGAATACCTGAAGAACCGTTTCGACGGTCCGGAAGGCGCCCGACGGCAGATCGAACTACTCGACGCGCAATCGCTGCGTCTGGCCGCGAAAGCCGAGGCCCTGCGCATCCAGCAGGCGTACGTGTCGCTCAAATCGCTCTATTGGCGCGCCATCGCCGAAGGACACGAGGATGAGGCCAACCGAATTCTCGAGGAAAACAAAGACGTCATCGAAAACGTCAAGAAACAGCCCGGCAAGGGCGCGATCGCACGCTGAACATTCAGACGACGATGGCCGCTATCCGCACGCAACATTTCCGACGATAGAATGAACGCGGCATGCGGCGCGAAGACATCGAACGGAAAGGAAGCCATGTTCGAGGAACTGCATAGGAAGATGAACGCGTTCTGGAACAACGACAGGACGCTGTCGCAGACCGATCCGGAATATGTCAAGCTGTTTTCCGACTTCGCTTACGGGGAAGTGGTGAACGAGCCGGGCGCGAACCATCCCGATCTGGACGACCAGACCCGCTCCCTGGCGATCCTCGCGGCTCTGGTCGGCTGCCAGGGTCTCGACGCGTTCGAAATGATGCTGCCGGTCGCCTACGAGACAGGACTGACGTCCGTGGCCATCAAGGAGATGATCTACCAAGCCACCGCATACTGCGGATTCGGGAGAACCCTGCCGTTCCTGAAGAAGCTCAACGTTTTCCTTGGAGCCGCGAACGTGCATCTGCCGCTGGAGCCGCAGGGCACGACCACGTCGGAGACCCGCGCGCAGGCCGGAGAGGACAAGCAGGTCGAGATCTTCGGCGAGAACATGCGCGGATTCGCGCAATCCGGACCGGAGGAGACCCGGCACATCAACAAGTGGCTGGCCGACAACTGCTTCGGCGACTACTACACTCGCGGCGGACTCGACACCCGCGAGCGCGAAATGGTCACGTTGTGTTTCCTGGCCGCGCAGGGTGGTTGCGAACCGCAGCTTACGGCGCATGCCAAGGCGAATATGGTCGTTGGCAATGAGAAGGCGTTTCTAATCGCGGTGGTCTCGCAGTGCATGCCGTATATCGGCTATCCGCGTACGTTGAACGCGATTCGTTGCATCGATGAGGCTGTGAAGGGCTGACCTGCCCGTTAAAAACGCCGGCAAACAAACAAAGGGCTATCCGCCGAACAAGACGGATAGCCCTTCCTTATAGCTGATTGTGGATGGCGTGCTGTGTTTACTCGCCCCACACGTCCTTGGCGATGGATTGGACGAGTGCGATCTTGGCCCACTGCTGGTCTTCGGTGAGCTTGTTGCCTTCCTGGGTGGAGGCGAAGCCGCACTGGGTGGACAGGCACAGGCGGTCGAGCGGAATGTACTGGGCGGCTTCCTGGATGCGGGCCTTGATGGTGTCCGGATCCTCAAGGTCGGGCTTCTTGGAGGTGATCAGGCCGAGCACGACCTTCTTGTCGCCGGAGACTTCGGCGAGCGGCGCGAAATCGCCGGAACGGTCGTCGTCGAACTCGAGGTAGTAGGCGTCCACGTTCTCCTCGCCGAACAGTTTGGCCGCGACCGGCGCGTAGCCTCCGGAGGAAAGCCAGGTGGAGTGGAAGTTGCCGCGGCACACGTGGGTGTTGATGACCAGGTCGTCCGGCTGGTCGGCGATCACGGCGTTGATGACGTCGAGGTTCTCCTGCTGCAGGCGTAGCGCGTCCTCGTCGCTCCAGCCGAGACGTTCGCGTACGCTCGCATCGCACAGGCGGGTCCAGGTGCAGTCGTCGAACTGCACGTTGCGGCAGCCGGCGGCATACAGGTCGGCGATGACCTGGCGGTAGGCGGCGACGATGTCGGCGGTCAGCTCGTCGTCGTTCTTGTAGAACTCGTCATACGGGTAGGCGGCCGCGTTGCCGGTGAGCACGAAGCGGGTCTGCGCGGGGGAGGGCATGGTCTGGCGGGCCACGGTGTTCTCGTCCTCGAACTGCTTGACGAACTTGAAATGTTCGACGAACGGATGGTTCTCGCCGGAGATTCTTCCGGTCACGGTGGCGGTGTCGGCCGGGGTCACCTCGTCGTGGAAGGCGACGCGGTGGGCTGCGGCGGCATGGTCCACGCCGTTGAAGCCCCACATGAAGTCGAAATGCCACCAGCCGCGGCGGAATTCGCCGTCGGTGATCACATGCAGGCCGGCGGCCTTCTGCTTGGCGACGAGTTCGGTGATGGCCTTGTCCTCGACCGCCTTGAGCGCTGCGGCATCGATTTTGCCGGCGGCGAAATCCTCACGCGCGGCCTTGAGCTCGGCCGGGCGGAGATAGGAGCCGACCACGTCGGCGCGGAACGGCGCGTTATGCGAGTATACCATTGAATACCCCTTTTTTTGGGAAAGCGACAAATACCTAGTGAAGGTTACACGCACGTCCCGAAACACGGGCGCACACGGCTTCTCGGCCAGTATTCGTGCTTGAATGGATGATGTTATCCGTTACACATTCGAGAATGGAAGGCAATGAGCGAATCGCGCGATCCCGCAGGCGACAGTACGACCACGAACAACATGGGGGAGGTGCGGGAAGCCGAACATCAGGGCGCGGCCGTCAAGGCGGCGTTGGGCGCGAACATTGGTGTCGCCATCGCGAAGCTGCTCGCGGCGTTCTTCACCGGATCGTCTGCCATGCTTTCCGAGTCGGTACATTCCATCGCGGATTGCTCCAACGAAATCGTGCTGATGATCGGCGGACGGTTCTCCAAACACAAGACGGACGGCGACCATCCGTTCGGCCTGTACCGTGCGAAATATCTTGCTTCGTTCGTCGTGGCCACGCTGCTGTTCTTCGTCGGCGGTTTCTTCTCGACGTCCGAAGCGGTGAAGAAGCTTGTCGCGATCAGCGCCGATCCGGCATTGCGTGACGTGAACAGGATGGAACTGCTCGTCGCGTTCATCGTGGTCGTCATCAGCGCATGCCTCGAAGGATATGGACTGCATCAGAGCATCAAGGAGGCCAACGAGCGTATGGAACGCACGAACGCGCCGCGTATGGGCGTGTTCCGTTTCTGGAGGCACACCAAGTCCGCCGAATTGGCTTCGGTGATTATGGAGGATACGCTCGCTTTGATCGGTTTGGCATTCGCAGGTCTCGGCATTGGTCTTGCGATTCTGCTCGACGATGAGATTTTTGATGCGTTGGGTGGTCTCATGGTCGGTCTGGTGCTGATCGTCGGTTCGCTGTTTCTCGCGTTCAAATCCGGTTCGCTGCTCATCGGCGAGGCCGTGGATTCCGATACGCGCGGGAAGATCGTCGAGGCGGTTACCACCACGCCGGGCGTCGAACGATTGCTGAACATGCAGACCGTGCACATGTCTGAGGACGACATCCTCCTGTGCGTCAAAGTGCAGACCAGCAAGCTCGACCGTGACTATGACGTGGAAACCGTCGACAAGATCGAGAAGGCCGTGCGCACCGCGTTGCCCTGGTACAATTTCGAGATCTACGTCGAACCGGACATCTACAGCGCCAAACACGTGCACGCGTAACCGGTTCCCGCGTAACAGGAACCGTTCAATATGGGAAAGCCCGGACGATCTGATTCGTCCGGGCTTTCCCATATGCGTGTCGGAAATGGTGGAAGTGGGATTATTCCTCGGCCACCAGATCCAGGTAGGAGTCGTTCCACAGGTCCTCGTCGCCGTCGGGCATGAGCAGCACGCGTTCCGGATTCAACGCCTCGACCGCGCCCTCGTCGTGGGTGACCAGCACAATCGCGCCCTCGTATTTGGCGATGGCCTTCAGAATCTCGCCACGGGAGGCGGGATCAAGGTTGTTGGTCGGCTCGTCGAGCAGTAGCACGTTCGCGCGGCTCGTCACCAGCGTGGCCAACGCCAGACGGGTCTTCTCGCCGCCGGACAGTACGCGTGCCGGTTTCAGCGCGTCGTCGCCGGAGAACAGGAACGAGCCCAGGATGGAACGTGCCTGCGTGTCGTCCAGTTCCGGTGCCACGTGAATCAGATTCTGCAACACGGTGGCGTCAAGGTCCAATGTGTCGTGTTCCTGTGCGAAATAGCCGATTTTGCAGCCGTGCCCGTACTCCACGGATCCGGTGTCGGGATCCTCCAGGTGGGCGAGCAGACGCAGCGTGGTGGTCTTGCCCGCGCCGTTGTATCCGAGGATGACCACGCGGGAGCCCTTGTCGATGGCCAGGTTCACGCCGGCGAACACGATGTTCGAACCGTAGGCCTTGGAGATGTCCTTTGCCATGATCGGCGTGCGGCCGCAGGGCGCCGGTTCCGGGAAGCGGATGTCAGCAACCTTCTCCTTCTTCTGCGCCTCGGACGTGTTCTCCAGCAGTTTCTCCGCGCGACGCATCATGTTCTGCGCGGCCACGGCCTTGGTGGCCTTCGCGTGCAGACGGATGCCCTGCTGCATCAGACGTTCGGCCTTCTTCTCGGCGACCTCGCGTTCGCGGCGGCGACGTTCCTCGTCGACCACGCGCTGGTGCAGGTATGCCTTCCAACCGAGAGAATACATGTCGATCCGACCGAGCTGCGCATCCAAATGCCAGACCTTGTTCACCACTTCGTCAAGCAGTTCGGTGGAGTGGGAGATGACCAGGAAACCGCCCTCGTATTTTTTCAGATAGCCGCGCAGCCATTCGATGGAATCCGCGTCCAAATGGTTGGTCGGCTCGTCAAGGATCAGCGTGTCCGCGTCGGAGAACAGGATGCGGGCCAGTTCGATACGACGGCGTTGACCGCCGGAAAGCGTACCCAACTGCTGGCCCATCACGTCCTGTGGCAGGCCGAGACTGGCCGCCATGGCGGTCGCTTCGGACTGTGCGGCATAGCCGCCGGCCTTTTCGAAATCCTGCATGGCCTTGTCGTAGCGGTTCATCGCCTTGGTCATGACATCCGGATCCGGATCGGTCATTTCCTTTTCGGCCTTGCGTATGCGTTTGATGATCGAAGCGATGTCGCGCGCGCTCATCATGCGGTCCAGTGCGGTCTGCTCCGGGTCTGCGGCATGCGTGTCCTGTGGCAGATAGCCGAGTTTGCCGGAGACACGTACCTTGCCGGCGGTCGGCAGCATATCGCCGGTGATCACACGGGTCAGCGTGGTCTTGCCGGCGCCGTTGCGGCCGACCAGACCGATCTTGTCTCCCTTGGCAACGTGGAAGTTGGTGGGATGCAGCAACGTGCGCGCGCCGATCTGAATCTCAAGTCCCTGCGCCTCAATCGCCATGCCGTGATACCTCTAGTCTTTCGTGTTCCTTCAAACGCCAATCGAACATCATAGCGAACACCCGCAACCGTTTCACCTCATCTCACGTTTCATTTCCAAGCAGATGCCGGAGCAGTGATTCGCGGTGGTTGATGAAGACCCTGGTGATTTGATAGCTGTCCGTATCCTCATAATCGCAGGGATGGACGCCGTTTTCGTCGAATGACAGGATTTCCGCATCCGGCAGACCGAGCAGAATCGGCGAATGGGTTGCGATGATGAATTGCGATCCGTCGTTTGCCATTCGGTACATGTGCTCCAGCAGAGTTAATTGCCGCTGTGTCGAGAGCGCGGATTCGGGTTCGTCCATAAGATAGAGACCCTTTCCCGTGTGGGACAGGAGTATCTCCAGGAATCCTTCGCCATGCGACATCTCGTGCAAACGGGACATGTCGCCATATCCGCGACTGTATTCACGAGCCTGTGTCGCCAGCGTGAAAAAACTTTCCGCACGCAGGAAGAAGCTTGATGGGCCGATCGCATACTGCCGGTATATCGTCATCGCCTTGGCGAGATCCGACGTGTCATCGTATGTGCTGAAACGGTAGTTGCGCGTGCCGCCTTCCGCGTTGAAGCCGCAGGCGACGGCGATGCCTTCCAGCAAGGTTGATTTGCCGCTACCGTTCTCGCCTACCAGAAAGGTGACATTCTTGTGGAATTCAAGTTCGTCAATCGAACGCAATGAGGGAATTCGACTGACGTATGAATCAGTCAGCATATTCCAATCGATGCGCAGCCCCGACACAATCAGATCATCCATGCTTTTTAACAAAACCACACTTCCATATCCGGCAGAACCGACCTACGGACCGGTGGCATAGCTCGATACGCGCAACGGCTCCACCGGTCTCATATTTTCCTACGTGCCATCGTCTCTTCAGATTATAGGATGGGCCGTGGGGAAAGGCGCATATATCACGACGACGTTGTGGATGAAACGAATTATCCAATCACGTGATCGATTCGCTACAGTGGTTTCGGAACCTTTCAGGAGGGAAGAAGCATGGCAAAGGCTTTGATTGTGGTGGATGTGCAGCCAACATTCTGCGAAGGAGGCGAACTGGGCGTGCAGGGAGGCAATGCGGTCGCCGAACGTATTGCGGATTATGTGAACGCGCGTCGGAGCGAATACGCATATATCGCGACCACGCAGGACTGGCATATCGAGCCGGGAACCCACTGGTCCGAACATCCTGATTTCGTGGATACCTGGCCGGTGCACGGCAAGGCCGGAACCGCCAATGCCGAACTGCATCCCGCCATCGCCGCATTGAACATCGAACATCATTTCAAGAAGGGCCAGTATTCCCCCTCATATTCCGGCTTCGAAGGCTTTGAGGACAACACCGACCGCATTCCCACCCGTGAGGAAGTCTCCACCGCCATGGCCGCGGGCAGGACACTCGCCAACGGGTTGAAGACCGCGGGCATCACACGGGTCGATGTGGTCGGACTGGCCGAATCGCATTGCGTCAAGGAGACCGCTCTCGACGCGAAGAAGCTGGGTTTCGAAGTGCATGTCATCGAGAACCTGACCGAACCGGTCAGTGAGGAACTCGGTATCGCAGCCCGTCGGCAGATGAGTGAAGCCGGCATCATCCTTGACTGATTGGCCGGAGTCGCACGACTGCAGGTCCGCACGGGTATAGCGGCATCAATCCGTGCAAAGCACATACGCTCGCGAACGCAACGGATGGAAAATCGGCCAGCCATGACGAGTGGTTCCTCGACCAAGTAGCCAGATAAGCCAAGCGATGACTATGCCATCGAAAGCGGGTTTGCGTTCCGCGTGATCAGGACGCGTAGGCCCGCTTTTTATCAATGCTGTACTAAAGCCAATCGTCATCGTATGGTTTCGACATCATGGCATGGTGCACGGTATTCCGTTGAACTTTAATATCCCTCGTCGATGAAGATCCATCCGTGTTCCGCCCGCGCGGAACCGGGATTCCACGCGTACCAGCTTCCCCAGCCATCTTGGGACGAGTTCTGCGAGCCCGCACGGCAAGAGATGTCATTGGACAGGTAAATCACATTGTCCATCCCGTATTCGTCAATGGCCGTGGAAATCGAAGAACTGCCACCGGAAGCCGTGACGTCGCGTTCGGCTGCAAGCAGCGTGGCCGAACGCTTTGCGTCATATCGGACGGCATCCACGCGGCACCCGTTCCAGGATTTCAGCCTGGCAAGATCCGCTTTTACCGCGCCGTCGATCTGGGATTCGTCGAACTTGCCCGTCGCGTTGATGCTGATCCGAGCATGACTGACATCGGCAGGCCGGAGTGGCAGGTAGACGAACCGGTACGCGCCGACAGCGCATGCCACGGCGGCGACGCATACCGATACGACGGTGATGGGTTTCTTGCTTTTCGTGGTCCGCATGATCCTCCCACATAACAGCTTTCCCTAAAGCATACAGCGGAAACGTGATAAGAGGAATGGATACCAAGACCAACAAGAACGCCCTTCAACGGATACTACGATGGAACGCGTCAAACAGGCGGAATGATTCCCCCGCTCCGCAAACGAGATCGGCAAACGACTCATGGTATTTGAATATGGACGGTGACGTTTTGACGCGTATAAAGCGTATAAAGCCGAATCCGACGAATCAGTACTGGAATGCTGCAAGGAGGGTCAGATGATATTGGCCGATGCCATCAATCTCGTTCTCGCCGAATATCCTGGAATGAAGGCGATTGGTGCCGCGGAGAGTGCCGATGCGTGAATCATCGGACTCGATTTCGCGTCTTCAACAGATGACCATCCGGTGCCGGGCACACCGAGCGTAGCGGTCGAAAAAACATCAGGCGTTCTGCATGACCTTATTCCGGGGACGGAAGATTTCTGGCATTACATGACCGGTGCCAAAAAGGTGACTATTCCTCGGATTTAAAATCCGCCTTAGTCTTCCCATAAGAGCTCCCGCCTTCCGCGTGGAAGGCGGGAGCTTCCGTTATTCGCTGAGCAGTTTCGGCGTGAACGCCATGAACAGGATTCCCGCGGTGACGGCGAAGACGATGTCCGAAATCGGTTCCGCGCGGATCAGACGCCAAGCAATCCAACGGAAAAAGCAAGAGGAAAAAGACACGAAGAAACACGCCGGGCCATCTCATACCAGAGGATGAGTCACCCCAACATTTACGCCAAGGAATGAATACGACGGACGATGCCACGGACACGACCAGCCGTACTACCGTTGAAACCAACAACGGAAACGAAACCCACGCACACACCACGCGCATCCCACACGCCCAGCAAAGGAAACCGGCCATGTCATACGTCCTCTACTTCAGCAAGCCATTCGCGCTCGCCATCGCAATCTGGCCATTCCTCTCACTCCTGCTCACCCTGCCCGTGCTCGCACTGCTCTACCACCGCGATAACCGGCTACGCTTCACCTCCGCACTGACCGCATATCTCGTGGTGCTCTACCTCATCGCGCTCGCATGCTTCACCATGTACCCAATGCCAGAAAACCCGGCCACCTACTGCGCCGCCCACCATCTCAGGCCACAACTCAACCCATTCGAATTCATCCACGACATCCGAACCGACGGCATCACAGGCGTCATGCAACTGGCCATGAACGTCGTGTTCTTCCTACCGCTCGGCTACTTCATGAAACGCGTCTTCCGCTGGAAATTCGTCACGGCGTTGCCGGCCATATTCCTCACCTCGCTGCTCATCGAAACCACCCAGCTGACCGGCATCTGGGGCATCTATCCATGCGCCTACCGCCTATTCGACGTCGACGACCTCATCACCAACACCCTCGGCGGCATACTCGGCTACGCCATGGGAAGCATTGTCACCCACTTCCTACCCCAACAGCGCATCGATGAAGACGCCATCACCACCGAGCCAGGCTTCGTGCGCCGCTGCGTGGCGCTCGCGATCGACCTGTTCCTTGTCGAAACGGCGTCGCTGTCCGTCACGGCGCTTATCTATCTGGTTGGCGTGCTGTTCGATGTGAACCGCGCGAACAACGTCAATGCGGCCGTCTCCGCCGTGGCCACCATCGTCATGTTCGTCCTGTTCGAAGGGATCATTCCGTGGAGGCGCGCCGGCCGCACGTTGGGCGGCGGTTTCACGCGCATGACGGTGGAGACCAGGGAGCGTTCCGGCATGCGCAGGATCGTGTTCTATACGTTACGCGCGTTGGTGTTGTATTGCGCGGTCTACGGATTGTGGACGGACCGTGGCTTCTACGCGCTGCTCTTCGGCATCGCGCTTATCGTGTTCTGGCGCGTTAAAAAGCGCATGCCGTACGACTATGTCTGACCGTCGTGCGGAGCTGCCGCGAGTCCGGCGCCGCAAAAACGCGACACGCCGGGCTTGCGCGATGGCGGACGCTCCTGTATATTTTCAATTCGTTGCCCACCAAGGTGGAAAACATGCGGACATAGCTTAGTTGGTAAAGCGCAACCTTGCCAAGGTTGAGACCGCGGGTCCGAGTCCCGTTGTCCGCTCCAGCATGAAGCCTCACCGATTCGGTGGGGCTTTTCGTTTATCCGTTTGTCGGTATCCGACAACAGGCCTCGGGTGGGAAGCAATCGGCGCTTCCCACCCGTCTGTCTTTCGGTTCTATTCGCGCATGCCATCCCACGCGTAGTCGAGATGCATGAATTCGGGCACCTTGTACCATTTGACCGGATATCCGGCGCCGTGCGCGCAGAACACCGAATCCGGCGTGTTCTCCAGGTCGGATTCCGGATCGTAAGCCATGTTCTCGATCACCTCGTCGGCATTGTGGCACGGCTGGTAGCCGGCGAACACGCAGCTTAAATGGCCACGGCCGTGCGTGTACGCGTTCACGTCCATCGCATAGTCACGCATTTCGGATACCGGCGCCGTGCCGTTCAACACCATGTATTCGCCGTCGCCGGTAGGCGTGTCGAACGTGCCCGACATGCGCTGGATGTCGGCCATCGCATGTCCGACCATGTCCTGCGGCACTTCCAGACGGAAGCCGTACCAAGGTTCAAGCAGACGGCAATCGCCCTTTTTCTTCGCTTCCATCAGGCCCTGGCGTATCGCACGGTAGGTGGCTTGGCGGAAATCGCCGCCTTCCGTGTGCTTCAGATGCGCACGGCCCGTCAGCAGCGTGATTCTCATATCGGTGATCGGCGAGCCGGTGAGCACGCCCAGATGCTCGCGTTCCTGGAAATGCTGCATGATGAGGCGCTGCCAGTTGCGGCCGAGCACGTCCTCGCTGCACACGGTGGTGTATGCCATGCCCGAGCCCTGCGGCAGCGGTTCGAGCAGCACATGCGTTTCGGCGTAGTGTCGCAACGGCTCGAAATGGCCGATGCCTTCGATCGGAGCGGCGATCGTCTCCTTGTACAGGATGCTGCCCGGTCCGAACGTGACGTCCAAGCCGAAACGGTCATGCATGATCTGCTGGATGATCTCCAGCTGCACCGCGCCCATCAACTGCAGGTGCACTTCCTCTAGGCGAGACTGCCAGACGACGTGCAGCAGCGGATCCTCGTCCTCCAGTTCGCGCAGGGCGACGAGACATTTGTGAATGTCGCACTCCCCCGGTTCCAGCGTGTACGTGAGCACCGGCTGGAGGACCGGACTGCCGGCGTCCCGCTCCATGCCGAGGCCTTCGCCGGGGAATGTCTGCGTCAGACCCGTGACGGCGCAGATGGTGCCTGCGGGGACCGTGTCGACGGTGGTGGATTTCGCGCCGGAATAGACGCGCACCTGGTCGGCTTTCTCATGCCATTGGCCGTCTTCGGCAACCGCATCCGCGTCGCCGGCGTGCGCGGTGCCGCTTAGCATCATCTTGGCCTTCAGTTCGCCGCCGGTCACCTTGAGCCAGGTCAGACGGTTGCCTTGCGCGTCATGAGACACCTTATATATGCGTGCGCCGAATTCGCCATTGTATTGCGGCTCTTGCGCGAACCGTTCGAAACCTGCGACGAACTGTTCTATACCGTCCATTTTCAGCGCTGATCCGAAATAGCAGGGGAACAGCTCACGGCGGGCGATCATGGCGCGAATGGTTTCGTCCGGCACGGTTTCGGTGTCGAGATACGCGTCCATGGCCGTTTCGTTTTGCATGGCGATCTCCTCCATGCGTTCGCCGTCAATCGGCTCGGTGAAGTCGACGCAGCCGTCCGAGAAGCGTTTCTTGAGTTGGGCGAGCAGTTGCGTTTTGTCGGCGCCAGGCGCGTCCATTTTGTTGACGAAGACGAATGTGGGCACCTGATAGCGATTGAGCAGTCGCCACAACGTTTCGGTATGGCCTTGGATGCCGTCCGCGCCGGAGATGACGAGGATGGCGTAGTCGAGCACGGCGAGCGTACGTTCCGTTTCGGCGGAGAAGTCGACGTGTCCAGGAGTATCGAGCAGGGTAATGGTGAGGTCGGGCGTGGCGATGACGGCCGGCTCGGTGAAGATGGTGATGCCGCGTTGCCGTTCCATGACGTCCGTGTCGAGGAAGGCATCGCCGTGGTCGACGCGGCCGAGTTTGCGTACTTGGCCGGTAGCGTACAGCAGCGCCTCCGACAACGTGGTCTTGCCCGCGTCCACATGCGCCAGAATGCCCGCGACGATTCGCTTCATGGTCTCCCCTATCTTCGCAAGCCAATGGCTTGCCGTTCAATGGACGGGAAAGCCCCCGCACCGCATGAAACGACGCGAGGGCTTGATGGTGACCCCGGCCGGGCTCGAACCGGCGACCTTGAGATTAGAAGTCACATGCTCTATCCAGCTGAGCTACAGGGCCAAACTAAACACAGTATAGTCAGTTCGCACACGGTTGCCAACTCGACACGGCAGTCACATCGCCTTGAGCACAATGCCGACGATGGCTACGAGCACGCCGACGTATTGGATGCCGGCCACGGGCTTGCGTGGCACGCCAAGCAGGCCGAAACGGTCGACCAGCAATCCTCCGCCGACCTGACCGAGCAATACCAGCATCACCGTCATGCCGGTGCCGATATGCGCGGACAGGTACGCGTTGCACATCACCAGCGTCGCACCCAGCAATCCGCCTGCCCACATCCACCACGGATTGCCTTTCTTCAGCGCGTCGCCGAGGCTGTAGGTGCGGTCGACGAATGCGACGACGATCGCAAGCGAGATCAGACCGACCACGAACGAGGCGAGCGATGCCTTCACCGGCGATCCCAACGCGACGCCCAGCTTGCCCAACAACGCCGTCTGCACGGCCGAACACATGCCGAACGCGATGCCTGCGCAACTCCACAGCACGGTCGCGGAACCTGGCACATGTACGGCTTTCCGTCAGTTTCGGATTTTTCGGAATCGCCGGAATTTTCCGAACCGCCAGCCGGGCGATCGATGGCAGGCCTCAATCGCAGATTCGGTCCGGCGACGGCAAGCAGGAAGCCGACCAGCGTGATCGCCGCACCTGCGATGCGCAGCGGGGAAATCGGCTGCGCGGTAGTGCCGAACCAGCCGAAAGCGTCGATCAGCAGGCCCATGACGATCTGCCCGGTGACTGGCATGATCACGGTTTTGAGACTGCCCAGTTTCGGCAGCAGCAGCACATTGCCGGTCAGGAAAGTGACACCGAACACGCCCGCGAACCACATCCACCATGGGCCGTTCGCCGCGGTGGCGGGAATCAGCGGATACGGGCCAAGCAGCAGCGTCAAAGTCAGCATCGCAATGAGGCCGACGCTGAACGACACCAGCGAGGCGCGCAACGGCGAGCCGATGGAACGGCCGAGCCGCGTGTTCACCGCGGTCTGCACCGGCGTGATCAGTCCGGAGAAAATTCCCAGCAATCCTTGCAGCATGTTCAGCCTTCCTACGTTTCTCGGCACACGCTTCCCGGCACAGATTATCACAGCACCAGACCATCAGCCGACGTAACAATAAACCCTTGAAATCCAATGATTCCAAGGGTTTTCATGCAATCCCAGCAAAAGGTGCGAACCGGCGACCTTGAGATTAGCGGTCAGGGAAACCGGTCGACGGCCAAACACTACTCGATAATCCAGCTCAGGCCGACGAGCACGATGACGAACAGCACGTTCACCGCGGTGTAGACGGCCAGATAACGGCCTTTCTTGTCCGGGTAGGCACGCGTCACGTTCTTGTAGCCGATCAGCGACGCCATGGACGCGATCAGCGTGCCCAAGCCGCCCAGGTTGGTGCCGATGATCAGTTCACGCCACTGGTCGCAGAAGCCGGACAGCAGCAGCGTGGTCGGCACGTTGGAGATGAACTGGCTGGACACCACGGCCACTTCCAGCGGATGCGCGCCCACCAGCGAGGCGGCCAGCTCGTAGAATTCCGGCACGCGCTTCATATTGCCGATGAAGATGAAGAACATGCAGAACGTGAGCGGCAGTCCCCAATCGACGTTGCGAAACACGCGGCGGTCGCACAGCAGGAACGCCACGAACACGATGACGCACATCACCCACAGCGGAATGAAATCGCTCACCGCCAGCAAGCAGACGACGAACAACGCCGTGTATACGATCGTACGCCAGCCGCCATAACCGGCACCGTAGCCGGTCACGCGAATCTCGTCAGGCTGCGGCCGGTCAGAATGCGGGGCGAGCACGTTCTGTTCGATGCCGGAACCATCGATCGCGGAAAATTCGGAAACCGGTTTGCTGCCGAAAATCACGCAGGTGATGATTATCAGCAGAACGGCTGCGGTAGCGGAATACGGGGCCATGATGCCGATCATCTCGGACGTCGGCATGCCCGTCAACGCTTTCAGATACAGGTTGTGCGCGTTGCCGATCGGGGTGAGCATGCTGCCCACGTTCGCGCCGACGGTCATCAGCGTGCCGACAAGCACCGCATGCTCTTCCATGTGCGCCATCGTCAACACCGCGATTGCGAACGGCACGAAGGTGACCAACGCCACATCATTGGTGATGAGCATGCCGGAGAAAAACGGCAATGCGATCAACGTGAGCACCAGGCCACGCGCGGTTTTGACGTGATGCAGCAGGCGCGAGCCGATGATGCGGAACACGCCGATGCGCTGGAAGCCGCACACCACAAGCATCAGGCAGATCAGCTGCGAGATGGTGCTGGCGTGGATGTAGCCGGCGTATTCCTTGTCTGGCGGCACGATGAAGCACGATATGAGTGCGAGTATAGAAGCGACTACGAGAATGGTCTCGTTCTTCAGGACCTTGACGACCAATCGCCGCATGCATTCCTCCGTCAATCCCGTTTGCAACCGCCTTGCACACCTTGCAAAACCCAAGCGATTTTCATGCAAACGCCTAGACCACTTTACCCAAAAATGCGACTAGCACGAACCCTCGGCGTGCTGCTTTTCCGACCATTCCAACGATTTTCATCCACTATTGCTTACTGCCGCATGCTTTTGCAAACCGGCAAAAGCGAAAATAAGACCCGCAAATCTTCACAAATTAACCCCGCGTGCGCCAAGATTTTGTCTAAAAATCATCTTCCGTTCGCCTTCGATTCACCATATGGGCGTGTCACGCAACGTTGTTGCCGAAAACACGCGACTGCAGGTCCTTGCGCAGCGTTTCCAGTTTGGTGATCTGTCCGAGCAGTTCGATTTTCTCTGCACCGTCCGGCAGTTGCGCCATGCGGCGCTGGGCCGCGCCGATCTTGCGCATGATGCCGGTATCAAGCAGTCTGACGATCAGTTCGGACGCGTACCGCCGCTCCTCCTGCGTCGGCTTGCGCAATTGCGCCGATTGTTCCTGCGACTCGCCTGCATTGCGGTTCGTGTCCGCTTCGCTCGGCGGCAATGGCAGCGGCATGACGGCCAGCTCGTTGATGACCGATTCGAGCATCGGACCGCCCGCCTTCGTCAGATTGTGCATCCACAGTCCCTGCGGCACGTCTTCCCCTGGAAGCCCGCCCGCCGCGGCGACCGCTTGGAACAGCGTGCGGAACACCGGCGTCATGAAACTCGACAAGGTCAGGCTGGCGAACATCGTCGGATCGACGGCCAACGGCACCTGGATCAGCGTGGCCATGAACTGCTGTTCGCAGATGAACACGGCGTCGTCGATGCGATAGTAGCTTTGCTCGGCCGCGTCGCGATGCTCCAACGCCTTGCGTGCGGCGGGATTCGCATACGGATTCGCGCCACGTTCCGCATATGCTGGTTCAGCCGACGGCCCCGCATTGTTTTGGAATCGACGTTTCGGCGCGTACGCGTCCTCGTCACGCATGTTCAGTTTGCGACGCTGGTACGCCACTTCGCGTTGCATGATGTCCAGATCGACGCCGATGCGACGTACCGCCTTGCGTGAGTACAGGTCGAGCAGCGAACGGTCTCGGATTTGCGCGATCAGCGGGGCGACCGCCTTGACCGCGCCCATCTGACCTGTCGCGTACGTGGTGTCGAAACGGTCGATTGCCGAATCGATCACGAAATCGTACAGCGGCCGCGCATTGGCGATCAGCGCGCGCACCGCCTCGTTGCCGCGTTTGATGCGCAGATCGCACGGGTCGAGGTTGTCTTCGGCGACCGCGACGAACGCCTGCGTCGAGAACGCGGCGTCCAAACCGAACGCGTGGATCGCGGCCTTCTGCCCAGCCGCATCGCCGTCGAATGTGAACACGACACGCGAGCTCAACGCCTGCCCCTCCACCTTCAGGGGGCCAACCAGCTGCACGGCGCCCAACGAATCGTCCGCGATCAATCGGCGGATGATCTTCGCATGCTCGGCGCCGAATGCGGTGCCGCACGTGGCGACCGCCGTGTCGATGCCGGCCAGATGCATGGCCATCACATCGGTATAGCCTTCGACGATCACCGCCTGGCGTTTCTTCACAATCGCCGATTTGGCAAGGTCGATGCCGTACAGCACCTGTGTTTTGCGGTACAGCTGCGTGTCGGGCGTGTTGATGTATTTCGCGTTGATCGTGTCATCCTCGTACAGCTTGCGCGCGCCGAAGCCGAGCGTACGGCCGGTCGAATCGCGAATCGGCCATGTCACGCGGCCACGGAAATAGTCGTATACGCCACGCTGGCCCTGACGTGCGAGTCCCGCGTCGAGCATCTCCTGCTGGGTGAAGCCTTTGCCGGCAAGGTGCCGCACCAGGTTATCCCATCCTTGGGGGGCATATCCGCAGCCGAACCGCTGGCAGTCGGCCTGGCTGAAGTTGCGACCGTCCAACAGCTTGCGCGCGGCGAGCGCCTCCTTGGTCATCAGCTGGGAGACGAAGTATTCCTGCGCCGCCTCGTTGGCTTCGAGCAGACGTGCGCGTTTCGAACCGGTGTGCGCGGGCACGTTGTCGGCTTTGTCGTAATGCAGTTCGATATGGTATTTGTCGGCGAGCAGCTCCACCGCGTCACGAAAGTCGATGTTCTCCTGATGTTCGACGTAGCCGAACACGTCGCCGCCGAGACCGCAGCCGAAGCAATGCCATACGCCAAGCGCCGGGCGCACGGAAAAACTTGGCGTTTTCTCGTCATGGAAGGGGCATAGGCCTACGTATGTGCCGGTTCCCGAGGGTTTGAGCGTGACGGTCGCGGATACGATGTCATACAGGTCGGCGGTGGCGCGGACCTTTTCTATGTCTTCCTTCTTGATCATTCCCGGCATACGGTCCAGCCTACCAGCGATGCCATAGGTTATGGCTACGCGGCGTATGCAACGCGCGACACACTCAACTTTGCCTTAGGCACACAGCCAGCCGCCCCACGCCATGTATGTCATCCGACACACTCAAGGCCGTTCGGCCAAGCCTACGGTCGGACAACATACATGGCGCTACGCGGCACTTATGAATCTCATTGACTCGCCACACAGGAAACGGGGATATACGCGTCAGCAGAGAAGGGAGTGGAGAGTCAGGGCGGACGTGTCGGTCAGGCTCGCCACCTGGTCGATGGCCACGCGCAGGCGTTCGTCGTCGCCGCCGGCCTCACGCCAATCGTCGAGGAACACATTCTCCAATGCGCTTGACGGTTTGGGATTGTCCGCCATGAACACGTCGACCAGGTCTTTGACGATTCGCTGTTCTTCGCCGTGCATCGGCTCACGTTCGCCGGGCTCCATGACGAAATGCACGGCGATGCCTTTCAGCACCACGATTTCGTAACTGGTTTCCTCGGGAATCACCAGATCGCCGTTGTATCGGGTCAGCGGCTCGTTGCCGTACGTGTCCCGCGTGGCTTGTTCCACGGAACCGGCGAATCGGCCGATCAGATTGCTGGTCATGTTCTTCAATGCGGCGAGCGCGCGTCGCGAACCGTCGAAATAGCCGGGGAACGTGTCGCGCCGGTGCATGCGTGCGAACGCGGCCACCAGCTTGTCTGTGTCCCATTGCGGTCCGTACCAGGCGCGCGCGTCCTCGACGACCGCGTCGATCACGCCGCTTTCATGCAGCACGCCCGGATTGAACGCGCCGGTGGCGATGGCGTCCTCCACATCATGCACGCTGTAGGCGATGTCATCGGACAGGTCCATCACCTGGCATTCGACGGGACGGCGGGTGGTGTCGGGCGCGTGTTGTTTGAGCCAGGCAAACACGTCCGTATCATCCGGATAGACGCAGAATTTCGCGCTGCGCTCCCCTTTCGGATGCGCGGCGGCTTCGGCAAGCGTCCACGGGTATTTGACGGCCGCATCGAGCGCGGCACGCGTCAGATTCACGCCTGCGGAACGTCCGTCGGGAAACAGTATTTTCGGTTCGAGGCGCGTCAATAATCGCAAGGTTTGCGCATTGCCTTCGAAACCACCGATATTGCCGGCGATTTCGGCAAGCGCACGTTCCCCATTATGGCCGAACGGCGGGTGGCCGAGGTCGTGCGCAAGGCAGGCGCAGTCGACCACGTCGGGATCGCAACCGAGCGAAGTGCCGATCTGTCGACCGATTTGCGCGACCTCCAACGTGTGTGTAAGCCGTGTACGTGCGAAATCGTCCGTGCCGGCCACCAGAATCTGCGTTTTCGCGCCGAGCCTGCGCAATGCGGACGAGTGGATGAGTCGGGCGCGGTCGCGTTGGAAGGCGGTGCGGGAGCTGGATTTGGGTGGTTCCGGAGCCCAACGCTCCTCGTCGAACGCGCTGTATCCTTCGCTCGTCATGATGCACCGCCTTCCTATGGGTGCGGCGGCTGCCGCCGCTTTTTACGGGATTACAGGATGCTTGCCGGGTCGAGCTTGGCGAGGTCCTCGGCGGACAATACGTCCGTGGCATGCTCGTACAGGCGCGGGATGCGGTTGCGCAGGCAGGTGAAGATCTCGTAGCTGATGGTGTCGGCGGCACGTCCCCAATCGTCGGCTGTCGGCTCGGCGTAGTCCTCGCCGCGGCCCGGACCGAATAGTTCCACGTTGTCGCCTTCGTGGATGCCGAGTTCGGCGGCGGAACCGTGCAGGTCGAGGATGAACTGGTCCATGCACACGCGGCCGGACACGTGGTACAGGCGTGGGCCTTCCGCGGTCATCACGCGCACCGGACCACCGGGCTTGGTCACGTGCTTGGCGCCTTCCATGTCGAATCCGGAGGCGGAACGGTGGATGCCGTCCGCGTAGCCGAGCGGCACGATCGCGGTGGACGTGTCGGACGGGGTCAGATACGTGCGGCCGTAGGAGATGCCATGGCCGGCTTCCACGTCCTTGACGGTGCCGAGCTGCGCCTGCAGGGTCATGGCGGGCTTCAGGCTATACGTGGACGGCGTGCCCATGGCCGGATCGGCTTCGTAACCGTACAGGCCGATGCCCGGACGGGTCAGTTCGAAGTGGATTTCCGGACGGGACAGCGTCGCCGCGGTGTTGGCGAGGTGGCGAATCTCCGGCGGAATGCCGGCTTTTTCCATACGACGGGTGAAGTCCTTGAACGTTTCGACCTGCATGTCGGTGGATGCCACGAATTCCGGGACGTCCGGCGCGTCGGCGACCGCCAGATGGCTCCACTGGCCGACGATGTGCAGCACGCCTTCCTTGGCGAGCGGCACCAGTTTGGCGAGCGCCGCGTCGAAACCGGCGGGCGTGAAGCCGTTACGGCCGAAGCCGGAATCGACCTTCACATGCACGCGTGCCGTCTTGCCGAGCCTGCGTGCGGCCGCGGCGACGCCGTCGATGCCGGCGAGCGAGCCGACGGAAATGTCGATGTCGTTGTCGACCAGCTCGTCGAACGGCACTTCGGCGCCGCTGTAGACCCACGTCAGAATATGGCAGCGATCGGGGCCGATGCCGGCTTTGCGCAGCAGCAGCGCCTCATGCGATTGCGCGGTGCCGAGCCATGTGGCGCCTCCCGCGAGCGCGGCGAGCGCGGCCGGAACCAGACCGTGGCCGTACGCGTCGGCTTTGACGATGCCCATGACGGCGGTGCCGGAATGCGGACCGCCGACGACACTCACCAGATGGCGCATGTTGTCGCGCAGTGCGGCGAGGTCGACGATGGCCTGCGCCGGATACCGCCGCTGGGCGGCCTTGTAGTTCGCTTTGCCTTGTTCGGAGGAGAAATCCCATTCACGTGTTGCGCTCAAAGTCATGGCTCCCATTGTCGCGCCGCTATGTGACAGGTATGGAACATCAGGGACATATGGTGAGACGATTCACGATGTTTTCACGATTTTGTCCGGCAGTGTTTTTTACACTTTCCATACACAAGGCTGTTGCGCATATCGCCGCGGCCTTTCTGATTTCTGGCGTTAAGGCGTGCCAGAGTCCCGGAAATCCGTCCGGTCCAGCCCATTTTTGAAACAATCACAGGGAATCTGACGACCATGGATCTATTTCGCAAGAAGTCGGTGGACCAACTTGTCTCCGAATCGACTCCGCTGAAGCGAACACTGAAAACCTTCGACCTGACCATGCTGGGCATCGGCGCCATCATCGGCACCGGCATCTTCGTGCTCACCGGCAAGGGCGCGCTCACCGCGGGACCGGCATTGTGCGTGTCCTTCCTGCTCGCCGCCGTCTGCTGCGGTTTTGCGGGCCTGTGCTATGCGGAGTTCGCCGCGATGGCACCTGTTTCCGGTTCCGCCTATTCGTACGCGTATCTGGCGTTCGGCGAGCTGATCGCCTTCGTGATCGGTTGGGATTTGATTTTGGAATACGCGTTGCAGGCGGCGACCGTGTCCGCCGGCTGGTCTGGCTATTTCAACAAGCTGTTGGAAGGCTTCGGCCTGCATCTGCCGGTCGAGCTGACCGCCGCGTACGGCACCACGCCGGGAGTCACCACGTATTTCAATCTGCCGGGCTTCGTGATCGTGCTCATCATCACGTGGGTGCTGTCCATCGGCATCAACCAGACGAAGAAGACCAACGACATCATGGTGATGATCAAGCTGGCCATCATCGTGCTGTTCATCGTATGCACCGTCTGGTACATCAATCCCGCCAACTGGAAACCGTTCTCCCCGTATGGCATCTACACGTTCCAGCCGGGTTCGACGCAGCCGTACGGCATCGTGCCGGCCGCGTCGATCGTGTTCTTCAGCTTCATCGGCTTCGACGCCGTCTCCTCCTCCGCCGAGGAGACCATCAATCCGAACAAGACGCTGCCGCGCGGCATCCTGATCTCGCTGGCCGTGTCCACCGTGCTGTACATCATCATGACGCTCATCATGACCGGCGTGGTGCCGTACAAGGAGTTCGCGAAGTTCATCGACGCTCCGGTGGCGGGCGTGATTCTCGAGACCGGCCTCAACTGGCTGGCGTTCATCGTGAACCTCGGCGCGTTGATCGGCATGACCACCGTCATGCTGGTGCAGCTGTACGGCCAGTCCCGCATCTGCTATGCGATGAGCCGCGACGGACTGTTCCCGAAGTTCTTCGGCGAAGTGCATCCGAAGTACCGCACACCGTTCAAGGGCACGTGGTTCTTCGGCATTCTGACGGCCATCGCCGGCGGTTTCATCAACATCAACGTGCTGTTCGAGCTGGTGAACATCGGTACGCTGTCCGCGTTCATCATCGTGTCGGCCGGCATCCTGTGGATGCGCAAGACCCAGCCGGACGCGCATCGTGGCTTCCGTGCGCCGGGCGTGCCGTTCACGCCAATCTGCGCCATCATCTTCTGCCTGATTCTGATCTTCGGTTTGAATTGGGAGACATGGGTGCGTTTCGCCGTGTGGTTCGCACTTGGACTGGTCGTGTATTTCACGTACAGCCGCAAGCATTCTCAGCTTAACGAGCCGGGACTGTTCTAATCATCCCTTCATATGGAAAAGGACGTCTCCCGCAGTTTTACGGGAGACGTCCTTTTTTTACGTTTCTATGTATGCGCAATCACCATTCGTGACGCTGGTAGGCGATACGCGTGGTATCGGTGGGGCGGTCAAGCAGTTGGATCAGGCCGCAGCGGGCGAATCCGTTCGATTCGAGCACGTGCTGCATGGCCTTGTTGTTCGGATGCGTGTCGGCGCGCACGTTGCCGTAATGTTCGATGCACCAGTTGATGCAGTCCTTGGCCGCGCCTTTGACGATTCCCGACGAGGCGATGCGGTGGATGGTCACATACGAGTCGTCGTCCAGCCAGGCGCCGTCGATATGCGCGTAGGTGGGATCCTCGCCCGTGCACAGGGCGAACTGGGCGAGCACACGCTCCTTGCCGTCAGCCTCGTCCACCAGCAGCATGGTGCGCTGCTGGCGAATGTCGTCAAGGATCACTTCCTCACGTGGGAACGTGTTTCCCCATTGCGTGGGATTCCCGTTGGCCGCCATAAGCTCACGCGCATGCTGGTAGATTTTCAGCATGACAGGCAGATCATCCATGGTGGCGCGACGGAACCGACGTTCAGAAGTGGTTTCGCTCAACCCGTTCACCTCAATTCGACTGTGTACCTCTCTCAAGCATTCCAGCCGTCCAAACTACCACGCCCACCGCACAGGCATGGTAACGCTCACACAAGGCGGCGTTCGAACGGGTCGGAGCTGATGCCCTTGGCGAGGATGTCCTTGCACCATTCCTTGGCGGTGAACAGGCTGTGGTCGCGGTAGTTGCCGCAGCTTTCGATGGTGGTTGCCGGCACGTCGTCCCATGTGGCCTCGTAGGCGATGAATTCCAACGATTCCTTCAATGCGCGAGCCACATCCTCGGTGGAATGCTCGCCCCACGTCAGCAGGTGGAAGCCTGTGCGGCATCCGAACGGCGAGCAGTCGATGTAACCGGGGATGCGTTCGCGCAGCAGCACCGCGATGGTGTGTTCGATGGTGTGCAGTCCGCCGGTCGGAATGGCGTTCTCGTTCGGCTGCACCAATCGCAGGTCGTAGTTCGAGATCACGTCGCCGTGGGGGCCGGTTTCCGTATCGATGTAGCGCACATACGGCGCCTTTACTTTGGTGTGGTCCAATTGGAAGCTTTCCACCACCGGCTTGTCTTCCGCCATGTTCTGTCCTTTCGTTGTTGTGTTCACATTCCACTATTCACGGTTCGCGGGCTCAACGTCAACCGTCGTGCCATGCGTGTCGGTTATGGCCGGTTCAAGCCTCGTCGCCGGAATCCTCCCGAATCGCGGCCATGAACCGTTCGCCGTACTGTTTGAGCTTGCTTTCCCCCACACCGTTGACGGCAAGGAACTGGTCGTCAGTGATCGGCTTGACCCGTACCATGTCACGCAACGTCTTGTCGGAGAACACGATGTACGGCGGTTTGCCGAGTTCGCGCGCGATGTCCAGTCGCAGCGCACGCAGCTTCTGGAATAGCACCTCGTCGCCGTCATCCGGCACGTACGATCCGACAGCGGGAGTGGACACGTCGGGCGTTCGACGCGCACGGGCGTCAGCACGTTTGATCTTCTTGATGTCGTAATGGAATTCGGGTGCGACCGTTTCCGCCGCACGGGGTCCGAAGCCGACGATCGGCAGGCGTCCTTCCACGATCGTCAGGAAGCCGTCGGTGGCCATCTGGCTCAGCACGTCGCGGATGCGCGCTTCCGGCACTTCGTCGAGCATGCCGAACGACGGCAGGCTTTCGGGGTTGAGATAGCTTAGATCCTGTGCCTTCGAGCCGCGCAGCACCTTGACGATTTTGCCGCTGCCGACATGCTGGTTCACATCGTGCACGCAACGGCTGATGGCTCGGGCGATGTCGGTGACGTCGATGGTTTCGAATGTGTGCTCGCAGTTGGCGCAACCGCCCACGCATTTGCCGTCCGTTTTCGCCGCCGCGCCCGCGGTTTCGCCGAAATACCGGGTCATGTACGCGTGCAGGCAGTCCGTGGTACGGCAGTAGCCGACCATCGCGTCGAGCAGCCGGCGTTTCGACGCGCGTACGGCCTCCTGCTCTTCGGGAGTCAATCGTTCGTTTTCGTAATCCGAATCGAGCAGCCGGCGGCGGGTGACGATGTCCGATTCGTTCCACAACAGCGTGCAACGGCTTGGTTCGCCGTCTCGTCCGGCGCGACCCGCCTCCTGGTAGTACGCTTCGATGGATTCGGGCATGTTGTGGTGGATGACGAACCGCACGTTGGATTTGTCGATGCCCATGCCGAACGCGTTGGTGGCCACGACCACGGGCACACGGTCGGTGACGAAATCGCGTTGCGCCTTCTCTCGTGCGTCGGCGCTCATACCGCCATGGTAGGCGACGGCGATGGTGCCGATATCCGACACATCCGCACCCCCTGCGGCACGCAATTCGGCGACGGCGCTGTTAAGCGATTCGGCGAGCGCTTCCGTTTCCTTGCGCGTGGCGCAGTAGACGATGCCGGATTCGTCCGGATGGCTGGCGATGTAGGACGCCACCCAGGATGCTTTGTCTTTGCGTGGCATGCTGATGACGTCGAAATACAGGTTCGGCCGGTCGAAACCGGTGACGGTGATGGACGGTGTGTGCAGGCCCAGAATCGAAACGATGTCGCGGCGCACGCGTTCGGTGGCGGTGGCGGTGAACGCGGCGACCGTTGGACGTGTGGGCAGTCCGGCGATGAATTCGCCGATGCCAAGATATGAGGAACGGAAGTCCTGCCCCCATTGGGAGACGCAGTGCGCTTCGTCGACGGCGACGAGCGAGATCGGCACACGGACGGCGAAGTTGCGGAATCGTTCGGTTTCCAAACGTTCCGGTGCCACGTACAGCAGTTTGATCTGGCCGGAGAGCGCCTGCGCGAAGACGAGATCCTGTTCGTCCGGCGTCTGAGTGGTGTTGATGAACGCGGCCGGAAGGCCCACGTCGTTCAGGGCGTCGACCTGGTCGCGCATGAGTGAGATCAGCGGCGAGATGACGATGGCGACGCCCGGCAGGATCGCTGCGGGAATCTGATAGCAGATGGATTTGCCGGCGCCGGTGGGCATGACGCCAAGCACGTCGTGTCCGGTGAGGATGGCCGAGACGATGCCGGATTGTCCAGGACGGAACGAATCGTAGCCGAAATAGCGGTTCAGCGCCTCCAATGCGCGGGGGTCTACGGAATCGGCGGAATCAACAGCTTGCGTCATGGTTTCCAAGTGTAGCAATGCCGTGCGTTGACCGCGGAGAGCGAAACGGCCGGCGCGGGTCTTGCCCATGCCGGCCGTTTCATGCTTCTATCGGAAATAGGGAATTCAGATCTGGCGGAACGCCTGCTCCAGGTCAGCGATCAGATCGTCCGCGTCCTCAAGGCCGACGGACAGGCGGATCAGGTTGGCGGGCACTTCGAGCGTGGTGCCGGCCACGGAGGCGTGGGTCATGGCGCCCGGATGCTCGATCAGGGATTCCACGCCGCCCAGGGATTCGGCCAGGGTGAACACTTTGGTGGCTCCGGCGAACTTCTTGGCCGCTTCGAAACCGGCGGCGATCTGGATGGAGATCATGCCGCCGAAGCCGCCGTGCATCTGGCGTGCCGCGATGTCGTGGCCCGGGTGGGATTCGAGGCCTGGATACCATACGCGTTCCACTTCGGGGCGGGTTTCGAGCCACTGGGCCACTTTCATGGCGTTGCGGCTGTGCTGCTTGACGCGCAGGTCGAGGGTTTTGAGGCCTCGGATGTCAAGCCAGGAGTCGAACGGGGACGGAACCGCGCCGGCCGCGTTCTGCAGGAAGGCCACCGCGTCGCGTGTTTCCTTGTCGTTCAGGACCACCGCGCCGCCGACCACGTCGGAGTGGCCGCCGATGTACTTGGTGGTGGAATAGACGACCACGTCGGCGCCGTCTGCGAGCGGATGCTGCAATACCGGGGATGCGAAGGTGTTGTCCACGACCACTTTGGTGCCGTGCGCGTGCGCCACGGCCGCGGTGGCGGCGATGTCGGTGATGTTGAGCAGCGGGTTGGACGGGGTTTCCACCCAGATGTACGCGTACTGCTTCTTGGCGAGCGCGGCTGAGACGGCGGCCGTGTCGGTGATGTCCACCACGTCGAGGCCGATGCCCCACGGCACGAACACCTTGGACAGCAGACGGTAGGTGCCGCCGTACACGTCGTTGCCGAGCAGGATGTTGTCGCCGGGCTTCAAAGTGGAGCGCAGCAGCACGTCGATGGCGGCAAGTCCGGAGGAGAAGCTCAACGCGTATTTCGCGCCTTCCACAGCGGCGAGCTGTTCGTCGAAGCTGTTGCGGGTCGGGTTGATGGAACGGCTGTAGTCGTAGCCGTGGCGCAGACCGCCGACACCATCCTGCTTGAAGGTGGAGGTCATGTAGATGGGGGTGACCACGGCTCCGGTAGTTGGATCGGGTTCCTGACCTGCGTGGATGGCGCGGGTGGCGAGAGCGGTGGCGTTGAGGGCTTCGGTGTTGGTCGAGATGGTCATGATGGGAACTCCTTGGAAGTATCGGATGGTTTGGGTCGTTCGGATGATTGGCATTGGTTTCAAAGGTGCGATCGGGCTGCCGGACAGTCGTTTGACGGTCTTTTACAGGTACTGTTCGGCGAGGCTGGGCTTGGTGGTGCGTTCCACGACGTCGGCGAATCCGTTGGCGCGCATCCAGTCGTCGTTGAAGATCTTCTCCATGTAGCTGCGGCCGGAATCGGGCATCAGCACCACGACGAGCTGGTTTTCGTCGAGGTCGTGCTCGCGGGCGTATTTCAGCGCGGAGAACACGGCCATGCCGGATGAGCCGCCGACGAGCAGTCCTTCCTCGTTGGCAAGGCGTCGTGTCATTTCGAAGGCTTCCGCGTCGGTGACCTGCACGATCTCGTCGGGAAGGCTCCGATCAAAGGCCTTCGGATAGAAGTCCTCGCCGACGCCTTCGATCTGGTATTGGTGCACATCGTTCGGGTCGGAGTAGATGGAGCCTTCCGGATCGGCGCCGATGACCTGCACCGCGCCGTTGGACACGTCCTTCAGATAGTGTCCGGTGCCGGAGATGGTGCCGCCGGTGCCGATGCCCGCCACGAAATGCGTGACCTTGTGGTCGGTGGCCTCCCAGATTTCCGGACCAGTGGTGTGGTAGTGGCTTTCGGGACCGTTCGGATTGTCGTACTGGTTGGGACGGTAGCCGCCGGGAATCGCCTTGGCGAGACGGTCCGCCACCTGGTAGTAGGAGCGCGGGTCGTCCGGGCCGGCGTCGGTGGGAGTTACGACCACTTCGGCGCCGTATGCGCGCAGCACCGCACGCTTGGCTTCGGAAACCTTGTCCGGCAGGGTGAAGATCGCACGGTATCCGCGCTGCAAAGCCACGAGCGCGAGTCCGACACCGGTGTTGCCGGAGGTCGGTTCCACGATCACACCGCCGGGCTTCAGTTCGCCGCTGCGTTCGGCCGCGTCGATGATGCGTTCGGCGATGCGGTCCTTGGACGAGCCGCCCGGGTTCAGGTATTCGACCTTCACCGCGATGGTGGCTTTGATGCCGTCGGTCACGTGGTTGAGTTTGACGAGCGGGGTGTTGCCGATGAGTTCGGACAGGGAATTGTGGATGGTCATGACGTTTCCTTTGCACGGTGCGGTTCGTGGGCTTTTCGAATGGTTTTGGTTTCGTATGTTCGAGAAGCTCGCGTCCGTCGCGTGCAGTTGTTGAAACGGGACCTGTTGCGATGCTGCCTTGCTCATTCGCGTGCGTCGCGTGCGCCAACCTCGGCTGATGCGCTGTTTCGAATGATTGTTTGGCGATTCGCATACGGCCTGCGATATGCGCGGCCGCTTGTTGGAATGTCCTATCTCAAGCTATGCGTCGATGAACCACGCGCCCCTCGGGCGGTTGGTCAGCGACAGCAACAACAAGAGCGATTGAACATGTAGCTTACATTACCACTCCCCCGGGCATCGGCATGTCACCCGCGTTCATCATGCGGACATCCGAACCGTATCAGCTTCCTGGAACGGGCTCGTTCCGCCCCAATAACCTGCGATATAACAGCCTTCGCAGCGCCCAACACCCCACCGGATATCATCGCGTCTACGTGATATACAATGCAATTATGTATAGAGGAACCTCTTTCATATTCCCCGCACATCGAGTACGACCGTCGACGGGGAACAACGGACGTTCCCCGCTCACGCCGGAAGCCGATCGCACCGATCACACCAACCGCAAACGCCATCGCACATGGACGCCTTTCGTGGTTCTCTGGGCGGTGATGTCGACGATTCTCATACTGCTGACCGTGTCCACGCATCCTTCCGACAGCGTGTACACCTTGCAATACCAAGGCGGCACCTTCCTCGTGGACCGTTCACAGTACCAGCAACTCGCCGACGCGTTCCTGCACGGCAGGATCTGGATCGACGCGCATGTCCCCGACTGGCTTGCGGCCATGGATAATCCGTACGACGAACAGGCCAGAGGAACCCTCGGCATGCAAACCGGCGATCCGTCACGCTGGGATTGGGCCTTCTACCATGGCCGGTACTACTGCTATTTCGGCCCGCTGCCGGCGCTCCTGCTCTTCGCGCCGTTCAAAGCACTGACCGGAACCGATCTGCCGACCGCCGTAGGATGCGCGTTCCTTGCGATACTGGCATGCGCTTCGCTCATATTCCTCATCGAAACACTGTGGAAGCGCTATTGGCATGGCACCCCCAGATGGCTCGCGGTCCTCGTCTGCACCGCAATCGTAGCGGCATCCGGATTGACGTATCTGGTGCTCGTCCCATGGTTCTATTCGATTCCCATCCTCGCATCGCTCGCACTCGCGCCCGCCGGCATCGCATTGTGGGCACGCTCTTCCGGCGATGGCCATCACACCCCACGCACTCCGTTCATCGCCATCGGTTCGACGCTTGTCGCGCTCACCATCGCCTGCAGACCGGCGTTCATCCTCACCGCGGTATTCGGCATCATCCTCCTATGGCCGCAAATCCGAACCCGCGATATCCTGTCCACCCGTTCCAGACACGCCATCCTCTCCACCATCGCGGCGATTCTGCCGTTCCTCATCATCGGCTGCGCGATGATGGCATACAACACGGCCCGTTTCGACGACCCGTTCGACTTCGGCGCAGCCTACAATCTCACCGGCTGCGATCTGACGCAACGGCATGTCAGTCTGAAAGCACGCCTGTATTCCGTCCTCCTGCTGTTCCTCACCCCAATCGGTTTCACGAGGGAATTCCCCTACACCATGGACGTGTTCTCACTGGATGAGGCAAACCCATGGGGATTCCTGTTCCGTAATCGGAACATCATTCCGGAACAGTTCGCCGGCGGACTCGTCGCGCTGTCGCCGATCTGCCTGCTCGCATTGCCCGCGGCCATCCGGTATTTCATTCGACTGCGGCGCAGCCAAAACTCCCACGCAACACAGTGCGGTGCGATAGGACTCACGTTCCTCGTTCTCGCCGTCCTCATCGCATGCATCGACGGACCGTTCGGCGTGAACGCGCGTTACCTGTGCGATATGACATGGCTGATGCTCATCGGCACCATGTGCCTGCTGTTCGTATGGAACACGGATGCGCGTGAAAATGGGCGCCGGTGGCTGACCGTCGTGATCGTCGCCCTGCTTATCGTCGGCATCGGCTTGCAGCTGCTATGGCTTATGACCCCGGGGCGGAGCGAAAGCTGGAACGTTTCGAATCCCGCCCTGTATGACTGGTTGCGCAGACTGTTCACGTTCTAGTCGGTTCAGCCGATTCAGCCGATTCAGCCGATTCAGGCGATCCAGTCGGTTCAGCCGGCCCAGCCGCCTACCTTGCATCGATCCGACCTGCGATCAGGGCTGCATGGACGCGGCTTCGATGAGCGAGCGCGTGTACGCGGAACAGGGATGCTTCAGTATTTCCGTGGTCGTACCGCTTTCCTCGACGCGTCCGTCATGTAGGACGACGATACGGTCGGCGATATGCTGCACCACGCCAAGATCGTGCGAGACCATGACCAGCGACATGCTCGGGTTTGCCGCGCGGATGGCGCGGAATGCCTCCAGAATCCTCACGCGTGCGGCCACGTCGATGGCGCTCATCGGCTCGTCGGCAAGAATGATGCCCGGATCGTCCACTATGGCACGCGCGATGGCCACACGCTGCGCCTGCCCGCCGGAAAGATCCATGGGGTACCGTGCGGCGAACACCGCCGGGTCAAGCCCGACCACACGCAATGCATGCTCGGCCTGCGAGGCGATCTCATCATTGCCCATGCCCTTGTGGTGCAAGCGCAACGGCTCCTCTACGGAACGTGCGACGCGCCAGCGCGGGTCGAGCGAGGCGAAGGGGTCCTGGAACACCAGGCCGGTCTGTCCGCGTAGCATGCGGCGCACGGCAGAGCCCCGCTTCCCCATTGTCTGGCCGCGATACGTGATCTCGCCCGAATCGGCGGATCCCAAGCCGAACAGCACACGCGTCAGCGTCGATTTGCCCGAACCGGAAGCGCCGATAATCGCCAGGCACTCCCCCTCGTATACGTCAACGTCCACGTCGAACAGCACCTGCCTGCGTTCCCGCTTCGAACCGAAGCTTGTACAGATGCCACGCCCCTGCAGCACGATGTCACTCATTGCCGTCGTCTTTCCTCATGATTGCCGTGTTCTTGAACGTCTCCCGCTTGGATTGCGCTCTCGCGGATTCCCGGCTGCCAACACTGCTACCAGCACTGTTGCCATGCGGCAGGGTAAGCAACCTGGCCGCATCGACCAAACGTCGCGCGGGTTCGCTTGCCGGCGCCTGCAATAGGCTTGCGGTCGTACCCGTTTCGGCGATCGAACCGCCGTCCAGCACATAACAGCGCGTAGTGGCGCGTGCGAGCACCGCGAAATCATGGGTGATGAACAGCATGGACGCGCCGGCATCGTCGACCAGCGACGTCAGCAGGTCGACGATCTGACGTTGCGTGATCGAATCCAATGCCGTGGTCGGCTCGTCGGCGATGATGAATCGCGGCGAAGTGATCAGCGCGGTGGCGATGCCAACACGCTGCTGCTGCCCGCCGGAAAGCTGATGTGGGTATTTCAGCAGTGCATCCTGGGAAAGCCCCACTTTGTCAAGCATCGCCTTGACACGATCAAGACGCTCGTCAAGCGACAGGTCGTAATGCAGATACAACGGCAGCCCGACCTGCTGGGCGACCGTCATCACGGGGTTCAGCGCGGCAGCCGGATTCTGGAACACCATACCCATATAACGCCCGCGCAAATCGGCCATGGCGGTATCGTCCAATCCGATCAGCTGTTTGCCGCCGACCATGATCGAACCGCTTATCCGTGCCGTATCGGGCAGCAACCCCATCAGGGCCTTGGCGATCATGGATTTGCCCGACCCGGAGGAACCGACCAGGCCGACCCGTTCGCCATCGGCTATGCCCATGCACACATCGCGCACGATGGGCTTCGTACCAATGGCGATGTTCAGTCCGCGAATTTCAATGCTCATGCCGCCTCCCTCAGCTCGGGATTGGTCAATGGGTCGATGGCGTCACGCAGTGCATCGCCGAACAGATGCAATGCGATCACCGTCATCGTTACGACTAGTCCCGGCCATAGCACGGTCAGCGGGTAGATGCTGATGAATTTCACGGATGTGGCGAGGGAATGCCCCCAACTGGGCACGCCGGCGCCTACGCCGACACCAAGATAGGTCAGCCCCGCCTCGGCCAGTATCGATGTTCCCGCGCTCATCGACAACTGCACCAGCAGCACCGGCATCACATTCGGCATGATATGCCTGACGAACACGCGCATGCCGGAGGCTCCGAACCATACCGCCGATTCAACATACTGCGAACGCGCGGCGAGTACGGCCGCAGGTCTTGCGATACGCGCCAGATTCAGTCCGTAGGCGAATCCGCATGCGGCCACAATCACCGCCGCCGAGGCGCCGAACGGCACGGACAGCATCAATGCGATCAGCACGGTCGGTATAGAGATCAGCGCATCGACCACCACCACCGACGTGGATCGCAGCACGGTGTTGCGCGACACCATGGCGGCCACCAATGCCAGGCCGAATATGCCGGACACGGCAACGGTCAGCAATGCGATCGCAAGATTCGTGCGCGATCCGGCCATCAGCCAGCTCAGCACATCGGCGCCGACGCCATCCGTCCCCAACGGGTGCGCGGCCGAGGGCGAGGCCCATGCGTGGAATCCGTCGGTCTCCAGCAGCGTATGCGGCGTCCATACGAGCGAAACCAGCGAAACCAGCACCCACAGGCCGAGCACGGTCAGCGCATATTTGCCGCTGGCTTTGCGCCATATCGAGCGCATAACCACACGAGCAGTGGACATCACAGCACCTCCTGCAAGTCGGTGGAAGCGTTTTTCAGTCTTGGGTCGAGCGCATGATGCGCCATATCGACCGCCAGCCCCAGCAGCAGGAAGAACGCGGTCAGCAGGAACAGTTCGCTCTGCACCGCGATCAGATCCCGGTTGCCCACATCGGTGACGAGCATTACGCCAAGTCCCGGCAGGGCGAACAGGTTCTCGATCACCATCACGCCTGTTACCATTTGGGCGAAGGTCAGTCCGATAACCGATACCAGCTGCGGCAGCGACAGCCGCAATCCGACGCGCAGCAATGCCTGTTTGCGTGTCATGCCGCAGGCCATGGCCATGCTCACGGCCTGGGATTGCGCGGCATCACCTAATGCGGCACGCGTATAGCGCATGATTCCGGCCCCGGCGGTGATGCCGGTGGCCAACGCGGGGAGCACCAGCGACGCCAATGCACGCCTTGGGCTCGCCCAGCCGTCGTTCGGGAAGCCCTGTGAGGGGAAAAGCCCCAGCAATCCCGAGCCGCGCGAGAACAGCAGAATCAGCAGCAGGCCGCTCCATAATGCGGGAACGGCACCGCCGATAATGGCGATCACATGGAGCAGTCCACGCCATCTTCTGTTTCTGGTGATAACGGCCGCGCAGCCAAGCGGCAATCCGATGAGCAGTGCTATGGCAAGGCTGAGTACGATAAGCGGGAACGTGACCGCAGACCGCACGCCGACCTGCAAGGCGACTGATTTGCCGCTGATGGCGGATACGCCCAGATCGCCATGCAGCAGGCCGGTCAGCCAGTCCGCATATTGCATGGGCAACGGCCGGTCGAGCCCCATCTCCATGCGCAGCGCGGCGATACGGGCTGCGGTCGCGTTCGTTCCGGCCATGACGGCTGCAACGTCACCGGGGAGCACACGCAATGCCAGAAAAACCAGTATCGACAATCCCGTCAGCGCCGCCACGAACAGCAGCAGCCGTTTGGCCACGAATCTCATATCATTTCGCCTTGCATCATTTCACTTTGGCGATCTGCCACAGGGGCAGTACCGTCTGGCTGAGCTTGTCAGGGAATCCCTTGACACTCGTGTTGTACGCCACGGTCACACGGTAGCCGAACAGCCAATCCGCAGGGGCGTCCTCGCTGACGGCCTTCGCCGCCTGCTTGAGGTATTCGTTGCTTTCCTCCTCGTCGGTGGCCGCGAGCGCCTTGGCGTAGAGCGCCTGCACGTTCTTGCCGTCGTAATGGTAGTAGTAGTCCGGCGTGGTCCACTTGTAGAAGTCGTGGCTTTCGGCGTGGTCCACCAATGACAGCTCGTAGTCGCCGTTGGCGTGCACGTTCTGCAGCCATGTGGAGAATTCCACATAGTCGATCTTCAGATCGATGCCGATTTTGGCGAGCTGGCTTTTGAGCTGGTCGCCCAGTTCGGTGCCGTACGTGTTGGCGTAGGTGAGGGTGAGCCGCAACGGCTTGTCGGTGGTATAACCGGCTTCCTTCATAAGTTCCTTGGCCTTGTCCACGTTGTACGGGTACAGGCCGGTCAGGTCCTCGTAACCGGGGTCGACGGACGGGATCGGACCGCCGAGCGCGTAGTCGACGTTGCCTCGGGAGGCGATGATCTCCTTGTGGTTGATGCCGTATCGAATGGCTTGGCGGACGCGCTTGTCCTTGAGTTTGGCGTTCGTACAGTTGAAGGCGAGGACGAACTTGTCGCTGCCGTCGGCCGCGGACACCCGATATGTGTTGGTATCGAGCGATTTGGCGAGCGTGGCGTTCACAGGAGAAAGCACGTCGACATCACCGCTTTTCAGCGCGTTGACCGCTGCGTTGTCGTCGGTGAGGAAGCGGATCACCACGTTCTGGGTGGCGGGCTTGTGCGCGGTTCCCCAATATTTCGGATTGGCTTTGAGCACCATTTTGCTGGCCGAGTCGAAGGATTCGACGGTATACGGACCGGAACCGACGGCCTCGGTCTTCGCGTTATACGTGGCGTTCTTATCGAACACCAATCCCGGGCGTCCGGTCAGATACCACAGGAGATTGGAATCAGGGGCATCGAGCGTGAGCCTGACCGTGTCGGCATCGACGGCTTCGGCCTTATCGAGGCTTTCCACCTGGTTGGCGTTGTAGTACTGCTTCTCCTTGAGCTGGTTGATGGACCAGGCCACGTCGTCAGCGTCGAGCTTGTCGCCGTTGGAGAAGGTCATGTTCTGGTTGAGATGGAAGGTGTAGGTCTTGCCGTCCTTGGAAATGTCCCAGGATTTCGCGAGGCCCGGCTGCACTTTGTTGTCGGAGTCGCGCGACAGCAGCGCTTCGTAGACGTTGCCGATCAGCACCTGTTCGATGGCCGATCCGGACTGGTGGCGGATGTCGAGGCTGACCGGGGCGAGTTTGAGCCCGATGGTGACGGTGTCGGCTTTAGTTACGCCGGAAGTGTTCGCGTCATCGTTTTTGCCGCGCGTCACTGCAATGGCGACGATCACCGCGACGGCGGCGATGACGGCGATCAACGCGATAAGCCACTTCTTCGGGCCTTGCGATTTCGCGCCGTTCGACGATTTCGCACGCGCGTTCAGCGTGGCGTCGGTGCTTGCCGTGGACTGCGGCTGCTGTTCGTTCTCCTGTTTGGTTGCGTCGGCTTCGCCGTGCGCACCGGTAGGTGACGACATGGGATTTCTCCTCTTCGTATTTTCGATTATGTGTTGTGATTGCGGTTGACCGCCTGCGTGAGGTCGATCACCACGGCCTGATTCTACCGTCCGCCATACCCGCGGCCCGTTCGGATTCACCCGCAAAGCGCGCGGAGGCTTCGGCCCGGTTATATACTTGACGCAGTCGCGGCAGGTCACAACGAGAAGGACGGTTGATCCATGGCGCATATTCTTTTGGGGGTCACCGGCAGCATCGCCGCGTTCAAGGCCTGCCATCTCGCCTCCGATTGGAGCAAGCAGGGGCATGAGGTGCGTGTGGTGATGACCGCCGCCGCACAGGAGTTCGTCACTCCCCTGACGTTCAGTTCCCTCACCCACACGCCGACACGCACGTCCATGTTCGCCGCCGGACATCGTCCCGGCGCTACGGCCGACGTGGCACCCGGACCGGACGGTCCGCTGCAGATCAGCCACGTGGCCGACGCGAAGTGGGCGAATCTGCTGGCAGTCGCTCCGGCGAGCGCCGATATCATCGCGAAAATCGCCTGCGGCATCGCCGATGACCAGCTGACCAGCACCATACTCGCGTACGACAAGGGACCGAAGATCCTGTGCCCCGCCATGAACGTGCATATGTATGAAAACGCCGTGACGCAACGCAATCTCAATACCTGCCGTGAGCTCGGTTGGACGATTGTGGAGCCGGAAAGCGGCATGCTGGCCTGCGGCGACGCCGGCAAGGGACGTATGGAGGAGCCGGCACGCATCGAAACGGCGGTGAAAGCGCTGCTGCTTGCGGATCGTCCGGACGGCGAGCTGCCGCTTAAGGGACTTGCCGTGCTCGTCACCGCCGGCCCGACGCAGGAGCCGCTTGATCCGGTGCGGTTCCTCACCAACCATTCCACCGGCAAGATGGGGTATGCCTTGGCCGAACAGGCACGCGATCTGGGCGCGCAGGTGACGCTTGTGTCCGGTCCGGTGGCGTTGGACGCCCCGTATGGCGTGGATGTGGTCGATGTCACGACCGCACGGGATATGTTCGACGCGGTGACGAACCGGTTCGCGGACACGGACATCACCGTCATGGCCGCGGCCGTCGGCGATTTCCGTCCGGTCGAGCAGGCCCGGGACAAGATCAAGAAGAACGGGCGCAGCGGCATCGAGCTCGAACTCACCTCGAATCCGGACATTCTGGCTTGGGCCGGCGAACATAAGCGGCCGGACCAGACATTGTGCGGATTCGCCATGGAAACGCGCGACCTTGAGACCAACGCCGCGAAAAAGCTCGCTTCCAAGCATTGCGACATGCTGGCGGCCAACAACCTGCGCACCCCCGGCGCCGGTTTCGCAGCGGACACGAACGTGGTGACGGTGCTGACGCCGGGCGAAACCGCCGACAGGCCAAACATCGAACGATGGAGCAAGATGGGCAAGGACGCACTTGCGAAACGTATTCTTGTCAAGCTCGCAGCCATGCGTGCGGACGGCGAACGGCGCTAACCGCAGCATTTTCGAATCGCAATAACCGTATCAATCGCAATAATCGTAATATTTCAACGGAACTTCCGCAAAACGCGAAGGAGAACGCAACATGCTTCTGATGGCTGTGGATATCGGCAACACGAACGTCGTGATCGGTTTCATCGACGATGGGCGCATCGCGGGCACGTACCGCATCACCACGAAGGCGAACCACACGTCCGACGAATACGGGCTGATGATCACGCAGTTCCTGGCTTTGAGCGGCTACAAGCCGGCGGATGTCGATGATGTGATCATTTCGTCCGTGGTGCCGAAGGTCATGCATTCGTTCCGTGCGAGCATCGTGAAGTTCCTCGACATCGATCCGATGATCGTGGGACCGGGCATCAAAACGGGACTCAACATCCGCATGGACAATCCGCAGAACATGGGCGCGGACTGCATCGCCGACTGCGCGGGCGCGTATTACGAGTATGGCGGGCCGATTCTGGTGGCTGATTTCGGCACGGCCACCACGTTCAACTACGTCACCGCGGACGCGTCGGTGATTTCCGGACTGATCACCACCGGTATCCGCACCGCCGCGGCCGCACTGTGGGAAGGGACGGCGCAGCTGCCGGAAGTGGAGATCACCCGTCCGAAGTCAATTCTGGCGAAGTCCACGAAACCGGCCATGCAGGCGGGCCTGTACTACAACTTCCTCGGCGGCATCGAACGCACGATCGCGCAGTTCCATAAGGAGATCGACGAGGATTTCCGTGTGGTGGCGACGGGCGGATTGAGCCGCGTGTTCGCCGACGACACGAACATGATCGACATTTACGATCCGGACCTGATTTTCAAGGGCATGCGGCACATCTACGACCGCAACGTCCGCTGATTCAAGAGCCAGCGACGGGAACCGGCGATCATAGCCCGGCAATCCGAAAACCGACGGCCTGCGGATAATGCGCTATCCGCAGGCCGCAATCGATTAAACCAATTACACAGACGCTATTGGATGGTGAAGCCCTGGTTGGCTCCGTATTCTTTCAGGTCCTTCTGCCATAGGGCTATGCCGCCCTTAAGTTTGATGCGGTCGGACGATTCGGTGTTCTTCAACGCATCGCCGATGTTGGAGGTGTCGGAGACCTGACCGCCTGCGGCGATGATGTTGAGCCTGTTCTGCTCTTTGCGCAGCAGGCTCGACCATTTGTAGGCCTTGCCCACCGTGGACCGGAAGTCGCTGCGCGCATACACTTCGAACGGCAGATACTGGTATCCGGTCGACACGTTCTCCGCGGCCTGGGACAGCACGCGGTTGTATTCCTGCCCGCCGAAATAGGGCACTTCGATGCCACGGTCGTCGGTCACCGTGGTCTTGCTGAGGAATTTCGAGTCGGATAGGGTGTTTTTGTCGGCTGGGAACGCACCGCCATCCACGCGGGTTATGATGCCTTTGGCATTGTGGCAGGCGTATTCGATGAAACGGTATGAGGCTTCGGGTTTGCGGGAACGTTGCAGCACGGCAAGGGCCGAACCGCCGTTTTCCGATGTGGTGGCCTTGCCGTCGGGCGTCGGCATCTGGGCCACGCGCCACAGGCCGGCCGCGCCGGGAATGTCGGACATGAGCAGCGAAGGCAGCCATGCGCCGGAGAACAGCGAGGCGACTTTGCCTTGTCCCACGGCCGATTTCCATCGATCCGACCATGACGTGAGGTTTGTTGCCACCAAACCCTCATCGATCATCTTCTGCCAGAATTCGGTGAATTCGCGGGTGCCTTTATCTTCGGTGAGTCTGATGGTCACGTTCTTGCCATCGTTGGACGTGGAGAACGGGCGTCCGCCGGCGAGCCAGATCATCGTGTCGTAGAAGCTGGCGTCGCCGGAATCGGCGGTGATGTACACGCCGATTTTCTTGAGTTTTTTGGCGGCCTCGTAGTAGTCGTCCCATGTGCGGATCTTGGACGCGTCCACGCCAACCTGTTTGAACACGCTGTTGTTATAGAAGAAGGCCATCGGGCCGGAGTCCATGGGAAGCCCGTACACCCGTCCGTTGAGCTGCACCGACGCCCAGGTGCCGGGCGTGTAGAAATCGGCATAGCCTTCGGTTCTGCCGGTGATGGGCACGAGCTGGCTGCTGACCGCGTACTGGCGCAATGCGTAATATTCCAGCTGCACCACGTCGGGAATGCCGTAACCGTCTTGGATGGCGTTGTTGAGTTTGTCGTAACCGCTGGTGTTCTTCCAAACCACGTGGATGTCGGGATTGTCTTTTTCGAAGCCGGCGATGACCTGTTTCATGCTCGGCTCCCACGACCATACGGTGATCTGTGTGCGTGTGTCCGTATTGGCCCCGCATGCGGCGGCGCTGGCCACCATGACGCCCGCGCAGCAGATGGCGATGAGCTGCTTCACCAGTTTCGCCGATTTCAGCACCACGCCCACGGACCTCCGTTTTGTATTTCGCCTGCGATTACCACCATAAGATTATACGGGTCATGCGGAAGCCACGCACAAGCCTGGAAAGACTCCCCATATCCACCCAAATACGCCGAATGCGGAAGAACCGCTCCGGAAGCGAACTTCCAAAGCGGTTCCCTGCGATATCGCATCGGCGGCTAAGCCGGTACGCAATCAAGCTTCGATGCCGAGCTTGGCGCGTTCCTTCTTGGAATACATGAAGGCCGGCAGCTGACGGCCCTGCTTGAGCCAGGCATGGTATTCGGCGGTGGCCGCGAACTCCACATCGGACGCGGAGTTCAGGCAGGTTTCCACGGAATCCTGGATGACGCCGATGATGAAGCCGACGCCCACCACCTGCATGGCGATGTCGTTGCTGATGCCGAACAGTGAGCAGGCCATCGGGATGAGCAGCAGCGAGCCGCCTGCCACGCCGGACGCGCCGCATGCGCCGAGCGCGGAGACCACGGACAGCAGGATGGCCGCCGGCAGGGAGATCTGGATGCCGAGCGTGTTGGCGGCAGCCATGGCCATGATGGTGATGGTGATGGCCGCGCCGTTCATGTTGATGGTGGCGCCCAGCGGAATGGACACGGAGTACATGTCCTTGTCAAGCCCGAGCTTCTCGCACAACTGCATGTTGACGGGGATGTTCGCAGCGGAGGAGCGGGTGAAGAACGCGGTCAGGCCGGATTCCTTGAAGCAGCGGTAGACCAGCGGGTACGGGTTGCGGCGCAGGAAGATGAAGATGACGAGCGGGCCGAACACGAGCACCATGAGCAGCATGGTGCCGACGAGCAGGAGCAGCAGGCTGCCGTACTTGGTGAACGCGGACAGGCCGTTGTCGGCCACGTTGGTGAACACGAGGCCCATGATGCCGAACGGGGCGAGGTTGATGACCCAGCGGATCACCTGGGACACGGCGTCGGCCACGTTGGCCATGAACGCTTTGGAGCTTTCGTTGGCGATGGACTTCATGGCGAGTCCGAACAGGCAGGCCCACATCAGGATGCAGATGTAGTTGCCGTCGATGATGGCCTGGATCGGATTGGCCACGATGTTGGTCAGCAGCGTCTGGATGACTTCGGAAAGGCCTTGCGGCACCACGTCGGCTTTGGCGGCCTTGCCCAAGGACAGGGTCTGCGGGAATAGACGGGAGGTCAGCACGGCCACGACCGCTGCCAGGAACGTGGTGAACAGGTACAGGAACAGCACGGTGCCGAAACGGCGGTCGAGTTTCGACGTGCCCTGCGCAAGGGCGCTGGCCACCAGTACGAACACCAGAATCGGTGCCGCGGCCTTCAACGCGGCCACGAACAGGGTGCCGAATTCGCCGATCCAGGTCACGTGGGGCATGGTCAATGCCAGCACGGTGCCGATGATCAGGCCGACGATGATACGGACGATCAGCGATGCGCCGTTGTAGATGTCGGCGACGCCGCGGACGGCTTTCGAGATTTTACCCATGGTTCTCTCTTACTCTCGTGATGCCGGAAACGCTCCGGCAAGTCAACAGAACGCCATGATAATCGGGCGTGTCGGGCGAGATAGGGGAATGTCCAAAATCGTGGGTTTCTATAAGCCCGCGCCCAACGGCACATGCGATACGAATCGACGTGGCTCGCCGTTGAGCGGGTCATCGAATCGCAGTTCGCGCGCCACCAATTCCAAGGGTTGCGAGAAGTCGTCGTACGCGCGCTGCACGATGTCCGGGTAGAAATCGTCGCCCAATATCGCCAGTCCGAGCGAATTCATATGCACGCGCAACTGGTGCGTCTTGCCGGTTTTCGGATGCAGCGTGTAATTCACGTACGGTCTGCCGGCAACGAAGCGGATGCCGCTTCCCCGTTCGATCAGCGTTTCCGCGTTGGGCACGTCGGCGCTTTCGTACGCCTGCAATCGTCCGCGATCCTTGTTGATATGCGACCTGCGTACCAGCGGAAACGGCAGGTGCCGGTCGATGCGCACCGCCGTTCCATATCGCGGCCGCTGCGTCGGGGCGAGCGGTGCCAGGCATTCGTAGGTTTTGACGGTTTTGCGATTTTGGAACAGCATCTGGTACGCGCCTCGCGCAGACGGATTACGTACGAACACGACGACGCCTGCGGTCAGTCGGTCCAAACGGTGCGCCGGCGTGATGTTCGGCTCGTCGTACCGCTCGCACAACCGGACCAGCGCGGTTTCGCGATACCACATGCCGCGTGGCGTGGTGGCGAGGAAATGCGGCTTGTCGATGACGATGATGTTCTCGTCCTCGTACAGAACCTCATATTCGAAGGGAATATGAGGTTCCTCGAGCACGTACCGGTGCCTGCGTTCGTTACTCAACGGTGACGGACTTGGCGAGATTGCGCGGCTTGTCGACGTCGTAGTTCTTAAGCTTGGCCATGTCCATGGCGAACAGCTGCAGCGGCACCACGTCCACCAGCGGGCTCATCAGCGTCGGGCAGGCGGGACGCCAGAACACCACGTCGGCGTAACGCTCCACATCCGGATCGTTCTCCTCGGCCACGGCGATGATGTAGGCGCCGCGGGCCTTGACCTCCTCGATACCGGAGATGACTTTGGCGTGCAGCACGTTGCGTCCGCGCGCGGGCGGCACGATGAACACGACCGGCTCGCCCTCGTCGACCAGCGCGATCGGACCATGCTTGAGCTCTCCCGCGGCGAAGCCCTCGGTGAAGGTGTAGGCGATCTCCTTGAGCTTCAGCGCGCCTTCCATGGCGACCGGATACCCCACATGACGTCCGAGGAACAGGAAGGACTTCGCGTCCACCATCTGCTTGGCGGCCTCCTGCACGGTCTTGGTCTGGGTGTCGAGGACCCACTGGATCTTGCGGGGCATGTCCTTCAGAGAGTCCAAAGTCTGGGCGATTTCGTCTCGATACATGGCACCCTTGACTTGGGCCAGATACAGGCCGAGCACGTATGCGGCGGTGATCTGCGCCACGAACGCCTTGGTGGAGGCGACCGCCACTTCCGGACCGGCGTGGGTGTAGAGCACCGCGTCAGATTCGCGTGGGATGGACGCGCCCTGCGTGTTGCAGATGGCCAATACCTTGGAGCCCTGTTCACGCGCGTGGCGCAACGCCATCAGCGTGTCCATGGTCTCGCCGGACTGCGAAATGGCCACCACCAACGTTCGGGGGGTGAGGATCGGGTCACGGTAGCGGAATTCGTGGGCGAGTTCCACTTCTACCGGAATGCGCACCCAATGCTCGATGGCGTATTTGGCCACCATGCCCGCGTACGCGGCCGTGCCGCAGGCGATGACGATGATCTTGTCGATGGCTTTGAAATCATGCTCGTCGATGCGCACCTCATCGAGGTTGATGTTGCCGTTCTCGTCGAGACGCCCCAGCAGAGTGCGCTGCACGGCGGCCGGATCCTCATGGATCTCCTTGTCCATGAAGGAGTCCCAACCGCCCTTTTCGGCGGCGGACGCATCCCAATCCACGGTGTAGGTCTTCGGATGTTCCACGATGTTGCCCATGAAGTCGGAGACGACCACCTTGTCGGCGGAGACCATCACGGCCTGGTCCTGGTCGATCTCCATGGCACGCTTGGTGTAGGCCACGAACGCGGCAACGTCGGAGCCAAGGAAGTTCTCCCCGTCGCCGAGGCCCACCACGAGCGGCGAATCGTGACGGGCGCCAACCACGATGTCCGGCTGGCGCACGTCCGTGGCGAGAATGGTGAACGCGCCTTCCAGCATGCGGGCCAGACGGCGGATGGCCTTGAACAGGTCAGGCTTACCGGTCTCTTCGATGATCTTGTCGCTGATCTTGCCCAGCAGCTTCGCCGCGACCTCCGTATCGGTTTCGGAAACGAAATGGTAGCCTTCCGTCTGCAGGTCGAGACGCAGCTGGGACGCGTTTTCGATGATGCCGTTGTGGATGATGGCCACTTTGCCGTCACGCGAGGTGTGCGGATGCGCGTTGGTGTCGTTCGGCACGCCGTTGGTGGCCCAACGGGTGTGGCCGATGCCCACGGTGGCTTCCGGCATCGGATCGCGTTCGATGTCCTGCACCAGGTTGGCGAGACGGCCGGCCTTCTTACGCACCGCCACATGGTCCATGCCGGGCGCGGTCAACGCCACGCCGGCCGAATCATATCCACGGTATTCCAATCGCTGAAGACCCTGGAGGCAGACCTCCAAGGGTTTGCCGCACGCGGTCCGAACATTTCCTGCATATCCTACGATTCCACACATAGCTCACCAGTGTATCGGACGTATATGTCACCTGCTCACGGCAAAAACCACTTTCACACAACCCGCCAGCGGGAGAACGGTGGTGCAAGACTTCAGGCTTCTGTTTGGCACGCAATGTACTGTTTCGCCTTTGCAGCATCGTACCCGGGTACTGATTCATCGAAATACTTGCCAAACACGTCCCTGTCCTTGCTCTCGTCGCTGACAATCGCCTTGTAATCCTCCACGGTCATGGATTGCTCGGCGAGTCCGTATTGCTTCAGGCACTTGAGCAACGGCACCACGGGATCCTCGTTGTTGGGGTTGCTACTCATGTCGCCGCGCAGCATATTCATATCCGTGAAATCATTGTCCGCATCGCATTGCTTGACAATGGCATCACCGTCGGCCTCGCTCATTCCCGACGGATACGAGGTTGACATGCCGCCTTGTGAATCGACGGTGACTTCGACATTTTGCTGTTGCGCACAATCGCTGAAATGCTGGCTGAGTTCAAGGAACTCCTGGTCGGTGATCTTGCTGTCCTTGAGTATCTTCTTAGTCAAGGATTGGTGTGCGTTATCGTAGGTGCGTTTGATTTGCTGCGCGTATGGCCCGGTAAACACCGTGCCATCCTGGGCCGTGGCGCTGCTTGATGCGCCGGTAGCGGTACCGGCAGATGAATCGATATGCGTCGCTCCCCCACAACCGGACAGCAACATCAGGCAGCATGCCGCCACGCACACGAAGGTCGTCACACCGGTGTGACGATGCCGCGCGATATTCGAAGTTCCCATGTGCTCTTCTCCTTGCGAATCCTTGTCTCTTCCATTCAGCCGGCCCGCGGCAGTAGGTGCGTGCCACGCTAGTTACGACACACACCCACTACCGACGCCGGGGTGTCAGTTCGACAGATGGGTGTCATCTGGGTGCTCATGCCGGTACACATACTGCGACAGGTCACTGAGCTTGTACCCGTCGTAGCGTTCCATGCATTCCTTTGCGACCCTGTTGTCCTTCTGCGCGTTCGCCCCCGTGTACGGGACCGGTGTCAGCGCACCGTCGGTCAGATCGAAGGTGGGGAAATCGTCTTCGCTTTGAGCCTGTGCGCAGATACAATCCATGACTTTACTTTCCAACGCTGCGATGTCCTTCTCGCTGATTTTGCCGTCTTTGATGAGGTTCCGGGCGAAACCAGTCTGAAGATTGTCGTACATGTCCGCGAACCTGCGGGCGTAGGCGCCTGTGAACACGGTCCCGTCTTCGGCTTTCGCGGTGGTTTGCGACGGGCTCGGAACCGCGTCCTGACGCCCCGTACCGCACGCGACGCATGCCAGACATGCAACAATGATGCCGAAAATCGACACTATGCAGCGAACACGGACGACAATATCAGTCAGCATCGGTTGCCAATCACTTGTACACACGCCAATTCGCCGTGTAGAACTTCAGCGGTTGCCCGTGCGCGTTTGCGTATGACTTTTGATATGTTGGAGCCCACTTGCCGTAAGCTTTCTTCAGCGTTCCATCGTTTAATGAGTACGTCAGCACATGCTGCGAATACACCCCCTGTGCTGTAGCCATGGAATATGTCCAGTACACTACCCCGCGATTCCATACATCTTTTGCGTTCGCAGTACCTGCAAGCCCGGTAGCGAGCAACAACGACGCAGTAACCGCCGCCAATGCCGTTTTAGCTTTTTTCTTCATTGTGGATACTCCTTCTTGTATCTAGGTGACGCCCCGTTGACGCCATGCTTGCATTGTTTCGCGCTTGAGCAGACGATGCAAATCCTTGTCGTTAAAATTGCTACAAGGCCCAGGTTGTTGGTTATCGGTTCTTGAAATACCGGAACAAGTCACGTTCACGGGTGATCAGCATCGCCATCGAGGCTCCGGCAAGTACGCCGACGAGTGCCGCCGCCGGAATCCTGGCGAGAATGCCGACAAGCGTCGTCGGCGAGATGATGACGCCTGTTTCCATATGGGTCAACGCCCACACGGTCAACGGTGTTGTCACGATTATCGCCGAGCAGCACCACATCAATGTTTCAAGCAACATTTGCAGCCAGAGCGCGATTTTCGGCTCCCCGCAATGCATGGCTGACGCCAGTTCGAGCCGCCGAGCACGCACCGCGACATATCCTGCGAACAACGCGGCGACGAACATCACAACGGGAGCGAGCGCGCTTTGCCTCCCCCGGAATGTCTTGACGGCATCGAGCTGCGTGCCTTGTGTGCTGTTGAGCTGGCTGATCGTAGGTTGCTGCGAGGCGTCCGATGACCACGAGGATACCGTGGATTGGAGCAATGACTGCATGGCGTCAGGCACCGGCCAGGCTTTGACCAGGCATTGGTCGAAATCGTCCGCAGCTGCGGGAACTTGGCTAAGCGCCACATAGTCGTAGCTGGTTGATCTGCCGTCATCCGGGTATTGGAACACCCCGGCGACGCGCACCCTGCCGCCAGCACGCAATGCGAGCCGGTTCCCCGCCCGAGCGTGCACAGACCGCGCGGCTTGCGAAGACAGCCAGATGCCGTCGTAGTCCCGTGCAGTCAACGTCGCCCCACTGGACCGTGTCGAGGAGGCGAAGACGCCAAGCGCCCCCGTGGTGGCATCGAGCGAGGGGATGCCCGCAGATGGCAGGACGGCGGATGTGACCTTGTCGTTCCTCGACCGTAACGCGCCGGATGCGAGCACCCCGTCCACACTGGACAACCGTTCGCATGCTTCACCGCTAATCCTGCCTTTGAACTCGATGACGTACGTCGACGCGCCCGATGCGATATACCGGTCAACCTGCTGCGCTATTGACCGAATGCTGAACAGGTCGGCAGCAGACAACCCGCCGACCAACGCGGCGAGAATCAACATAAGCATGAACGCATGCGAGGTTCCGGACACGATATCCCGCCATGCTTCGTCCACGACACCACGCAGACGCATACGCCCTGTCGCAGCCGTATCCCGGTCAATGGCAGGCGCAACGGTATCTTGTTCCCGGCTCACTGGTAGTCCCTCAAATCGATGATGTCCGTGCACGCGTCGCGGGTGCGCGGATCATGTGTGGCGACCACGACAATCGCCCCTGATATCGACAACCCGTGCAAGGTTCGGTTCACGCTCGCCGCAGTCGCCAAATCAAGTTGTGCTGTCGGCTCATCCACAAGAAGCAGTCCCGCGTGGGAGGCGACCGCGCGCGCAAGCATCAGCCGCTGAGCCTCGCCACCGGACAGGTCACGGAACTGTTTGGCGGCAAGATGGTCAAGCCCGAACACGCGTAACAGTGACAAAGCGTGCTCTTCGGCTTCGTTCCTGCGTTCCCCGCGAGAAATATAGGGCAGTGCCACATGGTCGATGACCTTCCTACGCGCTACTCCATGAGGATTCTGCAATACCCAGCACACCCGACCGCATGAGACGCGTATGACCTTGCCCTGCGCTGGCTGCTGCCAGCCTGCGACAATGGACAATAGCGTGGATTTGCCCGAGCCGGAAGGACCGACCAGCGCATAAACGCGCCGGGGATACAGCGTCATGGTGATATGCCTGAACAGCCAGTCGTCCCCGTCGAAGCTGTGCCCGACATCGTCGAGCTTGACATGGGCAGACTGCTCATCACCGGAATTGTCCTGAACTGTACTGGTTCCCGCCAATCCTGCAACCGCGGGTCGTATGGACTCGAGCCGGTCTTGCCCGCTCATCGGCACGCCTTGCCTGTGCTGGCGGGAACATCGACGGAAGTCAGGGATGCGCCGGATTGCACGCTGACCATCGATTTGCCAAGCTGGGAGGCGACCACATGGACGGCGACCGGCTTGCCGCGCGAAACCACGCATGCCGAATCCGCAGAGACATCGTACATCGCCGCCGGCGGCACCGAGACCACGTTCAGCGCTTTGGCGAGCTTCCAGCGGTACGTAACGTTGATGGTGTTCGAAGCAGTGTCTTGTCCCGTGTCGCTTTGGGCCCCTCCGGTATCGGAAGCCTGCCCGGAGGCTGACGGCTGTTGGGCGGCACGGTATTCGTTGCTCGCACCGATGGCTGAGAGCAGGGAGGCGTCAGTGCTGTCCGCTGTCCGATCGGTGATGGTGAACGTCGCTCCATTGACTTCCATGACCCGATCACCTCGCAACATCGAGGAGTCATTGCGCCGGAACGTCGCACGAACCGGTTGGCTGGTAGTCGTCAGCACATCGGCTCCCTGCTCGACCTGCCCGCCATATCGGGCTTGGCACTCCTTGACAGTCACCTGCTGTTGGGGCAACCATGCAAACAACGACGTATCGATGCTCCACTGGCGCTCTTGCGTGGTTCCCTGCGTCCCGGCGGTTGTGGCAAGCGCATTGAAAGCTTTCACCGTATCCCACGTCATCACGTCCGAATCCGGAGCCGCATATCCGAGCCGTCTGAGCTCCGCATTGAGCGCCGCGATATCACCGCCCTTCATGCCACTGGTCATCGTCCGATACGGTGGTGTCCTCAGATACAGCGCGAGTTGGGGTTGTCCGTCAACGGCAATGAACGCGGAGCCTGATTCGATGCTGCTCCCGGACGCGCACTGTCTCAACTCCGTAACTACTCCCCCAACCGGAGCGGCTACGGAACCGGATTCACTGCGTTCCACCGTGACGGTGACGGAACGCTCGTCATCATATGGTTCCGATCGCACGGCGAGTGTGCCCGCGCGCGTAGCCGACTCGAACGCGGCGGGTTCGGGCTCACGGGTGAGCAGAAACCCGCCGCACACGCCGGCCGCCAGCATGACGAGCGCGAGCAGCACGGCCACGGAGACTGACACCGTGTTGCGGCCAGCGTTCCGGTTTCCACCGGTTTTTTGGTGATGCATCCGCATTCTGTGCTCCTTCGTGCAGAATCGAAACGTTGTCATTATCGGCGGGGAGGAATCCGCAGGCAAATCCTTGTCGTGCAAATACCTACACGGTCGCGATACTGGCACTCGCGCCAAACATGGCTTTGCGGCACGATTACCCGTTTTTCGTTGACTTTCCGCCGATACGGCACCTCATCTCCCAAGCAAATCATGATTGCGCATCTCACATTTTGGCGCTTTTTTGGAATATCCTGCGGAACGGTTTCCGTGAAACCCATCGTTTGACGCCAATCCGGCGGCGCCGACACAGAGCTATGCTGGTGTATGAATACCGTATTCGAACAAGCACAGAGCCAGGCACCATCATGAGCCAACAGCAGACACCATCCGCGACCGGCAGCGACCAGACGACGGGCACCGTGCAGGTCGTGCTCGTCGACAACGACATCCTGGCGCTGAAGATGCTGCGCGAGATCATGTCCGCGTGGCCGCGCGTCGCCATCACCTGGACCGAACATAACGGCTCGGACGCCTTCGACCACTACCGACAATGCGAATCCGGCATCCGCGATCTGCCGGACCTGTTCATCACCGACATCTCGATGCGCGGCCTGTCGGGCGTCGATATGAGCCGAGCCATCCGCTACACCAACGGCACGATGCCGATACTCGGCATCACTTCATACGAGCCGACCCAGTTCTACCATGATGCCGCCGACGCCGGCATGCAGGCGGTTATCGGCAAGAACGAGCTGTCGGCCCTTAAAAGCATCATCATGGAGGTCGCGGACACCGGCGCTCTCGCCGTCCGACCGCCCTTCGAGGTACCGGGGCGGGCGCATCTGCGCATCCGGCAGGAAGGCCTGCCGTACATCCTCTCGCTGAGTCAGCAGGAAAAGCAGGTGCTCACCATGTGTTCGCACGGATATAGCAACGCCGATATCGCGCAGGTGCTCGACGTTAGCCCGTCGACCATCAACACCTACATCACACGCGCGTCGCGCAAGATGGGCGTGGCCAGCAAACGGGAGGCAGTGGCGTTATGGACGAAAACCATCGGACTGTAGGCGGCTCGCCAATGGCGAACATCAAGACCATGATCGCGCCCCGGACCACGCAGCGGCTGCATCACCATAAGATGCATATCGCCCTATGCCTGGTGGCCACGATACTCATGGCCGCAGTACTGACGTTCCTCCCCGCAACGACACCCACACAGTGGATCATCTGCATCATCGCCTGCTGCTGCCCGCTGGGCATCGCCTTCGCACCGGTACCGATGTCCGTCATCTCATTCGCCGTGGTACTGCTACTGATGTTCACCCCCGGGATATCGCTATCGGATGCCGGCTCCATCATTCACATGCTCACACCGCTGGCCATAGGCACGCTCGCGTATTCGACACCCACCCAATGGTCGATCTGGGGTCTTGTCACTTCGATCGTCACCTTGCTGCTGGCTTTCGACCCCCGCGAAGCGCTCTCGCAGGGGGACGCGCTCTCCTTCTTCGTGCTGCTCGCCTTGTACATCGTCACGTATGCGATGTGCGCGTCCATCCGCACCATCGCCATCGACGATCGGCAACGGCACCGCGACGCCGAGCTGGAGCTGTTGCAAACACAGCAGGCACATCAGCGGGAAGTCACCAGATTCGCGCAAATGACCCATGACGCGGTCACGGCAAGCCTGTCGAGTATATTCCTGCTCGCGCAACAGCATATTGACACGTTGGACACGGCCGGCAAGACGGCGGATGCGTCAGACGAGGATTGGCGGACCGTCCGGCAGCTCAGCGAGAGCGCCCTTGCCAGTATCCGCTCGGTCATCAGGACCATGAACGCCTCGGACGAACGCCCTGAGGATCATCTGGATGGCGCTTTACACAACCTTCCGCTACCGCAGCGCATCGGCATCGCGATCGAGCAGGGGCAGCATCTGCTGGTCCCGCACCATATGCATGTCGATGTGCATACGTCAGGGCAGATATCATCTCCCGCCTGCACACGGTCAGGCGACGAGGCGGTGACCCTCATCGGGGAGATCTTCACGAATCTGCTGCGGCACGCGTCCCCTGACAGCGCGCCCATGCTCACCATCAGCTACGATGACGACAACATGTCGCTCATGCAGACGAACGCGCTGACGCACAAGAACACGCGCAGACACGGCACAGGCCGGCAATCGCCTGAAGCCTCGCAAGGCCCGGCCGCGAGCGGTGACGCCCTGCCGCGATCACAGAGCGGACTGCTCCTCCACCGTGGCGTCATCGAGTCGCTGGGCGGCGAACTGCGCTTCAACAGCGAAGACGAGACGTGGACGCTCTACGCGCGTATCCCCCTGCACCCCAACGTCTAACCCCAAAGCCTAGGCACAGTAGGCTGCTCGGGCACAGCAAGGCCGCTGCGCCCGAGCGTCGTTCAAAATGCTCCTGTCAGGCGACGCACCATGGAAGCCACTTGGGGCATGTCCCCAACAAGACGCTGATACTTGCGGGAGCCGGCGTCGCAAGCGCATCATCATACCGGGCACCGGTGATTCCCGTGGACAGCCCGCAGACACCGACGGCGATGGCAAGGCACATCGCCAATGCCGCACGACTGTCATGGTTGCGGATTGCAACCCCACGAACGATTCGCATCATCAACACCACCTGTTCGTTCATCTTGACACGTGTCACAGCACGTGCTGCAGGAAGTCCTTGAAGCGCGGCTCGCTCGGATGGTCGATGATTTCCGGACCGCCTTGTTCGACGACCACACCACCGTCCATGAAGACGATCTGGTCGGCGACCTCGCGCGCGAAACCGATCTCATGGGTGACGACCACCATGGTCATGCCTTCCTTGGCGAGGTCGAGCATGACGTTGAGCACTTCGCCGACCAGTTCCGGATCAAGCGCGGATGTCGGCTCGTCAAACAGCATGATCTCCGGCTTCATGGCAAGCGCGCGTGCGATGGCCACGCGCTGCTGCTGACCGCCGGAAAGCTGCGCCGGATAATAATCGAGGCGCTCCCCCATGCCGACGCGGTTCAGCTCCTCGATGGCGAGCTTGCGAGCTTCCTTCTTGTCCATGTGCTTGACGTGGACCGGAGCCTCCATGACGTTTTCAAGAGCCGTCATGTGCGGGAACAGGTTGAAGCGCTGGAACACCATGCCCAGTTTGGAACGCTGTTCGGCCACTTCCTTGTCGTTCAGGGTCTGCAGCACGCGTTCGCCGCCCTTGTCGACGTATTTGTAGCCGATCATCTCGCCGTCGACGTCGATTTCGCCGCCGGTCAGGGTCTCCAGCTGGTTGATCAGACGCAGGAACGTGGATTTGCCGGAGCCGGACGGACCGAGGATCACGGTGACGGTTCCGGGCATAACGGTCATGTCGATGCCTTTGAGCACATGCAGATTGCCGAAGGCCTTATGAACCTGCGTCGCCTTGACTGCAGGAACGATTTCGTTGGTTGTGATTTCGCTCATGGTCATTCCCCTCACGCGGTCATTCCCGCGAACGTGGCTTCGTTCTGCTTGTCGATGTCATCCTTGGGCTCGCCGAAGGTCTTGCCTGGCAACGGCGTGCGCTTGCCGCGGGCGCCGGCCGGACGGGCGTCGAAGCCCTTGCCGAAGTGCTTTTCAAGTCGCGACTGGATGACCATCAGGATGGACGTGATGACCAGATACCAGATGCAGGCCACGATCAGCAGCGGAATCGGCTTGTACAGACGGGTCGCGATCGCCGTGGTGGCGAACTGCAGTTCCAGCGTGAACGGCACGGCGTTGACGAGCGACGTGGTCTTCAGCATGCCGATGAACTCGTTGCCGGTCGGCGGGATGATGATGCGCATGGCCTGCGGCAGCACGATGCGACGCATGATGAGCGTGCGCTTCATGCCGAGGGCCTTTGCGGCTTCCGTCTGCCCCGGATCGACGGCCTCGAGGCCGGCGCGCACGATTTCGGCTAGGTAGGCGGCTTCGTTCAGGGCCAGGCCCAGCCATGCGGCGTTGAACGCGGTGATGACAGACTGGGAGTCAATGCTCCAGAATTCGATTGAGGTGAACGGGACGCCCACGCCGATGCGCGGCACCAGCACCGCGAACAGACCCCAGAAGACCAGCTGCGTGTACACAGGGGTTCCGCGGAAGAACCAGATGTAGAACCAGCTCACGCCGCGCAGCACCGGGTTGATGGATTTGCGCATGACCGCCAGAATGACCGCCAGAATGATGGCGATGACCATCGAGATGACGGTCAGCAGCAGCGTGTACTTGATGCCTTCCAGTACGTTCTCGTTGAACAGGTATTTCCAGACCACATTCCATTCGAAACGCGGATTGGTGACCAAAGCCTGCACCAGCATCGCGGCGAAGAGCGCGACGATGATGGCCGCCACGATCGGACCCGTACGCTTGACAGGCAAGGCTTTAATGCGATTGGGAATATCGAGGCCGTCGCCGTCGACTTGTTTCTTCGCCATGATGCTGTTTCCTTTTTCTATCTATCTGATGAGATCAGTTGAGGTCGGTCGGATTGATCTCAGCCTTGTCGAGAGCGCCGGATTCGACGCCCCAATGCTTCAGGATCTTCATGTACGTGCCGTCATCCATCAGCTTCTGCACGGCCTTCTGCACAGCTTCGTCGAGCTGCTCGTCGCCCTTCTTGATGGCGATGCCCTGCTTGGCCACGCCTTCGACGTCACCAAGCGCCTCAAGCTGGCCGTTGGTCTGCGAAATCGCATAGCCGGCGACCGGCGAATCGGCGTAGAACACATCGGCCTTACCGGTGGCCACAGCGGTGGCGGCTTCGGCCTGGCGCTTGTAGGACATCACTTCGGCCTTCTTGTCGGCCTTGCAGCCCTTGGCGATCTTGTTGGCCTCGTCCTCCTGGACGGTGCCGGTCTGCACTGCGATCTTCGCGCCGCACATGTCGGAGGTGTCGAGCTTCTTCGGGTTGCCCTTCTGCACGGCCCACGTGGAGCCGGCGCGGTAGTAGCTCACGAAGTCGACGGACTGCAGACGCTCTTCGGTGATGGTCATGGCGGTGATGCCCAGATCGTACTTGGAGCCGATGGACGGGACGATGGTGTCGAACATGGAGGAGACGATCTTCGGCTTCAGGCCCAGCGTCTGGGCGATGGCCTTGGACATGTCCACATCGTAGCCGACCGGCGTCTTGCCGTCTTCGGCGTAGAATTCGGCCGGAGCATAGGACAGTTCCATGCCGACGGACAGCTCGCCGTCCTTGACGGTCTTCGCGGAGGCGGCCAGCTTGGCCAGCTCGTCATCCTTCTTGATGGTGCTCACATCGTAACCAACGGTGGTGTTCTTCGCCTTCGAGTCGCTTTTGGCGTCACCGGAATCCGTGGTGCCGCATGCGGCGACGGAGAACATCATGGCCGCGCTCAGCGCGAGAGCGGCAAACGATTTGAATTTCAACGACATAGTGGGTTCTCCTTCTATTCTCTTCCCATCCACTGAACGGTAATCGTCCATTTGCCAATCAGACGTCCAGTATTCCAAAGGCACACGATAAAACCGCAATGCTACGCCGACGTTAATCGGCAAAAAGCGTAGGGGCATCGATCTATATACGTCCGATGCCCCTACGCCCGCAGCGTCAGTGCGCCGATCAGCCCAAATCGGTCGGGTTGATCTCGGCCTTGTCGACGGCGCCAGATTCGACGCCCCAATGCTTGAGGATCTTCATGTACGTGCCGTCATCCATCAGCTTCTGCATGGCCGCCTGCACCGCCTTGGCCGTGTCGGAATCACCCTTCTTGATGGCCACGGCCTCCTTGGTCACGCCGACGTCCTCACCGAGGGCCTCAAGCTGGTCGTCGGTCTGGGAGATCGCATAACCCGCGACCGGCGAATCGGCGTAGAACACGTCGGCCTTGCCGGTGACGACGTTGGTGGTCACATCGGTCTGCAGCTTGTTGGACAGGATCTGGATGTCAAGCTTGTTGTCCGCCTTGCACTGTTCGGCGCCCTTGTTGACTTCCTCCTCCTGTGTGGTGCCGGTCTGCACCGCGATCTTCAATCCGCACAGGTCGGACGTGTCGATCTTGCCTGGGTTGCCCTTCTTGACCACCCACGTGGAACCGGCCTTGAACATGCTGACGAAGTCGACGGCCTTCATGCGTTCCGGGGTAATGGTGAACGACGAGACGCCGATATCGTACTTCGAACCGATTGATGGAATGATCGAATCGAAATTCGACGTCTGCGGATCCGCCTCGAGGCCGAACGTTTTCGCCAACGCCTTGACGATGTCCACGTCGAAGCCGACCGGCGTCTTGCCGTCCGCGGCCAGGAACTCGGCCGGCGCGTACGACGTATCCATGCCGACGGTCAGCTTGCCGTCCTTGGTGACGGAGGACGGCAGCATCTTGGCGATCTTCTCGTCCTTCTTCACGCCGGACACGTCGTAACCGGTGGTCGACGACGAATTCGAATCGACGGAAGCTTGGGAATCCGTTTTGTCGGAGGTTCCGCAGGCTCCCATCGAGACGACCATCGCCGCGCTCAACGCGAGCGCCGCCCAACCTTTCAGGTTCCTCATCATGGCAAGTCCTCTCTTCAATCCAGCCAAATCAACCAGCCAAACGTGGCTATGGCATAACCTAAGAGCGGATTGCTACGAGCGTATTAACGGACGCAAAAGTTCCGAAACATTCACTCGTTGGTGCCGGGGGTGTTGATCTCCGGCTTGCTGATGGCACCGTCCTGAACACCCCAGTACTTGAGGATCTTCATGTAGGTGCCGTCGTCGATGAGCTTCTGCAGGGCCTTCTGCAGGGCCTCGTCCATCTGCTGGTCGCCCTTCTTGACGACGATGCCTTCCGGGGCGATGCCTTCGGTCTTGCCAAGCGTTTCGAGTTCGCCGTCGGTCTGCGCGATCGCGTAGCCGGCGACCGGCGAATCGGCGTAGAACACGTCGGCCTTGCCGGTGACGACGTTGGTGGTCACATCGGTCTGCAGCTTGCTGGAGATGACGTCCATCTCCGCCTTGCCGTCGGCCTTGCATTGCTTGGCCATCTTGTTGGCGGCGGTCTCCTGCATGGTGGCGGTCTGCACGGCCACCTTCTTGCCGCACAGATCGGACGTGTCGACCTTGTTCGGGTTGCCCTTCTTCACGGCCCATGCGGAGCCGGCGTTGAAGTGGCTGACGAAGTCGACCGCCTCGAGGCGTTCCTTGGTGACGGTGAACGACGAGATGCCGATGTCGTACTTGGCGCCGACGGCCGGAATAATCGAATCGAAGTTCGCGGTTTCCGGATCGGCCTCAAGACCGAACACTCCGGCCAGCGCCTTGGCGATGTCCACGTCGAAGCCGACCGGCGTCTTGCCGTCCGCGGCCAGGAATTCGGCCGGCGCGTACGACGTATCCATGCCGATGGTGAGCTTGCCGTCCTTGGTCACATAATCCGGCAGCATTTTGGCGATCGCGTCGTCCTTCTTCACGCCGGAAACATCGTAACCGGTCAGTTCGCTGGACTTCGAACTGGATTTCGACGCCGAGGCGTCGCTGTCGTCGCTGGTGCCGCATGCCGCGCCGGTGGCGAGCATGGCCACGCTCAACATGAACGCGGCGGCGGTTTTCAGGGCTTTTCCTGCTTGCATGTTCCCTCTCCTATGGATTCATATCGGCCTGTTCAGCCGAACCGTATCCTAGCGTAAAGAGGGTGTGTTACAAAAATTTTCCTGAATCGGCGTTCTTTCACTATGTGAAACCGGAATTTTTCCGATTTATCGCACCTGCTTGTTGGCGTATCGCATGGCTCGCAGCGCCTCACGCTTGTCCTGCTCCTCGCGAAGCGACTGGCGCTTGTCGAATTCCTTCTTGCCTCGGGCGAGCGCGATCTCGACCTTGACACGGCCGTCTTTGAAATACAGGCTCAGCGGAATGATGGTGAATCCCTTGGCCTGGGTTTGGCGGGCCAGCTTGTCGATCTGCGCCGCATGCAGCAGCAGCTTGCGCTTGCGTTTGGGTGCGTGGTTGTTCCACGTGCCGTTGAGATATTCGGGAATGTTGGCTCCCTCAAGCCACATCTCCCCACGACGGTCGATGGTGATGAACGATTCGGCCAGCGACGCCCGTCCTTCACGAAGCGACTTCACTTCGGTGCCGGTCAACACGAGACCGGCCTCATACTTGTCTTCGATGGCGTAGTCGTGACGCGCCTTCTTGTTCTGCGCGATCGGTTTGGTTCCCTGTTCCTTGGCCATGTCGGACCTCCTTCCCGGTTCTTTCGATCAGTGTATGCAACGCGACTCCGTCGACCATATCACGAAAGCGCGTCGCCCGACGATGCGGACGGCGCGCTTGCCGTGGTTTCATGTCTGGAACGGAACCGTCAGTAGTGGACGTACTGGTAGGCTCCGGCGTTGGAGATCGTCTCCCAAGCCGGGAACGTCGCGAAGCCGGTGCCGCCTTCGGAGATCAGGACCGAACCGTCGGCGTTCACGCGTTCCACGACGGCCACGTGGCCGTACTGCCAGTCGGCGGTCCAATGTCCGCCTACGCTTTGGCCGCGCGCGAACACCATCGCCGCGCCGACATGCGGGGTGTTGTTCACCAGGTATCCGAGTCCACGAGCGGTATTGGCCCAATCGGCGCCGTTGCCCATGTAGGAGCCGACCGGAAGGCTCAGCTGGGAACGCCTCAGGTATGCCCACAGCGTGCACTGGCGGGACGGATACGCGGCACCGCCGACCGTGTTGCCGGTGTTGTGTCCGTAGCAGTATCCGGAACCGGCCGGGCAATTGCCGGGCACCGCATAGTTCATGCCGCTGGCGCCGCCGGAATTGTTGTTATTGGGCGTCGGAGCCGGCGCAGGTGCAGGCGCGGGAGCGGGAGCGGGATTGTAGTTCGTGTTGTTGTTCGGACGCGACTGCTGCTGGTTGTTATTGGGGTTGACAGCGGCGTTGTTGGAATTGTTGTACTGGTTGTTCCATGAATCGATCTGCGATTTCATGGCGACGATGTCCGCCGCTTCCTTGGCGCTCTGCGTTGTCAGCTGGCTCTTCTGCGATTCGAGCTTCTCACGTTTCGCCGTGCCCTCGTCACGCAGCTTCTGCAGGGCGGTCTGCTTGGCGCTGGCCTCGCTTGCCGCCTGCTGGGCGCTTGCCGCCTGCTGGTCGGCCTGCTCCTTGAGCTGGGTGATCTTCTGTTCGATGGCGCCCAGACGGTCCTTACGGTTCATCGACGTGTTCAGCTCGTTCGCCGCGTCGGTTGCCGCGTTGGATTCGCTTCGCGTGACCGCGGCCTGCGACTGCATCTTGTTGACGAAATCGTCGGCGGTCGTCGAATCGGTGACAAAATCCAGCACATCCGACGTACTGGAGCCGTGGAAGCTTTCGCGGGCGAGCTGCGCGACGGCGGCCTTGGCGTCATCATAGTCGGAGCCGGTCTGCTTGATCTGCTCCTCAAGGTTCGCCTTGTCCTGCTGGGCCGCTTGCAACCGCTGCGTGGTCGCTTCCGCCAGGCTCTGCGCCTGTTCTGCCGCCTGCTGGGCAGATTCCGCGGCCTCGACCGCCGCAGGAATCTGGCTGTCGTTCAAATCGGCCAACTGCAGAATCGTGTCGGCGAGATCGCTGCTCACGCCGACAAGCTGCGACTTCAGCTTGGCGTGGTTCGACACCTTCGCCTGGTATTCCGACATGCTCACGGCATGCGCCTGCGGAGCCGGCGCGGCGACGACCGCGACGCCGCCGGCGCAGAACATAGCCGAAGCAAGCATCAGTCCAACGATGGGCCGCACCTGTCTCGTCATTTTCCTAGACATGTATTCCCTTCCCGAAATCCACCTATTTCGACATTGTATCCAGCAAACTTCAAATATGCTGAACATCTCGTTCAGCACTCCGCCGGTTTATGCCTTCAGGTACTTCCTCAGCGAGATGCTGGACGCGACGATCGACAGCACGACGGCTCCCACCACAAGGGCCGGTGCAAGCAGCCATACCGTCTTCTGGTTGATCAGAGGCATCCACTGCACGCTCTTCGACAGCCAATCCGTGATGAACAGCTTCACCATGGCGCTCAACGTTCCGCAGGCGAGCAGCGAACCAATCAGCGACGCGAACACGCCTTCCAACACGAACGGCAGGCGGATGGTCCAGTTCGAGGCTCCCACCAGTCGCATGATCTCGGTCTCGTTCTTACGCGAGGCGGCACTCATGCGAATCGTCGTGCCGGTCAGCATGATGGCCACCAGGATCATCACGCCGGCGAGCGCCACGGTGACCGCCGTCGCACGGTTCAGCACCGAGAAGACCGGGTCGAAGATCTTGCGTTGATCCTGCACTTCCTCGACACCGGTGCGGCCGCTCAACACTTCGGATACCACTTGGTATTTGGTCGGGTCCTTCAGTTTCAGACGCAGCGACCCCTGCATGTCGGCGGCGGTGAGCACGCGTCCTTGGTATTCGCCGTTCGGATACTGCTTGAGGAAGGTGTTCTTGTAGAAGTCCTCACGGCTCACATATGTGATTTTGGAGACGATGTTGCCGGCTTCCTCGTTGATCACGTTCTCCAGATCGACGATCTCCTGGTTGGAAGGCGCCTTGCCCGACGAGCAGGACGCCGCCTGGCTGGCACCGTCCGGGCACAGCCATACGACCACTTCGACCTTGTCGTACCATTCGCCCTTCGCGGCGGTGATCTGTGCCTGCATCAGGCCGGACACGCCGATGAACAGGAAGGAGATGAATGTGACCAGCATGACGGAGATGATCATTGAAACATTGCGCTTGAGGCTGTTCCATGTTTCGGAAAGGATGAAACGAAAACGCATCAGTCGTGCTCCTTGGTGTCCTCAGGGTTTTCATCGGACGGTGCCGGCGGGACGGGCGGTTCGGGCGGTGTCGGAGGCTCGGTTTGGGTCGGTGGAACGGGCGGTGCAGGCGGAGCGGACAGCGCCGATACTTCGTCGGCACCAGTCTCGGAGGCATCATTTTCAGCGGAGGTCTTGGCCTGTTCGTTCCGTTCGGTTTGCTCGGCCTGTTCCTGGTCGGCCATCTGTTCGAGGCTCAGTCCCTTGCCCCAGGTCAAGGTGGTCTCCACTGACGCGAAGGCCTCGCCGTAACGGCCGGTGCGTCCGGAATGCACGGATTTGGCAAGACGGGCGATGCCGTCGTTCCCCTGTCCGTCATGGACGGCAGCGGCGACCACATCCACGGCGTTCACCACGGTTTCGGCGCGCGTCGCGCCTTCCACGTCGACGGTGTCGTCAGGAGCGTTCGTTGAATCGATGGCGTTCTGTCGACGGTATTTCGCGTTCGGGTCGGAAGTGCCCAATGCCTGGTGCGATTTCGACTCGACTTCGGCGTCCGGGAAATACAGCGCGGAATCGTAGGATCCCTGCTGCTCGTCGCGCACGATCTTGCCGGTGTGCAATTCGACCACGCGTTTGCGCATGGAGTTGACGATCTCCTCGTTGTGTGTGGCCATGACGATGGTGGTGCCGGTACGGTTGATGGCGTCCAACACTTCCATGATGCCCAGCGACGTGGTCGGGTCGAGGTTGCCCGTAGGCTCGTCGGCGAGCAGGATCTGAGGATGGTTCACATACGCCCTTGCGATGGCGACGCGTTGCGCTTCGCCGCCGGACAGCTCATGGGGGTAGTTGTTTTCCTTGCCTGTGAGCCCCACCGTCTGCAGTACTTTGGGCACCAGCGATTTGATGGTGGAACGGCTTGTGCCGATCACTTCAAGTGCGAAGGCGACGTTCTCCCATACCGTCTTGTTGTTGAGCAGCTTGTAATCCTGGAAGATAAAGCCGATCTGCCGGCGATAATGCGGCACCTGCCGTGCGGACAGGCGTCGCAGATCGTTGCCGGCGACGCGGATCTCGCCATCCGTGGCTTCCTCCTCGCGAAGCAGCAGGCTCAGCAAGGTGGTCTTGCCGGAACCGGACGCGCCCACAAGAAAGACGAAATCACCTCGATCGATGTCAAGATTGATGTCATCCAATGCGGGACGCGTGCCCTTTGGATAGACTTTGCTCACATGTTCAAGCGAGATCAGCGCCATCGTGTTTTCCCTCCGCCTATCGCTTAGGCTTCTTGTTCCTCGGCTGCCGCGCGACGCTGTTCGTGACGCCAGCGGATGCCGGCTTCGATGAACTCGTCGATGTCGCCGTCGAAGACAGCCTGGGTCTGCGAGGTCTCATACCCCGTGCGCAGGTCCTTGACCATCTGGTACGGATGCAGCACATACGAGCGCATCTGGTCGCCCCAGCTGGCCTTGATGTCTCCGGCGAGCTCCTTCTTCTTCTTGGCTTCCTCCTCGTGGCGCAGCACCAGCAGTCGGGACTGCAGCACGGCCATGGCGGCGGCGCGGTTCTGAATCTGAGAGCGTTCGTCCTGCATGGTCACCACGATGCCGGTCGGGATGTGGGTGATGCGCACCGCGGAATACGTGGTGTTCACGCCCTGTCCGCCAGGACCGGACGAGCAGTAGGTGTCGACGCGGATTTCGGAATCCGGCACGTCGATGTGATCGGTCGCTTCGACCAGCGGAACCACTTCCACGGCGGCGAAGCTGGTCTGACGGCGGCCCTGGTTGTCGAACGGGGAGATACGCACCAGACGGTGGGTGCCACCCTCCACGCTCAGTCGCCCGTATGCGTACGGGGCGTCCACCTGGAACGTGGCCGACTTGATGCCGGCTTCTTCCGCGTAGGAGGTGTCCATGACCTTGGCCTTGTATCCGTTGCGTTCCGCCCAACGCAGGTACATGCGCAGCAGCATCTGCGCGAAATCGGCCGCATCCACGCCGCCGGCGCCGGAACGGATCGTCACCACGGCGGAACGTTCGTCGTATTCGCCGTCAAGCAGCGTCTGGATCTCCATATCGTCGAGATCCTTTTGGATGCTTTCGACTTCGGCCTTCGCCTCGGCCAACGTGTCGGCGTCCTCTTCCTCCTGGCCAAGCTCGACCAGGGTCTCCACGTCCTCGATGCGCTGGTCGGCGGATGCCAGACGCTTGAGCTGCGACTGCACCGCAGACAGCTTGCTGGTCACTTTCTGTGCGTTTTCCGGATCGTCCCACAATCCGGGTTCGGCCGCTTTCACTTCAAGGTCCTTGGCCTCGGCGGTCAGTCGATCGACGTCGAGGGCCTTGGAAATGGACTCGTATTTGGCGCGCGCTTCGCTGATCGCCTCGGAGTAATCAAATTCTGCCATCGTTTACACCATACATTTCTGTTACGTTCCTGACTATTCTGACATGGAGCCGTCCACGGCTCCCGCACAATCCATAAGGTTTTTCCACGTGCCCACATCCATTTCCCACATGGACGGACCGCGAACCTGTCCGCACGCATACGGGAAACCGGGGCCCGTTTCGGATCATACGGACCCGAAGGCGTCAAAGCCCCGCGTAGATCGCAGGAATGACCAGACTCAGCAGCATCGCCGCGGCGATGACGATGCACACCGTGCGCACCATGGTGCGGCGACGGCGTTCTCGCTGCTCGCGTTCGTCCCTGTAGTCACTCATACGCGCCACTATACCGGCTCGCCCCTACTTAGCGTTTCTTGCGAAACGCCTCGAAAATCACTTGTGGTAAGGTTCTCCGGCGTTGATTTTGTATGCGCGATAGATCTGCTCCAGCAGAATCACCCGCATCAGCTGGTGCGGGAACGTCATTTTGGAAAAGCTCAGCAGGTAGTCGGCTCGTTTGAGGATCGCGGGGTCGAGTCCCAATGAGCCGCCGATGATGAGCTGGATATGGCTGGTGCCGTGGAGTCCGAGGTCGTTGATTTTCGCGGCGAGCTGTTCGCTGGTGAGCTGCTTGCCTTCGATGGCGAGGGCGATGACGAACGCATCGTCACGAATATGTTTGGCGATGCGTTCGCCCTCTTTGGCCTTGATCTGCCGTTCGAGTCCGTCGCTGGCATGCTCCGGTGTCTTCTCGTCGGCCACTTCGACGATGTCGAGCTTGCAATACCGGCCCAGTCGTTTCGAATATTCCGCGATGGCGTCGCGCAGATACTTCTCTTTGACCTTGCCGACGGTGATCAGTGTGATTTTCACGAGTTTCCTCTTGCGGAGAGCGCGGATGACGCTCTCCGCCATTCCGTTTTCAGTTCTTGTGGAGTTTTTCGTTGAGCTCGATGCCGGTCTTGCGGTAGCGCGCCTCGATGCGGCCGGACACGGAGTTGCGGATGAACAGGATGTTGTCCTTGCCGGACAGTTCGGCGCCCTTGACGGTTTCGAGCGGTTCGCCGGCGGCGACCTTGGCCTTGTCGTAGATGGTGACCTTGGTGCCGGCGGTGACGTACAGGCCCGCTTCGACCACGCAGTTGTCTCCCAGGGAGATGCCGATGCCGGCGTTCGCGCCGAGCAGGGAGTGCTCGCCGATGGAGTTCTTGAGCTTGCCGCCGCCGGACAGGGTGCCCATGATGGACGCGCCGCCGCCGATGTCGGAGCCGTTGCCGACCACGACGCCCTGCGAGACGCGGCCTTCGACCATGGAGACGCCGAGGGTGCCCGCATTGAAGTTCACGAAGCCGGCGTGCATGACGGTGGTGCCTTCGGACAGGTGCGCGCCCAGTCGCACGCGGTCGGCGTCGCCGATGCGCACGCCGGTCGGCACGACGTAGTCGACCATGCGGGGGAACTTGTCAATCGACAGCACGTTCACATCGACGTGCGGCGCCAACACGGCTCCGGACTGTCGGGTGGCGGCCATCACGTCAAGCTTGCGCAAAGCGAAATCATCGACGGCGAACGGACCGTAGTTGGTCCACACCACGTTGTTGAGCTTGGCGAAGATGCCGTCGAGATTCAACGTGTTCGGCTTGGCCAGACGCATGCTCAGCAGGTGCAGACGCAGATAGGCGTCGGCGGCGTCCTCGATCGGCTCGTCCAGCTTGGACACGGTGAACACGGGCATGCGGCGCACGCCACGCGCGTCGCCCTCGTCATGCGCGATGGCGCCGAAGTTGTGATTCGGACGCGAGGTTTCAGCCGGAGCCTCGCCCAACGTGAGTTCCGGATACCACACGTCAAGGGTGTTGCCGGCCGCATCGATGCTTGCCAGACCCCAACCCCATGCGGTGCGCTGTTCAGTCATGTGTACGCTCCTTTGACCATGCCGGAGCCGTAGACCGGTTCCAGCGATTCGTTAGGTTCTTTCGTTCCTTGAAACACTGTAGCGGCAAGCCATGGCAGGCGCATGCGCACGTCCGAAACCGGAGCCGCGTGTCAATATCGTTCAGTGGCGCTGGTCCATCGGCACGTAATCGCGTTCCGTGTAGCCGGTGTACACCTGGCGCGGACGGCCGATCTTCGTGTTCGGATCGGCGAGCATCTCACGGTACTGCGCGATCCAGCCGGGGATGCGGCCCAACGCGAACAGCGTGGTGAACATGGACGGATCGAAGCCGATCGCACGGTAGATCAGTCCCGTGTAGAAGTCGACGTTCGGATACAGATGACGAGACACGAAGTAATCGTCGCTCAATGCGATCTGCTCCAGTTCGGTGGCCACGTCGAACAGCGCGCGCTCGTCCGCCGGCAGCTTCAGCGTGTCGGCGCGTTCCATGATCTTCTGCAGATAGGTCTTGGCGATCGCCGCGCGCGGATCGTACGACTTGTACACGCGGTGGCCGAGGCCGGAGATGCGATGCCCGTTGGCCTTCGCGTCCTCCACGAATTCCTTGACGGTTTTGCCGGAGTCTCGGATGGCCTTGAGCTGGCGGAGCACCGCCTCGTTGGCGCCGCCGTGCAGCGGGCCGGACAGCGCGTTGATGCCGGCCGCGACCGCGGAATACAGGTTGGCGTGCGCCGAACCGGCGATGCGCACCACGGACGTGGAGCAGTTCTGCTCGTGGTCGGCATGGATGATGAGCAGACGGCCAAGCGCGTGCACGTACAGAGGATCGGATTCGAACGGCTCATACGGCACGGCGAAGCACATGCGCAGGAAATCGTCAACATAGCCGCGCGAGTAGTCCGGGTACAGCATCGGCTCATCGCGACGGCGGCGGAAGATGTAGCTGACGATGGTGCGCGCCTTGGCCATGATGATGGTCGCCGCTTCGTCCAGCTGGTCGGAATCATTGATGTCCGTGGTGTCCGGGTAGAACGTGGCGAGCGCGTTGACCGCGGATGCCATCACACTCATCGGATGCGCGGTGCGCGGGAAGGAGCCCATGAACGTACGGAAGTCCTCCCCCACCATCGTGCGGTGGTTGATGTCGGAGATGAAACGGTCGTACTGGTCCTTGTTCGGCAGTTCGCCGTGACGCAGCAGCCAAGCGACTTCAAGGAAGTCGGACTGCTCGCACAGCTGCTCGATCGGATAGCCACGATAGCGCAGAATCGAGTTCTTGCCGTCGATGTACGTGATTTTCGATTCGCATTGCGCGGTGGTGAGGAAACCGGGGTCGAGTGTGACCCAGCCATCATTGCGCAGCGTGGACACCACGATGCCGTCCGCGCCCGCCGTGGCTTCGACCACCGGCAGGGTGAAGTCCTTGGATTCCACACTCAGATTGGCTGTGGCCATACTCGTTCGCTCCTTACCAGTTCAAAAAGTACCGCCCACTATATGGCATGCGCGTTTCGATATGTGGGTTCCGTCTCAAAACGGGCATGAAAAAACGGGCTGTGCGTAATCGCACAAGCCCGTTTTCATAAGGTTTTGGACTAGTCGCGGACGGTGAGGATCACCGGACCGTTTTCGGTGATGGCGATGGTGTGCTCGCTGTGTGCGCCACGGGAGCCGTCCTCGCTCTTCAGCGTCCAGCCGTCCTTCGGATCCTGGTAGATCTCGTCGGTGGTCTTGAGGAACCACGGTTCGATGGCGATGACCAGGCCCGGACGCAGCTTGTAGCCGTGATGCGCCTTGCCGTCGTTCGGCACGTGCGGATCGCCGTGCATGATATGGCCGACGCCGTGTCCGCCGAACTCCAGGTTGATCGGATAGCCGTATTCGCGTGCCACGTCGCCGACGGCGCAGGAGACGTCGCCCAGACGATTGCCCGGCTGAGCGGCTTCGATGCCGGCCGCCAAAGCCTCTTCGGTGCACTTGATCAGGCGCAGGTCGTCGGGATGCTGCGTGCCGACGCAGAAGCTGATGGCGGAATCCGCGACCCATCCGTCGACGTTGATCGCCAGATCGAGGCTGACCAGATCGCCGTCCTTCAGGTTGTAGTCGTACGGAACGCCGTGCAGCACGGCGTCGTTCACGGACGTGCAGATGTAGTGCGCGAACGGACCGGTGCCGAAATCAGGCGCATAGTCGACGTAGCAGGACGAGGCGCCCTTGCGGTCCACGATGCGCTTGTGGACGAATTCGTCGATTTCCAACAGATTGGTGCCGACCTTGGTGAATTCCTTCAGGTCGCGTAGGATGCCGCCGACGAAGCGGCCTGCGGGCTTCATCGCTTCAATCTCTTTAGGGGTTTTCAGTTCGATCATGCCTTCAACCCTACTTCGCGGGCCATACACCGGCGAACGATGTTCTCCTTTCTGTATTCCACCTTGCGTTCCACCCGAATATTCGATTCGAATACACGATGTTGTCACCAAAGATGGATAGTGTGAAGCCATGAACAACACTTCGAATTCTTTGGTTTCGGGTATCGATCCGGCATCGTTCTCCGCCGTGACCGGCCCGTCTCAGGACTTGTTCCGCTTCGTCAACGGCCCGTGGGTCGACATGTACCGTCTTCCCGACGACCGTTCCCGGTATGGTTCCTTCGACAAGCTCGCCGAGGATGCGGAAAACCAGATCCGCGACATCCTTGAAGAGGATGATTGCCCAGCCGTCAAGTCGCGCGCTTTGTACCATAGTTTCCTTGACGTCGATGCCATCGACGCGGCCGGACTCGCCGCCATCGAAGACCAGTTGGCTTCCATCGACGAGGCCGAAGACAAGGCCGCGCTCACCCGCGCGCTTGGCGCCATGAACCCGACCGGCGGTCCAGACCTGATCGGCATCGCCGTTTACGGAGATCCGGGAGCGCCGGAGACCAATGTCGTGCACATCGAACAGGACGGTTTGGATCTGCCGGACGAGGCCTACTACAGGGAAGACCATTACGCGCCAATCCGTGAGGCGTATGTCGAGATGGTCGCCAAGCAGCTGAAGAACGCGCATCTTGCGGCCGGTGACGAGGATGCCCATGCGCAGGCCAAGCGTTTCCTTGACGTGGAGACGCGCATCGCGGCGAACCATTGGGACAACGTGTCCACGCGCGATTCGGTGAAGACCTATAACCCGACGGATTACGCCGACCTGTGCGCCATGCTCGCCGATGTTGACCTGGACGCTTGGATCGACGCCTGGCAGAACGCTTACGACGCGACCACCGCGGCTGCCGTGCAGCCGTTGGATTTCCGCGGCTGTTTCAGCCACACGATCGTGCATGAGCCAAGCTTCCTCACCGGACTCAACGCGTTCTGGAAGGAAGCGTCGCTGGATGATCTCAAGCTGTGGGCCCGCGTGCATGTGGTGATCGGCTCCACATTGGAGCTTCCCCACGAATTCGACGAAACGAATTTCGACTTCTACGGCAAGACGCTGTCCGGGCAGAAGGAGCAGCGTGTGCGTTGGAAGCGTGGCGTCTCGCTGGTCAACGGCATCTGCGGCGAGGATGTCGGCCGCGAATACGTGAAGCGTCACTTCCCCGAAACCTCCAAGCAGCGTATGGAGCAGCTGGTCGGCAATCTCATCGACGCCTACCGTGTGTCCATCTCCAATTCCACTTGGCTTGGCGACGAGACCAAGGCCAAGGCATTGGAGAAGCTGTCCAAGTTCGTGCCGAAGATCGGCTACACGAACCATTGGCGTGACTATTCCGCGCTGGATGTGCGCGAGGACGCCGGCTTCGCCCAGAACATGCGTGCCGCGAACCTGTATGAGACCGGCTACCAGCTGGCCAAGGTGGGCAAGGCCGTCGACAAGGACGAATGGCTGATGAATCCGCAGACGGTGAACGCCTACTATGAGCCGTCCATGAACGTGATCGTGTTCCCGGCCGCCATTTTGCAGCCGCCGTTCTTCAACCCGGATGCCGAGGATGCCGCGAACTACGGCGGCATCGGCGCGGTGATCGGCCATGAGATCGGCCACGGTTTCGACGACCAGGGCTCGCAATACGACGGCGACGGCAAACTCAACGACTGGTGGACCGAAGAGGACAAGGCCAATTTCAAGGCGCTCACCCAGAAGCTCATCGACCAGTACAACGAGTTCGTGCCGACGCAGCTCGCCGAAAAGTATTCGGATGACCCGTCGAAGGCCCCTCATGTGAACGGCGCGTTGACCATCGGCGAGAACATCGGCGATTTGAGCGGTGTGAACATCGCTCTCAAGGCCTATGCGTTCGCTCTCGATGAAGCGGCCGGCCGCGGCAAGGATGGTTCCACGGAAGCCATCGAAGCCGCGCTTGCCGATGCTCCTGAAATCGACGGCTTCACCGGCCTGCAGCGTTTCTTCCTGAGCTACGCTTCGATTTGGCGCACTAAGAATCGCGACGAGTTGGCGGAGCAGTATCTGCAGATCGACCCGCACTCCCCCGCCGAATGCCGTACGAACGGCATCGCCCGTAATGTGGACCTGTTCCACAAGGCGTTTGGCGTGCAGCCCGGCGACGGCATGTGGCTCGCACCGGAGCAACGCGTGCGCATCTGGTAACAGGCCATGCCAGCGATCGCATAAGCGTCAGGCAATCGTCAGAAGCCATCGCCGCCGAATTCCTCACGTAGGGGTTCGGCGGCGTTGCTATCCGCACCGGCCTGCGAGCCGCCTTGCTCGTCAACGCCGGAACTCTGCCCGCCCATCGCATTGACTGAAGTTTCGCCCCGCTGTTGGGCGGCTTGCACATATGGATCACGTCCTAAAGCCTGTCCAGGCTGCGCGTCTTGCTGGCCGGAATCGTTTTTCTTGGCGAGTTTGCGGAAGGTGGAGACACCGTAGCTCAAATCATGCCCCGCCGCATTCGCTTCCATGACGAGTTTCGACTGTTGCTTGCCGTTCTGGTCCACCCAGCTTTCCGCCGCCAGCACGCCGGTCACGATGACCGGTTCGCCTTTTTTGAACGATTGGCAGATGCTTTCGGAAAGGCCTCGATATGCCTTCACCGTGATCCATGTGGTGGGCAGGTCCTTCCACTGTTGCGTTCGGCCATCGAAATAATGTCTGGTGCTGGCCAGCCGGAATGAGCTGGCATGCGGCATGCCTTCCCGATTGAATTGCGTGGGCTGGCCGCCCACATATCCCGTGATGGTGAGGAGACCCTGCTGCTGCGCCATGTTCGGCCCTTTCTGTTTGACGAATGATGGACCGCGGAAAGCGCCGTTGACGGCACGGAAGCGACAGGCAGTGAGGTGGATTTATGGTGAGAGAGGGTAAACTGCATGCCCTTCCCGCATCTTCACGTTTCCGCGGTAAGACCACTATCGCCGAACGTTCCATCCGTCTGCAAGCCCAACCGGAGAATGTGGATAACTTGAGATCGTCGGGCGAGTCGTGGATTGTCGGTGGATAATTTCGACTTATCCACCGACATCCACAATCCTCATGTGCGTGAGATGCGCACGGTATTCCCCATGAAAAACAAAAAACGGAAGACCACCTGCTTGATGGTCTTCCGTTGCCGTATGTCGTTCGTCGGATCAAACCGACGCGCTACGGATTGCCGTATGTCACTTGAGCAGTGCAGCGACGCGGTCCGCGATCGCCTGCGCGGCGTCCGCGACCGGCACCGCTTCGGCGTTCTCACCGTTGCGGTCGCGCACTTCGATGGTGCCGTTGTTGACGGTGTCGCGGCCGGCGACGGCGATGATCGGCACGCCGATGAGTTCGGCGTCCTTGAACTTGACGCCCGGAGACACCTTCTTGCGGTCGTCGAAGATGACTTCGATGCCCTTGGCCTCAAGCTCACCGATCAGCTGTTCTGCGGCTTCGAACGCGGCCGCATCCTTGCCGGTGGCCACGACGTGCACCTGTGCCGGCGCGATGACTGCCGGCCACGCCAGACCCTTCTCGTCGTGATGGGTTTCGGCGATGCAGGCCATCACACGGGAGACGCCGATGCCGTAGGAGCCCATCCACACCGGAACGGTCTTGCCGTTCTGGTCGAGCACCTTCAGGCCGAGCGCGTTGGAATACTTGAGGCCCAGCTGGAACACCTGGCCGATTTCCACGCCGCGCTCGAAGCTCAGCGGGCCGGAACCGTCCGGGCTCATGTCGCCATGACGTACCTGCACGGCTTCGACGGTGCCGTCGGCCTCGAAATCGCGGCCGTACACCAAATCGTAGTAATCCACGTCCTGCTCGTCGGCACCGGTGAACCATGCGGAACCGCGTGCCACGTGCGCGTCGATCAGGTAGCGCAGCGCGTCACCGGTCTCGGACGCGTTCTCGGCCTTCTTTCCGTCGCGTGCCTGCGGGCCAAGCGCCATCGGTCCGATGTAGCCCTTGACGAGTTCCGGATGCTTCTTCAGATCCTCGTCGGTGGCTTCCTCGATCTCGGCCGGGGTGAACTGCGCCTCAAGACGCTTCATGTCGACGGTACGGTCGCCCGGAACGCCTACGACCACGAGCTCGCGCCACGGCTCGTCGTGGTCTTCGTCCTGCGGATGCATGACGGCGATGACGACGTTCTTCAGAATGTCGGAGGCCTGCCAATCGCGGCCGTCGGAACGAGGATGGTTGGCGTTGGCGAATTCGACCATCTTGTCGATGGTGGCCGCTTCCGGAGTCGGGCGCTTTTCGGCTGCCGGCGTTGCGGTAAAGTCGATGGCTTCCGGTTCCGGAGTGGTCAGCGCCTCGACGTTCCAGGCCTTGCCGGACGGCGACTGGGCGAAGGTGTCCTCGCCGATCTCCATCGGAGCCAGGAACTCCTCGGATTCGAAGCCGCCCATCGGGCCGGCCATGGCGTGCACCGGCACGTACTTCAGGTCGAGACGGTTGAAGATGCGCTCGTATGCGCCGCGCTCGTCCATGTATGCCTTGACGAGGCCTTCCTTGTCGAGGGTGAAGGAGTAGGCGTCCTTCATGATGAACTCGCGGCCGCGGATCAGGCCGGCGCGCGGACGGAACTCGTCGCGGTACTTGGTCTGGATCTGGTAGAGGGTCACCGGCAGGTCCTTGTAGGAGGAGTACAGGTCCTTGACCAGCAGGGTGAACATTTCCTCATGGGTCGGGGCCAGCAGGTAGTCGGCCTCGTGGCGGTCCTTCAGACGGAAGATGTTGTCGCCGTATTCCTCCCAGCGGTGGGTGGCCTCATACGGCTCGCGCGGCAGCAGTCCGGAGAAGTGGACTTCCTGGGCGTCGATGGACGCCATCTCCTCGCGGATGATGTTCTCGATCTTGTTCAGGACATTGAGGCCCAGCGGCAGCCAGGTCCAGATGCCCGGAGCGGCCTTGCGCAGGTAGCAGGCGCGCTGCAGCAGCTTGTCCGACACGACGTCGGCATCGGCGGGGTCCTCGCGCAGGGTGCGCAGGAACATGGTAGACATACGAAGTGCTTTGGTCATACGTTCCAAATTACTCAGGTAAGCCGACTTGGATGCGCCACACGTCCTCGAATCGCACACCAATACGCGAAAAACGTTATTTATAGAGTTATAAATAAGTCTAAAGCCGTTTCTATGATACTGGAATCAGCACCATATCGCTTCATAAGGAAAGGACGCAGCATGCGTCACGTCACCGCGCACATTTCGATTTGGAACGAACTCGGCTGGATCGGCATCATCTGCTATTTCGTCTTCGCGGCGGCAGCGCCGGAAGTGCTGACCGAAGGCAACCAATGGATCGTCCTGTGCCTGGCCGTATTGTGCGTCACGTTGATTTCCCCGCCATGGAAGAAGCCGTTCAATGCGATTGCGCTGGCCGGCATGGTGATATGGATCATCGTCACGCGGGCGATTCCAGGTCTTGAGTTCCTGCAGCGCAACCCGCTTTGGTTGCTCGTCGGACTGGCCTGCGTGATCGCCAGCTGTTGGGACCCCGATCCGGAAAGCGTCGAGGACGAAGTTGAGCTCGACCCGGATCTTGCGCGTTCCCTGCAGGCGATGGGCTGATATTTAGCAGCGGGTCAGAACAGCACGTCCTGCGCGAATTCGTCATCCTCACCGGCGGCCGGTTGCGGCATGCGGGCGCGGAATGCTCCGACACCGTCGGAGGCAAGCGTATCGGCGGCCTGAGCCGACTCCAATCGCAATTGTCCATCAAGACGGACCGCGTCCGGTGAGACCAGGAACATGCGCTCGTTGACGCCTTGCAGATACAGGCCGTCGAGCCCTTCCACTCGCGACAGCGCCACGTATCCCATGCCCGGCGCGAATGTGCGTCGCAAATCCATGACGGCACGATCGAGCGTCATGCCTTGCGATTTGTGGATGGTGATCGCCCACGCGCAGCGCAACGGCACCTGTTTGACCGTGGCGAGCACGGCATCGCCGTCCTGCATCTGCCAGGAATTCGGCTTCATGGTGACGATGTTGCCGTTTTCGAATTCGACGATCGGCCAGCCGCCCTGCGATTGCGTGGTGAATCCACGCACGGTGCCGAGCGACCCGTTGACGTACTGGTGGTCGGTGTCGTTGCGCACCGCCATCACGGCCGCGCCCGTTTTGAGGTACAAGCGTTCGGGAGCGAGCATGTTCTTTTTGAGCCGTTCCACCAGATTCGCCGCGCCCTCGGATTCGGCGAGGTATTCGTGCGGTTCCTCCTTGATTTCGAACAGGCGCAGGTCATTAAGCGCGTCGGCCTGCCTGTTGACGGGGAACAGGTTCACCGCCTGCTGCCCGGGTTCCGGAATGGCCCCCAACCGGGTCAGCAGCACATTGCGGTCGCCATCGTCCACCGCGCCTTCGCGAATGTCGGTCAGCACGTTCAACAGCTGGCCGTCATCCTGACGATGCTGTTCGGTCAGATAGCAGACAACGGGGTTCAATTCGCGCCATACCAACGATTCGGTGACGAAACCTTCGGGATTGAGTCCGGCGCGCATGTACCGTTCGCGACTGGCCAGATATTCGGCGGACGGCGCGATCAGGTCGTTGTTGCGTCCCGATACCGAAACCGGCGGCAGCTGGAAAAAATCGCCGGACAACACCACCTGCAGCCCGCCGAACGGACGTTCGTCGCGGCGGATGATGCGGCAGATCCGGTCAACCATGTCGAACAGCCACGCGTGCAGCATGGAGACCTCGTCGATGATGAGGATGTCGGCTTCCTGCAGCTTGCGTTTGCGGCGTGTGCGAACGGTTTTGACCAGATTGTCGGTCAATGCCGTGGCCAAGCCGATGCCGCTCCAGGAATGGATGGTGGTGCCGTTGATATGCGTGGCAGCGATGCCCGTGGATGCGGTGACGGCCACGGATGCGCCGTCGGCACGCGCCTGCCGTATGAATTCGTTGAGCACGTAGGTTTTGCCGGCACCGGGCGCGCCCGTCAGGAACACGCTTGCGCCGGAACCCAGAATCGCAAGCGCCTCGGATTGCCTCATTACGCCACCTTCTTTACGTCACCGCGCCCCATGCAACGAAATCGTCAGGCAACCAGCCTGTCCACAACCTTGAGCACACCGTGCTCGACGTTCGACGGTGCGATGTAGCGCGCGGCGGCCTTCAAATCGGGGTGCGCGTTGCCCATGGCGAACGACCAGTCGCCCGCCTCAAGCATGAGCAGATCGTTGAGGTAGTCGCCGAACACCGCCGTCTGCGCGGGTGTGACGCCGAGCACGCGCTGCAACGCCTCGACGCCCTGCTTTTTGTCGGTTTCGATGTTCATGATGTCCACCCACAGTTTGCCGGAGACGACCACCTGGTAGTCCGCGCGCAGATGTGTGAGCTTTTCGTTGGTGAATCGTTCGGAGCCGTCAAGGTCGAGGATCGCGAGTTTCAGAACGATTTCGGCGTCGCCGTCAGGGGTGTAGGCGGACGGTTCCTGCGCGAAGTCGAGCACTTCGTGCAGATCGTCCACGATGCTCAGCGCCGCGTAGTATTTGCCGACTTCATCGAGGAACGGCTTGTCGGAACGCTGCACGTATGCCGATTTGAGGCCACACACCACCAGTCCCACGTTATGCTCGCCGGAGGCAGCGGCGTCGGCGACCAGGTCGATGACGTGACGCGTGACGTCCAAATCGACGCCATGCACTTCCACGACTTTGCCGTCGAGCGCCACCACATTGCCGTTTTCCGCGATATAGGACAGTTCTCCCCCGTCGAGAATCTCCGCGGCTTTGTCGGCGAACATGTTGCGCAGCGTGGCGTATTGGCGTCCGGACGCGGGCACGAATTCGACGCCACGGCGTTTGAGCCGGGCGAGCATGGGCCAGAATCCGTCGGGGATTCGGCTTCGTTCGTCAAGTAACGTGCCGTCCATGTCGGCGACCACAAGGCGGATATCCTGCGGTTGGCCGATGGTGGTCCAATCAGCTGCGGTCATGCGGTTCCTCTCGCTGGAGTCGTGCTGTCAGTCCTTGTTGAGCAGGCTGGTTTCCTGGATTTCAGAGGCGATGGCCTTCGCCTCCGCTTCGCTCGGACCGGGCACCGGGGCCATGAACGCCTTGCGGTAGTAACGCAGTTCGTCGAGCGATTCGATGATGTCGGCGAGCGCGCGGTGGCCGCCGTTCTTCGGCGGACGGTTGAGGTAGACGGCCGGATACCAGCGGCGGGCGAGTTCCTTGAAGGTGCTCACGTCGATGGTGCGGTAGTGCAGGTTCTCCATGAGTTCCGGCATGTAGTGGTCAAGGAACTTCTTGTCGGAGCCGATGGTGTTGCCGGCGAGCAGCGGCTTGACGCCGGCCGGAGTGAATTTCCTGACGTATTCGATGACCTTGGCTTGCGCTTCGTCGAGGCTCAGACCGTGTTCCCATTCGTTGATCAGGCCGGAACGGGTGTGCATGGCGCGCACGAAGTCATTCATGTGGTCGACAGCCTTCTGACTGGGCTTGATCACATAGTCGACACCTTCGTCGAGCACGTTCAGGTCGAAGTCGGTCGGCACCACGGAAACCTCGACGAGCTCGTCGCCGCCGAAGATATCCAGGCCGGTCATCTCGCAGTCGATCCAGATCAGACGTGAGCCTTCGGACGTGTATGTTTCGCCATCGTGTGCATCTACCATCGTTGCCTCTTTCGATTGGTCCGCGGTCGCGCCCTCTGCGCAGGCCGAACATATGAAGATACCGCAGGGTAGGTACGTCGGACCGTCATCGTTGGAAAACGGTCGTTGGAAACAGGAAAGCCGTCCGCGCCCAAATGGAGGGACGCGGACGGCTGGAGCGCGCTGCCGGTTCGATGGTTCAGCGCACGAGTGCGGTATCCGGCACGGACACCCTCAGATCGGGGCATCCTGCGTGCGGTCAATCGGCCAGTTTGAGCCAAGCGCTGGTATCTTGCGGCAGCTTGCCGTCGTCGGTAAGCGGTCCTGATGTCAGCAGCACTTCGCCTTGCGGCAACGTGATCGGTTCTTCGCCGAAGTTGGTGATCGAGGCCCAGCCGTTGGCACGGCGGTACGCGATGGTGCCACCCGGGAAACCGTTGGCGCCGTCATGCGCCTTGCCGGGCTGGTCTTCCGGAAGCCATTCGAGACTCAGGTCGGTGGTCTGCAACTCATGTCGCAATGCCAGCACGCGGCGGTACAGGTTCAGCATGGAATCCGGGTCGGCCGATTCGACATCGACCGCGAAATCCTTGTACCACTTGGGTTGCGGCAGATGCGGCTCGGCCTTCGCGTCTGCCGGCGAGAATCCGAAGGAGCCGCCATGGCCGAACTCATCGTTCGGATCGTCCAGCTGAGGAGCGTCGGCCGCAACCCACGGCAGCGGCACACGGCAGCCGTCACGGCCTTTGGTGCTGGCGGAACGGGAGGTGCGCCATGCGGACGGATCCTCCAGCTCATCCCACGGAATGTCGGCCACTTCGAACAGGCCGAGTTCCTCGCCTTGATACACGTAGGCGGAGCCGGGCAGCGCCATCTCCATCATGATCGCGGCGCGGGCGCGCTTGGTGCCGAGCGCGCGGTCCTCCCGGTATGTGGTGCCGTCGCGCAGCAGCCAGTCGAGCGGCAGTCGATGGTATTCGCCGGTCGGCACCTGGGGCAGCGCGTAGCGGGTGGCATGGCGGACCACGTCATGGTTGCTCATCACCCAAGTGGCGGTGGAACCGGACCGTTCGGCGCTTTCCAGACCTTCCTCGATGGCGAGGTGCATGTCGTCGCGGATCCAATCCTTCTTGGCGAACTCGAAGTTGAAGATCTGGCCGAGATCGTCCGGGGAGGCGTACAGATGCTGGCGGCTTGGTCGGACCCACGCCTCAGCCACGGCGAACGCCGGCGGATCGTACTCGTTGAACACCTTGCGCCACTCGTGGTAGATGTCGTGCACTTCGTCGCGGTCGATCACCGGATGGGAGCCGTCTTCGGGCTGATCGTTGGTGCACCAGACCACATAATCGTCCAGATCATCGCGGTCGAGATCCTTGGCCAGGCCGTGCGCCACGTCCACGCGGAAGCCGTCGGCACCGTGGTCAAGCCAGAAACGCAGGGTTTTGATGAAATCGGCGCGCACGTCCTCGTTTTTCCAGTTCCAGTCCGGCTGTTCCTTGGTGAACATGTGCAGATACCATTGGCCGTCGGGCACGCGCGTCCATGCAGGGCCGCCGAAGTGGTTCTGCCAGTTGGTCGGCGGCTCGTCGCCGTTCGGTCCCTTGCCGTCGCGGAAGATGTAGCGGTCGCGTTCCGGCGAGCCGGGTTTCGCGGCCAACGCGGCCTTGAACCATTCGTGCAGGTTGGAGCTGTGGTTCGGCACGATGTCCACGACGATTTTGATGCCGTCGGCATGCGCGGCTTTGGCGAGCGCGTCGAAATCGTCCATGGTGCCGAGTTTCGGATCGACGTTGCGGTAGTCGTCCACGTCATAGCCGCCGTCGGCCAGCTGGGACGGGTAGAACGGGCTCAGCCAGATGGCGTCGACGCCCAGTTCCTTCAGATACCCGATTTTCTCGGTGACGCCGGCGATCTGGCCGAGGCCCTCGCCGCGGGAATCCTTGAAGGAACGTGGATACACCTGGTAGACCACGGCCTGCTTCCACCACAGCGACGGATCGTTGACTTCGGTCATGTTGTCCCCTTTCATACAAACGCTTGTGCACCGTGCGCACGTATCACAACTCCGTACGTAGAACGATTTTCGTTGATTTTCCTACGATGGTTATGTTGTGTTGTGTAGCTTCGTTGCTGTTATCGCATTGCTTGACATAATCAATAATAACGCTTGTGCAAAAAAGCGCAAACCACAGGAGGCAGAACAAGGTGGCAGCACTTCAAAAAGCAAGCAATAACAACACCTGAAGCCATGCAAGCGTTTTTACAAAAGCAGCGTGTCGTGATAGAGTGAAGCAGTCGCGGGCAACCGACCGCCCGCATAGTCCACCCTAAGGAGCCATCCGACCATGCCACGAACCACCATCGCAGACGTAGCCCAGGCAGCCGGAGTGTCCGTCTCCACCGTGTCCCGCGCGCTTCGCGGGCTCGACAGGGTCAGTCCCGAAACCAGGGAACGCATCGAGCAGGAGGCGAAGCGCCTGCATTTCTCCTTTTCGAAAAGCGCGTCGTCCCTGGCGTCCGGCAAAACCATGCGAGTCGCCGTGCTGCTGCCGAACGAAATCAGCAGCTGGTTCAACGCCCACGCCTTCGAAGGCATTTACGAGGTGATGTCGAAGGCCGGATACGACATCGTTCCTTACATCGTGTGGACGCAGGACGATTTGGATGCGTTTTTCCAAAATCTTCCGGGCAACCGCAACGTCGACGCGGTCATCGAGGCGTCATTTGACTTCGACGAGGCGAAGAAGCAGGTGCTTGGCGATCTGACCATTCCGGTGGTCGGCATGAACGCGCCGAGCACGCACGGTCTCGACGCCGGCGTCGCCATCGACGACGAGGCTTCCATGGCGACGATTGTACGGTTCCTCAAATCGTTAGGGCATAAGACGCTCGCCTACATCGAACAGCCCATCAACACCACGCCGTTCGTCTGCTCCGACAGGCTGCGCAAGAAGGGATTCAGCGAAGCCTCACAAGCTTGCGGTTACGCGGATGAAGACATCATCGTCATGCCGTCACTATCCCATATCGATGCTCGCAGCGAGCAGGACATCTATTCCGGCATCGTCGCGCAGCTGCTCAGCGCTCCAAAGCAGCCGACCGCCATCTGCGTCTCCGTCGACGCCGTGGCCGCTCCCCTGCTGAAGGAGCTGCGGCGCATGGGATGGCGCGTGCCACAGGACGTGTCGCTGGTCGGATTCGATGATGACGACACCGCCACCGCATTGGATCTGACCACCATGCATCAGGATCCGGCGGAAATCGGCCGTATCGCTGCACGTAAGACGCTTGCGCTGCTCAATGGCGAGACGCTTGACGAGCCGTTCACCGTCATGCCGACGTCGCTGGTGCTGCGTGGCACCACGGAACGCGTAAGTTGACGTTCATACGGTGCCATCGGCATGGCTCAATTAACTAAACGTCACTAGACCAATGGCTGCCGAAAACGCACGAAACCCGTCCAGCGGCATTCCTGCCACCGGACGGGTTTCGTATTATCTAGCGTTTAGTCGCGTCGTATGCGTTTCGCGCGGTATTCGCCAATCACTGACGGCCGGAGTAGTTCGGCGCCTCGGCGGTCATGACGATGTCGTGCGGATGGGATTCGCGCAGGCCAGCGTCGGTGATGCGGATGAAGCGGCCACGTTCCGGCATTTCGGAGATGTTGTGCGCGCCAATGTAGAACATGGACTGGTGCAGGCCGCCGATCATCTGGTACAGCACGGCGTTGAGCGGTCCGCGGTACGGCACTTCGCCTTCGACGCCTTCCGGAACGACCTTGTCGTTGGAGGTGACGTCGGCCTGGAAGTAACGGTCCTTGGAGTAGGACTTCTTGCCACGCGGAGCCATGGCGCCCAGGGAGCCCATGCCACGGTACAGTTTGTACTGCTTGCCGTGCAGGAGCACCTTCTCGCCCGGAGCTTCCTCGCAGCCCGCGAGGGTGCCGCCGAGCATCACGGAGGATGCGCCGGCCACGAGGGCCTTGGCGATGTCGCCGGAGTAGTGGATGCCACCGTCGGCGATGCACGGCACGCCAGCGGCGCGGCAGGCCTGGGCGGCCTCGTACACGGCGGTGAGCTGCGGGACGCCGACACCGGCGACCACGCGGGTGGTGCAGATGGAGCCCGGGCCGACGCCGACCTTGACGGCGTCGACGCCGGCGTCGATCATGGCCTGCGCACCCTGGCGGGTGGCGACGTTGCCGCCGATGATGTCCACGCCATTGAACGCGGAATCGGACTTCAGGCGGCGAATCATGTCGAGAGCCAGCTTGGCCTCGCCGTTGGCGGTGTCGACCACGAGCACGTCCACGCCGGCTTCCATCAGAGCGGAAGCACGGTTGTAGGCGTCGCCCAGGAAGCCGATGCCTGCGGCGACGCGCAGACGGCCCTGCTCATCCTTGGTGGCGTCCGGATACTGTTCGGTCTTGACGAAATCCTTGACGGTGATCAGACCGGTCAGGCGGCCTTCGGAATCGACCAGAGGCAGCTTCTCGACCTTGTGCTTGGCCAGCAGGTCGTGCGCGTCTTCCTTGGAGATGTCGGACGGACCGGTGATGAGGTTCTCGCGGGTCATGACCTCGGAGACCTTCAAACGGTCGTAATCCTCGGAAGCGATGAAACGCATGTCACGGTTGGTGATGATACCGACGAGCTTGCTGTCCTTGTCCACGACCGGCAGGCCGGAGATGTGGAAACGGCCGCACAGCTTGTCGAGGTCGGCGAGGGTCACGTCCGGGCTCACGGTGAGCGGATCGCTGATCATGCCGGATTCGGAACGCTTGACGATGTCGACCTGGGCGGCCTGGTCGTCGATGGAAAGGTTGCGGTGCAGCACGCCGATGCCGCCGTTGCGAGCCATGGCGATGGCCATGTCGGATTCGGTGACGGTGTCCATCGCGGCGGAGATCGCCGGGACCTTCATCGTGATGTTGCGTGTGAGATGGGTGGTGGTGTCCACTTCGGACGGAATGACGTCCGTCTCGTTCGGCAGCAGCAGCACATCGTCATAGGCGAGGCCAAGCTGGGCGAAAATCGGAGGGAGTGGGGCGAACGTGGAATCTGCATTCATATCAGGAATTGTAGCCATAGACCCACTATATGAACGTGGGCTGACTTACTGCGACACGGCGCGAAAAGCCGAAATTATCAATCGTAATAAAAGCTGCTTATATCGTTTGGCAAAGCGTTTCATCAGTTTTTCTTGCGATTGCGCCGGACGGACGATCAGCGTCCACCGCGCGTTTTGTCGCCGCGCGCGCGTCCGACCGACGCATGTTGCGCATCGGTTCCGGAGATTGCGTTTTCCTCACGGATTTCGGGAATGCGGTGTTTCAGATACGGGTACATCGTGGCGACCGTCAGCAGCGCCGCCGCAATGAGGAAGCCAATCAGCACATACTGCGCTTTGAAGAACAGAATCATGATCGAGCCGAATGCGATCAGCGACGCCCACCCCCAGAGAATCAGCACCGCGCCCTGCACGGTGTGTCCGATGCGCAGCATGCGGTGGTGCAGGTGCATGCGATCGGGATGCATCGGCGACTGGCCTTTGCTCAACCGCCGCACGATGGCAAGGCACATGTCGAGAATCGGCAGGAACAGCACGAGCATCGGCAGCAGAATCGGCATGAACACCGGCAGGTAGATGCTGGCGTGGATGGATGCCGGGTCGAGACGGCCGGTCATGACGATCGACGCGCAGGTGATCAGGTAGCCAAGCAGCATGGAACCGGAGTCGCCCATGAACAGTTTTGCGGGATGCCAGTTATGCAGGATGAAACCGACGCAGGTGCCGACCATGGCGATGTCGATCAGCGTTGCCATGGATGCGTACGACGGCGAGCTTCTTGCGATGATGTACGAATAGATGGCGAAGGCGATGCCGCCGATCGCGACGATGCCCGAAGCGAGGCCGTCAAGACCGTCCACGAAGTTGACCGCGTTGATGGACGCGACGATAAGGAACGCGGTGATGGCCATCGACAGGCTCGGCGACGCGGTGACGAGCGAGCCGAGAGGCAACGAGATGATCTGCAGGCCGCCCCAGGCCACAAACACGGAGATGAGCAGCTGACCGGCGAGTTTGAGCATCCAGTCAAGGTCCCACAAATCGTCGGCCATGCCCAGTAGGCTGATCATGATGGCGCCGGCTAGAATCACCCATGCCTGATGCGATTGGGCGAACAGGCCTTCGATGAAAGGGATGCGAGAGGCGAACAGCATGGCAACGGTGAAGCCGATAAGCATGCCCAGTCCACCCATGCGTGGCGTCGGCACGGTATGCACGTCGCGTGCACGCACTTCGCCGACTGCGCCGATTTCGATGGCGATGTGCCGGATCAGCGGCGTGAGCAGATAGGTGACGCCACCTGCGACCGCGGCAATGAACAGGTAGATTCTCATGCGCCCAAAGCACCGCCATTCAGTGTTAAAGCCTTACGGATGACCAGCTCGCGAATCACTCCCTCCCGAAGAATCGCGATGCCGTCGCGCTCGTGCGGGTCGGCTGCAACCACCGTGGACGATACATGTCCCGGAGTCGCTCCCCCGTCCAAATACAGATCCACCGCATCTCCCAGCGCGTCCGCGGCTTCCTGCACCGTTTGTGCGCTTTCCTCGCCGGAACGGTTGGCGCTGGTGGCGGCCAACGGCCCGGTGGCTCGCAGAATACGCAGCGCGACCGCGGAATTGGGGATGCGCACGCCCTGTGTGGCTTTGCCGGTTGTCGGATCATGACGCAACGTGGCAAGCGAACAGTCGTCTTCCGCTTCCGCTATCGGCGAAAAAGCGCCCGGCATGAACATGGCGGCCAGACGGTTGAGCGGCACCGGCAAGGTCAGATGCAGCTTCTCCATGCTTTCGATTGACGGCAGCAACACCTGCAACGACTTGTATTTCGGTCGTTGTTTGGCTGCGAACACCTTGCGGATCGCCTCGATGTTACGCGGATCGCAGGCGACGCCGTACACCGTGTCAGTGGGGATGACCACCAATCCGCCATCATGGATGATTTCAACGGCCCGGGCAAGGGATTCGTCGTTTACTGTGCAAATCTCGCTCATGACACCTCCCTTTCAGCCAGTCAACTTACCTATTGTAAGGCATGGCTCGATGGCGCGCCCGAATGGAGGGAACACGACCGGCGAATATTCCATCGGATATAGAAAAAGCCCTGTCGGTTTGGATGCGTCCAAGCCGACAAGGCGGATACGGCACGAATCAGGCGCCCAGATACGCCTTGCGCACCTGCTCGTTATTGAGCAGTTCCTTGGCGTCGCCTTCCATCGTGATACGGCCGGTTTCCAGCACGTATGCACGGTCGGCGATCGACAGCGCCATCTTGGCGTTCTGCTCGACCAGCAGAATCGTGATGCCCTGCTCGTGCAGCTTGCGGATGATGGAGAAGATCTCCTTGACGAGCTTCGGGGACAGGCCCATGGACGGCTCGTCCATGAGGATCGTCTTCGGATGGCTCATCAGCGCGCGGCCCATCGCCAGCATCTGCTGCTCGCCGCCGGACAACGTGCCGGCCTTCTGGTTACGGCGTTCCTTCAGACGGGGGAACAGGCCGTAGACCATGTCGAGGTCCTTCTTGAGGTCCGACTGGTCCTTCAGGCTGAACGCGCCCATCTCCAGGTTCTCTTCGACGCTCATGCGTGTGAAGACGTGGCGCCCTTCCGGAATGTGCGCCATACCGAGGGTCACGATCTTGTTGTTGTGGGTTTTCAGCAGATCCACTCCGTTGTACATCACGGAACCGGATTTCGCCGGTACCAGACCGGTGATGGTGTGCAGCGTGGTGGTCTTGCCTGCGCCGTTCGCGCCGATCAGGGACACGATCTCGCCGGCGTTGACGGTGAAGCTGATGTCCTTGACGGCTTCGATGGCACCGTACGAAACGGAAAGGTTCTTGACTTCCAGCATCAGGCTTCCTCGCTTTCATGCTTGGCATCGTCGCTGTCGGTATCGTCGTCGGAACCCAGGTATGCGGAGATGACCTGCGGGTTGTTGGCGATCTCCTCCGGCGTGCCGGCGGCGATGGTGCGTCCGTAGTCGAGCACCTGGATGCGCTGGCAGACGTTCATCACCAGGCTCATGTCATGCTCGATCAGCAGGATGGCGATGCCGAAGCGGTCGCGGATGGTGTTGATGCAGTTGAGCAGGTCCTCGGTCTCCGTCGGGTTCATGCCTGCCGCCGGCTCGTCGAGCAACAGCAGTTTCATGCCGGTGGCAAGCGCACGGGCGATTTCCAGCTTGCGCTGGGCGCCGTACGGCAGGTTCGCCGCCTCGGTTTCGGCCAGGCCCTCTAGTCCGAAGATCTTGAGCAGGTCGATGGCTTTGGCGTGCATCTCGCGTTCCTGCTTCCAGAATTTCGGCGTGCGGAAAATCGCGCCGCCCATGTGGTAGCTGAACGATTCGTTGAATGCGACCAGCACGTTCTCCTCGACGGTCATCTGTCCGAACAGGCGGATGTTCTGGAAGGTTCTGGCGATTCCGGCGCGCACCACCTGATACGTCTTCTTGCCGTTCATGCGTTCGCCGTCCAGGAAGAACTCGCCTTCCGTGGGCTGGTACACGCCGGTCAGCAGGTTGAACACGGTGGTTTTGCCGGCGCCGTTCGGGCCGATCAGGCCGACGAGCTCGCCGGAGTTGATGGTCATGTTGAAGTCGGATACGGCTTTGAGGCCTCCGAAGGTGATGCCGAGATGTTCGGCTTTCAGGATGGGCTCGCTCATGCCTGCGCCTCCTTGGTGTCGGCGGCCGTCTCGACGGTTTCGTCCGTCTTGGCGGTGTCCTTGGCTGCCTTGGCGGTGGATTCAGCCTGCTTCGACTTGCCGTGCGCCTTGACCTTCATCGGGTAGAACAGCTTGTTGATGGTCTTGGTCAGGGAGAATTCCCAGTTGCCGAAGATGCCCTGCGGGCGGAAGATCATGATGAGCACCAGCGCCACCGAGTACACGAGCATGCGGTAGGTGGAGAAGGCGCGCAACAGCTCCGGCAGGATCGTCAGCGCGATGGCGGAGACGATGGAACCTGTCAGCGAGCCCATGCCGCCGAACACGACCATGATCACGTAGTTGATCGATTGCAGCCATCCGGCCATCGCGGGGTTCAGCGAGCCGATGTACTGGGCGAAGATGCCGCCGGCGATGCCCGCGAAGAACGCGGAGATAGCGAACACGAGCACCTTCATGTAGGTGATGTTGATGCCGGACGCGCTTGCCGCGATCTCGTCGTCGCGGATGGCCTTGACGGCACGGCCGTAACGGGAGCGGGCGAACATGAACAGCAGCACGACGGTGACGACGGTGATCCAGAACACGACGTACAGGTTGGCGAGTCGGTCGATGCCGATCAGCGCCTGGCCGGCCGCGCCCTTGTCGAGGCCCATGCCGCCGGCGACCTTCAGGTTCTGGATGATCACGCGGATGATTTCGCCGAAGCCCAGCGTGATGATGGCGAGGTAATCGCCATGCAGACGCAGTGCCGGAATGCCGACCAGGATGCCGAAGATGCAGGCGACCACGCCGCCGGCGAGCGTCGTCAGCAGGAATCGCAGCGTCGGATCCATCGCAACGCCGTTGGCGACGAGCAGCTTGCTCAGCAGGGCCGCGCTGTACGCGCCGATCGCTTCGAAGCCGCAGCAGCCCAGCGTCAGCTGGCCGAGCACGCCGATGGTGAGGTTCAGAGAGGTGGTCATGATGATGGCGATGCAGCTTGTCATCATGATGCCCTTGATGTAGGTGCTGGCCATGCCGGATTCGCATACACCCATCAGAATGCCGAACAGCACGACGATGCCGACCGCGCACATCAGATAGGACTGTTTGGTGGAAAGCATTGATTTCTTCATGAGGTCACACCTTCTCGGTTTCCGGTTCGCCCATCAGGCCGGACGGCTTGACCAGGAGCACGATGATGAGGATGCCGAACACAATGGCGTCGGAGAACGCGGACGTGATCACACCGCCGGTGATGGTGCCGATGTACGCCTTGGTCAGGCTTTCGACCACGCCGATCACCAGACCGCCGACCATGGCGCCCGGGATGGAGCCGATGCCGCCGAGCACGGCCGCGACGAAGGCCTTCAGGCCCAGCATCGCGCCCATCATCGGGGACACCTGCGGATAGGAAACGCAGTACATCAGCGATGCGACGGCGGCGAGGCCCGAACCGATGGCGAACGTGAGCGTGATGGTGGAGTTCACGTTGATGCCCATCAGGATCGAGGCCTCCTTGTCTTCGGAGACCGCGCGCATGGCCTTGCCCTGCTTGGTGTAGGTGACGAACAGCTGCAGCGCGACCATGATGATCACGCCGAGCACGATGGTGATGATGGTCGCGCCGTCGATCTTCAGCTTGCCGATCGCCAGCGTCGGAATCTGGATGATGGTGGGCACGGTCTGGTAGTCGGCGCCGAAGATGGCCTGGGAGCCGTTCTCCAACAGAAGGCTCATTGCGATTGCGGTGATGAGGGCCGTCATGCTGTTGCCCTTTTCACGAACCGGCTTGTATGCGGCCCTCTCCACGATGACGCCCACCGCCACGCACATGAGGATTGCGGGGATGACGGCCACCCATGCGGGCAGGCCGAACGCGACGATCGCCGGAATGGTAAGCATCAGCACGTAGGAGCCGACCATGATGAAATCGCCGTGTGCGAAGTTGATCAAACGAATGATGCCGTACACCATGGTGTAGCCGAGTGCCACGAGCGAGTACACGCTGCCGATCTTCAGACCGTTGAAGATCTGACTGATGAACATGATGATCTGATCGCCCATCATTCCTCCTTTCAAAAGTTGATGATGCCGGACTTTTGACATAACCGTCCGGCTTGGCCGCTGAAGAAGCCCAGCGGCTGAATATGGTTATTTTCGTCTTGATACGCGAAAGGGAGAGAACCGGTTTCCCGGTCCCCTCCTCTTCACAGATTCAGGCCTTCAGGCAAGCGACGCTCACTTGGCAGGCTGAATGGTGGTCTTGTACTGCGGCTTGCCGTCCTTGAGCTCAAGCACGACGACGGACTTCTTCGGGGAGCCCTTCTTGTCGAGCGTGAAGTTGCCGGTCACGCCTTCGAAGCTCATGCCGGCGATGGCGTTGCGCACGGACTCGCGGGTGGCGTTCTTGCCGGCCTTCTCGATGGCCTGCTTCATCATGTACACGGAGTCGTAGCCCAGTGCGGTGAAGGTGTTCGGATCGGCGTTCTTGTTGGCCTTCTTGTAGGACTTGATGAAGTCCTGCACCTTGGCGTTGGAGGTGTCGTCCGGAGAGTAGTGGGTGGTGTAGAGCACCTTGTTGTACAGCGACTTGTCGTCGGTCATCTTCAGGCCGTCGTAGCCGTCAGGACCCATCACATAGCCCTTGTAGCCGACGGAGCGGGCCTGCGGGATGATGTACGGGCCAGCGACGGAGTAGTAGTACGGAGCGTACAGGAACTCGGCGCCAGCGGCCTGGATCTTCTGCAGCTGGGAGGAGTACTCGGTGTCGTCGGCGCTGGAGGAGTTCTCTTCGGCCACGACGTCAAGGCCGGCCTTCTTGGCGGCAGCGGCGAAGGCCTTGCCCACGCCGGAGGAGTACGGATCGCCGGTGCCGTACAGCACGGCGACCTTCTTGACCTTCAGGGTCTCGGCTGCGAACTTGGCAGCGATCTCACCCTGGTAGGAGTCCTTGAAGCAGGTGCGGAACATATAGCCACCGGTCTCGATGGAGTCGGAGGTGGCGGCCGGTGCGATGGCCGGCAGCTTGGGCTGGTCGGCCAGCGGAGCCACGGCCGCGGTGGTGGAGGAGATGGTCGGGCCGACCACGCCGAGCACGCTGTTGTCGCCGGCGAGCTTGTTGAAGGCGTTGGAGGCTTCGGTGGCGTCGCCCTTGTCGTCCATGGACTCGAGCTTGACCTTCTTGCCGTTGATGCCGCCCTTGGCGTTGATCTCATCCACAGCCAGCTTGAAGCCGGCGACCTCGGCCTCGCCGTATGCGGCGGCGGTGCCGGAGTTGGTGGTGACGGAGCCCAGCGTGATGGTATCGCTGTTGGCCGCGCTACCGTTGGAGCTGCTGGAATCGTCCATGCTGCCGCCGGAGCAGGCAGCGAGGGACATCGACATTGCGCCTGCCGCGATCAGGGCGACGCACTTGGCGGAGAACTTCGCGTTCATTCCGTTCTTCCTCTTTTCTTGAAAACGCTGCACATTCCTTTCAACGCGCACCTTGGAAAAAATCATGTTCATCTCAACCCCCGTGCGCGGAACCACGGCGACCACTCATGACGGACGCCCGTTCTCTCTCTGTGCATTCCGATTGTTCTTTATAGCCTGACGGATGGCGGCCTGCATAAAATGTTCTTATAGTGAGACTCAACTTCTGGTTATATCCCCGTCAGCATGGCGCAAAAGAATATAAGTTACTGTGCCGGCTGTTTTTCCGCCGTCAGATAACGTGGCCGTCCGGTGTAGTCGTTATGCACGGTAACGTCGACGAAGCCGCAGGTTCGTGCGAAGGCGGCAAGCCGCTCCCCCTGCGTGATGTCGTGCTCCATCACCATAAGTCCATCCGCGCGAAGCAGTTTCGCCGCGCGTGCGATGATGCGTTCCGGAATGAGCGTGCCGTCCGCCGAACCGCCGTATAGCGCCAGATCGGGGTCGTAATCGCGCGCCTCGGGCTGTTCGGGAATGTCGGCAAGCGGCACGTACGGCGGATTGGTGAGCACGATGTCGATGGTGCCGTCAAGTTGGCTTAACGTCGGCATTTGCGTGGCGTCGGCGATGTCCAGATGATAATTACCGGCGATTGCGGGATACCGTTTCGCGGTCTCGTCGAGGTTGCGCCGCGTCCACTCGGCGGTCGTAGCGCTTTTCTCGACGGCCCACACCTCGCTGCCCGGCACTTCCGAAGCGAAGGCGAGGCCGATCGCACCGCTGCCGGCGCACAGATCGACCACTTTGGCGCGGTACATGCCGTTTCTGGTGGCCCAGTCGACGCCTTCCTGCACGACCAGTTCGGTTTCCGGACGTGGAATGAACACGCCTGGACCGACTTTCAAATCAAGGTAGCGAAACGGCGCGTGGCCGGTGATGTGCTGCAACGGCTCGCGTTTGACACGACGGGCCAGCATGGTCTGGAAACGTTCCATCGCCGGTTCCGCGTCTTCTTTTTCGGCCAGACGTTCGACGCCATCGCCCATGAGCATGGCTTTGTCCACGTGCTGCAGGTCCGTATGGAACGCTTCGGCGAACAGCAGTTTGGCGTCGTGCTGCGGAGTGTCGACGCCCGCCGCACGTAGTTCGTCCGCGGCGGAACGCACCGTTTCGAATACCGTCGCCACCCAATCGCCTTACTTCTGGTTGGCGAGACGATCGGCTTCGTCCGCCTGGATGTCGCTGTCGATCACGGCCTGCAGATCGCCGTCAAGCACGGCGTCGAGGTTGTATGCCTTGTAGTTCGTGCGATGGTCGACGATGCGGTTTTCCGGGAAGTTGTACGTGCGGATACGTTCCGAACGGTCCAGCGAGCGCACCTGGGAATGGCGCATATCGGCGGCCTCGGCGGCCTCCTGCTCGTGTTTCATGGCCAGCAGGCGGCTCTTCAGAACGCGCAGTGCCGCCGCGCGGTTTTGGATCTGGCTCTTCTCGTCCTGCATGTTCACGGTGATGCCGGTGGGGATGTGCGTCATGCGGACCGCGGAATACGTGGTGTTCACGGACTGTCCGCCGGGGCCGGAGCTCATGAAGATGTCGATTTTGAGGTCTTTCGGATCGATTTCGATTTCATCGTCGTCCTCGTCGGCTTCCGGGAAGACGATCACGCCGGCGGCGGAAGTCTGGATACGTCCCTGCGATTCGGTGACGGGGATGCGCTGCACGCGGTGCACGCCGCCTTCGTACTTGAGGGAAGCCCACACGCCGTCCTCCGGCGCCGGAGTGCCTTTGGCGCGGATGGCCAGCTGCACGTCCTTGACGCCACCGAGCTCGGTGGTGTTCTCGCTTTGCACGGTGACCGACCAGCCGCGCTTTTCCGCGTATCGCATGTACATACGCAGCAGGTCGCCGGCGAACAGCGCCGCTTCCTCACCACCGGTGCCGGCCTTGATCTCCATGATCGTGTCACGCGCGTCATCGGGGTCACGCGGAATCAGCGCGGTGCGCAGCTTCTCTTCGGCTGCGGGCAGCTCGCCTTCCAACCGCTTGGCCTCTTCGGCGAAATCGGGATCTTCGGACGCCATCTCGCGGGCCGCCTCCAGATCGTCCTTCACCTGCTTGTATGCGGTGTAGGCGGAGACGATGGCACCCAGTTCGGCGTGGCGCCGACCCAGCTTGCGCATCTTGTCGGGATTGGATGCGACCTCCGGCTCGGCCATCTGCTGTTCGATATTGTGGTATTCCTCAAGCGCGGTGACGGCCGCGGGGAATTGTTCGTCTGCCAATGTACGCCTTTTCTTCGTATCTGCGCTTCAGCGGAATCACTCGTCGCTGAACCTTACTCAACCTGTCCATCATATAAGGTGGCGCGGAAGTGCGGTCGTCGGAGGTAGGCGACGGCACGTCGGTAACGAAAAACGCCAGCCCACGAATGGACTGGCGTTTTCATTGCCTAAGCAATAAGACTCACTTGGCCTTCTTGCCGTAACGCTTCTCGAAGCGAGCCACGCGGCCACCGGTGTCGAGGATCTTCTGCTTGCCGGTGTAGAACGGGTGGCAGTTGGAGCACACGTCGACGGTCATGTGATCGCCGTTGTAGGTGGAACGGGTGACGAAGGTGTTGCCGCAAGAGCAGGTGACCTGCACTGCGTGGTAATCAGGATGGATACCCTGCTTCATAGTTTGTCTCCTAGAGATTCGGGGGACCCGGGTCGCATTGCCCCGATGGCAAGGCGTGAACCGGATAACCTTATGGAGTGTAGGCGATGGCCGGGACACGGTATGCGCCGTCACACGCAGGGCGTACGGACTGCAATCCGCGGATATGCAAAAGACCCGCCGCTTCCGGCAGGTCCGCATGTGCCCTCGCTGGGACTTGAACCCAGGACAAACACCTTATAAGGGTGCTGCTCTAACCAACTGAGCTACGAGGGCAACGGGAGGAAGTATACCCCGACCTCTGCCCGATTGCGGCAGCGTCGACAGATGACCATTGGAAGACCGACGGCAACACGCCAGCAAATCGTTATTTATAAGTTTATAAATAACGTACTAACCTATTAATTAAATCAATGGACGATATACCCATACAGTACACCTCGTCACAGCCATTTCACCGACGAAAGGACACCCATGCGCTACGGTCATTTCGATGATGCCGCAAAGGAATACGTGATTGAAACCCCGGCGACCCCCCTGCCGTGGATCAACTACCTTGGCAACAAGGACTTCTTCTCGCTGATTTCCAACACCGGCGGCGGCTACAGCTTCTACAAGGACGCCAAACTACGCCGCGTCACCCGCTACCGGTATAACAACGTGCCGGCAGACAACGGCTCCCGCTGCTATTACCTGAGCCTGATGGACTCCGATTCCGCCGATGCCAAGCCGGTCGAAACCTGGTCGCCGACCTTCCTTCCGTGCAAGACCCCGCTTGATTCCTACAAGTGCCGTCAAGGCATCGGCTACACCGTGTTCGAAGCTTCCAAGCGAGGCATCGAATCCAAGCTCACCGCCTTCGTGCCGCTGCACACCAATGCGGAAATCAATCGGCTCGACGTGACGAACACCACCGACGAGCCGGCCGTCATCGACGTGACCGGCTCCGTGGAATGGTGCCTGTGGAATGCCGTGGACGACTCGTCCAACTTCCAGCGCAACCTGTCCACCGGCGAGGTGGAGATCGAACGCGAAACCGATGCCACGCTGCTGTACCACAAGACCGAATTCAAGGAGCGCCGCAACCATTACGCGTTCTACGGCGTCAACGCGCCCGTCGTCGGTTTCGACACCAGCCGCGACGAGTTCCTCGGCCAGTTCAACGGCTGGGACACCCCGCAGGTCATCGCCGAAGGCAAGGCTCACGATTCCGTGGCGCACGGCTGGTTCCCGATCGCCGCCAACCGCGTGCGTCTGGAACTCCAGCCGGGCGAAACCGCATCGCTCGTGTTCATGCTGGGCTATATCGAAGTGGCCAAGGACCAGAAATGGGAGGATCCGAACGATCCGGCCAAGGTCGGCATCATAAACAAGAAGCCGGCCCATGAGCTGTTCCGCCGTTTCGCCACCGTCGAACAGGTCGAAGCCGCCTTGAAGGAGCTCAACTCCTACTGGTCCGAACTGCTGACCACCTACAGCGTCGATTCCGGCGACGAAAAGCTCGACCGTATGGTCAACATCTGGCACCAGTACCAGTGCATGGTCACGTTCAATATGTCCCGTTCCGCCTCCTACTACGAGTCGGGCATGGGACGCGGCATGGGCTTCCGCGATTCCAACCAGGACCTGCTTGGCTTCGTGCATCTCATTCCGGAACGCGCACGCGAGCGCATCATCGACATCGCCTCCACCCAAATGGAGGACGGTTCCGCATGGCACCAGTACCAGCCGCTCACCAAGAAGGGCAATGCGGACATCGGTGGCGGCTTCAATGATGATCCGCTGTGGCTCGTGGCCGGCGTGTACGCGTATCTCGCCGAAACCGGCGACGTGAGCATTCTGACCGAACCGGTGCCGTTCAACAACGTCGAGGGCTCCGAACAGCCGCTACTTGAGCACTTGCGCCGTTCAGTGAACTTCACCATTACGCATAAGGGCCCCCATGGCATTCCGCTCATCGGCCGCGCCGACTGGAATGATTGTCTGAACCTCAACTGTTTCTCCGATACTCCGGGCGAAAGCTTCCAGACCGTGGAGAACAACGACACCGGCGTCGCCGAATCCGTGTTCATCGGCGGCATGTTCGTGCTGTACGGCAGCCAATATGCCGACATCCTCGAGCATTATGGACGTCTGGCCGGCATGTCCGACGCCGAAATCGCGTCCGAGGCGGCCAGCGTGCGCGCCGAAATCGGCCAGGTTTCCAAGGCCGTCAAAACCGCCGGCTGGGACGGCGAATGGTTCGTGCGCGCCTACGACGCCTACTCGCGCAAGGTCGGCACGCATGAGGACACCGAAGGCCAGATCTACATCGAACCGCAGGGCATGTGCGTGATGGCCGGCATCGGCCTCGATGACGGCAAGGCGCAGCAGGCGCTGAAGTCCGTCAAGGAACGCCTGACCTGCGATTGGGGCACCGCCATCCTCGCACCCGCCTACTCCACCTACCGCATCGAATTGGGCGAAATCTCCTCCTATCCGCGCGGATACAAGGAAAACGGCGGCATCTTCTGCCACAACAACCCGTGGATCTCCATCGCCAACGCCATCGCCGGCAATGACGACGAGGCATTCGCCGTCTACCAGCGCAACTGCCCGGCGTATGTCGAGGACAAGTCCGACGTGCGCAAGGTGGAACCGTACGTCTACTGCCAGATGGTGGCCGGTCCCGAGGCAGCGACCCCGGGCGAGGGCAAGAACTCCTGGCTGACCGGCACCGCCGCGTGGACGTTCGTGGACGTGTCGCAGTATCTGCTGGGCGTGCGACCGACGCTCGACGGCCTGGCCATCGAACCGCATCTGCCGGAACGGTTCGACCAGCTGACCGTGACGCGCGTGTTCCGCGGCGTGACCTACCGCATCGCCATGAAGCGCACCGGCGAGCGCACGGTGAGCGTCGACGGAGCGAAGATTGGCGGTAATGTGGTTCCCGCTTTGAGCGATGCCAAATCCGTCGATGTCGAGGTCACGTTCTGATGTGAGCATCAGAACGTGCTCACAAACGGGGCGGGCCTACACTCTCCTCAACATGAACATGGATTGCCGGAGCATCTTGCATATAGGTTGTTCCGGCGATCCTCCATCGGTTTCCTGCAACCTTGTGGAAGGCAGGAACCGATCAGAACAGTGCGAATCCGTGTGCCGCATAGAAGGCCGCATGGATTCGCACACACAATCCGTCTAAGGTAGCGATATGCAGTATTGTGAAGACATCATCACCGGCATCGATGGCAGTGAGGCCACGTTCGTCCGGTACGTTCTCGACAACAGCGAGGAGATCGATCCCAAACGTCAACGCCCCAGCGTTCTGGTGATTCCGGGCGGCGGCTATGCCATGACCTCCGACCGCGAGGCCGAACCGATCGCCATGCAGTTCCTCGCGGCCGGATGCAACGCGTTTGTGCTGCGCTATTCCGTCGCGCCATCCGTCTTCCCCACGGCTTTGCTGGAAGCCGCGGAAGCAGTGCAGCGCATACGCGCGCATGCGGACGACTGGCATTGCGACCCCAGTAAGATCGCGGTAATCGGATTTTCCGCAGGCGGTCATCTTGCGGCCAATCTTGCGACCACGGCGGGTGACGACACCATGCGGGCACATGGCTATGACCCTGACGCGGTGCGCCCGAACGCATTGATGCTCGGCTACCCGGTGATCACTTCAGGCCCGCTCGCGCATCGTGGCAGCTTCGACTGTCTGCTTGGCGACAACAGCGATAATCAGGTGGCGTTGGACGCGGTGTCCATCGAACGGCATATCGACGCGAAGACGCCGCCCGTATTCGTATGGCATACCATCACCGACGATTGCGTACCGGTCGAGAACACGCTGATGTTGGTCGATGCCTGCAAGAAGGCCGGCGTGCCGGTCGAGGCGCATCTGTTCCCCCAAGGCGGGCATGGTCTGGCGCTTGGCACTGCGGAAACGGCGTGGCAGGGGGTTAATGGCATCGAGCCATGCGTCCAGCAATGGCCGGTGTTGGCCAACGCGTGGCTACGGCGACTCTTCGCCTAGAGGCCAGAGGGCGTAATAGTATTGGATGGTTTTATGAGGGACACGATGAGCAGGGGTGTAAGGAGCTGGCTATGAGCGTCGCGGCATGGGATGGATTCCTGAATGACCAGAGCAACTGGCCGGCCGCCTCACGCATCGGCAACGCTACGGGGGCCACTACCGCCAGGGACACGCTGGGCGACAAGACCTTCGTCAAACGCAAGCGTATGAGTCAGGAGGAACGCCACCTGCAAATCCTGCAGGCCGCCGTCAAAATCATCGCCACCAAGGGGTTCTGGGGCATGTCGTTGCAGAACATCTCCGACGAGCTGGGCATCACCGAGGCGGCGTTGTACCATTACATCTCCTCGAAGGACGATCTGCTCAACATGGTGCTGTCGGAATGCTACGACACCATCGATGCCGACGAATACAACGCGGTGACGGCCGCCATCGTCGACGCCGACGGGCACCGCGTCTACTACTACCCGCGCTATTGCCTGAACATCGTGCTGTACAATCTGCAGCGCCCCGAGCTCGTGCAGCTGTATTCGGTGCTGAACGGCGAGGCGCTGAACCCCTCGCACCCGGCCCACGATTTCTTCATCGGCCGCCATTTGCGCCAATGGGAGATGATTTGCTCGATGAACTGGCTGCTGCCGCCGGACGTGGACGAGGAACGGTTCTACGACCTGTACACCCTGGCGATGAGCGCCATGGACGGTCTGCAGTACCGTTGGCTGGGTGACAATTCGATGAATCTGCTGGAGCAATGGATGAGCATCTCCGACATCATCTTCCCCGATAGCGAATGGCAGGGCTTCCGCGACCCCTCGGAGCACGACCCGAAGAACGAATCCTGCCTGCTGCCGCTTACCTTGTCGGCACGGCAGTAGCTCTGACCCCGAAGATCAGCAGAGCATTACAGCGGAAGATCGATATCGACCGCCCACCGCTCTTGTGCATATTCGCCATCGGCGGGGCCGTTCACGGGAAGCGGACCCGCCGATTTTCGTATCGGAAGCATCCGCGACTAGCGGATCGGCACCTTCTCCATGCCTTCGACCTCGGTTTCGAAGGCGTAGTAGGCTCCGATCAGACCGGCGTTGTTGGTGTGCCGGCAGCGCTTGACAACCGTGTGGAAATCGCTCCACTGCGGGATCTTGTCGAGCGCCGCATTGACCAGCGGCAGCAATTGCTGTTCACGGCAGATGCCACCGCCCAGCAGCACGCATTCGGGGTCGGCCACGGCGACGATGTTGAAAATGCCGATGGCAAGATAGTCGATCCACCGGTCCACGATCTTGCGCACACGCGGCTCATCGAGACGATGGAACAGGGTGGCCGGCACGATGGAGCCTGTCGGCACGTCGAATTCCTTGGCGTACTCCTCCGCCAGCACGATGGTCGACAGGTAATCCTGCATGGTGTGGAATCCACCGGTCTCATAGTTCGGGATCATCATGCCCAGCTCGCCTGCACGCCAATCCTTGCCTCGGCGGATCCTGCCGTCCAGGAACAACGCACCGCCCACACCGCTGTCGATGGTGATCAGCGCAAAATCGTCGAGTTTGACGGCGTTGCCGCTCAGCTTCTCCGCCATTGCCGCGCAGTTGGCGTCGTTCTCCATCCATGTGGGGATCGGGTCGTCAAGATAGCCCTGCAGTTTTCTGCCGATTTCATGGCCGTACAGTATGCTTAGCGCGCCGGCGGTAACGGCGACCTGCTTCTCCGTGTCGATGAAGCCGGGCACGCTTATGGCGATGCCGTCAAGAGGGGCACGCTGCTTGGAAACAATATGCGCGAGCGCCTGGTAGAAGGGCTCCTCGCCGTCGACCGGAGTCGCGATAGTACCCGGAATGCCCATGCGCCCGTCCTCGAACACCACGTATCGGGTGAAGAACGTTCCGATTTCGAACGCAAGGATGCGCTTCTTTGCAGTCATATCGTTATCTAACCCATCTTTAATAAAATCCTGCCTTGGTACAGTATAGCGTTCCCGCCCATACTTAAGCGCTTCCGCCCCATCCCCCGATACGCTCAGCCAACACCCCTTTGCGTACCACCAATGCAATGGCGGAATCGAAGTGCGTCATAGCATATTCGTCTGCCATTGTGCAACATATGCCATAACAACTTGTCAATATTTATCGATACGGTTGCCTATTGGAGGCTCTTGCAATACACGCTTTTATGACTCCCGCCGCTTACGGCGGGCAGCCCCCTAGATGCCCCCATCAATGACGTTTTCCACGTCGCGCGAAGACAGGAGAAATAGATGAGAAACAAGGCAATCGCATGCCTTGGCGCAATCGTCGCTTGCGCAACGGCTCTCGCCGGAATCCCGGCCACCGCCATGGCGGACGACTCCGCCGGCCTGACTCCCCAATACACCTACAATTCCCAGAACGATAACGGCATGACCTTCGAAAAGGTCAGCCACGCCGATCAGGGCCTGAGCCAGGCCGATGGCGTGGTCGATTACACCGGCGACGGCACCATCGCCCCCTATACCGCCGGCCTGAGCACCACCGGCAACGGCGACCGCGGCCAGTCCTACAGCTATGCGGCAGCATCCTCCGGCGACTGGGTCTACATCGGCACCATGTACGGCGGCCTCGGCGTGCAGGCCATTCTGAACCGCGATATGACAAGCCTCGGCCTGACCTCCAAGCAGGCCACCGCACTCATCCAGACCATGTACGCGGGCAACATGTACCTTGGCGAACCCGACGGCAAGAGCGCCGGCGGCATGCTGTTCAAGTTCAATGTGAAGACCGGCAAGACCAAGATCCTCATGTCCAAGAGCACCGGCATCGACGGAGGCAAGGGCGTGATCCCGACCTTCCGCAGCGCCTTCAAGATGAACGGCAAGCTGTACTTCGAGGGCATGGTCATGGACACCAACAACAAGGATCTCACCCAGCAGGAGATCCAGACCGCCATGGCCTATCAAAACGGATTCCCGTGCATCTACGAAGTCGACCCGGCCAACAACGACAAGCTCACCAAGGTGTATGACAGCGTCGACGTGGATGGCTTCCGTTCCCTGGTCAAGGGCAACGTGTTCACCTCCACCCGTGCCATCGGCTCCTTCGGCAATACGCTGATCGCCGGCGACCTCAAGCCGACCGCGGACGGCAAGGGCAAGGCGCTGCTTGTGGCATCCAAGACCCCGTCCGATCCGAACTCCTACAAAGTGATCGCCGACATGGCGAGCTTCGACAACCTGCCCGCCATCCACCGACAGGATGTCAACGGCGGCGGCGGTATCTATCAGGTGCAGGAGTTCAACGGCAAGCTGTACGTCGTGGTCTGCACCGGCGACACCAGCACCCTGAACGAAGAGACCGGAACCATGCGCTCCTTCGCCATTTACGTGGGCGAGAACAAGGGCGATTCCACCAACAAGGCCGATTGGACCTGGCGTCCGCTCGTAGGCGACACCGCCAAGGGCGCCAAGTACTACTACGGTCTTGACAAAAGCCGTGTGAGCGCCGGCGCCTGCACCCTGCAGGTCTACGGCGACCACTTGTACATCGGCGACTACAACGACGTGTCCAGCGCACTGCAGGGCTTCGTCACCAAAAGCAACTTCGTAACCCAAGCCACCAACCTCGAACAGTCCGTCAACCTATACCGCATGGACAAGAACGAGAACGTCGAGATGCTCGTGGGCGACAAGAACGACACCTTCCCGAAGGGCGGTTCCACCGGTCTGGGCAGCGGCTACGACAACCACATGAACCAGTACACCTGGCAGACCACCGTTCACGAGGGCAAGATGTACCTGTCCACCATGAACACCACCACCTTGCTGGAACCGATCGCACAGTTCACCAACGGTGACATTCTCAACATGAACGAGAAGGATTGGAACAACACCGTCCACTACCTGCGCGTGTTCCTGCGCCTGCTGTGGGGCATGGGCCCGACCGACCCGGCTTCCGCCATCGCCACGCAGAGCAACGATCAGAACGCCAAGGTGACCACCCAGACCATGCCGTCCACCGACAATCCGGAGGCGCTGGTCGACTGGGCCCGCATCCAGGCCGGCAAGGACGCCTCCGCCGCGCAGCCGCAGACCACCGACGCCAAGTCCGTCTCGTCCGCCAAGCCGATCAGCCTGACCGCCGCCCAGACCAAGGAACTGGTCGACGGCATCAAGGACGGCAGCATCGTTCCGGGCAGCCTGGCAGCCTCCGGCTCCTCCGATGAGGCCTCGCAGCTCTTCGACATCAACAACGAGCTGGACAACCTCGGCTCCCAGCTGTCCGACAAGGGCTCCGCCGATTTCGCCAACAACTACGGCGAAGTCACGGACGCGTTCTTCAGCATCGCCGACATCATTCCCGACAAGTTCAAGGGCCTGTACGAGATGCTGGTCAAGCTGACCAGCAAGGCCAACCTCAAGGCCTACGCCAAGTCCCTGCCGTACCTGGCCAAGTCCAAGCGCGGCTTCAACCTGTTCGAGATCACCGACCGTTCCGCCGCGAATGAGGGCGTGACCGTCGGCACCGTTACCGACAACGGCTTCGGCGACCCGTTCAACCACGGTCTGCGCATCTTCTGCGACACCGACGACTACATGGTGGTCGGCACCGCGAACCCGTTCTACGGTACCCAGCTGTGGCGCGTGCGCAATACGCAGTACGCCGTGAACGTCTCCGCGACCGAAGGCGGCTCCGCCTCCGCGGATGTCGAGCGCGCGGCCAAGGGCAGCAAGGTCACGCTGACGGCCACCGCGAACAAGGGCTACCACTTCAAAGAGTGGAACGTGCTGAAGGGCAACGTCTCCATCGAGAACAACGCCTTCGAGATGCCTGACGGCAGCGTCTCCATCCAGGCTGTGTTCGAAAAGGACGCTGTTGAACCGACGACGCCAACGACCCCGGCAAAGCCTGCCACAGACACGAAGCCATCCACAACACCGACCGGTGTCACGTCCACCCCTTCGACCGGCTCCTCCGTGCTCGGCATGGCGGTCGCCGCGGCTGTGGCACTGATTGCAGGCGCCGCGATTCTGCTGAAGAAGAAGCAGGCGTGATGATGACCGGCGGTGTGATCGCAGCCACCCGATGAACGCGGAACGGCGCCATACCACCGGTTCCTGACGAAGAAGGCCGATGTCCATCAAGGGCATCGACCTTCTTCATATTCGGCTTCGTCGAGTGGAGTCGTTCCGCTCCGTCTAACGTGGTCTACAGCATTGCGATCACCGCAACGCAATCACATCCACGCCATACGGCTTAAGCTCGATCAGATCGTTGATGACGGTGCCGGTCAGCAGCTCCGTGCCACCGTTGAGTTCGCTGAGGCACAGACGCTTGTCGGCGGCGCTGTTGTTGATGAGGAACGCGTAGCGGGTGCCGCCATCGCCATAGCGCACGGACAGGCTGACATCCTCCGGGGTATCAAGCGACTTCAGATCCAGCTCCTTGATGATCGGAGCCATGAACGCGCTCATGCCGGTCTCGTCCAACGGAGTGCCCACAAAATAGGCTTTGCCCTTGCCATACGCATTGACGGTGAGCGCGGAATGCCCAGCATAGAATTCGTCGCCGCCGTACGTAGCAAGACGCTCGGCACCTTCGCGATGAATAATGCTCGCCACGATCTCGCCCTTGGCATCAACCGTGCCGCCATGCACTTCGATGGTTTCGCCCGGCGCAAGCGCATCGATCTCTTCGACCCATACGCCCATAAGCCTGCGCAGCTTGCCCGGGTAGCCGCCTGGCACCACCAGATCATGCTCATCATGGATGCCGGCCATATAGCCGGTGATGAAGGTGCCACCATCCGCCACATAGGCTTCCAACGTTTCAGCCACACCAGGCAACACGGTGATCAGCGCCGGGGCGATGGCCAGATCATACTGGCTGAGCCGCGCAAGAGGCGTGGTGCTGGCGATCATATCCACCGGCACATTGCGACGCCACAACGCACGGTAGAAGCGATGAACCTCATTGGGATAGTTGAAGCCGGTGGTCGGGCCGACACAGCCTTCAAGCGACCAGTAGCTCTGCCAGTCGAACATGATGGCTACACGGGATTCGATGCGCGAGCCCATGATCCGCCTGCCGATGCGGTCCAGTTCCTCACCCAAGGCCGCGGTCTCCTTGAACACGCGGGACTCCTCGGTGCCGTCATGCGCGATGACCGCGCCATGGAATCGCTCGCAGCCGCCAAGGGACTGCTTCATCTGGAAGAACCGCACGGTGTCGGCGCCATGGGCCACGGCCTGCCAGCTGAGCTTACGCACTTCCCCCGGCTGCTTGACCTTGCAGAACGGGAACCAGTTCTGCTGGTTCGGGGTCTGCTCCATCAGCATGAACGGCTTGTTGCCGCCGATGCCGCGCATCAGGTCGTGGCACATGGCGGTGAAGCTCGGCGGGGTGTCCATGCCCGGATAGTTGTCCCAGCTGACCACGTCCATCTCCTTGGCCCACTCGAAGTAGTCGAGATCCTTGAACGTGCCCATGAGGTTCGTGGTGATCGGCGTGGTCGCGTCGTATTCGCGGATCGCGTCGCGCTCGTTCGTATAGCAGGCCAACTGCGCCTGGCTTTGGAAGCGGCGATAGTCCATCTGCAGCCCGGACACCACGCATTTGGCGTCGCTGATGCCGTCGCCGTAGCCGACGGGCGGGCACCACGTCGCCCCAATCGTAGATGGTGTGGCTCCAGAAATTGGCGCACCACGCCTTGTTGAGCGCTTCGACGGTTCCGTACTTGTTTTTCAGCCACGTACGGAACGCTTCGGTGCAGTGGTCGCAATAGCATAGGCCGCCACCGCCACCGTATTCGTTGCACACATGCCAGGCGACCAGTCCGGATGTGCCGGCGTAGCGTTCGGCGACATGCGCTGCGAGCGCACGGGACGCCTTACGGAAGTATGGCGATGTCGGGCAGAAGTTGTGCCGCCCTCCGAATACGTGACGGGTGCCGTTCTGCTCGGTACGGATCGTTTCGGGATGCAGACGCACCATCCATCCGGGCAGCGCCGCGGTGCCGGTCGCCATCACGATGTTGAAATCATGCTTGACCAACAATGCGACGATCTTGTCGAGCATGCTGAAATCGTAACGGTCTTCGGCCGGCTGCAACAGCGCCCATGAAAACACGTTGATGGTGACTTCGTTGATATGGGCGTCTTCAAGCATGTCAAGGTCATGCTCCCAGGTGTCTTCCGGTCACTGCTCCGGATTCCAATCGCCGCCGAACAGGAAATGGTCGAACATCGGTTTCATCGCAAACATTCTCCTTGTGCGTCAAAAAAAGGAAGGCGTGGGATACCAACGTCTCCTACATACCGCTGATCCTTCTGGTCATCGCCGCCGTGGTCGTGGCGCTGTTCGCCGAATACGTCGCACCATTGCAGGCACGCTTCGCCAACACCACCGGCAGGCTCTTCTCGCTATCGGCGATGTTCCCCTGGCGAGCCTTCCCCTGCTCGCTCGTCCTCGTCGTCATCGACGTACTCGCGGCCGGCCTGTCATATTTCGTACCGCTCATACGCGTTCTCGCCATCCTCTTCGGCATCGCCTGGGTGGCGTATGCGAAATCCCTCATTCTGCTGTGGGGCTTCAAACGGTATGGCGGAACGGGCAAAGTGGAGAATCCGCAATATGTCAATGCGCACGAGTGACGTTGCGGCGGCGCTCAGGAATCATGCTTTGTCGGTGATGAACGTCAGCGGATTGTCGATGAATTTGCGCAAGCCGACTTCCGCGGCACCGTACAACGCCGGATGGTCGGCCACCAACGGGATGGACACGCTCACCTGCATGTCCGACGCCCCCAAGACCTGCGATTCCAAACGGTTTTCGAGCGTTTCGTAGAAGAACGGCCCGAAATCGGTCCACCAACCGCCCAGCAGCACGGTATCGACATCGGCCAGATTCAGTGCGGAGCCGATGGCCGAGGCCAGCGCGTCGATGGCCCGTCCGACGGCCTCCACGGTCCGCACATCATGGGAATGCCATGCGTCCAACAGACGCTCCAGTGCCTCACCGCTCGAAGCCGCATTCTTTTCGGCCACTCCGGAAGCCTCGACCAGCGCGCGACGGCCAGCATACGTTTCCAAACATCCGCGTCGTCCGCATCCGCACAGCGGACCGTCCAAAGACACCGACACGTGACCGATCTCACCGGCGAAACCGTGGCTTCCCGACACGATCTCACCGTCACGGACGATCGCGCCGCCGATGCCGATATCGCACGACAGATACAGGAAAGAGTCGGCGCAATCCACGCCATCGAACACGTCCGCACGCGCACAGGCATATCCCGGAATCTGCGCGATGGCGGCCAGCTTCGCCTCATTGCACGGGGTAACGTCATACCCTCGCATAACGTCGAACGTGGTCAGATCGACATTCTCCCAACCGAGATTGCGGGCCATGAGCAGCCTCTTGTCGGAGGTGACCAAGCCCGGCAGCGCACACGAGACGCCCGCGATGATGCATCGTTTCGATTCCAGATCCTCAGCCATCGCCTTGGCCATGGCGTCAAGCTTGCCGAATACGACGTCCGGCTCGACGCCGCTCATGTCGGCATCCACCCATTCGTGCCTGAGTATGTCGTGGTTGATGTCCAAAGCCATGCATCCATAGCCGTCGGTGTTGACCTGCATGCCGACGCCGCACACCTTGCCGCCTCCCAGCATCAACGGCGTGGACGGGCGCCCATAGCTGGCCGAGTTCTGCGGCTCACCCTCCTTGACGACGCCCGCATCGATCAGCAGCGACACCAGCAACGACATCGTCGCCTTGGTCAGCCCGGTCTGCTTGGCAAGATCCGCTCGGCTCATCGGCCCGGAGGCACGCAGTAGCGTGTCGATCACCACCGAAAGATTGTGATTGCGCAGATCGTCCTGATTGATCCTGCGAAGAGATGCCATAGCCGTTCCCGTCCCTGCCCTGTTTGCCGTGTTGCCGCATCAGCATGAATTCCCCGAACCGATGTTCCAGAGCCTTTCCTGATGCTACACTACTATAGTATAGTTTATTCATCTAACTATTAACCGTGCGCCACCGGCGAACGGCACATGCAAGGAGGCAACACAAACTATGGCAAGGACTCTGGTTGCAGGCGTCGACACATCGACGCAGTCCTGCAAGGTACGCGTGACGGACGCCGAAACCGGCGAGCTTGTACGATTCGGGCAGGCCAAACACCCGAACGGCACATCCGTCGACCCCTCATACTGGTGGAGCGCATTCCAAGAGGCCGCCGAGCAGGCCGGCGGCCTGGACGACGTATCCGCGCTGGCCGTCGGCGGCCAGCAGCACGGCATGGTGATCCTCGACAACCAAGGCAATGTGATCCGCGATGCGATGCTGTGGAACGACACCAGTTCGGCGCCCCAGGCTGCGGCTCTGATCGAAAAGCTCGGCGCAGCGCCCGCACAAGACGGCGAGCCGGAAGACCCAATCGCCCGAGGCAAGCAGCGTTGGGTCAAGGCCGTAGGCTCCTCCCCCGTCGCCTCCTACACGCTGACCAAGGTGGCATGGGTGGCCGAGAACGAGCCCGAAAACGCCAAGAAAATCGCCGCCATCTGCCTACCTCACGACTGGCTGAGCTGGCGCATCGCCGGTTACGGCCCGGTCACCGAAGGCGAGGACGCCCATCTTGAAGCCCTGTTCACCGACCGCTCCGACGCCTCCGGCACCATCTACTACGATGCCGCGTCGAACGAATACCGCCGCGACCTGATCGCCATGGTGCTCGAGGCCGCGGAAGGCGCCGAAGCCGCGCAATCGCACGCCGAGGCCATCGTGCTGCCCACCGTGCTGGGGCCGCGCGACGCCGCCCCCGTCAAGGCCGATCCGGCCATCGCCGGCAAGAACGTCGAAGGCGGCTGCCTGCTCGCCCCCGGCGGCGGCGACAACGCCATGGCATCGCTGGGACTGGGCATGGCCGTCGGCGACGTGTCCATTTCCCTGGGCACCTCCGGCGTGGCCGCAGCCATCTCCGAGAACCCAACCTACGACCTGACCGGCGCCGTATCCGGCTTCGCCGACTGCACCGGGCACTACCTGCCGCTGGCCTGCACCATCAACGGTTCGCGCATCCTCGACGCCGGCCGCGCCGCCCTCGGCGTGGATTACGACGAACTGGCCAAGCTGGCCTTCGCCTCGAAGCCGGGAGCCGGCGGCATCACCCTGGTGCCGTATTTCGACGGCGAACGCACGCCGAACCGCCCGAATGCCACCGCCACCTTCTCCGGCATGACTCTGGCCAACACCACACGCGAGAACCTGGCCCGCGCCTTCGTCGAAGGACTGCTGTGCTCCCAGCGCGACTGCCTGGAGCTCATCCGATCCCTGGGCGCAAGCATCACGCGCATTCTGCTCATCGGCGGCGGCGCGAAGTCCGAAGCTATCCGCACGCTGGCACCAAGCATTCTGGGCATGGACGTGACCCGACCCGCCACCGACGAATACGTGGCCATCGGCGCGGCCCGCCAGGCCGCCTGGGTGCTGTCCGGCGAAACCGAGCCTCCGGCATGGCAACTCACCATCGACGGCGTGGAGACCGGCGAACCGACCGAAGCCGTATACGAAGCCTACGCCAAGGCCCGCGGCTGATCCATCACCGCAGGAATTCAGGCATAGGGCCGGGAAGCTTCCCAACAATGGGGCTTCCCGGCCCTATGCTGATTCATGAACCATACTCATAGAAACGACAATATGAACGACAGCTTCCGTATAAGGCTTTACGCGCTCACCTGCATCGCATGGCTGGAGAAATCGATTTGCCGTCAACACACCCTATGAAACGTTTGCAAAACTACAGCAAACCTTCCACATCGGCGAAGGCAGGGTCATGTTCGGGAATCTCACGAATCACATGCGCTGGATTGCCCACGGCTATGACGTTCTCCGGAATGTCACGTGTCACCACGGACCCGGCGCCGATGATGGAATTCGACCCGATGGTCACCCCCGGCGTGACCGTCACATTGGCGCCGAACCACACGTTATCACCGATGGTCACGGCACTGGCATGCTCCCAGCCCGCCAGGCGGGTGGCGGCGTCCTTGGCATGGTTGGGTGTGGCGATGGTGCAGCGCGGACCGATCAGGCAATCCTCACCGAGCGTCACATATCCGCCGCCGCACACCATGAAATCCTTGTTGAGGAACGTGCCGCGGCCAATGGTCAATCCGATGCCGTAGTCGACGTTGAACGGCGGCGTGAACTGCACGCCCTCCCCCGCGTCCGGGACCAGCTCATGGAACAGCCGATACGCCTCGTCCGGGTCATCGAAGAAGATGCGGTTGATCTTCGCGCAGGCGCGCATGGCCTCGCCCGTGAATTTCGGCAGCGACTTCGATTTGCGGTACTGCGTCGGCTTGCCGGCGAACAGTTTGGTCAGATCCTCGTCGGACGCGATCAGCGCCTCCGTCTCCTGCGTCATATCCGTCTCCTTCATCACATTCCACCGCACTATAGTGAACGCTCACACCATACTATATTCACTTACTTGACCATGACGCATGAAACGTTACCCGGCGTATCGTGGCATCCACCGAACAGCATATATCGTTGACCATCAGGTCCGCATGCCGTCCACTCAGGCAATCCGGAACCGTTCGGATCACCTGTCGCCGCGAAATTCGTCCAATACCGGTTCATCGCATGGGACAAATCGTAATGCCAGCCTCGAAACGGCCGCCAGCTCGCAGGGAGCGTCCCGAACGAAAACCATAAATCGGACGAATGAAACGCACCGGCATCATCCCCCGGCATATCCACATCGAATCGATACCTGTATGGTTCCGAGCCGCCGCCTGACACCCATGCATCGATCATATCCAGATTGCCGCATTCACCCTCCGGATACGGAGTGCCATCAGGGCCCGGAACCATGAACTCGCCGGTCGTGTTCCCCACCAACAAATCACACGGAACGCGATGTCCCGCAATAAGCGCATCACGGTATTGCTCGACAAGGAATGTCCCATCGACGCAGGGAATCCAATTAGTCATCGGAGCCCATACGACATCATCACCCTGCCCAGACCAATCGCAAGCAGGAAAAGTCACCGCCGCCTCCAGCAGATCAGTCGCAGGAACAGAACGCGCCTCGGCAATCGATTCAACTTCCAGATACTTCAAAAAACGCGCTCCATTTCGCTGCGCATCCTCAAGAGACCACAGATGGCGATTGAACAGACCAGTTCCACCTCCAGACTGCATGATGACGCGTTGAAACAGACCATCGTTCATCGGCGAGACACTTTGCGCCAACGCGCTTGCGGCCCCTGCGGACTGGCCGAACACGGTAATGTTCGCAGGATCGCCACCAAACAAGGCAATATTGTCCTTTACCCACTGAATGCCCATCCGCTGGTCAAGAAATCCGAAATTCGCACAAGGCCGTCCATCAACCGCTTCCTTTTCCAACATGGCATGCGCGAAAAAACCAAACACATTCAACCGATAAGCAATGGAGACCACCACCACGCCCTGACGGGCCAGCTGCTCTCCATTGAACTCCTTCTCACAGGTAGATCCAGTCTGAAACGCTCCACCGTAAAGCCATACCATCACAGGCAGCCCATGCCCATCGCAACGGGAATCCGTACGAATCTCGGAACCACTGCCGCATCCACGCAAGGCCGGCGTCCAGATATTCAGATACAGACAATCCTCAGCCATCGGAGTGCCAGCGTCAATCTGCCATTCCCTGCCGTAGAACTCATCCGAGCCGGGCAGCGGCTGCATCGGCATCGGCGCGAAATCACCGGCTTCGAGCACGCCATCCCACGCTTCAGCAGGTTGTGGCTCACGCCAGCGTAACTCATCAACAGGCGGCTTGGCATATGGAATGCCCCGAAACACGGTGATCACAGGATCCGCATCGGAGAATCCGTCGACACATCCTTGACGAATCATGACTTGTCTGCGCATGACTGCTCCTAATCAACCATGGGCAACGGCAGATGAAACGGCGGAAGCAGAACACCGTCCCCGTCGCAGATGAGACCGGATTCCGGGCTGTTGCTCCACGCATACCGCACCTCGTCCGGCATGCGCGACGGTATGCGCGCCACAATATCGCAACCATCCAGCCATGCCTCAGCCCGCACCGAAGTGGCGCAGTCGTGCCACAGGAAATCAATTTCTCGCGGAACGTCACCATCCAACGTCATCAGATGGCGATTCTGCGATTGCATCTGTTCGCCCATGGAATTCCGCCACACGCAGTGCATCCTCAACAATCCATCGTCCGCCTCTGCGGTTTCAACAACCGGCTGAGGCTGAGCCTGCTGGCCATACACAAAATCCATCGCGACATTGAATGCACGATCCGCGATGGTTTTCTTATCATGAGGATGCAAATCATTGCTTTCACCGGCATCAAGCGTCACCACCGCAGCCACGTGTTCAAGTTCGTCCGCCACTCTCCATTCCTGTTCTCGAATAAGCGGCCAACCACCATCCTCGATGGCGTCGATGCCGAATTTCGGAAGCTGGACGATCAGGAATGGCATATCCGGCTGATGCCACTTGCCACGCCACAATTCAATCATGGCTTTCAGCTCATCGCCATAACGCATGGCGTAGTCGCCGGTATTCGATTCGCCCTGATACCACAGCACGGCCCGCACCGCATATGGAAAACACGGGGCGAGCATGGCGTTGTACAGGCCGGTCGGCTTCCATCTGACGAAATCCTCGAATGGGCAATCGCGGTCGGCTTCGGCGGTCACGGCATACTGCCAAATGCCGGACAGGTCGAAGATATCGTCTCCGATGGTCAGTGTCATCCGTTTGCCGGGCGTCACACGGCCGCCGGGCCGTTCAACGACCAGACGCATGCGGATTTCGTTCGCGCCGGCGCGCAGCACGCCAGCTGCGACCGGATAGTCCCGCGGCTCATACACATTGCTTCGCCCACCGACCAACACACCGTTGACCCACGTATGGTCGGCATCATTCATGGTGCCCAGACGCAGTAGGGCGGGCTTCCCCGCATCCGACGGAGGCAGGAACACGGTTTTTCTCATGGTAATCTCGCCGCGGAAACCGGCAAGTCCGCGATCCTTGTACCATCCAGGCAGGCGTATGTCATGCCATGCCACGTCGCGCGGCTCGATGTTCTTGGATTCCGGACAGTCCCACGCGATCAATGGCAGCCACTCATGGTGCGCATCGGCCACGGCCTCGTACCCGAGCGCCTGGTACCACCGGTCCCGCTCGGCAACGGAATCGAGGCTTCTTTTCGACGCCACACCATCGCCAAGGTACGGTTCAAGACTGGCGAGCGCTTCGGGGAACGCTCGTAATGTGTCAATGTCCATCCAGGATTCGATCGGAGAGCCGCCCAATGAAATGTTCAACAGACCAACGGGCACACCGAGCCACTGGCGGATCCTGCGACCGAAAAAATATGCGAGCGCTGAGAAATCATCAAGCGTATCCGCATCGCAGCCCTGCCAGAACGCACGGTCGTGATCGTCGCGAGGACCTTTGAAATCGTAATCGGGAATCACTTTGTACTGCCGCAGCAATGGATCGGGATCACGGTCCCACTCCTGTGGATAGTCGGCGCGCACCCAAGCCATAGGCAGTTCCATATTCGACTGCCCGGAGCACAGGAACACCTCTCCCGCATAGCACTGCCGTGAGATACGCTCCGCTCCGTCCTCGTAGCATATGGTCAGCTCGTACGGCCCTCCAGCTTCGATCGGACCATACGGCGCGTTCCAAGTTCCGTCGTCTTTCACCTGCACCATATGCCGCTCGTCAGCAAGCCGTGTCAATACGATGCGTCCGGGATCGCCGGTGCCCCAAATATGCATGTCCACACCGGCTTGCAGCACGCAGCCGTCGTCAAGTAGTTTCGGCAATCGCAAAGTCATCTCAGCATTCTCCCCATTGAGTCTGCGTTCAGACTGCCGCATTCCTTGGCCCGGCGCTGACCACCGTACGGCAGCCGCTCCAAGACATGGCAAGGGCCGCCGTACGCATGCTGGTCGAGGCGCTGTCCACCGACGACGTGATCCAACCGCACATCATCATGCCGACATCGCTAGTGGTACGCAACAGCACACAGCAACTCGAGGGTTAATCAGCGGGGCAAACCTCACAGGCACAACCGGAGGGAGAATACAGCGCTCCTAGCCTTTCGACCCGTTTTCAACTCGTTCTAAGACGGCCCGTCGGAACACCAGCAGTGAACCATCCTGAAATTCCGTAGAATCTATGCCATGAAGCCGGCCATGCAACCGACGAACCCACCGGCCCATTCGGTGCTGAGGAAACGAGCATCGACACTCAGCAGGACCTGCCCCTGACGCACGAACGTCGCAGAATCAACCAAACCATGCATGCCAGTCACGATGACCGACAAGCGGTTGTCGTCGAAAAGTACCGCCGGACGCACTCCGTCAGCCTGTACGGCAACAGACCCAGCTTGCGAATCGTCTCCATTCACCATCTCGTAGCGCACATCCGTGCCATGCATCGAAAACACCGCGTAATGCGTGGAATTCTGCCGGATCACTAAAGAACCGGACATGGGAATCGGCATGAGCGTCGGCAGTTTCGCTATTCTGCGGTAGCTGACATCACGCTCGTCGCGCACCACCACACCGTTCGTCGAGCCATCAGCCACATCCACCAGCGCAGGTTCCACGTCACCGGCGAGTGAGGATTTCACCCTAGGCTCGATGGTGATGCCATCGTCTTCAGTAGTAACCGTGATCTCGTCGGCCAAGCGGCCAAGACCAGCGCAAGTCACTGGCCATCCGGGGTCACCCTCATGCGTATCCAATGCACCGTTGCCGTCCAGCTTCCAATCGGCCGGATTATGTTCCCAGGATACCGGAGCGACAAAGCTCTCCCTTCCCAAGTAGCTCAATAATTCGCCGTCATGCTTTCCCCGCGTCTCCCTCACGCCGAGACACACCAGCCACCATCCCAGTTCCGGATGAAGCAACAGGTCCGCATGTCCCACGCATTGCAGCGGTTCCGACAAACCCAGATGTCGGTGGGTGAGAATCGGATTCTTCTTATCCGCGTGGAAGGCACGGATTGCGGTGCCAAGATAGCAGCGTTCCCCGTCACGAACCTGCGGAATGCACTCACCCGATTCGGATGCTTCCCGTTCGTAAGCTTCGAACGCCCGAAGCAGTCCATGCGGCGCATAGATGCGCATGGCCATTTCGCTATGTTCGAAACTGGTGCCCCCCTCGGCGGTCATCAGATACACATAATCACCCACGCGATAGAGATGCGGCGCTTCAGCCCACACCGATTCCACACCGTATCCGCGCCATATTACCGTCTTGCCCGATCCCGCAGGAAGACCGTCATCGACAAAAGTCCAAGTCTCCGGATCAATGCGTTGGGTCCAGACCTCGGTCTGGCCTTCCCATTGCGGATTGACCGCAGGACGGGTCTGGGTCCAGTACACGTTGCCGTCCCCGTCCTCGAATATGTCTGGATCGATGCCTTCGGCGCCCTCGATCCAGAACGGCCCACGCCAAGGTCCGTCGATTGAGTCCGACTCAAGAACGAAGTTGCCTTCCGCCGCCTGGGCCGCATCCAATTCGGCCTGGGAGCATCCTTCCGCGATGGCTTTGCGTCCATTGATGCGAGCGATGGTGCAGGCAATCACGTATTTGCCACGAATCCTACGCAGCGTCGGCGCATAGACGCCACCCGAGTCATCCACGAAAGGAATGAGCAAACGTCTTGCCAACTCCTCATCTATGGCATCCGACACGTGTTTCCAGTGGGCCATATCCCTGGAAACGTAAATAGGCAAGCCTGGAACCAGTTCGAAGGTGGAGGTCACAAGCACGATTTGCCGAAGATCATCATCCCAAATCCAACTCGGATCAGGATGCATTCCGTGAAGAATGGGATTGGCGATGGTAATCGTTGTGGTCATAAGTACGCCTCATTCGGGAACGTTTGGATACATCACATCATTGCGAATAATCGAAATTTTCGCTTGGTCTAACAACGCAAACAAGCCGCTCACCGGCGATCTAGCCGGCAAACGACTTGCGTGCGAAGGAAATTTGAGGAAGGAGGAAGGAAAGAAAAGCGAGTGGTGTGCCGGAACACCGACGCTTCGGCACACCACATCCGGCTCTGTCACAGTCGAGCCCCACTGTTTGATCCAGCGATGAATCAGGAGTCCTAACGGAAACTCCTTATTGCGTCCATGCCTCGGTCCTGCAATTTCCGAACGCTACGCGCGCCCAGTCATTGCTCGCCCTCGACTACCGTCTCGGACTTCGCCCGAGGCTACCTAAAACCCTAGTGGGTTTTCGGCTCACGCCTCGGCCAGGGCGTCGATCATATAGTTGTTGATCGTGGCCTTGACGGACTCGAGGTGATCGGACTTGGTGGCCTCGATGAGCTTGGACTGCGGGATATCCAGAGCGTACTCCTCGAGGGAAGCCAGGGAGGCGGTGCCGTTCTCAACGGTTGCGCCGATGCCGGAATCGAAGGAGCTGTAGCGCTCGACCTGCAGGTTCTCGATGACCTTGTCCTCATGCATCTTGGCGGCGACCAGGAGGCCTGCTGCGAAGGAATCCATGCCGGCGATGTGGGAACGGAACAGATCCTCGGCGGCGAAGGAGGTGCGGCGCGGCTTGGCATCGAAGTTCAGGCCGCCGTGAGGGCCGATCTGGCCTTCGGCGAGGACTTCCCACATGACGGTGGAGGTCTCGTACAGGTCGGTCGGGAACTCATCCATGTCCCAGCCGATGAGCTTGTCACCCTGGTTGGCGTCGAGGGAGCCGAGCACGCCGGCCTCGCGGGCGGTGCGGATCTCGTGCTGGTAGGTGTGGCCTGCCAGGTTGGCGTGGTTGCCTTCCAGGTTCAGCTTGAAGACGTCCATCAGGTCGTAGGTGCGCAGGAAGTTGATGGCGGTTGCGGCATCGAAGTCGTACTGGAACATCGTCGGTTCCTTGGCCTTCGGCTCAATCAGGAACTGGGCGTCCAGGCCGATTTCCTTCGCGTAGTCATGGCACATGTGGAAGAACTTGGCCATGTGCTCCTGCTCGCGCTTCATCTGGGTGTTCCACAGGTTCTCGTAGCCTTCACGGCCGCCCCAGAACACATAGTTCTCGGCGCCAAGGCGCTTGGCGATCTCCAGGGAGTGCTTCAGCTGGCCGCCGGCGTACGCGTAGATGTCGGCGAACGGGGAGGTGGAGGCGCCGGAGACGAAGCGCGGGTTGGTGAACAGGGAGGAGGTGTTCCACAGCAGCTTGATGCCGGTGGACTTCATGTTCTCTTCGATCTTGTCGACGACCTTGTCCAGGTTCTTGTCGGTCTCGCGCAGGGTGTCGCCTTCCGGAGCGATGTCGCGATCATGGAAGCAGAAGTACTCGACGCCGAGCTTCTGGAAGAACTCGAAGGCGTAGTCGACCTTGGCCAGGGCCTCGTCCTCCGGATCGGAATACTTGCCGTACCACGGGCGCTGGGCGGTGCCGGTGCCGAACGGGTCGACCAGCTCCTGGTCGAAGGTGTGCCACCATGCGACGCCGAAGCGCAGCCAGTCCTTCATCTTCTTGCCGGCAACAACCTTGTCGGCGTCGTAGTAATGGAAGGCAAGACCCTCCTGCGGCCCCTTTTCGCGACCGACGTACGGAATCTTATCGATATCCCACAGACCCATGGAATGCTCCTTTGCTTGGTTTACTTACGTAAAGCTTTATTTCGCAGCGGGCTTTCCGCCCGTCTTGGTCTACATAATAAATTGAATTACCTAAGTTTGTCAATTCGTTAAACTATACGGCGTTTCCATTGGAATCAAGCCATTTATCAATGCAGTGATACAGTGTGTTTGTTTGTTCGCATCGCGGCGCAACACCTGCGCGGCGCACGGAAGCGCGGAATCGAAAGAAGGAACATATGAGCGAAAACGTCGACACCATCTGCGTGCAGGGAGGCTATCAGCCGGGCAATGGAGAATCCCGCACTCCCCCAATCATCCAGGCCACGACCTTCAAATACCAGTCGAGCGAACAGATGAGCCGACTGTTCGACCTGTCCGAATCCGGCTACTTCTACACCCGCCTGCAGAATCCGACCAACGACACCGTCGCCGCGAAGATCTGCGAGCTGGAAGGCGGCGCCGCAGCAATGCTCACCTCATCCGGCCAGGCGGCGAATTTCTTCGCTCTGTTCAACATCTGCAACAACGGAGACCACATCGTCGCTTCCTCCGCCATCTATGGCGGCACGTTCAACCTCATCAACGTGACCATGCGCAAGATGGGTGTCGAATGCACATTCGTAAGCCCGGACTGCACCGAAGAGGAGCTTGAGGCCGCGTTCCAGCCGAACACCAAGGCCGTGTTCGGCGAGTCCATCTCCAATCCGGCGCTTATCGTGCTCGACTTCGAGAAGTTCGCGAACGCAGCGCATCGTCACGGCGTGCCACTGATCGTCGACAACACCTTCCCGACGCCGATCAACTGCCGTCCGTTCCAGTACGGCGTGGACATCGTCACGCACGCCACCACCAAGTACATGGACGGCCACGGATCCTGCGTGGGCGGCGCGATCGTCGATTCCGGCAATTTCGACTGGATGGCCCATGCGGAGAAATTCCCGGGCCTCACCACTCCGGACGACTCCTACCATGGCGTCACCTACGCGAAGGAATTCGGCAAGGCCGCATACATCACCAAGGCCACCGCGCAGCTCATGCGCGACTTCGGCTCCACTCCGGCGCCAATCAATTCGTGGATCATGGGCATGCATCTGGAATCCCTCGGCGTGCGCATGGAGCGCCACTGCGCGAACGCACTGGCCGTGGCCAAGTGGCTCGACGCCGATCCGCGCGTCAGCTGGGTGAGCTTCCCGGGCCTCGAAACGGACAAGTACCATGCGCTGGCGGAGAAGTACATGCCGAACGGCACCTGCGGTGTGATCTCCTTCGGCGTGCCGGGCGGCCGCGAGAAGGTCTCCGCGTTCCTCGACCATCTGAAGATGGTGTCCATCGCCACGCATGTGGCCGATGCGCGCAGCTGCACGCTGTATCCGGCCGGCACCACGCATCGCCAGCTCACCGAGGAGCAGCTTGAGGAAGCCGGCGTCGGCATCGACCTGGTGCGCCTGAGCTGCGGCATCGAAAACACGGCCGACATCATCGCCGACCTCGACCAAGCCCTCGCCGCCGTGCAGTGAGCCGCAGAAATCCGCCATCTCGCTTATGGATGGCGGATTTCTTCACCCGACCGATGCTATCTCGCTTATAGATGGCAGTCTTCTTGAATCGCTAAGGCCCTAGGGGGTAATATTCATACCTCTTAAGGCCTTTTTGTGGATTTCATCCGCCATCTATAAGCGAAATAGCATCATGCCGCAGCCCGATTCCGCCATTCATAAGCGAGATATGGGCTTGCCCAAGCCTCACAGACGGTTGCCCTTCCTCCGACCATCGGCTATCTGAGCAATCGTCATTCGCCCACATAGCCGCACAGGCTCCCCCAAACGCAATGACACCCTCTGCGCCACACGTTCCGCCAATTCCCTTTGAGAATCCTCATCCCTGAGATTTTCCGCCGTCACCTGGATATACAGCCATCCTTCATCCTCCAACGCTTCCCGACGTTTACTGTCAGCCAACCATCGCGAGGCATGATGCCTGCCGTCGTATTCAATGATGATTTTCAAATCCGGATAAGCCATGTCCGCGAAAAATACATGAGAATAGCCTTTGAGCCGAATGGCATAGTTCACTTCCGGACAAGGCAAACCATAACGCAACAGAACAATTCGACTTCTCGTTTCCTGGGAAGAATCTGTATTCTCCCGCATCAGCCTGAGAGCCCTACGCATTTTCGACACTCCTCTCACCGCACGTAATCTGTCGGAGCCTGAATAGTTGGACAAATCGGACAAGCTATCGACATATATCCGAAACTCCTCCAGTGTGGCCTTTTTCATATGTCCATCACGCCGCATCATCGAATCACCCAAAACCACCAATTCTTCATCTTCAAGCCGATTGGCATGCATGGCCCATGCGGTCACGGAATCCGTGCATCGCAATCGACCATGATGAATCGGCATATGCGTCTGAGGTCCAGACCAAAGCACAAAACAAATCCCCTGCAGTATCGTTCGCACGCCGTTACTTTCAATCACCGCGTGCAGCGTATCAGCCAAAAGCCCTCCGCGCCGGTAGCGAGGCAGTTCGATGCCTTGTAAACTCAGTGCGGTATCAAGCGCGAACACCAGCCGCCTTCCGGTGCGCCTCTGCGCTTCGAGACATTGTTCGATGGTTCTTGTCCTCAGCCGTGCGAGGCTTTCCGAATATTGTGCTCCATTGTCCATAGCGCCAAAGTAGAGGAAATGTCGCCGCGCTGCCTACCGGCTTCTGGCAAACAGTGGATAAGTGGATAACTGCGCCCTTCTTTTTCTGATGCGGATAACCGTATCCCAGCGGAAGAATTCAAAGCGCGCATAGCCGATTGAGACGAGCGCGGCAATCGCAAGCATTGCAAGGATACTATGGCTGGCAATGAGGTCATTTTGTTGAATCGAGGATGTATGGGCGAACCGTATGTGATTGAGAATGTGTGTTTCGTGGGGTCCGATGAGTCTGTCGACATCACGATTGAGCAAGGGCGGATCGCGGATGTACGGTCTTCGGAAAAGTCGGTAGCCAAGGCTTCAAAAACGTGGATCATTCCCGGCTTGTGGGATTGCCACACGCACTTCACGCAGTGGTCGTACACGCTGGGGCGGCTTGATCTGATTGATGCCCGCAGCGCCGATGAGGCAATGAGCCTGCTACGCGAGCACTTGGAGGAACGCCGCGAATCCGGCACGCTCGACCCGGACCAGTACGTGGTCGGCATGCGGTTCAGACACTCCCTGTGGGCCGATGATGCCCAACCGACATTGGCTGCGATCGACGCGGTGTCGGGCGACCAGCCCGTGGCGCTGTCAAGCGCAGACATGCATTGCGGCTGGGTGAATTCAGCCGCGGCTCGTAAGCTCGGCGTGCATGTAGGAGAGTCGGGACTCGTCGGCGAGCTTGAATGGTTCGACGCTTACTGCAAGCTGGACAAAGGCCCCGGTGCGGCTGACGAGCTGATGCGATTGCTGCGCAACGCGGAACAGGACGCCGCCGGCAAAGGCGTGGTCGGCGTGCGCGACTATGAGATGGCCGAGAACATCGACACGTGGATTGACCGCTTCAAGCAGGGGCTTGACGGATTGCGCATCGAAGCCGGCGTTTACCCCGAACGACTTCAGCAAGCCATCGACGACGGCTGGCATACCGGCGACGAACTTCCCGGAAGCCATGGCTTGGGCCATGTCGGTGCGATGAAGATGATTTCCGACGGCTCGCTCAACACCCGATCCGCCTACTGCTCCACACCGTATTCGGGCATTACGCCGGAAACCTACGGCACGCTGAGCTACACCCCCGAGCAAATCGAATCGTATATGCGGCTCGCCACCGAACATGGCTTCGACATCGCCTGCCATGCCATCGGCGACGAAGCGAACACCATCGTGCTCGACTGCGCGGAACGTACCCACGCGCACGGCTCCATCGAGCATGCCCAAATGCTCAAGGAACGCGACATTCCACGTCTTGCGCAATTGGGACTTGCCGCGAGCATCCAGCCGCAGCACGCCATGGACGACCGTGACGTCATCACACGATTCTGGGGCAATCCCGCCGGAATTCCCTACGCGTTCAACAGTCTGCATCGGGCTGGAATCAAACTGCTTATGGGATCGGACGCGCCGGTCGCGCCGTTGGATCCGTGGCTGGCCATTTCCGCAGCGGTGTTCGGCACGGAGAGTTCCGACCGGGAGCCTTTCCAGTCTGAGCAATGTCTGGATTTCGAAACCGCGCTCGCTTCGTCCACCGCCCTGGGGCGTACGACGTTGCAAGCTGGAGATGCGGCAGACCTAGTGCTGCTGGATTGCGATCCGAGTGCGCTTGAGTCCCCTGAGGCCATGCGCGCCATGCCCGACCATGTGCTCGCCACTATGCTTGCTGGGTGCTGGACATATCAGTCTCACGTATCTCGCTTATAGATGGCGGAATCGGAAAGCCGCCCGATGCTATTTCGCTTATAGATGGCGGCGCCTCTACGTCATTAAGGTCTTAGAGGGTATGATTTACACCCTCTAAGACCTCTTCGCAAAATTCATCCGCCACCTATAAGCGAGATAGCACTGGACAAGCAGACGAATCCGCCATCTATAAGCGAGATACACGGCCAACAACGCACGAATGGCGCTTCAGTCTTTTTGGCAAGCCATGGACAACCGCTCGAATGCTTCGTCGCTTTCCACGATGAGGCTGTCGATTTTGCGCTTGCCCAGCTCACTCAGCCATTCGTCTGGATCCGTGCAGGCGAGCGCGCCGGCCTCCAGGAGTAACGGCCTGTGGCCGCCAATCACCACTTCGTCTGCGCCGACGGCTTGGACCGGTCCGTTGAAATGCGCGAAAGACTCGTCAGGAACGTCCGATTCAGTTCCGGCAAGCACCGCCGCATATGTGGCATATAGTTCGCGCCGACGGACCGCATACTCAGAGTCCGATTCACCCGCACGCCTTCTGCCGTCCACAATGTACGGCTTTCCCGTGGTGATGTAGTGGAAGAAATGGCGATTGATGGCGTCGCATTCCTCCCGCATCACGTCGCGAACCACTTCGACGCCCGCTTCCTCAAGGATGCGAAGGCCTTTGCCCGCCACAATCGGGTTCGGGTCAACCGATCCGACCACCACGCGTGCGATGCCGTGCGCCAGAATCAAGGCAGTGCACGCCGGCTGCGATCCGACATGGCAGCAGGGTTCAAGCGTGTCGATGACCGTGGCGCCAGTCAGATCGATGCCGTACGCGTCGGCATAGTCGAACGCCATACGCTCCGCATGCGGGCCACGATACCGGTCATGGTATCCGGTGGCGAGAACCTCGCCATCACGTACCACCACCACGCCTACCAGCGGATTCGGGTCCACCCATCCCGCACCCTTGCGGGCCAGTTCAAGAGCCTGCGCCATATATTCGCGGTATTGCAACATGTCTTCCATGACCCCAAGCATATTGCACCAGTCCAAGCCGCACACGTTGTACCTCACATCCCGAAGCCGACGCGAACGGTCAGGGAATGGACAGGTTCGCCCAGCCGTCCGTCTCGCAGCCATGCGACGCTACAATATTGGCAGACCGGCAACATCCAACGAGAGGAATCACATGCAGCGTGAGATCATGACGTCCATCCCATTTTTGAGCCAGCCGTCCGCCGCAGCCGAGAACACCGAAGAGGATCTGGCCGTGGCACAGGACCTGAAAGACACGTTGGACGCGCATCGCAATGGTTGCGTGGGCATGGCGGCCAATATGATCGGCGTTCCCAAGCGCATCATCGCTTTTGTGGATGAGGATTTCGGCGGCCGCATTTTCGTGATGTTCAATCCACACATCACCGCCGAAGACGGCGCGTTCGATACGGCGGAAGGTTGCCTCTCGCTCCAGGGCGAGCGCCGCACCGTCCGATACCAGCGCATCGAAGTGGATTATATGGATCGGAAATTCCGCGAGCGCCACGCAGCGTTCACCGGTTTCACCGCGCAGATCATCCAACACGAGATCGACCACTGCGATGGCGTGATCATCTGATCGCCGACCTGCCGCCCACCAATCAATAGCCGCCCGCCGAAAACAGCCAACCCACCACCCTCGCACTCGAAAAGCGCGGAAAAACCAAGGAAAATCGCCGCCGCAGCACCTACGGGGGGCAACATCGGGACTTCCTTTTTCTCAGTACGTCAGCGTCATTCCCGTCCCGCGCGTTCCTTGATGAAACCAACGAACATATCGACGGCCTCCGGGGTGTCATGGCGGAAGAACAGGCTGGTCTTGGTATCCAGCGCGGTGACAGCCGCCATCTCCTCATCACTCAGCGTGAAGTCGAATACATCGATGTTCTGTTCCATTCGTTCCCGATGCGTGGACTTGGGCAACGCCACGATGTTCCGCTGCACCAGCCAGCGCAGAATCACCTAGGCGACCGACTTGCCATGGGTTTCGCCGATTTTCGCCAAAGTCGGATTATCGAACATGCCGGATCGCCCTTCGTCGAATGGCGCCCATGCCTCCTACGAGTAACCGCCACTCTGTGTAGACGGGATATGGGATAATCGGCGATGGTACTTTGCGTATGGACACGGTCCGAAAACACTTGGCTTCGATGAGTTCGCAGCAGACTTGCGATTCGTCCGCAACCAGTCGCGCCGGCAACGCGCCACAGCACGGCGAACAAGTGCGATTTTCCGTCGACCGACATACGCAAAACGCTGGAATTCCAACGTTTCTTAAGGATGGAACACAACATTGGCTGAGTTTATTTACCAGATGATCAAGGCCCGCAAGGCTTACGGCGACCGAGTGATTCTTGACGATGTGACCCTGAGCTTCCTGCCGGGCGCGAAGATCGGCGTCGTCGGCCCGAACGGCATGGGTAAGTCCACGCTGCTGAAGATCATGGCCGGCCTCGACACCGTTTCCAACGGCGAAGCCTACCTGACCCCTGGTTTCACCGTCGGCATTCTGCAGCAGGAACCGCCGCTGGACGACACCAAGACCGTCGGCGAGAACATCAAGATGGCATTCGGCCCGATCGCCGAAAAGGTGGCGCGATTCAACCAGATTGGCGAGGAGATGGCCAATCCGGACGCCGATTTCGACGCGCTGATGGAAGAAATGGGCAAACTGCAGAACGATATCGACGCGGCCAACGGTTGGGATCTCGACTCCCAGCTTGAGCAGGCCATGGACGCTCTGCAGTGCCCGGATCCGGATACGCCGGTGAGCGTGTGCTCCGGTGGCGAGCGCCGTCGTGTGGCACTGTGCAAGCTGCTGCTTGAGGCTCCGGATCTGCTGCTGCTCGACGAGCCCACCAACCATTTGGACGCCGAATCGATTCTGTGGCTGGAGCAGTTCCTGCACCAGTACAAGGGCGCCGTCATCGCCGTCACCCACGATCGTTACTTCATGGACAATGTGGCCGAATGGATCTGCGAAGTGGATCGCGGCCACCTGTATCCATACAAGGGCAACTACTCCACCTACCTGGAGACCAAGGCCAAGCGTATGGAGATCCAGGGCGCCAAGGACGCCAAGCTCGCCAAGCGCCTGAAGAGCGAGCTCGACTGGGTGCGTTCCTCGCCGAAGGCCCGTCAGGCCAAGAACAAGGCCCGTCTGGAACGTTACGACCAGATGGAGCAGGAGGCACGCAACAACAAGAAGCTCGACTTCTCCGAAATCCAGATTCCGGCCGGCCCGCGTCTGGGTTCCACCGTTCTGGAAGCCGAGCATATCCACAAGGCGTTCGGCGACCGCGTGCTCATCGACGACTTGAGCTTCACCCTGCCGCGTAACGGCATCGTCGGCGTGATCGGCCCGAACGGCGTAGGCAAGTCCACCCTGTTCAAGACCATCGTCGGCTTGGAGCCGTTGACCTCCGGTTCGCTCAAGATCGGCGACACCGTGAAGATCAGCTACGTCGACCAGAACCGTGCCGGCCTTGACCCGAACAAGAACCTGTGGGAGGCCGTGTCCGACGGACTCGACTTCATCGAGGTGGCCGGAGTGGAAGTGCCGACCCGCGCCTACGTGGCGTCCTTCGGCTTCAAGGGTTCCGACCAGCAGAAGCTGGTGGGCGTGCTGTCCGGCGGCGAACGCAACCGTCTGAACCTGGCGCTGACCCTGAAGCAGGGCGGCAACCTGCTGCTGCTCGACGAACCGACCAACGACCTTGACGTCGAAACCCTGGAATCCCTCGAAAACGCGCTGCTCGCCTTCCCGGGCTGCGCCGTGGTGATCTCCCACGACCGTTGGTTCCTCGACCGTGTGGCCACGCACATCCTCGCATGGGAGGGCACCGACGAGAATCCGGCCAACTGGTACTGGTTCGAAGGCAACTTCCAGGCCTATCAGGAGAACCGCATCGCCCGTCTCGGCGAGGATGCGGCCCGCCCGCACCGCCTGCACCGCAAGCTGACCCGCTAAAGGCAGACAGATCCAATCGAGTCGCGTTAAGCGCAGATTTCAGCAAAGCGCCACCCTTCATTACGAGCGGTGGCGCTTTGCCATACGTCAACCGTTGCCGCTAACCAACCGTTCATTCTTCTCACGTACTCGTTACAAAACAATCCGACGAAATTTACTACGTATGGATAGACTCGATGCCAGCATAAAGAGCTATCCACACGCGGAAGGAATCGAGGCCATCATGACGCAGACAGACATGACGCCGCTGCAGCGACTGGCAAAGGTGCTCCAGCTGGGCACGCCCTCAAACTATCGCAACCATACGTATATCAACGGCGAAAGCCTGTACTTCCCCACTGGCCGAGTCTACGGCGGACAGGTCATCGCGCAGTCGCTGATGGCCGCGTCGAGAACCGTCGCTCCATCCCGTCTGCCGAATTCCATCCACGGCTATTTCATTTCGGCCGGCGATATCCGTCAGGATCTGCTGTTCGACGTGGAAAATCTGCGTGACGGACGTTCCTTCTCCGCCCGTCGCGTGAATGTCACGCAGGCGCAGGGCTCGATTTTGACGGCAATCGCCAGCTTCCAGGAACATGACCAGGAAGGCATCGAATTCGCCGACCCGATGCCTGAGAACATTCCCGATCCCGACAGCCTGACCAGCGCGAAGCAACTGATGGAGCCGTATGCGGAACAGTCGCCGTTCGCCAAGTATTATGCGGAGAAGTCGCCGTTCGATATTCGCCATGTGACGCGCACCATCATGCTTGGCGCCGACAAGAAGAGCGCCAGCGAGGATTCCGGCAAGCAGATGGTGTGGATGAAGGCCGACGGCAAGGTGGACGTGCCGCAGGTCATGCATCGTGCGATGCTGGCGATGGGCTGCGACCAGATCATGCTGGAGCCGATTCTGCGCCGTGCTGGCTTAAGCATCGCCACGCCGGGCATTTCGTATGCGTCCATCGACCATTCGATGTGGTGGTACCGCGACATCGACATCAACCAGTGGCATCTGTACGTGCAAGACACGCCGACCGCGGCGCACGGACGCGGCTTGGGCCAAGCGAAGGTCTACACACAGGATGGCGAGCTGGTGGCCTGCATGGCGCAGGAAGCGATGTTCCGCGTGCCGAAGAAGGACTGAGACGGAGTTAAAGAAGGTCTGACGTTCAGACTTTCGATTTCGTGGCAGGATTCGTAGCCGATTTTGTAGACGCCTTCGTGGCGGCGGCCGCATAGCGATTGCGCTGTGCGGCCTTTTTCACGGCCGGACTTTCCGGCCCGTCGATAGGCGGGATGCGGCACAGCCACTCCCCCACGATGCCGACGATCATGTCGGCGACGCATACCACGCAGGCCACCACGCATTCGATGATGGCTTGGCTATAGAATTCCGCCTCACCATGCGGCAGACTCATGATGATCTGCCCACCGTACCAGCCGGCCAACGCCGCGCCCGCAAGTCCGAGCGCTTTGCAGGCCACCAGCGTGCCGAACGCCTTCTGCGGGTCCAATGGCTTGAGCTGCGCGCGTTTGACGGGATCTTTGGTCGTGTATTTATGAATCTGCAGAGCCATGTACAGCACCACACCGCCCAACACGGCCAGCACCACCGGCACGATCCAGGGTGCGCCAACCAACGGCAGGCCTGAAATCTCGCCGTATTTCGCCAATCCCATGCCGGCCAGCACGCCAAGCGCGGCCGCAAGGACGAATGACCACCAAGGGGTTCTGCGTGCTCTCATAGCGTGTCTCCGATAATCCAATTGTCGGTCAGCATGCCCACTTGCGCGGCGTCCGGAGCCATCGCCAGCAGGAACGCGACCGGATCCCTGCCGAGTTTCGCGTCCGGATCCATGTCGAACCATGGGGCGAGCACGGCCGCATGCTCACGTGCGGACGGCCACGGCACCATGCAATCAGGTTCGTTGCGGACCACGCCTTCCATGTCCACAAGGTCGAGGTCGAGGTCATCCGAAATGGAGGATGACACCGATTCCAACGCACCGATAAGCTCACGCGCGTCCATGCGCGTGGAAATCTGCATGACGGCGGCCATTTTGTCCGGATAGTCGTCGACCTGGCTGACATGGTACAGCGGCGAAATACCTTCCACCTGGTTGCCGGGAAGCGCGTCGATGGCCACGATCGCCTGACGGAACTGGTGTTCCGCATCAGTTGAAACGCTATCCAGGGAAATGACCGCTCGACGGGATGCCGGTCCCGGTTTCGCCGCGGCCGCAGCGGCTGCTTTGGAGGCCGCCGTGCCTTCCGGAAGTTCAATGGAATCAATGGATTCAACAGAATCGGCATCGTCAATCGCATCAACGTCATCTGCAGACGTCCCAATGTCGGAATCGCGAACTATGGGATCCTGAGCTCCGGCAACCATCCAATCGTCCGCGATCTCATCGATATGGTCGCGGTCGGACGTTTCGTGCAGCAGTTGCGCCACGGAACCGGCGTGCGCTCCCCCGAGTTCTGCGTCCGGTTCAAGCGCAAGCCACGGCCCCAATACGAAAGCCCGCTGCCATGCGCGCGGATGCGGCAACGTCAGGTCGGGGTCGGCGCTTTCCTGCCCGTCAAAGTCGATGATATCCAAATCGAGCGTGCGCGACGTCCAATGGTCGGTGCGCACGCGACCATGCGAGGCTTCGATGCGCTGCAAACCGGCCAGCAGTTCGGCGGCCGAAAGCCTGGTATCCACGGACACGACCGCATTGCGGAATTCCGCAGTACCTTCCGGCATGCCCCATGCGTCGGTCCGATAGAGCGGCGACACCCCCGTCACCTGCGTGGAGGGAAGCCCATCAATACACCGAACGGCGTCACGCAAGGTGGCGGTCACATCGCCCTGATTGCCTCCCATGGCGATGATGGCATGATGCACCTGCCCATGTTCCGACGACCGCTCACGCGATGGACTGTCAACTGTTTCACGGGAACGTTCCACGGTCACGCTGACATCGTCGAACGGCACGGTGATCGGCGCATTCGGCTTATGCACGGTGACCTGCGTGCGGCACACGGCCGGAAAGCCGAGAATCATGCCGACGATACGATTGGCCAGCTTTTCAATCAAATCGACGTGTTCGCCTTCGATGATGGCCACGATGCCTTTGGCGATCGCACCATAGTCGACGGTGTCGTTCAGATCGTCGGAACGGCCGGCGGCAGCGAGGTCGAGGAACAGCGTGGCGTCCACCACGAAGGTCTGGGCCCGCTCATGCTCGAAGTCGAGCACGCCATGTTTGCCCGTCGCGCGGATTCCCGTCAGTCGAATCTGATCCATACCAGCCTTCCTTTGCCGTTCCTACGTTCCGTATTCCTATTATTTCCGCGATTGCGATGTTGTGACTATCTGCGATTCGCACGGTCACGCGTTCGCATACTCGCGCCATGCGTTGCCGACGGCGACCGCGTCGCGGCTTTTCGCCACGTCCTGCACGCGCACGGCCCACACGCCATGTTCCGCGCACAGGGCGCTGATGGCCGCGGTGGCGTTGTCTTTTGAGGCCATGTCCGGCTCGGTCACACCGGCGCCGGCAAGCAGCGAGCCGACGAAACGTTTGCGGGACGCGCCGATCAGCACCGGATAGCCAGCCGCGTTGAACCGGTCAAGCGCCGCCAGAATCGGCAGGTTATGCTCCACGCCCGGCTTGGAGAAGCCCAGGCCCGGGTCGATGATGACCTGTTCGGCCTGCACCCCGGCTTCAAGCACCGCATCCACCTGACGCATCAGCTCGTCATACACGTCATTCACCACGCCATGCTCGTAGCGGGAGGTGTCGGCGTCCGGCACATTGCCCGCGGCGCCGGCAAGCCAGCCACGCCAATGCTGCACGATGTACAGGCAGTCGGAATGGTCGGCCACCACATGCGGCAGCTCGCGGTCCAACTGGCCGCCGGACACGTCGTTGATGATCTGCGCGCCATGTTCGAGCGCGGCCAACGCCACCGAAGCGCGCGTGGTGTCGATGGACAGCACCGCCCCTTCGGGAATCAGCGCGTCCACAGCGCCCAGCACACGGGCCTTCTCGTCGGCTTCGCTGACGCGTTTGGCTCCCGGACGGGTGGATTCCGCTCCGATGTCGATGATGTCGGCACCGGCTTTCATCATCGCCTCGCCATGGGCTTTGGCCGCCTCCGGAGCAAGCCAGAGGCCGCCGTCGGAGAAGGAATCCTCCGTGATGTTGAGCACGCCCATCACCAACGTGCGCCGGCTATCATGAATCGCCTTCATATCAATCGCCATCGGTTTTCTTCCTTCATTCATTCCGTTCTTCCGTTCGGTTCTGTCCGATTCCACCCGGTAAAGCGCACTTACGAATGGTTCGACAGAATCAGGCTCATCGCCTCGGTCCGCGTGGCCGCGTCGCGCATGCATCCTCGCACCGCCGAGGTGACGGTACGGGACTGCGCCTTCTTGACGCCACGCATGGCCATGCACATGTGGTCGCATTCGGTGACCACGATCACGCCACGCGCGTCGATGCCTTCCATCAACGCGTCGGCCACCTGCTGGGTGAGCCGCTCCTGCACCTGCGGACGGCGTGCGTACAGTTCCACCAACCGTGCCAGTTTGCTTAAGCCCGCCACTTGGCCGTTCTGCGGGATGTAGCCGACGTGGGCCACGCCATGGAACGGCAGCAGATGATGCTCGCAGACGGAGAACAGTTCGATGTCGCGTACGAGGACCATTTCGTCGGTGTCCACCTTGAAACGGGTTTTCAGAACTTCCTCTGGCCCGTGTCCGAGGCCGGCGAACAGCTCCTTGCACGCGCGCCCGATACGGTCCGGCGTGTCCAGCAGACCTTCACGGTCCGGATCCTCGCCGATGGACTTCAAGAACAGGCGCACGGCCTGGCGCACGCCTTCCTCGTCATAGCCGACAGGCCCGGCCGCATGAGCGGCACGGGCCTTGTCGTCGAAGAGGGTATCGAAATCGGTATCGCTCATCAGTTGGTCAATCCTGCGCTTTGCTTCAGCTTGTCGGGAATCGGGACCGGCGGAATGTCGGAGTCCGGACGCTTCTCGTCACTCAACCAGACCTCGCGCTTCGGCGCCTTCTTGATGTTGGCGAAGATGGCGGCAAGCTCCTTCTCGTTGAGCGTTTCCTTGACGAGCAGCTGACGTACCAGCTCGTCGAGGATGTCGCGGTTCTCGTTGATGACGTTCCATGCTTCGGTATGCGCGGTCTCCACAAGCTTGAGCACTTCCTCGTCGATGATTTCGGCGGTGTGCGCGGAGTACTTGTGGGTGAGCGCGCCGAGATCGCTTTGCTCGTCGTCGGACCACTTGATGGCGCCCAGCTTCTCGGAGAAGCCGTAGTCGAGCACCATCTGACGCGCGATGTTCGTGGCCTTTTCGATATCGTTGGAAGCACCGGTGGTCGGGTCGTGGAACACGACCTCTTCGGCGGTACGGCCGCCCATGGCGTACGCCATCTGATCGAGCAGCTGGTTGCGGGACATGGAGTAACGGTCCTCGGTTGGCATGACCGCGGTGTAGCCCAGTGCACGGCCGCGCGGCAGAATCGTCACCTTGGTCACCGGATCGGTGTCGTTCATGGCGGCCGCGACCAGCGCATGGCCACCCTCGTGATATGCGGTGTTGCGTAGCTCGTCGAGAGCCATGCCCTTGGAACGACGCTTCGGACCGGCCTGAACACGGTCGATGGCCTCGTCGATGGCGCGGTTGTCGATGAGCTGGGCGCCGGCACGGGCGCACAGCAACGCGGCTTCGTTCAACACGTTGGCAAGGTCGGCGCCGGTGAAGCCCGGCGTGCGCACGGCGATCATATGCAGGTCAACGTCCGGCACGAACGGCTTGCCCTTGGCGTGTACCTTCAGAATCGCCTCGCGGCCTTCCAAATCAGGTGCTTCGACGGCCACCTGGCGGTCGAAACGACCCGGGCGCAGCAATGCCGGATCGAGCACATCCGGACGGTTGGTCGCAGCGATGATGATGAGGTTCGTATCGTTGTCGAAGCCGTCCATCTCGACGAGCAGCTGGTTCAGCGTCTGCTCGCGTTCGTCGTGGCCACCGCTCATGCCGGAACCGCCACGCTTGCGGCCGACGGCGTCGATCTCATCGATGAAGATGATGGCCGGAGCGTTCTTCTTGGCCTCGTCGAACAGGTCGCGCACACGGGAGGCGCCAAGGCCCACGAACATCTCCACGAAGTCGGAGCCGGCCATGGAGTAGAACGGCACGCCGGCCTCGCCTGCGATGGCGCGCGCCAGCAGCGTCTTACCGGTGCCTGGAGGGCCGTACAGCAGCACGCCGCGCGGAATGCGGGCGCCCAAAGCCTTGTAACGGGACGGGTCCTTGAGGAAGTCCTTGATTTCCTCGACCTCCTGCACGGCAGCGTCTTCGCCGGCCACGTCGGAGAACTTGGTGGTCGGGGTCTGGCCGTCGAGCAGTTTGCCGCTGTTCTTCTTGCCGCCCATGCCGAACATGCCGCCGGCGGCACCGCCCATGCGGCTCATCAGGAACCAGAACAGGCCGAAGATGATCAGGAACGGCAACAGTGAGGTGAGCAGGTAGGTCCAGATGCTGGTCTGCTGCATGGACGCGGTCCAGCCCTTGGCCGGATCGGCCTTCTGCACGGCCTTGACCACGGCCGCGGACTGCGCGTACGTGTAGTAGAACTGCACGTTCTTGCCGTAGTTCTTCGTACGTCCGGTGTCCGGGTCGGTGGCGGAGTAATCGCTCGACAGCTTGAGCTTGACCTGCTGGGTGTTGTCCACGATCGTCGCGTACTCTACGGTGTTGCCGTTGAGGATTTGCATGCCATCCTTGGTGTCGATGGTTTGCGAGCCCGCACCGGCGAAAAGCTGGAACATGGTCACGGCAAGCAATGCCACGACCACAACCCACAGCCACGGCGACTGCCAGAACGGACGGGGGCCGTTGGACTTGTTGCCGTTCGCCCCGTTGCCACCGTTCTTGCCGTCATTGTTGCGGCTAAACGGATTGGTGAACGGGTTATTGCCCCCGTTGGGTTTGTTGCCGCCGCCATTGCTTGGCGGCTGGTTCGGACCGGGGAAACTCATGCCTGACCTCCTTCATAGACTGACGGTTTCAGCACCGCGATCGAATCGAGGTTGCGGTAGTACTCGTCGTAATCCAAGCCGAAACCGACCACGAATTCATCGGGAATCTCACGTCCCTTGTATTTCACATCAACATTGACCTTGCGACGTGCCGGCTTCTCCAGAAGCGCAAAAATTTCCACGGAAGCCGCTCCACGGCGCTTGAGCTCGTCGACCAGCCAAGCCAGGGTGATGCCCGAATCGATGATGTCCTCGACGATCAGCACATGGCGTCCTCGCACATCCGTGGACAGATCCTGACGAACCGTGATCTTGCCGCTCGACTCCGTGCCGGAACCGTAGCTCGACAGGCTCATGAAATCCATTTGGACCGGAATGCTCATGGCCTGGGAAAACGCCGCAAGCGTGTTCACGGCCCCCTTGAGCACGCAGACCAGCAGCGGGCTCTTGCCACGATAGTCTTCACTGGCTTGTGCCGCGGCACGGTTGATGATGTCGGAGATCTCTTCTTTGCTGATCAGCTCGTGATCAATGTCTTCTTGTACGTCAGCGATTCGCATGCCCACCATCTTGGCACATGCGAATGACGTGTTTCTGGCTATATGCTGAATATCCGCTGGGAAGATTCACACGTGGCCGTTCACAGCTTCGGCAGACCGGCCACGAATGTGTCGATGGCCGCCTTCGCCGCCGCGAAATCGGTGGGATTGTTGACGATCACCGCGAAGGTCAACGCTCCGCCGTTCAACCGCGACACATTGCCGGTCATGGAGGTCACGTCGCCCAGACTGCCGGTTTTCACACGGATCAGCCCCGCTTCGTCAGCATCGTTCAGACGGCTCTCAGCGGTGCCGACGAAGCCCATGACGGACATTCCTTCGGCTGCGGCCGCCCCCGATCCCGCAGCCAGATTGCGCAGTTGCACTTCGAGCAGGGTGCGCGCCGTCAGTTTCGAATCCTCCGTAAGTCCCGAACAATTGCGCATGTCGAGCCCGGTCGTAGTGATGCCTTTGCGCTCCAGCACGCTTTTCACAGCCTGCACCGCGCCAGCCGGCGAATTGTCCGCGCCGACCTGCAACGCCAGCAGCCTGCCGAATTCCTCGGCGAGCGAATTGTCGGAATGCCGCATGGTGAACGCCATAATCTCGTTCAACGACGCCGAACGCACGGAGGCAAGCGGATGGGATGCCCCCGCAACCGTGCCTTGCGATACAAATCCCTGAACCGTGATGCCCTGTTCGGCCAGCCGCTGCTGGAACACCAGCGCCGCGTCACGCGCCGGCTGCATGCTCAATGCCGGATACGCCGAGAACACATCAGGATTGGCCGGACCTGTCCCGTTCCAATTCCTGCCGCCGTCCACGGCCATGGAAGCTGTCGGGGCGTAGTACAGGTGGTCCGTGTCGAGTTCGGCGATGCCTTGCGGCCAGCGGTCGTTGCCGAACAGTGTGTCGTCATAAGCCAATGTCACGGAGGTGATGCCACGCTGCCGCAACGCCTGTGCGGTCCGCCCGGCAAGCGTGCCCAATCCGGCACGTCCGTTGATGTGGTTCGCGTCGGACGCTCCGGCTCCCAACAGCATGTCGCCGTTGCCTTTGAGCACCAGACGCGCGGTGCCGTCCTGGGACTGTTCCAGATAGGTCTGCGTGTCCAGGGTCTTGCCCATGTCGAGTTCGACGGCGGCCGCATACGCCGTCAACGTTTTCATGGTGGATGCTGGCGTGCGGGGCACGTCGATGTTGTTTTCCGCGGCCACGTTGCCCGACGTGTCGGCGATGGCGATGGAGAATTCGCCGCCGAAGCCGGCGGCTGAGGCTCGGAACGCGTCGGTCAGCGCGCGCGCAGCGGCCGGATCGATGGTCTTGGAAGCGTCGATGTCGGCGATCACGTCGGCCGCCTCGATCGAACGGCCGGCAGCGGCGACCGTCGAATGTTCGACATGGCGCAATGTGAGGACGCCCGGTGCGACATCGCACATGTCGGCCACTGCATAGCCGACGCACAGTGCGACGGTGGCCACGACGGAAACCGCCACCGTGATCGCTCGGCGTCGTCGCGTATAGCGGTAATCGCCAGCGTCATCCATAGCCAAACCACACCCTCTCTTCGTCATCTTTTCACCATCCGCACCATATGGATCGCCACGAAACATCTCATGACCGTTCACACCGCCGCGGGCAAGCCTCAGCCCTTATGCTCGATCGGCTTCCATTCGGACTTGGCGAACACCGCCTGGAACGAAATCGGCACATAGCTCAGCATGTAGATCGGGAAGGCCAGCACGTAGGCGAGCAGCTCCTTGTTGGTGGCGCCCACGTGATCGCGTTCCGCCACGATGGTCAATGCGGCGAGTCCCATCATGCCGATCACCGATATCACAATGCCGGATGTCCAGCCGGTCAGCGAATTCAGCTGGCTTTGCCATGTCACGAAACCGCAGGCGGCGAACAGCATGCCCAACAGCACGCGTGCGATGCCGAGCACGGTGAACGGGCACAGCAGCAGCGTGAAATCGACGGCGGAGAAATCACGTTCCCTGACCGCGCGCTTGATCAACGCCGGTCCGTAATAGCGGAACACCTGCAGGAAACCCTTGCTCCAACGCAGGCGTTGACGCCAGCTTTGCGCGAAGGTGACCGGCTGCTCGTCGTACAGGATGGCGGTGCCGCAGTAGCCGATGCGGTCGCCGTGCAGCACGCTGTCCATGGTGAATTCCAGATCCTCGGTGAGTAGGTGGAATTTCCAGCCGTTGTTGCGACGCATGATCTCCTGGGAGAACATGAAGCCGGTGCCGCCCACGTGGCAGCTGTTGCCGAGCCACATGCGGGAGGCGGAAACGAAGCGCGATTCGCGGATGAACCACAACGCGGAACCGGACGACACCCAATTGTCGGACAGGTTCACGGAATTGCGGTAGCTGGTGAGGATTTTGAAACCGGCTTGGAAGCCCTTGTTCATTTCCTCGATGTAGTGCTTGTCGAGTTTGTTGTCGGCATCGAACACGAAAAAGGCGTCATACGGGTCGGATGCGCCCGACTCGTTCATCTGGTCGAGCAGATAGGTCAGCGCGTAGCCTTTGCCGACCTGCTCCTTGTTGAATCGTTCGATGACGTGGCATCCCATGTTTCGGGCCACTTCGGCGGTGTTGTCGGTGCAGTTGTCGGCCACCAGCCAGATGTCGATGAGCTCGCTCGGATAGGTTTGCGAATGCAGGCAGTCGATGAGGTTGCCGATGACGTTCGCTTCGTTTCGCGCGGAAATCAGCACCGCGTACCGTTTGTTCATCGGCGCTTCGGGGAACTTGATCGGCTTGGCGAACAGCGAGATGACGATGCAGACCGCTTGGTAGAGCATGCCGGCGCCGCCCAAAACCACCAGCACGACATCAAGTACGCTCAGCAATACCATTAACGCCACCTACTTCTCGGATTGTCATCCGTTCCCTGCGATTGCGACCCGTCCGCTACCTGCGGTCCGGCTTCCGTCTGCGCTCCGTCCGCTTCCGCGGTTCCCCGCAGCGGCTTGCGATCGACCCCGTCCAACACGTGCTTCGGAATGGCGACGGTCTGCGATTCGTCGGCATCCCCGGTCTCGTCGGACCGAGTGATATTGTACGCCTGCTCCTGCAGGAAGCGCACGTCGTCGGGAATCGGCACATGCGCGCTCGACCCCTGCACGGCGCGCGGCACGGCGTGCAGGTGCTCGCTGATGACTTCGGCGCCTTCCACCAGCTTCGACTTCTTGTCCGGAACCGGATCGTCCATCAGCGGCGAATCGACCAGATCGTACCGCTTGGTGTAGGTGCGGGCGATCGTCTGGATCGAGGCGACGATAGGCAGCGCCAGGAACGCGCCGATCGCGCCGAACAGCGAGCCGAAGGCCAGGACGGCAAGGAAGGCGACCGCATCGTTGACGTCCATGGTGCGGCGGGAGATCTTCGGCGCGAAGATCAGGTTTTCGATCTGCTGGTAGACGCAGATGAACGCCACCACGGCGATCGCCTGCCACAAACCACAGCTGCCCCAGGCGAACAGCACCGGCAACGCGCCGCCGATGTACGTGCCGAGCATCGGGATGAACTGCGATACGACGCCGCAGAACAACGCCAACGGCATCCAATACGGCACGTGCAACGCCATCAGGCAGATCGAGGTGAAGAACGCGTTGAGCACGGCGAGGATGGCACGTGAGAACAGGAACGATGAGATCTGCGTCTGGCTGACGGTCCAGACGAACAGGAACCGGCGCTGCGCGGAGGGAGCCATCCACTGGCAGGCCGCGCGGCGCAGCTTCGGGCCGGCCGCCGAAATGTAGAACGTGGTCATGATCACCGTCATGAGGTTCAGCAGGAAGCTGAAGAATCCGGACACCGTGCTGATGGCGGTGCCCGCGAAATCCGTGACCCACGAGGTCTGGATGTTCTTCAGAATCTCACCGCCGAGACTGTTGATCTCAGGAAGCTTGAAATCCGTGTATTGCGCCACGAAATCGCAGATCTGCTGGTAGAGGGCCGGCAGACCGTTGCACAAAGCGATGACCTGCTGCACGAACAGATTGCCGAACAGACCGAACATCACGCAAAGCAGGACACCCAACATCAGCAACGCGAAAATCGAAGCGAACGAACGCTTCCAGCCATGCTTGACCAGCGGAATCACCACCGGCTCCACGGCGAGCGCCAGGAACAGCGAGATGACGACGTCGATGATGAGGTATTCGATTTTGCCCCAACTGCGCCAGCAGAAGGAGAGCAGCACGATGGCGATGGCGATGTACAGCAGCGCGCGACCCAGCCATTCCGGAGGTCTGCGTGGATCGCCTTTCGCAGGGAACAGCGTGCCGAGATCCCAACGCATTTCGTCGGTATTGCCGCACTGTCCGGACGTTCCCGTCCTCTTGTCCGTATCCATATGCTGTTCGCGTTCGCTCATGGCTCCTTATTGTAGACAGGCACCGTGTACGGGCTGGAACCTATTCTTGAAACCATGCTGAACGTTTCAATTGTCATCCCCGCCTGGAATGAACAGGAGCGTATCAACGATTGCCTGCTCAACGCCACCCGGCAGACCGTGATGCCTCATGAGGTGATTGTCGTCGATAACCGTTCCACTGATTCGACCGTTGCCGTGGTGGAGCAGTTCATGAAGGACCATCCGGAAGCGCCGGTGAAGCTGCTGCATCAGGATGATGAGCAGGGTCTGATTCCAACGCGTGATTATGGTTTGAATCATGCCACCGGCGATATTCTTGGCCGTTTCGATGCCGACTGCATGATCCGCCCGGACTGGGTGGAGGTGGTGTCCGGCATTTTCACCGAGGATCCGGATGCGATGGGCGCCACCGGTCCGGTGATGTATTACGATTTGCCGAGCCGTCATTTCGGGCTTCGCGGGGACAATTCCACCCGCAAACGTATTTATAGGGCCGATGATGGGCAACCTCTGCTGTTCGGTTCCAACATGGCCCTGCGCGCCACCGCCTGGCGCGAAATCGCCGACGAGGTCTGCCAAGACAAGGCGGATGTGATGCATGAGGACATCGACATCTCGCTGCATCTGTTGGGCAAGGATCTCAAGACCGTGTATTGTCCGCGGATGATCGCGGGCATCAGCGCACGTCGTATGGACACGTCTCCGGCATCGTTCCTCAACTATATGCGCCGTTTCAAGAACACGTTCAACGCGCATCCGCAGCATTACCGCAAGCACAAGCCGGAAATCCTCATCACCGCGTTATATCCTGTGATGCATCTGCTGTATCCGGTGTGGCAGAAGGTGTTGAACACCGCTGATATCAATCCGGCCGAGGCCGCGTGGATCAACGAGCAGATGGAATTGGCCGAACAGGAAGGCCATGAGCTGTATGACGACACTCCCACTGATGAGGAGTGGAGCGAGAAGCACGAGGAATAGCGATTAGGTATAGCGATTATTCGCGGCGTATTTTCCGCGGATAGCGAACGGACGGCACCGACCATGCGATCGATGCCGTCCGTTTTGTTTTTACGATTGCGGTTTTGCGATTGCGCCTACCGCAGTCGGACCTACATCAGGCTCTTGTAGATGGCGAGGATGTCTTCCTGGGTGGCCTGGCGCGGGTTGCCCGGCGTGCACACGTCGTGGAAGGCGTCATGGGCCAGCGGCTCCAGGTCGGCTTCGGTGGCGCCAACTTCGGAGATCTTGGTCGGGTTCTTCAGATCCACGGTGAGCTTGTGCACCGCCTGGACGGCCTCTTCACGCACGGTTTCGATGTCGCCGGTGTAGGCGTCGGCGATACCGAAGGCGTCGGCGATGTCACGGTACTTCTCGCCGGTGTAGTCCTTGTTGTATTCCATGACCGGGGCCAGCAGGATGCCGTTGGCCACACCGTGCGCCACGCCGAGGCGGCCGCCCAGCGGGTGGGCCATGCCGTGCACCAGACCGAGGCCGACGTTGGAGTAGGCCATGCCGGTGATGTAGGAGGCGTAGGCCATCTGTTCGCCGGCCGGAATGTCTCCATCGGCGCTCTTGGCGAGGTTCTTGGCGATCATGCGGATGGTCTGCATGGACAGGCAGTCGGACAGGCTCCACGCGCCCGGTGTGATATAGCCTTCGATGGCGTGGGTCAGGGCGTCGAGTCCGGTGGCCACCTTGAGGCCGCGCGGCATGGAGTCGGTCAGGTCCGGATCCACGAAGGCGACGATTGGGATGTCATGCGGGTCGACGGCCACGAACTTGCGCTTGTTGGCCGTGTCGGTGATCACATAGTTGATGGTCGTTTCGGACGCGGTGCCAGCGGTGGTCGGCACACCGAAAATCGGCACGGACGGGTTCTTGGTGTCGGCCACGCCTTCAAGGGACAGCACGTCGGCGAATTCCGGATTGGCAGTCACGATGCCGATGCCCTTGCAGGTGTCCTGCGGGGAACCACCGCCCAGGCCGATCAGGAAGTCGGCTCCGGAGGCTGCGAACTTGGCGACGCCATCCTGGATGCACTCGACCGGCGGATTCGGCTTGACGTTGTCGAACACCTCATACGGCATGCCCGCCTCGTCAAGAACGTCGGTGACCTTCTTGACGGTGCCGGTCTCCAGCAGCACCGGATCAGTGACGATGAACGCCTTGGTGAAGCCATGGGATCTGGCGACGCCCGGAATCTCCTTGATGGCTCCGCGGCCGAAATACGCGGTCTGGTTGAAAATCATGCGATAGACCATAGTGCTCTCCTTTAAGCGACTGTGTGTTCAAGCGAAGACCACGGCATCCATTGCCGCGGCCAACGGTTTCATCATAAGCCCTTTTCCATGCGAGGAAGCACCCACGACACACAATTTTTTCGTCAATATCCCACAACACCGGCAAAACCGGACAGCATACCGTCCGATGCCCGAAATCCTATTCTTCGGACGACGTGTCTTCTTTGGCGAACACCCACATGACCTCGTCCACGGAATGGGTGTCGGGGAAAATCGTAATCAGGAACCGTTCGCCGTCGTTTCTGACGTAGGCGTACCGTATAGCGCCTTCCCTGCATATCCGGTCGCGGACGTAATCGTAGTCGAACAGCATGCGGAAGCCGTCCCGGTAGGCCGGCGCCACCAATTTGTCGCAATAGTCGAGCAGCATCTCGTGGAAGGAACCGCCATGTTTGTCAAGCATTTTTTGCACATAGCCGGGAACCACGACCGGCCGTTGCGTATCGGCACGCAGATTGACCACATAAGCGATCGAATACCGTGTATTCAAATGCTGCAGCAACGATTCCATGTCTTTGTTGCGTACCAGGATGTCCTCAAGCTGCTTGTTCAACGTGCGCAACTGCCTTTTGCCGCTGCCGCTGGCGTAGTAGCGCTTCTTGTCCTTGCGCATCTCGTTTTCCGCCTGGTTGACCAGATCCGGAATATCCTCGCCGTCATCGGATTCGGCCATGCCCACGGACAGCTCGCAACCGTGATCAAGCAGCTCCTGACGCATATATCCCATCTGTCGGGCGCTCTGCGCCATCGAATGGGCGAAACTGATGATCACGAACTCGTCGCCGCCGATGCGGTAGATATTATCGTCGCCGAAATAGGCGCGCGCCGCGTCCGCAAGCTCGCACAGCACCACGTCGCCTCTGGCATGACCCAAATGATTATTGATCTCATGCAGACCAATCAGATCTATGTACATCACCGTCAACGGCTTGTCATGGGTGGCTTGGATGAATTCCACATCATCGTCGAAAGCGTTGCGGTTGAGCAGCCCCGTCAATGAATCCCGTCGGTACTCCTCGCCGTTCAACCGGACAAAGGACCCTATCGGCAGGTTCCGGCCAACCATCACCACGGCCCATGGATCGCTTTCGGAGCATTCACGTGAGGGAATCACCGCGAAGGAGATCATGCCGGTTCTGGCCAGCACCTCACTGCGGTACACTCCGAACGCGGATTTCTGCGAGAACAGCAGCGAACGGAGCGAAGCCAGATCCATATCAGCACGGAACCTGTCGGCATCGTCCGGATGCACCACGCGTTCGGCGATCAGCGTCTGCACGTAGGTTTCGAAATCATCGGTTTCCGGCGTCGGCAGTATGCCATCGCGTTTGACCGCGCGGTACTCGCCCGTCTTCACATTCAGTCGGGAGAGTTCCGCCACGCCATTGGCCAGAATCTCGAAGGTGCTGGCGGCGAGCGCGGACGTCTCAAGCATGGTACGGCCGTTGACGGGCACATAGCTGCCATGCATGAAATCGTTTGACATATCCCAGAAATGCCGGTCGTCGGGACGTTCGGCCAACAGCTTCTCCATCCGTCCCACCGGAAGCGGTTCGTGGAAGTAATACCCTTGGATGTACCGGCATCCCACGGACAGCAGCTGGTCGACCTGCTGTTTGGTCTGTGCGCCTTCGGCTATGACCAGCAGTCGCAGCTTTCTGGCCATGTTGACCACCGATTCGACGATTTTCAGCCCTTTGCTGGCATTGTCCTCATTGAGGTCGATGAATTTCATGTCAAGTTTGATCACATCGACGTTGATGTCCTTGAGCATGTTCAGCGACGAATACGCCGATCCGAAATCATCCATCAGCACCGCGATGTTGTCCGCATGCAGCTTGCGGATGGTGCTTTCCACTTTGGACAGGTTCCTGGCCACGGCGCTTTCGGTGATTTCCGTTTGGAGCAGCCGAGCGTCGACATCGTATTCGTTCAGCAGTCCGGTGAGCGTGTCCGCCACATCCATCTGGTCGATGTCCACCATGGAGACGTTCACGGAAATCGGCACCAGATTGCGGCCCTCACGTTCCCAACGTGCCAGCATCCGGACCACGGAACGCCATACGAACACGTCCAGTCGGGAGATTTGTCCGGCCTGTTCCAGCATGGGAACGAACCTGCCCGGAGATACCACACCATATTTGGGGTGGTTCCAACGCACCAGCGCCTCGGCACCGACGATGGCACCCGTAGCCGCATTGCATTTGGGCTGCAGGTAGAAGCAGAACTCGTTGTTGTCGAACGCACGGTCGATCTCGTCGAACGTCAGCTCCGGCACAAGCTCGTCGGTGGACGGCGTCCTGCCCATTTCCGGTGTGTCAGCCAAACAGATTCCTTCCTGTCACCACGTCCTATCCGTGATATTCACCGTTGTACTGTATCAGGGTGACGTCCTCAACACCCTCGATGGCACGAATCCGCTCGGCGAACGTCATGTCCTTGTCGTCGCAGAACACTTCCACGGCCATCTCCACATGGTCGCCACGCATGGTTTTGGATTTGACGAAGAACTTCGTGCGGCCGAACGCGCGCGTGATGTCGTCCCCGACCGCGTCGGAAGCGTAATGGATCACCGCGATGTACACGCGGCCCTTGTCCTGATGCGAATAGAACAGGGCGAGCATGCCGATCATCACCGCGCCGGCGACCACCACCAGCAGATACATGCCCGCGCCGGCCGCGATGCCGGACGTGATGGCCCAGAACAGGTACAACAGGTCCATCGGATCCTTCACGGCGGTACGGTAACGCACGATGGACAGCGCGCCCACCATACCAAGCGAGATCACGATGTTCGTGCTGATGGCCAATGTGACCATGCAGGTGAGCACGCACATGCCCACCAGCGTCACCGCGAAGCTGCGCGAATACACGACGCCCGTGTAGAACCGCCGGTATACGCAGTAGATGACGATGCCCACCAGCAGCGCCACCAGCAGGGCCAGCGCCATTTTGGGCACGTTGTATTGGCTGAAGGAGTTCAGCACCGATTTCTTGATCATGTCGTTTACGCTCATGGTTTCGCTTTCTCTTTTGCGATTGTTCGGTTATTACGTTTTCTACGATTGCCGATGTTTTCGGCTGCGCGTTTTCGTCCGTCTGTTTTCGGTCTTCCGCGATACGTCCGACCGGTGCGCTCAAGTCACACGCTCGGCACGTTCCAGCCTTCCTGCCAGTAGTCGAAACCCCGCAGATACGAGGCTTTGTCATAGCACAGCACGTATTTCGAGGCGGCCGTTATCTCCTGCGCCTTGCCTGGCAGAATGTCACGCACGATCTGCGGCAGGAATTCGGTGAATTTGACCTCCATCACCAGCTTGCCCGGCTCAAGTACCGGCAGAGTGGGCAGACCACGGTCGAAAACGTCGAATCCATCCACCGCCGCGCGCACGTTCATATCGAAGGTGATGCGCACCGTGCCCGCGTCGAGGATCCACGGCTCACGCTCGTAATCGACGATCACCCGCGGCCGCAGCACATTGCTCATGTATTCCACATAGAATTCCCGGCACAACGGCTCTTCGCTGTGTTCCATGAATCCGACGTCGCCGGCCAGTATCCGGTCGAACTGCTCGTGCGTGAGCGGCGCGTCCTCCTTGTAGATCCAACTGTCGCTTTTGCGCTTGCGTTCCAGCTTGATCACCCGGTCGCTGTAATCGTAAATACGGATACGGTATTTCTTGCGCATCAGCACGCCGTCCACCTTCTCCTGGTAGGCGGTGTTCCAATAATCGTCGAAATACAGGCTGCGAATCATATAGCAGCCGCCACGCGCATGGCTGTCCTGTTCAAGCAACGGAGCCAAACGCAAGTTCAGATCGGCTTTCTGCCCGTACGAAATCAGATACTTGAGCTCATGCCGGTAATGTTCCTCACAGCGGCGCGGAGGCATGGAAAGCTCCTCGCCGACACGGCGGCGGACCCGTTCCAGCAGTTTCGACGCCCCGCCATCACCGCGCATTGACATCCTCCACTATCTTCCCGGATTTGATGTAGAAGCATCTCGTGCCGTACGTCTTGCCGGTGTCGGTCATGTAGTAGTCGAAGGCGTCCTGCGTCTTGCCGGAGGCGTTGCGCGCCCGCACTCGTATGAAATACTGTCCGTCGCCTGGCAGGTCCGTCACCGTCTCCGGCAATGCCAGATCGGTTTTGGAGAAGATGACGTCCTCACACAGATAGTCCTTGGCGACGGTGACGTCGTAGCTCAGATCCTCGCCACGGAAATCGTACGAGGTGTCCCAGCTGAATTTGAGTTTGCCGTCTGCGGCCTGTGGAGCGTCGATGAAAAACGGCATGGGCTTGTCGAAGCTTTCTTTGTAGATCCTGTAGTTCTGCGCGACCTCGTCGTGCAGCTGCCCCGCCACTTCGTCATACTGGGCGCGCGTCAGCGGCTCGTACATGGAATCGGGCGTCCTCCACAAATACTGCCTGGTGATGGACTCGTAGTGGTCCACCATCGTATTGATGCGTTTTGCGCTCATATAGCGGTATTCCCGCTTCACGGCCTTGTCGAGTTCGTCGCGGAACGATTTGGTCTGCAGGCAGCGTTTGAACAGCACGTTGCCCCAATAGTTGCTGACTCCCTGCTCCCAGCTGGAACCGGTGGAGATATTGCGGATCTGGTTCTCCTTGCGCATGAGCATGCCGTCGTTGTCCCAGTCCAGCACATAGAAGGTGTCGGAATTCGTAGGGCTGTACAGGTACATGTTGCGGCTCTGCGTGTCGGTGTTGCCGGTCAGCAGCTGGAACGCCATCCAGTATGCGAGATTTTCCGTATCGAAATATTTGCCGAGGATGCTGCTCATCGGCACCGAATAATCGTTGAGCTGGTTGAGCATGGCGATGAGTTTGGTATGGTCGCTGTTGCCTTTGACCTCCAGCTTCTCCTCGAATTTCGACAGATTGTATTTGGGATCGTCGGCGAGTCTGATCACGTCCGCGTCGCGTTGGAATTCGAAGTAGTTGACCTTGTACAGCTGGCCGTTCTTGTCGAGGCCGTGCGCTTGGAGCGCGCTTTTGTTGAGCTGCTCCACCTGCGTGTACAGGCCATAGTCGTCGAAGGAGTTGGAACCGGAGGTTTCGTCCTTGACGTACAGGTGCACGAATTGCGTGCGCAGTCCCATCATCTGGTCGATGCCGCGGATCAGGTCGTATGCCATCTTGTTGCGGAATCGCAGCCCTTCGCCCATATGCTTGTTCAATGCGATGGTGCGCTGCCCGCGCCATTTGCCTTTGCCGTTTTTCAGCTCGATTTTGTAGTTCTTCTGCTTATTGAGACTGGACGACTGGCCGCGCACGTGCACGGTGGCGTTCGGCGCTTTTTCACCGTAGCCGAGTTCGCCGGATACAGGCCCCTGTTCGTCGCCGACCTGCAGCAGACCGTTGACTTGGTACCGGTTGGTGCGCATGGCCGCGTAATCATCCACGGAATACTGGTTGATTTCGCTCCAACTGTGGTCGGTGCCTTCCGACTTGTTGCCGCGCGAGACCGTCAGATACATGGTTTCCACACCGCTGTCGTCATACACCTTGTACAGCGAGTCGTTGTCACGCAGATGCGCGCCGTCAAGCCCCTGCGTGGCGCTTTTCTTGACTTTCTCATGCTTTCCTTGCGATTGCGCCGCCGATTTGTCTGCCGTGGAACCACTGTCCGCAGCGTTTCCGCAGGCGACGCAGGAGAACGTCGTCACGACCGTGGCGATGATCGCCACGCATTTGAATATGGCATTGCGGCCGCACGGCCGATTACCCATCGTCATTCGTCCGTTCCTTTCCATGCTTTCCACGCTTTCCCTCATGATTCCTTCCGTCCGAAAGTTCCATGCAGCCGTTCGCCGAATTCGTCCAACGCTTCGCCCAGTTTCGTAAACCATCCGCGCTTTTCGGTCGCCACGATCGGCTGCGCGCCGAGCACACGATACGGCAGATTGTCGGTGAACACCGCCAATCGCACGACCGCGGCCAGCAGGAACGCCGACGCGCCCAGCAGGAAGCCGAATCCCATCAGCGTGACCGGAACGAACTGCGAAATGACAGTCAAGACAGTGGCCGACCCGGCGAATATCGCGGCGCAGCACACCGCGCCGAAGTAATCAGTGAAATACAGCAGAATCATCAGCACGGTGTTGCCGACCGCGTACAGGGCGTATCCGACGCACAGCACACGGAAATAACCATGCATGCCATCGTTGAAACCGAGCGGCAGCACGCCCAACACCATCTTTTCCAACGAGATGACCGCCGCGGTGACGAACAGCTGCTTCAACGCGGTGTAGTACAGCTCACAGTTGAGCACGGCGAGCATCTCGCGTTCGGCCACCACGATGTCCTTCACGGTGCCGCCGTCGTTGAGCAGCGCGTAGTAGGCACGGTATTTCGGATAGAAATTGACTTCCACCGACACCACGAAATTCACGGTGGTGATCAGAATCGTCAGGAACGCCAGTAACGCGGGCACATCATAGTAGGGGGCACCGTAGAACAGTCCCTTCACATGCACGCCAAGCGGACCACACCAAGTGATCACCAAGTGGGAGAACAAGCCGAGGGTGGTCAGCAGTCCCGTCAGGGCGAGCGGCAGGAACCGGTCCAGCCATGCGAGGAACGTCCACGGGCTTTCCGAGCTTTGCGGGAAATACCAGTGCAGCAGCACCACGTCCCAGACCATCATCACGCCGTAGCCGAACGCCACTGCGGCCAGCAGGCTTTCCACCTGCGGCAGGCCCAGCGCCATCATCGCGCATGCGGACAGGAACGCCACGACCACCGCCGCGACGAACGACCACATGATGCCTTGGTAATCCTTGATGGCCGTCAGATAGCTCATCGCATTCCAATTGACGATCATTTCCAGGAACAGCCATAGGCAGAGTAACCCCTGCATGAGGGTCGCGCCGGAAAACAGCAGGAACACCGCGTACAGCACCGCACCCACCGCCAGCATGAGGGTCGTGGATCCCCAGAACGATGGAAGAATGGTCTCCTCATGATGTTCGAACAGCATGTCCGCAAGGAAACGCGTCACCGGCATGGACAGGAAGCTGGTCAACACCAATGAGGCGAGCAGCGTGTACGTGATCATGCAGACCAGCAGATTCTGGTCCGCGCGGGGCACGTGCCACCAACCGCTGACCGCCAGCACGCCGAACTGCAGCAGGATGCCCAGCAGCATCGGTCCGGTGCAGATCACACCGGCATAACCGTAGGCGCGCACCATGGCGACCAGGCCCTTGCGGTGGAACAGTTTCTTGAGTTCGAATCCGATTCCCGCCATATCAGTGCTCCAACCCGTAATGGTCGGCGGTATCGAGATACAGCGCACGGTATTCGTCAAGCATGCGCTCATGCCGATAGTAGGTTTTCACGCGTTCGCGTCCCACTTGGCCCATGGCTTCGCGCAGCTTGCGGCTCGCGCACATGCGTTCCATGGCGCGGGCAAGGCCCTCGCGGTACATCGGAGGCACGTAGAAGCCGGCCACGCCGAGGTCGTCGCCTTCCTCGCCTTCCAGCAGTTCACGGCAGCAGCCCACGTCGGTGGTCACGCAAGGGCGGGCCGCCGCGAACGATTCCAACACCGACAGAGGCTGGCCTTCGGAGATGCTGGTCAGCACCGTGAAATCCAGTTTGCGCATGTATTCGACCACATTCACGCGTCCGGTGAATTCAAGGTTCTTCACTTCAAGCTGTTTCACCAGCTCATAGCATTCGTCGGCATAGTCCTGGTCGTCCACACCACCGAGGATGTGCAGCCTGACATTGTCCACGCGGTTCGACAGTTCGCTGAACGCGTGGATGAGGGTTTTCACGTCCTTGATGGGAGCCAGACGTACCACGGCGCCGATATCCACCCAACCGTCCTCAGGCTTGAGCGGAATGTCGCAGAACCGTTCGTATTGGATGCCGTTGGGAATGACCAGGCATTTGCTTGCCGGAGCGCCCATGTCGATCTGGGTCTGGCGAGCGCGGCCGAACAGGCTGGTCACACGCCATGCCCTACGGTAGATCTCCTGTGACAGCATGGCGAAGAAACGGATCCACCGTTGCCGGAACGCGGGCGCAACCCATTCGGCGGAAAGAATCTCCTCCTCGCGTTCGCGCGTGTAGATGCCATGTTCGGTTAGTAATACGGGTGCGTGGTTGATACTGCCGCCCAAGCATGCCAGCAGGCCGCCGTAACCGGTGGAGATGGCATGGTAGATCTGCGCTTTCGGCACTTCTCCCGTCATCAGGTACAGCACCGGCAGCAGCATGGATCGCACGGTGTGGAACGCATCCGCGTAGGCGACGTACGGGTATTCCTCCATGCAGATCTTCGTAAACAGGTCGATGAATTCGTTGCTTTGCAGGAACGACAGCGGATGCACGCCTTTGTTGTGGAACAGGTTGAACAGTACGTCCCAGTCGGGATCGCTCAGATTCACCAGCTCACGCAGTGCCTTGACTTCCTCGTCGGTGAAGATCACTTTCGCATGTTCACCGCTCAGACGCAACGCGTCGTCGAGGAACACCTCATGCACTTCCACCACGTTGGATGGAAGGTCGTACACGAATTTGCCACGGTCCTTGGCTTTCGCACCGATCACCCACAGCACGAACTCGTGTTCCTTCATGGCGGTGATGTAGCTGTGCATCCATGTGGACACGCCTCCATGCACGTACGGGTAGCAACCTTCCAATACCAGGCAGACTCTCATGCCGCGCCTCCAGCCTTGCGTTCGACGTGCACTGTGGAGTCCGTGGCCTTGATGAGGTACAGATTCCCCGTCATCCGGATCATGCTTCCGCCTTGGATTCTGCCGGGCGTGCCATGGTTCGCGCGGAGCAGCAGCCAAGCCTGGTCCTTGAAATTGCCCAAGTCGAATTCCCACTCATTGGCGGATTCCCTCATCTTGACAGTCAGTCCAGAAAAGCGTTGCACCGCGGACGCGCATTCCGTGCCCGTCTGCATGCGGATGGACGGTGCGGACGCTTCAAGCCAGTCGAGATAGTTCTCAAGGCCTTTTCTGTAGACCGCCCAGCCTTCTTTCGCGCCACGGTCAGGGTCGAGCATGTCGTCCGGATGCATGAAGTGGGTGCTGACGAAATGCATGTTCAGTTCGGATTCTGCGGCGAGCCGCATGTAATCTCCCACCATGCCGCCGGAGACGATGCGCGGCGCCTCGACGATGCCGTCATCGGCCACACCGAATTCCTGCACGTAAGGCAGTTTGCTGTCGCTTGGCAGGTAGGTGCTGGCGATGGTGCGGATTTCGGGCACGTCTCGTCCGATTGTCTGCCGTCCTTCCTTGGACAGGATGTTGGACGGCGGCACATATACCGACGCTGTGGCCGCCGGCAGCACGGACTTTTGGAATGCGATCAGCTCGCGCAGCGAGGCGACGACAGCTTTGCGATTCGGCCACTGATGGTACGCGTATTCGTCGCCATAATCGGTGTTCGGCAGTACGAGCGGCTGATGGTTGTAGCCATGGTAGCCGATTTCGCCGTTCTGTTTGAGCAGCAGTCCGCCGAAATAGATGAAATGCGATTCGTCCTTCTGCCGTACGGGAGCGTCTTTCGTATCGTCCCCGTAATTCTCGATCATCACGCCGGTAAACCGAATACCGTAGCGTTCCGCAAGTTTGGTCAGGTCCGGCCACCAGACCTTCGAATAGAAGTCGGCGATGCTCATGCCGTAGTCGCGTTTGATGTAGGTGGCGTCTCCGCTGGGGACCGGGGATGGAAAATCGTCCAGATAGAACGCGGCGCTGTTGATGACCGGGTATGCCGTGGCGGAACCCAGCAGGCTGAACGCGGAGGCATAGAAGCCGCGCACCACCTTGCCATAGATGCCGATATTGCAGGTCACGGTTCGTCCGGAACGCACATCGGCACTCCAGATCAGTGGCGTATGGCCGTTGGCACTGACCGCTTCGACGGTGGCCTTCTCATTGAGGTTCAGACTCAACGACGATTTGAACGGGCCACTGAACATGTAGGTGTGCCGCCACCCAGCATAAAGTCCCTGGCAGGCTTGATGCCTTTGGTCATCACGTAGTCGTATGCGGAGGATTCGATGCCGATTTGAGGCCCGATCGCGTCCAGATAGCCTGTTTTTTCAGGCGTCATGGCAAGCATCATGTTGCCGCCGCCTTCAACCCATCTCATGATGGACACCAGCTCATCCCCCAGCGAATCAAGTTCCGGCATGACGATCAGCACGGTGCGGTACCGATTCAATGAGGGGATGTCGTCGGGATCGGTTTTGGCCAGATCCACGGTGGCGGTCGGCACTTTCATGTCGAGCAGCACCTGTTTCATCATGGCTTCGGCCTCGTCCACACCATCCTGGGAACTATCCACGAGCATCAGGTTCGTGGCGCGCTGCCCCATGATGGCGTTCTGGGCCGGAATGGCCTCGTTACGAGCCATGTATTTCAAAGTGAATTTCGTCGCGCCGTAGTGGATGCCCAAGGTTTGCGTCAACAGCACCAAGGCGATGGCCATGAATACGGCCCACACGCGGACCAGGTTTTTCCAACGGAAGCGCTTCCATATGCGCCATGCGGAACGTATCATGCGCGCCCAGCCTCCTTGTCGCCGAGCCAGAATCGCAGGATGTCGTGGCCTCGGCCGCCAAGGTAGATGTGGTCGTCCTTGATGTGCCGGACGGTGCGTTGCACCGCCTCGCCATCGTGACGTGCGGCTTCCAATCGCAGTTTCATCAGCCAGACGTCACCTTGACGCGGCCATGCGGACAGCGCCGCTTCGATGGTGCGAGACGCGGCATCGAACGAACCGAGATCCATCTGCGTCTTCGCCAACGAGCATACGGTGCGGTAGTCGTTATGCCGTTTGAGCCGTTCGGCGAGCAGGTCGGCGTATCGGCGCATCTGCAACGTTCTGGCATACCCCTGTTCCATGGAGGATTCCAAGTAGTGTTCGAGCGCCTCACGGTACCGGTCGAGCGCCTCGTCCGAATCGCGGTTCCGCTCGTATTCCTCCATGCGTTGCTGCAACGCGATGTCTTCCTTCGCGCTGATCTGCGCCATGGCCGTGGCCGCGTAATGCACGACTTCCACGTCCTCGTTCAGACGGGCTTGGGAGAGCAGATTGGCGTATTGGCCGGGATTCTCGTTAAGAATGGACAGCATCAGATTACGACGCTGCCGTGGATTGTCCACGATCAGCGCCTCTTCCAACGGCACGGTGTTGGCGTAATCCGTACGGTCGTCCACAAGAATGTTGCGTTGTTCCTGATCCTCGACCTTCAGTTCCTGCAGACCGGCGGGAATCCGTCGTCCCCCACGAAGCACGGCACGCGAATGCATGAGCGCCACGCTCAACGGCCCCCATAGGGGAATCAACGCCATGAACGGGAGCAGCAGTCCATCGACTTTCAGCACTCCGACGTGGTGCAGCAGACACAGCATCATGCAGACCAGCAGATGCACGGCGATGATGATCAACGCGGCGATAGTCGTCGACCCCATCAGCTTTCACCCCCATCGTCGGCTTGCGCGATATGCGATCGGGCTTCGGAAAGCAGGGCATCCTCTTGGGTCTGCGGAACGTAGGAGCAGTGCAAGCCGGAACGGGTCAGACGTTTGAGGATGATCGGCAGTTCCTTCTCCCCCGCCTGGTTCATCAGCAGATACACGCCGTCATCCGCCAGCATGCCGGCCTCATCGGTCTGGCGGATGCTTTGCATCAGCAGGGAGTCCACGTCCTCAAGGTTTCCCTCGCATTCGACTTTGAGCAGCAGATGGTCGCCCATATGGTCGTGTTTGAGGTCGTTGGCAGCCAGCACCTTCGGCAGGAACGCTTCTGGCTTCAGCAGGTTCGTTCCCGGCACCAGCATGGACCGGCGCGCCACGTCCTCGTATTCGAAGGCCCTGATCATGGCCGATTCGACCAGACCGCACATGATGCTGAACAGATTCTGGAAGTACAGGTTCATCTGGTCCGGTTTGGCCTCTCCCATGGTGATAATCACGGCCAGTTCGCCACGGTCACGCACGCCGACGGCGTACATCGGGAATTTGTCCTTTAACGTTCGGTTCACCCATATGCCGTTGTGTTCCAGCGCAGTGATGATTTCACCGTAATCCGAGACGCGTACGGAGCGGAAGCTGCCGACGTCGAACCGTGGGCTCGCCGCCACAAGACGGGCGAACTGTCCGCCGTTGTCCACTCGGAAGATGGCGAGGCTGTCGCTATCGAGGCTTTCCTGCATGATGCGGATCGCCGTATGGTACAGCTTCTGCGGTTGCGCTTCGTCCAATTCTCGGGTCACGGCGTACAGTTTGCCGAAACTGTCGCGTCTGCCGATGATCTGGTCGCGCAACTGTCTGCGGTCGTCGAGCACATCCTGATACAGCCCGCGCAGGAAGTCCAGACGATTGCGCAACAACCCGTTCTCGTCGCGCACGAACCTCACGCTCTCCTGGTTGCGCGACTGCACATAGCCGCATACCGATCCGGCCACGAAATAAATGACGAAGGCAAGCCAGTTCGATGTGTCGTAGAACAACGGGGCGAAGGACGCGCCCTGCGACGCGTAGGACATGGCCACGCCGGCGCAGGCCAGTACGGCTGCGAACACGCCGGCATGCAGCCCGTAGATGGTGCCGACGATCACCACGAACAGCAATCGCAGGTCCACGGTTTCCAGCTGGCTGTTGCCTTGTGTAAAAGTGCGGAGCCATTCCGTCAGCAGGAACGCGCCGATGATTTCCAGCACGGTCCACCATTTGTTGTGGCTGCGTAGGAAATCCCATACCGGATGCTTGTCGGTTTTGTTCTCGCGGAGCTTCAACCAGCCTTCGATGGCGTGCGGAAAATCCTCGCGAAGCGAGTATCGTGGCGAAAAGCCGTACCGCAATCGCAATTCGTGGTCGTCGGCGGGGTATGCCTGCGGACGGTCCTCGCCGTATACGACCTTCGTTCCCGGAAAATATCCCGCGATCAGCGTTCCCAAATCGCCGTAAGTGAAGTCGAACACGTTCGGAACGTGGAACAGCTCGCTGTCGGCGGTCCAGTCGTCGAATATGCGGTAGATAAGTTCGGCCAGATCGTCGGCGCATAGGAAGCAGGTGCGTTGTTCGGCGCGTTCATGGAAGCGCAGTTCTCCCGCTTGCGCCTGTTCGAACAAGCCGTTGAAATATGCGGTGACGCCATTGCGTTGCGGCGCGTACAGATAGGGGCAGCGCACGATCTTCACTTCCAGATCGTAGGTGCGCGCATAGTACAGGCCGAGCTCTTCGCCGGCACGCGACATCAGGCTTTTGCTGGTCTCGTGCACGTCCGTTTCCTGCGGATAGGTGAATTCCGATTCCGGCCCGCTCACCATCAGCATCTGGACCTTGCGATTGCGGACGGTGTGCAGCAGTCGGCGCAGGTAGCCCAGATCGCCGTCACGTTCGCTGCGGGGCGTCAGATCTTCGGAGAAGTAGACGATTCGATCGAATTCGTAGTTGGAGAACACTTCCGACACGGCGTCACGGTCGGGCATGTCGATGATTTTGAGATCCTCGCCGCTGGATTCGGTCCCTTTGCGGAGGGCCACCACCACCTTGTCGTGGGGGAACGCGTGCTCGATCCACTGCTTCGTCACGAAGTCGGTGTTGCCGATTAACAGTATCTCCACTCGCCTCACCCCAGGGATACACCCGTTTAGAGGTCAACATCATGGAACAGTACAGCCGTCAACCCCTTGTCTACCTGCACCATAGTTTAGCGACAGAGGGGACAGAACATCCCTCTTCGTTGGGGGTAATGGGCGTATGCCTTTCGCCGATATGGTTCGGATGGCGCTTGTGCTGGAAAACGAGCGGAAATCACGCAGGTAAATCGGAAAAGATATGCGAGAAAAACAAAACCCCAGATTGCTCCGGGGTGTATCTGGTGGCTCCGAGCGGCATCGATCCGCTGACCTAACGATTTTCAGTCGTTCGCTCTACCAACTGAGCTACAGAGCCATGAACAACTTGCGCTGTTCCAGCGACCACGGCCGGACTTGAACCGGTGACCTCCGCCGTGACAGGGCGGCGCTCTAACCAACTGAGCTACGCGGCCATTGCCACCTTGTTTCCAAGGTACGTACCCCCTGAGAGAGTCGAACTCTCGTTGTCAGATTGAAAGTCTGGTGTCCTAACCGTTAGACGAAGGGGGCGCTTTCAGCGTTTCCGCTTGACAACTTGCCCTACTATACGCGAATCTGGCCGACATGCAAACCTCGGCGTGTCGCGCCGGTGTCACACACCGCCACAATAAGACAGGAATCCTCGTAAAACACTGAAATTCCAAGCCTTATCGCATTACACGCGACGATAGGTGAAATCGTGAATCACGCGCCCGGCGGCAAGTCCCTTCTTCTCGAAATTGGTCAAAACACGGCCATCGAATCGCTCGGATTCAGCGAAATCGGCGTGTCGCAATGCGGCCGCCTCATCCGCGTTGCCTTTGCCGACGTGCTCGACGGGCAGGCTCACGGTCAATGCGCCGTCGTTATGGAAGCCGTCCAGCTCGTCCATCACCTCGTGAACGTGCAGCGCGTAATCCTCGATGTCGGTGGCGATGCGCCACACGCCTTCGTCCGTCAACGCGCGGTGGATGTCCGCAGCGAGCTCGGGCTGTACGATGCGGCGCTTGTGATGGCGCATCTTCGGCCACGGGTCGGGGAAGAACGTCCACACTTCGGCGATCGAGCCGTCGACGGCCGCCTTGAACAGTTCTGGCGCGTTGATCTGGGCGATCCGCAGGTTCTTCAGGTTCTGCTTGCCGGCGAGCAGCAGCGTGTGCGCCACGCCCGGATCGTAGACTTCCAGCGCAAGGAAGTTGACGTCCGGCCGGGCGGCTGCGGCGGCAACGACGTTCTCGCCTTGTCCGGAGCCGATTTCCACGATCAGAGGATTGGTATTGCCCCACGTTTCGCGGATATAGGCTTGGTCGAACACGAAACCCTCACGCACGTCGAGGGACCCTTCGCCCGCGTTGATGTTCAGCAGATACGTATCAGCGTAGGTGTCCCAGGCCCGCTGCAGTCGCGCGTCGAGCCGGGCGGACCGCCGCACGAAGGACAGCACCTTGCGACCGTAGAGGGCCGGCCTGCCATCAGCAGCGGCCGACTGCACATGTTGTATATTCTGTGCGTTTTCTTCTGTTTTGCGACCATCGGTCGGCGTGTTTTCGTCATGTTGCATACCCTAATTTATAGAGGAAACGCAGGAACGAGCCGTTAGTGTGCGTTCGTGTTCACGTGTTATACTCAAATTGTTCAAAAGGTAACAAACCTGAGCAAAAGTGAACAATGGTTGATATTTTCACCAACTGTTGCGCTTTACTGCTCATTCGGAGGAAAGGCCAGAACATGACAGTTCTCGTCACTGGTGGGTGCGGATACATCGGCGCCCACGTCGTTCACGCACTTCATCAGGCCGGCGAAAAGGTTGTCGTCGTCGACGATCTGAGCTACGGCAAGCCCACCCGCATCGAAGGCTCCCGCCTGTACGGCATGGACATCGCCGCTCCGGGCGCCGGCGAGCGCCTCGCGGAGATCATGAAGGCCGAAGGCGTCGATTCCGTGATTCATTTCGCGGCCCGCAAGCAGGTCGGCGAATCCGTCGAGAAGCCGCTGTGGTACTACCAGCAGAACCTCAACGGCATGCTCAACGTGCTGATCGGCATGCGCGATTCCGGCGCCAAGAAGCTCGTCTTCTCCTCCTCCGCCGCCACCTACGGCGTGCCGCCGGTCGATGTGGTGCCGGAAGACGTCGTGCCGATGCTGCCGATCAACCCGTACGGCCAGACCAAGCTGTTCGGCGAGTGGATGGCCCGCGCCTGCGAGGAACCGTATGGCATCCGCTTCTGCGGCCTGCGTTACTTCAACGTGGCCGGCTGCGGCCCGGTGGAACTTGAGGATCCGGCTATCCTGAACCTCATCCCGATGCTGTTCGACCGTCTGAAGAAGGGCAAGGCCCCGGCGATCTTCGGCGATGACTACCCGACTCCGGACGGCACCTGCGTGCGCGACTACATCCACGTGTCCGATCTGGCCGACGCGCATATCGCCGCGCTGAAGTATCTGGACCGCGACGAGCGCAAGTATGACGCGTTCAACGTCGGCACCGGCGAGGGCACCTCCGTGCGCCAGATCGTCGATGAGGTCAAGAAGGTCACCGGTCTGCCGTTCAAGGAGACCGTCATGGGCCGCCGCGCCGGTGATCCGCCGCACCTGATCGGCTCCCCGAAGCGCATCAACGAGGAGATGGGCTGGCACGCCAAGTACAATGTCGAGGACATTGTGAAGTCCGCTTGGAACGCATGGCAGGCCAACCCGGAGCACCACATCGACGTCGACACCTGGAAGCAGACCGACTGAGATTCGTCTCCTTTCCCGCGAAACTGCGGCGCGCCACGCCCAACACACCGTGACACGCCGCAGTTTTGCATAATTGCGTTTTTGCCGTAGTATTTCTATCTGTTGTCAGTCGCAAGGCTGAAACAACGGCCGCGTAGCTCAGTTGGTTAGAGCGCCGCCCTGTCACGGCGGAGGTCACCGGTTCAAGTCCGGCCGTGGTCGCCACCAAACCCCAGCCCAATCCGCTGGGGTTTTTCTTTTACCCTCACCCTCCCCTCCCACGCCAATTCACGCTTCCCAACCGTCAAGACATAACTTGCCCACAAAAACGAGGCGCCCCACAAAAATCAAAAAACGCAACTTACCCACAGAACGAAGCAACATCGCAACCTGCCAATAAAAACGAGGTGGAGGCCGGCATATGCGTTGCAAGGCCGCAAGCTCGGCCGAACGGCCTTGAGTGTGCCTTGCAACGCATATGCCGGCCTCCACCGGACACCCCGCAATCGCAACATCGCAAAAACGCCGTATATTCAATCCCACCAAACACCGCAACATCAGAAAAATCGCAACTTCACAACACAGCCAGCCCCCCCCAAAAAAAAATCGCAATAAATCGCAAAAAACAAAAGCGGCACGCTTGAAACCATCAAGCATGCCGCAATCGCAATAAAAAATCAGTTCTGCAACTGCTGTTCGGCCCAATCGACGATATATGGCGCCACCTCTTCGATTTGGTCGATCGCCACTTCGAATTCGCGTGGACCACCGTACCACGGGTCCACCAGGTCGATGCTGTCCTCACGTCCCGCGGCCGGCTTCGGCAGATTCGGGTCGAAGCTGCGGTACATGTGCACTTCGCTGCGCTTGGCTTGCGGCAGCTGACGGAGCAGCGCGCGCATGTGCGAGGCGGTCATCGGCAGGAACAGGTCGGTGCGTTCGATTTCGTCGCGCGTGATGCGGTGCGCGAAATGGTGCGCCGGCAGCTCGTAGCCGCGTTCCTTAAGTACCTTGACGGCACGGCGGTCGATCGGATTGCCGTATTCCTCGTCGCTGACGCCGCTGGATTCGACGTTGACCTTGTCAGCCAAGCCGCGGCGCCCGAATTCGGCGCGCAGAATGATTTCAGCCATGGGTGAGCGGCAGATGTTGCCCGTGCACACGGTCATCACGGTATACATGAAAAGTTACTCCTCGTGGTTTCTTTCGTACGTCACGAAACGGAAGCCTTCGACTTGGTCGTTTCCTTTCCGCGCCTTCTGCCACGTGCCTTCCTCGGCCACGCGCCATGCTCCGGATTCCACCAATGCGTGGATATCGGGCGCGTAGGTGTCGGCGTTCACGTGCATGCTGATCTGCGTCACATACGCCTTGTCGGCGAATGGCATCGCTTCCTCGAATACTTTGGCTCCGCCGATGACCCAGATTTCACTGCGGTCCAAGCCGTCATCCGGAATGGCCTCCTGACGGGCCAGATCCAACGCGTCATCCAGCGAATCCACCACGGTGGCGCCCGGCGCGAAATAGGACGGGTCATGCGAGATGACGATGTTGTCGCGGTTGGGCAGCGGACGGAACTTCGGGCTTAGCGACTCCCACGTCTTGCGGCCCATGATGACCGGATGGGAGACGGTCAGCTCCGTGAAATGCCTCATATCCTCAGGCAGGTGCCATGGCATGCCGCCTTCGAATCCAATGGCACCGTCGTGACCTTCCTTGTCACAGGCCTGCGCCCAAATCAGATTCACAGAGAAGGTTTTGGGGAAATCGTCGCCCCAATCCTCCTCGTCTTCACGCCCGGCAAGTCCGGGCTCGGGTTCGTGATAGCCACTGCGGCTACTATCGTGCTCCATTTCACTCACTCCTTGAAGTCGGAACTAGGGTCAGTAGTCTACCGTCTGGCGCAGACGCGCCAGACGGCGGCAACAACCTCAGACCGCCACCGGTGCCTTGATGGTCGGATGATGCTGGTAATTCACGATTTCGAAATCGCTGTAATCGTAGTCGAACAGCGAATCGGCCTTCCTGATGCGGATCTGCGGATACGGGTACGGCGTACGGCTCAGCTGTTCCAACACCTGGTCGATGTGGTTGTCGTAGACGTGGCAGTCGCCGCCGGTCCAAACGAATTCGCCGGGCTCGAGTCCCGTCTGCTGGGCCATCATGAGGGTGAGCAGCGAATAGGAGGCGATGTTGAACGGCACGCCGAGGAACATGTCGCAGGAACGCTGGTACAGCTGGCAGCTCAGGCGGCCGTCGGCCACGTAGAACTGGAATAGGGCGTGGCATGGCGGCAAGGCCATGTTCTCCACTTCCGCCGGGTTCCATGCGGAAACCACCATGCGACGCGAATCGGGGTGGTTACGGATCAGGTCGAGCACATTGGAGATCTGGTCGATGGTGCGGTTCGGATCGTCCGGCGTCGGCGCCGGCCAGCTACGCCACTGCGCGCCGTAGACCGGCCCCAAATCGCCGTTCTCGTCGGCCCATTCGTCCCAAATGTGCACGTTGTGCTCCTGCAGCCAACGTACGTTCGTGGAGCCTTTGAGGAACCACAGCAGCTCGTAGGCGAGTCCTTTGAAGAACACCGTCTTCGTGGTGAGCAGCGGGAAGCTGTCTTTGAGATTGAAACGCATCTGCTGGCCGAACAGGGAGACTGTGCCCGTGCCCGTGCGGTCGGATTTCAGTGTGCCTTCCGTAAGGATTTTGCGTACCAGATCCTCGTAAGGCATGGGAATGTCCGTTTCCGGACGTGCGGGAATACGAGTACGGATGTCTGCGAGTTGTTCGGAAGTCAAAGCCATAATAGGCAAGTTTAACCGGTGGCGTGGAGGCGGACGGCCGGGATGCGCGTTGTAAGGCCGTAAGCTTGGCCGAACGGTCTTGAGTGTGCCGCCAACGCGCATCCCGGCCGTCCGCCGGCCTCCAGCGCAATCGTAACGAATCACAAAACCGTATCGCTTCATCTTGCGGAACGCACTCCCCCACGTCCGTTTCGATGCGCTAGATTGGTATCACGGATTGGCGCGAACGGCGCGCCACAGGACATGAGGAGTTTCCATGGGCAAGAGGCTGTGGGTAGAGCGCAACAAGGACGGTTCCTGGGACGCGTTCAGCGAGGATGGCGCGCACATCAAGTTCGGCAAGGGCCGTGGCCAGTTCACGCCGGGCGATCTGATGAAGGTCGCGCTGGCCGGTTGCGCCGCGCTGTCCAGCCAGTTCGCCGTCGAGCATACGTTGGGCGATGGCAAGGGCGCGAAGATCGTGGTGGACGGCACGTATGATGCCGATACCGACGCCTACATCGGTTTCGACGAGCAGGTGGTCATCGACGCCACCGACGCCGGTTTGAGCGACGAGGACGCCGAAAAGCTCGCCGATCGCGTCAGCCGTCATATCGAGAAGGGCTGCACGGTCAAGCATACGTACGTCGAGCCGACGCCGGTGCGTATGAACGTCACCGTCAAGCACTGAGCGCACGTACCGCACATAGTTAGAGGGTGGCTGCGATTCGTTGGAATCGCAGCCACCCTCTTCTATGCGGTTTTTATATCGATTTCAGTCGATTTGCCGTACCGTCACTGACGGTCCGGATCGATCTTCGTTTCGATGGCTTCGACCACTTCCGGCTTGGCCTTGTCGACCGGCACTTCCTCGACGCCCTTGATGTCGTCGATCGCCTTCGGCGTGACGTCGGCAGGCGAGCTCGGCACGGTGTCGAGACGGGTCTCCGCGGCTTCCACATACTTGCGCGGCACCACGTAGACCGGTCCGACCGCATGCTGCAGCAGACCCTGGCTGGTGGAGCCAAGCAGCAGACCGGTGAAGCCGCCACGACCACGGGAGCCGACCACGACGACGTCATGATCGTAGCTGGCCTTGGTCAGTGCGCCGGCTGCGGGGCCGGGCACGATCTGCTTGTTGATCTTGAGGTTCGGGTACGCCTCTTCAAGCGGCTTGATGCGCACATCCAGATCCTCCTGGAAGGACGCCATGACGCCTTCATCCTCGGAGCCCTTCATGTTCGGCACGGCGGAGATGACGTCCAGCTCGGCACCCCACGAATCGGCGAACGCGGCCGCGATCTCCAACGCCTTCAGACCCCACTTGGATTCGTCGGAGCCGACTGCCACCTTGGTGATGGTGTTGTTCAAGTGCATCAGGTTGCCTTCGTCGTCGGTGTACGGCACCACGACGATCGGGCAGTACGCGTATGCCGGCAGGCTGGAGCTGGTGGTGCCGAGCAGTCGTTCGGCCAGACCACCCTTGCCACGGTTGCCAATGACGATGAGGTTGTAGTTGCGCGACAGTTCGACGAACACGGATGCGGGATCTCCGGTGACGATCAACGTCGATGCCTCGACGCCCTGCTCGTCGGCGATGGCCTTGGCCTTCGACAGAATCTCCTGCGCATCGTTGTGCGCGGCATTATCATCGCCCATGGCCGTATACGTGGCATCGAACGACACTGCCGCATAGCTTGGCAGCGAATATGCGCAGACGATCTGCAGGGTCAGTCCCGCATGCTTCGCGTAATTCGCTGCCCACCATGTCGCCTTGTAGCTGGCGTGGGATCCATCGACACCTACGAGGATTGCCTTGTCATTGATCATGAGCGACCTCCCTTGAATCAGGTTGCGGCAACGCGACTATGCGTTGCACCTGACTTCCACCATACCGCGCGACATGCGGTTTTCAAGTAACGACGCGGAAAATAACAAAGCAAAAGGGCGTATTCCTCACGGAAATACGCCCTTAGCTCAATGTCAAAGCTTCAGAAGATTCGACGAATGCTGTAGCTGCTGGGGAACACCCATGCGATGGGATCGTAGCGGGTGCCGTTCAGCTGGGAGTTGATGACCATGCCGTTGCCGACATAGATCGCGGCATGCTGCGCATTGGCGATGATGTCTCCCGGCTGCGCGTCGGCGAGGCTGCCAACCGCGCGACCCACAGTCGCCTGAGCACCGGAGTAATGCGGCAGGGAAACGCCCATCTGGCCGTAGACATACTGCACGAAACCGGAGCAATCCCAACCGGACGGGGTATTGCCGCCGGACACATACGGAACCTTGCCGACGAACTGGTTCGCGAACGTCAGCAGGCTGGACACGCTGGCCCCATCAGGCGGCGTCACGGTGAAGGAACCGCTGCTGCTGAGGTCGCTTCGAGCGGCGGAACGAGAAGCGGCTTGGGCCTGTGCTTGAGCCTGGGCCTGCTGCTGACGCTGCTGTTCCGCTGCCGCTGCGGCGGCTTCGACGTCTTTTTCGGCTTGAGATTTGGTTTGGGGAACGTTCAGGCTTTCCACACCGCCCCAGTCGGAATCGGATTCGACCTGGGTGGACGATGCCTCCGCGAGGATGTTCTTCTTCACGGCGTTGGTCTTCGGGAACGAACGGGTAGCAACGACAGCATCTTGCGTGGCGCCATCATTGGCTGCCAGCGCGGCAGGTGCCACCCCGGCGAAAGTAAGAGCGGCCGCGGCGAGCGCAGCAATCACGGAACAATGCTTAATATGCTTCATCGAATCCTTAGCTTACAGCATCCCTCTTACAAGAAAAGGGGCACGGTCGTCGGTAGGGAAACTCAGTAGTGAATATACTGGAAATCGCCCACGTTCGTGAGCGTGCGGGAATACGTGCCGCCATTGAGGGAGGCGCCGGATTCAGAGGTCACGATCGAGCCGTCGTCGTTGATTTTCTCAACGATGGCGACGTGGCCGTAATACGAGTCGGAACCTTCCTGGCCTGCGGCGAACACGATGATATCGCCGACATGGCGCGGCGTGTTATCAACCCAATAGCCCAAGGCGCGGGCCGAATCGGCCCACTGGCAACCGTTGCCCATGTGGGAGCCTGCAGGCAGACCGAGCTGATGGCGGCGCACATACACCCACCACGTGCACTGGCTGAACTCGTAGGCGTTGCCGACGTCTCCGGTGGCATGGTTCGGATTGAAGTTAGCCGGTAAGGCGCTGCTGTCTTGGTCCATCAGGACGGCGACGTTCGGATTGTCGGCGATGGACTTGGACATCAGGCTGGCGTCCATGGAGGCGCTGGTGTCTCCCAGCTGCCAACCGCCGTTGTTGCTGGTGGAAGCCAGTTCCTTAAGGGCGGTACGTCCTTCGGAACGGGATGCCGCTCCATCGGACACACGTTTGATCTGGGACGTTTCGGTACCGTCGTCCGCAAGCACCAGTCGGGATGCGTTCTGCTGGCTGAACGCCAACGCGGTCGCCGCGGTGCCGACAAGCGCCGCCAACGAAGCGGAGGTCACCAACGCGGATTTGCGGGAAGCGGCTTTGGCGGCCTCACGCATGGCACGGCGGCTCATTGGAGCCACTTCATTCAGTTTATCCACGACTTCCGGAGCGAGTCCGACTACGGCGCCGCCTTCCGCCAGCTGTGCCATTCGCACGGCCTTAGCGGTATGGGAGCCCCGGTTCGCCGTGAACAACGCCTTGGATAGGCTGAATTGCGCGTGCGAAACCTTGGCAGCTTTATGCGCCGCATGCCTCATATATTAATCACTCCTTGCGGATTGCGAAACCGTCGCAGCTTATGACCGCGCACGGTTACAGAACCGTCACAAGGGTAAGGGTACACCGACATAGGGATTATCATCAAGACCCCGTCCTTGCGCAAATAATTCGCCACGGGTGGAGGAACGTCCGGAAAACGGCCATATCAACGCGCAATCCGACCTTCTGACTACCCTTGGATGACATGACGAACACTGTGAACATTCCTACCAACATGCTTCCGGAGGATGGACGTTTCGGCTCGGGGCCGAGCAAAATCCGTCCGGAGCAGGTCCAGGCGCTCGACGCGGGCGCGCGCAATCTTCTGGGCACCTCGCACCGCCAGACCCCGGTCAAGCAGGTGGTCGGCTCCATCCGCGAAGGCCTGTCGAATTTCTTCCAGATTCCCGACGGCTATGAGGTCGTGCTGGGCAACGGCGGCGCCAGCGCGTTCTGGGACATCGCCTGCGCGTCGCTTATCACCCGCAAGGCGGCGTTCGGCACGTACGGCTCCTTCAGCGCGAAATTCGCCAAGTCCGCGCAATCCGCGCCGTTCCTTGAGGATCCGGAGATCTTCGCGGGCAAACCGGGCACGTATCGCCTGCCGGAGCTCACCGAATATGTGGACGCTTACTGCTGGGCGCACAACGAAACGTCCACTGGCGTGGCGGCCCCGGTCAAGCGTGTCGAAGGTTCCAAGGAGCAGGGCGCGCTGACTCTGATCGATGCCACGAGCGGCGCCGGCGCGCTGAACGTGGATATCAGCCAGACCGACGCCTACTACTTCTCCCCGCAGAAGGCGTTCGGCTCCGACGGCGGCCTGTGGATCGCCGTGCTTTCCCCGGCTGCGATCGACCGCGCCTACGGCATCGCTAAAAGCGTCAGCCTGCCGGGCGCGCGACGCTGGATTCCTCCGTTCCTGTCCCTGACCTCCGCCATCGAGAACTCCCGTAAGGACCAGACGCTGAACACGCCCGCCGTGGCCACGCTGGTCATGCTGGAGAACCAGGTGCGCTGGCTTAACGACAATGGCGGCCTCGCCTGGGCCACGGCGCGTTGCGCACGTTCCGCGTCGCTGCTGTACCAGTGGGCGGAGAGGTCCGATTACGCGCAGCCGTTCGTTTCCGACGAAAACGCACGTTCCAACGCCGTGGTCACCATCGACCTTGACGAGAGCATCAACGCTTCCCAAGTGGTCGCCGCGTTGCGCGAGAACGGCATTATGGACACCAACGGCTACCGCAAGCTCGGCCGCAACCAGCTGCGCATCGGCGTGTTTCCGTCCGTGGAGCCGAGCGACGTCGAGGCGCTTACGAAGTGCGTCGATTACGTGGCCGAGCACCTGTGACGCGCGCACCGAGGTAAGGTAACGGTATGAAATTTGCTCCGATTATCGACCCAAGCGTGCGCAAACCCTCCCCCAAACCGGTGCGCGTCGACCTGCGGAAGGTGTTCACGTTCGGCACCGCATTATGGGCCATCGCCTTGGTGATCTGCATGATTCTGCTGGCCTTCGGCATCAATGTCGAACGATTGCAGACCATGTGCGCCGCCGGCACGGTGATCGGCGTGCTCATGCTGGTTTGGGAGCATTTCGACCGGTGGGACTACCGCCGTCTTGGCGAATAACCCGACCGGCGGTTCAGCCAATCGCGAAATAACCGGTAACAACATTGGGCCACTTCCGCACCAACCTGCGGAAGCGGCCCTTGCCGTATATGGCGTGTCCCAACGCTCTGTAATCGCCGCTAATTTCTGGCGACCGGCAGCTCCAACGTAAACGTGCTGCCCTGTCCCGGAGCGCTCCACACCGAAGCGGAGCCATGGTGGGTCAACGCCACATGCTTGACGATGGCAAGGCCCAAACCGATGCCTTCCTCGGAATACCCATTCTGGTTGCCGCCACGGTAGAACCGTTCGAAAATACGGCTTTGCTCCTTCTGTGCAATGCCGCAACCACGGTCAAGCACGCTGAGCAGCACTTTGGTGCCGTCCTCGTTCGGCTTGACGGATACGGTTATGCCCTTGCCGTCCGGTGAATAGGCGATGGCGTTTTCGAGCAGCTTTGCGACCGCGGCCTGAATCTGCTCGCCTTCCCCGTTGATGTCCAGCGATTCGTCGCCATCGATTTCAATGTCGATGCCGCGCCGTTGCGCCATGTCGCGATGCGCGCCGACGACGGTTTTCACCTGTTCCATGACGTTGATACGGTTGCTCGCCGTCGGCAGAATCGGTTCCTGCGCCTTGATAAGCAGCAGCAGGCCGGACACCATATGTTCCATGCGAGCGCAGGATTGGCGCAGTTTTACGGTGTTCCCCTCAATCGCGGCCTTATTGTCCGAGTCATGTTCCAACGCGTCCGCAAGCTCCTCCAGCGACTGCGTCGGCTTGAGGAGCTGCTCCGAAACGTTGGTGATGAAGGAATCACGGATCTGGGAGAAACGGACGGTTTCGCTCACGTCGGAAACCAGCACCACCACAAAGCGTTCGTTGAGCCTGCCTACGATCACCTTCAGCCAGTTCGGGCGGGACACCGTGGTCACCGGCTTGTCCGGCGATTGGCCGATCAACGCCTGTTTGGCAACCTCCCGCATGGTTGGCTTCCCTGCTTTCGGAGCCTTCTTCGGCTCATGCAACGTGGTCGTGGTCAGGCTGAACTGCTTCTTGCCGCCGTGGGCACGGACCTCGTGCACCGCGCTTGCCACGGTGTCATCGGCGATGGCGTCGTCCCGCACCACGCCAAGGGCGTAGGCGTCCGGATGCGCGCGTATCACCTCGTCATGCTCGTCGACCACGATGGAGGCCAGCGGCAGTATGGACAGCAACGTGTTCGTCGCGTCGTCCAAAGTATCATCATTGTTGCGATCGTCACCATGGCGATGTGTCAGATTGCGCCACCACGTGCCTACGGATTCAAACATGTCTTCATTCTCGCACACCCTGACGTTCCCCGATGAATGGTCGTGGCGCGATTTTCGTGAACGCAGGGTGAACGTGCCGGTGAACATTGGCGGAACAACACGTCCGTCACGTGCGAATCCGCCACTTCCCTAATACACTTGGGAGAGGTTATATCCGAACCCGATATTGACATACGTGAAGCATTTGAAAGGCAAGCATATGCGCGTTATCTTCAATGAAGAGCTCAAGGCAGTCGCCGATGACCTCGACCGCATGGCGCAAGACGTTCGCAAGGCAATCAATGGTGCCGGCGACGCGTTGCTGAACCAGAATCTTGAAGCCGCCCAGGCCGTCATCGACGGCGACATCGAAATCGATGCCCTCGAATCCAGCGTCATCGACCAGTGCGTGAAGCTGCTGGCCAAGCAGAACCCGGTGGCCACCGATCTGCGCGTGGTCGTCTCCACCCTGCGTCTGGCCGCGACGTTCGAGCGCATGGGCGATCTGGCCCGTCACATCGCCGAAGCGGCCCGCCGCACCTATCCTGCTTCCCCGCTGCCGGCCGATGCCCAGCCGCTGTTCGCCGAAATGCAGGCGTTCCTTGACAATGTGGCCGACCAGGTGGTTTCCATGCTTACCGACCGCGACACCAAGACCGCCGAGCAGATCATTCTCAACGACGACAAGCTCGACGCTCTGCACAAGAAGACCTTCGAACTGGCCCAGTCCGAGGATTGGAAGGGCACCAACCAGCAGCTCATCGACGTGGTCCTGATCGGCCGCTTCATGGAGCGTCTCGGCGATCACGCCGTTTCCGCGGCCCGCCGCGTGATGTTCATCGTCTCCGGTTTCGACCCGTCCAAGGAGCCGACCCGCGACGAAGGCACCGACATCGACTGAGGGTTCCTCACCTCTTCTTGCATTTTCCTTGACGAGATGGGTGGTTTCCGTTTGGAAGCCACCCATCTCGCTTATATGTGGCAGATGACCTCGGCCAAAAACATCATAAGGGGGTAAAAATCCCGCCCCCCGAACATCCTTTTCCAAAAGAAATCTGCCACATATAGGCAAAATCACTTTCGCATGCAGGCGCAATCCGCCACCTATAAGCGAAATTCCTCCGATAGTCGTAAAAACTAGACATCGCGTCCAGTTCATGCCCGTATACTTGTGTCCCACGACGCGGCACAATAGTGCCCAGCGGCATCCAAAGGAGGAAGTCATGTACTATTCCAACGGCAATTACGAAGCATTCGCCCGGCCAAAGAAGCCCGAGGGGATCGATAGCAAGAACGCCTACATCATCGGCACGGGTCTTGCAGCGCTGTCCGCCGCCTGCTATCTGGTGCGTGACGCGCAGATGCCCGGCGACCACATCCACGTATTCGAGAAGGACCCGGTTCCGGGCGGTGCCTGCGATGGCGCGAACATTCCTGGCGTCGGCTATGTGATGCGTGGCGGACGCGAGATGGACAACCATTTCGAGGTGATGTGGGATCTGTTCCGTTCCATTCCGTCCATCGAGACGGATGGAGTGTCCGTATTGGACGAATACTACTGGCTTAACAAGGAGGATCCGAACTATTCGCTATGCCGCTCCACTAAGGCGCGTGGCGTGGACGGCGGCACGAACGGCAAGTTCGCGCTGTCCGACAAGGCGTCGATGGAGATCATGAAGCTGTTCTTCACACCGAACGAGGAACTATACGGCAAGAAGATCTCCGACTTCTTCGACGATGAGGTGTTCGATACGAACTTCTGGATGTACTGGCGCACCATGTTCGCCTTCGAGAACTGGCATAGCGCGTTGGAGATGAAGCTGTACATCCGCCGCTACATCCACCATATCGGCGGACTGCCGGACTTCAGCGCACTGCGGTTCACCCGCTACAACCAGTACGAGTCGATGATTCTGCCGATGATCAAGTATCTGGAAGGCTTCGGCGTGCAGTTCCACTACAACGTGAAGGTGGAGAACGTCGATTTCGCGATTGGCGGCGGCATGGGTCCCGTACGCCAGCGCACCGGCACCGGGCAGGATACGATTTTGAGGAAGCAGGCCGAATACGGCGCGTATCCGCGCAATCCGTTCAGCTCGCCGACCAAGAAGTTGGCCACGCGCATCGACCTGACCAAGGCGGATGGCACGACCCGCAGCATCGATTTGGGCGAGAACGATCTGGTGTTCATCACCAATGGCGGCTGCGTGGAGAACTCCTCGATGGGTTCGCAGACCGAGCCGGCCGCGTGGGCTCCGGAGATCAAGCCCGGCGGCGGTTGGGATATGTGGCGTCGCATCGCGGCGCAGGATCCGAGCTTCGGACATCCGGACGTGTTCTGCTCCGACCCGGAGCATTCGAAGTGGATGAGCGCCACCGTCACCACGTTGGACGACGAGATTCCGCCGTACATCCAGAAGATCTGCAAGCGCGACCCGTTCTCCGGACGTGTGGTGACCGGCGGCATCGTCACCGTTGAGGATTCCAATTGGCTGATGAGCTGGACGCTGAATCGCCAGCAGCAGTTCCGAGACCAGCCGAAGGACCAGCTGTGCGTATGGGTGTATGGTCTGTTCCCCGACAAGCCCGGCAACTATGTGAAGAAGCCGATGCAGGATTGCACCGGCGAGGAGATCTGCGAGGAATGGCTGTACCACATGGGCGTGCCGACCGACAAGATCGCCGACTTGGCGAAGAACCACGCCAACACGGTTCCGGTGATGATGCCGTACATCGATGCGTTCTTCATGCCGCGTTCCGCCGGCGACCGCCCCGATGTGGTGCCGGATGGCGCGGTGAATTTCGCATTCCTCGGCCAATTCGCGGAGACGCCGCGCGACACGATCTTCACCACCGAATATTCGATGCGCACCGGCATGGAGGCCGTGTACACGCTGTGCGACGTGGACCGCGGCGTGCCGGAGGTGTGGGGTTCGGTCTACGACGTGCGCAACCTGCTCAACGCCACGGTGATGCTGCGAGACGGCAAACCGATCACCGATATGAAGCTCAACCCCATCGAAAGGGGCGTGTTGAAGCAGATCGTGAAGAAGCTGGATTCCACTGATATTCCGACATTGCTCAAGGAATACGGCGTGATCTGACGTTCTTGCGATTCCGTTTTGTCCGCCTTGCCTGCGCCGCACGGCACCCGCCGAGCCGCGCAGGCAAGGCGACATCAGCAAAACGCAGATACAACGTGAAAAAGACTTACCGACAAAGGCGCCGGCAATAACGAAAGGTGGGAACCTATGGTATGCAGGTTCCCACCTTTTCGTATGTGTTTCATGCGATCAGCCGCGACTATTCACGCACCCAATCGCAACAAACTCACTTCTGGCCCTGAGCGGCGACGGCGGCAGCGCCGGCAGCGGCGGCTTCCGGATCCAGGTACTCGCCACGCGGCTTGATCGGCTTGAAGTTCTCGTCCAGCTCGTACAGCAGCGGCATTGCGGTCGGGATGTTGACCTTGGCGATCTCCTCTTCGGAGAGGTTGTCCAGCATCTTCACGATGGCGCGCAGGGAGTTGCCGTGAGCGGCGATCAGAACTGTCTTGCCAGCCTTCAGCTCCGGCTCGATGTCGGACTTGAAGTACGGCTCAACGCGCTTGACCACGTCGGCCAGGCACTCGGCTTCCGGAACCGGATCGCCGGTGTAGCGCGGATCGTTGTTCTGCGCGTACTCGTCGTTCGGATCGATCTCCGGCGGCGGTGTGGCGTAGGAACGACGCCACAGCATGAACTTCTCGTCACCGTACTCCTGACGGATCTCGGTCTTGTTCTTGCCCTGCAGGGCGCCGTAGTGACGCTCGTTCAGACGCCAGCTGCGCTTGACCGGAATCCACAGGCGATCGGCCTCGTCCAGCGCGACGTTGGCGGTGTTGATGGCGCGACGCAGCATCGAGGTGAAGACGATGTCAGGCAGGACGTTCTTCTCCTTGAGCAGGCGGCCGCCATTCTTGGCTTCCTCGACACCCTGCTCGGTCAGCGGGACGTCGACCCAGCCGGTGAACTGATTGGTTTTATTCCATGCGCTCTGTCCGTGACGGAGCAGTACTAGTTTGTAAGTCATACCTGCCAGTCTACCGCCTAGCACGCCCAACACAACCGTCGATGACGATTATTTGGTTACGTTCATGCAACAATTTTCATTCTGTTGTATGCCGTTTGCATCATCAGGCAATCGCCGATGCTCAATGACGAAATCGTAAATGCAGGATGCAGCTACACCATGAAACCGGCCTGACAGGCATTGAGCACGAACGCGCCGGCTGCGACCAACGAGGTCATCGAGCACAATGGCAACGCCCGACGCCACTGGTCATGCCGGACGGCTGCGACGGCACGAGTAGCAATCGCCACACACCCTGCGATGGATACGAACGCCGCAAGGCTCATCCAATCGGCGTTTCCCCACGACCAGTCATCGCATATGCCATATTCCGTGCATGAACGTTCGCGATCCACCTCCGCAGGCAGAACTATGAGCAGATCCAGAAGTTCGGCATACACCGATAATGGCATGGCGAAAACCACCGTCAGACCAGCAGCCCATCCCAGCGCACGCATGCACCAGCATTTGCCCTTCCCACTGCCGATGCGCACCATCAGCGTACGCTTGCCGTGCGCGGCGTCATCTTCGAGATCGCGCAGGTTATTCACCATCATGACGCTGACGGACAGCAGGCCGCAGATCACCGAACCGGCCGCTCCCGTCACGGTAATCGACCCGCTTAGCGCATACTGCGTGCCGAGGGCTGGAACCAACCCGAAGAATACGAATGCCGCAAGTTCGCCCAGACCCCGATATCCGTAAGGATGCCGACCGTTGGTATATCCCCAGCCCGCCAACAGACAGGTTGCGCCAAGCGCGATCAGCCACCAGCGACCAGTTATGACGACAGCGACCAGTCCGGCGGAACAGGCGGCTAAAGCGGTGACCGCGGCAGCCAGCAACACGCGACTGGGGTCAATTCCGGAAGCGACCAACCGCCGAGGTCCCGCGGCGTCACTGCCTCGTCGGGCGTCCGTGCCGCGTACGCCATCGGCATAATCGTTGAGATAATTCACAGCAATCTGCAGACCGACCGCCACCACGGCGCACAACATCGCAACGACCGCAAACCACGGCCGAGAAAACGCACAATGCCCCAGCACATCACCGGCATCACGCTCTTCCAGCAATCCTCCCGGAAAAGCCGGGCACGACCGCAGGCCACCCAAAGCATCCCACCGCCAACTGGCGGCAACGCCGACCAGAACCGGGGCAAGACCCAGCGGCAGCGTTTGAGGGCGAGCGCCACGAATCCAAGTCGATATTTCCATGAATCTCATGTTAGATGTTGGGTGTGCGAGAGTGTGCGAGGGTATGCAAAAGGGCGCTCCCGTATTGGGAACGCCCTTGGATGATTGTTCGTTAATTCAGTGGCTTCACCAGCGGGAAGGTGATGGTCTCGCGGATGGTGGCGCCGGTCAGTGCGATGAGCAGTCGGTCGATGCCCATTCCCATGCCGCCTGCCGGAGGCATGCCCACGCCGAGGGCCTCCAGGAAGTCCTCGTCGATGTCGCAGGCCTCCTCGTCGCCGGCGAGCGCGTCCTTGGCCTGGGCCACGAAGCGTTCGCGCTGCACGACCGGGTCGTTGAGCTCGGAGTAGCCGGTGGCCAGTTCGAAGCCGCGCACGTACAGATCCCACTTCTCGACCACGCCGGCCTTGGAACGGTGGCCCTTGACCAGCGGGGAGGTCTCGACCGGGAAGTCGCGCACGAAGGTCGGCTCGTACAGCTTGTCCTCGTAGAAGTGCTCCCACAGGTGTTCGACGAGCTTGCCGTGGTTCTCCACGTCGTCGCGTTCCACGCCGAGCTTGTCGGCGATCTCGCCCAGGTGCTCCACGGAGGTGCCGGGGTTGTCCGGACCGCCGTTCGGCACGATTTCCTCGCCCAGGGCCTCGGAAAGGGAGTCGTACATGCTGATGGTCTTCCATTCGCCGCCGAAATCGTATTCGGTGCCGTCCAGCAGCGTCACCTTGTGGCTGCCGAACACGTCCATGGCGGTGTCCTGCACGAGCTGCTTGACGAGCGCGCCGATGGTGTCGTAGTTGCCGTAGGCCTGGTATGCCTCGACCATGGTGAATTCCGGGGCGTGGGTGGCGTCGACGCCCTCGTTGCGGAAGTCGCGGTTGATTTCGAACACGCGGTCGATGCCGCCGACGAGGCAGCGCTTCAGGAACAGTTCCGGCGCGATGCGCAGGTACAGGTCCAAGTCGAAGGCGTTCATATGCGTGGTGAACGGACGGGCCGCGGCGCCGCCGTGCACGGTCTGCAGCATCGGGGTCTCGACCTCGAGGAAGTCATGGTCGGCGAAGGTCTTGCGCAGGGAGGCGACGGCCTTGGAACGGTTGCGCACCATGTTGCGGATCTTCTCGTCCGCGATCATGCCGATGTACGGCTTGCGGGTGCGAGTGTCTTCGTTCAGCTCCTTGTGCAGGGCCGGCAGCGGCTGCAGCGCCTTGGCGGCGATGGCCCATTCGGTGGCGAACACGGACAGTTCGCCGGTTTTGGAGGCGATCACTCGGCCCTTGATGAACAGGTGGTCGCCCAAGTCGACCAGCTGCTTGAACTGCTTCAGGGAGTCGGCGCCGATCTCCTTCTTGGAGATCATGCCCTGGATCTTGGTGCCATCGCCGGCGGACAGCTGCACGAAGCACAGGCCGCCCGCGTTGCGCAGGAACAGCACGCGGCCGGCGATGCCGACCACGTCCTCGGTCTCGTCGCCCGCTTCGAGCTTGCCGTCATACTTGGCGCGGACCTCTTCGATGGTGGCGGTGACGTCAAGGGTCACCGGGTACGGCTGGATGCCTTCCTTAAGCATCATGGCGCGCTTGGCCACACGCATCTGCACCTGCTCCGGGTGGGCCAGCGGGCCGAATTCCTTATTGGACGGGTCCACGGCCTCGTCCAGCGCGGCGCCGCCGTTGATCTTGGCGCGAATCGCAGCATCCTGCTGCAGCAGCATTTCGGCGCGTTCCACCGTGGTCATGGTGGGAACTGCGGCCTCTTCTTCGTTCTGATTCTCTTGGGATTCGTTGGTCTCAGTCATAAGCCCCAAGTGTACCGAGAAGCCACTACACAACACGCGACACGCCGACCTTGCATACAGCGCCCAATCGTGTAATATATCCAACTGTTGCCAAACGGGCTGTAGCGCAGCTTGGTAGCGCGCTTCGTTCGGGACGAAGAGGCCGCGGGTTCAAATCCCGCCAGCCCGACAACTAAGGCGGAACTTCGGTTCCGCCTTTTTCTTTGCCTTTCCATCAAACCGACGCTTGGCACCGTCTCACCGTCGGTTTCGCGGGAATCGCAATATCGAACCGACGCTTGGCACCATCCAAGTGCTGGTTCGGCGGACAATCCAAAATAAGGAATCCCCATGAAGAGAAGCATTCTGGCGCTGGCCTCCGGCGCCTTCATCCTCGGCGCCGCCGAATTCGTGATGATGGGCATCCTGCCCCAGACGGCCACCGCCATGCATGTCAGCATTCCCGCGGCCGGCCATTACATCTCCGCATACGCCATCGGCGTGTGTGTCGGCACACTGATCCTGGTGTTCGGCCGCAAGGTGCCGCCGAAGCATCTCATCATCCTGTTCATGGCCATCGCGTTGGTCGGCAACACGCTCAGCGCCGTCTCCTTCTGCTCGCCGATGCTGCTGGTGGCGCGTTTCATTTCCGGCCTGCCGCATGGCGCGTTCTTCGGCACGGCCACGCTGATCGCCAAAACGCTTGCCGACAAGGGCAAGGAGGCGCAATCCGTGTCCATGATGGTGATGGGCCAGACGGTGGCCAACATGCTGGGCGTGCCCGCGGGAACGTTGCTCGCCGAGGCGATGTCCTGGCGGCTGGCGTTTGCGATTCTGGCCGCCTGGGCGCTTATGACGATCGTCGTGGTGATTTTGTGGGTGCCGTCCATCGATCCGATCAAGGACGCCGGCATCAAGGGGCAGTTCCGCTTCCTCACCCATCCCGGCCCGTGGCTGATTCTGCTGGCCGTGTTCTTCGGCAATTCGGGCATCTTCTGCTGGTGGAGCTACGTGTCGCCGTGGTTGCAGAAAACCGGCGGATGGTCGGCGACGATGGTGCCGATACTGATGGTGCTCGCCGGCCTCGGCATGGTGGTCGGCGGCATCGTGGGCGGCAGGCTGACCGACCTGTGGAAGGCGGGCGCGACCGCGGCGCTATCGCACGGCATCGCCTTGTGCGGACTGTTGCTGGTCTTCCTGTTGCCCGGTAATCATGCGACCACCGCGTTGCTGACGTTCATCATCGGTTTCGCGCTGTTCTTCAATTCATCGCCACAGCAACTGCTGATGGTGCAGGCGGGCGAAGGCGGCGGCGAGCTGATTGCCGGTGCCGCCGTACAAATCGCCTTCAATTTCGGCAATGCGATCGGTTCCATCGTCGGCGGAGCGGCACTGACCGCGACGGCGATGAATTACCATTTCACCGGCATCGCAGGCGCGCCGATCAGCCTGCTCGCCGTCATCCTGCTGGTGCTCTACACCCGTCGCTACGAAGCCCGCGCCTAGCCCCATCCCAACCTTCCCATCCTTCTCCCCCAAATCCCATCTCAGCGTCAATCCCATCGCCCCCAATCCGCGAAACCGACGCTGAGGAGGGTCTAAGCGTCGGTTTGGCGGAAATCGCAATATCAAACCGACGGTTGGAGGACGCTCAGCGTCGGTTTGGCGGAAAGGTGCGGCGAAACCGACGGGTTTCCACATATCCACAGGTGGATTGTGGAGGGGATTATTGCGATTTTCCCCTGATTTCGTATTGTTTTACGGCACGGGAGCATTGACTCGCGGCGCAGGAATTGCGATTGTTCCGCGGATTCCCCATGATTCCGTGTTTTCCGCGCCACGCACGCCGAATACGACTAGAGTGGCGTACCGTGCGAAGCATTGTGAAACGAATTCTCGTCACCTGCGCGGCGACTACCGCGCTGGCGCTTCTTCTGACCATGGTCCTATGCGCGCTCGGCAATGCGATGGCGCCGAAATGGCAGGTCGAGCCGTTCACGGACCATATCACGCTCACCACGACCAATACCGCTATCCAGGCCGTTGACCCGGCCACAGGTGCCGTGCTCAAAACCCCGCAGGAGGGCGCGTACCGCACCAAGGAAACGCATATCACGGTCGCGTTGGACGGCGGCAAAACCGTGAATGCCATCGTTCGCGAGCCGCTCGACGCGCCGGCAGATCGTCCCGCATGCCTGTTCCTGCACGGTTCGGGCACCGGCAAATCGTCGGAGGCGTTCGGCGACGTGGCGAACGCGATGGCGTCGGCCGGCATCACTACTCTCGTGCCGGACAAACGGCTCGACAACTACACCATGCTGCACCGCGACTACGTGTCCAGCGCGCACGACTATGCGAAATCGCTGGAAATCCTGAGAAAATGGCCGGGCGTGAGCAGATCGGAAACCGGCATCTACGCCGAATCGGAAGGCACATGGATCGCCACCGTGCTGACGCAACAGCATCCGGATCTTGCCTTCGCCATCCTCACCTCTCCCCCGGTCGTTTCGGGCCGTCAGCAGATGACGCTCGCAGCCACCAATTATCTGACCGCCGCGGGCGCACCCGATGCCGTCAAGCAGCTTATTCCGCGCATCACCAGCCTTGGCACACAACGCATGGGACTCGCCTATGCGGATTTCGACGCGGCCAAATACCGCAGATCGCTCACCATGCCGCTACTCATCAACTATGGCGTCAAGGACACAGCCATGCCGGTCGAACAGGGCGCGCGGCTGCTGATCAAAGCCGCAAACCAGGCTGGCAATACGAATGTGACGCTGCGGTATTATGACGCGAACCATCAGCTTCGAACCGGTTCGAATCAGACGGTTCCGGGACTGCCGTTGGAACCGCATTACACGCACGATCTGGAGGATTGGATCAACGCGGTGACGAGCGGCACGGGTGCGAACGGCTGGGCAACGCCGATGATCGCCGGAACGCAGCCGAATCAGACGGTCACGGCACCGCTGAAGACCCCGCCCGCGCTGGTGAAGTCGATGGGTGTGATTGTCGGCGCAATCGCGGTTTGCCTGCTCTGCGCGCTGCTGGCGATGTGCGGCGCGCCAATTCTGCTCATCGCCGGCTGGGTGCGCGAGCGCCGTGCGTCACGGCGGGTATCGCACGATTCGGCTTCGACGGAACCGGCGGAGCCAACGGATTCGACTTCAATGTTTTCAACGGATGCGACCACACCGACAGGTCCGTCCACACAACCGAATGCGGCACGTCCAATCGCAATAACCGACCATCGATTCCCGGTCGGCATGCGCGTCGCACTGGCGCTCAACACCCTCCTTGCCGTCGGCACGACCGGCGTGTTCCTGGCGTATCTGGTCACCGTCATCATTGATGCGATCTCGTTGACCGACAATTCGGCGGTGCTTGCCAAGAACTGGCATGCCATCGTCATGCTCACATGGCTGAGCCTTGTCGCGTTCGCCTGGCTGTTGGCGGAAATCATCGTGGACGCGTGCCGTCGTCATGCTAGGAATCGCGCGATTGCAAGCATAGACGACGATGCGGATATGAATAATGGCCACGATGCCGCAGCCGGAAGCCGATGCGATATAGGAAAAGATGGAAAAGCATGCATCGGATCCGGCCATGTCATCGTGGCCACGTGTGTGGTGGTGTCGGCGGCGCTATCGTTGGCGCTGCTGGCTTTCTGGGGACTGCTCTGCTGACTGGCGTTCCCGTCGGCGCAGACGCACCGCGGCGACGACGGCCCAGACCACGGAAATGATGAGCAGCAGCGCGCCGAGACCGCCGACCACGTAGAAGAACAGCGTCGAGGGATTCGGCATCCACCGCCATGCGCCGATGGGCAGCAGGCACAGCATGGACATCAGGCCGATCAGGCAGAAGAACACGCCCAGCACGATGGTTCCGGTGCTTGGTCCGGACGGGCGGATTACCAGCTCGCCGTCCGTTTTGCCGATGCGCACTTGCTTGGAGGGGCCGACCGGCTCGGCTGATTTGGCTGGATCAGCCGATTTGACGGAACCGGTCGGACGTGCCGAACGGCCCGCAAAGCTTCCGCGCATGTCTTGTCCGGAGGTTTCCAGCGATTCGGCCTCGTCCTGCGATTCGAACTTCCTCTGCGCTTCCGGACCGCCGTCGAACGGCTTCTGGAACGATTCGGTCTTCGCCTCGCCCGGATCGTCGACGGCCGGCAGGGTTTCCGTGGGCTCGTCCGAGACCTCCGCGATTCCCATGACGTCGGTCAACGGCACTTCACGGGTTTTCTCGTCACTCATTTCGTTTCCTTTCCGCTGGCGCTTTTCCCGACGTTCTTTCCATCGACGCTGCCATGCGATTGGCCGACCGTCGTTCCCACTGGCAGCTTGCTGTCGGACGTGTACTGCATGGTGACACTGCCGCCGACCGTTCCATCGACGTTGACATACAGATCCGGTTCCTCCGGAGCCTTGTCCGAATCGATCGACGGCCAATACCACTTGTTCTCGTAGATCGTTTTGAATGCCTTGTCGAGATCCGTGCCGGCGTATACCGAATCCTGCGAATCGTTCTCCGTATCCGAACCGGCATCGCCCGCATCATCATCGCCGGAATCGTCGAAATCGGTGGTGCCGTTGAGCGCCGGAACGCCCTTGTTCACGCCATGATGGCCGAGTCCCGAATCATCGTTCTCATCGAGGGACAGGCCCATGAAGCCCGTGCCGTTGAAGAACGTAATCCCGTCCGGCCCTCCTATGTAATCCGTGACGTTGGTGTAGCCGTCGTCCGGATCGCTGACCGACCACTGGCATCCGTCCGGCAGCGTGACCACCACCTGGGCGTTCACCACCACCAGATTCAGCTTCCCTGTCGGACATGAGCTTTCGCCGTACGTGCCGTCGTTGAGCTTGACCTTGTGCTTGCCATGCGCTGCCGGATATCCGCTCAAATCGATGTCGAGCACATCGTTGGCGTAGTTCTTGCCGACCACCACCAGTCCCTGTTCGTATCGTTTCATCTGGGCGTCGCTGGTGTCGCTCCATGTCACGATGCCGGAGACCGTCGTGCGGTGGTAGTCATTCGACATCATCCAATCGCGGCTTTCCCATGCCACCGCACTCGTGCAGAACGTCATCACCACGGCCATGAACGCCGCGCACCATGCCAGCGGATGCAGGCCGCCGGTGCGACGGCCCATGCAACCAAGCACGACGATCACCACGCCGATTCCCAGGCAGATGCCGCCGCAGCACAGTGTGGCGAGACGCAGCACGCGCAAGGCGTAATCCCAATCAACCGGCATCGTAATGGCGTACCAGCCAGATCCGGCGATCGCCAGCAATGCCAAGCCAAGCGTCACCAGTACCAGCAGCGGTCCGGCCGGCTTGCGGCGGGCGCGTTTCGACTGCGGCGCCGCCACCGTCGGCGGAGCGGTGAAGGTCGGCGGCACATTGGCCGCGGCAAACGCTGCAGGCGGGTTCACCGGCTGCTGAAACGTCTGGTATGGCGATTGGACGGGACGCGCGTACTGCTGGTAGCCGGAAGGCGCGGGACACGTCGGCCGCGGCATCGGCTGGCCTGGCGTGCCGGGCATGTTTGCAGTGGTGGCCGTGTTCGTGGACATCGGCTGCGGCATATATAGCGATTGCGCAGGCCGCACCGGCTGTCCCGGCTGAACGGGCTGAGCAGGCTGCCCAGGCCACGATCCGCCCTGCTGCGGCGTCTGCCAGCTCGCCGCATACGACTGGCGGTTCACCAGCAGCCAGAACACCAACACGGCCACGCCGAACGCCAGCCATCCGGCGCCGGGCAGGCACAGCGCCACCGCGGCGCATACCAGCGCGCCCGCGCAGTTCCAATCCCAATGGCCGTTGACCAGCTCCTCGCACAGGATCCGGCCATCCGTCTCGTCCGGTAGCAGGAACCAGGCCAATGCGTAGAACGCCGCTCCGGCGCCGAACAGTAGCGAGGTGAGAATCACCAGCGCGCGGACCAGGGTGGCGTTCCATCCCAAGCGGCGCGCCACGCCGTCGCACACGCCTGCGATCCACCGGTTGCGGCCGCGCGTGATCCGGCTGGAGCGGATCCATGCGAAGAATCGATTGCCGCGATTCGGCTGCGGCTGATACATCGGCGGCCGTGGCTGCGATTGCGGTTCGGCAGAACCAGCGGCACTGCCGCCTTGCGGATTGTTGTTTGCGTTGCTCATATCTCCATTACAGCAATCCGCAGCCGTCATACGTATCGGGGAACACCCTGAATCTGCCCTGAACACCAGCTGAAAGCCCTGAATCGGCATCCCCGACAGGGCACAATGGAAGCATGAAGTCCTTAGCCAAACCGCGATACACGCAGGAACAGTACGACCAGGCCAGCGCGGTCTACATGCGCTGGTGCTACGTGCAGGCCCTGCGCGAAGGCCGTCCCGTGCCGTCCAAGCCGGCGCGACTGCCGTTGCTGCGCCCGACGTACGGCCGCGAGGTCGCTGGCGTGGCCAAGGCCGTCAGCATGCATCTGGGCGTGTCCGTTCATCTCATCCGTTTCATTTTCGTGGTCACCACGTTTTTCTTCGGTGCGGGCGCGATCGCCTATATTTTTCTGTGGATCACCGTACCCGTCGGAGACCCGGTCCAGCAGGCGTACGTCATCGCCGGCAGCCAGCCCGTCGAGAACGCGCCGCTGTCCCACGGCAACGTGAGGAACGTAAGAAACCTAAGGAACGTCGGAAACGGCGGCGCGCAATCGCAAGACAGCGACGGCAACGCGGACGGCATGCAATCCGGCAGCGGAGCACAATCGTCCGAAAGCCTGGAACAGATGTTCGCCAACGCGCCGAGACCCGCGCTGCTGGCCATGGCGGGACTGCTTATGCTGGGCCTATGCGTGGCGATGGCGGCGAAAGGCATTGAAGGCACGCTGATTGTGCCGTTGCTGCTCGGCGTGGTCGGCGTCGGCGTCTCCTGGCTGCGGTTCAACGCGAAGGACGGCCAATTATGGACGATGCTCGGCGGCATCGCGGTCATTTTCGTCGCGTACGCGATCTACATCGCCACCCACGTGCGCATTATGCAGTCCGCACGGCACGCCACGTTCACCATGCTCGTCGCCGGTTTGGCGCTGCTTGTCGGCGTGTTGCTGGCGATTGTGCCGTGGATTATGACGCTGGTGCGTGATTTGGGCACGGAACGCGCGCTGAAGGAACGCGAGGAGGAGCGCGCCGATATGACCGCCCACCTGCACGACGGCGTGCTGCAGACGCTGGCGCTGATCCAGTTGCATGCCGGCGACCAGCAGACCGTGTTTTCACTGGCGAGGCAGCAGGAACGCGAGTTGCGCGAATGGCTATATCAGGAGCGCACCACGTCGGACCGTTCCGTCAACGCCGGTTTGAAGCAGATCGCAGCGCATGTGGAGGACACGCACGGCAAGCCGATCGAGGTGGTGACGGTGGGCGACGCGCGGCCGAGCGCGCAGACCGACGCGTTGTTGGATGCCACGCAGCAGGCGCTCGTCAACGCCGTGACGCATGGCGGCGAACCGGTGTCCGTCTACTGCGAAGCCGGCGACAAGCTGGTGGAGGTGTTCGTACGCGACCATGGCGACGGCTTCGACGTCGAAGCCATTCCAGCGAATCGCCTGGGCATCCGCGAGTCCATCATCGGACGTATCAAGCGCCGCGGCGGTACAGTGGAGATTGTGTCGAGGCCCGGCTGGGGCACGGAGGTGCGCATGCACATGCCGATTTCAGGAGCGGCGGAGGATGCGGACAGCGCTACGATCACCACAGCGGACGGCGATACGGGCGTGCAATCGGCGCAATGAACACGGCACATGCAGCAGGTGCGGCAATGAATCAATCGAACCAAGGAGCAGGAATGAGCGAGCGGGAACAGCGCATCAGAATCGCCGTCGTGGACGACCATGAGATGTTCCGCGCGGGCGTGATCGCCACGTTGCAGCCGTATTTCGACGTGGTCGGACAGGCCGCGGATGTGGAGGGATCGGTGGCGATGATCGCGCAGACCAAACCGGACGTGGTGCTGCTGGATGTGCATGTGCCGGGCGGCGAGGGCGGCGGAGGCACCGAAATCCTTACGAAATCACGGCCTTACTCCCCCGATACCGTGTTTCTTGCGCTGTCTGTTTCCGATTCTCCGCAGGACGTCGGTTCGGTGATTCGCGCCGGCGCGCAGGGATACGTGACCAAGACGATTTCCGGCGACGATCTGATTTCGTCGATCAAGCAGGTGCATGAGGGCTACGCCGTGTTTTCGCCGAAACTCGCCGGTTTCGTGCTGTCCGCCTTCCAGAACGGCCCGAGCGCGAACGGCGCGTTCGGCGGCCCGATCCACGATGACGAGCTGGACCGGCTGTCCAATCGCGAGCAGGAGGTCATGCGATTGATCGCGCGCGGCTACACGTACAAGGAGGTGGCTTCGGAACTGTTCATCTCCATCAAGACCGTGGAGACCCATATGAGCTCGGTGCTGCGCAAACTGCAGCTGTCGAACCGTTCCGAGCTCACCCGTTGGGCCGCGGATCGACGGATTGTGTGACGTTGCCGCCACGACAACGACAATCGCCATAAACGGCATGGAAAAGGGCTTACCGAAAAATCCTTCGGTAAGCCCTTGATTGATGCGGGCAGAGCGAGATTCGAACTCGCGGAGGCTTGCACCTCAACGGTTTTCAAGACCGTCTCTTTAGACCGCTCAGACATCTACCCTTTGCGCCTAACATCGCTGCTACGCACGAAACGCCAATATACCACAGTGCGCGGAAGTGCGACACCTGGCACAGCCTCCATCCCCGTCGCTTCCAACAGAAAACCGCACACGCATCTGCCCAGAACGACACAAACGGCACTGGGACCGTCCAACATACGAAAAGCGGCGCCGGCACAAATGCCAACGCCGCTTTCACGGATTCATATCAGACGCGAACGTCTTGGAAAATCAGGCTTCCCACTTGGTCGGCTCGATGACTTCCTTGCCGCCCATGTACGGACGCATGGCCTTCGGAATTTCGATGGAGCCGTCCTTCTGCTGGTGGTTCTCGAGAATGGCGACCAGCCAACGGGTGGTGGCCAGCGTGCCGTTCAGCGTGGAGACGGCGCGGGTGTTGCCATCCTCCATACGTTCGCGGATGTTCAGACGACGGGCCTGATACTCGGTGCAGTTGGAGGTGGAGGTCAGCTCACGGTAACGGCCCTGGGTCGGCACCCAAGCCTCGCAGTCGAACTTACGTGCCGCGGAGGAGCCCAGATCGCCGGCGGCGGTATCGATGATGCGGTACGGCACCTCGACCTTGCCGAGCATTTCCTGCTCCATGGCCAACAGGTGCTCATGCTCCTTGTAGGAGTCCTCCTGCTTGGCGTAGACGAACATCTCCACCTTGTCGAACTGGTGCACGCGGATGATGCCGGAGGTGTCCTTGCCTGCTGCGCCGGCTTCACGGCGGTAGCAGGAGCTCCAGCCGCAGTAGCGCAGCGGGCCGTTCTCAAGGTTCAGGATCTCGTTCTCGTGCATGCCGGCGAGCGCCACTTCGGAGGTGCCGACCAAATACTGGTCGTCCGGCTCGCGCAGGCGGTAGATTTCGTCGGCGTGGGAGTTGAGGAAGCCGGTGCCGCGCATTACTTCCGGACGCACCAGCGTCGGGGTGATGGCCAGGGTGAAGCCGTGTTCCTCGGCCTGGTCGACGGCCATGGTGAGCATGGCGATCTGCATGCGGGCCACCTGGCCGCGCAGGAAGTAGAAGCGGGAGCCGCCGACCTTCACGCCGCGCTCCATATCGATACCGGCCACGCCGCGGCCGAGCGTCAGGTGGTCCTTCGGCTCGAAGCCTTCGGCTGCGAAATCACGGATCTGGCCGACCTTCTTGACCACGACGTAGTCGTCCTCGCCACCTTCCGGAGCTTCCGGCTCGACGATGTTGGACAGCTTCCACATGGCGGTGGTGTATTCCTCGGCTGCGGCGTCGGCTGCGGCCTTGTATTCGGAGACCTTCTGAGAGAGTTCCTTGGTTGCGGCGATCAGCTTGGCCTTTTCGTCGGCGGGGGCGGCGGCGACCTTCTTGCCGATCTCCTTCTGCTGCGCGCGGGCAGCTTCGAATTCCTTCAGAGAGGAACGGCGAACCTCGTCGGAGCGCAGCACCTCGTCGACCAGTTCGACCGATTCGCCACGCTTACGCTGGGATTCCTTGACAACGTCAGCATGTTCACGAATGAATTGAATATCAAGCATGCTTCCCAGCCTAGTGCCGAAAGCAGACACTGACGCCATCGTTCTCATTTTTGGATATAACGTGAGGGAACGCCGAATTTTTCATGTCGAATTCGTCTTTTTGCGCAATCGCATAGACAATAGAGGCATGCCTATGCCAGTTATCGTCCTGCTCGTCATCATCGCCGTGGTCGCCGTATGCGCGGCCGCCTTCTTCGGATACCGCGCGTACAAGCACCGTACGCTCGCGGAGAAGCTTGACAAGCGTGACGATGACCAAGTGCATTACGCGTTCATAGTCAATCCTTCAAAGCCCCAGGCGGAACAGCGCAAGCAGCATATCAAGGAGTTCTGCGAGGCGAAGCATCTCACCCAGATCGAATTCATCGAAACGCAGCTCGACAAGGACGGTCGCGCCTGCGCGTTCGAAGCGTTGGACCATGGTGCCGATGTGGTGGTGGCTGTCGGCGGCGATGGCACGGTGCGTACCGTCGCGAGCGCGCTGTCGGGTACCGGGCATGCGCTGGGCATCGTGCCGATCGGCACCGGCAATCTGTTCGCCCGCAATATGGGCATTCCCGTGGACGATATCGATGCGGCGCTCACCGTGGCCACGTCGCACGGCTCCCGTCTGGTGGATGTGGGCCGTCTGACCCTTCTGGATGATGAGACCACCGACCACGGGCATGCGTTCCTCATCATCGCCGGCATCGGTTTCGACGCACTGATGATCGACGACACCGATCCGGAATTGAAGAAGAACATCAGCTGGCTGGCGTATTTCGTGTCGGGCGTGAAGAATCTGTTCGCCCCGAAGTACAAGGGCAATGTGACCATCACCAGCGCCGACGGCAGCACGCATTCCACGCGTGGTCTCACGTTCCGCACGTTCATGGCGGGCAATTGCGGCCAGATCCCCATGTTTTCGCTGATGCCCGAAGCTTCCTATGACGATGGCATCCTCGACTACGAGATCATCGACACGTCCGGCGGCCTGATCGGTTGGGCGAATCTGTTCGGCGACGTGCTGCACCAGACCATCACCGGCAAAGCTCAGCAGAGTCCGCTGTCCACGAACTCCACCGTCGACCAGGTGCAGGGCGTCAGCGCGGAAATCACTTTGGAGAGGCCTGTTTTGGCGCAGGTGGATGGCGATATGCTGCCTGAAACGAAGCACATCCGTTTCAGCGTGGAACGTCAGGCCCTATGCGTGCGCGTGCCGGAGGCCGCTTCCGAAGATACCGGCATACTGGCGTTGAACGCGAATATGTCGGCTACGCCAACGAAACCGCAGCCGACCGAACAGGCAAGCGGGCAGCCGGCCGAACAGTCGAACGATTAGGAACCGTCAGGAATGCGCGGAACGGGCTGCTGAATATCGGAAGATACCGGAAACTCAGTCGTCCTGCCGATTCACTCCGTTGGTCACGCGCGCCACATGCAGGGCAAGATAGGCGATTTCGGCTTCCGTAAGGTCGGAACCAAGACGCATCTTCACCACCACGGCAAGCTGCCTTGCGCACTGGCAAGCCTTCGGATATGAGGTTTTGATTGATTCGATGATTGGTTGCGGCTCATCGTCGAGCTGCTCATGCTGGTGGATGCGTACGAACAGGTAACGCAGATGCGTGATGAATTGCGCCACATTGACGCTGTCCTGCGCAAGCGTGATGCCGTACGCGCCTTCGATGACGGCGATCATCTGCTGGATGATGCCGGTCATGGTGTAGGTGGCGGACAGGTCGCCGCCGGAGAATCCGGCATTCACCAAATGCAAGGCGAGCGCCACCGCCTCACTGCGGGGCAACGCGCCACCCAAATACGTGTTCATCGCGTCGACCATCGCCACGCCTTTGGCGTATTCGTCGGCGTATAGGGAACGCACTTCCGCTTCGAGCGGATATTCGATGTTCTGTTTTCTTTGCGCGCGTTGTATCGCGCCGCAGATGTGGTCGGCGAGCGCCATGACCAGGGTTGGCTGCTTGTCTGCCTGTTCTTTCAGCCCCGTACGGTTCATGGCGTCCGTGACGAGTCTGATGATTTCTGGCGGGATCCCGGCCACTTGTTGCGCCATGTGGTCGGGATCCTTGCCATCGACGGGGATGAACCGACGGACGATCTTCGCGTCATCCACATGTTGTCCCGGCTTGGCTTGGAAGCCTATTCCACGGCCTGTGAGAATCACCTCACGATCACCGTCTCTAGCCAATACGACATTGTTGTTGAATACGCGAAGAACGTCCACGTCGACCCCTTTTTCGCCTCTGTGTGACAGGTTAGCGCTGGATGTCGATCACCTCGTCCCCTGCCTTGACGTCGATGCCGGTCTTCGGCGTGACGGAGGTGAGGGCGGCGGTGTTGAGCACCGTCATCAGCGTGGTGGTGCTGTATCCAGCGTCCTTCACTTTAGCAAAGTCGACGGAAACCAGCGGATCGCCGGCATTCACGCGCTCATCGGCCTTGACCTTGACGGCAAAGCCCTCGCCGTTCATCTTCACGGTGTCGATGCCGACGTGCACGAGCACTTCCACACCGTCATCGGTTTTGATGCCGAAGGCGTGGCCGGTTTCGGCGACGGTCTGCAGCACGCCGGAGACCGGGGCCACGACCTCGCTGTCGGTCGGCTGGATGCCGACGCCTTCGCCGAGCGCGCGGGAGGCGAACACCGGATCGCCGGTTTCGTCCAGGGCGATCACATGGCCGGCGACCGGAGCGTTCACCACGGTGGTCGCGGCGGCGGCAGCGGCCGGAGCTTCGGTCTTGGTGGCGGTAGCAGTCGCGGTGGCGGTGGCGGCAGCCGGAGCGGCTTCCTTGGCTTCGACCGCCGGAGCGGCGGCCTTCTGATCGGCGGCGGCGCGGGCCAGCACTTCAGCCTTCTGTTCCGGGGTGCGGTAGTCGAAGGTGATGATCAGGAAGAAGGAGGTCAGGAAGGAGACCGCGATGGACACCGCGTACACCCACATCTGGTCGAAGACCGGAATGGTCAGCAGCGAGGTGAAGGCGAAGGCGGTGGTGGTCACACCATGCACGGTCTGGCCGGCGGCGGTGACGGACGGGAAGAGCCAGCCGAGGACGGCAATGACGACGCCACCAAGGCCGCAGCCCACGAGCATGCGCTTGTAGACCAGCTTGTACCGCAGGTGGATGCCGTACAGGGACGGTTCGGAAACACCACCAAGCAGGCCGGCTGCGAGCGCGCCGAGAGCGGTCTGGCGCATGTCCTTGTCCTTGTCACGCACGGCGATGAAGAGCACGCCGGCGGTGGCGCCGAAGCAGGCGAAGTTCCACACGCCCATCGGGCCCTGGATGAAGTCGTAGCCGAGCGTCTGGATGTTCATGAGCATCAGGGCGTTGAGCGGCCAGTGCAGGCCGAGCGGCACGAGGAACGGGTACAGCAGCGGGATGATGATGGCGAAGATGAACGGTGCATGGGTGTTCATCCAAGCCAGGCCGACGCCGAGGCCGTTGCCGACCCACACGCCGATCGGGCCGATGATGAAGGCGGTCAGCGCGCCGACGATGATCATGCAGAAGAACGGCACGAACACCAGCTGGACGCTTTCGGGAATGATCTTCTTCAATCCGTGGTAGACGAGGGCGAGCACGGCGGCCATGAGCAGCGGCACGAACACGTTGCCGCTGTAGTCGCTCAACGCCATCGGAATGCCGAAGATGTTGGCGGTGCAGGACTTGGTGCCCAGAGCCGCGTTCTCCACGCACGTGGTGGTCTTGGCGTCCATCAGGCTGGTGAACTGCGGGGTCATGAGGATGGCCATGATGGCGCCGCCCAGCCACGGATCGACCTTGAGCTTCTTGGCGGCGTTGTAGGCGACCATGATCGGCAGGAAGTAGAACACGCCCTTCCAGATGGCCTTGACGAACACCCAGCCGGCGGAGGCCTCGTCATTCGGAATGACGTTCAGTGAGATGAGCAGGTTGACCAGGGCGATGATGATGGAGGCGCCGAGCAGCACGCCCAGGATCGGGCGGAAGGAGTCGGCGAGATACTCGAAGAAGGAGTCCAGCCATGCCACCTTGCCGCGTGCCTTGGAACGGGCCTCGGCCTTGACGTCGGCGTTGCTCTTCTGGCCTTCGCCGGATGCGGAGGCGGCACCGGCGTTCGCCATTTCGGGCAGATGCATGATGTTTTCGTATACGGTGGCCACGCCGCCGCCGATGACGACCTGGAAACGGTCACCGCTTTGCGGGACCGCGCCAAGCACGCCCTTCATATGTTCGAGGGCGTTCTGGTCCACCTTGGACGCGTCCGCCAGCTCGAAGCGCAGTCGGGTGGCGCAATGCGTCAGACTGCGAACGTTTTCAGGTCCGCCGATCGCAGTGATGATCTGCGATGCGAGAGAGTCAGCCATCCTGATTCCTTTCTATTTCCTTCCGATGGGATTCGATGACGCAGCGCGGCTTTTTTGCAACAAAAAAGACCCGGAACATGGCAAACCAATGCCACATTCCAGGTCTTGCGTCTAAAAATGTTGACTTGCAACCCTGCATGAGTCGAATTCGTTAGAAACAATACACTATCGGCGTGCGATGCGCAAATCGTCGGGCATCGGGACACTGAAACCCCAATTCCATACTGGAGACACGCCGAGACGTCAAAAAGAAAACGTATTCATCGCACATTGTGGGATGGCTTTCCGCGTTCCGCGCAAACTCGTGGCACAATGAAGGTATGGTTGCAAAAAATGCGGGAATGCCCGCCACCCCAGCAGATCTGATCAATGTCGACGAGGTCATTGGAAAGTACTATGACGTCGTCCCCGACCCGAACGTTCCGGAGCAGCGCGTCTCCTTCGGCACTTCCGGACACCGTGGTTCGTCCCTGAAGACCTCATTCAACGAGGCCCACATCGTGGCCATCACGCAGGCCATCGCCGAATACCGCAAGAAGGCCGGCGTCACCGGCCCGCTGTACATCGGCCGCGACACCCACGCCCTGTCCGAGCCGGCTTGGAAGACCGCCATCGAAGTGCTCGTCGCCAACGGCGTGACCGTGCGCATCGATTCGCGTGACGACTTCACCCCGACCCCGGTCGTGTCCCAGGCCATCCTGACCCACAACCGCGCCGCCGACGGCACCCAGCGCTTCACCGGCGAAGGCCTGGCCGACGGCATCGTCGTGACCCCGTCCCACAACCCGCCGACCGATGGCGGCTTCAAGTACGATCCGGTCACCGGCGGCCCGGCTCCGGCCGACGTCACCAACGCCATCGCCGACCGCGCCAACGAGCTGCTCGGCGATTTCAGGAACGTCAAGCGCGTGCCGTTCGAGCAGGCCGTCAAGTCCGATCTGGTTGAGCGTTTCGACTTCCGTGAGCACTATGTGGCCGATCTGGAGAACGTCATCGACTTCGACGTGATCCGCTCCTCCGGCGTACGCCTGGGCATCGACCCGCTCGGCGGCGCTTCGGTCAACTACTGGCCGCTCATGAACGAGAAGTACAACCTGACCATCGACGTGGTGCGTCCGCAGGTCGACCCGACCTGGAGCTTCATGACCATCGACCATGATGGCAAGATCCGCATGGATCCGAGCTCCCCGTACGCGATGAAGGGTCTGGTCGATTCCCTCAACAACGGCGCTTGGGACAAGTACGATCTGGTCGGCGGCACCGATCCGGATGCCGACCGCCACGGCATCGTCTGCCCGAACTGGGGCGTCATGAACCCGAACCACTACATCGCAGTGTGCGTGGAGTACCTGTTCGGCGGCAATCGTCCGGGCTGGCCGGAAGGCGCCGGCATCGGCAAGACGCTGGTCTCCTCCTCCCTGATCGACCGCGTGGCCGCTTCCATCGACGCCAAGCTCGTTGAGGTTCCGGTCGGCTTCAAGTGGTTCGTGGACCCGCTGTTCAAGGGCGAGGTCGCGTTCGGCGGCGAGGAAAGCTCCGGCATGTCCTTCCTGCGTAAGGACGGCCGCGTGTGGACCACCGACAAGGACGGCCTGATTCCGGACCTGCTGGCCGCTGAGATCACCGCGAAGACCGGTAAGAACCCGGCCCAGCTGCACCAGGAGCAGGTGGAGCGTTTCGGCGAAAGCTGGTACAAGCGCGTCGACACCCCGACCACCCTCGAGCAGAAGCAGAAGTTCGCCAAGCTCACCGGCGACGACGTCGAGGCCACCCAGCTGGCCGGCGAGGACATCACCGCCAAGCTCACCGAGGCTCCGGGCAACCACGCCAAGATCGGCGGTCTGAAGGTCACCACCAAGGACAACTGGTTCGCCGCCCGTCCGTCCGGCACCGAGAACATCTACAAGGTGTACGCCGAGAGCTTCGAATCCCCTGAGGCTCTGGACAAGGTGCTCGCCGAGGCCACCGAGGTCGTGGACAAGGCTCTGGCCGAGTGATACGGCGTTCCGCCAAGTAATCAAGGCGTAGCGCGAAAAGACCCGTTCCGTATGGAGCGGGTCTTTTTCGTTGTCGATATCCGCCGTATGGCACGAAACGTGCTTTTCTGGCATGAAACGCAAGCTCCGCGGCACCCCGTATTTCCCTCTCCCGGTACGCTTGGAAGCAGAGCCGGAACGTCATCCGCGCAATCACGGCACAGCAAGGAGGGAACGTGCGCATCGCCATCGTCGAGGATCACCCTGCCGAACGCGAACTGATCGCCACCATGTGCGCGGAATACTTCAACGGCCGGAACGTCGGCGCAACCGCCGGCAGGAATGCCATGCAAACGGTCTGTGACGTTTTCCCCGACGCGAAATCGTTCATCGAAAGCTGGAAGAACAGCCGTTACGACCTGCTGCTGCTCGACTGTTATCTCAGCGACGAGAATCTGCCGCATGCCACCACCGGATTGGACATAGCGCGGCTGCTGCGCAATCAGAACGACGACTGCGCGATCGTCTTCATCACGTCCAGCACCGATTTCGCGGTGCTCGGCTACGAGGTGCAGGCGAGCGGTTATCTGCTCAAGCCCGTCAATCGCAAAACCTTCGAAGCCACCATGGAACGCGTCGAAGAGCAGCTGAAGGCAAAACCGCCGGTCACCCATCTGGCAAAGGCGCAGTCGCCCGGCACGGTGGATTCCAGCTGGCATGTGGCGTTCGGCAATCCGGCCGTGACCATGGACCGGCGGCTCATCGCATACGCCCTGTCCAACGCGCACTACGTGGAATTTACGTTCGCGGACGGCACCCAGACCAAAATCCGCACCAATTTCTCCGACGTGGACCAACGGCTCACCGTGTTCGACAACTTCTACCGCACCGCGCGAGGCGTGCTCGTCAACTTCGACTACGTGTCCGGCATCACCAACGCGCAGTTCGTCATGAAAGGCGGCAAACGCATTCCTATCACGAAAACGGCGGTGACCACCACCTGCCGCGCATACGCGGAATACACGTTCACCCGCATGCGTACGGAGGACTGACATGTTCGCACCACTCGGCGAAATCATCCGGAACGGCATCGCCAAAACCACCCCGTCAGGTCTGTTCTTCGCCATCGGAGAGCAGCTCAACGCGTTGTCCGGCCTGGCATTGTGCCTCATCATGGCATGGAGTCACATGGACAATCCACGCCGTAACGGCACACTGTTCATGTCCATCGGACTGGTCTGGTTCCTGCTATGCGGCGTGCTGTGCGGCACTCTGGGCATCCCATCACTGTGGACGGTCATTCCGACCGCGCCGCTTGTGCTGCTGGTCCTGCGATGGCTGACCGAACTGCCATGGCGGCAACTGTTGCTGATTGTGGCCACGGCTTCCTACATGGTGGCGATCGTCTACTATCTGTCGCTCGTCATCGATGTGGCCGTTCTTGGCGCGGATTCAACCAATCTCCGCGTCGGCTGGCCGGGACTGGTCAATCTGCTGCTGCTTGACGTCGTCGTACTGGTCTCGCTTTGGCATCCGCTGCATGATTCGATTCCAGTCACATTCGATTCCCCATCCATCAGCAAAGGCTTCTGGCAGCTTATCTGGCTGTTTCCGTTCGTTTCGTCCGCGATTGTGGTGTGGTGCATGCCGGCGGACAATTCCACGCTGCTGGACTCGCATATGCTGGAAATCGCGTTCACCGTGGCGGTGGTCTATTCCTGTTTCATGGTGTTGGTGTATTTCCTCATCTGGTACATGATTCAGCAGTCGGACCGTCTGCTCGCGGCCCGCAGGCGACAGCATTATGAGGCTTTGCAGACGTTGCAGCTGCAACACATGAACGAGCGGATCCGTGAGGCGCGTCAGATCAAGCACAACGTGCGTCACCACATCCACTCACTGCAGGCGTTGGCCGCGGCTGAAGACATGGATGGCATCCGCTCATATCTGGATGAGATGTCCAAACACCGGCTGCTGCAAACGGCACCAATGCAGTATTGCGAGCATGCGTCGCTGAACGCGGTGCTTGTCTACTATTGCGATTGGGTCCGGCATTTGGGTGCGGATGTGGACGTCAAAGCGGCGGTGCCGCAATACATCAACATCAACAACGCGGAATTATGCTCCATGGTCGGCAATCTGCTGGAGAACGCCACGGAGGCCATCACCCAGCAAACGCAGGGCGAGAGGCGGCTCAAAGTGCGCATCCGGTATCGTTCCGGCCCTCCGGCGGACCTGTTCATCACGGTGGACAACACGTACGGCGACGCCGATACCAGCATCGAACAGATCGACGGCGATCTCGTCTCGACCAAACATGGTGGCACGGGGCTGGGCACCGCCACCGTACGAGAGACGGCCGAACGGCACCATGGCACGGCCTCCTTCGAGCACAGCGACGGCATGTTCCGCGCCTCCGTCATGCTGTGTCTCGGCGACTAATCGCATATGCCGTTGCCATGCGGTATCGATAGGCGATACCGCATGGCGGGCGATGCGGTATGACGGGCAAGCGGCGAGTCGCGCGGCTTTCGTAGGGTAGAAGCATGACGATTACGGTTTCAACAGACGGTTCCGCGCTTGGCAATCCGAATGGTCCGATGGGTTGGGCCTGGGCCGACCACGAGCCCGCGGCAGGCGGCAAGCCGGGGCACGAGCATGCCGGCGATTGCGATGCCGGCGGCGCGACGAACGGCACCAACCAGATCGGCGAATTATGCGCCGTGCTGGAGGCGTTGCGAGCGCATCCCGGTTCCGAAGACCTGGTGATCGAGACCGACTCGCAGTATGCGATCAACTGCTCCACCAAGTGGGTGCAGGGTTGGAAGCGCAACGGCTGGAAGAATTCGCAGAAGAAACCGGTGAAGAACGCCGATTTGATCCGCGCCATCGACAATGAGATCGCACATAGGGCGGGGTCGGTGCGATTCGTGTGGGTCAAGGGTCATGCCGGCAACGCGGGCAACGAGAAAGTGGACGAGCTGGCACGCACGTATGCGGGCGATTGCCGTTCGCATGTGCGCGAAGGCTATCTGCCGTTGGAAGGATGGCAGTCGCTACTGGCTTCCGAGTATTCGCGTGGCACCGATGTTCCCGAGGATGCGAGGATGCTGATGGATGGTGCGATCAGCGCCGCCGAATACCACATGGGACGCGGACAAGGCGATTCCGCCACGACCGGCACCGGCGATTCCGGTGCCGATACCGCCAATTCCAGCAACAGCACGAAGCCGCGTTCGATCGCCAGCATGCTGGCGGAGCCGGAAGGCGTTTCCCACGACCTTGCGGATTTCGGACAGACAACCGATGACGACGCAGATGATGCGGTGGAAACGACCGTGCTCGAGACCGAACCGGCGGAAACCACCACAATGCTTGAGACCGAAGCGACGAAGGTCATACCCGAATCCAGCTTCCCGGACGCGGGCGGTCCAGCCGAACCGGACGAATCCGGTGAACCGCATCAATCCTATGCGCAGATGCTGGTCAAACCCGACTATTTTCCCCGTGAAGGCGACGAGAACGACAAGCCGGTGACGGGCAACGCGGACGGCACGGACACGGACAGCACGGCCGTACCGCAGAATGCGAACGAATCGCACAGCGAATCGCAAGACGACGAAGAATCGGCACCGGAACAGGCAGCTTCATCGCAATCGCAGGATCTGCCGAAACTGCCGCATCGTCCAAGCCCATCGGGCCTGTCGGTGTCGGGTACGGTGCGGTTCACTCCCCCACCGGAATCCAGCCCGACCTTCGACGGCAATCCACGTCTCATCCGTGGGTATATCGCCGTGGAAGGCTATGTGATGGGTGACGGCACGCTGGTATTGGACGAGGCGCCGTTCGCGGTCAAACATAGCTGAGCGAGACATGTGGGGAGCCGCTTTACGCAAGCCGCTCCCCACATGTCATTTCATGCGCGTCTTTTTTTGCACGCCACCTCACGCAGGACCGTGAAACATTCCGTGAAAACTTTTCCGCAGTCCAAAACAGACACCTGCTCCCGCAACCGACCATTCGCGCCTTGAAAATCAACGCATCCGATAGTATGGAGACGGTCTTAACCCCATATCGAAGGAGGATCATGGACAAGGCACAGCAGGACGCGCTGAAGAAGGCGGCCGGCATCGAGGCTGCAAAGCTGATTCAGAACGGCATGATCGCAGGTCTGGGCACCGGCTCGACCGTGCGTTTCCTGGTCGACGAGCTCGGTCGTCGCGTCAAGGAGGAAGGCCTCGAGTTCACGGGCGTCACCACCTCCCGCCGCACCCAGGAGCAGGCCGAAGGCTACGGCATCAAGATCGTCAACATCGATGACGTCGACCATATCGACGTGACCATCGACGGCGCCGACGAGGTGGACAAGAACTTCAACGGCATCAAGGGCGGCGGTGCGGCTCTCCTGTGGGAGAAGATCGTGGCCACCAACTCCAACAAGATCGTGTGGATCGTGGACGAGTCCAAGGTCGTGGACACCATCGGCAAGTTCCCGCTGCCGGTCGAGGTGATTCCGTTCGGCGCAGGCCAGGTCGTCAAGAAGTTCGAGGCCAAGGGCTACAAGCCGGTGCTGCGTCTCGACGCGAACGGCGAGCCGGTGCGCACCGATGAGAACAACTATGTGGTGGATCTGCACCTCGAGCGCATCGACCACCCGCAGGAGCTCGCGCAGGACCTCATCACCACGGTCGGCGTGGTCGAGCACGGCCTGTTCCTGAACATGGTGGACCAGGTCATCGTCGGCGATCCGAACGGCCCGCGCGTGATGGACAACCCCAACAAGTGAGATCTTGACAGGCAGGCGTGTCGGCTGGTGTGGAATATACCGGCCGACACCGCCGCGCAGATAGCAAAAATCCCGCGACTCCGAAAGGAATCGCGGGATTTTGTTTGAGCGGACGCTTCACACGCGCCTGAAGACTACTTGCGCTGGTGGCGAGTCTTACGAAGCAGTTTACGATGCTTCTTCTTGCTCATGCGCTTGCGGCGCTTCTTGATGACCGAGCCCATCTCAGCCTCCGTTCCTTAAACTCAAAGGGTAAAAGTTTGCAACTTGCCCAATACTACACTGCTTCGGGGACGAATACGCGCGCAGGCATTCATATGGTGGAAAATCACGTTTCGTTTTCCGCGTGATATTCCATCAGCCGGCCGCGATTCGCCATCGAGACGATTCCGTCGACGTTACAGGGGGAACTGCTGGTAGAAACGCTGGATGTCGTTCTTCGCGCCGGTGGCATAGAAAACCACCGTATCGTTGCGCCACACGGCAACGGCCTTGGTATCGTCGTCCGGATCGGCTTTGGCGCTGTAGGCGCCGGTCGTCTTGCCGGAGACCTTCACGTTGCCGCTTCCCAGCTCCTTGCCGGTCATGGCTTCAGCCAGCGTGTCGTACTGGGATTTCGCCTTGTCGCCGTCGGTCCACTGGCCCACTTCCAGCGTGACGTCCTGTCCTTTCTTGCCGGTGGAATACGTCAACGCGTATTCCTCGACGGGAGAGGTGCTGGACCACGTCGTGCTGGCGTCAGCCTTGGTACGCGCGTAATTCAATACGGAATCCGGCATGGCCTTGAGCAGCTCGCTGGCCCCGTCGGGCAATGCCACGGCATCGATCGACGGTTTGGTGGGCTCCGTCTTGTCGCCGTCCGTACCGTTCGAAGTGGAAGCCTGCTGGCTCGTCTGACCGGCCTGACCGGCCTGTCCGTTCTTGTTCAAGGCCCAACCAGGCCACACAAATGCGGAAATCAGAGCAAGCACAACCACAAGCGCGGCTGCTACGACGGCGGCAATCAATTTGCCATGCGAAGAGGAATTCTGCGTATCAGACATGCTTGTCATTCTTTCACAGCCATAAGACGCGCAACCATCCCCTCGAAGTCATGGAATCCAGTTCCCGAAACGGTTTTCAGCGCAATGTCTGTGCAACGAGTACGCCACCCGCGAACGTCTTGTCCCAAAACCTCCGTATTGTCGGCGATATGGCAAAGACGTCCTCGCAATTCCTCTGTTCCGAATGCGGCTGGAGCGGCCCGAAGTGGCTCGGCCGCTGCCCCGAATGCGGTCAATGGGGCACCATTGAGGAATTCCATGAAGCCCGTCCCGCGGCAGGCTCGCGTACCGCGGCTCCGGGACGGACCTCGCGCACGCAATCGCATCCGGTCGCATCGTCCGCGGCAAGGCCGATCACCGACATAGGCACGGAGAACATCTCCAGAATCGCCACAGGATTTTCGGAATTCGACCGCGTGCTCGGCGGTGGCATCGTGCCGGGATCGGTCACGCTGATCGCAGGAGAGCCGGGCATCGGCAAATCGACATTGCTGCTGGAAACCGCCGGCAATGTGGCGAGGCTGACGGCGTTCGCCACCGAGCGCAATACCGTACTGTATATTTCCGGCGAGGAATCGCAGGCGCAGGTCCGCATGCGCGCGTCGCGCATCGGCGCCATGGAGCCGAATCTACTACTCGCCTCCACCACGGATCTGTCCACGGTGTTGGGGCTTATCGAACAGTTCAAGCCGGCGTTGGCCATCGTCGATTCGGCGCAGACCATCGTCTCGCAGGACGTCGATGGCATCTCCGGCGGATCCACGCAGGTGCGCGAAGTGGCGAGCGCGCTGATTGACACCGCCAAAACCCTTGATATTCCAGTGCTTTTGGTGGGTCATGTCACCAAGGATGGTTCGATCGCAGGTCCGCGTACGTTGGAGCATCTGGTGGATGTGGTCTGTCAGTTCGAAGGCGATGCCGAAACCGCGTTGCGTATGCTGCGTGCAGTGAAGAACCGTTTCGGACCGACCGATGAGGTCGGCTGTTTCGATATGAGCGGCGAGGGCATTGAGGAGGTGACCGATCCGTCCGGCCTGTTCCTATCAACCGGCAATGGTTCTGCGGCGACGCAGGTGGATGGCACGTGCGTGACGTTCACGTTGGATGGGCATCGCAGTCTGCCGATTGAAGTGCAGGCGCTGGTCACCAAGTCGGTGCTGCCGACGCCACGTCGTGCGGCGAACGGTGTGGACTCCAACCGTATCGCCATGCTGGTGGCGGTGTTATATCGTCACGGTGGCATCAATCTGCTGGCCAACGACCTGTACATTTCCACAATCGCCGGCGGTCAGGCGCGTGAGCCGGGTTGCGATCTGGCGATTGTGGCCGCGTTGGCAAGCGCTGCGAAATCGAAACCGATTCCCCGCACGACGTGCGCGATCGGCGAGATTTCGTTGACCGGACAGGTGCGTCCGGTGCCGAGACTGGAATATCGGCTTCGTGAGGCGGCGCGTCTTGGTTTCACCACCGCCGTTGTGCCGACGCTACGCAAGAACGTCGCCGTGCCGGGAATGGGCGTGGTGCAGGCGGATACGTTGCAGGACGCGTTGGCCGCGATTCTGCGATAGGTCGCCGATGCCCAAACGGCATCGCCATCCGCTTTTTGCAACCCGGGAAAGCCCGTTTGGGTAACAAAACACGGATGGCGTCAATGATTCGCGTCAATCGAACCAATCAAATCAATCGAACCGATCCGTCTCAAGCGGTGAGGCGCTTCGTCTCCTCGACGTTGCGTTTCAGCTCGACCACCAGATCGTCGGCCGAATCGAATTTGATCTGCGGGCGCAGGAATCCAGCGAATTCCACGCGCGCCTGATGGCCGTACAGGTCCAACCAGTCATCGGTGATGGCGTAGGCTTCCACCACGCGTTCGGCGTCACCGTCCTCGTTGAACGTCGGCTTGGTGCCGATGGAGATGGCCGCCGGCCAGCGGTGTGGCGACTGCATGGCCACGCGCGCGTTGACGGACGAAGCATCATACTGCTGCGATACGCCGTCGGCCGGCTTCTCCCCGGCTTCTTCGCCACCGTCGGCGGACTTCTCCCCCAAATCGACCAGCCAGCCGGCGTACACGCCGTCCACCGGCAGGTATCCGGCGACGTTCTCACTCAGATTGGCGGTCGGGAATCCGATGGTGCGGCCGCGTTCCTCGCCATGCACCACGGTGCCTTCCACGGCATGCGCGTGGCCGAGTATCGCGTCTGCGTCCTTGATACGGCCTTGGCTCAGCAGATAGCGCACATTGGTGGAGCTCCACGTGCGCACTTCCTTGGCCTGATGCTTCTTGCTCCATGCGCGTCGTTCGGCCTTGGAAGCCCCCTCCAGAGGGTCGGAAGGCTCGCCGGGTTCGGACGGCATCACCGGCTTCGCATTGACCGGCACTCGGGTCAGCCCCGGACCGAAATCGTCCACGACCTCCAGCTGGAACACGCCGGTGGCGAGCGCCAGATTCTCAATGGCCTTCACGTTTCCGGCGCGGTTCGCGCCCATGGCGGCGTCGGAGCCGAGCACCAGCGTGCGCATGCCGAGTTTGCCGACCATCTGGCCAAGGAAGAAGCGGTATGATTTCGCGGCGAATGCCATGGTGTAGCGCACGATGAGCGTGTAGTCCACGCCGATGGCGTCGATGGCGCGCAGCCGTTCGTCCACACTGGTCAGCGCCTGCGTGTCAGGCGTGCCTGCGGGCGGTTCCTGACCGTCATGTTTGGCGGCGTAAGCGTGCACCAGCGCGGGACGCGGGTCGAACAGCACCACCACGGAGAACGCCTGCTCCTGTTCGGCGAGTTCGGCCACACGGCGGATGACCGCCTGATGTCCCTGATGCATGCCGTCGAATGAGCCGATGGTCACCACGGACTTCTTGTCGTTGCTCAGGGTCGGCCAATCCACCATGCCGCTGGCATCGGGGGTAAGCGTGATCGTCTTCATGTGTCCTTCTTTGCGTATTGTCCGTGTGTTTGTCGTGTTCGTATTGCGTGCCGGCCGGTCTTGATTGTTTCAGTTGAAGACCGCGACCGGCTTGGTCTCGCCACGTTTGGCGCGTTCCACGATCGCCACCAGATCGTTGGTTTCGGGAACGTACGCGGCCATGGTCGTATGGATGTCGTGGGCGATTCTACGGCCGAACCGCAGATCCGTCGCCTCCTGTTCGGTGACGGGAAGCATGTCCATGGAAGCGGCCGCGCTGGCGACCAGGTCGAGTGCGTGGTCAACGGCATGCTCGGCATCGTCAAGCACCGCACGGTTGCGTGTCACTTCGATGCCTTCGCGGTTGGTGAAGGTCTTAGCTTCCGTATGGGCGGTCATGACGTTCGGCATGTCCACCGAGAAACGCCCGACGCGGATGCGGCGCAGCATGGTCAGATGGCCGCCGAGGCCGAGTTCGGAGCCCAGATCGCGGCCGAGTGCGCGGATGTAGGTGCCGGCCGAGCAGGTCACGGTCACGTCGAGTTCCATGACTGGCTGCATGTTCGGTTCGTTTTGCCCGTCGGTTTCGGCATGCCAGGATTCCTCCGGGGCGATTTCGACGGCATCGGCAAGAGGTGATCCCGCGCATGTGGTCGAAGCATAGCCGTATCGCACTGCCGAAACACTGAATTCCGAGATGGTCACCGGACGGGCCTTGAGGTCCACATCCTTGCCTTCTCGGGCCAGATCATAGGCACGCTGGCCGTTGATTTTGATGGCTGAATAGGAGTTCGGCACCTGCTCGATGCGCCCGGTGAAATGATGGGCGATGACGTCTTCAACGGTCTGTCGTGAAGGGAATTCGGCGATAGTTCCCTCCTCCGGCAGCAGTTCGCCGTCGGCGTCGTCCGTGGTGGTGCGCTGGCCGAGTCTGATGGTGGCCAGATAGGTTTTGTCGTGGTCGACGATGTAGTTGAGCAGACGTGTGGCGTTGCCGAAGCCGACCACCAGCACGCCGGTGGCCATCGGGTCGAGCGTGCCGGCATGGCCGACGCGTTTCATGTGCAGGGCGCCACGCACCGCCGCGACCACATCGTGGCTGGTGACGCCCTGCGGCTTGTCGATGACCAGCAGACCGGAGTTGTCAGGCTTCGTCGTCATCGTCCCAATCCTCGACCTCGACATCGTCATCATCGTCGAAGTCGTCATCATCGGGCTCGTCGTGCTTGTACGGATCGGCGTCGCCGGCGTATTGCGCGTTGGCGCGGGACTTGGCGAGTTCTTCGTCGCGCTTGTGTGCGAGCGCGAGGATGTCCTCGATCTCATGGGCCTCGCCCGGCACTTCGTCGAAGATGAATTCCAGTTGCGGGGTGAGTCGCAGTCCGGCCTTGGTGCCTACCAGGGAACGCAGGCGTCCTTTGGCCTGGTTCAGGGCCTGCTGCGCGCGGCGGCGTTCGCCCTGCTCGTGTCCTTCATGGCCGAGCTGGGTCCAGTAGACTTTCGCGATCTGCAGATCGTTGGTGACGCGCACTTCGGTGATGGTCACGTTGGCCAGTCGCTTGTCGTGCAGCTGCGCCTCCATGGACGATGCGATCACACGCTGAATCAACGCCGCGATGCGCGCGGCGCGGGGATTGGTTCCTGCCATTGCTGTCCTTTTGGTGAAAAGTTCTTGTTGTATCACGGAACGCCCGCAGTCGTGAACCGGCTGTGGGCGTTCCTTACCTGGTTATCGATACGAAGCTCGAAGCACTCAGCTACTTACGCTCGATTTCCTGCATTTCGAAGGTCTCGATGATATCGCCGATCTCGATGTCGTTGAAGGTGCCGAGGTTGATGCCAGCCTCGTAGCCTTCCTTGACGGAGTTGACGTCGTCCTTGAAACGACGCAGCGAGGAGATCTCGAGGTCGTTGACGGTGGCGATGCCGTTGCGCAGGATACGGCACTTCGTACCACGCTTGACTTCGCCGTCCTGAACCATGACGCCGGCGATGTTGCCGAACTTGGAGGAGCGGAAGATCTCGCGGATCTCGGAGTGGGAGGTGACGACCTCTTCGTATTCCGGCTTGAGCATGCCCTTGAGGGATGCTTCGATGTCCTCGATGGCCTTGTAGATGATCGAGTAGTACTTGATCTCCACACCTTCGCGTTCGGCCAGATCCGCCACCTGGCGGTTCGGACGGACGTTGAAGCCGATGATGACGGCCTTGTCGACGGTGGCCAGGTTGACGTCGTTCTGGGTGATGGCGCCGACGCCGCGGTGGATCACCTGGATGCCGACCTCGTCGGACACCTCGATCTTCATCAAGGAATCTTCCAGAGCCTCGACGGAACCGGAGGAATCGCCCTTGATGACGATGTTGAGCATATCCACCTCGGACTTGGCGAACTGCTCCTTGAGGCTTTCGAGGGAAACGACCTTGCGGCGCTTGGCCAGCTGGGCCGCACGCTCGGTGGCCTGACGCTTCTCGGCGATCTGACGTGCGGTACGGTCGTCGGAGGCCACCAGGAACAGGTCGCCTGCGGTCGGCACGGAGGTCAGACCCAGCACCTGCACCGGGGTGGACGGACCGGCTTCCTGCATGTGGTTGCCGTTTTCGTCGAGCATGGCGCGGACACGACCGTAGGAGGTGCCGGCAACGATGGCATCGCCGATGTGGAGGGTACCGGACTGCACCAGCACGGTAGCCACGGCGCCACGGCCCTTGTCAAGTCGGGCTTCGACGGTGGCGCCACGGGCGTCCATATCCGGGTTGGCGCGCAGGTCGAGCTCGGCGTCGGCGGTGAGCAGCACCGCTTCGAGCAGCTTGTCGACGTTGGTGCCCTGCTTCGCGGAGATGTCGACGAACATGGTGTTGCCGCCGTATTCTTCCGGAACCAGACCGTATTCGGTAAGCTGGCCGCGGACCTTGTCCGGGTTGGCGCCCGGCTTATCGATCTTGTTGACGGCCACCACGATCGGCACATGCGCGGCCTGGGCGTGGTTGATGGCTTCCACGGTCTGCGGCATGACGCCGTCGTCGGCGGCGACCACGAGGATCGCGACGTCGGTGAGTTCGGCGCCACGGGCACGCATTGCGGTGAAGGCTTCGTGGCCCGGGGTATCAAGGAACGTGATCTTGCGCGGCTCGCCCTCAAGGTTGACGGTCACCTGGTATGCGCCGATGCGCTGGGTGATGCCGCCGGCTTCGCCTTCGATGACGTTGGTGCGGCGGATGGTGTCGAGCAGTCGGGTCTTACCGTGGTCGACATGGCCCATGACGGTGACGACCGGCGGACGCGGCTTCAAATCCTCGTCCTCCTGCAGTTCCTCTTCGTCCAGGTTGATGTCGAACTGCTGCAGCAGCTCCTTGTCTTCCTCTTCGGCGGACACGATCTTGATGTTCCAGCCGATTTCCTCGCCGAGGATCTGGAACGTGGCCTCATCCAGGGACTGGGTGGCCGTGGCCATTTCACCAAGGTGGAACAGCACGGTGACCAGCGCCGCCGGATTGACGTTGATCTTCTCGGCCAGATCGGCGAGGGACGCACCCTGACGCAGACGGACTTCCTGTCCGTTGCCGGTCGGAATGCGCACGCCGCCGATGACCGGAGCCTTCATCTCCTGGAATTCCTGACGCTTCGCCAGACGGTTCTTACGCGCCTTCGAGGACTTGCCTCCCTGACGTCCGAACGCGCCTGCAGCGCCGCCGCGGCCGCGGCCACCACGTGCCGGACCATTGCTCGGAGCGCTGTTGCCGCCCTGGAAACCGCCGCCATTGCCACCGAAACGATTGCCGCCGCCGGCGGGACGCTGGCCACCGCCCTGACCCGGACGATGCTGGCCCCACTGGCCTGGCTTCGCGCCGCCCTGACCCGGACGACCACGGAAGCCGCCACGCTGGCCACCGCCCTGACCCGGACGGCCACCACGACGTCCTTCGCCATTGTTGACGCTCGGACGGTTCATCGGATGCGGACGCGGAATATCACCCGGAGTCGGGGTGTGCATGCCCTGCTTGCGGCTGAACGGATTGTTGCCCGGGCGCGGTCCCGGGGTGTGCGGCTTCGCGCCATTGGCGTTGTTGCCGCCCTGCGGAGCGTTGCCATGCTGGGGGCGAGCTCCCGGAACGGCCGTCGGGCGACCGGACTGGCGGCGGTCTCCACCCTGCGGACGCGGGGCGTTGCCGTTAGGACGATTGCCATGCTGGCGGGATTCGCCTGGACGCGGCGCGCGATGGCCCGGCTTCGGGGCATCGGACTTGGAAGCGGCATGATGCGGCTTCGGCGCTGCGGGGGCAGCCGGCTTCGGTGCTGACGGAGCGGCCGGCTTTGGCATGGAATGAGATGCCGGTTCGACAGGCTTCTTGGCCGTATGGCCCGGCTTCTTGGAATCAGATGCGTTGCCCTGTCCGCTGGACGCGAATGCGTTCCTCAGCTTGCGTGCAACGGGAGGTTCAACGGTAGACGATGCGGACTTCACGAATTCGCCCATCGCCTCAAGTTTGCTTAAAACGGTTTTGCTGTCAACGCCAAGTTCCTTGGCAAGTTCATATACGCGTGCTTTCGGCACTCAATTCTCCTATCTTGGGCCGCGCGCATACGGGCGCGACCGCTACTGATTCACGGCGAGCTTGTTCCTTCTCATCGTGCAACCATGTTCGTGATACCTCGTCTTTTCCCTGGGCATGACGGCATGGCCGTCACGCTTTGGATTGTCGAGTCCAGCATACTCAAGCCCGTGGATTGTACGTCCACGGGCTTGTTGTCTACCGGAAGTGTTGTTTATTCCTCGGTTTCCCCATCGGAATGGTCCGCCGATTCGGCCATCTTCTTGGCATGCGCCTCAGCGGATTCGATGCCGATCTTCCAGCCGGTCAGCTTGGCCGCAAGACGTGCGTTCTGGCCTTCCTTGCCGATGGCCAGGGACAGCTGGTCATCGTGGATGAAGGCGATGGCCGTCTTGTTCTTCTCGCTGATCACCTGCACACCGGTGGCGACGGCCGGAGACAGCGCCGCGGCGACGAATTTCGCCGGATCCGCGGACCAGTCGACGATATCGATTTTCTCAGGACCGAGGTTCTCCATGACGGCGCGCACTCGGGCTCCGCCGGGGCCGATCAGCGCGCCCTTCGGGTTGACGCCTTCGGTGTTGGCACGGACGGCGATCTTGGTGCGGGCGCCCGCCTCGCGGGCGATGGCCATAATCGACACGGCTCCCGAAACCAGTTCCGGAACCTCACGTTCGAACAGGCGGCGGACCAGCTCCGGATGGGAACGGGACACCACGATTTCCGGGCCCTTCAGACCACGGGCCACGTTCACCACGTACACGCGGATACGTTCGCCGTGACGGTAGCGTTCGCCGGGCACCTGCTCGCGGCGCGGCAGCAGGGCTTCGACGTCGCCGACGGCCACGTGCACGTTGGATGTGTCCTTGACGTCCTGTTGCACGATGCCGGTGATGAGCTTGCCCTTCTGGCCGGAGAACGCGCCGAACACCTTGTCATCCTCGGCCTTGCGGAACAGCTGGCTGATCACCTGACGAGCGGTCGCAGCGGCCAGTCGGCCGAAATCGTGCGGAGTGTCGTCGTATTCCTCGCCCAGAGTCGGCGCGGGGTGGGGATCGTCTTCAGTCGGCTCGCCAGGAATCTCGTCCTGGGCCCATACGGTGAAGCTTCCCGCACGCGGATCAAGCTCGACGCGAGCGTGCTTCGCAGCGTGAGGGGTTTTCAGATATGCCAGTCGCAATGCTTCCGAGAGTGCGGCATCCAGCGTCTCGGGATCGATTCCCTGCCCAGCGGCGAGCTGGTGCATTCCTGCCAGGTCCAGTTCCATATTTCCAAGACCTCCTATATGAAGTTATTCCGAGCGCATGGCCCAATGGTCACAGTCAGATATTAGTCTAATGATTCATGCAGACACGTACCCCTTCTTTCCGCTCGGTTTCTTTTATCGCGAAACGCGTCTGCGCATTGCTTTGCACCGCTATCCTCATGCCGGCGCTGACGGCATGCTCCATGCCCAGGATCGCAGGCAGGGCTGAAGCCGAACAACGGCAAAGCCCGTGCGAGAAGGCCTATTTCGATGCCACCGCCGATAACAAGATCGCACACGACCAGCATCAGCACATCATCCGCCGCTATTTCTCGGCGCAGCAGGCGGTCTCCGCATGGACGAACACCGCGGCGCAATGTCCGGCGCGTTTTGCCGAAGGCACGTTGCGCAGCGCGCAGGCACGTCATATGGCTCGCGCACTGGGCGATCAACTGTCGGTGGCCGTCGCGCCGATCACGCTGTCGCGTTTTGACGATGTCGAATCGCTTGACGTCGATTCCAAGTCCCTTGCCACCGCCGCGCAGGACGAAGACCGTGCCGGATTCGCCATGGAAGTGCTGGCGGCCCGCAACAGCGGCCATGCGACGCTGGATATCAGCGATCGTCATAAGACCACATCGCAACGGTTCGCATCCTTCTCGGGCGCCATTGACGATCGTAGGAAAACGTACGAGGCCACCGCCTTGCTCGCCCACCCCGACACGATGCTCGATTCCGCCACCGGCCTTACGGCACCGACCGACGCCACCATCGAAATGAACTGCGCGCGAAGCGAGATAACGGCAATCGCCGGAAGCTCCAATGCCGCGAACGATCATTCCCAGTCACGCGTCACCAATGCAAAACAGTCGACGGATTCGCGAGCGCAATCCCTGGGCGTGCTTGCCGGTCTGATTGCGGACCGTGTCGAATTGGCGCTTGATTGGGGCTATCCTTCCTTCGACGAAGCGCTGTTCGCCTAAGGACGCACAGTCGGGCGCAAAGCAAGACACGCCGGAAATCACACCGTTGCAGCCAGTCCGATTTGACAATCGCCACCACTGTGGCACAATTATCAAGTTGCTTGTTTTCAGGTGACGAATGGATAAGTGTCCGAGCGGTCTAAGGAGCACGCCTCGAAAGCGTGTGAGGGCGAACCCCTCCGCGAGTTCGAATCTCGCCTTATCCGCATGCAATGAAGGTTGAAACAATGGCGTTTCGGCCTTTTTTGTTTATCTGCTTTGCATCTGCCGAAATACGGAATCCGGCATCGAGAAAACGTCGGGGATCAGTATCCCTGCTCGTGCACGGAAGCGTTGACCCACTGGTCCTGCTTGACGTCGCAGCCGGAGAAGATGCCGATGTCGAGCATGCAGTCGCGGTAATCGCGGCCATGGGCGATGGTGATGTAGTTGTCGTCGACCATACGGTTGTGTGTGGGGTCCAAACCGACCCAACGTCCATCATGGTAGATTTCGACCCATGCGTGCGTGGCGCCCTCGCCACCGAGCAATCCCGCGATGTATCGGGCAGTGAGTCCGACGTGCCGGCACACGGACAGCATGACGTGCGCGTAATCCTGGCATACGCCCTTGCGTTGAGCGAACGCTTCCTCGGCGGTGGTGCGGATGGTGGTGGAGGCCGGCGTGTAGACGAACGTTTTGAACACCTCGTCCATCACCTCACGGGCTTGGTCGATCGGCGTGCAGTCGGCAGGCAGGGACGCGATGCGTTCACGGCAGATGCCGATCAACGCTTCGATGGCCGGCCCCGGCACTGTCAACGCCGAATTGAAGCGGTACAGCGGCTTGTAGATTTCGGATTTGATATGCGCGTTGTCCACGAAGGCGATGCCGGTCACCGAGTAGTTGAACATGGTGTGCGGTTCGGGAATGAATCCGGTCATCACCACGGAATCGAAGGAATCGATGGTGGTTTCGAGTTCCACATCCGGTTCGATTTTGACTGCCACGTCGATCACCTGCTGGCGTGGGCCGGTGGCTGGAATGCAGCGCAGTTGGAAGCGATGGTCGGTCACGGGCGAGCTGAATGAGAGCTTCATCTCATAGTCAAACACCAGTTTCTTCACATCGTCTCCTCAGCGATTATTGTCGTTCCTTCGGCGTTTTCCACGCCGTGGGCCTTGTTCTAGCCGTTATACACGCACCGTGCGATGGCTGTGGCACGTATTCTTCACAGTCGCGCGGCGTCCATGTCCATCGTGTTGAGCATGCCCAGATCCTTCAGATCCTTCGTGGAGATGCGCCCATCGAAATCTTTCAGCAGCATCCCCAGTTTTTCCGCAAGCTCCGCATATCCCCGCTGCGGCAGCTGGCCGACCAGCCAGCGCAATCCTTCGGCGAAGCATTGCGGTACCGGCAGACCGTTCAACGGCAGGATGTAGCTGCCCAGTTTGGCGAGCGGCGCCTTGAGCTCTTCCACGGAATATCCGAATCGTGTGTACAGATCCAGACGTTCCAGATATTTGCCCACGAAAATGAACGATTTCAGAGTCGGTTCGACGGGGGAATTCTCCACACCTCCCCAGAAGGCGAGCATGTTGTCCGCGATGTCGCGGTGTTTGAAGATGTCCGCGTCCGTGCCGCCGTATTCGGATGCCTCCACTATGGAGCTCATGGCCAACTCCACCTGCTGCAACGAGCGAGAACCAAGTTCGGGGCGCAGAATCACCGCGTTGTTGAACGCGTAGACGATGGCGCTGCGTACGGAATCCGGATTCTTCTCGTCGTACAGGAAGCTGTGGATAAACGCGTCGAAATCCTCGAAATCCTCCGGCAGGTCGAGCGCACGGGCGAACGGTCGGAACGCGTCCACATCCGTGTCCATCACACGGTCGTAGAAGGGGAAGAATTGGCTCAGCGTGGTGAATACGCGTTCCGTGTAGCGGCCGAGCCAGAACAGGTTGTCGGCCTTCGACGCGGTGACGAGTGCCAGCGAGTGCTTGCGGGACTGCTCCAGCACGCGCACGACCTCCGAGCCGGGTGCGTAATCATGCTCCACGCCGGTCTCTTTGGCCAGTACCCAGGTGTCCTTGAAACCGCCGCCCTGTGATGAGTTGACGATCATCTGGCCCGGTATGGACGAGTAGCGTGTCAGTCCCGAATACCATACGTGCGTGTTCTTGCCGGTCACCACGAAGGCGCGCAGGTCGCATTTACGTGGGCTCATCTGTCCGGTTTCGGGGTCCACCACGTCGATGTTCTTGAATTGGATGACCTCCTGCGCGATGAACCGGCGCGGTTCGGCCTTGATGCGTTCGGCCAGTTCCTCTCGTTGCGACCGGTCGAGCGATGAGCCGAACACGACGCCGTAGCCGCCCGCTTCCGCCACATCCTTGATGACCAGTTCGCCGAGCCGGTCGAGTACCTCCTTGCGGTCCTTGTCGAACATCGGCATGTAGGTCGGCGCATTGTGCAGAATCGGCTCTTCGCCGAGATAATAGCGGATCATGTTCGGCACGAAATAGTAGATGGCCTTGTCGTCGGCCGCGCCGTTGCCCGGAGCGTTGACGATCGCCACATTGCCCGACCTGTAGGCGGACAGGATTCCCGGCACGCCGATCACGGAATCCGGGTTGAACGCGAACGGGTCGAGATATTCGTCGGACAGACGGCGGTAGACCACGCCGACGCGGTGTTTCCTGCCGGCATAGTCGAGGAAGTACACTTTGTTGTCCACGACTTCGAGGTCTTCGGGGAACGCGAGCGCCGCGCCGGTTTTCTCGGCCAGGTATGCATGTTCGAAGAACGCGGAATTGTACCTGCCGGGGGTGAGCACCACTGCTATGCCGTCGGTGGAGACGAAATCCATGGATTGGCGCAGCAGTCGTGGATAATCGCGATTGTCGCGCACACGTACGTTGCGGAACAGGCTGGGCGTGATTCTGCGTTCGATATCGCGGGCGAACAGCGGATAGCTGGCACCGGATGGAATGCGCAGATTGTCTTCCAGCACCCACCATTGCCCGTCCTGCCCCTGCACCAGGTCCTCGCCGGCGATGTGCGCGAACACGCCGCCCGGAGGTGTCACGCCGTTGACTTGCGGAAAGTATCCCGCGGACGTGTACACGTATTCTTCCGGCACGATGCCGTCCTTGATGGCCTGCTTGTCGGAGTAGATGTCGCGCAGGTAGGCGTTCAACGCGTTGACGCGCTGTTTCAGTCCGGCTTCCATTCTGTCGAATTCGTCCGATTCGATGATGCGCGGAATCGGATCGTACGGAAACAGCCGGTCATGGTACTCGCCGTTCTTGTAGATGCCGAACCGTACGCCATTACGGCTCAGCTCCCGGTTGATCGACTCCCGACGATCGACCAGTTCCGAAGCCAACCTTCGTGCGGCGGATTCAATCATCGTTCCACGCTCCCTTCCACCCCATACGAACGCATGCCAATCTGAGGCATCGTGCCTTGATGGAAGAAAAACCTAACGAACCAGCGTTTCCGGAAAACGAAACGGTCTGTTACGACAATGTCTCGGCAATGGACATGACAAGCGCCCGTAACCTGGCTGTGACAATCGCAATAAAGCTACAGTGTGCGCTTGGCGCGAATGGCTTCGGCGCGGACCGCCAGCTGGTCGTCGGCCGGATATTCGATATGCTCCAGCGTCAGTCCTTGCGGCGCGATCGGTCCTGTGGAGCCTTCGCGCAGCGGAGCCGCCATTTTTCCTGCAAACCAGTCGAGGGAACGTTTGCCGATACCGACCTGCACGCAGCCGTTGACGAGGGAGCGCACCATATTGCGTGCAAACGCGTCGGCGACGATCACGAAGCAGACGAGGCCCGATTCCACGGTCGGCGTACGGTACCGCTCCCCCATCGTCATGCCGTCGTCGATAAGCGTCCGCTGCGGCACGCGACGCCAATACGCGGTCTTCACCTCGCGTATGGTGGTGCCGCCCGGATTTGGGGTGGCGAACGAGCCGAAATCGTGCAGGCCGATCGTCATCGCAGCGGCTTCGTTCATGGATTTGAGGTCAAGTTCATCGTCGATATGCAATACGAAGTTTCTGGTACGGGGGTCCACCTCGCTTGACCTATCGGCGATTCGGTACACGTAGGTACGTTCCAACGCGGAGAAACGCGCGTCGAAACCGTCCGGAGCGGGTGCGATGCCGCGGATTGCGATATCGGCCGGCAGCATGCGCTGAAGTCTGCGGGTAAGCGCGATGACGGGCGGCACGTCCATGTGGCCGACGCAGCGTTTGAGCACGTCCTCGTTGACGTCCAGATGGCATACCTGATGCGAGGCGTGCACGCCGGTGTCGGTTCGTCCGGCCACGGTAAGGCGCAGCGGTTCGGTCGGGTCTCCTTCCGGTACGCGAAGAATGGTATGCAGCACGCGTTCGATTTCGCCCTGTACCGTACGTATTTCGGGCTGTTTCGCCCATCCGTAGAAGCCGGTACCGTCATATGCCAAATCGATGCGTAGTCTCACGGCATTGAGCATAGCAAATGGCTGGCATAGTGAGGCATGTGGCACGACAGTCTTGGCAGCAGACATGACAAAGGCCGGGAACCTTGCGATTCCCGGCCTTCAATCAGCTAAGATCGATTCACTCGGCGTTCTCAGCGGTAGCCTCTTCAGCGGCGGCTTCCGGAGCCTCGGCAGCGGCAACCTTGGTTGCGGCTTCGGCTTCCTTCACCACGGCCTGCTTCGGGCTCACCGGCTCGGTGACGAGCTCGATGATGGCTGCCGGAGCGGCATCGCCGCGACGCGGAGCGATCTTGACGATGCGGGTGTAGCCGCCTTCGCGCTGCTCCATCTGCTCGGCGATCTCGGTGAACAGCTTGTGCACGACGGACTTGTTGCGGATGACGCGCATCACGCGACGACGGTTGTGCAGATCACCACGCTTGGCGAGCGTGATCAGGCGCTCGGCCAGCGGACGAAGACGCTTGGCCTTCGGCAGGGTGGTGGTGATGCGGCCGTTCTGGAACAGGCTGGTGGCCATGTTCGCGAGCATAAGACGCTCATGAGCCGGGCTGGAGGCCAGACGCGGACCCTTCTTTGGTGTAGGCATTGTTTCTCCTTGAAAGCCCCATTGGATTCAGGTGGGCAGTTGCCCGAACGTCCGAATCCAACGAAGCGGTTAGGTCAAAAGTGGCGGATCACTCGTCTTCCGGCGAGAAGAAGGTGCCACCTTCGAGATTATTGGCATCGAAGTTACCCAGCGGGGAAGCCTTGAGGGCGAGTCCCAGAGACTGGAGCTTCTCCTTGACTTCATCGATGGACTTCATACCGAAATTGCGGATATCGAGCAGATCCTGCTCGGTGTGGGCGACCAGCTCGCCGATCGTGTGGATGCCCTCGCGCTTCAGGCAGTTGTAGCTGCGCTGGGTGAGGTTCAGGTCCTCGATCGGGATGTTCATCTCCGGGTTGGTTTCCTCTGCCACAGGAGCAGGGCCAACCTCGACGCCCTCAGCCTGGGTGTTGAGCTCACGGCACAGACCGAAGAGTTCCACCAGGGTGGAGCCTGCGGATGCGACTGCATCGCGCGGGGAGATAGCCGGCTTGGTCTCCACGTCCAGGATGAGCTTGTCGAAGTCAGTGCGCTGTTCAACGCGGGTGGCTTCCACACGATAGCTCACCTTGAGCACCGGGGAGTAGATCGAGTCGACCGGAATGCGGCCGATCTCGGCGTTATCCTGCTTGTTCATCTGGGCGGGCACATAGCCGCGGCCACGCTCGACGGTGAACTCGATCTCGAGTTCGCCATCCTCGGCGAGGGTAGCGATATGCATGTCCGGGTTGGCGATGGTGACGCCGGCCGGCGGGGTGATGTCGCCCGCGGTGGCCTCGCCCTTGCCGCTCTTGCGCAGATACATGACAACCGGCTCATCGTATTCGCTGGTGAGCACGATGCCCTTGATGTTCAGCAGGATTTCGGTAACGTCCTCTTCAACACCCGGCAGAGTGGTGAACTCGTGCGGGACGCCGGAGATACGCACCGAAGTCACAGCTGCTCCCGGAATGGAGCTCAGGAGAGTACGGCGCAGCGAGTTGCCAAGCGTGTAGCCGAAACCAGGCTCAAGAGGCTCGATGGTGAAGCGGGAACGCTGAGGGTTGAGAGATTCCTCGGTAAGTGTCGGACGCTGTGCGATAAGCACTGTGGTTATCCTTTCAGCTTCAGGCCGGTGGTGCACTCACCGGCCATAAGCGGCGTTGGATTGATGATTTCTTCTAGTGCTCAGACGCGACGGCGCTTCGGAGGACGAACGCCGTTGTGTGCCTGCGGGGTGACGTCGGTGATGGAACCGACTTCGAGTCCGGCGGACTGCAGGGAACGGATGGCGGTTTCACGACCGGAACCCGGGCCCTTCACGAACACGTCGACCTTCTTGAGACCGTGCTCCATAGCCTTGCGGGCTGCGGATTCGGCGGCCATGCCAGCGGCGTACGGCGTGGACTTACGGGAGCCCTTGAAGCCGACATCGCCACCGGACGCCCAGGACACAACTGCGCCGGACGGGTCGGTGATCGAAATGATGGTGTTGTTGAAAGTGGACTTGATGTGCGCCTGCCCAACCGGGACCGACTTGCGGTCGCGGCGACGCGGCTTGCGCGCGGCTTGCTTTTGAGCTGCCATTGACCCTCGTTTCCTAATAACGAATTTGCTTTGATGTTCAAACGATGAGGCTTACGCCTCGTGGCTTGAACTGTCAGCCACCGATTACTTGGTGGCCTTCTTCTTTCCGGCGACCGTGCGCTTCGGGCCCTTGCGGGTACGAGCATTGGTCTTGGTGCGCTGACCGCGCACAGGAAGTCCCTTACGGTGACGCTGGCCTTGGTAGCAGTTGATCTGGATCTTACGGCGGATGTCCGCATCGATTTCACGACGCAGATCACCCTCGATCTTGTAGTTACCCTCAAGGTAATCACGCAGCGTAATCAGCTGCTCATCCGTCAGATCCTTGACGCGAATGTCCGGATTGATACCGGTCGCGGCAAGCGTTTCCTTGGCACGAGTACGACCAACACCAAAGATGTAGGTGAGGGCGATCTCGATGCGCTTCTCATTGGGGATGTCGACTCCGGCAAGACGTGCCATTGCGATTCCTTCTGTTTTCCGCAGGTCTTGCACCGAGTCGTCCGGTTTCCCGGCCCGGGCCTGCGTACCCGGGGTTCATCCCGCTTTCACGGGCTGTGACTCAGCGCCTGTACTGTTTATGCCGCTGGATCTGCTCTCAGCCCTGACGCTGCTTATGGCGCGGGTTGACGCAGATCACCATGACGCGGCCGTGACGACGGATCACGCGGCAGTTCTCGCAGATCCTCTTCACACTAGGGCTGACCTTCATGGTTTTCCTTTGCTTGTGTACCTTTACTTGTAACGGTACGTAATACGGCCGCGGTTCAGATCGTAGGGGCTCATCTCCAGCACAACACGATCCTGCGGCAGGATGCGGATGTAGTTCTTCCTCATCTTGCCCGAAATGGTTGCGAGCACGATATGCTTGTTTTCGAGTTCAACACGAAACATCGCGTTCGGCAGTGCTTCCACTACCTGTCCTTCGACTTCAATCACACCGTCTTTAGCCATGAGCCTCGTTCCGTTCCTTGGCGATTACTATGCGTGCCCGAAGACACACCAACTTGCAAGAATACACGAAAGCGGGAATCAAGACACGTTCGGCGTGTCGCGATTCCCGCTTTCGTTGGAAATATGTTATTCTGCTTGGTTTTTCCTTCAGCCAAGCTCCGCCACGATGGTGGCCTGGATCTCGTCGACGGCGCCGACGCCATTGAACGTCTTGAGCAGGCCGCGCTTCTGGTAGATGTCCAGCAGCGGCGCGGTCTCCTTGGCGTACACGTCAAGACGCTTGGCGATGGCTTCAGGGGTGTCGTCGGAGCGGCCTTCGATTTCGGCGCGCTTCTTCATACGCTCCATGAGCACGTCGTGATCTGCATCCAGTGCGACGACCGCGTCAAGCGGGGTGTCCAGCTCGCCCAGGATGGCGTCGAGAGCCTCGACCTGGGAGGCGTTGCGCGGATAGCCATCGAGAATCCAGCCGTTCTTGGCGTCGTCCATGGCCAGACGGTCCTTGACGATCTTGTTGGTCAGCTCGTCCGGCACAAGCTCGCCCTTGTCGATGTACTTGAGCGCTTCGACGCCGAGCTCGGTCTTGTTCTTGATGTTGTAGCGGAAGATATCGCCGGTGGAGATCGCCGGGATTCCGTAGTGCTCGCTCAGCAGAGCGGCCTGGGTGCCCTTGCCTACGCCCTGCGGGCCCATGATCAGCAGTCGCATGTGTTGTTCTCCGTTTCGTTCATTCCCCTCAACGGGGATTTTCGGATGATGGATTACCTAACATAAAAATCGTGATACCGCTCCCGATCAACGGAAACGGCATCACGATTCAAGTGGTTACTTACCTTCCTTGTGGTCGGTGTCCTCGAACAGGAAGCCAGCGTACTGGAACTGTTCGGTCTGGGCCTTGGCCTGGCGCAGGGTGTCGAGGCCGACGCCTGCGATGATCAGGATGGTGGTGCCGCCGAACGGCAGCTTGGTGTTCAGATTCAGCGCCATGATGAGCACCGTCGGGATAAGCGCCACGAACAGCAGGTAGACGGCGCCGACCGTGTTCAGACGGTTCATCACGTAGCTCAGGTAGTTGCTGGTGGCGCTTCCCGCGCGGATGCCCGGAATGAAGCCGCCGTACTGCTTCATGTTGTCGGCGGTCTCGTCCGGGTTGAAGGTGATCTCCGTGTAGAAGAAGCAGAAGAACACGATCATCAGCGCGTACAGTGCGATGTACCACACGGATGTGGTGTTGGCCAGGTTGGAGTTGATCCACTTGACCCAGGACTGGTCGGAATTGCCGAACTGCGCGATCAGCGTCGGCACGGCCAGGATGGAGGATGCGAAAATCGGCGGGATGACGCCGCTCATGTTGATCTTCAGCGGCAGGTAGGTGGAGGAGCCACCGTACATCTTGCGGCCGATCATACGGCGGGTGTACTGCACCGGAATACGACGCTGGGCAAGCTCGACGTAGATGACAAGGATCATGATGACCAGCAGGGTGCCGACGACCGCGGCGAACTTGCCCCAATTGCCATCGGTGCCGTTGGTGCCCCAGCCGATCTCCCACAGCTGCGGCAGGAAGCCGGAGCAGATGGACATGAAGATAAGGATGGACATGCCCTGGCCGAGGCCCTTATCGGTGACCAATTCGGCCATCCACATGATGAGGCCGGTGCCGCCGGTCATGATGAGCACCATGACCACGAGATTCCACACGGAACCGTCCGGAACGACCTGGGAGCACTGGTAGTTGAACAGCGCGCCGGAACGTGCGGTCACCAGGATGGTGGTGGACTGCAGCACGGCAAGGCCGATGGTCAGATAACGGGTGTACTGGGTCAGCTTGGCTTCGCCGGACTGGCCTTCCTTGTGCAGTGCCTCGAAACGAGGGATGACCACACGCAGCAGCTGGATGACGATCGATGCGGTGATGTACGGCATGACGCCCAATGCGAAAATCGACAGCTGCAGCATGGCGCCGCCGGAGAAGAGGTTCACCAGACCGATAAAGTTCTCAGAAGCGTTGTTCATCTTGCCGACGCACTGCTGGACGACGGTGTAATCGACGCCAGGGGTCGGGATGAATGAACCGATACGATAAATGATGATGATACCAAGGGTGAAGAGGATTTTATTCCTCAATTCCTTGGTCTTCAAGGCCTGGATTAACGTCCTCACCTGGGGTTCCTTCCATCGTCGTGCGCACCTGCGCACACGTGCAAAAACAGACTCTAACGCTCGAGTCTAGCGTACGGCGTCTACCGATATGGCGTTTTCGTCATTATTCGTCTGTTTTTTGTTTTTCCATGCATGATTGCATTTTGACTGCAAACGAATGAGGCTTCCCCCGCTTTAGAGCGGGGGAAGCCTCATGTCTGAGCTTCAGTCAGCTACATTCCGTTGGAATCAATCCTCGGAAATGGAGCCGCCAGCAGCCTCGATCTTGGACTTGGCGGAAGCGGAAGCCTTGACACCCTTGAGAGTGTAGGCAGCCGAAACCTCGCCGTCGCCCAGGACCTTGACCGGGAAGCCGTTGCGGACGGCACCCTTGGCAACCAGATCAGCCACGGTGATCTCGCCGCCCTGCGGGAACAGTTCCGCAAGAACAGCCACGTTGACGACCTGGTATTCCTTCTTGAACGGGTTCTTGAAGCCACGCAGCTTCGGAAGGCGCATGTACAGCGGCAGCTGGCCACCTTCGAAGCCCGGACGAACCTGATAGCGCTTCTTGGTGCCCTTGTCGCCACGGCCCGAGGTCTTACCCTTGGAGCCTTCACCACGGCCAACGCGGATACGATCCTTGTTGGCACCCGGAGCCGGCTTCAGGTCATGCATCTGCAGAATGTCTGCCATAATCAGTCAGCCTCCTCGACGGTGATCAGGTGACGGAGGACCTGCAGCTGGCCACGAAGGGCCGGAGTGTCCTCACGAGTCACGGTCTTGCCGATCTTGTTCAGGCCCAGAGTCTGAGCCGCAGCACGCTGCTTCGGAGTGGAATTCACCAGACCGTGGTGCAGCTTGATGTTCAGGTTAGTCATCACTCACCGTCCTTCTGAGCAGCCTTGGCCTGAGCCTCTTCACGAGCCTTGCGGGCCTCGGCGATGCCTTCGGCGCGAGCACGCAGCAGCGCGTCCGGAGCCACCTCTTCGAGAGACATGCCACGACGTGCGGCAATCTCTTCCGGCTCTTCGAGCTTCTTGAGGGCGTCGACGGTTGCGCGCACCACGTTGACGGCGGTGGCGGAGCCCATCGACTTGGTCAGGACGTCGGTGATGCCAGCGCATTCCATGACGGCGCGGACTGCACCGCCGGCGATAACGCCGGTACCCGGAGCAGCCGGGCGCAGCAGCACGGTGCCAGCGGCATCGTGGCCGATCACCGGGTGGGTGACGGTGCCCTTGATGCGCGGCACAGTGAACATGTGCTTCTTGGCATCCAGCTGGCCCTTGGCGATTGCAGCCGGGACCTCACGGGACTTGCCGTAGCCGACACCGACGGTGCCCTTGCCATCGCCGACCACCACGAGGGCGGCGAAGCTGAACGTACGACCACCCTTGTGGGTCTTGGACACACGGTTGATGGTCACCACGCGATCGAGCATCTCGTTCTCGTGAGATTCCTCACGACGGTTGCGACGCTCGCCACGACGACCCTCACCGCGCTGGCCACGACGGGACTTGCGGTCCTCGTTGTTGGACTCAGCGGCAGCCTGAGTGTTCTGAGTTTCTTCAGCCACTTGGGTTTCCTTTTCGTTGTCGCTCACAGTGCCAGACCTCCCTCGCGGGCGCCTTCAGCGACAGCTGCGACGCGGCCATGATACTTGTTGCCGCCACGATCGAACACGACCGCGGTGATGCCAGCGTCCTGAGCCTTCTTGGCGATCAGTTCGCCGACCTTCTTGGCGGCTTCGGTCTTGGTGCCCTCGAAACCGGCGAAATCGCTGGTCAGAGTGGATTCGCTCACCAGGGTGACGCCCTTGGTGTCATCGATGATCTGGGCAACCATGTGACGGTTGGAACGGGTAACCACCAGACGCGGAAGCTCCGGGGTACCGCTGATGTGCTTGCGCAGACGAGCGTGACGGCGCTTAAGCGCGACCTTCTTGCCCTTACCGAGAATCTGGACGCTCATTACTTACCAGCCTTTCCAGCCTTGCGCAGAATGTGCTCATCCGCGTACTTGATGCCCTTGCCCTTGTAGGGTTCCGGAGCACGAAGCTTACGAATGTTAGCGGCGCACTGGCCAACAGCCTGCTTGTCGATGCCCTTGACGATCACCTGGTTCGGGTTCGGCAGTTCGAATTCGATGCCTGCCGGCGGCTCGACGGTGATGGTGTGGGAATAGCCGAGGGAGAACTCAATGCCCTTGCCCTTCATCTGGGCGCGGTAACCGGTACCGACGATCTCCAGAGTCTTGGCATAACCCTCGTGCACGCCCTTGACCATGCCCGCCACGATGGAGCGAGCCAGGCCGTGCTTTGCACGGGTCGGACGCAGGTCATCAGCCGGGGTGAGGACAACTTCGTTGCCTTCGACCACTGCGGTGATGCCTTCAGGAATCTCGTAGGAGTCAGTGCCCTTAGCGCCCTTGGCGGTAAAGGACTGACCGTCGATCTTGACTTCCACGCCAGCCGGAATGGTGACGGGGAGCTTACCAATATGCGATGCCATGTTTCAGCTCTCCTTTCTCACCAAACGAAAGCGACGATCTCGCCGCCGATGCCTCGGTCGAGGCATTCCTTCTGGGTCAGCAGTCCCGAGCTAGTCGAGATGATTGCGATGCCAAGGCCACCGAGCGGCATCGGCAGAGCATCGGACTTTGCGTAACGACGCAGGCCCGGCTTGGAGATGCGCTTGATGCCCTGGATGGAACGCTCGCCGTTCGGACCGTACTTGAGGGTGACCTCAAGAGTCTGGCCAACCTTGGCTTCCTTGGCGGTGAAGTCCTTGATGTAGCCTTCACGCTTCAGAATCTCAGCGATGTTCGCCTTGAACTTGGAGTACGGCATATCCACGGTCTCGTGCTTTGCCGCGCTCGCATTACGCAGACGCGTAAGCATGTCTGCGATCGGATCTGTCATTGTCATTTGGGCTAACGCCCTTTCTCGCCATGGTTTCCGCCGCCCTCACGCCTTAGAGGCGATCGGGCCGCGGACCTTCAGCGTCGATATTTACCAACTGGACTTCGTAACGCCGGGCAGCTCGCCGCGGTGGGCCTTCTCACGAAGGCAGATGCGGCAGAGGCCGAACTTGCGGTAGACGGAGTGAGGACGACCGCAGACCTGGCAACGCGTATAGGCGCGCACCTTGAACTTCGGCTTAGCGGCCGCCTTGTTCTTAAGAGCGGTTTTTGCCATATCAGTTCTCCTTGAAGGGGAAGCCGAGGTGCTTCAGGAGCACGCGAGCTTCCTTGTCGTCCTTGGTGCTGGTCACCACGGTGATGTCCATACCACGCTGGTGATCGATCGAATCCGGATCGATCTCGTGGAACATGGACTGCTCGGTGAGGCCAAAGTTGTAGTTGCCCTGACCGTCGAACTGGTCGCCGTTGATGCCGCGGAAATCGCGGATACGCGGCAGAGCCATGGTCAGAAGGCGATCCAGGAACTCCCACATGCGCTCGCCACGCAGGGTGACGTAGGCGCCGATGGCCTGGCCCTCACGCAGGTGGAACTGCGCGACAGACTTCTTAGCCTTGGTGATCTTCGGCTTCTGGCCGGTGATCAGGGTGAGGTCCTTGACGGCGCCTTCGATGAGCTTGGAGTCGCGAGCTGCGGCGCCAACGCCCATGGAGACGACGACCTTCTGGACGCGAGCGACCTGCATCGGGTTGGAGTAGTGGAATTCCTTCTCCAGCTCCGGCACGATCTGCTCGTTGTACTTCTGCTTCAAGCGCGGAGTTGCCGGCGCTTCGACAGTGGTATCGGTCATGCCAGCTCCTTTCCGGACTTCTTGGCGACACGTACGCGCACGGTCTTCACCTTGCCGTCACGGGCCTCTTCCTTTTCGACGATGCGCACGCGGGTGGGCTGCTTGGTCTCCGGATCGATGACCATCACGTTGGAGCGATGAATCGGAGCCTCGACAGCCACGATGCCGGCCTGCTGGCCCTGCTGCGTGGCGCGGACGTGCTTCTTGACGATCTGCACGCCCTCGACGATCAGACGATCGTCCTTGAGCACCTGCTTGACGGTGCCTTCCTTGCCGCGATCCTTGCCGCGGATGACCTTGACCAGGTCGCCGCTCTTAATCTTGGCTGCCATGTCAGATCACCTCCGGGGCGAGGGACACGATCTTCATGAAGCGCTTGTCGCGCAGTTCACGACCGACCGGTCCGAAGATACGAGTGCCCTTCGGTTCACGGCCAGAGCCGAGAATGACGGCGGCGTTCTCGTCGAACTTGATGTAGGAGCCGTCGACACGACGGTGTTCCTTGACAGTGCGGACGACGACAGCCTTGACGACGTCGCCCTTCTTGACCGACCCGCCAGGGATGGCGTCCTTGACGGAGGCGACGATCACGTCACCGATGCCGGCATAGCGTCGCTTCGATCCGCCGAGCACTCGGATGGCGAGGAGTTCCTTCGCACCCGTGTTGTCGGCGACATGAAGCCGCGTTTCCTGCTGAATCATTGATTCTCCTTAGCCGAGCTGGTTCTCCCCAAGCACCCCGCCTGCCTGCTAGAAGCAGGCGGGGTGACTCACGGAGCCTTGCCGAACTTATTTACTTAGCGCGCTCGATAATGCTATCGAGACGCCAACGCTTGGTCTTGCTCAGGGGCCGAGTCTCCATAATACTCACGAGGTCGCCAATGTGAGCCTCGTTGTGTTCATCATGGACCTTGACCGTACGAGTGGAGCGCACAACCTTGCCGTAAAGCGGGTGGGTCGAACGCTGCTCGAGCTCGACGGAAATCGTCTTGTCCATCTTATCGGACACGACGTAACCGCGACGAACCTTGCGGAAGTTACGCTCTTCAGCCATTACTTCTCCTCAGCTTTCGTTTCGGTCGCCTCGGGGGCCTGGCTGATGCCGAGCTCACGCTCGCGCAGGATGGTGTACATCCTGGCGATGTCGTGCTTGACCGCCTTGAGGCGGGCGGTGTTTTCGAGCTGACCGGTCGCGGACTGGAAGCGCAGGTTGAACAGCTCTTCCTTGGACTTCTTGAGGAAGCCCTCGATCTCCTCGTTGGTCTTCTCGTTGAGATTCTTCATGGTGTAGTCTGCAGTTCCGACTGCCATCAGATGTCACCGCCTTCACGAGCAATAACACGGCACTTCATGGGGAGTTTGTCGATTGCGCGGCGCAGAGCCTCACGAGCGACATCCTCGGACACGCCACCGATCTCGAACATAACGCGACCCGGGTGGACGTTGGCGATCCAGAATTCCGGAGTACCCTTACCGGAACCCATTCGGGTGCCGAGCGGCTTCTTGGTCAGCGGACGATCCGGGAAGATCGTGATCCACACGCGGCCACCACGCTTGATGTAGCGGGTCATGGCGATACGAGCGGCCTCGATCTGGCGGTTGGTCACATAAGCCGGAGCCAGAGCCTGGATACCGAAATCGCCGAAAGCGATCTCGTTGCCGCCCTTGGACATGCCACGGCGGACCGGACGGTGCTGCTTACGATACTTGGTTCTCTTTGGGATAAGCATTCTCAGCTCACTCCTTCGTTTCCGTTGCGGCAGGTGCCTCAGCAGCGGCCGGAGCCTCTGCTGCTGCGTTCTGCTGCGGAGCAGCGTTGCGCTGGCCGCGACGCGGACGACGATCGCCGCGACGACCCTGGCGGTTGTTGCTCTGCTGTGCCTGCTGCTCTTCGAACTCACGCTCGGTCATATCGCCCTTGTAGATCCAGACCTTCACGCCGATACGGCCGTAAGTGGTCTTGGCCTCGAAGAAGCCGTAATCAATGAGGGCACGCAGGGTCTGCAGCGGAACGCGACCCTCGCGATAGAACTCGGAACGGCTCATTTCGGCGCCACCAAGGCGGCCGGAGAGCTTGATACGGATACCCTTGGCGCCTGCACGCATGGCATCCTGCTGGGCCTTACGCATCGCGCGACGGAAGGTCACGCGGTTGGTGAGCTGCTCAGCGATGCCCTGTGCGACGAGCTGGGCGTCCAGTGCGGCGTTCTTCACTTCGAAGATGTTGAGCTGGACCTGCTTGCCGGTGAGCTTCTCGAGCTTGGCGCGAACGCGCTCAGCCTCAGCGCCACGACGGCCGATGACGATGCCCGGACGAGCGGTGTGGATGTCCACACGCACGCGGTCGCGGGTACGCTCGATGACGATACGGGACACGCCCGCACGCTCGAGGTCCTTGCTCATGGCCTTGCGGATGGCGTCATCTTCGAGAACGAAGTCGCGGTAGCGTTCGCCAACCTTGTTGGAATCGGAGAACCACTTGGAACGATGGTTCTCAGTGATTCCCAGGCGGTAGCCAAACGGATTGATCTTCTGACCCATCTTTAGCGGTTTCCTTCCTTGTTAGCGACGACGACCGTGATGTGGCTGGTGCGCTTGTTGATACGAGCGGCACGGCCCTGTGCACGGGCGCGGAAACGCTTGAGCGTCACGCCTTCGTCCACATAGGTCTCCTTCACGACCAGGTCGTTCTCGCGGAACGGCTCGCCGGCCTTGTCGGCCTTCACACGAGCGTTCGCGATGGCGCTCTCCAGGACCTTACGCACCGGGAGGGATGCGTCCTGCGGAGCGAACTTCAGAATGGTGATGGCTTCGGTCGCCTTCTTGCCTCGGATGAGGTCGACCATACGGCGAGCCTTGCGCGGCGTCACGCGGACGTGACGAGCGATTGCTTTAGCTTCCATGTGTCCTTACTCTCCTTTAGCGGCGTGCCTTCTTGTCGTCCTTCACATGACCCTTGAAGGTCTTGGTCGGGGCGAACTCACCGAGCTTGTGGCCAACCATGGATTCGGTGACGAACACCGGAACATGCTTGCGGCCATCATGAACGGCGAAGGTGTGTCCGATGAAATCAGGGGTGATCATCGAACGACGGGACCACGTCTTGATGACGTTGTGCGTACCCTTCTCGTTCTGCTCGTCGACTTTCTTCTGCAGGTGGGCGTCGACGAAGGGGCCCTTCTTGATGCTACGAGTCATCTACTCGACACTCCCTTACTTACGGTTCTTACCATTCGGGCGACGACGAACAATCATCTTGTTCGAAGCCTTCTTCGGACGGCGGGTACGAACCTCGCCCTTGCCCCACGGAGAAACCGGCGGCTTGCCACCGCGGGTACGACCGCCGTGCGGGTGATCGACAGGGTTCATGGACTCACCACGGGTGATCGGGCGCTTGCCCATCCAACGAGCGCGGCCTGCCTTGCCAAGCTGGATGTTGGCGTGATCGGAATTACCGACCTCACCAACGGTCGCGCGGCAGCGAGCGTCCACGTTGCGGATTTCGCCGGACGGCATACGCAGCTGAGCGTAGGCGCCATCCTTGGCGACGAGCTGCACGGCAGCACCGGCGGAGCGGGCGATCTTGGCGCCACCCAGCGGGCGGAGCTCAATCGCGTGCACCACGGTACCGGTCGGGATGTTGCGCAGCGGCAGGTTGTTGCCCGGCTTGATATCAGCCTGAGCGCCGGTCTCGATGACGTCGCCCTGCTTGATGCCTTCCGGAGCGATGATGTAACGCTTCTCACCGTCTGCGTAGTGCAGCAGTGCGATGCGGGCGGAACGGTTCGGGTCGTACTCGATGTGAGCGACCTTGGCCGGCACGCCGTCCTTGTCCCAACGCTTGAAGTCGATGAGACGGTACTGGCGCTTGTGACCGCCGCCGCGATGACGGGAGGTCATACGGCCGTAGGAGTTACGACCGCCAGTCTTGCTGAGCTTGCGAACCAGCGACTTCTCAGGCGTGGAGCGCGTAAGCTCGGAGAAGTCCGAGACGGACGCGTTACGGCGGCCTGCAGTCGTCGGCTTATAAACGCGGATAGCCATAATCTAGTTCTTCCTTTAACTTTTCTCGGCTAGCCTTCAGTTACCGAAGATGTCGATCGTCTGGCCCTCGGCGACGGTCACGATGGCGCGCTTCTGATTGACGCGCTGGCCGAAACCGTTGCGGGTGCGCTGGCGCTTGCCGGCGCGGTTGAGGGTGTTGACGTTCGTCACCTTGACATTGAAGATCTCTTCGATTGCCTGCTTGATCTGAACCTTGTTCGCGTTCGGGGCCACCACGAAGGTGTACTGACCGCGATCGGACAGAGCGTAGCTCTTCTCAGAAACGACAGGCTTGAGGATGATGTCGTGTGCGGGCTTGTGAATAGCGACCATGAAAATCAGGCCTCCTTTGCAGCCGGCTCAGCCTTCGCAGCGAGGAAAGCATCAAAGCCTTCCTTGGAGAAGACCACGTACTGAGCGGTGACCACATCGTACGTGTTGAGCTGATCGGCGAAGATCGGGTGAACGGTCGGGATGTTACGAACGGAAAGCCATTCGTTCACATTCTCGCGAGAGAGCACCACGGTGGTGAACTTGTTCTCGGTCACCGGGGTAAGCGCGGCAACGGCGGCCTTGGTGGACGGGGCTTCGGAAACACCGAAGTCGACAACGGCCACGTGACCGGCATTGGCACGATCGGAAAGCACGTACTTCAGAGCAGCGGCCTTCATCTTCTTCGGGGTGCGCTGGGAGTAGTCACGCGGCTGCGGACCGAACACGGTGCCGCCGTGGTACCACTGCGGTGCACGGATGGAGCCCTGACGAGCACGACCGGTGCCCTTCTGCTTCCACGGCTTGCGGCCACCGCCGGAAACCATGCCACGAGTCTTGGTGGCGTGGGTGCCCTGGCGAGCAGCGGCGAGCTGGGCGATGACGACCTGGTGGATCAGCGGGATGCGGGACTGAACTTCTTCAGCGGAGAAGCCGAAGATCTCAGCCGGGGCATCGACGGTGCCGGTGGCCTTGCCCTGGTTATCGGTGACGTTCAGAGTAACGTTTGCCATGATTTATCAGGCTCCCTTCACTGCCGAACGGACGAGAACGATGCTGCCCTTCGGGCCCGGAATGGCGCCCTTGATAGCCAGCACGCCGTTCTCAACATCCGACGAAACGATGGTGAGGTTCAGCGCGGTGTTGGTCACATGACCCATGCGGCCAGCCATGCGCTTGCCCTTGAGGATGCGGCTCGGGGTGGCGCATGCGCCAACAGAGCCAGGACGACGCTCGTTCTTGTGAGAGCCGTGGGTACGACGATAGGACTTGAAGCCCCAACGCTTGATGGTGCCTGCGAAGCCCTTGCCCTTGGTGGTACCGGTCACGTCGACCAGGGTGCCTTCCGGGAACAGCTCAGCGGTCAGCTCCTGACCCGGCTCGAACTCTTCGGCGTTATCGGTGCGGACCTCAGCGAGGTGACGACGCGGGGTGACGCCAGCCTTGGCGAAGTGGCCGGCGAGCGGCTTGGTCACCTTGGTCGGGTCAACCTGGCCGTAGCCAAGCTGAACAGCCTTGTAGCCGTCGGACTCTTCGGACTTGACAGCGGTCACCACGTTGGTGGACACGTCAACGAGGGTCACAGGAACGAAGAAACCGTTCTCGTCCCAGACCTGAGACATACCGAGCTTCTTGCCCAGCAGTGCGGTGCGATTAGACATAATGGTTCCCTCCTCCCTTACAGCTTGATCTCGATGTTCACGTCTGCGGGCAGATCAATATGCATGAGGGAGTCCACGGCCTTCGGGGTCGGGTCCACAATGTCGATGAGACGCTTATGAGTGCGCATCTCGAAATGCTCGCGAGAATCCTTGTACTTGTGAGGAGAACGGATAACGACGAACACGTTCTTCTCGGTCGGGAGCGGAACCGGGCCAACCACAGTTGCGCCCGCGTTCGTCACCGTTTCGACGATCTTCTTCGCCGATTGGTCGATGACCTCATGGTCATAGGACTTAAGCCTGATGCGGATTTTCTGTCCCGCCATTGCCTTCCGCCCTTTCTAGCGATTCGTTATTTACTGTTTACCAGCCTGCTTCCAAGGGCACCGGCGCAGAAGACCCCCGGAACCGTGGAAGTTCCGTGGCCATACCACATCAGTGCGCAGCCATGCAGCTTCTCACCGGAGTGAGCCGCTGTGCCACGCTCGCTTTTTGAATTACAATTTGCGAGCCCTAAAATCAGGCAACTTCTTTATCTAAGCATCAGGGGTGAACATATGGAATTCGCGCGTGTCGCGGTTTTTCCAACGTTTTTCGCGGTGTCGCGCCAACACAATCACGCGTCTTCTTTCGATGAAGAACGCGGAAGGTAACGGCGACGGTCCACTTCCCCCTCACTATAAAAAAGGAGCCTGATGGTTTCCCATCAGGCTCCTTTTGCACGACTCCTTATATACGCTTCACTTCACATCTTTTATATAAGGAGTTACGTTGCGATATTGCGATCAGGCGCGCTCGGAAGCTTCCTCCGTAGCGGCTTCGCCCTGACGCTGGACGCGCAGCTTGTGGCCTTCCTCCTGGCTGACGCCGTAGTAGGCGGCAATGGCGATGTCCTTCATATCCTCAATCTGCGGGATACGCGGGTTCGCCGGTGCGCACTGGTCTTCGTAGGCGCGCATGCCGATCTGGTCGATGATGGACCAGTAGTAGTCCTCATCCACACCGCACTCCTTGAAGCTCTTGTTCATACCGAGCTTGTTGTCACGGTAGTCCTCAACAGCCTTGGCCAGGTTCTCGACGCCCTCTTCCGGAGTCTTGCCCGGGTTCACGCCAAGGTTCTTGGCGATCTCCTGGTAGCGTTCCGGAGCGATGTACTTGTTGTACTTCGGCCAGCTGGTCGGCTCCTCCGGGACGGAACCGTTGTAACGGATCACGTACGGCAGGAGGATGGAGTTGGTACGACCGTGGGCAACGTGGCACAGTGCACCAATGGTGTGGGCCATGCCGTGGCACATGCCGAGGAAGGCGGAGCCGAAAGCCATGCCGGCCATGGTGGCGGCATTATGCATCTTCTCCTGGGCACGGGTCTTCTCCTCACCCGGCTCGCCATTGACGGACTCAGCGAGGTTGTCCCAAACCAGCTTGGCAGCGTGCAATGCCATACCATCGGTGAAGTCGTTGGCATACACGGACACATAAGCCTCAAAAGCGTGGGTCAGAGCATCGAAACCAGCATCGGAAGCCAGCTTGCGCGGCTGAGTACGTGCCAGCACCGGATCGACGATAGCGACGGACGGGGTCAGCGCGTAATCGGTGATCGGGTACTTATAGCCGGTCTTGTGGTCGGTAATCACAGCGAACGGCGTGACTTCGGAACCGGTGCCGGAAGAAGTCGGAATGCAGACCAGCTTGGCCTTCTTGCCCAGCGGCGGAATCTTGAACGCGCGCTTACGGATATCGAAGAACTTCTCACGCACATCGGAGAAGGAGATTTCCGGGTGCTCGTACAGCAGCCACATGATCTTGGACGCATCCATCGGGGAACCACCGCCGACGGCGATGATGGTATCCGGCTCGAACTCCTCGCGCATCATGGCGGCGCCACGTTCGACGGTCTCCACGCTCGGCTCCGGCTCGACATAATCGATGATACGGAAGGTCACGCGGTTGGAACGTGCACGCAGCTGATCGATGATCTTGTCAACGATGCCGAGCTGCTCCATGACCTTATCGCACACGATGACGGCCTTTTCGATGCCGTACATGTCGCGCAGGTACTTGATGGCGTTCGGCTCGAAGTAGGTCTTGGCCGGAATCTTGAACCACTGCATGTTGTTGTTCCTCCGAGCGATGCGCTTGATGTTGATGAGGTTGACTGCCTGGACGTTGCCGGACACGGAGTTGCCGCCGTAGGAGCCGCAGCCCAGGGTCAGGGACGGGGCGATGGCGTTGTAGATGTCGCCCACGCCGCCGAGGGAGCTCGGGGAGTTCCAGATGATACGGCAGGCGTGCATGCGCTGGCCGTACTCGCGGACCAGGTCACGGTCGTTGGTGTGGATGGCGGCGGTGTGGCCGGCGCCATGCTTCAGCATGGCTTCGCACATCTCGAAGGCCTGTTCCTTGTTGTCGGACTTCAGCACGGCCTGGACCGGAGCAAGCTTCTCCATGGTCAGCGGCTCGTTCTCGCCGACTTCCTTGCACTCAGCGGCGAGGATGGTGGCGTCTTCCGGAATCTCGAAGCCGGCGGCCTTGGCGATGTACTGCGGGGACTTGCCCGGCACCACGGAGTTGAGCTTCGGGGTCTGGCCGGAGTATGCGGTGCAGCCGAACATGTACTGCTCGAGCTTGGCCTTCTCCTCGGCGTTCACGAAATAGGCCTTGCGACGCTTGAGTTCCTTGACCAGCGGATCGTAGATGTCCTTGTCGGCGATGATGGCCTGCTCGGTAGCGCAGATCATGCCGTAATCGAAGTGCTTGGAAAGAATCAGATCGTTGGCTGCACGCACGACGTCGACGTTCTTGTCAACGTATGCCGGAGCGTTGCCCGCGCCGACGCCCAGGGCCGGCTTGCCGGAGGAGTATGCGGCCTTGACCATGCCCGGACCACCGGTGGCAAGGATGGTGGCGACACCATCATGTTTCATCAGGGCGCCAGTGGCCTCGATGGACGGATGCTCGATCCACTGAATACAGTTCTCAGGAGCGCCTGCTGCGATAGCGGCATCGCGAACGATCTTGGCGGCCGCGACGGAGCAGTTCTGTGCGCCCGGGTGGAAGCCGAAGATGATCGGGCAGCGGGTCTTCAGTGCGATCAGCGACTTGAAGATGGCGGTGGAGGTCGGGTTGGTGACCGGGGTCACGCCGGCGACGACGCCGACCGGCTCGGCGATTTCGTCGATGCCCATGACATCGTCCTCGCGGATGATGCCGACGGTCTTCTGTCCGGCCAGGTAGTTGGTGACGTGTTCGCAGGCGAAGATGTTCTTGGTGGCCTTGTCTTCCACCAGACCACGGTGGGTCTCCTCGACGGCCATCTTGGCGAGCACCAGATGCTTGTTCAGCGCTGCGACGGAAGCCTTGGCGACGATACGGTCAACCTGCTTCTGATCGAGCTTCTCGAATTCATCAAGGGCCTTCAGGCCCTTCTTGACCAGAGCGTCGACCTCAGCCTCGGCTGCGGCGAGCTTCTCTTCCGGAGTCGGCTTGGTCGGCTCTTCCTTCTTTGCGTCTGCCACTTGAAGTCCTCCTCGATTCTTTGGGGGTTTGCAAAGTAGTTTCCCGTTATTCCACCCACCTCGAAGCGGATGGACGCGTTGCTGGTCTTTTGTGACCCAGGACACACTTTAGTGAGTATGCAATATGATTTTCCACTGCGTCGTGTCGCAAGAGAAATGTTATATTCTGTTCATTTAATGTTTAGATTGCGTTCTTTTGTGAAGAGAAAAAGCTTTAAAAACATCATTTTGAGCGTTTTTGTTGCTTTTTATCATAAATCACACACACTTTCTCAAGTCTCACCTCCTCATCTTTTATAAAAGTATTTTCTATATGATATCAATCATATCAAACTTTTACAAAGTTTATTTACTTATCTTGTCCGTCCAATGTATTTTTTCCGCCAGCCAGTAGGAGTTTCGCCCGTTTCTTCAAAGAAGCGACGATTGAAATTCGAAGCGTTTCCATATCCGCAAGCACGACGAATCGACGCGACGCTTTGATTCGTGGTCGTCAGCAATCTGCACGCATGCCCGATACGCAATCGTCGAACAAAATCCGAAAACCTTATTCCTGCGGCCCTTTTGAACAGACGAGAGAAAGCCGACACACTCATTCCAGCCTGACGAGCGGCCAAATCCAGGCTAATTTCACCGCTCAGATGCGAGGAAATGTACTCAATGGCATCGTTGACCACACTTTCCGCACCACTGCATACAGCCGGATCATATCCGGACGCAACCACTGTATAGGATTCATCTGCTGAGGCATGCGCGAACACATCCAACACACGAATCAGATCACTAACACGGCAAGCAAGACTATGTTCCTCCATGCTTTCCAGAATCGAACCGGCCTGACGAGCGGATTCACCGCTCAGCACCAACGCCTGCCCCGCACGCCTCAACACCATTGCAAAACCAGACGTTTCCGGAAATCCAGACATCAGCAGACGTATGGTTTCCGGACGCACATGGCACACCACATCACGCTGACGAAGCCGCTCCCCCGGAGCGATGTCGGACACCCAATTATGCGGAAGATTCGAACCAATCAGCGCAACCTGCCCGGCCTCATACGGAACAACGGCATTGCCCGCCATCATCAATCCGGTACCTTCCCGAATCAGATGAATTTCAATATGAGGATGATGATGCCATTTCGCCAACGAGCTTGGGTAGCCATGCTTCACCCAACGCACCGAAGCCTGCGCGTCCGGCACAATGATCTCCAATACGCCGGAATCGTTCGAACTTCCACCTTTCGGCACGAATCCACCAAAAGAGGTCTGAGCCAAAGCCGCCTTCCCATGCCGATTATCGTTGACTTGTACAACAGCACCCATGGCCTAGACCCCTTTCGTCGTTCCGTAACGCGCGTAACGTCAGTCGTTATTCACGGTAATCTGCAGCTTAATATCTCCAGGACGCCCCTCGGCCATGCGATCGAACGCCGCCTTGGCATCCTCCATCGCATAGGTGTCGGTGATGAATGGCTTCAGATTCAGTTTACCGTTAGCCACGAGGTCAATGGCCTTCTGATACACATTGGCATAACGGAAGATATTTTCGATGCGCACCTCGGTAGCCTGCAGTTCCGTAATGTCGATAGCCACCGGACTGACCGGAATGCCAACGATAACGGCAGCGCCACCGGGAGCAATCAGCTTCCAGAATGTCTCGTATGACTTCGGCGAGCCCGAGCACTCGAAAGCCACATCAGCACCCCAACCCCCCGTTTCCTCACGGACGCGCTCCACCAGATCCTCTTTGGTGAGATCCACCGGAATAATACCTGGAATCTGAGCCGCAATCGCCAGTTTGATTGCCGACACATCAGAAATCAGCACCTTGGAAGCACCACCTGCCAACGCGCACGACGCGGTCAGCATGCCGACCGTGCCCGATCCGGTGACCACGCAGACATCGCCCGGCTTGATACGAGCCTTGGTGGCGGACCACATGCCCACAGCCAACGGTTCAAGCAGCGCACCCTCACCGAAGCTCACATTGTCGGGCAGCTTGTAGGTGAACGCCGCAGGATGGTTCACCGTTTCGCACAGGCAGCCATCAATCGGCGGAGTGGCAAAGAAACGCACCGCAGGATCGACGTTATACATGCCCAGTTTGCTGGCACGCGAACTCATATCCGGAATGCCGGGCTCCATGGCCACACGATCGCCCACCTTGAAGCCTTCGACGCCAGGACCGACCTCAACCACCGTGCCGGAAGCCTCATGACCGAGAATCATCGGCTGCTCCACCACATATTTGCCCACGCGACCATGAGTGTAATAGTGCAGGTCGGAACCGCACACACCAACGGTATGCGGCGCGATCTTCAGCTCGCCTAGACCAGGTGCGGGGACGTCAGGCACCTCACGCACATTGATGACGCCCTGCTCTTCGAGAACGACTGCCTTCATGATTATTCTCCTTTGTGGATAATGATGTTTTTTGAGAAAAATGATGATCGAGCAATTGATATTCAATTGCGATTAGTTACGCTCGATCGCGGCAATGCGATGGCCGCGATCGTCAAATCCGGGTTGATGAGGATGAATGCCGAACGTGACCAACGATCCGATCGCATAGCAGATCGCATACGTCCAGCACACGCCGCCGAATCCGATAGTGGAAACCAGCACCGTCGCAATCAGCGGACCGAAAAACGTAGCCAGGCCGGAAGCGAAATTATGCGCGGAAATCGCAGCACCCTTATGTTCCAACGCCAACGCGGGAAACACGGCTCCCATAGGAACGAAAGCGGAAATTCCCAATCCAAGAACAACCGCATCAGCACACATAAGCACCATATTCGTCCCGAAAAACTGCGGAATGTAATACATGCCCAGCGTGCCGATCACACAGAACCAGCAGCCAAACCAGCGCATTTGCCGCATCCAACCATGCGAATCGCCCATACGACCCCAGAACACATTGCCGAAAATGGTGACCACAAACTGGAATCCCCAAATCTGGCTCCATTGCGAAACCTTAAACCAAGCACCGCCGCCATTGTTGGTAGTGGCCAAGTAGAGTGGCATGATGACGGGAAAGCCATACAACGTCAGATTGCAGATCACACGCACCACCGCAGCCAAAGCGATTTGGCGATTATGCACCAGAATGGTGACTCCTCGACTAAGCTCGCGCAGCTTGTCTGCATTGCTCATGGAAGAGTTGCCAGAACCCTTGCTTTTCGGCACCATCAGCAGGCAAATCAGCAGTCCAGCTATAGAAAACGGCAACGAAAGCCACAGCGAATAGTACTCGCCCACCATCGGAATGGTGAAACTCGGCAAATATGCGCCAAACACGCCGATGCCGAACGAGTAGGCGGCCCAAAACCACCCCATGGCCGACGCGAGCTTGGCAGGATCGATGGTTTGCGCCATCAACACCACGAACGAGTAGATGAACAGCGGGTAGCCAACACCCCGCAACGCATACACGCCTAACATCAGCGGATAGACGCCGCTCGGCAACGCCACACCAACGAACAGCAGGTGCAAAACGACCCAGGCGCTCGCGCCGATAAGCATGATGCGTTTGGCACCGAACATTTCAGCTAGCACACCGGACGCCCAGCCGGCAAGCGCAGCCACCAGCCCGTACATGGTGAACATCAGCGACGATTGCGAAGAGCTGAATCCCTGGTCCACGATGTATTTGGACAAAAAAGTCAATTCAAAGCCATCGCCGGTCATGAACACCGCTATGGCGACCAAGCCGGCCAATAGCGTGCGCGGCAGACCTATCTTCATAACATGTCTCTTTTCTTGGTAGAACGTCGTTGTCACCGTCTCAACTTTTTTTGTTGATAAATATATTTTCGACGCAGAAAAGTGGCAGAAAATCCTTTATGCACAGCTGTTTTTGATACTTTTTTGCAATACCTGATATCTCAGACCAACACGAGACATAAGGAAAGGACTTTTATGAAGTAGTCTTGGAAAAGAAGTTGCGCAGGAAGGATCAACCAGTGAAAGCCCAATCCGCCCTATCAGTCAAAGAAGCCAATTTCAAGGCCATGACCACGTTCATCTACACCCAAGGTTCAGCCACCAAGCAGATGTTCGAACACGAATTAGGGCTCAGCCTGCCAACCATCACGCAGAATCTGCGCGCCATGGAGGCCGACGGGCTCATCGTCAAAGGCGAGATGCAGAAATCCACCGGTGGACGCAAAGCGCAAATCTACGAATTCGCGGCACACTCCAGCGTGGCTATCGGCGTGCGAATCCAAACCACACGAATCACGGCCATCGCCATTGATCTGAACGGCAAATCCGTGGCCACCAGACAGCGCACACTCCCCTATCGCAACAACGACGCCTACTACCAGCGCATGAACGACATCATCAACGATTTCGCGCAGGAACTGGCGAAACAAGGCAGCACGGTGCTAGGCGTGGCCTTCTGCATGCAAGGCATCGTATCGGCAGACGGGCAGTCGATCACCTTCGGCAAAATCATGAACAACACCGGCCTGAAACTCAACGAACTCAGCCACGGCCTCAACTATCCGTCGCTGATGATTCACAATTCCGACGCTTCTGCCATGGCGGAACTCTGGTTCGACCACAATCTGAAGGATGCCGTCTGCATCTACCTCGAGCGACGCCCCGGAGGCGCGGTCATCGTAGACGGATCGCTCTACCAAGGGCCAAACCAATGCAATGGCTCAATCGAACATATGACGCTGATTCCAGGAGGCAACACCTGCTACTGCGGACAACAGGGCTGCATGGATACGTATTGCTCGCCGGAAACGCTGATGGAAGACGGCGAAAGCCTGCCCGGCTTCTTCTCGGTGTTGGAACAAGGCGAGCAGGAGCATCGCGAACGATTCTCGCAATGGCTGGATTATGTGGCGCTGGCGGTAACGAATATTCGCTCGGTACTGGCCGGTGACGTGATCATCAGCGGTGAGGCAGCACAATATCTCGATGATGACGATATGGCCGGACTACGCGAACGCGTGGTGGAACATACGCCATTCGGCACCACGGATTTCACCCTGCGCAAGGGAATGGCGCTCGACCATCAAGACATTATCGGCGCGGCTCTGCGTTTTGTGGAGCCGTACGTACGCGAACTATGCGATATGTGACCGCTTTTGCGCACATATTAATCGCATTAGTCGCATCGATTGCATAACAAAAAAGAAGCGTGTTCCGAACCCGTATATAAGGTTCAGCGCACGCTTCTTTGTTTGCTTCCGTCTGTTTCGCCTGTTGTATTTGTTTTCAACGATTATTTGACAGCAATCATCTAACGATAGTTATTTGACAATTTGACAGAATTCAATGGTTTCGCCGTTCGGTCCGTACACGTTGAAGTAGCGGATGCCATGCTCCCAGAAGCTGTCGATATGCTGGATTTCGTTATCTTTGAAATTCAGCCCGAGTTCCTTCGCGTTTTCGAATGCAGCTTCGATGTCGGGAGTGTCGAATGCCCAATGATTGATGGCACCAGTGGTCAGCGGAGCCGGATCACCCTCCCACGTTTCGATGGTCAGATGGCCGTAACGCAGGAATGCACAACGATTTTCGCCGTTATGGAACAGTCCGGCCAGTTCGAAACCAAGCTTCTTCGTATAGAATTCGATGGTTTCGTCGAGATCCTTCGCCGGCATACCGGAATGCTGCAGATCGGTAGTGAATTCAGACATTGCTTTCGTCATAAAATTACCTCCTGATAACGATGAATACGATTGATTTTTTCCCTTTTGTGATTAGGATATGCGCTATGCGGCGATGTCGGCGGCGCATTTGCCGTCATGTCGTGATACTTTTTCGCTAATTCCAAGCTGTTCAGGACGAATAAACAGCGTCCGGCGCCGATTTTGACGACAGCCTTGGAAGCGGCGGCGATTTTGCCGTCGAGGAAGTCCTGCACCTGCTCGAGTTCAAGCTCACGGCTGGATCAGACCGGCACGAGCGTCGACAGCCTCGACATAGCAAGTCAACAGATAATTTCAAAGTGTTTAGAATGAGGTTATGAAGAACCCACCTTTGCACCGCTACGCAACCCGCCCAGGTCTCTATTTCACCGACGATGGTGGCGCGGACGCCGTTGTCCGCTCAGAAACAGCAGACCAAGTGTGGTTTTGCGTACTTGAACCACTTGACCAACCGAGCGCCTTCTATGCCGACGCCGCACGGCTGTTCAACGAACCCGGACTCACGTTCATCGATCAGGCCAAAAAACAGCGCATCTGCACCAGACGCATTCCCTCGCTCAATCTTCGCGAAACACTGTTCCGCATGGACGGTCCCAACTACGGACTGTGGTACGTGCACGTGCCGCAAGCATGGGACGGCATGCAATACGGATACCGCGTCAACGGCCCATGGGATCCAAACCATGGCGTGAGCTTCAATCCATACAAACTGCTGCTCGACCCATACGCCAAAGGCATCGAAGGCAAGATGGAACTCGACCCGGGCGCCTTCGCCTACGAATGCGAGATCAAAAACGGCAAGGTCGCCGGTTCGCCGTTCGGACCGATGAGCACCGTGGACTCTCTGGGACACATGCCTGTTTCCGTGGCCATTGACGACCGCGACATCAACAAGCATATGGGAGAACCATCCCACCCGCATGTGCCATGGAGCAAAACCGTCATCTACGAACTGCACGTCAAAGGATTCACCGCGAACGCCCCATGGCTTCCTCCGGAATTGCGCGGCACCTATGCCGGCCTCGCCCATCCGGCCACGCTCTCCTATCTGCAGGACCTCGGCGTGACATCCATCGAACTGCTGCCCATCCAAGCCAAGCAATCCGAACTGTTCCTGCAGGAACGCAATCGCACGAATTACTGGGGCTATTCCACGCTCGGCTACTTCGCCCCCGAAGCCTCGTACGCCACCAAGCAGGCGCAGGAAGCGGGAGCGGGCGCCGTGCGGCAGGAGGTCATCGACATGGTGCGGGCCATGCATGAGGCCGGTTTCGAGGTCATCATGGACGTGGTGTACAACCACACCTGCGAATCAGGCCCCGAAGGCCCGACCATCTGCTGGCGTGGACTCGACAACCTCGCCTATTACCGACGGACCAAAGACAAGGTCAGCCGCCTGTACGACACGACGGGATGCGGCAATTCGCTTGACTTCACCAACACGCACGTCACCACGTTCGCCGTGGATTCGTTGCGCTATTGGGCCAAACGCATTGGTATCGACGGATTCCGATTCGACCTTGCGGCGACGCTGGCGCGTCTTGACGGCGAATTCACGCGATACCACCCGTTCCTGTACGCGTTGCGCTCCGATCTGCTGCTCGGCAACCTCAAGATGATCATGGAACCGTGGGATTGCGGCCCGAACGGCTGGAGAACGGGACAATTCGGCATCCCCTTCGCGGAATGGAACGACCGCTTCCGCGATTGCACACGCACCTTCTGGCTGACCGATGTGGAACGTGCACGTGATGGTGAAACCGGCGACATGACCATGCAGTCCATGGCCACGCGCCTATGCGGCTCAGCCGATCTGTTCGCCACCGACCCCGGACGCGGATCGACCGCATCCGTGAACTACGTGGCATGCCACGACGGCTTCACCACCGCCGATCTGACCCAGTATCGGCATAAGCACAACGAAGCCAACGGAGAGAACAACCGGGACGGCAGCGACAACAACCATTCCGTCAATTTCGGACATGAAGGCCCGTGCAGTGATCCGATCATCACACAGCAACGAGAACGGGCCATCATGAACATGCTGGGCACGCTGCTGCTCTCCCTGGGCACGCCGATGCTGCTTGCCGGCGACGAATTCGGCAACTCGCAGAACGGCAACAACAACGCCTACACGCAGGACAATGAGACCACATGGCTGGATTGGGATTGGCTGTACAGCACCGAGCAGACCGCGGAGCTCAAGCTGTTCAACCTCACTTCCCGGCTGATAGCGCTGAGAAAGGCCCGGGACCTCTACAACCATGAGGATTTCTTCACCCGACTGAGCAAAATCGGACTGTTGAAGAAATCCGACCGCGTGCACTGGTTCCTGCCGAACGGAAAGACGCCGCATGATGCGGATTGGACGAATCCCTCGGTCCGATCGTTCGCCATGCAGCTGCTCTCCCCCGACGAGCCAAGCCTGCTCATTCTGGTCAATGGGTCCGACGAGAACGTCAGATTCCATCTGCCCAACGACATCGAATGGGAAATGATCTGGTCCTCGGCGGAAATCGCCGGCGAATATCCCGGACAGGGCACGCAGATCGAGAAGCTGGCCGAGTTCGATGAGGAAGCGGAGGACAAACCTGCCGGGCGATTCCGCAACCATCTGCAGCGTCTCAATACCATGTATTGGCAGATGGATGAGAATGCCGACAGTCTGAACTCCGCGGACGACGGGTTGTCCGAGGACGATCCGACCCTGTGGACGCTGCCGGCTCTGAGCATCAGCGCGATGAAGCAGATTTCGACGGATTGACGCGCAGCGGACGGCGCAACGAATCGGCGCATACATCAATACGCAAACGGCCCATCCGAAACGTCCGGTAACGGGTGGGCCGCGAATGAGGGAGATGCGGATGCTTCATCTGCAACGTCTGCCAGATACGTCCAACACATCTAACGAGTCCATTGCGTCCAACGCATCTAACGCTTGCCCACAATAACGAGGAAACCCCTCGGAGACCATAGGTTTCCGAGGGGTTTCGAATAAAGCTTGCTGTAAGCTTTAGCGCTTCGAGAACTGCGGAGCGCGACGTGCCTTGTGCAGACCAGCCTTCTTGCGTTCCACGACGCGGGCGTCGCGGGTCAGGAAGCCAGCCTTCTTCAGGGCGGCGCGGTTCGCATCACGATCGATAGCGTTCAGAGCGCGGGCAACGCCCAGGCGGATTGCGCCAGCCTGGCCGGTGGTGCCGCCACCGTCAACGAGGACGATAGCGTCGAACTTGCCTTCGAGCTTGAGCAGAACGATCGGGGAGTTGACCTCACGCTGCAGCAGCTTGGCCGGGAAGTACTCTTCCAGGGTGCGACCATTGATGGTCCACTTGCCGGTGCCCGGAACCAGGCGAACACGGGCGACGGCTTCCTTACGACGACCGGTGCCGTAGCCCGGAGCGATGGTGGAAGTACCGGTGCCAGCGCCAGCGTTGGTCTCGGTGGTGTACGAGGTGAGCTCCTCTTCGGTCTCGAGAACCGCGGAGTCGTTGGTGTTTTCAGCCATGTTTCTTATCTCCCTTCGGTTCACTTAGCCTGCTGCGAGACCTGAGCGATCTCGAAAACCTGCGGCTTCATGCCAGCGTACGGATGCTCGGCACCGCGAACGATGTGGAGACGATCCAGCTGAACCTTGGCCAGACGGTTCTTCGGCAGCATGCCCTTGATGGCAGACTTGATGATGCGCTCGGGGTTGGTCTTGAGCAGCTGGGCGTAGCTATCGCGACGCAGGCCACCCGGACGACCGGAGTGCATGTACAGTTCCTTGCCCAACTTGTTGCCGGTCAGAGCGATCTTGTCGGCGTTGAGGATGATCACGTGGTTGCCGGAATCGGCGTGCGGAGCGTAGGTCGGCTTGTTCTTGCCACGCAGCAGGGTTGCCGCCTGAGTGGCGAGACGACCGAGCACCACGTCGGTGGCGTCGATGACGTACCAGTCGTGAGTCAGATCAGCTGGCTTCGGAGTGAAAGTTTTCACGATGTACCTTTTCTATATATTGTGTTCCGGACCATCCATCAGCATTACACGCGTTGGTTGGGCGCGGAATAATGCCGTTTTTCAGGTCTCATTATCCGTGGGCTCCCTGAAAGTCCTCGATGGCGAGTGGGAAAAGCGCTTTGAAGGACCCCGTAGGGAAACACAACAGTCTACTAGTATATCGCCTGCCTTGACATTCGGCAACACGAAAAACAAGGGTGTCCGCAGACCGTCGGACCTGTGGACACCCCATGGAATCGCCTATAGAAGATCAGCCACGCATGATGGCGGTGATCTCCTGCAGACGCGGTTCGTCGAAGAGCTTTTCGAGCGGCACCACGTTGCCTTCGCCATCGGCCAGCGGAATACGCCAATTCGGATACTCGTTATTGGTGCCCGGCTGGTTCTGCGTGCGCTTCTCACCGACCGCGTCGACGATGGAGGCGGCCATGAGCTTGCAGGGCGAACCTTTCAGACCACGGTACAGCGCGTCGATAATCTCGTTTTCGTTGGCGGCTTCGTCATCCAGAGCAGCCTTGTTGAGATAGCCCTCCTCGACCAGCATGTTCAGCATGGCATTGTGCTCGGCGGTTGCGGACTTCTGGAATTCCTCCACCGGTCCGGACAGCAGGCCGAGCTGCTCACGCAGCTTGACGTGGCCGTATTCGAGGTAACCGGCCGCCGGAGGCATGTCATGCGTATTGACGGACGCCAGTGCGTACGGACGCCAATCCTTCGGAGTGCGGAACACACCGTCCATCTGTTCGAACCATTCCACGGCACAGCCGAGAATGCCATGTTCGGACAGCGACTTGGACACATAGGCCGGCACGACACCCAGATCCTCGCCGACAACCACGCCACCAGCGCGGGAAGCCTCAAGCGCGAGAATGCCGAGCATGACATCGGAATCGTAATGCACATATGTGCCATCAGTGGCGGGCTTGCCTTCCGGAATCCACCATAGGCGGAACAGACCAAGGATATGATCGATACGCACCGCACCGGCATTGGCGAACATGTCATGCACCATATCGCGGTACACCCGGAAACCGGTCTGTTCGAGGGCGATCGGGTTAAGCGGCGGCTGGCTCCAATCCTGGCCCTGCTGGTTGAACATGTCCGGCGGGGCACCGACCGTGGCGCCCTTGGCGAAGCGTTCCGGATTCCACCACACATCGGATCCTGCCGGATGCACTCCGACGGCCATATCCGCGACGATGCCGATCTTCATACCGGCCTTGCGGGCGGCCTGCTGCGCCGCGTGCAACTGATCGGTGGCGACCCACTCAAGCCAGCGGTAGAACTCAAGGGTGTCCGGGAACTTCTCACGCAACTGCGCGACTTCTTCGGAATCACGGTTGTATTTGCGCACCCAATTATCGGCGTCGTCGGAGGGAGCTCCCCACTTGTCGTAGCACAGGCACCAGGTGGCGTAGGATTCGATCTCGTCTCCGCATTCGGCGAGGTAACGGTCGAATTCGGCCTGGCGAGCCTTGGTTCGGCCGGCCTTGTAGATGACCCACAGCGCATGCTTCTTGACGCGCCACATGGCGTCACGATCGATCAGCCGCGCGTCGTCATTCAGCGATTCGACCTGCTCGTGCAGCGCATCGACTTCAGCCCTGTCCTCGTGGGACAGCGTGAGATATTCCGGCATGGACTCCGGACGGATGTAGCTGAAATTGATGAAACGGCGGGAAATCGGCAGATACGGCGATGGCGTCAGCGGAGGCACCGGCTCCGCGGCGTGCATCGGGTTGATAAGCATGAAGTCGGAGCCGGTCTTCTTTTTGGCCTCGACCAGCATGGTCTTCAGATCTTCGAAGTCTCCCACGCCCCAGGATCCCTTGGAACGGATGGAGTACAGCTGGCTCATCCACCCCCACAGGGAGCCGTTCTTCATATCATCGAGCAGTTCGATTTTCTCAGGAGCGCTGATAACGGTTGCAGTCTCCGTCTCGCTGCCGACAGTGACCTTGAGGGTGTGATAGCCTTCGGGCAGATCGGCGGGCAGGACGAGATACGACGTGAAGAAGAAGCTGCCATCAATCTCATGGGCGATTTTCTCACCGCCCTCATGGGAGATTTTGCCCGTGAATTGCTTGCCGTTTTCCAACGTGATGGAGGCTTCCGGCACATCGAACATGCCGCCGTGCACCTCCACCTTGCTTTCCTTGCCCACGATATGCAGCACGGTGGGAGCCACCACGCGCGTTTCGCGTTCGGACTTGATGGATGTGATGGACTGGTTGATCGCCTCATCGTTGGAAGCGTCAATACCAAGCGCCTTGAGCACCGCCACTAGAACATCGTCTTCGATTTCGTGGTAATCATGGCTCATACCGACGTAGCTGGTGGCGACACCCACCAGCTTTGCCAGACGAATGAGCGGACGGGCGAGACGCGTTGCGTTTTCGGTCTGTTCTGTCATGGTTCCCAGTCTAGGACCAAAACATGCGCACCACGCGCAGGAATCTCATAAAAATGACAACGTATGCAATTATTTTTCCGCAAGCTGCCGTTGAGCGGCCTTCTGCACGTCGCTTGAAGAGTCCTGCGCCAACTGCTGGAGCATCCGATCGGAAACATTCGGGTTCAAGGCGACGGCCCTGCGCACCATGGTCGCAAGCACCACCGGAGCGTCCGGTTCGACCTGCGTTCCCAACGAGCCCAGGAAATCAAGCGTGTCGGAATCCATGGTGGAATCTTCGGCGCCTTCAAGACGCATTTTCCAAGACGTACGTTTGTTGCGCAGCGCGGTGGCACGCACTTCGGGCGACTCATCCTTGGTCAGTCGGCCCACCAGCCAGTTCTTGTCATCGGCGTTTCCCGCAACGGCTTTGCGTACTTCAGGAGACTCGTCGGTGGAAAGCTTGACCAGAATGTTCGGGAACGGCATGGTTTCGGCAAGGAAGACGCGGTCCTCCACCGGCGTATGCGCGTTGCCAGCCACAGCCTCAAGCAATGCGGTGGCACGGGAGAACGCCGCCTGGTCGCTCCGGTCCGGCAGCGGACGTCTGGCGAACTCGCTTAATGCGGCGGAATCAGTGGAATGCCGGAGCCGCTCGTATGTGGCGGTCAACGGCTCGAAATCCACGGTCTCATCGGCGTTCGAGGCGTCGGCCTGCGAATCATTCTCATGCTGCTCGTTCTCATCACTCATATTTTCACCTTACGACACTATATGCATGCGGCTCACAACGTGAACTCATACTTTGACCGGACGGTTGGACGTGCCCACCAGTTGCGGAACGACCGTGGCGTTGAAAGTTTCCACAACTCGGGATTCGAAGACATTCGCCTGTTCCTGCGGAACCACCACAGTCAAGGCGATGCGGTCAGTGTACTGCGCGTCGGTCTGCTCGCCTTCCACCGTTGACAACAGATTCTGGAAGCTGCCCAACTGCGGATAATCAAGAGTTACCTGATATTCGCCGCACGGTACGATTTTCGCCTTGGAAGCAGCCTTGACCGCAATTGACGCACCTGTGGAATACGCACGGATCAGGCCGCCGGAACCAAGCAGGATACCGCCGAAATACCGTGTGACCGCGACCACGCAATCAGTCATTTCGTTTGCCCGCAGCACGTCGAGAATGGGCTTGCCGGCGGTTCCGGACGGCTCGCCATCATCGCTCATGCGTTCCGCAAGACATCCATCGGATCCACCACACACCGCGGCATAGGCGACATGCCGGGCTTTCGGATGCTGGTCACGGATCGTCTGAACGAAAGCGAGCGCCTCATCCAACGAGCTGATATGACAGGCGTCTCCGATGAATTCCGATTTCTTTTCGACGAAGGCGTCGTGCGCCGGCCGATCGGCGGAATCGAGTATGGTCTGCATGCTGTTCAACCTACCTAACCTCACCGACCGCGCGCATATGCTGCTTCCCGGTTATTTTTTCAGACGACGACGTTGAATTCCTCCCCCTTGAAGAAGGCGGCGATGGATTGGACCACCTGCTTGGTCATGCCGATATACGCGCCGTCGGTGCGCCATGCGATGTGCGGAGTGAGCACGATGCCGGGAATCTTGCACAAAGGATCGTCGGCGGCAAGCGGCTCATGATCGAACACGTCCAAGGCCGTCGGAATGTCTCCGCGTTGAAGTCTTGCGAGCAGTGCGCCGGGTTCGATGACTTCGGCGCGGGCGGTGTTGACGAACAGGGTTCCCGGACGCAACGCGTCGAGGTTCTTCGCCGTGATGATGCCACGGGTGGAGTCAAGCAACGGCATATGCACGCTGACCACGTCTGAATTCGAGATCAACTCGTTCATGTCTTCCACCGGAGTGACATTCAGGTTCTCGAACACCTGTGCCGGCACGTGGGAGTTCCACGCGGATACTTTCATGCCGAAAGCGTTGGCGATGCCGGCCACGGTCTGCCCGATGCCGCCGAGTCCGATGATGCCGAGCCTCTTGCCGAACAGTTCGAAACCGTCGGCACCGTCCCAATCGCCTTGCTTGACCTGCATATCAAGCGCTCCGGCGTGCCTGGTCAGTTCCATGAGCAACGCCATGGCGTGCTCGGCGACGGCGTGATCGCCGTAATGCAGCACGTTGCAGACGCGGATGCCGCGTTCCTTGGTTTTCTCAAGATTGATGTAGCTGGCGACGCCGGTGCCTCCGAACGCATAGCACTTGGCGTCGAGCCTGTCGAGGATGGCATCGGCGCAGTGGAATCCGATGACCATGACGGCGTCGGCATCCTTGCAGCGTTCCACGATGGTGTCCTCGTCCAGTGTGAAATCCTCGTACATGCGCACGCGGGCCACGTTTTCGAGCATCGTGAAGTTCTGTTTGAACGGTCCGATCATCGATTCGATGACCACCGGCATGACCACCAGCGGCAAGTCGGTGCGGTCCGGCTGGGTCTCGAAAACTCCATCCATATCTTTACCTCACATCACGAGCGGAAACGCTCCATACAGGTCGATTAACGAATACGAGGCATATTCTGCCACGGGAAACTACTTTCCAGATGAACCAGCTTGTTCTGCGGTGATGTTCCACTCTCGAACCACGTTCTGGTCCGCGCCCATGGAATAGATCACGTTCCAGATACGTTGTCTCTGATTGGCATCTTCTGTTTCGTTCCAACAGGCTCCATCCGGATGGTCGTCCGAAATCGGACACCACTGGTATTGGCCTTGACGCACATTGGCCGTCGGCACCCAATCGATGCGATTGACCCGCCATGAGCCGGCCACGCCTTTCTTGCCGGCGAACTGGACGCGGGCCGTCACGCCTTGGTTGTTGACCTCGTTGCCTGGAATGTAGGACGTGACCGTCACCGCGTTGCCCAGACCGTAGATGATCCATGTGCCGTTGTAGTTCTCAACGGGCTGCGCGCAGTGGCATCCGGCACCGTAGATGACGTCGAACGCACCGGTGTCGGCCAGCTCATGCGCTTCGGACTGCTGCCACGAGTCGGCGTAGTCAAGATATTCCTGCACGGAATGCATGGCGATGGCCACCACGTCGGCGCCTTGTTTACGGGCCTCTTTGGCTTTGGCCACGGCTTTGTCGATGTCGGCCTGATGGTTCGGATCGCCGCTCTCGCGCAGACGGTCGACGCGCCAATCATAATCGGGGGTTTGCGCGTTCAGGGACACGGTACCGGCGATCAGGCCCAGTTTGCCGCCACCGGTCGGGGAATCGATGACCAGCGGTTTGGTAGAGTCTTCCTCGGTCTTGTAGGAGCCCGTCTGTGCGATGCCGTCCTGGTCGAGGGTATCCCACAGGCGTGTGATGCCATCCACGCCTTGATCCCACGAATGGTTCGACGCATGCGTGCATGCGCGATACCCCACCTTGGCGGCCGCGTCGGCGACCTCCGAGGGAATGTTGAACACCGGATACCCGGTGTAGGGGCCACCGCGAGGCGCGATCGGCGTTTCGAATTCGCACACCGCGATATCGGAGGCATCGATGTACTTGCGCATCGGTTCGAACAGACTGGTGAAGTCATAGGCCGTACCGTCCGTCGCCGCGGTATTGGGACCGGCGAAGTTGTCCCACAGACCAGGGTGGAACAGCAGATCGCCATTGACCATCATGGCGATGCAATCGGTATCCGGACAGTCCGGCGAATTGCCGTGATGTTCCTTCGGCTCGGCCTTTTTCACCACATGCTTTTTCTGCTTGGCCACGTCCATCTGCGTTGCGGCCCCCTGCCCGGCTTGGGACTGTGATGAATGCAAGCACCGCGTCAGGAACCACCCACCTACCGCCAGCAATACAACAAGCACGACGGCTGCGACGATGGCCAGCCTGCGACGCCCTGCAACCAGCACTTCCGGGTTGCGGGCATGCACCGCCTTGTCCCTGTATCCCATGGCACTCCCCCTGTTTCTTCTCATGCTCCACATCACTCTCAATGTTCAAGATTACCTGATGGCCCCGTACGCCATATGCCAAGACGCACGCTTCCTTTACCGTATTTGAGCCGTACCGCGTCTAATGCCGCTTCCGCACCGCGTAGCCGTTCCGATTGGGTCGACGGTTCGGTATCCGTTCCACGACCCCGCTGCGCCTCGTTCTGCTCTTCAAGCATGTCATCAAGCGAAAGCTGAACCGCCGCATCCGCCGCTTCGACCAAACCGCCCGCGCTCATGCCGGCAAGTCGCACCGGTCTGGTCAAGGAAATGGCGTCGATAGAGCTTTCCGGCATGCCCATCATGGCCAGCAATAATGCGACACATTGCGGATACAGCATGCTTGCCGCATCCGTCGGACAGTCCAGCGTATGTCCTTTCGTCGCATAGCTCAAATCCGGGAATCGCAGCTTCACCATGACCTTACGCGCCATCAACCCTCGTCTGCGCAGCGTGCCGGCCACATCATCGCAACACCAGCGGAGCATGGATGTCACCTGCCGCATGTCTTGGGTGTCCTTGTCGAACGTGCGTTCCGCGCCGACGGATTTCTCCTGCGCACGCGGTGCGACAGGGCGGTCATCCAATCCGCGTGCCGCCATGTACAACCCGCGCGCGCTGATGGCTGACCCCGTCGCCTGCTCAAGCGATTCCATGCTCATCTTCGCCAAGTCAGCCACGGAATCAACGCCCCATGCGTTCAGTCGTTTCTCCAAGGACGGACCAATGCCAGGTATGCCACGCAACGGCATCATCTGCACGAATTCGGCATGTCTGGCCACGGGGATCATGAGCATGCCATCCGGTTTGGCATTGGTCGAAGCCATTTTGGCGACAAGCTTGTTCGCCGCGATGCCGACGGAACAGGTGATGTGGTACCGTCTGGCGACCTGATCGCGTATCCAAGCTCCGATGGCGCGGGGACTCTTCCACCGCAGCAGCGCGCCGGAGACGTCCATATAGCATTCATCCACGGAAACCTGTTCGATGCGATCGGTGACGCGGGAGAACACCTCTGTGAAGATACGTCGGGACATCTCACGGTAGTAGTGGATGTCCACCGGCAGAAAGACGCCGTTCGGGCATAGTTTTCTTGCCCGGGAGCTTGCCATCGCCGAATTGATGCCGTATTTGCGTGCCTCATAGTTCGCCGCGGACACCACGGAACGGTTGCCGATGCCGATGATTACCGGTTTGTCGGCGTATTCCGGATGCCGCGCCACTTCGAGGGATGCGAAAAAAGCGTCCATGTCGATATGCAGCACCGTGCATCCGACCTCATCGTGACCCCAGTCACGTTTGGCCGCTGCGATTCTTGGTGCCGTGCTCATGATTCCATGATAGACAACGATTCGGCAGTTTTGGAACAAATGTTCGAATATGGCGAAACCTGCGGGCATACCGGCGTGTCGCATATCGATGAGACCGCTCGACACGGCTTGCGCGTTCGAGTCCCACTGACATCACCACACGTTTTTCTCTCATTTTTTCACAATATGGTGTTTCGCACGCGGATAGATGCTATAGTTACATGCTGTTGCGTCGTAACGCAACAGTGGAGTCATGCCTGAGTGGCCGATAGGGGCACCCTGCTAAGGTGTTAGTCGTGTTTAGCGGCTCGAGGGTTCGAATCCCTCTGACTCCGCCTTGAGGGTTTTCGGAGAAATCCGGAAGCCCTTTTTTTCATGCCAAAACGGCGGAATACCAACGATTTCAAGACATACGGCGCAAAACAGAGAATGTACGGAAATGTACGCCAATGCCAACATTTCCGGTACCCAGCAAGGTACCCGAGTTGGGTACCCAACAAGACAGCCGACGACTGCACTGCAAATAGGCCATCGTGTCGGCAATGGTCATGAGCGGGGGTTCAGTCTTCCTCATAATCACCCCCGTTCACGCTCACCGCAACGTCCAACAATTGAGACGCCACATCCGACGGAATCCACGCAGACACGCCCCTATACGGCGAAACGTCCGGCCTAGAACACTTCAAACAGCTCCTAGCCTGCACAACGCCGAACAGGGTCTTTAATGGCCCGAGCCTCCGCGAGATGCCACCGACGAACCAGACGACGGAAACGGTGAAAAGTCGGATAATCAGTCTCGAAATCCTCCTGCACGTGCAACGGCAAACCATTATGCGGCAGGGACGATCCGCAAAGACCGTCCCTGTTTACATATCAGCATTTATACATCAACGGCATGCCGTCACAGGCCGAATGCTTTTCGATCCGTTTCGGTAAGCCAATCCGTCCGCATGCCCGGTTCTTGGCACAAATGCATGGCGGGGCATTCCTCACCGATGCAAGGATCCCATACAGGAAGCGGCGTTCCGTCACGGTCCGTTCCGTTGGGATCGCCATTGGCGGCGAAATTGGTCCAGTACAGCCCCATTCGCCTTGCCAGATCGTAATGCCATCCAACGAACGGACGCCAGCATTTCGCAAGGCTTCCAAAGGAGAACCACAGATCGGACGAGTGGAAGGCTCCGGCATCATCCCCCGGCATGGCGACATCGAAATGATAGTAGTATGGCGCGGTCCCACCGCTTGCGGTCCATTTGCGGATCAGCGTGAGATTGCCGAGCTGGCCGACATGCACAGGCTTCCCATCTTCAGTCGAAGCGATGAACTCATTGGTCGTGTTGCCGACCAGCATGTCGACGTTGTTGGCCTTGCAGCCCTCGACGATACGCTCCTCCTGATCGGGAAGGAACAGGCCGTCCACGCATGGCACCCAATTGACGATCATCGACCAGTCATCTTCACGTCCGCTGTCCGGTGGAACAGGCAGGGACTCGGCGGCTTCCAATACCGTTCGGGCCGGGATTGCACGGGCCTGCTCCAGCGTGGAGACACCCAATGCTTCGAACAGACGGATTCCGTTGGCCTGCGCATGCTCCAGCGTGTCCTGCCGCGCATTGAAATACCCTAAGCCTGCGCCGGATTGCATGATGGCTTTCTGAAACAGGCCATGGTTCATCGGCGAGCAGATCTGGGCCAAGACGCTGGCGGCACCGGCCGATTGGCCGAAAACCGTGATGTTTTCCGGATCTCCGCCGAACTTCGCGATGTTTTCCTTCACCCATTGGATTCCGGCACGCTGATCCAGGAATCCGAAATTCGCATATGGTTCGCCGTCGCCGCGTTCTACGGCCTCCTCATGAAGCAAAGGGTGCGTCATAAACCCAAATGCATTCAGGCGATAGGCCACACTGACCACAACGACGCCGTTCGCGGCGAGATGCGTGCCGTCGAATTCCTTTTCAAATGTGCCGCCACATTGATAGGCTCCGCCGTAGATCCAGACCATGACCGGCAGCTTTTCGGAAGTTACCATGCTATCCGCGCCATATCCGCGTAATGCCGGAGTCCAAATATTCAGGTAGAGGCAATCCTCGCTCATCGGCACGGCCGGATCGGTGCCCCATTCACGATCATAGAAATCATCGGAGGCGCCCGGCGTCGGCTGCATCGCGGTAGGCCCGAAATCGAAGGCTTGCAGCACACCATCCCATGGCAAGGCCGGCTGCGGCGCACGCCAGCGCAGACCGCCGACGGGAGGCTGGGCGAACGGGACCCCTCGGAACACGGTGATGCCCTGATCCTCAGCCGCCAAGCCTTCGACAGTTCCTTGCGCCACTATGACCTGTCGCTTCATTGCTCTCTTTCCTTCGTATCCGGCGTCGAATACGCAAAGTCGTAAAAATCGGCGATTCCACCGGTCTCTTTTGTCGAATACAGGAACAATCCGATACGGCAACCTGTGAAATGATCCATTTTGAAGATCATCCGGTGCGCTGTCCCCAATGGACGCCATTCGGATTCCGGCGTATCCGCATCGCGGTAGAAGAACGTCACTTCATCCTTGCAATCGGTGAAATCATATACCGCGCGCAGGCGCATGCAATCCGCATCCGCCATGATTTCCGCATCCGTTACGGCTGGACTGTCCCAATCATCGTCGGAGAAGATGGAATCGTCATTCGCCGGCTTGTATTGGACGGTCAGCATCGTGCGGCCGTTCCTTCGCGTAAGCGCGATGTAGGAATAGCATCCTTGGAACGCCGCCAATCCGGCGAAGTCGCCATCATGCAATGTCGACGCGTCGACGGTGACTTCGGCCACCGTCACCGGCCCCATCGTGCGCTGCGTCAGCGTGTTCCATGCATGATTGAGATTCGAGCTGATGCGTCCGGAATGCAGGCGGAATGCTCCCGGACGTTCCGTCAGTGACCAGTATTCGTTATGTGGGATGTGATTGAACTGCCAGTATGGCTGCAGACAGTTGGCGTCGACTCCGCCTTCGGCGTTATGCCGGGCTATGAATTCGCTGCCGTTGATGGGCGCGACAGGTTCGGCACAGCTTGCAGCCGGCACGCTGACCGACTGCGGCACTTTGCCGTTCTCGCCGATGACGGGGAATCCGTCCTCGCCGAACCGCATCGGCATCAGTGTCGGCACGCGTCCCACACCGCCGCGGTCCTGCATCATGAATGCATACCAGTCGCCGTCCGGAGTGTCCACCATACCGCCTTGCGCGACTCCGTAACCGTGGAAGGACAGGTCGTCGTCGATAATTTCACGCGCTTCGAAAGCGCCATCCAAGGATTCGGCCATCAAGCAGGCTTCTGTTTTGCCCTTGCCTTGCGGGAAGTGACAGGTGAAGACGTAATAGCGTCCATCATGCTTGTATAGGTGACTGCCCTCATAACCAAGGTCAGCCTGCGGATCGTCCTGTGCGATGACCCGGTCGAGCCCACCCGGCATCGGCCCGCTTAATTCAGGATTCAACTCCGTGATGCGCAATGTCGACTGCCCATATACGACATAGGCTCGATCATCGTCGTCAAAGAACAGTCCGCTGTCGTGATAGAAGCCGTCAAGCTCACGCTTTCGCCATGGGCCGCATGGATCATCCGCCGTCAGCAGATAGCTGGTATGCGTATCGTTGGCGGCGAACAACACATACCAGGTGCCCCGATGGTAACGCAGTGACGGCGCCCACATGCCTCGACCGTAGGCGTTGGCACCTTCACATTCCAAACGTTCTTCAGGGGTATCCGCCACGATATTCAATGCGTGCGCAATGAATTCCCAATGCACTAGGTCATAGCTGCGCAGAATATCGCACCCGGGTGTGAAATGCATAGTCGTAGTGGCCATGTAATACACGTCTCCGACCCGGATGATGTCTGGATCAGGAAAATCCGTGTAGACCGTAGGATTAGTTGAGGTAATCATCATTCATACCGATACTTTCCGCTCAACGCCAGCATGGCGAAAGCATAGAGGAAATTGTCATAGTAACGACGCGTGCCGGTTCGCATCGGCGTATTCCACAGCATGCGCACCCATTCACGGGCATTATGTTCCGCGTCGGGCTGGGCCGAATGCACCGCCGCAAGTGCGCCTTGCGCGGTCGCGGCCAGGAATCCGACCGGATGAAGCACGACCTCGTCCACGGCGGTGCCGTCGATGGCGTAGACGCTAGTACGGTCGTGGGTCAGGAAGAATCGCTGCAGCGCGGCGACGCGGTCGCACAACACTTCCTGCGGACCGTTCCAGGCTGCATCCAGTCCGATATTCGCCGCGGTACGGTAGGCGTCGGAATAGAAATGCCAATGATTAGACTCGTCGACATGCGGCTTTCCGTCATAATCCGCGTATTCAGCGTTCATGCCGGTCCGCTCGTCGCAGGCCGCTTGCAGATAGCGACGGCTTGCGGCGGCTGCCTCATGCCAAAATGGACGGTCTTCTTCGTCAGCTTCTTCGGCGAATACTTCATAGAAGTGCGGCAGATGGTAGGACGGATCGCTCCACTCGGTTTCCGGAATGAACTTGATGAGCTTGTTGTCGGGATTCCACATGGGCTCGCCGTCGTAGCGTTCGCCCTTATGAACGCAATATCTCAAGATCTCGCGTCCCCATGCGGAATATTCGTAGATATCCTCGCCATCACCCCAGCGACGGGAGGCGAGGAACAGGTCCATCGCGAAATATTCCTCGCCGTCAGGTGCAGGACCATTCGAGTTCGGCGTACCGTCCGGCGCGACCGACCATGCGAAATAATGCGCATGATGACCGTCCTTCATGTACATGTGACGCATTACCCAGCCCCACAGCTTGTCGAATACGTCCTTACGGTCGTATTGCAGGGCGATCATCATCGCATAGCTCATACCCTCGGTACGTACATCGTTGTTGCCGGTGTCCATCACATAGGCAAGGCCTTCGTCGTTCTCCCAATAGAATTTGTTCGGACCTTCGAAAATTTCATACCAGACCTGTGACACGCGCCTATCGATGGCGTCCTGGGCATATCCGCACTGTGCGAACATGGACTCGCCCAATGTCTTGCTGGTATCGGTTGCATTTGTCATATCAGTTGTTCCATTCCCAGATTCGGATGCGATTCTCTCCGGAGACAAGACCATTCAACGCCCCGGCTTTGCGTTCCGTTGCGGTCAAGGCTTGTCCCAGCAAGTCGGTGTCTAGCACATAGTCACTGCCATCGGGCTGTTCATAGCGTTCCTCCACGATGCGAGGCACGCCGAGCATATCGCTGGTGACGACCTGCATCCTGGTATCGGCGACGGCCTGTGGCACAGTGCACTGCAGATACAGTCCATCGGGTTCTTCGACCAATGTCACCGGCATGGGCTCATCACACGCAACGCTCGTGGAGACGGTGCCGCCGAAGAACGGGGCGTCCTCCTGCATGCGCTCCGAATCGTCGGCCGCACCTTCCTGCTTGTTCAGCCCCTGTGCGCCGGACAGATAGATGTTGCCGCCCGCATATAGAGACTGCAGAGGATTGCGCTCGCCACCACCCTGCGAAGGATCTGCCCACATGGCCCGCTGGCGTTCCAAGTATTCATGCATCGACATCGGGCAATCGCTGTAGGCGGACAAACCATATTCACCGACAGTCGGTTTCACCGGTTGCGGCGCGAACATGTTGTTCAGCCAACGCTCATCGCCGCCGGATACCACAGCGCACCCGGCCACCTCGGTGGTGTGCGGATAGTGATACGGCGTGGAACGGTCGGGGACGGTATGCGGTTCAATGCCGCCACAAATCAGATTGTTGACGAAGGCACCACCTTGCGACCAGTTCTGGAACATCACCGGCGAGGCGAAAACGTTATTGTCCACCAGATACGGCCCATGACTCACTTCAATCATGAGGTCACGGACGTTATCGTGGAACACATTGCGCGTGATGCGTGTGCCCTGCGTCTGCCAATCCATCCACATGCCCAGCGAGCAGTCGTGGATGTTGTTGTTGGCAATGACCGTATCCAATGCGGCATGGAATTTGATGCCAGCGACTTCCCATCCGAAGAATTCACGCTTCAACGCAATGTGATGGACATGGTTATGCTCGATACGGCAGAATGCGCTGCCCATATGTCCGACGATGGCATTCTGTCCACACTCGTAGATGTCGTTGTTGCGTACGATATGACCGCCGATCAGCCCCTTTTCCCAGCCGATGCGACGGGCCTTGAACACGGCCTCCAACTGGTACTGGTAACCGGTCTTGCGCTCGGTTTTCGTCCACTCGTTGTCGCCGGATGAGATTTCCTTGCCCAATGACACCGCGGAGAATTTGGCGTCATGCAGCACGTTGTCTTCGATGATCCAGCCATACGACCAGTTCGGGCCGATCATGCCCCACTGCTGCGAGGTAGGCGGCGCCCAATCTCCAGTGGCCTGCGCCATTTCAAAGCCACGCACGGTGATGTAGTTGACATGGTTGCGGGAGGGGAAGAAGCATGTGCGACGAACACTGACCTCCACCAGTTCCTCATTCGGATCGGCACCTTGGAAATTCGCCCAGATCGTTGTGGTGCCGGCATTCTCGTCCACTTCGGCATGCCATACATAACGTGTACGGTCCACATCCGGCACAGGGCAGGGAATCTTCAACGCGAAATCCTCATCCGTATCACGCGGTTGCGGATCGTATACGCCTTCCAACGTCGTCGATTCGAAGAAGGAAACACCGTTGAGATACACATCGCCAAGATGTTTGTCCGGATCCTTGCCGAACTTGGGCATTTCCAGCCAGTCACCGAAAATCGGGGTCGCGAATGGATTGAAATCCCCGAACATCGTATTATCAAGCATCACCGTCCACACATGCGGGTGATCGGCCAATTCCGTCCAGCCCTGCACGCATTCCGAGCCTTTGATAACCGGCCGCGCTTCGCCTTCGGCTCCGCAGTAGGTGATGCGCTCATGTTCACTCAGACCGCCGCGTTTCGGATCGACTTGTTCGCGGTATACGCCTTCATGCACGATTACCGTGTCCCCCGGAGAGGCCATCTGCGCGGCCTTGGAAATCGTGGCGAACGGATGCTCCGCGTCGCCGCACGCAGCATCGTTGCCGGTTGGTTTGACATGGTATTCAAACTTCATTGCTGCATCTCCTTATTCAATATCGGATGTGGGAATACAAAGTCTTTCTCCCTTGGCGACATGCACGAACACACATCTTCATGTTTCGTAAATGCTTTAGCATTTCAGTCAAAGCATTGCTTGATTATATGACTTGACTTTCAAGAAAGTCAAGTCATATAACTAAATACTTAAATTTTTTGTTACGAAAGTTCTATATGCAAATATTTACGAAACTTTCGAATAGATTTAAGTATTCCAAAAGCAGGAAATTACAGGCTTCCGCCCAAACACGATTAACTGCAAAAACTATTTACGCTGTCCCCGGCAATAGCGTTATCATCGATGCTTCATTGGCTGACAAACTGACACTGTACTGGGGAGAGCTCTCTCACTGCGCCACTCCTGGATCAGCGACATCAACAGCTGCACATAGCCATAAGACGCATGGGCGTTGGACTCCCTCTGACTCCGCCATAATGAAGGACCTCCGAGTGAATCGGAGGTCCTTTTTGTTTTCAACGCTTTCGTTCGTCAAAAGGCCATCGTCAGCAAACCGTCAACGTGCCAATCGTTCCGCGGCGGAGGCGATCGCCGCATCACTGGCCGTAGCCGAGAATCGCAAGTATTCCGGCGCTCCGTAGAACTCGCCGGGGCTGGCGACGATGCCGATTTCGGCAAGCTGGCGCAGATCCTCCCAGCAGTCGCCGGACTTGGCTTTCACCCACACGTACAACGCGCCTTGCGGCATGTCGGTGCAGTATCCGTATGCGCGCAGAGCACTCACCAGCATGCCCAGACGCTCCTGGTAACGGGAATGCTGGGTCTTGACCGCGTCGAAGTCACGCAGCCCGGCGGCCATCGCAGCCTGCACCGGTCCGGGAATGATCTGCCCGATCTGTTTGCGGTATGCCGCCATCGGCCCGATCAGCGATCGATCGCCAGCGATAAGCGCCGTACGATACCCGGCCATGTTGCTTTGCTTGCTCAGCGAATACAGCACCAATACGCCTTCGGCGGACCCGCCACACACATCGGCGCGCAAGGCGCACGGCGTGGAGGCAAGTGTATCCGCATCCGCTTCCGCAACGTCGTCTTCCCATTGCATCAACGCATAGCATTCATCGGACAGCACCACGGCACCAATCGCGCGCGCGGCACGCACAATACCGGCCATCCGTTCCGCGGACAGCACCTCACCGGTCGGATTGCACGGCGAATTGACCCAAACGGCCTTGACGCCCGGCACATCCTTCCAAGAATCCGCATCCGCCACGTCGTCGACCTTCAGCGTTTGCGCGCCGGCCAACTGCGTGCCGATCTCGTACGTCGGATACGACACCTTCGGCTGCACGACGACATCGCCCTCGCCGAAATGCAGCAGCGACGCCATCAACGCGACGCCTTCCTTGGAACCGACCGTCGGCACCGCATCGGCGCCGATCGCACGCAAATCGACATTGCGGGCGGCCGCGAACCACTCGTGAATGGCGTCACGCAAATCGGCGGTACCTGCCGTAACGGGATATCCGTACGCGTTCGGGTCGTTCGACGAGATGGCGAGCGCCTTGCGCACCGAATCGGGCACGGGGTCGACGGGAGATCCGACGGACAGGTCGATCATGCCGCCGAACGCGGCCTTCGCCGTGCGCTTGTAGGATGCGATGCGCGACCAATCGTACGGTGACGAGAACTCATGAAAGCCCATCCGTAAGTCTCCTTTTCCAACGGGAATCTCAAACCATGCTCCAGCATACGGCAATCGGCCCGACGGCATGGTCGTCCGTCCATACGAAAAACCGGTTCGCCTTCGGCGCATGGAAACGTCGAAGTCGAACCGGTCCAGAAAACGAATCGGCCGTCCAAATCCGCTCGACGAGCAAAATGGACGGCACGACGGTTCAACAAGCCATGGTCACTGGTTCTGCGGAGGAAGCGCGGCGACCTGCTCCGGGTCCTTGCCGATCGGGCCAGCGGCGGAAGCGCCGCCCAGATCGCCGACTTCGGCGAAGAAGCTGACGGCGGCGTCCTTGTACCAAGCCCACTCCTCCGGCAGGTCATCCTCGTAGAAGATGGCTTCGGTCGGGCACACCGGCTCGCATGCGCCGCAATCGACGCATTCGTTCGGATTGATGTACAGGGAACGGGAGCCTTCGTAGATGCAATCGACCGGGCACTCGTCCACACAGGCCTTGTCTTTGACGTCCACACACGGCTGGGCAACAACGTACGGCATGCTTACCTCCTCAACAACAACGTGTACTGTTCCAGATTACTCTTGCGCGGCAACTTCGAGTTCGCCGGCACCGAGACGGGCATGACGGTAGCCATAGCCGAAGTAGATGGCGAAGCCGACGATGAGCCAGACCACGAAACGGATCCAAGTGAGCACGCTCAGGTTGACCATCAGCCACAGGTTGGCGAGCGCAATCAGAATCGGCACCCACGGGTTGCCAGGAATCTTGAAGGAACGTTCCAGGTCGGGGCGCTTCTTGCGCATGATCGGAATGGAAATCGCCACCAGCGTGAACGCCGACAGCGTGCCGATGTTCACCATGTCGGACAGGATGCCGACGTTGCAGCAGGCCGCGATCAGCGCCATGACCACGCCGACGATGATTTGCAGACGCACCGGAGTGCCATGCTTGCCGGTATGGCTCAGGCCACGCGGCAGCAGTCCGTCTCGGCTCATGGCGAACACCACGCGTGTCAGGCCGAGCAGCAGCACCATGACCACGGTGGCCATGCCGATGACGATGCCGAGGCTGATGATCTTCGCGGCCCAGTCGGCGCCGACCATCTTGAACGCGACGGCCAGTGACGGATCGGACTGTTTGGCAAGGTCCTTATAGGAAACCATGCCCGTGGTGACGATGGCCACGAGGGTGTACAGCACGATGATCAGGCCGAGGCCCACGCCGATGCCCAGCGGCACGTTCTTCTTGGGGTTGATGGTCTCTTCGGAAGCGGTGGCCACGACGTCGAAGCCGAGGAAAGCGAAGAACACGAGTGCCGCGCCGGAGATGATGCCGGTCACGCCATAAATGCTGGGGGCCATGCCGGTGGCCCACTGCCACAGCGGCTGTTCCATGACCGCGGAGACGCCGGAGCCGTCGGTGGATGCTGCGGGTTCGCTCGGCGGAATGAACGGGGTGAAGTTTTCGGCCTTGATGTAGAAGAAGCCGACGACCACGATGAACACGACGATGGCGATCTTCAAAATGGTGAGCGCGCCGTCCACGCGGGCGCCGATCTTGGTACCCATCACCAGCAGCGCGGTGAAGAAGGCGACGATGATGACCGGAGCCAGGTCGAAGTTGAACGAGCCGATGGCGATGTTGGTGTTGATGTTCCAGCCGATCAGCTCGAAGAACTGGTTGAGGTACACGCCCCAGTATTTGGAGACGACCGAACCGGCCATGAGCATTTCGAGGATCAGATCCCAGCCAATCACCCATGCCACGATCTCGCCGACGGTGGTGTAGGTGAAGGTGTAGGCGGAACCCGCCACTGGAATCATGGAGGCGAATTCGGCGTAGCACATCACGGCGGCGCCGCACACGACGCCTGCGATTAGGAAGCTCAGCACCACCGCCGGACCGGCATGGAAGGCAGCCGCCTGCGCGCCGATGGAGAAGATGCCTGCGCCCACGGCAACGGCCACACCCATGATGGCAAGATCCCACCAGGTCAGATCGCGTTTGAGCGCATGGCCGGACTCACCTGTTTCAGCCAGCGTCTGTTCGACGGATTTCTTGCGAAATACGTTCATGTCTCGTCCTTCTCTTCTTTCCGCCCGCGCGGTTTCACGCTCCACCTTCTAGAGCACAAGGCGCAAGTATAAGTCGTTTTCGTCACATTGACGGCGTGCGTGACGCTATTTAAGATTCATGCCGATGACGACCGGCTCGGGCACCAGTCGGATGCCGAACGCGGCCTCGACGCCGTCCTGCACGGTTTTGGCGAGGCGGGCGATATCTTCGGCTGATGCTCCCCCACGATTGGTCAACGCCAACGTATGCAGCGTGGACAGGCCAGCCGGAGCGTTTTCGTTGATTTTGAACCCCTTATGGAAGCCGGCATGGTCGATGAGCCAGGCCGCGGAAGTCTTGACGCCCTGCCCGCCGCCCGGCAATGCCGCGTCGAAGCGCGGCGCGTCTTCGGGAAGCGTCTCGGCCTGCTGTGGCGTGAGAATCGGGTTCATGAAGAAGCTGCCGCAGCTATGGCGGTTGAAGTCCGGACCGTCATCGCCGTTCTGCTTGGATTGCGATTCAAGAGCGACATCGACCAGATTCGTCTTCTTGGTGCCCTGCATGGCCGGCGACGCATAGCGATGCGCGTCTTCCAGCATGCCTTTAGCCGCACGCACCTTCAGCACCGCGTTGCGGATGTCCGCGGTGTTCATGCGATCGCCCACGGCGACATCCAACGCCTTGGCGAGCTGACCGTAACCGACCACGCCCGTATCGCTGTGCCGCAACGCGAACGTGACGGACAGCACCACGTATCGCGGCGTCGGGAAAAATTCCGCGGCCGGAGTCGCCGGAGCGCTGTACATGCTGGCTTTCAGCGCGCTCATGCGGTAGCCGAAGGCGAGCTGATCGTTGCGCAACGCCTTTACCGCACGTTCCTTGCGGTCCCAAACCTCGACGCTGTCGACGCTGGTGGCGACCTCCTGACCGTACGCGCCGATGTTCTGCACGACCGACGCGCCAACGGTGCCGGGGATGCCGGACAAGCCTTCGACGCCTTCCAGTCCAAGTCGGACGCAGTAATCGACGAAATCATCCCAGTTGCAGCCGGCTTCGGCGTTCACGTGGACGACACGCCCATCATCCTCGACCGGAGCCGCCTCATCCAACACGCCGATGGAGCGTCTCGCATCGCGGACCACCACGCCTTCGAACGGCGTGTCGGATACGAGCATGTTGGATCCGCCGCCGATCACGCACAATGGCAGTCCTTGGGAATCGGCTTCCTCAACGGCCTCGATGACGCCGACGCGCGTGGTCGGCTCCAGGAAAGTGGCGATAGGACCGCCCACGCCGATGGTGGTGAGATCTGCAAAACTAGTCATAACGCTCCAGAGTAACAAAAAACCCGACCAAATTGGTCGGGTTTCGAAAGCTTGATTCCGCTCAGCGGGTCTCGCGATGCACGGTCTGCTTGCCGCAGCGGGAGCAGAACTTCTTGAGCTCAAGACGATCCGGCGTGTTACGGCGGTTCTTCGTCGTGATGTAGTTACGCTCCTTGCACTCGGTGCATGCCAGCGTGATGCCCGGACGAATGTCGGCGCTCTTGCTTGCCATTTAGTTCACCTCTTGTGGTTCGTTGCTATACCGACATTCCGTCGGCCTTTGTAGCGAGAAAGAGACTCGAACTCTTGACCTTACGATTATGAGTCGTACGCTCTAGCCAGCTGAGCTATCCCGCCATGAGAGCCTCGAGTGAGAATCGGACTCACGACCTCTTCCTTACCAAGGAAGTGCTCTACCACTGAGCTATCGAGGCGTGGCGGATAGTGGATTCGAACCACTGAAGCACGAGGCGACTGATTTACAGTCAGTTCCCTTTGACCGCTTGGGAAATCCGCCGTGCTGCCTGTTTGGTTGAACCCCAACCGGCAACCCGTTTAGTATGCCACAGACCGGCCGACTTATGCAAATACGGCGTGTCGCGACAGCCAAAAACGGCCCAAATCGTTGAAATTCCAACGTTTTACGCAAATCGGCGCCGAACAACGCAGAAACCCCGCCTCCCGAGCCTTGCGAACCGCAATATACGGGAAACGGGGTTTCGACAGCTACGCGCTAGTCTCAGCCGAGGATGGCCAGGATGTCACGAGCGGAGACGATAAGGTAATCCTCGCCCTGGTAGTGCACCTCGGTGCCGCCGTACTTGGAGTACAGCACCTTGTCGCCGACCTTGACGTCGACCGGGATACGCTCGCCGGCGTCGTTACGACGGCCCGGGCCGACAGCCAGGACTTCACCCTGCTGCGGCTTCTCCTTGGCATTGTCCGGAATGAACAGACCGGAAGCGGTCTGGGTCTCGGCTTCCGCCTGCTTGACGATGATCTTGTCTTCCAACGGTGTGAGTGAGATCGACACTGTGGACCTCCTCTTTCTAAAGAGAAATCGATACTTACCGCGCCGGGACCCGCTAGCAAGAGGCTGACGATCACTTACGGCGTCGTCCTTTCGCGCTGTGACTTATCCTAGCGCGATTATTAGCACTCTGCCAACTCGAGTGCTAACGCTCTGAGAGAAATTATCAAAAAAGCCTGAAACCATGCGGTTCCAGACTTTGTAAAAAACGGTTCAAGCGTTTCGTCAGGCGCTACGACGGGCCAGAATGGCCTCCAGGCCGGTGCCTAGGGAGTCCGAAGTCACATCCGGAGCCTCCACATCGGCACGTACTTCGGCATCGTGGAATCCCGGAACGTCGACCTCTCTGAGGTGCACGCCCTCATCCACGCGGGCGGCGGCCTCATCGGCATCCATGCTGCCCATTGCGTCGCTTGGCGGAATCAACGGCTCAGCCTCGTCGGAAGGCGTTTCGACGGGCACGGCCTTGGCCACTTGTTTGGTGGATTTGATCTCCATGCTTTCCGGAGCATCCACCTCAACGTCGGCACCGTCGCGAGGCGCACCCAACGAGAAGGAAATCAAGTCCTGCGTGGACTTGACGGCAACGGTTTTGGCTTCTTCGGCCATATTGTCTCGCTCATCGTGGATGGACAGTCCCACTTCCTTGACGTCAGCGGGCGCGGCATCCGCACGTTCGGTTGTCTGGTCGACGGCCTTCTCGGCAGTCTGCGTCTCTTCCTTGGAAGACATCTCTTCCTTGCGCCGTTTCACCGCGGCGTCCCGATCGGCCTTGCCGCGGGCGATCGCCTGGCGAATCTCCCCCTCGGGAACGACATCGGTCTTCAACTGCTCGTCGGCGACCTTGCGGGCCTCGGCCAGCTCCTGCGCGCGCAGTCTGGCACGTTCCGCCTGCTCCGCCTGCGCACGTTTGCGTTCGGCGGCGGCACGCTTCTTCACCTTGGCATGGTATCTGGCGACCTTCCGCTCCCACGCCACGGCCTGCTTGGACGCACGCACACCCAACGCGAGCACCGCGGCCAGCAACGCGGCCGGAATGAGCGCGAACAGCGGACTGAAGTGCAGTGCGAACGCACAGACCAGCACAACGACCGTGATTGTCAGCAATGAGACGGCGATGGCGCGCCTCCTGCGGACCGCGGCGTGACGAAGGGCGCGAATTTCCGCGATCCGTTCTTCGGATGTTGCGCCTTTGTGCGCCTCTGTGGACTGCATCAGTACCCCTTTCGCTGCCGCGACGGTCTCATCGGAAAATCGCGTTCCGCTGTCGGCATCCACCAGATGCAACGACGGTGAAAAGCGGTCCTCGCGATGTTCGATCACCCTCTTCATGCCTTTAATCGTCCGTCTGGGCAACCAAATGAGCATCAGGATGACAACGATCGCAAGCACGACCACCGTGCTTAACGATTCATAACCCATATGTCATAAGAATAGGTGACATTCCGACATTCGAGGCGAGTCCTCCCCGGCGTGTCGAATCAGGAGGGTGAATTCCCTGTCATCAGACGCGCGGTGAAACCGTTTGGCGCGTCCTCGGCCATCAATACGTAGCTTTCATGATCGCGCCATTGGCCGTTGACGTACATATACGCGCGCCGCACCCCCTCCAACGTTGCTCCGACCTTGCGTGCGACGGCACGGGACCGCTTGTTTTCCGGCAAAATGTCGATTTCCATGCGATGCAGTCGAGGTCCGGTCGGGTCGAACATGGCCCAATCCGCCAACAGCGCCACCGCCATCGGCGCGTAGCCACGCCCGGCGCAACGCTCGTCCACCCAATAGCCGACGACGCCGGAACGCATCGCGCCGTAGCAGATCGCGCCCAACGAGATCTGCCCGACGATACGGCCATGCTGTTCGATGGCGAACACGGCACCGGTACCGGCCCGTTCGTTGCGCCGCAGTTGTTTCATCCATTCCTTGTAGGTGATGGGGGCGCCGTGCAGCGGATCGCCGGATTCCCACGGCTTGAGCCAGGCATCGTTGCGCCAGCGAACCTCGTTCCACTCGTCATAGTCGGCACCCGTCAACGGGCGCAGACTCACCGGGACGCGCATGCTATGCGATTGGATGAATTCCGGCATTTCAAAGGAATTATTCCCCGGACGACGCATCATGTCGCTCAAGGATTGCAAAATCGTCACCCTTCCATTGTGCCCCACCCATACCCCATGTTCCGTTTTCCACGCAATCGAACCGTGGTACAACGAACGATATGGACATGTATGAGCAACAACGCGAGCTGAAACGGCATTGGCGCGCGGCTGCGATCGAACGACGAAAGCGGACGTCCGCCGACCAGCGGCGCGAAGCGGGACGACTGCTTGCCGAACACGCATTGGAAGCGTCGTTGATTCGACCGCGATCAACCGTCGCGGCCTTCGCCTCGATGGGCAGTGAAATATCGATGATGCCGTTGCTCGAAGCGATGTTCGACACGGATTGCCGTGTTTTGGTGCCGCGTCTGGGTGCTGGCATGGAAGTCGGCTGGAGTGAGCTGAACGGTCTTGACGATCTGCGCGACCAGCGCAATGCTGATGGTTCCATCAACACACATCGCCCGCAGGAGCCGGAAAACGCAGCGGAAGGACCGGAAGTTCTCACTTCGGCCGAGCTGATCATTGTGCCAGCGTTCGCTGTGGACGAACATGGTTTCCGATTGGGGCGCGGCGGCGGTTGGTACGACCGCGCTTTGGAGCATCGTAGCAGCACCGCGCGCGTGGTCGCCGTTTGCTGGCCTTGGGAGCCGACCGACGAGACCGTGCCGCATGAGCCGCATGATATTCCCGTCGACGGCGTGCTCACGCCGGATGGTTATGCCGATGTCCGAGGATAGGACGGTTGCGGGGCCGTCTCAGGGAACGTACTAGGATATGTCCCGTTAAGAAATTTGGGATTGTGCGTAAAGCGAGGATATCGTGCCTACTTACCATTACCGTTGCAAGAACTGCAACTACGACTTCACCGAGCAGCAGTCGTTCACCGACGATCCGATCACCGTATGCCCGGAATGCGGCGAGGAGCAGGTCCGCAAGGTTTATTCCGCGGTGCCGATCGAGTTCAAGGGGTCCGGCTTCTACCGCACCGACAAATCCAAGTGACCCACAGGCGCGGAATCCAACGCGACACGCCGAAGATTGTGGATAACTCCCATTCTCCGACCACAACCCCGGATTCCGCTTGCCGTGGTCATAACAATCAGGTCATCATGCATGCATGATGACCTTTTTTCATTCCTTGATGGACCGCCGGCCACATTCGAGTTTGCGCACATCGACGGCTTCGGAAGGACGGACCGCGCGCACGACGCGTCTGCAACGAGACCGGCATGGTTCGACTGCCGCATCGTTGGAAGCCAGACGAAGCAACGCACGCCTGCATCGGTTCCTCGCCGCATTGTGCGCTGGCCTGACGGTATTCGCCACGCTGCAATGCGTACGCGCAGCCATCGCCACGCAGCCTATTGTGGTCGCGGTGCGGAATGTCGCCAAAGGCACGGCCATCACACGCGAAGCCGTGGAGTTACGTGAGGCGCCGAGCGATGGCTCGCTGAGCAACGCCTTCCATACGCTTGACGACGCCGTCGGCCTGATCGCACAGGTGGGCATCGGCGCGCACGATGTGCTTATGTCGGGCATGGCCCGTGCGTCCCCCGTTGTGCCGCAGGGCCATACGAGTATCGAAGTGCGTTTGGCAAGTGTGGCCGGCGGTTTGATTCCCGGAGACAAGGTGACACTTTCCAGCGCCACCATGACAGATGCTGAGATGCAGTCCGGCACACCGAATGTCGCGGATATGCCGAACGGTACGGAAACGCCGTCCGGCATGGCTAATGATATGCCGGACGGTGGTGTGGATGCGCAGTTACGCACGATCTGCACCGAAGCGCTGCTGACCGGCAAACCGGCTAAGGATGCGCAAGGCAATACCATCGCGGTGTTCGCCATGCCGCCCAATGAGGCGGCCGTCGTGTTGCGGGTTCAGGAATACAGTGCGGTCATCGCCACCATCAATTAATGGCTGATAATCCTAATCGATAGCTGGCCCCGGCTGGACGTATCAGCGGCCACGTTCGGAGAAGACCGCCCAATGTGGCGGAAGCTCGTTTAGGATGCGCTTGTCGTCATCCGCCTCGCGTTGGCGCTTGGTGAGCACGTCCGAAGGTTCGAGTTTGACGCCATCGGCATCGAACAGTTCCGTACCTTGGCGGACCACGCGCTTATGCTTGCGTGCGGTCCGCCGCGTGGCGGAATAACTGGGTGTGGAGTGCGTCTCGGACTGGGTCTGCGAATCGTCATGCTCCATGACGTTTTCGATATGCTCGGCGCTCACCGTTCCTCCCGGTACAGGCTTCCCAGTCGTGCCACGATGCGGTCGACTTCCTTATCGGGGTTCACGAACGCGCCGACGCTCCATACCGTCATCACCGACCAGCCAAGCGATTCGATGTCCTGCAGCAGCACGCGATGACGTTTCCTGGTGGATTGCAATCCCATGAACTGCGCGTCATCGGTGAGCACGGCCAAAGCGAACGGCTCGCCTTTCAGACCAACCACCAACGGCAGTTTGAGTCCGTCATCGAAACCGTAATCGACGGCCACGTCCAAGCCACGTTCGCGGATCCTCTCGGCGAGATCGTTGAAGAGCACGTTCTCTCCGGACTCCTTGATCGCCGGGCGGACCATGCTGTCATCAAGCTGTTCGGCCCAACGCAGCACGGTTTTGAGCGCCTTCGGACCATCCTGATGCAGTCGCTCGTCGTCCATATCGTCGGACGCGAAGGACGAGACGATGTCGAGATGACGGTCCGGTACCGCCAAAGCGTCCAGCAGCATGCCTCGGCCGCCGTCGGATTCCAGCGCGCCGAACTGCTGCAGCAGCCTGCCGTGCGAGGTCTTGGCGTAGCACATCGCAAGAATCGCGTCGGTGGCGTGGGCGCCGGCCACATCGACGATGTCCACGATGCGCACGTGGCGCAGGAACATGCCCATGGCCTTGTCTTTGTTGGCAAGCGACTTGAGCTCGGCACCCAGACGGATGCGGAACGTGTGCGTGAGCGCCACCACGGTAAGCACATACGATGCGGGAACGATGGTGAAACCGGCCGCGCGCTTGCGGATGATGCTCACCACTTCGTCGATCTCCTGCTGGCTTGATTCGACCAGGCCGGAATTGATGACCGGCACACCGTTGGCGTCCGGCACGAAATGGTACGCGACTTCGCCTTGGTATCCTTCACGCGCCACATCGCACGGCACGGAGCCGTATCCTTCCGATTCAAGGAAGGCGTTGAGCTTCGGCGCACGGCGAACCGGCCTGTCGGTTATCTTCACGCTTGGCAGCAGTGCGATCAGTCGCTGCAGGCCATCGGATGTGACGGTCTTGCGGTGCGCGATCACCACGACCTGCTTCGCGCGGGCGATGATGCTGAGCAGCTCGATGGACGGAATATGCGCGGCCGTATCGATGATGACGGTATCGGCAAGCGGCGCCGGGTCGGTGATGGCAGCGAGCGTGGCTGGCGTTGCCACCAGAATCGGCTTTGCCGCGGCCAAAATCTGCGGATGCTCCCTGCGCAGCCTGTTCAACGGCACGTTTCGGGAACCGGCAAGCGTGGTATGCAGCAGATTGGCTTCCTGCGTGCGGGAGAAAAGCATGTCGCACAGACGGCGTACGGACTCTTGGGCGACCATCGGTCCGATGGAACGCACGTGTTCGACATCCACCTGGGTGAATCGGTCGGCGGCGCTTTGCATGGCGGAGCCATCCTGGTTGGAAATGATGGCGGAGGACTTCACGATGTCTTCGAAAGCCGTGGTCCACCACGCCAGCTGCAGTTCTCCGGCCACGGCGTCGTTCGGCACGCCGCGGTTGCTCAGGTCCGCCACAAGCTCATCCAGACCGGCCGAATGGAACTCACGTTCCAGACGGGCGCGTTCCGGCAGCGTATCCAACGCCTGCTTGTCGTCATACAGGGCCTTCAGACGCTCTTCCACCTGGTTGAGGTCGACGGTGTCCAGATTGCCGCCCTGCGGTGTGGTGGCGAGCGCCACGTTCAACGCGGTCATATCGTTCGTCAGCTGGTCCTGCGTGTTGATGATGTCGTCGAGTTTGGCGGGCAGCACCGGCCATCCGCCGTGAGGAACGAACATGTGCCACTGTTCGGCCTGCTTGGCCACCACGAGCAGCGCCTCATGCAGGTTCTCCACCTGCGCGCCGACGCGCAGCATCGACTTGGCCTCCTTGATATGGCGGCGACGTTCCCAGAATCCCATGGAGCTGCCTTCGGCCTTGCGCTGGGCCTTGGGCTTGGTGGCCTCGATCATGGAATCGATGTCGCGTTCGAAGATTTCCGGCTGGAAGACGTCGAGCACGCGGCGCAGGTTCTTGAGCACCATGACCTGGCGTCCCCACTCCTGCGCGGTGGTGGGAATCGGGAAGCCGCAGGTCTGCACGGTGCTGGACACCTGTTTGCGGGTGGCGGGCAGCACCTTGCGCAGCAGCTCGACCACACGCTGGTATGCGCTGACCGCTTCCTCTTCGGAATACAGGGAGGCTTTGTACCAGGCGGTGTCCTGCGCGCCGATGGTGTATTCGCCGAGTTCTCCCGCGCGATACAGCTTCTGAGCCCATTCCTCCATCTTGTCCGCGATGGAATGGGCGGACTGCTTGGCCAGACGCACATGCGTGGTCGGATGCGTGGGCAGGACGGCGATTTGTGCGAGATTCTGGATGGTCTGGTATGCGGACACACCCCATTCCTGGCTGACGCCGTGCAGGTCGCCCAGATAGCGGGCCAGGCGGGAGCGTACGCCCACCAGTTCGTCGGAGATCTGGTCGAAACGCGAAGTCGCGACGCCGGATTGGAAACCGACTGCGGCTATCAGCTGACGGTCGATTGCCGCATTGGCGCCGTCATCGGCGATGTCCAGCAATTGGCCGCTCATCTCGTTGGCCGCGATCGTCTGCATGAAACGGCGCTTTTGGTCGGTGACGCACGGCACGTACAACACGCTGTGTCCGCCCATCACGCAACGGGAGGCGATTGCCGCGGCCTGTTCGGCCGTGTTGCCGCTGATCGCGCTGTCCACGAAAATCGAATGCCCGGATGCGGCCAGCTGCGCCGCGTATCGGACGGTGTTGTCAACGTCGCCAATCTCGTATTCGCCATGGGGATCGGCGTCGAACGGACTGTATTCGGGAATCTGCGCGTCTTTCAGCGCGTCCGCGGCTTCCTTGTTCCCGGCGAGCGCGTCCAGGACGGTGTTGCCTGTCGGGCCTTGGGACAGCTGGTTGATGATCTGGCGACTTTCCACCAGCATCTGCGAGGACGGGTCCATGAAGCAGCCGAGGATGATGTGACGTTCGATTTCGAAATCGGGGAAAACGCTGGACGCGCGCGCTGTGATGGCCGCGAACACCGCGGACGTTTCGGGGGTGCCGCTTTCGTAATTCGAACCATCGAAGAGCTTGGTCTCGTCCAATGTCACGTTGTTTTCACGCATCACGGCGGCGAAGGCCGCGTTCAGACGCACTCGTCCGGTGAACGCGATGACGGTGCCGTTCTCGATGTTGCGGCCTTCCTTGCGCACTTCGACCGGATACATGAGCACCGGCATCTGGTTGCCTTTCCAAATGGCCACGCCGACCACCAAGGAGAGTTCGCCGACGCCGCTGACACGGCTTTTCGCGTCACGGTCGTCGAGCACGCGTTCCACACGCCTGCCCGCGGCGCGCAGCATGCCGTTGTCTCGGAACAACGAGTCCAAGGTGACGTGTCCTTTGGCGAACAGCTGCGCGATGCCCGATGGGTGCGCATGCGTCAGGTCAAGCTGGGCGCTCAGTTGCGTCACATCCTCAAGCGGGGATGGTGCCAGACCAAGGCGATACTCCTCACGCCATCCGCGGATACGGTCCAACGCGGTGGCCGTCTCTTCGTTTTCGCTCATATACCGACTCACTTCCCTACTGCCTTGCGGTATTCCTCATATCCCGGATTGTGTGCCAAAGCCGCATCGATGTCTTGGTTGCCCAATGCGCCCAACCACGCGTACAGGTCATCGTATAGGGATGGGTTCATGGCGAGGAACGGCAACAGTTCCGGATGACGCGCCATCTGGAACTGCACTGTGAAATCATCCGTGCGTTTGGCGTCATCGGAGGTCAGGCCGTCGACCTCGATGGTCTGCTCCTGCTTGGCGAGGCCGCCTTTGGACACACGGTCGAATACCGATCCCGGTTCGAAGATCGGCTTGAATGCGGCGGTTTCGTCCGGCGCGGGCTGCGATTGGCTGTTTTGCGGGCGGAACCGCTCGTCGTCGTCTTCCGCGGTCACCGTTCCCGGCTGTTCCGTCTGCGGCTGCGTAGCGTGCATCGGCTTCGACTGCTGTTCGGCGGGCTGCTGTTCGGCAGTTTCCGATGTGGGCTGTTCCGCCATCTGCGATTGTTCGGCGGACTGCGTCTGTTCCTGGGCGGACGCGTCAGCCGCATTGTCAGCCTTGTCAACGTTGCCTGTGTTATCGCCAGTGTCGTTCCTGTCGGGCAGAGCGACGGCGATTGGCGTGTTGGGGCGCGCGCTGAACAGCTTGTCCACCGGAATCAGGTTGTTCTTGTTACCGTCATGGGATGCTTCCAAGGGCCGAGCGGCTGTCTCGGTTGAGACGGCAGCCACCTCGGCATCGGTCGCAGCCGCATCAGCGGAATCGGCCGCATCGGCCTCGATCTCAGCTTCAGCCTCGGCCTGCGCTGCGGCGTCGGCGAACAGGTCGCGGGGCTTGTCCGCGGCCACGACGGTTTCCTGAACCAAGGAGACCGAGGGGAATGCATCTTCGAGTTCCGGCTTGTCGGCATGCTCCGGCGTGAAGGTCTGACGTTCCGCCTGGTGCAGAGCATCGGCACGGTCGGTGACATTGCGCGCGTGGAAGAACGTCGTCGGCTCGCCGGCACGCAGATTGAGGATGTCGTCCACGGACATGTCGGCTGCATCCGGTTCCTGCGGAGCCTCGTCGGAGACCGCGTATTCGAACAGGTTCGAAACCGGCTGGCTTGTATCATCCGAGACACCGGAGGTGGCGTCGTCATCCTCGTCATCGTGTTCGAATGCGGATTCGAGCGTAAGACGCACGTCGCCGAACTGCAGGGTCATCGAGTCGATGGGCAGCTTGATGTCCTCGCCTGCGGGCAAGCGCATCAGTTGGCCGTTGTTCGTCACCACGAACGAGCCGTTGGTGGAATGCAGATCTCGTACGGAGCAATTGCCCTGCTTGTCGACGGAGAGGACCGCATGCCTTTTCGACATGGACTTGCCCGGATCCATGATGTCGAGACGAGCGAACCCGTCATCCGACAGCGGGCGCAACGGCTTGCGCCCGATTTCCACGCTTTCGCCGTCATGAAGCGTTTTCACGTTGTTTCCGTCAACTTTGACGGTCCACTGCCGCGTCATTCGTCGATCCTCGCTCACCGTTGTCGGCCTTCCTTTCGCACTACACTATCTGCCATTGTGTCATGATTCATCGCGAAAGTAAGGATTCCGAACCGATAAATTGACAACTTTCGCCTAATTCCCCCATTTTAGAACATGCCTGAGTCATGCTCCATATGCGGAAAACCCCGCTGCCTTACGGCAAACGGGGTTTCCATTACAGCTTGGTGATTGCGGCTTGAAGCCGCGCGAATCACTTGAGCTCGACGGTGGCGCCGGCTTCTTCGAGCTGGGACTTGGCCTTCTCGGCGTCTTCCTTCTTGGCCTTCTCCAGGACAGCCTTCGGAGCGCCGTCGACGAGAGCCTTGGCCTCAGCCAGGCCCAGGTTGGTGATAGCGCGGACGGCCTTGATGACCTGGATCTTCTTGTCGCCAACGGCGGAGAGGATGACGTCGAACTCGTCCTTCTCTTCCTCAGCAGCAGCGCCAGCAGCCGGAGCGGCGGCAACAGCGGCGACCGGGGCAGCAGCCTCGACGTCGAACTTCTCTTCGAAGGCCTTGACGAACTCGGAGAGCTCAACCAGGGTCATCTCACCGAAAGCTTCGAGCAGCTCATCGTTGGTGTACTTAGCCATAATGGCTTCCTTTCATTCTTGGCGACGGACTGAATTGAAGAGGTGGCCGTCACCTAAAACAATTGTTTTTCTTTTTTGTGGTTGCTTCATTCATGCGGCGAGCCGCAGCGAAATCAGGCAGCCTTTTCCTGCTTCTCGCGCAGCGCATCGATCGTACGCACGGCCTTGGTCGGCAGAGCGTTGAACAGGTACGCGGCCTTGGACATCGTAGCCTTGATGTCGCCGGCGAACTCGGCGAGCAGCTGCGGGCGAGACTTGAGGTCTGCCAGCTTCTTGGCGCCTTCAGCATCGTAGACGGTGCCATCAGCGAAGCCGCCCTTGATGATCAGTGCCTTGTTGGTCTTGGCGAAGTCACGCAGGGTCTTCGCAGCTTCGATGAAGTCACCCTTCACGAAGGTCACAGCGGTCGGGCCGGCGAGAAGTTCATCAAGACCTTCGATGCCAGCTTCCTTGGCTGCAATGCGAACGAGCGTGTTCTTTGCCACAGTGTAGGAAGTATCGCGGCCTAGCTTTTCGCGCAGTTCAGAGATCTGCGGAACGGTAAGCCCGCGGTACTCGGTCAGGTAGATAGCGTCGGCGTTACGGAACTTGTCCGTAAGCTGAGCGACCACCGCTTCCTTTTCGGGCCTCTTCATGGCGTTCCTTCCTTAGTCAACCGTTGACTGTGAGATTCGGAACACCTCGCAGGGCAATAAAAAAAGCCCTGCACGCAGGCAGAGCAACATTCGACCGCTAAGCGGAAAGCCCTTGGTGGGCGTATGTTCTTCAACCTGCGCTGGCTTGGCGAACCAAACTTCGTGAGCGCTTGCACGCTCCAACCAACGGTCTGTGGTTTACAAATGGGTAATTTACTGACCCGTTTGGACTAATCCAGACCGGCGTGTCGCGCCGCCGCAAAAGCAACCCCTTACCAATCGCACGAAATTTCCATGACTTACATAGGTGCTACGTTTGCTTTGTTCAGGGACGCATGTCCCAGGCGAGTCGCGATTCTCGCCGGCGCACGCCACCATATGGCACGCGCCTACCAACCCAAGAAAGATGAGAAAAGAGAAAATGGAGAAATTCTTCCATCTCAAGGAGAACGGCACCACCGTCTCCACGGAGATCATGGCCGGCCTGACCACGTTCTTCGCCATGTCCTACATCATCATCGTCAACCCGCAGATCCTGTCTTCGACCGGTATGCCGTGGGGCGGCGTGTTCCTCGCCACCATCATCGCGGCCATCATCGGCACGCTCGTGATGGGCCTGTTCGCCAATGTTCCGTACGCGCAGGCCGCCGGCATGGGCCTCAACGCGTTCTTCACCTACACCGTGTGCTTCGGCCTCGGCTTCAAGTGGCAGGAAACCCTGTGCATGGTGTTCCTGTGCGGTTTGATCAACATCATCATCACCGTCACCAAGATTCGTAAGATGATCATCCAAGCCATTCCGGAAGTGCTGCAGAACGCCATCGGCGGCGGCATCGGCCTGTTCGTGGCCTACGTCGGCTTCCTCAACGTCGGTTTCTTCACCTTCACCACCAAGTCCGCGGCCAAGAGCGGCGACACCGTGCAGGCCACCCCGGGCCTTGCCGTCATGAACAATCCGACCATCTGGCTGTTCATCATCGGCCTGGTGCTGGCCATCGTGCTCACCGTGCTCAAGGTACGCGGCGGCATGCTGATCGCCATCGCCGTCACCGCGGTCGTCGGCATTCCGATGGGCCAGACCACCATGGCCAACTCCGTGTCCATCGCCGACACCTTCGCCCAGCTGCCGCAGACCTTCGGCGTGATCTTCACCAAGGATGGCTTCCCGGCGCTGTTCTCCGACGTGTCGAAGCTGCCGATCATCCTGCTGACCATCTTCGCGTTCTCCATGTCCGACACCTTCGACACCATCGGCACCTTCATCGGCACCGGCCGTCGTACCGGCATCTTCTCCGCCGAGGACGAGAAGGCTCTTGAGAACGGTTCCGGCTTCTCCTCCAAGATGGACAAGGCCCTGTTCGCCGACTCCATCGCCACCTCCATCGGCGCCATCTGCGGCACCTCGAACACCACCACCTACGTGGAGTCCTCCGCGGGTATCGCCGCCGGCGGCCGCACCGGCCTGACCTCCGTAGTCGTGGCGATCTGCTTCGCGCTATCCGCCTTCCTCTCCCCGGTCATCTCCGCCGTGCCGTCCGCCGCGACCGCAGGCGTGCTGGTCGTGGTCGGCTGCATGATGGCTTCCTCCTTGAAGGAAATCGAGTGGGGCGACATCTCCGAAGCCATTCCGGCGTTCTTCGCGTCCGTGTTCATGGCGTTCAGCTACTCCATCTCCTACGGCATCGCCGGCGGCTTCATCACCTACTGCATCGTCAAGACCTGCAAGAAGCAGGCCAAGGACGTGCATCCGGTGATCTGGGTCGTGGCCGTGCTGTTCATTCTGGACTTCATCATCACCGCGGTGCTGTAACAGTCCTTTTCATACGGAAATGGGCGGTTCCTTCAGTGGAATCGCCCTTTTTTTATCGACTTTCGCGTCTTTTTTATCGGTCCGCATCAGATGGCTTGGGAGAACGCGTCGACGAGCGCGGCCATCCAGTCCGTCAGGGAATCGTACTGCTCCGGCATCTGCTCGGTCAGCTCCACGATCGGAATATTGGACGATTTGGCGGCGGTGACGATCTTGCCGGTCAGCTCGGTCTCCTCCTGAATGTTGACCACCAGCAGGCCGACCTTGCCGGCTTCCAGCATGTCGGTGAACTGTTTGATGTCGGTCGGCGTTGGCTCGCTTTCGTTGGCCGTGGCACGCGTGTAGCCGGTCGGCGTCGCGTCTTTGAGGCCCAGGTCCCCGGCCAGATATTCGGCGACCGATTCCGTGGCGGCATAGGCTTCGCCATCCGCCTTGCGTTTGGTCTCCGTGATTTTTCGGGCGACCTCGTCTTCCTTGGAACGCCATTGCTGGTTCAGCTTGTCGAAATCGGCCTTGCCGTCGGGCCTTGTGCCCTCGTATGCCCTGGTGATGGCCTGTGCGACCGCTTTGCGCACCGCCGCCGAGAACCAGACGTGCGGGTTGCCGCCATCCTTGACGCCACCGATCTCCGCCGCGTTGATGACTTGCGATTTGGCGGATTGCGCGGCTTTGACGGCCCATGAGTCGTACCCGGCGCCGTTGACGATGACGATTCGTGCCTTCTGCAGTTTGGCGATGTCGGACGTGGTCGGCTCATAGTCGTGCGCGTCCACGTTGGTGGAGTTGATGATGCTGGTCACCTGCACGCCGCTTCCGCCGAGCTGCTCGGCGAGGGTGCCCCATTGGTTGATGGAGGAGACGACGGAAATCGCGCCATGCGCGGAACCGGCACCGTCCTGCGACGTTCCGCAGGCAGACGCGGAAGTAAGAAGGCCGACGGAAGCGAGTACGGCAATCGCAATTCTTGCATAACGGTTCACGATGGTTCCTCCATTTTCATACGCTTCATGCTTCGGTGAATCCATCATAACCGTAACTGAGAATGATTCTCAACAGCGCGTGTCGCTTCCACAAGAAAAACAACAAACCGACGCCGAGAGCAATCTCAACGTCGGTTTGCGGGGAAAAGGAGCTGCCGATCAGCCAAAACGTACAATTACAGAGTTTCGCACAGCGAAGCGCTATTAACTGGCCAGCTGAAGCTGACTCGCACCAACCCACCGGGTTGGCACTACGTTTTGGCGAATCGGCCTTATCGATCAGCCAAAACGTCCGGAGACGTAGCGTTCGGCTTCTTCGTTCTGCGGGTTGTTGAACATCGTGGTGGTGTCGGTGAAGTACTCGAGGTGACCCGGCTGGCCAACGGCCTTCAGGTTGAAGAAGGCGGTGTAGTCGGCGATACGAGCGGCCTGCTGCATGTTGTGCGTCACGATCACGATGGTGTACTCGTTCTTCAGCTCGTTGATCAGATCCTCCACGGCCAGGGTGGAGATCGGGTCGAGGGCGGAGCACGGTTCGTCCATGAGCAGCACCTGCGGGTGCACGGCCACGGCGCGTGCGATGCACAGCCTCTGCTGCTGGCCGCCGGACAGGCCGATGCCCGGATTGTCCAGACGATCCTTGACCTCGTTCCACAGGTTGGCGCCACGCAGGGCCCACTCGACCAGATCATCCGCGTCGGACTTGGAGATCTTGCGGTTGTTGAGCTTCACACCGGCCAGCACGTTCTCGCGGATGGACATGGTCGGGAACGGGTTCGGACGCTGGAACACCATGCCGACGTCACGACGGACGGCGACCGGATCCACATCCTTGTCGTACAGGTTCTTGCCTTCCAGCAGCACCTCGCCTTCGCAGTGGGCGCCCGGAATGATCTCGTGCATGCGATCGAGGGTGCGCAGCACGGTGGACTTGCCACAGCCGGAAGGGCCGATGAACGCGGTGACCTTGTTGGCTTCGATGTTGATGTTCACGTCTTCCACGGCCAGGAAGTCGCCGTAGAAGATGTTCAGATGGTTGACATCAATACGTTGTCCCATTTGTTTTCCTTATTGTTCTTATGTTTTCGACTATTCGACCGCGCTCAGCGTTCCGACTTGACGGCGAAGACCTTCGCCACGAGACGGCCGATGAGGTTGAGGATCAGCACGATGAGAATCAGCACAAGGGCTGCGGCCCAGGCGCGTTCCATCGGGATGGTGGTGACGCAGGCCGCGGAAGCGTTGGCCGGGCAGTTCGCGTTGAGCTTGGAATACTCCTGGTAGACGTACACCGGAAGCGTGGTCATCTGGCCGGAGAAGAGGTTGACGTTCGTGGAGGCGATGTAGCCTGCGGTCATCAGCAACGGAGCGGTTTCACCGATCACGCGGGCGACGGCGAGAATCGCACCCGAAACGATGCCCGGCAGGGCGGTGCGCAGCACGATCTTCGTGATCGTGCGCTGCTTCGTGACGCCCAGGGCGTACGAGGCCTCGCGCAAATCGTGCGGCACGATCTTGAGCATTTCCTCGGACGACTTGACCACGGTCGGCAGCATCAGCAGGGAAAGTGCGACGGAGCCTTCGAAACCGTTGATGGTGCCGGGGCCGATCAGAATCGTGAACATCGAGAAGGCGAACAGGCCTGCGACGATGGACGGGATGCCGCTCATCACGTCGACCAGCAGGGTGATGACCTGTGCCAGCTTGCCACGGTTGGAATATTCCACCAGGTACACGGCGCACATCAGGCCGATCGGGATGGAGATGAGCATGGCGCCGAAGGTGATTTCCAGCGTGCCGATGATGGCGTGCAGGATGCCGCCGTAGCCGCCGGACGGGGTCGGGTTGCCGCCGACCACGCCGGTCATGTTGTAGCTCAGGAAGTTGAGGTTCAGCCTCTTGACGCCGTTGATGATGGTGGTGAGCAGCACCGAGAACAGCGGGATCAACGCCACGATGAACGCGCACGAGATGAGCGCCTTCATGGCGAAGTCCTTGCGCTTGCGCGCTGAGGTGAAGGAACGGGTCGGCTTGAACTTGTCGAAGTCGATGACGGGAGCGCCGTCCATCGGCGAAGCGTCGTTATTTGCGGCGGTCATCACACACTCGCTTTCTCGGTGAGCTTACGAGCGATGAAGTTCACCACGAAGGTAATCAGGAACAGAACCAGGCCGGTGCCGATCAGCACGGAAACACCCAGATCGTTGGCTTCCGGATACTGCGCGGCGATGTTCGCGGCGATGGTCTGGTTCTGCGAGGCCTGCAGCAGCTTGACGGAGTAGTTGAGGCCCGGGGACAGGATCATGAGCACGGCCATCGTCTCGCCGAGCGCACGACCGAGGCCGAGCATGGAGGCGGACACGACGCCGGACTTGCCGAACGGCAGGACCGCGAGCTTGACCATTTCCCACTTCGTGGCGCCGAGGGCCAGAGCCGCCTCTTCCTGAAGGCGAGGGGTCTGCAGGAAGATGTCGCGGGACATGGAGGTGATGATCGGCAGGATCATGACGGCCAGCACCACGGACACGGTGGCCACGGTACGGGAGGGATTGGCGGCGGGACCGGCGAAAATCGGAATCCAGCCAAGGTATTTGGCCACCCAATTCCAGAACGGGTAGATGGCGGGCACCAGCACCAGACCGCCCCACAGACCGTAGATAACGGACGGGATGGCGGCGAGCAGATCAACCACATAGCTCAGGGCGGTGGCGAGCTTCTTCGGCGCGTAATGCGAGATGAACAGTGCGATGCCGACCGACACGAAGAAGGAAATCAGCAGTGCCAGGGCGGAAATCAGCACGGTACCGAACAGCAGCGGTCCGACGTAGCCCCAGAAGCTGGAAGCCTTGCCGCCGGTGAAGTTGCTGATGGTCGCGCTGTTGGCCTTCTGGTCACCGCCGATCAACGGCCACGCGCGGAACAGCAGGAACAGCGCGACCGCGGCGAGCACGACGAGGATCAGGATGCCGCAGGCGTAGGCCACGCCCTTGAACACCTTATCCGCGTTCTTGCCGCTCACCGGCTGCTGTGCCGTTTTGCTTTGCGAACTCACGGGTTCTCCTTTTGGTTTGCTTGCGATTGCTTTCGATTTTTCTGGTTTTGCGTATCGTCCGTAGGTATCGTTTCAGGCCGCAGCCGTTTTTTACGCGGCTGCGGCCTGAAACCTACGGTCAGTCACCGATCACCGAAAGCGATCGCCCCACTGTGATGGGCTCACTTGGTTTTGATGGCGTCGATGGACTTGACGACCTTCTGACGCAGGGTGTTGGACATCGGAGCGGAGCCGGCTGCGGAAGCGGCGGTCTGCTGGCCTTCGTCGCTGGTCACGTAGGTGAGCCAGGACTTGACGAACTTGGCGGTGTTGGCGTCCTTGTATGCCGGGCAGGCGACGTCGTAGGAGACCAGCACGATCGGGTAGGCGCCCTTCTCGGTGGTGTTGTGGTCGAGCTTGACGACCACGCGGTTGTCACCCTTGGCGGAATCGTCGAGCGGGGAGGCGTCCACGACCTTGGCGGCGGCTTCAGCGGAGAACGGGACGTAATCGTCGCCGACCTTCACGGCCACGGTGCCCAGATCGCCGGCCTGGGAGGCATCGGCGTAACCGATGGTGCCGTCAGCCTGCTGCACGGTGGAGATCACGCCGGAAGTGCCCTTGGCGCCCTGGCCGACCTCGTTCGGCCAGTTCTCGCCGAGGTCGTAGCTCCATGCGTCGCCAGCGGCGTCCTTGACGTAGCTCAGGAAGTTCTTGGTGGTGCCGGACTTGTCGGAACGGTGCACCACGGTGATGTCGAGGTCAGGCAGATCGACCTTCGGGTTCTGCTTCTTGATGGCGTCATCGTTCCACTTGGTGATCTTGCCGTCGAAGATCTTGGCGATGGTCTCGGCGTCCATGTTCAGGGTCTTGCCCTTGCCGGACACGCCCTGCAGGTTGAAGACGACGGCGATCGGGGAAATGTAGACCGGGATGTCGAAGGCGGTGCCGGAAGCGCACACGCTCTTGGACTGCTCGACCTCGTTATCGGCGAGAGCAGCGTCGGAGCCGGCCCATGCGGTTGCACCGGTCAGGAAGGTGGACACGCCAGCGCCGGAACCGGACGGATTGTAAGCGACCTTGGCGTCCGGGTTGGTGCCCTGGAAGCCGGCGATCCAAGCTTCGACGGCGGCCTGCTGGGAAGAAGCGCCAGCGCCGGAGAAGTTGCCGGAAACGGTTTCGGTCTTGGTATCGGACTTGGCCGAAGAATCGGTGGAAGCGGTGGTGTTGTCACCGCAAGCCGCGACGGAAGCCAGCATCACAATGCCGGACACAGCGGCGATGGAGCGTACGAGAATGGAGTTACGCATTATTCTTTTCCCTCTGTCAACGTTCAGATGGCGTGTGTTTCTGATTTTTCGATTTTCTGTTGTCGCCATCGTTCTTCATGACAATCTCCAGCCTATTGGGCGTTTCACTCGCCCCAAACCAAAAACGGTGAACGGAAGATGAACAGTCTACGACACCTTCGCCGTTCGACGTTCCTTCCGTTCACCGTTCTTTGCAAGCACGATGCGAATGCGCGCTATACCAAGCCTTTCATTATCATTCGCTTGGCGTATCGATCTTGTATCCGAGGCCGCGCACGGTGGTCAGATACTTGGGATGGCCCGGGTCCTCCTCGATTTTGGCGCGCACGCGCTTGACATGCACGTCCAGCGTCTTGGTGTCGCCGACATAGTCGGAGCCCCAGATGCGGTCGATCAGCTGGTGGCGGGTCATCACGCGGCCCTTGTTCTGCATGAGGTATTCCAGCAGTTCGAATTCCTTCAGCGGGAAGAACACGTTCTCGCCGCGGACCGTCACCTCATGCTGGCCGATTCTCATGGAAATGTCACCGCATACGAGCGGAATATCGTCGTCGGCGGCTTCTCCGGATTCGGCGACCATCTGGTTGCGGCGCAGCACCGCGCGGATGCGTGCCAGCAGCTCACGGAAGGAATACGGTTTGGTGATGTAGTCGTCCGCGCCGATTTCAAGGCCGACGACCTTGTCGATTTCCGCGCTTTTCGCGGTCAGCATGATGATCGGCACACGGCTTTGCTCGCGGATCCGACGGCACAGCGCGGTGCCGTCAAGACCGGGCAGCATCAGATCGAGCAGCACCAGATCGATACCACCCTTGGTGAACAGTTCCAATCCTTCTTCACCGGTGGCCGCGGCGGACACGTCGTACCCTTCACGGGTGAGCTGGTAGACCAGCGGCTCACGGTACGACTCTTCGTCCTCGACGATCAGAATTCGCGTCATCAGTGGTTCTCCTCATTCTCTGTTGTGGTGGAGTGGCCGGACTGTTTCTTTTCACGGGTGTTATCATTCGCCGAATCCGCCGGATGGTCGGGTTCCGCAGCGCCCGAAGCCTGCGGCATCGTGATGGTGAAGGTGGATCCCTCCCCCTCGCGCGACCATACGGAGATGGTGCCGCCGCAATCCTCGACGCAATGCTTGGTGATGGCCAATCCCAGGCCGGTGCCGCCGGTTTCCCGGGAGCGCGCCGGATCGACGCGGTAGAATCGCTCGAAAATTCTGCTGAGCGACGCCGCGGGGATGCCGATGCCCTGGTCCACGACGCGAATCGCCACCTTACCGGATTCGATGCCGATGCCGACGGCCACCGTGGTATGTTCCGGCGAATAGTTGATGGCGTTCTCCACCAGGTTCTTCACCGCAGTTTTGATGGTCTCATGGTCAGCGACCACGAACACGTCCAGGTTCTGTTCGGCTTCCTTGGCCAGTTCCTCGGCGTTCGCATGCACCAGCACCTGCCGGCCGTTCACGGACAGGACCAGGCTGATGTGCTTCGATTCGGCCTTGACCTGGTTTTCGGCGAGCGCCTCGCGTGCCACGGACAGCACGGACAGCCGTTCCGCGTTGAGCATCGCTGCCGCGCTTTGCGCTTTCTGCAGGTCGATCAGACGGTGGACCAGTTCCGTCAATCGTTCGGATTCCTTGGAGATTCGGCCGGAGAAGTATTTCACCGCGTCCGGATCGTCGGCCGCGTCGCCGATCGTTTCGGCGAGCAGAGAAATCGCGCCTGCCGGGGTTTTCAGTTCGTGCGAGACGTTGGTGACGAAATCGCGCCGCATGATTTCGAAACGGCGTTGCTCGCTCATGTCGGAAATGAAAATCGCAAATAGGTTGTCGGCGATCTGTCCGACGCGCACGTGCAGGTAGAGCGTGTCTTCGGGCAGCGGCTTGCCGGCTTCGACGCCTTTGCCGTTCGTGTTCACCACGCCCGTTCGCGTGCGGCCGTGCAGGGGGATGGTCAGTTCGCGTTCGCGCACCACGCTGTCTGTGGAGACCAGTTTCACGATGTCGCGGATTTCCGCGAGCGCCATCGCCTGGTCGTGGATGATGCCGAAGCGCCGCGCGGCCGGGGATGCGTATTGGACCGTGGCCAGCGAGTCTACGACCACCAAAGCTTCGGGCATGACGGCCACCAGCTGGCGTTCCGTGGACTGCACGGGAACGCGGGGGCCGAACAGGGACGCGTTCTTCGCAGCTCCGAACAGGCTCGGATCATTGGGGTCGACGCCGTCCTGCACATCCTGGAAGCCTCGTCTGCGGCCAAGCAGGAACGCCACGACGAACACGACCACGGCCACGACCACCAATGCCGCAACCACCGACGGCGTTGCCAGCATCTGCTCCAACGTCATGCGTTCACCTTCCGATAATCCTCAGTTCTTCCTTAAGACTAGCGGCTTCGGAGAGGCTTTCGCGTATGCGATTCTCTCACGCCACCGGAAGTTTTCCTGCCGTTCATCTTCCGAAACGCAGCATATCGGAATATGAGACGTCCCGTTTGCCGATATGACGATGCATGATGACGGGTCATGCGGCAAACGGGATGTGGAAACGGGATGTGGAAACGGCTTTTCGCAACGTTAGGCGTTTCGCAACGCCACATGAACGCTACATGCGTTTGGCGATGTTCACCGTCAGTTTCGCGGCGGTGTCCGCGTATTCGGAAATGTCGAACGTTTTGAAATCCTCGTAGTCGGTGTCCGCGTTGTCGCTCAGCGCGCGAATCACCAATGCGGGAACGTCGTTGCGGGCGGCGACATGCGCGACGGCGGCGCCTTCCATTTCCACCGCGTCCGCGCCGGTCTCACGGATCACCTGCTCGACCTTCTGCGGATCATCGACGAAATAGTTGCCGGTGGCGATGATGCCGACGATATGGTGAATGTTCAAGTCGTTCAGCGCCTGGTCGGCCAGTTCGAGCAGACGGTCGTCGCTATGGTATTCCTCGATGGGCCGGTCGGCGGTGCCGGGCTTGAACTGGCCCACCAATCGCATGTCGGTGTCGAGATAGCGCAGGGTGCCGCCGAGCACCACGTCGTTGATGTGCAGATTCGTGTTGAGATTGCCCGCGATGCCGGAGAAGATCACGGCGTCCGGCTGGTCAGCGTCGATCAGATGCTGCGTGGTGGCGGCGATGTTGACGGTGCCCATGCCGCCGACGGTCGCGGCGACGTTGACGGCGGTGCCCTTGTTGGTTTCGAGGGTGCCGCGCGTCACCTTGACGCCGGCTTCCTCGGTGACGGTGACGTTGCTCAGTGCCGTTGCGATATTGGCGACTTCCTCATCCATGGCGCCGATGATGGCGATTGCGGTCATTGCACCCTCCCTGTCTTACGTGCTGTCTTGAGTGTTGTTTTACGCGATTGCGATTCGCGTTTCCCGAATTTTCTGCAATCGCGCGGATAGTGAATCGAATCGGTCACTTCCAGCGGCGCGCGGCCACCGCATGGGCAAGCTCGCGTAGCAGCTGTTCCGTGGTGTTCCAGCTCAGACATTTGTCGGTGATGGACTTGCCGTAGACGAGCTGGTCGAGCGGCGCGGCCTTCTGGTTGCCGCCTTCGATGAAGCTTTCCATCATGATGCCGGTGATGCCCTGCTCGCCTTTGGCGATACGGCCCGCGATGTCACGCACCACCTGCGCCTGACGATGCTCGTCCTTGCCGGAGTTGCCATGCGAGCAGTCGACGATCAGCCCATGTGCCGCAGCGGAATCGGCCGGCATTTCGGCGCGGATGGTGTCCATGGCCTTGGCCACCGAAGCGGCATCGTAATTCGGGCCGTGCGAGGAACCACGCAACACCACATGACAGTCGGGATTGCCGAGCGTTTTGACCACGGCGGCGCGGCCGAGATGGTCGATGCCGAAGAACGTGTGCTGTTGTGCGGAAGCGAAGCAGGAATCGGCCGGAGCCTTGATGGAACCGTCCGTGGCGTTCTTGAAGCCGATCGGCATGGACAGGCCGGACGCCAACTGCCGGTGCACCTGGCTTTCCGTATTGCGCGCGCCGATCGCACCCCAGCTAATCGCGTCGGAAATATACTGCGGACTGGTCGGCTCCAAAAACTCCGTGGCCGCCGCCAAACCCTCGTCAAGCACGCCAAGCAGCGTGCGGCGGGCCAACAGCAAGCCCTTCCTGATATTGCAGCTGCCGTCGATATCCGGATCGTTGATCAGACCCTTCCAACCGACCGTGGTGCGCGGCTTCTCGAAATACACGCGCATGACGATCAGCAGCTCGCCATCCAACTCGCCTTTCAACGCGGACAGGCGACGCGCGTAATCGAGCGCGGCCTTCGGATCGTGAACGGAACACGGACCGACAACCACCAGCAGGCGATCGTCCTGACCGTACAGGCAGGCACGAATCTCATCACGCGAATAGGCGACGATCTCCTGCGCCTGCTCGCTCAACGGCAGGTCGCCCAACACCTGCGCCGGCGTGGGCAACACTTCGAATTCCAGCACGCGGCGGTTCACGATGCGGCTGATGCCCACCTGGTCCTCCCAGCGCGGCACGTCGGTCTCCACCAGCGGATTCTTGCCCTCATCCATGGCCTGCCTAATGGCACGTAAATCCTCAGGCGTATTCAGCTGCTGCTGCATGATCTCGCTCTCCTTGTCGCTTCCTTTCCCAAGGATAGCAACGATGGCGCAGAAACATCAGCCAAGCTTGCGACGCGCGTCGACCGCGTCGGCAAGCGTGTGCAGCAGCTGCTCGGTACGATCCCACGGCACGCATGCGTCGGTGATCGACTTGCCGTATTCCAGCTGGTCGAGCGGCGCGGGCTTCTGATTGCCCGCCTTGAGGAAGCTTTCCATCATGATGCCGAGAATGCCCTGTTCGCCGGCCGCGACGCGTGCGGCGATTTCTTCGACCACTTCGGCCTCGCGCACCTCGTTCTTGCCGCAGTTGCCGTGCGCGGCATCGATGATCAGACCATGCTCGCTTGGTCCGGAAGCCTTGGAAGCCTTGAGATCCGCCAACGCTTGGGCCACGGAAGCGGCATCGTAGTTCGGACCATGCGAGGAACCACGCAGCACCAGATGGCAGTCGGGATTGCCCTTGGTCTCCGCGGAAATCACACGACCATCCAGATTGATGGAGAGGAAATGATGCTCGAAAGCGGCCGCGAAACACGAATCGGCCGCCGGCTTGATGGAACCATCCGTAGCGTTCTTGAAACCGATCGGCATGGACATGCCGGACGCCAGCTCGCGGTGCACCTGGCTTTCCGTATTACGCGCGCCGATCGCGCCCCAGCTGATCAGATCGCAAATATACTGCGGGGTAATCGGATCAAGCCATTCCGTAGCGGCGGGCAAGCCGAGCCCCAGCACGTCGGTAAGCACCTTGCGAGCCATGAACATGCCCTTGCGAATATTGAACTGGCCGTCAAGATCAGGATCGTTGATCAGACCCTTCCAACCGATCGTGGTGCGCGGCTTCTCGAAATACACGCGCATGACGATGACCAGACGATCATCAAGCTCCTTCTTGACGGCGGCAAGCCTCTCCGCATACTCGTGCGCAGCCTTCGGATCATGAATCGAACACGGGCCGACGATGGCCAGCAGACGATCGTCACGGCCATGCAGCACGTCACGAATCTCCTGACGGGACTTCAACACCAGATCGCTCATCTCGTTCGTGAGCGGAAGTTCCTTCAGAAAATATCGGGGAGCGGGAATCGGGTCAAGCTGACGAATATTGACATCCACGGTCTCCGGAAACACGGCGCGCTCATCCAACAGCTGTGCATCCTTCGAACTATCCGGACCGCGAAGACCTGCCATCGCTTCTGTTCCTCCCCTGCATCGTTATGCTTGCGTAGCGCGATAGCGCCACCGTCGTTACCTTAACGGATGGGGACGGAATATGGGGATGGGCGACTGCATGGTGGAATGGGTGGGGGGTGACGTGGGACGAAGAAAGCGATATAGGAAAGACCCAACGCGGACGGAGAGTCCGGGTTGGGTCTTTTTTTGGGGGAAACGTGCGTCATGGGGCCTGCCGGGCTGAGGCGATGAGGCCTGCAGCCTCGAAAACGCCTGTCGGCGTTTTCCCTCGCGGCGGAAGCCCACCGGGCTTCCGCTATTCGCTCGGCGCGTATTGGCCAGCGCGCGCTCCGCGCGCTATTTGGCCAATGCGCCCATCGGATCCCACGCGGGGAGCATGGTGGCGGGTTCTTCTAGGGCCTTGAGGTATTCGGCGGGAAGGAGGGCCTTGGGGACGGCGACCTCGTAGACGTATTCGGTGAACCAGTCGTCGCTCATGGTGAAGTAGCCCTTGTCGGCGATCTTGTCTCCCCACGAGTTCTCCACACGCCAACGGCGGGTGGTGTGGCCATCCTCATCCACATCCACACCGACGAACGCCATCGCGTGATTCATCGCGGAATCGCCGAAACGGACACGCTGTTCCTTGTCCAGATCGAAATCGACGCCATACACGCGGCCATACTCGAACAGGTCGGTGGCCCACGCGCCATTCTCACGGTCCATCATCGGATGGCAGTCAGCGCCGAACCATACCGGAATGCCCTGTTCCTGAAGAATCTGACGCACGCAGTCCTTCATGAACTGGTTCGGCACGTTGAGGTACTCGGTCGGGTCTCCCCCGGCCACGTTGCCCAGATGCTCGATGCCGATCTTCTTGCCCTTGACGTGCTCCTGACGCGGATCGTCCACCAGGCAGACATAGCTTTCCAAATCGGCGGAACCCACATACTTCTTCCAGAACTCGACAGGCGTGATCTCGCCATCGCGGTGGAACTCGCCATCCTTGTCGGTCCACTCCCAATCGAAGCTCTTCGGCGGCTCGCCCAAGTGAATCGTCAGAATACGGTGACCGGCGGCGACCGCATCGGCGATGATCGCATCGATCGCGGACGGATCAGCGTACATATGCGCAACCGCGGTGTGCAGCATGCGGCGCAGCTGCACGTTCATCTCACCGGTGTTCTTGGAGGATTCGGTCTCCGGGAACAGATCCTTCGGCACCGCGCCATACTTCTTGTACACGTTCATGGCCATGGTCCACTGGCCGCCGTCGCCCATCACGTCGGACAGCAGATGCTGCATCAGACGCGAATCGGCAGGCTCGCCGGCCTCTACCAGAGCCGCCACGTCCTTCAGGAAGTAGTTGACGCGTTCGAGCTTGTCGTAGTACATGGCGTAGTTCTGGGAGAACTCGAACTCCTTGAGACCCATGTTCTGCTTGGCCACGAAACGGGCCACGTTCAGCGAGCTGAACAGCCAGCAACGGCCGGAACGGTCCTGATGGGTGACGGTGCCGTTGTCCACAACGGTGGAGAAACGACGCTGCATCAGACGGGCGCGATCGTAGTTGCGCGCCACCTTGTCGATGCCGGCCGCCGTGACGGCGTTCATGGCCATGCGATTGTGCTCGCTTGCTTCGAAATCGTCGACGAGCTTGTTCAGTTCATCACCGCTCAATGGCGTGATGTCGGTCATTATCCATTCCCTTTCTATGGTTTCAGTTGTTCTGCGAAGCGTCTGCGGATTCGGCGTCGCCTTCCGGCTCGGTCTCGGCTGCGGAATCGTTCTCGACGGCATCCTGCGTGTCGGCGTCTGCCGGTGCGGCGGTCTCATCGTCGTGCTGCGCGTCGTCATCAGATTGCGCGTCGGAAGGCTCGCCTTCATCGACGGCGTTGACCACGGACAGGTCGTTCATGCCGAAACCGGAGAACGCGTTGGAGAACATGGCACGCAGTTCGCTGACGCGCTGCGTGATCTGGGCCTCACGGCTCTGCAGGTCGGCGATGCGCTGCTGCACGCCGTCCAGTTCCTTCTTCGCGGCCTCGCGACGCTCGTTGATCTGCTCGTCGGCGTCTTCGGTGGCCTGCTTGAGGATGCTTGCCGCGTTCGCGTCCGCCTCGTCACGCTTGCTGGAAGCGTACGCCTCAGCCTCGTCACGGGTCTTCTGCGCGGAGGAAATCAACTCGCTGGCCTGCTTGTTGGCGGCCTCGCGACGTTCGTTCAGGTCGGTGAGCAGCTCATTGACCTTCTTCGTGGCCTCCTCCTGCTGGGCGGAGATGTCGGCGCGGATCTGCTCCACTTCGGCGTTGACCTGGCTGATGGTCTTGGTGCGGTGCACTTCCGCCTCGTCGGTGATCTCCTGGGCCTTCGCCTTGGCGGTGTCGGTGATTTCGGCGGCACGGCGCTGCGCGTCGGTCATCATCTTGGACACCTGCTCGCGCACGTCCGCCAGCTTCTTGTTGGCTTCGGCAAGCGCGGATTCGATCTGGTCGTTGGTCTCGCTCTTCAGGCGGGAGATCTCCTCATTGGCGTTCTTGCGCTGTTCGGCGATCTTGCTGGTCGCCTCGGTGCGCATGTCGGAAATCTCACGTTCCTGCGTGGCGCGTTCGGCGGCAAGACGCTTGCCGTGTTCCTCACGGGAGTTGGTCAGTTCCAGATCGACGGTCTGACGCTGCGCCACCACGGCCTTCTGGGCCTCGCTGCGCATCTGGTCGACCTCATGCTGGGCATTGGCCCTCATGGCTTCGGATTCGTCCTTGGCGTCACCGAGCACCTTGGCCGCCTTGGCGTTGGCGTCGTCCATGATGCGCCTGGCGTCGATTTTGGCGTTGTTCAGCAGTGTTTCAGCCTGCAGCTGCACCGTGGCGCGGGCCGCGGAAGCGTCCTTCTTGGCTCGTTCAAGCAGCTCGGCGCTGGTCTGTTCCGCGCTGGCGAGCATCTGCTGGGCGTTGGCGCCCAGTGACGCGAAGGACTTCGGAGCGGCCTTCTTGTTCTTTTCCTCCTGCAGCTGCGCCTGCAGCTCAAGGATGGTCTGGTCGTCGGCCTTGACCTGCTCACGCAGACGGTTCACCGTCTCCTGAGCCGAAGCGAACGCCTCGTCGACTCGATCCTTGTCGTACCCCCTCAACACGATTGGGAACTGCTCAACCATGCCCTTTTCCTTTCACGAATTCCCTACACTTTGCGCATCTGCCAGCGCACACTCGTCCAGTACTCTATCTCAGTCAGCAGGCGGCACGCAGGACGAAATGCATTATTCTCACAGAGAGCACAGAAATCGTTCGAAAAAAGTCCGTCGGGGGTATGGCGGTATGTCCGCGACCACGTGTCGAAACCGCATGACTCACATGCCGCAGAAAATCGTGCCGTAGAAAGCGGAGCCGTCCTCAGCTAAGCAGAATGTCGCTTGACGAGGGTTGCAGGAAGTATCGTACCGATTCACGCAGCACGTCATCGACCGCAGCGGTCTGCTGTTCGATCGACAGTCCACGTTCGTGCGGCCGACCGTTGACGATCGGCAGGCTGACGAACCCCGACAGAATGCGACGTTCCTGGCCCGCCGACCAGTTGAGCAGATGGTAGAACAGCGAATTGCATACGAACGTACCGGCGTCGGAACTCAACGCGGCGGGAATCTCGTGTTTGGCGAAATCGTGCAGTATCGACCGCAACGGCAGGCGCGTCCAGTACGCGGCCGGACCTTCCGGGTCGATCGGGCGGCGGGGCGGAATCACGTTGTCGGCATCCGGCTTGGCTGCATCCATGAGATTTGTGGCGCATCGTTCCAGCAGAATGCCACGGGAGGTGCGCTTGAGCCCTGTGGCGATGACGATGTCCGGCTTGGCCTGTTCGATGGCTTCCAGCAGTGTGGGCCAGGCTTTGGCGAAGCTCACCGGAAGCGTGACGTTGGTGACGGTGACGGCGATGTCCTGCAGCAGTTCTTCGGAGATCGCCTGCGATTGCGCCGGATCGGCCCATTGCTTGGCTACCGCCGCCGGCACGAGCACGGCCGGATTGACGTCGATGCCTTCGTAGGGCGTGAAACCGGAGATGACGATGTTGATCTGCTGCATGGTTTCCAGTGTACGTGGTGAATGTGTTGAACGTTAAGTCTGCCGACACGTCGACGGACTTAACGTTCGATGAAAATCAACGGCTGTGCATCTGGGAGAACGCTTCGGCGAACACGGCGTGCATGCGCGCCTTGGCTTCCTCCTTGGCGTGTTCGGGGTCGAGGCTACGGGCGATGCCTTCGGCGATCGGCATGTCGGATGGCGTGGTGATTTTGAGGTTCGTTTCGGAACCGTCCACGATGGCGACCGGCTCGTCGGGCAGGTAGTCCACCACCACGCGCGTGTCGTCGGTCGGGTGGAAGTCGGGGTCGGCGGCGGCCAGTTCGTAGGCTTTGACGATGGTGCCGAAACGGAACGCCTGCGGGGTCTGCGCGCGGAAGGTGTTCGGACGTTCCGGCACGGATTTGACCACCTTGCGGTCGCCCAGATCCTCTGTGAGCAGAATCGTGTCGGTGGAGGCGTAGGCCACGGTGGCGGCGTTGAACTGGTCCAAGCTGTCGATGCAGCCGTCGATGGACCGCTCCTCGACGAACGGACGCACGCCGTCATGGATGAGGATTTTCGCGCCGGAGGGAATGCCGGCCTGTTTGAGCAGGTCCAAGGCGGCGAGCGTGCTGTCCACGCGTTCGGCGCCGCCGGGAACGATGGCCCGCACTTTGGCGTAACCGGCTTCGTCGATAAGCTCGTTCACCGTCTCTTCGACACGTTCGTTGACCACCACGATGACGCTGATGCGGTCGTTGTTTTCGAATGCCTCGATGCTCCAGCAGACGATTGGCTTGCCGCCCACCGACACCAGCTGCTTGGGGTTGTTCTCGTCGAATCGGGTGCCGAATCCCGCTGCCAGCACCACGGCCACGACCGGCATCTTCTGTTCCTGCATCTGCTCTCCCTTACTCATATGCTCCACCGTAAAGCCGCGGCCGCATGCCACCCCGTTCCGCGGCGGGTTCTGCACGCAATCCGCAACAGTGGCCACGCGAATCACTCGAATCGCGTGGCTTGTATGGCTCGTATGGTGATTATTCGCGTACGATCAGCGCCAGCATGCGTCCTTCATGCTGTTTTTTGGCGAGCGACGCGCGGCGATGCGAGAACCACAACGGGTTTTCGAGCGTGCACAGGCTGCGGCGGATCTTGTTGAACCGTTCGGAAAGCTTCGGATCGCCTTCGCCATCGGCGGCGCAGATGCCGGCCAGTTCCTCGTCTTCGGACAGGTACTGCGTGGCCGCGTTGACGCGTGGACGGGATGAGACGATGTTGTCGGCCGGCACGCCCGCTTTGGCAAGCTCCTGCAGGGCGGCCGCGGCGATGTCGATGCCCGGCTGGCCAAATCGGCTCAACGTGAAGGTTCCCGGGAACTGCGCATCGAATTCGTCGGCGATGTCGCCGCCGACCTCGTAGCAGTCGCCGCAGATGCAGGGGCCGAGCGTGGCGACGATACGTTCCGGCTGGGCGCCCTTGGCCACCATCTTCTCGATGGTCGCGCCGATCACGCCTTTCTGCAGACCGCGACGGCCGCAGTGCGCTGCGCCGATCACGCCGGCTTTGGGATCGGCCATGAGCACCGGCAGGCAGTCGGCGGCGAACATGCCGAGCGCCACGTTCTTCCGGGACGTCACTTGGCCGTCGGCTTCGATGACGGTCGGCTCACCGTCATTCCCCGTCGCGTTGTTTTCGCCGTCCGTCTCGTCTTCCGGCTTCTTCGTGCCGGACACGTCGAATCCGAACGGCTGGTTGATGACGAATGATTCGTCCACGTCCACCGCGTCGCCGGAATGCACCTGGCTGATGAGGCTGATTTTCGCGCCGAGCACGTCGGCGAGCGCCTTGCGGTTGGCGAGCACGTGTTCCGGTTTGTCGCCGGATTTGCCGCCGAGGTTGAAGTGCGCGAAATCGCCTTCGCTGGTGCCGCCGAGTCGCGTGGTGTAGACGACTTTGATGCCGGGGGCCAGCATGATCGGAATGGTCACGGGAATCGGGTTGCCGTTTTTGTCAGTGGGGTCGATGGCGTTGGAATCGAGGATCGCGTCATCGTATTGTGTGCTGCTCATGTCTTGTTTTTCCTTGGTTTTGCGATTGGAAGGCCTGCTTGCGATTGCCGTCTTCTATTCGGCTTTCAGCGTCGGCTTTTTCGTGCGCGAACGGATGGCCGCGTTGACGGGCACTTCCTGCGGGCACGGCATGGAGAAGACGTGCGCCGGGTTGTTGATGGCTTCGACCCAGTGGCCGTCGGCGTCACGGAAACCGCCGGCAGGCACGGTGTAGGCGAAGGGGGCTGCGCCGGGCAGCACGAATTCGACTTCCTGGCCGGCTTCGATCTTGTTGCGGCTCATGATGGTCACACGTCCTCCATCTTCCGGACTCCATGACAGCACTTCGCCGACGACGAGCCATGCGCGGAAGTATGCGGAACGGTCGGTGCTTTGCCGCACTTTGTGTTCCGGATAATAGAAGCCGGTGGAGTAGTCGCGGTGCGCCACTTTGTCGGGCTCGTCGAGCAGCCAATCCGGCAGGGCGACATGCGGTGCCGGTCGTACACCGGCGTGATGCCAGCCTTCCGGCAGTATTTCGGCGGCGGTGTTCGACTTGCGTCGGGTGCTGCGTGCGTGGTAGCTCAGATTGTCCGGCTCGCCAATCGCGATATTGCCGGACGAAACGTTGCCAGCCGAAACGTTGCCGGACGGCACGCCCCCAACGGGAACGGCGTCGATGTCGGGCTTGCCTGCGAACGCGCCATCGGCATTGGACATGATCGCATCCTCGGTGTCCGGCTTGCCGTATTCCGGGTCACCGGGACGGATCACGCGGTCGCGGAACGGCTTCAGCACATTGCCGTCGGCATCTTCGAAGCCACGCTGGACCATGTATTCGTTGACGGCCGTCTTGTAGGCGTTCGTCATGGCGGCGATGTAGTAGGCGCTCTTGGAACGGCCTTCGATCTTGAGGCTCGTCGCGCCCGAATCAAGCAGATCGTCGATGTGGGCGAGCATGTTCATGTCCTGCGAATTGAACAGGTACGCGCCTTCCGCGGTCTGTTCGATCGGGAAGTACTGGCCGGGGCGTTTCTCCTCCACGATGGAATACTTCCAGCGGCACGGCTGCGCGCATTCGCCATGGTTGCCGTCGCGGCCGGTCAGATAGTTGGAGAACAGGCAGCGTCCGGAGAAGGCCATGCACATCGCGCCATGCACGAAGCATTCGATGTCGAGGTCGTCGGGAATGCGGGCGCGGATGTCGCGCACGGCCTGCAGGTCCATTTCGCGGGCCAGCACCACGCGGCGCGCGCCCAATTCGTAGAACGCGTTGGCGGCCTGGTAGTTGGTGACGCCGGCCTGCGTGCTCACATGCAGTTCGAGGTTCGGAGCCACCTGCTTGGCCATGAGCATCACGCCGATGTCGGAGACGATCAGCGCGTCCACGCCGGTGTCCTTCAGCTTGCCGAGGTATTCGCGCATGGCTTCCACCTCGTTGTTGCGCGGCAGCACGTTGAAGGTGACGTACACGCGGGCTCCACGCTCGTGGGCGTAGCGTGCGCCTTCCTCGAAATCCTCGAGGCTCAGGTTTTTCGGCGCGCTGCGCATGCCGAACGCCTTGCCGCCGCAGTAGACGGCGTCCGCACCGTAATCGACCGCGGTTTTCAGTCCCCTCAAATTGCCTGCGGGGGCCAACACTTCTGGCTTGTTTCTTCTTTGCACGGATGTTCCTCTTACTCGTAAAAGACCATCAGATATTGTCGTAGATTCGCGGGACAGGCAAAGCCCGTCCAGCCGTTACGCAAGCTCGGGCTACGCCAGCTCGCGTGCGACGGCGGCGAGTACGCCCACGGCGTCGGCGAACTCTTCCGGCGTGGTGTAGGAGTAGCTCAGGCGCAGGGAGTTGTCGGCGGCGAAATCGTAGATGTCGCCGGGGTTGAGCAGCACGCCACGTTCGGCGGCCAGCTGGAACAGGCGGTTCATGCGTATCGGCCGGTCGAAGGTCATCCAAATGTAGAAGCCGCCGGACGGCACGTTCCAGTGGGCGAGCCCGTCCATTTTCTCCTGCAGCGTAACGAGCGCGCGGTCGCGGCGGTGCCGCAGCTCCCGTTTCAGGCCGGCCACGTATTCGTCGTACATGCCGTTCGTGAGGAATCGCGCGAACGTCCACTGGCTCAGCACGCTCGCACCGTAGTCCATCTGCATTTTCACGTCGGCGAGCCGCTGCACGATCGGTTCGGCGGCGACCAGCCATCCGATGCGCAGTCCGGGAGCCAGCGACTTGGACGCGCTGCCGAGCGTGATGACCATGCCGGTCTCATCGAGGGCCTTCAGCGACGGCAGCGGGGCATCATCCTCGAAATACAGGTCGCGGTAGGCGCCGTCCTCGATGATCGGCAGTCGGCTGTCCACGGAAAGCTCGACCAGTTCATGCCGGCGTTTGTCGCTCATGGTGACGCCTGTCGGATTGTGATTGGTCGGAATCGTGTACAGGATCGCATTGCCTTTGCGGTTGCGCGCGTTGAGCGGCGCCGGACGGCCGGTGTCAAGCTCCCCTTCCGCCAGCAGGCCGCGCAATGCCTGCACGTTGAGGCCGTCGTCGTCCATCGGCACGCCTTCCAGATGCATGCCGGCCGACTGGAACACCTGCAGCGACTTGATGTAGCTCGGCGATTCCGCGTATACGGTGGTGCCGGCCGGCAGCAGGCTCACCGAAATCATCTGCAGCGCCTGCAACGCGCCGGATGTGACCAGCACCTGGCTTGCCGTGCAGTCGACGCCGGTGGCGCGCATGTGCGCCGCGATGGCCTCGCGCAGTTCGGGCAGGCCTTCGGGCGGCGGGTAGCCGAGCGTTTCGATCTCGTCCGCGGCCTCGCCGAGCACCTGCCGCCACATGGCTTTCGGAAAGAGCCGTGGGTCGAGCTCGCCGGTGCCGATGCGCGTCATGTTCGGCGTGAACTCGTACCGGTTGATGGCTTGGATGGTGTCGTTGTTGGCTTTGAAGAAGCCGGAATCCACGTAATCGGCCCAGTCGGGCGCGCCCGGCAGCATCAGCGACCACGTGTTGCTGACGATTCGCGTGCCCGCTCCATGCTGCCCTTCGACGATGCCGTAGTCGGACAGCTCGTTGATGGCCGCGATGACGGTGGACCGGTTCACGCCGAACCATTCGGCGAGCGCGCGTTGCGACGGCAGACGCGAGCCAATCGGCCAGTTGCCGCTGTGCACCTGTTCGCACATGTATCCGACGATTTGTTCGGTGACGGGTTCGCCGGTGGTACGGTCCGGTTTCCAATCGATGTTCAGCGGCGCGATGCGTGCCATGACGCTCCTTCACATTGGTGGTGTCGGTATGGTTCGGCGTTTTCCGCGGTCGGCGCATCTGCTTTCTGACAGTGGACCGTCCTGCGATTGGCTGAGCCAAACATCAGCTTTTGGCTGGTTGCCTATTGTAGCAACACCTATACAATATGACACTGGTTACGTTGTTTTTCGCAGAATAGAGGTTTTTCCTGCGATTACAGAATGAGCGATTTGGTTGGTTTTGGCTGGGTTGATTACAACCAACCAAATATGTTTGGATGGATAAGAGGCGAGTATGGGATTCTTTTTCCAAGGGCTGACGTTGGGATTGGCGTATGTCGCGCCGATCGGTATGCAGAATCTGTTCGTCATCGATTCGGCGCTGACCAAGCCGCGCCGCCGTGCGCTGCTGACCGCGCTGATCGTGCTGTTTTTCGACGCATCGCTGTCGCTGTCCTGCTTTTTCGGCATCGGCAGGCTGATGCAGGATTACGCATGGCTGAAGCTGGCCATTCTGGCGATCGGCGGCTTGGTGGTCATCCGTATCGGCGCGGGTCTGCTGTTTCCCGGCAAGGGTGGCGATGATGGCGCCGCGCAAACGCCGCAGTCGCAGACCTCGCAATCGCAGGGCCTTGCGCAACGCGTCACTTCGAAATTCGGCGGCGACAGCGAGCTGCTGCACACCATCGTCACCGCCGGTGTGGTGACGTGGTGCAATCCGCAGGCCATCATCGACGGCACGCTGATGCTCGGCGCGTTCAGCGCGACGCTTACCGTCGGTCAGTCCACGCCGTTCATCACCGGCGTGGAAACCGCGTCGGCACTGTGGTTCTTCGGCATCACCCTGCTGGTGTCACTGTTCAGCCACAAGTTCAGCCCGCGAATCGTCACCGCGATGAACCGCGTGTGTGGCGCGGTGGTGGTGCTGTACGGCGTCAAACTACTAGCTGATTTCGTGATGGCCGTGCTGTAATCCCCGATAGCCGTCCGGTTCCGCAAAAACGTATGCCCGTCCGTGTTTTGCTACCCGAGCTGAGTGGTTGGGTTAACAAAATGCGGACGGGCAGTGCTTTTTCAGCCGAGGAAGGCGAGCTCCTCGTCAGTGAGTTCGAGCTCGTCGGCTTTCAGGGAGTCGAGGATGGTTTCGGGACGGTGTGCGCCCGGAATCACGAACATGTGGTCGCCCTTGGCCAGCTCCCAAGCCAGCACCACGCGCTGGTAGCTCACGCCATGCTTGGCGGCCACTTCGCGGAACGGGTCGAACAGGTGCTCGTCGTACGGGTGGCGATAGCCGCCGAGCGGACTCCAGCACACGAAGGCGAGACCTCCCTTCGCGCAGTATTCCAACGTGTCCTGGGTTTCCAGATGGATCGGCGAATACTGGTTCTGCACGGCAACGAGCTTGTCGCCGAGAATCTCCTGTGCGATTTTGAGCTGTTCGATGCTCACGTTGGACACACCCGCCCACTGGGCCACGCCCTGGTCGAGCAGCGCCTTGATACCTTCGCAGGACTCGTTGTACGGCACTTCCGGATCGTGGCGATGCAGGTAGAGCAGGTCGATCGAGTCGACGCCGAGCGCCTGCGCGGACTGCTTGCCGTATTCGATGAGGTGTTCCGGCTTGCCGTCACGCGGCCAGATCGGCTTGTCGCCATCCCACGCGCGGCGCAGACCGACCTTGGTGGCCACGGTGACTTCCTCACGCGGCCCCTTCCATGTGTCCAGCGCTTCGCGGACCAGCTTTTCGCCGGTCTGTTCCTCTTCGCCCGGCGTGTAGTAGGCCCATGCCGTGTCGATGTGGCGGCAGCCGGCGTCAAGCGAGGCGTGCAGGGTTTCGATGCCGACGTCGTGGCCCCGGTTGTTTTCAATGGTTAGCGGCATCTCGCCGTGGCCGATGGCGGTGGTGTGGAACGGTCCGAGATTACGGAACAACGTCATGTCTTCTCCTTCGAAAGTGGTGTCTTCCGGCAGGCGCGAGCCGGTTGGAGCCGGGTCGGAACCAAGTCGGACGGCATCTCGTTCAGGTTCTGCCAATGGAAAAGCCTACCAATCGCCATGGGCGAAAGGTAGGCTTTTCAAGCCGGACCGGGCGTGGGCAAACACAATGCCGACAATCGCAATGTCATAGGGCGTCACGTTGTCCGACGGCGGGCGGCATGTCGTGGATCAGCGGCCACCGCCGCCTCCACCGCCGCCGCCTCCGCCACCGCCGCCGAAGCCGCCACCGGAGAAGGAGCCGCCGGAGCCAGAGGATGAGGAAGGCGCGGCCGCGGAAATCGTGGAACTCACCGAAGCGAATCCAGAGCTGATCTGCGAACCGATGTCACCGATGCCGCCCATGAATTGCGTACCGCCATACATACCACCCGGCATCATGCCATTCGTATTGATCGGACCGTTCCACGCCTGGGAACGATAGGTCCAATAGCCCAAGGAGTCATAACCGTAGGTGTCAAGCCATTGCGGGTCGTTGACTTCGGGGTAGGCGCGGGCGAATTCCCTCGCTACCTTCTCGGAGATGCCGAACGCCGCCGCGTAGACCATGTACCAGTTCCATAGCGTCAAATCAAGGGCTCCGCGATTGGAGAAATTGGAGAAATCCTCCATATAGCGTTTGAGTCCCAAGCATTCGCCGGCATACTGCTGGCCGCGTTCGGTGATGCCTTCCGATCGGCCCGCGGCCATGCAGAAGACGCCGATACAGATGAACGGCACGCCCAAGCACAGCGCCATCGCGATATTGCTCGCACCGTTGGCGAATATACCAATAGCGCCGATGACCATCAGACATAGGCTCGGCACCAACCACCGTCCGTTCACGCTCTTCACCGCGCCAAGCGCTCCGAATTCGAGGTCACAGGCGCTCTTGAACCGATTCAGGGACTGGTAGCCCTCCTCCCAGTCGGAGCAGGCCGTGTCCATCTGGTTGAAGTCGAACACCGGCGAGCCGACGCGCATGGAGATGCCGATCAGCAGTTCCAGACAGGCTTCCTCGGACTGGCTCAGACCGAGGGTGTTGCGATGGGAAAGCGCGGCCGGCATGATCACCAGAGTGCTGGTGGAAGCCGTGGCCTTGGCTCGATTGGGATCGGAAGCAATCATGCGGGCGAGGTCGGAGGCGTTGGCTTGGCTCAGATCGATGCCTTGGTACAGGCTGGATGGCCCCGGGTAGACGGCAAGCGCCTTCTTGACCACCAACGCCAGTATCGTCGCCGTCATGGCACGCGATGATCGGTCACCTACGGATTCGTCCACCACGTCGATCAGATACGCGCTGGCCGCAGGGCTGACCTGCGGCGGATCGCGCCAATATTCGATGCCGCCTTGGTAACGGGCCTCGCGGTTCGCCGACAGCACGCCACGAATCGCCAGCACGCAGCATAGCACTCCGATTATCAGACAAATCAACCAGCCTGCGACGGTGAGCTGCGCCTTCAACCGTTGTCGGTCACGCCACTGCCGTTCCTTGGCGGCCTCCGTGGATTTCAGTTCGTCGAGATAATCGCCGGACTGCGTACGTTCGACGCCGGCAGCGCCTGTTTTGTCGAAGGCCGCGACAAGGTCGACATATTGGTTGGTGCGCAGGTCGCTGATGGTGAAATGCAATGTGCCGTCCGCATCGCGCGATGTCTGGGAGGTGGCTTCGGTATGCAACCACGCCCACGAATTGTTGGAGGCGATGCCTTTGGGGAAACGCACGGTGCCGGTGACCTTGCCGGCCGGCACCTGGTTGTTTTCAGGGAACATCTCCCACATGAGATTCGTCACGTCGCTATGCCGCGTGCCCATGTCATGGAACGTCATGCTCACATCGAACTTGAGGCTGCTCTGTTTGACGGTGGCGGGGATGTTCCAGCCGATCTCGATGTTCTTCTGCTCGCCGGAACCATTCGGGTCGATGCCGTCGGTAGTGGGATCGAACGGCTGCGGCGAGTCGGAACCGGCCGTGGTGTCGGCGATGTACCAGTGGCCGGCATAGGTCGAGTCCCATGTGCCGTCGGATATGCCGGATGGCAATTGTGGATCGGTCTGCGTATATTCCTCGCCTGTGGATGCGTTGGTCACGGAGATGTCGGTGATGTTCGTCAGATCTTGGTTGCGCAGTTTGAACGTCAGATACAGCTGTTTCCACGGCTTGGTGTCACCGTTGCCGTCCTCGCGACGCTTCAGCTGGTAGTCCAGATGCTCTGTGAATCTAATGTCGCCGTTGCTCTGGAGCCGTGCATCGAAGTCGACGGAGCGGTAGCTCAGGTCCGCCTCGTCGCCGGATATGACGAATACCGCAAGGATGATGGCAACCACCGCCACCAGCGCACTGAACGCGGCGATTAGCCCGCGTCCGTACCGTTTACCGTTCATTGTTCACCCCTTCCTGCTCTCTACGACTGGCCAATGCGGCCATGGTGCGTTTGCCAGTACGTCTGTTTCATCGGCCTCCGAACGAACCGCCGCCGGAGCCGCCGGACGATCCTCCGAAACCGCCGCCGGAGAAGGAACCACCGGAACCGCCGAAGCTTCCGGAACCTCCGGATGAGGAGGATGGGGCCGCCGCGGAGATCGTGCTGCGCACATCGGCGAAACTGGAACTCAGCTGCGCACCGAGATCGCCGAAATTCGCGCTGAATGCGGCCGGATCAATCGTGGAGGCGCCAAGCGACGTGCCGACGGATGCGCCAAGCAGGCTGCTGGAACGCAAGGGCATGTACATGTACGAGGTGCCGGCATGCTCATCCAACCACTGCGGATCGGCCACTTCGGGATATGCTCTGGCTAGCTGGACCATCGCCTTCTTGGAAATGCCGAACGCGGTGGCATACACCATGTACCGGCCCCACAACGTCATGTCGAGCACGCCTCGGTCGGTGAAATCGCTGAAATCCGTAAGATAGCGTTTCAATCCGGCGACTTGCCCACCATAGCGTTGCCCCTCATCGGTCAGCACATAGCGTTTCCCGTATGCTGCGGCGAAAGCGCAAAGCGCGACCACCGGAACGCAGACGACCAGCGCCACGGCAAGCTCACCGTCCTGCACGTATTTCAACGCCAGGAAGAAGGCGAACGCAATACCCAGCCCACTGAACAGATAGCTGAGCAATCCCATAGGCTTGACGGCATGTAAGTCATCGAATTCCATGGAGCACGCGTTGTCGAAGGTTTCCAACAGCTTGTAACCGCTCGAATAGTGTTTGAAGGCCTTGCTCATCTGTTTCAAATCAAACACCTGCGCATCATGCAGACGCGATGACGCTTTAAGCAGGATGTCAAGCACCGCTCTTTCGGAGGAACTGAGCAGCAACGAACCGATGTCGTCACACACCACCGGCATGATAGCGATGGTGCTGGTCTTCTTCAGTTTGCGCGCGGACGCCGCATTGGAACCGAGCATGCCAGCCACCGAAGCCGCGCTCGTCGTGGTCAAATCAATGCCGTTATACAGGTCCACCGACCCCGGATAGATGGCGATCGCGCCTTTCGAGGCAAGCGACATCACCGTGGCGGACATCTGTCTGTTGGCCAGTTTGTCGGCGTTCTTGGTCTTGCCGGAACCGAATATCGAGGAGGATGCGCTCATGATATCCTCCATCTTCGCGGCGGCTGCTGGACTTAGGTCAGGCAGGTCCCGCCAGTATTCGATATCGCCCTTGTATTGCGATTTGCGGAAGCTGACGATGGCGAAATACAGCGCCGCCACAGCAAGCGCGATGCCGACCAACGCCGCGAATATCCAGCCGGCCACCCGTTTGACGGCCTTCGTATGCTGACTGGACCTCCATTCCCGTTCCTGTTTGGTTTCATCGTCGATAAGCCGTTGCTTGTATGCGCCGGACTTGGTGCGTGCCACGCCTTGCGCTTGCGAGGCATCGAACATGGCCACGACATCCAAATAGTCGCCGGCGCGCACATCATTGGCGGAGAACATCAGGGAACCATTATCGCCGCGGTTCGTGGTGGAGGTATTTTTGGTGTGCAGCCATGCCCACGAATTCTTGCCGTTAATGCCGTTGGGGAATGTGACTTTGCCCGTCACCGTACCGATGGGAATCTGGTTTTCCTCGCCGAACGGCTCCCATTGGAAGGAGACGACGTCGTCATAGGCGGTGCTCACGCCATGCAGCGTCATGGATACATCGAATTTGAGACTGTCCTCGGATACGGTTTGTGGAATATTCCAACCGATTTCAAGTGTTTTGTCGGCCTGACCGTCATCACTTAACCCATCGGTCTGCGGATTGAACGGCTGAGGATCGTTCTCATCCTCAGTGACGTCCACGATGTACCACCGTCCCGCATGCTCGTCGTTCCAGTTGTCGGCATTGTCGGGGAAGACGAAGTCGCCCTGGCGGTATGTCTCGCCGTTGGATACGTCCTTGACCCCAATATCGCTGATATCCGTGAGATTCTTGGATTTCAGCGTATACCGCTGATACATCTGCTTCCAGTCACGGCCACGGTCCTTCAGCCTCATGTCGATATGCTGCGTGACTTTGAGATCGCCGTTCCTCTGCACCGCCACGTCGTAGTCAAGCGTGCGGTAGCTTAAATCGGGTTCCTCATCGGAGGTCTGCGCATTGATGAGCACGATGCCCAACATCGTCAACGTGACCACAATCGTGGACAGCAGACTGACCAACGTACGTCTGATATTCATCGGCGGTATCTCTGTTTTCTCTCAAGGGTCCTCAAGCACCAACGCATGGTCTCGGCGTCAACGGACCGTAATACAGGAAAGGGAGTGCCGGCAAGACATCACACCTCGTCAGCGCTCCCCTTTCTTGTATGGAAACGTTCAGAACTTGACTTGCGGAGCCTGACGGTCCGCTTCGTCGACCTGGAAGTACGCCGCCTGCTCGAAGTGGAACAGTCCGGCGATGATGTTGGTCGGCACGACCTCGATCTTGGTGTTGTACTTCTGCACCACATCGTTATAGAACTGGCGGGCGTAGGCGATTTTCTCCTCGAGCCCCTTGAGCTGCCCCTGCAGATCCAGGAAGTTCTGGTTGGCCTGCAGCTGCGGATATGCCTCGGCGGTGGCCTGGAGGTTCACCAGCGCACGGCTCAGCTGGTTCTCGGCCTGGATGCGCTGCTGCACATCACCGCTTTGCGCAGCCTGGATGACGCCGGCACGAGCCTGCGTCACCTGCGTGAACACGTCGGATTCATGGGCAGCATAGCCTTTGACGGTTTCCACCAGATTCGGAATGAGGTCGGCACGCTGCTTGAGCTGCACGTCAATCTGCGCCCAGCCGTTCTTCACCCGGTTACGCAGCGTGACCAGCCCGTTGTAGGCGGACATTGCCCACAACAGCACAAGAACGATGATGACGACGATAATAATGGCTACGATCATCGTATTTCCTCTCTGCTTCGTTGCTTCTATTGCCATCATGCTCTCATGAGGACTGCACCATTCCACGGCGCGCATACACCCGTAAAACGATTGACATCATGTTTTGCCAAGCGTGTCGGAATGCAGAAAGGCCCGCCCCACGGGGGCGGGCCTTTCAGATAATCATCTTATGCTGCGGGAAATCCGCGCGAAGGTGTCATCAATCTTCGAATGCTGAGCCGTCAAGCGAGAAGCCCAGTGGGCTTCTCGTAGGTGAAGTGAGCAGCTTCGCTGCGAAGGATCCGTGAGAAGACGTCAGTCTTCGAACGGATCGAAGTCGCGGCGCACGCGGCGACGCGGACGCTCGGAGCGCTCTTCGCGATCGGCACGGTACTCGTCGTAGTTCTCGTCGGCGGCGTAACGCGGGTTGCGGTCGTCACGACGGCTACCACGGCGACGGTCGGAACGGCGGTCATCGCGATCGTAGTCACGGTCATCGCGGTCGGAACGACGGCGACGCGGACGATCATCATAATCACGATCATCGCGATCGGAACGACGGCGACGCGGACGATCGTCGTAATCGCGATCATCGCGATCATCGGAACGACGTCGGTCGTCACGACGGCCACGGCCGCCACGGCGGTCATCGCGATCGCCACGGTCACGACGCGGAGCGGAGGATTCCTGATCCTCGAAGCCCGGGATGGCAAGGGAGATCTTGCCGCGATCGTCAACACCCTGCACGACCACCTCAACGGTGTCGCCTTCCTTGAGCACGTCTTCGACGGCGTCGATGCGCTCGCCGTTGGCGAGGTTGCGGATCTGGGAGATGTGCAGCAGACCGTCGGTGCCCGGGGTCAGGTTCACGAAGGCGCCGAAGGAGGTGGTCTTCACGACCTTGCCGTTGTAGGTCTCGCCGGCTTCCGGCACGTGCGGGTTGGCGATCTGGTCGATGATCTCCTTGGCCTTCTCGGCGGCCTCGCCGCCTTCGGAGGAGATGTACACGGTGCCGTCATCCTCGATGGCGATTTCGGCGCCGGTGTCTTCCTGGATCTGGTTGATCATCTTGCCCTTCGGGCCGATGACCTCGCCGATCTTGTCCACCGGAACGGTGGTGGTGATGATGCGCGGCGCGTACGGGCTCATCTCGGCCGGGCCGTCGATGCACTCGTTGATGACTTCGAGGATGGTGGTGCGGGCTTCCTTGGCCTGCTGCAGGGCGGACGCCAGGATGTCGGCCGGAATGCCGTCGAGCTTGGTGTCGAGCTGCAGGGCGGTGATGAATTCGGAGGTGCCGGCCACCTTGAAGTCCATGTCGCCGAAGGCGTCTTCGGCGCCGAGGATGTCGGTGAGCGTCTTGTAGATGTGCTGGCCGTCGACGTCGCCGGACACGAGGCCCATGGCGATGCCTGCGACCGGAGCTTTCAGCGGAACGCCAGCGGCGAGCAGGGACAGCGTGGAGGCGCAGACGGAACCCATGGAGGTGGAACCGTTGGAGCCGATTGCCTCAGAGACCTGACGGATGGCGTACGGGAACTCCTCACGGCTCGGCAGCACCGGCACGAGGGCCTTCTCGGCGAGGGCGCCATGGCCGATCTCGCGGCGCTTCGGGGAGCCGACGCGGCCAGTCTCACCGGTGGAGTACGGCGGCATTTCGTAATTGTGCATGTAACGCTTGGACTGCGGGCCGGACAGCGCGTCGATCTGCTGCTCCATCTTGAGCATATTCAGCGTGGTGACGCCCAGAATCTGGGTCTCGCCGCGCTGGAACAGCGCGGAACCATGCACGCGCGGCACGATGTCCACTTCGGCGGACAGCGTACGGATATCGCGCAGGCCACGGCCGTCGATGCGGTAGTCCTGGGTCAGGATGCGGCGGCGGACGATCTGACGCTGCAGTTCCTTGAAGGCGTTGCCGATTTCCTTGTCCTTCTCGGCATCGTCCATGTCGGTGAACTCTTCCGCGAGAGTGGCCTTCACGCCTTCCTTGATTTCGTGGATGCGATCCTGACGCGGCAGCTTCTCGGCGATGGACAGGGCTTCGTCGAGGTCGGCGTGGGCGATCTCGTCGATGCGGTTGTACAGATCCTCGGTGTACTCCGGGAAGAGCTGGAATTCCTTGGTTTCCTTCGCGGCGATCTTCTTGAGCTCGGCCTGGGCCTCGCAGATCACCTTGATGAACGGCTTGGCGGCTTCAAGACCGCCGGCGACGACTTCCTCGTCCGGCTTGGTCTGGCCTTCGTCGTAGATGAGGTGCCATGCGTTCTTGCCGGCACCGGCTTCGATCATGGCGATGGCGACGTCGCCGTTCTCGACAACGCGGCCGGCGACCACGATTTCGAACACGGCGCGTTCGCGCTCGCTCCAGCGCGGGAAGGCGACCCACTGGCCGTCGATCAGGGCCAGACGCACGCCGGAGACCGGGCCTTCGAACGGCAGGCCGGAGATCATGGTGGAGGCGGAGGCGGCGTTCAGTGCGACGACGTCGTATGCGTCATCCGGGTTGACGGCGAGCACGGTTTCGACGACCTGCACTTCGTTGCGCAGGGTGTGCGGGAACAGCGGACGCAGCGGACGGTCGATGATGCGGCAGGCCAGGATGGCTTCGGAGCTCGGACGGCCTTCGCGGCGGAAGAACGAGCCCGGGATCTTGCCGGCTGCGTACATCTTCTCTTCCACGTCCACGGTCAGCGGGAAGAAGTCGTAGTTCTCCTTCGGGCTGGAACCGGCGGTGGTCGTGGACAGAATCATCGAATCATCGTCAAGATAGGCGGCGACGGCACCATCCGCCTGCTGGGCGAGACGACCGGTCTCGAAGCGCAGCGTGCGCTTGCCGAATGAACCATTATCGATTACGGCTTCAACAGCCTTGATTTCGGGACCCTCCATAGGGTTCCTCCTTTGTTTTCTTTTCTTGTGTACCTACTATCGGCAGTCCTCTTCAGCGGACTCCAACCGATTCCTACATGCGTGACGCGGCGTTACCTCCGCCGCTTCCTCATCTCTAGATTCTAGACCTCGTGCGCCCCAAACCTCGGGCCTTCAAACTGTCTGTTCCTTGAACTCGGCTGTCATGCAAAAAACGCCCGGGCGCCATGTGACGCTCGGGCGGAAGAATGTTATCGGCGCAGACCCAGACGCTCGATCAGGGAGCGGTAACGGTTGATGTCAACGCGCTTGAGGTAATCAAGCATACGACGACGGTCGCCGACCATCAGCAGCAGACCACGACGGGAGTGGTGATCGTGCTTGTGCTCCTTGAGGTGCTCGGTCAGATCAGCGATGCGCTTGGTGAGCAGAGCAACCTGGACCTCCGGGGAGCCGGTGTCACCCTCGTGGGTTGCGTAGGTCTTGATGATTTCCTGCTTTTCCTCAGCCGTAAGTGCCACGGCATCCTCCTTATATTGCTGCGCGGTGCTGCCGGCCCAATACCGGCGCGCTCTCTATCCGCGGGCGAAACACGCCAAGGGAATATCTTACACGACGTCCGGACCAAAATCGCCGGCCGATATTTCCGCCCCCGTCGACGATTGTTCTTCACGTCACGCCATGGACGTGAGCAGACCGCCGAACAACACCACGGCAAGCGCGACGAGTTCGATTGCGAAGAACAATAGGAACGAGGCCCAGCTGCGTGTGAGGACGTTGAGCTTCGATTCCTTCTTGATGCACACCAGCAGGCCCACCCAGAGCACCGCGTAGACCGCGACACCGAAACCGGCGGCGATGATGCCGAGATTCGCGGCGTTCGCCAGTCCGGCCGCCTCACCGTACATCACGTAGGTGGCGTTCCAGAAGTTGAAGCTCAGCAGGCACATGCCGGCGACGAATTGCTCCGCGGCAAGGCCGATCACGAAAATGGTCCCCCACAGCCATTTCTTCGCGTCCGCGACCATCAGTCCGAGTCCGGTGAGCGCCACGATGGTCACCGTCCATGAAATCAGCGCCACGCCTTTGGGATCGAGGAAATTCAGGTTCGCCACCATCCATGAGGCGTCCCGCACCGCGATGTCGCGTCCCCACCAGTACGGCGCGATCATGGCCAGCAGCACCAATGCCATGAACAGAATCCAGCGGACCGGATGCGATTTGCGGCGTTCGATGTCGGCCAAGGACAGGTCCGACGGTTCGATGGACGCCGTCGGGTGCTTGGAGACGTCGACGGTCTCGACCACGCCATCCACGACTTCCGTTGCCTTGTTGCGTTCCTTCTGACCCATGTTCCGCTCCGTATATATTGCGATATCTTGCGATTGCGCCGCCGCACGCCGCGGCCCGTTCCAGCATACCCGGGCAATCGTATGCCCGGGCATACGGATATACGAAAGGCGTGCCTTGAGGCACGCCTTCTTCTTCTCTGATGCTGTTGTGGAGCGGATGACGGGAATCGAACCCGCGTAATCAGTTTGGAAGACTGAGGCTCTACCATTGAGCTACATCCGCGTGTTGCCGCTACGTCCGAATCCGACACGAAACGACTCGAGCTATTATACACATCCCACCAACTTTTGCAAGCGGGAATGGCATTTCAGATTTCGAGCATGACCACGGCGGAGGCGATCGGCCCGTCATGGCTTATGGATATGGAGATATCGTACGACTGGCGCACCGGATCCAACGGCAGGCCCAACGACTGCTGCACCTTGCGTTGCACTTCGGAGGACAGTATGACGCGCGGCACGCCGTGGGAATCGTCGAGAATTTCGATGCGCACCCATGGGAAGTTGTCGAGCGTGTACGGATATGCGACTTCGGCGCCGTCTTTCGCATGCCGCGAAATGGCCGCGCACCACGCTTTCAGGAACGCCTCCTTGCCTGCCCAGCGGGCGGCGAGGTGCACCGCCTCGTCATCATGCTTGAGCTGCGACCGTTGCGCCGTCTGCCATATCTCGCGCATGGAGAACAGATTGCGCATACGCGTCCCCGGCTCATTCAGCTGCTTGGCGAACGCAGGCACGTCAACGACGTCATGCCCTAGACCCAGCATTCCTCCGCCTTCCTAGGAATTATTAATCGGGGTTACCCCGGGAATGCCCCGACCATGTCATATGGAAAAGGGCGATACATCTGTGCAGAAGTATCGCCCTTTTCTTATCAGGCCGTCATCATTTGCCCATATTTAGGACAGATTTCGACGTAGCCGTCTCACGCTTCGAAATAGCCGGTGGACGCAAGGCGCGCGTTCGGATCGAGCAGCATGGCCTTCTCCACTTCGTGCGCGTCGTAGCCGCGGCCGTCCTCGTGGAAGCGGCGGTTGTCGATCGGCTCGTAGAGCGCGGCGCGCCCCATCATGCCCTCTTCAAGGCGACGCTGGCCGGCGGCGAGACGCGCGTTGGCACGGTCGCGCCATTCGTTCAGCGCGTCCTCGCCCGCGGTGTTGGCCACGGAAGCCTCGAAGGCGCCCGGGTTGACGATCGCGGCGAAGCCGGAGACGTGGCCGAAGCCGAGCGACGTGGCCAGGCCGGCCTTGACGGAACCGACCTTCAGCGGCTCGCGCAGCCAGACCATGTGGTCGTCGCGCTTGAGCTTCGGGTCGACGCAGTCGAGGGCCGCGTTCGCCGGAACGACGCCGGACTTGAACAGCTGGGTCAGGCCGTTGACCTGGAAGATGCAGGCACCGCCCTTGGCGTGGCCGGTGAGCGACTTCTGGGAGATCACGAACAGCGGGTTGCCGTCGGTGCGGCCGATGGCGTGGGCCAGCGTGTTGTGCAGTTCGGACTCGTTCGGGTCGTTGGCGTTGGTGGACGTGTCGTGCTTGGAGACCACGGCGATGTCGTCCGGCGTGACGCCGAGCTTGGCGAGGTCATGCACGAGCTTGGAGTCCTTGCCTCCCATGCCCGCTGCGAGCGCGCCCAGTCCCGGAGCCGGGATGGAGGTGTGCGCGCCGTCGGCGTAGGAGTGGACGAATCCGACCACGCCGGCGACCGGCAGGCCGAGCTTCAGCGCGATGTCACCGCGCGTCAGCAGGATGGTGCCGCCGCCCTGCGATTCGATGAAACCGCCGCGACGACGGTCGTTGGCACGGGAGAAGAAGCGCGCGTCGATGCCCTTGGCGTACATCTCCTCGGAGTTGGCGGTGGCGTTCATGTTGCCGAAGCCGATCACGGATTCCACACCGATGTCGTCGATCGCGCCGGTGACCACGAAGTCGGCCTTGCCGAGGGCGATCTTGTCGGCGCCTTCCTCAAGGGAGACGGCGGCGGTGGCGCAGGCGGAGACCGGCTGGATCATGTTGCCGTAGCCGCCGATGTAGGACTGCATCACGTGTGCCGCGACGACGTTCGGCAGGGCTTCCTGCAGGATGTCGGTCGGAATCTCGTGGTTGAGGAACCGGTCGAGGTACAGCTTCCTCATGGAGGCCATGCCGCCGAAGCCGGTGCCCTGCGTGGAGGCCACCATGGACGGGTGCACGGCTTCGAGGATCTCGGCCGGGGTGAAGCCTGCGGACAGGTAGGCGTCGACCGTGGTGACGATGTTCCACAGGGCGATCTTGTCCACGTCGCCGACCATGGAGGCCGGAATGCCCCACTTGACCGGGTCGAAGCCCTTCGGGAACTGGCCGCCGACGGTGCGGGTCATGGCCGCGCGGCGAGGCACGCGGATCATGGAGCCGGCGTGGCGGGTGACGTTCCACTCGCCGGATTCGGCGTCGGCCGCGTAGCTGGTGTGGGCTTCGTCGAGCTTGACGTATTCCTCGGCGATTTCACGGGTCGGAACGGAGAAGGTCACATCGTGGTCGAGGAACACCTCGGCCTCCTCCTCGTCGGCACCGTCCTTGTAATCGTTGCCCATGCCCTCTTCGAACGGACGCACGCCGGAGCGGGCCACGACCTCATCGTGGTAGCGTTCGGCGATGTCCTCTTCGGGCACCAGGTTGCCGTCGGTGTCGTACCAGCCCGGCTTCGGGCTGTCGTTCCAGGTCAGCAGGCCCATGTTCCAAGCCAGTTCGAGCACCGCGCCGGCGGACAGGTCGACCTTGCCGTCGGAGTGGATGCCGAGTTCGGCTTCGAAACGGGTGCGGCCGGAGCCCCACGGACCCAGCTCGCCGATGGAGACGATGACGATCTCGTCTTCCGGACGGGCGGTGACGTGCTGCCAATCCTTCAGATCGACCTTCGCCTGACGCGGGGCGCGCAGGCTCGGCAGCGCCTTGATCAGCGTTGCCGCAGCGGCACAATCGCCCTGCTTGTCCTCATCGCCGGCTTCGGCGGCAGCGGCCTTGGCCGCGTCCTCCATGGCTTCGGCGCGCAGTGCCTTGATGTCGATCGGCTCGCTGCCGAGGCCGCCGGTCAGGTCCACGTCGAGCGGAGCCTTGACGGCCTGCTCGCGGGATTCCTTGGTGGACAGCTCGAGCAGCTTGACCGCGATTTCGGCGGTGGAGTAGGTCTTCAGGCCGTGACGTTCCACGACTTCGACCAGCGGATCGTTGCCGCCCATCAGGCCGGTTCCACGCACCCAGCCGATCTTCGGATGGGCGAAGGTGACACGGCTCGACCACACCTTTTCGGCGCGGGCGCGGTTGACGATCGCGTCGAAGGCGCTCTTGACCTCGCCGTACGCGCCGTCGCCGCCGAAGACGCCACGGTTCGGGGAGCCCGGCAGGATCACATGCAGCTTGTGCTGCACGTCGGTGTCGGCGCCGATCTTCGCGAAGCCGGTGATCGCGCGTTCCACACCCCACAGCATGAGGCGTGCCTGCGATTCGAACAGTTCGCCGGAATCGGCCAACGTGCCGTGCACCGGCGGAGCGGCGAACGGGAAGAACAGGCTTGGCTCGTAGGCGGGCTTCAGGATCGTGGTGGTCGCGCCGGAGGTCTTCTTCTGCACGTTGCCGACCCACGCCACGAGAGCATCCACGTCACGGTAGCTGGACAGGTTCGCCGGAACGAGCCACAGCTTGGCGTCGCCTGCCGCATGCTCGCGGTAGGTCTGCTTGGCCCAGGCCTTCACGCTCTGCCTGAAGCTGTGCGAAGTGGTCACGACGGTTGCGCCTCCGGCGAGCAGGCCGTTGACCACCTGCGCTGCGATGGAGTTCGGGGCAACGCCGGTCACGACGGCGATATCGCCTGCGAAGCGGCTTGCTTCGGCGGAATCGTCCGTCTGCTCGAGCGCCTCGCCGGCCACGCGCTTGAACGCGGCGGCAAGCTCGGCGTCAGCGGTCTTGCCCGCGTACCATGCGGCTTCGTCGGCGACGGCCTTGCCCAGGCCGATGAAGCTGCCGTCCAGTGCGGAGGCGTCGTTGTCGTAGTAGGCGCGGGACAGGTCCTCGCGTGCGGATGCCCAACGGTCGTCGAACAGGATGGCCTTGCGCTCGTCGAAGCGCGGTTCGACCTGCTTCGGCCAGTCGGAGCCGAGCTCGGCTTCGACGGCGGCCACCACGGCGGCGTTCTCGTCGGCGGAGTCGTCGGCCACCGGAGCGGTGACGCCCAGCTGGTTCAGCACGAACTTGGCGGTGGAGGCGAGCACGCCGTCGGCACCGGTCACCTTGGCCGCGAACGCGTCCAGGGCGGCGGAATCGACCACGGCGCCACCGGCTGCGCCACCTGCGCTCGGCATGGCGACGGCCACGCCCTTGTCGGAAGCGACCTTCTGCACGGCAGCGTCGATCAGCGCGTTGGCTGCGGCCGCATTGGAAGCGGCTTCGGTGCTCAGCGAGGCGAGGTCGCCACCGCGGGAGCTGGCGCCTTCGCGGGTTTCCAGCACAAGGGCTGCGACCACGTGGGAGGCCCAGCCTTCGCCGAGCTGCCAGGTGTCGGTCACGCGCTTGGTGATCTGGCCGAGCTTCACGCCGGCGGCGCCGAACAGGCCGCGCACACGGTCGCGGACGATGTCGGACAGCACCGGACCGAACGCCTTGTAGTTCGGGGCCACCTTGTTGACCAGCGCGCTCAGCGCCTTGACGGTCGCTTCGGCGGCGCCGTCCACGGAAGCCACGCCCAGCTCGGAGCTGATGTCCATGAGCAGCTGGTTACGGCGAGAGGAGACGCCGTTGGTCAGGGTGTCGGTGGTGTCGGATTCGCCGATCTGGTCCGGACGCACCTTCGCCGAATATGCCAGCAGCATGGCGATTGCGTCGGAAGCGTTGAACGGAATATCCGCGACGGCGGCGCCGGACGGAGCGCCGGCAGGTGCGGCCGGTGCGGCGGCAGCCGGTGCTGCGGTGACGGGTGCTGCTGCGACTGCGGCAGGCGCTGCGGCGGCAACGGCCGGAGCCGAAGCTGCTGCCGGTGCTGCGACGGAATCGTCAGCATCGTCGTCGGCAACGAGGGAATCGGAATCGGTCATGTAGACGCGGCCTTCGTCGCGGCCGACGTTGTAGACGGTCACGTCACGGCCGGCGAACTGCGGCAGGCGCAACGTCTTGGCGCCGAGGTTGGCGAGCGTCGGAGCGTTGCCGAGACCCACCTCGACGTACTCCTCCACGCCGAGGCCGCCCTGTTCGGCGGAACCGAACAGCAGCGCTTGGGTTTCGATCCAACGCACCGGGGAGGCGAACTGCCAGCTCAGCAGTTCGGTGAGCAGCAGACGGCCGAGCTTCTGGTCGTCCTCGGCGTAGGAATCCCACACCTTCGGATCGTCCAACGCGGCCTTGATGCGCTCGGACGGCACGACCTCGAGGATCTTCGCGGCGAATTCCTTGGTCATCTCGAACGGCACGGCCACCAGGTTCGGAATGTAACGACCCACCAGACGGCCACGGTAGTCGATGTGCTTCGGCAGCAGCGCGTCAAGCTTGTCGCGGAACTCCGGCACACCCTTGCGCAGCAGCGTGGAGTGGAACGGCACGTCGATGCCCGGCACCAGCATGAACGCCGGCTTGCCGCCGTATTCGGCGACGCGGCGGGCGGAATCGGCCTTCAGCGCCTTCAGACCGGCGATGGTGCCGGCCACGGCGTACTGCTGTCCGGCAAGGTTGTAGTTGACGATCTGCAGGAACTCGCCGGAAGCCTTCGAAACGGATTCGACGTATTCGCGCACGCCGTCGTCGCCCACGCCGAACTGGTTCGGACGAAGCGCGCCCATACGGTAGTTGGAACGGCCCTTCTCGTCACGCGGGATGAGGTGGTGCATGGTGGAGCCACGGTGGAACACGAGCTCAAGCACGGTTTCCAGCGGAATCACGCCGGCGAAGGAGCTCAGCGCGTTGTATTCGCCCAGCGAGTGGCCCGCGAAGTAGGCGGGCCAGATGTCCGCGCCGGCTTCACGCAGACGAGCGGTCTGGGCGAACGCCACGGTGGCGAGCGCCACCTGCGTGAACTGGGTCAGGTTGAGCAGGCCTTCCGGATGACGGTAGGTCACGCCGTTGGCGGTCAGTTCCTTCGGATTATCACGCACGACGGCGAGGATGGAGAAGCCGAGCTTCTCGCGGGTCACCTTGTCGGCGCGCTCCCACACCTCGCGTGCGGCCGGGGACTTGGCACGCTCGTCGAGCACCATGCCCTGCTTCTGGATGCCCTGGCCCGGGTAGACGAAGGCGGACTTCGGCGCACGCACGATGGCGGTGCCACGGGACACGATATTGCCGTCGATGCGGCTGGTCACTTCCAGCACCATGCCGGCATGCGCCACGCGGCCGACGCGTTCGATGGAGATCTCCACCTCGTCGTCGAGCTGCACCATGCCGTACATGTTGTACGTCCAGCCTGCGATCTCGTAATGCGCGCCCTTCTCGTCGAGCGCCTGCACCGCGTACTGGGCGGTGGCGGACAGCCACATGCCGTGCACGAGCGGCGCGGCGAGACCGGAGACGGCGGCACCGCGATGGGAGGTGTGAATCGGGTTGAAATCGCCGGAAGTACGGGCGAAGGCGGTCATCTCATGCGGAGCGACGACCTTCACACGACGCAGCAGACGGCGCGGAGTGCTTTCGATTTCGGCTTCGATTCCACCATAGTCGGGCGCTTCCGGCGGCAGCGCGTCGGAGTACGCGCGGCCGCGGATGGCGAAACGCTCGGTTTCGTTGGCAAGCAGCGTACCGTCCTGAGCGGTGTGCGTGACGTGGATGGTCACCACACGGCCGGAGGCGGATTCGAAGTAGTCGTCGGCCCAGCTGGTGAGCTCGATGCGCTCGCCGGTGTGCTTCAGCAGCTCGTCCTCGCTCACCTCGAGTTCGATGAGGTGGTCGAGATGCACGGCGTTGAGCAGGCCTTCGATGACCGGGAAGCCGTTGACGTACACGGAGCCGAGGGCCGCGTAGATGGCGGGCCAAGCCGGTCCGACGAGCGCGTCCGGGGCGATGCGGGACGGCACGAGGTCGCTCGGCAGCGCGCCGCCGGTGGCGGCCTCATGGTCGAAACCGAGGTTGGCGGACAGCGTGTAGCCGGTGTGCGCCTGGCCGAACGGGAAGGCGGTCTTGTCGGGCACTTCCTCGATCTGCGGCATGGCGGTGAGCTTGTCGCCGGTGATGGCGGTGTTGCCGATGCCCGCGGTGTCGGCGAGCATGCGGTAGACGTGCTCCGGCAGACGGTCGCGGTCCACGACCGGGAACAGGCCGGATTCGTTGCCGTCGACGTTCAGCGGAATGACGATGTCGCGTACGGCGTGCTTGGAGGCGCCGCCGTCCGGATCGTTGTCCCAGAAGGTGTCGAGATGGATGTCGAGGTCGTACTTTTCGACGCTGCCTTCAACGGCCACCTTGCGGATCTCGTAGTTGGCGTCGCCGTTAGCGGTGCCGTACGCCGGGTTGGCCATGAGGTGGCCGACCCAGGAGATGTTCGGGGATTTGCGGATGAATTCCTCGGCGGAGACGGCCGCGCCCAACTGGGCGAAGGCGGTCTTGTCGGCGCTCGCCGATTCGGCGGACACGCGCTTGACCATGGCGGCTTCGAAGCGGCCGAGGATGTCGGCCACCGGCTCGTCCACGGTGGTGATGCCGGCCACGGAGATCGGGCCGGGGATGATGCGCACGGAATCGGCGGAATAGCGGGAGTCCTCGGACTGCCACAGCTGGTCCTGGCCCCACCAACGCAGCAGGTCGTTGTCGATGACCGGCACGAACGGCATCGGCTTCGGATACTCGCGTACGAGCACCGGGAACCATGCCTCGTCCATCGGGGTGACGGTCAGTTTGCCGGCCTGCGGGTAGGTTTCGGCAAGCTTGGCGATCGCGGCGTTCGGATCGGCTTCGACGTCAGCGCGGGAAGCGAACAGCGATGCGAATTCGCCGCTTTCCTGCGTGGTGACGCGGGCTTCGATGCGCTGCAGCAGGTGCAGGAAGCGATCGGCGTAGGTTTCGTCCACCCACGGGAAGGAGAGGTCGGCGAAACGCTGGGCCCACTCAAGGTAGGTCATGGTCTTCAGATCGCCGAAATACGGCTTGGCGGTGGCGTTCAGCGCCGCGATGATCTCGTCGCGACGGCTTTCCAGCTCCTCCGGGTGCTTCATGACGCGCACCAGCAGGCGGCCGCAGCGGGCGGAGGAGTTCTCCAGCTCGTAGATGTCGGCGTGCAGGTGGCTCAGACCGGAGGTGACGCCGCCCTTGGCCTGGCCGGACGGCACCCACTGCTCGCCCAGTGGGGCGAACGGATCGTTGCCGTCGCCCTTGACCGGAATGCCCGGGGTGTTGACGAGCATCTGCTTGACTTCGGGGCTGGTGTGGGCTTCCTTGGCGGTCATGGCGGCGGTGCCGACGAGCACGCCGTCCACAGGCATGAGCGGACGGCCGTATTCGGTGGCCCATTCGCCGGTGATGTAGTCGGCGCCGCGTTCCGGCGTGCCGATGCCGCCGCCGACCACGAGCACGAGGTTGGACTGCTCGCGCACTTCGGCGTAGGTGCTCAGCAGTAGATCGTCAAGCGATTCCCAGGAGTGGTGGCCGCCTGCGGAGCCGCCTTCGACCTCGATGAGCACCTTGGTTGGCGCGACGGCCTTGGCGATGCGCACCACCTGGCGGATCTGGTCGACGGTGCCCGGCTTGAAGCTCACGTACGGGAAGCCGTCAGCGTTGAGGTTGTGGATGAGTTCCACGGCCTCGTCGAATTCCGGAATGCCTGCGGAGACGACGACGCCGTCGATCGGGGTGCCGCTGGCGCGCTTCTTCGGCACGATGCGCTGGGAGCCGAACTGCAGGTTCCACAGGTAGCGGTCCATGAACATGGCGTTGAATTCGACGGTGCGGCCTTCCTCGAGTTCCTCCTCGAGCTTGGCCACGTGACGGTCGAACACGCTGGCGGTGACCTGGCCGCCGCCTGCGAGCTCGGCCCAGTAGCCGGCGTTGGCGGCAGCCGCCACGATCTCCGGCTCCACGGTGGTCGGGGTCATGCCGGCCAGCAGCACCGGAGCCTTGCCGGTAAGTTCGGTGAACGCGGTGCGCACCTTGTCTCCGGCGGACGTGTGGATGATGCTCGGCGCGAAACGCGTCCAGTTCTGGGTGCGTTCCGGCAGGGTCTCAAGCGTGGAGAGCGCGCCGCGATCGGCCACGGTGGAGGCCTCCACCACGCCGACGCCGGTACCCTGGGCCACGGTGGAGAACAGTTTGCCGACGGTGTTGCCCGGACCAAAGTCCAGCACCCACAGGGCGCTCGGATCGGTGGACTTCATCAGGGCGCGCACGCGGGCGGCCCAATCCACATGGTTGAGCAGCACTTCGGCGGCGAGCTCACGGGCATGGTCGGCGTTGATGCCGCAGGCCTCGGCCCATGCGACGGCCTGGGAGACGGCATCGGCCATCAGCGGGCTGTGGAACGGCAGGGTCACGTCGAGATATTCGAGCGTCGGGCCGAACACGCGGCCGCCACGCACCTTCTCTTCGCGCAGCTTGGCCTGACGCTTGTGTTCCTTGGCGACCTCCACGCTGAATGCGGCCAGGTCCTCCGGATAGCCGGACAACACGTAATGCGTGGCGGAATTGGTGACGGCCACGGCGATCGGGCCACGTGCGCCGTCGACGCGTTCGATCAGCGCGTCCACCTGGGCGTGGGTGATGTCCTTGACGGACAGCATCGGGGTCGCCTCGCCGTGGCGTGCGGCGAGACCGAGCTGGCGTGCCTGACGGGTGCCGGCGACGCCGATCAGCGTTGCGATCGCAAGAATCTCGTCGATCTTGGCTGCGGCTGCGTCGATGGAACCGGCTTCGCAGATCGCCTGCACCATATGCACGGCAAGCACGCCCTGGGAGTGGCCGAGCACCGCGACCGGCTTGGCCTGGGCCGGATTGTAGCCGAGTGCGGCGGCGTCGAGCAGCGCGCCCAGCTGGGTCAGCGCGATGCCGGGAACGCTGGCGGAAGCCGCGGCTGCGGCGCCCAGACGTGCCGGGTTCGGTTCGAAGCCGAACAGGTCGACCGGGCGTCCGGTGGTGGCGAGCAGCTCGGCGGACACCGGATACAGCAGCGCCTGCGCGGCGGCCGCATGGGTGTGCAGGGCCTCGTCGAGCGCCGGATTCGCGCTCTGGTCGGCGAGCGCCACCGGCCACGGAGTGGATTGGCCGGCGAAGGCGAGCGCGTGGGGCTCGCTGTTCAGTCGATCAAGAAAAAAGGTGTTCATAATCTTCCTTACTTGTTCCAAAATTTCTTGCGATTGTTGTGGTTGCTTACGTTGGTTGCGTCGCGTTGCGTCCGTCACAGCGGCTGGTTGCCGTGGTGTTTGCTGGTTCGGCGCACGCGTTTCTTGCTGGCGAGCAGGCGGAGCGATTCGATGATGGTCTCGCGTGTCTGTTCGGGGTCGATCATGGCGTCGATCTCGCCCATTTCCAGCGAAAGGTTCGCGTTGACGGTGGTGCGTTCGTAGTCGGCGATGTACTTGGCGCGCAGCGCTTCGACGTCCTTGCCGTTGTCTTTGGCTTTCTGCAGGTCCTTGCGGTGGATGATGTTCACCGCGCCGGCCGCGCCGAGCACCGCGATCTGGCTGGATGGCCAGGCGAAGTTCATGTCCGCGCCAATGGATTTGGAACCCATCACGATGTATGCGCCGCCGAAGGCCTTGCGCAGGATGATGGTGACGAGCGGCACCTGCGCGTTGGCGTAGGCGTAGATGACCTTCGCGCCACGGCGGATGATGCCCGCATGTTCCTGTTCGGCGCCCGGCTTGTAGCCCGGGGTGTCCACCAAGGTGACGACCGGCAGGTTGAACGCGTCGCACAAGCGCACGAATCGCGCCACTTTTTCGGATGAGTCGACGTCGAGAATGCCGGCGTTGACGTTCGGCTGGTTGGCCACGATGCCGACGGGATGGCCGTCGATGCAGGCGAAGCCGACCACCGCTGAAGCGGCGAACAGTTCGTGCACCTGCACGAATTCACCGTAGTCCACGATGCAGCGGATCACGTCGAGCACGTCATACGGCTGGCGGTCGTTGTCCGGCACGAGGGTGGCGAGGCGTTTGGCCACGTCACGGTCGGCGCGGGTGGCCGCGTACGCGTAGACCGGCGGCTGCTGGTCGGAGTTGGACGGCAGATAGGCGAGCACGGTACGCGCGTAGTCGATCGCATCCGCCTCGTCCTCGCCGAGATAGTGGGCCACGCCGGACGTGGCGTTGTGCACGTAGCCGCCGCCCAGATCGTCCATGCTGATCACTTCGCCGGTGGCCGCTTTGACCACGTCGGGACCGGTGACGAACATGTTGGAATTCTCGCGGGTCATGATGATCAGGTCGGTCAGGGCCGGGCAGTAGACGGCGCCGCCGGCGCAGGGGCCGAGGATCAGCGATAGCTGCGGCACGAAACCGCTGGCGTCGCAGGTTTTGCGGAACAGGTGGCCGTATTCGGTCAACGCGGCCACACCCTCCTGGATGCGCGCGCCACCGGAGTCGATGAGCGCGATGATCGGCACCTTGAGGTCGAGCGCCTTGTCCATCAGATGGCAGATCTTGCGGCCTTCGGCCACGCCAAGCGTGCCGCCTTTGACGGAGAAGTCCTGCGCGTAGACGGCCACTTTGCGGCCGAACACCTCGCCGAAGCCGGTGATGACGGCGGAGCCCGCGCGGCCACCGTTGATGTCGCCGCCGCGGAAACGGCCGATTTCCTCGAAGGAACCGGCATCAAGCAGCAGGTCGAGACGTTCGCGCGCGGTCAGCTTGCCTTTGACGTGCTGGCGACCGCGGGCGTGGTCTTCGGCTTCGGCGGCGAGCTGCGCGGCACGCAGCACGGACGTACGGATCGGCTGCGATTCGCGGGCTTCGGCAGCCGCTTCGTCACCCAGTCGCTCCTGCTGTTCCATGACGACCTTCACGGCCTCTTTGACGGCCGGGCTTGCGATGATGTCGGTCATTTCGCGCCACCTTCCGTCTTGGTTTCCGTATTACCGTCCGTTGCCGGCTTGCCGTCAGCCGCCTTGGAAGCGCCGTTGACGTCGATGGTCATCAACGTCTCGCCCGCTTCGATGCCTGCCGCCGGGCCGACGAAGATCTTGGTGACGGTGCCCTTGACCGGCGCGTACACGTAGTTCTCCATCTTCATGGATTCGAGCACGACGAGCAGGTCGCCCTTGGCCACGTCCTGGCCTTCGGCGACGTTGATGCGTGTGACGACCGCCTGCATCGGGCTGGCGATCACACCGGACTGGCCGTCGTTGCCCTGCTGCTTCTTTTCGACGTGGTGCAGGCCCTGTCCGCGCAGCGGCTGGATGGCGCGCTTGGCGTCACGCGCCTTGGCGCCGCCGGTCAGATTGGCCACGATGTCGTTCGGCACGGTCAGCGACACACGATGGTTGTTGACTTCGATGACGAAGGTTTCGCTGGATTCCTTCTGCTCGGCTTCCTTCGCACCCGAAGCGCCGGCCATGGATGCCGGCTGGCCGCCCTTGGTGGAGGATGCTTCCTTGTTCAGGTACTTGCGTTCCAGCCATTTCGTGCTCACGTCGTAGGCCACGCCATGCTCGGCGGTGAACTCGTCGTCGTTGAAGATCAGCTCGAACAGGCTTGCCGGGGTCGGCACGCCTTCCACCTTGAGCTCTTCCAACGCGCGGCGCACACGTGCCACGGCTGTCGCACGGTCGGAGGCGGTGACCACGAGCTTGCCCATCATCGAATCGAACTTCGGGGAGACGGTGTCGCCTTCCACCACGCCGGAATCGACGCGGATGCCAGGGCCGGACGGCCATGCGAGCTTGGTCAGCGTGCCGGAGCTCGGCGCCAGATTCTTCGCCGGATCCTCGCAGGTCAGCCGGAGCTCGAAGCTGTGTCCGCGCAGCGGGTGGTCGACGGTCAGCTCGCCGCCGTTGGCGATGGTGAGCTGTTCTCGCACCAGATCAAGGCCGCAGACCTCTTCGCTGACGGTGTGCTCCACCTGCAGACGGGGATTGACCTCCAGGAAATACACCTTGCCCTGTTCGGTCACCATGAATTCGCAAGTGCCCAGACCGATGTAGTCGACCGCTTCGAAAAGCCGGCGTGAGTAAGTCTCCAGCTGTTCGAGCACGCCGTCGGAAAGGAACGGCGCCGGCGCTTCCTCCACCAGCTTCTGGTTACGGCGCTGCACGGAGCAGTCGCGGGTGGAATACACGGTGAAATTGCCGTGCGAATCGCGTCCGCACTGCGTTTCGACGTGACGGCCCTTGTCGATGAACCGTTCGACGAAATACTCGTCCAAATCGCCGCCCTGCAGCGCATCGTGGTTCATGTAGAAGCCACGCAGCTCATCGTCGTTGTGCACGAGAGTGATGCCGCGGCCGCCACCGCCGTCGGTGCGCTTGAGCATCAGCGGATAGCCGTGCGTGTGCGCGAAGTCGAGCAGCAGTCGCATGTCGGAAATCGACTGGGAAATGCCGGGAACCGGCGGCACCTTCGCGAAAGTGGCCACGCGGCGGGCCGTGATCTTGTCGCCTAGGTCGACGAGCGCCTTCGGATTCGGGCCGACCCACGTGGCGCCGGCGTCGAGGACCTTCTGCGCGAAGCTTGCGACTTCGGAAAGGAAGCCATAGCCGGGGTGCACCGCGTCGGCACCGCTGCGCTGCAGGATGTCGATGAGCAGATCCTCGTTGAGATACGTGTCCTTGTAGGTGTCGCCAGACAGCAGATACGCATCATCGGCCATCTGCACGTACTGTGCGTGACGGTCCTGTTCGGCGTAGACCGCGACCGTGGGAATCCCCATCTCACGTGCGGTGCGCACGACTCGAAGCGCGATTTCGCCGCGATTCGCCACCAGTAGTTTGTTGACATTCTTAGGCATAATGTCAAGTTTGGCGGTCGAGGCGTGATTCGACGAACTCGTTTCCCACAAAAGATTCGCAATCTTTTTGTAAGGCTCCACAAACGTTACCGAAACTTAGCAACCCTACGATGGGGAGCATTGATTGACGAAAGACTCATTTTCGTCAGTTTTTGTAGCATCCGCAAAAAAGGGAGGATTCCACCATGCGCAACGCAATCCTGACCATCTCATCCGCGGCCAAAACGGCCACCAGCGGCAAATTCGGCGCCGTTTTGAAGTCCACGCTGTTCGCCGTGCTGCTCGCCGCCGCCTCCATGGCGGGCGCCGTGCCGATTCCGGGCACTCCGGTTCCGATCACCCTGCAGACCTTCGTGGTCATGCTGGCCGCGCTGATGCTGCCGTGGAAGCAGGCGGGCGCCGCGGTGCTCATGTATCTGGCCGCGGGCGCGGCTGGTCTGCCGGTGTTCGCCGGCGGCGCGTCCACCATGGCTTTGGTCGGCCCGAGCGCCGGCTTCCTCATCGGTTTCCTGCCGGCCGCCGTCGTCACCTCGCTGCTCAAGGGCAAGGCGCGTGTCGATTCCCCGAAGCATGCTGCGTTGACCGCCGCACGGTATCTGTTCGCCTGCGTGGCCGGCTGCATCGTGCTTGACTATCTGCTCGGCTTCATCGTGCAGTCCGCCATTACGGGCGTGGCGATGCCGGTGGTGGCCATCGCTTCGATGGGCTTCATTGTGGGCGATTGCATCAAGGCGGTTGTGGCTTCGTTGGTCGCGAGCGGACTGGCAAAGCTGCAGTGACTTTTATCGGCAGCGACTTTTCTGCGGTAGTTTTCTACGATTTTTTGCTGGGAATTTTCCGCTGAGGGTTTTCCGCTGAGAATTTCCGCTGTGATTTCCGGGTTTCTTCGTGATTTCCGGGTTTTGATACAGTCTTCCGTTTTCGCTGTGATTTTCGTTGTCGCTGTGTCCGGTGGGGCCGGCGGATACCAACGTGCGACACGCTCCGGGCCGCTCAGGCCGAGTTTTTTACGGTCTTACGTTGGTATCCGCCGGCCCCACCTCGTTTTGGGGGAATGTTGCGTTTGCGGGTGGCGCGGTTTTTGGATATTGCGATTTTGGGAAATGCCGTTTTTCTCGAATATTGCGTTTTTTGAAACGTGCGATTTTCGAAAAAGCGCTTTACGACTTTATGAGGGATGAGGGTTAGGGAATTATTGGGGTAGGACGCCTACGTCGGCGGTGTGCACGGTGTGCAGGTTGCCGTTGTCGTCTCTGATGGTGAGGGAGGCGTCGGGGTTGAGTTCCAGCGCGGTGCCGCGCAGGGTGGTGCCGTCCACGAAATGCGCCTCGCATGGCTTGTCGAGCGTCCAGCAGACCGGATGCATCTCCTCCATCGCACGCGTGGCCTCGCGATGCGGGTCGGCTTCGAAATCGGCGAGCCTTGATCGCAAACCGTCCACCAGATGGGCCGCGATCATGTCGCGCAATGTCATGGAATCGGGCAGGCCATGCGCGACCAGCTGCAGCGACGTGGCCTTGTCGGTTGGCAGATGGTCTTCGGGGACGGTCAGGTTCAGGCCGATGCCGAAGACGATGCCGACGCGTTCCGTTGCGGCAGCCACATCAGTGGTACCAGTCGCACCGTCCGCGATGGGAGTTGCGGCAAGCGGAACCATTTCGGCGAGCACGCCGCCCAGTTTCTTGCCGTCGACGAAAATGTCGTTCGGCCATTTGAGCGCGATGTCCTTGCCGAGCGGGCCGCCGCAATCGCGGATGGCCGCGATAATCGCGTTGCGCGCCTCGCAGCCGGCGATCATCTGCAGCCAGCCGTTGACGGACGTGTCCCGCACAATCGCCGTAGGCACGCTGACCACCAGGGAGACGATGAACGACTCCCCCACCGCGCTGGTCCATTGATGGTCGAGACGGCCACGGCCGGCGGTCTGCTCGTCGGCGCAGATCGCCACGATTTCATGACCGGTCCAATCGCGTCCATCGCAGCCATCGAGGCCATCTCGGCTGGTCGAGCCGAACAGCGCGCCTTTGCGCACCAATTCGGCGGCGTACGTGTTGGTGGAGCCCACTGAGTCCAGCGCGATCACCTGGTCGGCCGCGACGCAGGTGCGTGGCATGGTCAATGCGGAATCCAATATGGTCGTCATGATTCCTTCTCCTGTCCGTCGAGCTGTCGTCCATCAAGCTGTCGTCCATCGAGATATCGTTCGTCGGCGTCCTGCTTGTCGGACTGCTGTCTGTCGATGCGACGCCCGCCGATACGCCGTTTGCCCGCCGTCGACGTGCCAACGTACGACGCCTCGCGTGCGGCAAGCCGCGCGGCACGCGACTCGCGCCAGAACTCCAGGCACAGGAATCCGAACACGAATGCGATCGGAAGCATATGCCGTTCGAAATTGTTGGCCGGTGCGGTGATCATCACACCCATAAGCAGCAGCAACGGCAGATGCCATGACAGCGACCGCCATCGGCGCAGCACCACTTCGGCGGCGCCGATCAGCAGTGTCAGCGTGACATACAGGTTGCCGTGCGTCACCCAGCCAAGCACGGGAATCTGTCCCCATTTCTTGGCGAAACCGGCCACCTGGTTGCGCCACTGGTGGTTGTACAGGTGAATCCATTCGTTGTCGGACTGCACGTAATCGTTGTTCACGTAGTAGTCCATCGACACGTATGGCAGGTCGGTCACGTTGAAGTATCCGAAGCATTCGGCGAAGAGCGCGTCGAGCGCGATCTGAGGATTCGCCTTGACGATCTGCCACCATGCGTCGTTGAAATCCTTCATGTCGTCCTTGGTGACGGTACGCCACTTGTAGCTGACCTTCTTGGACTGGATGCCCGACGATTTCACCGGGTCGGCGTCCTGCTGGAAGTACGATTCGGCCATCTGGTCGAGGTTGAAGACGGGAGCGAGTTTCTTGGCCGCGTCCTCGGGAATGCCCTGCGGATTGTATTTCGCCACGCGGGCGATCTGCTGCAGCTGGATGCCGCGGCTTTCGATCGGATCGCCGCCGATGACGGCACCGCTGTTCACCAGATAGACGAGGCCGCCATGGATGAGCACGGTCGGCAGCATCAATGCGACCACGTACGTCTTCCAACGTTTACGGTCGTTGATGATGGCCAGCAGCGCGGCGAACAGAATGATGTACCACGCGTATTTGGCGCTGATCAGCATGACGCAACTCGACATGAACAGTGCCGCCAAGGAACGTTTGCGCAGTTTCATGGGCTTGCCGTTGATGGTGGGCAGCGCCTTGATATGCGTCATATGCAGCTCATACCACACGCCGAACCACCAGACGAACGCGAACGCGAACAACGGCGATTTGGTCAGTGAGATCGTGGCGAACACCGCCAACGGGCACACCATGAAGAACAGCAGAATCACGAAGCGTGTCTTCGCGCCGGCGCGCAGTCTGGACGGACGCGCCACCACACCCGCCTCGGGATGGGTGAAATCGCGCATGTTCCAGCAGTCGTGCCGTTCGGGATGGGAGAAGTCGAACGTGCCGACGCCCAGCCTACGCCACGGCAGATTGAAGAAACGATTGGCGGTGGCTGCACAACAAAACGCGGCGAACAGCCATTGCAGCGCGGCCAGCGCCACGATGCCGGCGTCATTGGAATCGGTGAAATACCGGGAGACCGCGGCGAACGCACCGTAGAAAACGGTCAGCACGATGTTGTGCTGGTCGGTCAGATACGTGGGATTGGCCGGCCACATGTAATGCGCGGTCGGATAGATGTCCATCGGCACGAATGAGAAGAAGCCGATGTATGGCTGTTTCAGTCCGGTCCACTGGTTCAACGCCCAGCTGAATTCGCGGATCTGGGAGCGGATGTCGGCGCCGTACGCGGCAAGCAGGGTGGTCGGAATCCACAGCCAGCCGATGACGAACAGCAGCATGAGCTTCCACCAGCAGTCGGTGCAACGTGTCAGCTTGCGACCAATCCAGACGATCACCGCATGGATGGCGCGCCCCGGTCGGCTATGCGCGGCGTCGCTCAGATGGCGCAGCATGATGCCCAATACCGTCGTCGGCGTGCCGGACACCTCCTGACACAGCTTGACGTATCGACGTGAGAAATACGTCGGCAGCACGCGCTCGCCACGGCCGTAACGGACCAGCGACCACAATATAGCAAACGAAACAACGAAGGCGATCGCCATGTACAGCACGTTGGCCCAGCCGAAGTCGGCGAGTCCGGTGCCAAACCAGTACAGCGGGCCGATGCCGCAGCACCACGCCACCCACAGGCATGCGAGCACGCCCAACGTCCAGCTGAGGAACGTGTCGGCTTTTCCGGCTTTCTTGTTTTCGCTCATAGTCGGCATATTACCGCCACTGCGCGAATGGGGACCGGAACGGTCGGCGAACGTGCGGCAATTCGCAGATACGACGATTAGAATGGACGGTTATGAACTCCGAGCAGGCAGACATCCTCGACCTTTTGTCAGGCCATACCGACGATACGACCATCGAGCGGTTGGCTTTCGAATGCCTGTTGACGAACATGACCGACGATCGTGTGGTCTCCTTGATGAACATTCTCGGATGGCAAGGCGATTTCAACTGTTTTGCGATCGGCGGGGTGCCTTCGGCCAGTCTTGCCTCGACATCCCTCGCCATCCGCAAGGCGGTGCGCGATTTGGGTGGCGAGCATGTGGTCATCGGCACGTACGGCACTTTCCTGCTGGCTTTGGCTTGCCAGATGGGCGCGGTCACGCCGGAGGTGACCTGTACCGCGGTCATGCCGGCGTTCAGCGAGGACGAGCCACTGTATTTGAGCCCGGTCCGTTCCGGTGTGGCGGGGGCTTCGCATGCGTTGCGTGAGACGATGTTCTCGCTGCAGGCGGCTCCGGCGCTGTCCACTCCTTCCCGTCCGCTGCGTGCCGACGAGCTGTTGCCGGAGCGTGCGCTGCTGGGTGATGATTACGCGCGTGAGGAACTGTATCGGAACGTATATCAGGTGCTGCGCGGCGAGAATCCCGATGATCCCACTTATCTGACGGTGTCCACGTTCCTGAAGTATGGCAGTTCGTTGGAGAACACGGCGAAGGAGCTGAATGTGCATCCGAACACCGTGCGCTACCGCTTGAAGCGTGCCGCCGAAACAACCGGCTGGGATGCCACCGATCCGCGTGACGCGTATGTGCTGACGACCGCGCTGGCGATTGGCCGTATGCGCGACCGCTGAGCCGCTGCCCGGGTGGTGTGGCGTCTGGGTACGCCCGTTGCATCTGTCATCCGGTCATAAAGTCATGAATCTTTCCGAACATATGAAAAGACCCGCATGCTGCGATTGCAGATACGGGTCTTTTGGTGAAGCTTAGCTTCTGTGCACTCAGGCAACGACCGCCGGATCAACCGGGACGCCCGGGTTCATCGTGGAGGTGATGGTCGCCTTGGTGACGTAGCGGCCCTTCACGGTGGACGGCTTCAGACGCTTGACTTCGTCGGCCACAGCCTTGAAGTTCTCGTCCAGAGCCTGCTCGGTGAAGGACATCTTGCCGATGAGGAAGCTCAGGTTGCCGTTCTTGTCGACACGGAAGTCAACCTTGCCGCCCTTGATGTCCTTGATGGCCTTGGTGACGTCCATGGTCACGGTGCCGGTCTTCGGGTTCGGCATGAGGCCACGCGGACCGAGCACGCGGCCGAGGCGGCCGACCTTGCCCATCATGTCCGGGGTGGCGACGACGGAATCGAAGTCAAGGAAACCGTCGGCGACCTTCTGCACGAGGTCGTCGTCACCGACGATGTCGGCGCCAGCCTCGAGAGCCTCGGTGGCCTTCGGGCCACGGGCGAAGACGAGGACCTTGGCGGTCTTACCGGTGCCGTTCGGCAGGTTCACGGAACCGCGGACCAGCTGGTCGGCCTTGCGCGGATCCACGTTCAGGCGCAGCACGGCCTCAACGGTCTGGTCGAACTTGTACTCCGGCATGCTCTTGAGGAGAGCGATGGCTTCGTTGGCGGTGTAAAGGTTGTTGCGATCGATCTTCTCAGCCGCTTCGCGATACTTCTTGGAACGCTGTACCATTAGTCCTTCTCCTCTCAGTCGGTAACCGTGATACCCATCGAACGGGCGGTGCCCGCGATGATCTTCATGCCGGCTTCGACGTCGCGTGCGGACAGATCAGCCATCTTGATTTCAGCGATCTCACGGACCTGAGCCTTGGTGACGGAGCCGACCTTGTGGGTCAGCGGGTTCTCGGTACCCTTCTGGATGCCAGCGGCCTTCTTCAGCAGAGCTGCTGCCGGCGGGGTCTTCAGGATGAAGGTGAAGGAACGATCTTCGTAAACGGTGATCTCAACAGGGATGACCTGGCCCATCTTGTCCTGCGTGGCAGCGTTGTACTGCTTGCAGAAGTCCATGATGTTCACGCCATGGGAACCCAGAGCCGGACCCAGCGGCGGAGCCGGGTTGGCCTTGCCGGCCTGAATCTGGAGCTTGAGAAGCGCCGAGACTTTCTTCTTAGGAGCCATTGTATGGTTCTTCTTTCTGTGAAGCGGTGGTTAACGGCACCGGAGTAGGTCTCCCGCGTCCGGTTCCTTCCGCAACGTATATTGCTGTGCTGTGCTAGCAGGTGCCGCCGCCTTGTTCAGGCACACGAGACCCTCCAGACACAACTTTTCTATTATGCGATTCCGCCACGACATTGCGCGTATGGCAATACATACAAAGAAACCCCGCCGAAGCGGGGTTCAAAAGAATCACGATTTCAGGTTCCTGAATGGGTGTGACGCGTGCGGTAGCAAGGCGCCCAAGCGCAGGCGTACCAAGGTGCGTCAAGCTTGGAGCAACGCAGCTAACGCTCCGTCATGCACGTTCAGGCTAATTTTTCAACCTGGTTGAAGCCTAGCTCCACCGGCGTGTCACGGCCGAAGATGGACACGAGCACGGTGAGCTTCTGCGTGGACGGATCCACTTCGGAGACAACCGCGGCCATGGTGGTGAACGGTCCATCGGTGACGGTGACCTGATCGCCAGGAGCGTAGGAGACCTCAAGCTTGCGCTTCTTGGCTGCGGCCGGCTTGTCTCCGGCGGCCTTGAGAGCTTCGGAAGCGATCATCGGAGCCATCATGGAGACGACTTCCTTGCGGGTCAGCGGTGCCGGATCCTTGGTCGGGCCGACAAAGCCGGTGACGCCTTCGGTCTCGCGGACGATACGACGGGCGTTCTCATCCGGCAGCATGCGGATCAGCACATAGCCGGGGACACGCACGCGGGTGATGACCTTCTTGCCTTTTTCGGTGTGCTTTTCGACTTCCTCCATCGGCACTTCGACCTGGAAGATCTTGTCTTCCATACCGAAGCTGGCCACGCGGGATTCGACGTTGGTCTTCACGCGCTTCTCATAGCCGGAATAGGTGTGCAGCACATACCACTTGCCTTCAAGCGTGCGCAGGCTCTTGGAGAATTCCTCGACGGCCTTGGCACCGGCATCCTGCTCAGTGTCTTCATCCTCAGTGGTTTCCGCGGTCTGCTCTTCCGGAGCGTCCTGCTCGGACTGGGCCTGCTCATCGGTCGCCTGATCGGCGGCGACGGCCTGGACGGCCTCGCCTTCGGCCGGCAGCGCCTCAACAGCGGCAGCAGCCTCGGTATCAGCCTTGGAAGCCTCGTCGAGGTTGTCGGAAAACACTTCGTCAGTCATGCACTTTCACCTTCAAGTTGTTTATCAGCCGAATATCCACAGGGTCAGCTTGCCCAGACCGTAGTCCATGCCGGTGACCAGTGCCATCAGCAGCAGCACGAAGATAAACACGGCGAGGGACCAGAAGAACAGTTCCTTGCTGGTCGGAGTGACGACCTTGCGGAGTTCGTCGATAATCTGTTTGATGAACAAGCCAATGCGCATGAAGATGTTCGGCTTAATGGCCTTCTCGCTGTTCTTCGCCTTCGCCATAATAATCCTCCGCTGGGCTTGTTGTAAGAAGCTTGGCAGGGAAGGCGGGACTCGAACCCACAACCTACGGTTTTGGAGACCGTTGCGCTACCAATTGCGCCACTTCCCTAGGTGAACTCTGCCGTCTCCACTTGCCGGCGAGGATTCTATGCAAAACCACGCAAGAAGCAGACGGCAAAACCGCCAAGTCGAAATAATAGCGGGTTTTCGCGACTTCGTCCAACCCGATTCACGACGAATCGCAAGAAACCGCTATTTTCCAACGAAAAAAAGATTCGCGCCCGGCATGTCACCGAAACGCGAATCGCTAAAAATATCGTCTATCAACTGAACTTTCCGTCAGTTGAGCGCGGGGCCGGTCGGCTCAGTCCTCGACCCAACGCTTCATGCGACGCATGCCTTCGACCAGATCGTCGTCGGCAAGCGCGTAGGAGAAGCGCAGATAGCCGGGAGCGCCGAACGCCTCGCCCGGGACGGCGGCGACATGGCCTTCGTCAAGCAACGCGGCGGCCAGTTCGGACGTGTTGGCGAACGTGGTCTTGTTGGTGCCGATCGGTTTGTTCAGCAGCGCGGTCACGTCGGCGAACGCGTAGAACGCGCCGGTCGGGGTCGGGCAGTTCACGCCTTCGATGTCGTTCAACGCGGCGACGATGGTCTGGCGGCGCTTGTCGAATGCGGCGCGCATCTCGTAGACGGCGTCCAGGGAGCCGGAGACGGCTTCGATGGCAGCACGCTGGGAGATGTTGTTCACGTTGGAGGTCATGTGACCCTGCAGTTTGGATGCGGCCTTGGCCACGTCCACGGGGGCGATCATCCAGCCGACGCGCCAGCCCGGCATGGCGTAGGTTTTGGCCACGCCGTTGAGCACGAGCAGCTGGGAGCGCACTTCGGGAACCGCGGCGCCGATGTACGTGGTTTTGGCGCCGTCATAGTTCAAGTGTTCGTAGATTTCGTCGGAAATGACCCACACGTGGTGTTCGATAGCCCACTGCGCGATGGCCTTGACGGTTTCCGGCTTCCACACCGCGCCCGTCGGGTTGTTCGGCGTGTTCACGATGATGGCCTTCGTGTGTTCGGTGCGCGCGGCCTCGATGTCCTCGATGCTCGGCTCGAAGTTGCGGTCGGCGCCGGCGAACACGGTCACGGGCACGCCGCCGGCGAGCTTCACGGCTTCCGGATAGCTGGTCCAGTACGGGGTGGGGATGATGACCTCGTCGCCCTCGTTGAGCAAGATCTGGAACGATTCGTAGACGGCCTGCTTGCCGCCGTTGGTCACGATGACCTGGCTCGGGTCGATTTCGTAACCCGAATCGCGCAACGTCTTGTCCGCGATGGCCTTGCGCAGTTCCGGCAGGCCTGCCGTGGGCGTGTAACGATAGTTTTTCGGATCCTGCACCGCGGCGGCCGCGGCCGCGACGATTGGCGCCGGGGTTGGGAAGTTCGGTTCGCCCGCGCCGAATCCGATGACGTCGATTCCAGCGGCTTTCATTGCCTTTGCCTTGGAATCGACGGCCAGAGTAGCGCTCGGAGCCACGTGATTGATACGGTCGGATAGAGTCTGCCAGTCAGCCATAGTCATGCCTGTAATGCTAGACCTGCCACGCGAAAAACGACAGCCCCACGACACACGTCTATTTCGCCGCGAACGCTTCGCTTGAAGCGAAATCGATGGCCTAACCACACCTTTTGCACTGGCTCAGACCAGTACGAGATTGTCGCGGTGCACCAGCGGATGCGCGTATTCCTCGCCGAGGAAACGCTTGAGCTGGGCCGTATTGCGTCCTAGCATCTGCGGGATCTCCTCGGAGTCGAAGCCGACCAGGCCCTTGGCCAAATGGTTGCCCTGCTCGTCGTCAACCCAGACGGCGTCGCCGGCGGCGAAATCGCCCTTCACTTCCACCACGCCGGCCGCGAGCAGGCTGGCCGCTCCCCCGCGCACCGCCTTGGCCGCGCCGGAATCGGCCACCAGCGCGCCCTGCGGGTGGGAGGCGAAGCCGATCCACAGCCTACGTGACGAACCGCGGTCGTTGATCGGCGCGAACGCGGTGCCGACCGGATCGCCCATCATCGCGGGACCTGCGTTCGACGCGCATGTCAACACCGCGGGAATGCCGGACACCGCGGCGACGCGCGCGGCCTCCATTTTGGTGACCATGCCGCCGGTGCCGACGTTCGAGCCGGTTCCGCCGACCTGAACCTTCGCCAGCGCGTCCTCGACGTTCGGCACATAGGAGATGCGCTTCGAGCCGGGCTCGCTTGGCGGCGCGGTGTACAGCGCGTCCACGTCGGTGAGCAGGACGAGCGCGTCGGCGACGACGATGTTGGCGATGAGCGCGGACAGACGGTCGTTGTCGCCGAACCGGATCTCGTTGGACGCGAGGGAATCGTTTTCGTTGATGATCGGCACCGCGCCCAAGTCGAGCAGGCGGTCGAGCGTACGGCGCACGTTGCGGTACTGCTGTGGGGCGATCGTGTCGGAAACGGTGATGAGGATCTGTCCGACACGCAGCCCGTACCGTGCGAAAGCGGCCTCGTACTGGGCCATCAGCAGGCCTTGGCCGACGGCGGCGCACGCCTGCTGGTCGGCCACGTCGGTCGGACGCTTGTCGAAACCGAGCGTGCCGAAACCGGCCGCGATCGCGCCGGAGGAGACCAGCACCACGCGGCCGCCCATCAATCGCACGCGGGCGATGGCCGCCACAAGCGCGTTCAACCGTTGCGGATCCAAGTGGCCGCTCGGCTCGGTCAGCGAGCTGGAGCCCACCTTCACCACGATGGTCTGCGCTTCGGCGATGGCCCTGCGCACTTGCGCTTGCGATGGCGTGTTCATAGTTCCTCCCGGTACCGTTACCGGCTATTGAAAAAGCCCGCCGACATGCCATCGGCACATCAGCGGGCTTCGTTGGATGGTTCTATTGTTCCACATCCTCGTCGTCGACGGTCTCGCCACGTCCAAAAAGACTGGTTTCGTCGTGACGGTCGTCGTCCACGGACGGATCGGCCCAGTGTCCTGCCTTGCGTTCGGCCATCATGGCTTCGCGCACGGCCTGACGGGCGTCCATCATCTCGTGGTACTGGCGACGGCGTTCCGTGTTGGAACGACGCTGCGCACGACCATCCGATTCCTGCAGTCGCAGGTCGACGCCGCGTGCGCCCAACTGGGTGCCGTCGAGCATTTCCGCGCCGGCCGCGATGGTCGGATCCCAATCGAATTCCACGGCACGGTCGCCACGGCCGATGCGCACTTCGTCGCCCGGCTTGGCGCCCTTGTGTCGCAGCTCGTCTTCGACGCCCAGCTTGGCCAGACGGTCGGCAAGGTAGCCGACGGCCTCGTCATTATCGAAGTTGGTCTGCATGACCCAACGTTCCGGCTTGGTGCCGAGCACCTCGTACCAGACTTCGCCGTTGCCGTTCTCCTTGCGTTCCACGGTGAAGTCGAGCGCGTTGCCGCCTTCGTCGTTACGGCGACGGCGATTGCGCGGCTCCTCGAGCGGCTTGATGACCACGCGGGCCTCTTCCTCGGCCTGCTCGCGTTTGGCGACTTCCGCGCGCATGTTGGTCACGAGGTCGGCCAGCGCCCAGTTGAGTTCCTTCAGGCCCTCGTGGGAGGCGGTGGAGATGATGTAGACCTTGAGGCCGAGCTTTTCGAATTCGGGCTTGACGAATTCGGCGAGTTCCTTGGCTTCCGGCACATCCACCTTGTTGAGGATGATGATGCGCGGACGTTCGGGGATCGGAATCGCGCCGAGCGGCAGTTCGAGCTTGCCGGCGTATTCGGCGAGCTCGTGTTCGAGCGCCTGGTAGTCGCTCATCGGGTCGCGGCCGGGTTCGAGGGTGGCACAATCGATGACGTGGGCGATGATTTCGGTGCGTTCGATGTGACGCAGGAATTCGAGGCCGAGGCCCTTGCCCTGGGATGCGCCCGGAATCAGGCCCGGCACGTCGGCGATGGTGTAGCGCATGTCGCCGGCCACCACTACGCCGAGGTTCGGCACGAGCGTGGTGAACGGATAATCGGCGATCTTCGGTTTGGCGGAGCTCATCGCCGCGATCAGGCTCGACTTGCCTGCGGACGGAAAGCCCACCAGCGCCACGTCGGCGATGGACTTGAGTTCGAGGATGACGTCGCGTTCCTCGCCCGGCTCGCCCAGCAGTGCGAAGCCCGGCGCACGACGGGTGCGATTGGCCAGCGCCGCATTGCCGAGACCACCGTTGCCGCCCGCGGCCACGACGAACTTGTCTCCCGCGTGACGCAGGTCGGCAAGCTGCTCGCCCGGATGCTTCGGCTTGCCCTGCGGTCCCTTGGCTTCGAACACGACCGTGCCCACCGGGACGGGCAGGATCAGGTCGGCGCCCTTCGAACCGTCCTTCGTGTCGCCCAGGCCCATGGTGCCGCTTTCCGCCTCGCGATGGGGCATGAAACGGTAGTCGAGCAGACTGTTGGCGTTCGAATCGGCCATGAAGATCACGGAACCGCCGTCGCCGCCATTGCCGCCGTTCGGACCGGCCAACGGCTTGTATTTCTCCCTACGGATGCCGGCGGAACCATTGCCGCCGTCGCCGCCCTTGACATGGACGGTCACTCGATCCACAAAATCACTCATGTATCTACCTTACATAGCAGAAAGACCGCGTCCATAACGGGCGCGGTCTTTCATCAAAAAGCGTTATTTGCGCGTGTCTCAGGCGGCAATCACGTCGACGACCTTGCGGTCACGACGCACGCCGAACTTCACACTGCCGTCCTTGAGGGCGAACAGGGTGTGGTCCTTGCCCATGCCGACGTTCTCGCCCGGGTGGAACTTGGTGCCACGCTGACGAACGATGATGTTGCCGGCCACGACGGCTTCGCCGCCGAACTTCTTCACACCGAGGTATTGCGCGTTTGAATCGCGACCGTTGCGCGAGCTGGACGCGCCCTTCTTATGTGCCATGTCTGTTCCTTTCGGTCCTTGACTCTAACCCTACGCGAATCAGGCGATAGCCGTGATCTTGACGAGAGTCAGCTGCTGGCGATGGCCCTTGCGACGAGCAACGCCGGTCTTGTTCTTGTACTTCATGATGCTGATCTTCGGGCCCTTGGCCTCATCGTTGACAACCTCAGCCTTGACACTGATGTTGGCGAGATCCTTGGCGTTGACGGTGACCTTGTCACCATCCACAACGAGAGCGACCGGGAATTCCACGGTGTCGCCCTTCTTGGCGTCGAGACGGTTGACGAGGATGACGTCACCGACCTCGACCTTTTCCTGATGGCCGCCGGCCTTCACAATAGCGTACATATCCGTTCCTTTATTAACTTGGAAAGCTTACTGCCCGGCACGTTCGAGCCTCGCGGCCAGACACCAGCAATCTAATCTACACATACCCGCGTACAACCGCAAGTCTGCTCCCGGCGTGTCAAGTTGACATACCGGGATTTTCCTTTATTCTTCTTGTTCTTCCTCGCCCAGGTCCGCATTGTTGGCGGCCACGGCTGCCGCCGCGATCTGCGCGAGTTTGGCCTTCACGTCCGGCGAGGAGCCCTTCGGCACCTGCACGTCCGTGCCATGGCCATGCTTGTTGGTCTTGACGAACGGATCGCCGCCCTTCAAGGCGTACGGATCGTCGTAATCCGCCGAAACGGTCGGTTCGTCATGGAGGATGAAGCCGCGGCCCTTGCAGGTCGGGCATTCCTCGGAGAACGCCTCCACCAGACCCTGGCCGATGCGCTTGCGCGTCATCTGCACCAGTCCCAGCGAGGTGACTTCGGCCACCTGATGCTTGGTGCGGTCGCGCGCCAGGCACTCCACCAGTCGGCGGAGCACCAAATCCCTGTTGGCCGGCATGACCATGTCGACGAAGTCGATCATCACCATGCCGCCGATGTCGCGCAGACGAAGCTGTCGCGCGATCTCTTCGGCCGCTTCGAGGTTGCAACGGGTCACCGTTTCCTCGAGGCTCTTGCCGCGGCCGATGAAACGGCCCGTGTTCACGTCGATGGTGGTCATGGCCTCGGTGCGGTCGATGACGATCGAACCGCCGGACGGCAGGTAGACCTGACGTTCCATGCCCTTACGCAACTGGGAGTCGATCTGCCACTTGTCGAACACGTCCTTGCCGTCATGTTCGGCCGGATCCCACTTCTCGAGCTTGTCTTTCAGGTCGGGGGCCATCGTGTCGAGGTATTCCTCGATACGCTCGTACACGCGGTCGCCTTCAACGATCATCTTGGAGAAGTCGTCGTTGAAGATGTCGCGCACCACGCGGATGGCCACGTCCGGCTCGCCTTGCAGCAGCTTCGGACGCTTGCCGTGCAGGAACTCGTCGCGCTTGGCGGTGATGCGTTCCCACTGGCGCACCAGGTTCTCGAGATCCTTGGTGATGGCCTCTTCGGAAGCGCCTTCGGCCGCGGTTCGGATGATCACGCCCATATCCTTCGGCGCGATCTTCGACACGATGTTCTTCAGGCGGGCGCGCTCACGCTCGCTCAGCTTGCGGCTCACGCCGGTCATGCCGCCGGACGGCACCAGCACGAGGAAACGGCCGGCCAAGGTGACCTGCGAGGTAAGCCTTGCGCCCTTGTGGCCGATCGGATCCTTGGTTACCTGCACCAGCACCGGATCGCCCGACTTGAACGCCAGTTCGATACGACGCGGCTGGCCTTCCAGACGTGCGGAATCCCAGTTCACCTCGCCGGCGTACAGCACGCCGTTGCGGGCCTGTCCGATGTCCACGAACGCGGCCTCCATGCTCGGCAGCACGTTCTGCACGCGGCCAAGATAGATGTTGCCGACGGTGGCCACTTCCTGGATGTCGGACACGTAATGCTCGACGAGCACATTGTCTTCGATCACGGAGATCTGGGTGTGGCGCTCACGTTCGCGCACCACCATCAGACGCTCGACGTGTTCGCGACGGGCCAGGAAGTCCTGCTCCATGAGCTGGTTCTGACGGCTGCGTTCACGACGGTTGTCGCGGCGGCGCTGCTTCTTGGCTTCCAGACGGGTGGATCCTTCGACGTCGGTGATTTCGTCGATGTACTGCTGCTTGCGGGAGCGACGGGACATCGTCTCGTCCGATTCCTCGGCCTTCGACCCTCCACGGCGGCGGCGACGGCGACGGGTCACCGTGCCCTCTTCCTCATCGTCATCCTCATGACGGCGACGGGATTCGCGTTCGGAGGTCTGCTGCTCGTCGGCTTCCTCATGGTTGCCGCGTCCGCGACGGCGGCGACGGGTGCGCGTCGGCTGCTCGTCGTCATCATCGTTTCCATTGCGGGACTCGTCATCGATCGGCGCATACGTGATGCCATCGAGGACCAGGTCCTCCTCGATCTGCTCCACTTCGGCAGCGGCGCGACGTTCCTGCGCGTTCAGACGACGGGAACGACGGGAGCGGCGGGAATCGCCATGCTCATCGTCTTCGGCGTCGTTGTTGCGGTCATTGCCGTCATCACGGCCGCGACCGTCATTCGAAACGTCCGTGCGGTCCGCATCGGCCGTGTCGTGGCTGCGACGGCGGCGGCGACGGGTCGGACGGTCATCGTCGCGGTCATCACGGCTGTCACGGGCATCGTCCGAACCTCTGCGGCCCGTATCGTCAGCATCGTCATCGTCGGACGATCCGCGGCCCGCGGGGGCGGCCGGCAGAATCGGCTCCTGGAACAGCAGCGACGTCATCGGACGCGGATTATGACGCGTCTCATGGCCTTCCGGCAGCGCGCTGACGGCGTCGAGCGCACGGTCTTCGGATGATTCGTCACGATTGCCACGATTGCCACGATTGCCGTAATCGTCACGATCGTCACGATCGTCACGGTCATCACGCGGCTCGTCGCTGATACGGCGACGGCGACGCGACGGGCGATCATCCTCGTCCTGCACGTCCACAGAGGAACGACGGCGACGGCGCGGACGTTCGTCACGCATCTCATCGTCGTCATCGTAACGGGTCACGCGACGACGACGCGGACGCGACGGCTCGGCGTCATCGGCATCATTGAAATCGGCGGAATCACGCGCAGGCTGGACAGGCTCAAGCTTCGGTTCCTCAAACAAGGGGGCTTTGGCATGCTCCTCGACCTTCAGCTCCAAAGACGCGCCCGCGGCACCTACGCCACGCACCACGCGGCGACCTCCACGACGGCGGCGCGGAGCCGGATCGGCAGACACAGAACCCGCACTGCTTGCCGCATTATTGGTTGAATTATCGGATGACACAACAGCCTCGACCTGATCGAGGCCCTCATTGGTAGTAGGCACAACGCTCCTCGGCAACGCGCTGCAATCGCATCGCCTTCACTCAAGCCCCAACGGTTCTCACACCACGCTCTCACCGTGGCCGCGCATCATGGCGCCCGTAGGAAGCAACTTCCGTCAAAAGTCTTCATCATGCGACGGCGGACACCTGCGCTCGCGACTCACAGAACATTCACGCGAGGGGATCAACGCCATCGGATGCGTCGGCGGTCTTGCAGAACCACCGTCTATAAGTATGACACAAAAAACAACGGAGCGTGACAGGACGGGAAATTTATTCCCCCTACACGCTCCGTTTTCCAATGATTCGCGTTGACACGCCGTGAATGAACGTGCGCCGGCATAGTGGTTCAGCAGCGGTTCAACGGTGGACCAATAGTGGTTCTGCGGCAAGCCCGCGGCAGCGAATTACCGGCGATTCAACGGCAGCTCAGCAACGACTCAACGGCGATTCAACGCAGCCAGTCCTCCAGCAGGTCGGCCATGAGCAGCAGATCGGTCTCCGGCAGCTGCTCGTCCTGCTTGTGAGCCAGCAGCGGGCTACCCGCGCCGAGATTCACGGCCGGAATGCCCAGAATCGCAAAACGCGCCACATCCGTCCAACCCAGCTTGGCAAGCGGGTCACGACCGGTACGTTCCTTGACAAGCGATACCAGCGATTGGGCAAGCGGCGAATTGAGGCCCGGACGCGCGCTGGGCGATTCGTCCTTCATCTCGATGCCGAAGCCTTCGAACACGCCACCAGTGGCCTGATGCTCGCCGTTGCCAAGTTTCGCGCCCGCATCCGCGCCGATCATCAGCGCCTTCGCCTCGGCGAGCGACTTGTCCGGCGCGAACCGGTAGTTGACGTGCACACGGCACTCGTCGGGAATCACATTGGTGCCCTTGCCGCCGGAAATCAGCGTGGCGTTCAGGCCCTCCTGATAGGTCAGGCCATCCACTTCGATGGCGCGGTTCTCATGTGCGTTCAAACGGTTCAGAATCTCGGCCGCCGCGTGGATCGCGTTCTTGCCCATCCAGGCGCGGGCCGAATGCGCGGCAACGCCGTGCGTGATCACGTCGAATCGCATCGTGCCGTTGCAGCCGCCCTCGATGCCGCAATCGGTCGGCTCGCCGATGATCGCGAAATCGCCGGTGATCCAATCCGGATGCGACTCGACCACCTTGCGCAGGCCGTTCTTCTCGGCCGCGACTTCCTCATGGTCGTAAAACACGTACGTCAGATCATATTTCGCGTCCGTCAGCGTGGCCGCCAGATACAGCATGACCGCGTCGGAACCCTTCATATCGGTGGCGCCACGACCCCAGATCACACGCTCATGCTCATGACCGGCCGCCACGTCCTCGCGAATCAGCGGATCGCCCGGCTGAAGCCATTTCGGCGGGAAATTGTCGATCACCGGCACCGTGTCGAGATGGCCGGCAAGAATCACGCGGCGCTCGCGGCCGAAATCGGTGGATGCCACCAATGTGTCGCCGTGCCTGCGCACCGTCAGATGCGGCTGTTTTTTCAAAAACACCTCGACGGCGTCCGTCAACGGGCCCTCGTCGTCGCTGACGGAATAGCAGCCCATGATCTGCCCCATCAGCTCGTTCAACTGCTCCTGTTTGCTGGCGGAAGCGGAAAATCCAATCGTAAGTTCGCTCATGCCGTCCATTATCCGGCAAAACGTGCCGTCAATCGTGTATCGGGCTCGCTTTTGAGACGTGCATACGACCGACGCGCGCTTGGTGCCACACTAGATAGCGGTCGAAAGGCAACGGCCGCAACGAAAAGGAGAGTGCAATGCCGGGTCTGTTAAGCGCGATGGAAGGTTTCTGCGTCATCGGCATCGTCATCGCGACCGGCTATGTGGCCGCGCGTATGCGTATCGGCGGGCCGAGCGCGCAGATGGTGCTTAATCGGTTCAGCTTCTTCGTGTCGAGTCCGTGCCTGATGTTCGCCATCCTGTCCAAGGAGAAAATCTTCGAGATCTTCCATTCCTCCATCGTCGTGGCGTTTTTTTCGGCGCTGCTGGTGGGCGTGGTCTTCCTGATCCTCAACCGGCTGTTCTTCCATATGAAAGCCGCGGACGCCACCATCGGCGCACTGAATTCGCTGTATCTGAACTCGAACAACATCGGCCTGCCGATAGCCACGTACATTCTGGGCAATCCGGCGCTTGTCGCGCCGATTCTGGTCATGCAGCAGGCGGTGTTCACGCCGATCGGCCTGACCGTGCTCGACGTGACCACCAAAGGCAAGGTCTCCGCGAAGGAGATCCTGAAACAACCGTTGCATCAGCCGCTGCTCATCGGCTCGCTGCTGGGCATCGCCGTGTCCGCGATTTCCGCGAAGGTCGGCTATTTCGTGATTCCGAGCTTCATCTACGACCCGATCGATATGATCGGCGATTCCGCGGTGCCGATGATTCTGATGGCGTTCGGCATGTCGTTGCACGGCACGAAGCCGTTGCAGGACAAGTCGAATATTCCGGCGGTGTTCACGGTGGCCGCTTTGAAGAACATTGTGATGCCGATCATCGCGTTCCTGCTGTCGTATTTCGTGATGGGCTTCCGTGGCGCCACGCTGTACGCGTGCGTGGTGCTCGCCGCTCTGCCGACTGGCCAGAACGTCTACAACTACGCGGCGCGGTACAACGTGGGTCTGTCGTTCGCACGCGACGGCATTCTGTTCTCGACGTTGTCGTCGCCGATTTTCATCGCGATCATCGCGGTGCTGCTCGGCTGACCTCGCCAGTCCTCGCCGCGGTATCCACGACCGCCGCGGCGAGGCCATCAATCGTCCATACGGTAGCCGGCATGACCGAGCCCGTGCGCCGCATGATTCGCGGCACACCCTCCGAGTACCATCAGCGCATAACACAAGCCGATTCCCGCGGCCAACGTAAGCAACGAAGCCGGATTGAGCAACGACGTTGCCAGAATCGGAAACAGCAACAACACCGAGCACCCCAATGAAACGGCCATCACCGTGTTGAGCGGGGTGATCACTTCCATCATGCGTGCCTTGTCGAGCGTCGCCTCATCCGTGCCTTCCAACGCAAGCATGCGGTACTCGTCGGCCTGGTCGTAGACGTTGCCCGTCTGCATCACGCCGGAACTGACGGCGGCGAGCACCGCGGCAAAGGCGAGCGTCAGGAAACCACCCATCGCTATATCGCGCATGTACAGCATAGATGGGTCGAACGGGTCGTGGTTGCCTCCGATTCCGGTGGCGAGCAATCCGCACACCGACGTCATCCCCGCAATGAACACAGCGAGCGCCACACCGGACACGTTACGCCAAGCACGCTTGGGATTGTCAAGGATACGGCGCATGGCAATCATAGTGGCCGCGTCCTTCGGGTGTTTCGCACGCGATCTGGCGCGCATCGCCACCACCCAGGTACCGACGACGTTCACCATGGCGAAACCAAGGAAGAAGACGCCGAAGATGATGGCGTAGACCACCATCTGACCCAAGTGCGCGAATGCGGAGATGCTGTTGAGCAGCAGGTAGCCTACGGCCAACACGGCAAGGAAAATCAGTGCGCGCCATGCGGACGGCATGGGTTGTCCGGTACGTTGCATCACGCCAAGCGGGGTGATGGCCACGCGGCGTAGGGCGACCAGCGCGGAGACCAAGGCAAGCAGCGTGACTCCGACGGTCACGGCCGCCAGAGCAGGCAGTCCCACCCACAACTGTTCGAAGGTGAAATGCTGGTTTTGGAAGTCGAGCAGCATGATCGCCGGTATCAGCGCGAAGTAGCCGGCCATGCCGACCAGCGCGCCAAGCAGAGCCTGGCCACCCGCATCGAGCGCGGTGAGTTTCGTGACCTGCGCGGTGGTGGCGCCCGCAAGTCGCAGTGCGGCGAGACGTGCGTCCCTGCGGGAGGCCGCGAGACGGGCCGCCGAGCCGGCGAGCGCCACGAACGGCACGATGAGTAGCAGACTGGCGAATGCGGCGAGCAGCACATAGCCGTCGGAATAGGTGTTCATGACGGCTGTGGCCTGGTCGGCCGTCCAATGGCCGTCGCCGACCGTGGCGACGAGCTTGTCGGCGTGCGCCAGGGTTTTGGACCATGTTTCGTATGTACCGGGCGCGCACCTGTTGGAATTGATCATGCAACCGAACGTGTGGTCGGCGGAGGCCCGCCAGATGAAGCCATGCAGGCCTCCGAGCACGGTTAGGAAGACGGCGGTGGCGGATGCGAAGGCAACGATGGCCAGCGCAGAGGTGCGGCTGGATGTGCCGCGGGTGCCGGAGCGGTGGAACAATCGCCATAATCGGAACATGTTCATCGTGCGCCTCCGGCGGTAGGTTGGGATTGCTGCGGCGAGCTCAGCCTGCCGTCACGCATGGTAACGGTGGCATCGCAGAATGCGGCCACGTTCGAATCATGCGTCACCACGACCACGGCCGCGCCGGTCTGTCGTGCGGTCCGCATGAGAATGCTCATGATTTCGTGGCCGGTGGTCTGGTCGAGCGCGCCGGTCGGTTCATCGGCGAAGATGACTGCCGGCTGCGCGGCGAGCGCACGTGCGATGGCGATGCGCTGCATCTGGCCGCCGCTCATTTCGCCGGGACGTTGTTGCGCGAGCTGGCGCAATCCCAATCGTTCCAGCCATAGCATGGCCGTGTCGGTGGCCTGCTGGTAGCTTGCGCCGCCCAGCATCATCGGCAACGCGATGTTTTCGATGGCCGGCAGTTCCGGCAGCAGTTGTCCGGATTGGAAGACGAAGCCGAAGGCGCTGCGGCGCAGTTTGGTGCGGTCAGCGTCGCTCAACCGCGCCAGGTTGGCACCGCGAAACATCACATTGCCGGCTGTCGGGGTGATGATGCCGGCGAGTGCGTGCAGTAACGTCGATTTGCCGGAACCGGACGGTCCCATGACCGCGATGCTTTCGCCTGCCTGGATGCCGAAATCCACGTGATTGAGCGCCAGCATGTGTGTGGCGTTCGGTGTAGCCTGTTGGGTCGAATAATCCATGACCAGATCGGTCGCGTGAAGTATGTGTTCCATGTTTCCTACGGTACGGAAACGGATTGGTCCCGGCCATCAGACGGCGGGATGAACTTACAGGTTTCCTTCCGGCATGCATCATCCGCAAGGATTAGCGTAATCGCGGACTGCGGATGAGATGCCGTATGTCAGACGAGATGCCAGGAGAGGCGGTGCAGGTCGCTGGGCCCGAATTCAGCGATGGCGTCACGGTGTGCGGCCGAACCGTAACCCTTGTTGTGGGCCCATTCATAGGGTTCATATTGGGGTTGCGCTCCCAGTTCGACCATGAGCCGGTCTCGCGTGACTTTGGCGATGACGGCTGCGGTGGCCACGGTGGCGCAGTACCTGTCGCCCTTCACTTTGGTAGAGACTTCCGCAGGAACCGGCACGTCAGGCGCGTCGAAGGTGTTCAGCGCTTTGGTGATGTAGTCGTTCGGTCCGTCGAGGATCGCACCAACCTTCACCGGCTTGCCGTCAAGCATGCCATCGCCGTCGATGCCGAGTTTCTCTTCCGCTTGGCCGAGTGCGCGCAATGCGGCGATGCCAAGCGCATAGGAGATGCCCCAATCGTCGATTTCCGTGTTGCTGGCCGAGCCGACCGCCCAGGACGCGCACCACGATTTAAGCTCTTCGAATATGGCTTCGCGGCGGTGTTCCGTCAGCATTTTGGAATCGGCCACGCCGTCGGGCACTTGCAGCGGCGACGAACCGGCCAGGTCGCACGTGCGGATTGCGGCGGCGCCGACCATGACGGGACCGGCGAGCGAGCCGCGGCCGACCTCGTCGAAGCCGACGATCACGTCGTAGCCGGAGGCCGCGATCGCCCGTTCCATATCCAGCGTGGGCACTATGGAAACGGACATCAGTCGGCAGATCCTTCCGGCACGTCCCTGAACACGTCGTGATGCGCGTCCAGCGTGCTGATGTGGTTCAGCGGCCAATACTTGACCAGACCGACGCCGACCACGTCGGAAACCGGCACGAGGCCGTGCGAGGAATCGTCCTGATGGTAGCGGGAATCAGCGGAATTGGCGCGATTGTCGCCCATGACGAACACATGTCCCGCAGTCACTTTTTCACTGAACGCGAAGGAGCTGGGGTCCACGCCGGAGCGGATGTACGAAGTTTCGTCGATGGCCACGCCGTTGACCGTGACCGGCTTGCCGGGCCCCTCGCAGGCCACGGTGTCACCGGGCAGGCCGATAAGTCGTTTGATGAGGTAGTCGCCGCCGAATCGGCCGCTGTTCTCCTGCTGCAGCCAATGGTCAGGGTCCTTGAAGACCACCACGTCGCCGCGCTGAAGCTTGAAGACTTTGGGGGTGAGTTTGCTGGTGATGACCCGGTCGCCCGGTTCGATGGTGTTCAGCATGGAGCCGGACGGAATCACGTAGAAGCCGAACAGGAACATGCGCACCAGCAGCACGATGACGATGGGTATGCCGCACCAGATCAGGGTGTCTCGTAAGCCGAAGCTTTCCTCGCTTTCGACTCTTCTTCTGGCATGCTTCATGGGATTCCTTACCGTCCGGTTTCACGCACTGGCCCCTATCATAGCGGCCCAATATAGAAAATCGGCTCCTCGACGGGTTGCCGAAGAGCCGATTTCACGCTTTATTTGCGATTCGAACTCACTTCTCGGAGTTGTCGCGGCGCTCGACGATACGAGCGGCCTTACCGCGCAGGTTGCGCAGGTAGTACAGCTTGGCGCGACGCACGCGGCCCTTGCGGACCACCTTGATGGAATCGATGGCCGGGGAGTGCAGCGGGAAGCGGCGCTCGACACCGGTGCCGAAGCTGATCTTGCGGACCACGAAGGTCTCACGAACGCCGCCGCCCTGACGAGCGATCACCACGCCGGTGAAAGCCTGCAGACGGGAGTTGTTGCCTTCCTTGATCTTCACGTTGACTTCGACGGTGTCACCGGGACGGAAAGCCGGGATTTCCTCGGCCGGCTTCAGGTGCTTGGCGTCAAATGCCTCAATAGCGTTAACCATTGTGTTTCCTCGAGTCGCCGCCGCATATCGGCGCACAGGTAAGGGCTTCGTACGGCGTTCTTGCGATTGCCGTCTCGGCCTGTTCTTCCGCTCCGCAGGTCTGCCTGCGAAGGGTTGCCGATCCGCCGGAAATATTGCGATTGCGCACGTCCGCAGCTACCTTCGGACGTTCCGGCTGGACCTGAAGAAAAGCGGGATTATGCGGCGTCCCGCCTTTCGGCACAGCAATAATCAAAAATACCCCATCCGCAAGACACGGATGGGGCATCTCGTTCAGCCACACGTCACGCGGCTTCAGGCGCGCCAATCGTGAGTCAGAACTCGCGATTTGCGCGGTAGAACTGGATCAGGGACTGGGTGGAGGCATCCTGGGCGGCCAGAGCCTCGTCATCCTGGGAGATGGCCGGGGTGATCTGCTTGGCAAGCTGCTTGCCGAGCTCGACGCCCCACTGGTCGTAGGAGTCCAGACCCCACACGGTGCCCTCGACGAAGGTGATGTGCTCGTACAGGGCGATGAGCTCGCCGAGCGCGAACGGGGTCAGAGCCACGCCGAAGATGGAGGTGGTCGGACGGTTGCCGGTGAACACGCGGGCCGGGACGATCTCTTCCGGGGTGCCCTCAGCGCGCACTTCGTCGGCGGTCTTGCCGAAGGCCAGGGCCTTGGTCTGGGCGAAGTAGTTGCCCAGGAACAGCTCGTGCACGTCCTGGTCGCCGTCCTTGGTCGGGTTCGGGGTGTTCACGAACGCGATGAAGTCGGCCGGGATGAGCTGGGTGCCCTGGTGGATCAGCTGGTAGAAGGCGTGCTGGCCGTTGGTGCCCGGCTCGCCCCAGAAGATCTCGCCGGTCTCGGAGGTGACCGGGGTGCCGTCCCAACGCACGGACTTGCCGTTGGACTCCATGGTCAGCTGCTGCAGGTAGGCCGGGAAGCGGTGCAGATACTGGTCGTACGGCAGCACGGCGTGGGAGGCGACCTTGAAGAAGTTGCGGTACCACACGTTCAGCATGCCGAGCAGCACGACGACGTTCTTCTCGAACGGGGTGTTGGCGAAGTATTCGTCGATCTCGTGGAAGCCGTGCAGGAACTCCTCGAAGCGGGCCGGGCCGAAGACCACGGCGAGGGAGGTGCCGACGGCGGAATCGACGGAGTAACGGCCGCCGACCCAGTTCCAGAAGCCGAACGCGTTGTTCGGGTCGATGCCGAACTCGGCGACCTTCTCCAGGTTGGTGGAGACGGCGACGAAGTGCTTCTTGATGGCTTCGGCGTTCTTGGCGTCGGAACCGTCGATGGCGCCCTTGGCCTTGAGCTCTTCGAGCAGCCAGGTGCGGGCCTCACGGGCGTTGGTCAGGGTTTCCAGGGTGGTGAAGGTCTTGGAAACGATGATGAACAGGGTGGTCTCCGGATCGAGGCCCTTGGTCTTCTCGGCCAGGTCGTTCGGGTCGATGTTGGAGATGTAGCGGGCGGAGATGCCGGCGTCGGCGTACGGCTTCAGAGCCTCGTACACCATGACGGGACCCAGGTCGGAACCACCGATGCCGATGTTGACCACGGTCTCGATCTTCTTGCCGGTCACGCCGGTCCACTCGCCGGAGCGGACCTTGTCGGCGAACGCGTAGATGCGGTCGAGCACCTCACGCACGTCCTTGACGGTGTCCTGGCCGTCGACGATGTACTTGCCCTCGTCCTCGACCGGGCGGCGCAGCGCGGTGTGCAGCACGGCGCGGTCCTCGGTGTTGTTGATGTGCACGCCGGTGTACATGGCCTTGGTGCGCTCGTCGAGCTTGACGGCCTTGGCCAGGTCGGCGAACAGCTGCAGGGTCTCCGGCTTGATCAGGTTCTTGGACAGATCGAAGTGCAGGTCGCCTGCATCGAAGCTCAGCTTCTCGACGCGCTCGGCGTCATCGGCGAACCACTGCTTGAGGCTGATGCCCTCGGACTGCAGCTCGTCGTAGTGCTTCTGCAGCGCGGCCCACTCCGGGGTCTTGGTGGCGTCAACGGGAGGATTGATGGCCATGTTGATAGGTCCTTTCATCATCACTGTGAAGCGGAACGTGACGGTGGAATCTCGTTCGATTTTCCACGGCACGAGCCGTTTTCTTCACCTCACAAGATACTCACAAAAGCCGACAGAACAACACAAAAATGTTTCCCGAGTTAACACATTCGGTCGGAAGCGCGATATACCGCGGTTCCGACCACTTTTCAGCGGCGACATGCCAGATAAACGACGATTACTGAAATCGTATGCAACGTTCAGCGGGAAAGCTTCAACGCACGTGAAAACGGCTGTCGTATGCAACGATCGCATTACGATTACGTACGCAACTTACGCACGACCACGCACGCGGCTTACGCAAGTCAGGCGATGGCGGCGAGCAGGAAGTGCGCGCCGGTCATCATGACCAGGCCGATGATCGCGGACACGGACAGCGAGAAGCCGGCGAGTTTCGCATTGCCGAGCACTTCGTCGGTGAACAGGGTGGAGAACACGGCGATTGGCGCGAGGCAGCACATCACCACGGCTTCGCGCACATTGGCGCCGAACGGCAGCACGAACCATGCGCAGACGGCGGACAGCAGGCCGAATGGCAGTCGCAGGCCGATGATCTTCAGCAGCTTCATCACATCGTCACGGCCGGCGGGCAGGTCCATCAGCATGCCGACCATCAGCATGGCGACGAACGAGTTGGCGTTGGCGAGCGGCTCAACGAACGTGGCCACGACGGCGGGGATCTTCACATTGGCAAGCATGAGCACGATCATGACCAGGTAGGTGTCGAACGGGATGGAGCCGAAGAAGCCTTTCGCCACGTTGCGTAGCAGCGCGTGGCGTGCCAGCCGGCGGGCATCGCGATCCTTGGGTTTCGTATACGGCAGCACCGGCGCATGCCCCTGGTACTGCTCGTCCAAGGTCTTGCCGGGCTGGATGTGCAGGAGGGTCTGCGTCATGACGTTCGTGCCGGCCGCCACCATCACGCAGTTGCCGATGTCGAACATGGCCGCTGGCACGATCGCCGCGGTGCCGAGAAACGCCTGTACCACGGGGAAGCAGAAGCAGCCGATGTTGAAGCCGGAACCGTTGAGCATGGTGAACGCGCGATCCTGCACAGGCGTGTGACGTGTGGTGAGGAAGATGAGCACGGGCGGGATGAACGCGACCACGAAGCCGAAGACGGAGATCCACAGCATGCTGGAATCATGCGGGTTCGTGGCGAACGAGTAGATGATGGCGCAGGGCAGAACCAGGTTGAACAGGGCGACCTGCATGATGCGGTAGTCGCGGTTTTTGAATTTGCCGGCGCGTTTGAACAGGTAGCCGGTGAGGATGATGGCCAGCAGCGCGATTGGCTGAATTAACGTGGACATGTGCGCGAGATGGGACTTGAACCCACACGTCAAAGACACAGGAACCTAAATCCTGCGCGTCTACCAATTCCGCCACTCGCGCAATCACCATCCGCGCACGGCGAAAACCGATACGCACGGATGCACATATGCAAAACCCTAGATGCTCGGAAAACCTCCGAACATCTAGGGCAGTGGAGCCACTTGACAGAATCGAACTGTCGACCTGCTCATTACGAGTGAGCCGCTCTACCGACTGAGCTAAAGTGGCGCAATGCCCGGTAAGCATACGCTAGCCGCGCACAAGAAACAAAGCATAGCGGAAAAACCGGACGAGCACAAATCGCACGCACGCCATCCAGTGTCGTGCGCCACGGCAAGCGCCCGTCGCGGCCGTCATCCGATGTTATTTGACCAGCGCTTCGATCGATGCGACCAGCGCGCGCAGCGCCTTGCCTCGATGGGAGACCGCGTTCTTCTCGGCCGGCTCCATTTCGGCGGACGTGAGCTTTTCGCCGGCGTCGACCGCACGCTGCGGCTGATCGTTCGGCACAAACAGCGGATCGTAGCCGAAACCGTTGGCGCCGCGCGGGGCACGCAGCAGCACGCCCGGCATTTCGCCGACTTCGACGGTTTCGCTGGCGATCATGTACGGCTTATCATCATCCGCACCGTCCGTCTTGCGCTCTCCCGGCACGACCAGCGCGGCGGCGCAGCGGAACCGTGCGGTGCGCTTGCTGTCGGGGATGTCGGCCAGCTGCTTGAGCAGCAGCGCGTTGTTGGCCTTGTCGTTGCCGTGCTCGCCGGCCCAGCGTGCGGACAGGATGCCCGGCGCGTTGCCCATGACGTCCACGATCAGGCCGGAATCGTCCGCGACTGCCGGGCAGCCGGTGCGTTCGGCCACGTCGCGTGCCTTGATGAGCGCGTTCTCCTGGAAGGTCACGCCGTCCTCGACCGGATCGGGCAATCCCAAGGAGCCTGCGGAGACGAGCTCGATGTCGGCGGCGTCCGCGCCGAGACGTTCCTCGAGAATGCGGCGGATTTCCGCCAGTTTGCCTCCGTTATGCGTGGCGACGATGATCTTCATGCCTTACGGTTCCTTCCGTCGTTTTCCTACTTATATCTGTTTTGCGTTGTTCTATGCGCCGAGTCGCCGGCATCGGACCGTCAACGTCCTACATTCAGCGCATGCCGTGCCGTCGATCGGCTCAGTCGAGCGCGAGCGCGGCGCGTTGGGCGGCCTGCAGCTCCCTGTTGCCTTTTTCGGCGAGGTCGAGCAGGGTGTTGAGTTCGGCGCGGTTGAACGGACGATGCTCGGCGGTGCCCTGGATCTCGATGAAATCGCCGGAACCGGTCATGGCCACGTTCATGTCGGTCATGGCCTGGCTGTCTTCGATGTACGGCAGGTCCAGCATCGGCTTGCCGTTGATCACGCCGACGGAGACGGCGGAGACCCAGTCCTTGAGCACACGGTCGGCGGACTTGACGTGCTTGTGTTCCTCGGCCCAATGCATCGCGTCGACGAGCGCCACGTACGCGCCGGTGATCGAAGCGGTGCGGGTGCCGCCGTCGGCCTGCAGCACGTCGCAGTCGATCTGCACCTGGTTTTCGCCGAGCGCCTTCATATCGACGACGCCACGCAGGCAGCGGCCGATCAGACGGCTGATCTCGTGCGTACGGCCGCCGATCTTGCCGCGCACGGACTCGCGGTCGGTGCGGTCGGCGGTGGCGCGCGGCAGCATCGCGTATTCCGCGGTGACCCAGCCCAGGCCGGAGTCCTTGCGCCAGCGCGGCACGCCGGCCGTGAACGTGGCGGTACACATCACGCGCGTGTTGCCGCATTCGATGAGCACGGAGCCTTCCGGAACGTCCGTGAAATGCCGGGTGATGCGCACCGGGCGCAGTTCGTCCACCTTGCGTCCGTCCGCACGCACCACGGTCTGGTCGCCCAACATATCCTTAATCGCTACCATTGCTGTTCTGCACTTCGCTTTCCGCTGATTTCGGCTTTTGCCGCCGTCCGATTACTCGTCTTTTCAGCATTCGACCCTATCACCAGCCAAGCACGCCGCGCCTCGAGACCCCTCCTGCACGTATGATGGGGTGCAACCAAAGATTGGCCACCGTGGGTCCTACACTTATGGTCAGTTTCACCAAAAGTCAAGAAAGGCTTTGGAAATGCTGGATTATTCACCCGCACTCATGACCGACATGTACGAATACACCATGCTTGACGCTTGCCTGAAGGACGGCACCGCCAACCGCAAGTGCGTATTCGAGATCTTCACCCGGCATCTGCCGTTGGGCCGCCACTACGGCGTGGCCGCCGGACAGGGACGCATCCTCGACGCGCTCGAGAAGTTCCACCTCGACGACAACGACCTGAAATTCCTCGCCGACCGCAAGGTGGTAAGCCCGGAAACCATCAAATGGCTGGAGAACTTCCACTTCTCCGGCTCCATCAAGGGCTACCGCGAAGGCGAGATGTTCTTCCCGAACTCGCCGATCCTGCAGGTTGAAGGCACGTTCGGCGAATGCACGCTGCTGGAAACGCTGCTGCTGAGCATTCTGAATTACGATTCCGCCGTCGCCTCCGCCGCGTCCCGCATGGCCACCGCCGCGAAGGACCGTCCGTGCATGGATATGGGCGGACGCCGCACGAACGAATGGGCCGCGGTCGCCGCCGCACGCGCCGCCGTGGTGGGCGGATTCAAGGGCACCGCCAACCTGCTGGCCGCGCAAATGTACGGTCTGAAGGCCATCGGCACCGCCGCGCACTGCTTCACCCTGGTGCATGACGACGAGAAAAGCGCCTTCGAATCGCAGATCGCGGCGCTCGGCAAGAACACCACGCTGCTGGTCGACACCTACAACATCGAAGAAGCCGTGAAAACCGCCGTCGAAGTGGCCGGACCGGAACTGGGCGGCGTGCGCATCGATTCGGGCGACCTCGCGTCCCTCGCGCAGCGCGTACGCAACCAGCTGGACGCGCTCGGCGCCACCAACACGAAGATCACCGTCACCAACGACCTCGACGAATACGCGCTGGCCGCACTGCAGACCGCACCGGTCGACTCCTACGGCGTGGGCACCATGCTCGTCACCGGCTCGGGCGCCCCGACCTGCGCGATGGTCTACAAGCTCACCGAACGCGAGAACTCCGCCGGCGAAATGCAGCCGGTCGCCAAGAAGTCGAAGGACAAGGCCACCGTTCCGGGCCGCAAGCTCGCCTTCCGCTCCTACGAATACTCGCTGGCCGACTGCGAACACGTCATCTCCGGCTCCGAAGACAAGCTCGCCGCATACCAGCCGGAAGACGGCTGGAAGGACCTGCTCGTCGACTACGTCACCAATGGCGAGAACCACAGCGAATACCAGGGCCACGACGCGATCGTCAACGCGCACAACTACCGCGCGCAGGCGCTCGCCGAACTGCCGATCGGCGCACAGAGCCTGATGAAGGGCGATCCGGTCATCCCGACCGAAGTCACCGTGTTGTGACGTCCGTCATGGCGTGAACCGCCCTGTACAGCGCAAAAGACATAACAAAAACCGACGCCCGGTGAATCACCGGCGTCGGTTTTTGCATAACATACGACGTTGCGCCGCACTCGGTCGCCGCACCCAGCCGCCATATTCAATCGCCACGTTCAGCCACCGCAACCGGCGGCATGAATCGGCAACATGGTCGAACGGCAATCAGAACGAGCTGTTCATCATCTCGTCATAGATGCGCTTGCAATCCGGGCACACCGGGTAATGCGTGGGGTCACGCTTCGGCACCCACACCTTGCCGCACAACGCCACAACCGGACGACCCGTCATCTTCGATTCGGCGATACGGTCACGCGACACATAATGCGCGAAACGGTCGGCATCGCCATTGCCACCGTCATCAAGCTTCGTTTCCTCTTCAGGACGTTCCAGAACGGCGGTACCGGTACCCGCATCCGGGTTGGACAGCGGCGAAACCGGATCGTCGGATCCGAACAAGCCATCGAAAATCGCAAATGCCATAATTAAGACTCCTCACACAAGCCGCAATCGCGGCCCCACTGCCTTCCATCATAGCCGAGCCGCATTGCGCCGCCACCCGTATGCACGAACCGCGCCAACACGGGCATACGCCGATGTTGCGCACGTTCTCAACCAATCGCGGTACGCTTAAGGTTATGACAATTGCAGTTTGCCCCGGGTCGTACGACCCAGTGACCGCCGGCCACCTGGACGTCATCGAGCGCTGCGCGCGCTTTTTCGACGAAGTGCATGTGGTGGTGGCCGTAAACGCGGCGAAGACGCCGATGTTCTCCGAAGAAACCCGTGTTGAGATCATCCGCCAGGCGCTCGCCAAGCGCGGTTGCACCAATGTGAAGGTAGCGTCGACCACCGGCCTGATCACCGACTATTGCACGAAAATCGGTGCGACGGTCATCGTCAAAGGACTTCGGCAGAACGGCGATTACGAGGCTGAGCTGGGCATGGCATTGGTCAACCGCAAACTCGCCGGAGTGGAGACGCTGTTTCTGCCTGCGGCCCCGGACCTGGAGCACATCTCCAGCTCCATCGTCAAGGACGTGGCACGGCACGGAGGCGATGTGACGGGCATGGTGCCCGATTGCGTGATTCCGCTGCTCGGCGAGGCGCTCAAGAACGAAAAGAGAGCATGATGAGTGAAGAGACCAACGATTTCAAGCCGCTTGCTGACGCCGATGACGCCACGTCGCAGCAGCCGGTCACGGCGGCGGCCGATTATCCGGCCACCGGCGCTGTTGCCGGTACCGCAGCGACCAACAACTCCGCAACCGGCAATGCCGCCGACCGTGCTACGGATGAGCCGGCAAAGCCCGCGAAATCGTCGAAACCGTCGATTTCCATGTCGGACCTGCCCGACCTTCGCGCCACGTTCGACCCCAACGCACCACTCGACGACAGTTCGGATCGCAGCCGCGACGAATTCACCACCGTCTACGACATCATCGACAGCATCGAAGAGGAATTGGACGAGGCCAAGCCGATTCTGTTCGCGCCGAGCTCGGTGCGCGTGGACCGCGAATCGTTCACCGGCAAGCTCGACAAACTCAAGAAGATGCTGCCAGTGCAGCTGGAACGCGCCTCCGCGCTGATGCGCGAATCGGAACGCCGTCTGGAAAGCGCGCAAACGCAAGCCAACGCGATCATCGCATCCGCGCAGTCGCGTGCCGCCGACACCGTACGCGAAGCCAACGAGCAGGCGCAGTTCCTTGCCGGGCAGGAGAACGTGACGGAACTCGCCAGGCAGAAGGCGCGCGGCATTCTCGACCAGGCGCAAGCCAAGGCCGACAAGCTCACGCAGAACGCCGACAAATACTGCATCACCATGATGGAATCGTTGCAACAGCAGGTCGACAAGATCGGCACCGGCGTGCAGGCGGGCCTGAACGTGCTGTACGATCGTCAACGCGAAGCCGGCGCGCATCTGGACCATCTCGACGCGGACGATTATCCGGAAAACTGAACAAGACGCGTAACACGCGTGGAACGCATAGCAAAACGCATAGCAAGAAAGCGATGAAAGACTGAACTATGGCACGTACTGAAGATTCCCCGTGGGCCGTTTCCGTGGCGCAGGTGGCCTCGCGTCCGGGGCAAAGCAAGGAGATCGACGCCACTTTCCCCGCGCCGAGCGGCATCGGCGATGAAATCGTGGGCGTGGACGAAGGCGCGGATGTGAGCGTGGTCGGCTCGTTCGATTCGATCGTCGACGGTCTGATTCTGAACGCGCGTATCAGCGCTCCCGTGCATGCCGAATGCACGCGCTGCCTGAAGCCGATCCAGCGCGATTGGACGGTGAACGTCACCTCCTTCTTCCCGTATGAGGACAAGTCCGCCGCCGGCAAGGGCGGAAAGGCCGGCAAGAACGGCAAGGAAGAGGAAGTGGACATCATCGCCGGCGAGGACGAGGCGGAAGACACGTACCCGCTGCTCGACGGCGGCGCATGGGCCGACCTCGAGGCGCTGCTGCGCGACACGCTGGTCGAGGAACTGCCGCTGCAGCCGTTGTGCAAGCCGGATTGCAAGGGCCTGTGCTCGCAGTGCGGCATCGACCTCAACGAGAACCCCGACCATCAGCATGACATGACCGACATTCGTTTCGCCGCGCTGGAAGGGCTGAAAGCCAAGCTGGAAGGCAAGGAATAAGCCGTTCGGATGGGATGGTCCATCGTTTGTACGGAGCTCACGTTAAGATACTGAACGCTTAAGCTCAATCGTTCGAACGAAATAGAGGAAACACAATGGCACTGCCTAAGTACAAGACCTCGCGCGCGAATACCCATTCTCGCCGCGCAAACTGGAAGGCCAAGGCCGCCCAGACCGTTACCTGCCCGAACTGCGGCGCTCCGACGCTGCCGCACATGGCATGCCCGAGCTGCGGTTCCTTCCGCGGCCGCGTGTACCGCGAGGCTGTCCGCTCCATCCACACCAAGTGAGTGGTTGCCGGATAACGGTATAAAGCATCGAAACCCTGCCATCGACGGGTGGCAGGGTTTCTTTTATTATTATCAAGTGATACGGCGATTGCATTGCGATTTATTTCCGCGTGCGATCGGCGTACGACATACGTTGCTTGCGTAGCAAAACCGCCAGATCAGCTGGCGTCTTGCCATGTGCGCAACGGCCACAACCACAGACCGCGGCGGGTTACGGCCCACCGCATGAACGGTAAGGAACATCCATGGCCAAAGAGACCAATCAGGACAACGCACAGAACAACACCCAAACCGAAAACGGCAACAATACCAACGTCGGCCGCATCGGCACGTCCATCACCCCCGAAGGCGAGATGACCGCCAATGTGTTGCTCGAGGCGCTCGGCACCACAATCGAGCCGGACCTGCTCGTCGAAGCGCTCACCCACCGCTCGTTCTCACACGAGCACGAAGGCGCCAAGAACTACGAACGACTCGAATTCCTCGGCGACGCGGTGCTCGAACTGGTCTCCACGGAAACGCTGTACAAGGTGCATCCCGACATGAACGAAGGCCAGCTGGCCAAAATGCGCGCGAAGGCGGTTTCCGAGGAATCCCTGAGCAAAATCGCCCGCGAAAAACTGCACGTCGGCCCGTACATTCTGCTCGGCCACGGCGAAGCGGAACAGGGCGGCGCGGACAAAAGCTCGATTCTGTGCGACATCGTCGAATCGCTGATCGGCGCGACGTTCATCCAGCACGGCATCGACGAGGCGCGCCGCGTGGTGCATCATCTCGTCGACGATACGCTGGCGGAGGTCGCCACCGAAGGTCCGGCGCTCGATTGGAAGACGTCGCTGACCGTCAAGGCGCATGAGATGGGTCTGCCCGACCCGCACTACCAGACGTCGGTCGCCGGACCGGAATACGCACTGGAGTTCACCGCGCGCGCGATTCTCGGCGATGGCGGCGAAGTCATCGGCGTCGGTACCGGCAGCAGCAAACGCAAGGCGCAGCTGGCGGCCGCGGAAATGGGCTGGAAGGCGCTTGACAGTCGCAAGGGCGAAATGGGCGGCAAGCAGAACGGGAAGACGCATAAGTCGCACCACAGGTCACACCGCAAGTCCAACGGTGGCACGCAGGATGTAGCGCAGGGCAAGTAACCGCGCAAACGGTAACGCAAGCGGCGGCACGGCCGGCGTCACGAAACAGCATTACAAGGCAGCGTCGCAATCGCAAAAAATATGGTCCATATCACAATGGCGCGTAACGCGCCAGAATATGGGCCTTTCCGGCGAACCAAGCTGTCAGCCGTTAGCATAGACTCATTATCAGAGAGGAATGCGGCTGCAATCCGCCACAAGCGGTTGCATAGCATTCCGTTTAAGGGGTAAAACGGCGCATGAACGACGCGACCGCGGCCCCTTACGAGGAAATTTTCCACGAACGAGCATGAGAGGGAACATGGTGTTACCTACGCCTCTGCAGGCATTCAGCGGCATGCCAAAGGCATCCGCTACCACTGAAAAGCAGACCATTGTCGACGGCGAAAAGATGACCGGCGCCGAAGCGCTGGTTCGTTCGCTGGAGGATCTGGGCGTCAAGGACGTCTTCGGCGTTCCGGGCGGTGCGATTCTGCCCGTCTACGATTCCATCAAGGACGATACGAAGTTCCGCTTCGTGCTGATGCGTCACGAGCAGGCCGCCGGACATGCGGCAGAAGGCTACGCGCTGACCACCGGACAGGTGGGCGTGTGCATCGTCACTTCCGGTCCGGGCGCGACGAACATGATCACCCCGATCGCCGACGCGAACATGGATTCCATTCCTATGGTCGTCATCACCGGCCAGGTCGGCGTGAACGCCATCGGCACGGACGCTTTCCAGGAAGCCGATATCGTCGGCGCCACCTATCCGGTGGTCAAGCATTCGTACCTCGTCACCCGCGCGCAGGACATTCCGCGCGTGCTGGCCGAGGCTCATTACATCGCACGTTCCGGTCGTCCGGGACCGGTGGTGGTGGACGTCACCAAGACCGCGCAGACCGGCGAAATGTATTATTCCTGGCCGCAGCGCATGATTCTGCCGGGCTACAACCCGACCACCAAAGCGCACGGTCGCGTGCTGTCCGACGCGGCGAAGCTATTCGAGCAGTCGTATCGTCCGGTGCTGTACGTCGGCGGCGGCGCGGTGCGTTCCGACGCGGGCGAGCTGGTCAAGGAGCTGGCGGAAGTGACCGGCGCTCCGATCGTCACCACCCTGCCGGCGCGCGGCATTGTGCCCGATTCCGATCCGAAGGTGCTTGGCATGCTCGGCATGCACGGCACAATCGCGGCGACCGGCGCTGTACAGCGTTGCGATTTGCTGGTTGCGATCGGCGCACGTTTCGACGATCGCGTCACCGGCAAGCTCGACGCGTTCGCTCCGGGCGCACGCGTGATCCATATCGACATCGACCCTGCGGAAATCGGCAAGAACCGTCAGCCGGACGTGCCGATCGTCGGCGATGTGGCCACCGTGCTGAAAGACCTCATTCCGGAGATCAAGCGCGAGCAGGCGGTGCATGGCAAGCCCGACACCAGCCACTGGTGGGACGTCATCAACAAGTGGCGTGAGGAATACCCGATCACGTGGGATGAGCCGACCGACGGCAGCCTCGCTCCGCAGTGGGTCGTCAAGCAGCTGTCCGACATGGCCGACCCCAACACCGTGTGGGTGTCCGGCGTGGGCCAGCATCAGATGTGGGCCACCCAGATCATCGAATTCAACAAGCCCCACTCCTGGCTGTCCTCCGGCGGCCTGGGCACGATGGGCTTCGGCCTGCCGGCGGCCATCGGCGCACGCGTCGGATCCGCCCGCGAATTCGACGACAAGAAGCCGGTGTGGCTGATCGACGGCGACGGCTCCTTCCAGATGACTTCCGAAGAGCTGGCGGCCGCGTTCCTCGACCACGCGCCGGTGAAGATCGCCCTGCTCAACAACTCCGTGTACGGCATGGTCCGCCAGTGGCAGACCCTGTTCTACAATCACCACTACTCCGCCACGAACCTGCTGGACGGCGAGAACACGTCTGACATCGTGGACGTGCCGGACTTCGTGAAGCTCGCCGAAGCGTACGGCTGCGTGGGCATGCGCGCGTTCACCAAGGACGAGGCCATCGAATGCATCAAGAAGGCCAACGAGATCAACGACCGTCCGGTGCTGATCGACTTCCGCGTGTGGAAGGACGCCATGGTGTGGCCGATGGTCGCAGCCGGCGACTCCAACGACAACGTCACCTACATGCCCGGTGTCAAGCCTCTGCAGCGCGCCGGCGAGAACGAGTGAACGAGTAGAGCGTAAGGAAGGACATTTCGATCATGGCAAATTATCCTGCATCCCAGCCGGGTTCCAAGCGTCATACGCTGTCCGTGCTCGTCGAGAACCGTCCGGGCGTGCTGGCGCGTATCGCCGGCCTGTTCGCCCGCCGCGCGTTCAACATCAACTCGCTGTCCGTCTCCCCCACCGAACGTCCGGACATTTCCCGCGTCACCGTCACGGCCGACGTGGAGGAAGTGCCGCTCGAGCAGATCATCAAACAGCTCAACAAGCTGCTGCATGTGCTGAAGATCGTGGACCTCGATCCGGAAACCACCGTGGAGCGCGAGTTGGTGCTCATCAAGGTGGCCGCCGACGAGTCCAACCGTTCCGACGTGCTGGAGATCGTGCGTCTGTTCCGCGTGCGCGTGGTGGACGTGAATCCGGAGTCGCTGACCATCGAGGCCACCGGCGCAGAAGGCAAGATCGACGCGCTGCTCGGTCTGCTGGAGCATTACGGCATCATCGAGCTGGTCCGCTCCGGCGCGGTGGCCGTGACCCGCGGCCCGAAAGCCCTGAGCGAGAAGGTGCTCGGCTCCGAGATCACCGATCGCTGAACGGGCTGAGCGGCATTGCCTACGGCAAAGCGCCGCCCCACGATTCGTTTCGTGGGGCGGCGCTTTTTATTTCGATTCACCGCAACATCGTATGTTCCCATTGCGCCGCCTTGGGAATGCTACGAATGGAACGGGAACATATCACCAGCACAGCACTTGCCACAAGAACCGCGAGGAACACCAGCACCGCGCCATGGAATCCAAAAACCGGGAGCAAGGTGCCAGCCACAGCACTACAGAACATCGAAAGCACCTGGGCCGGAACCGTCAATGTAACAGTAATACGCCCCTGCATGCTCGTAGGCGACTTGGCGAAGATGAAACCGAGGAGCATCGCGTTGATCAACGGGAACGGCAGGCCAACAAACGAATTGGCAACCAGCATGACCCAATAGTTGTCGGTCAACGCCATCGGCAATGCGCACAGGCAGATGAACAGGTAGGCGAGGCACACGGTTGGTCCGACCGAAACCTTATCGCTGAGTTTGCCGGCCAGCAACGATCCCACAAGCATCGTCAGCGATATGCCGCCACTGATGAATCCGATGAGGGTCGCATTGGTTCCGCACGACACCAGATGCAGCTGGATGGCATATTGGATGCCATTGACGCCGAAATTGACCAATGCCGCCACAATGAGCACGATCACCAGCGTTTTCCTGTGCAACGACCATGACCAGCCTTCCAGGAAATCGCGGAAGAAACCGCCTTTCACTGCATCGCCATCCGTTTCCCCGATACGCCCGCCATCCGCGCCATGTTCGCGGATGCCGGTGGCGGCGACGCCGGCCACGGCATACATGCATGCCGACGCAAGGAACGGCAGCCATGGAGCAATGCTGTACAGAAAACCTCCGATGGGGCTTCCCGCCATGGCGATGGTTGCGTCACGCCCCTCGTTGAGGCTCCGCGCCTTGGGATAATAGCGGATATCGATAATCGAGCGAAGCATCGCATCCGTAGCGCTCCCAAGAAATCCGTTGATGCCGGATGCGAGCACCGCGATCAACAGCAACACGGGGAACGACAATGCGCCGCACAACAGTAGCATCGCGATTGCGCCCCAAGCCAGAACGCCGACGACGGCGTTCGCCACGATAAGCCGTTTGCGGTCATGCCTGTCGACGAAGGTACCTCCGAATACGCTCGCAACCTGTTGCGCGATCATCGACGACGTTCCGAGCCACCCGGCGGCGATGGTGGAACCGGACACCGCATATCCGAGCAAACTGATCGCCAGTGCGCGCAGCGCCGCACCGACCGCCGACGCCGTATCAGCGGTAAACCAAGAAACGTACCCTGCGGATTGCCAGAATGATTTCGCTGTTCCGTCCATGTCTTGTTTCACTTGTTTTCCCTGTTCCGTCCACGCTGTTCAGATCGCCTATGGGTCCATATGCAAAGTCCGCCGATTCCTTACGAAAACCACCTGAAAGCCTGTAGAATCAGCGCCACGGGTTCGACACCCAGCTCATCGTCGCCGTGCATGCCGGCCTTGATTTGCCAGCGACGTACGACCTCATTGAGTTCCTCAATCATTAAACACATTTCCTCGGCGGTCAGGTTCAGAACATGATCGTCGCTGGTGCATGAATCGGCCCATTCCCGAGGCAATTCCGGCAGCCTGTCCAGAAAACGCTCGTAGGCCATCTCGTAGGAAAGTGCCGCCGAACGCCGAAACAGATCCATGGCCTTTGCCTTGTCTGCACTGTTCTTTTCTTCGGAGTTCCCCAGACGAACGGCGGTTTGGCAAGCCTTCCACCAGCTTTTTCTTCGGTCGCCATCAGGAGACCTCACCTTCTCCACCAGTCCCACCCGTGCAAGCTGCCCCAAGTGATAGCTGATGGCCCCCGGAGCCTCGCCAAGCTGCTCGCTGATGCTTCCCACGGTCTGCTCGCCATTCACCCGCAACGTTCCAAGGATTCTCATACGAATCGGACTCGCCATGGCCCGAAGAGTATCGGCATTGGTCACGGTCACTGCGGCATCTTCGGGCATCCGCGCTTCGTTAGGGGTCACGTCAGTCATTGCAAAGGTCTCCTTTCCACCGCCTCCCATTATATACAAATTTTTTGTACAAAATATTTGCTTTTGAATGGGTTCGCAACATGTGTCTCACCGGTAACGCCGCGATCTATTGCAGCTGCGAAAAATGTCTATTCTGGAACGAGAAACAAACCACGGGGGAATTTATATGCGCACGATTGTCAATGATTCGACTCTAGGGATTGTGGATAATGATCCACTGGTCGCGAGCGCAATTCAAAGCTTATTGGTCGAGACATGCGCACCAATACAGATTCTGTGGACTGTCACCTCTGCAGAACAAGCACTTGAGGCCATGAGGGACTCTGCACAAAGGCCACAAGCCGTGCTTACCGATATCGCAATGCCTGGGATGAACGGCTCGGAATTAGCGCATCATATCAAGGAACAACATCCAGATATTGCCGTCATTGGTATCAGCGCCTTTTTGGATGACGAAAACGAAAAAAGATACGGAGCACAATGGTCCGATGCGTTTTATGCGATTATTCCAAAAGAAATTCCCACGATTCAACTGGTTCGAATCATCGGAAAAGCCACTGGAAATGACGAGGTTGCGTCGTGGGCGGGGAAGAGCATAAACTCCATGCGGCTTTCCGGCAAGGAATTACAGATCATTGCCAACTATGCGAGAGGATTCACCACTTCCACTATTGCACACCAACTGAATATCAGCGAAGCATCGGTAAAGACATATGCACGACGAGCTTTCGAGAAGCTCCATGCTCATAGTCGTGCCGAAGCTGTTGCGATGTGCGTAAGAAACGGTTGGATATAACGATGAGGCTGCCCCAACAAATAATGTCATTGGCAAAGGCCGTGCGCAAGCCTTACTTAGCGGGATCCATTATCTGTATCTGCTTTTTCCTGCTCGAGCTGACCGCTTGGCCAAATATGTCACCTTGGTCATGGCTATATTTGGCTCCGTACTGCATCGCTCTGTTGCTACTGACTTGGTTCCCCGTACCGGCAAGCATGGCGATTCTTGTAACACACATAGCATGTGCAATAATCCCGGCAATATGCGATGGCCCTTCGACGTTATATGGCACATGGCTTGTATGTGGAATAGTTGCTTTTGAAATCAAACGATTTGAATTTGCCATCATGGGACCGCTGCTTTGCGCACTAGCACTTCCTTTGGGCTATTGGACAGGCGGCATCGACTACAATCCAAGCATCCCTGTGCTTGCGTGCTCCTACATTGGAGCATTCTTCGTTGGCTTTGCCATACGGTGGAAGATACAGACAGAGCAACGGAAAACCGACCTGGCGATTGCACAAGAACAAGTTCGACGCCAGCAGAAAAGACTCAAAGAAATTCACATACTGCACGATTCCATCGCAGGAGCTATGACATATGCGATTCTGCTGTGTCGCAAGAAAGAGCCCTCAGAGAGCAGCGACACTTTGCCACAGATTGAACAAGTCCTCATGCAGGCATTACATGAGCTTCGCACTCAAATTATCAGCCCGATGACCGATGAGCTTAAAACAGACAAAGAGGAAGACGCGGACGAGCTCTTTCAACAACATATAGAAGCTCAATGCAAAAGACTGAGAATACTGGGTTTTACCGGGACACCAATAATCCGCGGGAATCTAAACGCAATGGACAAGTCACTACTACCATCGTTGCAAACGGTTTGTACCGAAATTCTCAATAACATTGCCAAACACGGGAAACCCGGGGCTTTTGCTTTTATCCTCTCTGTAGGACCAGATGCGGTTCGCATCTTCGCATCAAATCTATATAACGCCGCAATAAATAGTGCTCCAGAAAATCACTACGGGACAGCCCTCATACAAGATTTTGCGCAACAACATAATGGGACAATGACCATAAATTCAGAAAATGAAGAATGGTCATTGTCCCTGACAATTCCACTAGCCCATCAAGTTAAGCTAATGTTTTCCCCCACAGAAAAACTCTAGAAATGGAGGGCAAGGCACAATTTGTTCTCTGGTGTTGCCGCGATGTTTTCTGGAAACATCAATTGTGATATAACCATGGCTGGTTTGTCGGCATCTTTGCATGCTTATATTTTTGATTGACGACATTACACGGAGAAACGACGTCATACCGTGTGTAATCGAATTCGTATCCAGCTGCACCAAGTTGAACCCATTTTGTGGTATTTGATGTGTTTGTCCAACTCCATCCCTGACTTTCAGAGACAGTCTGTGAGGTTGATAGACTCGATTGCACATGTGCCTTAACATATGAGGAAAATTCAGCATCCACTCCGCCTGTAACACTCCCAGTGACCGTTGTAGTTTTGGCTTTTGTTACAGTGTATGTCCCACCAGGCGAAAGCCAATTTTTAGGTAGAGAACCTGCCATGAATATGCGGCCTTTGTTAGAGACAGACTGATGATGTCCAATTTCGGGACAAGACATAGGCGCAACGTCAGTATTTTGCTCAGCCTGCGCAGGAATCGAGAGAGATGCCATAGAGGCAGCCAACAAAATACTAGTAATTACTGCAACTACTTTATTTCGCTTATTCATGATGGTTTTCCTTTACTTCATATACGGAAACAACAAGATCCGTATTGCCGATATTGATAATGGACAATGAGGTGGCGCTAGGGAAATTCTTCGCCGGAAGAGAGACTGTTTCCACTCCATTAGAAGTACAGGATTCCCTAGTGGTTACAGTGTGCGGCTGTCCATCTTTGTAGAGGACAAGTGAGTAAGGAGCCTGCTCCTTCTGTTTGCACATGGAAACGACATAATACATATTGTTTTCGTCGACCTTTTTGGCAAATGGAATAGCATCATCGCCGTGCACGGATTTCGCGCCCAGCTTGTTTACTAGAACCAGTTTGTCTGAGTTATTGAGATCGTCGGCGGCAATACGGTCCAAAGCGTCCACAGTAAACGCTTTATACGCTTGCTCCGCTGCATCATCGTTCTTACTGCTGCTCTGGGCAGCGTCTCCTTCAGAGATTTCGTGTACGGAATTTGCACAACCGACGCATGAGCACAGCAACAAAGCCGACAACAAACAACAGGCACTTCTTCGCATCACTTCATTCATGAGACACCTCCATTGGTTTCTCCAGCGAAAACAGCTAAGAACTTCTATGCGAACAGAATATGGCACTGATGCATAAAACGCCACGCATCGTTGTCGCACGAATGGCTATCGTTCATTGCACGCATTAGACTAATGCATGGGCTAGTGGAAGAGACTCTATGCGGAGTTGGGGAATGTGACGAGATGACGATTGATTCCATCCATGCGATTGCGGCGCTATGCGTCGGCATCGTGCTTATTGCGCTGTCTTGGCTGCTTCCACGGGATTCAGGGGAATATGTACGGTGCACGCAATGCCTCAAATACCATCAGGCATGCAGCCATATCTGCCCCGCATGCCTTACGCCCGATTCCACCGCATCCAGCGCGCCGCAATATGCATACATCCTCACTACGCGCACACGGGGCATGCATATTCAGCTTCTGCTTGCAGTCGGCGAATTCCTCATCTGCGTGGCGCAATGCGCATTACCTTGTCTGATCATCAAAAACATCATCGTCAATGCCGGTCTGCCAACGGCTTATGGCATTAATCAACACATCAAAATCGCGTTTGTTCTTTTGCTCGTTCCAACTGTCGCCTGCTGGTATGCGTTCCTTGGTTCCGGACTACGAGGGGAACAAAGCTACTCGCCCGCACGCCCGATGGTATTCCGCCGTGGAACGCCGTCCATCTTCAAGGAACTGCTTTCCGGTTTCTCATTTGCGATTGCACAACCTGCCTTATTATGGTTCGTGATCCGTCCCATGCTGGCCGTCAATGGCGCATCGGCACTCATGCTGGAAGATGGCATGCCTCTGCTTGCATATGGCATCGGGACTGTCTGCTGCGTTGTTATATTCGCGGTCTCCTGCTGCGTGGCACCTTGTACGTTCGGCACATTTCAACGTATGCCACGTGGAGGTTATGCCATCGACCCGATGAACGGCGCTATTGAGACTTCGCACGAATCCTCAGGATTCAGCATTGCCGGCATATTGGAAATAGCGCAAACACTATTCGACGATTGCCTTCGCTAGGAAACTGGCTCGCAATGCCGCTAACCAACTGTCAGCCTTGGATGGAATCATTCTTCTGCTAAAATGTATGTACAATATCTAACTTTTGTACATACAAGTGGATGAGGTTTCTGATGAGTGCATCAACGTTGACCATACGGATGGATGACGAACTCAAGCGTTCGGCCGCCGACGTGGCCGAATATTATGGCTTGGATCTCTCGTCAGTGGTGCGCGCCGTATTCAAGCAAATGGTGAATACCGGGCGCATCCCATTGACGTTCGCCCCCGAGGAGCCTAATGGCGAAAGCCTGAACGCCGCTGCCGAAGCGGACAGCTTCATGGCATCGGGCAAGACGGGGCGTTTTACCAACGGACACGACCTGCTCGAAGCGGCGATGCGCTGATGGGCCGGTTGACCGCCGACTTCGCGAAGGCCTTCAGCCGCGATCTGAAAAAGAACGCCAAACGGCGTAACTGGAACCTGACCGAGCTTGAAAAAGTCATCGATCTGGTAGTGGAGAACACCCCGGAAACGCTGGAGGAGCTGCGCCGCCGCCACAACATGCACACCCTGTCCGGCAATTGGCGCGGGCGATACGAATGCCATGTCGCCAATGCCGGGGACTGGCTAGTGATCTGGTCATCGAACGATTCAGTCGCATTCTTCGAACGCACCGGCAGCCACGACGAATTATTCCGGTAAACCGACGCTGAGCGAATCGCCAGCGTCGGTTTTGCACATTCCGTACTACCAAACCGACGCCTACAAGCCTCTCACCATCAGTTTGCCCGACTGGGACTACTCGAGCTGTTCGGAGAGCTCCATCCATTCCATTTCGAGGGATTCAGACTCGTCCGTGACGGCCTGCAGCTGCTCGTTGAGCTTGCCCAGACCCTCGTAATCGCTTGGGTCGTGCGCGGCCATCTGCGCTTCCAGATCGGCCTTCTGTTCCTCCAGCTTGGCCAGCTTGCGTTCAATCGCAGCAACGCGCTTGGATGTCTCGTGGAACGCCTTGCCGGTGAGCTTCGGCGCGGCCGCAGCCGAGTCGCCATCGGCAGACACGGATGAGGAATCACCGACAACGCTCGCGGACGCGGCGTCATTACCGCCCTTGCTAGCCTTGCCGGCCTTTCCGGTCTTCTCATCCGCGAACGGATCCTTGCCGTTCTTGATGGCCTCGGTCATGTCGAGGTAATCCTGCACGCCGCCGGGCAGATGGCGGATCTTGCCGCCGATCAGCGCGAACTGCTGGTCGGTGACGCGTTCGAGCAGGTAGCGGTCGTGGGAGACGACGATCAGCGTGCCCGGCCAAGTGTCGAGCAGATCCTCCATCACGGCGAGCATGTCGGTGTCGAGGTCGTTGCCCGGCTCGTCCATGATGAGCACGTTCGGCTCGTCGAGCAGGATGAGCAGCAGCTGCATGCGGCGCTTCTGCCCGCCTGACAGGTCCTTGATCGGTGTCATGAGCTGTGCGGATTCGAAGCCGAGGCGTTCCATCATCTGCCCCGGCGTGGTCTCCTTGCCGTCCACGATATAACTCGGCTTGTAGCGGCTCAGCACTTCCTTGATCTTGTACTTGCCCAGCTTCTCCAGCTCGTCGAGACGCTGCGAAAGCACCGCGAACTTCACGGTCTTGCCGATGTTCACATGGCCGGCGGTCGGGGTGATCGTGCCGTCGAGGATCTTCAGCAGGGTCGATTTGCCGGCACCGTTCGCGCCGACGATGCCGAAGCGGTCGCCCGGGCCGATCAGCCACGTCACGTCGTCGAGGATCTTACGGCCGGTCACGGTGACCTTCCGCGCCGCGGACGTGACTTCGGGAGCGGCATCGTCGGCGTCGGCGCCCGACTCCTGCGTCTGTTCCTCGGCCTGCCGCGCGGCTTGCTCGGCAGCTTGGCGCGCCTCGGGCACGCCGGCGTCCACCAGTCGCGGATCGGTCAGATCGTCGACGGCCACCTCGATGGAACCGTGCGCCTGCGGCTCGGCATACATGGCCGGCACCACGTCCACGCGGGAAGCCGATGCCTCCATCTCCGCCACATCGGGGTCGATATCGGCCTCGCCCTGCGCGTGTTCGAAGATCTGCGTCACATCGATCAGATCGACCACCTGCTTGCCCAAGCGTGAGGTGGCCATTTGTTTCAGTTCCAAGGTGTTGCGCACCGGTGGCACGTCGGCGATGAGCTCACGCGCCGCCTTGACGTGGAACTTCTGCTTGGTGGAACGCGCGCGGGCGCCGCGGGTGAGCCATGCGAGCTCCTTGCGAGCCAGGTTGCGGCGCTTGGTTTCGCGCACATCGGCCTGACGGTCGCGTTCCACGCGCTGCAACATGTAGGCGGAGTAACCACCCTCGAACGGATCGATCACACCGTCGTGAACCTCCCACATCGACTCGCAGACCTCATCGAGGAACCAGCGGTCGTGGGTGACGAGCAGCAGCGCGCCCTGACCGGATGGCCAACGGTTCTTCAAATGTTCGGCGAGCCAGTGGATCGTCACCACGTCCAAGTGGTTGGTGGGCTCGTCGAGCGCGAGAATGTCCCAATCCTTGAGCAGCAGGCGTGCCAAGTCGGCGCGGCGGCGCTGTCCGCCGGACAGGGAACCGATCTTCGCGTCCAGACTGATGCCGCCGAGCAGCGCCTCCACGATTTCGCGCGATTTGGTTTCCGCGGCCCACTCGTAATCTTCTCGCCCTTCCAACGCGGCTTCGCGCACCGTGGCGTTGTCGTCGAGCGGGTCACGCTGGTCGAGCATGCCGAACGTCAGTCCATTGCGCATGGTCACGCGACCGGAATCCGGCTCCTGCGTGCCTTTGAACAGGTGCAGCAGCGTGGATTTGCCGTCGCCGTTCTTGCCGACGATGCCGATGCGGTCGCCCTCGAAAACGCCCTGCGTCACATCGGTGAAAATATTCTTGGTCGCGAAAGCGAGCGAAACGTGTTCAAGTCCCAAATCATAAGTCGGCATAACTCACCAATGTAGCGCGTCGGCGGAACACCGCCTCCCGCACACGTATTTGGGGCTTGCTCACCAGCTGCATGATGCGAAACGTAGACAGGAGACCTTGGAATGTAGGCAACGAAAACGCCCTAGAAGATTCCGTAGGTGGTTTTCCGCTTCCGTAGGTGGTTGTCTTCGGATACCGCACGAAGAAAAGCCTTAAATTCAGCCTTTCCGAAACACTGGTCCATCACCCAACCACCTACGGAACTCAGGAACCACCTACGGAAGGCACTCAGCTGGCGATTCAGTGGGGCGTGTAGCGGGCAGAACGCTTATCAGCGCTCCAGCGTTGCGGCATAGGTGCTGCACCGGGCCGCGAATCCGGAGAAAACCTGATCGGCCATCGGCTGCAGCTGCGGATTGTATTCGGCGAAGGCGTCACGTAGCTGCGATTTCGAACCGCCGGCGGCCTTCAAATCCTTCACCATGCACGGCTCGTCCAGCCACTCGTCCAACAACGTGGGGGTGACCTCCAAGTGGAACTGCAATCCCAATGCCGAACCGAAACGGAACGCCTGGTTCTTGGTCTTCTCGCTGCGCGCCAGCGGCGTCGCACCTTCCGGCAGCGTCACCACGTCGTTATGCCAATGCAGCACGTCAAGCGTCTTGTTCCACATGGAGAAGAAGTCGTGCTTGTCGATGCGCTTGATCGGCGCGAACCCGATTTCCGGCGCATCGCCGCTTTTGAGCTTCGCGCCCAGCGCGGTGGCGATGATCTGATGGCCCAGGCACACGCCCAGTACCGGCTTGCCGACGCTGACTGCCGCCCGTGCGAGCTTGCCTTCCGCTTTGAGTCCCGGATATTTGTCGAAGTCGAGCGCGCCCATCGGCCCGCCCATGATCACCACGCCGGAAATCTCTTTGAAATCAGGCAGATCCGGCTTCTTTTCCTTCGCGACGTTCGCGATTTCGTACGACATACCCAAGTCGTCCAAGCTATCCAAAATGCGCCCCGGCTTCTCCCACGGGACATGTTGAAGAATCAGCACTTTCGATTGCGTCATACAACCATTGTTACATCACCTACGTAAACGGCAAACACATTTCGTCCACAAATTTCGATTCGATCGGCGCGAATATGTTCGTAAACCCGCGTGTGGAAGCACCGGCGAACCTGCGAACAAACATGCGGATTGTGCTTGCCAACAACTTACGGACGCAACGCCGGCCATGTCCGATTCTGGCAATATTCTCATGACTATGACAAACACGCAGGAACCGCAGAATACCAACACTTCCGGCGCTCTTGCGGTGGCGAAGGCCGCCGCGGGGCTGAAGCTGTACGACACCGCATCGCACGCCGTGTCGTCCTTCACGCCGATCAAACCAGGTCAGGTCGGTATCTACGTGTGTGGCGCCACCGTGCAAAGCTCGCCGCATATCGGCCACATCCGCGCCGCCGTCGCGTTCGACGTGGTGCGCCGCTGGTTCGAGCGACTGGGCTACAATGTGACGTTCGTGCGCAATGTCACCGACATCGACGACAAGATCCTCGACAAGGCCGCCGCCGCGGGCCAGCAGTGGTGGGAGCGCGCGTATATCTACGAACGCGAGTTCACCGAGGCGTACAGCAAGCTTGGCGTGGAGCCGCCGACGTACGAGCCGCGCGCCACCGGCCACATGATCGACATGATCGACCTCATCAAGAAGATCATCGACAACGGCCACGGCTATGTGGTGCGTGACGCGGACGGCAACCCGACCGGCAACGTCTACTTCGACGTGGCGAGCTGGCCGCATTACGGCGAGCTGACGCACCAGAAGCAGACCGCGGTTTCCGACGCGGCTTCCGAAGTGACCGACGCGATGGGACCGTCCGTGGACAACGCGGGCAACGACAAGTACAATCCGGTCGACCCTGCCGACATGTCCCCCGACAAGCATGATCCGCGCGATTTCGCGCTGTGGAAGGCGCCGAAGGATTCCGATCCGCTCGACGCGCGCTGGAATACCCCGTTCGGCACGGGCCGTCCGGGCTGGCATATCGAATGCTCCGCGATGAGCCACCGCTATCTGAAGGACATGTTCGACATTCACGGCGGCGGTCTTGATCTGCGATTCCCGCACCACGAGAACGAGATGGCGCAGACGCGCGCCGCCGGTTACGATTCGGCCGCGCGCTGGATGCATTCCGCCTGGGTCACCGCGAAGGGCGAGAAGATGTCGAAGTCGCTCGGCAACGGCCTGTCCGTGCCGGCGGTGCTGGCCGAGCATTCCGCTTGGGTGGTGCGTTACGCCCTCGGTTCCGTGCAGTACCGTTCCATGCTGGAATGGTCCGACCAGACGCTTGCCGAGGCGCAGTCCGCGTACGACCGCGTGGCGAACTTCATCGAGCGCGCGGGCGCTGCCGTCGGCGAACAGCCGTCACGAGAAGAGATTATGGCGATTTCCGCCGACGCGCTTCCCGCCGATTTCGTTGCCGCGATGAACGACGACATCAACGTTTCGGGCGCTTCCGCCGCGATTTTCACGGCGATCCGTTCCGGCAACACGTTGCTGTCGAAGCTGGCCGACCGCGCCGATTCGGACGTGGCGAAGGCCGAGGTTCGCGAGGCGCTGGTGAACGTGCGTGCGATGCTCGACACGTTGGGCTTGGATCCGCTGGCGGAGCCGTGGGTTTCCCACGGTGCCGCAGGTGGTGCGGCTGGTGCCGGAGCCGATTCCGCCGAGCATGACGCGCTCGACAAGCTGGTTTCCGAACAGCTTGCGGAACGTGCCGAAGCCCGCAAGGCCAAGGATTTCGCACGTGCCGACGCGATCCGTGACGCGCTGGGCGCGGCCGGCATCGCCATCGAGGACGGTCCGCAAGGCTCCACTTGGTCGCTGAAGTAGGCAATCGCACCCATTTCATCCGCTATCCGCGCGAAACGCTAGACTGAGGAACATTATGGCAGCATTTAGTTCTTTGACAGACCGGCTCTCAAATGCGTTCAAGCATCTGAAGAGCAAGGGCAAGCTTTCCGAGGCTGATATCGACGGTACCATCCGCGAGATCCGCCGCGCGCTGCTCGACGCCGATGTGGCGCTCGACGTGGTGCGTTCCTTCACCAGCCGCATCCGCGAACGCGCGCTCGGCACCGAGGTTTCCGAAGCGCTCAACCCGGCGCAGCAAGTGGTGAAGATCGTCAACGAGGAACTCACCGCGGTGCTTGGCGCCGGTGTGGACCGCCCGTTGAACTTCGCAAAGAATCCGCCGACGATCATCATGCTCGCCGGCCTTCAGGGCGCCGGTAAGACGACGCTCGCCGGCAAGCTGGGCTACTGGCTGAAGGATTCCGGCCACACTCCGCTGCTTGTTGCGGCCGATCTGCAGCGTCCGAACGCGGTGACGCAGCTGCAGGTGGTCGGCGAACGCGCCGGCGTGCCGGTGTACGCGCCGGAGAAGGGCGTGCAGTCCGATGGCGGCGAAGCGGTCGTCTCCCCCGGCCAGACCACCGGCGACCCGGTGAAGGTGGCCCGTGACGCCGTGGAGCTCGCCAAGCAGAAGCTTTACGACACGGTGATCATCGATACCGCAGGCCGTCTCGGCGTGGATGAGGAGCTGATGAAGCAGGCTCGCGACATCCGCGATGCCGTGCAGCCGAACGAGATTCTGTTCGTCATCGACGCGATGATCGGCCAGGATGCCGTGCAGACGGCCAAGGCGTTCGACGAGGGCGTGGATTTCACCGGCGTGGTGCTGTCCAAGCTCGATGGCGACGCCCGTGGTGGCGCCGCGCTGTCCGTGGCATCCGTGACCGGCAAGCCGATCCTGTTCGCCTCCACCGGCGAGGGATTGAAGGATTTCGAGGTCTTCCACCCGGATCGTATGGCGTCCCGCATCCTCGACATGGGCGATATTCTCACCCTGATCGAGCAGGCGCAGAAGCAGTTCGACGAGGAGGAGGCCCGCAAGGCCGCCGTCAAGATCTCCGACGGTTCCTTCGGCCTTGACGATTTCCTCGACCAACTTCAGCAGGTGCGCAAACTCGGCCCGATGAAGAACCTGCTTGGCATGATTCCGGGCATGGCCGCGCATCGTAAGGAACTTGAGCAGTTCGACGAGAGGGAAATCGACCGCACGGAGGCCATCATCCGTTCGATGACTCCGGCCGAGCGTCGCGATCCCTCGATCATCGACGGTTCCCGCCGCGCCCGCATCGCCTACGGTTCCGGCGTGACGGTTTCGCAGGTCAACGCGCTGCTGCAGCGCTTCGACCAGGCCGCGAAGATGATGCGCCGCATGAGCAACAAGGTCGGCGCCGGCGTGCCCGGCTTCGGAGGCCCCGCGATGGGCGGCGGCAAAGGCAAGGGCAAAGGCAAGAAGAACAAGAAGAAGTCGGGCAAGTCCGGCAATCCGATGAAGCGTGAGGCCGAGGAGAAGGCATTGCGCGACAAGCTCGCCGGCAAGGCTTCCGGCGGCGCTTCGTCAGGTGGCTCCGCGTTCGCCAAGAAGCCGCAGAATCCGGCGCTTCCTGCCGGATTGCAGGATATGCTGGGCGATTCCGGCGAGCTGCCGCCGAACTTGGGTGGCGGTCTGTCCGGTCTGCTGCACTAAGCGTCTGCTGCACTAAGCGTCTGCTGCACTAAGCCGCGATATGTGCGATTGCCGGCGATTACGACAACCGGCAATCGCAATACGGCATATATAACGAAACTGCCGACGTTGGAACATTTTCCAGCGTCGGCAGTTTCGTTATGCCAGCTTATTTTCGGCTTATTTCAACGTCAGCGTGGCGGCCAGAGCAAGATGATCGGTACCGTTGACCGTGAAGGAGCGCACGTCGGATGCGGTCAGACCGGCGGTGAACAAGATGTGGTCGAGGATGAGACGCGGCCACGGCAGCCACGATGGGAACGTGGCGCGGCGGCCCTTCGCCTCGGTCAACGCGGCGTCCTGGAAGCCGGCGTCAAGCAGCTTGCGGAAGCTCGGATGGTCGGTACCGGAGTTGAGGTCGCCCAATACGACGGTGATATCGCCCTGCTTCTGCGATGTGGCCAGCTCACCCAAGCCGATGATGCCGGCGGACCAGTCGCGGCAGCCGCGCATCGGCGATTTCGGATGGGCGGAAACGAAAGTGATGCCGCGCATCGCATCAATCGGGAAGCACACGCCAGGCACGTCGGCGGCGGGAATCACGGCGGTAATCGGCGACGTGTCGCTTGGCTCGATGCGAATCCAAATACCGTTGAAGCCGCCGTTGTCCGTATCTTTGTTCTCCCCTAACTGGCGGTACGGCAGCAGGTCGGACAGGCCGGCCTCGTCCAAGGCCGCGACCAGATCGTCCGTCAATTCCTGCAGCGCGAGCACGGCGACGTCGTGTTCCTTGACGGCGCTGACGATTGCGGCCGCATTGGCACGACCGTACCGGCAGTTGAGCGTCATCACGCGGAAACGGCCGTGTTTCGCGGCTTCCGCGGCAGTCGACGTATATGTTCCACAGGATGTTTCACGCTTTTTTGCGATGTTGTCGGCCACCATCTGCGCCGTGTTGATGGACGTGAGATTGTTGTTCCAATACGCGATTTTGCGCAGCAGCGAAGCGATGCACGCGATCGCCGCGACGATGGCGAGGGCGGTGTCATGCCGTACGACACCGGCAATCGCAATCGCCAATGTTGGAATCCACAACAGCGGTGTCAGCGCAATCAGATACGGCAACGGCAAGTGGCCGTCCCAACCGGCCGGCATTTCGCTCAGAGCGATCCACAACACGCATACCAGCAGTACGATCCACAACGCAACACTCATGCAAATCCCCTTGAAATGGCCATAATCAGGCGCACGAAAACCGCCAATGAACATATCCAGCATAGCGAGTTCGTCCGATTCGGGTGATTCGGACGCCCGAGACCGCCACAACACCTCACCAATGTCCGATTCTGGAGAAACGGCCATTCAGAATGCGCAAAACGCAAGCCGAGCGTCCGAGTCAACAGAAACGGACGCTCGGGAACGCATACGGGAACGCGTCCATACCCCACGGTTATAATTGCTCAGTTATTCGCGCGCGCGAAGCCCTCTACCAATCGCGTGACGTGAGGAACACGTGGGTTTCGGATTCCGTGCCCCACACAGAACACGAAACACACACCCCTAGTTACAAGGAGAGCCATTTTGGCAACCAAGATTCGTCTGAAGCGCATGGGTAAGAAGTTCTACGCGTTCTACCGCGTGGTGATCATGGATTCCCGTACCAAGCGTGATGGCCGCGCCATCGAAGAGATCGGTACCTACAACCCGAACACCCAGCCTTCGACCATCAACATCAACTCTGAGCGCGCTCAGTACTGGCTCGGCGTTGGCGCTCAGCCGACCGAGCAGGTGCTGAACCTGCTGAAGATCACCGGTGACTGGCAGAAGTTCAAGGGTCTTGACGGTGCTGAAGGCACCCTGAAGACCGTTGAGGCTGGCCCGGATGCCGCCGCTCGCGTCGAGGCTGTCGAAGCCCAGGCCCAGAAGCTGAAGGCCGCCAAGTCCGAAGCTGACGCCAAGGCCAAGGCTGAGGCCGAAGCCGCCGCCACCGAGGAAGCTCCGGCTGAAGAGCCGGCTGCGGAAGCCGAGTGATCATGCTCGCCCAGGCTGTGGAACATCTGATCAAGAACATCGTCGATTTTCCCGATGATGTCTCGGTGAAGTCCCATGAGAATCCGCGCGGTGAACTCATTCGCGTGCGCGTGAACCCTGAGGATATCGGTCGCGTCATTGGACGCAGCGGACGCACGGCAAATGCGATTCGCACCGTGGTGCAGGCACTGTCCGACCACAAGGTGCGCGTCGACATCATGGACGTGCGCAGGTGAGATCCTAGCGTGGTGCGTGATATGCATTCCGACGACCCTCAACAGCTTGAGCTGCTGAGGGTCTGTCGTATCGGGCGTGCGCAGGGGCTCAAGGGCGAGGTCACCGTGCAGATCTTTACGGACGAACCGGAATACCGGTTCGCTCCCGGTGCTGTGTTGTATACGAAGGACGGCGAGGAAGAGTACGTGGTGGAAAGCTCCCGTACCTTCAAAAACCGTTGGATCATCAAATTCGAGGGCATCGACGACCGTGATGCGTCCGAAGCCGCCAATGGCGTGGTGCTGTATGGCGAAGCGGACGATCCGGAGGAGATGCTTGAAGCAGACGAGTGGTACCCGAAGGACCTGATCAGTCTTGAGGCGCGCCTTGCCGAGGGCAATACGCTGGGGCTTGCGCCCGGCACTGTGGTAGGCAAGGTGGTGGATGTGATTGAAGTGGCCCAGTGGCTGCTCAAGATCCGTTTGGCCAATCCCGTCAAGGACGCCGATGGCGTGGTGGTCGAGAACAGCGCGCTCGTGCCGTTCGTGGACGAGCTCGTGCCGGACATCGACCTCGAGGGCGGATATCTGACCCTCGACCCGCCGGGCGGACTCATTCCGGGGCTCTGATCCGCTGCTTTTCCAACAAGGCGCTGGCGATTATGCCGGCGCCTTTTTCGTACGCGCCGCGCTTGGCAGGCGTACCGGTATTGTGGAACATTATGAAGATCGATATCGTGTCCGTATTCCCGGAATATTTCGAAGTGCTCAACCTGAGCCTGCTCGGCAAGGCGCAGGAGAAGGGCCTAGTCGAAGTCACCGCGCACAACCTGCGCGACTGGACGCACGACGTGCACCATTCCGTGGATGATACTCCCGTCGGCGGCGGCGCGGGCATGGTGATGAAGCCGGAAGTGTGGAGCGAATGTCTCGACGAGCTGCTGCATCTTGAGCCGACCACGGTTACTTGCGATTCCACGGTTACTTGCGATTCCACGGTTACTTGCGATTCCACGGCAGACGCAGACGACACGGCTTCCGCGGACGCGGCCGAACCGGCGGAATCGGCGACAGAAATCGCCGCAAATGCCGATACCGTTCCGGCGACCGACCGTCCGGTGCTGATCTTCCCGAATCCGTCCGCCCCCCTGTTCACCCAGCAGGACGCGACGGAGCTGAGCCACGCCAACCATCTGCTGTTCGGCTGCGGCCGTTACGAAGGCTACGACGCGCGTATTCCGCAGTATTACCGTGCGCAGGGCGTCGACGTGCGTGAATATTCGATCGGCGATTATGTGCTGAACGGCGGCGAGGTGGCCGTGTCGGTCATGTTGGAGGCCATCACCCGTCTGCTGCCCGGTTTCATGGGCAATGCGGCCTCGATCGTGGAGGAATCGTATACGGGAGAGAACGCCCTGCTGGAGCACCGCCAGTATACGAAGCCGGCCGATTGGCGCGGTATCAAGGTTCCGGACGTCCTGTTGTCCGGCGACCACGCGAAGGTCGACCGTTTCCGCCGCGATGAGGCGCTGGCGAAGACCAACGAGCTGCGTCCGGATCTCATCGAGGCGTTGGATTGTTCCAAGCTTGACAAGGCCGATCGCAAAACGCTGATGGCGTTGGGCTGGGAGGTTTCCGGCGCGCACCCACGGCAGCGCTGATTACGCACGATTGTTCACGTCGACGGAGGGCATGCAGGTCCACCGTCGACGTTTTTATTTGGAAAGCCCGGACGTCAGTCCGCGGATTCAACCGGCTCTGCCGGCTCGGCGGATTCGGCAGGTTCGATGTAATACACGGCGGTTTCGCCGTAATCACGCCGGTCGGTGATATCCCAGCCTTCGGGCGCGGTCGGCTCGTCGGAACGAGTGGAGCGTTCCAGCACGATCACCGTGCCCTCGCCAGTCAGTTCGCCGGACTCACGGCCCGCCAAATCGGCCAGCAGCTGGTTGCACGCCTCGGTTTCGAACGCATACGGCGGGTCGATGAAGATCACGCCGAATGGTGCAATCGCCGATGCGGCCGCCGCGTACTTTTCCGCACGCGCCTTGACCACGCGGGCGCTCATGCCCGGCTCCCAGGAACGGTTGTGCTTCAACGCCGTCAACGTCTTTGCGATCAGCGCGGCGGCCGGTGCAGCCGATTCCACCGCCACCAGTTCGCGCGCGCCACGGCTCAGCGCTTCGATGCCCAACGCGCCGGTTCCGGCGAACAGGTCGAGCACACGTGCGTCATCCAGCACGCCCCACGAATCGAGGTGCGAGAATATCGCTTCCTTGGTGCGGTCGGTGGTTGGCCTGGTGCCCGGCTTCGGCGTGGTCAACGCCATGCCTTTGAATCGTCCTGAAATTACGCGCATAGCTATCGAGCCTAGTTGCTGGTCAGGAACGTCTCGTTGCCGCGCGTGAAGTCGAGCACCGCGCCGGCAAGCTGCACGTACCCTCGCAACGTGGGGTCTTCGGCCACCAGTTTCGCGGCTTCCGCTCTGGCTTCCTCGATGATCTTCACGTCTTTGACCACGCGCAGCAGTTTCAGTCCGGATTTGCCGCCGGATTGCGCGTCGCCCAGCACGTCGCCCGCGCCGCGGAATTCAAGGTCGGCCTGTGCGATTTCGGCGCCGTCCAACGTGCCGGCAATCACGTCAAGGCGTTTGGCCGCATCGCTGCCTTCCGGCGCACGTGAAATAAGGAACGCGCCCGATTCGGTGCCTCCACGGCCCACGCGTCCACGCAGCTGGTGCAACTGGGACAGGCCGTACCGGTCGGCGTCGAAAATCACCATGCAGCTGGCCTGCGCCACGTCCACGCCCACTTCGATGACGGTGGTGGCCACCAGAATCGGCGTCACGCCCGCTTCGAAATCGGCCATAATCTGCGATTTCGTCTCGTCATCGTCGCGGCCGGTCAGCGTGGCGATGCGGATGCCGGCGAATTGCGGCAGCGATCGCAAGCGTTCCGCGATTTCCGCGACGGAATGCAACGGCGGCCGCTGTTCGCGCTGTTCGTCGTCCTCGCCCAAATCGTATGTGGCGTCGAATGCGGAACCGACTTCCGCATCGCCTGAACCGCCCGCATCGTCGGCATCCTTCGCGTCGGCGTCGATGCGCGGGCAGACCACGTAGGCACGTTCCCCCGCGTCGATACGCTTGCGAATCAGACCGAACATTTCCGCCATCAGCGGGCCGTTCGCTTCGGGCACGACGAATGTGCGGATCGGCTTGCGGCCGCCGGGCAGTTCGGTGAGCCAGGAGATGTCGAGGTCGCCGAACCAGGTCATGGCAGCGGTGCGCGGGATCGGCGTGGCCGTCATGACCAGCAAGTGCGGTGCCGTGGAGCCTTTGGCATTCAACGATTCGCGCTGTTCCACGCCGAAACGGTGCTGTTCGTCGATGACCGCCAGCGCGAGGTTGGGCGCTTGGAAGGTTTTGGAGAACGCGGCGTGCGTGGCCACCACGATGCATGGTTTGCCGGAGGCCGCTTGCGCGAGGACGCGTCGGCGGGCGGCGAGTTTCATGCCGCCGGTGAGCAGCAGTACGGGAATGTCCGGCAGGCTGTTCGATTGGCCGTCCAGCAGTTTCTCCACCTGGCCGCCATCCGATTGTCCACCGTTTTGCGGTTCCGGCGCGTTTCCCGACGTGACTTGTCCACTTTCATCCACAACCGCATGGTGCGTTGATTTTGTCTGCGATTCCCCTGATTTCGTGTTTTCGTCAGCCTCTTCGCCGGTACCACACATCCGATCCACCATGCCGCGGATGCTGCTGTAATGTTGTTCCGCCAACACTTGCGTCGGCGCGACGAGCACCGCTTGTTTGCCGGAGCCGACGGCCTGCATCATAGCCGCCACCGCGACCACGGTTTTGCCGGAGCCGACCTCGCCCTGCAGCAGGCGTTGCATGGGGTAATCACGTGCCATATCGTCGGAAATATCGGCGATCACCTGCTGTTGCCCGTCCGTCAGCGAGAACGGCAGCGACTCGACGAAATCGTCTTTCAGCCGCGTGTCGGCGCAGGCTGTGGCCGTGGCCTTACGCGACGAATCACGAGACTGCACCAGCGCGGTTTGGCAGATGAGCGCTTCCTCGTAGCGCAGTGTACGCAACGCCTTGTTGAAACCGTCGCGGTTTTGCGGATCGTGAATCGCCATGAACGCTTCGGCTCGGTGCATCAGCCCATGTTCCATACGAAACGCTTCCGGCATGATGTCGGGGATGGCGGCGGCAAGCGCTTCCGTCCGTGCCTGCCGGTCGGCTTGCGGCGCGTCGAATTCCCCATGTTGCGCGTCGCTGGCATCGGCGCCATGCAATGCACGGGCTGCCTGTGCCGCAGCGTATTCGTCACCGCACAGCCGGTCCATGCATTTTTCGATCGACTCGTGGATGTGTTCGCTGGAGATGCGCGAGTTCGCGTGGTAGACGGGACGTGGGCGGCATACGTGGCGCATCGCCTCCGGTACGGAAGCCGCATCGTATTTGAGATTCGGCATGGTCGGCGATTGCGGGACGACCGCCGGTTGTTCCGTGCCGAAGCCGTCATCCCATTCGGCGGCTTCCTCAGATGAGCGGCTGCGCAATTGCTCGCCGGCTGGATCGACCGTCAGTATGTCGGGATGGGTGAATTGCAGACGGTCGTTGTATACGCTTGGCTCGCCCGCGACCACCAGCAACGCGCCTTCGTGCAGTTTGCGTTGGATCCAATCGACGTACGACTTGCGATAGGAGAAGAACACGAGAGACGCCATGGAAGCGTCCATGTGCCGGCTGCGCGCGAAATCGCCGTCATCAACGTCGGCGATCAGCCGGAATCCGCGACGGGCCATCGGAAAGACGCGCACGCCACGCACGTGCGCGGCGAAGGCCATGTTCTCCCCTATTTTCGCTTCGCGCAGGGCGCGTGCCGGAACCGGGTCGGTGACGCGGAACGGATAGTAGGTCAGCGCGTCGCCCACGGACACCACGCCCAGCGATTTCAGCGCGCCGACTCTGCGGCGGTTCGTTTCGAACGAGGAAATCGGGGTTTGCCATGTGGTGCTCATAACACTCCATTGTGTCACGACCGGATGATTGTGCGGCGGGCTGAATTCCCCATTATTCGTGGCGGCGCCATTCGCCGCAACACGGCTTGTGGACGGTCAGATAAAGCAAAACCCCGGCGGCCATTCGGCTTACCGGGGTTTCAAGCTGTTATTTCGCGATTCACGCTTCAACGCGCTGGACCTTGCCAGCCTTGATGCACTTCACGCAAACGCGAACGCGAACGTTCTCGCCGTCGATGGTGGTGCGAACCGGCTGCAGGTTCGGGCGGAAGGTGCGCTTATTGCGAATATGTGAGTGCGAAACGGTGAAACCGGTCTGCGGTCCCTTGCCGCACACTGCGCAACGAGCTGCCATAATGGACTCCCTATAATTACTATTGACTTGCAAGTCTGCGCGTTCGACACCACACAACGAAGTGCATGGCAGAACACACAACTTCTCAACTATACAACCAGCCCCGGCCAATCGCAAACTTGTGGACGAAAATCGGCTTGCATTCCCCATATTCCGCCGTTTTTGCCATGTCTCGACAGCACGCGTATGCGGCCCGTACGGGCAGAACATGCTTGTTCATGCGCTGTTCATGTCGAATGGTCTGTTACCACCCGCCACGCCCGTACGATGAAGTAATGGAATAAGATGAGCCATAAGATTGACATTTAGCCGAAAAGAGTCAACATTGACCGACACAGCCGAGCCGCAGACCCAACCGTCCCAGCAGAACGCGCAGGCCCAGCAGCCGCAGCAATCCAAGCATATGATGACGCCACGCGAGAAGAAGTGGATCGTCTACGACGTCGGCAATTCCGCGTTCGTGCTGCTGTCCACCGCCGTCGTGCCGATCTACGCGAATTCGCTGCTCAAGGCGGCCGGCGAGACGAACATCGTGTCGACGTGGGGCTACGCGCAGACCATCGCATCGCTCGTCATCGCCGTGCTTATGCCGCTGCTCGGCTCCATCGCCGACGTGCAGGGCATGAAGATCCGCTTCTTCACCGGCTTCTTCCTGACGGGCGTGGTCATGTGCTGCGCGATGGCGATGCCGCTTGGTTGGCTCGCGTTCATCATCGTGTACGTGCTGGCCACCATCGGCCTTAATGGTTCGCTTACGTTCTACGACTCCATGCTGGTGGACACGACTTCGAACGAACGGATGGACCGCATTTCCTCACACGGCTACGCATGGGGCTATATCGGTTCGACCGTGCCGTTCATCGTCTGCATCGCGCTGATTTTCGGAGGCCCCGCGCTGTTCGGCTGGTCGACCACAGCCTGCACGCGCGCCTCGTTCGTCATCACCGCGCTGTGGTGGGTGGCGTTCACCATTCCGCTGCTCACCAGCTATAAGCAGGTGCATTACCGCGCCACCGCGGGGCAGGCAGGCGAGGCCATTCGCGGCACGTTCGCCGAGCTCGGCTCCACGTTCCGCGCCATCCGCAAGAACAAGCCGCTGTGGATGTTCATGATCGCGTTCTTCTTCTACATCGACGCCGTCAACACCGTCATTTCCATGAGCACGTCGTATGGCACGCAGCTGGGCATCGACTCCACGCAGCTGGTCGTGGCGCTGCTCGTCACGCAGTTCGTGGCGTTCCCCTGCTCCATCATCTACGGCAAGCTGGCAGGCCGGTTCGGCTCGAAAACCATGATTACCGCGGCCGTGGTGGCGTACATGTGCATCGTCTTCTTCGCCGCGTTCTTCCTGCGCGCCGCACTTGAATTCTGGATTCTGGCGATTCTGGTCGGCATGTTCCAAGGTGGCATCCAGGCGCTGTCCCGCTCGTATTACGGCAAGATCATTCCGAAGGACCATGCCAACGAGTACTACGGCTTCTACGATATTTTCGGCAAGACCGCCTCGATCATCGGCACGTTCCTCGTCGCTACCACGACGTCGCTGACTGGCAACGCGTCGATCGGCGTGTTGTCGATAGCCATTCTGCTGGCCGTCGCGCTCGTCTTCCTGCTTCTGCAGAAGGATCCGACCAAGGGTTCGACGGAAGCCGCAACCGTCGACTGACAGCTGCCGTCCGACAGCGTTCCGCTCGACAGCAATCGCTCGATAGCATTCCGCCTGACAATCGTCGTTCGGCGGAATGCGCTGTGCCGGCCTGCGGGAAACCGCGTAGGCCGGCACAACTTCGACAGTTACCATCTGGTATGTTATACTGGCATCGTTTGCACACCGTGGCGCAACGTAGCGCCGCTCCAGCAATGACGCAGAGAGAGGTAAACGATGTCATTGGCAAATGAACTAGTCGAAGCAGTGTCCGCATGGCCGGAAGTCGAGGCCATCACGTTGGGTGGGTCACGCGCCACCGGCGATAACGATGAAAAATCCGATTACGACGTCTACGTGTACGTCACCGCACCCGTGTCTGCCGAACGCCGCCGCAGGCTGCTGCGCAACTATTGCAGCCATATGGAAATCGACAACGATTTTTGGGAGACCGAAGACGACTGCACGCTGAACGACGGCACCAATATCGACGTGCTGTACCGCGATCTGGACCAGTTCGCAGCCAATGTCGCCGACGTGGTGGAACGGTTTCAGGCCAGCAACGGCTATACGACGTGCATGTGGCACAACATGCTCACCAGCAAGGTGCTGTTCGACCGCGACGGCCAGTACGCCGCGACCCGACAGCGGTTCGACGTGCCGTTCCCCGAGGAACTGCGCCGCAACATCATCAATCGCAACATGCGTCTACTTACCGGCAACCTGCCGTCGTACGACGCACAGATCCGCAAGGCCGCGAGCCGAGGCGACAAAATCGCGGTCAACCATCGCATGGCCGCGTTCATGGAATCGTATTTCGATGTGCTATTCGCGCTGAACCGCCGCACGCATCCCGGCGAGAAGCGTCTCGACAAGCTCGCCGAACGCGACTGCGCCATTCTGCCGAAGGATTTCCGCAAAAACATCGATACGCTGTTCGATTCGATGTACGCCGATCAGGCGGTGTTCAGCGAGACTTTGGGCGAAATCGTTGACGACCTGCGTCAGACGGTCGACGCGAACCTGTGATTTGACCGCGAATCCGGCGGTTCGACGCCGGTAGCGATTGGTTTTAGAAGAAGTTGAGCGCGCGGGCCACTTCGTCGACGATGTCGAACATGGCCTTGCGCGCACGTTCCGGATCGCCCTTCGCTATCGCGTCAGCGACCGCATCGTGCGCGTCGAGCGCGGCCGGCTTCGGCTTCATCGGGTATTTGCCGAGTTCCACACGGCCGCGCAGCACGGTGGCGATGGTGTCGGCAAGCGCGGCGAACAGTTCGTTGCCGCTTTCGCGCAGTATCAAAGTATGGAATTCCACGTCCAGATCGTGGAATTTGGTCAGGCCGGCAGCCCCCTCTTCGTTTGATTCGGCGATTTGGCGCATCTGCGCCGCGTAGACGGGGAATTTCGCCTTGACGTCGATGGAGGCGAGGCGTGCCGCCGAGGCCGCCGCAGCCGGTTCGACCGCCAATCGCAATTCGGTCAATGACGACAGCTGCCGCTCGCGCTGCGTGGAGTGGAGTCGCCATTCGATGACCTGATGGTTGAGCGCCTGCCAGTCGGAGAACGGCCGCGCCACCAATCCGACGCGTCGGCGCACCGTCACCGCACCCATGGATTCCAACGTTTTGGCGACTTCGCGCGCCACGGTACGGGAGATGCCGAAACGGTTCTGCACGTCTTCCAACGTCAAGCTTTCACCGGCCGGCCATTTGCCGTCCAGCATTTCGATGGCCAGCGTGCGGCACACTGCATCCTGCAGCAGTTCGCCGCCGTTTTCGTTTCCTGCCATCCACAATTCCTCTCGTTGTGCGTGCAAATCTTTTTTCAGGTTTTTGCGACACGCCGTATACGATTGCCGTTCGCGTGACGTCCGAATAATTACCCCCGCACGATTCGCGCGATTTGCCGCCGATTTGTACTACCTACAGCATAGCAAGTCGCATGATTATTTTTATTCGTAGTACTTTTAACTTGACTAGTACTACCTTTCATAGCTATATTGATGTCATCGCCGATGCGAAGTGGCACTGGCAATACAGCAGAGTTCAAGGAGGACAACATGAGCATTCACGTAGTGGTGATGGGTGTTGCAGGATGCGGCAAATCCACCGTGGCAGAAGCCATTCACGAACGTCTCGGATACGTGTACGCGGAGGGCGACGACTTCCATCCGCAGGCCAACATCGACAAGATGAGCGCAGGCATTCCGCTGACAGACGAGGACCGTTGGCCGTGGCTCAAGGTCATCAACACCTGGATGGTGGCTCGCGAGGCGCTGGACGAGAACACCGTGGTCTCCAGCTCCGCCCTGAAGCGCAGCTACCGTGAGGTGCTCGCCCAGAACGTTCCCACCTTCTTCGTGCATCTGACCGGCTCGCAGGAACTCATCCAGCAGCGTCTCAACGAGCGCAAGGGCCACTTCATGCCGCCGGCACTGCTGCCGAGCCAGTTCGCCATTCTTGAGCCGCTCCAGCCAGACGAGAACGGCGTGGAAGTCTCCATCGAAGGCAGCGTCGAGGAAATGGTCGAACGTGCCGTCGCCGCAGTGAACGAGTACGCGGCGAAGGTGGCCGCGCAATCGCAGCAAGCCGAGTGAACGGCGCAAGCCGCAACACAGCGCAAAATAATCGCACATAACTAAAAATCGAAAGAGAAATTCAACGAGTCAAGGAGGATTCATGAATCTCATCGCAGCGGCGATCATCGGCATCGCCGTCATCGTTCTTCTCATCGCGGCATGCAAGGTGCATCCGTTCCTGTCCCTGCTCGCCGGCTCATTCGTCATGGCCGTGTGCGCGGGCGTGCCGTTCGACAAGGCGTTCGATAGCTTCACTTCCGGCGTCGGCGGCACGATTTCCAACGTGGGCCTGCTTATCGCGTTCGGCTCGATCATCGGCACCATCCTGTTCAAGTCGGGCGGTGCGGACACCATCGTCGACACCATCATGGCCAAGACACCGTTGCAGCGTCTGCCGTGGGCCATGGCACTGATCGCGTTCATCGTGGGCATCCCGATGTTCTTCGAGGTCGGCGTGGTCATCCTCATCCCGGTGGTGCTGTTCGCCGCCCGTCGTTCCAAGTCCCCTGTGGTGCTGCTCGGCATCCCGGCCCTCGCCGGCCTGTCCACGCTGCACGCCTTCGTGCCGCCGCACCCCGGTCCGCTGACCGCCATCGGCGCGCTGAACGCGAACCTCGGCATCACCCTGACCCTCGGCCTGATCGTGGCCATCCCGACCGTCATCATCTCCGGCCCGCTGTTCGGCAGGCTCGCCGCCAAGTGGGTTCCGATCGCAGCTCCGGAGAACGAGGCTGAGGCCGAAGCTCCGAAGTCCGCGGAAAACCGCCCGTCCTTCGGCACCGCCCTGTCCGTGATCCTGCTGCCGGTCGTGCTGATGCTCGCCGCGTCCATCGTGGATCTGACCGGTCAGAACACCACCGCCTGGGGCCGTGTGATCGCGTTCCTCGGCACCCCGCTCGTGGCACTGCTCATCACCACCGTCTTCGCCATGGTCGCCCTTGGCTACATGCAGAAGTTCTCCCGTGACGCCGTCAACGGCATGGTCGGACAGTCCTTCGGCTCCGTGGCCGGCATCATCCTGATCGTCGCCGCAGGCGGCGGCTTCAAGCAGACGCTGGTCGACTCCGGCATCGGCGACGTGATCGCCAACTCCATCACCGAATCCGCCATGAACCCGCTGATCGCAGGCTGGCTGGTGGCCGTGCTCATCCGTCTCGCCACCGGTTCGGCAACCGTGGCGACCGTCACCGCCTCCGGCATCATGGTGCCGCTCGCCGCCGGCATGAGCCCGACCCATCTGGCACTGCTGGTGCTGGCCATCGGCGCAGGCTCCGTGTTCTTCTCCCACCTCAACGACGCCGGCTTCTGGCTGGTCAAGGAATACTTCGGCATGAGCGTGGGCCAGACGCTGAAGACCTGGTCGCTGATGGAAACCATTCTGTCGGTGGTCGGTCTGGGCTGCGTGATGCTGCTCTCGCTGGTACTTTGACGCACTGAACGCAGCAATCGCAACCACACTCACATAACCCAAAACATAACCAAAACTTGCCGCCCGCAAAGCTTGCCGCAACCTTCTTTTCTGCGTTGCGGAAGGCGCGGGAAGCCAACGGGCGGCATCAATCCTTATTCAAAATCGCAAAAACTTTTCAACCATTTTTAGAGAAAGAAGCACATCATGCAGTTGGGAATGATCGGCCTGGGACGTATGGGCGGCAACATGGCGAAGCGCATCGCGGCGGCAGGGCATGAGGTGGTCGGCTACGACCACTCCCCCGAGTCGGACCGCACCGTGGCAAGCCTGAAGGAACTGGTGGCCGCGCTGAAGGCCCCGCGTCTGGTGTGGGTCATGGTGCCGGCCGGTGAAGCGACCGACAGCACCATCAACGAGCTTGCCGAGCTTCTTCAGCCGGGCGATATGATCATCGACGGCGGCAACTCCCGTTACACCGACGACGCACGCCACGCGGCCGAACTGGAGCCGAAGGGCATCCATTTCATGGATTGCGGCGTCTCCGGCGGCGTGTGGGGCATCGACCGCGGCTACGCGCTTATGGTTGGCGGCAGCCAGGGGGACTTCGAGAGCGCGCGCCCGATTTTCGAGGCACTTAAGCCGGAAGGCGATTCCGGCTTGGTGCTGGCCGGCCCGGTGGGCGGCGGCCACTTCGCCAAGATGGTGCACAACGGCATCGAATACGGCATGATGCAGGCCTTCGGCGAAGGCTTCGCCACCATGGTGAAGTCCGATCTCGTTGAGGATCCGGCGGCCGTGATGAGCTCCTGGAGGGACGGTTCCGTGGTGCAGTCCTGGCTGCTCGACCTGCTGGCCATCGCCTTCAAGTCCGACCCGACGCTCAAGTCCATGCCGCCGGTCGCCAACGAGTCCGGCGAGGCGAAGTGGATGATCGAGGCGGCTCTCGAACTCGGCGTGCCGACCCCGGCCACCGCGGCCGCACTGTACGCACGTCAGACCTCGCGCGGCGGCGCCGACAACATCCTGCGCGTCGTGTCCACCATGCGCGCCCAGTTCGGCGGCCACGTCACCAAGATCGACGAGATCGCCACCCACTGACGGATTCACGCATTAACCGATTCAGATTCCTTCCTTCCCCATAACAGACTTCGCCCGGAGCTGGACCCCACCAGCTCCGGGCGAACCTGTATCAACGCACACGGTCCCGTCAGACAGTCGGCTTGCCGCCCCATAATCCTGCACTATCTCGCTTATAGATGGCGGATTTTCCAAATCGCCCCACGGTATCTCGCTTATAGATGGCGGGGTCCTACAGCAAAAAGGTTAGGGGGCAATATCCATACCCTCCAACCGGCTTTTCCCCGCATCATCCGCCATCCATAAGCGAGATGGCATCAGGCACGAGAGCGAATCCGCCATCTATAAGCGGAATATAGGCGAAATACGCGAGCGGCTCAGCGGCCGTACACCTCGTGCACGAATTTCTCAAGCGCCGCGATGGAACGCTCCACCTTCTCCGTGTCGATGCAGTAGGCCATGCGGAAGTAGCCGGGCACGCCGAAGCTGTCGGACGGCACGAGAATCAGGTCGTAATCCTTGGCCTTCATGCAGAACGCGTTCGCATCCTCCTCAAGCGCCTTCGGGAAGATGTAGAACGTGCCGCCGGGGCGCACCACGTCGAAGCCCAGACGGGTCAGCGCGTCATACAGCAGGTTCATGTTGGTTTCGTAGACGGACAGGTCGCTTGTCTCGTCAACCACCTTGGCCACGGCCAGCTGCGCGGTGGAGGACGGGCAGTTGTGGCCGGTGCCACGGCTGATCTGGCCGCACATCGGCACGATGAGCTTGGCGTCGGTGGCACGCGGATTCACCGCCACATAGCCGATGCGCTCGCCCGGCAGTGACAGCGACTTGGAGTACGAGTAGCACGAAAGCGTGTTGTCGTAGAATTTGCTCGGATACGGCTGCTCGCCGCCGTCGAACACGATCTCGCGGTACGGCTCGTCGGCGATCAGGAAGATGTCGTGGCCGTATTCAGTCTGCTTGGCGTTGAGCACCTCGGCCAGGCGGGTCAGCGTTTCAGCGGAATAGACCGCGCCGGACGGATTGTTCGGGGTGTTGATGAGCACGGCCGCGGTTCCGGGGTTGAGCGCCTTCTCGAACGCGTCGAAGTTGATCTGGAAGTTCTCGGTGTCGGCCGGAACGACGGTCAGGTGCGCGCCGGTGCCGTTCACATACGGCTGGTATTCCGGGAAGTACGGGGCGAAGGTGATCACTTCGTCGCCCGGCTTGGTCACCACGCGCAGCGCATGCGCCAACGCGCCGGCCGCACCCGTGGTCGGGAAGATGTAGTCGGCGGTGTAGTCCATGTCGAAGCGGCGGTTGAGGCTTTCGGCGATCGCCTTGCGCACCGACGAAATGCCCAAGGACGGAGAATAGCCGTGCAACGCCACCGGTTCGGCCGTTTTATACATGTCGATCACGGCGTCGGTATAGTCCTGCGGGCACGGCACGCTCGGGTTGCCCAGCGAATAGTCGAACACGTTCTCGTAGCCAATTTCGGCGCCACGCGCGGTCGCGTATTCGCTCAGCTCGCGGATTACGGATTTTCCGCCGAGCATGGCCTTGTAGGCTTCGTTGATCATGGAACAACCTCCCTGTCGTGCTGTTGCATACGTCTGACGCACCCTGAAAGAGCGCCGCTACAGACGTTTCTACCACCGAAAAGTCACGACATGCGGCGCATCGTTCACTGTTCGGCTTTCTGTTCGGCTTCGCTCTGCACGCTCTGCCCCGCCACGAAACCGCTGCTGAAGATGCGCTTCCAATAACCCAGCATGTCGGTTTTGGACATGGACATGAATATGCCCGTGGCCAGCACCGCCACATCCTCGTTGAACACGGCGTCCATCGGCAGCTGCTCATGGAGCTTCGGCCAGCGGCGCAGCACCGCCAACATGCCTCCGACGGTGAAGTCGAGCATCAGGTCAGTTTTGAGGTCAAGATGGTCGGCGTCAAGCCCCAGCACGGAGATCAACGTGAGCCTGCCGAAGTCCTGCAGGGATTCAACGAGTTCCGGCGAGCTGTGCGGCCCGGCAAGCAGCGCGAGCCGGTCAAGACGCTGACGCTGCTCGGGCTCGCGTAGCAGCGCGGTGACATGCTTGCGCCATTCGTTGTCGGGATTGAAATTCGCGTTGGGCGCGCTGGGAAGCGGCGTGTTTTCCACGGCGTGCAGAATGGCGGAATCGGCAAGTTCCGGCAGTCCCGTGAAATGATAGTAGAAGGAATTGCGATTCACGTCCGCCGTGCACACGATGTCGGTGACGGTGATTTTGCGATACTCGCGTTCGGAAAGCAGTTCCCAGAATGCGTTTTCGAGCCGTTCTTTGGCTGGCAGAATCTCCGAATCTCGGCGTGGACGTGGCATGGCTCCCCCTATTTTGTACCTTCGATTTAAAAGCGCAACGCGAATTACTATACAAGTTGTCTAGAACAAACTGCACAGCATGTCACATTAATAGCGATTGCCATCCACCGCAACGCCTCACCTCACACCACTGCGTCACGACCTCCGCGCTACGTCTACTTGCGCCGCACTTTCGGATTGCGGGCAAGAGCGGCCTGCAACATAATCGCCAGCGCCTGGTTGAGATTGCGTCGATCCTCACCGCTCAACCCAACGTACGTGCCAAGCATTTCGGGAATGACTTTCGGCCCGGCCGCCATCATGGCGGAAATACTGCCCGCACCGGACGCTTCGAGCACGGCAAACAACGCGTCCACCGCACGCTCGCGCTGCTCCTTGGACAGGTTGGCAAGCCACTTGTTCAGCGCTTTGTTGAAGGTCACCGAACTGCTGGCCACATCCTCGACTTTGTCGAATTCACCGCCGTGCATCTGCCAGGAGAACACGAAATGCTGCATTATTCCTTCCACGTCGGATTTCACCACGATGCAGCGTTCGGGAGTTTCCAGCACCATGCCCACTACCGATGAGTCCGGCACGATTTTGACGATTCGATCGCTCACGCTCGCATATTCGAAGCTATTCACCACCGCCTCAGGGAAGCCCGGCCCATCCAACGAATAGATGCGTTCGATGCGGTCCTTCACCCCGTCCTCAGCGTTCATCGCCGCATAAACGGCCAGATTGCCGCCTTTGGAATGGCCGGTGAGCACGATCGGAACATCCTTCCACAACTCGGCCACCCTGGCGAGATAGTCGGCGGCGGTCACCTGCGCCGGCACCGGGTATTGGAAGGCCATGTTGAAGTCCTCCTTCCAACCCACGAGCGAATCGTCGGTACCGCGGAACGCCACAACCAGCATGCCGGACGGCAGGCGATAGGTCACGGCGGCGAACTGCGTCTGCTCATCGCCGTCGAACTGCTCGAGAAACGCCCCCATTTCAATGTCGGAAAAACGCGGATTCGCGGCGATGGCATGGTAGAAATCGTGCGTCACCTGCGGATCAACCAAGCCCACGTTCTCGACATTATGGTCGGGCACCGCGCTTCCATGGTGCAGCTCGTCGTCGGCGCGCGCGATCGTCACACCGTCGAATGGAGGTTTCCGCAGCATCCGCACGGAGCGTATGGGATGGCGCGGGTCGAATTGCTTCACACGGTCATGCAACGTGCCGTATCGCGATTCGATGTCGTCAAGCCGCGGCACACATTCCGGCACGTCGTCGTACGAAAGCTGCGCGAGCACGAGCGCGTCGGCCTCACGGAAGGGAAGCTCGCCGAAATCGCGCGTCTCCGTACGCGCGTAATCGATGATGTTGCCCATTGCACACCCCTTTCGCAGCCGTCGACATTCCGCATTCCATTATGCTTCCACAATTATGCGTCCGCACCGCACCATCCTACGTCAGCGAACGGGGATGCATCCGGATCATCGGCGCCCCGATGCCCTCCATTGCCCTTCTTATGTGTCATTTGTGCGGCACTCGTGTGTCACTTGCGCGGCACTTATGTGTCACAATTCCATTTTTCACGCCTTTTCGAGGATCGTGACACATGAATCGGCCGAAATGCGGCTCGGCAACCATCCCGACCAGCCGTTGCATCCGCCCATAGCCCCGCCTCGGCACGCGCTTCAGCCCGCCTCGGCACTCAACCCGCTTCAGCCCTCGCGCACCGCCTTCGCCGCGCTGACCGGAATCGCCTTGATCACCGCCCTGATGAGTCCGCGCGTCTCCCGATCGGTATTGCGCGCCGCCTCCACAATCTTCGGCAGCGAATCCGTCCAATGCTCCACCAAATCGGCGATATTGCCGTATCCCGCCGCCGCGAAGATCCCGTAGATCTGGTCGATGGCGCGCTCGCGCTGCTCCTGGCTTACGGTATCAAGCCACCCGTCGAGGGTTCGTTTGATGAGCTGCGCGCCGGCCGTCAGCTCGTCCACCTGTTCGAAATCGCCATTTTCCGCCACTTGCCAGCTGTTTCCCATATGCTGCATGATGCCGATGGCATCCGCTTTGACGATGCGCACTGGCGCATTCGATTGCAGCAGCATGCCCACGACGGACGATTCGGGCACGGTTTTGCGGATACGCGATTCGATTGCACGGTACGCCTGACCGCGCACCGTCGATTTCGGAAGGCCCGGCCCGTCATGGGAAAAGATGCGGGAGATCCGTCTGTTGCGACCCCGCACTGGCCCACCCAATGAGGGCAGCAATCCGAGCCGCCGCGCGCGCTCGCCAGCCACTTCGATGTCATCGTGCGCGATACGCATGGCCGCATACACGGCCATATTGCCGCCTTTCGAATGCCCGCCGAGCATGACCGCGGGCGAATCGCCCGACGAAAGGAAACCTTCCGACCTGTCCAGAATCGAGTTCACATACCGATACGCGGATTCCTGGGACGGCACCGGGCAACGCACCGCCATATTGAAATCCTCCTTCCATCCGACAAGCGTGCCATCGGTGCCACGGAAGGCTACATACAGCGAATCGACGGGTCCGCAACCCACGTCGAACGTCATCGCGGCGAACTGCTGCTGTTCGCGCTCGCTCAGACGCTCCGCGTACTCGCCGACACGCAACGCGCGGAAACGCGGCGATTCGCAGACGGCACGCAGCAACGCGAGCCGATACTCGTTTATATCGGAGGAATTCGAAACGAACATGTCGTCATAGCTTTCCGCACGCAGCAGCTCTCGAATCGGCACCGTCGCCACCGACCTCGCCTCGCCGAACGCCGGAACCAAGCCGGAAAGCCGCATATATGAGAGCTCAGCCAGCACCAGCGAATCGACATCGCCGAACGGCAGCTCCGCGAATCCATGAAACTCGCGCCGCACATAATCCACGACATTGCCCATGTCGCACCCCTTTTCGCTGGCCAACGCATCCTACGGAATCCATTATGCTCCGCTGCGGCCAGCCGGCGGATCAGGAATCATCCAGTCAATCGCAAGCGTTGTGCAACGTCCCCTGTGTAGACTAGGCAGCCATGGATCCAGTTGAAATTCTCATGCACTGGCTTGCCAAAAACTACAGCAAGCTCATCCTGCTCGCCGTCGTGCTCATCGTCGCCGCGCTTATCGACAAGGCGCTCACCAAGGTGGTGCGCCGCGTGCTCGACAAATCGCAGGTGCCGAACGCATCCATCTTCGTCAACATCCTGCGCGTGGTGGTGTGGGTGTTCGCCATCGGCACGCTGCTGCAACCGGTGTTCGGCATCAATCCGACCACCCTGTTCACGGCGCTTGGCATCGGCGGTCTTGCGGTTTCGCTGGGTTTGAAGGATACGATCGCCAATGTGATCGGCGGCTTCGGGCTTATGCTTGGCCGCGTCATCCAGCCGGGCGATTACGTCAAGGTGGCCGGCATCACCGGCACCGTCAAGGACATCAATTGGCGTCAGACCATCGTGCGCGAGCGCAACGGCAACGAGATGGTCATTCCGAATTCCATTCTGAACACCGCCTCGCTGGAGAAGCTTGACCCGTCGAACGAGTGCCTGGTGTCGGTGCCGTTCACCGCGAAGGCGGGCGTGGATGTGGAGCGTATGAAGGCCGACATCGTCAGCACCGTGGAACATGCGACCGTGGGGCTTGCCAACCCGCAATACAAGCCGGTGGTGAAGCTCAACGGCTTCACCCCGTACGGCATTGACGGCACGATTTACGCGTTTGCGAAAAACGATTTGCTGCTGTCCACGATGGCGGATGCGGTGGCGCAGTCGATCGCGCATGCCGATTATCTTGAGCACCGCGCGGTCGGCAGCGGCGAATAGCGGCGGTAGCGGCTATAGGAACAGACCGATCGCCGTCAGCAGCACCGTGAGCACGATGAACGTGACCATGCCAACGTTGCCGTACACGGTTTTGGCGCGCACGCCGCGCGGCAGCTCCTCCGGCGCGGTGTAGAACTCGGCTTTCCTGAAGTTACGGATCAGCAGCACGAATCCGGCGAGAATCACGGCACCGTACAGCAGGAAATAGACGAGCATGATCGCCAGCCCGGTGGCGTTCTGCGACGCCCACTGTTCCATCGCCGCCACATTGCCGTTTTCCGCGGCCTGAGACACCTTGTCCAGCTGGTCCAGGTCGACGCGCGTCAGAATCCACGGCGCGAGCACGCCGCCGTTGAAGTTGATGATCATGTGCATGGCCGTCGAATAGCGCAGTTTGCTGGTGCGCATGTAGATGTAGCCGAACATGACTCCCAGCAGGAACGCATAGAAGAACTGGAACAGGTTCATGTGGAACAGTCCGAACGCAAGGCCGGACAGCAGAATCGCCGTTTTCTCTCCGTATTTGCGAGTGTGGTCGATGAGCTGCTTGCGGAACATCCATTCTTCGAAAATCGGGCCAAGAATCACCAAGAACACGACATTCCAGATGTTCGTCTGCATGGCAAGATCGGCTACGCGGTTCGTGGCTTCACCGTCGGAAAGCGCCAGCGACAGCATACTGCCGACCATGCTGCCGACCCACATCATCGGCAGGCACATGAGCAGCAGCTTGAAGAACATGCCCGGTTTCATGTTGAATTTGCGGGTTTCGATGACGGTCGATTTGCCCATGAGCGCCACCGCGACCGGCATGGCGATCAGATACAGCGGCACGTCGGAAATGAGGAACGTCATCCAATTCGGCATATCGCCGCCGGCGCCTACACCGCCCGCGACCGCGCGCACCACGCCTTTGAGCAGGAAGACGCCCGCGTACCAGATGATCACCATCAGGCACAGGCTTGCGCCGATGCGCGAAAAGTCGCGTTTCGCCCGCTGAAGCCATTCGAAGAACGGATTGCGATTCGGCTGCGGAAACTGCTGCGAATACTGCAGCGGCTGCGGCGGGAATTGCGATTGCGGATATTGCGGTGCCGGTCCCTGCGGATACTGGGGGTACTGCGGCTGTTGCGGTTGTTGCGGAAACGTCATGGTCACCTTACGAACTTACGGCAAGCAAATAAAAAAGCTGATATCCAGCACTGTACTACCAGTTCTCTGAATATCAGCTTGGAATCTCAGCCCTGCGAATGGCTCGGCTCACGCGATGGGCGACCGTACGCAATAATCACGCACGACGATCGCACGCAATGACGGTACGCGACAATCGCGCGCAGCAACCAATCGTCAGACGGCGAGCGCCGGAATCGGCCGAGGCGCGACCACGACCTGCGCTCCGATCGCAAGTCCTGCGGGCAGCTCGTTGGCCGGCAGCTGCACGGTGACGCGAATCGTGCCACCCATGCCTGCGCAGGCTACGCGCACGTCCACGCGGGCCAGCGCGCCAAGGAAATGCACCATCTCCACGCGGCCAAGTTCGCCGGCTCCGTGGACGGCATCGGCATCGTCGGTCAGTTCGATCGTCATGTTCTCGGGGCGCACCAGCACCGTGGAGGCGTCGGTGGCGGAACCGTCCAGCAGCGGGACGCGCTGGCCGAACACCACGGCCTCCTCACCGTTGGCGATTCCCGGCAGACGGTTGGTCAGGCCGATGAAGGTGGCCACGTATTCCGTGCCGGGGCGGCGGTACAGCGTCTGCGGGTCGGCGATCTGCTCGATGCGGCCGTGGTTCATCACGCCGATGCGGTCGGCCACGGCAAGGGCTTCTTCCTGGTCGTGGGTCACGAACACGGTGGTGGTGCCGGCTTCGAGTTGGATGCGGCGGATTTCGTCTCGCAGCTGCACGCGCACTTTGGCGTCCAATGCGGACAGCGGCTCGTCGAGCAGCAGCACACGCGGGTTCACGGCCAGCGCACGGGCCAGGGCCACGCGCTGCTGCTGGCCGCCGGACATCTGCTGCGTGTACTTTTTCGCCTGGTCGGCAAGTCCGACCAGTTCCAGTTTCTCCATGGCCTGGCGGCGGCGTTCCGCACGGTCCACGCCTCGGATTTCAAGGCCGAATTCCACGTTCTGCAACGCGGTCATGTGCGGGAACAGCGAGTAGGCCTGAAACACCATGGCCATGTCACGCTTGTTGATGGGCACGCCGGTCACGTCCTGGCCGCCGACGAGGATGCGTCCGGCCTGAATGTCTTCCAGTCCGGCCAGGGAGCGCAGCGCGGTGGATTTGCCGCAGCCGGAGCCGCCCAGCAGCACCACCATTTCGCCCGGATTGATTTCCAGGTTGAAATCGTCCAACGCCTTGACGGTCGAACCGGGGTAGATCTTGTCTACACCAAGCATCTGCACACCGCCGCCGCGCGCTTCGGAATCCTTGAGCACGGCCTTCGCCGCTTCGGTCACCACGTTGGGTTCGGTATCGGAGAACGCTTCCGAGGTATGGGCAACCACCGCCTTCTGTTCGGCGAGAGTCATGAGTTGTCACCTTCCTTGTTCCGACGCATCGCGCCGGAAATCAGATCGAGAGCCACCAGCAGAATCACGCCGAATAGCAGTGCCAGCAGCGACATTGCGGTGGAGATTTGCGAATTGGATTGGCCGAGCTGATACAGCGCGACCTGTAGGTTCATACGGCCGAGCAGTGAGGCGACGGTGTATTCGCCCAGCACCACGGCTATGGAGATGAACGATGCGGACAGGATCGACTGCCACAGGTTCGGAATGAGTACGCGGAAGAATACGCGCGGCCATGAAGCGCCGAGGGACCGTGAGGCCTCGCATAACGTCTTCACGTCGATGGAATTGAGTCCCACCGCAAGCGCGCGGAAGGCAAACGGCATGACCAGCACCACGTAGGCGAAGCACAGCCAGATCGCGTTGGTGCTCAGCACGTCGGCGGACAGCCAGCGGTAGATCGGTCCCAGGCCAACCACCAGCACGATGGCCGGAATGGTCAGCGGCAGCGTGGCCACCCATTCGATGGCGCGTTCCAGTCTGCGCGAGCGGATGTGCACGATCACCATGGTGGGCACGAGCAGCACGAGCATGATCAGCACGGTCACCACGCACAGCGCGAGCGAAGCGCCGAGGCCGCTCCACAGGGTGCTCAGGTCGGCGCCGAGCGCACTGCCGTCGCCGGTGAAGATGGCGATCCACGGATCGAAGCTCCATTTTCCGGACAACGGGTGTCGGATGGTGAACAGGAACATGGACACCAGCGGCACGAACAGGAACAGCAACGTCACCGTGAGAATGATGGTTTTGACGATGCGTTGCTTGCCGAGTCTGGCCGCACGCAGCTGCGGCGGCATGGTTTGCGATTCCTGCATGTTCTGCTTTTCCTGCGATTTCGCGCTTACGGTTTGCGCACTTGCGTTCACTGCCATCGTCCTGCCCTCTTTTCCACGGCGTGGCTGATCATCATGACCACCGCCACGACGACGATCATGGCGAAGGCGAGCACCTGCGCGAAGCCTTGCTGATTCGGGTCCATTTCGTTGCGCATCGCGCCTTGGATCATCAGCGGCACGAGGATCGAACGCTGGGAGAACAGCGCGGCGGCCGTGGCGTATGCGGAGAACGCGGACGCGAACAGCAGCAGGAACGCGGAGATGAATCGCGGCGCCAGAATCGGGCCGGCCACGCGCGTCCAGTATTGGAAGGTGTTGCCGCCGAGGCTTTCCGTGGCTTCGCGCCACTGCGGGCGGATGGAATCGACCGCGGGCAGGAAGATGATGATCATCAGCGGAATCTGGAAGTAGCAGTAGATGGTGATCAGGCCCGGCAGCGAGCTGAGCCAGTTCGGATTCACCACGTAGCCGGTCAGCTGTTTGATGAGCATGGTGCCCACGCCGTTGATGCCGATGGTGGCGATGAACGCGAACGCCAGCATCACGCCGCCGAATTGGGCGAGTACCGACGAGATGGCCGAAATCATGCGGCGCAGCAGGCCGTTCGGCTTGGAGCCGATGACGAGGGCGTAGCTGGCGAGCGCGCCCACGATGGCGCCGATGACCGCGGATGCGACCGATACGAGTATCGATGTGCCGAATGCGGCGATGGTGTTCGCTTCGAAAAGTTTGTTGAAGTTCGCCACGGTGAAGCTGCCGTCGGCGGATTGGAAGGCGCCCACGATGACGATGACCGTCGGGGCGAGCAGGAAGCACGCGGTGTAGGCGAAGAACGGGATGGACACGGCGATGGTGCCGAGTTCACGCCTATGCGCGGCAAACGAGATGGCGGAGGAGCCCGCGCGCTTGGCGTGAGCTCCTGAGGTAAGCACTGCGGTCATGTCAGTTGCCGATGGTCTTGTCCCAGTTGTCCTGGAGCCATGTGGTGATGCGGGTGGAATCCTCGTTGGTGTAGCTCACCGGATCGCCGTCGATGGTGATGGCGTTCTTGAGGGTGGTCTGGTCGACGGTGCCGTCCTTCTTCATGGAGTCGAGCAGTACCGGGTTCGCGCCGCCCTTGAACCAGTCGTTCTGGGCGTCGGCGCTGTACAGGTATTCCTCCCACAGGCGGGCTGCGGCCGGGTGCGGGGCGTCCACGTTGATGGCCTGGTTGTAGTAGCTGACCACCTGGGCGTTCTTGAAGGTCTTGAACTTCCAGTTCACGCCCTTGGCCTTGAGGCTCTTCTGGTAGGAGGCCTGGTTGTAGGTCCAGTCCATCACCACGCCGGTCTGGCCGGAGTCGATGGTGCCGTCGGTCACGTCGACGGTGGTGAGGTTGCCGCAGTCCTTGAGCTTCTTGAAGAAGTCGAGGCCCGGCTGCAGGTTCTTGATGTCGCCGCCGGCCAGCTGGTTGATCATCAGGTAGCCGTTGAACGCGGCGCCGGCTTCGGCCGGCTTGCCGTTGAGCGCCACGGTTCCGGCGAACTTCGGGTCGGTCAGGTCGTTGATGGACTTGATGTCGCCGTACTTGTCGGCGTTCCAGCCGATGGACATGATGCCGGTGTAGTCGGCGTAGTACTTGCCGTCCTTATCCTTGACGGAATCCGGGATCTTGTCCCAGGCCTGCACCTTGTACGAGGCGAAGTTGTCGGTGCTGGTGGAGGCCACGGCCAGGCCGAGGTCGTACACGTCCGGAGCGGCGTCGGTGCCCTTGTTGGTCTTGCCGGCGTCCACTTCCTCCTTGGAGGAGGCGTTCGGGTTCTGCTCGTTGATCTTGATCTTCGGATACTTCTTCTTGAAGCCGCTGATCACGTCACCATAGTTGGACCAGTCGTGCGGAAGCGCGATCACGTTGAGCGCGCCTTCCTTTTCGGCAGCGGCCACGAGGCCGTCCATGCCGCCGAAATCGGAGATCGAAGTGGCCTTTGCGGACTTTTCGTCCACTTTCACGGTTTTACCGGTGTTGGAGGCGCTATCGGTGGAATTAGCGTTACTTGATCCGCAGGCGGCCATGGAGCATGCGAGCACGGCGGCGAGCGAGCCGACGGCGATCTTGCGCAAAGCGTTCATCGTTTTCGTTTCCCTTGTTGTGTTGTTGTTCTTGGAATCGACAACATGGAAACGTAATGGCGTTACCTAACGTAGTGTCAAAGAATAAGTAAAGCCGAAGCGATTTTTAGGAATATTCCCGTTTCGCTTCGGCAAACTTACGATGAACTGGCCTTTTTCGTGTTGCTTCGTGTTGCTTTCTTTGCGCTTTTCAGCTTGGAATACGGCACGGCTTCGGCTCAGTTCGGCTGAGATTCAGGATTCAGCGCAGCACGCCTTCGATGAGCATGGTGATCAGGTCGGTGTAGCGCACGCCGGTGGCCTCCCATGCCTTGGGGTACATGGAGATGGACGTGAAGCCCGGCATGGTGTTGATTTCGTTGACCATCACCTTGCCGTCCTTGGTCACGAAGGTGTCCACGCGGCTCAGACCGGCACCGTCCACGGCGACGAACGCCTTCTTGGCGGTTTCGCGTACAAGGTTCAGCGTCTCTTCCGGCAGATTGGCGGGCACTTCCACGTGGCTTGCGGCGGCGTCCATGTACTTGCTGTCGAAGTCGTAGAACTGGTCGTCGCCTTCGGCGCGCTTGTCGAGTACGATTTCGCCCGGCCAGCTGGCCTGCGGCGCTTCGCCGGCCTTCGGGCACAATACCGCGCATTCGATTTCGCGCGCGTCGATGCCCTGTTCCACGAGGATGCGCCAATCGTGGTGGGACGCCTCGTACACGGCGGCCGCGAGTTCGGCCGCATCGCCCTCATGCTCCACCTTGGTCACACCGAAGCTGGAACCGGCGCGGGACGGCTTGACGAACAGCGGATACTGCAAGCCGGCTTCGCTAACCTGCGCCATGATCGCATCGGCGTTGGCCTTGAATTCGGAAGCCTTGTCGAAGGAACGCGCGTCGAGCGTGATGCCGGGCGCGACGGGAATGCCGGCGGCCGCAAGCAGCACCTTCGTGTAATGCTTGTCCATGCAGGCCGCGGAGGCGAGCACGCCGCACCCCACGTACGGCACGCCCATCATTTCGAACAGACCCTGGATGGTGCCGTCCTCGCCGTACGGCCCGTGCAGCACGGGGAACACCGCGTCCACATGGCCGAACGGGGTCAGCGTACCGTCATCCTCGCGGGCGAAGAAGCCGTCCTGTCCGAGAGCCACTTCAAGCACCACGTCCTTGGCGCCTGGGGTTTTCTCCACGGTCGGCAGGCCTTCGTCCAGGCTCCATCCGAGCGGATTCTCACCGTTGACGATCCACTTGCCGTCCTTGGTGATGCCCACCGGAATGGCTTCGAACTTGTCCGTGTCCAGCGCGCGCAGCGCACTCGCAGCGGAGATGCAGGAGATCGAATGCTCGTCGGCCTTGCCGCCGTACATCACCACAATGCGCTTTTTTGCCATATCTATAGCCTTTATTCCTTAACTCTTATGACTTTTCAGGATTTTTGCCAAGCATCCAGCATACAAGCCGGCTGCTACTCCTCGGTGATGCCTTCGCCGAACAGTTCGGACAGCATCTGCGCGCAGGAGATGCCGTCGTCCAGCACGTGGCTCATGGCCGTGGCGAGCGGGGTCGGCACACCGTACTGCTTGCCCAACGCCACCACCGCGTCGGTGGTCGGCACGCCTTCGGCCACGCCGTTGCTCACCTTGGTGGCCTCTTCCACGCTCAGGCCCTTGCCAAGGTTGGAGCCGAACGTGTAGTTGCGGCTCAGCGGGGAACCGCAGGTGGCGATGAGGTCGCCCACGCCGGCAAGTCCGGCGAAGGTCTTCGGATCGGCTCCGGCCGCCTCGCCCAGCGCGGTCAGTTCGGCAAGGCCACGGGTTTCGATCATGGCCGCGGTGTTCTCGCCGTAGCCTGCGCCACGGGCCATGCCCACGGCGAGCGCCACCACATTCTTCAGCGATCCGCACATTTCCAAGCCGATCACGTCGCGCGTCACGAACGCACGGAAGTAGTCGGTGGTGCAGGCGGTGGCGATGGTACGCGCGTTGTCGATGTCCGCGCAGGCGACCACGGTCGCGGCCGGCTCGCGGTCGGCGATCTGCTTGCTCAGGTTCGGTCCGGAAATGGCGGCGAAGCGTTCCGCCGGAAGGTCGAGCGTTTCCATGACGACTTCGTCCATGCGTTTGCCGGTGGTGCGTTCGATGCCTTTCATCAGGGAGGCCACGAGCGCGGTCTCGGGGATGAGTCCCTTGAATTCGGTCAGTGCCACGCGTGCGAACTGCGCGGCGATGGCCACGATGACGATGTCGGCGTTGGCCACGGCTTCGGCGCGGTCTCCGGTGGCGGTCATGTTGCTGGGCAGCGTTTCCACGCTGGGCAGGCGCACACCGTTGTGGTGATGGTCACGAATACCTTCCACGATTTCCGGTTCGATGGCCCACATGGTCACGTTGTTGCCCGCGTCGGCAAGCACTTGACCGAAGGCCGTTCCCCAAGCGCCAGCGCCCAGTACCGTCACATTCGCCATGAATTTTGCTCCTTGGATTATTTGGATTGCTTTTTGCGGCCGAGCGTATGCCACATCGGCCGCCGCTTTCAATCGACGTTGTCTTATGCTACCGCCGGCTACGCACACCGGCCGCGTGTTCCGGTCGCACGCGTATTTTGTTCGCCGCCGGAACGGGTGTGTGGGGAAAATCAGTCTTTCACGCGACTCATGGTGCGGTAGTCCCAGTAGCCGTCAGGTGCCTGTTCGCCGCGGATTTCGGCCATGATTTCGGTCATGCGCACGCGGATGCGGCGGGTCAGTTCGTCGGCGCGGTCCGTCGGCACTTCGTCTCCCCAGGAATCGCAGCCGTCAAGCAGGTCCGCGTAGTCGAGCGCCTCGTCGTAGCACATCACCACGTTCTTGCGCGGCCACGGCCACCAGTGGTTGATGCTGGCCGCGCCCCAGGTCACGGCACAGTACAGCGGCACCTGGCAGCCGAGTCGACGAGAGGCTTCGAGGGCGATCACGCCCACGCCGTTCTTCATGCTCATCGGCCATTTCTGCGGATCGCGTGTCACGGTGCCTTCCGGCCATACGGTCAGCGGGCGGCCGGAGGTGAGGATTTCCACGGACGTTTCCTCGATGGCTTTGGCCTTGCCCGCGCGGCGCTGCACCGGCTGCATGCCGACCAGCTGGAACCATTTGCCGATCAGCGGCCATTTGGCCATTTCCGCCTTGGCCATGTAACGTGGGCGGCGGCCCTGATGGAACAGCGAGACCATCGGCACAAACACGTCATACATGGTCACATGCGTGGCCGCGGTGATGAACGGGCCGGTTTCCGGCACGTGCTCCAGCCCCCATGCGCGCACTTTGCTGTGATTGCGCAGCACCACGTCGCAGCCGGTCAGCAGACGGTGCGTGGCTTTGGGGTTCTGCGCTTCGATTTCCGCGGTGTTGGCCTTGCGTGGACCTGTCGGGAAATCGTGGGTCGGGTCTACAAGATGATGCTTCCGCGCGAGTTTTGCGACTTGCTCGTCGCTCAGCGGCTTCACTGCGGAGCGCGGCGACGGTTTTCCTTTGGATGCCATGGCCTCCATTGTGCCACCGGCCGCCGATACGTTCGACGGCGCCGCTTTCCACGACATTTTGCTTTTACTACCTCATACCATCGTTTTCTGCATCATTTGGCCGTCAAATGATGCAGAAAAGACGGGCGATGAGGCAGTAAAAGGAATATGCGGAAGATGTGGAAGGTATGGAAAGCAGGTTTGCGATTGCGGCAGCGGCAATCGCGGATAAAACAAAACCGGCACCCGCGTAAGGCGAGTGTCGGTGAAAGGTGGTATGCGTTCAGCGCGACTGGTCAATCGCGACTAGCCAGTCGCAACTGGTCAATCGCAATAAATCAGCCGCAGCCGATTCATCGAACCAATCGCAGCGAATCAGTCGAAATCGGCGCCGAGGGCTTCCAGCTTGCCACGGAAGTCGGCGTAACCACGGTCGATCAGGGAGATGCCCTGCACATTGGATGGCCCCTTGGCGGCGAGAGCCGCGATCAGGTGGCTGAAGCCGCCGCGCAGATCCGGCACGTCGATGTCACGGCCGGTCAGCGGGGTCGGTCCGAAGATGACCGCGGAATGCTTGTAGTTGCGCTGTTGGAAGCGGCACGGCAGGGAGCCGAGGCATTCGCGGTACAGCTGAATCGTGGCGCCCATCTGCACCAGCGGCTTGGTGAAGCCGAAACGGTTCTCATACACGGTCTCATGCACGATGGAAAGGCCGTTGGCCTGGGTCAGCGCCACCACGAGCGGCTGCTGCCAGTCGGTCATGAAGCCCGGGTGCACGTCGGTTTCGATGGCCACCGGCTTCAGATCTCCGCCCGGATGCCAGAATCGGATGCCCTTGTCGGTGATGTCGAATTCGCCGCCGATCTTGCGGAACACGTTCAGGAAGGTCATCATTTCCGGCTGGGTGGCGCCCTTGACGAAGATGTCGCCATGGGTGGCGAGCGCGGCGGACGCCCAGGAGGCGGCCTCGATGCGGTCGGTCAGAGACGTGTGCGTGTAGCCCTTGAGCTCCTTGACACCTTCGATGCGGAACGTGCGGTCCACGTCCACGGAGATGATGGCGCCCATCTTCTGCAGCACGCTCACCAGATCCATGATCTCAGGTTCGATGGCGGCGCCGGAAAGCTCGGTCTTGCCTTCGGCGAGCACGGCGGCGAGCAGTGTCTGCTCGGTGGCGCCCACGGACGGGTACGGCAGGTGGATCTTCGCGCCATGCAGACCGTTCGGAGCGGTGATGTGAATGCCGTCCTTGTGTTCCTTGTCGACGTTCGCGCCGAGCTTGCGCAGGGTTTCCAGATGGAAGTCAATCGGACGACCGCCGATGTTGCAGCCGCCGAGCGCCGGAATGAACGCTTCGCCCAGACGGTGCAGCAGCGGGCCGGAGAACAGAATCGGAATGCGGGACGAGCCGGACAGCGTGTCCACGTCGGCCACGTCGGCGAGTTGCACGTTGGTGGCGTCGATCGTCACCACGCCGTTCGCGCCGTCCACGGTCACGTCCACGCCGTGCAGGCGCAGCAGGTCGGACACCACGTGCACGTCGCGGATTTCCGGAACGTTCTTCAGCACGGATGTGCCCGGGGCCAGCAATGCGGCGACCATGGCCTTGCTTACGAAGTTCTTCGCGCCACGCACCTTGATGGTGCCGTTCAGCGGCTTGCCGCCTTCGACGTGCAGAATGTCGTTCTTATTGTCAGACACGCTCAACCTCTTTCGATTCCCTTTTGGATCAAGCTCAAAAAACACTGCTGCTTAGTTTGCCATAAGGCATGTAGCATGTTCGCGAAAAACGGAATTCAGCGCAGTGTCTCCTTAATTTCGCGCGCGAGATTCGCATCCCACATGGCTCCGGTGGCGCTCATCACGGCGTTCGCGCCAGCCTCACGGTACGCCTTGTAGTCGTCAGGACGGATCACGCCGCCCACGCCCACGATGGCGAAGTCGAGGCCGAGTTTTTCACGGATGGCGGCGAGCCTGCCGACCATGTCGAGACCGGCGCCGCGGATGGCGTTGCCGCACACGCCGGAACGGTCACGTCCGGCTCCCGGCAGCGCCTGGTTGCCGTTCGCGTCCACTAGGCGCGCGGAAATCGTGTTGATGGTGGAGAAGCCTTGCACGGTGCCATGTCCGACGGTTTCCCTGACCATGGTTTCCAGGTCGGTGTCGTTGGGAATGTAGGCGAGTTTCACGATGAGCGGGCGATCGCCGATTTCGTTTTTCACGGCTTCCGTGATCTCTCCCACCAGATGCGGGTCGTGGCACAGCAGGCGATTGTGACCTTCGTTGGGGCAGCTGGTGTTCATTTCCATCAGTCCGGCTCCGGTTTCCGTAACCAGATGCGCGGTGGTGACATGGTCGGCGATGTACGCCTTGCGGTCCATGCCGTCCACGCGGGAGCCTTGGAAGCTGGGCACGAGCAGCTGCCCGTCGCCGGCGGCGGCGATCGCCTTCTTCATGTCCGGCTGCCATTCGTCGGGGTCACGCGACGGCACGCCGAAACTGTTGGAGATCGAAATCGGAAGCTCGTATCGGGTGTCGGCAAGCACGCCTTCATCCAGTTCGGCGCTGCCGGGAACCAGCGACCCGTCTGCGTTCTTCGGATGCACGGCGAGCACGTTCGGGAAGGCGTTGCAACCCCACGCGCGGGAGCGGACCGTCTTGTACACCGCCAAATCGAAACCCATGCGGAAGGCGGCGGTGGTGAACCGCTCGTTCAGCAGCGGACCAGCGGGAATGCCAAACGGCAGGTTCACGCGGAAGCCGAGGAATTCCTCGGCCTGGTCGGACGACTGCGACTGGGTGGTCTGTGCAGACTGCGCGGAGGCGCCGGCAGCGGAATCGTCCTTCATCACTTCGGCGAACGCACCGAACGGCCCCTGCAGATAGTTGTCTTCATACGTGCGATTGACGTCGTAAAACGGCGCGAAACCCTGGCTCATACTGCTCCCCGAAATTGTTCTCGTGTCATGTTTTGGATATGCGATGCGAACACACGAAATGTCATGTCCACTGTAACGCGACACACGTCCCGCCTGCACGCCCCGTCTCACCTTGGAAACCTCCTTGGCTAGGACTTCCCCAGACGAGTTTGGGCTCTCGATCCAGGTCAAGTCCAGAGAACCGGAACGCCGTCATGAGCCGGTATGCTCGGCAAGACGGTACTTGCGTCCGCGTCCGACGCCTATTGGTTCAATAACACCGTCTTTCACCAGTGAGGCCAATATCTCCCGGGTACGGGTGAGGCCAAGCCCCAGCACCACAGCCAGATACGAGGTGGGTTGCGGTCCGCCGACCGTCAACGCATAGGTGATTTTCTCCAACTGGCTTTGCGGCCTGATCGCATTGCCGAAATCGGCAGGTAGGGCCACGTTCTTGCCGAATGTGCCGACCATGTCGTTCAAACGGTCAGCCCCGCGAGCGCCAATCCTATGGATCGTACCAGTGCCATGCTCCGAATTCCGCATTGTCGGCGACTCCGCACCAACAGGGCCCCCGCCATCTGCAGAGACTCCGGGAACAGCAGAAGCTCCTGCGATCATGGAATCTCCGGCGATCTTGCGCGGATACAACGTAAGCTGCACACGCCCCGGATCGTCGAACACTTCCAATTCCGGCGCGGCGGTTCCTGCGAACAGGCAGCCTTCACGCATCACGTCAAAACCACTGCCCGCCTTTTCTCCGATGCCAATCAGATTGAACATTTTCATCAACGTGGGATTCCGCGTATCCGAAATGCCGCCTTGCATCACCTCTTCGGAGGAAAGACGCAGGCTGCCGGGATTCGACAATACGATTCTGTCGTAATACTGGATGATCACCGTGCCCCGGCGAATGGAGTAATCGGCATGAACGAGCGTGTTGGTGACAGCCTCACGAACGGCCTTATCCATCGGATTGTCATCAATCCTATGCAAATCGGCATCAAGCTGGAACGGATGGGCAACAGCCGACCGCAGACGATTGACCACCTTGCCCCAAAAATCGTACAAGTTGCCCGACCACGTGTCATCGTCCGAAGTGAATCGGTCGTTCCACCGCTCCTGGTCGTCCATGACCTCGCGATAGTCCAGGAAATAGTAGGGGAATTCGGACGTGATTCGCCACGCCTCACCGAACATCAGCAATCCGGCTCGTGTGGGACGCACCTGAGAACCATCAAGCCGCAACGCTTCGATGCGAAGCAGGAAATCCTCATCAGACAATCCGACCCATGGATGGCCGGGCCGTCTGTTCTTGAACTGCCGACGATATGATGCGACGCTATCCGCGTTGAGCGCGTCAGCACCCATGCCTTCAACAATCGTTCTGTCCAAGGGAAGCAGGTCACTGTCCCGAAGCATGGCACGAACCGTTTCCTCATCGCACAGATAATCGCCATCGCCATTACGCCGGTATGAGCCCGTCATCGGATTCTGGCCCACGTACACGGGAATACAGTCCCTCGCCGCACGAGGAATGTCGATGGAAATAACATCTCCCTGCGAGGTATGGCGAATCACCACGTCGTTGTCGCTCAGCACAACGGCACTGACCTTCGATGGATCATGCACCATGTTCCAAAAATCCTGCGCCATGTTCCGCGCATCATCTACTCCGGTGATATACAAAGAATGATCTTCATGCTCGGACACGCCCAGCAGAATCAGCCCACCTTCGGTATTGGCGAAGGAGCTGTACGTCTCCCATAAACTGTGGGGCAGGCCACCCTTGGCACGTTTCGCTTCCAAACGGTTGCCTTCACGCATCCGAGGAACCTCCCGGGACCACCAGGCATCATCGTGCTCGCTACCGTCCATTGGCCATCACCGCCTTACCTACCACGCGTTTTACGCTCGCTTTGCCGCCACTTTGCCGTCGTATTATGATTTTACCACCGCTTTGCGCGCGCTTTGCCACCGCTTTGTGGAATTCGCTGTTGGCGGAAAGGTGATGGAAGGTAAACAAAAAGCCCGGCTTGGGTGCCGGGCTTGGGAAAAGTTAGATGTGGTTGCGGTCAGCCAATGATGAAATGGGCTACCGTCGCGATCAGCCAACGGGCCTATCTGCAATTACGGACTGCGCTGCGCGCAGGCTCATTGCTGCCCTCGTTTCGGACTCGGACAAGGCCCTGTCGGCAGTGCACTGCACTGCCGACCAGCCATCGCGTCAGATGATGCCGCGATCGGCCAACGGGCCTTGCCAATCAGGGTATTCACCCTCACGGGCGGATTCGATCGGCTGTTCCGGCTCGCGCTTGACCGGCAGGGTCTTCGGCTTGAACGGGAACTTTTCGGCGCGCATCTTCTCGTATGCGATGATGTCGTCTTCGTGCTGCAGCGTCAGGTCGATGTCGTCGTAGCCGTTCATCAGACGCCAGCGGGTGTAGTCGTTCACTTCGAACGGCAACGTCACATCGCCGCAGGTGACGGTACGGTCTTCCAGGCTGACGGTCATTTCGCGGCCCGGCTCCTCGTCCAGCAGCTTCCACAGCAGCTCAATGGATTCCTGCGGCATAATTGCGGCCAGCACGCCGTTCTTGGCGGTGTTGCCGTAGAAAATGTCGGCGAAACGGGAGGAAATCACCACGCGGAAACCGTAATCGTGCAGCGCCCACACGGCGTGCTCGCGGGAGGAACCAATGCCGAAATCCGGGCCGGCCACAAGGATCTTGCCCTGCTTGTATTCCGGCTTGTTCAGCACGAATTCCGGGTCGCGGCGCCACGCGTAGAACAGGGCGTCGTCGAAGCCGCTTTTCTTCACGCGCTTCAGGAACACGGCCGGAATGATCTGGTCGGTATCAACGTTGGAACGGCGAAGCGGCACGGCCACGCCGGTAAGGGTAGTCAGTTTTTCCATGTCAACAAATCCTTCGATTGCCTATCGATATTCGATTTCGATATTTCGATTACTTACGATTGCGCTCGCAGCTTCCGCTCGCAGCAGGCTCACAGGTCGGCCGGCGAGCAGATGGTGCCGCGGATGGCGGTCGCGGCGGCGACGGCCGGCGATGCCAGATGCGTGCGCGAACCCTTGCCCTGACGGCCTTCGAAGTTGCGGTTCGAGGTGGAGATGGAACGTTCGCGGGCTACCATCTTGTCCGGGTTCATGCCCAGGCACATGGAGCAGCCGGCGTTACGCCATTCGGCGCCGAAGTCCTTGAAGATCTTGTCGAGGCCTTCCTTTTCCGCCTGCAGACGCACGCGGGAGGATGCCGGCACCACGAGCACGCGGTGGATGTTGTCGGCCTTGTGGTGGCCCTTCATGATGGAGGCGGCCACGCGCAGGTCCTCAAGACGGCCGTTGGTGCAGGAGCCGATGAACACGGTGTCCACGGCGATGTCCTTGATGCGCATGCCCGGCTTCAGTCCCATGTAGGCGATGGCACGCTCGGCGGCGGAACGCTCGGTCTCGTCGTTGAAGGAGGCCGGATCCGGCACCACGCCGGAGATCTTCACGCCCTGGCCCGGGTTGGTGCCCCACGTGACGTACGGCTCGAGGTCTTCGGCGTTGATGGTCACTTCCTTGTCGAACACGGCATCGTCATCGGTCTTCAGCGTCTTCCAATATTCGACGGCCTTGTCCCACATCTCACCTTCCGGCGCGTGCGGACGGCCCTTCAGGTATTCGAAAGTCACCTCGTCCGGGGCGATCATGCCTGCGCGGGCGCCGGCTTCGATGGACATGTTGCAGATGGTCATGCGGGCATCCATCGACAGCTTCTTGATGGCTTCGCCACGGTATTCGATGACGTGGCCCTGGCCGCCGCCGGTGCCGATCTTCGCGATGATGGCCAGAATAATATCCTTGGCGGTGACGCCCTTCGGCAGCTCACCCTCGATGTTCACGGCCATGGTCTTGAACGGCTTCAGGCTCAGGGTCTGCGTGGCCATGACGTGCTCCACTTCGGAGGTGCCGATGCCGATGGCCATAGCGCCGAACGCGCCGTGGGTGGAGGTGTGCGAGTCGCCGCACACGATGGTCATGCCCGGCTGGGTCAGACCCAGCACCGGAGCGAACGCGTGGACCACGCCCTGGTCAGCGTCGCCGAGCGGGCACAGACGCACGCCGAAATCCTTGCAGTTCTTTTCCAGCGTGCTCAGCTGGAGCGCCGAAGTCTCGTCCGGATTCGGACGGTCGATGTCGACGGTCGGCGTGTTGTGGTCTTCCGTGGCAATCAGCTGGTCGACGTGACGCGGCTTGCGTCCCGCCAGACGCAGACCTTCGAACGCCTGCGGGCTGGTCACTTCGTGCATGAGCATCAGGTCGATGTACAGCAGGTCGGGAGCCCCATCGCTACCCTTGCGTACCAAATGATCGGCCCAGACCTTCTCGGCCAATGTAGTTCCCATTGTGGGACCTCCTCAGATTTTTCCTCACTAATTTCCTCGCGGCTATTGCCTTGCCGCATTCTTCGTGCTATAAGCCTATGGGCTTGAAACGGGTTCGAGGTCCTTCATGCCGGTATATGAGATATGAACGAGGGACGAGCGCGGCAAACGCGGAAAAGTTACTTCCCGTCTTCTTACGACATATGCGCAATCGTTGAAATTTCAGCATTTTCCCGGCTTCGCCAGCCGGTGGAAGCAAGGTAAATAATCTGCTTTACCCCAGTCGCGAACCACATACATTTTGCATTTCAATATGTGAGATGGCATAATTCAGCGTATGACTTCTTCTTCGAATACGAGCAACGCCATGCCCAAAACGCAGGCCATGAACGCCACGAACGAGGCAAACGGCAATTACGCAGCCACCCCGCAAAGCAACGAAATTCATTCCGGGGTCGGCGTGCTCGACAAGACAGTCAAGATTCTCGACGCTCTTGAATCCGGCCCAGCCACACTCGGACAGCTGGTTTCCGCGACCGGTCTGGCTCGTCCGACCGCGCATCGTCTTGCGATCGCGCTGGAACGTCACCGTTTCGTTTTGCGCGACCAGCATGGACGCTTCGTGCTCGGATCGCGATTCGCGGAACTTGCGGCCGCAGCCGGCGAGGACCGTCTGTTGACCGCCGCCGCGCCGATTCTGCAGACCCTGCTCGACCGTACCGGCGAATCCGCGCAGATCTACCGCCGTCAGGGCGATCAGCGCGTCTGCATCGCAGCCGTCGAGCGCGCGTCCGGCCTGCGAGATTCCATTCCGGTTGGTGCGATGCTGTCCATGGAAGCCGGTTCCGCAGCCCAGATTCTGCTGGCTTGGGAGGATTCCGAACGTCTGCATCAGGGTCTTCGCCACGCCAAGTTCACTGCGGCCAAGCTCACCGCCGTCCGCAAGCGCGGCTGGGCCGAGTCGGTCAATGAACGCGATGAGGGCGTGTGTTCGATTTCCGCGCCGATTCGCAACGCGTCCGGACAGGTGATCGCCGCCATTTCGATTTCCGGCCCGAACGGCCGTATGGGCGCCAATCCCGGTCGCCGTTACGCGCCGCTGGTCATGGCCGCCGGCAAGTATCTGACCGACGCGCTGATCAAGGCTTCGTCCGGCCGCTGACAGGTCCGCGACCAGTCGCATACGTAACGTAAAAGCTGACGATGGAAAGTTCCCATCGTCAGCTTTTTTGTATTCATTCCAAAGTTGGATGCCGGAAACCAGAACAGTCACCGGCGGAACAGTGAGACCAGCTTGTTCCACGTCTTGCTCCACCACGTCGGCCTGTGGAGCAGGTCCATGCCTTCCGAATCGGGCTTCGATTCGCTGGTCATGCCGTAGGCGTAGGCCTTGCCCGCGCTGGGTTTGCCCACCAGCTCGTCGTATTCCAACAGCTGCGTGCGCGGCTCGTACGGGTGGCGGATGTCGAATTCGAACAGTCGAGCGGCACGCTTGGCCGGCACCGGGCCGTATGAGCCAAAACCGCTGGTCGGCGAGGCGACCATCATCATCTGCCGGTCACCGTCGGTTCCGACCGGCACGGAACCGACGAAGGCGTTGCGGTGGTCGTGCCCGGCGGAAATCGCAAAATATCCCGCCTTGTCAAGGATTGCGAATTCGCCGCTGTCGGCATCCGGGCAGCTGACGCCCTCCCCCAGATAGCTTCCGGGCTGCGTTTTGTCTTCGTTGAGCACGAAATGCCGCCCCGCGAAGTTGCGGTATCCTTCAATCGCGCGCGCAGCGGTGGCCGCGACCGGCTTGAGCAGGCGATAATACTGTTCGATCGGGAAATGCTGGAACACCATGCATGGCAGCGTGGACGGCGTCTTGCGCGGTTCGCGCGGCGAGTCCTGTTCATCTTGCCGGTCTTGTTGCAGCTGCTGCGATTGCGCCGCCATCAGCCCCGGCGCATCCGCCAGGAAGCGCAGCGCGGCTTCCGACGGGCTTCCGTAGCCGCCGGAACGCGCGTAATCGCCCGAATCCAGCAAGACCAAGCCCAACACGCCATACGTGCGATCGACGTCCGTCACCGACAACGCGAATGTGCCGGGCGCGCACGCGATCACGGGCTGTTCCGGCAATCCGAAGTCCTGTTCCATATCACCGACATCATGTTTCACACCATGTTTCACGGCGATGCCCGTCGTGCCGTCGGCAGCGCGTTCCGGATTGATACACCCTGGGAATTCGCGGCAGATGCTTTCGATCTCGGCATTGTCGAGCCCGCACTGGAAGTCATGGTTGCCGAACGTCACAGCCCACGGCACGCCGCGGTCGGCAAGCGGGTGGACCAGTTGTTCGATGGTGGCTCGCACCAATTCGCGGGTGTGTTCCAATGCGGCCGCATAGCGTTCCCCGGACGCTTCGGACGATGCGGATGCCGGACGCGCGTCCCAGCGACGCTTGCGGGAGGTCAGCGCGTATGCGGAATCATATCCGGCGATCTGGTTGCCGTTGAAAATAACAAGATCGGGGCGCGTGGCGTCAAGCGAGGCCTCGATGAGGCTGATGGTGTCTTTGCTGACTTTCGGCCCGTCTTGGATGTCGGCGAATTGCAATACGCGGAATTTGCCGGACTGGTGGAATTGCAGGCGGCCAAGCCGTGCGGATACGGAAAGCGGTCGACGGTCCCCCTCTTCCGCTGGTTGGATGCGCGGGCGCGTGGCTTTGGCGGCATGCTGCAATTCGGTCATACTTCTAGGGTAATGCAACATTGGGCGATTACATGTGCGATTCACGCAGGGCGTCAGCAGATTGCGCTGCCACATCGCATCCGGCAAAATCCATCAACCCACCGCCCAAAGCGACGTGAACAGACAGGTGCGAAAAACAAAAAACCCTCGCATCTGCGAGGGCTCATTGGCTGGGATGCCTGGACTCGAACCAAGAATGGCTGAACCAGAATCAGCTGTGTTGCCAATTACACCACATCCCAATTTGGCAGGCGTGGCAACTTCGAAAAGTTGTCCGTCGTACCCCCGACCGGATTTGAACCGGTGTTGGCGCCGTGAGAGGGCGTAGTCCTAGACCGCTAGACGACGGGGGCTTGAGTTATCGCTGTGATTCTCAGCTAGGCTGTGAACCGCAACGAGTGATAAATATACGCGAAACAGCACAGTCGCGCAACTTACGGCGTGTCGCGCTATTTTCCGCCATTCCGCACCAGCCTTCCGCATAAACGAAAACCCGCCGAATCACTCCGGCGGGTTTCCATCATTCAGCTAACAGTCAGCAGCTCAACGGCTCACAGGTGCTCGCGCAGGCCCTTGAGTCGAGCCATGGCAACGTCCTTGCCGACGATTTCCATGGATTCGAACAGCGGCGGGGACACGCGGCGGCCGCTCATGGCCACGCGCACCGGGCCGAAAGCCAGACGCGGCTTGTAGCCGCCGTCTTCGACCAGCGCCTTGTTCAGCGTCTCGTGCAGGAAGTCGGTCTTCCAATCACCCTCAGCAACGGCGTCCAGCGCCGCGATCGCAGCGTCGAGCACGGCCGGAGCGGAATCCTTCAGCTGCTTCTTGGCGTCGGCGTCCGGCTCGATGTAGCCTTCGGTGGACAGCAGGGAGCCGACCATGCCGGCCACTTCGCCCAGCAGGCGCACGCGCGGCTGCACGAGCGGAGCAGCGGCGGTGAGGACCTCGCGCTCACGGTCGGTCAGCGCGTCCCAGGAATCGGCGGAGACCACGCCGTCACGCTTGAGGTACGGCACGGAACGGTTCAGGAAGTCCTGCGGTTCGAGCATGCGGATGTGCTCGGCGTTGATGGAGATGGCCTTGTCGATGTCGAAGCGGGCCGGGTTGGCCTTGACGTCACGCACGTCGAACTTCTCGATCATCTCGTCCATGGAGAACACGTCGCGGTCGGGGGCGATGGACCAGCCCAGCAGCGCCAGATAGTTCAGCAGGCCCTCACGGATGAAGCCGTTGTCACGGTGCAGGAACAGGTTGGATTCCGGATCGCGCTTGGACAGCTTCTTGTTGCCCTGGCCCATGACGTACGGCATGTGGCCGAACAGCGGCATTTCCTTGGCCACGCCCAGCTCGATCAGGTAACGGTACAGCACGATCTGACGCGGGGTGGAGCTCAGCAGATCCTCGCCGCGCAGCACCACGTTGATGCGCATCATGGCGTCGTCGACCGGGTTGGTCAGCGTGTACAGCGGGTCGCCGTTCGGACGCACGATCACGTAATCCGGCACGGAACCGGCCTTGAATTCGATGCGACCGCGGATAAGGTCGTCGAAAGCGACGTCCTCGTCGGGCATGCGGATACGCAGGGCCGGCTTGCGGCCTTCCGCGCGGAACGCGGCCTTCTGCTCTTCGGTGAGGTTGCGATCGTAGCCGTCATAGCCGAAAGCCTTCGGACGGCCGGCGGCCACGTTGCGGGCCTCGATCTCCTCAGGAGTGGAGAAGGATTCGTAGGCGTAGCCGGCTTCGAGCAGCTTGGCTGCGACGTCCTTATAGATGTCGCCACGCTCGGACTGGCGGTACGGGCCGTCCGGGCCACCCACGTTGATGCCTTCATCCCAGTCGATGCCCAGCCAATTCAGGGCCTCGATGATCTGGTTGTAGCTTTCCTCGGAGTCGCGCTGGGCGTCCGTATCCTCGATACGGAACACGAACGTGCCCTTGGTGTGGCGGGCCTCAGCCCAGTTGAACAGTGCGGTGCGGACCATGCCGACGTGCGGAATGCCGGTCGGGGACGGGCAGAAACGCACACGAACGTTTTCAGGAAGTTCCGGTTTGGTATTTTCAACTTCAGTCATAGGCTCCATTGTGCCGCGCAAACCGGACGTGCCACGACCCAATCGCCGTTTTTCTTCCGCAGCGTTCCATACTGCAATATTTTTCCCTATCTTCACATCGGCAAAGGAGTAATGTATGAAGCGACTTTCTTTATTCTTTAGTCACCGTTTTGTGAAAGGGCACTCTAATGACGGACCCCAACCAATACAATCCGCAGGTGCCGCAGCCGGCACCGCAGTACGGCACGCCGGATTACGGGCAGGCGCAGGCGCCCCAGTACGCCGCCCCGAACTACAACCAGGCACCTCAGTATGGTCAGGCTCCGCAGTACGCTCAGGCCCCTCAATATGGACAGGCCCCTCAGTACGGCCAGGCTCCAGCCGCGAATTACGGGCAGCCGGCACCGCAACCGCAGTCGGGCAATAGCTTCTTCGCATTGACCGCGCCGCTTGACATGCCCGCATATGGCTGCAACCTGGGCGAGGCGATCGTCCGTTTCTTCAAGAAGTACGCGGTGTTCAAGGGCCGCGCCTCGCGTAGCGAGTTCTGGTGGTGGTTCCTCACCTATACCGTCGTCACTTTCGTGTTGAGACTCGTGTTCCGCACGTTGAGGAACCTCACCGATTCCGGCGTGATCGCCACCGTCGGAGACTCGTTCTCCTCCATTTGGGGACTCGTCGTGCTTGTGCCGACCATCGCGCTTGGCGTACGTCGTCTGCATGACATCAACATGCGTGGCACCGTGCTGGCCATCATCTACGCGGTACAGGCGGCCGCCGGAATCTTCTTCGCCATCGGTCTGATCCTCATCATCGGCAGCAGTCTTTCGTTCAGGTCGTTGGAGGCGGGCAACAGCGTCAGCATCGGCGGCGTTGTCCTGCTGATCCTCGGCGTGCTGGCCTTCATTGCCAGCGGTGTGTTCTACTTTGTGCTGATGGCCCGCGATTCCAATCCGGAAGGCGCGCGTTTCGACGCTCCTACGGCTTCCAACGCATGGGCTCCCGCCACGGGCGAGGCTCCGGCAGACCCGTATGCGGCGCAGGCCACCTCGTACGGCAACGTCCCGCTGCCGACCAATCCGGCGGCTGCGGCACCGGCCGCGCCGTACACGGCACCAGCGACTCCGGCCGATTCGTACACAGCTCCGGCACCGCAGTATGACGCCGCGCAGCAGCACGCCGCGCCGCAATACGCCGCACCTCAGCAGAATCCGCTGGCGGAGGCTCCGTCCGTACCGTCCATGCCTCCGATGCCGGCTGTTCCGACCATGCCTCCGACACCGTCCATTCCGCCGATGCCGGAAGTGCCGGCCCAGTTCCAGCATCCGCACGAGCAGCCGAATACCGACGCTCCGGCGGATTCGGACGCTCCGGCAGTACCGAATGATCCGGCGAACGGCACCGATCAGCAGCTCTGATTTCGCTCTGATCCCCGCCTTATCGCCACACAAAACGTGGCACACCATAACGAATAACGAATAATCCCGGTATCCTGTGCAATCGCAGGATACCGGGATTATTCGTTTCAGATCATTCGTTACGGGTAGTGACGTCGTTGCGGATGTAACGCGTGGGATAGGCGACGGCCACGCGCAATTCGAGCGCAAGCACAAACGCACGCAACGCAAGTACACGCAAAGCCTTCACCGTCAGACGTCACACGACCGCCCGCAACACTTATTCCTCGGTCGGCTCCGAACCGGCCTCTTCCGACGAGTCCGAATCCTCAGACAAATTCGAGTCTGCAGACGAATCCAAATCCGCGTCGGAAGCCGCGTTATCGCCATCGCTCGTCAAATTGTATTTCTTTGCGAGCGCTTCCCTGCTTTTGCGCTCGTCCTCGTCTTTGGCGTCCTGTTCGGCCTGCTTCGGGTCCCACTCCAGGAACCTCATATGCCGCAGCCATTCCTGCCCCGCGAAGAAAGCGAGGTACTTGACGGTGGTGGAGAACGTCAGCGGGTTGAACGAGCTGTCGAACACCGACTGGGGCCGTCCGAACTGGCGGGCGGTGTCACGCAGACCAAACAGGTTGATGAGCTGTTCGGCGTTGATGAAAGTGGGCGGAATCGACAGCTGGTTGCGCATGGCGTTGACGAACAGCAGCACCGGCAGCACGCGGATGGCCTGCTCCTGCGAATCGTCGGTGCCATAGCACATGAGGTTTATCAGCGCGTCGAGAACCGTCATCGAGGCGAGGTAGTGTCTTGCGAATTCGTTGCGGTCCACCGTGGCCGACTGGCAGATGCCGACGTTTTCCGCCACGTCATCGTCGACTTCGAATCCGGAGGCGCTGCGCATAGTGCGTGAGAGGTTCTCCATGAGGTCTTGGATTTCCTTTTCGATTCGGGTCTCCACGTCGATGCCGAGTATTCTGGCGGTTTCCATGAACAGTTCGATGCCGTCGACCCCGTGGTAGGAGGCCATCACGTCATAGGCGCGGTTGGCATCCATCAGCGTGCGGATGATTTCCGGATCGACGCCGGGAAGCACATCCATGCCTTCGTATACGGCTTCCGCAACCGACTGGTCGACTTCTTCGGAGCGTTTCAGCAGCACCTGCGTCATCATGCCGGAGAACATCACCTGCAGGTTCTCCGCATATTTGACATCGTTTTCCAGTTCCTGGTTCGTTTGCAACGGCCACATCTTGACCAGATCGACACCGTAGTCAACTGCCATGGAGACCACGTGCGAGCCGTACATCGAGTCGACGACCTTCTGGTCGTATACAAAAGACATACTTTCTCCTTGTATATCGTGCGGCCGGCCCGAACCGCAGTCATCCCCGACCGCGATTGAGCCACCGCATGTTTTGGTTCACATTATTCGACGTCCGCCGCCGGATCGGCGTACGTAATGGACATTATTTTCCCGGTATTGCAATCGTAAGTGATGGAGGTGATAGAAGCGAGCGCGGTGTGGCGCAACAGCATGTTGTGTTCGGGGTGCCCCGTTTCCAGCATGTGCCGGTAGCTCCAAATCGGCGATTCGTGGCTGACCACCACGATCTGTTTGCCGGGATATTCCGCCACTTTCTCCAGGGCGAAGTCCTGCATGCGATGCGCGATCGACTGGTAGCTTTCGCCCCAGCTCGGCTTCCACAGGTTGCGTACCAGCTTCCAGTTGCCGTTCTTCCACAGCGCGCCTTCGCCGAAGCCGATACGCTTGCCGCGAAATTCGTTGCGCGCTTCGATGAGGCGTTCGTCCGTCTGCAGCTCCAGCGGTTCCTCGCCGCGCAGTCCACGTACCGAATTCAGCGATTCGAGGATCTCCCCCGCCGTTTCGCGCGTGCGTTCCAGCGGCGACGAGTAGACGGCGGATACGGTGTTCAGCTGCGGGCTGACCGCGATGTAATGCGCGGTGGCCTGCGCCATGCGCACGCCCACGTCGGACAGGTGGAAACCGGGCAGCCGCTCGTACAGCAGGTGCCCGGGGTTCTCCACTTTGCCGTGGCGCACGAAATGGATGGTTGTCGCCGGCATATTGGCCGCCTTTCTTGCGTTTCGGACCTGCCGGCCACGTGCTGGCTCAGCACGTTTCGCCGGTCGCCGGCCCTGTGAAAAAATTCGTCGATTCGAATATTGGTTCCTGCCCTAATGTACCGCGTGTCACGACGGTACCTGCGCATAAAGTTGCCTTGGTCAACAAAGACACACAAACAACACGCACCATCCCACCTTTCTCCCCGTGTGCGGCATGTCAAACATGTCAATCGATTGACGTGTTCGGACGACTGGGGCAGCGAGCTGGTATCGGAAGCGGTTAACCAATAATTCAGGGGAACCACCACCATCAGTCCGCACGCGACGCAAAGCTGCGGACGTCACGAGCGAAACCGTGAGCGGAAAGGAGCGGCAAGCATGACCAACAATGTCCTCGTCGGCGTCAAAGACATCGGCCAACGTCTTTTCGGAGGGTATGCGGAGCTGCTTCGCATACCGCACACCGCGCGATTCTCCGTCGGATCGGTAATCGCCTGCATGCCGTTCCCAATGGTCGGCATGACGATCACGATTTCCGTGCAGCATTACTACGGCAACTATTCGCTGGCGGGCGCGCTGACGGCCGTGCAGGCGATCGCGCTGGCCGTGGCGAGCCCGGTGCTCGGCAAGCTGGTCGACAAATTCGGTCAACGGCAGGTGTCGATTCCCACAATCATCGTGTGGATGGTGGCGGCGATCGCGCTGGTCTCCTGCATCACCGCACGCGTGCCGTCGTGGATCCTGTTCTGCATAGTGCCGTTCATGGCCGCGATTCCGCCGTGGGGCGCGATGAGCCGTCAACGTTGGACGACGCTGCTCAAGGGCGATGCGGAGAAGACGAACCGTGCGCTGTCGCTGTCCGGCGTATTCGACGAGTGCATGTGGGTTATCGGCAATCCGCTGGCGTCCACATTGGCCGTGATCTCCGGACTGCTGGCGTTCTCGTTCACCGGCATGTGCGTGGTGATCGGCGCGCTGATGTTCCTGACGGAGCTTACGACCGAGCCGAAGTCGCAGACCCAGCTGGCCCGCGAGGCGGGCATGACCCGCAAGGAGTACCGCGAGCGCGAGGCCGCCCGGTCCAAGGCGCTGCAGGCCGAGGCCGCGGTGGAGTACGCGCGCAACAAGGCGCGTGCGGAAGGCAAGACGGCGGCCGAGGTGCAGGCTGCGATGGAGAAGGCCGAGGCGGAGGTGAAGGCCGGACGCAAGGAGTCGATCTGGGGTCCGGGCCTGATCGCGGTGTGCGTGACGTGGTTCGGCCTGGGCGCGTTCCAGTCGGCCGCCGGCATTTCGATCGTCGCGTTCGCCACAGAGGCGCATATGAAGCAGTTCACCGGTTTCGTATTCGCCTGCTTCTCGTTCAGCTCTCTGATCGGCGCGCTCGTGTATGGTGCGAAAAATTGGACGATTCCACTGTGGAAGCGTTTCTACTTCTGTCTTGCGGTGGTGAATCTTGGAATCGGTTCGTTCATGTTCGCCAAGCATTTATGGGTGATCATGATCATCTACCTGTGCATCGGCGTCTGCCAGGCTCCGACGTGGGTGAACGGCAACCAGCTGATGCTGCACCTGGTTCCGCCCACACGTTTCACGGAGGGTATGGCTTGGATGGGCGCAATGAATTCGATCGGCGGTTCGGTCGGTTCCGCGATCGCCGGACAGTTCATCGACCGCATGGGCTCGCGGGGCGGTTTCATTGTGGTGACGGCGTTGGCGTTGACGTCGCTGGCGATCGCGATGCTTGGTTTCAAGCAGATCAAAGAATCCACCGAACAGCCGACGCTTACCAACGTGAGTGTGTGAACCGTATAAACGAGCCGGCAATCCCAGGAAACGTACGCCAACCGCAGAAAGGCGCGTCCGAATCGCAATAAAAATCCGATTCGGACGCGCCTTTTCGTATGCCGTATACGAAACGCCGCCAGCTACTTCGGCCAGCCCTTCGGCGTGTGCTCCAGCGACCAGACGCCCAGCTTGTGCGAGAAGCTGTTCTCCCACTTGGCTTCCAGCTGTTCCGGAGTCAGGCGGTTTTCCTTCTTCTTCAGACGGTTCGTGGCGTTGGTATGCGTATCGTCCAACAACCACTTGCGCGTCACAAAGTTCCACACCATCACCACGGCGGTGGCGATAAGCTTGCCCACGTTGGTACGGATCAGATATTCGGCGCTTTGAGAGACATACGCATCATGGTTCATGCCGTACGTGGAGATCCAGATGATGGCGTCGTTCATAAACAGGCCGATCACCGCGCCGACCACGAAGATGACGATCTCCATCCAACGCGCCATATCGTCGCGATGCTTGAACACGACCTTCATGCTGGCCACGTAGTTGAAGATCAGGGAGATGATAAAGGAGATGGTGGCGGCGAGCACATTATGCATGTGGAACAGGCCGACCAGAAGATTCAGGATGCCCCAGTCGATGATGAAGGCGATCACGCCCACAATGCCGAATTTCATCAGCTGTTCAATCAGTTTTTTCACACAGAATATTAAACACGCGCACGCAGACCACCTAGACTTGGGTGACGAAGGACATTATTTTCCAACGATTGCAAGGAGCAGCAATGCCAGTCATTCACACGCATGTTTCCGTTTCCACCACCCCTGGGCAGCGCGAGGCGCTGAAGGCCGCCTACGGCAAGGCCATCACCGCAGTTCCCGGCAAGTCTGAAGGCTGGCTGATGTGCCCGTTCGAAGACAATATGCCGATTTATTTCGGCGGTGACGATTCCAAGCCGGCCGCATACGTGGAAGTGAATGTGTTCGGCCGTTCCGTGCCGGGTTCCGCCTGGGAGAAGCTGACGGAGCAGATCATGGCCGCGCTGGGCAAGGAGCTGGGCATTCCGGCCGACCGCACTTACATCCGCTACACCGCCACGACTGACTGGGGCTGGAACGGTGGAAACTTCTGACGAAGTTTCCACCGTTCCTTCGAGGTTTGCCCATATTGCAAACCTCTCACCTCACCTACGGGAAGCACGTCTAGGAAGCTCGCCTGACTACGGCAGGGAAATCGCAATATCAGCACCCCCGACCGCTCACAAAAGCGAGAAACGGGCCTTTTCTACGGGACGTGAGCGAAAAGGGGTATGAAAACCGGCAAAATCGTCAGTAATCATACCCCCTTTTGCTCATAAGAGAGAAAAATCGCCCCATTCCGCAACTCGTGAGCAAAAGGGGGCGCACATGCAAGCACGCCCGCACCCACAAACGGACAACGTAAAGGTATCACCCACGAAAAAAGCCGCCGGCCCGAACGGGACCAGCGGCTTTGTATTTACGCCGAATCAACGATTAGCGAGCGCCCTCGACGGTACGGGACGTACCGCCACGCGGCGCAATCGCAAGAAAATCAGACGATCTTCGGCATCGGGGTGGTCAGCGACGTGGTGAGGTTCACGTGCACCAGGCCCGCGCCGGAATGCACTTCGACCTTCTTCAGCGTGACGGTGCGCTCGGCTTCCGGAGCGCGGTCGTTGTCGGTCATGGTGGCCGGAGACTTCACCGCGACCAGAGCAAGCGAGCCGAAATCGATGCCCGCGCTGGCGCACAGACCCTCGGCGGCCTGCAACGACTCGGCGAAACCGTCCTTCAGAATCACACGGTCGGCCGGAACGCCATACGCATGCTCGGCGACCCAACGCACGTTCTCCACCAGAGCCATGCCCTTGTGGCTGTGCGGTTCGGCCGGCATAGAACCGTTCGTCACGGCATCGACGAACGCATCGAGCTGCGGGGCGAGCGCGTCGCCACCGTCGCGGTACAGGTTGCCGATGATCGGGTCGCGGAATTCCAGTTCCTTGGCGGTGTCCTTGAGCGCCGGAATCTGATCATCCTCGCCATCCCACAGGTTGATAAGCGGGAAGGTAGGAATATCAAGACCTTCGAGGCGCTGGACGTGGAACGGGTAGCGCCATGCCAGATCCGGATCGTCGCGCCACGTGGAAGCGCGGGTCACGACGATGGCTGCGGACGGCCACTGCGCGTCGTATTCGCGGCAGGCGATGTCGAGCCACTTCTGCGCACCAGCGTCGGTGCCGTAGCCGGCTTCGACGATGACCACGTCATGCAGCGCGCACGCCATCTCCACGGAAACCAGCGTCGGAATGCCGATGGACACGTTGGCGAACGGGCCGCCGTGCACGTACACCGGAGAGCCGTTCACGGTCTCCGTCTTGGCTGGCTTCACGGCGTCGCCGAGGATGCCGGTGATACGCCACAGGTCAACGAATTCGCCGAAGGTCACGGCCTTGCCATCCTTCGTGCCGGCGACCATCTTGGCAACGCGCTCGGAGATCTCATCCATGGAACGCGACAGCACAACGATCTGCATGAGCTCGCAGGTCGGGGTGAGCACCACACGCTCAGCCACGTCGCCCTTTCCACGGTCCACTGCGATCTGGCGCAGGGAACGGGACGGCACTTCGGAGACGCGCGGTACGAGGATGGTGTCCAGCTTGCCGTCGTCAACAGCCTTCTCCGCAAAGGAGACCAACAGGTTCTGGGCGGCCTCGATGGCTCCCATTTCACCGCACAGACCCCAGTCGATCAGCTCCGGGTGGGTCAGGGAGGCCTTGCCGCCACCGGAGGCGCCACCCTTGGAACCGGCTGCGGTGATGCCCATGCTCGGCTGGCGCAGCACGGCTGCCGCGTCGATGCCACGTTCGCGCAACGCGTCGATCAGCGCGATCGTGGTGGTGGTCTTGCCTTCGCCGCGGGACGCCTTCAGCGGGGTGTCGGCGGTGACGAGGACGACCTTGCCATGCTTGCGCGGCGCATCAGGATTCTTCTTCAGGTAATCGAGATAGCCGAACGCATCAATCTTCTGCACCAGACCGTATTGGCTGGTGAAATCCTCAATGCTGGTCACTGGGTTCCTTTCTTGGGAAAGCATTCCGCTGTATGGCGCACAACGTACGCGACAGACATCGCCTATGCAACGCGCGCCGGCACGAGCGGAAAAGCAAAGACGATCGCCATTCTAATAAGCACGCGCCACCAAAGAAAACCGGCTCCCGCACAGCGGACGCGCGCCGACCGTCATACGGAACTGTTTGTGGCGAACGCTGTGCGGAAGCCGGTTGCTACGCGGGTTTTCGTAGAATTTCTTGCGATTGCGCAATCGCAGAAAATATCAGAAGTCGGACATGTGGAAGCCGTTCTTCATGTTCATGCTGGTGGTGTAGAGCACGGAGTCGAGCAGCTTGTCGGTTTCCGCCTTAAGCTGCGCGGCCATGGTCTCGTTGGCGGCGGCGAGCACTTCGCGGGCTTCGTTGTTGCGGACGGCTTCGATGATTTCGTCCGGTTCCATCGGCTGCACGTCGCCGATCTCGTCTTCGGCGTCGAATTCGTCGACCACGCCTTCCACCAGTCGGTCGATCTGCTCGTCGGTGGCGGCTACCATGCGGTGGCCCATGCCGCCGGTCTTCTCCTGGTAGCGCTCCACCGCGTTGGCGGTGTCGGCGAAGCTGGCGTCGCACAGGGCCGCGATGATGCGGTTCTCCCAGTAGAAGTTCTCGGAGGTGACGCGCGTGGTGGTGTCTTCGAGGTACTTCGGCGTGGAGTCGACGTTCGGGAAGAACGGCACGAGCGTGTTGAACGGGTTGGAACCGTAGGCGATCCACTGCACGGCACGGTTGACCTGCGGGCGGTACGGGCGAATCTGCATGACGGACAGCTGGCTCTGACGGTTGATGCCGATCGGACGGAACATGTGGCGCGAATGCTGGTCGCCGAGCTTGCCGTACGGATCGTACGGGGTGCCTTGGTAGTGGGAGCTCAGCACGTACTTCACGTCTTCGATGGTGATCTTGCGATCGGGCTGGCGAGCCCATGGAATGTCGTCCGCGGTCGGCTGGTGGTCGGCGTCCTGACCGTCCCACTGCTCGTCGTACGGGTTGAGGAAACGCTGCATGTACCAGGCGCGCGGGGTGTTGTAGACGTGGTCGGAATCGGAGTGGGAGCCGAACGCGTCGCGCGGGTTGAACGGGGTGACGTTCTCCACGGCCAGGTCCAGATGGTTGCGTTCGATGAATTCGCCGAGGTCCGCGGAGCACATGTGCTCTTCCTGGTTTCCGAGCGCGTCGTCGAGGTCGAATTCGTCGATGCCGAGCTGGTTCGGCATGGTCACGTATGCCTCGTCCGGCACACGCTTGGCGATCCAGTGGTGGCCGCCGACGGTTTCAAGCCACCAGATCTCATCCACATCGGAGAAGGCGACACCGTTCATTTCGTACGTGCCGTACTGTTCGAGCAGCGCGCCGAGACGTGCCACGCCTTCACGGGCGGTCTTGACGTACGGCAGTACGAGGGTGAGGAAGTCCTCTTCGCCAATGCCGCCGGGCACTTCCGGCTCGTAGCCGTCTTCGCCTTCCTTGCCCTTGGCCGGAGTGAGCTCCACGAACGGGTCGGCGCCGAGCACGCGCTCGTTGGTGGTGAGGGTTTCGGTGGCGCTCATGGCCACGTTCGCCTCGTTGACGCCGGCTTCGCCCCAAATGCCTTCCTTCAGATCCGCGTTCGGCACGGCCGTGTACTGCAGCGGCTCGCCCGGCAGGTCGACTTCCACGTGGGACAGCACGCTCTTGTAGTGGCGCGGCTGCTCGTCCGGCTTGACGACGATGAAGCGCTTCGGGCAGAATTCGCCGTTCGCGCTGTCCTCATTGCGGGCGATGATGGTCGATCCGTCATAGCTTGCGTCCTTGCCGACCAGAATCGTGGTGCATGCCATATATGTAGGTTCCTTTCGTTTGTTTTGTTTACGTTTGCGGTATTCTTTGGTATTTTCTTGCGATTACGCGGTTTGCGCCTTGCCGGCTGTTCTCGCCGGTTTCGCCGGTCACGCCTTGCCGGTCAGGAAGATAGCGCCTTGGTCCGCGATCGCACCGGAATTACGCAACGCGCGTTCCATCTCGTTGAGCCAGAAGCCTTGATTGAGACCATTGAGAGGCGCGGTGGTGCCCCATACGTGCAGGTAGTATTCGTGATCCCGATCAGGCGGATACGGACCGTTGTAACGCATGGTGACGGCCGGATCGCCGCTGCGGCCCTTCAGCAGCGGCGACGCGGCGGACGTGCGGCCCTGCACCGTCTCGGGAATCATCGCGGACACCGTGCGGGAGAAGTCGGCGGGAATCGCCAGCGCGTGGGAATCGTTGAAATCGTACATCAGCGCGTCCACGGGCAGATTGGCGAGCGACCAATGGTTCCACTGGAAGCCGCACACCGGAATGGAATCGGGATCGACGAATTCCCAATGCAGGAACTGCACGGACGGGTCGAGCTCGTCGATATAGAAGGGGAAGGAAACGATCGGAGTGCCGTCGATGCAGTTCTCAGGCGGCGCCGCCTTGGCGAACGCGTCGGGAATGACGGTGAAATCTGCGGAAATCTTCATGCTTCCAGTATCGCGCATGCGCGTGACGCGACGCGGCCGTATGACGCGTCTACGCCGGTGGCTCAATCGATGCAATCGCAGCAATCGACGCAACCCGCAACCGAAACGACCCCGTCCGCGCGGCGATCGCACGGAACGGGGTCATTCCGGGAAACAGGGCCTATCAGAACCGAATCGCTCTCATAGGCACATTTGCAGTGGCGGAACCCTGCGGCCGCGATGACGCAGCCGCAAAGTCCGGAATAGCCGAGCGAAAGAAAGAAGGGGGAAAAATCACTCGGCCGGCTTGTAGAAGTCGCCGTTGAGGGCGGCGGCCGCCTTGGCCTTGGCCTCTTCGAAGGTGACTTCGGCGAGGGAGGCGCGCACATCGTCCAGCGCCACCGGGGTCATGGACAGCGAGTTGACGCCGAGACCGGCCAGCACGACCGCCAGATCCGGATCGGCCGCGGCCTCGCCGCACACGCCCACCGGCATGCCCTTGGCGTTGCCCGCGTCGCAGATCATCTTGATGGCGCGCAGCACCGCCGGATGCCATGCGGTCTGGTAGTTGGCCACGGAGCCGAGGGTACGGTCGGCGGCAAGGGTGTACTGGGTCAGGTCGTTGGTGCCGATGGACACGAAGTCGGCCACGTCGGCCACCTTGTCGGCCATCAGGGCGATCGACGGCACTTCGGCCATAGCGCCCACGAACTTTAGGCCGAAGCTCTTGCCGAGCTTGACGAAGTAGTCGGCCTCATGCTGGTCGGCGACCATCGGGGCCATGACCCACAGGTTCGCGTCGGTTGCGGCGTCGGCGGCGGCGAGCGCCTTGAGCTGGCCTTCGAGCACGTCCATGTGGGCGCGCAGGGTGCGCAGGCCACGCAGGCCGAGGGCCGGGTTCGGCTCGTCTTCCGGAGTCAGGAACGGCAGCGGCTTGTCGGCGCCGGCGTCGAGCATGCGGATCACGACCTTCTTGCCCGGGAACTGGCTGAGCAGCTCGGTGTAGGCCTTGGTCTGCTCTTCGACGCTCGGCGGCTCGGAGTTGCCGATGAACAGGAATTCGGTACGGAACAGGCCAACGCCTTCGGCGCCGTATTCCAGCGCCTTCGCGGCGTCGGACGGCTTGCCGACGTTGGCGAGCAGCGGAATCAGGTGGCCGTCCTTGGTGGCGCCCGGCTTGCCACGCAGTTCCTTGGCTGCGGCGGCACGGGACTTGGCGGCTTCGGCGGCGGCGATCTCGTCTTCGCTCGGGTTCACCACGATCTCACCCTTGGCTGCGTTGACGATGACGTTGGTGCCGTTCTCAAGTTCGGCGGCTTCGGCGGCGGAGACGACCGCGACGATGCCACGGGCGCGCGCCAGAATGGCGGTGTGGGAGGTCGGACCGCCCTGGGAGGTAACGATGGCCAGGGTCTTGCTCATGTCGAGCGCGGCGGTGTCGGCCGGGGACAGGTCTTCGGCGACGAGCACGAACGGGGTTTCGCTGACCGGCAGGCCTGGGGCGGGAGCGCCCATGAGGTCGGCGATCACGCGCTGGCCGACGTCATGCAGGTCGGCTGCGCGCTCGGCCTGGTAGCCGCCGATGGCGCGGAACATGTCTTCGACCGCGCCGAAGCCTTCCAGCACGGCGCGCTCGGCGGTCTTGCCCTGGTTGATGAGGTCCTTGATGGACTGTGCAAGGGACGGATCGGAGGCGAACATGGCGATGGCCTGCAGGATCGGGGCGGCCTGCTTGGCGCCTTCGTCGCCGTTGGCGGCTTCTTCGGCGCGACGGTTCAGGTCGGCGTTGACGAGGGCGAGCGACTTTTCGACGCGGGCGATTTCGGTTTCCGCGGAGATGCTTTCGGCGCGCGGAGCGTCCGACGGTTCCGGCAGCGGAGCGGCCATGCGAATGACCGGGCCGACTGCGACGCCACGACCGATACCAACACCCTTAATGTTCATGAGAACTCCTTTTCCTGTTTCCTTGGGAAAAAATATGGATACGCAAACGATTGCAGGATTATGCCTACCTTGCGTAGGTGAGTTACTGCAATGATCCCCACCGTCTTTGCCGGTAAATCATTTTCAGCCTGCGATTAGTATACACGAAATTCCCGCAAAACAAAACCGGTAAACGTTTTCTGTGTTTCGTAAAAACTGTGCTATGATAATCGCAAGAAATGCAGATGCCGGCAAAAGCCGCATAATGCAATCGATATGCAAAAATCGATATACATCGACGTGTAAATATCGAGACGACCCAACGTAAGCAAACCAACCACCAACCACAACAAAGGAGACCATTATGGCAACCCGCAATCTCGTCATCAACGATCCGGTCGGCATTCACGCCCGTCCGGCCGCCATGTTCGCGCAGGCCGTCACCGCTTCCGGCCAGACCGTGACCATCGCCAAGGAAGGCGGCAACGCCGTTCCGGCCGGCTCCATCCTGTCCATCATGGGTCTGGGCATCAAGCAGGGCGACACCGTGGTCATCAACGTCGAAGGCGACAACGCCGAGGCCGTGGCCGACAACCTGGCCAACATCCTCGTCAACGCCGAGTGACGCACCGCGCATAACGCGCTGACGCACTGACGTACGAACGTTTCGACCGCCCGCCATATTCGACGGGCGGTCGTTCTATTCTTAATAGGTTCTTCGCGGCTCGAACCGGTTCATCAGACCAGACCTTTGGCCGAGAAGCACACAGGGGTTTAGGGCACCCTCTAGGGCATTTTGAAGAACACTTAGGGAGCCGGCAAACGCAAGCCGGACACGACGGAAAGGACAGCGCATGGCAGGCAGAACCGACAGCGGCAGCTCAATCACCAACGTCGCGGCGACGGCCGGCGTGTCCATCGCCACCGTCTCACGCGTGCTGTCCGGCAAACGCGGCAAGGACGACGATATCGCCCGCCGCGTGCGCGAAGCCGCCAAACAGCTCGGCTATTCCGTCAACTACGCGGCGAGCGCGCTGCGCAGCGACGTGACGAAAACCATCGGCCTGGTCATTCCGAGCGCCACGGAACCGTTCTCCGCGCAACTGCTCGACGAGATCGAGCCGACCATCGACACCGAATCGCAACAGCTGCTGCTGGGCATCGGAGCCACGCAGGAAGCGCAGGCGGAACGCATCGAATCGCTGGCCAACCGCCATGTGGACGGGCTGATCGTGGTGCCCGCAGCCGGCACTGACCTTGCCGGAACGCTGAACCAGTACGCGAACACGCTGCCGATCGTGCAGATCTGCGGACGGCAGACCGCGCCGCGCGTGTCCGTGGTAGGCATCGACGAAAACGCCGCGATGGAGGCGATCGTCAAACATCTGGCCGAGCAGGACATCGCGTCCGCCGCATACATGGCCGGCAACGAGCTGTCTTTCGAATCGGCGGAACTGTTCGCCACATTCCACACGCATATGCGCACTTACGGGCTTGCCACCAGCGAAAACTGGAACCAGTTCGGCGAACGTACCGTGCAGCGCGGTTTCGATTGCACCATGCGGCTGTTCAACGGGCCGCTCATACAGCCGGAAGCCGTGGTCTGCGCCGACGATGCGATCGCGTTCGGCGTGATGGTGGCGTTCGACGCGTTGGGAATCCGCGTGCCGGAGGACGTGCTGGTGGTCGGCTACCATGATTCCGCCATCGCGCGTACCACCATGCCCCGTCTGACGTCGGTGCGTGCGCCGTTTGAGCGTATTGTGTCGGAATGCTTGCGATTGCTGGCTTCCGGTCCTGCCGGAGGCGCGGCGGAGACGGCTGCTGCGCCAGGCGGCAGCGTGCGCGCGCCCCGTGTCATGCTTGCCCCGCAGCTTATTGTGCGGGATTCCTCGGTGTTCCGCCGGTGAATCGCGAATCGAATCGCCGGTAATTACTGGAAATTACGAAAATCACGGAATCAGCGCGCAGAACAGCGCTTCGAACACCAAAACCGGATTGCCGTTGCCATTGAGCCTGCGGCGCACGGTGGCGATGTCCTCCAGCCGGCGCACGGCCCCCGTACGGTCGAGCCGTACCGACAATTCCGTGATGGCGGAACGGTTTTCGAGGTTGATGAGCCCCACCGCGTCCTCGGCGTTGTTCTGCAGCACCGCCACGTCACGGTAGATACTGGCGACCGAATTGAGCGCACGGTCGAGCACGTCACGCGTGAGTCTGGTGGCGCGTCGTTTGAGCTCGTCTTTTTTGGCGATCGCATTGTATGCGCCACGCAGTTTCGGGGGTATGCGGTCTTTGGGTCCGAGCCCGTTGATGCGGCGGAAATCGGCTTCCGCTTCGGACGCTTTGACGTTGACTTCCGCTTCGGCCTGCGCCTTCGCGTTGTCGATGAGGTTGCCGGCCAATAGCACGGCATCCGACGCGCGATGCAAGCCGAGCACGCCGACGATGAGCTCGTCGCGGTCCGTCATGACGCGTTCGTCCTTGGCATACAGGCTCGCGATGCCGATGTGCCCCTCCGACAATCGTGCCGCACGCGCCGCGATATTCGGCTCGAAACCTTGCGATTCCAAGAATTTCGCCACCGCCTGATTGGACGGTACGGCCAAGTTGACGATGCGCGTGCGCGAGCGGATGGTCGGCAGCACGTCTTGGGCGCTGGGCGCACACAGCAGCCAGATGGTGTGCGGGCTCGGCTCTTCGATTTCCTTCAACAGCACGTTGGTGGTGCGTTCCATCATGCGGTCGACGTCTTCGATGATGATGATGCGCCACGGCGCGGTGCCGGGCATCTGCTCGGATGTGGTGATGATGTCACGCACCTCGTCGATGCCGATGGTCACTTTGTTGGTGGCCAGCACGCTCACGTCGGGGTGGGTGCCGGCAAGCACCTGCTCGGTGGTTTTGGTCGGCTCATCGTTCAGGCCATGATCGGGGCTTTCGAGCGCGGCGGCGAACGCGCGGGCAACGTTGGAACGGCCCGATCCGGGAGGGCCGCAAATCAGCCACGACTGCGCGATGGCCTTCGGGTCGCCGCTGGCGATGGCCTTCAGCTGTTCGACCACCTGCGCTTGGCCTACTATGGAGTTCCACACGCTCATGCGATACCCCCGTTAGCGGTGCTCACGGTGTCGAAATCGGCTTTGATACGCGCCCACACGTCTTCGATGGACTGGCTTGCGTCAATGACGTGGAACCGTTCCGGCTCACGTTCAGCCAAGTCGAGGAACGCGACGCGTGTGCGACGCTGGAAGTCGTTGCCGGCCGCCTCCATGCGGTCTTCGGCATGCTGCAGCCGCGCATGCGATTGCGCCGGATCCATATCCAGCAGATACGTGCGTTCCGGCAGCAGACCGTTCGTGGCCCACATGCTCAGGTTTCGGATTTCCGCGGCCGTCAGCTCGCGGCCGCCCGCCTGGTACGCCAAAGAGGAATCGAGATACCGGTCGGTGATGACCACCGCGCCGCGTTGCAGAGCGGGCAGAATCACTTCCGCGACGTGCTGCGCGCGGTCGGCGGCGAACAACAGCGCCTCCGTACGCGGGGCGATGTCGGCACAATCGTCCTCATCCCCCGTATCCACGCCGTGCAACAGCATTTTGCGAATCGCCACGCCCAATGCGGTGCCGCCCGGCTCGCGCGTGACCACGCATTCGCGGCCCTGAGATTCAACATATGCGCGCAACCGTTCGACCTGCGTGGTCTTGCCCACGCCGTCAACGCCTTCAAACGAGATAAAAGTGCCCTGCATGCCTTTCACTGTACCGTGCGCCCCTGCCGTGCCCGGCCATTCGGCCCACGGCTTGGTGTCGCACGATGCCGATTGTCTTGCGGAACATCAGATCGTGGGACGTTTCGCGCGCCGCATAACGTCAGCGTGCGGGAACGACTTCAGGACGCGCGTAGCCTTCGTTGGCGGTCAGCCAGTCGACGTCAGCCTTCACGGTGGACGCGGTGGAGCCGATCTCCTTCGCTATACGCGTATTCGCCCAACCCTTGTCGGCCAGTTCACGCACCTTGGCACGGCGGTCGGCACGCGCCTGTTCGGTCGCGTTCACCTTCTTCGCGGATTTCGCTCCTTTGGCAGCGCCCTTCTTGGCTCCCTTCGCAGCCGTCTTGCGGCCACGACGCTTCGACGGCCCCTGCGCGCGCTTCTCCGCCAGCAGGCGGAACGCCTCGGCCGGTTCGATCGATTCGGGCGCATACTGCTTCGGCAGCGTACGGTTTGTCTCGCCGTCGGTGATGTACGCGCCGTAGAAGCCGTCCTTGATGGTCACGTGCTTCTGGGTTTCCGGATCGGTGCCCAAGTCGCGCAACGGCGGCTTGGCCGCGCCACGTCCACGACCGCGTCCATACTTCGGCTGCGCGAACAGTTCCTTGGCCTTCTCCAAGTCGACGGTGAAGATCTCGTCTTCGGAAGCCAGCGAACGCGTGTCGGACTTGCCGTCGGCACCGGTCTTGGTCAGGTACGGGCCGTAACGGCCATTGTTGGCCATGACCGTAACCGTTTGCATTTCGCCGGTTTCGGCGTTCGCCTCATCGTAGGAGCCGACTTCGCGCGGCAGGCTCAGCAGTTTCAGCGCATCCTCCAACGTCAGCGATTCGGGACTCATCGTCTTGAACAGCGACGCCATCTTCGGACGGTCGGAAGCCGCCTTCTTACCGCCGGAACGCTTCGTCTTGCCCGCCTTGCCTGCGGCGGACTCGACAGCGGTATCGCCGGCATCTTCCGCGCTCGGCATGACCAACGCCACGTACGGGCCGAACCGGCCATTGCGTACCTCGACGGTGCCGCCGGACACCGGGTCCTTGCCCAGTTCACGCGGCCCACCGGAATGGTTTTCAATCAGATCGTGGCCGACCTCGACGGTCAGCTCATCCGGAGCGAGCGTATCCGGCAGCGAGGCGCGCTTCGGATTGCCTTCCGCATCCAGATGCTTCATGTCCTCAAGATACGGGCCATAACGGCCGACACGCACGTGCAGGCCATCGCCGATATCGATGGTGTTGATCTCACGCGCATCAATCTCGCCAAGCTGCGCCACCTGCTGCTGCAGGCCCTCATGCGCCTCGTCGGCGGACTGGGCCGCACCATCGCCGGAACCGAAGTAGAAGCGGGTCAGCCACGCCTTGCCGGTCTCATGGCCACCAGCAATCTGGTCGAGGCCGGTTTCCATATCGGCGGTGAACTCGTAATCCACATACTTCGGGAACTTCGTTTCAAGCAGTTTGGTGACGGAGAACGCCAGCCAGGACGGAATCAGCGCACGGCCACGCTCGTACACGTACCCGCGGTCGATGATTGTGGAGATGATGCTCGCATACGTGGACGGACGGCCGATTTCCTTCTGTTCCAACGTTTTGACGAGCGACGCTTCGGTGTAGCGCGCTGGCGGCTGGGTCTCGTGGCCGTCCGCGGCAACGTCCACGGCGGCAAGCTCGTCGCCCGGCTGCATCGGCGGCAGGGAAACGTTGTCATCGATCTTCTTCGAAGCCTTCGCAGACTTTTCGGCCTTATCGCCAATCTTCACGCCCGCCGCTTCGGCGCTCTTCTTCGCGTCGGCAACGCTACGGCGGCCCTCGCCGGTGGCCTTCATGAAGCCGGGGAATTCGATGACGGTGCCGGACGCCTGGAACATGGCCTCGCCGTCGGATTCGGTCGGCGAGGACAGGCGCACGGTGGCGGTGGAACCGGTCGCATCGGCCATCTGGCAGGCCAGCGTGCGCTGCCAGATCAGGGTGTACAGCTTGAGCTGGTCGGCCGGCACTTTGGTGGCGATTTCAGCCGGATCGCGGAAATGCGCGCCCGCCGGTCGGATACATTCATGGGCTTCCTGCGCGCCCGCCGTCTTCGTGGCGTACTGCTTGGGTGCATCGGACAAGTACTTTTCGCCGAAGTGCCGCGACACCGCTTCACGGGCGGCCGCGATCGCCTCCTGCGACAGCGTCACCGAATCGGTACGCATATACGTGATGAAACCGTTTTCGTACAGGCCCTGCGCGGCACGCATGGTCTGGCGCGAGCTCATGCCAAGGCGATTGCCGGCCGTCTGCTGCAACGTGGACGTGGTGAACGGCGGCACCGGACGGCGACGGTACGGCTTGGTTTCCATCGACGAGACGGTGAACGTCGCATATTCCAGCGATCGCGCGATCGCATTCGCGTGCGTTTCGTCCAGCTGCACGACGTTGTCTTTGACGCCGGCGGCGGTCAGCTGGCCATCATCGCCGAAATCCTTGGAACCGGCCAAACGACGGCCGCCAAGCGACACCATGCGAGAATCGAACGCAACATTGTTGCCGTCGGCGTCGGGCGCTTCCAGCGTGGCGGTGACATCCCAATAGGGGGCACGCACGAACGCCATGCGCTCACGCTCACGCTCCACGATCAGACGGGTGGCCACGGACTGCACGCGGCCCGCGGACAGGCCCGGACCGACCTTGCGCCACAGCACCGGGGACAGCTCATAGCCGTACAGACGGTCCAGAATACGACGGGTTTCCTGGGCGTCCACCATGGCGGCGTCCACATCACGCGTGTTGTTCAGCGACGCCTTGATCGCTTCCGGCGTGATCTCGTGGAACACCATGCGCTTGACGGGCACCTTCGGCTTCAGCGTCTGCACAAGATGCCATGCGATCGCCTCACCTTCGCGATCCTCATCAGTGGCGAGGTAGAGGGTGTCTGCCTTCTTCAGCGCGCTTTTCAGGTCGGCAACGGTTTTCTTCTTGTTGCCGTCCACGATGTAATACGGCTTGAATCCGTCTTCGATATCCACGCCGAACTTGCCGTACTTGGCTTTCTCGGCCGCCGGCACCTGGCTGGGCTGGGCAAGGTCGCGGATATGGCCGACCGATGCCATGACCGTGTATCCGGAGCCCAAGTATCCGCCAATCTTCTTCGCCTTGGTAGGAGACTCCACAATAACGAGCTTGCTGCCGGTAGCCATAGCCACTCCTTATTACTAGTGTTTGCAACGCAATAATACTCACTGAATACGGAGAAATGGCAAACCGCCCGTGTGGCGTATGGACGGCAGCATGCCCGGAACCGGCTGTTTTCAGCGCTTCGGCGGTGCGGGCGGCGCTCCCACCAAACCCAGTTTCGTCAACGGCGAGGCGGTCAGCTGACGCATGGCGAGCGTTATGCCAAGCACCAGCGCGGAAACGGCGGCCGTCAGCAGCGCCGTGGAAACGTACGCGCCGGCATTCGTCCATTCGGCGCTCATGGCGAGTCCCGGCTGAATCTGCCAGATGATATACGCGCCGTACAGGATGCCCAATACGCCAATCGTCAGCATCACACTGCCGACGATCTGCACGCTTGCCGACGAGACGCGCGTGCCCGGCTCATCCATGCCGTTGGCGAACGTGGTGGCAAGCGCCAGCAACGCCAGTCCGCCGACGATCAGCAGCGCCATAATCACGTCGGTCGGACGATGCCATTGCGCCGCGATCACCGACAATCCGACCAGCACCGTATACGCCCAGCCAATCACCGCCACCAGCGCACGCAGCACGCGCGGTACGGCGCACAGCAGCATCACGCTTGCCGCAGCGGCAAGGATGACATGCCCGGAAGGCGCGGAATTATTAGGATTCGATTCCAAATTAATAAGATACTGGCGTGGCAGCAGCGGCTTCAACAGTTCGGCCGCGGCGAAACACAGGCCTCCGAATACAGCGAGCTGCGCGATCGACAGCCACCGTTTGCGCACGATCAGCACGGCAAACGCGATTGCCCCCATGATGACGCTGGTGGTGATGACCACTGCGGAAATGGCGAAGACGTGCACGACCGGCGCCAGCCAACCCGGCAACGCGGCATCGAATTTCGACCAGACGATATCCTCATAGCTTTGGCCGTCCATGGTACGCACGCCAAGCCACCAGACGCCGGCGGAAGCGGCAAGCATCAGCAGACCGAACACCACGCACAGCACGATGCTGGACACGCGCGGATGGCGGGTCAGCGGATCCGCCTGAGCCAAGCCTTTGTTGACGTCCTGCGGAGAAAGCACCGCCTCAACTTCGCGCATATCAGGGAACGACAACGATTCCAACGGTTCCGCAGGCGTTGCTGCCGTGGGCTGCTGAAGCATGTTCACAGGCTGCTGTGGATCTCGGACAAGTGGCTTGAATTCGTTGGTCATAGTCACCGAGAATACGGCATCGCCCCTACTGTGGGGAACGAATCGGAGAAGATATAGAAAAACCTCCACGCACCCGGAAGAGGCCACTTACCCTTGCTGCATTCCTGCCCTGGGGGAGTTGGGTGACATACCGCCACGCGGAGGCTCTTGCCATATTACACCATGCCCGGACCTCGCCGCACCGACTAGACGCACCGGTACACTTGAGAAGGAATCGCACGCCACCCCTGTGCGTTTGCGTGGCTGCGATAAGCATCGATAACGTTTGGAAGGTTGTTTTCTTATGACTGATGCGGTGGAGTATCCCGATCTGGTGGTCGTGGGCGCGGGCCTGTTCGGCCTGACCGTGGCCCAGCAGGCCGTCGAGCATCTGGGCGTGGGGGTCGAGATCATCGACGTGCGCGACCATATCGGCGGCAACGCGTACAGCTACATGGACGAGGAGACCGGCGCGGAGATCCACAAGTACGGCGCGCACCTGTTCCACACGAGCAACAAGAGGGTCTGGGACTACGTGAACCGTTTCACAAGCTTCACGGACTACGTGCACCGCGTGTACGCCACGCACGACGGCGAGGTGTATCCCCTGCCGATCAACCTCGGGACCATCAACCAGTTCTTCCACGCGCACTACACGCCGGCCGAGGCGAAGGCCCTGGTCGAGAGCCAGGCCGGCGAATTGGCGGGCACGGATCCGCAGAACCTCAACGACAAGGGCATTTCGCTGATCGGCCGTCCGCTGTACGAGGCGTTCATCAAGAACTACACGGGCAAGCAGTGGCAGACCGATCCGAAGGACCTGCCCGCGGGCATCATCAACCGCCTGCCGGTGCGCTTCAACTACGACAACCGGTATTTCAGGGACACGTGGGAGGGCCTGCCCACGGACGGGTACACCGCCTGGATGGAGCGCATGATCGACGATCCGCGCATCCACGTGACCCTCAGGACCGACTTCTTCGACGAGTCCCAGCCGTACAACAGGAAGGCGTTGGCCGCGGCGGGCGTGCCGGTGGTGTACACGGGTCCGGTGGACCGCTACTTCGACTACTCGCTCGGCGAGCTGAAGTGGCGCACGGTGGACTTCAGGGAGGTGCGTTACGACGAGGGCGACCATTTCGGATGCCCGGTGATGAACTTCTCCGACCCGGACGTGCCGTACACGCGCGCGATCGAGTTCAAGAACTTCAACCCGGAGCGCAGGGCTTCGCAGAACCCGGACAGGACCGTGGTGTGGGAGGAGTACAGCCGTTTCGCCGAGCGTGGCGACGAGCCGTACTATCCGATCAACACGGAGGCCGACAAGGCGTTGTACGCGAGGTACGAGGAGCTCGCGAAGGCCGAACCGCTCACGGTGTTCGGCGGTCGTTTGGGCACGTACAAGTATTACGACATGCACAACGTGATCGACACCGCGTTGACCGCGTACGAGCAGCAGGTCGAACCACTCCTCAAAAAGTGACGCGATATACATTGCGCAATATATGATTCCCGTTCACGCTGTGACAGCGCACGACCATTGGCCGCCGCCGCAGCGTTTCCGGGACAACAAAAATCCCTATGGCATTACCCCAGGCCATAGGGATTTTCATTATATGCTGATTCTGCCTACGAATCAGGCGAGTGGGTCGAGACCTACGAGATGGTTGCCATTGCCATCGCGGGTCTGCCGTCAGCAACGCACGCTATGCGCGCCACACATCCTTGCCGGCGGCCTTCGCGGCCGCCACATCGGCGTCAAGCTGCTCTTCGGTGCCTTCGACCTCACCCTTGATGAATTCCTCCACCAAGCGGCGGGCCTCGCCATCCTCGTGCTGCACGGCCGGAGACTTCATGAAGTAGGAGCTCGGAGCCAGAACCGGACCGGCCAGATGACGATCGAGCGCGATCTTGGCCGCACGCACGGCGTCGATCACAATACCGGCGGAATTCGGGGAATCCCACACCTCGAGCTTGTATTCGAGGTTCAGCGGCACATCGCCGAACGTGGTGCCCTCAAGACGCACGAAGGCGAACTTGCGGTCGTCAAGCCAAGCCACGTAATCGGACGGGCCGATATGCACGTTGTGCGGATCCATCTCGTGCGGCACCACGGAAGTGACGGCGCGGGTCTTGGAGATCTTCTTGGATTCCAGGCGGGAACGCTGCAGCATGTTCATGAAGTCCATGTTGCCGCCGACGTTAAGCTGGTACGTACGATCCAGACGCACGCCGCGATCCTCGAACAGACGGGCCAGCACGCGGTGCGTGATGGTGGCGCCGACCTGCGACTTGATATCGTCGCCGACAATCGGCACACCAGCGTCACGGAACTTCTGCGCCCACTCCGGATCGGAGGCGATGAACACCGGCAGGCAGTTCACGAACGCGCAGCCAGCGTCCATAGCGGCCTGAGCGTAAGCCTTGTCCGCCTTCTCGGAACCAACCGGCAGGTAGGAAACCAGCACGTCGACCTTCTTGTCACGCAGCACCTGGGCCACGTCCACCGGTTCGGCGTCCGACTCTTCGATCATCTGGCGGTAGTATTCGCCCAAGCCGTCGTTAGTCGGGCCACGCAGCACCTCCACGCCCAGATTCGGCACGTCCGCGAATTTGATGGTGTTGTTCTGAGAAGCGCCAATCGCCTCGGACAGATCCTTGCCCACCTTCAGCGCATCCACGTCGAACGCGGTGACGAATTCGATGTCACGCACGCGGTAGCCACCGAAATTGTTGTGCATCAGGCCGGGAATCTTATCCTCGTCCTTGGTGTCCTTGTAATACTCAACGCCCTGCACCAGCGACGAGGCGCAATTGCCCACGCCGGCGATAGCCACTCGAATGCTCATCTGAAAACGACTCCTCTGTTATGCGTTTCGCAGGTATACCAATCCCCAAGCATACCCACAACCGCATTGTAAACTGAAAAATCACTGAAAAACGGCCATATTACGGCAGTCGTCAACAGATTGTCGATTTGTAAAAAAGCTGCGCAAAAACATGTTTTTCCAGTCGGACAGCACTATCTACACCCTTGTTTTTCAGGTCGTTCGGCTACGGTGGAAACCATGGTTTCACGAACACGAAGTGTCAGCTCACGCTCAAAAAGCGCCCGCAGCGGCAGCGCAACGTCCACGACGCCACGGGTGGGCACCACCTACGGGGTCCATGGAGAAGTGCTGAGCAAGCCGCCCCAGGGGCCGAAGCACACTTCGCATCGCGCACCCAAAAAGACCAGAAAACACAAGCATCTCGTACTCAAATGGGTGCTCGGCATCTTCGCGGCGCTCATCGCGGCAGGCATCGGCCTGTTCGCCTACATGTACACCACCACGGAAATCCCACAGCCGGAAAAGTTCGCGCTGGCCGAAAAGACGACCGTGTACTACAACGACGGCACCACGCCGATCGGCAGCTATGCGGAACAGAACCGCGAAATCATCAGCTGCGCAGACCTGCCCGACTACGTCGGCAACGCGATTGTGGCTTCGGAAGACCGCTCCTTCTATACCAATAAGGGCATCGATCCGATCGGCATCGCACGCGCGTTCTACAACAACCTGACCACCGGTAGCAGGCAGGGCGGTTCCACCATCACCCAGCAGTATGCGGAACGCTATTATCTGGGCGAAACCACCTCGTACGTGGGCAAACTGCGTGAGGCGTTCCTGGCGGTCAAAATCGCCCAAGCACAGGACAAGAGCCAGGTGTTGTGCAACTACATGAACACCATCTATCTCGGCCGTGGCGCATACGGCATCCAGGCAGCGGCCAAAGCGTACTTCGGCAAGGACGCGAAGGATCTGACGCTCTCCGAAGCGGCCATGCTTGCCGGCATCATTCCCGCGCCGAGCGTATGGACCCCCGACGTGAATCCCAAGCAAGCTGAAAAACGTTACAAGCGCGTGCTGAACATCATGGACGAAGACGGCTACATCACGCCGGACGAGAAGAAAGCCGCGAAATTCCCGCAAACCATCGAAATCCAACAGAACAACCAGATGTCCGGACCGAACGGATACCTGTTGACGATGGTGCAGAACGAACTCGTCAACACCAAGGCGTTCAGCAAGCAGGACCTGGAAACCGGCGGCTACAAAATCGTCACCACCATTGACAAATCGAAGCAGGACCTGATGTTCTCCACCATCAGTCCCTCCCAAAACGGCATGCAAGGCATCGTGCCCGACGGCATGCAGTTCGGCGCGTTGTCGGTGAACCCCAAGGACGGTTCCATCATCTCGCTGTACGCAGGAGACGACTACCTGACCAAGCAGCTCAACAACGTCACCCAGGCAACGTACGAAGTCGGCTCCACCATGAAGCCGTTCGCATTGCTGGCCGCCGTCAACGAAGGCGTCAGCCTCAACACGTACTTCAACGGCAACTCGTACCGGACGTTCCCGGGCATCACCGAAACGGTGAGCAACTACGGCGGCGAGAATCTGGGATACGTGAACCTGTACACGGCGACGGAACAATCCTCGAACACCGTGTACATGGATCTGCAAACCAAGCTCGGCGCGCAGAAAATCGCCGAAACCGCACGGCAGGCCGGCGTTGACGATTCGTCTTTGGATGGTTCCAACCCGTTCACCGTGCTCGGCAACAACGGCCTGACCCTCAAGGACATGACGCAGGGATACGCCACACTGGCCAACCAAGGCAACAAGCCGACGCTGCATATCGTTGCCCAAGTGCAGACGGCGAACGGCACCGACCTGTACAACGCGCCGACCTCGGCGGAGCAGACGTTCGAAGCGAACAACGCGAATCTCGTGACGAAGGCGCTTACCGGCGTGGTCCAGCGAGGCACCGCCACCGAGGCGCGTGCCACTGGGCACACCATTGCCGGCAAGTCAGGCACCGCAAACGATTCCAACGCAGCGAGCTTCATCGGCTACACGCCGTCCATGCTGACTTCTGTGGCGATGTGGTATCCGGACGCCAACGGCAATCCGCAGCAGATCCCTTCGTTCGGCCGATGGACCGGCGGCAGCGACTACCCCGTGCATCTGTTCACCGAATACATGAAGCAGGCCCTTGCCGACACTCCGAACGAAACGTTCCCCGACGCCACCGATAACGGCAAGGTCGGCGGACCGGACGGTACGTGGGGTACCGGCGCGCAGAAGACCTGGACTAGAAAGCAGCAGACCACCGTGACTCCGCGCACCGAGGAGAACACCCAACAGACCACGCCGAATCAGACCGAGGAATCGCAGAACTCCGGTCAAGGCAGTGGCGATGGCGGCAATGCTGGCAATACCCCCTCTCCTGGCGGCAGCGATACCAACGGAGGCAATACCGGAAGCGAAACCGGCAACGACGGCTCTGGCGGTAGCACCGACGGCGATACGCAGCAGCCATAGCCGCTAATCGAAGAGACGGCCACCGCAGTCAGCGAGCACGCGAAAGGGGCTTCCCGGTTCATTCCGGGAAGCCCCTTGGCTTTGCCGCGCGCTCGCGCGGCGCAATCATCAGCGTCGTTTGTCAGAATGCATGCACATGCTGGGCGAGACGGTCGTATTCGGCGCGCGTCAGCGAGGCGACGCCACCGTGTTTCGTATGCGCGGTGAGGAAGTAATCGTCCGCCTGCAACGGCATCCAGCCCTGATCGAGATCGCGGCTGACCATCGGACGGTATCCGATCGACGGAATCACGTCCACGAACAAGTACCATTCGTCGTCCGGTCCACCGTTGTTGTGGTGGTTGGCGAACACCGCAGGACCTTCCACGCCGCCGGGGTTGCCGTCCGGCACGTAGCCTGCGCCAATCCGGTCCTGCACCTTGGTCCAGGTCGTTCCCGGCTCCCACCAGCGCTTCGCGTCGGTGCGGTCCATCCAGATGCCGGTGCCATGCGCATTGTCTTTGGTGATGCGGTACGTGCGCACACCACCATCAGGCAGCGGACGTTGGATCATCGTGGTGTCGATGGCGTCACCGTGGTTGTCGATGAACACGCCACCATATTCGAACGTGTCCTGCGTGAAATCGGTGGTGGCGCCCCACAGCACGGTGCAGTAGACGTTCTTGTCGTCGTGAGCCTTGTCCGCATCATTGAACACGGTGCTGGACCAATACATGACGAATGCGCCGCGCCCACCGTGATGGCCTTGCGGATAATAGTCCGGCACCCAGAGGCATTCGCATGCCCAGGCCATACCAAGCTCCAGATGGGAGCCGTCCGGCTTGCGGGACACGTCGAGCATGCGCGGCTCGCTCCAATGGAGCAGATCGTCGGATTCCCAGATGATGAGATTCGTGCTGGCGTGGTGGCTCCACTCGTACCAGCCGCCGCCGTCGCCTCCGAACACACGCAGATCGGTGGCGATGATATACCACGTGCCGGTGTCGGGATTGCGGATGATATGCGGATCGCGCACGCCTGTGGTACCGAGATGCGAAGCCAGCACAGGCTTTCCATCGTTGAGCGGCACCCAACGGTGCGGATTGTCACCGTCGGATATATCCATGTAAATCTTCTCGGCGTAGCCGTCCGGATCCTCGATGAAGTGGACGAGCAGGTAACCGTAGTCGTCGGTTGTGTCGGTCATGGTCCCACCTTGTGGTTGTGAATGAATGAATTGGATAAGTGAATTGCGTGTTCGATAACGTACCGCGTCAATATGCGCGGATACGAAGAAAGCCGCCGCCACGAGAGCGACAGCTTTCTTCGGGAAGGAGGATTAGCCCTGATGCGTGCGGGCCCATGTGCGGATCGCATCCTGCTGCGCCGCGATGGCCTTGTTGCGGGCCAGATAGATGACCAAGGTGATGGAATACAGTGCAAGGCCGATGAGGTCCATCGTGCCCAGGGAGAAGACCACCACGATTGCCAGCCAGATGATCACCCACCGGCTGGTGGTGCCGGGAGCGAGACACCGCATGGACATGATGAAGCTGACGATGCCGATAATCAGCACCAGCAGCGCGTAGATGCCCACCACCGTCGAGGCGTTGTCCACCGCGGAATAGTCCGTTTTCAGCAAACCGTTATGTTCCAGCAGATCGTAGGCTTGGCCTTTGAACCAGCTGGTGAACATGAACAGTGTGATGGACGCCATGATCACGTTGTAGGCGGCGGCGATGGTCATCAGCACTCGTTCCGCCTTGCGAGCCAATGGTGCCGGCGGCTGCATGGTGTTGCCTTGCGGATTCATATCGGTCCTTTCCGTGGTGTGGCCTCATCCGATGTGCGATGCGCAGCTCGGGAAAGATAAAATCACAGGCCCGTCCGTTTGGGGACGGACCTGTGCATTATCTCACTCGGCCGGTATCAGCCCTTGAGGCCGGAGGTGATGTTCAGGGACTGCAGGAAGTACTTCTGCGCGAACAGGAACAGCAGCAGGGTCGGGATGATGGCCATGCAGGTGGCCGCCATCAGGGAGCCCATCTGGTTGTACTGGCCCATCTGGTTGCTCAGCAGCTGCAGACCAGCGGTGACCGGCATCTTGTTGATGTCGTTGAACACCAAGGTCGGCCACAGGAAGTCGTTCCAAGCGCCGGTGAAGCTGAACAGGAAGATGACGATCAGAATCGGGCGGATGGCCGGCAGCATGATGCGGGTGAAGATCTGGAAATCAGTGGCGCCGTCGATTTCGGCCGCCTCGTCCAGTTCCTTCGGGATGCCCTTCATGAAGTTGCGCACCAGGAAGATGTTCGCCACGTTGCCCAGGCCAGGGATGATGCAGGCCCAGTAGGTGTTGACCCAGCCGAGGGAGGCGATGATGCGGTACTGCGGGATCATGTTGACCACGGCAGGGAACATCGAGATGAGCAGCAGGACGAAGAACAGCGTATCGCGGTACTTGAAGTTCAGACGGGAATAGCCGAAGCCTGCGAGCGCGACGATGCACACGGACAGCACTGCGAACACGGTCGAGATAATCAGCGAGTTGCCCAGCCAGTTCAGGACCGGGTAGCTGGCGGATGCCTCGATCAGCGTCATGTAGTTGTCAAGCACCCACTTCGCGGGCAGGAAGTTGAACGCGTTGGAGGTGAATTCGGCCACCGACTTGAACGAAGTCGTCACGGTGTAGATCACCGGAAGCAGCCAGACGACTGCCAGCACGACGAGCACCACATAGACGGCGATCAGCGACGGGGAGACCTTTTTGGTTTTGTTTTCAGGAATTGCCGCGCTTGCGACATTGACTGTGGTTGCAGCGGACATCTTCAGTCCTCCTTATTCATGAAGATCAGCTGGATCGCGGCGATGGCCATCAGGATGATGCCCAGCAGCAATGCCATTGCGGAAGCCATGCCGGCGGCCGCAGGGCCGGCGGGGAACGCGAGGTTCCTGATATCCATCAGCAGCACCTGGGTCTGGTAGTTCGGTCCGCCGTTGGTCAGCATGACCGGCTGGCCCCACACGTTGAAGGCGCCCGTGGTGGTCATGATGGTGGTGTAGAACAACGGCAGCTTGATTTCCGGCAGGGTAATGGAGAAGAAGATCCTGACCGGACCGGCTCCGTCGACCTTCGCGGCTTCGTAGAGGCTCTCGTCCACGCCGGAGAGCGCGGAACGGTAGATGACGAGGTTGCCGCCGATACCGGCCCACAGCACGAGCACGAAGATGGTGATCCATGCGTACGGGTTCTTGCCGAGCCAGTTGATGTCGGTGTGGAAGGTGGTGTTCAGCAGACCGAACTGGGAGTTGAAGACCATACGCCAGACCAGTGCACCGGCGGCGATGGAGATCAAACCTGGGATGTAGAAGATCGCCTGGAACAGACCAGCGCCCTTGAGTCCCTTCTTGCTGAGCGCCACGGCGAGCAGCAGCGGCACGATGATGGTCAGCGGCACGCTGACCAGCACGAAGAGCAGAGTGTGGCCGAGATCACGCCAGAAGATCGAGTAGAAATAGGTGCTGGGGTCGAAGATCTTCGCGAAGTTCTGCAGGCCGACGAACTTCGGCGCACCGACCATGTTCCAGCGGGTGAACGCCAGTCCAATGCCGAAGATAATCGGGATGATGCCAAAGACGGCGAAGATGATGAAGTGCGGAGCGATGTACGGCAGCGCGTGCCAGATGGAGTTCTTGCGCTTCATGGATGATTTTGCGGATCCGATCGTAGATGTCTTGCTCATCACGATTCCTCCTGAATCTCGATTTGGCCCTGGGCCATGAGGTCGAGGGTCTTCAGACCTTCTTCAAGACCAACATTGCCGTAGACGATGTCGTTGTATGTGCCCCAACCAGCGGTCGCATAGCCTCCGTAGAGGTAGTTGGAGGTCTTGATGTAGTCGCGTTCCTTCTTGCTGTTGGTGAAGGACGCCTGGATCAGCTTCTGGTACTCCGGGTTGTTCAGATCGCGGTATGCCGGCGAGATGGAACCGACCTCAGACCAATCCATCCAGTGCTCGTACACGTACTTGACGAAGTCGGCGGCGGCTGCGGATTTCGCCGCGGAGCGGTGCGGATCCTTCAACTGCATCCAGTTGCACTGGTAGAAGAAGTTCACCGGATTGTCGGCGCTGTACTGCAGGGTGTTGGCTTCCGCGATCTTGTCGGCGCCCAAGGTGTTGGACATATTGCCCTGCGCCCACGTGCCAAGCTGCGCGAACACGGCCTTGCCGGAACCGAACGCCTGCTCGCCGTCGACGTCCATCGGGGCGATCACACCGGCGTCGTACGCTTCCTTGAGCTTCTCCATGGGCTTGCGCCACACGTCCTTGGTCAGGTCGTCCATATCGTTCTCAAGCGTGCCGCCCGCGCCGTACAGCAGGGACATGAAGGCCCACGGCAGATTGCCGTAAGTCAGCGCGTAGGTGCCCTTGGGTAGCTTGCCCTTGAGGTCCTTGATCTCGTCGATGGTGACGAACCCGTCGTCGAGGATGTACTGCAGGTTGTACTTCTTGACCAGGTCCTTGTTGTAGTAGATGGCCATCTGGTACAGATACAGCGGGATGCCGTAGGCCTTGCCGTTGACGGTGACGCCCTTCCAGGTGGCGGGCAGGAAGCTGCTCTCCTTGAGGTCCGGGGCGACCTTCTGCCAATCGTCCATGGTGTTGAGCAGGCCCTGGGACTGCAGCACGGCGGTCTGGAACTGGTCGCCGATGATGATGTCGGGGATGTTCTTGCCGGTCTGCATCACGGAGTAGATCTTCGTGGTCAGATCGCCGCCGTTCATCGGCTGGAAGACGACCTTGTAGTCGCTCTGGGCGTTGTATTCCTTGACGATGCGCTGCATTGCAGGACCGTCGTCGCCCACCAGATTGTTCCAGAAGTAGATGGTCTTGCTTTCGCCCGAAGAGGCACCACAGCCTCCGGCGGCAAGCACAAGTCCAAGTGACGCACACACGGCCACGGCAGCCTTGGCAAGGCGCCGCAACCCGGTAAGATGCCTGGATGTAGACATTGTTTCCTTCCTTTTCCTTAACGGACCATCACTGGACCGCTCCTCGCTGCAATCCGAATGGGAAGAATCCTTTCGATTGAGCCTCCCTGCTCATTTGCAACGTTGTAATTTTGATTATACAGCTATTTTCATCGTTGTACAAACGGTAACACGCCGACGATGACGGCCCGATACATGGATGGGGCTATAGACGAGGTAGCCCCTCCGGCCGCGCCCCTCAGCGGGCTACGGCCGGAGTCCCCGCAAACGGGCCGCCATCGGCAGGCAGCACGTCCGTGGTGGTGGGGGTCCACAGATTATCCGGTTCCGGCACGCCGAAATCCGGACCGTCGGCGGTCCACTTGACCACACCGACACGCGCATGACGATTCGGGTCGAACAGCGGATCGCCCTTGATCTCCGTGTAGTTGCGGCAATGATAGATCATCAGGTCCTCAGTGTCGTCCTCGGACTTGGTGAACGAATTGTGGCCCGGGCCATACTGGCCGTTCTCGGCGCAGGTCTTGAACACCGGCACCGGACTCTTGGTCCAGGAGGCCTTGTCCAGCAGATCGCTGCCGCGTTCGGCGGTCAGCAGTCCCACGGCGTACGGAACGCCGGTGCCGGAGGCGGAATACGTGATGTAGATCTTGCTCTCATGGAACAGGAAAGCAGGTCCTTCGTTGACCAGGAAGTCGATGCATTCCCAGTCATATTCCGGTTTGGTCAGCATGACGGGTTCGCTGCCCAGTGTCCACGGATTGGCCATCTTGGCGATATACAGGTTGGAGTTGCCTTCGATGGCGGGATCCTTCTGCGCCCATACCAAATACTGCACGCCATCGATCACTTCGGTGGTGGCGTCAAGCGCGAAGGAATCGATCGGAGTGACGATCTGGCCCTTCTCCACCCAGTTGTCGGAAGTCGGGTCGTCGTCGGTGTTCTCCAGCACGAACATGCGGTGCGTCGGCAGGCCGGATGCTTCGAAATCCGTTGCGGCACCTGCGAAATAGATATACCACGCGCCATTGATGCGGTGCAGTTCGGGGGCCCAGATGTAAATGCTCGCCGGGCCGGATTCATGCTTGCGCCACACCACCGTCTCGGAAGCCTTCTGCAGATCGTTGATGCTTGACGCGTGGCGAATGGCGATGCAGTTATATTCCGGATCGGAGGCGGTGAAATAATACTCGCCGTCAACCTTGAGCACCCAGGGGTCTGCGCGCTGAAGCACGATCGGATTGTTGTAAACAACCATGTTTAGTCCTTCCCAATCCGTTGTTCCAGTATTTACAACGTTGAATATATCATTCTTACATCGTTGTAACAACTTGGGCGCGTCATTGTCAGAAGATGCTTGGATGCGGTGCCGCCGCCGGGCATGGGCGTCCATCGTTTGCGCCATTCATGCCAATGTCGGTGCCGCCGCCGGGCATGGGTGCTCGACACACTCAAGGCCGTTCGGCCAAGCTTACGGTCGAGCGCCCATGCCCGGCGGCGGCACCTTGGGGGAAGAGCCAACCGATGGGTACGGCAACGAGGGCCGGACGGAAAGTATCCCGGTACGCCAGGAAATTTGCCGCAGGCAGACGAACGCTTAGAGAACGAGGGAATCGGCGGGGAGTTTGGTGGATTGGCGCACGACCAGCGACGACGAGACCTTGCGGAAGATCTTCTCCCCCGGCTTGTCGACATTCGGGTCACGGCCGTCGATACGCTCCTTGAGCACCTTAACCGACAGACGGGCGACCGCTTCAAGTCCCGGCGCGATCGACGTCAGCGCCGGCGACAGGTACTGTGAATCGTCGGAATTGTCGAAGCCGACCACGGAGATGTCGTCGGGAATGCGCAGGCCACGCATCTGAATGGCATGCATCACGCCGGAAGCCAGCATGTCGTTCAGCGCGACGACGCCATCGACCTCGACGCCGGAATCCAGCAACGTGTTCATGGCCCTCACACCGTCGCTACGATGCCACATGCCCGATTCGACGACCAGCCGATCGTCGAATTCGACGCCGGCCTCCTCCAGAGCCTCAAGATACCCTTGGTAGCGCAGCGCGGCGGAACCGACCTTCTCGCCACGATGCACGCCAACCACCGCCACATGCCGGCAGCCGGTCGTCAGCAGATACTGCGTGGCCCGCTTCGCACCTTCGACGTTCTCCGTGGCGATATGGTCCACCTGGTCGGTAAAGATGCGTTCACCGACCAGCACGAGAGGATAATCGACCTTCAGCTGATCGACATCATCCTGCCCAAGCTCCAAAGGGCTGTAAATCAGGCCGTCGATCATCGTCTGCTGGGACCCGTGCAGCGCTTCCAACTCGCCATCGCGCGAATATTGCGTCGGCTCCACGATCACGCGCAGACCGACTTTCTTCGCTTCTTCGATGACCAGCGATGACAGCTGCGCGAAATACGGCATCTGCAGATCGGGAATGGCCAAGCCGATGATGCCGGTCTGCCCTCGGCGCAGGTTGCGCGCCGATACGTTCACCGTGTATCCCAGTTCCACGATGGCTTTGTTGACCTTGTCGCGCGTGGCCTGCGAGACGAATTCGTAGTCGTTGACCACGTTGGAGACGGTTTTGATCGACACTCCGGCCGCCTTGGCCACCTCACGCATGGTCACGACATGCTCGCCGTTTCCCCCCGTTCGCTTCGGCATATATACCCCTTTTGTCATTCAGCGGACTCAGTCGGCATCGAAGAAACCAACCTCCATCGTTACACCAGCATAGTCGGGGTCGAGTTCCTCCGCCGTTTGCATATCCAGGATGGGCATGCCCTCCTTGGACCAGTGCACGCGGCGCACCTGGGCGTCGCGGCCACCATAGCGGCCGTGCTCGTATTCGGCGTTGTGGAACACGTAGATGAGGTTGCCGTCCTCGTCATGCGACCACATGCCGTGGCCGGTGCCGAGCTGCCAACGCCCGTTGTACATGCCGGACTTCTGCAGCGGATAATCGAGCTTCGTCCATACGCTGGCGTCGGTGAGATCGGCCCCCTGTCCGGCCGGGGCGGTGACCAGGCCGGTCGTGTAGTCGATGCCGACCAGCGAGCCCGAGTAGATCAGGAAAATCGTTCCGTCATGCACGATGGCGTTCGGTCCTTCGGCGATCATGTTGTCCCATGCGAATTCCGGCACGACGATCTGCTTCGGCTTGCTGGTGAGCCTCGCCGGACGAGCCGGGTCAAAGCTGGCGATCCAGATGCTGCCGACCTGCTGCCATGCGTAGTACCAGCGGCCCGAATCGCACAACACGGTCATGTCAAGCGAAATGCGCTGGATCGGATTGAGCGTCTCGCCATCCGGGTCGAGGATAGGCTCGGGCACCGTCCAGTTCTCCGGCTCGCGCGGATCAAAATCCGTGCCGTCGGAATGCTGCTTGAGCTGCATGATGTGGCAGCTGCCGGTCCACATGTCCGGTTTGCCGGCACGATCGTTGGGGGTGCCGTCGGGATTGACGCGCGGCCCATCGAAGCAGGGCATGAACAGGACCGACAGCTTGCCGCCGATCACATGCAGTTCCGGCGCCCAGAAGCAGCCGGTCATCGGACGATCTTCGCTATTGAGATCGCCGCATGCGAGCAGATCGATCTCCTTGGCCCGTCCACCCGCGGCGTCGGAAAGCGCTTCGATGGAGTCGGCGATGCGCAGCGGCATATGGGTTCTACCGTCGTTCGGATCCACGCAATTGCCGTCGGTGTCATCGGTGGCGATGAACATGAACATCGGCTTGCCATTGAAATCCCACGCGAACACCGATGGATCGGCGCGCTCCACCGCGAACGGCACCGGATAGACGCTCTGGCGGATCACACCTTCGACGGTACGGGTCTGGCCGGCCTTGAACGTTCCCTCGGAGGCCTCCTGGCCGATGGCCTCAAGCTGGGCCATGTTCCAATCCACCGCGCGCGTGGCCTGCGAACCGTCGCTGTATGACAGTTCCGCACGGGTTGCGGCCAAGGCCAGAACCGCATTCCGGGCATCCTCACCATGCAGGCCCGCATCGATTCGCTGGGCGGGCACGGACGTTCCGGTATTGCGGATGCGGCCGAAGCGCTCGATCAGGCGCTCGGCCTCCGGCTCACTGATGGCGATGCTGTTGCCGACGACGGCGTTCGGAATGCCGCAATCCCCGGTCTGACGCAACGGCTGCGACGACGCCGATTCCACGACATCAAGCGGCCTGCCCGAACCGGCGGCGGCTACGATATCGGCCGTCCGCGCGGTGCGTGCCTTGCCATCGTCACCGGTCCAGGAGACGACGTAGCACGCGTCCGCGGCGCCGAAAGAGACGGACGGGCGATTGACCCCACCGGTGGTGCGCAACAGCACCAGCCCCCGCTGGTCGAACGCCGTCAGATCATCGCTGATGGCGAGCAGGAATGCCGACCGTTCGGAACCATCCGGCTCACCGCCGCGGGCGGTACGGGTCGCGGCGATGGCGAATCGTCCGTCCGCAAGACGGAACAGGAACGGATTCTTCAGCGATTTCAGCGTGATATCCATACCGGGCATGACCACGCCATGGGCGACGGCGTCGGTGGCGGGGCGAGGCGCGTCGAACGGGTCTGCGGCGAAGCGCGCCGCGGCCGTGCACGCACGGCGGGACTCCGCGGTCGCAGCGGCGATCGGCACACCGGCCGCGAAGAAGATGCCATAGTTTTCGTTAAGCGGCTGCCACTCGGCGTCATCGCCGGAACGTAGCGCCAAATGCATGCTGTAGGCGATGTCCTCGTTGTTCGCCTCTTCGCGTCCGGTGGCTTCGCGTGTATAGCACAGCAGGGAATAATTGGCCGACATGGAAGATCCTTCAGTAAGCAGATACAGGTTTTACAACGATGTACTATACCGTGTTTTACATCGTTGTACAACTTGGTGTGGCGTCATTGCGACACCCTTCATCCGCGGAGGGGGAAGCGTCACGGAACGCGCTCGTCATACTTGTGAGCGGGCGCATCGCATGGCACATGACAACGACGAGGGGCTTCCCGGTTACCCAGAAAGCCCCTCGAATCATATCCGGCGCGTTTGCTCAACGCGTCCGTGCAATCAGCGCAATCAGCGCTCGGAACGGTTGATGGCCGAGATGATGGCCTTCAGCGAGCTGGTGACGATGGAGGTATCGATGCCGACGCCCCACACGATGCTCGTGTTGTCTTCCTCGCCGATCTGGCATTCCACATAGGAAGCGGCCATGGCATCGGTGCCGACGGACATGGTGTGCTCCACGTAATCCATCACCGAAGCCTCGATGCCAAAGTTGCTCACGGCGTTGAGGAAGGCGGCGATCGGACCGTTGCCGATGCCGGAGACCTCACGCTCCACCGGCTCGTCGACACCAACGTTCACGCCGCGGTCGAGAATCCTGGCCTTGAGCACGGTGTCGGAACCATCCTCGCCGGAGGAGACGGACACCTTCAGCAGTTTCAGACGGCCCCACTGCTTCAGGGTCTCGTCCTTGCTGTCGCCGACCACGACACCGGCCGCGGTGGCGCCGGATTCCTCGACCGGCAGGTACTCGTCCTTGAACAGACGCCAGATGTCCTCGTCCTTGACTTCCTTCTTGGTCTCATCGGCGTAGTTCTGCACGACCTTCTCGAACTCGACCTGCAGACGCTTCGGCAGATCAAGGTTGTGGTTGGTCTTCAGCAGGTAGGCCATGCCGCCCTTGCCAGACTGGGAGTTCACGCGGATGATGGCCTCGTAGGAACGGCCGATGTCCTTCGGGTCGATCGGCAGGTACGGCACGAGCCACACGAAGCTGTCCAGATCGGCGCCAGCACGGTCGGCGGCCACCTGACGGGCCTCAAGACCCTTCTTGATGGCGTCCTGGTGGGAGCCGGAGAACGCGGTGAACACGAAGTTGCCCGCATACGGATGGCGCTCGGAGATCTTGATCTGGTTGCAGTATTCGACGGTCTTGCGGATTTCCGGAACGTTGGAGTAGTCGATCTGCGGATCGATGCCCTGGGTCAGGAAGTTCAGACCAAGGGTGACCAGGTCGACGTTGCCGGTACGCTCGCCGTTGCCCAGCAGGCAGCCTTCCACGCGGTCGGCACCGGCCAGCACCGCCAGCTCGGTGGCGGCAACGCCCATGCCCTCATCGTTGTGCGGATGCAGGGAGAGCACCACGGCGTCACGCGGCACGAGGTGGTTGGACACATACTCGACCTCGTCGGCGAAGACGTTCGGCGTGGTCATTTCCACGGTTGCCGGCAGGTTGATGATCATCGGATGTTCCGGCGTCGGCTTGATGACGTCGATCACCGCGTTGCACACCTCGACTGCGTACTCCGGCTCGGTGCCGGTGAAGGATTCCGGAGAATACTCGTAGTACAGGTCGATGCCCTTGGCTTCGCCCTCGAGCTCCTTGCACAGGGTGGCCGCGTCGGTGGCGAGCTTCTTGATGCCGGCCTTGTCCTTGCGGAACACGACCTCGCGCTGCAGCACGGACACGGAATTGTAGAAGTGCACGACGGCGCGCTTGGCGCCCTTCAGGCACTCGTAGGTCTTGCGGATCAGGTGCTCACGGGCCTGGGTGAGCACGACGATGGTGACGTCATCCGGAATGAGCTCGCGCTCGATCAGCATGCGGATGAAGTCGTAATCGGTTTCGGAAGCCGACGGGAAGCCGACCTCGATCTCCTTGAAGCCCATCGACACGAGCAGGTTCCAGAAACGCAGCTTGCGCTCGGAATCCATCGGGTTGACGAGGGCCTGGTTGCCGTCGCGAAGATCGACGGAGCACCAACGCGGTGCACGCTGCAGTCGCTTGCCCGGCCACGTACGCTCCGGGAAATCAAACGGCACCTGCTTATCGTATGCGACGTACTTGTTGTACGGCATCTTGCTGGGCTTTTGCGGAGCTCCAATGTAACGCGCCGGAGGCAGCAGCGGGTCGTTGTTCCCTCCGTTGGACGCCGCGGCGACTGCCGCGAGATCAAACACTGACGATTGATCCTGACCCATCACTCCTCCTTATCTGTAAAGTCGGATCGGCCTTCTGCCAATCCACATTGTTACGTGCATGTTACCTACCTGCACTGCCGCCCATACTAGCGACAACCAATCCCATATTTTGCCGGTATTCCGCGATATGACGGCATGGTTTGCGATTTTCGCGCCCTTATTTCACCCCATATCCAGATTTGCCGCAGTACAGTGGGCATCATGAGCTTGCGATTCAACAGCGACGGTACGTTCCGGGTGCTGCAAATGGCTGATATTCAGGATGGTCCGGACGTGCGCGAAGACACGATTCGGCTGATCGAAGCCGCTATCAGGAAGGCACATCCCGACCTCATCGTGCTCACCGGCGATCAGATCCGCGGCTACGATCCGGCATATATCGATACGTTTCTACGTCGCCGTGGCGAACAGCCCGGTACGCACGTGCGCGCGGTCACCGAAATCGAAGCGAAAATCCGTGGCATCAAACGTCATCCGATCGCCAAAACACTGACCAAATCGCAGCCCTCCGACGAACGGTGGATGATCGACGGCATCGGCACCGATTCGCCGAAACTGGTGAAAAGCGCAGGTCGCAACGGTTCTGCCAGCAAGCTGGAATCGTGGGCGGAAGCCATCAATCGCGTCACCGCGGCGTCGCTGCTCGACGAGACACGGCAGAAAGTGCGCGACACGTTCGCCGCGTTTTTGGGGCCGGCGTTGGAATCGCATATCCCCTTCGCAGCGACGTACGGCAACCATGATTTCCAATGCGGTATCCTCGCCGACGAACAGGACGATCTTTACCGCGAGTTTGCCGGTTGCATGAATCCCGTCGCCGGCTCGTCGCCGTTGGCGCTCGAACCGGGCACGTTCGCGTTGCCGATCGAAGCGTCCGACGGTTCGGGGCGTATCACAATGAGCGTGATGATGGTCAATTCGGGCGATTACGCCGACACGGCAGACGCGGGTGACGGCAACGGACGGCAGTCGGTCACCGAATACGCGAAATACGCGGCGAATTCGCGCGGCTGGGATTTGGCTGATTCCGACGGCTACGGCACCCCCTCGCCGGAAGCCGTCGAATGGCTGAAGCGCGTGCAACGCGAGTTGGGCAGGCGCAATGGCGACGGGCAGGCGGTGCCGGCGATCGCCTTCCAGCACATTCCGCCGCAGGAATTCTACGATTGCCTGCGCGAAGTGCCCGCCTACACGCCGAACGCCGTGGAGGGCGCGCGCGAATTCGCAGGACATTGCTATGTGCTCGACCGTGATGTGTGCCGACCCGGTTCGCGGCTGGGCGAGGCGATTGGCTGCGCCGACGTGAACGTGGGCGAAGTGGACGCGCTACGTGAGGCGGGCGGCTATTTCGCACTGTTCTGCGGGCATGACCACAAGAATTCGTTCGTCGGGCATGTGCACGACATCGATTTGGGGTACGCGCCAACCTGTGGTTTTGAATGCTACGGCCCGAAATCGCGGTTCCGCGGCATCCGGCTGTTTGAATTCCGTGAAGACAATCCGATGGCGTACGTGACGCGCATGCTGACGTGGGGCGATCTGGTTGGCCGTTATTCCAGCAACGAATTACGCGTGTTCTTCGAGGACCATTGCGTGACGGACCTGATCGGCGTGCGCAACGAGCTGCGCAGGCCGCAGGTCAGCGCCACACTGCTAGGGGCGGGCGCGGTGACGTGCGGCGCGATCGGGTATGCGGTTCGGGGGCTGTTGCGCAAATCGCAGTAATGCGATGCTCGTGGCAATCGCAATGATCGACAGCGACTCGATGGCAGCACCGCCGACAACGCGACCTTATCGAATATCACTCAAGATATTTCGATTGGAAGAAGGCGTCTTGCTGTGATTCGCTACCGAGATTCGTGTCCTCGGCATTCACGATAATCGGCGTTTCCAGCTTTGCGGGCATGCTGTCATACCACGCATGGCTCCAGCCGACGATCGCTTCGCTGAGCTGCGAACTGTCGTATCCCGCCGGATATACGGTGAATGCACCGCAGGGGGCAATGCCGTAGGGGTCGGCAACCGTATATTTACTACCGTTTTTGATATACGTGTCTCCTATATTGCCATCGATTTTCAGCGCCGATTTGTCGCATTGCATCGTATAGCTGCCGTCCGCGTTCTTCTTGGCATCCTTGAAACGGCCTTTGAAATTCGAAATGGTGACCGATCCGTTCGGATAGTCATCTCCCGTAATGCCCATGTCGGAATCATGATATGTTCCGCTGAACGTGCCATCGGACGCCACCGTCATAGTGGCGCCCCAACCGCCGGAACCGGAAGCGAAACCGTACTTTCCGGCGATGGACTTCATCAAAGACCGAGTGGCGGCATCCGATTGCGAATCAGATTTCTTGGTGTCTGCGTTCTTGCTTGCATTTTTGCCGTTAGATTTCTGACTCTTGGCGGACACGCCCTTGATGTTGGCGTCTTCGAGGGAATCCCAGTCGGGCTGGACGTCCTCCACCAGATAGTAGGCGGTTTCGTCGCTGGGGGCGGGCTTCATTTTGACGGTGTCATCCTTGGAGCCGTTGTAGCCGTTGTAAGGCATGAATGGATCGAACCAGTCCCTTGTATAGGTTGATTCCTTCTCGCCGTTCTTGTACTGGTTCACGTCACGATACATCAAGAACGGACGGTCCGTATCGACAGGTTTTTGCTTTTGGGCAGCCGCGAGTGCAGACGCGTCAAAATAGCCAGTTTTCTCTACTGATTCCACATCAGAGCCGACTGGGAACACCGCGAACAAATCCATCATATGGAATTTACCGCTGCCGTCCGGTTCATAATCGGACGCATCCGAAGAGTCGGAATCAATGTCATGGACCTTTCCGGCAACACAACTCCGCATATCGCCTTCCCCACCCAAGGCGGAATCGCCGCACCAATACGTTTCGAACGCTTTGTGTGGGAACAATTCAAATGCTCCAGAGTTTCCAGTCAACAGATAGTCGGCTTTCTTGCTGCTGCAATACGGCTGTTGCACCGCATCGCAGGAAATCAAAGACCCACCGGTCATGCTGTACTTCGTGTTCGCAGCACCATCTTTCACTTTCAGGAAAACGATGTCTCCGCTGGAATAACTGTCATCCTGTCCTAGCGTGATGCAGTCGCCGGCCTTATTGTACCACTGGCCAGAAGCAACGTCACTCGTGCCCATCAGCAACCCATCTCCACCGGTTCCGCTGTGGTCAATGAACGTCTGCTTGGCACCCTTGGCATCCACGCCCTGATACAGGGTGATGGTCTGGCCTTCGTTCAGCTGGCTGCCCGGCCCAGGTTCGGAGCCGGAGACCTTGCCGATGTACTGTTTCGATGAGAGACGTTTCTCCACTTTCACGTCGTAGCCTTTGGATTCAAGGCTTGATTTCACGTCGGAAATTTCCTGGCCGACGATGTCCGACGGCAGGCCGCCGTCGCTTTTCGTGGCCACGCCGATGTAGATGCCTTTCTTACCATCCTTCACGCCTTGGCCTTGCGCGGGGTACGTGCTAATCACGCTTCCCTCGGTGGTTTTGCTGGCGTCCGACACGATCACCTGCTTGTAATGCACCGGCACGCCCATCTGCGAGAACGTTGTCACCACGCTTTCAGCTTTCTTGCCGACCGTACCTTCCGGCACGCCAGGGCCGGCCGATTCGCGCACCGTCACCACACTGCCCGCCCTTACGCGGCCACCGGACTGAATTCCCTGATAGCCAAGGAACTTGCCGCTTTTCACGCCGGAGAATTCCTTGACGCGCTTGACTTTGAGGCCCTTGCCTTCAAGCTGCCTGACCACGACCTTCGCATCCGGAGTCTTCGACGAGTCCTTGGGAGACGCCACCGCCACGTCCGGCAACGACTTTCCACCCCACAACTCCATGTTGTACGTCACGATGCCGGCCACCACAGCGGCGACCAGCAGCACCGCGGCCACCGCTATGCCGATGATGAGCTTGCGATTCGGGGACGCGGCACGCGCAGTCCCGTCGCTTTTTGGCTCAGGAGTTTCCGGCGCCGACGGAACGGATTGCGATGCAGCCGAAGTCGCGGACTGCGCTACGGGCAGCGTGCCGCCGCCCGGCAACGGGACCGGCGGAATCGCGTCTGCCGGCTGCGAAGCGAGCTGTTCTGCAGGGCGTTCCTCGTGCTGTGCCGCAGACTGTTCCTCGGGTTGCTCCACAGACTGCGGTGCGAGCTGCGATGCGGGGGTTTCCACCGCTGTGGAATCGCCGGAAAAATCGCCTGAAATCCGTGCTTGTCCGGCATCAGGCTGCACCGGAACGGAGACCAACGGATTGCCGCAGTTCGTGCAGAACTTCGACTCCGGAGCGTTCTTCGAACCGCATTGCGTACAGAACATGGCTTCTCCCCTGCTTCAGTTTCTTCTCTGAAATCGATTATAGGGAGCCGGCGCGGTAAGCCGAAAGACTAGCGGAACAGGCTCACGCCTCGACGGGCCATGCAGTAGGCGTTGCCCAGCCACGTATGACGGGAATTCGGCCACACCGCGCCCAATCGCGGAGCATTCTGGCTCATCCAGATACTCGGTACGCGGCCGTCAGCGGAACGCGAGCCCAGCAGGTTGAAACCGTTCTTTTCCAGCAGCCATTCCGGATGCTGTGTGGCGATCGCAAGCCCCTCTTCCAAAGTCAACGGCAATCGCTCGTCGGAATCGATCAGCTTGCGTGCCACGTCCGGCTCGCGGTTGATATAGCAGGTGCCGGTGTGCGGCTCGACCACCAGATAGAACGGCCCCTCCGGCGGCTCGAAACCATCCTGCGGCAGGAAGCTGGCGATATCGCGCGGCGGCATGGTGGTGAACCCCGCCATGCGGTTGATGGAGGTTCGGGCGATCAGCGATTCAGGAGACACCAGCTCGCGCGTAGGTACCAGAAGGATCTGCGTGCCCAATCCAGCTTCATCGCCGCAATCCTCCAACGCACGGATAAGCGGGCGCGCAAGCGAGCGGAACGCGGCTGCCGACATATCGGCCACATCCGGGTAGCCCAACGCCACGATACGATCCAGCTGCTTCTGCGCTTCTTCTGATGCCTTCGACATGTCTACCAGTGTACGCGAGCGCGATTACCGACCAGCATACGGATAGCGCGGCGGACATGACGGCATGTTTTCGTAAGATTGAACAACGCGTGTGGCCGCCCACGACGTCGTTTGGGGCCGGCTGGTCGACCTCAAGCGTAAGCAAAATCAAACTTGCAAAACTTGGAAAACCGTTCCAGCATAAGCGAAAGGTTGTTATGTCCGAAAAGATTAAGGTTGGCATTCTCGGAGCTACGGGCATGGTCGGACAGCGCTTCGTGACGCTGCTCGAAAACCATCCGTGGTTCGAACTGGTCACCCTTGCCGCGTCCGCGCACAGCGCCGGCAAGACCTACGAGGAGGCCATCGGCGGCCGCTGGAAGATGGAAACCCCGATGCCCGAGTTCGTCAAGAACATGGTGGTCAAGAACGTGGCCGACGTCGAGGACGTGGTCAAGGACGTCGACTTCGTGTTCTCCGCGGTGAACATGCCGAAGGACGAGATCCGCGCCATCGAAGAGGAATACGCGAAGACCGAGACCCCGGTCGTGTCCAACAACAGCGCCCACCGCTGGACTCCGGATGTGCCGATGGTCGTGCCGGAGATCAACCCGGAGCACTACGAGGTCATCGAGCATCAGCGCAAGCGCCTTGGCACCAAGCACGGCTTCATCGCCGTCAAGCCGAACTGCTCCATCCAGGCCTATACTCCGGCTTTGGCCGCGTGGAAGGAATTCGAGCCGCACGAGGTCATCGTGAGCACGTACCAGGCCATTTCCGGCGCGGGCAAGACGTTCAAGGATTGGCCGGAAATGGTGGGCAACATCATTCCGTTCATCTCCGGCGAAGAGGCGAAGTCCGAGAAGGAGCCGCTGAAGGTCTTCGGCCATGTGGACGAGGCCAAGGGCGAGATTGTGCCGTTCGACGGTCCGCTGCGCATCACCTCGCAGTGCATCCGCGTGCCCGTGCTCAACGGCCACACCGCCACCGTGTTCATCAACTTCGGTAAGAACCCGACCAAGGACGAGCTGATCGACCGTCTGGTCAACTACACCAGCAAGGCCGCCGAGCTTGGCCTGCCGCACGCTCCGAAGCATTTCATCCAGTACCTGACCGAGGATGACCGTCCGCAGGTGCTCAAGGATGTGGATTACGAGGGTGGTATGGGTGTTTCCATCGGCCGTCTGCGTGAGGATTCCATTTTCGATTGGAAGTTCGTGGGATTGGCGCACAATACCCTGCGTGGCGCCGCCGGTGGCGCGCTGGAAAGCGCAGAAATGCTTAAGGCGTTGGGTTACATCACCAAGAAGTGATGCGACGTTTATGCGGCTTGGGTAGCTAAACCGTAAGCCGCATAAACGAGCCATAGCCAAGCAAAAGGCCGACTCTTCGGAGCCGGCCTTTTGCTTGTTTGGGGACTGCTTGGCACGGTATGCAACGTACGGCGTGAATCGTAAAAAGCAAACGAAAAGGGCACGGTCGCAAAACCATGCCCTTTAAAAATACCGGGAAACTGAAGCCAGCACTATCAGCGGCCGGTGCCGCCGTACACCACGGCTTCCACCTGGTCGGCGTCCAGACCGTAGGCGGTGTGCAGCGCCTTGACGGCGTCGTTGAGCTGCTCGAGCGGTACAAGCGCGGCGATGCGGATTTCGGACGTGGAGATCATCAGCACGTTCACGCCCTTGTCGCTCAGCGCGTTGAAGAACTTCGCGGCCAGACCGGAATGGGTCTTCATGCCCACGCCGACTACGGCCACCTTGCCGACGTTCGGGTCGACGTCGAAGGACTGGAAGCCCAGCTCGCCCTGCTTCTCCTGCAGCACTTCCTGGACCTTGGCCGCAGCGGTGCCCGGCACGGTGAAGGAGATGTCGGCGGTGCCGGTGGAGGCGGATGCCTGCACGATCATGTCCACGTTCACGCCGGCCTCGGCCAGCATGGTGAACACCTTCGCCGCCATGCCCGGCTCGTTCGGCACGCGGCGCACGGTGGCCAGCGACTCGGTGCTGTCGTGCGCGACGCCGGAGATGATCGGCACTTCCGGCCCCAGGTCGGGGAACAGGTCGCCCATGGACTGGTTGTTGTTTTCGCTCATGTTCTTACCTTTGTTTGTAAAGTCTTATTTTCGTTTTCGCGTTGTCTTGCAATTATTTGCGATTGCCTGCGATTACGCCGCCCGGCTGCCGTTCAGATGTTCGGCAGGGTGCGCGGATCGACGCCTTCCGGCACGATCAGCGTGCCGCGACGGTGGGAGAAGGAGCTGCGCACGTGCAACGGCATGCCGAATCGCTGCGCGTATTCCACGCAACGCAATGCCAGCACCTTGGAACCGCAGGACGACATTTCCAGCATCGATTCGTAGTCGATGACGGGAATGCGACGGGCGGTCGGCACGATACGCGGATCGGCGGTGAACACACCATCGACGTCGGTGTAGATTTCGCAGATGTCGGCGTCCAGCGCCACTGCGAGCGCGACGGCGGAAGTATCGGAACCGCCACGGCCGAGCGTGGTTGCGTCGCCGCCTTCGTTCACGCCTTGGAAACCGGCCACGATCGCCACGGAACCCTTATCCAATGCACGACGCACGCGATCGGGCTTCACGGCCTTGATATGCGCGGTGCCGAACTGCGCGTCGGTCATGAAACCAGCCTGGGAACCGGTGAACGAGTATGCATGAGAACCGGCCGCATGAATCGCCATAGCGAGCAAACTCATCGAAATACGCTCGCCTGCGGTCATCAGCATGTCCATCTCGCGCGCCGGCGGGTTGGAATCGATGCTGAGCGCCTGATCGATCAGGTCGTCGGTGGTGTCTCCCATGGCGGAGACCACGACGGCCACGTCATTGCCGGCGTTCTTCGTTTCGATGATGCGTCGGGCCACGCGCTTGATCGATTCTGGATCGGCTACGGAAGAGCCGCCAAACTTCTGCACGATGAGAGCCACAACTTATCCAATCTTCTTCAACGTATCACCTGCCTGATTCGGCAAGTGAAATTCATTATAGGAAAAACCTGATTTGTCAAGTCCGGACGCGCCCAACATACGGAACATTCGGGACCCGTTCAGACGGCACGACGGCCGGCGAGCGCACGGCCCAGGGTGATTTCGTCGGCGTATTCGAGGTCGCCGCCCACGGGTAGGCCGCTGGCGAGCCTTGTCACCTTGATGTCGGTCTGGCTCAACAGCTGCGAGAGGAAGCTGGTGGTGGCCTCGCCCTCCACGTTCGGGTTGAGCGCGAGGATCACCTCCTTGACTTCGCTGTCTTTGAGCCGTTCGATGAGTTTGGCGATGTTGAGGTCGCTTGGCTGCACGTTGGCCATCGGGTTGATGACGCCGCCCAGCACATGGTACATGCCCCGGTATTCGCGGGTGCGTTCGATGCTCATCACGTCCTTCGGCTCTTCGACCACGCAGATCACGCTGTGGTCGCGGCGTGGGTCGGCGCATACCGGGCATGGGCTGGTTTCGCACACGTTGCCGCAGATATCGCAGAACCGTACTTTTTCCTTGACTTCCGTGATGGCGTCGATCAGTGCCTGCGATTCCTCGTCGGGCGCGTTGAGCAGGTAGAAGGCGATGCGTTGCGCGCCTTTCGGCCCGATGCCGGGCAGGTTGGCGAACGCGTCGATGAGTCGTTGGATGGCGCCGTCATAGGCCAAAGCCATGGTTCATACCTTTCGTTGACTGGTTGCCGCAGCCACGTTCCGGACAACTGACGTCTGATGGCCAGCGCCCGGTACTCGCCATACGATAAGCGACATGCGACGTGCGGTGGCCGGTGTCAGTCGTCAAGTGTTTTCTTCACCTGCATGTTGCGCGGATTATGCGGATCGTCCGAGCTGAATTCCTCGACTTTCTTCACTTCGAACACCCTGTTCAGGTCGTTCATGTCCAAAGCGTTCGATGCGCCGATCGATTCGTCGCTCATGGAGTATTCGTCGTCTTCCGGGGCGACTTCAGGCTCCGGCGGTCCCGCCTGCACCGGCATGGGGGCTCCCCATGGGTCATCCGCGAATCCTGCCGGCGATGACGCCGGCTGCTGGGCCTGTTGCGATTGCATTTCGCGGGCGCTTTGCCGTGCGCTATGTCGTTCGCTGTGCTGTTCCGGCTGGTTTTGCCGCGGCTGCTCCGGCCCATTCGGTTGGTCTTGCTCCTGATCGTCCGTCTGCGGCGTGGGCAGTGGCGTGGCCCACGGATCGACGTCATCGCTCACATCCGGCACGTCCACATGTTTTACGTGGTGTTCCGGCGGCTGTACGTCGTTGGCGTTGCCTTCGGCGATGGGCGTCTGCGGAATTGGGGTGTTCCACGGATCGTCGTCTTCCGGCTCCTTGGCAACCTCCTTGCCGAGGTTCGCGGTCAGCAATGTGGCGGCCTTCAGCTGTTCCTGCACCAGCTGCGCGTTGATCTTGCTCTGCTCTTCCGGGCTGAGCTTGCTCCACGGCACCGCGGTGGAACCGTCGGCAAGCTTCTTGGCCGGCGCGAGAGTGACATCGGGGCCGAACACCTTATGCACTTCGCCGCGCACGATCTGCACCACATTGGTGGTGCCGTCGACCGCTTCCTTGGCCACGGCCTTGGCGAACGCGTATTTGCTCAACGACTTGTCGAATTTAATCCACAGTCGGCCTTTGGCCCCGTCCAGCAGCACGCGGGGCACTTTCTCGCGGTCCACGTAGCGACGGACATCCTCAGGCAGGCCGGCAACGATCGCGTCCCACTTCTGGTCGGGAGTGCGATCGTCCGTTGCCGCAGGCTGGGGCGCGGACTGAGCCACGGACTGGGTGGGAGCGGAAGCTTCGGCATTGGATAGTTTGGATGGCGCAGACTGCGTTTCAACCGGCTTGGACTCGGCTGAAGCGGCCGGCTCGCTGCCTTCCGACAGAGGTTCACCCATCGCCTGCTGGACTTCCGCCAATACGGAGGCCGCTCCGGAAACGACGGCATCGGCCGGATTCGTGGGAGCCGCGGACGGTTCCACGGCATGCCTTCCACGTGCCGATTGCGCGGCGTACCTACGGGAACCGGACGGACGTTGCGATTCAGACGCTGCGGCACCGCCCGCATGCCCAGCTTCCGGCATGCCGGACGATGGTGCGGCGGCTTGCGCGACCACGCCCGTCTCACGACCGGCAAGCAGGCGGGCGGCGAGCAGTTCCAGGCGCATGCGCGGCGAAATCGCACCGGTCATGTTGGCCAGCGTGGCGTTGATCGTATCCGCCATCTGCGTAAGCGCGGCCAATCCCAGCGAAGCCGCCTGGCGATGCAGATCGTCCATGTTCTCGGTCGCGGTGTCGTCAGACAGCACGCTTTCCGCACGCTCACCGCCCAAGGTGAGCACCAACAGGTCGCGCACGCGCGCCAGCAGGTCCTCAACGAAACGTCGGGGGTCGAATCCGCCGACCACGACCTTTTGAATGACGCCATACAGCGCCTCGCCGTTCTTGTCGGCGACGGCGTCGATTGCCTCGCCGATAAGCGCGTCCGGCGTGAAACCAAGCAGCGCGACCGCGGAATCGTAAGGAATCTTGCCGTCGACGGCACCGACCATCAGCTGGTCGAGCACGGACAGCGTGTCACGTACGGATCCGCCGCCGGCACGCATGGCCAAGCGCAGCACACCCGCTTCGGCCTCGATATGCTCGTCGGCGCAGATCTGCTCAAGATACGGGCCCATGACCTCCTGTGGCACCAGACGGAACGGATAGTGGTGGGTGCGGGAGCGAATGGTGCCGATCACCTTGTCCGGTTCGGTGGTGGCGAAGATGAACATGACATGCTCCGGCGGCTCCTCCACGATTTTCAGGAGCGCGTTGAAGCCCTGCGGCGTGACCATGTGGGCCTCGTCGAGGATGAAGATTTTATAGCGATCGCGGGCCGGGGCGAATCCGGCACGTTCACGCAGTTCACGGGCATCGTCCACACCGTTATGGGAGGCGGCGTCGATTTCCACCACGTCGATGGAGCCGGGGCCGCCGGTGGCAAGGTCACGGCAGCTGGCGCATTCGCCGCACGGATGCGAGGTCGGACCTTTGGCGCAGTTGACGCAACGGGCCAGAATACGCGCGGAACTCGTTTTACCGCAGCCGCGCGGTCCGGAGAACAGATAGGCGTGCGTGAGCTTGTTCTCGTCAAGCGCACGCATCAGCGGAACCGTGACCTGATCCTGTCCGATCACGCCATCGAACGTGTCGGGACGATACCTTCTATACAGTGCCAGTGCCATCGCAAATTCCTTCCGCCGTAGTGTTCTAGAGTATCGATGAATTACGACACGTTCGCCAATCGGGAAGCGCCGAGGCCGACCATCTCCGCAAGTCCATCGCGTGTCTGTCTGATCTACAACCGGCGCAGCCGGTACTCTGGAAATCAGACATGAACCGTGTGATCGGCGTACCGTCGGTCACGAACGCTGACTGTTGCGCGCCTAAAACCCGTGCGTCACCACCATGCCGCACAAGGCGTTGCCACGCGATTGGGAGGAGAGAGCCATGACCGGGAAACCAGAAGCGTCCACCAGCACCATTGGAGACGCGCGTCGCTTGCAGATCGTGCAGGCGGCACGTGAGATCTGCTTGGAAAAAGGGTTTTCGAAGATCACGATCAGCGATATCGCCGAACGGGTCGGCATGACCAGATCGCTTTTCTACCACTATTTCCAAGACAAAGACCAGGTTGCGGGTGCCGTGCTCGACGATGTCATCAGCGAAGTCATCGCCCGCCTGGAAGAGTGGAACGAGCATCGCGAGGCCGGCAACATCTCGAAGGCGCTTGACGATGTGGTGCGGCTGACCCGTTCGCTCATCGCCGATGAGGGCCCGTTCAGCCAACGTCTCATCGAGGATGGCAACGCTGCACTGTATCTGAGGTTCATCGACCGGGCCGCGGACCGCATTTCCGAATACCTGTGCGGTTCCACGGTACGTGAATTCGAGGAAAAGCACGGCATGCCGATCCGCAACGAGCATGAGACCTTCTACACGCTGATCGTCGGCTTGATCTCGCTGATCAGACTGCATCCTGACATTGACGATGACATTGTCAGGCAGGTGGCGGCACAGACGCTGCATTTGGACGAATATCTGTGACGGTGCTCCCACACGCATCATTTCCGCCGGCAAGCAACATATAACGGCCGTTCAACGTCCGGAGGGGCATCGAGCGGCACCGGCTGGCTGACGGAAAACGACGTCAGGCGAGGAATCTACCGGTAAGAGGGTCACGACCGTCACGTTTGATGGTTTCCAACACCCGTTCCTCGCTGTCGGCCGCCTGCGCTTCCGCCACGGCCGGCGGCACCAGCACACGCAGCGCACTGTCCTTGGCTAAGACCTTCACCGGCAAATGGCCCACGTATTCGCCATCGGCCATCAACACCGGAGGCTCATCCCCTTCGGTGGCGCGGGTGATTTCAATGTCGCGCACCCGCTTCCATCCGAAAGCATGGCTGCCCAGCAGTCGGCCGTGGTAGGCGCGTGCCACCGCGTCCACACACTCCCGGAAATTCGGCACATGGTCAAGCCACACCAGATCAAGCAGTCCGTCCGCGAACCGTGAATACGGGGACACCTCGATGCCGCCGCCGATATGGCGGGAATTGGCCACGGTGAGCAGTGGCGAGATGATATCCCGCTCCTCCACCGAACCGTCGGCCAGCGTGGCCTTGATGTGGTATCCGTAGCTTTTCATGTGAGTCAACTCCACGATGACCGCGGCGAAATACCGCAGCGAGCCATTCGGCAGATGCGAATGATTGGCGCGGTCGTTGATGCTTGCGTCCAAACCGCACGACAGCATGCCCGCATAATAGCGGTCGATCGGCGAGCGCGACTGTGAAACATCGGTTCCGTCGGTCGAATCGATGGCATGACCGTCAGGCAACGAAGTCACCAAGCCCATGTCCACGTCGATATGCGTGCCGCGCACAATCGCACCGACAATGCCTTCAACGGCGGTTTCGACGCGATTGACCGGCAAATCCAGTCCGCGTGCGAAATCATTGCCGGAGCCGATGGCCACGATGCCGAGTGGTTTGCCGGAGCAGCCGACTGCGTTGGCGCCTAACGCGACCATGCCGTCGCCTCCGACCGCGACCAGATAATCGTATTCGTCGCCGCGGCGGCGGGCGTTGGCCAGGGAATCGTCGAAGCTTGTGCCGGTCACATCGATTACGTCAAAGCCATGCTTGCGTCCGGCTCCGCGCAGCAGATCAATGACATGACCGCCCACTTGGGCGCCCTTGCCTTTGTTCGATGTCGGATTGCAGACCACGGCAACGGTCGTATTCGCATGTGACGTCTTGCTCATACTTGTACGATAACCATGTTTCACGTCAAGCGCCAGATTGCCCATTACCTTCAGCTGAACATTCCGTGCCGTCATGCAACGACTGTCCGGCAATCTCCTAATCACAGGCAATAGGCCCCGCACGTGACTGCCGGACGACCCACGGTGCGAACGGCACCTGCGTGGCCGCCTGCACGGCGACCACCGCATCCTCGCCTTCAATGGCACAGGATTCGAGCCGGGTTCCATTGCCCGACGTTGTACGCGATGCGGCCGCGCACGGGTCGGCGGCACCGTCACGCAGCGACTGCGCGGCGGCCACCGACGCCAGGTCGGCCGTATTCTGCGCGCGATGCACGCACAGCAGCAGATTGCCTGCCATGGCGACCGCACCGAGCATGGCCGCGACGATTGCGATCAGCGCGACTCCCGATATGGTTCCGGCACCTTCGTCCGCGCCTTTCAACACATGCGACACACGTCGCACATACTGTTTCACGTCATGTTTCACGGAAGTCGTTCCTTTCTTGCCGCGCATTGGAAGCCTTTCAAAAACCGTTACGGACAGCACGCTGTCATGAACATCGCAATCAGAAATACCGAGTTGCCTTGCCCACGACGCTGGCGGGCAGCACGCCGGTCGGATCCGCCGCAACCGGGCAACGCACCACAACGGTGACGCTGTTCGCATTGGCGGCGAACGACACCGTGGAACCGCCACCGGCAATGGTTTGCGCCGCGGCGCGGGCTTTCGCTTCGCCGCCGGCGTCAATCGCCATGGCCCTCGCACCGGCGGCCGCAGCGTCCTGACAGTTCATGGACACTATGGAGGCACGCCCCAAACACAGCACCAGAATCGCCACCGCGGCCACGCAGGGAAGCACCACCGCGAATTCGGCGGTGACGGTTCCGCAATCGGCGTCACGGGCATGGCGTCTCCACCATCGCGCAAGCATGGTTACCCCACGCTCAACGCTTTCTTGATAAGGCCGGTCAGCAGCGTTTTCACGACATCCGATTTCACGATGGCGATCAGAACCGCGGCGAATGCCGTGGCCGCCACCAGCACCACCGCGTATTCGGCGGTGACCGCGCCCTTCTCCGGCTCGGCGGTCAGCAGGCGCATGCGCGCGTCCAATAGGCAGACCGCCTTATTGGCACGTTCCTTGGCCGCACATAACTTCTGGCCGACGCGACCCATCAGACCCGGCGAACCATCGACATTGATTGACATTGCGTCGTTCATGACGCTCCTTTCATTCGGCTAATCCCGGCCGATTGACCGGGTACGCTCAGTGTCAGGTATTGGCATCGGCGATGGCATGGTTTTCGTGGGTTGTGGTCGAAGAACGTGGGTTATCCACACCCTCGGCGTGTCATCCACACTTATCCACAAGCGATTAGGGCATGACGGAACGGACCGCGCATCATCCGTCATTCCGACCGCGGTCCGATTCGAGCAAATTTGAGCCAATTCGCACCAACCCGCACTACCCCATGGCGAATCGGCCGCTACAGAAACGACATCACCGCCGGAATCACGCCAATGGCGACAAAGGCCGGCAGCATGCACAGGCCGGTCGGTAGCAACAACCGAATCGACAGTTTCGCCGCCGACTGTTCAATCCGCGACCGTTCATCCCAATCCAGCTGCTCGATTGCGGTTGCCAACCGATTCACCGGCGAGGAGCCGCTCGACCATGATGAGGAGAACGCGTCACGGACCACGGCGCAATCATCATCGTCAGGCCATGCCTCATTCCATGGCATGCCACTATTCAGCCGTTCTCCAGCCGAGCGCAATTCACCGCCGAACTCGCCTTCCACAATGTTTCCGACCGTAATCAGCGCGCGTGGAATGGACGCTCCTTGACGTATCGCCACGCTCAACATTTCCAATATCAAGGGCAATGGCAGATTGCATGACCGCACGTCGGAATCGGGCGGATTTCTGGCTGGCAACCATTCATACAGCCATGTCGCGCCAGCGGCGCCCACCGCTGCCAGCATCGGCCATGCCAAGCTCATCGCACATGCTCCTGCCGCATCAGCCTGCGAATCCAATACCAGCCGACGGCATAACAGCAGCCGGCGAAGCCGAGGCACATCCATCCTTTCACGTCTTCCACAAGGAATCGCAAGGGATGGGCTCCCATGCATTCCCCTAGCATCACCGTCAGCAACGGCAATGCCATCAGCAGCTTCACCGTGGCCTGCGGCATGGCAAAAGCGTTGGCACGCAAGTCGTCGAGCAGCCGTCGCCGCTTCAACGACGCCGCGACGGCCTCCAGGCATCGGCTCATCTCGCAGCCCAACTGCAGACTCAACGTGCAGGCCGCATGAAGTTCCGCACCAAGCTGATCCACATGCTTGTGTTGTTCCTGAAGCGAGCAGCGGCTTCGTACGGCCATGTCAATACGGAAACGGGTCAGTTCAGGCACTGCGAAAGGAGCGCCCTGTAATTCCTCGAACGCTTGGACCAAGGTGGCTCCGCTGCGTACGGACGCCCGCAGCGCGGCCACGCATGCGGCAGCGCCGATGGTCGGCATCCGTGGCGATGCATCCCGGTTTTCCCCATCGTTCCGGACTGTTCTGCCATGCCCGTCGGATTCATCATCACAAGTTCCATCTCCATCGGCCCCGCCGCTATCGTCAGCCGAACGAAGCCCGAAGCGAACCAGCACACGCTGTAATCGCCGCAATCCCGCCCATTCCGCGTTCCGATTCAGCCACAGCCAGACGGCCATCGACGCCAGCCATGCGGCGCAATATTCCCAACCACACGCATCACGCATCATGCGCTCCATCGGCTCATGAATCCATCCCAACGTTGGCCGGCACGGACCGTACGGCCATCCCAGGCGGCCAGCAGACGCCCATGCAATCGCCCTTCCACCGCTTCCAATCTGCCGACCTGCGCAATGCGCCGTCTGCCGGCGATACGTTCCACATGAAGCACCACGTCGAACGCATCCTCGGCGAGCGCCGCCGTGGCGCGTGGCTCCAATCCGGCCAGCAAACCCAATGAGACCAATCGCGCCGGAACCGCCTCCACTTGATTGGCGTGCAATGTGGTCATGCCGCCTCGATGCCCGGAATTCAAGGCTCTGAGCAGATCCACGACTTCACCGCCACGGCATTCGCCGACCACCACGCGGTCCGGTCTCATGCGCAGCGTCGCGCAGATCAGTTCGGAAAGGCCTATGCCGCCGGCACCTTCCGTGTTGGCTTCGCGTGTGACCAGAGACACGTGGTTGGCATGTTGGATCATGCCCAATTCGCGCACTTCCTCGACGGTGACGATGCGCTCGTTCGGCGGGCATCGCATCAGCATGGCTTTGAGCATCGTGGTTTTGCCGGCACCGGTGCCGCCTGTCACCAGCACGCTTGCCTTGCGGGACACCAGTCCGGCCAGCAGGGGCAGCCATTCGGCTGGAAACATGCCGTTGCGCGCCAACGATTCCAGATCGGGCGAGACCGCGTCGGGCAATCGTATGCTGATGGCCGCACCCTGCGGCACCAGTGGTGCGATGACGGCGTGCACGCGCAGACCGTCCACGGTGGAGGCGTCGGCGATCGGGCAGGCGTCGTCAAGCCGTCGGCCAAGTTGCGAGCATAATCGCGCTGCGAATTCACGAATCGACTGCGCTGACGGAAAGCATCGGCGCAGCAGACATACTTCCTGCATGCCTTGGCCGCAATCCGCCCAAACCGTGCCGTCGCAGGTCACCGCGATGTCCGTGACGCCCGGCTGCGAGGCGATGGCGCTAAGGGGTCCGAGTTCCATGCTTCACCCGCTTGCCTTCCAACGATTCCTGCAGTTCATCCGTGAGCGCGGCCAAGGCTTTGACGGTTTGGCGGTTCGGCCTGCGCAGGCCCAGGCCGTCCAACAGTTCGCCGCACAGCTTGGCGTCCGGTTTGACAACCGCCGCGAGGGAATGGCCAAGATAGTTTTCCGTCTCTTCCAGCGTGGTCACGCCACGTCCACGCGCCACGCCGCGTGGTTCAACGCCGACGATATGGCCATGTTTCTGCCGTTCCGCCGTTCCACGCGATTTCATGGCCACTTTGGCTCGGGCCAGTCCGAGCACCGTCATTTCGACCACGGTGATGTGTGTGGCCTGGGCCAGTTCCGGAATGTCATCGAGTCCACGCCATTGCCCGGCGTCCACGATCACCGCGTCCTTCACCTGCGCGAGCGCGCGGATGCATGCCTGGATCTCCCAGGATTGCGGGTTTTCGCTTCGCCAGGGATTGCAGGCCAGCAGCGGCACGCCATCCCACACGGGCAGTTCTCGCAGCAGCGCTTTGCCGTCCACTTTGCCGAGCGGGGCGCTGATGTCTCCGAAGCGTGAACCGTCTTCATCTTCCACACCGAGCAGCACGTCAAGACCGCCACCGTTGAGATCTGCGTCTACCAGCACGCTTTTGCATCCACGTTCCGTTAGTTCGCGGGCCAGCAGCGCCGCCAACGTGCTGGCACCGACTCCGGCGACGGCGGATCCGACCACCACGACGTTGAGTGGAGCAGGTTCCGGTTGCGCTTCAACGGGTTTCATCCGTGTGGACGACGATTCCAACGGCGAACCCATGAAACCGCCCGCCACGGCAGGCCCGGCCCATCGTGCCGACGTTCGCGCGTCCACGGCGTTCTGCGGCGTATAGAACCGTTGCGGCGAGACCGTTTCCCGCCGAACGGTTTGCTGGGATCGAGTCGGCTGCCGCACTCTGGCCGCTGGCTGCGACCGGATTTTCGGCGAACACGTCACGCGTGCGTCACGGCCTCCGTATGACGGCAATGGGACCGGAGGGACCTGTAATGAAGAAATTGCATCGCTCATACCGCCGATTGAAAAACGAAACCGCACATGGATTCAAGCCGAAACGGCACCTGTGGTCGGAGAATGTGGGTTATCCACACCCTCGGCGTGTCATCCACACTTATCCACATCGCAACGCGATTCGGCACATCGCAAGACATTACGCAACGCAGCACGGCGCAGCGCAACAAAAAAGGAAGACCCGCCGAAGCGGGCCTTCCTGCAAGAATCTTCGGAGCAGAATCGCTGCACAACAACATCGTCGTAACGGTAAGTCTATCCAATGCCCGTTCAACGTAACAACCTATCTCGGTCATACACACCTTGTGGGGCTCTGCTCTTCAGTTGTTCTTGTACTTCGTAATTATGCTCGCCATTGCGGCAAGTGCAAACCGAAACGGGACGATGTTCCGTATTTATCGCAACTGTTGCTTTCCGATCGCAAGAATCGCAAAAATGCTCCATGCTGTGCGAATCGCAACGCTTGCCTGTTCATTCACGTTCATTTGCCCCGAAAAAACGGCGTGTCGGAAGCATATTTCACCAACTCGGCGAACGAATGTTAACTCCTGCTTAATTTTCCTGAGTTTTGCAAGACATTCCAAGCACTTGAGGATAAAGTAGATAACTATGGCACAGATTTTTGACGCACCCTCAAAGGCGATCCTGCGCAGCCAGATAGCTGAGCATATCGCTGAGACCGATAAGAACGATAAGCGCGAGCTTCAGGCAGGCGAGGAACCGCTGCCGAACGACCGTTTCTTCGACCGTGAGCTGAGCTGGCTGAAGTTCAACAAGCGCGTCCTCGAGCTTGCACAGGATGAGGACCTGCCGGTCATCGAACGCGCGAGCTTCGCCGCGATCTTCGCGAACAACCTCGACGAGTTCTTCATGGTCCGCGTGGCCGGCCTGAAGCGCCGCATCGACACCGGCATCGCCGTGACGGCCGCTTCCGGACTGAGCCCGAGGCAGCAGCTGCGCGCCATCAGCGAGCAGGCCCACCGCCTGCAGGACGAGCACGCGCACTACATCATCGATCACATCCTCCCCGACCTGGCGAAGGAACAGATCGTGCTGCTGAGCTGGGACAAGCTCACCGCGGCCGAGCAGGAGCGCCTGTCGCGCTACTACCGTCAGCAGGTGTTCCCTGTCCTGACGCCGCTTGCCGTGGATCCGGCCCACCCGTTCCCGTACATTTCCGGCGGTTCCCTCAACCTCGCCGTGCTGGTGGAGAATCCGGCATCCGGCAAGTCGCACTTCGCCCGCGTGAAGGTTCCTGGCAACCTGAACCGACTCGTGCCGGTCGACGATCTGACCGAAGACGAGAGCACCAATGTGCGCTATGGCTTCATCACCATGGAGAACCTGATCATCGCCCACCTGGAATCCCTGTTCCCGGGCATGATCATCAAGGAGGCCCGCTCCTTCCGCGTCACCCGTAACGAGGACATCGACGTGGAAGAGGATGATGCAGAGAACCTGCTCAACGCCATGGAGAAGGAACTGCTGCGCCGTCGTTTCGGACCGCCGATCCGTTTGGAGATCTCCGACGAGACCAGCCCGTTCCTGTCCCAGCTGCTCGCCGACCAGCTGCGCGTGAGCGCCGACGAGGTCTACCGCCTGCCGGCGCCGCTTGACGCGACCGTGCTGTTCGAGCTCGGAGGCATCGACCGTCCGGATCTCAAGTACCGTCCGTTCATTCCGACCACCAATCGTCAGATCGCCGAAGTCGAATCGTCCCGTGCGCAGGACATTTTCGCCGCCATCCGCGAGCGCGACATCCTGCTGCACCACCCGTACGATTCCTTCTCGACGTCCGTGCAGGCGTTCCTGGCGCAGGCCGCGGCCGATCCGAAGGTGCTGGCCATCAAGCAGACGCTGTACCGTACGTCCAGCAATTCGCCGATCATCGACGCGCTGATCGACGCCGCGCATGCCGGCAAGCAGGTGCTGGCGCTGGTCGAGATCAAGGCGCGTTTCGACGAGGACGCCAACATCGCGTGGGCCCGCAAGCTGGAACGCGCGGGCGTGCACGTGGTGTACGGCATCGTCGGCCTGAAGACCCACTGCAAGCTGAGCCTTGTGGTGCGTCAGGAAGCCGACGGCCTGCGCCGCTACTGCCACGTGGGCACCGGCAACTACAATCCGAAGACCGCCCGCATCTACACCGACCTGGGCCTGCTGACCTGCGATCCGGTGGTCGGCCAGGATATGACCCGCCTGTTCAACCAGCTGTCCGGCTACGCGCCGAAGTCGAGCTTCCACCGTCTGCTGGTGGCGCCGCGCACCGTGCGTTCCGGACTGATTCAGCGCATCCGCCGCGAGGAGGACGCCGCACGCGCCGGCAAGGAAGCGTGGATCAAGATCAAGGTCAATTCCATCGTCGACGAGAAGACCATCGACGCGCTGTACCGTGCAAGCCAGGCCGGCGTGAAGATCGACATCGTCGAACGTGGCATCTGCGCGCTCAAGCCGGGCGTTCCGGGACTTTCCGAGAACATCCGCGTGCGTTCGATCCTCGGCCGTTTCCTTGAGCACAGCCGTATTTACGCGTTCGCCAACTCCGATGGCCCGCAGATCGGCGAAGGCCCTGCGGCCGGTCCGGAAGTGTGGATTGGTTCCGCCGATCTGATGCACCGCAACCTCGACCGTCGAGTCGAGGCGCTGGTCCGCATCGTGGCTCCGGAGCAGATCGACGAGCTCATCAAGTACGTCGATCTGCAGATGGCCGATTCCACCGCGTCTTGGCATATGCAGGCCGATGGCACCTATGTGCGCCATTGCAAGGATGAGGAAGGTCGACCGCTGGTCGACAGCCAGGAATACCTCATCAAGAAACACACGCGTCGACCGGTAAGGCACTGATCGATCGAGGCGAATGGCCGGTTCCGCACCTTGCGGGCCCGGCCATTTTCTGTATGTTCGGACGTCACGCGCCGCCGCCAGCCCGGCCCAGCCTAGAATAGGACAATATGAGCGAAAAGATGAGACGCATCGTGGAAGCCGCCGGCGGCATCGTATGGCGATGGAAGGCGGGCAGCGATATCGCGAACGATCCTGCGATCGCCAGTAGCAAATCTGCGCAGGAACAGCTCGACAGCATTGAAGTATGTATCGTGCACCGTCCGAAGTATGACGATTGGAGCTGGCCGAAAGGCAAGCTCGAGCAGAACGAGACGCATCGGCATACGGCGGTGCGTGAAATCGGCGAAGAGACGGGGTCGCCGGTCAAACTCGGACCGTATCTGTGCGAAGTCGAATACCCGTTGTCCGAAGAGGGCAAGAAGACCCGGCATTCGCACGATTGCACGGCCGACACCAAGCACACGTTGTATTGGATGGCGCAGCCGATTTCCGCCGACGACGCCGAACATCTGCTGGACGCGTTCGGCCCGGTGCACCGCGCGGACGTGGGCGAGATCAACGATATCGTCTGGGTTTCCGTGCGTGAGGCGCGCAAAATACTGTCTCATTCGACCGATAAGGACACGTTGGCAGTGTTCGTGGACCGCGTGCAGGAGGGTGCCGCGACCGCGCAGAATCTGCTGATCGTACGCCATGCGAAGGCTGAATCGCGCAAGTCGTGGAAGGGCACCGACGCGAACCGTCCAATCACGCCGAAAGGCGCGGCGATGGCGTTTGCCCTCAACCGCGAGCTCGCCTGTTTCAACCCGACGCGACTGGCCACCTCGCCGTGGCTGCGCTGCCAGGAGACGTTGCAGGTGCTGAGCTGGCAGACCGAACGGCCGATGGAACACATCAACGCGTTGACGGAGGACGCGTTCGCCGAGCATCCGGCGGTCTCATGGCTGGCGTTCCGCGAGCAGATCACGCAGACGCTCAACAGCCGCGAAACCACGGCCATCTGCATGCACCGGCCGGTCATCGGCGGCATGTACGACCATTTGCGCGGCCTGTGCGCGCGTAAGCAGCTTGCCAAGCAGCTCATCGCAAAATCGCCATACATGCCTACCGGCACCGCCATGTCGCTGTTCATCATCGACACACCGCAAGGCCCCAGCATCATCGACATTCAGAAGGTCTCCCCCATTGTCTACTAACATGCACTACGGTTCCGGTTCAGTCGTTCCCAGCCGTTCCGCCGGTTTCACGAACACCGGTTCGCCGCGTCCGGCACGCCCCGGCCAGCTCGACCAGATGATGGCCGACAATATCGCCGGCGGCGCCGATCCGGCGGAAATCAACGAAATGTGCCATGCGTCGGCCGCGGCGCTGCTTGACCGCGTGCACCACACGCAGGACGCCGAACTGGTGGAACGCGTGCTGACGCTGGTGGACCGCGAAGGCGTGGACGTGATCGCCGAACTGTGGAGCCATGCCGACCCCGACTCGCTGCCGGGCATTCTGTGGCGACTGTATCTGCTGCGTACGTGGATGCGGAAGAACCGCGAATCGATCGCGCGACTGTGGCGCGTCGGCGAGCCCGTCGCCACCACCGCTTCCGCGATTGCCGGCGTGGACCAGGCACCGACGGAAGACGACATCGCACGTACCGCCGATTCGATTTTGGCCGGCGCGTTTACAGGCGATTTCGCCGTGGCACTTGAGCGGGCCGCCGCCTTCACCGACGTGGTTGCGTTGGGATTGCGTATCGAAGCGCGCAAACTGGCTTCGTTGGGCGGTTCCAGCGAGGCCGGATCATCTGATGTTTCCGACGGTTCCGCTACGTCTGCTGCGGCCGGCAGCCGCCCGTCGGCCGTTGAGAAGCGGGCGCGCGCGAAGGCGGCGAAACTGATGCACACAGCCGGCAACCTGTTCGCCACGGCCAAGGATTTCCGCCACGGGGCGAATCTGTGGCGGCGCGGACGATTGGAATAGGCCGTTCCGCTGTCGTTTTCCACTACTGCTTTCCACCGCCGCTTTCCGTAATTTTCCCCCGTTTCATACCCCACGCGACACGGCGCTGCGAAGCGTCGAGCGCGACTGTACAATAGGAATTCGCGCCGGGCCATGCATAGCCCCGGGCTCCATTTTTTGCCGCTGCGAGCGGCCTTTGCGCCGACAGGCGCTTTCGTGGTTCGGCGCTTTTCTCCTCTTTTGATGTTTTCCTGATTTTTCTCTGGCTTTCTTGCGATTTTCGATTGCCATCCAATCGGCGCTCATCTGGGTTTCATCTGACCGACCTACCGGCGCGTTGCCGAACAGCCGATACATGGACTACGCTTAGAAACCATGGATATTCATGTTTTGAACCACCCGCTGGTGGACCACAAGCTCACCGTTCTTCGCGACAAGAACACTCCGTCCTCCACGTTCCGCGAGCTCGTTTCCGAACTCGTGATGCTCGAGGCCTACGAAGCCACCCGCGACATCGAAGTCGTGGACAAGCCCATCGAAACCCCGGTGGCTCCGATGATCGGCAAGCACATCGCCGCCCCGGCTCCGATTATCGTGCCGGTGCTGCGCGCGGGTCTGGGCATGCTGGACGGCATGACCAAGATGATTCCGTCCGCTGAAGTCGGCTTCCTCGGCATGAAGCGCGACGAGGAGAACCCGACCCAGCAGATCACGTACGCGAACCGTCTGCCGGAGGATCTCACCGGCCGTCAGTGCTTCCTGATCGACCCGATGCTCGCCACCGGCGGCACGCTCGTTGCGGCCACCCACTATCTGGCCGAGCGCGGTGCGAAGGACATCACCGCAGTGTGCATTCTGGGCGCTCCGGAAGGTCTGAAGTTCGTTGAGGAAAACCTCGACCCGTCCATCAAGTTCAAGCTGGTGCTGTGCGCCGTCGATGAGAAGCTCAACGACAAGTGCTACATCGTGCCGGGCTTGGGCGACGCCGGCGACCGTCTGTACGGCGTGATCGACTGAGCTGCCAATCGGAATAAATCAATCGAATAAAAATTCGGCCTGCTACCGCACCAATCATGCGATGGCAGGCCGAAACCATATAAAACCGGCTGTCGCCTGTCGATCATAGTCCGTCGACTAGCGCCCGGCTGCTGTCGCTCGCCGGGCAACTATCAGTCGGCTACTGCTCGTCGGGCACGAACGCTTCGAAGATGTGGCGGTCGAACTGGTCGCAGCACTGCGCGTATTCGTCGCGGCTGCGCACGGTCCACGACACCGGCACCGCACCCATGAACCGGGCCAGCTTCACCTGCGGGCTGTTGCCGCCCTTCCAATCGTAGGCAACGAAATCAGGACGGGAAATCCAGTCGAATACCAGCGCGCCGGCCGCGTATTCCTTGCCGAGCGCCACCGGATCGGTGGGCTTGTCCTCGCCGTACGGCCACCAAGACAGCTGGCCGCGGCACACTTCCGGACGGTTCTCCTTGTACCAGTTCACGGCCGCCGGATTGAACGATTCGATCACATACTTGCCGGAGTATGCCTGCAGCAACGCGTCGCCCTTCTCCATAAGCTCCACGTCGCGCGGATCCCACTTCGAATTATCGTCGAACTTATATTCCACGATCAGCGGCACGCGGCCGGCGACCACTTTGAGCACGTCGGCGAATAGCGGCACATGCTGGTAGTAGCCTTCCGGCGCGTTGTCCGGCGTGGTGACCAGCGGCGGATTCTCCAATGCCAACGGCAGCGGCGCGGCTTTGCAGGCACCCGGTGCATCGGTCGGGAACAGCGGAATACGAGTCAGCTCGTCATACGTGAGATCGGCGATACGGCGCGGATCTCCGGCAACACGCATCAGGTCGCCGTCATGCACCACCACGACCTCGCCATCGCGCGTCATCTGCAGGTCCAGTTCGATACCGTACCCGGCTTCACAGGCGGCTGCGAACGCGGCAAGCGAGTTTTCAGGGGCAATCACGCCGGGTGTATCAGGGCTGCCGTACCCGGCTTTCATGGCCATGCGGCGGGCGAGCGCCACGTATTCGCCGCTTTCGTTGGCGTATTGCGCGGTCAGGCCGGAACCGGCGTCATGCAGACCGCGGTGCGCGTACCACACGTCCGGAACGGCCGGCACATAATGACGGCGCTTGTCGGAGAAGGAACGCGGGGCGATCGCCCACACCGCGGCTCCCGCCGCCACCGCACCGCCGAGCAGCGCTTTCTTGAGAAACGACTTTGACATGGGCATCCTCCCTTGCGATTGACCCTGCTCACCGCATTTGCGCGCGCAATGAGCCACTTGTTACGAGCGTAGCCCAGTTTGCCGGTTTTCGCTCACGATTTCACCGATTATTCAGTTTCGCCGTTGCATATGGCGATTCCCACGCTCTAACGGCACCCACGTCGGCCTCGAAAGGCTTTCGCGGGACAAAATATGGAAGGGCGATTACCGAGCCGGTGGTGGGGCCTGGCAGGTGCGCCCTTTTGCTCACGACTTGCGATTTAGGCCGGTTTGGCACAGTCGTGAGCGAAAGAGGGTGCCGCAAAGCATGGTAGGGGGTATAAATCGCCTGTTTTTCCGTCTTTTTTGACGCACATCCCGCCAAAGATACGCAAAATCGTAAGTCGTGAGCAAAAGGGGGTATCGCCGATCGTTTCCCTTTCGCATTTTGTTACCAGGAACGGACTTTCGCGGGACAAAATACGGAAGGGCGATTACCGAGCCGGTAAGACTGGCTAATCGCCTTTTATTAGCGGACTGAGACGGTGAGGCTATGCGGCCAATCGGCGGCGTGATGCGGGGTGCGGGCCGCTGCGTTGCGGCGGAGCACGGCGATGCCGGCAAGCGCGATGGCGAGCGTGCCGTAGGTTGCGACGAAACCGTAGACGGTGAATGACGAGACCGCGGAATCCGCAGCCTCGTGTTTGGCTTGCGCCGCGTTGTATGGCACGCGATGGCCGCGCACCAGCAGCCGTTGCGTGTTCACGCCGTACGGCGTGCAGGTGACGAGCGTGACGAGGTCCTTGCCGGGCTGGACGCTGAGTTCCTTCGTTTGGTCGGGTTTGACCACGCTGATTCGATCGACCTCGTAGGCGAGCGTGCGGTTGAGCACGGTGATGTAGAAGTGGTCGCCTTTCCTCACCTTGTCAAGGTCGGTGAACAGGCGTGAGGTCGGCAGGCCGCGGTGTGCGGAGAGCACGGCGTGCGTGTTTTTGCCGCCGACGGGCAGGGCGGAGCCACGTAGATGGCCGACGCCTTTCTGCAGCGATTCCGGTGTGGTGTAGTGGTAGATCGGCAAGGTGGATTTGAGTCGGGGGATGTTGATGTATGCCATCACGCCGTTGGGGTCCTCGTTGAGGAAGCTGGTGTATTCGGCGTCCTCTTCGGGCGTGGTGGCGAAGGCCTGCCGGTACGTCCACTGCGCGGTGAGCGTGATGCCTTTCTCCGCCGGAATGCCGGAAACTACGGTCTGGTCGTTCTGGCTGATGGACAGGTCGTTCGTTTTGGAACCGTAGGTAATCTTGTGGTTGACGCCGAGGATATGGTCGTCATCGTATTTCCAGTCCGTGAACCGCCATCCGTCGTCGTTCCGCTTGGTGGCGGCGGTCTTGTTGGTATAGCTTGAGCCCCTCTTGATGTAGATCTCGTGGCCGGTTTCGGGATTGTCGGAATCGTAGGGGTCGCCGCCGTTGACGTTGTAGACCACGGTGTTCGCGCTGAACATCAGGCGTACGGACAAGTTGGCCGTCAGCGTGCGCGTCAGCGAATACGAGCCGTCCGCGTTGGCCGTCCATTGGTCCGCGTCTACGAACGTGTCGCCGACATACGCGCCGAGGAAGTGGTGGCTGGCGTCGACCGGTTTGGCGGTGACGGTCACGTCGCTGCCGACCAGCGCGTAGTCGCTTTTCGAGGCCGCGCTGTCGAACGCGACCGGTGTTTCGCCGTCCGTGCTGTAGGTGCCGCTGCCGCTTGGCGGGGTTTGGAAGTCCATGCGATAGTACTGGCGGAACTGCACCGCGTCGAGCAGGTTGCCGGATGTGATGTCTCCCGTGGAGGTGCTCACGGCCACAAAACCGAACAGGGTCTCGTTCTGGCCTTCCGGCACGATGTATGAGGCGTCCGGATCCTCGTCGCCGTTGAATTCGCCATGCCCATACCATTCGTCGCAGTCGGAGACGATAATCCACAGTTCCCAACGTTCCGTGTGGCGGCTGTCTTTGGACCAGCTGAACGGCGAGCTCACGCCGGTGGTGTCGAATCTGCCGCCGGACGCGAATTTGGTGGTGTATACGGTGATTTTCCGGCTGGTGCCGGTCTGGCTGAAATGCACCATGTCAAGGCCGAAATCACGGTCCTGCTGGCCCGACACCCATGTGACGATCTGCTGCAGCTGGTCGTTGCTGGTGGCGGACGTCTTCATGGGGGCCACGTTCTGTTTCGGGCCGACCACCAGCGCCATGGCGTCCTTGCCCTGCCTGCCGCGGTGGTACAGGCCCCAATCGTATTTCGATTCGGGCACGGTGTTGACCACCTGGTACAGCGAGCTCGCCTGGTTGGAGTTCAGTTCGGCGTACTGGTCGTTGCCGTTCGACGTGGCCGGCTTGCCGAATTGGCTGCCTTCGGCCGCGGCCACTTTCTCGCCGGTGCGCATGTGCAGGGAGTCATTGTCTCCGTTGCCGTTTTTGAAGACACTGCCGATTTCGATGTTGCCTGAAGTCGTGGTGGATTTCCAATACGGAACATCGCTGGTTTCACGGTACTGGTACACGTCCGGCTGTTCGAAACTGCCGTTCTGCAGGCTGTTTTCGGCGGAGACGGTGGCAACGTCGGAAGCGGCGGAGACCTCCGTCCCTTCGGCGGAATCCACTCCGACAAGGGGAATAAGGGGGATACCAAATCCAAGAATCAGGGCACAGGTGATCACGAGCGCGAGCACGCTTCGCTGGGATTTCCCGGCCTGCATGTCCTCTCCTCCATGGGAACCGGGTGGTGATGTCATCGTCGACATTGAGCATTATGCCACCAAAACAGTACCCCGTCAATGGGTCCATATTAGGGGGAGTGAAATCATTGACAACTTGTCTGATTATTCAGCAAAAAGCCGTGTCCCATCGAATAATCCGGGAACGCAAATGCAATCGCAAACGCAGATATGAACGCAATCACCAACACGAATGCGAGCGCGCCGCAACACAAGCCACCCGCAACGCAAGACGCCCGGCTACCGCTTCTTCGAATCGCGTCCTTTGAAGTAGATGTCGAACACAATCCAGACGGACAGGATGAACGCGATCACGTAGCCAAGGAAACCGACAATCGGAATGCCGAAAATCACCGGCTTGATGCCCGCGTAATACACAATCGACGAGCCGATGAACAGGCCGACCACGATAAGCGCCATCGTAAGCCTGTTCACCATGTTGGCGAGCAGGTGGATCGGCTCCTGCGAACCGACCATCTCCATATTGACGCGCAGCTGGCCGCGCGTGAGCATGCGGGACGCCACTTTCAGCTCGTTGGCGGCGGCAAGCAGACTGTGCAGCGCCTGATGGCTTTCGAGAGCCAGCGATTTCGTCTCGTCCTTGGCGAAATCCTTCTTCGACGTGCTCGACGCGATGTGGTCGGAGATGATCTGGATCATGTTCACGTCGGGAATGAATTCGTCAAGCAATCCCTCCAACGTGACCAGCGCACGGCCGACCGTGGTGACGGTGCTCGGCACTTCGATGCCGTGGCGTTGCGCCATCTGCGTCAGGGCCGTCAGCATGGCGGCGATGTCCAGTTCGGCCAGGTCCACTGTGCCGAATTCCTTGACGATCACGTCCAGATCGGCCAGCAATGCCGGATAATCCTCCGGATCGGCCTCGGCACCGGCGAAACGCAGCAGACCGTCGGCAAGCTTGGGGGAATCCTGCTCGGCCACGGCGAAGATCATGTCCTTCAGCACGGAACGGGTTTTGGCGTTGAGCCGGCCAGTCATGCCCAGGTCGAGCAGCACGATCTGCCCACCGCGCACCATGATGTTGCCGGGGTGCGGGTCCGCGTGGAAGAAGCCTTCGTCGAGTACCTGCGTGGCGTAGTTGTCCACGAGTTTGGTGCCGATTTCCTTCAGGTCGTAGCCGGCTGCAAGCAGCTCGTCCGGATGGGAGACGGAGATGCCTTCCACGTAGTCCATGACCACCACGTGTTCGGTGCATAGTTCCGGGTACGGCTTCGGGCAGTCCATGTATTTGTAGCGTTCGCAGAATCGTTTGAATTCCGCCAGATTGCGCGTTTCGATGAGGAAGTCGGTTTCCGATTCGAAGGTGTCCCACAGTTCCTCGACCACGCCGGACAGGTCCACCACCTGCGCGCTGCGCATGGTTTTGGTGGCGATTCCCGCGATGGTGCGCATGATGGACACGTCCTGCGCCATGGTTTCGCGCACGCCCGGACGTTGCACTTTGATGGCCACGTCCTCGCCGGTGAGCAGTTTCGCACGATGCACCTGCGCAAGGCTGGCCGAGCCGAGCGGGGTGGGGTCGATATGGTCGAAGATCTCGTCCACGGGCCGGCCGTATTCGTCCTCAAGCACCTGCAGCACCGTGCTGTATGGCATGGGGTCGGCGTCGGCGCGCAGTTTGGACAGTTCGTCGCAGAACGATTGCGGCAGGATTTCGGAGCGCATGGACAGGATCTGTCCGACCTTGACGAACGTGGGGCCGAGCGCTTCGAGCATGAGACGCATTTTGACGGGCGTGAGTCCGTGAACCACGTCGAATTTGTTGGCGATCTGCGCGATTTGCGCAAGACGCCGGAGTTTGCCGCGGCGGGTCAGATGGTAGCGCGCGGAGAACGTGTCTTTGCGCGCTCCGAAGATGCCGATGGTTTCGGACGATTGCGCGTTGGCACCGGCCGCTTTGCCGGTATCGTCCGTTTCGCCGGCATCGTCCGCGGATTCGTGGGCAAGCTCATCCGTCAGTCCGTTTGCTTGGGAGGCGGCGTCCGGCGAAGGGTCGGCCGTGGGGTTGATGACCGCGTTGACCCTGTCGGACAGCGTGACGGGCTCCACGCTTTCGGGGCGTGCCGCGTCCGGCTTGTCGGATGGGTGTTTCAAAGACATGTCACTGCTCGCAAACGGTTGGGAAATCGGCTGGAAAGCCCGCGATGCCAGACGAACGTTTCGCCGGCGTCGCGCGGGCATAGCAAATCGCCGTCCGGGCGCTCACATGCGCGGCAGACGGCGATACGAAAGACTGGAGCTACTCGGCCTTGTCTTCGGTTTCGGCCGGGGCTGCATCCTTGGACTCAGGGGCTTCCTTAGCCTCTTCGACCTTGTGCTTGAGTTCGGCGTTGAGGGCCTTGCCCTGCTCGACGGTCAGCTCGCCCTTCTTGACGAGGTCGTCAACGATTTCCTGGCTCTTCTCAACAGTGGTCGCCAAGGCACCGACGCCGGCGAGAAAGACCTTGCGCAGGCCGTCACCAAAATTAAAATCAGCCATGATGTCCTCCTTTAGGTGATGGTGGTACCACTCTATCGCATTTTCTTCACATCTGCGCCGAGCGAAACCGGTCAATCGCATAAAAAGTGGCGGATATCCGGCGTTCAGCGCGGGCGGTGCGATTGTCGGCGAACCGGCATGGCAGCCGTCAGCGCGGACGGGACATGGCCACGCGGCGAGCACGGTCGGCGATTTCGTCGATGCGATGCAGGGCGGCCCGTTGCGCGTCCGTCTGTCCGGCGGCGGCCGGATCGAACGTGCCGTAACGGCGTTCGACGGCGGTGCGGATCAGGAAATCGGCGATCGCGGAATTCTTCGGCAGCAGCGAGCCGTGCATGTACGTGCCGATCACGTTGTGGACGCGCGCGCCTTCCGTATGGTCCTCGCCGTTGTTGCCGGTGCCGTCCTGTTCGACGGTGCCGAGCGGCTGCACGCCGTCACGCAGGAACGTCTGTCCGGAATGGTTTTCGTAGCCGATGATCTTGCCGAAATCGGCGGAGGTTTCCGTAAGATTGCCGATCATGCGTGTTTCCTGGCCGACCGTGTACGCGCCGATCACGCCGATGCCGTCGAGTCGGGAGCCGTCGACCGTTTCGAAATACTCGCCGAACAGCTGGTACAGGCCGCAGATCATCAGCATCGGCACGCCGTCCGCCGCGAGCGAACGCAGCAGGTCGGCGCGTTGGAAGAAGTCGTCGATGATCTTCTTCTGGCCGGTGTCCTGGCCGCCGCCACCCAGAATCATGTCCACGTGCTCGGGCCAGTCGCAGCCCTGGTTGTAGGCGTGTACGCGTGGCTCGTAGCCGTACAGCGCGAGCCGGCGCTGGATGGCGAGCACGTTGCCGGAATCGCCGTAGATGTTCATATCCTTCGGATACAGCGACACGATGTCGATGACCTGGCTCATATCGTCTCCTCGTCTTCCTTCCGCTGTTTTGCTTTGCGATTGCGCGGTTTCGTTTCGCGCGGCGCTCACTTGCCCACGCCGGCGTCGGCCACGTCGGCGATTTTGGCGAGCGCGGCACGCGTTTTCAGCATGGCCGTGTACGTGCAGTAGATGTGTTTGGGGGTGCCAGAATTCGCGTTCACGAAGTTCACGACCGATTCCTCCAGGTCGGTGCTGACCGATTCGACCGGCACCTGATCGTATTCGAGGCGCAGGGCCATGTCCCACGCGCGTACGCCGGACACGGCTTTGACGCCGGTGCCGCGCAGCGAGGTGAAGTCCACGTCCCACAGCCAGCTCATGTCGCGGCCGTCGGCGTATTCGTCGTTGATGCAGATCATGGTGTCGCAGCCTTCGGGCTTGAACGAGGCCAGCGACAGGCGGAAGCCCATGGGGTTTTTGACGAGCAGCAGTTCCACGGGGGTGCCGTTCACGGCGATGACCTCGCCTCGGCCGAATGCCGGTGTGACCTCGCCGGCGGCGTCGATCATGGCCTGCGTGGTGGCGTGCGCGAAGGCGATCATACGGGGTGAGACGCCTGCCGCGCGCAGAATCTCGTCCGCAGCGGCCTGGTCGATGGCGTCATGCGAGCCGTTGCCGTCCGTTTCGGTACCGGCATCGGCACCGTCCACGTCGACACTGTCGGCGAGCGCGTCTTCGAACGGCAGGAACATCGCCTGCGCGTCCGCTGCGACGGCGCGCACCACGGCGAGCGCGGCGGCCGCGTTGTACAGGTTGTATACGCCTTCCAGTTTCACGGCCGTCTCATACGTTTCGCCGTCGATCGCGAAGGTGGCGCGGTGGTCGCCCACGGCGCGCAACGTCACGTCGGCGGGCAGCGCGTCGGGACCGTCCTGCGGTTGCGATGTGGCCGGCGCGGCAGCCGCAACGGCATCGGCAGTATCGCCGGCATTGCCCGAATCGCCAATATTTCCGCCATGTTCCGCACTGTCGTGCGCTTCCGCGTCAACAGTGGTGCTCATGTCGTCATCCGACGGGAAGAAGCCGCGCAACGATTCGTCAAGGCCGAAGTAGCGTACTTCCACGCCGTCTTCCGTATGCGCCACGTCAGCAAGACGGGCGATGCGCGGGTCCTCACGGTTGAGCACGACGGTACCGGTGGTGGCTTCCGCAGCTTTGGACAGCAGTCGCGCGGTGTTGTCGATCTCGCCGAAACGGTCAAGCTGGTCGCGCATCACGTTGAGCAGCAGGCAGTAGTCGGGCGGCACCTGCTTGACGAAATGCACGGCGTACGCCTCGTCGAGTTCCAGCACCGCGATGTCGGCGTCGAGTTTGCCGGAAAGCGAGACTTCCGCAAGCAGCGACGAAACCACGCCACGGGTGAAGTTCGAGCCGGTCGGGTTGGTGAACACCTTCAATCCGAGCGATTGCAGCATGCTGGCCACCATGCGTGTGGTGGTGGTTTTGCCGTTCGTGCCGGAGACGAGCACCACGCCGAGCGGCAGTTGCGCCAATGTGCGCGACAGGAATTGCGGGTCGATGCGTTCCACGATTTTGCCGGGGAACGCGCTGCCACCGCCGTGCGCCAAACGGGAGGCCGCGCGCACGGCCTTGCCGATCAACGGGGTTGCGAAGGAATTCCAAGCCATATCACACCGCCTCCTGCTGGGACTGGTAATCCTGGGGCATGTCCTTGAACTTCGAATACGCGCCAAGGAACGCAAGATTGAACGTGTCGGTCGGACCGTTACGATGCTTCGCCATGATGATGTCGGCCTCGCCCGGGCGGTCCTCCTTGTCGTAGGCGTCCGGACGGTGCACGAGGAACACCACGTCGGCGTCCTGTTCGATAGAGCCGGATTCACGCAGGTCGGACAGCTGCGGCTTCTTGTCCTGACGCATTTCGGGGCCACGGTTCAGCTGGCTCAACGCCACCACCGGCACTTCCAGCTCCTTGGCGAGCAGCTTCAGCGCACGGGAGAAGTCGGACACTTCCTGCTGGCGGCTTTCCACGGCCTTGCCGGAGGTCATGAGCTGCAGGTAGTCGATGACGACGAGTTTCAAATCGTTCGTCTGCTTCAGTCGGCGGCATTTCGCGCGGATTTCCATCAGGCTCATGTTCGGGCTGTCGTCGATGAACAGGGGCGCGTTCTGCAGCTTGCCTTGCAACTCGTTCAGGATGGCCCAACGTTCCGGCGTGATGTCGTCCGCGCGGCGCATGGCGGCGAGCGGAATGTTGGATTCAGCGGAGATGATACGTTGCGCCAACTCGTTTTTGCTCATTTCCAAGCTGAAGATGATGGTCGTCAATCCGTGATGCAGTGCCGCGGAACGGGCGAAATCCACACCGAGTGTGGACTTGCCCATGGCCGGTCGGCCTGCCACGACGATCATCTGGCCGGGCTGCAGGCCCTGCGTCACGTCGTCGATGTCGCGGAAGCCCGTCGGCACGCCTCGGGACACTTCGCCGCTTTGCAGACGGTCGAGCTGGTCAAGCGTATCGGCGATGACGGTGCCGATCGGCGCGTAGTCCTGCCGCACTTTGCCGGTGGACATCTCATATACTTCGGCCTGCGCCAGGTTGACGACGTCTTCGGCCTGCGAGCCTTCTGCGGTGTAGCCGAGCTGTGCGATTTTGGTGCCGGCCGCGATCACATTACGCAGGATGGCGCGCTGATGCACGATGTCGGCGTAATACGTGGCGTTTGCGGCGGTCGGAACCGATGCGACCAGGCTGTGCAGATAGTCGGAGCCACCCACTTTTTCCAGATTGCCTTCGGCGAGCAGCTCGTTGGCCACCAGCACGGCGTCGACCGGCTGGGAGGCCGAGAACAGTTTGATGACCGCTTCGTACACGGTTTGGTTGCGTGGCTGGTAGAAGTCGGACACGTCGATCATCTGCGATACTTCGCCGATGGCGTCCTTGCTCATCAGCATGCCGCCCAACACCGCCATTTCGGCGGCGTCGTCATGCGGCGGCACGCGGTCGAACAGGGCGTCGCGCACGGCTTGGCCGGATCGGCCGTTCATGCCGTTCGCACCGTTTCCAGCGTTCGAAAATCCGCGGTTCTGCGCCGAACCGTTGTTCCAAGAGTCGTTCTCCGCCATGTCCCTCCAACCGCAGCAGTCAATCGAATGTGTTCAATACCGAGGAAAACCATAATACGTGCGTGCCGTCACGACCGGTGTTGCATTGAGATTATGGATGAATCTCCGCATCCACCGAACGACACGCGCGAATGGCTTTGGTGTGGATAAGAAAGTCGAAAAAAGCCGAGTTATCCACATATTGGGGATAACCATGTGGAAAACGTTTCGACTTATCCACAGAGTGGGGATAACTGAGTGGACAACTTGGGGACATCCTAAAGCATGCACCCCGATTCCCTTATTTCGATTTGCCGAAGTGAACGGAAGGTGATATGCACCCCGCTTTTCCGTAAACGACGAGAAATACGGGGGCATATCGGCTTGGCGCATGCGAGAAACCGGCGCTCACATGTGGTATCGGGTGGCGTTGTACATGGTGCGCACCAACGTTTCACGCCATTTGCTCCACCCGTACTGTTTGGAGATGGTCTCGCCGGACGTGGCCCCCAACGAGGAGCCGTCGGCGCGGGTCAGGTCGAACAGCATGTCGAGCAGCACGGGATTATGATCGAGCCGGCCGGCCAGATCATCGCCGACGTTGGGATCATTGGGATTGCGGCCTGTGGCGAACTCCGACAATGTCAGATGCTCGCGTACCAGCAGCGTGACCCAGCGGACGATGTCGCGGTCGAATCCCATGCGTTCCACGACCACGGTCGCATGCCGAGCGCCTTCCGCCGCATGGTTGGCCACCCCCGGTCGTTTGCCGATGTCATGCAGGATGCCGGCGAGCAGCAGCGCCTCGTAATGCCGGTCGTCGTACCGCCCACCGCTGGGTGTTTCACGGCCGAGCCGCGTGACGACCTCCACCATGTGCCGGTCGATCGTATAGCGGTGCGCTGCGGACGCGCTTGGCCGGTTGCGCACGCCCAACCATTCGGGGATGAGCTTGCCGGGCACGTCGATGAAATCGATGTCTTCCCACACGTTGAGCAGCGCGGGGCCGGAAGCCAGCAATCGTATGAACAGTTCACGCGATTCGTCCGTCCAGTTGCGGTCGCCGATAGGGCATTTTTTGAGATTCCGCAACGTTCCCGGGGCGATCGGCAGTCCGTATTCCGCGGCTGCGACGGCCACGCGCAGCACGAGGTTCGGGTCGGCGGCCGGTTCCGCGCCCGGAGCGAGCACGATTTCCTCTTCATGCTTGGCCACGCCGGGGGCGATCACATCGAAGGTCGGTGCCTGACGTTTGCCGCCACCGCGCGGCTGGAACACTTGGAAGAAGGCGAATCGCGGCTTGTCGTGCGTCAGCGAATGCTCGGCGCGCGACGCGGTGGAATCAAGGGAGAACGCGATCTGCCGGCCGACGCGTGCCAGCAACGTTTGCAGATCGTCGATCGACTTCGCCTCACGTTCGCCATCGGGCAGCGTCGGATCGGCCAGACCGAGCATCGCCGCGACTTTGGCTTGGTAGGGCGATAGCAGCATGTTCGTATCTTTGCCGGCGACCAGATGGATGCAGTCGCGCACGTCCAGCAACCGTTCGACGGCGTCGTCATACGTGCCGTGCGGACGGTCGGCAAGCCAGGATGCGGCGAGCGCGGACACCAATACGGAGTCGCGCAGGCCACCACGTGCCTCCTTGATGTCCGGCTGGTTGATGTAGGCCATGCGGCCGAATTCGTCGAGGCGCGATTTGGCGGAGCCGAGCAGTTCCGGCAGACGTTTGCGTGCGGCCTTGCGCCATCGTTCCAATATGGATACGGCTGTGCTTTCGATAAGTCCAGTGTCCCCCGCGATCGGCACCACGTCCAACCATCCCATAGCTGCGGGCAGGTCGCGGTCGGTGACGGCCTCGCATTGCGCGACGGTACGTACCGACTGGTCGAGGTCGAGGCCGGAATCCCAGATCGGATACCACAGTTTGTTGGCGAGCTCGTTGAGCTGCTGGTCGGTCAGCGCGTGCGGCTCGTAGATGACCACCAGATCAAGGTCGGAGCTGGGGCCCACCTGTCCACGTGCCAGCGAACCGACCGCGCCGAGACCGATGCCGGTTGCCGGAACATCGAAGGAAACCGCCTCGCAGGCTTCGTTCCACAACTGTGTGAGATTGCCCATGGCCAATTCCGTGCGGGCTTTGCGTTTCGCCGCGCCATTGCGGTAGACGCCGTCGGCGTCGGGCTGGCTCATGGCCATGAACCGTTGTTTAAGACCATCGACTGCTGAAGTCATAACGCACGTTCCTTATGAAACCTATGACGACTTATGACAATCCCCGCACGGCGCGAGGCACGTACGGGGATGTGTCGTAATTGATAACCCGAACTTCAAGCCCGGGGGTCTTTATTTCATCTTGTCCGAATCGGCCCGATCACAAGGCCGGACGGATCAGATGGCGGCGGAACCGGTTTCGCCGGTGCGCACGCGGGTCACCGAGTCAAGCGGAGCCACCCAGACCTTACCGTCGCCGATGGTGCCGGAGCCGGCGGACTTGACGATCACGCCAACCAGGGTTTCGGCATCGGCGTCGTCGGACAGCACCTCGATGCGGATCTTCGGAATGAGATCCACGGTGTATTCGGCGCCACGGTAGACCTCGGTGTGGCCGCGCTGACGGCCATAACCGTTTGCCTCGGACACGGTCAGGCCGTGCACGCCCGCGGCTGCGAGGGCTTCCTTGACATCGTCGAGTTTATGGGGCTGGATGATAGCGGTAATGAGCTTCATCTCACTTCACCTCCTTGAGGACGGAGCTGGCGGTACCAGCAAAATCGTAAGCACGTTCGCCCTGGTCGGCAAGATCGATGCCGCCGACTTCCTGGGCTTCGGTGACGCGCCAGCCGATCGTCTTCTCCAGAGCGAAGGCGATGATGCCGGTGATGACGGCGGACCAGACGATGGCCACGAGAGCGACGATGAGCTGGACGACCAGCTGCCTCCAGTCGCCGCCTGCGAACAGGCCGGTGCCTTCGCCGAAGAAGCCGATGAGCACGGTGCCGGTGAAGCCGCCAACGCCGTGGACGCCAACGACGTCGAGGGAATCGTCATAGCCGAGCTTGAACTTCAGACCGCAGGCCAGGCAGGTGAGCACACCGGCGATGGCGCCGAGCACGATGGCCCACAGCGGGGAGACCACATCGGCGGCCGGGGTGATGGCGACGAGGCCCGCGACGATGCCGGAAGCGGCACCCATTGCGGTGTAGTGGCCGGTGCGGATCTTCTCGGTGAAGCCCCAGGAGAGCATTGCCGCAGCGGTTGCAGCGGACGTGGAAACCCACGCGTAGCCGGCGGTGCCGTTGGCTGCGAAGGCGGAACCGGCGTTGAAGCCGAACCAGCCGAACCACAGCAGGAAGGCGCCGAGCATGACGAACGGAACATTGTGCGGGCGGAACGGCTGCGTGCCGAAGCCCTTACGCTTGCCGATGATCAGCACGATGACCAGAGCGGCGACTGCGGCGTTGATGTGGACGACCGTACCACCTGCGAAATCGTGGGCGGCTGCGCCGATCGCCTGGGAAATGGCGCCGTCAGCGGACAGCAGACCACCGTTCCACACCATGTGAGCGAGCGGAGCGTAATCGAACGTGATCCACAGCGCCACGAAAATCATCCACGTGGAGTACTTCACACGTTCGGCGATGGCGCCGCAGATCAACGCGACGGTGATCATGGCGAACGCGGACTGGAAGGCCACGTCGACGCTGACCGGGTAGTTGTTGCCGTTCAGTGCGGCCGATGTGAAGACGCCCTTATCGGAAACCATGGTGTCCTTCAGCAGGAAGCCGGTTGCCGGGTCGCCGAAGATGCCGCCGACCGAGGTGCCGGCGTAGGCGATCGACCAACCCCACAGCACCCACATGATCATCGTGACGGACAGTGCGGCCGCCTCCATGATCATCATATTCAGCACGGCCTTGGCGCGGACCATGCCACCATAGAAGAACGCCACACCAGGCGTCATGAGGAACACAAGGGACGCGGAAGTCAATATCCACGCGGCATTTCCAGAATCAAGCTGGCCCATGTCACCCTCCTCTTTCTTTCTCTATATTTGGTTCAACATTTCCGTCCCCATCGTGTGGGGCTGACAGAACGATATGGAACGCCGGCCGCGTTTTGAAAACGTTACGACGTGTTACGCCAACGTAACGCCATCCGCGCGGAACGTCAACCTACGCCGAAAAATGGCGGAATTCCAACGAAACTGGCGGTACGGAAATATGGAAGGCATAATCGCCCGGCAATCGCAATATGAAATTGCGACGGTGGACGGAAGCGGCGGGCAACGCTGCGGACGGAGTAAGTTGGGTAGCTGAAACTTACGGAACACGCGTGGCACGCGACGAGAGAACGCCGCGTACGGCGAGCGCGTGGCATGTACACCGAACGCGCGGTGCGGCGAACGTATGGCGCGCGTAACGAGAGAGCGGCGAGGACCATGGCAACGTTCATCATTTCACTGTGCGCCATTTTGATGCTGACCACGGTTTCCGGGCTGATCTGCCGCAAAGCGCAGCTGCCGGAAGTGATCGGGCAGATCCTCGTCGGCATTCTCGTGGGCCCTTCGCTGCTGGGCGTGATGCACATGAGCGATTCGCTGTCATTGTTCAGCGACCTCGGCATCATCATCCTCATGTTTTTGGGCGGTGTCGGCTGCGACCTGCAGTTGCTGAAGAAATATTCGAAGGCGGCGGTCATCATCGCGTGCATGGGCGTGGTGTTCCCCGTGGCGGTGATGGGTGGAGTGAGCCTGCTGTTTGGCTTCAAGCCGATTCCGGCTGCGTTCATCGGCGTGGTGTTCTCCGCCACGTCCGTATCGATTTCCGTGGCGGTGCTGAAGGAAGCCGGACTGCTTGATTCGAAGGAAGGCGTGTCGATTCTCGGCGCGGCCGTGGCTGACGATGTGATCGGCGTGATCCTGCTGTCCGTGATGTGCACGCTCGTCAACACCGGCAGCGTGGACGTGGCAGGGCTGGGTTTGATTCTGCTCAAGCAGGTGCTGTTCTTTGTGGCGGCCGCCGTGGTGGTGGTTTGGGTGGCGCCGGCGCTGATGACGCTGGCTGGCGTGCTGAAGGCGCCGTCCGGCATCGCGGTGATGGCCGTGATCATCTGCCTGGCGATGGCGTGGGCGTCGAATCTGGCCGGGTTGAGCTACGCGGTGGGCGCGTTTTTCGCCGGTATCGCGGTAAGCAACAGCGATTACGCGGAGGACGCGGACCGGTATATCGAGCCGGTTGGAGACACGTTGTTCGTGCCGGTGTTTTTCGTGGGCATCGGCCTGCAGACCACAGGCGTGGATGATACGAAGATGATTGTGTTCATTGCGATCATGACGGTTCTCGGCGTGATCACGAAGGTCGTCGGCTGCGGTTTGGGTGGCCGCATGGCCGGTTTTGGCGGCGCTTCGGCGCTGATGATCGGCGCGGGCATGGTACCGCGTGGCGAGATGGCGTTGATTACCGCGCAAATCGGCTTCAACGAGCATGTGCTCGGCAGCGAATACTATTCGACGATCATCTTCATCATTTCGCTGGTGACGCTGGTCGCGCCGCTGCTGCTGAAGCTGACGATCCGGAAGGTGCCGGGAGTGGGGGCTGCGGCTGCCGGTACGGCTGGCGCTGAGCAGTAATCGCAACACGAAAACCTCCCGCCACGTACGGAACGTGATGGGAGGTTTTCGCTACGGAAATCGCAAATCCGGAAAATATGGGAACGTCAGGCGAGGATGCCGTCGACGAAGCCTTCCGGATCGAACGGGGCGAGGTCGTCCGGGCCTTCGCCCAGGCCGACCAGCTTGACGGGCACGCCAAGCTCCTTCTGCACGGAGATCACGATGCCGCCCTTGGCGGAGCCGTCGAGCTTGGACAGGACCACGCCGGTGATGCCGATCGCTTCGGCGAACACCTTCGCCTGCGTCATGCCGTTCTGGCCGGTAGTGGCGTCAAGCACGAGCAGCACCTCATCCACGGGCAGGTTCTTTTCAGTGACGCGGCGGATCTTGCCGAGCTCGTCCATAAGGTTGGACTTGTTCTGCAGACGGCCGGCGGTGTCGATGATGAGCACGTCGGCGTTCTCTTCCTTGGCTTTGGCGCTGGCTTCGAACGCGACGGACGCCGGGTCGGCGCCGTCCTTGTCGGAACGCACGACCGGCACGCCCACCTTGGCGCCCCAAGTCTCCAGCTGGTCGGCCGCGGCGGCGCGGAACGTATCGGCGGCGCCCAGCATGACCTGCTTGCCTTCGGAGACAAGCAGTCGTGACAGCTTGCCCGCGGTGGTGGTTTTGCCGGTGCCGTTCACACCGACCATGATGATGACGCTCGGCTTGTTCGCACCTTCCTTGTCGGCGTTGAGACGGCGGTCGACGTCGGTGCCGACGAGCTTCAGAAGCTTATCCTTCAGCGCGGCACGCACTTCGGCCGGGTCGGACTGGCCTGCGATGCGGGCGTCGTTGCGCAGTTCCTCAACGAGCTGTTCGCTGGCTTCCGCGCCCACGTCGGCAAGCAGGAGGGTGTCTTCGACGTCCTCCCAATCGGCTTCGGAGAGCTGATCCTTGGCGAGGATGTTGAACAGTGCCCTGCCGAACGGGTTGCCGGACTTGGACAGGCGCGCTTTGAGGCGCTGCATGCGGGTACCGGCGGCTTCAGGGGTTTCGTGGGACGGCTCCGGCTTGGCCACGCCGGAAGTGGCTGGCTCAGGAATAGACGCTTGCGTCGGAGACTTCTGCTGGGTCTCCGCAGTCGTTTTCGCTGCCGTTTCAGCATCAGAACCAGTAGACGGCTTCACCATAGAAGAATCAAATGCGGCCGACTCCGCTTCCGCAGCAAGACGGGCGTCAGCCTTGGCTTTCGCATCCTCCGTGGACTTCGCCACGGCGTTCTTGCGCGTCTTACCGAGCCACCAACCGCCAATCACCAGAATTGCCGCAATAACGGCAACAGCGACAATCGCAATAATCACATTCGTATCCATGGCTCCAGCCTAAAAAGCGCAACGGACACTCCGGCTCCGCCCCGCGGACGCACCACGGATGTCTGATCCGCCAGGGGAATAAGATGCTCTGCCATGCAAGGCATCGATAATGCGATTTTGACTTCGATATATCTGGTAACGTTTTTATAAATCATGAAGAGTGATTTTTTTGTCTTCTGCTGCCTGCTTTGAAGGGCTGCCTCCTTTCTTTAGGGAATTTGCGTAGCGAATCAGGCTCCTCGCGATGAGGAAGACCAGAACGAATACGGCGATTATGCCTAGGATCTCGATTAATAATGCGATCCATGTCCAGCTCATGATTCATCCCTTCTCTTTCTGTACTCGTCTATGAGTATTCGAGCCGTGTCGACGTCGTATCTATCGTCGATGGCGAGACTCTTCACCAAGAGGATGAATGGATCCTCCGTCTCGTTGTCGTTCAACCGTATTTTTTCGATAAGCCTGTCAAGCCGGAGCCTCATGGTCGGGTAGGAGACTTGATACAGCTGGGACATTTGCTTCAGAGATCCTGACGATAGCACGAAGTTCTTGATGAAGGCCAAATCCTCCTCCGCAAGGTTGGCCAACCATTCTGGTAGACGGTCCACATCACCCCCTTCAATAAAATTTATTATTTATTAAATATATTAAAGCTGCAATGAAGCATTGTCAATATGACACACGTGTCCGATTCACCAGAATCGGACGATACGTGGGGGTCGGACGGTCAAGGAGCTATCCACGGGACGTGAAAAACTGGACAGCATGGCTAACACATCCAGAATGACGTCGTATCAGCGGCGCGAACAGCTTATCGAAATCGGTCGATCGCTGTTCGCGGCCAAGGGATTCGAAGCAGTGAGCGTGGAAGAGATCGCCTCGACCGCAAAAGTGTCGAAACCCATCGTCTACGAACATTTCGGAGGAAAGGAAGGCCTGTACGCCGTGGTGGTGGACCGCGAAATGCGCGCGCTCACCGACGTTCTCATCAACGCACTGTCCGACCCGCAGGCGCATCCGCGCCAAATCGTGGAACGCACCGCGCTTGCGCTGCTCACCTACGTGGAGGAGAACGCCGAAGGCTTCCGCGTGCTCACGCGCGATTCGCCGAAAACCGACCCGTCCAACTCGTTCAATTCGCTGCTTGGAGACATTGCCGTACGCGTCGAGGACATTCTCACCGACGCGTTCAAACGCCAGCATCTGCCGGCCAAAAGCGTGCCGTATTACGCGCAGATGCTCATCGGCATGACCGTGTACACCTGCCAATACTGGGCCGACCAACGCAAGCTCAGCAAGGAGCAGCTCGCTGCGCATATCGTGAACCTGGCATGGTATGGGCTGAGCCGCATGGAAGCCAAGCCGGAACTGCGCTACGAAAGCGAAAAGGCCGCCCGCGAGGCGGAAAAGCAGGCCGCGCGGGAAGCGAAGGCGATCGCCAAGCAGGAGAAGCAGGGCAAGAAGGCCGCGAAATCGCAGGAGAAGGCGGTTGCTGCGGGAGATGACGCGACGGACGGGACGACCGTGACGGACGGATCGCAAGCGGCAGACGGATCGCAAGCAGTAGGCAAATCGCAAGCGGCAGACGAATCAAACGAATCAGACGAGACGAACGAATCGCAAAAACCGCAAAGCCCGCACGAATCGCAAAAACAATCAACAATTGACGAAAACTGACATACCGTCACCCGAAATGACCCTAGGGGAAATTTCAGGTGCAGATTGCGTATTTCAGGGTGCCGTTTGTGCGCAAAACCGTGCCCCGGAACCGCACATGGTGCTACGTTAGTTTCGTTATGCTTTTGGCCGGAGCGGTCGGCCAGCCGCACGGCCCGACACGAGCCCGATCCGAGGAAGAATATGCAGGAGAAGAAGACGCTCACCTTCGTGGTGCCCGCGTACAACATGACGGAATACCTGGAACGGTGCGTCGAATCGTTGATCGCGTCGAAGCGCAACGACGACATCGAAGTGCTGATCGTGGATGACGGCTCGTCCGACGGCACGCTGGAGATGGCGAAGACGTTCGAGGCGCGCAATCCGGGAATCGTGCGCGCGATCCATCAGGAGAACAAGGGCCACGGCGGCGCGGTCAACACCGGCATCGCGGCGGCGAGCGGCATGTACGTGAAGGTCGTGGACGCGGACGATTGGGTAGGCCCGGAATCGCTCGAACAGGTCATGGCCGTGCTGCGCGGCGAGGTCGGCAAGGACGAGCCGCTCGACATGCTCGTCACCAACTATGTGTATGACAAGGTTGGCAAACGCAACAAGCACGTCGTGAACTTCCGTCACGCCATGGAGCCCGGCAAGCGGCTCACTTGGGACGATCTGGGACATTTCGGCCTGACCGAATACATTCTCATGCACGCGCTGATCTACCGTACCGCCGTGGTGCGCGAATCGAAGATGCAGCTGCCGGAACACACGTTCTACGTGGACTTCATCTACGCGTACCAGCCGTTCCCGTGGGTCAAGTCGCTGCAGTATCTGGACACGCCGTTCTACCACTATTTCATCGGCCGCGACGGGCAGAGCGTGCAGACGGACGTGATGATCCGACGCGTGGACCAGCTGCGGCTCGTCAACCAGTGCATGGTGCGCGCCACCCCCGAACGAGGTACGGTGCCAGACGGCCTATACCGCTACATGATTCATTTTCTGGCGATTCAGAGTTCCGTCGCGAGCGTTTTCATGATTTTGTCGCGCGATCCGGAGAATTACGAGAAGAAGAAGGCCATGTGGGCGGATATCGAGGCGTATTCGCCGACGATTTACAAGGACGTGCGTAAGAAAGCGATGTCGCGCGCGCTGAACCTACATGGTTCGCTCGGCCGGTTTGTGATTCGAAAGGGATATTTCGTGGCGGAACATGTGGTCGGGTTCAACTGATTTCGCGCGGGTTTCGCGGGTTTCGCAGGTTTCGCGCGATAGAGGGTTTACGCGATATTGCGTGAGTATTGCGATTATTGCGATCGGCTAGGCGCTCCTGTGTCCGTTTCTGGTGATTCGGACACAGGAGCGCTTCATTTTGATGCCTGTGTGTCCGATTCGGGAGAAACGGACACGGAAAGCACCAGCGGGCTTAGTTCCAGCGATCCGACATGGCGAAACTGTTGTGCATGAGATTGCTGGACGTGTACAGCACGTCGCCGAGCAGCTTCGTATTGCGCGATCGCAGGTATTCCGCCATTTCGTCGTTAGCCGCCGCAAGACGGGCCGGAACAGATGTAGGACTAGCAAGCCCATCGGAACCGGAATCAACCGCAGCACCAGACATAGAACCAGAACCGCCAACCGCAGAACCGGCACCAGAACCAGCGCCACCAGCCCCAGTCGCCGACCCACCAATCGCAAGCGCATCATCCGTACGTTCCACCAGACGGTGGCCGAAGGAACGGACATCTTCCGAGAAGCCCTCGACCGCGTTGCTGGTCTCGTAGAAGTGCGCGTCGGCGAGCGTTGCAATCAGACGATTCGTCCAATACAGGCAGTCCGTGGAGACTTCCGGCGTGGTGTCGCGCAGATATGCGGGGGTATCGTCGACGTTCGCGTAGAACGGCGCGGACGTGGTGAACGCGCCGGAACCGTACGAAACCCACATGATCGAACGGCTTTCGACGGGCGCGTACGGGCGAATCTGCATGGCCACCATGTGTCCGGTGCGGTTGATGCCGATCGGACGGTAGCGATGGCGGCTTTCCTCAGTCCCCTGCGTGCCATACGGGTCATACGGGGTGCCCTCGAAGTGCGAACCGAGCAGGAAGTCGACATCCTCGACGGTCACGGCATTCTCCGGTTCGAGACACCATGGAATATCGTCCGATTCAGGGGTAAGGTTTTCCGCGTCGGCCGGATCGAGATAGCGGTACATGTACCAGGCGCGTGGCGTGTTGTAGATGTGGTCCTTCGCGGTGGCGGTGCCGAATACGATACGCGGGTTGCAGTGGCCGCCGTTCATGCCGCCCTGCGTACCCGCCGCGCGCCCAAGATGGTGCGTTTCGATGAATTCCTGCAGATCGGCGCTACACATGAATTCACGTGCGTCGCTGAAGGCGTCATCAAAATCGAAATAGTCGATGCCAAGCTGGTTGGGGATGATCGCGCATTTGTCGTCCGGCACGCGGCGGGCGATCCAGTGGTGGCCGCCGATGGTTTCGACGTACCAGATTTCGTCCACGTCGGAAATGATGATGCCGTTCGATTCGTACGTTCCGTACGTTTCGAGCAGTTCGGCCAGACGTTTCACGCCTTCGCGCGCGGTGTTGACGTACGGCAGCACGAGGGTGATGATGTCTTCTTCGCCGATGCCGCCTGGGGTTTCCGGCTTACCATTGGCTTCGTCGGCCGACTGCAGTGCGACCAGCGGGTCGGCGGCGAGCACGCGCTCGTTGACGGCGATGGTTTCGGTGGCGCTCATGGCCACGTTGCGTTCGCTCACGCCCGCTTCCGCAAGGATTCCACGGTTGGGTAGCACGTTCGGCACGATGCTGTATCGGCACGGGTTGTCGGGAAGATCGATTTCGACGTGGCTGAGCACGCTGCGATAGTGGCGCGGCTGCTCTTGCGGCGCGATAGCGACGAATTTCTTCGGATCGTAACGGCCGGAACCAGAGTCGTCATCTCGGGCGATGATGGTCGAACCGTCGTAACTTGCTTTTTTGCCTACAAGAATTGTGGTACATGACATGGTTTCGATTGTAGGCACACCAACACTCCGAAGGCCATTTCGACGCCCGTCCGACGCCCGTGGTGGCGATTGGTCCGAATATGCTGTATACTGTGTTGCTGTTGCCCCTCTAGCTCAACGGTTAGAGCAGCGTCCTTTTAAGTCGTGGGTTGTGGGTTCGAATCCCACGGGGGGCACAGGTTCGAAGTCCTGGAAGCCGATGGTTCTCAGGACTTTTTCATTTGTTTCGGGATGAGGTCTCAGCACTTCAATACGGAACGCACCATATCGCGCACCCTCTTTCGCTCACGAATCGCAATTTCGGTCGATTATTTCGCGACGTGCGCCGAAAAGTATGGAAAATAAGGCGATTTATACCCCCTACCGCACTATGCGGCACCACCTTTCGCTCACAATCGTAAGAAAACGAGCGAAATCGCAATATGTGTTCCGAAATGAATAGCGAACAGCCCGCGGGCGATTCGCGGACGGACCATACGCATGCAACCGGCGTGGCGCAATCGAGGATAATGATAGACTCGAATATATCGAACATTTGTTCGTATAGATTCGGTATTACGGGAAATTCCCCACTATATACAGTGGGCAAACGTACGAAACGCCACTACAGGTAGTGTATACTGATGAACGGCCTGCTCAGCCAGGCAAAATCAAAAAACGTGGCCGACAAGGCTTTCCACACCAAAGGAAGCCGATTTGCATAGGGAGGAAAAGAATGACCGTGACCGTCTTCACCAATCCGAACAATCCTCAATGCGAGGCCACCGAACAAGAGCTTTCCAAACTGGGAGTGCGGTACGTGGCGGTCGATTTGACGCAGAATCCGTCCACATTCGAACAGATCAAGGACGCCGGCTTCAAGCAAATTCCGGTCGTCATCTCACCGAATTCCTCATGGAGCGGACATCGCCCCGACCTCATCCGCCAGCTGGCGCAAAGCATCGCGGCGTAGGCGCGGCAACAGCAGTCAAGCATCCAAACAGCCGGAAGGCACGAATCCCAAACGGCAATAATCCGGAAGAATCAAATCCCCCGCGGCAAAACCCGCAACAAAACCCCACTGCAATCGTCCGAAATCGTTCAAAATCAGCCACCCAAAGCAAAGCGGCCAGCCGGAACATCGCCCGACCAGCCGCTTAGCAAAACCCGCAAAACGCAAAAACCAGCCTACATACGACCGGCAGTGGACGGGTCGATCTTCATGGTCTGGAATCGGTGGGCCATGAAATCGTCATTGAAATACGTGGCGAAAAACTGCGAAACAGGAGAATTCTGCGCAACCCCAGCCATGCGGGAATACCAAGCGTCAAGCGCCATCAGCGTCATCACGCCATCGACGAAAATGAGTATGAAACAGACCAGCGTCAACGAATAGCGAATCTTCCACGGAATACGCTGGATCAATCGCAACAATCGCGGCAGAATCAACTTGACCCAAACCAAGCCGAGGACGCCCCAGAAGAACATGTATTTGCCGGATGTACGCCCGTCAATCGAAAGCCATTGCCCCGTGTAATCCCATGCGCGAATACCGAACGCGGCCTGCATGAACCAGCTGGTGAAATATTCGAACGCGCCACCGATCACCGCGCTTGAGCAGAAAATCAGCAACCAATTCGACTGCCACAAATGGTTGAGCAACACGGTGACGATCACCACGCCGAAACCATAGATGGGCGAGAACGGCCCCCATAGGAAGCCCGCACGGTCCTGGTATTCGCCAAACAGGATGAAATGGTAGATGGTTTCGATCACCAAACCGAACACACAACCAATGGTGAACAGCCAGAACAGATTGAAGAAATCCAGCGAAATATAGCCCCTGCCAGTCAAATCACGGCCGGCCATTCCTCGGGAAGCCGCACTTTCGTACGCGCTACGGGCATCCATACGTCGAAGCGCGAACTGCAGACGACGCTCCTCACGCAGCGACGGATCGGCAGTGACATGCAGGGCTATGAGCACGACAAGCTGGATAGCCGGGCCGATCAAATTCACACCAAGTCCCTGCAATGCCAGCGACAGCAAGCCTTCGGCAAGGGTGAGCGGAATCATCAGATACGTCCATTGCGCGATATGCCGACGCTTGTTCATAATGAGCATCACGCCGAACACCGCCAGACACGCGGTGGCGACCAGCAGCACGGCCGCGTGAACCACCGACAGAATCGCGGTGAGGCTGAGCGCATCGAACGCCACTTTGCCGGAAAACACCGCGCGAATCGAGTACAGGCACGCCAACACAATGAACGGCAGCGTCACCACGCCTTCAATAAGCATGACGATGCCGTAAATGCGAACGATTAACGGCAGACGACGGTCAGCGGGATTGCCGACTTCGCCAGTGCCCTGCTTTCCGCCTTCTTCGATAGCCGCGATTTCGGTTTCGGCGGCAATCGCCTTGATTTCTCCATCCGTCTTGCCCGCGGCGGAATCCTCGGATCGTGATTCAGATTGTGCGGTTTCGCTCATATGCCGCTCCTTCCTTCAGCCCACGCTACCAAACGTAGGCAATATCCGCCGCAAGAAAAGCGGTTCAGGTGCGATTATTGGCGGACGCGAGCAAAAGAGGGGGACGTCAGCTGGCTGCAATCGCCATTCGCACACCACCTTTCGCTCACGTCCGCAAGAAATGGCGATGCATAGCGCATCGTGAGCGAATGGGGGTATAAATACGGACGGAAAATAGCGATTTATTACCACCTTTCGCTCACGGACATACAGAAATGGCGATTTGTCACGGACGTGAGCGGAAGGGGCTACGTCAGCCGGCGATGGTTTTGCCGAGGCTTTGCCGCAGTACTCGACCCGATTTCCGTCATCCATGAAACGCGATGGCGATTGTCCAAGAGCACGGTATACGATACGAACCGCGTAGCGCTACGGAACACGTATCGCCATATAAGGGAATTGATTCGCCAAACCGGAGAGACAATGCACAACGTACTGCAGATCCTGCGCCGTGACTTCAAACGATTGGTCACCGTACCCGCCGCGTGGGTGATTATGATCGGCCTGATTCTCATTCCCCCGCTATACGCATGGTTCAACATCTACGGGTTCTGGAATCCCTATGGCAACACGGACAGCATCAAAGTGGCCGTGGCCAACATGGACAAAGGCACAGACAACGCGCTGCTTGGCAAAGTCAATCTCGGCGATCAAATCGAAGGCACGCTGAAGAGCAACGACCAGCTCGGCTGGGAGTTCATGGGCAAAGCCAATGCGATGGAAGCGGTGGAGTCGGGCGACTGCTACGCCGCAATCGTCATCCCTTCCGACTTCAGCGAAGATCTGGCCAACGTCGTCACCAACAGCAAGCATCGCCCCACGCTCGAATATTACGTGAACGAGAAGGCGAGTCCGATTTCGCCGAAAATCACCGACCAAGGCGCGACCGTGGTCGACCGCACCGTCAACAACACCTTCGTCTCCACCGTCAGCGACGTGCTCGTCAAAGCCGTCAACTCGGCCAACGGCACTATCAGCGGCAACACCAACGCCATCGCCAACGAAACCATCGGCGAACTCGACAACACCAAGCGGAACGTAGGCACGATCCGCTCCGCAATCGCGGATCTCGACACCCAGTTAGCCAATGTGCCACAGCAGACAAAAGCAGCACGCAATGCCCTGAACGACGTGCAGCTGGCCGCGGCGAGCGCAGGCAGAGGACTAGCAGGCGCATCCACCGCCATCGGCACAGCGCAAACCCAGCTCAACACGCTTTCGTCCAACGCCAACAGCGCGCTGGAAACCGGATCCGGACTTGTTTCCCAAGCGACGGCGCAATCCACAGCCAGCATCAACCAGATCTCGTCGGCGGTATCCGCGGCAAGTGGATCGGCACAGCAGGCGGTGACCGGCATGCAAAACATCACCGACAGCAATGCGAAACTGCTCGAGAAGCTCAAATCCGCCAGCGACAACGCGCAATACCAGCAAATCATCAGCAAACTGGAGAATACCAACAACACGGCAGCCGGAACACTCGCCGACCTCAAAACCCTGAGCGAGAACACACAGGCCACAGCCGGCAGCGTATCCAAACTGTCCACCGATTTCAACATAGGCACGCAGAACTCGCTCAAAAGCGCAGGCATGGCGCGCAACGCCATCAATTCAGGCGCACTGCCGCGACTGAATTCCGCGCTGGGCTCGCTGGCTGGGACGGCCGGAACACTTGCCGGCACCGTGACCAGCCAGGACAGCGTGGTCAGGCAAACCAACATCGTGCTCGACCAACTCGACCAAGTGGCGTCAGACGCCCGCATCGGCCTTGAGCAAACCGACCAGCAGCTGGCGAAGATGGAGACGAAGCTCACCACCGTCAGCACCGACCTGAAGGCGCTGGGCACTGCGGATCTGCTCGCATCGTTGACCGGCAGCGGTTCGCTTGACGCGGATAAGATCGCCTCGTTCATGGAGTCCCCGACCGTAATCGACACGAAGAACGTGTATCCCGTCAACTCCTACGGCTCCGGCATGGCTCCGCTGATGACCAATCTGGCACTGTGGGTGGGCGCGTTCGCCTTTGTGGTGATCTACAAAGTGGAGGTGGACGACGAGGGGCTTGAGGGTCTCGATCCGACCGCAACCGAAAAGTATCTGGCCCGATACCTGTTGCTCGGCACGATGGGCGTCATTCAAGGCGCGATCTGCACCGTTGGCGATCTGATACTCGGCGTGCAGACGGCTTGCGCGCCACTGTTCATACTGACCGGCATGATCACATCGCTGGTATATCTGAGCATCACGTACGCGCTGTCCACCACGTTCATGCACATCGGCAAGGGCCTGTGCGTGGCGTTGGTGATCGTGCAGATTCCAGGCGCTTCCGGCCTGTATCCGATCGAGATGATGCCGAAGTTCTTCCGCATGGTCTATCCGTTCGTGCCATTCAGCTATTCGATAGACGCATTCCGCGAGACCATCGCCGGCTTCTACGACGGCCATTGGACCAAGGCGATCGGCACGCTGCTGCTGTTTGCCGGCATGGCGTTCGTCATCGGCCTGGTGGTCCGTCCTCTGTTGGTCAACCTCAACCGACTCTTCGCCCGCGAAATCAAGGAAAGCGACATGATTATCGGCGAGGAAGTGGAGCTTCCGGAACGCGGATACAACATGTCCCAAGCCATTCAGGTGCTGGCCGACAAAGGCGGTTACCGCGAGGTGATCGAGGAACGCGCAAGTCGGTTCGCGGAACTGTACCCGAAACTCAAGCGCGGAGCTCTGGTGATCGGATTCGTAGTTCCGGTAACTCTGGCGGCGGTGTTCTCGTTCACCAACGGAGAGAAAGTGGTGGTACTGGCCACGTGGGTCGTCTGGATTCTGCTCATCATGGGCTTCCTCATGGCCATCGAATACATGCGCGATAATCTGAACCGTCAAGTGGAGCTCGGCCATTTGAGCGATGAATCGATCCAATCCATGCTGGTGGAGCGCCAAGCGGCACGCATCCGTCGCAAAAAGCGGGCGCAACAGGAACGGCGGAACAGACTGCTGCGCAAAACGCGGAGACGCACCAGCGGCAAACGCACGACATCCGATAATCGCAATACCAGCGTCATCAAAGAAACGACGGAAAACGTGACGGGCGTCAACCACAATGAAGATGACGGAATCGCCATACTGGTGCAGAAAATGCAGACGACCGGTCCAAGCGCCGCCGCGAACGATGCCGCCACGGACACCACCGAGACTACCGAGACCGCCGAGACAACCGAGACAACCGAAAACACCGAGGAAAGGAGCAACGCATGAAAACCATCTGGAAACTGTTCGTCGGCGACATCCGGCGAATCACCAGCAACGTCGTCTCCATCATCATCGTCATCGGACTCGTTGTGATCCCCGGCGTCTTCACATGGTTCAACGTGGCCGCCAGCTGGGACCCGTTCGCCAATACCGGCAATCTGAAATTCGCCGTAGCCAATGAGGACGACGGATACCGGTCCGACCTCATTCCAGTGAAGATCAACATCGGCGACCAAGTGGTTAACACGCTGCGTTCCAACGATCAGCTCGACTGGACCTTCACCACCAAAAAAGAAGCCATCAACGGCACCAAATCCGGCGAATATTACGCAGCTGTGGTGATTCCGAAGAACTTCAGCACCCGTATGATGACGTTCTTCGCATCCGATGGCGACCACGCCGAAATCGCCTACTACAACAATGAAAAGAAGAACGCCTTGGCTCCGAAGATCACAGGCCAAGGCGCCGATACGGTCAGCGCGCAGGTCAACGAGACGTTCTCCGAAACACTGACCAGCACCGCGCTGAGTGTGGCATCGCAACTCGCCAACCAACTCGACAAGCCAGCCGCGCAGGAACAACTCACGCAGTTCAACGGCAATATCAGCGACTTCGCGGAAACGCTCACCGACGCTTCCGGAACGCTCCGCACGTTCAGCACGCTGACACAAAGCGCACGGCATCTGCTTGAGTCCTCCGACGGTCTGATCGCCAATGTCAGCGGCAATGCGAAAAGCGCAGGAACAACACTCAAGCAAGCCGGCAGCGGCGTGGAGGATCTGACGGGCGCGTTGAAGACCGGCACCACCGCGCTGGGCACGGCTCTGACTGATTCCGCCAACAGCTTCACAGCCATGGAAGCAGATGTGGACAGCCTATTCGGCAATGCGGGCACGCAGGCCGGCAACACCGCCAACGCATTACGCAACCAGGCCACGAACATCAGCAAGCAGGCGCAAAGCTACCAGCAGATCTATGATTCGCTCGACGCGCTCAGCGCAAACGAAAAGCTGCCGGAAGCGGTGAGGAACGCCATCGACCATCTCAAAACCAACGTCGGCACCACCATCACACAGCTTAACGACCTAGCATCGGCGCTGAATGGCAGCGCCGACAACATCGACGCCAAAGTAAGCGATACCACGGCCGAACGTGCGGAGATCAAGAAACTGGCGCAGCAGGCGGCAACGTCCGTCAGTGGCATCAAAACCGACTATGAGAGCCAACTGAAACCGCAACTTGACGATATCGCCACGTCCATTACCAGCACCACCACCGCGCTCAATGCCACAGCGGCCGATCTGAAAGGCGCGCTGGGCAATCTGAACGGCACCACCAAGACCGCGGATAAGAATCTGACCGCCATCAGCAGCGTGTTGGATTCCACCGCCGATAGTCTGGCCGGCGCGGGCAAAAAACTGGGCGCATTCACAGGAACATTGACCGATGCGCTGAACAGCGGCGATATGAGCGCCGTCAAAGATGTGCTCAGCGATAATACCGACTCGTTGGCCGCCGCGCTTGCAGCCCCTGTAAAAGTGAAACGCAACGCGGTGTTCCCAGTCAAGAACTTCGGTTCGCAGATGGCACCGTTCTACACGATCCTGCCGCTGTGGGTCGGTTCGCTGCTCATGGCAGTGACGCTCAAGACCACCGTCTCGCGTAAGGTGCGCAAGGAACTCGGCGACCCGAAACCGCATCAGCTGTTTCTCGGACATTACGGTGTGTTCGGCGTGATCGGACTATTGCAGAGCACGTTCTCCTTGGGAGGCAGTCTGCTGTTCCTCCATGTCCAGGCGGTGCATCCGCTGCTGTTCATGCTGTCCGGCTGGGTGAGCAGCCTAGTGTTCTCGTTCTTCATCTACACGCTCGTGGCCAGCTTCGGCAACGTCGGCAAAGCCATCGGCGTGCTGTTTCTCGTCATGCAGATCTCCGGAGCGAACGGCGCATATCCGCTGGCCGTGCTGCCGAAAATCATCAGCGGCATCAGCCCGTTCCTGCCTGCGACGCATTCAATCACAGCAATGCGCGCGGCGATCGGCGGAATCTACAGTAACGATTACTGGTTTGCGATTGGCGCGCTACTGCTGTTCATTCCGCCGCTGCTGCTGATAGGCCTGCTACTGCGCATTCCACTGGTCAAGTTCAACCATTGGTACGTAAGCAAGCTGGAAAGCACGAAAGTGATCGCGGCATGATGGGCGGAACCACGCAAGAGGGCACGCGGAAGACGGTGCAAAAAACCACGCAGGAAGACGTCGGCACAGTACGTGGCCGACGTGAGCGATTACGGGAGCAAACCGACCGCAAAATCATGAAAGCCACATTGGGGATAGTGATTTCCGATGGTATCGGAGCGGTGACCATCGAAGAGGTCGCACGACGTTCAGGGGTAGCAAAGACCACAATCTACCGACGCTACCGAAACGCCGACGATTTATTGCAACGCATCCAACCGGAAGTTGCCGGACTACCGAATTTCAACGATTTGAAGCCGTCGCGGAGCGGACTGGCCACCATGCTGCGACGCATCCAGGACTGCTTCGACAGCGAACTCGGATTGAAAGCCGTGGGCGTGGTGCTGTCTTCCGACAACGCCACGCTGAAGGCGATCGCAGCACAAGTGCTGGCGCCGGCCGAAGAACGGTTCGTGGGGTTCATGGAACGTGGCATCGCCGACGGAGTGTTTCAAAACCGTTTGGACTACACGTTCCTGTTCAGCACGGTGCTGGGTTCCATGCTGGCTTGCAAAGCGTTGGCGGGGCAGGAAGCCGGAGGGGAACGGCAATCCGGCAAGGAACGCAAGCCTGATTCCTGGGCCGAGAACATGGCCACGTTGCTCTGGCCGAACGTATGCGCCGAATCCGCACGGTAACCACAGGAAAACCGTCCGCACCGACGCAAGACGGGCATGCCGTGTCGGTTTCAGAAGGAATGGGCTATTGGATTGACGCTTCCTGACGCGCCACTTCCAACGCCTTGTTGAAGGCTTCGGAGGTCCAGCTGGCACCGGCGAGCTTGTCGACTTTAAGGTCCTTCAACGGCTTGCCGACCACCGCGTCCGGCACGGCTTTGGCAAAGTCGTTCTGATGCTTTTTGGAGATGGACGTGAACGGATGGCCGACGATCTTCACGGCCGTCACGTTCTGGTCCTTAACGGTCAGATGCACGTCGATGGTGTCCTCGCCGACCGGCCCGTACTGGCCGTTGATCGAATAGTCGCCATCCGCGTAGTTGCCGGTGTCCTGCTTGTCGGATGTTGCGGAATTCGCGTCGGCACGGTTTTTGGTGGCGTCGCCGTCGTCTGCCGTGTCGCCGGACGCCTTGCCGTCAGTTTTCGACTTCTCTTCCTGCGATTGCACGCTTTCGCCGGAATTGCCGGCGTATTCGTCGTCCATCGGCGTGGCTTTCGGCTCGCCGCATGCCGATAGCAGCGCGATGCTCGCCGCGGACAGTGCGATGACTTTGACTGCGTTCGATTGTGCGGTGCTCATGCCTGCTCCCCTTTCGTGACGTCGGGCTCTACGTCCGTATCGTCGGCAACGCCAGCCGCAACGGCAACGTTGGCCGCGTCCGTATCGCCGGTTTTCGCGGCTTTCGTGGGGTCGGCGAACGAAATCGCAATACCCCCGTTCTGCGCGCCTTCCGCGGCGGAACCGGTGAATGCGGGCTTGCCGCCGGCCGCTTCGTACGCGCGTTTCGCCTCCTCGTCGTTCCACTGCTCGCCGACGAGCACACCGTGGTTGAGCATGATTTCGCGTTGTGCGCAGGAGGCGACGAGCGCATCGTGCGTCACGACGATGATCGTAGTGCCCTGCTCGTGCAGCTGACGGAACAGGTCGAGCACGATCTTCTCATTCCTCTCATCGAGATTGCCGGTCGGCTCGTCGGCGAGAATCAGCTTCGGGCAGTTGATGAGCGCTCGGGCGATGCACACGCGCTGCTGCTCACCGCCGGACAGCTGGCCGGGCAGGTGATGCGCACGCTCCTTCAATCCCACTCGTTCCAGCGCTTCCATCGCCTGCTTCTCATCGACTACAGAATGGTAGTATTGCGCCACCATCACGTTCTCCACCGCCGTCAGATGCGGCACGAGGTAAAACTTCTGGAACACGAGTCCTATCATGTTCTTACGCACATCGGCAAGCTGGCGGGCGTTCAAATCCTCCAATCGCCGGCCTTCAAGCATGACGGAACCCTTCGACGGCGTATCCATGCAGCCGATCATGTTCATCAGCGTGGTTTTGCCGGAACCGGACGAGCCGACAATCGCCAGCCATTGCCCTTGCGGAACGGTCAGACTCAGGTCGTCGACGGCGTGCAGATCGCCGTAAATCTTGGAAATGTGGTCGAGTTCCAGCAGCATATGTTCGTTGTCCATGATTATTCCTCCCTCAAAACGATGGCGGGGTCGATACGGGTGGCACGGCGGACCGGCGGAATGGAGGCGATGACGGCGATCGCCACGCTCAGCAGCAGCGAGCCGGCGCCGAGCAGCCAGTCGAAGCCGATCGCGCGACCGAAGACGGTGGCGCACAGCACACGCGCCAGCACATAGCCGATAGCAGTGCCGAGCAGACCGCCGATCAAGCCGTAGATGCCGGATTCCACGTAGAATTCGACGCCGATGGCGCGTGAATCGGCGCCGAGGGCCTTGCGCAGGCCGATTTCGTTGCGACGCTGGCTCACGATGGAGCTGATGGTGGTGCCCACGCCGACAAGCGTCAGCACGAGCACGACGAGCGAGACAATCCAGAACAGGGTCTGCAGCATGGCGATGATGCGGGTGTCGGACGAGGTGATTCTGGTGACGGTCTGCGCTTTGACGGCAGTGTTTGTATTTTTGTTGATTCTGTTGACGATGGCGTTCAACTCATCCCCCATGGCGTTCACCGAGTATTCGACCACGTCGGCGCCGCGCTTGGAACCGGCGAGTTTGGCCACGTCCGCGGTGGTGGCGTAGATGATGGAATCCTCGTTGCCGCCGGTGTCGACGATGCCGGCGATACGGAATTCGGTGCCGTTGTTATCCATGATGTCGGACGAGACGCGGCCGTTTTCCGTGGCTTGCGTGGTCTGTTCGCCTTGCGTAGTTTGCGTACTCTGCGTGCCCTGCGCGGACGATTCTGCCGTTTCAGTTGATTCGTCCGAATCGGATTTTGCGGACGCGGAAGAAGACGCTGAAGCAGACGCGTCGGCGGCGCGGTAACCGATGGTGACACGGCTGCCGACTTTCACGCCGAGCGCGTCGGCGACGTCGCGGCCGACCATCACGTTGCCCGAGCCGGGCCAATCGCCCGTCACGTTCCAATGGCGATTGAGCGCGCGGACGGCTTTCACGTCCACGCCGGCGATGGTGTACGGCGCGGAATTGATGCGCACGCTCTCATACCGGTATGCGGCTGATTTCACGCTGTGTCCGGCGCCGACGAGCGCCGTCACGTTGCGTACGGTTGCAGTATCGATGCCTTGCGATTTGCCCGTTGCGGACGCGGGCGTGACGATCAGGTTCGCGCCGTACGCGCGCATTTCCTCGTTCATCTGCTGCGGCACCGCGACGCACACGGATGCAAGGCAGAACAGCGTGGCCGCGCCGACGAGCGACGCGATCACGGCCATCATCGCACGGGAGCGACGGCGGAACACCGCGCCCCACAGCATGGTGAAGAACATCTTGCGATTCGTCATCGCACACCCCCTACGAAAGCCAAGCACAACTCACCTACCATGCAGCACCTCCGCCGGACGCAAGCCCAGAATCGCCCGAATCGACGAAAGCGAGGCCACGAGCACAGTGACCGCCAGCAACACGAAAACCAACACGAACACCATCGGACGCATGGTGATGCCCGAGCCGAACACCACGTGCCCCACGATCTGTGCAACGCCCGAGCCAAGCAGCGCACCGGCAATCGCACCAACCAGCGAAATCACCGCCGTTTCGGCGAGCATAAGGCGCGAAACCGCACCGTCCGTGGCGCCGATCGCCTTCAACAGCGCCAATTCCGAACCGCGTTCGCCAATCGACGCGGCCATCAGGTTTGCCACGGCGATCGCGGCGGCAACCAGCGACAGCACGGTCATCAGCACCATCACCGCCTGCGTCTTGTTCAGCACATCGCCCTGCAGCGCGGCCACCTGGCGCACCTGCTTGGCCACCGCGCCCGGCAGCACCTCTTCGATCTGGTACGCGATCGACGACGGATACGCGGTGCAATACCACGTCTCCCACTCGTCCTGCGTGAGCGCGTTCGGATTCTTCGACGCCTTGCGCGCGAGGTCGTTGTCGGGCGTGGTGAGCGCCTTGACTTCAATCTTGTCGATGGAATTCGGCAGATTCGCAAGCGTTTGCGCGGCGATGGACGGCATATAAATGGCGCTGTCGTCGGAATCGCCCGAATCGAAGATGCCGACGATTTTCACTTTCACGCGATTGCGTTCGGTGGAGGATTTGCCGGTTTTCCCGGTACCTCCGTTCGTATTGTCGTCCGCACCGACGGCGATCGTCTTGTCGAGCGTAACGCTGTCACCGACGTTCACGCCCAGTTTCGCGGCGAGCGCGCTGCCGACCATCGCCTGCTCGCTGTCGTCTTTCGGCCAGGTTCCGTTGATTTTCCACCATGAGCGCATGCCGTTCATGCCGGCCACGGTGGACTCGCCGGAGTCCATGTGCAGGGTTTTCGCGAACCACGTGCCCACGATCGGCACGTTGGTCGCCTTGCATTTCGCCGCGGAAGCAGCCGCACCTGACGCACCAGCCGTTCCAGCAGAGCCAGCCGAACCAGCCCCCGAACCGACACACCCCGCATCCGCGTGGATGTTCAATTCCGGCGCGAAATTGGTGATGTTGAACGCCCAGAAGATGGTCTTGATCTTCTGCGCGTCCGACTCCTTCAGAAACGCGGTCGGGTCGGCGCTGTCCGCCGCAGCCGAGCCGTCGGAAGTGGAACCCCCGTCCGAACCGGACGAACTACCCGAAGCCGAGCCAGCAGAATCGCCGGTATTGTACAAATCGCTCACCACAGCGTCGGACTTCGGCTGCACGACGATATTCGAACCGTACGTGCTCAGCTCCGCGTTGAGCTTGTCGCCCACGTCGAACACCACGCCGAGCATGGCCACGCTGACGGTGGCGGACAGGCACACGGTGACGGCGATGAGCAGACGGCGTTTGAACTGCCGGCTGAACGAGCGAGAGATCATTTTCAGGAAGAACATGGTACCCCCTTACCTTTCTCGGCGCTCACTGGAAATGGCTCGACAGCGCGTCGAGCGTGGACGTTTGGATGACGATTTTGCCCGGCTTGACCTGGTAGTCGAACGGTATCGGGTTGCAGCCGCCTTTGAAGCCGATGGTGGCGAGGTTGATGGCCACATCGCACTTCTTGCAGATGATTTTGCCGTCCTTCTCGTAGTAGCCGGCGTCGCCGCAGTTATCGCACGCGTCGAGGCCGACGCCGTACGCGCCGCCGTTCTTCTTGATGATGATGAATCGCATGGAGGTGCCGTCCTTCGCGCGGTATTCGAAGCGGTGCAGGTGGCCGTCGGAAATCTGGCTGAATTTGATGGTGGCCACGCCGTCGGCGAGCGAGTAGTCTTCCGGCGGCGACAGCGTGACGACTTTCTGCGTTTGCGCGACGCCGTACGTCAGGGCCACGGTGACGCAGATCATGGCGACCAGGCTGAACGCGCCGGCCGCTTTCGCGCGGCGGCGGAACGCGATATGCGTGCGTGCGATCGCCTCGTTGGCGCCGGTCGGCTTGACTTTGAAGCCCATGACGATGCTGGCGATTGCCGGAATGGCGAAGACGAGCGCCATTGCGATGGTCAGGCTGCGCTGATGGTTGATGCCCCACACGAGCGCGAGGAAGGCGGCGGTCGGGAAGCTGACGATGCGTTTGGATTGGAGGATCTGCGCAAGGTCGGTGAAATGCTGTGCGAACAACAGCGCGACCAACAGCAGCACCGCCGTCGTGAACGACCAGCGGACGGCGGTGGAACGCATCGTGCGGAAGATAAGCGCGGCGATGATTGCGACGGCCGCGCCCAAAGCGAAGCCGAGCGCGCGCAACAGCATGTCGGAAGTGAAGATGGGATCGCCCGGCTCGACGAAGATCGTCAGTCGCAGAATCACGTCGGGCAGCGCACGAAAGGTGGTGGCCGCGATCGCAAGCGCCGCAACGAGATTCGCGATGTCGAGCAGCGCGCGGTGGTTGTGCCAATCGGCGGTGATGCGGCGGGCGAACAGGACGATGACGAACACGGCCACGTCGAGGATCACGCAGCACCACAGGGTCGGATAGTTGACGAACGTGCGTTGCGTGATGACGGCGGTGGCGCGCAGCGCGGCGAATACGACTGCGCCGGCGAATCCAACAACGAAACCGGCCAGCCGCCAGTACGCGCTCAGAGGCTTGTCACGCCCCTCACCGACGGTGAGCATGACGCTCAACGCCATGACGAGCAGCGCCGGCGCCAACACCCCCTGCAACACCGTCACAAACTGCAGCAGCATCCCAAAATCCTTTCATCCAAAAACCCAACTCAAAGAACCCAACGATTCCCATTCCGCCCCATCCCAAAGAGTCCCACCCCTCTCATTCCTCCCCTAAAATGCGAGGATTTCCCGGACCCCCTCCACAATCGCAGAGGTGAATCCATCCCCCTAAACGCGAGAGAGCGGTTTCGGTATGCATTGCCCGACCGTAAGCTTGGCCGAACGGCCTTGAGTGTGTCGGGTAATGCATACCGAAACCGCGAACGGGCTACGCTAGGAGATCACCACTCCTGCGGCGTATAGTTCCAGTCCGGGAAGGTGACCTCGATCGGTTCCGTCCAGAAGCGTCCCTTCACACCCGTCTCCGGATCGACGTGCAGCATCCACCCCTTCTTCTCCGGGGATTCGATCTTCAGCACGAGCTTGTACGCGCCGGCCTTGTCGAGCTTGACGTTGGCGCCGTAGTGCGGGCCGTCGGAGGCGTTCATCTGCATGAAGGTTCCGGAGGCGACGGACGCGTTGGAGGTCTTGTCGATGATGTCGTAGTTGACGGTCAGGTCCGGCACGAAATCGCCCTTGCCGTAGCCGAGTTCGGTGCCCTTCTGGTTGGCATGGATGTCGGCTTCGAGGTGGAAGCTCGCATCGGCGGCCTTGAGGCCCATGCCGGACGGTTCCATGTCGATCGGCTGGAAGTACACGGCGTTGACGGTCAGCGGGCCGCATTCCTGGTCGGAGTGCTTCTCATCGACCTGGATCTCTTCGAAACCGGCGGAATCGCTGGAATCGTCCTTGCTGGAGTCGTCGGCCTTCGAAGCCGACGCGGAGGCGCTGGACTTGTCCGAAGCGGCGGAATCGTTGGAATTGCCGCATGCGGACAGGGAGAAGGCCATGGAGCCGGCCAGCAGGATGCCGAGCAGAGCGGCGATCTTCTTGTTCTTCATTTCTCTTTCCTTTGTTGTTGGATGTGGAAAAAATATCGGTAAATCTCGGAAAATTTGCGTATTACTTGCGATTGTCAGGCGTGCGCAACTTGCGTTTGCGTGCGAAGCCGACGGCGAACAGCGCGAGTACGGCAATCGCCGCGATCGCTTGTGCCGCAAGGCATTCGACGTACGGATACAGGCCGATCCAGTCGTTTGTGGGCACGCTGGACAGGTAGTGGCCGTCGATCAGGTCACCTTCGATGAGCGCGTGGATGCCACCGCCGGCGAAGATGACGACCAGCACGGCCATCAGGATCGACGTAACGAGGAAGAACGGGCCAATCGGAATCTTTACGGAGGTGAAGCGCAGCACGAGGAAGATGACGAGCAGCACCACGCCCGCGGCGATGCCGCCGATCCACATGCCTTGCGCGTCGCGACTCATCGAGTAGATCGATTCGTAGAAGATGACGGTTTCGGCGCCTTCACGGAACACGGCTAGGAAGCTCAGCATGGCGAGCGAAACGACCATACCCAGGCCCACGCCTTCGCCGGCGGCGACTTTGTTTTGCGCGTCGGCCACGGCGGACTCGGTTTTGGTGCGGATGTAACGGTTCCACGCTTCCACGGAACTTTTGTTGAGCATCCAGTTGCTGGTCCACAGCAGCATGAGCATGGCGATCAGCGCGCACACGCCTTCGCTGATTTCCTGGACCGGGCCGGAGCCGCCGAACAGGAACGTGAAGAGCACGGCGACCAGACCGGAGCCGGCAAGGCCCGCGAGCACGCCGAGGTAAATCCACTTGGTGAAACGCTGGTTGCCGGATTTGACGAGGTAGGCCACCACGGCGGCCACCACCAGCAGCGCTTCGAGACCCTCGCGGATCAGGATGAGGAACGCCTGTCCGGCGGAGCTGGTGATGGCTTTGGTGAAGGCGTTGACGTTGCCAGCCGCGCCACCGTCGAGGGTGGCCGCGTCTTCGACGAGCCAGCTTTTCAGGTCGTCGACAAGCTTTTTGATCTCCTTGTCGGAACCGCCGTCGCGCATGGTTTTGCGGGTCATCTTGAACTGGTATTCCACCTGCGAGACGCGGTCGCCGGAGATGGCGTTCATGACGTTCTTTTCGAAGCCGAGCTTTTCGTAGTACTGGTAGTACGCGTCGTTGACGAGGCTGGAGCCTTCCGCGCCCTTGCCGGAGATGGCGGCCTTGTATGCCTTGTCGAGGATGACGTTCATTTCGCTGGCGACTTCGCTCCACGTGCGGTCGCCTTTGCCTTTGGAGGAATTCTTTTTGGCCGCGTCGAGCTTCTTACGTTCCGCGGCGGTCTGTTCGGCGCGCTGCTTCGCGTAGGTTTTGGGGTCGGCGAGGTTCGCGTTGCCGTCAAGCGTCTGCGCGGCCGTGTCAAGGTCCGCGTTCAGCGCGTTGATTCCGTTTGCGATCGCGCTCCCCTGGCCCTGCTGGTACGCGAGTCCTTCCAAATCGGTGAACTGTGTGAGCAGCGCCTGCTGCTTGTCGGCGGAAATGGTGTCGTTGACGGCCTTCGAGAAGTTGGATGCGTCGTAGCCGATCCAATGCGCGGTCTGGAAGCCGGTGCCGGCCTGGCCGTAATCGCCGTCATTGTAGTCTTTTTCGGCGGTGGCAAGCTGCTTGGCGATATTCTGCGCGACGGCAGTCCAGGAATCGAAATTCGTCTGGTTGCCGTCAGCGGCGGACGCCTGCCGCGGCATCGCGATGCCGACAAACAGCGTGGCGAGCGCGATCATCAGCGCGGCGACGAGCGTGATGAGACGGCCGGAAGCCGAGACGCGCGAATCGCACGAATCGTAGGAACCGGCTGCGTGGCGCTGCGCGACGCGAGATGACATGGGTCGAACCTTCCTTCCGCAAATCTTTTCGGCGCGATTTCCCCGACGTACCCGACGTACGAAGCGCGCATCGGAAGCCAAGATAGAACGAAAGTTTTTTGAATAACAGTCTTGATTTTTAATTGGTCTTGTTGTATCGCGCATGAAAAAACGTTGGAATTCCGCCGTTTTTATTTTTCCCGTTTTCCGCGTGTCGTCTCACATTGTGACGCTCACCGCCGTTCCGCAACACCCCCGTCCGCCCGAAAACGTGAAGCGAACTCCATGCCAAAGCGTCAGTTTGTATAATCGCGACTTGTATAATCACGATTAGTATAATCGTAACTATACAAAGCTACGGGGGTATCAAAATAAGGCGATGCCTCATGCCACATATAGCGCATATCAGGTTGCCCAAGCACGAACTACGCCAAGCCGGGCACGCGCTAGCATCGTGGTATGGACTCCATTGCACCGCTCGCGCATCGCATGCCGTATACCACCGCTTTCCCCAAGGCGCTCGGCACGGGGTTGCTGATTTCGATGCCTCGCCCGATCACTGCGGAATTGCGCGGCGAGATGGAACGGTTCATCGATGAATACGAGCATGCGCTTTCGCGGTTTCGCGCTGATTCGCTGGTTGCGCACATCGGCAATGCGGAGCATGGCGGGCATTTCGATTTTCCCGATTGGGCCGGCCCGCTATTCGATTTGTACGACGCGCTGCACGCCGCCACGCGCGGTGCGATCGACCCGTGCGTGGGCGAGGACCTGATCCGTCTCGGTTACGATCCCGCGCTGAGTTTCACCGTTGAAGCCGACGCCGGCGAGCGCCTGGGCGCGCTGCACGGACGGGCCGTATGGGGTCGTGATGTGGTTCGTTCGAGTGGTACGACATTGGTTACACGCAGTCCGGTTCATGTGGATTTCGGCGCGTGCGGCAAGGGTTATCTGGTGGATTCGCTGGGCGGATTGCTCACCGATTCAGAACTTTCGCGCACATCGCATGTCAAGTCAGCCGAAACGACCAACCCGACATGCCAATCTTCCACCTCAGACAGCAAACGCGAAAGCGCTGCCCCGGAATTTGTGATTGATGCGGGCGGCGATCTGCTGGCGCGCACGAACAAGCCGATCCGTGTGGCGCTTGAGGATCCGGATGATCCGTCCTGCGCGGTCGGCGTCGCACTGATCGGCGATGGCGCGTTCTGTGCGAGCGCGCCCAGCCGTCGCCATTGGGAGGTGGCGGTGAACGAACAGACGCATCTGGCGATTCACCACCTGCTCAACGCCATCGACGGCCTGCCCGTGCAGCAGACGGAGGCCACCTGGGTTGCGGTGCGATCCGCGTCGTTTGGCGGCTATCCGACTGCGGTGGCGGACGGGTTGGCTACGGCGCTGTTCGTTGCGGATCCGAACGAGCTGAGCAGCACTTTCGCTTTCGATTGCGCCACGTTGGACGTCGACCGTCACGCCACCATCAGTGCCGGTTTCCCCGGCCGCTTCTTCTGATTTCCAACAAAACTCACGGAATGAGGTTGCCGGCGGCCACGTACAGGTCCCACCAATCCTGCTTGTCGAGGTCGATGTCCGCGCCGTCGAGCATTTCGCCCAGCCGGGTGGGGTTCATCGAGCCGAGCACGATCTGGATCTTCGCCGGATGCCTGAGCACCCATGCGGTGGCGATGGCGTTGGCGCTCACGCCGTACTTGGCGCCCTTTTCGTCCAGTGCCTTGTTCAGCTCCGGGAAGTGCTCGTTGCCTACGAACGGGCCGTATTCCGTGCCGGACTGGAACGGGCTCCACGCCTGGATGGTCATGTGGCGCAGTCGCGAGTAGGACAGCAGGCCGTCCGAATGGTTGGCCACGACCATGCCTTCGGCGCCGGAGTTGGTCATCAGCTCGTCGCTGACCATCTGCGCGTGCATCAGGCCGAACTGCAGCTGGTTCGCCTCGAGCCTCATGGCCGGGTCGTCGCCGAGCCAGGACTGCAGCAGTTCCGCCTGCCACGGGTTCACGTTGCTCACGCCGAAGTGGCGCACTTTGCCCGCCTTGTGCAGGGTGGTGAACGCTTCGACGATTTCCTCGGCCTCCATCAGGGTGTCGGGCCTGTGCAGGAGCGCGAAGTCCACGTAGTCAGTGCCGAGCGCTTCCAGTTCCTCGTCGAGTCGCGTGATGAGGTGCTTCGCGGAGAAGTCGTAGCGGGTGGCGTGCACGTTGTTCGGGTCGCTGAAGTCGATGTTGATACCGAACTTCGTCTGCAGGAAGATGTCCTCGCGCTTGAGCCCGGCGTCCTTCCACGCGCGGCCGAGCACACGCGAGCTGGCATGGTCGTGGTTGACGTTGAATCCGTAGATGTCCGCCGTGTCGAAGAAGTTGACTCCATGCTCGGCGGCCGTACGCACGACTTCTGCCGCAGCGTCCGCATCCAGCGCGTCCATGCGCATCACGCCGAGCGCCGCCTGCGATGCGACCACTGCCGATTTGCCGATTTCGATGCTTTTCATGACTGCCCACTTTCTTTGTGATTTTCAAATACGTCAATCGATTGACGTCAGTCACCTCAATGGTAAATCCGCCGTCCCGTCAGCGCAACACAATAAAAATGCCGAAGCCAAAACGCAAAAATCCGGAGGGGTGGTCCCTCCGGATTTTTTAGCGAGTCAGCACACCAACCTCACTCGGCCAGCGTGAACTGGCTGTTGTAGATGTCGGCGTAGAAGCCGCCCTTGGCGAGCAGTTCCTCGTGCGTGCCGCGTTCCACGATGTCGCCGCCGTTCATCACCAGGATCATGTCGGCGTCGCGGATGGTGGACAGGCGGTGCGCGATCACGAAGCTCGTGCGGCCCACGGTCAGCGCGTCCATCGCCTTCTGGATCAGCTCCTCGGTGCGTGTATCGACCGAGGAGGTGGCCTCGTCGAGGATCAGGATCGGCGCGTCCTCCACCATCGCGCGGGCGATCGTCAGCAGCTGGCGCTGGCCCTGGGAAAGCGACGCCTTGTCGTCGAGCACGGTGTCGTAGCCGTTCGGCAACGACATGATGTAGTGGTGCAGGCCGACGGCCTTGCATGCGGCCACGATCTGCTCGTCGGTGACGTCCTTCTTCGAATACGCGATGTTTTCACGCACTGTTCCACGGAACACCCACGTGTCCTGCAGCACCATGGAGAACTGGTCGTGCACGTTCCAACGCGGTACGGACTTGGTGTCGATGCCGTCGATCGAAATCGTGCCACCGGAAATCTCGTAGAAGCGCATCAGCAGGTTCACCATGGTGGTCTTGCCGGCGCCGGTCGGGCCGACGATGGCCACCTTCTGGCCGGCCTTCACGGACGCGGAGAAGTCGTTGATGATGGTCTTGTCCGCGTCGTAGCCGAAGCGCACGTGGCTGAATTCCACGTCGCCGCGCACCGGCTGCGGCTTGCCGTCCGCACCGACGCCGAGCAGCGCCTGCTTGCCGGTTTCGTCGGACAGTTCCGGCTCCTCAAGGAAGCCGAAGACGCGTTCGGATGCGGCCGCGCAGCGCTGCAGGTTCTGGAACGCCTGCGCGAACTGGGACAGCGGCTGCGTGAACAGGCGGATGTACATCATGAACGCCACGATCACGCCGAATTCGATCTTGCCGTCCATGGCGAGCGCCGCGCCGACCACGCACACCACCACGTAGCCGAAGTTGCCGACGAAGTTCATGATCGGCATCATCAGGCCGGACAGGAACTGGCTTTTCCAGCCGGACACGTACAGGTCGTTGTTGTACTTCTCGAACTGCTCGATGGAGCGTTCCTCGCCGCAGTATGCCTTGACCACGGTGTGGCCGGTGTACATTTCCTCGACGTGGCCGTTGACGTCGCCGAGCGCCACCTGCTGGCGGGTGAAGTACTTCTGCGACACCTTCATGATCACGCCCATGATGATCAGGCCGAGCAGCGCGGAGCCGATGGCGCACAGCGTCATGGTCACGTTGTTGTAGAACATCATGATGAGCGCGCCGAAGAACAGCGTGATCGAAGTGATCAGCGAGCCGACCGACTGGCCGAGCGTCTGTCCGATCGCGTCGACGTCGTTGGTGATGCGGCTCAGCACGTCGCCGTAGCTGACTTTGTCGAAATATTTCAGCGGCAGGCGATTGATTTTCTGGCTGATCGCCTCACGCAGCTGCTGTGCCGTGCGTTGCGTGACGTTGGCCATCAGCCAGCTTTGCAGGTAGCTCAGCAGCGCGTACCCGACGTACAGCGCGACGAGCAGCCATGCGATGCGCGACACCGCGTCCATATCGATCGAATTCATGACGGGCTTGCCGTGCACCATGGCCGGCAGACCCTTCGTGATCTCGTTGGTCATGTCCTTGAGCTTGTCCGGGCCGATGATCTGGCACACCGTGCCGGCAGCGCCCAGAACCAGCGCGAGAATCATCACCGGAATGTACCGGCTGCAGAATTTCACGAGCTTCTTCATCACTCCGCCGAAGTCCTTCGGCTTTTCCACGGCCCCACGGCCGCGTCCCATTCCTCTTGGCATGTCTCCCCCTTTCAGCGCTTCAGTTCGTCTTCGCTCAACTGCGATTCGGCGATCTGCCGATACACTTCGCACGTGTCGAGCAGTTCCTCGTGCGTGCCCTGGCCGACCACTTTGCCGTCGTCGAGCACGATGATGCGGTCGGCATTCATGATGGTGCCGATGCGCTGCGCGACGATGAGTTTCGTGGAATCCTTCGCTTCCTTTTCGAGCGCGTCACGTACGGCACGGTCGGTTTTGAAGTCGAGCGCGGAGAAGGAATCGTCGAAGATCAGGATTTCCGGATGGCGGTAGACTGCGCGCGCGATCGACAGGCGCTGTTTCTGCCCGCCCGACACGTTGGAACCGCCCTGCGAAATGCCGGAATCGTACTTCTTCTGCTTTTTGTCGATGAATTCCGTCGCCTGCGCGACGTCGCATGCGCGGCGCACGGTGTCGTCGTCGCGGTCCGTATCTCCGTACGCGACGTTGCTGGCGATCGTTCCCTTGAACAGGAACGACTGCTGCGGCACGTAGCCGATCTTGTCGCGCAACGCCTTCAGCTTGTAGTCGCGCACGTTGACGCCGTCGACGAGCACCTCGCCTTGCGTGGCGTCGTAGAAACGCGGCACGAGGTTGATGAGGGACGATTTGCCGGAGCCGGTCGAGCCGATGAACGCCACCGTCTGACCCTTCTTCGCCTTGAAATTGACGCCTTCGAGCATGGCGTGACGCGAGTCGGGGTAGGCGAAGCTCACATTGCGGAATTCGATTTCGCCTTCCTCGCCCGGCTTGCCCGCGTCCTGCGTGCCGTCGGCGACCATCGGCTCGGTGTCGATGACTTCGAGCACGCGCTGCGCGGACACGTCGGCTCGCGGCCAGAGCACGAACACCATGCTCAGCAGCAGGAAGCTCATGATGACCTGGATGGAGTAGCTGGAGAACACCACCATGTTGGAGAAGGTGGTGAGCTTGTCGACGGCGTCGGCAGCGTCGATGAGGTACGCGCCGATCCAGTAGACGGCGAGCATCAGGCCGTTCATGATGGTGTTCATCAACGGCATCATGATGGCCATGGCGCGGTTGGTGAACAGCTGGGTTTCGGTGAGTTCCTTGTTGGCTTCGGTGAACTTGGCTTCCTGATAGTCCTCGGCGTTGTACGCGCGCACCACGCGCAGGCCGGTGAGGTTCTCGCGCGCCACGAGGTTGATGTTGTCGGTCAGGCGCTGCATGGCCTTGAACTTCGGCATGACGAAGCTCATGATCACGGCGATGACCACCAGCAGGATGGCCACGGCGATGCCGGTTGCGAGCGTCCAATCGAAGCCCTTTCCTGCGATCTTGCACACGGCCCACACGGCCATGATCGGCGCTTTGACGATCATCATGAGGCCCATGGTGATGAACATCTGGATCTGCGTGATGTCGTTCGTGGAGCGGGTGATGAGCGACGCGGTGGAGAAACGGTTCATTTCCGCCGGTCCGAAGCTTTCCACCTTGTTGAATTCAAGCGAACGCAGGCGCTGGCTGAACGAGGCGCCCACGCGCGCGGCGATGAAGCCGGTGACGACCGCGCAGGCCGCCGAGCCGAGCGAGACGAGCAGCATTTTGCCGCCGGCCACCCAGATGTCGTGCATTTCACTGCCGGGGGTTTCGACGAGCTGCGTGATGTCGGCCATATAATCCGGCAGGGTCAGGTCAAGCCAGATCTGACCGACGATGCTGACCAGCGCGACGAGCATCTGACCGATCTCCGCTTTGGAGAGGTATCGTACGATGCGAAGCATGCTTGGTTCCTTCTCTTGTTTTGTGTTTTGCTTGTTTTCTTACGATTAGTTTTTGCGATTTTTCGCGGTTTTTGCGATTACTGGATTGCGATTACTTACACTGTGAATTATTTACAGCGTAAGATACTACGCGTCTTCCTGTGCGTTTCCTGAGAACGCGGCTTTGACCTCGTCCGCCGTGGGGCGCGGCTTGCCGGGCATGCACAGCGACATGTACGTGGTGAATTCCTCGGTGAGCTCAACGAATTCGCGCGCGCGGCGCTCCCCCATCTGCGAGAAGATCCAGCAGATCGCCTCGCGCATGCTTTCGCGCTGCCGTTCGGCGCGTTCCCTGCCGGCTTCGGTGAGGTTCACGTGCACCACACGGCGATCGTCGGGGTCGGATTCGCGTGTGATCTGGCCTTTTTTCTCCAACGCGGACAGCAGTGTGGACACGCGTCCGGTGGTGGTTTTCATTGAAGAGGCGAGCTGCGATGGCGTCAGCGGGCCTTTCCTATAGAGTTCCTGCACGGCGAAGGGTTCGCCCTTCGCGCCTTTCACCATCTCCTGCTGCATGCGCGAGCGTTTGTCCCATGTGTTGGTCGCCAATTCGTGGAACAGTTCCTCTTCAAAGCCCACGCGGCACCTCCTTCCGTCGCAATCGCCGTCATAATATCTTACAGTGTAAACATTTTACAGTGTAAGTTATTCCCAAGGCGATTTTGCAGCGAGCAAGCTACAGAAGGCACGAAAAAGGCCGCGGCCCGAATCGCGATTATTGTGCGGAATCGGGCGCGGCCAATCGTACGTATTGCGCGGAATTCAGCCGCGACGGGCGTCGACGGAGGCGTTCAGCATCGCCAGCTCATCCTGCGTGAGCGTCAGTTCGGTGGCGGCGAAGGAATCGTTGATTTCCTGCGGATTGCGGGCGCTGGGGATGGTGAACAACCGCTCGTAGCGACTCAGTTCCCAGGCGAGCACCACGCGCTGGTAGGAGCAACCGTGGTTGCCGGCGACCGTGCGGAACGGGTCGTACGCGCGCTGGTCGAACGCGTCGAGGAAGCCGCCGAGGGGGCTCCAGCACACGAACGCGAGTCCAAGTTCCGCGCAGTGCTCCATCGTATGCTCAGGGTCGGAGTGCGAGGGCGAGAACTGGTTCTGCACGGCGATCAGCTTGTCGCCGAGAATCTCGCGGGCGATGTCGATCTGCGCGTTGTCCACGCGGGAAATGCCCGCGTACCGGATCACGCCCTCATCAAGCAGCTGCTTCAGCGCGCCGACCTGGTCCTCATAAGCCACTTCCGGGTCCGGTCCGTGCGAGTACAGCAGGTCCAGCGCCTCCACGCCGAGGTGCGCGGCCGACTCCTTTGCGTCGCAGATCATCGTTTCCGGACGCGAATCCGCCATCCACCCGTACTGGCTGCCCACAGCCTGCAAATGCTGGCGTTCCGGCTCGTTTTCGGCAACGTTCGGCGCCTCCATGGTGCGGCGATAGCCGGTTTTGGTTGCAATCAGCACTTCGTCGCGCGGACCGTCCCAGCTGGCGAGCGCGTCGCGCACCATTTTTTCGCCGTAGCCCAGGTCTTCGGCGGTGCCGGTGCCGGGTTGGCTTGGCAGGTAATACGACCAGGCGGCGTCCAGATATCGCACGCCCGCGTCCAAGCCGGCGTGAATCGTGCGGATCGCCGTATCGCGGTCCGGGCGGCCCTCAATCGCCAAAGCCATCGTGCCCATGCCGAGCCGTGGAATCGCAAATCCCGCCAATTCGCCCATGTTTCGTGCGGTCGTCATAACCGTCTCCCTTCCGTCGCCACATCCGTCGCTACAAAATCCGCCACCCATTCTCGCACAAAACAGCGCGGAGCGGGTTGTCGGGCGGGTGCGGGAAGATGAGGGCACAACCGAACGGGAGCCGGAAGGCTGAGAGGGAGCTCGACGAGCTTCGACCGAGGACTTGATGCGGGTAATGCCGCCGTAAGGAGACGGGTTGTTCGCGCCGCGAGGCGCATCTCATTTCCGTTCGCGATAACCGAATATCGCGTGATTAGGGTCACGGAGGGGCGCACCACCTCATAGGGTACGGTTCCTTCGGCGACCCTTTTTTCGTACCAACCGTGAATGTCCGATTCACCGGAAGCAGACGCTCGGAAGCCCACAAAGCAGTTCTGAACGTCCGTTTCGGCGGGAACGGCACTCGTGGGGCCTGACATACAGAAGGGAACCGAAATGATCATCAACGGCAAGGAAGAGGACGTCGCCACGCCGATCACCGTGGCCGAACTAGTGGAGCAGCGCGGTCTGCGCGCCGACCGCGTGGCCGTGGAGCTCAACGGCGAGATCGTGCCGCGCGCCCAGCGTGCGCAGACGCAGCTCAAGGGCACCGACACGTTGGAAATCGTCACGTTCGTGCAGGGCGGCTGAGCACAGCAGCGAAACAAACCATACGAACGGAAACGAGAATACGAGAACAACCATGACTTTTGAACCATCCGCATCGCAGGCGCAGATCGACGCCCGCCAGCACGCTTTCGACAACCAGCCCGACCCGGCCACGCTGGTCAGCCGCGAGGAGATCCGCGCGGCCCTGCTCGACCGCCACACCGCCGCCACGCAGGACAAGCTCGACGCGGCGCACGTGGCCATCTGCGGCTGCGGCGGCCTCGGCTCCACCATCGCGGTGGCGCTGACCCGCATCGGCGTCGGCCACCTGCACTTGATCGACTTCGACCGCGTGGATATGACGAACCTGAATCGCCAGCAGTATTTCCTGAAGGACCTCGGCCAGTACAAGACGGAGGCGCTGCGCAGCAATCTGCGCCAAATCAACCCGTTCACGGACATCACCATCGACACCGTCAAGGTGACCGACGAGAACGTGCCGACGCTGTTCGAAAACGAGGACATCATCTGCGAGGCGTTCGACGTGCCGGAAAACAAGACGATGCTCGTCAACGCGGTGCTGGAGAATCTGCCGGGCAAGAAGCTCGTCAGCGCGTCCGGCATGGCCGGCTTCCGCAGCTCCAACCTGGTGAGCACGCGTCGCGTTTCGAAGAACTTCTACTTCTGTGGCGATGGCGAGACGGCTCCGGTACCGGGTGCCGGCCTGATGGCGCCGCGCGTGGGCGTGGTCGCCTGCCACGAAGCGAACATGATCACGCGACTGATCCTCGGCGAGGAAGACGCCTGACGCACTGCTACGTTACTCCACTGCCGTAATCGAATTTTTTATTGCGATTACAAACGCACGTTGCACACAACACAACAGCAACACAGCAATCGCAACAACAGCAACACCAAACACCCCAACGAAAGGAACCGACGATGAGCACCGAAAACACCATCACCACCGCAGCAGCCGATGTTGCGGCCGCACCGAACGCCACGCTTGACGAGCTGGTCGGCACCACCACGAACACGGCGATTCTGCCAGAGCCGGACGCGCACGCGTACGACGAGATCGCCACAGGAGACGCCGATCCGTTGATTCTCGGCGGCCACAAGTTCACCAGCCGCTTCATCCTCGGTTCCGGTCGTTACGACCTGAACCTCATCAAGGCCACCATCGAGAACGCGGGCACGCAAATCGTCACCATGGCGCTGCGCCGCTGCCGCACCACCGAAAACAACCTGCTCGACTACATTCCGAAGGGCATCACCATGCTGCCGAACACGTCCGGCGCGCGCAATGCCGAGGAGGCGGTGCGCATCGCACGTCTGGCCCGCGAGGTGTGCCAGACGGACTTCGTGAAGGTGGAGATCGAGCACGAGTCGAAGTACCTGCTGCCTGACAACGAGGAGACCATCAAGGCCACGGAAAAGCTGGCCAAGGAGGGCTTCGTGGTCATGCCGTACATGTTCCCGGACCCGATCGCAGCGAAACGTCTTGAGGACGCGGGCGCGGCATGCGTGATGCCGCTCGGCGCGATGATCGGCTCGAACAAGGGCCTGCGCGCACGCGATTTCATCGAAGTGATCATCAAGAATGCCAACGTTCCGGTGATTATCGACGCGGGCATCGGCCGCCCGAGCCAGGCTGCGGAGGCTATGGAGATGGGTGCGGACGCGGTGATGGCATACACGGCGATCGCTTCCGCCGGCAACATTCCGCTGATGGCACGCGCCTTCAAGAACGCGATTGAGGCCGGCCGTGAAGCATACCTGTCCGGCCTGGGCAAGGTGACGGAAGACCACGCCGTCCCGTCCAGCCCGACGAACGAGGCCGACTACATCGGCTGATTCGCGCCGATTTCGTACGATTCGTGCACTAACGTTTCGCACTGTTTTATTGCGATTACACGACGAGGGTCGGTGGAAACGCACATTTTCGCAAGGTTTCCACCGGCCCTCTTTCGTCGGATGCGCGGCACGTAGCGCAACACGCGCATGCCACGCATACCACAGCAACAGGCAATACGTCTACTTCCTTAGAGCCGCCTTCAAATCGCGATTCTGGAACCGCTCGTGCAGCAGGCAGTAGCCGCCGAACACGACGAGCCACAGCAGGCCGGCGATGGCGGAACCGCGCGTATCTGCGGACAGGAACAGCGTGACGTACACGAACACGTAGAACGCAATCGCAATCCAGTCGCACACCTGCCAGGCCGGCATCACGAAGCCGTCCGGCAGGAAGTCGGCACTCTGGCGGTAGCGGCGGTGCGCAAGCATCGTCAGGATGTAGATGAAGATCACGACGGCGCTGGCGGCCGAAGCGAACAGCACGAACGCGCCGGAAACGCCCGGAATCGCGTTGATCAGCGGGGAGAACAGGATCATGCAGCCGGACACGATGATCGCCTTCGCCGGCACCTTGTGATCCGACACCTCACCGAAGCGCTGCATAGCGGGCGATTCGGAGTCCTGCGCAAGCTGGTACAGGTGGCGGCCCGCCGAGTAGATCAGCGAATTGAGTGCCGACGCGGCTGCGGTGATCACCACGAAGAACACGAGCGCGGCAGCCCAGTCGAGGCCAGCGTATTTGAACACCATGATGAACGGCGAACCGAACGAGCCGTCCGCGTTCTGATGGAAGTTGCGCCACGGCACGATGGCCATGATGGCCACGAGCGCGCCCACGTAGAAGATGAGGATGCGCATGATCAGCTCGTTGACGGCTTTCGGCAGCACTTTGCGCGGGTTCTGGGTTTCGGACACGGTCACACCCACGAATTCGATGAGCTGGTAGGCGAAGAACACCATCTGGAAGCTCATGAAGAAGTTCATCCAGCCATTCGGCGCAAGCTGGAAGCCGTCGGTAATGTTCGTAAGGCTCACAGTGGCACCGGAGACCGTGCCGTCCACGCCTTCGATATGCGTGGCCGGGTAGCTGAAACCGAGGAACAGCATCACCACGGCGGTGACAATCAGACCCACAATCAGCGTGATTTTGATCATGGAGAACCAGAATTCCGCCTCGCCGAACACTTTCACGGCAATGAGATTGATGCCGGTGAGCGCCACGAGGAAGCACAGTTCGATAAGCCATTTCCACGCGTTGAGGTCTATGCCGAACGTACCGAAGAACGTGACGAAATACGTGCTGACGGCTGTGATTTCGGTCATGCCGGTCAGAATGAGCACGATCCAGTACGTCCAGCCGGCGAACTTGCCCCACCCGCGGCCGAGATAGCGCGTGATGAAGTTGATGAAGGTGTGCTGGCTTGGGTCGCTGTACATCATTTCGCCGATGGCGCGCATGAGCAGGAACATGATGAGGCCCACGCCGATGTACACGAGGATGATGCTCGGTCCGGTCAGCGCGATCGACTTGCCGGAGCCGAGGAACAGGCCGGTGCCGATGGTGCCGCCGATGGCGATGAATTGGACGTGGCGGTTTTTCAGGCCGCGTTCCATGTCGTTGCCTTTGTCGAGGCTTTCGACGGATTTGATTTGCGCGGTTTCCGTCGCTTCGGACGTGCTTGTACCAGTTTTTCCGGTTTTCGTATTCCCAAAAGTCATAATGTTCACACCCTACCGCGCCAACCGCACAATCTCTGCCGTTGTTCGTACCGCGAAATGCGCTATATGTGGCAGATTCGCATCTTTTCCAAAAAACGCTTTGCGACGGGTGGAGTCAGCTTGCCAAGGTTTTCAGCTTGCCACGGAGCGATTCGTTTTCGCGTTCCAGCTCGTCGATGCGCCGAGCCTGTTGTTTGATGATGACAAGCGCCGTCTCGCTGTCAAGGCCGCTGCTCGCGCTGAGAGGTGCAGGCGGCACGGCGATGGCAGCCGCATCGGATGGGACGGGCACGTCAGCGGATATACACCCCCCCCCGACACGTTCGCCCCGTCCAGCGAATTCGGAGCATTTTCAATATTTGCCTTATCGAGATTGGCGATTCCTGCGATGTCGTCGAGTTTCTCCTTGCGCGTCACCGCATGAACATACAGGTTGACGAGCTCCGTAATGATTTCGCCGTTACTCATGTTACTGCTACCGTTCACGGATTTGAGGACGGCAGCCTTCCAACGCGCCACACTTCGTTCTATACGTTTATACCCAATCAGTTCCGGCGGCAATCCCGCCTCGCGGAAGATTTTGGTCGGCGATTCCCCCGCAAGATACCGTATGACACACACCTGTTTGAAAGCGTTGGAGTACGTGATGCGGTCTTTCGACACGTTAGCCACCGCCGGCAGATCCCGCAACATTTGGAGCTCGTCCATGCTGAATGATCCTCCACCGCGCATCGTTTTACCCCCTTTGCTATACCCCATGATGAAGCAAGTGTATATCCGACTTCTCACAAGCAGCTTTTCAAATATTGCTGACCGTATATCACTTCAACCGGTCGGTCACACATCAATGCGGGCGATTATGGAATACCCACAACCGCCCGCATTGACTTTTATTGTGAGTGAGTCAATTCACAACTCACTCACACCGAACGCATGCGCTCAGTACGTGCGGCGACGACTCTTGACCGCCACAGCCACGCCAGCGCCACCCACCAGCAGCGCCACGACGGTGAACAACACGGTTCCCGCGGCACCGGTCAGCGGCAGCTGAGTGACAGACTTGACGTTCAGCACGGTAGCGGTGGCATTCGCAGTGGTGTTATCGACCGGTTGGACCTGACGAAGGGCATCCGGCTCGAAGGTGACGAGACCTTCATCTGTGATCTCCACATTGAAAGTGACCCTGAAGTTCTGGGCGTAGCCGGTCGGAGCCTGAGTCTCCACAACCGTGTAGGTTCCCGCCGCAAGACCCGCGACCTTCACCAAACCATCATTCTCAGTAGTGAACGTCTTGGCATCATTCTGATCGGAAACAAACGACCACGCACCGTCCTCAGCCTGCTTAAGGAACTTGCCCTCCGCATTCTTGACAACGAACTTGGCGCCGGCTAGAGGCTTGGCCTCATTCCCTTCCTTGCCAATCTTCGTGAACTGGAAACCGTAGGTCTTAAGGACAGTCTTGCCTTCACCGCTGGTACCATCCTTGGTGGTGATTGTGGCCTTGTTGTCCACACTGCCGCTCAAGCCATCCAACGCATCCTTGGTGACGGTGCCCTGGTACGACACGACGATCGTCCTACCGGCCAGCGTTGTGGCATCGGCAAAATAGATGGTCGTGGTGGTGCCGGATTGAGCATTGCCTTCCTGCGTTATCGTGTACAGATCGGGATCCACAGTAGTATGATCTCCGAACTGGACCGTGAAGGCACTCTTTGCCGCAATCTGCAAACCTTTGGACGCGGTATCGGTAATGGTAAAGGGGTACGCATCCCAGCCAGCCGCAGCATGAGGAACGTCCGCGGCCACAGTGAAGTCCACGGTGTCGCCCACCTTTACGCTCTTACCGTTCACATCCACGTCATTCATCCGGGCGAACTTGAGCGGCTCGTCGGTCGGATTCGCGTTCTTCGCGTTGAACTGGCCTTCAGTCGTGATGTTGCCCTGACCGGTCGTCGTATCGGCCGCAATCCTCAGATTGGACAGTCCATTGACGGTGGTGGCCACCACAGCCGGAGTCCCCGACGTCACAGTCGTTTCGCCAGCCTTGGTGAACGTATCCTTCACCAGATACCAGCCTTCTCCGTTCACATTGACCACCTGGCTCGTATTTGCCTGATCCTTGGCTACGGTCAGGCCAGTACCATCAGGTCCTGCCGGCGGAGTAATCCCAGCCAAGGTCTTGGCGAAGACACGGAGCTGATCCGCAGTGAACGTCGCCACATAGGCGGCTGGATTATCCTTGTACTCTGTCGGGATGCCGTTGTGGCTTCCATCAGCCACGTCAGCAGCGGTGGTCACAGCTCCCTTCCATGCGTCAACCGTTTTCACTTCGACCGAGCCATCGCCAGGATTCTCGAACGTGGCAAACTTGTATGGCGTGTACGTATGGCCTTCCTGTGCGTGGTTAACTTGCAGCAATGGAGCATCATCAGCCTGTGCGGCGGCGACGCCGATGGCCATGCCGCTCAGCAACGTTGCCGCGGCGGCCAGCCCTGCAAAAAGCTTCCTCATCTTCATGAGAATCTCCTCTTCCTAATTGTTGGTTACTGTGTTCTGCAATCGCGGGAGGCGGGAACCCAACATGCCCCCGCGATCCGCAAATCCTGTGTTGTTCAGCCGAGCCGCTTCTTGCGTCTCCACTGGTCGGCCGCAGCGACGGCCAGCAATGCCAGCACGCCAATCCCGCTCGCCGCCAGTTGCCACCATCGTTCCGCGCCCATGCGGCCCGTCAATGGCAGCGACGATGCCGAAATGTATTTGTTGGTGAACAGCATTGGCCGGGTACTATCCCAATTCGAACCAGCGACACCATAATCGGTTTGCAGCTGGGTCACCGATTCGACAACGGCCTTCCATTCACCGGACGTTCCGTCTTTCATCACGGACACGACCACCCGGTATTCCGCCTGCGAGTAATACATTGCGGAAGCATTACCAGCGTTCTCCGTCACAAGATATGTGTACTCGGCTTCACCTGCGTCATACGTGATGTCGCCGAAGTAAGCAACGTGATCGTCAGACGAATCGCGTTTCACCGTCACCGTGCACGCCGACTGGTTCTTGCAGGAAGCTGGCATCGGCGCGTCTGGATTGGAATCGTCTGCCTTCAGCTTGAAAGTGAACTCGTCGGAATCCTTCCAATCGCGGCCGACCAGCTCCTTCTGCACGCCAATCGCATGCGTCAGCATGGTCTGCTTCAACGTGTTGGTGATGACTACTGTGGCGTTCTGCGATGCCATGGATTCCGGCACCGTCACCACATTGCCGTCAGCGAGAGCACCATTGCCGACTTTGTGCTGGTAGGAGGCCTTCCACTGATGGTTCTCCGGTTCGGTTTCCGTCACCGTGTACGTTTTCGCGGCACCGGCCGGAATAATCACATCCGTGGACCAGTTTCCATTCGCATCCGACTTCAACGTGACTGTCTTGTAGCTATTGCCACCTTGCTTGATATCCACCGTGATGCTTTCCGGCTTGTCACCGTCTCCACTCCACTGCTTTTCGATATGCAGCGTCGAGGAAACCACCTGGATCACCGGATGCGGATACGGATTGCCGCCGCATGCATGATCCACGCCATCGGCCGTGTATGACAGGCATGCGGAATCGTTCGAATGGAAACCAGGCTGGTTCGAGGACGTGGTGTTCCCGTCCAGATCGGTATCCGCGTCACCCTTCACGCCGGCATATCCATCCTTGCCGGTATTCAGATTAGAGGCGTAGTCGTTGTATGCATTTTGCGTGGGCTTCACGTTGTATTCCAGCGTGTACGTCACGTTGTGGGCCAGAGCCTTCAGGAACCTGACGGTGAACTTCTTCGCGTTCTCGTCGTATGTCAGGGTGTAATCGACATCCTTGGTCAAAGCGACGGCCTGTCCGGACGAGTCCTTGGCTACGACCTTATAGTCGCTGCCAGCAAGTTCGGCATATTCCGACAGCGTATCCTCCATCACCACATTGATGTATGCGGATGTGGTGGTCTCGCTCTTCTGAATCTCGTCGAAGATGGCGTTCAGTTCCGACGCGTTCTTGGCGGCCTTGTAATACCCGGCGTCTTTATCTCCGTCGCCACGATTGTTGTACGCTATCGCCTTCGGGAAATTGCTGGACACCGCATGCATGAACTGATTCTCTTTGCTGGAGAGCGAGGACGGATCGGCACTGGCGAAGATGCCGATGGAATACACCATATCACCTTGATCCTTCAAAGTTTTCGCTGCGGTGACCGCGCCGTTTGCCACCGAAGCATCGAAATCGGACACCGACGAAGGCGTACCATCCGCAAAGAAAATGACGACCTTCTTCGCATCGGTCCGAGCATTTTCCATTACCTTGACCGCGCGTTTGAATCCATTGTCGGCCCGGGTGGAACCAGCAGCTTTAAGCTCGTTGACCTTGGTTTTCAGGCCACTCATATCCGCAGTCAGCTTGCTTACGATCTGGGAATAGTTGTACTGGTATCCACCACTCCGGTACATGTCATTCCCGACGTTATTTGATTCCTTACCAGAGAACTTCACCAACCCGACACGGACCGGTTCGGAACCGGATTGCGCACCCTTATTGGCATTCGCCGCGACATCAAGGAAGTTGTCCACAGCTGTCTGCAACGCTTTCAACCGCTTGGTCCTATCCGTTGAGCCCATCGGGTCATCCATCGAACCGGACACGTCCAACACCAGCGTGAAGTCGATCGGCTGGGTGGTGGTGACCGTGGTGCTGCTGGCAGCGCCCTTCACATCCACGTTCACGGTGTAACTGCCATCATTGTTCTTTTTGATGCGCTTATGCTTCTCCGGAGCGCCCAACTGAGAACCGGTCTCGTTCTGCGCAACCGACTGCGCCCGATTTGCTCGCGCAATCGGTTGAGCGGACAACGTAACTGGCTGCTCATCAGGTTGTTCAGATTGTTGTTCAGATTGTTGTTCAACCTCCTGCTCAACCCACTGCTCAGTCTCTTCTTCCGTTTCTTGTTCCGTTTCTTGTTCGACTTGCTGGTAAGCCTCTTGATCTGACGGCTGCTCTTGCTCTGACGGCTGCTCTTCTCCCACCATCAAATTTTGTTCCACCGGCTGTGAATCCTCTTGCCCAGATTCTTGCAATACCGGCTGCTCGATTTGTTGTTCCAAGGCTCCCGTGGCATCTTCCGCCGCCGCTGACGAAGCAGTGACGCACCCCACGCCGGCGAGCATTGCGACCGTCGCGACGGCCGCAATGACACGACGCGTGAACAGACCTGTGCCCCTCGCCCTGTTTCGCTCAAAGACGTGTCTCATACGCCTACCCCCTTGTACCGTTAAGCGATCGGGGAAATACCTTCCTCCTTCGACCGGTATATTTGATGCGTCTTCGCTTCACATACCGTCCGACAATCGCTTCGTTGCCTAAACCTTAAGGAGAAAAACAGAGGGATACATACCCTCCCAACGAGGTAATCAAGGGGATATACTTTCCTTGAAATCGCACATATCATCGCGATTCTAGAGTATTCTTGCCCCCGTAAATCGCGATGCAAAAACTATAAGCAAACGTTGTCATGTCTCTTTCAGAATTTTCCCCGACAAAAAAGCATCTGTCAAGTGCAACATTAACGCCATCAACCCCTAGTTGCGCTTTGGCCACCAAGCGGCATGCCTACGGACATGCCACGGACAGCGGAGCAGCCAAACCAACAACAAACCGACCAGCAACGTGGCAGCTGACACCACGCCCGCAATCACACGCACATCTTTTGCCGCATCATCCTCCGCGGGAATCTCTTCGGGAATGGCGGAACGCAGCGCAGAAACCAACAGACGGTGCGTATTCACGCCATACGGGGTGCATGTCATCAACGTCACACGGTCCTCGTCGGGCACGATCTTCAACTTCGACGTGTCATCCGGGTTGATTTCGGTGATGCGATCCACCATATAGCCAAGCGTATGGCCCATCACATCGATATAGAAGTAATCACCAACCCGTATCTCATCCAAACGCGTAAACATTGAGGCTTCAACCAAACCCCGATGTCCGGTAATCACCGCATGCGTATCCTTGCCACCCACCGGCAGACTACTGCCATACAAATGCCCCGCACCGGACGCAAGCGTCTGCTCCGACGTGCCATGGTAAATCGGCAAATCCACAGAAATCTTTGGAATGCGGATGGAACCCATCACGCCATCGCCAGTATCCAGCAAACGCTGGTATTCCGCGTCTTTGGAGCTAGCGGAATCCTTGTTACCATCGCCAGTGGCGTCTGCGCCCGTCGAGCTGGAACCAGAACCGTCGCTGGAGCCAGACTGATTGTTGTTGTACAACTCGGCGAGCGGATCCTCAGCCTCGCCAATCACCGGCTGCCCCGACTTGGCGAGACGCTTGTTGTACGCCCCAGCTGCGGCGAATGCCTCGTCGGCCTGCGGATACGGCCAGCCCGCGACGCTCTGCTCGGAACGGGCGGACGTGCTCGCCAGCTTTTGCGCGGACTGGTATTGCAGCACTTTCGGGAAAAGACCAATGCCGATTGCGGAGAAAATCAGCACCGCCGCAAGCACACGCAGGGCAATGGATCTACCCACGTCGGCACGACGCTCGCGAATCTCTTCGGACACATCGGTCGCCTCGGCGAACGTCGGCGGAACGTAGGTGCGCGTATCTTGCGACTCGCTGCTTCTCGACCCGCCACACGTGCCTCCTCGCAAAATGCCTGCCATCAGTTTAAGCCCCCTTGAACCACCTAGTACAGGGACATTATATGGCGTTCCGGACGGACTTTGCACCCTACCTAGTGCGCTTAAGCATGAGCGATTTTCTAAAACTATACTTCTATGACACTGGCTTGGCGGCCAATCTGCTGGGCATCGGAAGGGCGACAGGCCACTGTACGCAGTCGAGGTCAAATCGTCCGCCACGTACCGGCCGAGCGCTTTCGAGAACCTGGAGGATCTCGCGCCGATCATGGGAGTGGACACAGACCATCGGTTCGTCGTCTATGGCGGCAGCGAATCCTTCCCCACACGGCACGGCAAAGTGCTGGACTTCGACAGTCTCGAGGCTTTGATCTCCTAATCGGACCGATCCCCGGGCCTATCTGGCTTATAGATGGCGGGTGTTGGACGGGAATAGACAGTTCGGGGGCATGTTTTGTACCCCTGAACTGGCAAATAAGGCGCACCATCCGCCATCTATAAGCTAGATAGCATAAGTCAGGCCTCAGCGGAGGCAGGATTGGGCCCGACTTCCTTGTCCAGCTTGTTGCGCAACCTCACCACATCGCGCTCGAGCTCGTCGATACGACGAGCCTGCTGCCTGATAATAATGCCGGCCGTATCACCGTCGAACAGTCCGAGAGACAACGGATGAACGTCATTCGACGCAGCCGTTGCGGCAGGCTTCGGCTCAGTGGCCGTATTGGCGATGTCTTCAAGACTCCGCCTCGTCGCCAACGCACGCTTATACCGCGCCGCAAGCTGCGCTATGATCTCACCATCGGTCATGGTGTTGCTGCCGTTCACGGATTTGATGGCAGCTTCCTTCCAGCGCGCCACGCTACGTTCGATACGCTTGTATCCGACAAGTTCCGGCGGTAAACCCGCTTCACGAAAGATTTTGGTTGGCGATTCCCCCGCAAGATATCGGATGGTGCACACCTGTCTGAATGTGTCGGAATAGGTGATACGATCACGAGTCACATTGGAAACAGCCGGCAATCCACGCAACAGCTGAATCTCCTCGTCACTGAATGCTCCCCCACTGCGCATCGCAATACCTCCCATTGATGCTTCGTTGCTTTCTTTTGCGGATGTGCCTGCGATTCTATGGCCCTCCTTCCGTGCAATACCCCCACTTCACTCCCCTGACTAACAGCCCCCATAACGGTTCACGTTTCCAGATTCCGTTTGTTGCAACACATCCCACTGAAACGCCTTATACCCTCGAAAAACGCAATGTCCACCCACATCGGGTGGCACGTCCAAAGCAACGGTAATATGGCGCAATCCAAGCAATCCCATATGAAATACAGAGCAATACAAAAGGCCGACCCATAATGGGTCGACCTTAAATCACTCCGAATTGGTGTTCTTAACGAACACCGTCAGAGATGGGCGATCAGGCCTCGGCGTTCTGACGAGACTTGATGGCGATGGTCACGCCAGCGCCAGCCACGAGCAGAGCCACAACGGTGAACAGCATGGTTCCCGCAGCGCCGGTGAGCGGCAGCTGGGTGATGGACTTGATGTTCTTCACGGTCTTGGCGGTGGTGTTGACCAAGCCAAAAGCATCCTCACCGAAAGTGGCTTCGCCATTCTCGCCAATGGTGACAGTGAACGACGGCAAGAAAGTGTTCATATAACCCTGCGGTGCCTGAGTCTCCGTAACCGTGTAAGTACCTGCCTTCAAGCCAGAGAAAGTGACGTTACCGTTGTCGCCAGAAATCTGAGTCGTGCCGTGTTCCTGACCATTCATGGTCGGAAGCACACCAGTCTGGCCGTCAGCTACAGACAGCTTAAAGGTTGCGCCTGCAAGCGCATTATTATCGTTATCGCGCTTCGAGAAGCTGAAGGAGAACAGCTTGGTCGACACGGTGGCATAAGACGAATCATTCTTGACCAACTTGTTGTTCACCTCACCTGCGGCGTCGGAATTCACTTCAGCCTTGTAGGTAACGACAATGGTCTTGCCGGCAAGCTCAGCAAGCTTCTCGGCCTTCACCGTAACAGTGAACTCCTTAGTACCGTCACCCTTATAACCGGACAAGTTGTTGAAATCAGTAGTGAAGTAATTCGCGAAAACAACAGAATTCCCATCAACGGTTGCGCTGAAAGAATCAGCCTTGACAGTCAGACCAACGCTTGGAATATCGTGGAAAACAAACGCTTCCGGCTTCGGGTTAGCCACATGACCCGTCAGGGTATAGGTCAGGGTCTCACCGACAGAAACACTCGTCGCGGAGACAGTCTTGCTAGGCTCTTCGACGGCAGAATTCTTGAAATTCACCGTAGTGCCCTTCGTCGGATTAGTGAGCACACCATCCTTGACTTCTCCAGAAGAGACAATCATTGGAACAGCCTTGGTGACGCCAGCAGTCGCATCGGTGTTATCCACGACGAGATAGATACCAGCTGGCAGCGTAACCGTAGCCGAAGTGCCAGTCACAGTGAATTCCGGAGCTGGGGTGACAGCAGCCAGATTCTGCTGCTGGACCAATGCTTCAGCAAACTTACGAGTATTTCCTTCAGCCCACGGACGAGTAAGCGCCTGATCAAGTTGCCCATCAGCCAAGGCCGCAGCAAGATTATCGACATTATCCTTATTGTAGGATGCGCCCAAGGTCCTGCCCAATGCCGCGTTCACCGCGTTCTTGTTGGCTTCGTTGGTCTGGACACCATATCCAGCAGAAGTACCGGTGCCATACTGAACATAATCGCCAATCTTGTAGAAGCTCAGCTGACGATTAGTCAACTGCTCAGCTTTGTCAGCGGTGAACGTGAACGTTGCGGTACTATCCACCACTGTGCCATCAGCCTGTGCGCTGGTTGCGCCCAGGGCCATGCCACCCAGCAGCGTCGCCGCGGCGGCGATGCCTGCGAAAAGTTTCCTCATCTTCATGAGAATCCCCTCTCCTTGTGTTGTTGATGTTGTGTTTGCTTTTGCTAACGGGATCTGAAGCCCAACATGCTCCGCGATCCACAAATTTGTGATGTACGGCTGGACTGACCTGTGAAGGTTGGTAGGGCAGTCCAGCCCGAGGAACCGTCTCAGACGAGACGCTTCTTACTGTTCCAGATGCCAGCCGCACCAATCAGCAGTACTGCGAGTCCGCCGATCGACCCACCAACCAGCAGCCATTGACGATCCGTGGTTCCGCCCGTCAACGGCAGCGCCGATACCGCCACATACGTATTGGTGAATTTGGCGACATTCGCAGATTGATTATCAACAGGCTTGCCGTTGTCGTCCTTGACTTGCTTGATGCTCACTGTTGGCGTGCCCATATCGGCAGGAACCGTCACGGTTACCGTGTATTCCGCCTGGGAATAGTGCAGGCCGACAATGGCGTTGGTGGGCTTGGTTTCCTTCACCGTGTAGGTGTAGGTGCCAGCGGTCTTGTATTCGATCTTGTTGAAGCTCGCCTCGTGATTTGCGGTATTCGTGCCGATCGCGACAGAAGCTGGATCATCAGGCAATGGAGCGTTCGGAGTTGAATCCGTGCCGGCAATGGCGAAGTTGAAGGAGTCATCTTTCTTCCATTCACGACCGCTGATGCTCTTGGACACCTTGATTGAACCCTCAGCCAGAGTCGACTTCTTGTGAGTGTTAGTGACAGTGACCGTCCACTCCTTCACATTGTCAGCCCTATTCGCGTTGGAATCGGCTTCCCACAGCTTGTCGGCAGTGATTCTCACCTCTTGACTCTCGTAAGAAGTTTCGTAGCCTTCAACAGCCTTTTCAATCACCTTATAAGTGTGATGACCGGGAGCTAGGTTTTCGAAGGATGCCTTCCACTCCGTGCCAGCCGTTGCCACAGCTTCGCGTTTCGAATCTTTTCCGTCGATCTGCAGTGTAAATGTCACCGATTCAGGATTGCCTTCTGAGCTCGCCTTGCCATCAGCATCAACCCACTTCTTCTGCACTGTGATGGCACCGGTCTTGACCTGATCGACAGGGTGTTCCGTATAAGGCGTATCACTGCAGTCGTGCGTTTCGCCGTCACCCGAGTAGGCCAAGCATGCGCTGCCGTTGGTGTAGAAACCAGGCTTACCTGCAGACGTGGCATTACCGGCAGCGTCGGAATCTGCGCTACCAATCACACCGTTGTAGCCATCTTTTCCATCGTTCTTGTTCGCCGCATAATCGTCATACGCCTTCTGCGTAGGCTTGATGTCGAACTGCAGCGTGTAAGTCACACCATTAGGAAGTGGCTCCGTGCTCTTCGGCGATGCGGTAATCGTCTTACCACTCACATTGATATTCCATCCCGCAGTTACGTTAGCGCCATCATTGGTAACCACTTTTGCGGTTTCTGCAGGCTTGGCATCAGCAAATTCAGCATATTCCGACAGCGTATCCTGAATGGTCACGCCGGTATATCCGTTGGTGGTCGTAATAGTTTGCTGAATGTCTTCGAAAACCTTCGACAGCTCAGAAGCAGTACTGGCGGTCTTGTAGTAGCCCTTGTTCGAGCCGCCACTAAGCGTTACACCAGACGAATTATCCCAAGCAACACTTCCATAATTCGGATAATTGCTGGACACCGCATTCATAAACACATTGGCTTTGCATGTCTCATCTGACCGCCAATTGCACGAAGTTACGCTCGTGTTAGCACCAGAGAAGATGCCTACGCTGTACACACCAACATTCACATCTTTCAGTTGCTTAGCGGTCTCCAATGTATTGTTCGCAACAGTACTGTCGAATGTACTATCCGTAGTCGGCACACCATCGGTAAAGAACACTACATACTTGATTGCATTAGTTCGCGTGTCCTTATCCAAGGTGGACTTAGCTTTGCTGAAACCAGCCGCAGTATTAGTGGCGCCCTGGGGCCTTAAGTTGTTGACCTTAGTTTTCAGTGTCATTACGTCAGGCGTAAGTCCGCTTAGCGTAGATGCAGATTTAGCAAAACTCACCAACGAAACCTGTACTCTGTTATTAGCGTTTGCGATTGTCTTATTCTGCGTATCAACGCCATTTAAGAAAGTGGTCACTGCCGCCTTCAGCGCTGCAGAGCGAACAACATCATCGCCTTTGCACGGGTCGAGGAAGGAGGACTGATGACCATTCATGCAGTAGGCCATCGAGCCGCTGTTATCGAGCACTAGTGCGATGTCGACTGGCTGGGAGACGGTTTGCGAAGTGCTGGACCGCTTGCCCGTCACGTTGAGGTTCAACGTGTACGTATCGTTGGCACCATTCTTCTTGGTGATGGTCTTATGATGTTCCGGCGCTCCCAAAGGATCCGGATGGGCAGTCACCGTGAAGTGGCCCTGCACCGTATGATCAGCCGCAACAGTCATGTCAACGTAATGACGTTCATTTTCATCTATCTGAATCGCAGAGTTGGAAACAGCCTTGCCATTGTCAGTACCTTCGAATGTCACGTCATACTTAGACCAGTCACTTGGATTACCTTCCAAGTAGAAGCGAACTGTTTTCGATACACCTGCGCTAGCGAGGATCGGTAAAGTACTGCTCTCTGCCGTATTCGACGAGATCAAATCCGATTCAAGACTTCCGACTTCATTATTCGAAACACCAGCCCTAAATGTTGTGCTCGTATCACCACTGGCCAAACCGTTTACAGTGATCTTCGCAACAGCCTGCGAGAAAATAACGCCGAACGCCGCACCCTGCCTAGAGCCAGGACCACTGTTCTTCATCTCAATAGAAACCTGAGTTGGAGCGGACGTTGTATACAGACGAATGCCTTGAGGCACGCCGTCCCCATCCTTACCCGTGCAAGTTATAGTTTTCTTGTCATTCGAAGATTGCGGCTCACAGAAACCGTAATTGCTATCGTCTGTTGGATAAAATCCCAGTTGCGTAATCGCGGAATCGGAGGTGTACACCATCTGCTCGTTTTTGTTAGTGCTTTCCGCATCCGCCATAACGAACGAATACTGCAGATTAGCTACGTCCTGACCGTTAATGGTGATATCTGAAAGCCGTATCTTCGAATCGTTCTGATATCCATCGTTTTGATACAGCGCGGGCTTGCTTCCGGTCGGGAAATCAGAATATCCCTCAACACCGAAGATTGCGTGATGTCCAGCTTCACCTGGGTGTGCTGCACGATTATCCCACGTTGGCACTCCACTGGCGGCGACCGTACGATTGCCGGAATAATGCGCGATAAATGACATGGTCAGGCCGCCGCCGAGATTCACGGTCATTTTTTGTCCGGCGTTTGTTTTGGCGGTCTTTGAGTTGAACTTGGACATATCAAGCCAGCACACGCGCTGCAAAGCATTCGTTCCAGCATAAATACAGTTGGAATCAGTAACATCCGCCACTGCAGAAGGACTATTTTGCGCGGCGTTGACAGGTTGCGGATTGGACTGTGCGGTGGTATCAGTCTGCGAGTTCGCATCCGAAGATGTAGCATCTCCGACATTTGCCGCATTCGCCGTGTTCACGTCGGCATCCGCACCAGTGTTGGTATCGGATTCAGTGTCTGCGGTACCGGTGGCAGTATCGCCTACATTGTCCGCATCCGTGCCGTCCGTAACATTCTTGCCATCAGTCGACTCGTTAGTAGTAGTCACGCTTTGATCCGTGGTGGTTTCCACAGTGGCCGGCGTATCTTCCGCAAGAGCGGCGGAGGTGGCGTAGCCCATGCCACTCAACATGGCGACCGATGCGAGCACAGCCACTATACGTTTGGCAAGTCCTCCCCTGGGCTTCGCCTTATATTCATGTGCATGCCTCATGAGCATCCCCTTAATCCCGTGCAATCACACGTCTCACGACGCGCAACCTCTCTTCATGCCAGGATTTGCGACATCTTCTACGTGCCCGAATAATCCTGACAGTGCTTCAACTCTGAAAGCTAGAGGAAAAGGGACCGCCATGCGTACACCCTAAGTGCGGGAAAGTCGGGTATCGCACAATCGATGGAAATTGCTGAATTGCAACACAAGTCACCCGCGAAAAGCACCCGACGTCACCGCAAAGAAACGATGGGATAATCACCAAAATGACGCTTCTTCATACTTTCGTAACCATTAGTCAATAATGGAAATCACGCATTTTTTGTGCGCCAACCACGTTTTTATATTCAAATTGCATGTCAGACACGCCTTCATGCAGTAGCCACGTCAGCCGCGCTTCGGCCACCAAGCCGCATGTCTGCGAATATGCCACGGCCGCCTGCACAGCCAAACCAGCAACAAACCAAGCAGCAATGTGGCCACCGCGGCCGCAATCGCAATCGTCCGCGCGTCCTTCGCCGCATTCCGTTCCTCGGGAACCACTCCAGGAATCGGCGCACGCACCGCTGAAACCAGTAATCGGTGAGTGTTCACACCGTATGGCGTGCAGGTCATCAACGTCACCCGGTCCTCGCCGGGCACGATCTTCAACGTAGAAGTGTCATTCGGTTCGATTACCGAAATGCGATCCACCTTGTAGCCGAGCGTGCGGCCCATCACTTCGATGTAGAAGTAGTCGCCGACGCGCATCTCATCCAATCGGGTGAACATCATCGCGTCCACAAGCCCGCGATGCCCGGTGATTACGGCATGCGTGTTCTTGCCGCCCACCGGCAGACTACTGCCATACAAATGCCCCGCACCGGACGCGAGTGCCGACTGCGACGTGCCATGGTAGATCGGCAGTTTCACGGAGATTTTCGGAATACGGATGGTGCCCATCACCCCGCTGCCGGAATCCAGCAGGCTTTGATATTCCGTATCTTTGGCGCTGGCGCTGTCTGATTCGTTGGAACCGGATTCGCTGGACCGCGAACTGCCCTGCACCTGGGAGAACGGGTCTTTCGCTTCGCCGAGGATCGGCTGACCCGATGCGGCGAGCCGTTTGTTGTATTCCTTGGCCGCTGCGATCGCGTCGTCGGCCTGCGGATACGGCCAGCCCGCAACCGCACGTGCGGACTGGTCCGACGTATTCGACAGTTCGTGTGCCGACCGGTATTGCAACATCGCCGGAAAACCGCCGATGCAAATGGAAATGACGATCAACAGCGCAGCGGAGACACGCATGGCGACGGTTTTCCTGCGGCAGCCACGCCGTCTGCGCATATCGTCGGAAACGTCGATTATCTCGTTGAAAGACGGTTCCGCGCCTTCCGTACGTTCCATGTTTTTCATACGTTTCGCACGCATCACTGGATGAACTTCCGCAGCACGCGTTCCAGCTCGTCGATACGCAACGCCTGCTTGGCTATCAGCATGTCGCATTTGTTGATGGTCAGCTGTGCCTGTGCAAGTTTCGACAGCATATCCTGCGATGCGCGCGATTCCTGCAACTTGTCCGAGCCTTGCGATTGCACGCCGTTGCTTCCCGACGCGCCAACGTTTCTCGTCGCGACGTCGCTTCCCGACGTCCCTGCCGCGCCAGCGCCATAAAGATCCACCACGGACTGATCCACATCGTCTCCGCGCAGTTCGATGGCTTCCAGCTCGTCATCACAATCCTGCATGTAATGGTTCGTATGTTCGTTCCTGCGCTTGTTCCGCTCCTCCTGCTGCTTCCAGCGCGCGATGCACCGTTCCACGCGCTTGTAGCCGATCAGCTTGGGGTCGAGACCCGCCTCCCGAAAGATGGCCGACGGCGATTCGCCCGCGTTGTACCGGCACATGACCTCGACCTTAAAGCGATCGGTATACCGGATATGGGATGGGCTCACGCTTTTGACCGCTGGCAGGCTGGCCAGATACGCACGCTCCTTTGCTGTGAATTTGCCATCAATCATTTTTTACACCCCCTAAATCGCCTAAACAGCTCGATTCAGCATCATATCGGGCTCTTTCCATTAACACCCTCGTTAAAACCCTCGAACGAAAGACCCATCCCCTTCAACGAAAAGAGGGGGCCAACCTTCAAACAAAACAGTCCCGCCATTTTCCACGGATAATAAAAGCTCATAGACCCCCCCCCCATAAAATTAACAAAAACTTAACCTCACCCCCAGCGCGTCATGGGGGTCACCGCGTATCCGAGCACCGTCACGCAGACTCACTAGGCTGGAAACATGACGCAAGAGCTCGTTTCATTAACCATCATCATGGCGGTGGCGGCCGTCAGCCCGATCGTGGCGCAGCTGATCCCAGGCAAGTTCATTCCGCAAACCGTGCTGCTGCTCGCCGCCGGAACCGCGCTCGGCCCGTACGGACTAGGCGTGATCGAAGTAAACGACGCCGTGAAACTCTTGAACGAGCTCGGCATGGCGTTCCTGTTCCTGCTCGCCGGCTACGAAATCGACCCCAAACGACTCGCCGGACATCAAGGCAAAGTCGGACTGCTTACATGGGGAATCACGCTAGGCCTCGCCTGGCTGGTTGTGACATTCCTTCCGTTCTTCACCAAGCAAGGCATCAACGGCGTGGCCACGGTAATCGCACTCACCACCACCGCGCTCGGCACGCTCATGCCGATTCTCAAGGAACGCAACCTCGAAGGCACCCCCATCGGCGACGCCATCATCTCGTACGGAACGTGGGGCGAACTCGGCCCAATCCTTGCCATGGCCATCCTGCTATCCACCCGAACCGGCTGGCAAACCATGCTCGTGCTCGGCGCGTTCCTTGCCATCTGCCTACTGTGCGCGATGCTACCTACGAAAGCACTGAGAACCGGCCATCGCCTGTACCGTTTCCTTACGGAAAATGCGAACACGTCATCGCAAACGCTCATGCGACTGACCACATTCCTGCTCATCTTCCTTGTCACCATTTCCGCGCTGTTCGAACTTGACGCGGTGCTCGGCGCGTTCGCCGCGGGCTTCATCCTGCGTTACATCATCCCCGACGGCAGCAAGTCGCTGGAAATGAAGTTGGAGGGTGTCGGCTACGGCTTCCTCATTCCTGTATTTTTTGTGGTGTCAGGCGCCGCGATCAACGTGCGCGCCGTGGCAGGCCGGCCCGCACTGCTCGTCGCGTTCATCGTCATGCTCATGCTGATTCGCGCGGTGCCCGTATATGTTGCGCTATCGCTCGACAAACGCAAGAATCCGCTGTCATCGCATCATCGCGTCACCGTAGCCCTGTATTGCACGACCGCGCTGCCGATCATCGTCGCCGTCACGTCGCTGGCGGTGAAGGTCGGCACCATGCAAAGCGACACCGCGTCGACACTGGTCGCAGCCGGCGCGATCACGGTGTTCCTGATGCCGCTGCTCGGCTCGATCACGTATCAGGTGGCCGACATACACCCCGTCACCGCGGTTCGGGAGATTGCGCACACGCCATCCGATTGGCGGACGATCGTACGCGAACATGCGCAGGTACGCGCGCTGCTGCACCATCAGGACCGGCTCAAGCGTATGGCGGAGACGTTGGAATCGCTGGAAAAGCAGGAGGGGCTGAACGGTTTGGACAGCCGTCGCGCCGAACTTGTGGAACGTGCGCGCCTCGAAATCGACCGCCAACTCAAGGAACTCGGCCTGGACCCGCAGCTCACCACCCAACTCCCCCACAACTACCGCTACCCGAAGAACTGAGAGGGCTTCGGAGGGGCGCTACTCCACGGACTTGAGGGAGCTGATGGGGTCGATGCGGTCGAGGACGGGGTTGACGAACAGCTGCACGAGCAGCGCGAAGGCCATGGTCGCCACGGCCGCGATCACGTAGCTCAGCGGCTTGACCTCCACCTCGAAATACAACGAGGGCATGTTGAGCGCCATCGTCAGCATGCCGCCGACGAGCCGGCCGAGCGGCAGACCCAGTATCACACCCATGACGGTGAGGATCATCATCTCGCGGTTCACGTAATGGTGCACTTCGCGGTCGAAGAAGCCAAGCACCTTGAGCGTGGCCATCTCGCGCACGCGTTCCGACACGTTCGTATTGGCGAGCGTGAACAGCACCACCAGTGCCAGACCGCCGGCGAGCGCCACGATCAGCGCCACCACCGCGCCCATGAGGTCGAATTTGAAGCTGTCGGCCATATGCGCGCAGCTTACGGCCTTCATCACCGAACTGTCCTCTTCGAGCGATTCCGCATAGTCGGTTTGCGAGGCGTCGGAGCCGGAAAGCTTGGCGAGCATGGCGTTCCACGTCAGAGCCTCGGAATCCTCGGAACTCTTGGAATTCTTGGTGTTCTTCGCGTCTTTCGAGTCGAAAAGCTTGGCGTAGTAGGTTTCGCTTACATACACATCCGAGCCGATGAGGTTGCGATTCACCGCGCCCACCTTCGCCGTGGCCTGCACGCCGTCGCCGTTGGTCAGTCGCACCTTGGAACCGGCCTTGACGCCCAGCGCGCTTGCCGCCGACTGCGCGACGATCACGCCATCGTCATCGAGTTTCAGCGAACCGGTTTTGCCGACGCCGGACGTGCCCAGTATGCCGGACGAGACCGGCTGCAACGTGACCATTTCGCCCAAATCGGACAGATGCTTTTCCGGCACCGCGACCAGCTGGATGCTTTCGCTGCCGCTGCTGCCGGCCTTGCCGCTGTCACCGTCGCCACTGCCCGCAACCGTCAAATCGCCCGACTCTATGCGCACGTCAAGCGACGACGTGACGCGCCCGTCTGACGCGACTTTCGTGCGCATCGCCGACGCGTCCGAATCGTCGGAAACCACCATCAGGTCGTACTGGTAGATGTCGCGGTATTGCTTGATGCCGAGGTCTGCGACGGTGTCGTTGATGGCCAGGCCGCAGACGATCAGCGCGGTGCAGCCGGCCACACCGCCGACCGTCATGATGAGGCGCGATTTGAAGCGGAAGATGTTGCGCGCGGTCACTTTGCCGAGGAAGCCGATGCGATTCCAGACCGGCCGAATCCGTTCCAGCAGAATGCGCGAGCCGGCGCGCGGCGCTTTCGGACGCATCAGCGAGGCGGGCGTCTGCCGCATTTCCTGCACACACGCGTAGATGGTGGCGGCGAGCACGCCGACCACGAACAGCGCGATGCCGAGCGAGCCGTACAGCCAGTCGTATTCCAGTCGCAGGCCGGGCATCACATACATGCCTTGCAATACGACCAGCAGGAACGCAGGAATGCCAAGGAAGCCGGCGATCAGGCCGAGGCCGCCGCCGATGAGGCAGGCGAGCAGCGCGAACAGCAGGTAGCGCGACGCGACCGCCAGCCGCCCGTAGCCGAGCCCCACGTACGTGCCGATGAGCGAGCGGTCCTCTTCGACCATGCGCGCCATGGCGGTCAGGCTCATCATCACGGCCACCAGCAGGAACACAATCGGGAACGCGTTGCCGAGCGACTGGATGGAGTCGAGGTCGGATTTGAGCGCGCTGAACCCGCCGAGCGACTGCCGGTCCTGCACATACCAGCGTACTTGCGGAATGCTGGTTTTCAGCTCGTTTTCCTTGGTTTTCAGCGTTTGTTCGGTACTTGCCTTCTGCTCGTTCAATTGCGATTGCGCCTGGTCGAGCTGCTGCTTGGCTTGCGTCAGTTCGGGACTAGCGGCGATGATGGTTTCACGCATTGTTTCACGCGTGGTTTCGTCAAGTTGGGGGGTAGTTGCACCTGCGTTCGCGCCGTTTGTCGCAGCTCCCGCAGCAGCCGCGCTTGCCTGCATGTCGACAATCTGGTCGACCTGCTGGTTGAATTGCTGCCGATTCGCGTCGATTTGCGACTGCGCGTCCGCGAACTTCTTGTCGGCTTCCGCACGCGCGTCGACGATCTTCTTGTTGCCCGCACCGAGCAGTTCCTGCCGACGGGCCTTCTGGCGGTCGGTTTTCACGGTGCCGTCGATGCGGTCGGTCACCTGCTTGACGGTGTTTTCGTACGATTCGTCGAACGTGCTTTCGGCGGCCGTGCCCTTGACGAGCAGCGTGGCGGACGTGTAGAGGGTGCCGGTCACGCCATCGGACGGCGCGAAGAACGTGTAGTCGGTGGTGGCGGTGGAACGGAACGAGGTCATGGCGGAGTAGCCGTCCGGGTTGCTCAGGTTCTGCGGATCGAGCACCACGCCCACAATGGTGAGCTTGGTCGGGAAGCTCGGCGCCTCGTCCGTGCCGTTCGTTTCATTCGTGCCGTCCGCACCGTTCGTATCGTTCGTATCGGAAGTATCGGAGGAAGCCGATTCGGGGGTTACGGTGAGGCGGCTGCCGATACGCTTGCCCGAATCGCGAATAAATTTCCTGGTTACCGCGATTTCGCCGGCTTTCTTCGGCATGCGCCCTTCCTGCAAGTATGGCTGGTCAATGCCGTTCGTGCCGATTTCCTGCATGGTCGCCGACTTGCGGCCGTCCAAATCGAACGTCACTTCCTGCGACCGTTCCGCCTGCACTTTCGCAACACCGTTCACCTTGCGCAACGCGGCGATATCGCCGTTCGACAGGCCCGCGGTGGACAGCACCTGGACGTCGTGCAGGCCCTGCGCGTCGAAAAAGCGGTCGGTGCTGCGGAACGCGTCACGGCAGCCCGCGTAAATGCCGGTGAGCACGGCCACACCGAGCAACGTGATCATGGCGATGGAAATGAATCTTTTCCACGAATGCGCCCACATTCGCAGCATGTCCTTGACGAATGCCATGTCGACCTCCGTTCGTAGCCCCTCATTCCATTGAACACCATGAAGCTTGGAAAGACGCGCCAAACCGCACATCCGCAACACGTGTCCAAATCGCGCGTTCGAATCGCACAGCAATCGCGCGAATCGAACTTCTAAACCAAACAACCCGTTAAGCAAACCAGACATTCCGGAACGAGCAAACCAACACTTTGCCCGCCGCTTCCCGCTACAATCGGAAACGTTCCCTCACAAAGGGCGAATCGCAAAAAAGCAAGCAAAACAAGCACATGCAAGCGTGCAACAGCACGCAACGCAAGCAGCGAGCGCAACGCGCAATCGCAAGGAAACAGAGAAGAGGAAATCTCCATGAGCGACGTCACCGCCGCAAAGAAGCCGCGTGGAACCGACGACGTGCCGGTTCCGCCGACGCTCCGTAAATCGTTGAAAAACCGCCATATCCAGCTCATCGCGCTGGGTGGCGCCATCGGCACCGGCCTGTTCTACGGCTCCAGCGAATCCATTCAGCTGGCCGGCCCGTCCATTCTGCTCGCCTACCTCGTCGGCGGTCTCGCGATCTTCATGATCGTGCGCGCTCTGAGCGAGATGGCGGTCGAGGATCCGAGGGCTGGCGCGTTCAGCTACTACGCGACGCGCTACTGGTCACGGCGAGCGGGCTTCATTTCCGGCTGGAACTACTGGTTCAACTACGTGCTGGTGGCCATGGTGGAGCTTGCCGTGGTCGGCTCGTTCGTGAACTACTGGTTCCCGAACATTCCGAAGTGGGTGTCGGCGGCGGTGTTCCTCGTGGCCATCGCGGCGCTGAATCTCATGGGCGTGAACAAGTTCGGCGAATTCGAATTCTGGTTCGCCATCATCAAGATCGTGGCCGTGCTGGCCATGATTCTCGGCGGCCTGTATGTCGTGATCGCCAACGTGCCGACCGCGTCGGGCATTCGCGCGAGCTTCGCCAACTGGTTCACCGTGGACGGCGGATTCCTGCCGCACGGCCTGATGACCCGCAACGCCGACGGCACGTGGACGGGCCTCTTGATGGCGCTCGTCGTGGTGATGTTCAGCTTCGGCGGCACCGAACTCATCGGCATCACCGCCGGCGAAACCGAGAATCCGCGCACCACCATTCCGAAGGCCACGAACGGCATCATCTGGCGTATTCTCGTCTTCTACATCTGCGCGCTCGGCGTGATCATGGCGGTGATTCCGTGGAGCAAAATCAACGGCGATTCCAGCCCGTTCGTGCAGATCTTCGATTCCGTCGGCGTGCACGCGGCCGCCGGCATCCTCAATTTCGTGTGCCTGACCGCCGTGATGAGCGTCTACAATTCCGGCCTGTACGCCAACTCCCGCATGCTGTATTCGCTGGCAAAGCAGGGCAACGCGCCGGCTTACCTGAGTAAGCTCAGCAAGAAAGGCGTGCCGGTTGGGGGTGTTATCACTTCCGCGATAATTATTGCGATTGCCGTTGTCGTCGTGTTCGTATGGCCGGAATTCGCGTTCAATTATCTGATGTCGATCGCCACGATCGCGGCTGCGATCAACTGGATCATGATTATGATTACGGAGATCAAGTTCCGTCGCATGGTTGCGGCTGGCGATGGCCCGGCCGAACTTAAGGGGCTGAAGGGCAAGGAAGCGCTCGACAAGATCGCGTTCAAGCTGCCGTTCGCCAATGTGACGCCGTATGTGGTGATCGCGTTCATGCTGCTGGTTGTGGTGCTCATGTGCTTCTCCGCAAGCTATCGCATCGCCGTGATCGCCGGCGTCATCTGGCTGGCGGTGCTGTTCGCCGCCGCCCAGCTTGCGCTTGGCAAGTCCGGCAGCGAGCGTGGCGAGGACGCGGCGGTGATTGTCGACGCGGCTGCTGCAACCGCTGAGTAATCGCACGAAACACAAAACGGCCTCCTCTTCCGGCTTTTGTTACCCGAATCGGCTGGTTACGGTAACAAAAGCCGGATGGGAATGCCGTTTTTGCGATTAGACGGGGCGATTAGACGGGGCGATTAGACCGGCGCGACCAGACCGACGGCCTCAGTCAGCGGTGCCGTCGGGGGTGACGGGCTCGGCGGACTCGACGGGGGAGGTATGGTCGGTCAGGTCCAGACGGAACGGCTGCGCGGGCAGACCATCGTCGTTGAACAGCGGAGCCGGACCCCAACTGCGCCAGGCGTAACGCATCGCCACCGGCTCGGGCACATCAGGAGTCGCCAGCGTGATCGTGCCGATGCTGCGGCTGTTAATCGGAATGCCGAATTCCGTAGCGTTGTAATCGACCACGTTCACTCTGGAATTGACGAGATCATCGATGTCGCAATCCACGAAAATCGCGGCGGTCGCCGGGTGGAACATACCGTCGGAACCGGCCAGTTCGAAGCCGGAACGTTCCGGCACGCGCACCAAAGTCGGCAGCTGGCCATCGAAATCATCGTCGCCGCTGCCGGGCGTGGTGCCTTCGAAATGCAGGCCGTGCGCATAGCGGAAGAACAGGCGTACGCGGCCGTTCGGGTCGCATCGGAAGCCCAGCACCGTCGGGCCGTGCACCGGAACGCGATCCATGCCGTAGATTTGCCGCAGCGCGCAATTGGCAAGGCGTTCGCCGGGCGTGCGCTTGTCCAGCGGGTGGATGTTGTCGTATTCGCCGCAGTCGATCGTGCAGATGGCGTACACGTTGTCTATGGACTGCGCGGCGTCCCATTGCGCCTCACGCAGCACCGGCCAGCGCATCGGATCGTTGCCGTCCGCAGCCGTCTTGCCGTCGATCCATTGCGGCAACTGCACGATGAGGAACGGCAGATTTTCGCTCCACAGCGCACGCCATTCGCCGATCATCATGCCGAGCAGCTCGCGGTAGAAACCGCAGTATTGCTCGTCTTCCTCGCCCTGATACCACAGAAAACCGGCCAGCGAATACGGCATGATACGTTCCAGCATGGCGTGGAAGGGGCCACACGGACGCCACTGCGACGTGGGCGTGAGCGGCGGCGGCCACGGGCATGCACCGAACTGTTCGTTCAACTTTTCCTGCGCAATATCCGAATCGGCTTCGCGCGCGGCAGCGACATTCGCATTCCACTCGTCGACTTGCGATTCCCATTCGCTGGTTTCCAGTTCGAACTGCTGTTGCGTCTTGCCGGCGATCGCCCGCTGGTAACGCGTCAAGTAATCGCGGCCGGCATCGCTGGAATTCAGCGCGTCCTCGCTCATCCAGCACGTAATCGAAGTGCCGCCGATATAGCAGTCAACAATGCCGACCGGCAGATCGGGGTCGAGTTCGGCGCGTAGTTTGCGTGCGAAATAGTAGGCGACGGCGCTCATCACGCCACTGTTTTCCGGCGACGATTCCTGCCAGCTCGACGTATTTTCCGCATTGCGATTGATTACACCGGTTTTGGGCACATTGTAGAAACGCAGCAGCGGATCGGCGCAATCCTCAAGTGCTTCGTCGGCATGCTCGCTGTTACGCAACTCAAGTTCCATATTGCTTTGGCCGCCGGCGAGCCACACTTCGCCGATAAGCACGTCGTCGAATTCGATGGCATCATTGCCCGCGACGATACGAAGCGTGTACGGACCGCCTTCCGGTTGCGCGGGCAGCATCACGCGCCACTGCGAAAAGCCGTTGACCACGTTCTGCGAAGAATAAGCATGTTCCTGCGCGATCAGGGAGCCGTCAAAGTCGTGTATTTCCGCCACAACCTCCATACCGGCACAATCGGCAGCCAATGCGCCGAACACCGCAATGGGCTTGTTGCGTTGCAATACCATGTGCGAGGCGAAAATCGAGGCAATATGCAGCACGCCCGAGACATTACGCTCCTCCACCTGCTCCATCTGCGCCGTCATTTCGGAACCAGGCGCAATCCCCGTCGCAGTGACCATTGCTTCAGCTTCCTCATCAAACAATCCTACGTGCCTATCCTAAGCCACTTTCCTACCAAAATGCGTGAAGCGTCACCTAAATAAGCACATGCTTGCCCACACAAACATCATTTTCAGCGATCGAAACGTCGCTTCGGTAGGGGCTTAATCGCAATTCTCAACGGAAACAACATTCCAACGGCCCGAAACGTCGCTTCCGTAGGAGTTTCTCAGGAAAGGTATCACGATTGCGCCGCGACGAATTTTTTACGATTTCGCGGCTCACTTTGTGGACTGGATACGTACCAAAACGGCCGCTCCGGTAGGATGGACCCCAGTTTGCAGGACAAAATCCATGCACGAAACCACGAATTTCATCTGCGAATGGTAGAAACCCGAACGCTTTCCAAGCGTTCACCCCACTACACAAAAGGAGTGCCAAGTACAATGGCTGCACAAATCTGGTATGAGAACGACGGCGATCTCTCGGTCCTCGAAGGCAAGAAGGTTGCCATCATCGGTTACGGTTCCCAGGGCCACGCCCATGCGCTGAACCTGCGCGATTCCGGCGTCGACGTCGTCGTCGGCCTGCGCCCGACCTCCAAGTCTGTCGAGCACGCCAAGGAGCAGGGTCTGGAAGTCAAGTCCGTTCCGGAAGCCGCCGCCGAGGCCGACATCATCATGATTCTGGCTCCGGATCAGTATCAGCGCACCATCTGGGCCAACGATATTGAGCCGAACATCAAGCCGGGAGCCGCTGTCGCCTTCGCCCACGGCTTCAACATCCACTACGGCTACATCAAGCCGACCGAGGACCACCCGGTCTTCATGGTCGCCCCGAAGGGCCCGGGCCACATCGTGCGTCGTGAGTACGCCAACGGCCGTGGCGTCCCGGTCGTCGTGGCTGTCGAACAGGATCCGCGCGGCGACGCTTGGGACATCACCCTGGCTTACGCCAAGGCTCTGGGCGCCCTGCGCGCAGGCGCCATCAAGACCACCTTCAAGGAAGAGACCGAGACCGATCTGTTCGGTGAGCAGAATGTGCTCATGGGCGGCGTGAACAAGCTCGTCGAGATGGGCTTCGAGGTCCTCACCGACGCTGGCTACCAGCCGGAGATCGCTTACTTCGAGGTCTGCCACGAGCTGAAGATGCTCGTCGACCTCATGAACGAGGGTGGCCTGAACAAGGCTCGTTGGTCCTGCTCCGACACCGCCCAGTACGGCGACTACACCAACACCGTCATCAACGAGGACTGCCGCAAGCGCATGCAGTACCACCTGGGCCGCATCCAGGACGGCTCCTTCGCCAAGGAGTTCATCGACGATCAGGATGCCGGCGCTCCGAAGTTCAAGGCTCTGCAGGAAGAGTACGGCAATGTGCGCATCGAGTCCGTTGGCCCGAAGCTGCGCGCCATGTTCTCTTGGAACAACGGCAAGGATGACGACGCTGACATGGCCACTTTCACCGGCAAGATCGCCCGTGGCTGAGTAACGTCTCGCATTCATTGCGATTAATCGCATTAACTGCGATTGAAGGCCGCCGCCCAAGTTGGGTGGCGGCCTTTCGTTATGCCGGAACGTACGCAACCGTCGCACGCACGACGATATGCAAAAAGCGCCGTCCGCATGAAGCGGGCGACGCTTTCTAATTCGCTAAATAGCTTATGCAGCTAGCGAAGCAATCTCACTGAACCTGGGTACGAGCGATCTTGCCGTTGAAGGACTCGGCCATATCGGCATCGGCGTCCACCTGGTTGTTCCAGGAGAACATGGCGCGCAGCTTCGGGCCAACGGTCTCCAGGTGCGGGTGGCTGTACTCTTCCTGCAGCTTCTTGAACTTCGGAGCGCCAGCGGCCTGGTCATCCATGAACTCCTTGGCGAATGAGCCGTCCTGGATGCGCTTGAGCTGGTACTGCATGCGCTTCTTGGTCTCCTCGGTGATGACCGTGGAGGTGTAGTCGCCGTACTGGGCGGTGTCGGAGCAGGACCAACGGGCCTTGTTCAGGCCACCCTCGTTGGCCAGGTCGACCAGCATCTTCAGCTCGTGGAACACCTCGAAGTAGGCGATCTCCGGCTGGTAGCCAGCCTCGGTCAGCACATCGAAGCCCATGTCGCACAGGTGGTTGATGCCACCCATGAGGACGTCCTGCTCGCCGAACAGATCGGTTTCGGTCTCCTCGGTGAAGGTGGTCTTGATGGCGCCTGCGCGCAGGGCGCCCAGAGCCTTGGCGTAAGCCAGGGTGATGTCCCAAGCGTCGCCGCGCGGATCCTGTTCGACAGCCACGACGACCGGGACGCCACGGCCGTTGGCGTACTCACGACGCACGATGTGGCCCGGGCCCTTCGGGGCGACCATGAAGACCGGATGGTCCTCGGACGGCTTGATGTAGCCATAGTGGATGTTGAAGCCGTGAGCGAAGGCCAGAGCAGCGCCCGGCTTCAGGTTCGGCTCGACGTCCTTCTTGTACACGGCGGCCTGGTACTGGTCAGGCAGCAGGATCATCACCACGTCGGCTTCGGCAACGGCGTCAGCGACGGACTTGACCTCGAGGCCCTGCTCCTTGGCATACTCCACGGACTTGGAGGTAGGACGCAGGCCGACGACGACGTCGACGCCGGAATCGCGCAGGTTCAGCGCGTGGGCGTGGCCCTGGGAACCGTAACCGAGGATGGCCACCTTCTTGCCATCGAACACGGACAGATCGGCGTCCTTTTCGTACCAGATAGTTGCTGCCATAATTGGCGCTCCTTTATTGTTTTTTGCGATTCGGAACTTGCTTTTTCCGAACAAACTCGCTATTTTCTATTCTTTTTTCGGTTGTTATCACGGCGAGTGATTCCTAGGATGTTGCTCCCCCCGGATTGTGTCCGAGGAACCACTCCGCCTCTCCTGCGGAACTGTTCTAGTACCGCTTTCTTTATGATGTCTGTTGGCGTTCACATAGTGGCTATATTCACGTCAAACGTTTTTTCTAAGGCTCCGAGCACCCCAAGCGAAGCAGCCCGGCAAGCCGGTCGGCGTCACTTGGTGAAGTCGACGTTCTTCGTTTCCTTGCAGCTCAACACCGCGATGAGGCAGCACAAGGCCATCACACCAAGATACAGGCCCACGGAATGCACGCCCCAATGATGGGACAGCCAAGTGGCGATGGTCGGCACGAAGGCCGCGCCGACGATGGCAGCCAGGTTGTAGCCGATGCCGGAGCCGGAGTAACGCACGTTCGCGTCGAACAGTTCCGGCAGGAAGGCGCCGATCGGACCGAACGCGGTACCCATCAGAGCGAAGCCGATGCACAGGAACAGCAGGTTGGCCGCGAAGTTGCGCTGGCCGACGACCGACGGGTCGAGCAGGAACGGGAAGAGCAGCGCGAATGCCACGAGGCAGCAGGACGAGATGACGATCACGCGCTTGCGACCGAACTTGTCGGCGTTCACACAGGAGATGATGATGAATGCGGCGAACACGCACACAGCAATCATCAGCATAAGCAGGTATTCACGGTTGGAAAAGCCAAGATTGCCACCGCCCTGTTCGACGGTCTTGGTGCCCCAAGCGAGGGACCAGGTTGCCAGCGTGTAGAACAGCGTGTAGGTAACGGCCACCAGGAACGTTGCCTGGATGACTTCCTTCCAGCTCTTCTTGAACACTTCAGTAAGCGGAGACTTGACAACCTTCTTCTGCTCCTGGGCCATACGGAAGATTGGGGTCTCCTCCATCTGCACTCGCACGACGAGACCGACGATTACGAGAATCGAGGACAACAGGAACGGCACACGCCAACCCCAAGCGAGCATCGCGTCATTGTCGTTGAAGGTTTCCAGCAGGAAGTAGGTGCCGTTCGACAGGAAGAAGCCGATCGGGGCGCCCAGTTCCGGGAAGGAGCCGTACAGCGCGCGCTTGTCTTCCGGAGCGTTCTCGGTAGCCACCAGAGCAGCACCAGACCATTCGCCGCCCAGGCCGATGCCCTGCACGAAACGGCACAGGCACAGCACGGCGACGGCCGCGACACCCCATTGGTTGTAGGTCGGCAGGCAGCCGATCAGGAAGGTGGCAATGCCCATGGTGAGCAGGGAGACCACCAGCGTGGTCTTGCGGCCCATACGGTCGCCGAAGTGGCCGAACACCAACGAGCCCAGCGGACGGGCGATGAACGCGATGGCGAAGGTCAGCAGGCTGGCCAGCAGCGCGACGGTCGGATTGGTGGTGTCTCCGAAGAACACCTTCGGGAAATAATTCGCAGCGGCGGTGCCGTATGCGTAAAAGTCGTAGAACTCGATGGCGGTGCCGACCATGGATGCTGCGATCACGGTTTTGACCGAATCGCGGACCATCGCCTGCGCTTTGCCAGCGGCCGCTTCGACTGTACTCATTGATGTACTCCCTGTACGTCCTGTTACCGGTTCCCAACTTCCGCCGATAACGATGTTGTTTGTAGTTTTTCTGTTTTCTGTTGTGCGCTATGCCGGCCGGCTTCAAAAGGTTTTCGCTGCGTCTGCCTTGTGGGCTGCAACAAAAATGGCCCCGCATCATGCAGGGCCATCAACGTGTGTGCTACGCGCGCCTCAAACCCTGCCTTCGTTGGCGAGGGATTGAAGCCGCAATGCTCGAATCAGTCCGCCAACGAAAGCGGAATAATAATTCGTGCGGACAGCAGTACGTGTGCGACCATTCCGTTCATCGTGGCGAACCTCCTTTCGCAAAGTCATTTCCCCGGGCGGGATTTCCGCTCGAACTAAGCCGTAAACATAGGCGCGTCCATCTCCCCTATCCACTAAAGGTTCACTATGTGGACGCGCCGTTTCGCTTTATTTTCCAATCATTGGCGATCTAGCACTGTCATAGTCGCCGTCATTGTTGCGATTTCAACCGCAATGTCAGCAGACCCGCCAACAGCATCGAAACAGTGGCGACAGCGAAGATCAGCACGGTGGCACCGGTCGCCACAATCACCGCGGCGCAGGCAGCGACGCCCAGTATCGTGCCGAACGTATTGGCCAGACTATAAGCGGCAAGCGATCGGCCCACGGAACGCACATCCGGCAGCATCGCAAGATCCAAGCTTTGGCTGGCGCCGTCGAACACCACGTATGCGAAGCCGGCAAGCAGGGCGTACAGCGCAACCGCCAGGAAACCGTCGTCCATCAGCAACGGCAGCAGCGCAGCGACCATGAACAACACGGCGGACGCGACGGCCGGAATACGCAGATCACCAAACAGGCTGACGATGCGGCCAAGCAGCAACGCCGCGATCAAAGCACCGACAAACGTGCAGATGGCCATGACCACAACCACCGATCCGGCACCGGCAATGCCGAACAAACCGGCCTCATCGGTATTGCCGACGATATTCGGCGCCAGATACCACTGATATACGGCGATTCCGGCTGTGGCCGCAACGGCGAACATGCGGGCCGCGAATGCCACAGAAAACTTCGGCGCGTTCTGCGGCGGACGGTATTGCGAGAAGAAATCGCCTTTCTCAACATCCCTACGCGGCAGGTAGCTGCTGGCCCCTTCGAACGGCAGTACCAACAGCGTAACGACGGCCGCGACGACAAGCCAACCCGCGAATACCAGCATCGCGAAACCCGTAGTGCCATCCCAACCTTCGCCACCGGCATGCGGCGTCAGCGCAACAGCCACGGCGACGCCGACCAGCTGGCCAAGCGCCAGCCCCTTGCCGTGCCACGAATCGGCGCGGTCGCGGAACTTGTCAGGCACACGTTCGCCGAACGCGGCGGCGAACGGTATGGCCGCCATCGCATACGCGGCCTGCGTGGACAGCCAGAAGAACACGGCCCACGGGAGAAAATCGCATGCGGAAAGAATCGCCATGCAGATAGCCGCCAATACGCTGCCGCTGACGATCCATGGCGTACGGCGCCCGAACCGGCAGTAGGAATGGTCGGAACCGACGGCGATGCATGCGTTCAGCAGGAACGTCATGATGGCACCTGCGATGACGAGCATCGCCAAATCCGTGACGCGGTTGATTCCCGACAAACGGCTGACGGTTTGCGGAATGAGCACCGTGTTGAACGCCGCCATCGGAGCGGACAGCAGCATTGAGCCAAGCGCAAAACCCGCAACGAGCCGGTTGGCCTGCATTGCGGTCGGCTTGGTGCCGTCCGGAGCGGTCATCGGGTCGCGCAGGTCGAGGAAGGACGATTCGAGGTTCGGCACAGCCACGTCAAGATGCGCGGCCGCGGTTAGGGGCGCTCCACCTTCCGATGCGATGCGCGCGGCCTGGGTTTCCGGACGCTCGTTGGACGCTTCCGGAATACGCGGATGCTGCTGCACCGACAGCCGGCGCATGGCCGCCTTCGCTTCGGGAGTCAGGGTCTTCTCATAATCGGGGCGATCGTCGATGCCCGGGCGGATGAACACCTGGCCGGGCAGCGGCTGCGGTTTGAATTCGTTATTCTGATTGTCTTCGGTCATATCTGCTGTTTTCTTGGCTTATCGCGTTTTCTGCTTGTCGCGTTTCATGTGCTTCGATACTCCACGCATGCGCCCGCCCGCTACGAGCGACACATACGAAAATCGCCCGGACGCATTGCTTCAGCGCATTCGGGCGATTCTTCAACGCAACTTACGATACCAACACGTGCGGCCACTGCCGTCCGCCCGACGGACCGGGTGCGACGGACCGGGTGCGCGACCGCAAGGTGGAACGCAATCGCAAGGCCGTACGTAATCGCAAGAAAATACGTAATCGCAAGAAATTTTCCGTCAGGCGACGACAGGCGGATTGGCGATCAGATCATCCGAACGGTGGTCTCCCGCGGAATCCTCCCATTCCAACATGGCGACCGGCGTAGTGTTGTCCACACCGAGGCCGCGCTTCGGCTCGAACGTCAGCGTGGCCTGGCTGGTTTCGCCGCGCCAGGTGAAGCTGATGGACGTGTCGTCGTCGGTGGTGTACGAGAACGTGCCGTCGAACGCGTCGAGCTCGTTGCGGAACTTCGCGAGCGCGTTCAGGGCCTTAACGACCGGACGCTTGAGGTTCTCGTCGATTTCCGCGGTGGAGTAGTAGTGACGGTTGATGTCACGGCCGTTGTTGGTCTTGCGCAGCAGCTCCATGTCGTTCTTGCCGGCAAGCGCGCCGACATAGTAGACCTGCGGAACGCCCGGCAGGAAGAACTGCACGGCGCGGGCTGCGATGTAATGCTGGTCGTTGCATCCGAGCGCCGAATAATAGGTGCTGTTGACCTGGTAGAGGTCAAGGTTGGACGCGGCAGCGCCGGTGGCTGCCTGGGACTCGCCGTGGGTGTTGACGTGGATGGTGTTGACGAGATTGTCGACGTCCTCATCCGGCACCAGGCCCTTGAGCGAGCGGTCGAGCTGGTCGGAGCCGATGTCGATCACGCCGATGCCGTCGTGCGTGTCGAGCACGGTGACGGCGTTGTTCGGGCGGATGTCGGTCCAGTGGGCGACGGGTTCGACGTGGCCGGTGCTCAGCGCGTGCAGCAGCAGCGGCGGCAGCGCGAAGTCGTAGACGCGGTCCACCTTGGAGGCGATCTCCACCTGCTTCTTGTAGTAGGAGTGCACTTCGATGAGGATTTCCAGACCGCGCTTGACGCCTTCCTCACGCAGACGGGAGATCAGTTTGAAGGTCTTCGGGGTCATGAAGCAGCTGGTGCCGGCCTCCTTGGCGCCGTAGCCGACGGCGTCGAGGCGGATGTAGCTGACGTGAGAGGCGGCCATCTGGTCGAAAATCGACATGAGGTATTCCCAACCCTTGTCGGAATCGGTGTCGATGTCCACCTGCTGCGGGGTGAAGCTCACCCAGACCAAGCGCGTCTTGCCAGCGAACTTGTAGTGGGTGAACGGCAAGCCCGGACGCGGACGGTAGATGCCGGCCAGATCCTCTTCGGTGGCGCCGTTCGGGAACACGGAGCTCATGGTGAGGAACATCGGATAGTATTCGGACTCCTCGCCCTTGGCCAGCACGTCCTGGAACTGCTTGGATTCCCAGCTCATGTGGTTGACGATGGCGTCGACCATGATGTCGTGGGTCTTGGAGAGTTCGGCGACGTCGTCCCAGCTGCCGAGACGTTCGTCGACCTTGGTGTGGTCGATCGGGTCGAAGCCTGCGTCGGCGCCGTCGAACGGGGTGAAGAACGGCAGGATGTGAACGCCGTCGTACACGCCGTCGAAGCGGGTGCGCAGAATGTCGGTCATCGACTTGATGGTGCCGTCGCCAAGGCGGTCGGCGTAAGTGATGAGCTGCACCTTGTTTTTCATGGAGCCTCCTTCGGTTCCAAAAAGTCGTTGCGAGATTCTTTGCGGGAGTCCTTACGGCCATTCCCACGGTTGTGTCGAACCGGTTCGATATTACCGCAAAATGGGGCTCGACACCAAAACCGCAACCGGTGTTCGGGCGTGTCGAACCGGCTTTCGGCCGAATCGCGGCGCATGTCTCCGGCGCCCGATTCGGAAGCGACGGACATGCGGGGGCAGCCGCGAGCGCAGGGCCCTCAGCCTTGGGCACAGGACTTCAGCTGCGGGCGCAGTCCGTAAGCTGGCCGACCTGCTTAAAGTAACGGTCGGGTTCGAGGCCGTCGACGGTCGCCACGTTCGTCATATGCACGCCGTCGAGGCCGCCGTATTCGACGATCACGTCCAGCACGCGCTCCTGCCACGTCGGTTCAAGATACGGGTCGACGGCGTTGCTGCCCAACGCGCGCATCGCACAGACAAGCGCATGCGCGCCCCAATTCGACGTGCCGGCCACCACCAGCTGGTCGGTCGGCACCGTGCAGGCGATGTTCTCGCCGTGGTCGACCACCCCTTCGATGGCGTAGTCCTCCACACGGCCCATGCCGATCTCGTTGCCGCCGTCGCCCACGCCGATCGTGTGCAGGCCGAGCAGCGTGAGCTGGCTCAGCGGCGCGGTCCATTCGGTGATGTCGATGCCGCGCATGTTGTGCGGGCTGCCGTCGCGCGCCGGGCCGACGCGTTCTATGTAGACGAGCGTGTCGATATGTTCGGTTTTGGCAAGGTCGATGGCGCCGTTGAGCCAGGCGTCGAAACCGCCCTTGGGATTGGCGTTCGGCGCGATCAGCACGTGGTCGTCCGGCAGGAAACCCAATGCGGACGGGCGAATCACCGGCGCGCAGCATTCGTCGCTGACCAGCCATGCGTCGCCGCCAATCGCACGCAATGCCATGCATACTTCCAGCGCACCCAACGGGCCGTCCGTTTCCGCAGCGGGTTGCGCGGCCTTCGGAATGTAGAAGCCCGTGACCACCAACGCACGAGCCGGCCGTCCCTCCTTGCCGTCCGACAGGTGACGGGCCGCGCGGAACAGGTCGCCGCGCGAATACGTCATCAACGTTTCGGAACCGCGTCCGACGTCGGCTCCCGCCATGCGTGCGATACGCGCGATTTTCGGATAATACCGCCAATCCAGCATGCTCATGTTGCGTTCCTTCCGTGGTCTGGGTTTTGTTTTTGCGATTGCGATGCGTTGCGTGTAAGGGGCGTGCGGTTCACCCGACGGCCGGCAGCCGTGTCGGCCGGCCGCCGCGTTAACTGATGGCGCCGAGGGGGTCGCCGTATTGCGCGGTGTCGCCGACCTGCGCCGATCGGTGCAGTATGCCGGCAACGGGGGCGGTGATTTCGGTTTCCATCTTCATCGCCTCGAGTACGACGATCGGCTCGTTTTCCTCAACGTGCGCGCCGTCATCGGCGAGCCAGCGGACGACCGTGCCGGTGATGGTCGATTCGATAGGGGTGTCTTGGGTGCTTGCGATATCCGAGTTTGCGGCGATCTGCGTGCCCGATCCTGCTGGAACGGACTTTTGATAGGCGTTCAGCAGGGCTTGGATGACCGATTCGCCAGAATCGGACGTGAGGGCAGGGTCCCCCGTTGCGCCGGCTCCAGCCAATCCGGCCAGCCCCGCGCCCAGCGCGGCGACGGAGGCGAGCGAAGCGGGCAGGCCCAATCGCACGCGTTTGCCATCGACCTCGACCCAGCTTTCCACCGGTTCGGGCGCTGCGGCCCGGCGACCCGGTTTGCCGTCGGCCAGCGTGCGCACGTCCACGGAAGGCAGGAATTCCTCTTCGATCCAGCGCGTGTAGACGCCGAAATCGCCGTCCGTCGCCACGAAAGCTGGCTGTTCGAGCACGGCCTGGTCGAATTTGCGGACCGTTGGCACGCCGGCAATCGCCAGCTCATCCAATGCGTGGCGGGCGCGCGTCAGACAGGCCGAACGCGACGGCGCGGAGACGATCAGTTTGGCGATCATCGAATCGAACTGCCCCGGAATCGCGCCGCCTTGCGCAACGCCGGAATCGAAGCGGATGCCCGGTCCGGTCGGCACGTTCAGCCGCTCGACGATGCCGGGGAACGGTACGAAACCAAGGGATGGATCCTCCGCGTTGATGCGGAACTCGATCGCATGCCCATGCGGAACGGGGGTGCCGTGTTCCAAGCCGGGAATGTCGGTAACATGCGCGCCTTCGGCGATCGCCAGCTGAGCGGCCACCAGATCGACGCCGGCCACCTCTTCTGTGACGGGGTGTTCGACCTGAATACGCGTGTTGACTTCCATGAACGACATCGTGCCGTCCGGATCGACCAGAAACTCAACGGTTCCGGCGCTTTCGTAGTGCGCACGGGAGCAGATGGCGACGGCCGCGTCTTCCAGCGCCCGGGTGGTTTCAGGGGGTAGGAACGGCGCTGGTGCCTCTTCGATGAGTTTCTGATTGCGGCGCTGCAGCGAGCAGTCGCGCGTGCCGACGGCCACAACGTTGCCCGCGCCGTCGCCGAGGATCTGCACTTCGACGTGGCGCGGGCGGGCGAGGAATCGTTCGATGAAGCAGTCGCCGTTGCCGAACGCCAGCTCGGCCTCGTGCGTGGCGGATACGAACGCCTCGCGCACGTCTTCCAGCCGGTGCACCACTTTCAGACCTCGACCGCCACCCCCGTAGACGGCTTTGATGGCCAGTGGCAGGCCGTGTTCCTTGGCGAACGTGATGACTTCGGCGGGGTCGTGCACCGGTTCCGTGGTGCCGGGGGCCATGGGCGCGCCGACTTCGGCCGCGATGCGGCGCGCTTCGACTTTCGAGCCGAGCGCGCGGATGGTGGCGGGCTGCGGACCGATCCACGTCATGCCGGCGTCGATGACCGCCTGCGCGAATTCCGCGTTTTCGGCAAGGAAACCGTACCCGGGGTGGACGGCGTCGACATGCGCCTTGTGCGCGGTTTCCACGATGGCCGCGATGTTGAGATACGTGCTTTGCGCGTCGGATCCGCCCAGTGCGTAGGCCTCGTCGGCGGCGTACACGAACAGCGCGTCCGCGTCGGGGTCGGCATAGGCGGCGATGGCGATGCGGCCGGTGTCATGGCAGGCGTGGATGACGCGCATGGCGATTTCGCCACGGTTGGCGATGAGGATGCGCCGTAGTTTCGGGGTTGCGGGCGATGGCGACGACAATGATGGCGACGGGGATGGGAGCGCCGTTGCGGATGGTGCAGTCGATGCGGATGGCATTATCGAACCTCCTTGGTGGGGTACGCAGGTTGCGGAGTAGACGTGGCATGGGCGGAAACGACGTGGAAGCGGACGCATGCGCCTGGTGGCAACTGCCCGGCCACGTCCAACGATTCCGGTTCAAGCACGGCGATTACCGGATATCCGCCGGTTACAGGCTGGTCGCGCAGAAAAATGACCGGTTGTCCGCTGGTCGGCACTTCGATTGCGCCGGATGGCGTGGCCTCGCTGGCCAGTTCGCGCGTGTCGGTGCGTTCCACGGGTGCCGCTCCCGAAAGTCGCAGGCCAACACGGTTCGACTGCGCGGTCACTGTCCACGTTTGCGTCAGGAATGCGGACAGGCCGGCTGCGGTGAACCAGTCGTCGCGCGGCCCCAATCGCACGTATAAATCCGTAGGTCTGCCGGGTTTCGGCAGGTCGGTCGGCCATGGCTGCGGCAGGCCGACGCCGGCATCGCACGCCGTGGACGCGGTACGTATGGCGAGCCGCTGTTTGGCTGCGATCGGGCGCGGGCCGATGCCGCTCATCGTGTCCGTTGCAGCCGAACCGAGGGTTGTCGCGACGCCGAAACCGCCGCGTACGGCCACATAATCGCGCAGGCCGCTGGTCGGCGGGGCGATTGACAGCACGTCCCCGTCACGCAGCAGAACCGGTTGTTGCATGGCGACTGTGGTGCGGTCGGCGGCATCGTTCGATGCGTTCAAGACGGTCCGGCCACTGCATCCACCGGGGGAATTTGGGGTGAACGTGCCGTTTGAGCCGCCTTGACTATCTTGCGATTGCCGGCTTCCGGTAATCGTCACATCCGCCGAAGCGCCCGTCACCGCCACGACCACACTGCCGATGGCACGCATGCGCACGCCACCACCGGTGATTTCCAACACGGGGGTATTAGCGGGGTTGCCGACCAGTGCGTTGGCCAAGTGGGAAGACGTGCGATCGGCGGCGCCGGAACCGGTCACGCCCATGTTCGCGGCGACACGGCCATCATCCTGGAAGGTGGTGAGCAGGCCCGAGCGGAGGACTTCGAGAGCCGGAGTCGAGGCCGAGACGGACATGGAATCTGGCGCCTGCGAAACTTGAACGGAATCGGACACAGAGGCAGAAACAGAAGCCGAACCGCCGGAAACAGCGTCACGCACGGGCGTAAAACGCACGGTGTCGCCGGGCTGCAACAGCGCGGGCGGGTCGGCCCGCTCGTCCCACATCGGCGTTTCCGTGTGGCCCAGCAACTGCCAGCCGCCCGAGCTGACGCGCGGATACACGCCGGAAAACGTGCCGGCAAGCCCCACCGCGCCCGCGGGCACGCTCAGCCGTGGCACTTTGCGGCGTGGCACATCGAATATCGGGTCGCCGCCGGTCAGGTATGCGAAACCGGGCGCGAAGCCGACGAACGCCACGGACCAGGCGGCATCGCAATGCCGGCGCACAACCTCGTCAACGGAGATGCCCAGCAGGTCAGCTACGTCCGCTATATCCTCGCCATCGTAAATCACCGGAATTTCAACGATTCGGGAATGCCGTTCCATGTCGGCGGCAACGTTCAGCGCGCGAATCGCGGCGGTCAGTTCGACACGCGACGAAAGCAGCGGATCGAAGGCGACGTAGACGGTGCGCGCAGCGGGAATGAGTTGTTTCACGCCGGCGAAAACGGAGGTCGCGCTCGGCTGTGCGGCCCGCTCGGGCGATTCCGCAGTTTGTTCCACGGCATGTTTCACGGCGCTCTGCAACGCGGCGAACACCCGCAGGGTCTCGTCCAAATCGGCGAGCTCCACGAGTATGCTGTCCGCGCCACAGGTCAGGAATCGCATGTCGCCACCGCCTTAATCCCGCGCGGCCGATGCGGCTGCGTCGCCTGCGAACGCGCGTATCGCAACGCCTTCCGACTCCAAGCGGGCGCGGACGGCACGCGCCATCGCCACAGCCGAGGGCGAATCGCCATGCACACAGACGGAATCGGCGTTGAGCGGCACCACGGTGCCGTCGATTGCCACCACCTCATGCTCGCACACCATGCGCAGCACGCGCGCCGCCACTTCGGCCGGATCGGCGATCACTGCATCCGGCAAACGGCGCGACACCAGCGTGCCGTCCACGTTGTACGCGCGGTCGGCGAACGCCTCGTGGAACACACGAAGCCCGGCCTGCGCGGCCAGGCGGCCGACCACGGCGCCCGGCTGCGTCAGTATCGCCAGCGATGCGTCCACGCTGCGGATAGCCTCGACCACGGCGGCGGCCTGCGATTCGTCGCGGACGATTCGGTTGTACAGCGCGCCATGAGGTTTCACGTACCGCACCTGCGCGCCGACCGACCGCGCCATGCCTTCCAACGCGGCGATCTGGTACATCACGTCCGCCTTGAGCTCGTCGGGGGACTCGTCCACATAGCGGCGCCCGAATCCGGCCAGGTCGCGGTACGCCACATGCGCCCCGACCATTACCCCCCGCGACACCGCGTATGACAACGTTCTCAGCATGACGGACGGGTCGCCCGCATGGAAGCCGCACGCCACGTTCGCGCTGGAAACCACGTCGAGCAGCGCCTCGTCGTCGCCGAGCGTCCAACGACCGAAGCTTTCGCCCATATCGCTGTTCATATCGATTCGCATAGCCGTCTGCCTTCCGTCTGTTTCCTGCACAGCCATCGTTTCCATTCCTTCCGTCGCCTTTCCGTCGTTTCGCTGTCGTAGTGTTCCGCCGCCGCAACATTCCTTCTGCCGCAGTCGCCGCAGCACGCATCTCATGCCGCGCCCCGCAACCTGCCGCTCGGCCTCACACCATGTATTCCAAATCGCGTTTGCTGGTGATGAACATGTGCCCCGGCGCGTGCGTGATCGCGAATTCCGGTTTGGACGCCATCACCGCGGCCTGCGGGGTCACGCCGCACGCCCAGAACACCGGCACATCGCCCGGCTCCAACACGGGGGCATCGCCATAGTCGGGATGCATGATGTCGTCGATGCCGATCGCGGACGGGTCGCCCACACATACGGGGGCACCGTGCACGGACGGGTAATAGCCGGAAATCCGGCATGCGTCGGCCACCTGCGTAGACGGAATGCCACGCATCGACACGACCATCGTCGAATGGAACGCGCCGGCCGAACGGCACTCGATCGACGTGTCGTACATCGGCACGTTGCGGCCTGCCGTGATGTGCCGCACCGGCACGCCCGCCTCCATCAGCGGAAACTCGAATGTGAAACTGCAGCCAATCACAAACGTGACCAAATCGGATCGCCAATACTCGCGAATATCGGGCACTTCGGCTACCAGTTCGCCACGCTTCCACACGCGGTACAACGGCACGTCGGTACGGATGTCGGCGCCCGGCGCGGTGACGAGTGCGGTGACGCCCGGCTCCATCACTTCCAGCAGCGGGCAGGGTTTGGGATTGCGCTGCGCGAACAGCAGAAAATCGAATGCCTGCTCCTTGGGCAGAATCATCAGATTCGCCTGCGCGTAGCCTTGCGCGATGCCGCAGGTCGGGCGGACCAGGCCGTCACGGAACGCGGCGCGCGCCTGTTCGGGCGTGCTCGCCGCGCCAAGTTCGGTTGTTCCCATATCGGACATCCCATCCACCATTGCGCTCACCTTTCCCGTCGGCCGCCGTCCGGCCTTTTCCGAACGAACTGCCGACGAACCCCGAAATCAGATTCCGCAGAAACGGACGTTCAGAGTCGCTTTCCCTCACCTTGGTCGCCGAACGTTACGGAAGCCGCGCGATTCATGACGCGTATGTTTCCGCATTGCAAATTGGCGGTGCCAAGTGGAAACAAACCATGGTTAGGTTGGACGCCGAAGACGCACGCGAACGCTGACGCAACACAACAGCGCAACAGCAATAAAGCGGCAATCAAAAGACGCGGAGCGCGGAAGAGAGGTTCCCATGAGTTCGATCGTTCTGGCAGTCGGTAACGGCAAGACGCTATTCGGAGGCGCAGGCGTGGCGCCCGACGCGGATCTGGTTCGTTTCGTCGATCCGGAAAGCCCCATCATCAACGCGTTCGATTTGTGCGCACTGCGTGGCGACGGCATTTTCGAAGCGACCACGGTATGGAAGGGTTTCCCGGTTTCGTTGGAGAACCATCTGAAGCGTCTCGCCAATTCCGCCCGCCTGGTGGACATGCCCGAGCCGAACATTCCCGCGCTCACCCGCGCGGTCCAGCTGGTCATCGACCAGTATGACGATCCGGAACCCGGTCCGATGCTGCGCATCATCGTCTCCCGTGGTCTCGATCCGGACACCGGCGTGGGCAAGGCGGCCGACCGCACGCCGACCGTCTACATCTTCCTTGACGCGAAGGGCACGCTGCATTCGCTGGAGCCGATCACCATGGCTTCGATGACGCGCGGCTACCCGTCGGACATCACCGCACGCGCCCCGTGGCTGCTCAACGGCGCGAAGACGCTGAGCTACGCGTTCAACTGCGCCGTGCACCGCGAATGCGCCCGCCGTGGCGTCGGCGACGCGATTCTGTTCACGGAGGACGGCTACACGATGGAATGCCCGAATTCGTCGATTGTGGCACGCTATGGCGATACGTTCGTCACGCCCGACCCGCGCATCGGTATTCTGAACGGCACATCACAGCGCGAAATGTTCGCCTGGGCGCTCGAAGAGGGCAAGAAGGCGGAGTACAGGAAGCTGCCGATCGCCGAGCTGCGCGAAGCGGACAGCCTGTACATGACGCACGGCGGATGGTCGATTCCGATCAGCGCGATCGACGGGCGCGCACTTGCCGTGGATGCGGCGGAGATCCAGGCGATCAACGATGCGATCCATTCGGGCCGCACGCACGAGGACGCGTTGAAGATCGGTCCGACCGGCGATTACGAATAAGGCGAAACGACCCGCTTAGCAGGTAAAACGGCCCGTCCAATGATGGGCGATACGGCCCGCTTAGCGCGTGGTATCGCCCAGTTTGCGCGTCACGGGAATCAGCACGTCCGGCTCGTACGGCTTGCGTCCCGTGGCGCTTGTCGTATCTGCCTTGGCATCCCCTTCCTTGGCGATCGCACGAACGATATTGCCGACCGCGACCTGCGCGATTTTGTCGAAATTCTGCGCCACCGCGGTCATTTTCATACCGGCCAGGTCGGTCAGATACGTGCCGTCGTAGGCGATGATCTGCAGGTCGCGCGGAATCGAAATATGCCTCCGCATCGCTTCGCGCACGCAAAGCGCGGCACCGATATCGGAGCTGACCACGGCATCGACGCCGTCCACCGGCATACTGTTGAGCACAGCATTCACCGCGTTCTTATACCCTTGGAAATCCTCCACATTGCCGGCTTCGACGTACTCGTACCGCACGCCGGCCGCTTTCAGCTCCTGCTCCAACGTAAGGTAGTAGCGGACGGCCGGGAACGTTGTCTTGTGCAGGTCGAAATCGTCCGGGCTGTCTCCATTGCGCGCCGCCAAATCGAAGAACTGGTCGCGCGGGCCGCCGATCATCACCACGTGGTGCGCGCCGGTGTTGACCAGCATGTGCGCCATGAGCCGGCCGCCCTGCTCATGGTCGGAGCCGATCGACGCGATGCCGCCGCCCAGCACACGGTCGAAGGCGACGATGGGGCGGTGGATGGACGTCCAGTAATCGTTCGGATGGGTGGTGTGCGAGCAGACGATGATGCCGTCCATCATGTGACGGCGCAGCATGTCCACGTATTCAACCTCGCCGTTTTCCGCGTCGGCGGTGGAGCACAGCATGGTGCGCAGTCCTTGCGCGGCCAGCTCGCGTTGCAGATGCGCGGTAAGGGTGGCAAAGAAGGGGTGGCGGATGGTCGGCACGATCACGCCGACCAGGTTCGTGCGGTTCTTGTACAGGTTGCGTGCCAGCTCGTTGGGCACGTAATTGAGCTCTTTCATGGCGGCTTTGACGCGCGCGCGCATGTCGTCGGACACGTAGCCCGTCTTGTTGACCACTAGCGAAACCGTGCTCAGCGAGACCCCGGCCTCTTTCGCCACGTCACGCATGCCGACCATTGCCCAACACCTCTCCCCCGCATCGTCGGGATGTTTCCTTACAAATCGCGATATTATGTGTTATTTTACATGCATCTGTAACGTTTCTTTGCAATCGTCCGCACAATATGAACTATCAATTGACGAAAGACGCCCTCCCCCTCTTCAATTCCCCCGAAAAATCCACTTTTTCACCCGTGAACGACGTATGTTTCACGACGCGTTCCACGCATCTTCCACGCACGCTCCGCATGTACTCCACACGCGTTCCGCCCGCAAAAGGGGCGGTGCGACACTTGCGATCATCTCGCTTGCGTTGCACCGCCCCTTGCGTTGCGTGGCCTGGCCGTCAGCCGTCACGTCCGGCCATCACGTCAGTCCGCACCACGGACGAACCGACCGTCATGCCTTCGGTACGGAACCTTCCTGGGAGTGGTCGAAGACCGGCTTGTTGTCGGCGTCGTACTTATAGACGCCGATGGAAGCCGAGCTCGGATCATGCGCGTCGTTGAACGCGCCGATGGAGGTCTGGCCCTTGTACTGAATCTCCTTGCCGTCCTTCAGCAGGGCGAGGCAAGCCTTGTAGGAATCGCATTCCTTGCCCTTGGTGGAGCCGGAGACGGCCATAAGGTTCTTCTGCACGGTCGTACCGTCCGTGGCGCCGCCCTTCTGCGCGGCGAGCGCGGCCAGCACGATCGCGTCATACGTTTCGGCGGTGTACGTGAAATCGGTGACCTTGGCGTTGAAGGACTTGACGTTCTTCTGGAATTCCTCGGTCGGGTGGGCACCTGGAATGGTGCCGGTGGAGCCCTTGAGCAGGCCCGCGTCGAAGTCGGCGGAATGGTCGACGGTGTTGCCGTCGGTCATGTACAGCTTGTGGGTGTCGAGGCCTTGGGCGGCGAGCTCCTTGACGAGCGGCACGGTCTGGTCGAAGGCGATGACGAGCGTCGCGTCGGGGTTGGTGGCCTTGATGGCCGTGACCATCGATGAGAAGTTCGTTTCGGTCGGATCGAACGTGTCCTTTTCGCCGTAGACGACGTTCACGCCCGCGTCTTCGACGGTTTTGACGACCACGTCACGCAGGGACGTGCCGTATTCGTCGTTGAAGACCGCGATGGCGAGGTTCTTCACGCCATCCTGTGCGATGATCTGGCCCAGGACCGCACCCTGCACCATGTCCGGCGGAATGGTGCGGAAGAAGTAGTCGCTAAGGCCGGAGAAGGCCGTGGACGTGGCGCCCGAAGAAATCATCGGCACTTTGGCGGACGTGACCTGCTTGTAGGTGTTCTTGACCACGGAGCTGGACGGCGGACCGACCACGACGGACGGGTTCTTGGCAAGCACCGACTGCGCGGAAGACGTGTTCTGGTCGGCATGGTCCGCGTCGGACGTGTCGGCGGACGTGATTTCGATGTCTTTGCCGAGCACGCCGCCAGCCGCGTTGATGTCTTTCTGCGCGAGCTTCATGGTGGCGATGTTGGCGGGGCCGAGGTACGCCATGGAACCGGTCAGCGGGAACAGGCCGGCCGCCATGAACGTATCGGATTTCGCGCTGCCGGACGAGCCGGACGCAGCCGAATCGGCCGTGCCGGACGAACCGCAGCCGGCGAGCGCCATGACTGCGGCGGCCACCATGGCGGTGGCTGTGATGGACAGTTTCCTCATGCCCTTCATGTTGATCTTCTTCATTTGAATCACCGTTTCCTCTCTTGGCTCCGCTGATTGCCGAACCCTTGGTGACGATTATCGAGATGTGTTGCTCGACCATCTTGAATCGCACTATAAGTGCCGAGGAAACCGAATGTGTATGCGTGAAGTTAACCGAAGGTGAAGCCCGAAAACTGTTGGAAACACAAGGTTTTGAGCTTGTTTTCAGGCATGCCGAAGCCACTGTCGGGCAGTGTCCCAACAGCGGTAATCGGAATTGAGAATTTTGAATCATAGGGGGAAATCGCGGAACGCGTGCGGAGACCGCCGTCCGAGCCCGAAGGCGTACGAACGTACGTCGAGCGGCAAGGAAAGGCGGTATACGCTCCGTTCCGCGATTTCCTGGGTCCTACCTTCCTTCCTCTTGAACCTCTTCTTCCAGGTTGCCCAGGTAGAGGGAGACGACTTTCGGATCGTTCATCAGGTCGCGGCCCTTGCCGGAGTAGGCGTTGCGGCCTTGGTCGAGGACGTAGCCGCGGTCGCAGATCTGCAGGCAGCGGCGGGCGTTCTGTTCGACGATGACCACGGATACGCCGGCTTTGTTGACTTGGCGCACGCGGATGAAGGTCTCGTCCTGGAGCATTGGGGACAGGCCTGCGGAGGGCTCGTCGAGCAGGAGGACGGATGGTTTCATCATGAGGGCTCGGGCCATGGCCACCATCTGACGTTCGCCGCCGGAAAGCTGACCGGCGAGCTGGTTCTTGCGCTGGCCGAGTTTGGGGAAGATGGAGCACACGTAGTCGAAGCGTTCGTTGAACAGTTTCGGTGCTTGGAACGCGCCCATGTGCAGGTTTTCCGCGATGGTCAGGCTGGGGAAGACGTTTTCGGTCTGCGGCACGAAGCCGACGCCACGGGAGACGAGTTTGTCGGCGCGCAGGTTGGTGATGTCCTCGCCTTTCAGCAGCAGCTTGCCGGAGTGGATGTGCACCAGGCCGAACAATGATTTGAGCAGGGTGGATTTGCCTGCGCCGTTCGGGCCGATGATACCAACGATCTCGCCTTCATGCAGGGTCAGGGATGCGCCGTTCAGGATGTTCACGCCGGGAATGTATCCGGCCACCAAATCGACCGCGTCGAGCAACGGTTCGCCTTCGGGCTCGCCCATGTGGATCTGCGCGCGGGTCAGCGGCTCGTCGGCCACGCTTGCGATGTCGCTCATTTCAGGCCTCCTTCAGGTCTTCCAGCACGGAATCGTCGCCCAGGTCCACGTTCGCGTGGGCGCCCAGATATGCGTCGATCACGGCCGGATCGTTCATCACGCTCTTCGGTTGGCCTTCGGCCACGATCTTGCCTTCCGCCATCACGGTGACCCAGTCGGCGATGTGTCTCACCATGTTGATGTCGTGTTCGACGAACAGCACTGTGGTGCCTTCCTCGCGCAACGCCATGATGTGGTCGAGCAGCGACTGTTTCAGCGCGGGGTTCACGCCGGCCATCGGCTCGTCCAGCATGACCAGTTTCGGGTCGGACATCAGCGCTCGTGCCATTTCCAGCAGCTTGCGTTGGCCGCCGGAAAGCGCGCCGGCGTAATCGTCCTTCTTTTTGATCAGCAGGAAGCGTTCCAGCAGCGCCTCGGCTTTTTCGATGTTCGCCTGCTCCTGCTTCCTCCACATGCCGGGGAACAGCGCGCGGAACATGCCTTCGCCCGGCTGCACGGGGGCACCGAGGAGCATGTTGTCGAGCACGGTCAGACGGCTCATCACCTTGGTCAGCTGGAAGGTGCGGACCATGCCCATGCGCGCCACTTTTTCGGGCTGCACGTGGGCCATGTCCTTGCCGTCGAACTGCCAAGTGCCGGTGTTCGGCGTATCGAAGCCGGTCATCAGGTTGAAGAACGTGGTTTTGCCGGCGCCGTTCGGTCCGATCAGCGCGGTGATGCCGTGCCGTTCGATTTCGAAGTGGCTCACGTCCACGGCGGTCATGCCGCCGAATTTGCGGGTCACGTTGTCGGCCACGAGGATCGGGTCGGGCTTGTGCACACCCGGCTTGTTTTCGACGAATTTCAGATCGTCGGTGACTTTGTCGCGATAGGCGGTGGAGATGAGGGTCTCGCCTTCCGGAGCTTTGGTGGCCCATTTGGTGAGGTCCTGGAATGGTACGCCGGGCTGCACACCGGATACGGGTTGCACGCCGGTTGCGGGTTGCGTGGCCGGCTGCACGCCAGTGGTCGGAGAATTCGTTGTATCAGGCATGGAAAGCCAACTCCTTTCGGTCGCCCAACAGGCCTTGTGGTCTGAAGATCACCAGGCACATCAGCGCGACGCCGACGATCACCCAGCCGAGGGCTTCGATCTGGTTGGAAGAGATGAGGGTTTCGGGAACGGTGTTGCGCATGACCTCCTTGACGAAGGTGAGCAGCACCCACAGCACGCAGGAGCCAAGCACCGGGCCGAGAATCGTGGCCGCGCCGCCCAGCAGCAGAATCGTCCACACGTAGAAGGTGACGGTGCGGCCGAGCGAATCGGGCTGTACGGAACGCGGCAGGACGAAGATGATGCCGGCGATCGCGCCGAACAGGCCGCCCAGAATCAGCGATTCCATCTTGTATCGCGTCACCGGCTTGCCGAGCGAACGGATCGCGTTCTCGTCCTCGCGGATGCCTTTGAGCATGCGGCCCCACGGCGAGTGGAACCAGCGCCAGCACAGCAGCGCCGCGATCACCACCAAAACCCATGCCACGATGCGCAGCCACCAGGAGTTGGCGATGTTGTTGCTGTACGTCCACAGCAGGAACGTGGTCGAACCGTCCGGCAGCGGCGAAAGCGATTCGAATTTCTCGGTGAAGTCCTGCGGCGAGATGCCCGCGGAACCGCCGGTGAAGTTCGTCATGGCCGTCGATCTGCCGATAATGCGGATGATTTCCGCGGCGGCCAATGTGACCATGGCCAGATAGTCGGGTCCGAGCTTCAGCGTCGGAATGCCCAGCAGCAGCGCGTAGATGACCGCGAGCGCGAGCGCCGCGCATACGGAGGCGAACAGGTTGCAGCCCATCGACTGCGTGATGGCGAATCCGTAAGCGCCGAGGAGCATGAAACCGGCCTGGCCCATGTTCATAAGGCCCGTCATGCCGAAGTGAATGTTCAAACCGATGGCGGCGAGTACGTACGCCGCTGTGGTCGGGGCGATCAGCTCGCCCGCCGCGTTGGAGATGATTGTCATGATGTCCATGGATCAGCCCACCCTTTGCTGCTTGCCGAAGATGCCCTGCGGGCGCACCAGCAGAACGATGATGAGGATTGCCAGCGCGCTGGCGTAACGCATATCGTTGGGGATGACGAGCGAGCTCATGTCCGCCACGATGCCGATGACCAGCGAGCCGATCAACGCGCCATTGGCGGTGCCGAGGCCGCCGAGCGTCACCGCGGCGAACATCAGCAGGATCAGGGTCGCGCCGGTGTTCCAGGAGATGCCGTTCAGGTAGCCGCCGAGCAGCACGCCGGACAGGGCTGCCATCGCGCACGAGAGGATCCAGACCACGCGGACCACCTGATCCACGTTGATACCGGATGCCGCGGCGAGCGCCGCGTTGTCGGACACGGCTCGTGTGGCGCGGCCGAGTCGCGTCTTGTAGAGGAACAGGGTGACGCCGACGATCACGCAGATGGCGATGAGCGCGGAGACCAGCGTCGGCATGTCGGTGGTGATCGGTCCGAGCTGGAAGCTGTCCGGCACCGATTTGACGATGCCTTTGATGTCGCCACCGAAGAAGAACTGGAACGTGTACTGCAACGCCATGGACAGGCCGATGGTGACGATCATCTGCTGCATGGTGCCGACGTGGCGTCTGCGTAGCGGCCCCCAGACGATTTCGTTTTGGATGAAGCCGGTCAGCGCGCCGATGACGATGGCGAAGATGGCGGAGACGATGAGCGGCATGTGCAGCATCTGCGTGCCGACGTATGCCATGAGGCCGCCGAGCGTCACCTGTTCGCCGTGTGAGAACGACTGCAGGCCGGTGGTGCCGTAGACGAGGTTCATGCCGACGGACATGAGGCCCAGCATCAGGCCGAAGATAATGCCGGAATACAGTTGCTGCCAGATGCGTTTGCCGACATTGGAGCCGTCTTTTTTGACTGGCGATTGCGTGGCCGCCGTCGATCCGGATGTGCCGGTCGCGCCTTTCGTGCCGTTTGCCGAGCCGGACGATCCAGATGTGCCGGACGTGCCGCTGCCGGTGGAATCGCCCGCCTGGTCGAATCGGACAACGCCGCGCTGCTTGTCGAAGCTGGCTTTCTTGATCGTCACCGTTGCGCTGCTTGCCTTCAGACCGTGCTCTTTCGCAACGGATGCGTCGATGGTGACGGTGTAATCGCCATCATCGGCAACGGAAAACGCCCACTTGCCGTCGGCAGCGGTTTTGGTTTCCGCCGTTGCCTTGCCGGACAGCGTGATGGTGACGTCGGCGATCGGCTTCTTGTCGGCGTCCTGCAGGATGCCGTTGACGCAGCCGTTGCTGGCGGTCGGATTGCATTCATCGACGGCCTGCGCGCCGGAATCGGCTGCGGACGCGATGGCGGGAGGGAGTACGAAAAGCATCGAGAGAACGGCGACAATCGAACAGAGTATGACGATTCCCGGTCGACGATGCCGTGTGAGATACGTTACGGCTGTCATAGGTTTTTCCTCTCTTGTTGTTTTCACAACGTAGGAGAGGAAACAGCTCGCGCGGTTGCGCTCAGATTTCCTGAACGTTACCCGATGACCGCCCGTGTAACGTGAAAATTACGCGCGGCCAAGCCGGTGACAGCTATGCGTGGCCGCCCAGCATGGCGATGCCGAATCCGAGCGCCACGCAGGCGAGCGGCACCGCGACCGTGGCAGCGCCATAGCCCAGGGCCATGGCGAAACGGCGTTTGCGAATCAGCGACAGCACCTCGTTGATCGCCGACGAGAATGTTGAGAATCCGCCGAGGAACCCCACAACGAACGTCATTACCGTGCCCATATCAACCGACTGCGCATAGTACGACATCATGGCGATGCCGGCGCACAGGGAGGCGACGCCGTTGATGACGAGCGTGGCCAGGGGGAAGCTGTGGTTGCCGTCACGGTTCCAGCTGCGTTGGATCGACACGTCAAGCACATAACGGGCCATGGCGCCGATGCCGCCGAACAGGCAGATCATCCAGGTCATCAGCGCACCTCCCCTGTGGTCGGGTCGGCGACGAGCGGGATTTCCGCGGTGACCGGCTTGGGTTCGAAGCTGGGCAGAGGTGCGACGGGTTGCGATGGCTGCGGCTGCGATTCGATTTTCGACACCTGCCCGGTCTGCGCGACCTGCTGGGCGACCTGGGCCGCCTGCTGTGCCGCCTGCGCGGCCTCCAACGCGGCCTGCGCGGCCGAATGCGCCGCATCCGCCACCTTCACGTGGCGCACGCCCTGCGCGTCCGGCACGTTGTTCTGCACGTTTTGCGCGGCCGGCACGTCCGAATCGCCCGAATCGGCCATGGGGACCGTCTGCGTAGCACTCTGCGTAGCCGATACTGCAGTGTCGGTCATCTGGACGTTCTGCACAGTGTCGTACGCGTCCGAATCGCCCGAATCGGACATTGAGGATACGGAAGCCGTGGAGGCATCGGCGATCGCGTTACGGACCCGCTTGCGTGTGCCGCGCGCCAGCAACGCCTGCATCAGCGCCACGCCAACCGCGGCCGCGATCAGACCGCCGGCGAAACTTCCCGCAAGATAGCCGAGCGCGCTGCCGAAACGCTGCTCGCGCATGCCTTCCATGGTTTCCAACATCACGCCGGACATCGTCGACAGTCCGCCAAGCAAACCAAGCCCGACGCCACGGCTGACGACCTGCCGCACCCTGCGGCGCAGCCACGACGCGGTCGCCATGTATTCGGTCAGCATCGCAAACAGGAAGCAGGCGAGCATATTCGACACGAACGTGCCCACCACGAACGGCGAACCGTTCACCGACGGCAGCAGCAGGTCCGTGGCGCGACGGAAACCGACGCCGACGAAGCCGCCGACGAACACCACGAGATACATCAGACCATCGGCAAGAGGGTTGAATCGCGCCTGCATGCGTTTCATCGGCGCGAGCGGAATCTGCGGCGGATGCTTGGATGCGGCGGCACCGGACGGGCGCACATCCGCGCGCGCCACTTCGGCGACGTCGATCGACTGTGTGGCGGGATTCGGCTCATCACCCGCGTTTGGCGAGTCTGCCGCCCGTTGTTCTTGCGATTCCATCACGTTCCCCTTGTACTTGGCTTTCCGCGGACAGCGTCGTTCCGCCCCAGCCATACGGCAACGAGCTGGCCGCAGGTGCCGTCTTCCTAACCTTGTACGAGTCTACACGTGCGTTGCAACCAAACATCGAACATGTCCGATTCGGTGGATAACTGTGGATAACTGTGGATAACTTCGGGTGGCCCTAGACGTCTACGAATGGTTATGGAAGACGGTGCGGCCGCGTCAGACGGACACGTCGCACAACCGCCGCATCGCATGCCGTGCGTCGCTTTCGTCCTCGCCGCTGAACAACACGACCAGATAGTCGCCGGCGCGCAGCCGCGTATCGCCATGCGGCACGATCTGCCGTTCTCCGCGACGCAGGCCGATCACCAGACAGCCGTACGGCCAGCGCACGTCACGCATCAGCTTGCCGTCCGCGGTCGCGCCCATTTCCACAGGCAGTTCCATGATGCCGTTGTCGATGCGATTGGCGATTGCCGTCGTGCCTCCTTGCGCGCGCATGTACCGTTCCAGCAGCTCGCCGTAGATCGGTTTCGTACGCAGCAGGTCGGAGACGAGCAATGCGATGAACGCGACGGCGGCGACCGGCAGCATGTGCGTCAATGTGCCGGACATTTCCACGGCCAGCAGAATCGACGTGATCGGTGTTTTCACGGACGCGGCCAGCGTGCCCGTCATCACGCATACCGAGAAAATCGCCACGGAATCGGACGGCAGGTTGCCGAACTGGTGCAACGTCTCGCCGCAGATACCGCCGGCGAGTGAGCCAACCGCGAGAATCGGCATGAAAATGCCGCCGGGAGCGCCTGAACCGAAGCTGGTGGAGGTGAACAGCACTTTCGCCACGAACAGCACGCACAGCATGCCCAAGCCGACGCGCGCATGCTCGGCCATGGCGATCAGGTTCGAGCCGCCGCCGAGCACGTCAGGCAGCCAAATGCCGATTGGCAGCGCGAGTGCGATCGCGATCAAAGGGCGGCTCCATGCGGGAAGCTTGCCGTACAGCGTTTGGAAGCCGAGCAGCGAACGGTTCATCAGCGAACCAACCAAACCGGCCACCAATCCCAGCGGAATCAGCCACCCGTATTCGCCGAGCGGCAGTTGGCCGATGGTGCCGAAGTCAAGCACCGGACGCAGGCCGAAACAGTATTTCGATACGAAATCGGCGGTCAGGGACGCGGCGGTGGCGCCCATCAGAATCGCGGGCGAAAAACTGCGATGCACCCCTTCCAAAGCGAACATCATGCCGGACAGCGGTGCGCTGAACGCGGCGGACAGGCCGGCCGCGGCACCGGCGGTGACCAGATAATGCTCCTGCATGTCCTCACGTTTCTTGCCGCGCAGCCGGTGCGATAGGAACTGCGCGCCCGATGCGCCGATTTGGATGGACGGTCCTTCGCGGCCGAGCGAGAGGCCGAAGAGCGATCCGAGCAGGCCTCCGATGAAGCGAACCGGCAGAATCGTCTGCCATCGCATTTTCAGGCCGCAGATCACCACGCCGTTGGTTTGCGGAATGCCGCTGCCGCCGGCCATCGGCTCTTTTTTGACCATCCATGCGATGGCGAGCGCGGCTGCGATTGCGGCGACCGCCCACGGTGCGACCAGCCACGGGGTTTCGCGGATGCGCGCGTAGATCCAGCGCGCGGTGTCGGTGCCGTATTCGATGCCGAGACGGTAGAGGACGACGAGGAAGCCGGAAATCAGGCCGACGAGAATGCCGGCAGCGGCCATCTTCCATTTCAGGTGGTCGAATCGCGGGACCAGTTTGCTGAACCTGTCAAACCTGTCGAACCTGTCGTTAGGCGGCATTGCAGTCATCGCACTCCCCTTTTCCGTTCCTCCGCCGCGCACCCCGTCGGTGTGTATGCGGTGTGCGTCATACGCGCACGCCATCGCACGCACCATACGCAAAGTGCCGGCAGGCACAGGCCCACCGGCACTTGTCATTGACGTTCGTTACCGACGTTCATATCGACGAATCAGCCGAATCAGCTTCAGTCGATCAGCGAGTTGATCTGGATGATGTGGTCGCGCTGCGGGCCGGTGCCGATCACGGAAATGCGGCAGCCGGACAGTTCCTCAAGACGCTTGACGTAATCCTGGCAGGTCTTCGGCAGATCGTTGAAGTCATGGACCTGGGAAATGTCCTCGTCCCAACCCGGCATGGACTCGTAAATCGGCTTCGCGGCGGCGAACTCGGCCTGGTCGGTCGGCATATCGTCGCGACGCTCGCCGTTGACGTCGTACGCCACGCACAGCGGGATTTCCTTGAGGCCGGTGAGCACGTCGAGCTTGGTGAGCACGATGTCGGTCAGGCCGTTGACCTGGGCCGCGTAACGGTTGACGACCGCGTCGAACCAACCGCAGCGACGCGGACGGCCGGTGGTCACGCCGTACTCGTGGCCTTGGGCGCGCAGCCATTCGCCGTCCTCGCCGAACAGTTCGGTCGGGAACGGGCCTTCGCCCACGCGGGTCACATACGCCTTGGAGACGCCGATCACGCGGGTGATCTTGGTCGGGCCAACGCCGGTGCCGGTGCAGGCGCCGCCGGCGGTCGGGTTGGAGGAAGTCACGAACGGGTAGGTGCCGTGGTCCACGTCGAGCATGGTGGCCTGGCCGCCTTCGAACAGCACGGTCTTGCCCTCGTCGAGCGCCTTGTTGAGCACCAGGGAGGTGTTGGCAACGTACGGCTTCAGGCGTTCGCCGAGCTTGAGCAGCTCGTCGGTGGTCTCGTCCACGTCGATCGGGCGACGGTTGTACAGCTTGACGAGCATCTGGTTCTTCTGATGCAGGCTGGCCTCGACCTTGTCATGCAGATGCTCCGCGTTGAACAGGTCGTGCACGCGGATGCCCACGCGGTTGATCTTGTCGGCGTATGCCGGGCCGATGCCACGGCCGGTGGTGCCGATCTTGTGCTTGCCGAGGAAGCGTTCGGTCACCTTGTCGAGCACGCGGTGATACGGGGCGATGATGTGCGCGCTTTCGCTCACCAGCAGTCGGGAGCAGTCCACGCCACGGCTTTCAAGGCCGTCGATCTCCTGGAACAGCACTTCCGGATCGACGACGACGCCGTTGCCGATGACGGGGGTGGTGTTGGGGCTGATGATGCCGGACGGCAGCAGGTGCAGTGCGTACGATTCGTCGCCGACGACCACAGTATGGCCAGCGTTATTGCCGCCGTTGAAACGGGCGACGTAGTCGACCTTCGTGCCGATCAGATCCGTTGCCTTACCTTTGCCCTCGTCTCCCCACTGGGCACCGATCAAAACAATTCCAGGCATGTTGTTGCACCTCCGTGCGTACGCGATTCTGCCTTAAGCCTTGCGCCTAAAGCCTTACAAAGGTTACTCTTCACCCTCTACCGGGTCTGAGGGATGCTCACGGCTCCGGACCGACCGTAATCGGATTGCAACCGGTCCGAAAAACAGACCAGAAAACGCCCGAAAACAGTTCGAAAGACCGTTGGCTAGTTCAGCGCGCGCCCGGCACTGCCGAGCTGCTTGCATGCTTCGACCACACGCGCGGCCATCGCGGATTCAGCTTCACGACCCCAGGATCGCGGATCGTACAGCTTCTTGTTGCCCACCTCACCGTCGATTTTGAGCACCGAATCATAGTTGGAGAACATGTGACCGGCCACCGCACGGCTGAATGCGTACTGCGTATCGGTGTCGATGTTCATCTTCACCACGCCGTAGCTCACGGCCTGCGCGATCTCCTCCGGCGCGGAGCCGGAACCGCCGTGGAACACCAGGGCGAACGGCTTACCGGGAGCGACATCCAGCGAGTGCGCGGGGTCGGGCATTTCGCCGGCCTTGATCGCGAGCGCGACCGTGGTCTGGATTTCGTCGAGCAGTTCGGGGCGCAGTTTCACCACGCCCGGTTTGTATGCGCCGTGCACGTTGCCGAAGGTGAAGGCGGCCATGTAGCGTCCGCGCTCGCCGAGGCCGAGTCGTTGCGCGACGGTGATGCCTTGCGCGGGCGTGGAATACAGTTTGTCATTGATTTCGGCGCTGTGCCCGTCTTCTTCGCCACCGACCGCGCCGATTTCGATTTCCAGCACGGTGTGCGCGGCTTGGGATTTGTCGAGCAGTTCTTCTGCGATGTCGAGGTTTTCATCCAGCGGCACTGTGGAACCGTCCCACATGTGTGACTGGAAGGTCGGTTCCTGACCGTGCTTCACCTGTTCGACTTCATGGTCGAGCAAGAGGCGCACCCATTCGTCCAAATACTGTTTGGCGCAGTGGTCGGTGTGCAGGGCGATGGTGATGTTGGGGTATTTCGCCGCGACTTCGTGCGCGAAGGCTGCGAAGGCAAGCGAGCCGGTAACGCGGTCGTTGACGCGTTGCCCGGAGAAGTAGGCGGCGCCACCTACGGAGACTTGGATGATGCCATCGGATTCCGCCTCGGCGAAACCCTGGAGTGCGGCGTTCAGGGTCTGCGTGCTGGTCACATTGATCGCGGGATAGGCGTAACCGCCGCGGCGTGCGGCGTCCAGCATTTGCGCATAACGTTCCGGCGTTGCAATAGTCATGCCTCCATTATCGCCCGACCCTATCCCACTTGTCATGTGACAACATTCGCCATCTTTCCTTTCCGTTTTCCCGACCGTCCGCTCCATATCCAGGTCGCCCGCCCCACTAGAGCCATATGCCGAGCGTTTTCGTCTCATATCCCGACACTTGCGGGACCGACCAATAAACATGGCGAAACCATTGCGATCGTTCCATCGGAAGTCATAGAATGTCCACCGGATCGCGCGACGAAGAGCCCAACCGGGTGTTCCCGCACGGGCATGCCGCCGCACGTAGATGTTGCGACCAATACCCGCGAGGAGGCTTGATGCACCAGGTTTTCGCCATCTTCCTTCGAGACGTGAAACGCATTCTGAAGAACCCCGTGGCGCTCGTCGTCACGCTGGGTGTGGCCATCATCCCATCACTGTACGCATGGTGCAATATCCTCGCCAACTGGGACCCGTACGCGAACACGGGCAACATCCAAGTCGCTGTGGCGAACGAGGACAAGGGCACAACCTCCACGCTGGTCGGCCATCTCGACGCTGGCCAGCAGACCGTCAACCAGCTTAAGAAGAACCATCAGCTCGGCTGGCGTTTCGTTCCCAAGCAGCAAGCCATCGAAGGCGTGGAATCCGGCAAATACTATGCGGCGATCGTACTGCCGGAAGACTTCAGCTCCAGACTAATCGGCACCGTCACCGGTAAAGGCGACCGACCGTCGATCACGTACTACATCAACGAAAAGCTGAACGCGATCGCGCCGAAAATCACCGATACGGGCGCGACCACGATCGACGAGCAGATCAACACCACTTTCGTTTCCAGCGTGGCCGACGCCGTGGCAAAGGAAGTGAAGGAGGCAGCGGGAGAAACCACCGGCAGCGTGAAAAGCGCGCAAAGCGACGTCGTCAACGATCTGACCGACACCATCAACCAGCTCGAAACCGTCCAACAGCAGCTGCGCGACACCCGTTCCACGCTCGACAAGGCCCTCACCACCATCGATTCGGCCAAACAGTCCAACATCGCGCTCGCCTCGGAAATCACCAACTCGCTTGACACCGTCGGCAAGGCGTCCGACTTGCTGAGCGAGACGCGCACACAAACCGAACGATTCTCGAACACGCTGGTCGGAGCGCTCGACAACGGCAGCACGCAACTGTCCGGCCTGCAGGTCAACGTGAGCAATGCCACCGGCACCGTGCTCAGCGGACTGAACACCACGCAGGACGCGCTCGACCAAGTGTCCAGCACCATGCATCACGTCAACACCACCACCGGCAATGTGCTCGACGACGTGGAGAAGGCGTTGCAGGCCAGCCAGCTGGATCCGAACAGCCAAACGTATAAGGATCTTTCCGCGCAGCTCGCCGAAGCCCGCAAACAGCTGACGTTCCAGCAGCAGCGCATCGACGCCTTCGATCAGGACACCACGGCTGCGATCAACGCGGGGAAGAACACCGCGAACGGGTTCAACGACGATGTCACCACGCTGGCGAAGAACGGCACGGCGTCGATGGCGAGCGCACACACGACCATCACCGGCACGGTCATGCCGAATCTCAACACCGGGCTCGATACACTCAGCCTGGCCAATGGGTCGCTGTCCGGCACGCTTACCACGCTGCAAAGCACGCTGGAACAGGGCAACGGGCTGCTCGACCAGTTGTCGCGCACCGTGACCCAAACGAACACCACCATTGCTGGCACGCAGACACAGCTCGCCAATCTCGCCAAACAGCTCAACACCACGCGCACCGATGTGGCCGCGTTGAGCAGTTCGGCGATGTTCCAGCAGCTTTCCCAAGCGCTCGGACTTGACGCGAGCGAGGTCGGCTCGTTCGTGGGCGAGCCGGTGCATTTGGACGAACAGGTCCTCTACCCGGTCAAAAACTATGGTTCCGCGGTCACGCCGTTCTACACGAATCTTGCGCTGTGGGTCGGTGGATTCGTGCTCGTCGCGATCTACAAGCTTGAAGTGGACCGCGATGAGAAGATCCGCATGTACACGCCACGCCAAGGCTATATGGGCCGTTGGCTGCTGTTCGTCACGGTCGGATTCCTGCAGGCGATCATCGCCACGATCGGCGATCTCGCGCTGGGCATCCAATGCGAGCATCCGTTCCTGTTCATCCTCGCCGGCATTTTCGCCTCGTTCGTCTACGTGAACATCATTTACGCGCTCGCCGTGGCGTTCCGGCATATCGGCAAGGCCGTCGCCGTGATTCTGGTGATCATCCAGATTCCGGGCGCGGCAGGCCTCTACCCCATCGAGATGATGCCGGAATTCTTCCGCCGTCTGAAACCGTTCCTACCGTTCACCTACGGCATCAACGCGATGCGCGGGCCGATCGGCGGCATGTATGCCAACCATTATTGGATCGACATGCTCTCGCTGTTCTGGTATCTGCCTGTGGCGCTGTTCATCGGCTTGGTAGTCCGCAAGCTGGCGTTGAACCTCAACCGCCTGTTCGACAACCGTCTGGCGGACACTGATCTGATGATCACCGAACATAACGAAGGCACGGTGGAACCGTTGCGGCTCACCGAGACCGCGCAGCAGATCGCCGAGGAGTTCCCCGAACTCGCCCGCAGACGGGCGATTCATTTCTTCCGCCTGTACCCGCGCCTGGTGCGTTGGGGATTCCTCGCGCTGGCGGTACTGCCGTTCGTGTTCCTGCTATTGCTATTCATCACGCGCATGAAGCTCGCCATGCTGCTCGGTTGGATCATTTCGATCATCGCCATCGACACGTATCTCATCGTGGTGGAGTATCTGCGCGAACGGTATGCGAATTATCTGGGCGAGGAAGCGATGAGTGCGGAAGAGTTCCGCAGCGCGATCCTGCACGAGAACCTGCTGTTCCGGCCGGGCATGCATTACAAGCCGATGCATGCCGTACGTACGAGACTGTATGAGGCTGCGCATGGTGGTTCGGCCGGACATGCGCCTGAACATGCGGCTGAGTATGCGGCTGGAAACACGGACGGAAATGCTGGCAGGAGTCTGCGTGAGGAGGGGAACGAACAGTGAAAATGATCTGGGGCATCTTCAAGCGGGACATGTGCCATGCCACCCGCAACGTGATCGCCGTGATCGTCTCGATGGGCCTGGTGGTGGTGCCGGCGCTGTACGCCTGGTTCAACATCGCGGCCAGCTGGGACCCCTACGGCAACACCAAGGCATTGAAGGTCGCCGTGGCCAATAACGACAAGGGTTACAAGTCGGATCTCATACCGGTGCGCGTCAACGTGGGCGAAACCATCATCAGCACACTGCACGCCAACGACCAGCTGGACTGGCAGTTCGTGAAAAGCGACAAGGCAATCGACGGGGTGAAATCCGGCGAATACTATGCGGCGATCGTAATTCCGAAAGGTTTCAGCGCCGACATGATGACGCTGTTCTCCCCCGACATCAAACACGCGCAGCTCAAGTACTATCTGAACGAGAAAATCAACCCGATCGCCCCGCATATCACCGATCAGGGCGCGACAACCGTGGTCAACACGATCGACAAAACCTTCGCCAAAACGATTGCGCAAGTCGGACTCGACCTGGCCTCAAGCATCCTACACTATTCGCAAAGCCCGCAAATGGCCGAATACATGCGCAACCTCAACGGCAATCTCACCACCACGGCGGATACGCTGAGCGGCGCATCGCAGCAGGTGACGTCGTATTCGCAGCTGCTCGGCTCGGCGAACGACATCGTGGATTCCACGGGCAAACTGCTCGCCTCGGCGACCAAGGCGGGCAAACAGGCCCAGAACGCGTTGAAGCAAGGCAAATCAGGTGCCACGTCACTCACTTCTGCAGGTGCGAACGTCACCTCCTCGGTGAACACCGCGCTCGACCAGGTGTCAGGCGCGTTCGACCAAGTAGCTGCCAAGGTGAACAAGGCGTTCGACGCGATCGGCAAGGGCTCAGACACCGCAGCCAGCCAGTTGGCAACGTTGAGCGAACAAATCTCCAGCGGCGAATCGCTGTACGACACGTACATCACAAGCCTCAACCACATGCGCGAATCGGTGGAACAACTACCGGACAGTGATTCCGCGAAACAGGCGCTGCTGGAAGCCATCGACCGGGAGATCACGCTGCTGGAAGCCGCCAAAGGCGATTCGCAGAAGCTCGCGCAGCAGCTGAAAGACGCTTCCACGCAGGTCACGCAGGATACCGCAGCCGCGGAACGCTCCCGCAAGGAGATCCTGAACCGCATCACCTCCGCGAAGCAGTCGATCAGCAATGTGCGCGACGATTACGCCACGAACGTCAAGCCGAAAATCGACGCGCTCGCCTCCACAGTCAGCACGCTGATCTCCCAAACCGACAGCATGATCACCCAGCTGAGCGGCACCGCCGACGGTCTGGACGATGTGACGGGCGATGTGGGGACGAATGTGACGTCCATCCGTTCCACGCTCGGCGCGATCGCGAAGAAACTCGACTCGTCGGCAGCGACGGTGAAGGAGCTGATCACGAAGCTGGAGACGGGCGGAAACGCCGGTGACGGCAACAGCGATGGTGGCGACGGTGACAACGACGCCGATTCGGGCGAATCGGACGAACTACGTGCACTGGCCACCGCCAACGCGTCCACACTGTCCACGCTGATTTCCGCGCCCGTCGCACTGCATCGCGTCTCGGTGTACCCGATCGCGAACTACGGTTCGGCCATGGCGCCGTTCTATACGATCCTGTCAATCTGGGTGGGTGCGATCATCCTGTGCGCCATGCTGAAAGTGACGATTTCGGACCGCGAGAAGGCGCATGTGCTGGGCTTGGGCGACACGCTGCCGCGCATCGCCGGCCCGTCCGGCCCGGGGAACGCCTCACGTTGGGGACTGCGCCTCGACCACGAGTATTTCGGACGGTACGCGATCTTCGCACTGCTCGCGTTGCTGCAGGGCACACTGGTTTGCCTGGGTGACACGTATTTCCTTGGCGTGCAGGCGAATCATGCGCTGCAGTTCCTTGCCGTGGGGTGGCTTGCCGCGCTCGTGTTCTCGAATATCGTGTATACGCTGACCGTGTCGTTCGGCGATATCGGCAAGGCCGTGGCCGTGGTGCTGCTGGTGATGCAGGTCGCCGGTTCGGGCGGTACGTTCCCTATCGAGACGCTGCCGAAGTTCTTCCAAATGCTCTACCCGTTCCTACCATTCCCGCACGCCATCGATGCCATGCACGCCGCGATGGCCGGATCATACGGCAATGAGTACCTGCTTGACATGGTGTATCTCGCCTTGTTCCTGATTCCTTCGCTGCTGCTGGGATTGGTGTTGCGCAAGCCGGTGATCCGGTTGAACAACTGGGTGAGCCGCAATCTGGAGTCCACCAAGGTGATGTGACGAGGCGGATTTGAACGGGCTGGTTTGAGCCGGTTTAGATCGGTTTCGGCTGGTACACGTGAACGCGCTGCCCGCCATCATCGACGACCTGAAAACCCAAAGCCACGAATTCGTCACCATCGACCAGCCGGCAAAAACCTAAGCTAGCGTGGAGGCGTAGGGCATTGTCCTGCCCAGTCACTTCCCTTACGTACCGCTGCGCCATCCCGGCGCTCCTCTGCGCCGCCACTACCCCACATGTCGCCTCCTCACGCACCAACAAGTGTCCGATCCCCCGAATCAGCCACCCACGCGTCATCCGGTCACCCCAGGTTGTCCGATTCGGGAGAAACGGACACTCAGGGGCACCGTGCAAACCACACGTTGATCAGAGAACCGGCAACCACCAGCACAACACCGATCCAGAACGGCATGCCCAGCGCCACGCCCAACAGAAGCGTGCTAGAAGCCGTGGAAAACAGCGGAGTCGCGTACGAACCAATCGCAAGCGTTTCCATACTGCCGTGCAACATGCCGTATCCCCAGCACGCGTAGCCGCCCGAAATCGAAGCGGCGCACGCAATCAGCGCAGCATATCCACCGATGCCGGGCGCCGTGTCCGGCAAACCGTCTCCCGAAACGAAATGGATGGTCCACAGTACAACGGCCACACAGCAGAAGAAAATCGTCGTGCCGTCGTAACCGCCGGACAACGACGGCGTAAAAGTCGCATAAATCGCCCAAATAAAGGCGCCAACAAACGCGAGCACATACGGTAGGGGGTTACTGGCGATATTGTGGACCGCTTCCTGCATATCAAGGCTTTCTCCGCCAACCGCCATCGCCACACCGATGGTTGCGATCACCGCGCCAGGAATCGCTTTGGCGACCGCACCACGTTTGTGCGATACCGCTGCGGTCATCAGCACCAGCAGCGTCGGCCACAAGTAGTTGACAAGGCTGACTTCCACGGATTGCGCGTTCGTTGTGGCCAGGCCGATCGACAGCGAGATTGACGCCTCGTATGCGATGAACATGAGTCCACCTGCGATGAGGTACTTGCATGGCGCTTCGCGGATTGGTTTCGGACGGCGCACAATGAACAGCATGACACCACCGACGGTGTAGATGAGCGCCGAACCGAGCGTGGCGCCGAACGATTCGGAGACCAGTCGCACGAGGCCGGCCATGAAGCCCCACAGGACGATTGCGAACAGGCCGATGAGTGTCGCCGCGTGTGATGTGGCATGGCCGAGTAGCGGATTGCAGGAGTTGCCGGTGGGGTGGTTTGCGCCGGAATCGGAGGGGGACTTCTGGTTCGTGTTCACGGGCTCCAGCCTACCCATCGCCCTCCACGAGTGTCCGATTCTGCAGAATCGGACACTCCTGCAACCTGCGATGCCGCGAACCCGATTACCCCCGGAACCGCACCAACAGCAGAGTCAACCACCCCATCCGACGCTGCCACACCAGCCGTATCGGCAGCCAAGTCCATGCGTCCCGCATCCACACAGCCCACGCGTCCCGCACCTCCACGGCCCGCCGACGCGCACACGTCGCCCATGACCAAATCATCCAACGTCACACCGAACATGTCGCAAAGCATCAGCAGCTTGTCACAAACGTCGCGTTCCACGCCACCATCTTGCGGTTGCATTGCGATTCGCAACCAAATTTTGCGACGCAACCGACAGTTGCGCGACGCGAAGTTGGCTTCACGGGTCTTTTACGACAATAGAAAAACCCTTGAAATTCCAACGATTCCAAGGGTTTCGAATGGAGCGGATGACGGGAGTCGAACCCTACCTGACCGATGCTATAAAGCCGCTAAATACCAGTGATTTAGCGGCTTTAAACGCTTGATTACAGCCCTGTATGACAACATGGTAACAACAATTTGGGAACGACTCGTTTTGAGACGTTCTCTCATGCATCGTTTGGTTCATTACATACCCATGTCCTGGCCGTTCCTGATGAATCGGCTGATTGGGTCCGCCAGTTTCGCCATATAAATCAGGTGCGCGGCAACAGTGAGAAGAATCCACCAGGTGGGCCAGCCCATCGGATTGCGCGGGATCATGGCGAGACGGTCGGCCAGGACGAAGCCCACCATGGCGACCAACGTCCAAAGAACGATATGGACTCCCAGGGTTCCTTCCGTAAGCCAGCCTCTCATCGTCATAAAAATAGCCACCGCATATCCGCCTGCTACGAGCAGAGGTATGCCACAGACCACGGCTGTCAACAGCAGCATGAGCAGAAACACGAGTGGCCGATCCCACCATCCGCTCGGGATGATCTCATTCAGCCGCGCATCGATGTCCGCAAGCCATTGGCCGACCACCGCGAGCTGTTTCCCGCGCATATGAAGCCAGTCGAGCAATGAGTCGGCGAAGGCTTGCCAGCGGCCTTGCATGACGACGGCGATCATCGGCACCATGGACGAGCACACGCCCCGGCACAAGGCAAAGAGGATGCGCTTGTCACGCTCATGCTGCCTGTCGCTGCTCTCCTTGAGACATCGACGCATCCGCTCCGATTCCTGTTCGACTTGTTCGGCGATGTCCTCACGTATCCGCTTCCGCTCGTTGTTAAGACGTTCGCGTTCATCCCGAACTCTGGATTCGTCGGCTTCAAGAACCGCCTCGCGACGAAGGATGCGGTCACAACGTTTTTCCCTTTCTATGCACGCGCGTTCTCTCTTCTTGGTCTCTTCGAGCAACCTGGCTGTCTCGTTGACTTCGGAGAGTTGCTTCCTGAGCGTCTGATTCGTCGACAAGAGCCGCCGATTCGTTGATTGAAGCTCTTGATTCCGTGATGAGAGCGTCGAATTCTCGCTCCGAAGTTCCGCGACCTGCCGGTTGAGCCTCCGGCTCTCTTCCTCCGCCCGAATCGTATCGGCTTCCGACGCCGGCATGGTGTTCGTTGGCTCCATCGGCTGTATCCGATCGAACCTCTGGGAGAACATGCCGCCCATCGGATCGGATTCCATTCCGCTGTTCATGTTCGTTGGCTGGTTCATCGTTCCGTTCCTTGCATATCCATTCGGGCAGTCCGACTCCGGAATTTCGAGCTGCTGATCTGATGACGTCGAGTTGTCTCCGGCATTCGAGCAGCGTTCGCTCGCGACGTTCGATCTCCTCACGCGCTTCCACCACAAGATCGGGGTCATGGCTGTCGATCACGTCGTTCAACGCGACGACCGCGGCACGTAGTTCGCCATACGCCCAGTCGGCCTTGGCGTTTAAGTCACGCAGTCCCTCGGCCAGGCCGCCACCGTGCAACGTCAATCCGACACCGTGCGAGTCAAGCAATTCGGCGAGCTCTCCGATACTGTTCGCCCTGGCTGCATCGAGATCGATCAGGATGCGCAGCCGCTCTCTGATGCCCATGCCTCTCGCCGCCGCATACAGTTCGCCCATGTCCGCGCCTACGCCCGTGGATGCGATGACAGGGGACTCGATTCCGAACTGTCGCTCGCTGTTTTGACCGGGCGTATGCCGCATTACCTTGAGCATTTCGGTGTGTTCCACGGCGGTTCCGACCTTTGGGCTCTCCAATACGGTAAGGCCCTCGCGACGGCATAGTTCGTCGCTGATCGCACGCCACTAGTCGATGCTTCTGCGGGTCAGGCGTATCTTCCTTCCCGTCCTTCGGTTCGCCGCGCAGATGACGATGTGGTTGTGCAGATGATGCCGATCCATGTGCGTGGAGACCACATACTTGTAGTCGCCACCCGTGATCGCTTCGGCCAGCATGACGCCCATCTCATGCACCTGTTCCGCGTTCACATGCTCGTCGGGACTGAACGAATGCTTCAGATGCAGAGCAAGCACGCCGTCCTTGCGCAACCCATTCGCGCATCGTTCCAGGTCCCGGATCATCGGTTCGGCTAGCACGTTCGCGTCATGCCGCTCACCGCTGTAGCTCGCGTATACGAGCCTGCCGCCATCGTTCTTCTCGGGATTGATGACGTAACGAATCGTGTTCGGAAGATTCGTTTTGACCTTGTTCCCGAGTTTGACCACGGCCATCAGTACAGCCCCTGTACCGTATCGATCTCCGCTTTCTCGCGCTCCATCCCCGTCATTTTCTCATCGATCGAGGCGAGCAGATCATGCAGTTCACGCATCTCTTGCGGGCTCACGGAGCCTGTCAGATTCGCAATCCTGGCGATCTGATTCACGTTCACGCCGATGCGGTGGAGCTCGGCCTTGAACACCTCCGGATCGCTCGCCAGCGTCACTGAAACATTCATCAACGCGCCATGCATGAGCGTCTGACGGGCGAAATCACCCCACCGTCTATACACCGGAATGTTCCTTGCCCAACGTTCGTGGATCTTCCTTGCCTGTCCCCATTCCTCCGGTGCGAACATGATTTTCTTACATATGCTGCGCCTGCGATTGCCACGCCAGCCCATAAGGAAACACCTCCCCCACGGGAACTGGAATGGCTCATTCCATAAGCCGCGTCAGCGGTCTGAAGGCTTCGCCGACCATGGGGTCCGGGTCTCCCGGCAAGCCGATCCACGCCTGTGGAACGAGCATGTGTGGCCACACATGCGTCGCTTACTAACCCCATGCTTATCTCACGGAATGGAAACACTTTTCCGCATCGCACATGTGACATTCTGCGAAATATAATCGCGTTCACGTTCTGCTCCTTCCATCACCAACTTCAATGGCGACGACCCATTGCATATTCATCATCCTTCAAAGAAGCGGAGCTCAGTTTGGACATTGGACGAGCTGCGATTCAGACGAAAAATCGGGGTTCCGCAGAAACCTCTGCGGAACCCCGATTGCAAAGCACGGTCTCCGGTATCCTCATTCCGTTTCGGCCCCGGGACGGCCGTTCCCTCACATTCCGACGAAGCGATCGAAGTATTGGCGGAACCGTTCGATGACTCGGCTCTTCATCAGCTCGTACGCGTTGCTCGGCGCGAAGCGTGACACAGGGGGCAGCATCGACACTATTCTGGTGCCGTCCGTGTCGACATAGCCTTCCTTGAAGCAGTCGATGATGAACTGCTCGGCCAGTCCAGTCTTCAGGTGCTCCTCGCTGACAATGCGCTCGAATTCCTCCTGCTTCTTGCGGACGATGTATTCCTTCCAGTCGCGCTGCACGTCCGCGCCTGAGGACAGGGACTCGACGAACGAGTCGATGAGGTCCTTTTTGCTGCGCAGGTCGGGCGAAGACATGATGGTGCGGCTGATGTCCGCGAGGATCGACTTGTCCTCCATATGCCCGTCATGGTATTTGGCTACGAGTTCGAGGATGTAGTCGATGTTCACTTCGATCTGTTTGACCAGTTCGGCTTCGAAGACGACGTCGTCGTTGATGATTTCCTTGTCGGCTTCCTCATGCGAACGCCGCTGTTGGTAGAGATCGATGTACAGGCTCTGGTAGTCCTGCAGGTCGCGCAGGCTCAGCACATCTTCGTTGGAGAAATCGTCGAAGGCCTGCAGGATGTTGCGCAGCCGCAGGATCGAGCCGAACAGGGTGAGGAAATCCTTCTGCGCCTGTTCTCCGACGATTTCCTCGCCCAAGGGGAACCGCTTGAGCAGCTGCGAGACCTTCTCGGTGTATGCAGCGAGATATTCCGCATATGGTTTAAGCACCACCGTGCCCTTGGCGTCCTTGTCCCCGAACAGAGCCAAGGCGTCATCCACCTCCTGCCGCAGATCGCGGAAGCAGATGATGTTGCCAAAGGTCTTCACCGAGTTCAGGATGCGGTTGGTGCGGCTGAACGCCTGCATCAGGCCATGCTGTTTCAGGTTCTTGTCCACCCACAGGGTGTTGAGCGTCGTGGCGTCGAAGCCGGTGAGCAACATGTTCACTACGATGGCCATGTCCAGATCGCGGTTCTTGAGCCTGAGGCACAAATCCTTGTAGTAGTTCTCGAACTGGTCGGAGGCCGTGCTGAAGCTGCTGCCGAACATTCGGTTGTAATCGCAGATCGCGGCGTCGAGGAAATCCCGTGATGACTGGTCAAGGCCAGCGGTCTCGAAGTCCTCGTCATCAATGAAGCCCTGCTCGCCGGGGTCGGCCTCGTTCGGCGCGAAACTGTAGATCAAGGCGATTTTCAACGGTTCCCCACCGCGCTCGGCCTGCTGGCGCTGGAACTCGGCGTAATACTGCTTGGCCATGCCGATGGAATCAGCAGCAAACAGCGAATTGAAGCCGCGGACGCGCCGGTCCTTGAGCATGTAGCTGGATTGCCGCTTGGTTTTCTGATCGAAATGGTCGAGCACATACGACGTGACCGCGCTCACGCGCCGCGGGTCGCTCAGTGCCTTGGCTGAGTCGATGCCGTACACCTGTTCGTCCCTGACGCCTTCCTTACGGCGCACCGTGTCCACGTATCCGATACGGAACGGCAGCACGTTGCCGTCCTTGATCGCGTCCACCACCGTGTATGAGTGCAGGCAGTCGCCGAACGCCTGTCCGGTGGTGCGCAGATTGGGGGAGCCTCCGGTTTTCGCGTTCACGGCGAAGATGGGCGTGCCGGTGAATCCGAACAGATGATAGTTCTTGAAATGCTTGGTGATGGCGGTATGCATCTCTCCGAACTGGCTGCGATGGCATTCGTCGAAAATCAGCACCACATGCTGCGCGTAGACATCGTGCTTGGGATTGCTGCGGATGAATGAGGAAAGCTTCTGAATCGTGGTGACGATGATTTTCGCGTCTAGGTTGGCAAGCTGCTCGGCAAGCACCTTGGTGCTTTTGTTGGAGTTGACCGCGCCCTTTTTGAAGCGTTCGTATTCCTTGATGGTCTGGTAGTCGAGGTCCTTGCGGTCCACGACGAACAGCACCTTGTCGACGCCATCCATGTTGCTGGCGAGCTGCGCCGTCTTGAAGCTGGTCAGCGTCTTGCCGCTGCCTGTGGTATGCCACACGTATCCGCCCGCCTCGGGCGTGCCGAGTCTCTTCGGATCGTATTCGCTGATGAGAATGCGGTTGAGGATGCGTTCGGTGGCCGCGATCTGGTATGGGCGCATCACCAGCAGGTCATGCTCGGCGGTGAACACGCAATATCGTGTCAGGATATTGAGCAGTGTATGCCGGGCGAGGAAGGTCCTGGCGAAACCCGTCAGGTCGGCGATGACATGGTTGCGTCCGTCGGCCCACCAGCTGGTGAATTCGAAGCTGTCGGAGCTCTTCTGCGAACGGCCGGCTGCGGGACGGCCTTCCATTTCATGGATGTGCTTGAAGCGCGTGGTGTTGCTGTAGTACTTGGTGTGCGTGCCGTTCGAGATGATGAAGATCTGGGCGTACTCATAGAGTCCCGATCCGGCCCAGAAGCTGTCACGCTGGTAACGGTTGATCTGGTTGAACGCCTCCTTGATCGCCACGCCCCGCCGCTTCAATTCGATTTGCACCAACGGCAGGCCGTTGACCAAAATCGTCACATCATACCGGGTCGGGTGGCTGCCGCCCTCCTCCTCGAACTGGTGAAGCACCTGGAGACGGTTGCTGTGAACATGTACCTTGTCGATGAGACGAATGTTCTTCGTCGTGCCATCGTCACGGTTCAGGATCTGGATGTTGTCTTCTTGGATCAGCCGGGTCTTGTCCTCGATGCTCGCCGTCGAAGAGGCGATGACCTCGTGGAAGAAATGCGACCACTCATTGTCGGTGAACCGGACATCGTTCAGCTTCTCAAGCTGGGTGCGCAGGTTTGCGATCAGTTCGGATTCCGTATGCGCGGAAAGTCGTTCATAGCCTTGGGATTCGAGGATTCGCAGCAGCTCCTCCTCCAGATCCGCTTCGCTCTGGTATGCGGTCTCACGACTGTGGCTAGGCTCGTATTCGGCCACCACGGTGCTTTCCGCGCCCTCGGCCACGAGCTTGTACGACTTGCCGCCATCCGGCAGATCCATATCCGACCGCTCCGTCATCATGGGCTCCTTCTTCATCCGTATTTATCCGCCATCCTACTCAAAGGAATTCGGATTCCGCAGCGCATATGGGATTCCTGGATCCTGCGGCTTATTCCCAATGCAGGGCCGTCCTGATTCCAGAGGCGTATGTCTCATTCGAGTCGAGGAAGCGACGAATCACCATGGCGTAGCCATCGTCGCCCTCGATATTCCGCACAAGATACATGAGCGCAAGCAGCGACGACGCCACGGATTTCTCGCCGTATTCGAAATCAGCGAACGCGGTTTTCATGTCACGCGTCATAGGCGACGGGATGACCATCTCCCGATGCCACAGTCTGGCATGATGCGAGCACAGATTGCGCAGATAAACCATGGCATGCACGACCTCCGAGGAAGTCCGCAGATTGGTGCGTAATCCGACTGATCTGTACAATTCCCTGAGCGCCTTGGCATCCGTGTGCAGGGAAAGCATTCGGGAGAGCGTATCGAACGGGAACGTCTCGACGGCCGCCCACACGGGCACCGGTCCGCCTTTGCGCCGGTAATGCCGCATGCATACCTCGTTGGACATCTTCATCCATTTGTCCATGTTTCGCAACAGGTTGTCGCGCAACAGTTCGCCGCGCTTGTTGCGCACATCCTGATAGGATTCGGGATCCATATACGTGTAGGCGTTGCCGTCCGACGCCAGCAGGTATGCGATTCTCGAACGCAAGGTGAGCTCCACCTTCGCGGTGCCCTTGAGGATGATGTTGCGCAGCTTCTCGTCCATCGCATAGGGAACAAGGAAATCAACATCCCGGGTGCCCGGCCTGTACCTGTTGTCGCCGGCCGCTGGGTTGACTTGAAAGGGACGGAAGTATCCCGAGAGACGGTAATAGTTGCAGTCAAAGAGCACCCGCCGCAGCTCTGCCTCATCCGTGATCACCAGGCCTCGCTCCGACATCAGGGCGATCATCTGGTCGATGGTCTTCGCGGGCTTGGATTCCGCCCCGATATGAGAAGAGCCCCCTGGTTTGAGCACTGTGAGTAGGCTTAGGGAGCTGCTGTTATCTGCCATGTTAATCGTGTCCTCACATTTTGAAAAATCTGCGGCGCGTCCCAACCATGCTATGCATCCCTATGGTCCGGCACCTGACCATACATCAACTCGACCGTTCCCACGATGAAACGTCACACGGCAAGTTCGTCGAATGACAGCAGACGGTCCCGGTAATACTCGTACTGCTTGCGACGGGCCTCGATCTCCGCAGGCAAACCAGAGCTCAGGTCATTAGTGAGCTTGTCGAAGCGATCAAGAATGGAGATAATCCTATCCTGCTCAGCCAAGGAGGGAATCCCCACCTTGATCTGCTTCATGACATTACTCATCAGTTTGGGATTTCCCATGCCGGTATTTACATACTGCTTAGCAGTCACATCTAAAACATATTTAAGATACTTGGCTCGCACGCGTGAATCTTTGATGCGCAAAAGTCCGCACACATTAGTAATACTAAATTTTTCATCATGGTAAAAGACAGAGCCGGCATTAGCTCCATCTGTTGTCCAAGTGATGTATTCTCCGTCATAGTCATAAGAATTAATAAAACCAAAACGGCCATTATTCGCAGTCTGAGATGAGTACACCGGATATGCGCCGCGGTGCTTTTCCAGATAGCCTTTGGACATGACCCGACCGCGATTGATATCGCATAGCTCTCCCACAGTGATGACTAGGACTCTCTCTCTATCGAATGTGAGGAGTTCATCACGGTAATAGGCATACTGCTTCCTCCGCGCCTCCAGCTCCGCCTCCAGCTCCGCCTCCAGCGAGCTAAACGAATCCAAAATCCGAACGATCTCCTCCTGTACCGGCAATGGAGGAACGGGAACGACAATTTTTGCCAAGTCATCCTTCTTGATTTCCATTACCTTGGTTCCATGCACATATGCGCGCTTACGCTGAAAGAAATCCAGCGTTTGGAAATAGTAAGAAAGATACTTCGCATTCTGATGATGTCTAACAACAATTGAATGGCCGCCAGTCACAATGTCCGATCCACCCAGCCAGGCAACTGCTTTACATACATCCTCAAGATTTTCGCTAGTGGCTGTCACAATCAAATCATTTGGATGGACCTTGAGGAGTTTGTCTGCGAGCTTCTTGTCTACGAACGAAATGGTCTGAGACGTAAAAGTATCGTATCGCGTATAAATCTGACCATAATGGATGCATCCAATGCCTTTGTCCGTAAAATCCTTCTTTTGCAGGCCATTCCCCCGGTATAACTTCGCAATAGCACCCAGAGGCTTGCGTTCAACCCCATTCGGACAATATTCCGCGATCAAATCGTCAATCCTGCTCATTGCTAGTTCCCTCAATTCCTGAATATGCATTTAGATAATCTGACCGCTCACAAAACACTAGATTCCAGTTGCCATCATTAAAAGCAACCTCATTGAAATCTTTGAGCTGCTTATAGCTGACTGATCTTTTCTCAAAGGTATGTTGACCGTCATCCGTTAAGATGACCGCGACCTGCGAACTCAACGGATAGTACAAAGTCGTCAAGTTACCAGTTATGACCGTACGAACTGGTTTATCTATGCCAATGAACGGGTGCCCCGATGAGGTCGTCAATACGAGCATGCTGCAATCTCGCAGATATTCCACGGCCTTATACAGTGAGGAAGAACGAACAAATTTCTCATCCTTACTGATGATTCCTGGCAGTATTTGCACCCACAAGGAAATCTGCTTAGCTATCGCTTCAGGGACAAATGTCAGCGTTTCGTCAAATTCTTCTTCCGATTGTGTTTCACGGTAAAGTTCTTTCAATTTTTCGCTTGAGCCTAAGTCCAGCTCACGCATTGTTTCAAGCACGTCTTCTGCGCGGTTCTTCGCATATCTCACCGATTCCGGGCTGCGGGAAACAATATGGGGAATGAAAATTGAAACGAAGCTCACCAATCGATCCAAATCGTCATCCTCAAGACGATCACTCGGTCTCATGCTTGATACGGCATGCAGGAACCATTCAAGCTTCCCGCTGAGATTGTCTTCCACTGAGGACAGCGATTTTTCGATGTAATTAGGGAAGTAATAGTCTCCGCTTTCTCCTGATGGGCAGGCCGTCTCATACAAGCGGTTCTGCACGCCTACGTTTTCCACACGGGCGTGTCTTACCACTCGATTCTTTTCTGCTCGCGTGACGTATGAAATCTTTTCTTTATCATCCACAAAATGGCGCAGAAAAAACCGAGGCAGATAGTGCTCCCTCGTGGTTCCGATCTTTCCGATTGTGGGTATCATCTGCCGGTCGCTCACATCAGTTTTCCAAATCCGCGACGATGGCGTCGATCTGAGCACGAAGTTCGTTCTCTCGTGCCACAATGTCGGAGATCTGCCGGTTGAGTGCGGCGATGTCGATCTTCTCTCGCGTGTCTTCGGGCTGCACGTAGCCGCTGACCGACAACACGTAATCGTTCTTGCGGATGTCTTCAAGCGAGGCGACGGCGGAGAAATGCTCAACAGGTTCGCGTTTCGCATAGACATCCATGATCGCGGCGATGTCGTCGGGCGAAAGCTGGTTTTGGTTGCCGACGTGCACGAACCGTTCCGACGCGTCGATGAACAACACGCTGTCATCGGTCTTCGATTTCTTAAGCACGATGATGCAGGTGGCGATGGAGGTGCCGAAGAACAGGTTCGGCGGCAGCTGGATCACCGCGTCGATGAAGTTGCCCTCCAGCAGATATTTGCGGATCTTCTGCTCCTTGCCACCGCGATAGAGCACGCCGGGAAACTCGACGATGGCCGCGGTACCGTCGGCCGCCAGCCAGGAGAGCATGTGCATGGTGAACGCCAGATCAGCCTTCGACTTCGGCGCAAGCACACCAGCCGGGGCAAATCGCGGATCGTTGATGAGCGTGGGGTTGTCGTCGCCCTCCCACTTGGTGGAGTAGGGCGGGTTGGACACAATCACCTCGAACGGTTCGTCGTCCCAGTGCTGGGGATTGATCAGCGTGTCACCGTAGGCAATGTTGAAATGGTCGTAGTTCACATCGTGCAGGAACATGTTGATGCGGCACAGGTTGTACGTGGTCAGATTTTTCTCCTGGCCGAAAAACCCTTGCCGGACTTTATCCTTGCCCAGCACTTTGATGGATTGCAGCAGCAGGGAACCGGAACCGCACGCCGGGTCGTAGACCTTGTTCACTTCGCTCTTGCCATGGGTGGCGATTCTGGTCAGCAGCTCGCTGACCTCCTGCGGCGTGAAGAACTCGCCACCGGACTTGCCGGCGTTCGCCGCGTACATGGTCATCAGATACTCATACGCATCACCGAACGCATCAATTTTATTGTCCGCGAAGTTCTCCGTGCCCAAGTCCAGATCGCCGATGGCGTTGAGCACCTTCACCAGCTTGGCGTTGCGATCCACCACGGTGTCGCCGAGCTTGCGGCTGTTCAGGTCCAAATCGTCGAACAGGCCGCGCAGACTGGATTCCGAACGCGAGCCGATGGCTGAGCCCTCGATGTTCTTGAACACCCGCTGCAGCGTCTCGTTCAGGTTCTCGTCTCCGTCGGCACGCTTGCGCACGTTGGCGAACAAGTCGGACGGGAGGATGAAATAGCCCTTCTCCTCCACCATCGACTTGCGCACCTGCTCGGCCGTGGCATCGTCCAGCTTGGCGTAGTCGAAATCCACATCGCCGGCCTGGTGCTCGTACTCGTTCAGGTATGAGGTGATGTCCTCGGAGATGAATCGGTAGAACAGGAACCCCAACACATACTGCTTGAAATCCCAGCCGTCCACCGAGCCACGCAACACATTGGCGATACTCCAAATCGTCTTGTGCAACTCCGCGCGCTGCGCTCCGCTATTCATCATGCCATGCCTTCTTCAAAACCGTAGATATAGCCTTCAACAATACCAAGTACGCAGATTCACACACCAGTAGAAGCAGACGACACCCACACTGTGCGTCATGCTGGGAGTCATGGCTTTCCCATGTTCCAGTTTCGATAGCCGGGGTTTAATCGTCGGTCAGAATTGGTCTATTCCCAAAAACCTACCAACCTACCGACCTACCCGGTGAAATCACTGGGATTTGGTCGCCTACTGAGCTCGCCTACCGACCTACCTTGGATTCCCGCAGGTAGGTCGGTAGGCTCGGGCCGGTAGGTCGCGGAAACCCTTACGGCAGTAGTGAGTAGGCGGGTAGGTCGGTAGATCGCTCACGCAAGCGAATACCAGTGGCCGCCCTTCATGCCCTTCCTGTGTTTGATCTTTTCTGAAGCCATCAGGTTCTCCAGAGCGGCATCCAGACTGGCTTTCTGTCTTTTGGACAGGGAACGGGTCAATTCCCCTTTGGACACGGATGGCTTCGGCGAGTTGGACAGCACCTCCATGATGCGCTCCTCGGTGGCGAGCTGGGAACGCATGTCGACCTGTTCGCGGACCAGCTCGTCCTCCTCCCTGTAGTCCGCGCGTTGTTTGAGGTTCTCATTCCTATACTCTTGCAGGTTCTCCTCGTAGCATCGACGCGAGTAACGCATCATCATGCCCGCGAGTTCCCAGTCCTCCTGCATGATTTCGGATGACAGCGGGTCTTCAAGCAAGCGGAAGGCCGCCGACAGTTTGGCACGCAGGAACATGCCGTGGGCCCGGCGCGGATCGCCGCCATGCTCCCTGTTGACCCGTATTTTGTCGGCTCTCATTTCGGCTATCGCCATCGGAGGCAGACGCATGGGGCGCTTCTCCAGATGGCTGGAATCCGGCGTGGAGTCATTGGCCTTTGCATAACTACCGCACTCGTAGAGCCGGTTCATCTGCTCCGGAGCCAGCGTCAAGGCCCGTACAACGTATGCTGGGTCATAAGAACGCGGCCATGACGCTGGAACTTACGCAGACCTATTCGACACCGATCTTGATGATGTGGCAACATCCATCAGCAGCAAAATCACCGCAGCAGAGATATTGGACACGAGAAAATTTTGAGTCTGCACCACTCTCCGAATCCTCTTTTACACACCTCGTAACAACACGGTGACAACAATTCGATAAAAATCGTGTGATTGGGCAAGTGCCTACAAAATTGAAAATCGTTGGAATGATTGGGTTTTAGAGCCCCATCGTTGAGGCGCTTGGAGCGGATGACGGGAGTCGAACCCGCCTTTAAAGCTTGGGAAGCTTTCGTTCTACCGATGAACTACATCCGCAAGGTTGTGCCTTTTGGGCACGAGCCATTAGTCTAGCACGCAACGGATGCGTATGCGGACACAGACCGACATGCGATACCAATTTTCCGCAATATCACGGAGACTCAACCACGCGGCCGCTGCGAATAGTCGCGAGAATATCTGCCAGCCGAGCCGCCCGAATCATGCGCGGATCCATACTGCGTTCCAAATTGCGGCCCACCGGCACCAGCCATCGCAAAACGTCCGCCTTGCCGAATATCCGCCGCCGCAACGCCACTCGTCGCATAACCGCCGGCCAGGTAGCCCGACTGCGCGCCCTGCTGCCGCATCTCTTGACCCATCTGCATGAGCCGCGCAATGCGGTCCTGAATCGGCGGATGCGTGGAAAACAGGCGCGAGAAGCCCTCCGCGGAGAACGGACTGGCGATCATCATCGCAGCCACCGACTGCGTGCCGGCGGTCTTCTCCATCGGCATCGCGGCTGCGCCGCCGGAAATCTTGCTCAACGCGGAAGCGAGCGCTTCCGGATCCTCCGTCAACTTGGAACCGTCTTCGTCGGCGTCGTATTCGCGTGTGCGGGAGATTGCCATCTGTATCAGCGACGCTGCGATCGGCGCCAGAATCGTGCTCAGCAGCACACCCAGCAATCCCAAGCCACCGGACGCCGAATCGTCGCGGTCGTCACGCGAACGGCCGCCGCCGAAATACATGAGCGAGTAGCCGAGGTACGAGATGACGGTGGCCATGGCGGAGGCGATTGCGGACGTCAGAATGTCGTGGTTGTAGACGTGCATGAGTTCGTGTCCGAGCACGCCGCGAATCTCACGTTCGTTAAGCGTCTGTAGGATGCCTTGCGTGCAGCAGACCGCCGCGTGTCGTTCGTTGCGCCCCGTCGCGAACGCGTTGGGGCTCATGGTGGGGGCGATGTAGATGCGCGGCATCGGCTTGCCTGCCTTCGCCGATAACTCGCGGACGATCTTGTATAGTACGGGGGCTTCCTGCTCGCTCACCTGTCGAGCGTGCATGCTGGCGATCGCCAGTTTGTCGGAAAACCAGTAGGAGACGAACGTGGAGCCCAGGCCGATGAGAATGTAGTAGCCGAGCGTGCTTTGACTGGCGCCGGTCGCCCACCAGATGAGCATGATGACGCCCCACATCAACGCGAACAAAAGCGTTGTTTTCAAGCCATTGCAATGGCCGTGCACCTGCAATTTGCCGTTCATGGCCACCAGCCTAGGAATTCAGGCTGGGATTTTGCTGTATACAAGCTGAAGGGTGGATTTGCAACATCTAGAAACATGCCACGCAACGACGCTACAGCATCGGCCATAGACCTATTTGCGACACGGCGAGAGTCACCCCAACTTGAAACGTATTACCCCCGCATATCCCCCGAATGCACTGCGTCGAGCGTGCCGATCAGGCTGGTCAGCAAATCGTTGCGGCCGCACGCGTTCGTCAGCACCGCCAGCACGTACGTGCCCGACTGCGACATCACCAGTCCGGCATCGTTCAGCGCGCACAAACCGCCTTCGCCGTTGATCCATCCGGCCTTCGTGTACACGGTGTCCGCATCGCCAAGGGCCGCGTGGATGCAGGAGTTCAGCGAATTCGTCATGTCTCCGGACAGCCATTGCAGCGATTCGGACGTGATGTTCTGCACCCCCGACGTTTGCCCGGCGAACAGGAAACCGTATCCGGCGGTCCACAGTTTGGCCATGTCGCGCGCGGAGGTGAACAGGTACCCGCCGCGATCACCCATTCTGGAAGCCGCGCCCGCCTGTTCGGCCCACGTGTTGAAGCAGTCGAGGCCATACGTTTTGTACAGCCAGTCGTAAGACGCGTTGTCGGAATTGCGCAGGACGGCGTCGACCTTCTGGTGGACGGTGGCGGACTGCGCGTCAGCGGATTGGGCCACGCTGTTCAGGTCGACGGTGCCCGTTGAGAACAGCGATATCAGGTATGGCGCCTTCGCCGACGAGGCCGAATAGATCTGTGCATCGGCGTTGTATGCGATTGTGCGGCCGGTCGTGATGTCGGCGAGCACGAATGATGCGGTATATCCGTCGGCTTCGAAAGTGGCGATTTGAGACTGCACGGCGGCCTGCGAATCGGCGCTTAGCGTGAAGCCCTGCGTTGTGATCGTGGCGCTGCCCTCGACTGCGGAAATGCCGTCCAGCGCGACCTGCGTCGGCGACGAGACGGCTTGTGTCTGCGATTGCGGCGCGCTGTTTTTCTTAAGCGCGCCCGACGTGGAGGACGTTTCCGAAGACGTTCCCGAGGACGCCGCTGCGTGGGCTTCCTCTTCGAGATGCACATCGACAAGACCCACGCCCATGGCGAAGCCGATCAGGCAGGCGATCAGCAGGCCCACGACGGACACGGAACAGCAGTACAGTGCCTTGCGCTTGACGTGTTTTCCAAAGTTCATGCCGACTTCACAACCTTAGATTTCAATGCCCGCATCCGTTTGCGATGATATTGCGCACCGCGTTTCACCGGGGTCAGCCTAGCGCATGGACCCGAACTTCGGGGGTAATAGGTCAAAACGACCGCGTATGTCCGATTCTGGAGAAACGGGCGGTTGTGCGATCGAAAACGCACGCTACGCGACCAGTCCGCCGAAAATCGACCACTAAAGCGGCAAAAACTAACGCCCTGCACGTCCGATTCAGAGGAATCGGACGTGCAGGGCGTTACTAGATTGCGTTAAAAGGCTTGAAGTTAGGGTGTCAGGAAGTCAGCACTCCCACCCTAATTCCAGCCGGCCCGATTCAGGCATGCGCCAGCGCGCGCATCTGCTCCGGGTCGATGACCTTCTTGTGCTCGCGGCCTTCCTTCGCGCCTTCGGCACGTTCGAACGCATCGACCTTCTTCCAGCCGGCGAAGTCGATCGGCTTGACACCGCGGGAGGCCAGCAGACGGTCGATGGATTCCGGATCGCGGTCAGCGGCCACGCGACCGCCTTCGGCGGCCTTGGACAGGTCCTCCAGCATGTTGGTGACGATGAGCAGCGCGTCGGACTTGGTGGAGCCGATCAGGCCGACCGGACCACGCTTGGCCCAACCGGTGGCGTACAGACGCTCACGCACCTGCGCGCCCTCACCGGAGGCCTCCGTGGTGATGCGGCCGTCGCCGTTCGCGTTGGCCAGGTGCGCGCGACGCTCGTCGTACGCGATGCCCGGCGCGGTGGCCGGCTTGTAGCCGATTGCGTGATACACGGCCTGCACCGGGTACTCTTCGAATTCGCCGGTGCGAGTCATCTTGCCGTCCGCGGAAGTCGTCGTCTTCTCCACGCGAATCGCCTTGACCTTGCCGTCCTTGCCCAGCACTTCGACCGGAGCGGAATTGAAGTGGATGTAGTACTTGCGATCCGCCGGGTTGCCTTCGAAATCGGTGTCGCCGTCGTCTTCCATGTCCTCGGCCATCTCGCGGATGGCGAACAGCTCCTCGACCATCTGACGGGTCAGCTTGTCCTTGCCGGCCTCCTCGATGGTGTCGTCGTCCAGATCGAAGTCGTCTTCGTTGATGATCAGCTGCACGCCCGGCAGCTTCTCCATTTCGCGCAGCTCCTGCACGGAGAACTTGGCCTGGGCCACGCCACGGCGGATGAACAGGTGCAGGGTCTTGGCCTTGTTGGCCTTGATGCCTTCGTACACGTTGCCCGGAATGTCGGTTTTGGCCTTGAGATCGTCGGCGTTGCGCATGAGCTCGCGCGCCACGTCCATGGCCACGTTGCCGCCGCCGATCACGGCGACCTCTTCGGCATCGAGCGGCCATTCGCGGGCGCCGGTCGGGTAACCGTCGTACCATTCCACGAACTTGGCGGCACCGTACACACCGTCCAAGTCGGCGCCCGGCAGGCCGAGCGGCTTGTCTTCGACGGCACCAGTGGCGAACAGCACCGCGTCGTAGCGTTCGAGCAGCTCGTCGAGCGTCACGTCCTTGCCGAATTCCACGTCGCAGTACAGGTGGATGTCTGGGTTGTCGAGCGTCTTCTCGAGAGCGGATGCGATGAATTTGATGGAAGGGTGGTCGGGGGCCACGCCGTAGCGCACCAGGCCGAACGGCACCGGCAGCTTTTCGAACAGGTCGATGCGGGCCTTGGTGCCCAGTCCCAGCTCTTCGCCGAGCTTGCCCAGCTGGCGCAGGAAAATATCGGAAGAGTAGACGCCTGCGGGGCCGGCGCCGATTACAGCAATACGAAGTTCGTTGGTTTCGCTCATATGTTCCAGCCTAATATATTCCCTGCATTTCCAACAGGGGGCATACGGCACTTTCTTGCGATTCCCTTACTTGCCTCGCAACGCGCAGCCCGGCCCATGTGCCGGCGCAGGAGAACGTACAATCGCAGAAGATCACAATCGGTCCCTCACTAAAGAAGGTCCTTATCGTAAGAGGGTGGGCATATGCGCATTCACATCACGTATACCGGCGGCACCATCGGTATGGTCGAGTCACCGAACGGTCTGGTTCCGGGCGCCGATATGCGCGGCTGGCTGCGCCGGCTGATTGAGGACGCGCATCTGGACCCGAGCTTGTTCTCGTTCACCGAGCTGGACCCGCTGATCGATTCGTCGAACGCGACGCCCGACAATTGGCAGACGATGGCGGACGACCTGCGCGCGCACCGCGATGACGTCGACGCATTCGTGGTGATGCACGGCACCGATACGATGAGCTATTCGAGCGCCGCGCTGTCTTACGCGCTGACCGGTTTCGGCAAGCCTGTGATTTTCACGGGGTCGCAGCATCCGCTCGGCAAAATCGAATCGGACGCCACCGCGAACGTCACGGGTGCGCTGAACGCCGCGATGAGCGGACGTTTTCATGGCGTCGGCCTGTTCTTCGGCCATCATCTGTTCGCCGGCAACCGTGTGAGCAAATCGTCAAGCTGGGCGTTCGAAGGGTTTTCGGCGCCGTCCACCGGCCCGCTGGCACGTACCGGCACGCCGTGGCATTGGTATGCGGGTGATTCGGCCGGCTCCAGTTGCGGTTGGGCGTCGCCGCTGCCCTACTCCCGTCACGATGTGGCCGTGATCGACATGGCTCCCGGCATTTCCGCCGCGCGATTGGCCGCGATGCTCGACCCTCGTCCGGAAGCGGTGCTGTTGCGCGCGTACGGCGTTGGCAATGTGCCGAGCGACGAGCCAGGACTGACCGACGTGATCGCCGACGTGCTGCATGACGGCGTGCCTGTCGTCATCGCATCGCAATGCCAGCAGGCGGAAGTGCTGCTCGGCCATTACGAGACGGGCGACGCGATTGCCCGCGCCGGTGCGATCGGATCGGGCGACATGACGCTGGAAGCCACGTACGCGAAGATCATGTTCCTGCTGTCGCAGGGCGTGGATGCGGCCGATTTCGGCACGTGGATGCGCCGGAACATCGCTGGCGAAATCTCGCCCAGCTCGATGTAGCACGGCGCAACGCGGTTCAGCCTCCGCACGGCTCGTCGCCGCAACCGGCGCTACTCGCGGTCGAGCAGGGCGGTGAGCGCCCACAGGATGCTGACCACGTCGATCGCTTCCTGCATGAACGCGCCGACGACCACCGGAATGAGGTTGAACGCGGCCGCGACCATGCCGATAATCGCCAATCCAAGGCCGACCAGCACCGCCTGCAGCATCACTTTCTTCGTGCGGCGGGCGATGGCGATGGCGCGCGGCACGGAGGCGATGTCGTCGTTCATGATGACCACCTGCGCCGATTCGGACGCGGCGGTGGACGTGCCGTCGGTCATGGCCATGCCGATGTCCGCAACCGCCAGCACGGGGGCGTCGTTCACGCCGTCGCCGACCATCATCGTCACCTGTCGGGTCATGGATTCGCCGACCACGCGCTGTACGACCTTGTCCCACGCCGGCTGGTTTTGGTGCGCGTCTTCCGTGGTGTTCTTGACGGCCGCGACCTTGCCTTCGGGGAAGAGTTCGGATTGCACGTCGTCGATGCCGACCTCGCCCGCGATGATGCGTGCGGAAGCCTCCTTGTCGCCGGTGAGCATGGACAGTTTCTTCACGCCGAGCCGGTGCAGTTTTTCAAGGGACGATTTCGCATTTTCGCGCGGCACGTCACGCAGCACGATGCGCGCGGCGAGCTTGCCGTCGATCGCCACGTATGCGGCCATTTCGTCCGGTTCGAGAGGTGCGAACAGCGAATTCACCTCCGGCTTCTTGGAAGCGCCGGCAGCGGTACCGGTCGCCGAATCGCCAACCGCGCTATCGGCCACAGCACCAGCCGCAGTACCGGCCGCCACCCCTGCGCCCAGCACATGCGTGAAGCCGGCCTCGTCGGCCGTCACGTACGCGAAACGACCCACGCGCACGGCATGCCCGTTCACCTCGCCGGACACACCCTTGCCCGACTGTTCCTCGATGTTCTTCACCACGGGGTAATCGCGTCCATGCCCCGGCAGATCGCGTTCGGCGCACAGCCGCTGCCCGTTCTCATAGCGCGCGTACAGTTCCTGCATGGCCTTCTGCCCGGCCGCCGCGATGCCCTTCGACAGAATGTGCACCGAGTAGCCTTCCACCACGCCGGCCATCATCAGAATGTGGTTCTCGTCGTACGGCGAGCTGTTTTCGAACGGCTTCTCGACGCGCACGACCTGCGGCTGCTTGACGGTAAGCGTGCCGGTTTTGTCGAAGAAGATATGCGATACGCGGCCCAAGTTTTCCAGCACGTCCTGCGCTTTGATAAGAATGCCCGCCTTGGCAAGGCGACCGGTGCCGGCCACGTACGCGACGGGAGCGGCGATCAGCAGCGGGCAGGGCGTGGCCAAAACCAGCACCTGCGCGAATCGCAATGGCGTGCCTGCGACGGCCCACGCGATGCCGGCGATCGCCAGCGAAAGAATGGTGAACGGCACCGCCAGCACATCGGCGGTTTTGACGACGGTCGGGCGCGATTGCTGCGCCGAAGACACCAGTTCGAGGATCTTCTGATACTGCGAATCCTGCGCCAATTGCGTGGCACGCATCGTCAGCGCGGTCGATCCGTTGACCGCACCCGACAGCACGCGCGCGCCCGCATACACTTCGCGCGGCACCGGCTCGCCGTTGATATTGCTCAGATCCAACGTGGCGACGCCCGACAGCAGTTCGCCGTCGACCGGCACCGTTTCGCCCGGCAGCACGAGGATCACGTCGCCAAGCTTGACCTGGTCGACCGGAACGGTTTCGAAATGCTCGCCGGCCGCGTCGTAAGGCTTGGTTTGGGTGGTGGACTTATTCGTTTCCGCAGCGTTAGGCACATCCACACTGGCGACCTTGCGAAAGCCGTCCGCCGTCATGTCGCCCTCAGCATCACCGGCAGTACCGTCGGCCCCGGCAGCCGCCGCACGTGCACCCACGCCCGGCAACGTCACCACGTGCGCGGTCCGCGGCGCCGCATCAACCAGCGCCGTCAGGTTGCCTTCCGCCTTCGACTGTGCGAATTCCTCAATCGCCTCGCCGGAGGAAATCATCAGCACCACGGCCCACGCAGCCCAGTATTCCTGCACCGCCACCGTCGACGCGATCGCAATAACCGCAAGCAAATCCACACCGACGTGACCGTGCCGCAAATCGTCAATCATGCCGATCACAGTCACCACAATCGTGTACACGACCAGCGCGATCACGATCCACTGCCCGACACCCGGATTGAACGGTCCGAAAGTCAGCGAGACGCCCGCAGCCTCCCACGGACGCCACGAACCCAGCAATGCCAACGGAATCGCGGCAATGATGGCGATCGGCAGCAGCGGAACTTCTTTGCAAATGGAAATGATTCTACGCATGAGAATCTCCTTACGCTCGTATCGGACGCCTTGTTAACCCATCGGCGCCCCGCCTGCGCGGACCCTCGATACACGGCGTAAAAAGATATTTCCAGCATAACAGAGCATTGCGATTGCCGCGGCCGTTTGCGTGTGCTTCCGTTCGTCGCGCGCGTTCCGCGCATACGAAAAGGGCCGTGCGATTGCTCGCACAGCCCTTGTTTTCCGTCGTTTTTCGGCTTGTTCAGCGTTTTCCGCGATTACGCGGATTGCGGTTGCGGCTTCGCCGTCAGCCTATCGGGTGGCAGCCACCCGTATCGCTGTCGGCATGAACGCCGCACACCGTACGTTGCCGTACGATGCCGCGCATCCGGCTTTACCACAGACCGAACGGATCGAACAGGCCACCGCCGTCGCCGTTGTTGCCGTTACCGCCATTCTGGCCGTTCTGGCTGCCGCCATTCTGGCCGTTGCCGTTATCGTCGTTGCCGTTGTTCTGCTGACGCTGTTCCTGCTTGTTGGAGGAGTTCGTCTTGGTCTCTTCCTGGTCGAGCGTCACTTCGAGATCCATGGTGTTGCCGCCGCGCACAACGGTCAGCTTCACCTTGTCTCCCATGGCGGAGGCGCGCACGTAACCGAGCAGCGAGTAGTTGTTGTTCACTGCCTTTCCGTTGAACGCCACGATGGAGTCGCCGGCCTTCACGCCGGCCTTGGACGCCGGGCCACCGTCGGTCACGGCCTGCACCTGGGCGCAGCCGCGGGTCACACCGTCCGCTTCCACCGAGGAGCTCTTGATGGTGATGCCGAGCGCCACATGCTTCACGGAACCATTGTCGATGATCTCGTTGGTCACGCGCTTGACGAGGTTCGACGGGATGGCGAAGCCAATACCAATCGAACCGGCAGTACCGGACGAGCTCGCAGTGGAGGCGATGGACGAGTTGATGCCGATCACCTGGCCGGCCGCATTAAAGGTCGGGCCGCCGGAGTTGCCCGGGTTGATGGCCGCGTCGATCTGCACGGCATTGGTGACGATGGCGTTGTTGTCATCATCGGTCACGGTCACCGGGCGGTTGAGCGCGGACACGATGCCGGTGGTGGCGGTGTCGTCGTAGCCGAGCGGATTGCCGATCGCCATGACGGCCTCGCCGACGGCGAGATTGTCGGAATCGGCGAATTCCGCGACTTTCAGATCGCTCGGCGGATTGTCAAGCTTGATCACGGCCAAATCGGTGGTGGTGTCGGTGCCGACCACCTTCGCGGAATAGACGGCGCCGCTGGCGAGCGTCACCTGAATCTGCTGCGCGCCGGAAATCACGTGGTTATTGGTGGCGATATAGCCCTTGTCGCTGATCACCACGCCGGAGCCCTTGGCTTCGCCGTCGCTGGTCGCCACGTCGATGGCCACCACGGAATCGGACACTTCCTTGGCCACCGCGGTCCAATCGACCGCCGTACCGGACTTCGCCTTGGCGGAACCGGAACCGGACGTGTTGGACTTGACGTCGGACAGCGAGCTGGAGGTCGGCACATGCACCCAACCGTTGGTGATCGCGGTGAAGCCGACGCCGAGGCACAGCGCGCCGGACACCAGTGCGGCCACAACGGCGGTGACCACATGGCTGGTCATGCCGGACTTCTGCTTGGTGACGACCGGCGTCTGGTTCGGCTGGTTCGGGAAGCCCTGCCCCGGAGCGCCGAACGGATTGCGGTTGCCCGGTCCCGCAGGGGGCATGTTCGCGCCGTACTGCGGCTGCTGCTGATTGTTCTGCTGCGCGCCGTTCTGCGCGGACGAGCCGCCAAACGGATTGCCGAACGGATTGCCATTGTTCCGCTGATTGCCGGTCGTATACGGGTTGCCGAAAGCGCCGAAGAACGACGGACGGTTGTCCTGCGGCTGGCCCTGCTGCTGCGCGCCGTACTGCGGTTGCTGGACGGTCTGGCCGCTGGCATCGCCAGCCGGCGGCGTCGGCACCGGACCGTACGCGCCGTATTCGGGCGCCGGACGGTACTGTTCGGTCGGCGCATCCTGCGTCGCGTTGTTGATCACCGTGCGTTCACCGGCAGCGGAAGCATAATCCGGCGTATCGTCAGCGGTATTGCCTGCCGTGCCATCCGCCGCGTCCACGGTAGGAAGGGCGGTGGTGGGCTGCTCGCCCGCGTTCGGCACTGCAATCGGTTCGGTAACGGAAGTCTGTGCTTCGTCGGCGACGTTCTCGCTCGGCGTCTGCGGCGCGGTCTGCTGCGTGCCATCCTGCGGCTGGGCGATGTTCTGATCGCTATTATCTTCAGCCATTGTTGCTCCTTATTCGTCTCGCGGCATTCAACATGATCAGCAATCGTGCCGCTCGAACTGCTATCTAAGAGTAAAGATACCTGCTCTGGAAGTTTCCTGAATGTTTGTTGAAAGTAGCAATCGAATCGCTTGGCAGTTTGCTCCATACGATGCCACCGTCGACCGCCGATGGCGCCACCGCGGCAATCGGCGCTATCGCATACAGTTGAGAGCATGACAAGCTTGAACGAACCACGGACCGGCGCGGTGGCGCACGAGACCTCAGCGGCCAACGCGGCAGCCCGCGCAACGCACGACGCAGCAGGCAACACGACCAGCGCGGCATCGACCGAAAACCTTATTGAGCATCCCCGCGGCGCGGAACCCGGCAAGCCCGGCCGCCGCGACGCGTTCTACTTCGAGCAGAAAACCCGCCTGCCAGATGCGGCCGATGGCAAGGGCCGCGGCGGCGCGCGATACGGACGCACCGGCATCATCCACACCCCCCACGGCGACATCCACACCCCGGCGTTCGTGCCGGTGGCCACGCAGGCCGCGATGAAAGCCGTGCTGCCTGAAACCATGAAGGATCTCGGCGCACAATGCTTGCTGTCCAACGCGTTTCACCTGTATGAACGTCCCGGTGAACAAGTGCTCGACGAAGCCGGCGGCCTTGCCAAATTCATGAATTGGAACGGTCCGACCTTCACCGATTCCGGCGGTTTCCAAGTGCTTTCGCTCGGCGCGGGCTTCAAGAAGACGCTCGCCATGGATGTGACCGGCATGAAATCAGACGACGTGATCGCCGAAGGCAAGGAGCGCCTCGCGTTCGTGGACGAGGACGGCGTAACGTTCAAATCGCCGCTCAACGGCTCACTGCACCGTTTTTCCGCCGAAATTTCAATGGGAATCCAGCATAAGATCGGCGCCGACATCATGTTCGCGTTCGACGAGCTGACCACACTGATGAACACGCGCGGCTACCAGGAACGTTCCGTGGAACGCACCTACCGTTGGGCGCAACGTTGCGTTGCCGAGCATAAGAGGCTTACCGAGGAGCGTCTCGGCAAGCCGTACCAGGCGCTGTATGGCGTGGTGCAGGGCGCGAATTATGAGGATCTGCGCAGACATGCCGCCGAGCAGATCGCTTCGCTTGATTTCGACGGCGTCGGCATCGGCGGCGCGATCGAAAAACGCATCATCGGCGACACCTGCGCCTGGATCTGCGACGCGATGCCGGAAAGCCGACCACGCCACGTGCTCGGCATCGCCGCGGTCGACGACATCTTCGCCTGCGTGGAGAACGGCGGCGATACGTTCGACTGTGTGGCCCCGGCCCGCTGCGGCCGCAACGGCGCGATTTTCACGCGCCACGGCCGTTACAACATCAAGCGCGCGCAGTTCAAGCACGATTTCAGTCCGCTTGAAGAGGGTTGCGATTGCTACACCTGCACGCACTACACGCGCGCCTACGTGGACCATGCGTTGCGCGCCCGCGAATTCAACGGTTTCACGTTGGCCACGATTCACAACGAGCACTTCTTCGTGAAGCTGCTCGACGATATCCGCGAATCAATCGACGGTGGCTATTTCAACGAATTCCGTGACGAGACACTCGCGAAGTTCTACGAGAACGGTTCGAAGGGCTGAGCCAGAGGAGCTGGATGGAAGTCGCGGGGCTTGAGCATTTGCTACGCAAACGCGGCTTTTTGAACAAAGGATGGCTCCATCGTCTGGAGGTCCACAGGGCCTCCTCCCTCCTCGCGTCGCACCGCTTTGTGCATTCGCTTTGCGAATACGGCGGTGCGACACGCCGATTTGTGCCACAGATAGTAAAGGTGTAAATTAGTCGATTGTCTGCGAGCGTGGCGGAATGGTAGACGCGCTGTCTTCAGGTGGCAGTGAGTGTATGCTCGTGGGGGTTCAACTCCCCCCGCTCGCACGGGCCGAAAAGGGCTGGAATCCAACGATTCCAGCCCTTTTGCTTTATCCAAAACGTATGAAATGTGACAAAAAAGTACTAAAAATGCGCCGAAAGCCCAGCTATCTCAGCAGAAACAGACAAACGGACATCCAAACCCAAAACCAGCACCACAAATGTCCGATTCCAGAAAACACAATCCGAATAACCAATTCGGCAGAATCGAACACATAGCCACCCAAAACCACACTTCACGTGACCGGTTGGAAAAACAGATACGTAACGCATTGCAGACCAATCCCATGCGTCCGATTCTGAAGAAAAACGAAATTCGCCGTACGACTTTTCCGCGCACGCAATCGCAAGCATTTCCCGGTATTTCACTGTGAGCATAACCGCGGAATGAGCAGGACACGGAAGAGTTGGGTGAAGTGAAAGGTCAAGGTCAGGAGCCCGGGAGGGTTCCGGATGCGGCAACGAACCCGGTCGCCGATCTCGCTGGATGGTGACGCCGCAGCGATAATCGCACGGCCGGCTGCCAAGCCGCATTACTCCGCGCACAGAACGCGCATTTGCTTAAGGAGTACCGATTATGGCAATGTTTCCGGCTTTGATGAATGACACGATGTTCTCCGATCTGTTCGACGATCCGTTCTTCGAGGGTTGGCGCAACATGGACCGCGCAGCCGCATGCGATCCGAACATGTCCGCAGGCATGATGAGCACCGATGTGCGTGAGACCGACAAGGGCTACATGGTCGACATCGACATGCCTGGCTTCAAGAAGGACGACATTTCGCTGGACCTGCAGAACGGCTATCTGACCGTTTCCGCGCATCGCAACAGCTCGCACGAGGACAAGGACGACAACGGCCGCTGGCTGCGTCGCGAACGCTACGCCGGCTCTTGCTCTCGTAGCTTCTACGTTGGCGAGGACGTGAAGGATTCCGACATTCACGCCAGCTACAAGGACGGCACCCTGTGCCTGGAAATGCCGAAGCCCGAAGCGCAGCAGCAGGTTGAGACCAAGCATCAGATTGCGATTGAAGGCTGATTTTCCAGCTGCCGTACGTCATATTCGCACGTCGTAAGTCACGGTAATCGCTAAGCAAAGCGAAGCCGGACGCCCGTAAGTGGATGTCCGGCTTTTTTGTTTGTCCGCACGCCGCCGCCCGAAAAGCAACGCCCGTCACGGCACTCAGCGCACCAAAAACACCATGATGAGAATCATCACGAATCCAACCAAATCGGTCGGTTCGAACACCGCGTCCGTCCATGCCACCGCGGAAATCGTGGCCATCACCGGTTCGCTGGTGCCGAGCATGGTGGCACGCATCGAACCGACGCGCACCACGCCGGCCATGTACAGCCAGAACGCGCCGAATGTGCCGCCGATCACGGTGAACGCCATCAGCCCCACACCCAGCCAATCCAACTGCGGCGCCGTAGCCCACGGCCGCACGAACGGCAGCAGCACAAGCCCGGAAATCAGGAACGCGATGCCATTGACGGTGAAGTTGCCCCAACGTTCGATGAGCTTGACCGGAAGAAACACCATGGCCGCCGTGGACGCCGCGTTGATAGCGCCCCAAATCAGGCCGACCAACGGCAGTTTCAGCGTGGTGAAGTCGCCGCCGGTCGCAATCAGCACGGTTCCCGCGAAGGCGAGCGCCACGCCGATGCCTTCCCGTACGCCGGGCAGTCGCCGCCCGCGCAGGCATACGACCCCCAAGACGAACAGCAGGTTCAGGCTTTGCAGCACGGTCGCGGTGCCGGAGTTGGTCCAGTTGATTGATTCGAGGTAGGCGACCTGCACCAGCAGCACGCATATGATGGCGGTGGCCAGCAGCCGCGGATATGATTTGCGATCGCGTAGCGCGCCGGTAAGCAGTTTCGGCGTCATGATGGCCGAGCAGGTGAGGAAAAGCACGCCGGCTGCCAGTTCGCGCACGCATGCGATCCACAGCGGCGAGGCATGATACGTGCCCATGAGGATTTTGGAGACGGTGGCGTTGACGCCCCACAGCACGCCGCCGCACAGGGTCATCGCAATGCCGATAATCAGGTCTTTCGGCGTGCGTTCGAACGTTTTTTCCGCCACTGCGGCTCCTTCCCCTTCACTGTTCGCTCATCGCACACCGTACACGCCGCATGTGTCTTGCAGTGGCAGCCGCTCACAGACTGTCCGCGGGCGCGCTGAGGAAGTCGAGAATCTTGTTCACATACGGTCCGACCACCGTGTTCGGCATGGAGAAGATCTCGTGCAACGACTTGCCGTACCGTATTTTTTCGATTGATCCGCCACCTTCGCGCACGCGTTCCACGAAATCGTCCTGCGGTCCGTTGAGCACCCAAATGTCGCGTCCGGCTTGGAACAGCAGCATCGGGGTTTCGATTGCGCCGCACATGTCCGGTTTGAGTATGGCGCGGGACAGCGCCATCGCCTGATGCGCCCATTCGAAGGTGGCCGCGTTGGTCTGGCATGCCACGTCGTCGACGCGCTGCTTGTGGAACCAGCGAACGCGCGCCTCGGACGCGCCCTTATGCTCGTCGAGATCGAGTTCGGGGGAAAAATCGGTGTGACCGAATACGCGCGCTTTGCCGAATCCCAAGCCGCACAACGCGCCTGTAGCGATGCGTGCGATCCATGTCGGCATGCCGACGACGGGGGCGATCATGGGTGCGGACAGCACGGCCTTGTCGAACAGGCTCGGATAGTGTTCCATCACGGCCGCGCCGATGCCGCCGCCCATCGAATGGCAGTACAGGTTCAGTGGCTCGCCGCACGCGTATTCGCGGCCCACAGTGTCGGCGAAGGCTGCGAAATCGGCCACGTACCGACGCCAATCGTCGATCCACACCAGGCTGGGATTGCTCACGTCGTGTGCGGAATGGCCGTGCCCGCGGTGTTCGAGGATGCATACGGAATAGCCGGACAGCAGGAAGTACCATGCCATCTCGCTGTATTTGCGGGCGAATTCGGTGAATCCGTGCGAGATGACCACCACGCCACGGAAGATGCCCGAAGCGCCGTCCTCACGCAGCACGTCGAATTTGTGCGCGTCGTAGCAGCAGTAGTGCAGCCGCCCGGGACGGTCCAGCTTGGGCAACGCGTCGCCGTTCCAATCGACGGTGGCCGACTCCATCCAGCCTTCCGTCATGCAGGCGTCCAGCGCGGGCAGCACCTTGCTTTCCATTTCGGCGTCGTAATTCACCTCGTCGAGCAGCCTAAGAGTCATGCTTTCATCATACGAATCCCACATGAACAGCCTTCAGAGCCCCACGCTTCGGCTCCACGGATCGAACGCGCCTCCTCACTCGTGGACGCGCTCCCCCGTACAATGTCGGTATGAAAATCATGTCATTGTGTGTGTCATTCGTCATGCTCTGCACCATGCAGCCAGCCGGAACGATGGCCCCTTCCAACGGGAAGGCTGCCATCTTCGCCGACGCGGCGAGGGGAACCGCATCCGCCATCATCGACTGCCCGCCGCCGCTTTACTGGCTGTGTGGAAAGTGAGCCATGCGATGAATCCCACGAAATCCGCAGCTCCCATACCCAAAGTCCACCGTGTGGCGCTGGTCGACAACGATCCGCGCGCGTTGGAATCGCTGAGCCTTCTCATCGAAGCGAAGGTCCCCACGGCCTACGTGGTGTGGACGGCCACTTCCGGCGACGAAGCGATCGAACGTTGCCAGAGGAACGACGACAATCTCAACCTGCTTGTATTGGACATGTCCATGGAGGGCTTGCAGGGGCCGGCCATCTGCCATCGGATCCGTCTCATGGACAGGCATTTGCCGATTCTGGGCATCACCAGCTTCTCCATCAACAGCTACCGTAGCAGGCTGATGGAAGCCGGAGCGCAGGGACTGATCGGCAAGGAGGATTCCGATCAGCTGGCGAAGGCTATCGAGCGGCTCTGTGGAGGCAACGTTATGGAGGGATTCGAACCTCCCGCCCTGGCCAACGTGCGCATCAGACGCGAGGAGGAGACCTCACCGCGGCTCACCGTGCGCGAGGAGCAAATCATCTCCCTGTGCGCCGACGGCATGCTGGACAGGGAGATCGCCGAACAACTGGACATCTCCGAAAGCACCGTGCGCAAGCATATGCAGGGCATTCTCAAGAAGCTGAACTGCAAGACGGCACGCCAGGCAGTGGCATTGTGGGTGAGATCGCATGCACGCTGAACCCACAAAACCCAGACCCGTAAGCGCCTTCCGCTCCTGGCACAACCATATGCGTGCCGACCATCCGAAACTCTGGCATCCGATCCGCATAACCATCGTGGTCATCACCGTATGGTGGATCCTGTTCTGCCTGCTGCTCGCCCCGACCGACAATCCCGCGGCGATCGTCTGGACCATCATCGAAATCGCGGTGCTGCTGCTGTCACCGTTCTTTCCGAAATCGATGTCGCTGCTGTTTCTGATCATGAGCCAGTCGGGACCTTGGCTCATACCCGGAGCCGACGTCAATTCGCTGCCGGGAATCCTCTACACGTTCGGCATGCTCGCCTACGAAACCAACAACCTTGTGGCGCTGCTGCTGCTCGCTTATTCCATAGGCGACCAGCTGTTCCGTCAACTGGTCCTCGGCACGAGCAACAGCAATCCCGTGGCCATCATCGCCATGGTCAGCCTGGTACTGATGCTCGGATGCGGTTTGCGATGGAACGCGACCATGACCGCCAGCCGCGCGGAGGCGGAGCAGGCGAAGACGCGATTACGGGAGATGGAAAGCCGCAACCACATCGCGGAAGCCATACACGACGCCGTGACGGGAGATCTGTCCGCCGCGGCTTTCGTCGCGCAACGTCGCATCGATGCATTGTCCGGCGGAGACGATGGCGATGGCAGCGCCTCGACGGATGGTGACGACGGCAAGAACGCGGACGAAAGACGCGATGAGCTCGACAAATGGACGCAGGTCAACGATTACATCCTGTCCGCCCTGACCAACGTGCATCGCGTCATCGACGAACTGGATATGGACGTCACCGTCCTTGAGGAGGATGCGGACGGCAAGGCCTTCTCCGACCTGCTCAAAGCCACGATGGCCGACGGCGACCGGCGTCTACGCGCGCTCGGCTTCGACATCACCTCGATCCTCCATGTGGCGGGCGGTGCGCCAAGCGCCTCCCCGAGCCTGGCCGGAATCGCCAATGATCTGCTTCGCGAGACCTACGCCAACATCGCGCGTCATGCCCAGTCCGGCAGCAAAGCCGACCTGTCGGTGATACTCAAGCCGAACGCCGTCGAAATCACGCAGATCAACCAGGAAAGAGCCTTCCCGACGGAGGGCATGCGTCCAGGAGGCCACGGCCTCGCGTATTTCGGCAAACAGCTCGAATCGCATGGCGGCAAACTCGAAACGACGCTTCACGACGGCGAATGGACGCTGTTCGCCTATCTGCCGATTCCGGTGCCCGAAACCCTGCCACCCCTTGCCGGACACCCCGAATCGTGACCGGCTCCGACGGTCGCGAGAAACGAAAGGGTACTACAAAAGGTGCTACACAGATGTGGTACACCCTTACTTGCAGGGGTGTTCACGCCATCCTATCTTCCCTATTGAGAAGGGTTACGCGTCTCCCTGTGCCCGACGGATACTTGGCAGTCCGTCGAATCGCAGGGGGACGCGTTCTTTTTTTCTTCGGTTGTATCGGAACGTCAGTTCCGCCGGAACACCGTCAGACCAGCGCGTCGGCGAGGAAGTCGCGTTGCAGCAGCAACAGGTTGCGCGCCACCGTCTCGTCGTTGGTCATGTGCGTGATGCCGTTGAGCGGCAGGAACGTGTGCTTCCTGCCGGCCGCCATCAGCGCCTGGCTCAATCGCAGGCTATTGGCGATCGTCACATTGTCGTCGGCGAAACCGTGGATGAGCATAAGCGGGCGACTGAGTTTCGGCGCGTCCGCGACGATGCTGTTACGTTCGTACGTGGCCGGGTCGAGTCCCAGGTAGCGCTCGGTGTAATGCGTGTCGTACAGCGTCCAGTCGGTCGGCGGGGCGCCGGCGCAGGCCGCGGCGAATGCGTCGGGCGCGTCCAGCACGGCGAGCGCGGATAGGAAGCCGCCGTACGACCAGCCGATCATCGCCACCTTGTCCAGGTCGGGTTTCGGCATGGAGACACCGGTTTCGGCGGCGAGCGAGGCGATCGCGTCCGGCAGCGCATGCACGGCGTCGACTTGGTCCTCAAGCGTCACGGCTTTCATGTTTTCGTAGATCGCGCGATCCCACTTCGGTCCGCGGCCGGTGGTGCCGCGACCGTCGGCGGTGACCACGATGTAGCCTTGGTCGGCCCACCACTGCGCGTCCCAGTAGAACGACTGGCTTTCCACGACCTGCTGGAAACCGGGGCCGCCGTAAGGCTTCATGAGGACCGGCAACTGGTCGGCATGCGCGTATGCGCTGTCCGCCGACGGCAGGATGACCGCCGCGTACAGGGCGCGTTCGCCGAGTCGGGTGAATCGCACGTTCGGTGTGAAACCGGGGATTTCAGAGTGGTTTTCGATTGGCGAGACCACCATCGACATCATTTCCGCGCCGTCCGCAACACCGTCCGCAACACCGTCCGCAACGTCGCCTTCCGTCGTGCGCACGTTCATGCAATGCTGCATCTGCGACCGCGCGTCGTCCATGCCGCGCCCGGTCACCACGCAACCGTCGCCGGAACGGGACATCGTCCATTGGCCGGGCGTGCAGGTGAGCGGCTCCCAGTCGCCGTCGTAACGGATCGAGACCACGTCGAAGCTGCGGGCGTCGTGATCGTCCGCGTTGGACTGCCACAGGAACGGCAGATCGGCGGCCGGCAGCAGTTCCGGCGTGCGCTGCACCACGCACAGCACGTCGTTGTCGGTCACGTCGAGCACTTCGCGCACCTGCAGGCCCTTGGGTGTGAATGGCGTGCCGTCCACGGTCAGACGGTTCGTGTCGGCGTCCATGTCGTTCATCGCGCACACGAGACGGCCGTCAGGCGTGTATGCGGGGGTGCCGGCGATCAGGTCGAGCCAGCAGTCGTTGCTATGTTCCTCAAGCACGCGCGTGGTGCCGGGTTCTTCGCCGGGCGCGTATTCGGGGATGGCGATGGAGAAGGTCTCCACTTCGCTGCCGTCCTCGTCGGTGAAGCCGTTTTCCGGCGCGCTCATGGTCACGATAGGCTCGCCCACGTGGACGGCGAGCACCTGGTCGTGCTGCTGAAGCCGGTCCTGCACAAGTAGCAGCGGCTCGTGGCCTTCGGTCCAGCTGACGGCGGCCAGGTATTCGTACGATTCGCGGTCCCATTCCACGTTGTGTGCGATGCCGCCGTAGTAGCAGCCGTCCGTATCGTAGCCGAGTTCCAGCAGCGTCAGATGCACGTCGGCGTTGGCCGTCATTGCCTGCGGATAGCGGCGTCCCTGCGCGGGTTTCGTCGGATCGGCCGGGTCGGCGATGTACCAGGTCTGCTCGTGGGATGCGTCGAAGGTTTCGAAGAGCACATACTTGGAATCAGGCGACCACCAGAAGCCGTCGTAACGGTCCATTTCCTCACCTGCGGCGAATTCGGCGAGACCGATTTTCCATTCGCCTGCTTGCGATTCGGCCGCGTCGCTTTGCGCGTCATCTTTCGTGCCGTCCTGCGTATCGGCAACGTCGTCAGCGTCGTCTTGCGGAACGGACGCGACGATGGACACCGCATCGCCCGCGTCTTCGCCTGCGTCCGTCGTGTCCGACACGTCCGCAAGATCGACGTCCACCAAATACGTGCCGGTCGTATACATGATGTGTCGTCCGTCGGGGCTGATGCGCGGGTTCAGCACCGGCTTGAATTCCGGTTCGTCGATGGCGATGCCGCGCGTCACGCCGGCCGCGATATCCGTCAGGAACAGCTGGCCGTTGATGGTGAACGTCACGCGGTTGCCGGCCGCATCGACCGAATAGCCGACGATACCGGAACCACCTTCACGCGCACGTTCGCGGCGCGCCTTTTCCTCAGCCGGCACATCCTCGGCGTCGGCGTCAGCCAGCAGCGTACGCGGATCGGCAAGCAGAATCTCGTCGGTATCGCCATCGCTGCCGATCACGCTCATCCACAGGGAGGTGACGGTGTCCTCCGGACCGTCCGAACGCAGGAACAGCGCACGCGAACCGTCGCCGACCGCGCGGGCGGAACGTGGCGCGCCGCAGGTGAATCGCAAGGTACGGGCCTTCAGCCCAGGAAACTCATCAATCGCATCATTCATACCTTCCAATCTACCGACCATCACGCACCACTCGCCGCCAATACCCCGGACGCAACCCCCTTCACATGAAATTTTTGCAAGCAAGTAGCCTTCGAATTGGCGCTCGGCAGGCTACAGCGTAGGATAGTCAAGGACAGAAAGGGACAAGTATGAGTGTTCTCGACCGATTTGAGAAGAGCGTGGAAGGCGCCGTCAACGGGGTTTTCGCGAAGTTCGGGTCTAAAGACCTGAAGCCCGTCGACCTTTCCAGCGCTCTGGAACGCGAGATCGACAAAGAAGCCATGCCCGTCACGCGCGATCGCACCGTAGCCCCGAACGAGTACCGTTTCAAGCTCAGCACTCCGGATTTCAACAACATCGTCGAGTGGGGCGCCGAAACGCTCGCCAATGAACTTGCCGACAACCTCACCCAGTATGCGAAGAGCCAGAACTACGCGTTCGTCGGCCCGGTCGTGGTGATCTTCGAAGAGGATCTTGAACTTTCCAAGGGCGATTACCGGCTTTCCAGCGAATCCGTGCAGGGCAACACCGTGCCGGTCACGACCGACGCGCAGACCGAGGATTGCCCGATGCTGGAGATCGGCGAGCACCAGTATCTGCTCACCGAGGAAAAGACCATCATCGGCCGTGGTTCTGATTGCGACATCGTCATCGACGACCCCGGCATCTCCCGTCGTCACATGGAGATCGACGTCACCGACAACGGCAACACCGTCATCGCCCGCGACCTGAACTCCACCAACGGCATGTACGTCGAAGGCCATCATGTTGAGGCGGCAACGCTGCTCGACGGCAACACGATCACCATCGGCCGAACCCGCATCCTATACTGGGCCTCCTCGCAGGAGCAGGAGTAATCAGCCCCAACCTGGAGAGCCGCCTTTTATGCTCACTGAATTAACGTTTGCGATCCTCAAGTACGGGTTTCTCGTACTGCTTTGGATCTTCGTGGCCTGTACGGTACGTTCGCTGTACAGGGATATCGAAACGCTCAGCCCGCGCAAGTCGCGGGCTCATCGTCGTAAGGAGCGCGCCGCGCGCAAGGCCGTCGAATCGCCTGCGCCCGTAGCCGCCGCAGCCCCTTCGGCAAGCGCCGCAACCAATGCCAAACCAACTCTGCTGGTCATTATCGATGGCCCCCTTGCCGGCAGTTCCGTCCCTCTGGCCGGCAACACCATCACACTTGGCCGTTCCGCTTCGAACACCGTGGTGCTGGATGATGAATTCGTTTCCTCCCACCATGCGCGCGTCTACACCGATCCCGCCACCGGCCGTTGGGCCATCGAGGATCTGGGATCCACCAACGGCACCGTCGTCAATCATCAGCGTCTGAACGCGCCGATGATTCTTGGCGCGCGCGTGCCTGTGCGCATCGGTGCGACCACCTTCGAATTGAGGTGACGTTTTTGCCGACTTCCACCGCTTCGCAACAATTGTTCATGTATTCCACCGTCGTCTCCGACGTGGGCACCGTGCGTTCCAACAACCAGGATTCCGCGTTCGCCGGCGAGCATCTCATCGCCATCTGCGACGGCATGGGCGGGCATGCCGGCGGCGACACCGCCTCCACCATCGCCATCCGGTCGCTGGCGCATATCGAACAGGACAATGTTGACGGCGACGTGCAGGTCGTCTCCCATATGATGGCGACTTCCGTCATGGCCGCGCACGACGCGATCGTCGGCAAAGCCAAGCGTGAGCGTCGTCTTGCCGGCATGGGCACCACCGTCACGTCCGTGGCGCTGGTCGCCGGCTGCTGGGTATTGGCGCATATCGGCGATTCCCGCGCGTATCTGCTGCACGACGGCCATCTGGTCCGCATGACCAGCGACCACAGCTACGTGCAGCATCTCATCGACACCGGCCGTATCAGCGAGGCCGAGGCGCGCAACCATCCGCAACGCAATGTGGTGATGCGCGTGCTGGGCGATTTCGACATCGATTCGCGCCCTGACATCGCCATCCGCAAGGCGCATCCGGGCGACCGTTGGCTGCTGTGCTCCGACGGCCTGTGCGGCGTGCTGGAGGATTCCACGCTTGAAGAAGTGCTGTCCACCTGCGCCGATCAGGAGGAGTGCGCGCAGCGGCTCGTATCGATGGCGTTGCGTGCGGGCAGCACCGACAACGTCACCGCGGTGATCGCCGACGCGACGCTCGCGCTCGACGCGGACGCGTTCGACCTGCCGCATCAGACGCCGCTGGTCAGCGGCGCGGCCAGCGCAAGCTTGGAAACCATCGCGGACATCGTCAACGAACCGGTCGCTTCCGCCCCGCCTCTGCGCGAAGGCAAACAGTCGCCGGCGGCGCGTGCCGCGGCCCTGCGCAGCGGCAAGGATCCCAACGAGGAGCCGAAACAGCCGGAACAGCGCGTCGCGCAGCCGTCGTCGGTCCGCGAAGACAATGGCGACCGTGTCAATACCGATACCGGGGAAATTCCGATTGTGCAGAAGCGCAACGGGCGTATTTCCGCCGATCCGAACGATCCGGAAGTCGCCAAGGCGATTCGCAACGAACATATCGAGGAACGTAAGACGAAACGGTCGCGCAAATTCCGCAACCGCATCATCACCATACTCATCATCATTCTGGTGCTGCTTGGCGTTGCCGGCGTGGGCGTGGGCACCTACCGTTGGAGCCAAACCAAGTACTACATCGGCGACAACAACGGCAAAGTGGCGATTTTCCAAGGCGTGCCGACGAGCATCTTCGGTGCCAAACTGTCACATGCCGTCACCGACACCAATATGAAGACCAGCGATCTGCCGCCAAGCTGGCGCGAACAGCTTGACCAGGGCATCTCCTTCGACACATACGGCGAAGCGAAAAGCCATACCCGTCTGATCAAAAAACAGCTGAACGATGCGAAGCGCAAGCAAGAGGCGAAGCAGCAGGAGAAGGCCGCAGCCGAGCAGAAGGCGAAGGACGAAGCGGCGAAAAAGGCCGCCGATCAGGCCGCGCAGACCAACAAGTCGGGCGGTGACAAGTCATGATCGCAACACGCTTGAGACAGCTTGGCATGCTGCTGTTCAGCATGCTGCTGTGCGCGGTGGCGTTCTTCCAGATGTTTGAACGCACCACGAACGGTTTTCCGCAGAATTATGTGTGGATGCTCGCGTTTGTGGGCGCGCTGTTCCTGACCGCCTGGGGTCTGCTGCTGCGATTCCAGCCGCACGCCGACCAATCGGTCATGTGCTGCGTGCTGGTATTGACGGGCATCGGCGTCACGATGATCGCACGCCTCGACCAAGACACCAAGACCACAGTGGCGTTCCGACAGTTGCTTTGGTTGGCGATCGCACTGGTGTTTGCCAACCTGCTGGTGGTGTTCATGAGGGATTACCGCGTATTGCGGCGATTCTCGTACGTCAGCATGGTGATCGGCATCGTGCTGTTGCTGTCGCCAATGCTGCCGGTGGTCGGTTCCGAACAGTACGGCGCACGCATCTGGGTGAAGATTCCCGGCTTGGGATCGTTCCAGCCGAGCGAATTCGCCAAACTGTTCCTGGCGTTCTTCTTCGCTTCGTATCTGTTCGACCATCGCGACCAGCTTGCCGTCGGCGGAAAGAAGATTCTCGGCATCCAACTGCCACGCATCAAGGATATGGGACCGATCATCGTGGTGTGGATCGTCTCCATGGGCGTTCTGGTCCTGCAGCATGATCTGGGCACGTCACTGATGTTCTTCGCCATGTTCGTGTCCATGCTGTACGTGGCCACCGGGCGTAAAAGCTGGATTGTCATCGGATTCATCGCCTTCGCCGCCGGCGCGGTGGCGGCGGCAAGCATCTTCAGCCACGTCGGCTCGCGTGTGGACGCTTGGCTCCACCCGTTCTCCGCGGCTCAATACAACAAGGAATTCGGCGGCTCATACCAGCTCGTCACCGGCATTTTCGGCTTGGCTTCCGGTGGCCTGATGGGCACCGGCCTCGGTCAGGGCCACCCGTCGATCACCCCGATCGCCAATTCCGACTACATTTACGCGGCGTTGGGCGAAGAGCTGGGATTGACCGGCCTGATGGCCATTCTCATGCTGTATCTGCTGATCATCGCAGCCGGTATGATCACCGCGATGAAAATCAAGGACGGCTTCGGCAAGCTGCTTGCGTCCGGCTTGGTGTTCACCATGGCATTCCAGGTGTTCACCGTGGTCGGCGGTATCACGCTGGTCATTCCGCTGACCGGTCTGACGCTTCCCTACATGGCGGCCGGCGGTTCGTCGCTGATCGCAAACTACATGCTGGCCGCGCTGCTGATCGTCATCTCCAATTCCGCGAACAGGCCGGAATCCGAGATCGACAGCGACACATTCCAGCAGAAAGCCGTCAGGGTGTTGCGCGAACGCGAGCGGAACCGTCGTACCGAAATCGCCGGCAATACGCGTTCGGGTGCGGCGAAGGCTTCGGCCATCCCGGCCGTGCGGGCAAGCCATGCGGGCGCAGCCGGGCAAGCAGGTCATGCCGTGCCCGCCAATCGAACCAGCCAAGCCGGCCACACCAGACAAGCCGGCCAGACCGATCAATCCAATCCGACGATTCCGATAACCGGAGTCCTGCCGACGATCGACCAGCAAGGAGCATCGCATGAATAAGTCGCTCCGCCAGCTGTTCACCATCGTGGTGGCCTTGTTCGTCATTCTGGGCATGTCCACCACCATCATCATGGCCATCCGAGCCAACCAGCTCACCAACGACGCACGTAACGTCCGCGCGCTGTACCACGAATACGGCGCACCGCGCGGGTCCATTCTCGCCGCGGACGGATCGGTCATCGCAAAATCCGATCCTTCCAACGATTCGTTCTCGTACCAGCGTTCCTATTCCGCCGGCGAACTGTATGCGCCAGTCACCGGATTCTTCTCCATCAGCCAGCGTGGCTGGAGCGGCGTCGAAGCGTCCCGCAGCTCGCTGCTGTCGGGCCAGTCGGAGCAGCTGCTCTGGCAGCGGTTCAAGTCGCTGTTCACCGGGCAGGAGAACAAGGGCGCCAATATCGAAACGTCCATCGATCCGAAGATTCAGCAGGCCGCATACAACAGCCTCGGCAGCACGGATGGCGCCGCAGTGGCCATCGAGCCGAAAACCGGCCGTATCCTCGCCATGGTCAGTACGCCCAGCTACGACCCGAACCAGCTGGCCAGCCATGACATGAGCCAGGCGAACAGCAACTACGGCGTGCTGTCCCAGGACACCACCAATCCGATGCTCAACCGAGCCACTTCGCAGCTGTATCCTCCGGGGTCCACGTTCAAAACGGTGGTGGCCGCCGCGGCTTTGGAAACCGGCCAATACCAGCCGGATACGCAGATTCCGGCAGGAGCAAGCTACACGCTTCCCGGCACCGTCACGCAACTGACCAACGCCGTACCGCAGGCCGACGGCGCTGACGGCAAGATCTCCATGGAGGACGCGCTGGCATATTCGTCGAACACCGCGTTCGCCCAGTTGGGCGTGTCGTTGGGCGACAACGCCGTCTCGTCCATGGCCAAGAAACTTGGTTTTGACAGCCCGATCACCGTGGACGGTTCCGATTACACCGGAACCCCGTGGGTGTCGGTCACGTCGAAGTTCCCCACCGATATCAACGACGACAAGCTCGCATTGGCGTCTATCGGCCAGGGAGACACCGTGGTGACACCGTTGCAGAATGCTATGGTGGCCGCCGCCATAGCCAATGATGGCAAGCTTATGCAGCCCACGCTGGTCGACCGCGTGCGTTCCGCCGACTTGTCGGTCATTTCGCAGACCAAGCCCACGGTCATGTCCCATGCGTTCAGTGCGGATACGGCCAACAAGCTCACCCAGATGATGGAGGCCGTGGTCACCAAGGAGAACACGAATCTGGCCATCAACGGCGTGCAGGTGGCCGTCAAGACGGGTACCGCGCAGATTGGAAACGGCAATACGTCCATCGACGGCTGGGTGATCGGATTCGCACCGGCGGACGATCCGAAGATCGCGGTGGCGGTCGTGGTGCATAACGTGGACCTGTACGGCTCGTTCGCGGCAGGACCGATTATGAAAGCAATGATGCAGGAGGCGCTGGCAGAATGAAACTGGTTGAAGGACAGCTCATCCACCGACGCTACAGGTTGGATTCCCGCCTGGCCCAAGGTGGCATGGGCGAGGTGTGGAAAGGCTATGACATCCAACTTGGACGTCCGGTGGCCATCAAGGCGCTACGTGGCGATTTGGGCGTCACCCAGGAGGCCAAACTGCTTCGTCTGCGCGCGGAAGCCCATAATTCCGCCAATCTTGCGCATCCGAACATCGCTGCGCTGTTCGAATATTACGAGCATGACGGCATCGGATTCCTCATCATGGAATACGTGCCGAGCAAGTCGCTTGCAGACCTGTACCACGAGCAGAACGGCCCGATGGACCCGATCAAGCTGCTGCCGATCCTCATTCAGACCGCACGCGGCCTGTTCGTCGCGCATTCCCATGGCGTGATCCACCGTGACGTGAAGCCGGCGAACATCATGGTGTCCGATTCCGGCGAGGTGAAGATCACCGACTTCGGCGTCTCCTACTCCACCAATCAGGAGCAGATCACGCAGGACGGCATGGTCGTGGGCACCGCGCAGTACATTTCCCCGGAGCAGGCGCAGGGCAAGCATGCCACGCCGCAATCCGATATCTATTCGCTTGGCGTCGTCGCCTATGAGGGCCTGTGCGGACACCGTCCGTTCACGGGCGCCACACCGGTCGACATCGCCGCAGCACATGTCAATAATCCGGTTCCGCCGCTGCCCGACACCGTCGATGTGCAGTTGCGTGAATTCGTCATGTCGATGTTGGCCAAGGACCCGCTGGACCGTCCGAAGGACGCGCTGGTGGTGTCACGCACCCTGTCCCGCATCGAACGCCGTCTGCTCGACCAGCAGACGCAGCTGGCCGACACGATGGTCGTCTCTTCGGGAGGAAGGCTTCCCCGACGTGTGGTCAGCAAACCCCATATCTCCGTGAGCAATGATTGGAAGGAACAGGGATGAACATCAACATGCCTACCTCTCTGGCCGGGGGCCGTTATCAGCTCGGCCAACTCGTCGGCCGTGGCGGCATGGCCGAAGTGCATGTGGCGACCGACACGCGTCTGGGGCGTACTGTCGCCGTCAAGATCATGCGCGCCGATTTCGCCACTGACAGCATCTTCCTTGAGCGTTTCCGCCGTGAAGCCCATTCCGTCGCGCAGATGAACAACCCGAACATCGTGAACATCTACGATTCGGGCGAGGAAACCGTCACCACGGAAACCGGCGAGATCGAGCATCTGCCGTATCTGGTGATGGAGTACGTCAAGGGCCAGACCCTGCGTGACATCCTCAAGGTGAATGGCGCGCTGAGCCAGCGCGACGCCGAGCAGGTGATGATGGGCGTGCTCAACGCGCTCGAATACTCGCACCGCATGGGCATCATCCACCGCGACATCAAGCCCGGCAACATCATGATTTCCGAGCAGGGCGTGGTCAAGGTCATGGACTTCGGCATCGCCCGCGCGATCGACGATTCCGCGGCCACGATGACGCAGTCGCAGGGCGTCGTCGGCACCGCGCAATACCTGTCTCCGGAGCAGGCGCGCGGCGAAAGCGTCGACATGCGTTCCGACCTGTATTCCGCCGGCTGCGTGCTGTACGAAATGCTCACCGGCCGGCCGCCGTTCACCGGTGATTCGGCGGTGGCGATCGCCTACCAGCATGTGTCGGAAGTCGCCACTCCCCCAAGCACGATCGTGCCGGGCCTGCCGAAGATGTGGGATTCGATCTGCGCGAAGGCGATGGCCAAGGATCGGCAGAACCGTTACGCCACCGCTTCCGAGTTCAAGAACGATCTGCTGACGTTCATGAACGGCGGTGTGCCGATGGCTGCCGCGTTCAACCCGTTGACCGACCTGACCAACATGAAGGCCCGCAAGCAGGCCGAAATGGATGCCGCCACCGTGCCCATGGCGCCGGCGACGGATGCGCCGACGCAGGCGTTCAATCCGGTCACCGGCCAGTTCGAGGCCGTGCCGAATCCGAATGGCGGAGTCGAAACGAAGACCCGTGCGGAACAGCGTGCCAAGGCCGCGCAGGAGCGTAAGAAGAAGCAGATCATCATCGCTTCCGTGGTCGGCAGCATCGTTGTTTTGCTGGCCGTCATCGGTATTTTCTTCGCGTTGAACGGGCATCAGAACACTGCGGATCTGGTGTCCGTGCCGGACTTCACCGACACGTCGAACATCTCCCAGGCGCGTGTGGAAGAACAGCTTAAGGCCCTTGGTCTGAAGCTTGACGCCCGTGACGATTCCACGTCCAACCAACCGAAGGGCACCATCACCAAGCAGAACCCGAAGGGCGGTAAGAAGGTGGCGAAGGGCTCCACCGTCTCCGTATGGTTCTCCACCGGCCCGCAGGCGGTCAGCGTGCCTGACGTGTCCGGCAAGACGCAGGAGGAAGCGAAGGGCATTCTTGAGGCGGCAGGCTTCAAGATCGGCAATGTCATGACCGTGGACAGTGCCTCCATCGAGAAAGACAAGGTGGTGAACACCAATCCGGCCGCGCATTCGAAGCAGACCAAGGGCACCATCATCACGCTGTATATTTCGTCCGGTATGACCAAGATTCCGGATGGTCTGGTGGGCCAGGCCAAGGATTCGGTCATCGCGCAGCTCAAGCAGGCTGGTCTGACGCAGATCACCATCGAAAGCGAGTATTCCGATTCGGTGCAGTCCGGTGCAGTCACCCGCATCGATCCGGGTTCCGGCAGCACCGTCGAAATGGGCACCGCGGTGACCATTTGGGTGTCCACCGGCAAGCAGCAGGTGAGCGTGCCGTTTGTTACCAACTCCACACTTGCCGAAGCAAAGAGCATTTTGGAGGCTGCCGGATTCCAGGTAAGTGTCAACGGGCCACAGGATGATGACGCGACCGTCGTGTCGATGTCGCCGAATGGCGGCAGCCAGGCCGACAGCGGATCGACCATCACGCTGACCACCAAGAAATCGTCCAGCGACACGAACAACACCGACACGAACAACAACGGCAACACCAACAACCAGCAAGGCAACTAACAAAATCAGGGGAGGGAGCGGCTCGAAGCCGATCCCTCCCCTTTCTCTTTCCCTCAAAAAACAAAAGCAGCCGAAGGCAGCTCCATAAAGCCAAAGGAGCTTTGCTTCCCGCAGGTCCTGTTCACGACCGTAAGCTTGGCCGAACGGCCTTGAGTGTGTCGTGAACAGGACCTGCGGGAAGCAAAGCGGCGCCGCAAGCAAGCAACACTGCGAGCCAAACAGCAGCCATCACCCATCACTCATTCATCGCAAAAAATCGCAATTCAGCAAGCTCAAAAAAAGAAAACTACTCGCTCACCTTAGGCTGCAATCCAATCGACTTCTCAACCGCGGAATCCTGCCCGCACACCTTCAGCCAGTTGGCCAGCAGACGGTAGCCGTCCTGGGTCATCACGGACTCCGGATGGAACTGCACCGCGTACATCGGCTTGCTGCGATGCTTGATGCCCTGCACGATGTGGTCGCCCTGCGTCCACGCGGTCACCACCAGATCGTCCGGCACGGACTCCGGTTCGACAGCCAGGGAATGGTACCGTGTGGCGACCATCGGGTTGGCGACGCCTTCGAAAATCTCATCGTCGATATGCTCCACCAAACTGGTCTTGCCATGCATGATGGTCGGCGCGTGGCTCACTGTGGCACCGAACACTTCGGCCAATGCCTGCATGCCGAGGCACACGCCGAACATCGGCTTGTTCTGCGCCGCGCACAGGCGAATCATGTCCTCACTAGCGCCGGATTCCGATGGAGCGCCAGGACCGGGGGAAATCAGCACACCGTCGTAGTCGTCGATCACGCCCGGGGTGGACGGGTCGATCGCATCGTTACGTACCACGGTCACTGTGGCACCAAGCGTCTTCACATAGCCGACAATCGTGTAAACGAACGAATCGTAGTTGTCCACGACCAGAATACGTGCGGAATCGGTCATCATGCTCCAATCAACGTTTGAACAGCAGTGTACGTGCGTTCCGTGCCGCAGCAACGTCCGCGTCTCACGCAGCGGCAGCCTTTAGATGGCCGTGTAGTTCGACATCTCCTGCAACATCGGAATAGTCGACGCGGCCCACGGGAACAGCCATTCGAAGCACGATGCGGCCGCTGCGAAAACCAGCAGCAGCACCAGCAGCAGACGGATCGGCAGCACGCCCGGCTGCAGTCGCACCAGGCTGCCGTACAGGCTGAAATCGGCCTTCTTTCGTCTTCCTGCGCGCACGTCGGCGAGATACGGCCATCGCCAGGCGACGGCGGCGGAAATAAATATGATCACGTATGCGGCGAGCGCGCCGAAAATCCACGGTTTCAGCGTATCGATCGACGACAGGAACGACGACTGTTCGTTGTTGACGAATTTGACTGTGCCGTTGGCGTTTTGGGAGGCCAGTTCCTGTGGGATGCCGTCGGAGACCTTCGCCCAGTAGGAGAATTCGGCGTAGCTGATCCAGCGGTGCGTCGGCGTGGAGTATTTCGGTTCGCAGGTGGTCATGGTCAGCATGCGTTTGGTCGGTGTTGCGCCGGGGTTTTCGGGGTTGGCCGCCACCACTTCGGTCTGTGTCGGCAGCACGATTTTGTAGCTGGTGTAGTGGTACACGTACCAGTAATCCTGCGTGCGGACGATGATCGGGTCGCCTTCCTGCAGTTTGTCGACGTCGCCGAGCGGCTGCCCGTAGCCGTTGCGGTGGCCGGCGAATGCGAAGTTGCCGACCTGGCCGGGCATCTGCGAATCCGTGTAGTGGCCGAGACCGTGCTTGTTGAGCTGTGTCAGGTCCGTGCCTTCCACCAGGTTGCGCTGCCATTGGCTGCCGAATCGCGGTATGTAGATTTGGGCGATGAGTTCGCCTTCCGTGGCGCTTTGCGGCTGTACAGGCGGGTCACCCTGCTGTGCCTTCGCCACGGTGACGTTGCCGGACTTTCCTGGATCGGACCAGGATACGGATTGGCGGGTTTCGATCTGGTTATGCTCTGACTGCACGCCCGTCCACCACATCTGCCATGCGATGTACAGCGCGCAGATGGCGGCGGCGGTCAGCATGAGTTCGGCGAGGATGCCGAGTATCGTCCACAGCGCGCTTTTGGTGCGTCCGCCACGGCTTGCCACATGTTTCATCGATTGTTATTTCCCCTCTTGCGAGTCGCCGTTCTTGTCGTTTTCGAGCGCTTTCGCATACTGCAACGGCTGCTGCAACGCGTCGGTCGCGTCGAAATGCAGTTTCGTTTTCTCGTCGACCTGCCATCCCAGGCCGAACGCGCTCACGTACTGCTTGTAGATGGACACTTCCTCGGAATCGTCGAGCGCTTTTCTCATGCCCTCCACTGGTCCGATCGCCGAGATTTTGAACGGCGGCGAATACTTCTTGCCTTGCAGCAGCAGCACGTTGCCGGAGCAGCGTACGGCGGAGTTGAACAATACGCGCTGGTCCATGATCTGCATGGATTCGGCGCCTCCCGCCCACAGCGCGTTGACCACGGCTTCGATGTCCTGCTGGTGCACCACGTAATCGTTGATGTTGGCGCTGGATCCGTTGGCGTCGACCATGTTCTCCCATAGCGGCGAATCGTCGAGCGTCACCACCAGTCCCGGGCCTTCCACGGCGGGGAGCATGGTGCCGTTGCCGGCGCTTTCGCTGTCTTGCGATCCGTCGGCGTTCTGGCTGTCGAGTGTTTTGCTCAGATCGTTGACTCTGGTGCTCAGCGCATCGATTTCGGACCGTAGCGAGTTCACTTTTTTCACGCGCTGTTCCACGAGTTCGGCGGTATCGTTGCTGACCACCACGGAACGGTTGACGCGCAGGTTGGTGGACAGCAGGAATCCGGAGAACAGCAGCACGAGGAACGCCGCGACGCCGGCCGCCTTCGACCGTTTCGCGCTGTGCTTTCCGGTATGCTTCGCCATACGCGCCTTTCCAAACCTGTCTGAATCCGCCGGGTTTCACTGAACAATTGTCCTGATTTTGAACAGTTTTACGCCGTGAGTTCGCCGCTTTCGAGTCTACCCACTATTATGACTTTTAGCCTATTAAAGGAGACTATGCTGATGGCTGACGAAGAGCTGCACGAAACCACCGCGGATGACCAGAAGGATCTGCAGTCCGCCGACGACACCGCTGCCGTCGAGGAAACCACCGAAGATGTCGTCGACAAGACTTCCGTTGACGAGGACCAGTCCGACGATGACGATCTCGATATTCCTATGGACCGTGTCGAAGCGGTGCTGAACGCCACCGTTGATAAGGATTCGCTGTCACCGCAGATGCAACGCATGATGAACCGTCAGGCGGAGAACACCCGCCGTGTGGAGGAAAGCATCAAGGGCACCAAGTCCAACCCGCGCTGGTTCGTGCCGCTGTTCTGCGCGCTGATGATCATCGGTCTGGTGTGGGCCGTGGTCTACTACCTGACCACCGATTATCCGATTCCGCACATCGGCGCTTGGAACCTGGCCATCGCGTTCGCAATCATCATGGTCGGTTTCATTATGACCATGTGGTGGCGCTGAGTCGGTTTTCTCCGTTTCGCCTATTCCATCGAGGCTTATTCAAAAGACGCCGGGTCCATTGCGATCCGGCGTCTCTTTTATCCGCTTCAACCACTTTACTCACCGCGTCTGCATCGCCCCGCTTCAGCTTTAGGAAAAGCGGTTTCCTGTCGAGTGGAAAGCCGCCGCTTACCCGCCGATTATCTGCTGATTTTCGCCGTCCGAATCAGCACGTGGTCGCCGCCTTGCATGGTGGTGCCGAACAGGTAGGCGTCGCCGCCGTCGGCGAGCTTGAGTTTCTTGCGCAATTGTGGCGCGGTGAGTGGGAAATTACGCACGGCGATGTTGGCACGGTCCAAGCCGGACAGCAATCGCTTCAGCTCCTTCTTACCCATACCGCCGATCGTTTCGATCGCAAAACCGCGCCCCGGAAAGCCATCGACCGGCTCGTCCGATACGAACAGGTGGCTGCTCGGGCCGATCTGCACCGCCCCGAATCGCGCTTCCACCACGTCGAAGCAGCCGGCCTTCATGATCGACGCGTTCGGCTCGTACAGGTAGCGCAGCTCGTGCGGCAGCGGCGCGTCCCCGATGCGCAGGCCGCGCGTATAGGCGGCCGCATCGTAGTCGAGTCGCTGATCGTCGTTCACGCAGTACACGTGCGGCGCACGCGTGTCTGCCGCTGCGGCATCGGACGTTGCCCCGGCAGCCTTGCCGTCCAGCACCAGAAGCAGTTCCTTGCATTCGTTGCCGGTGGAGACGATGTGCACTTCGGCCACAGTGCCCGCGAAATCGTCGACCGCCTTGCGCCAGTCAAGCATCGGCGACAGTTTGATCATCACATATCGTGCCTTAGCCAGCAGCAGATCGCGCAGCGCCAGCACGTCGGGCGTGCAGTCCTCGATCACGTAGGTGCGGGCGCCGTGCTCGTCGCGGCGAGCCGGGTCGATGTAGATCAGCTGCGCCGGCTCCATCGCACGTAGGTATTCGACGCCGTCGCCGCACACCATCTGTGCTTGCGTGAGGCCCAGCGCCGCCATATTGTGCGCGGCCAGCTCGCACAGGTGCGATTGGCGTTCCACGTACGTGGCGTGACCGAATTCGCGGGCGAGATATGAGAAATCGACGCCGAATCCGCCTGTCAGGTCCGTCATGGTCGCGTCGTTGGCCGTCTGTCCCGCCGATTGCGGCAGAGATCGCAACAGACGCCGGGCGATTTCGGCCTTGTATTGCGCTGTGAACTGCGATGAGCACTGTTCCATGGAAATATGCGCGGGATAGACGATATCCGCGCAGGCGGCCCATTGCGGCAGTTTGTTGCGGGCGATTTGCCAGCCCGCGATCTGGTCGAGCGCGGCCGGCAGGTCGAGGTCCGCCGTCCGTTTGGTTTTGAGCGCCAGGTCACGCACGTCTTCATTGCGATGCGCCTCGGCGAAGGCGCGCGTCACGTCGTTGAGCAGTGGTCCGTCACTCATGGTTCCTCTCCCCTTCTTCGCAAGTATCTGCCATGTCGCACGCATATCGTCGCACGCGTATCCTGCGTCCGTGGCGCATCGGTATTGCGTCCTTGTCGATTGCCTTCGTCATCTTATCTTTCCTGTGGATAACAAGTGGACAAATGTGGATGAATGTGGATAACGCCCATATTTTGTGCCTGAGTCAACGTCGCACCACGAAATATCGGCGGCGATTTTCCCCATTTTTGTGGGGTGTGGATATCGGTTATCCACAATTTTCACATAGGAAATTCCTTATGTTCCGCCATTTTGTGAATATCCTTGTGGATAATCCACCACGTTATCCCCGACTTGCCCACAGGTTTGACCTCACTTATCCACAAAGTTATCCACGGATGTGGAAAACTACATGTGTGTAGTTCCCGCATTACTGGTACAGAAGTGACATATGCATCAGCGGATTGCCGGCGTTGCATCCCACGATGATCGCCACGACCACCACGAACACCGTGATGCCGTACACCGTGGTGCGCCACGCCAGGCTTTTGCCGCGGAACGCATGCAGGCCGGTGACCAGCAGCCACGCAAGCACGCCGCCGACGATGAATCCGCCGACATGCGCCTGCCATGCAATGCCCGGCGTGATCACCGGCATCAGGAAGTTGATCAGCATCCAAATCAGCATCGAACGAATATCGATGCCTATTCTCCTGTACACCACCAGAATCGCGGCGAACAGGCCGAACAGCGCGCCGGACGCGCCATATGCGGCGGTCATCCATCCCGACGGCGAGCACACGGCCCACACCATCAGTCCGGCGCCGCCGCCCAATCCGGACAGCAGGTACAGCGCAAGATACGGCCAATGCCCCATCATGCGTTCCAGCACGGGCCCCACGCACCACAAAGTAAGCATGTTGAACAGGATGTGCCACAGCGAGGTCGGCTGGTGCAGGAACATCGAGGTGATGAAGGTCCACGGGTGCCGGACGGCCGTGGCGGGCAGCAGCATGCCGGCGTTCACGAACGCGTTGCCGCCTTCGGGCCAGACGAGGAAGAGAACCGCTTCGATGGCCCACACCACGATGCAGATCGCCATGATGGCGGTGGTGATGACCGGGTCGCCGTTGCGCCACCGGTATCGCAGCGATCGGGCGGAGAACAGATCCTTGAACGATGGGGAATCGGGAAACAGACTGAATCGTTGGTATGCCATAGCTCAACACTACCGGCACATGCGGTATTTTCCGGCGCGTAAATCCACCCAATCGACACATTCCACGAATTAAGATAGGGAACAGAGCTGGCTTGAACGAGCAGGTCAGCCAGTGTTTGGAAACCTTGAAAGGAGCCGTCATGGAGAACAAGTCTTCTAACGGTTGGAAGTTCTTCGCACTGCTCTTCGGAGCTTTGCTTGCTGGCGTCGTCGGTCTGTACATCTACAAGCAGCAGAATCCCGACTATGACCCGTGGGAGGAACCGTGGGAGAACAGCTCCTCGCCGGTCGACCTGGGCCTGACCAAGGACGCCGAGCCGGAGGCCGACGCCACTGCCGCCGCTCCTGCCGCTGAGCCGGAAGCCGCCTGATTTCGCCTTTCCCGGCACACCTATGCCGCGTTGGGTTTGTTGCTTCGCCCTGTATCTTGCGATACAGGGTTTTTCTTTTGCTTTTGCGATTGCGATTGACTTGCGGCCTTCCGTCGTACTGTCACTGTATTGCCACGTACGTTCGGGCACTACCGGCATACGCAATCGGACATGCGAAAAACATACGAAAAGGCCCTTGGAAAATCCCAAGGGCCTTCGTCGTCATCACTTATCCGCCCATTGCGAAACGGACGGAACGGAAGCGATCATGCGTACGTCGGCGATGCCGGCGACGTTTCATGACCGCTTCATAATCACTTGAGCGGACCGGTGTGCCAGATGCGCTCGAGGTAATCCTCGATGGAGCGGTCGGAGCTGAAGTAGCCGGAGTTGGCCACGTTGAGCACGGCCATGCGGCTCCACTTCATCGGATCGCGGTAGGTTTCCTCGATCTGGGCCTGGATGTCCATGTACGCGCGGAAGTCGGCGAGCGTCATGAAGTAATCCTTGTTCAGCCAATCGTTGACGAGGTCCTTGTAGGTGTCCTTGTCGCCGTCGGAGAAGGTGCCGTCGGCAACCATATCGATGGCGGCCTTGAGCTGCGGGTCCTTCTCGTAGTACTCGCGGGACAGACCCTTGGTGTCGTAGCCCTTGGCGTACAGCGCGGAGACTTCCGGCTCGGTCATGCCGAACAGGAAGAAGTTCTCGGCGCCCACGCGCTCACGGATCTCGACGTTGGCGCCATCGAGGGTGCCGACGGTCAGAGCGCCGTTGAGGGCGAACTTCATGTTGCCGGTGCCGGAGGCTTCCTTGCCGGCCTGGGAGATCTGCTCGTCGAGGTCGGTGGCCGGGATGAGGTTCATGGCCAGCTCGATGTTGTAGTTCCACGGGAAGTAGACGTTCAGCTTGCCCTTGACGTCCGGGTCGTTGTTGATGACGCGGGCGACGTTGTTGATCAGCTGGATGGTCTGCTTGGCCAGGTAGTAGCCCGGAGCGGCCTTGGCGCCGAACACGATGGTGCGCGGCATGATGTCGTCGGCGGAGACCTTGCCGGACTTGATGTCGGCGTAGTCGGCGATGACGGACAGGATCTTCAGGGCCTGGCGCTTGTACTCGTGCAGACGCTTGACCATGGTGTTGATCATGGTGTTCGGGTCGATGTCGAAGCCGTACTTGCGCTTGGCGAAGTTGGAGAAGTCGACCTTGTTGGCCTGCTTGACGGCGGCGAACTTCTTGACGAACTCGTCATCGTCGGCCAGCGGGATGAGGCCCTTGAGCAGCTCGAGGTCGGACAGCCACTTGTCGGTGCCGAGGCCCTCGGTGATGACGTCGGACAGACGCGGGTTGGCCAGCTTGATGAAGCGGCGAGGGGTCACGCCGTTGGTCACGTTGGTGAACTTGTCCGGGTAGACGTCGGAGAAGTTCTTCAGGGTGACGTCCTTGAGCAGCTGGGAGTGCAGCTCGGCCACGCCGTTGACGTGGGAGCCGCCGTAGGAGGCCAGGAACGCCATGCGCACGGAGTCGCCGGTGTAGATGGCCATGTCCTTGATGGTGGCCTCGTCAACGCCCTTGGCCTTGAGCTCGGCCTCGAACTGGTCGTTGATCTTCTCGATGATCTCGAGGTGACGCGGCAGCAGTTCGCCGATGAGCTTGGACGGCCACACTTCCAGGGCTTCCGGAAGCAGGGTGTGGCAGGTGTAGTTGAAGGTCTTGTTGGTGATCTTCCAAGCGGTGTCCCAATCGTAGCCGTACTCGTCCATGAGGACGCGCATGAGCTCCGGAATGCCGATGACCGGGTGGGTGTCGTTGAGCTGGAAGGTGATCTTGTCCGCGAAGGTGGTCAGATCCGGCTTGTCCTGGCCCGGGTAGAAGACGCGGATGGCGTCGTGGATGGAGGCGGACACGAAGAAGTACTGCTGCTCGAGGCGCAGAGCCTTGCCCTGCGGGGTGGAGTCTTCCGGATACAGGATCTTGGAGATGTTCTCAGCCTCGACCTGCGGCTTGACGGCGTCCAGATACTCGGACTTGTTGAAGGTGAGCAGATCGAACTCGTCGTAGCTCTTGGCGGTCCACAGACGCAGGGTGTTCACACGGCCGGAGGCGTAGCCCGGAACCATGTAGTCGACCGGGACGGCGCGCACGGACCAAGCCGGCTTCCAGACCTTCTTGCCGTTCTCTTCGACGACTTCGCCGCCGAAGGAGACCTTCTGGTCGCGGTTGTAATCGATGTGGCCCCACGGCTCTTCGTTGGCCAGCCAGTAATCCGGGGTCTCGATCTGCTTGCCGTTCTCGTCGAATTCCTGCTTGAAGATGCCGTACTTGTACTGGATGCCGTAACCGAACGCCGGCACGCCAAGGGAGGCGAGGGAGTCGATGAAGCAGGCGGCCAGACGACCCAGACCACCATTGCCGAGGCCCGGCTCGTATTCGGCGTCGATGATTTCCTGGGCGGAGAATCCGAGGTCCTTGACGGCCTTGTTGAACTGATCGGTCAGGCCGGCGTTGAGCAGCGCGTTCTCGAGCTGCTTGCCCATGAGGAACTCAGCGGACAGGTAGCCCACGGCCTTGGTGTTGCCGTTGACCATGTCGGCCTGGGTCTTCATCCAGGAATCCACGAGATGGCGACGCACTGCGGCGGACGCGGCAACGTACACGTCGGCCGGCTTGGCCTGCTCGACGGTGACGCCCTGGGTGTACTTCAGCTGCTCACGAATCTCGTCAGCGAACTGTTCCGCGGTGACCGCGGACTTCGGTGCGGTAATTTCAGTCATTGATTGACTCCCTTTGACGGATACTCTCCAGGAACATTATGCCTTACTTCAGCGTCCTTGCATTTGCGGCCGCATGAACACTAAGTAACATCATGCATACGTTCTCATGTACAGCATACTACGTAATCATAAAAAGACGAAATTCCCAGCAATCGTAAGCCGGCATTCGTTTGCAAAAAACATTGCAAAAACTGCAAACGCAACGCATGGCGCCCATTAAGCGAGGGCACCACAATCGCAGGAAAATCGCCCCTCAAACCCCTATTTAGTTACGACTACATCGTTTGCAAAGTTCCATCATAGTCGTTTGCGGGCTGCACAATACCGGTATGGCTGTCATACGAGAACAAGACTTGGGCAAAGGACGCGGCGCCTTCGAACAGTGGCAGGACGCGGCGCACAACATTTTCAGCGAGCAGCTGCCGGCCGATGACGACGCCGCTTTCGATTTCCGGCTCAACTTCTCGCCGCGTCTGCCGCGCCAGCTGTGGGCGATGGCGGTGCGCTACTCGCTATACCTGCTGGAAAAGAAGGCGCCGGGCGAAGGCGTGGAGGTGCGCGTGGCACCGTGGGGCGCCATCAAGATCCTCGACGGGCCGGCGTCCGATCCGCACAATCTCACGCCGCCGGACGTCATCGAACTGGACCCCGACGTATGGATGAGGCTCGCCACCGGCATCACCAGCTGGGACGAGGAAAAGGACGCCGGGCGCATCACCGCCGTCGGCGAACGCGACGATCTGAGCGGGTTGCTGCCGCTGGCATAGGAATAGATCGCGGCGCGGCGCGACCGGCGATGGTTTGCGGGACGAGCACGACAATCGCCCGACAATCGCAATCGAAATAATAAAAAATGGCCCGCGGTCGAAACCACGGGCCATTCGTTGAAAAAATCTGTGCAGTCAGTCCTGCTTCTTCGGCTTCAGCGCGCTGGGCACCGGCATCGGGATGGGCTTGTGCGGCTTCGGCGTGGCCTTTGCCGCCGGAAACTCGCCACTCGTGGCCTTCGCCGCGGCTTCCGCGGCCCACTTGGCGTATTCGTCAAGGTCATCGGCGGAATCGGAAGACGTTTGGCCGTCCCCAACGGTCTCATCTTCGGCGTCCACATCGTGAGAATACTTGGCTTCGATATCGGCAAACGGGTCGAAGGAACCAGAACCGGGCTCCTGCGCACCGAGCTCCTTGGCAAGCTCATCGTAATCGGTGTCGGTGGTCAGGTACTTGAGCTTTCGGGCTATTTTCTGCTGTTTGGCTTTCTGACGTCCGCGGCCCATCTGACCCCCTGAAATTACTGTGCTATCAATTCATCAAACAAGAGAGTACCACTTATTGCGCATTATTTCGTTGTCGGCTCAGACTTTTACGATAAAATCGTTGATTTTCTTAAGAAAAGGACACGTATGACGGACGAAACCCAGGAGCAGCAGATCACTGCTGTCGGCAATGAAATGAGCGCCAGCTTCCTCGCCGCAAAGAAGCGTTCGAACGCGACGCTGGCCAAGCTGGAGGAGCATCCGGAGAAGTTCACCATGCTCACCGGCGACCGTCCGACCGGCCGTCTGCACCTCGGCCACTACTTCGGCTCCATCCGCGAGCGCGTGGCCATGCAGAACCGTGGTGTGAACTCGAACATCATCATCGCCGACTACCAGGTGATCACCGACCGCGACACCACCGAGCACATCGAGGACAATGTGCTCAACCTGGTGCTCGACTACATGGCCGCCGGCATCGACCCGAACAAGACCATGATCTTTACCCATTCCGCCGTTCCGGCCGAGAACCAGCTCATGCTGCCGTTCCTATCCCTGGTCACGGAGGCCGAGCTGCACCGCAACCCGACCGTGAAGTCCGAAATGGAGGCTTCCGGCCATGCGCTGACCGGCCTGCTGCTCACCTACCCGGTGCATCAGGCTTGCGACATCCTGTTCTGCAAGGCCAACGTGGTGCCGATCGGCAAGGACAACCTGCCGCACGTCGAAATCACCCGCACCATCGCACGCCGCTTCAACGAGCGCTACGCGAAGAAGAACCCGGTGTTCCCGGAGCCGAGCGCCATCCTGTCCGAAGCGCCGGAGATCCCGGGTCTTGACGGCCGCAAGATGAGCAAGTCCTACGGCAACTCCATCATGCTGGGCGCCACCGCGGAGGAGACCGCCAAGCTCATCAAGAAGAGCCCGACCGATTCCGAGCGCCGCATCACCTTCGACCCGATTGCCCGCCCGCAGGTCTCCGCGCTACTGACCACCGCCGGTCTGGTGACCGGCCGCGATCCGAAGGACATCGCCGAGGAAATCGGCGACTCCGGTGCAGGCGCGCTGAAGAAGTACGTGATCGAATCCGTGAACGAGTTCCTGGCCCCGCACCGCGAGCGCCGCGCCGAATTGGCCAAGGATATGGATTCCATCCGCGACATCCTGCATGACGGCAACAAGCGCGCGAACGAAATCGCCAATGAGACGCTGCAGCAGGTGCGCGACGCCATGGGCATGCGCTACTAAGTTTGCAATCGGCATCCTGACGCGTTAGCGGATTGGCCGTGTTCCTCCGGGAGCACGGCCAATCCGCTTATTCATGGCAGATTCAGAGGCTACCGTTCTGCTAGGTGGCTTATTTGTGGCATGGAAAACGGGAAACCCCGTGTATGTCCGTCGGAATTCCAATGGACATACACGGGGTTTCCTGAATCAGGTGCCACAAACAAGCCACTTGACATTTCCCTGTTGTCGGAATCTGCCATAAACAAGCGACACGGCACCAAAGGCCGACCTTCGGCGTTGCAGGAGGTGCAACACCCACCGCGGGGCGATTCAGATCTGCGAGCGCTTCTCCCCTGCGGCGATTTCTGCGGCCACGAGGTCGTCGTCCACGTGACGGTCGTCCGGATCGTCGAGATAGTGGTCGAATTCGTGCAGCACTTCCGCGCTTGGCGCAGGCGTGAGCAGCGAGATCACCACGATGAACAGCAGCGAGACGATGAACGCCGGCAGCAGCTCGTAGATGGCGAAGATGCCACCGAGCGGCTTGACGAGGTTGTGCCAGATGAGCACGGTGGCCGTGCCGGACAGCATGCCCGCGATCGCGCCGTACTTGTTGGTGCGCCTCCAGTACAGCGAGGTGAGCATCAGCGGTCCGAAGGATGCGCCGAGGCCGGCCCACGCGTACGAGACCACTTGGAAGATCGAGGAGTTCTGGTCGAACGCCACCACGATGCCGAAGATGAACATGACGAGCAGCGTGATGCGCGCCACCATCATCACCTGGCGGTCGGTGGCCTTGCGGTGCAGCAGTCCGCGGAAGATGTTCTCGCCGACGGCCGAGGCGCCGATGATCATGTACGAGGACGAGGAGCTCATGGACGCGGCGAAGATGCCGGACACGACGATGCCGCACATGAAGCTCGGCAGCAGCGCCTGCGACACCACGATGAAGATGTTCTCCGCGGCCGCCTGCGTGGCGAACTGCGTCGGCATCATGGCACGGCCGACCAGGCCGATGCACACGCCGCACGCCAGCGAGATCACGCACCACGTGGTGGCGATGATGCGGGATTTCTTGATTTCCTCGGAACTGCGGATGGACAGGAACCGCACGAGCACCTGCGGCATGCCGAAGTAGCCCAGGCCCCACGCGAGCATGGAGATGATGGTGATGATGCCGTAGTCGGCGGGCGCGCCGAACATGGCCTGTCCGGCCTTGACGATCTGCTCGCCGGCGTCGTTGAGGATCGGCGTGGCCACATGCGTGCCGTCGAGGAATCCCGGAATGCCCTTGAGGAAGGCGACGGTGTTGTCGATGCCGCCGGCGGACGCCACGGAGCCGATGAACACCACGGCCAGTGCGAAGAACATGAGCAGGCCCTGGATGAAGTCGGTCACGACCACGGACAGATAGCCGCCGATGATGGTGTACGCGAACACGATGGCGGCGCCGATCACCATGGTCAGGTGGTAGTCCCAGCCGAACAGCGTGGAGAAGAGTTTGCCGACGGTCACGAAGCAGCTGCCGACGTACACGCAGAAGAATACGAGGATGATGAGCGCAGCGATGGTGGATACGATATTGCGATCGTCATGGAAGCGCTTGGAGAAGAAGTCCGGAATGGTGATCGCGTCGCCGGCCACCACGGAGTAGCGGCGCAGACGGCGTGCGACGAGTTTCCAGTTGAGGTACGTGCCGAGCGCCAGACCGATGGCCGTCCACATCGGGTCGGCCGCGCCGGTGAAGTAGGCGACGCCCGGCAGGCCCATAAGCAGCCAGCCGCTCATGTCGGAGGCTTCCGCGCTCAATGCCGTCAGCCACGGTCCGACGCCACGCCCACCCGCGAAATACTGTTTGGTGGAGGAATTGGACCTCTTGGAGTAGATGAAGCCGATGGTCAGCATGGCCGCGAAGTACAAGACCATGGCCAGCAGCACCCAGAAATCTTTGGTTACCAAGTGTTTTTACCCTTCTGCAGGTTATTAAATGTCGTAGCGCCAGGATTTATCGGTCACTACTCGTGCCATCGCCAGGCCGATTGGCAGGCAGATGATCACCATGAACGCACGGAACGCCCAATCGAGCGCGTTCAGCGTATCGAACTGGCCGAGGTGGAACATGGCCTGGTACATATACAAACCGGGCACCATGATCACAATAGACGGAACCGTCAGGCAGATGCGCGGATATCCCAAATGCGGAGCAAGCAGGCCGTGACGCACCGCCGAACGCCATGCGGAGGCGAGCAGGCCGGCAAGGAACGCGCCGATGAACGCGCCGGCTTCCGCGGGCACGCCCAAGTCGACGATCTCCAATCGCAAGGTATCGGTGATGGCGCCGATGGTGGCTGCGACGAGGCACATGCGCTGCGGCGAATTGAACATCACGGAGAAGCCCCACACACCGATGAACGCGAACAGCATGCGCAGCAGGCAGTTGATGACGGGGTTCAGTCCAAGCGGCTCGAATCCTTGCGGATTCAGGTGCACGATTGAGGCGACCATCCATCCTGCCAACGTGGCCATCAGGATGATGCACAGCACGTAGGTGAGTCGTTGCACGCCTGATGGGAAGTCGATTTTCGCCATGTCAAGTCCGCCGGTTATCAGCGGGAATCCGGGGATGACGAACAGCATCGCGCCGATATACGCGGTGTCGTGCTGCAAGGCGATCGGATCGAACAGGCCGATCAGTCGCAGCATGCCGGTGCATGCCAGCGCGGCGACGGCCACGCAGACGAACGTCACGAAGAATTGGTTGAGATGGTGGGCGAACAGGCGGCGACGCAGCCAGTGGCCGAGGCCGGCGCCGACGAACGCGCCGATCATGTCGTACGGGCCGCCGCCGAGCAGGAACACGAAGGATGCGCAGGCGCAGGCGGACGCGAGTCCCGCGAAGGCCGGCGAATACAGCGGTTTGCGACGTTCGATCATGTCGAGTCGCTCGTGCGCCTGCCGTACGGTGACGCCTTGCGATTCGCCCGCGGCTTTCCCGATATGGTCGAAATGCTCGGCATATTCCTTCGGTGGCTTGTGCCGACGATTCTTCCGCGACTGTTCCGCAGCCGCCGCCTCGATATCGCGCATGTGCAGCGGACGTGCGGTGGAATCGCCTTCCTGCGCGCGTTCCGTGACCATTTCCAGCGCGTCGAGCACGGGATCGTCGGAACCTTCCTGGTTCTGCTCGGCCTTCTGCCGTTCCTTGAGCTGCTTGGACAGTTCGGCCGACACCTGCGAGGCGTCGCGCTTGTCGAGATGCTGCATCAGCCCTTCGGAAACGTCGGATTGGCTGTGGTACATAGAGCCTTTGCCGAGGTTGACGTTGAACCAGTCGGCGAAGTGCTCGAGCAGCCAGATGCGTTCGGTGTTGACGCCGGTGGTCGGCAGGTCGACGACTTCGGTGATGCGGTCCTTGCCGTCCGTGCAGGAGGCCTCGATGTCGGTGAGGTTCACGTCGGCGCGCACGTGCACGCCCAATGGATAGGCGATGCGGTGCATCATTTCGCGGACGCGGAAGCTGCCTGTTCCGGCGCCGAGGTCAAGCATGCCGACGCGGACGATCACGCTGGCTTTCGCCGCGATGCCGGCTTCGGTTACCGGCTTGTCCCAATCGCGTTCGATGTCTTCCATATCGAGCGGAATGGAGTGGGTGTGGAATTTGCTGACCGCCTTCGCGCTGCTGTCAACGCGTTCGGCGTTCTCATCATGTTCATGTAGTGCGCTCACACTATTCAGGTCTAACGTGTGGGCTGGTCGGATATTTTCCGAACATTCCCACATGCCCATTTTCCGGACATTCAATGTCCACGATGCGAACCATTCCGGCGTTTCCGTAACCAAACTGTCGATTTGCCGCGCCTACAATGGTCGAGCATTTACCCACCAAGCTTAGGGCTGTGGGCTCGCAACAGACGGCCAAAACAATCGCGGAGGTGCCGCGAAGGACCGACAGACCGAGCAACCCGATGGTTTGGAGAAGGAGGTCTGATGACAACTGAAAACGAACAGATCACGCCTGCGGACGCGGCTATCGTCTCGTCCGGCACCGGCACCAAGGGCCCTGAGGAGCGTGATCTTCCCGCATCCCTCAAAGGGGAAATGGATCTGTGCCTGCAGATTCTTCGCGAGGTGCTCGGTGAGTTCGATGAAAACCTGCTGGCCAAGTTCGATGAAGTGCGCGAACACGCGCTGAAGGCCAGTGACGAACGTTTCTCCGGCATTCTGACCGACACGAATCCCGACCAGGACGACCTGCAGAAGGTGGTCGACATCATCGACCAGACGGATGTGCATGAGGCACAGCTGCTGGCCCGTGCCTTCACCACCTACTTCCATCTGGCCAATCTGTGCGAGGAGAACTACCGTGTCTCCGTACTACACAGCCGTGAGGCCGCCGTGGATGACGCCCAGGCCGTCGACCCGGTGAACGAAATGACCTGCGCCTACCACCAGCTCATCAACGAGATGGGTCCGGCCAGGGCCAAGGAGCTGCTCGACCAGCTCGAGTTCCATCCGGTGTTCACCGCGCATCCGACCGAAGCCCGCCGTAAGGCCGTGGAAGGCAAGATCCGCCGTATCTCCCAGCTGCTCGAAGCGCATAAGCTGCTCGGCGGCTCGGACAAGAAGGAAAACTCCCGTCGACTCTTCAACGAGATCGACGCGCTGTTCCGCACCTCCCCGATCGCGCTGAAGAAGCCGACTCCGGTTGAGGAAGCCGACACCATTCTTGATATCTTCGACAACACGCTGTTCTACACCATTCCGCAGGTCTACCGTCGTTTCGACGACTGGGTCCTCGGAGACAAGGCCGGCCTCGTGCCGCCGGTGTGCCCGGCGTTCTTCCATCCGGGAAGCTGGATCGGTTCCGACCGTGACGGCAACCCGAACGTCACCGCCAAGGTGAGCCGTCAGGTGGCCCGCAAGTTCAGCGACCATGTGCTGGGCGCGCTGGAGATCGAAACCCGCCGCGTCGGCAAGAACCTGACGATGGAGGCCGAGACCACCCCGCCGAGCGCCGAGCTCAAGTCCCTGTGGAACCACCAGAAGGAAATGAGCGAGCGTCTGACCGACAAGGCCGCGCTGATCTCCACCAAGGAGCTGCACCGCGCCGTCATGCTGGTCATGGCAGACCGTCTGAAGGCCACCATCGACCGCGACGCCGACCTCATGTACCACTCCTGCGAGGACTACATCGCCGATCTGAAGACCGTGCAGCGCTCCCTCGCCGAAGCCAACGCCAAGCGTTCCGCCTACGGCCCGCTGCAGGACCTCATCTGGCAGGCCGAGACCTTCGGCTTCCACATGGTGGAGATGGAGTTCCGTCAGCATTCCGTCGTGCATTCCCGCGCTCTGGAGGACATCCGCGAGCATGGCCTGCACGGTGAGCGTGGCGAGCTGCAGCCGATGACCCACGAGGTGCTCGACACCTTCCGCGCGCTCGGTTCCATCCAGAAGCGTAATGGCATCAAGGCCGCCCGCCGTTACATCATCTCCTTCACCAAGAGCGCCCAGAACATCAAGGATGTGTACGAACTGAACCGTCTGGCGTTCTCCCACCCCGAGGATGTTCCGACCATCGACGTGATTCCGCTGTTCGAGCAGCTTGAGGATCTGCAGAACTCGGTGGACGTGCTTGAGGAAATGATCAAGATCCCGGAGGTCCAGGCTCGTCTGAAGGCCACCGGCGGCAAGATGGAAGTCATGCTCGGCTACTCCGACTCCTCGAAGGACGCCGGCCCGACCTCCGCCACCCTTGCCCTGCACTCCGCGCAGGAGCGCATCGCCAAGTGGGCCGAATCGCACGACATCGACCTGACCCTGTTCCATGGCCGCGGCGGCGCCGTCGGTCGTGGCGGCGGCCCGGCCAACCGCGCCGTGCTCGCGCAGCCGGTCGGCTCCGTGAAGTGCCGTTTCAAGCTCACCGAGCAGGGCGAGGTCATCTTCGCCCGCTACGGCAACCCGGTGCTTGCAATCCGCCATGTGGAGTCCGTCGCGGCCGCAACGCTGCTGCAGTCCGCTCCGAGCGTTGAGAAGCGCAACACGGATATGACCAAGAAGTACGCCGACATGGCCAGCAAGCTCGACGAGGCCGCGCACAACCGCTTCCTCGACCTGCTGAACACCGACGGCTTCGCACCGTGGTTCTCCACCGTCACGCCGCTGACCGAAATCGGCCTGCTGCCGATCGGCTCCCGTCCGGCGAAGCGTGGTCTGGGCGCCAAGTCCCTCGACGATCTGCGCACCATTCCGTGGATCTTCTCCTGGGCACAGGCCCGCATCAACCTGGCCGCATGGTACGGCCTCGGCACCGCGTGCGAGCAGTTCGGCGACCTGAACACCTTGCGTCAGGCGTACGAGGAGTGGCCGCTGTTCTCCACGTTCATCGACAACATCGAAATGTCGCTGGCCAAGACCGACGAGCGCATCGCCAAGATGTACCTCGCCCTCGGCGACCGTGAGGACCTCAACAAGAAGGTCCTCGACGAGATGGAGCTCACCCGCAAGTGGGTGCTCAAGATCGTCGGCGACGAATGGCCGCTGCAGCACCGCCACGTGCTCGGCCAGGCCATCCGCATCCGCTCGCCGTACGTGGACGCGCTGTCCGTCACCCAGGTGCTCGCCCTCGGCTCGCTGCGCAAGCGCGTGGACAAGGAAGAGCTCACGCACGGCCAGAAGGAGAACTACACCTATCTGATCCTGTGCACCGTTTCGGGCGTCGCCGCAGGCCTGCAGAACACGGGCTGATTTTCGGCTGACCGATTGACAAAAGCGAGCGGGGAGGTTCCGTGCCGATCGACGGCGCGGGCCTCCCCGCTCGCGTCATCCGCCCTAGACTGGCCGGCGGCGGGGCACGCCGGGCGGGTGTGCGGAACGGACGCACACGGAACGGGGCACCTCGGCTGATCGGAGGGGACATGGACAAGTCAGCGGATGAGCGCGGGAACACCGGACCAACGGACGGCATCAAGACGAAGGGCGACGCCGGGACACTGGATGCCAAGCTCATAATCACTCGGCGCATCCTATGGTGGATAGGACTGGTGCTGCTGCTCCCATTCACTCTGAATCTGGTCCATTTCGATGGCCCTTACCTGATGTTGGAACGTATCCTATGCGCCATTCCGCCAAAACTAGCAAGCGATCCGTCATCGATCGTCGGCCTTCCCTTGCTTGAGGCGGAATGGTTTCGAGAATTTTTGACACTGGCACTGGGCATAGCTTGCTGGTCTGTGGTTGGAATAACGAAATTAGCCGCAACCAACCCCTCGAGTCATGGAAGGAAGATCTTGGCTGTACGTATCTTCGCCGGAATCATCACCATCACCGTATTGATAGCCACGGGTATTACAGGATTCTTCCTCGCACTGGCACTCCTTATGTAGCAGCTTTCCATTCATCCACCAGAAGGATCCTAAGTAGAAGATAATGTGTGGGCAGATGTGGCATATGCCATATCTGCCCACACATTACACATTATGCGAACTACCGTCTTGGTTGAGCTATGAACGCGGCGAAAGCCCGAGCACTCACTTCAGCTTCTCTCTCAGCAGGAAGCTTGTCTGCACCAGCAGCCTTTTTTAATAAACAAGGACCATACCCTTGCATCTCCGACTACCTAAAATAAGGAGAACAGTGCAGTACATATATCTCACAGCACTTGCCCTGCTAGGATTATGTATGCTTATTTTTCCAAGGCAACTCTGGAAAATAAGCAATTTCCTCTGGACTCAAAAAGGAGATCCGAGCAATCTATACACATCCTTAATGAGAATAAGCGGTGCCGCCTTTCTTGTTTTAGCTCTTATTCTTTTCATCTTCTGCAGACTGCAGTAACACCTACCTGATCCTGTGCACCGTGTCGGGTGTCGCAGCAGGCTTGCAGAACACCGGCTGATTTTAGCCAGTTTCTTTCAGGGTCCCCGTTCGCACTGCCGATCGGGGACCCTTTTTCATACCTATATCTGCCTTATATATGGCAGAATCGGAGCCTTGCCATGAGCCTTCTCGCTTATATATGGCAGACCATCATGCGAAAAACCCACTTCGGGGGTACATTTTTCCGGTTTTTCACCTTTGGGACTGCCATACATAAGCGAAATATCACCGGACAGAACACGAAATCTGCCATACATAAGCGAGATATCGCTCTATTTCCCAGCGAACGGTCAGACCAAAACGTATGATGTTGGCTAGCCTGAACAATGAGGGGTGGAGTCAATGGCAGACGAACTGTTTGTAGACCAAGACGAGGTCGAAGGCACGGCAAGCGGCGTTTGGAGCCGCATGCTGGCAGGTAATCGCAGGTTTGCGGAGGGCAAACCGGAACATCCGAATCGTGGCGCTGAAGCACGCGAGGCACTTGTGGACACACACGCACCGGAAGCGGCCATACTGAGCTGCTCTGATGCGCGTGTCAGCCCCGATATTATTTTCGACGCAGGCATCGGCGATCTGTTCACCGTGCGCACGGCAGGGCAGGTCATAGACGATGCTGTGATCGCCTCTTTGGAATACGCGGTGGACGTGCTCGGCGTGCGCCTTTTGGTGGTACTCGGCCATCAGAATTGCGGCGCGATCAAGCAGGCATGCAAGGAATACGAGGCGCTGCTGCACGAGCTGACCGCCGACGCGGAGGATTCGCTGATGGCCGCCGACAGCATTTCCGACATCGACGAACGCATCTGCGATTCGGATTCGATCATGATGCGCACGGTCGGTTTTTCGATTTGGCAGGCGCACGAATCGGAACTGGAATCGTCGGAGGATTTCGAGCGCGTGCACATCGCACGCACCATCGAACAGCTGGTGGAACGTTCCGAAGTGATCCAGCGCGCGCTGGCCGAGGATCGGCTGATGATCACGGGCGCACGCTACCAGCTCGATTCCGGCAAGGTGGAAGTGCTGAGCTTCTGACGATTTTCCGGAAAAAGACGGCTTCCGGATCCGTTGCGTCGCGCTGTTTTGACATGCCGTTGCTTTAGATTGGAATCATGTCGCTTGGTTTGAACATCCTTCTGATTTTCATTTTCCTGCTGCTCGGTTCCGTGTTCGCCGGCACCGAACTGGCGCTGGTCAGCCTGCGCGGATCGCAGATCGACCAGATGGAACAGGAGGATGCGCGCGGCAAGCGTGTGGCGCAGATCGCACGCGACCCGAACACGTTCCTGTCCACCGTGCAGATCGGCGTGACGCTGTGCGGCTTCCTGTCCGCGTCGTTCGGCGAATCCTCAATCGCCCCGTATATCGTGCCGGTCATCGAAGACTGGGGTGTGCCGCATAACGTCGCCGCTCCCCTGACCACCATCGCGTTGACACTGATCATCTCGTATTGCTCGATCGTCATTTCCGAACTGGTGCCGAAGCGTATCGCCATGCAACGCAACGAGCAGATCGCGCGTGCCGTGGTGCCGGCCATCCATGTGTTCGCCAAAGTGTGCAAGCCGATCATCTGGCTGATCGGCAAGAACACGAACGGCATCGTGCGGCTGCTCGGCTTCGATCCGAACGAAACCGACAGCGAGGTGTCCGACGACGAGCTGCGCGTGCTCGTCAACACCAACACCAACCTCAGCAAGGACGAGCGCACCATCCTCGACGACGTGTTCGACGCATCCGAAACCATCGTGGCGGAGGTCATGCGTCCTCGTGCCGACGTCGCGTTCCTGGACGGCTCCATGCCGATTGCGGAAGCCGCCGCGTACGTGCGTGAAATGCCGTATTCGCGTTACCCCGTCACCGGCAAGGATTTCGATGACGTGCTCGGCTTCGTGCATGTGCGCGACCTGCTTGACATCCGCGATCCGAAGGCGAGAACCGTTGCCGACGTGACGCGTGAGGGCATTTCCCTGCCGGGCACGTCGAAGCTGCTGCCAAGCCTTGAGCTGCTGCGCAAACGAGGCATTCACCTGGCCGTGGTAATCGACGAATACGGCGGCACCGACGGCATCGTCACGTTGGAAGACATGACCGAGGAATTGGTCGGCGACATCCGCGACGAATACGACCTGCCGGAGGAAAAGGGCGGTGAACGCACAGAACGCGCCGCTTTCGTCAATGGCGTGGCCACCATCGAAGGTGGCATGACGATCGAGGATTTCGCGGATTTGACCGGCATCGAGCTGGAAGACGGCCCATACGAGACGGTTGCCGGCTATTTCCTGGCGCACACCGGCAAAATGGGCGAAGTGGGCGACGTGCTGTCGTCCGATGACGGTTATGACATGGTCGTCACCAAGGTGGACGGCCGTCGTATCGAAACGCTGGAAGTGCGTCGGCACACCGCCGATGAGGACGGTTCCGCGGCTGGCGATTCCGCGGCGGACGGCAAGTAACCCGAGCAGCCTCTTACAGCACCACCTGCCGGTTGATGTCGCGGCGTAACTGCCTCCATTGCGGCAGATAGGCGCTCATACGCCTTTGAAAGCCCTCTCCGTGGCCGTTCTCCCACAGGTGGGTCATCTCATGCACCAGCACGTATTCGAGGAATCTAGGGGCCATTAAACCAAGCTGCAGGTTAAGTCGGATACGTCCGGTCTTCGGCGTGCACGATCCCCAACGCGAACTCATCAGACGCAACGTGATATGCGTCGGCGTACGGCCAACGATCGGGCCCCATTTGGCAAGCAACACAGGCAATTGCGATTCGATGTTGCGTTGCGCCCGTGCCTTGGCCTCGTCCGTCCATACGAAAGCGGGCGGGTTGGCGGAAGCGCCAGTATCGCCAATATTGCCGTTTTGCGCACGCTGCGCGTTGAGTTGCGCGTCTCTGGCCTGCCGCATGCTGCGTTGCGCCCGTTCGATCCACGGCTTGCGTTCCGTTACAAACCGTTCGATAGCGCTTTGCGACATTCGTTGCGGCGCGGAGATGACGATATCCGCGTTCGGCGGTTTGATGCGCAGGTACATGTTTTTGATGGGTTTGCGCACGATGGCCACCCGCATGCCGGCGATGCTCGCCGTCGTTTCGGAAATCACGCGATTGCGATTGCGATGCCCCACTCCCCTGCCGTAACGGCCGTTACCGCCGTTGCGCTGCCCGTATGTCATGCCTGCATTATGCCACGACACGCCGATGACACGGCGGCACTTGACTTTCCCTGTGATTCAAGTATTATTTCAATTCGTTGTGTTCAAGACACAGCAAGTTGGGCCCGTAGCTCAGGTGGTTAGAGCGCATCCCTGATAAGGATGAGGTCGGAGGTTCAAGTCCTCCCGGGCCCACGTAGATGGTAAGGAAGCGGCACAGCCGCTTTTTTCACCTATGGGGCTATAGCGCAGCTGGTAGCGCATCTGCTTTGCAAGCAGAGGGTCGCCGGTTCGAACCCGGCTAGCTCCACGGGGCTATGGCGCAGCTGGTAGCGCATCTCCATGGCATGGAGAGGGTCAGGGGTTCGAATCCCCTTAGCTCCACAGAATTGAAGGCTTCCGAGTAATCGGAAGCCTTTTTCGTATTCAGCCTCTTGTCGACCATCCAACGGACGCGATCGCCCGCAAACCAAATAAAACGGCCGCCTGCATACCCGCAAGCGGCCGGAATCATCAAATCAATAGGGGAGTGGCACCACGAATCGCAACTAGTTGCGGGCCGCGTTCTGCTTGGACAGCTCGTCACGAATCTGCTGCAGCAGCTGGACGGTCTGCTCTTCGGCAGACGGCTCTTCAGCGGCCTTTTCCTCGGCTTCCTTCTGCTCGGCAAGCTTGGTCTTGGCAAGCAGCGCCTCGGTCATGTCGCGGAATTTGTTGATCGGCACCAGAATGCAGAAATAGACGGCGACGGCGATGATGAGGAAATTCAGAATAGCGCCCAGCACTGCGCCGAACGAAACGGTCGCGCCGTTGAATGTGATCGCCAGCAGACCATCCATGTTCGGCTTGCCGAAGATCATGGCGATGAACGGATTGATGACGCTGTTGACGATCGCGTTGACCACGGTGGTGACGGCACCGCCCATGACGACACCGACGGCCATGTCGATCATGTTGCCGCGTGCGATGAATTTCTTGAATCCTTCGAACATTTTTGCTCCTGTTCTGCATTCGCGATTCCGTGAATCGCGTCAATGGACAAGTCTCTCTTTGGACGTGTCTCTCTTGCATGCCCGAATCCATCCTATATCCGCACGCTCCAGCCAAATCTTGAGCAATATCTTGTGCGTCTCACAATCAAGCACATAGAATGAAACCGCCGTATTGATAACCCAACTATCCCGAAGGGGAAAAATATGCTCACTGATGAGTACGTCAAGCGCGTGTACGCGCAGGTCGAGAAGCGCGATGGCGACCAGCCGGAGTTCCTGCAGGCCGTTCGCGAGGTCTTCGAAAGCCTCGAGCCGGTTGTTGAGAAGCACCCGGAATATGAGAAGGCGGGCGTGCTCGAGCGCCTCGTCGAGCCGGAGCGCGTGGTGAAGTTCCGCGTCGCCTGGACGGACGATGAGGGCAAGGTGCAGGTCAACCGCGGTTACCGCATCCAGTTCAACTCCGCGATCGGCCCGTACAAGGGCGGTCTGCGTTTCCACCCGAGCGTGAACGAGGGCGTCATCAAGTTCCTTGGCTTCGAGCAGATTCTCAAGAACTCCCTGACCAGCCTGCCGATGGGCGGCGGCAAGGGCGGCTCCGACTTCGATCCGAAGGGCAAGTCCGATGCCGAAGTCATGCGTTTCTGCCAGGCGTTCATGACCGAGCTGTGCCGTCACATCGGCCAGTTCACCGACGTTCCGGCCGGCGACATCAACGTCGGCGCCCGTGAGATCGGCTACCTGTTCGGCCAGTACAAGCGTATCCGCGACGAATACTCCGGCGTGCTCACCGGCAAGGGCCTCGAATTCGGCGGCTCCCTGGCTCGCACCGAGGCTACCGGCTACGGCCTGTGCTACTACACCCAGGAAGCCCTGCGCGTCCTGAAGAACGATTCCTTCGAAGGCAAGACCGTCGTCATCTCCGGCTCCGGCAACGTGGCCATCTTCGCCACCGAGAAGGCCCAGGCCCTCGGCGCGAAGGTCGTCACCGCCTCCGATTCCAACGGCTACGTCTACGATCCGGACGGCATCAAGCTCGACATCGTCAAGGACATCAAGCTCGGCCACCGCGGCCGCATCAAGGAGTACGCGGAGCGTGTTCCGGGTGCCGAATACCACGAGGGCTGCAAGGGCGTGTGGACCGTGCCGTGCGACATCGCGCTGCCGTGCGCCACCCAGAACGAAATCGATGAGGAGTCCGCCAAGGCCCTCGTCGCCAACGGCTGCAAGGTCGTGTGCGAAGGCGCCAACATGCCGTCCACCCCGGAGGCAATCGCCGTCTATCAGGACAACGGCCTGCTGTACGGCCCGGCTAAGGCCGCCAACGCGGGTGGCGTGGCTGTGTCCGGCCTTGAGATGAGCCAGAACTCCTACCGCCTTTCCTGGACGTTCGAAGAGGTGGACAACAAGCTCAAGTCCATCATGGAGAACATCGTCGCCAATTCCCTGGCCGCCGCCAAGGAGTACGGCCATGAGGGCGATCTGATGCTCGGCGCCAACGCCGCCGGCTTCGTCAAGGTCGCCAACGCCATGGTCGCCCAGGGCGTGCTCTGATCGTCTTTCACAATCCGTTTCAACGGTCCGTGCGATTCGTTCGCACGGACCGTTTTCATATGCGTTACGGCATAACGCGCAACGCAGTATGACGATTGCATAAAAGCGACCGCATAATCGCGATTACATAAGAAAAGACGGCGCCTCCCGAAGTAGGGAAGCGCCGTCTTCTTACGTTGCACGAACGGCTTACGTTGCGCAAGCGCCGTACGAACGCCGTATGACGAATCGATCAGTCGTCGCCGAGCGTCACGTGGATGCCGCCGACCAGCGTGCTCACCACGTTGTACAGCAGCGTGAGAATCACCACCAGCACGGTGAACAGCACCACTTCGATGATGGAGAAGATGGTGACCGCGCTCAGCACGGTGCTCAGCGAAAGCACGTTGGCAAGGTCGAATCCGCCGGCGTCAAGACCGGTGGAGGACACGATCTGCGTCACCTGATCAAACACGCCGACCACGTTCAGCAGCAGCCACAGCAGCGTCACCGCGACGATCTGGATGATGCCTCCCGCGATGGAAAGCATGAACGCCACCTTGGCCGCGGACCATGCGTCGATGCGGGTCAGGGACAGGCTCATGCGGCGGGCGCGAGGCGCGCCACGACGCGCTTTTTCACGAACCTTCACACCGCCGGACGCGGCGGCCATGTTCTCATGCGCCTGAGACTGTTCCGTACCGCTCAACGGCTGGCTGGATGCGGAACGGGCCACGCGTGGGGCCTGCGCCCCTGCCTGCGCCTGATGGCTTTCATTGTTCTCGCTCATCGTTGCTCCTTGCAGAATCTTGCCTACTTCTAGCCGAGGCTACCAGTTTTCGCAGACGATTCCCCGCCTGTGTCTCAGGCCTCTACATTCTCGCCATCGCCGGCATCGGAAGTGGCTTCCGTACCGGTTTCAGCGGAGTTTTCAGTGGTGGTTTCGGCTTGCGATTGCGCGGCTGCGTCGTTCTGGACTGCTCCGTTTTCCGCGGCGGCCTGCTCGGCGTCATCCTCGTCGGTCTCCTCGTTACGTGCTATGGAGATGATTTCGTCGTTCTTGTCAGGCTTGGCGAGCGTCACACCCTGGGTGGTACGTCCGGTGCGCTTGACTTCGGCGACGTTGGAGCGGATGACCTTGCCGGACTTCATGATGGCCATGATCTGGTCGGATTCCTCCACGATCACGGCACCCACCAGGGAGCCACGGCCTTCGGCGAGCTGCACGGCCTTGACGCCGTAGCCGTTACGGCCCTGCAGACGGTATTCGCTGATGGCGGTGCGCTTGGCGAAGCCCTCGTTGGTGACCACGAGCAGATCCCTGTCGGAATCGCCCTGCACCACATCCATGGCCAAAAGCTCGTCGCCGTCGCGGAACTTCATGCCCTGCACACCGGCGGTCTGGCGGCCCATCGGGCGCAGCTGCTCGTCGTTGGCTTCGAACTTCAGGCTCATGCCCTGCTTGGAGACGAGGATGATGTCGTCGTCGGCGTTGCACAGCGCGGCACCAATCAGCTCGTCGGCGTTCTCGCCGTTCTCGTCGGTCATGAGTCGTACCGCGATCAGACCACCCTGACGCGGGGAGTCGTATTCGGCGAGCGCGGTCTTCTTGACCTTGCCGGAACGGGTGGCGAGCACCAAGTACTTGGCCACGTCGTAGTTCGGAATCGACAGCACGGTCTGGATCGTCTCGTCCGGGCCGAACTGCAGCAGGTTCGCCACGTGCTGTCCCTTGGAATCGCGGGAGCCTTCCGGCAGCTCGTATGCCTTCAGACGGTACACGCGGCCCTTGTTGGTGAAGAACAGCAGCCAGTTGTGCGTGCTGGTCAGGAAGAAGTGGTCCACCACGTCGTCCTCGCGCAGCTTGGCGCCCTTGATGCCCTTGCCGCCGCGGTGCTGCGCGCGGTATTCGTCGGCCTTGGTGCGCTTGATGAAACCGGAGTGGGTCACGGTGACGACCACGTTTTCTTCGGCGATCAGGTCTTCGACGTTCATCTCGCCGGAGTACGGCAGAATCTTGGTACGGCGTTCGTCGCCATACTTGGCGACGATTTCGTCCAGCTCGTCGCCGACGATCTTGCGCTGGCGTTCCGGCTTGGCGAGGATGTCGTTGTAGTCGGCGATCTTGCGCATGAGCTCGTTGTGCTCGTCGAGGATCTTCTGACGTTCCAGGGCGGCCAGTCGGCGCAGCTGCATGGCGAGGATGGCGTCGGCCTGCACCTCGTCCACGTCAAGCAGGTCCATAAGGCCCGTGCGGGCGGTCTCCGCGGACTCGGAGGCACGGATGAGGGCGATGACCTCATCGATCATGTCAAGGGCCTTCAGATAGCCCTGCAGGATGTGGTCGCGTTCCTCGGCCTCGCGCTTGAGGTAGGCGGTACGGCGTGCGATGACTTCGAGCTGGTGGTTTACCCAATGACGGATGAACGCATCCAGGGACAGCGTGCGCGGCACACCGTCGACCAGTGCCAGCATGTTCGCGCCAAAGGTCTGCTGCAGCTGGGAATGCTTGTACAGGTTGTTGAGCACGACCTTCGGCACGGCGTCGCGCTTGAGCACGAGCACGAGGCGCTGGCCAGTACGGCCGGAGGTTTCGTCGCGCATGTCGGCGATGCCTTGGATCTTGCCGTCGCGCACCGCTTCGCGGATGGACACGACCAGACGATCCGGGTTGACCTGGTACGGCAGTTCGGTGATCACGAGGCACATGCGGCCCTTGATCTCCTCGGTGTTCACCACGGCTCGCATGGTGATGAGGCCACGGCCGGTACGGTACGCCTGTTCGATGCCCTTATGGCCGAGAATCGTGGCGCCGGTAGGGAAGTCCGGTCCCTTGATGATGCGGATCAGGTTGTCGAGCAGTTCCTCACGGCTCGCGTCCGGATGGTCGAGCGCCCAATGCACGCCTTCTGCCACCTCGCGCATGTTGTGCGGAGGAATGTTGGTCGCCATGCCGACGGCGATGCCGGACGAGCCGTTGCACAGCAGGTTCGGGAAGCGGGCCGGCAGCACGGTCGGCTCCTGCGTCTTGCCATCGTAGTTCGGCAGGAAATCGACGGTGTCCTTGTCGATGTCACGCACCATTTCCATGGCGAGCGGCGCCATACGGCATTCCGTGTAACGCATTGCGGCTGCCGGGTCGTCGCCGGGGGAGCCGAAGTTGCCCTGGCCGTCGACGAGCGTGTATCGCATCGACCACGACTGCGCCATACGCACCAACGTGTCGTAGATGGCGGAATCGCCGTGCGGATGGTACTTGCCCATGACTTCGCCGACGACGCGTGCGCACTTGGAGTAGCCGCGGTCGGGGCGGTAGCCGCCGTCGTACATCGCGTAGATCACGCGGCGGTGCACCGGCTTCATGCCGTCTCGCACGTCCGGAAGGGCACGATCGACGATGACGGACATGGCGTACGCCAGATAGGATTCGCGCATTTCCTGCTGCAGATCCTTCTTCTGGACGCGTTCGCCGACCATCAGGCCGTAATCGGTGTTGTCGGCCTCCTGCGGGCTCAACGGTTCCATGGAGCCGTCAGGCACGAACTGGCCGTCTTCGTTGCTGTTGTTTTCGTCTGCCAATTTCTAATCCTTGCTTTGAAGTCCTGCGAAACCCTACGCGTTTACGCGTCGATCCAGCTGACGTTGCGTGCGTTGCGCTGGATGAACAGACGACGTGGTTCGACTTCGTCGCCCATGAGCATGGAGAAGGTCTCGTCGGCCGCGGCCGCGTCTTCGATCTGCACCTGCTTCAGAATGCGATGGTCAGGATCCATGGTGGTCTCCCACAGTTCCTGGTAGCTCATCTCGCCCAGACCCTTGTAGCGCTGGATGCCTTCGCCCTTCGGCAGCTGGCGGCCCGCGGCCTTGCCTTCGGCGAGCACGCGGTCGCGTTCGGCGTCGGTGTACACGAAGTCGTGCGGGCCCTTGGTCCACTTGAGGCGGTACAGCGGCGGCATGGCCACGTACACGTAGCCGGCGGTGATCATCGGGCGCATGTAGCGGAAGAACAGCGTCAGGTTCAGGGTTGCGATATGCGCGCCGTCCACATCTGCATCGGCCATGATGATGACCTTGTGGTAGCGCACCTTGTTGAGGTCGAAGTCCTCGCCGTAGCCGCCGCCGACGGCGGTGATCAGCGATTCGATGGTGTCCGACTTCATCATGCGGTCCAGGCTTGCGCGCTCGGTGTTGAGGATCTTGCCTCGCAGCGGCAGGATGGCCTGCGTGATCGGGTTGCGTCCCTGGATGGCGGAGCCGCCTGCGGAATCACCCTCCACGATGAACAGCTCGCATTCTTCGGGGTTGTTGGACTGGCAGTCCTTGAGCTTGTCCGGCATGCCGGCCGATTCGAAGATCGACTTGCGGCGGGTGTTCTCACGTGCCTTCTTGGCGGCCAGACGCGCACGGGAGGCCTCGATGGCCTTCTGGATGATGTTCTTGGCCTCGTTCGGGTGGGCGTCGAACCAGTCGCCGAGCTTGTCGGTCATGACGCGCTGCACGAAGGTCTTCGCTTCGGAGTTGCCGAGCTTGGTCTTGGTCTGGCCTTCGAACTGCGGGTTGGTGAGCTTGACGGACACGACGGCGGTCAGGCCTTCGCGCACGTCGTCGCCGGACAGGTTCTCGTCCTTGTCCTTGAGGATGTTCTTCTCGCGGGCGTAACGGTTGACCAGCGAGGTCAGCGCGGCGCGGAAGCCTTCCTCATGGGTGCCGCCTTCGGTGGTGGAGATGGTGTTGGCGAAGGTGTGCACGGCTTCGGAATACGCGGTGGTCCACTGCATGGCGATTTCCGCGGAGATGCCGATCTTCAGGTCCTCGGCCTCGAAGTCGATGACGTCCGGTTCGACCGGGGTGGCCTTGCGGGACTTCACCAGGTAGTCGACGTAGTCCTTGATGCCGTCGTTGTACTGGTAGGTGACGGTCTGGAACTTGTCTTCGGTTTCGGATTCCTCGCCGGAAACCTCGTCGCCGGCCTGGTCGGGCTCGCGCAGGTCGGTCAGGGAGATCTTCAGGCCCTTGTTCAGGAACGCCATCTGCTGGAAGCGGTTGCGCAGGATCTCGAAATCGTAGGTGGTGGTTTCGAAGATCTTGCCGTCGGCCCAGAAGGTCACGGAAGTGCCGGTGGACTCGCCTTCCTCCATCGGCTTGCCCTTGAGCAGACGCGCGGTCGGCTTCTGGTCGATGTAGGTCTGGGTCCAGTGGAAGCCCTGACGGCGCACTTCGATGTCCACGCGGGTGGACAGCGCGTTCACCACGGAGATGCCCACGCCGTGCAGGCCGCCGGAGACCGCGTAGCCGCCGCCACCGAACTTGCCGCCCGCGTGCAGCTTGGTCATCACGGTTTCGACGCCGGAGATGCCTTCGCCCGGCACTTCGTCGACCGGGATGCCTCGGCCGTCGTCCACCACGCGCACGCCGCCGTCCGGCAGAATCGTCACTTCGATGTGCGACGCGTAGCCGGCAAGCGCCTCGTCGACGGAGTTGTCGACGATCTCATACACCAGATGGTGCAGGCCGCGAGGGCCGGTGGAGCCGATATACATGCCCGGGCGGATACGCACCGCCTCAAGGCCTTCCAGCACCCTCAGATCGGACGCGTCGTAGTGTTCCGGAGACAGCGAATCGTCAAGTTGCGCATCTTCGAGCTGGTCGTTCTGGATCTGATCCTGAATCTGATCTTCCTGCGTGTTTTCAGCTGATTCGTTCAGCGAATCCGCATCAAGGTCTGCCACAGAGATTCCTTCCTGCATTTTTCCCGCCATCAAGGGTCATTTCCGCAGGTGATACCACCTAGAACGCAAATAAAGGCCCCTTCTAGGCGTTTACATACACTGCTGGATATTCTACTCATGGAGGGGGACAGCGCGCTATAGACATTTGTCCTTGGAATTCAACGGTTTTCAACGGCTTCGGCATGGTTCCGAACGCGTCCGACGAGCCGGAAAACCTCCGTAAACCCCGTCGCAACGGCCTGTTTCACGCGCGCCACAATCGATCTCTCCTGTCAGAGAGGTCGATTGTAAGTCGACTTCGCAATAGCCCTCAGTAGCGAATCTTCCTTGAGATACGCCCACGGCTGAACCCTTGGCTCTGCGGGCCGGTGACCCTCACCTCATTGATGGTCAGACCTTCGAGTTTCCTGCGGATGGTGTCCGTCAGCAACGGCGTCATATACGACAGGGTGGTGGTCCAGGCCGGGCTGTCGCAACGTATCGTCAGCACGCCGTCTCGCAGGCTGGCGGGGTAGGAGTGCTTCGCGTTCTCCACGCCCACCACCTGGTCCCAATGGTCGCGCATCTGCGCCATTTTGAGGTGGGGTATCCATGCGCCGTTCGATGCCAGCAGATTGAACAGGCTGCCGACGGTTTCCGGATCGCGTCCGGGTTTGCCGAAGCTTTCCCACGCCTTGCGCGCGCGTTCCTCGCGTTCCTTGAGCCGCCCGGCACGGTCGCTGATGCGGTCGAACACTTCGGCCGGCAGTTTGCGTTGGTCGAGGTTCAGCAGTTCGCAGATTGGTGGTTTCGGCATTAGGATTCGGCCTCGATTCCTTGCGATTGCGCGCCACGTCCGGCGGCAAGCATGGCCGCCATCGCCGCGATATCACCGTCCGTCTCCTGCGATTGCGCACGCAGCGCGGCAACGTCGATGACATGCGCCTCGCCTTGCGGAATATCGCTTGCCGCGGCGACGGTGATCAACACCTGGTCCTGCCGTCGCGCGAAGTCGAGGATCTGCCCGCGACGGGACTCGTCGAGCTGGGCGAACACATCGTCGAGGATCACGATCGGCTTGACGTCGCGCTGCGCCGAAACCACTTCGTACAGCGCCATTTTCAAGGCCAACGCCATTGTCCACATCTCGCCGTTCGAAGCGAATTCGCGGGCTGGCATGTCGTTGAGCCGCAATGTCAGATCATCGCGCTGCGGTCCGATCAGATTCTGCCCACGGGCCACTTCGCCGGGGTAGATGCGTTGGAAATGACGGCTGATTTCCGCGGCCGGCTCGTCGAACAGAAGCACCTCGTCGAAGGACGGCTCATACACCAGGTCGGCCTGTTCCTCTTCGCCCGCCAACGAAGCATAGATGCGGGTGAACGGCTCGCGCAGCAGTCCGATCACATCGTTCCGGTCCTTGGTCAATTGCACGCCGAGGGCGATGAATTGGCCGGTCCACACTTCCAGACCGCTCAGCACGGCCTGACGCCCGTATTCGTGGTCGATGCCGGAGCCGTCGGACAGCTGTTTGAGCAATGCGGCACGCTGTTTGGCAACGTGCGTGAACTGTTGCAACGACTGCGCATAACGGGGCAACAGCAGTGAAGCCGCCTGATTGAGGAAGTTCCGTCGGGTGGCCGGATCGCCAGACACCAACCGCTGGTCTTCGGGGGTAAAGGACACGGAGGGGACCAAACCCACGATATCCCTCATATATTGCGATTTTCCGCCGTCCACGCGCGCCCTGTTGGCGCCTCGCGCGGCGATGGTGATCTCATATGTGCGCTGTTCGCCCGCATCTTCGACGTTGGCCCGGACAGTGGCGGAAGGGTGGCCTTTTTCGACCAGCGGCAGCGATGACGAGGTGCGGTGGCTGGAGCCGGTGGACAGCACTTCCACGGCTTCCACGATATTGGTTTTCCCTAGGCCGTTCGAGCCTTGGAGAATGTTGATTCCCGGTTCGAAATCAAGCACGCAATGGTCCCATGACCGGTAATGGTCGAGCGCGAGACGGGAGATATGCATGAAAACCGGAATTCCTTGAAGGTGATGGCATGGTGGCCCGGACGGGAACTTGCCGTCCGGGCCACAGGTGGAACGAAATCAGTTGTTGAAGCGCATCGGAACGAGCAGGTAACGGTAGTCCATGGATTCGTCGGAATCCGCTTCCTGCTGGCCGTTGAATTCCACGGGCTTGACCGCGGTGGTCATCTTCATGCGCACGAACGGCTCGCTGATGGCGCTCAGGCCGTCGACCAGATAGGAGGGGTTGAACGCCACGGTGATGTCCTCGCCGTCCATGTCGATGTCGAGAATCTCCTTCGCCTGTGCTTCGTCGGCGGTGCCGGCCGACAGCGTCAGCTCCTGGCCAGAGAAGACCATACGGATCGGGGCGTTGCGTTCGGCGACCAGCGAAACGCGCTTGATGGCGTCGATGAGGGCCTGCTTGTTGATGACAGCATGAATCGGGTATTCATCGGCATACAGGCGGTCAACGGCCGGGAATTCGCCGTCGATGAGCTGGGAGGTGGACACGCGGCCGGCGTTCTCGAAGCCCAGCAGGGACGGGTTGTCCGCATCGAAATCGATGGTGACGTTCTGATGCTCGTCCAGCGAACGCGCCATGTCGCGCAGCAGCGAGCCACGGACCAAAGCGGTGGTGCTGATGGTCGCATCCTCCGGCGTCCAGGTGAAGCTGGAACGGGCCAGACGGAAACGGTCGGTGGAGCTCATGATGACCTTGTCGCCCTGGAACTGGACGCGGATGCCGGTGAGCACCGGACGGTTCTCCTCACGGGAGACCGCGACGGACGCCTGGTTGACGGCCTGAGCGAAGGTGGGGGAGTCCACCTGACCCAGTTTCGTCGGCACCACGGGCAGATCCGGATATTCGCTTTCCGGCATGAGCTGCATGGTGAAGGTCGACTTGCCCGACGTGATGGTCATCGTGGAACCATCAGTGGAAAGATAGGTTTTCGCAGCGGGCAGCGACTTGGTGATGTCGGCAAGCAGTTTGCCCAGCACCAGAACGCTACCGGCCTCATCCACGCCGGCTTCGATGTGGTGGCGTGCGGAAATGGCGTAGTTGAAGGCGGAAAGCTGGAGTGTGCCGTCAATGGCTTCCAGACGGATGCCCGCCAGAATCGGGGTTGCGGGACGTGCGTCGATGACACGTGTGGTCCATGCCACGGCATCGGCAAGAGCTTGGGAATTGACTTCGACTTTCATGGGGTATTCCTCGTTTCGTTCGATCCACATGCCATTCTAGCGATAAGAGCAACGACGACGAAAGCGTGGGGAATTCCCCGCATTACGAGATTGACGATGAAAGTAAGAAAAACGTACTTTCGTAATAATAAGCCCTGTGGATAGTGTGGATAAGCTCGTTCAGCCCAAGCGCAGCAACGTCTCAGTACGAGGCGACATCTGTGGATAACTTCTGAGTCGAATGTGGATAAGAGCATGGGTTATCCACAGGCTCATGGCCGCGCAAAACTTATCCACAATTCACTGTGAATAATCCACGAGCCATCCACTGCCGTTTTCCGTGTTTCCAACGGCTTTTCCACAGACCTTTCCCCGAAATGTGGATATGTATGTGGAAAACTCGATGTACAAGAAATTATGTCCGGGCGTGTCACGCGGATAGTAAAAAGGCTGGTAAATAATTTACCAGCCTAAGGAAAACCGTTGGAAATACGCCGTTTGCTGCGGTTGCTTCCGTTACTTGTCGTTGGAACGCTGCTTGAGCTGCAGAGTCAACTCGGTCACGTAGTTGTAGATCTCCTGCTTCTCCTGCATCTCGTCGTTGATGCGCGTATACGCGTGCATCACGGTGGTGTGGTCCTTGCCACCGAAGACCAGGCCGATGTCGTTGAGGCTCATGCTGGTCAGCTCGCGTACCAGATACATGGCGATCTGGCGTGCCAGCGCGATCTTCTTGGTACGCGAACGGCCGACGATGTCGTCGAACGTCAAATAGAAGTACTTGGCCACCTGCGTGATGATGTCCGCGGGCTTGATCTCCACGTCGGTGGTGAAGAAGTCCTGCAAAGTCTGCTCCGCAAGGGCTTTGGTGACCGGCTGGTTGCTCAGCGACGCCATGGCGGTCACACGGTTCAGCGCGCCTTCCAGCTCGCGGATGTTCTCGGTGAACCGTTCCGCGATCAGGTTGAACACGTCGTTGGGAATATTGGAGCCGTTCATGGTGGCGATCATGCGCAGAATGGCGATTCGCGTCTCCAGATCCGGCGGTTTGACGTCCACGGTCAGGCCCGATTCGAAGCGGGAGATCAGACGTTCGTTGAAGCCCTGCAGGTCCTTCGGCGGCACATCGGAGGCGATCACGATGCGCTTGTTGGCCTGATGCAGGGTGTTGAACGTGTGGAAGAACTGCTCAAGGGTCGCGTCCTTGCCGCTCAGGAACTGGATATCGTCGATGAGCAGCACGTCGACCTCGCGGTAGCGGCGGTTGAATTCCTTGATCTGGCCGGAACTTTGGTTCGTATCGGCCAGAGCCTCGATGAATTCGTTGGTGAATTCCTCACTGGTGACGTAGCGGACCTTCAGATTGGGGTCCTTGACCAGCGCGTAGTTGCCGATGGCGTTCAGCAAATGGGTTTTGCCCAGGCCGGAGCCGCCGTAGATACACAACGGATTGAAATCATGGCCGGAGCCCTCCGCCACGGCCAGCGCCACGGTACGTGCGAAACGGTTGGAATCGCCGGGCACGAAGGTGTCGAAGGTGGCGTTCTTGTTCAAATGCGTTTCGGGGTCGAGCAGCGGCCTGTTCTGGCCGCTCTGGAAATGGTCCTGTTCCGGCGGCATCGTCGCGGGAATCGGCAACTGGCCCTGCATCGTCTCGTTCGCAGGGGACTTCGCCGGCGATTTCGCGGGGGAGAAGCGCGGATAGGTTTCCTCCGGCTGTTCCTCCGTTTTCGGCTTCATTTCAACGATTTTGAAGGCGGGGAAGATGTCCTGTTCGGCGGATTCGCGCAACGCCTCCATCAACGGCTTGTTCAATTCGGTCTGCAAAGCCTGCTGAGCCGCCTCACTGGGCACGCACAGCATGATGGTCGGACCCCACATGCCTTCGGGATAGACGTTCTCCAGCCAGCTTTTGTCGCGTACGGACAGCGACGGATTCTGGTGCAGCAGGGCCAAAGCGTCGGACCACACCCCACGAGCCTGCTCGAGAGGATCTGTTGTCGTGTTATCAGCCACGGATAATCCTTTCTCGACAGACGTACCACTGATGTGCAACTGTATATTTGTACTCTCTTTTCCCCGAGTTATCCACCGGCATGCGTGTTGAAAAGATTGAAATGTGAATAACATTGTTGTAGTTTGTGGATAACTTTTGTGGGGAATTCGGCGGAATCGCAACGATTATGTGGATTGTTTTATGCGGGGAATCCCCATGAAAATGTGAAGAAAAATGGACGACGCGACAATCTGTTCAGGGGTCAGAGTAATTTAGTAGAGCTTGACTCATGAGGAGCCGTGCCTTGGCATGGCTAAAAACACCGGGAGCATTAATTATGAAGAGGACATTCCAGCCGAACAACCGCCGTCGCCACATGAAGCACGGTTTCCGTCAGCGCATGCGCACCCGCGCAGGCCGCGCTCTGATCAACCGTCGCCGCGCCAAGGGCCGCAAGTCCCTCGCTGCCTGATTTTTTAGTGGCATAGAGCGGTGGAACGGCTGAAAAGCCATCGCGATTTTGTTGCGGTGCTCAAACGCCGTCGTAGGGTATCGCGAGAAGACATCGTCGTGCATTATCTGATGCACGACGATGTCGTAACGGGCGATACAGCGACGGTGCAAGGCCGCCGTGTCGGCTTGGCCGTTTCCAAAGCTGTTGGCAACGCGGTCACGCGCAACGCCGTGAAAAGGCGTTTCCGTGTGCTTGCACGAAAGTACGAATCACTATTACCTGAATCCTGCGATATCGTGTTGCGTGCCAAGCCAAGTGCCGCACGTGCCGATTTCCTGTCGCTTGAGCAGCAGATGGCATCGTGTTTCGAAGCGGTGAAACGTAAAACCGCTTCCCGGCAATGAGCAAGGGACATCATCGCAATTGGATGGTGCGGCTCATCCGCTGGTATCAGAAACATATTTCCGCCCATACCGCACCTCGGTGCCGGTATTATCCCAGCTGCTCCAATTATGCGATTCAGGCGATTGAACGATTTGGCTGCCTTAAAGGTGGTCTTCTTGCGTTATTACGCCTTCTTCGTTGCAACCAGTGGAACCGTGGAGGAATCGACGACGTTCCACAGCTCTATTCCTTGTTTTACAGATGTTCGTGGTCGAAGGCACACGAGGAGCCTCGTCTCACGCCTCTGGATGTAGATGAACCTATAGGCGATAAGGAGAATGGCCTGTAATGAATCAAGATCAATTCCTCCTCGATAGTGGTTTCTGGGGCTGGCTGTACAAGCTCCTGTACCCCGTCGAGTGGCTCATGACGCAGATTATGGCCGGATTCCACCGATTCATGGTGATGCTGGGCATGAACGAGATCGGTTTCTCGTGGGTCATGTCCATCGTGTTCCTGGTGATTGTGGTCCAGGCGTGCGTGTTCCCGCTGTTCTACAAGTCCATGAAGGGCATGCGCAAGATGCAGGCCCAGATGGCCGTTTTGCAGCCCAAGATGCAGCGCATCCAAAACAAGTACAAGGGCAAGAACGATCCCGCCAGCAAAGAGGCTTTGCAACGCGAGATGATGAAGCTCTACCAGGACAACGACGCGAACCCGATGGGCGGCTGCACATCGATGCTGCCTATGTTCGTGCAGGGTCCTGTGTTCATGTGCATGTTCTACACCCTGTCGGCCATTCCATACATCGCCCGTGGCAAGTTCAGGAACGGTTCCGGCCTCGGCGCCTTCGACATCGCCACCGCCAAGCAGTTCACCTCCACCAACGTGTTCGGCGTGAACGTGGCCGAGAACTTCACCACCGCCGACATCCACGGCAAGATCATCATCGGCATCTTCGTGGCGTTGATGTGCTTCTGCCTGTGGCTCATGCAGTACAACAGCATGAAGCGCAACATGGCCCAGAGCGCTGCGAACAAGCAGACTGAAATGATGCAGAAGATGATGCTGTGGATGTTCCCGATCATGTACATCTTCTCCGGCGTCGCCATGCCGTTCGCAGTGCTGGTGTACTGGCTGACCAACAACATCTGCAACCTGCTGCGTTCCGTCTGGCAGATCCACGTCTTCCCGACTCCGGGATCCCCGGCCGCCGAAGCGAAGGAAAAGCGCGACCACGCCCACGAGAACGCCCGCCGCGCCAAGGCCGGTCTGCCGTCCCTCGAAGAGGAGGAGCTGCAGAAAGCCAAGAAGGCCGCGGAGGCGAAGGAAAAGAACGGCTTCCAGCGTCAGCAGCCAAGCCGCAAAAAGAAGAAGAAATAACATCAAGTGTGTGTCCTGTGTTTCACGTGAAACGCAGGACACACCGCTTTTGTATCGGGCGAATCGCCCATATGATACAACCCAATCAGTAGACTTTCAGTAGACTTGAAATAATACGAACCCCGCTCAAAGGAGTAAAACACCATGGCGCAGGATGCTGAGAAAACCATCGATCAGCTCAATGACGAAGCTGACATCGCTGCCGATTACCTTGAAGGATTGCTTGACATCGTCGACTACGAGGGCGATATCGAAATGGGCGTGCGCAACAACCGTCCGACCGTGCAGATCGTTGCCGACGACGACACCGACATCAAACATCTGATCGGACGCAACGGCGAAGTCGTGGACGCCCTGCAGCAGCTCACCCGACTCGCCGTACAGCAGAAGACCGGCGAGCGGTCCCACCTCATCGTGGACGTGGACGGCTATCTGAAGCGCAAGCGCCAGCGCCTGCACGACCTTGCGCTGGATGCCATCGACGAGGCGCGCGAGACTGGCGAGCCGGTGGACCTGAAGCCGATGAACTCCTTCGAACGCAAGATCATCCATGATGTGGTGCGCGAGGAAGGCATGAAGTCTCGGTCCCATGGCGAAGAACCGCATCGTTACGTCACGGTGTACGTCAAGGCTTCCGCAGCCGATGACGCCGACGAGATCGACGAAGCCTGAAATAGTTTCACGTGAAACATGAAGCGTCGCGAGTTTCTCGCGGCGCTTTTTTGATGCCTGTAGATTAGGATGGTGTGCATGAGTGATGTGAATGACGAATTGGATGGGTCGCCGATTCTTGAGGAAGTGCTTGGCGATGCATTGGGCAAGTTGAAGGTGTTTCACGTGAAACTTGCTGCGGAAGGAGAGCCGCGCGGGCTGATAGGGCCACGCGATGTCGGTATTATTTGGGAACGGCATATTCTGAACTCCGCGGCCATCGTACCGTTCATCCGTGAAGCAACGGCCAAGAGGCAATTCAAGACGGTGGCGGATATCGGCAGTGGCGGAGGATTCCCCGGTATCGTGGCGGCCGCCTGCCTGCCGGACCACCAGTTCACCTTGGTGGAACCGATGGAACGCCGTATCGAATGGCTTCATGAGTGCGTTGACGAAATGGGATTGGACAATGTCTCGATAGTGCGCTCCCGAGCCAACGCCGTAATCGAAGCCGTCCGCGGTTCGAACGGTGGCCGGAAGGGCAGGGGAGAGGATGCCGTCGATCTCGACGGGAATCCCATCCCGGTCAGGCATCCGTTTGCCGTGGTGACCTGCCGTGCGGTCGCGCCGATGACCAAACTATCCGGATGGACGCTGCCGTTGCTGGACAAAGGCGGACGGCTGGTTGCCCTGAAAGGACGATCCGCGCAGGAGGAAATCGTCAAGGCCACCAAAGAGATCTCCAAAAACGGCGGTATCCATCCCCGCGTGGTGGAGGCCGAGGTTGGTCCGGGTCTGGAACCGACGCATGTGCTGATGGTGGACAAGCGATAAGTTATCCACAAAATCGCGTGAGTTATCCACAGTATCCACAATCGCGGAAATGTGTTACGAAGCATCTTGAAGAAGCTTGGAATTGCAGCGATTGTTCTGTGGATAACTTTTGGGAGGTCGGATGAGTTATCCACCAACTATCCACCGTTGTTCACAATGGTGCACATGGCCGTGAACAGGTGAAAATCTGTCCACCCAAATGATGAAACTTGATTGTTGAATATGTATAGGAAGGCTAGTTCATGACTGGACCTGAAGAACCAGACAATTTGACGTCGATGGAATCCGCCACGGAAACCATCAAGCGAATCTTCGAAGGCTCGACATCCCCTGTAGGCGCGCAAATCGCTGATGAATCGACGCGATACAAGGCATTGGAGCATGCGGTCTGCCCGAAGCCGGCCCAAACGCGCCTGATCGCAGTCGCCAACCAGAAAGGTGGCGTCGGCAAAACCACATCCGCGGTGAACCTGTCCGCGGCCTTGGCCCGTTTCGGATGCAAGGTCCTGCTTATTGATATGGATCCGCAGGGCAACGCCTCCACGGCATTGGGTGCCCCGCACGCCTCCGGTCAGCCTTCGGTGTATGACGTCATCGAAGGACGCAAGCGCATCGCGGAAGTCAAGTGCACGTGCCCTGATTTCGACAACCTCGACGTGGTCCCCGCATCCATCGATTTGAGTGGCGCCGAACTTGAGGTCGCCGACATGGCGGACCGCAACTCGCTGCTGAAGAACGCGGTGGACGAGTTCCTCGCCACCAGCGAAGAGCATTACGATTACGTGATCATCGACTGCCCGCCGAGCCTGGGTCTGCTGGTGATCAACGCCATGTGCGCCGTGCACGAAATGCTGATTCCGATTCAGGCCGAGTATTACGCCTTGGAAGGTTTGGGCCAGCTCATCAACACCATCGGACTGGTGCAGGAACATTACAATCCGTCGCTGCTGGTCTCCACGATGCTCATCACCATGTACGACAAGCGCACGCTGCTGAGCCGCGAAGTGCATGGGGAAGTGAAGAAGCACTATCCGACAATCGTGCTCGACACCACCATTCCGCGCACGGTGAAGATTTCCGAAGCGCCAAGCTTCAACCAAAGCGTGATCGCATACGACCCCAAGGGCATGGGTGCGATCGCGTACTGCGAAGCCGCGCTGGAACTTTCGCGTCGTTCCGATACGGTGCTGCAGGCAATCGATGCAAGAAGGAATGAGAACTGATCATGGCAACTAAGTCGCGTTTGGGTAAAGGTCTTGGCGCACTGTTTCCTTCTCTTCCGGGGGAGCCGCAGCATCAGGAGCATGCGGCGCCTGCCGCTGCCGCCAAGGAGGTCAAGGCTTCCAAGACTGATGGGCATGTGGAATCCAAGAGCGCGTCCGCTACCGCACAGGCATCGGTGAACGCCGTGCAGGGGATGAAGCATGCTGTTTCACGTGAAACAACCAAGAAAAACCAGCATCGTCGTGCCAGCATGCCGTCGATTTCGTTGAACGAAAGCGCGCATCCCGCGGACATGTTCTTCGGCTCCACCGCTCAGCCAGCTTCCGAACAGGGCGAGCAGCAGGGGAGTGTTTCACGTGAAACCACGCCGACCGAACATAAGAAGGACGAACCGGAACTGCTTCCCGTGCAGGGTGGATATCTGGTTGAACTGCGTTTGAGCGACGTCGGTCCCAATCTGCATCAGCCACGTACCATTTTCGATGAAGACGACCTGCGCGAGCTAGCCGAATCCATCAAGGAAGTCGGCGTACTGCAGCCAATCGTCGTACGCAAGCGTCCGCAATCGCAAATCGAAGCCGCCCGCAGGGAAGCCGCAGCCAAACCGGCCGAACCGCACAACATGTTCGACGGGCGCATGGATAGCATGTACGAGCTCATCATGGGCGAACGTCGTTGGCGCGCATCGCAGATCGCCGGCCTGAAAACGATTCCGGCCATCGTCAAAACCACCGCCGATGACGACATGCTACGTGACGCACTGCTGGAAAACCTGCATCGCGTCGCGCTGAATCCACTGGAAGAGGCGGCTGCCTACCAGCAGATGATCGACGATTTCGGCCTGACGCAGGCCCAACTGTCCAAGTCGGTGTCGAAATCCCGTCCGCAAATCGCCAACACCTTGCGATTGCTCAACCTGCCGGCCGCCGTGCAAAAGAAGGTCGCATCCGGACTGCTGTCCGCGGGCCACGCGCGTGCGCTGCTGGGACTGCCGACGGAAGCGGATATGGAACAGCTGGCCACGCGCATCATCGCCGAGGGACTGTCCGTACGCAGCACCGAGGAAATCGTGTCGATGAAGGCCGCCGAAAGCGACCAGCCCAAGAAGCCGAAGGCCAGCAAGCTCAATCCGTGGGCTGGTACCCCCGTTCAGGTTGGTCTGGAGCAGCGTTTCGGCACCAAGGTCTCCATCAAGGGATCGAAGAAGCACGGGCGAATCGAAATCGTGTTCAAATCGGAAGACGATATGAAACGCATCGTCGACCTGCTTATGCAGCAGCAGAGCTGAACGAACCGAGCCAATCGAGCTCGGCGAGCGATAATGATTTGAACGATTTGAGCCTTACTTGAGCGAATCGAGATAAGCCTGCGCATCCAGCGCGGCGCGGCACCCCATGCCCGCCGCGCTGATGGCCTGCCGATAGACGCTATCCACGCAGTCTCCCGCGGCGAAAACGCCGGGTTCGCTGGTACGCGTGCTGGCACCATCGACCGTGATATAACCGGCTGAATCGACGTCTACAAGCCCGTTAAGAAAAGCAGTGGCAGGAGTGTGCCCAATCGCCATGAAAACGCCGTTAGCGGGGATTACAGAGGTCTTTTCGGTGGCGGTGTTGCGCACCTCCACCTCCTGCACGCCGTTCTCGTCGCCGCGAATCTTCTGCACCACAGCGTCAAGCATGAAATCGATTTTCGGATTGCGTTGCGCACGCTCCACCATGATGCGGGAAGCACGGAACGTGGAACGCCTATGAATAAGGGTGACGGACGAGCCGAAACGGGACAGGAAATCAGCTTCTTCGAAAGCGCTGTCGCCGCCGCCGACCACCACAATCGGCTTGTTGCGGAAGAAGAAACCATCGCAGGTGGCGCAGTAGGATACACCTTTGCCTGCGTATTCCGTCTCGCCTGGCACGCCCAGCTTACGATAGTTTGAGCCTGTTGCGATGACCAGCGCGCGTGCGTCGTACACGTCGCCGCCGTCAAGGGTGACGGTTTTGATGCCGGAATCGGCATTCGAAGCAACCGAAACAACATCGTCCCAAACGATATGCGTGCCGAACCGTTCCGCCTGCTTGCGCATATTGTCCATCAGATCCGGACCCATGATGCCATCGGGAAAGCCTGGGAAATTCTCCACTTCGGTGGTGTTGACCAACTGGCCGCCGGGCGTCAGCGCGCCGGCGACGACCAGCGGCTCGAAGCCGGCGCGGCCAAGATAGATCGCGGCAGTATAGCCAGCCGGGCCGGAACCGATAATCACCACATCACGCATATCACTCATGGTTGCTACTGTAATGCAGTTTCCACGACGGTTGCGGGCGGTTTTGCAGATGGCGTTCAAAAAGCGTTCAAAAAGGCGTTCAAAAAAGTCAGCTATCCGTCACGTTGTTTCACGTGAAACAAAAAGAGGGTGTGCGGAACAATCCGCACACCCTCTTTGTCTGCCGATGCGTCAGAAAATCTGCACCGAATCGATGTACAGCTGGTTGCCGGGAAGGCTGTCGAACGGCACCCACAAGAGGATGTCCTGGGTCTCCACGGCCTTGTTGAACTTGATTTCGGTGGTGCCGCTGGCGTCGAACTCGAACTGGGCGACCTGTTCACCCTGGTTCGGGCTGGACTTGGCGTTCACGCGAATGTAGCCCTGGCCGCCGGAAGAACGGATCTTGATGACCATGCGATACGCTTTCTGGGGCTGGCTGAGGTGGAGGTAATAACCGTAACCTTGTTGTCCGTCCGGATTGGACAGGAACTGGCGGTTGTCGATCTCATACGGAGTCGTGTTCTCTGGCATCTTCGGTTCCGGAACCTTCCGCACCTTCTTATCCGAAGTCACCACCTTGTCGACGTCCTTCTTGGCGGAATGGCTCTTCTTCGTGGTTTTCTTCGGCTTGCTGGAATCGGAGCTGCCGTTGTCGGAGCTGTCGGCATCGTTGGAATCGTTGTTGGCATCGTTGGAATCGCTGTTTGCATCGCTGACGGAGCTGCTGCCATTGCCGGAATCGCCATTATCGCCGAAAGGCACGTCGTCAAGGTTCATTTCCGGCCACGGATTGTTGGAATTCGTATTGGTGATGCCGTCATCCGGCTTCTTGGTCAAACCATGAATGGCGAATCCCAATGCGACGGCCACCACAATGAACGCGACCACAATGGCCACGACCTTGGTGGTGAGCTTGCCGAACAATTTGGCATTGGCGACCTCGGCCGGACTGGAGGAAGAGGCTTTAGGGGCAAAGCTCGGCGGCACCGCAACGGGGGCTCCGTTTTCGTTCTGATATGCCGCGTCGATCGCTTCCTGCTCCGCCTTCAACGCGCGTGCGGATTCCTCGCCCGGCTCGATGACCCGTCCGTCAGGTCCGATCACCGGAATGCGACCGGTCTTCTCCAATTGCGAATCGTCCGTATGATAATCGCCCTGCGGCGACGGCGTGGAAACACGGATGGGGAAGGAGAACGGCGAATCCACATCTTCGGAGGATCCGTCGAGGTCCTCTTCGCTGAGTAGTTCGCGGCTGTTGTTCCACAGCGATTTCACGGCACCGCCGGTCGCGGCCATACCCTTGGCCAAGGCTTCCTTGCTGTCGGAGAAATCAGTGTGTGGTTCAGGCGCTTCGAACGTCATTTCCGGAATGCTTCCGGTTTCAGCCAGCGTATCGGGCAAGGCGATGGCATCCTGCTCGAGAATCTGCAGCAGGGGCACGTTCACAATCGAGCATTCCGAATCCGCGGACGGTAACGCAATATCGGGGCCGTTAAGCTTCGCCAGCGGCTCGTAGTCGCCCAGCAACGCCTCCAATTCGGCGATGGTGGCCATCGGAACGGTCGGGAAACCGTCCTTCTCCTTGAGATCCAGACCACGCTTGCAAATCACGCGGAACTCCATCGGCACGTTCGGTGAAATCGCGTCAAGATGGTAGTTCGTGGACAGCGTCGACGGCGTGCGCGTCAGCAGGGAATACAGCAGGGAAGCGACCTGGCGAATCGCAAGCTGCTCCTGGTTTTCCACGGATTGCACGCGCGAAGTATCGGCCAGCATGATGCTTACCGGCGCGTCGGCGATTTCAATGCCGTTGCGGGTCAATCGCACGGTGTCCGTGCTGATCGAGAAATGCGTGAGATTGTCTTTCTGCAACACGTGCAGGGCTTCGACGACCTCACCAAGAATGGAACGGATCGCGGTGAAGCTCAGCGGCTTGCTGGACTGCGTGAGATACTCGCTCAACGACATGCCGGTATCGAGCTGCGTGATCACCAACGCCACCTCGCCCACGTGCTGAAGCTGCAGCACCTGCGTGAAATGGGCGTCGTGGGAAATCGCCAGCATGGAGGCCGTCGCATTGACGTCCTGCAAAGCCTTGCGGTTGTTGACGATAAAAAGCTGGCAATCCCGGGCAAGCACGTGATCGCTTGCCTTCCAAACCTGCAAGCCGGTTTCCTCGCGCAATGGCGAAACCAGCACATAGCGGTTGCTGATGGTATCTCCCAGTTGAGGTTTCATGGTTTCCTTCAACTCTGTAACGATTGTTCTACCTACGCTGTTATTCTTGGTCGCCGTTTTCGGCGGTACTTTGCTCAAGTTTACCGTTGGGGCTGGCCGTTCCGCCAGACTTAGGCTTGTTGCCAAGCCCTGGTATGCGGGCGGCGAGCATGCCCACGACCGAAGTGAGCTCCTCGGCACGCAGCGCCCACAGGCACGCCAGATAGACGATGGCGATGACGATGGTGAGCAGTATCGCGGACAGAACCGCCTGACCCCAGTTCATAGTGCCGTCGTCGGGGCCGATATGCGCTCCGACCAGCCGGTAGACGCCGTTGCGGCACAGCAGGCCAATCACGCAGGCGGCTATCGTGGCCACCAGCGCCTTCGCATAGGCGGTGATGATGCGCTTGTCGTCCACATCGCCGTCGAAACGGGAGCGGAGCATGTGCGTAAGCAGCGGATACGGCAGGATGAAGCTCACCGAAATCGCCAATCCGATGACGGTGATCCACTGCGTGGGCGGCAGAATGAACGTCGACGCGATGATGACGCCACCCTGGATGGCCATGGTGATCGCCATGAAAATAAACGGATGCTTGCCGTCTTCGAACGCGTAGAACGTGCGTTGGATGACCAAATACGAGCTGGAAAGTGGCAGGCCGATGCCCAAAGCGGCGAGCGGCGCGCTGATGAGCAGCGCCTCACGCACGCTGATGGACGGCAGCAGTGCGAGGATGATCGGCAACGGAAGCACGATGAACGCCGCTGCGAAGAAGCACATGATGAGATTGAGATTACGCAGGGCCGAGCTCAGATCCTTGCGCGCCTCGTCGATATTGCGGTCCGCGATGGCTTTCGATATTTTTGGGAAGATCGCAGTGGCGATGGACACGGCGATCAGCGAATACGGCAGCATGTAGATGGTGTACGCATTCTGATACGAGGCGTTGCCGGCCACGTCCAACTGGCTCATATGCAGCTGTTCCGAAGCCTTGAACGGCGCGCTGGTGGCCACGCGGGTGACGATGATGTTGACGATCTGATCGACGCCGACGATGCCGAGGCTCCACGCGGCGACCGGTCCCATCGAACGCAGTCCGATGCCGTGAACGCCGAATTTCGGACGGTATTTCAGGCCGATTCTCGTCAAAGGAATGAACAGCACCAGCGCCTGGAACGCCACGCCAAGCGTCCAAGTGCCGGCGGTCAGCGCGATTTTCGTCGGCGTCCAGAAGTCCAGCGGACGTTCCGTGGCCCTGCCGAACATCGCGATGAACGCGCCGAAACCGATGCAGCTGATGATGTTCGCGCCGACCGAGCTCCACGCATACGTGACGAAATGGTCCTTCGCCGCGAGAATCTGCCCGATCACCGTATACAGGCCGTAGAAGAAGATCTGGGGCATGCACCACAAGGTGAAGGAGGTGGCGAGGGCCATGGTTTCGGCGCTGCCGTTGACATACAGTTTGGTCAACAACGGCGTGGCAACGGCCATGAGCAGCGTCACACCCAACAACAAGGTGATGGCAAGGGTGATGAGCTTGTTGAGCTTGGTTTCGGCGTCCTTCGATTTCAGCGTGCGCACGATCTGCGGCACAAGCACCGCGTTGAAGATGCCGCCGGAAACCAGTGTGTAGATGACCTGCGGAATCATCGAACCGGCCTGGTAGGCGTTGGCGGCATAGCCGGTGGTGCCCAAGGCCCAGGCAAGCAGGATGGTGCGGATTTGGCCGGTCACGCGCGAAGCGGCGGTACCGGAGGCCATGATCAGTGAGTTACGGCCAACGGAAGAACTCATTCGTCGGGATCCTTCTTACGGTTGAATTGACGCCACAGTCCCACAGCGCCCAAGAGCACGGCGAAGCCGATGATGACGAAACCGCTCTTGTCGCTGATCTGCAGCGCGCTGGTGATGTGGGTGACCTGCGTGGCTCCAAACGCTGCACCATTCCTGTCGAACAGGCTGATGGTGGCGTTGGCGGTGCCGGACGTGGACACACGGATGGTGAACGCCACCTGTGCCTCGCCGTGGGGCGGCACCTGCACGGTGTCGAATCGGGACGTGACGATCTGCATGGAATCGGTCAGCGACGAGACCTTCACCTTTACCGGGTACGGGTGGCTGTTGCTGATGGTCACCGGCATTTTCGCGGTTTCGCTGACCACGTTCACGCTTTCCGTCGGCGTGATCGCCACACCGTTGATCAGCAGGACCGCGAGCTGGTTCGCGCCTTCCGCCATCGTGCTTCTGGAAGGGCTCTCGCCGCCCAACGCGTGCAGGGCCATGATGGTGTGGGCGTTCGTCAGCTGCCTGCTCCAGGTGTTGACGTCGGATTCGTCTTTTCCGTTCGGCTTGACGAGGATCGACGTATTGAAACGTTTGATGTTGCTCGATGAGTTCGCCAGCGCGCTCAGAGTCTGCTGGACGTCGCTGCGCATGCCATCGGTAAGGCCGTCCGTTTGGGGAAGGTCGGTTGACATGCTGGCCGCATCTTCGGAGATGTCGGCATCCTTCAACGTGGCGAAATCGGTGAGGTTCAGCCACGGCGACTGCTCGATGTCGCTCATCAGCGCGTCCACAACACTGGGGTCGGAATCCTCGTTCAGACAGACCAGCAGGTTGCGTTCCGCATAAGGCTGTTCCATCTGGTAGAACGCGCTTTGCGCGACGAATCGCGCCAATCTGCCGGCCGTGGTTCCCTCGCTGTCGGCGTTGGCATCGTCACTGGTCGCCTTGCCTTGGGCCAGGCCGGAAAGCACATTCTGCGCGGAAAGCACGGTGATGTCCCCGACATCGGTGGAGACCACCGTCTTGCCGGTACGTACGGTAGCCGCATCGTCCTCTTCGAAGTCATGCGTGGCGATGACGGTGCCGTACCCCTGCTGGCGGGCCTTCGTCAACGCCTGCAGGGTCCAATTGCCGTTGCCCTGCCACGCGTATGCGGTGATGTCCGCGTTGCTGTCACCCAATGTCGATTGATAGGTTTTCCGGGCTTTGGCTGCGGACCATTGACGGTCGTTGATGCCGGCTGCGCTGTAGGCCGGAGCGTTGTTCATGGCGCTGTAGGCGGTTATGTCGAACAATGCGGGCTGGGTGATGCCGTCGACCCGCGTTGGCATCGCCATCGCCTGCAGGTAGGTCGGATCTCCTACGACCTGCAGCATGTCGTGCTTGGCGAAGGTCTGCTGCAACGATTTGAGCCGTGCGTCGTCATCCTTGCTGGGCATGGCGATTTTCGCCAGTTTCGAGGAGGAAATACCCCCTTCATCGACCAGCTGTCCAAGCAGCTTGCTGTCGGTGGTCCACCCGTTGGCGGCCAGCGGCTGGGCGACGGTGATGTGCAGCGCCGGCGTGCTGGGCGTGTGGAGTCCCGCGCCGGTGCGCGTCACGAACGTATGCGATTGAGCAAGGGGGGTTCCGTTGGCGGAATAGCTCAGCAGCACCGGCTTCGGCCCCCAAGAGTTGATGGCCGCGAGCGATTCCTGATGGGCGTCCGCGTCGATGCTCACGTTGGCGCTGGCTCCCGGCTGCAACGCGGGCACATCGGCCTGTCCCACGGATTGCGGGGTGGGGATTCGCCCGTTGCCTTCAGACCAATCCTGGATGTCGTTGCGCGAAACGAACGTGTAGAAGGCGTTCATGGCCAGCGTCAGCGTTCCCGCGGGAATCTCCTGTCCGGTCGTGTTGGTCACCGTGGCGTTCAGATGATATCCGGAGGTGTCCGTCAATACGGCCGTGGAAGAGTTGATGGACAACATACCGTCCGTCGACTCCGCCGATGTGGTCGATTCCATGGCCCTTGCCGATGGCGTGGGTGCGTACAACAACATCAACGCCATGGTCAATACCATGGCGAGGATGGATGATAACGCGCGAAGGCCACGCGAAACGTGCCGTTGTGCGGATTGATTCACTATTACGCCTGTCTGTTGAGTTTCCTTGCGTACAACCATGCTATCTTCCGTTCGTTCGGATAGCTCAGCACATCGTCCAAATCAGCAAAATCCACCCAAATGGCGTCTTCGGCCTCATGGTCGGGATCGCCTTCGACGGTCAGCTCGCCGCCGATCTGCCGCAACGCGAAGTGGTGCACCAGCTTGTGCACGCGTTGGCTGGTACCGGTGAACCAATAGTCGATGGTGGCGATGGAATCGACCACCTCGCCCAGAATGCCGGTTTCCTCATGCACTTCGCGCACGGCCGTCTGCTGCGGCGTTTCGCCTTTTTCGATATGTCCCTTCGGCAGGCACCATTCCAAATGCCCGCTGCGTGAATGACGTGCGATGATCGCCACGCGACCCTTGTCGTCGAACACCAGCCCGCCCGCCGAATACTCGCGCACCACCGGCAGCTCCTGCGCGTCAAGCGATGCGAATGTGGTCGGACCATCCGCGGTGCGCCGGCGCGGCATCATCGCCGGCGTAGGCGCGCTCGGCGTGATGATCGTGCGCTGCTGCAATTGCTGTAGTTGTTGCAGCTGCTGCAGCGAAACCGACTGCGATGTGTACAGCAGTTCGTCCGGTTCCAGCGGATTTTGGGCATGGTCGTCCGCAGCATGGGCAAGCATGCGTGCAAGGTCTGCGGGCGTAATCATGATTCCAACCATACTCAATTCTGTGTGCAGGTGGGGTAACGGTATGCTGGTAAACGAAAAACTTGTGGTGCTGAAAGGTATGGCGTGAACTTCGAAGTGTGGCCAGAGGCCATTGAATTAGGACGTATGTTTGCTGCGGAAGGCTACGAACTGGCACTGGTCGGGGGTCCTGTCCGCGACCTGCTGCTGCATCGCAAATCGCATGATTTGGATTTCTGCACATCGGCGCGTCCCGAGCAGTTTGAGCATATTCTGCGCCGTTTTGGGCATGATGGCTTCTGGGATATGGGCCGCAAATTCGGCACGCTCGGCGCGATGCGCAGGCGTGAGGACGGCACCGAGGTGAAAGTGGAGGTGACCACCTACCGTTCCGACACGTACGACCCCGACTCGCGCAAGCCGGAAGTCAATTACGGCGACACGCTGGAAGGCGATCTTTCCCGCCGCGATTTCACCGTCAACGCGATGGCGTTGCGTGTTCCGGAACTCGAATTCGTCGATCCGTTCGGCGGTGCGAACGATTTGGCCAAAGGCGTGCTGCGTACCCCCGTCGATCCGCGGCAGTCGTTCGACGACGATCCGTTGCGCATGATGCGCGCCGTGCGTTTCGTGGCGCAGCTCGGCTTCCGCATCGAGCCGGAAACCGCCGAAGCGCTGTCCGACATGGTCGATCGCATCGAAATCGTCTCCGCCGAACGTGTGCGCGACGAACTGGTCAAGCTGCTGCTGTCCGATCGCCCGCGCGCCGGCATCGAAGCGTTGGTCGATTCCGGTCTTGCCGACATCGTGCTGCCGGAAATTCCCGCGCTGCAGCTGGAAATCGACGAGCACCATCGCCATAAGGACGTGTTCGAACACACCATGATCGTCATCGAACGCGCCGTCGCCCTCGAAACCGGTCCCGACGGTCCGGTGCCGGCCCCGGACCTGACGCTGCGTCTGGCGGCTCTGCTGCACGACATCGGCAAGCCGAAGACCCGTCGTTTCGAAGCGGGCGGCAAGGTGAGCTTCCACCGTCATGACGCCGTCGGCGCGAAGATGACACGCAAGCGTTTGAAGGCACTGCATTTCGACCACCACATGGTCGAGGACGTCAGCGAGCTGGTCAACCTGCATCTGCGCTTCCACGGCTACGTGGAGGAGCCGTGGACGGATTCCGCGGTCCGCCGCTACGTCAAGGACGCTGGCCCGCTGTACGAGCGTCTGAACCGCCTTACGCGCGCCGACACGACCACGCAGAACAAGCGCAAGGCCATGATGTTCTCGGCGGCCATGGACGAGATGGAACAGCGTGTGCGCGACCTGAAAGAAAAGGAAGACTTCGACGCGATCCGTCCTGACCTCAACGGCGACGAGATCATGCAGCTGCTAAGCATCGAACCAGGCCCGATGGTCGGCAAGGCGTACAAGCACATGCTGGAATACCGCCTCGATAACGGTCCGGTGGAGCGTGACGTGGCCGTTGCCGAGCTGGAACGCTGGTACAAGGAGCAGGGCGAATAGCGATTGACATGCGGTGGTTTCGCCGCATGCATGGAACAGTGTGCTTGGAACAGCTCGAATACGAAAACCCGCGTTCCCGATTGGGGGAGCGCGGGTTTTTTCATATTGCCTATATCGATTTCGATTGGCGGTCAGCTTTGCGGATTCACCGCATCATGTTCGGGCGCCTTGGGCAGGTCGGTCATCTTGTCCACCGCGACGCAGCCCTGGATGCCGGTGATCGCCTTGCCTGCGGCGGGAACCTTCTTCGTATCCTGCAGATTGTCGAATGTGGCGCCCACGATGACGTCGATCAGCTGGTCCTGACGGTCGTCCATAACCAGCATGGCGTCGGTGAAATTGCTTGCCACGGTGTACGCCTGATTCACGCCGTTCTTGCCGAAGACGATCATCGTGCGATCCACCTTCTTGGTGTAGTTGTCTGGCGTCTGGGGGTTGAACTCGCGGTTCTGCAACGCGTCGCTCACCGCCTTGGCGAAGCCGGAGAACTTCGTGCCGTTGAGCACACGCAGCGTGATGTTGCGATTCTCCACATACTTGGCCTTGTTGCCGTCGGCTTCCTTGATGGGGCACGGTGCCTGCTGGCCGTAGTTCGGCTGTACGGCGGCCGACTTGACGTTGCCCAGGCCTCCGACATGGAAAAAGAACAGCAGGGACACCACCATGGCGACCACCATGACGGCTCCGACGATGCTGAACACCGTCTTCTGACGGCGGCGAATGTACTCTTTGCGCGCGGCGCGCTCGTCGTTAGCCTGGGTCATTTACGAATTCCTTTTGAACAAACCAATTGCCATCAACTTTACTGTCATGCGGTGATATGTGTCATGCGGTGATATGCACAATCGGTCGGGCTGGGGCGTTCGTGGCGATGATGCGATCGACGCAACGGCTGTCCTGCCATGCCCGCTGCACGGCGTCCGCCGCATCCTCCGTCGGCACGAACGCGATGACGGACGGGCCGGAACCGGATACGAACGCCTGGCTGGCTCCCGCACGCAAGGCTTCCTCGATCGCCTGTCCGCTACGCGGATGCAGGGAGACCGCCGCCTTCTGCAGGTGGTTCTCATCGCCATCGCCGGCACCGATCTGATCGAATGTGGCATACACTTCCGGCGTGCGCAGTTCCGCACGGTATGCGCCGACCAGCAGATGGCCGGTAAACCCACGTTCCGTAAGATCGCGTACGATATCGCCATCGTCATCAAGCTGTTCGATGCGTTCGCCGAAACCGGTGCCGCGCGCGTAACCGCCGGTCAGACAGAACGGCATGTCCGCGCCCAGCGTGGCCGCGACTTCCTGCAGGCGTTCGATCGGCCAATCGAGATCCCACAACGTGTTCAATGCCAGAATCGTCGCCGCCGCATCGGCGGAACCGCCGGCCATGCCCGCGCCGACGGGGATGCGCTTGTCGATGTTCAACGCCACGTCCGGCTCATGGCCGCTCGCTTCGGCCATGGCGAACAATGCCAGCACGGCATGGTTGCGGCGCATATCGCTGCCGGAAGAGGCCAGGTCGCCCAGATACGCGCCCTCGAGATTCAGCGAGAAGCCGCTTCCCGGCGCTTTGCGCGTGGCGGTGACGGTGTCGTATACGCCGACCGCGCAATAGATGGTGTCGAGTTCATGACGGCCGCCCCATTCGGCATGCGACGGGCCCACATGCAGGGTCAGATTCGTTTTCGCCGGGCAGTCCACGCTCACGGCGTTGATGGTGGCCGTTCCGATGGCGGGCGAATCAATGGTGCTCATGACGCGAACACCTCATCCAACGCGCGTGCCAACGCCACGAATTCGTCGATGGTGAGCGTCTCGCCACGACGGGTCGGGTCGATGCCGGCCTTCTCGAACGCTTCGGACGGCACGATTTTCTTCAATGCGGCGTGCAGGGTCTTGCGGCGCTGCCCGAAAGCCGCGTCGATCAAACGGAACACGGTTTCGCGATCCACCACGGAACCGTCCGCATTGTCCGCGGCGGGGGTGTGACCGCCCGGGTAGCGCTTGAACAGCACCAGCGCGGAATCGACGTTCGGGGCCGGCCAGAACACGTTGCGGCCGATGACGCCCACGCGTTCCGCGGTGCCGTACCATGCGAGCTTCACGCTCGGCGTGCCGTAGATCTTCGAACCGGGCTTCTCGCTCAAACGGTCCGCCACTTCCTTCTGCACCATCACCAGGAAGGTGCCCAGATTGTCGAAACGTTCCAACAGGGTGAGCAGAATCGGCGTGGCCACGTTGTAGGGCAGATTGGCCACCAGCGTGAAGGAATCGTCATCCTTGAAATCGGGCAGATTCTCCGGATTGACGGTAAGTGCGTCGCGGTTGACCACACGGAAGCGGTCCACGGCGTCCGGCATGAATTCGGCGATGGTTTTCGGCAGGCGTTCGGCGACCGGCGGGTCGATTTCCACAGCCGTCATCGTGGCGCCGGTTTCCAGAATCGCCAGCGTCAGCGAACCCAGTCCGGGACCGACTTCCAGCACATGGTCGTCGGCGGTCACGCCGGCCTCGCGCACGATGCGACGCACGGTTCCCGGATCAATCACGAAATTCTGCCCGAATTTCTTCGTCGGGCTGATACCCGCGTCGGCGGCGATGCGTCGGATGTCGGCCGCCCCCAGCAAATGGCCCTGCGTATGCTCGTTCACGTTTTCCGTCATTCCCTCTTCTGTCATTCCCTCATTATCCGTTCATGCCGGTACGAAAATCGTTGGCGATTAGCCGGATCAGTACCATCCGGTCTGTTCGGAGTGCTGCCACGCCGCGGACGGGCTGCCGTACCGCTGTGCGATGTAGCTCAGACCCCAGTCGATCTGCACGGCGGCATCGTCCTTCCAATTCGCGCCGAACGTGGCCATTTTGCTGCCCGGCAACGCTTGTGGAATACCGTATGCGCCCGAATACACGTTTTCCGCGCTCCAGCTCCATCCGGATTCGCGATTCCAGAGTTTGACCAGATCCGTCCAGTTCTGGCCGGTCCAGCCGCGCTGCGCCGCCGCGCCGGAAGCGTAGGCCTGTGCCTGTGCCGCGGAAGGATGGTACAAGCGGCAGCCTGCGGAAGGATTGCTCGGCTGCGGCGTGGGCTGCGGTTTGGGCTGGGGTGCGGGAGTCGGCTGCGGTGCAGGGGTTGGTGTGGGGGTCGGTGCCGGATCGTCCTTCTCGGTGTTGTTGGAATTGTTATTCGAGTTGTTGTTCGAATTGTTCTTATCCGAGGAATCCGACTTGTTCGAATCGTTTTTATTCGAGTCGTTCTTGTTCGAATCGGACTTATTGTCGTTTTTATTCGAGTCGTTCTTACCCGAATCGTTCTTGCCGTCGTCCGTCTTGCCGGAATCGCCGTTATCGCCGTTGCTGTTGCCGCTGTTGTCGGATTTGTCGGACTTGTCGGTATCGTCCGTAGTTTTTTCCGGTCCGACCGCAATGACTTTGTCGATGGCGATTTTCGTGGTCTTCTCTCCGGTCAGCGTCTCGCTTTCCTTCACGCCATCCACGTAGGTGACGGCGTACGTCTGCTGGATTTCGCCGTTTTCGCCTTCCTGCCGTACCGTGACTTCGCCCGGCTGCAGGTTCGGGTCGATGATGGTCTGCGTGCCGAACGGCACTTCCTTCGTGCGGGTCTCCTCACCATGCGTCACGCGGCGGACGCGCAGAATGGTCTTTTTGCCGTCCTTTTCGACGCTGACGCGATCCTCCTTGCCCAACGTGATGCCTTTGGCGTCAAGGATGGAGGCGGCGGGCAGTTTGCCGTTCGGCGCCACCGAGCTTTTCCTGTCCGCGATGACGGTGACGGGCCCCTTCTGGTTGATGATGAGACCGCCGGTGAGCTTGTTGTAGACGTTGCTGATATTGACGGTGATTTTCGCCGCTTCGGTTTCGTTTTGGTTGAAGAAGTCCAGCAACTGCTCGGCGCTGGACGCGACCGTCCAGAACGGCACTTCCTGGCCATCGATGGTGATGGTGGTCTGGTATGCGCTCTGCACGTTCACCACATCATGGTTCTTCAGCATGCTGGTCGGGCTGGTCGATTCCACCAGGTCGTGCGTTTTGACTTTCACGCCCTGCTCCTGCAGCAGACGGTCCACGCTCATCGCATATGTGGTCACCGTGGTGGTCTCCCCATTGACGGTCAACGCCACGGATTTGCGCGCGCCCACACCAAACGCCAACGCCGAAGTCAAAGTCAATGAGGCCACGCATGCCATGACGCGGACACGACGAAGCGTCACGAATCTCCGAGGGGTCCACCTTCTCGTCATTTATCCTCTTTTCAGCGCTGCCTACAACGCCGTTATTGTAACGGCTCAGCTGGAACGGTCGCCGTGCTTTCCGATGGTTTTATCCATACCGCCACATTTTTGAAAGCAGGTGCGAAAAGCGAAAAATAAAAAGGGGGCAGGAGAGAAGGGGATGTCCTGCCCCCGGTCGGACGAGACAGGTTGGGGGACGCCTCGTCCGCTTTGCCAGAAGTCTCAAGTTGGGGGAAGACTTCTGGAGCACTTACCCATGGTAAGAGGTCCAAGCCCGTCATACGGGTTCGAGCCTCCTGTCGGGATCGAACCGACGACCTGCCGCTTACAAGGCGGCCGCTCTGGCCATCTGAGCTAAGGAGGCATGTCCTCTTTTGCTATGAAAACAACAGAGGAACGATGAATAGCATAACCAGCGCTTCCACCGCAGTCAACTTAGCATTGCGGGTTGAGACGCGCCGGCTGCCCGTAAGGGGTTATTCGCCCGTGGTGACGGAAATCGGCCCCTTCTTGGCTCCGATGGACGGCATCTTGCCGGCAACGCCGACTTCGCTGTCCTTCAGGCCAATCGATTCCAACAGACCGTCCTTAACTGTCGTCTGGGCGGTGGTCAGCTGGTCCATATCCCAATACTTGCCGTTGATGATCACGGTCGGCGTGGTCATGCTGCCCTTGTAGCTGCCGGACTGATGCCACAGTTCGGAACGCTTCGGCGTGTAAGTGTCGATCGCATCAAGCCATTCCTGATAATCGTGGCCAAACGCCTTGTCCGCAACATCCTTGGAAACACCCGCGGCGATCATCTGCTCCTTGATCTTGGCGTCGCTCACCGACTTGTATGCGGAGCCTTCCTCCGGCTGGAAATCCTCGGCGTAGACCTTCTCCAGGAAGGAGATCAGATGGTTCGGGTCGCTGTCATGCTCGGCCAGGTAGATGGCCGCGTTCGCCGCGCGACTGGAATACTCGTCGGTGGACCAACGGTCCATGAACGCCATGAAATGCAGGTCCAGATTGATCTGGCCGGCATCGACCATCTTCTGCAGGTCGGCGTCCAACTGGCGGTGCAGGTTGCCGCAGCCCGGGCACAGGAAATCCATGTAGAGCTCGACGGTCGGCGCGCCCTCCACAGCCTTGCCGTAGCCGTTCTTGGAAATCAGCAGGCCGCCCTTCTTATCGACGAGCTTCGGAGTGTTCTTCACTTTCTGCAACGCCGTGTACGCTTCCTGCACGGTTTCGGTGGAAGCCTTCGTTTCGGCCTTCTTATGCATGTTGTGGTACACGGTGAACGCGCCGATCGCCACCAGAATCACCAGCACCGCCACCACGATGCCGCCGATGATCGTCTGCTGCTTGCGTTCCTTCTCCATCTGCTCGGCGCGCGCCTTCATCGCCGCGGCCTCAGCGGCCCTACGCTCGGCGCGGCTGGTACGCTTCTGCGCATCCTTGCTGTTCTGGGCCATCGATATTCCTTTCGACCTCACGTTGTTATGCTGGGCACCATACTAGCGATGCCTTGCTATCGATTCGCCGGGAATTCCGTATTGCCTTGCGATTGCGTCGGCAGCTCGCTCAAGTGGCGCAGATACGGCTGTTTACGTAGTGCGCCGCCGCCCAATCGCAGTACGATCGCGCCCGGAGCGGCCACGGCCACAAGCCAGCCGATCGCGCAGAACGCAGCCTGCGCCAGCCCGCTTTCGGAAAGCGGACCGCCAAGCAGCGTCGGCATCGGAATCGTCAATCCAAATATCCACGTATCCATCACGGCATACGGAAGCTGCAGCACGACCGTGGTGAGCGACAAACCCAGCGCGGCCACGGCCAACATGATCAGCGTCCGCACGATGGCGACGCCGAAGCCCTTCACGATGTGCCAGGGCAGTCCCGCCAATCGCAGCAGCCAGTCGGAACTTTTCTTCTCACCGCCACGTTTGCCTTCGCGCTCGAGCTGCGCCTCCGTGTTGAATCCGATGGTGGCCAGCGCACAGGCGAACAGCAACGCGGCTGCCATCGCCGTCCACAGTGAGAACAGTCCGCAGACGGCCACGGGAATCGCCATCAGCGCGCAGGGGAGCATGCCCCGGCCCAACATCGCGCCACGCTTCACATCGGCGGGATTGGGTGCTTCCGCAACGTTCGGCCCATCCATACCGGGTACCGGCGGGAATGACATTGCGGGCGATTGCTGCGCCGCGGCCACCGTGGCCTGCGGTATGACGGACGGTGGCTGCCGCATGGCGATGCGTTGCAACGCGGGTTTGATGGTCGGGTCGACTTGCGTCGGCGCTTCCGCTGGATTCCATGCGTTCTGGGCCGGCAGCATTTGTGTTGACGGCATGGATTGCGGCATTACCTGCGTGCCTGTCGGCATCGCCCGCGTGCTGCCCACGTTGGGAAGTGCGTCGGAAAGCACGCTGGTCTCGGCATCGTCAACAGGTGCGATCACCTGCGTTGCGCTCGCGTCGGATTGGCTGGTCACTTGTTTCCCGATTACTTGAGTTGCGCTCACATCGGGCTGCCCGATCGCCTGCGTTGCTTCGCTGAGCCTTGGCATCGTGCGCGTGCCGATGGCGTTTTCGCCGGTTATGTCGTCCTGCGATTGCCACAACGTGCGCGGATTGTCGGGCGATTCAACAAAAGGGGGCATCGCCTCCGTATCGCCATCCGCTGCGCCACCATTGTCGGCCGCAACCCACGCCTGCGGATTCAACGCATCCACGGCGATCGCCTGCAGCAAATCGTCCGGCGTGCACCGCTTCGTCCGATCCGGATTGAGCGCCGAACGGAACGCGGCCATCGTGCCCGCGGGAAGTCCCGCAAGATTGGCGCTGCCGGCCGCGGCGCGTTCCAACACGGTCATCATCGGCTTCGTGCCGAACACCGGCTCACCCGTAGCGGCGAACGCCAATACGCTCGCCACCGACCACCAATCGGTCATTTCATCCGATTCCGCGCCATCAATGATTTCCGGCGCGATGAACCCCGGCGTGCCCATCACCAGACCGGTACGCGTCACATGGCTTTCGCCTTCGCCCATAGCGATGCCGAAATCCACCAATACCGGGCCGGTGCTCGACACCATCACATTCGTCGGCTTGATATCGCGGTGCACGATGCCGGCCGCATGCACGGCACGCACCGCCTCAATCAGCTTGCGTGCCAGCCGTTCCAAATCGTCGCCCACATATCGGCCATTGACGCGCACATCCTCACGCAGATTCTTGCCTTCGATCAACTCGGTCACAATAAAAGCCAACGCGTCGTCAAGTTCCATATCCACAATGCCGCACACGCCCGGATGCCGCACCTTCTGCAACGCCATCGCCTCCCTGCGCAGGCGCTCGCGTGCGGTCAACTCGTCGCGCTGCTGCTGCGGGGAATCGTCGTCGGAGAGGGAATCACGCAAAATCTTCATCGCATATTGATGGCCGCCATCGTCCCGCACACGCCATACCGAGCCCATGGCACCCGAACCAAGCCGGGAAATCAACGTGTAGCCGCCAACCAGGCTGCCTGCTTCCAGATTCAATGCGCTTAAGTCGCTCATACTTTCATCGTACTTGGCGTGCAGATTATGCACGCGAATTGACAGGCTGGGGAAAACGCCATGTGCCGCACGTTGAAGTCTGATGAAATCGAATCATCGACATGAAGAAGTGTCTTCACTTGCCGCACGCATCTGCAGCCACTTCACCGAAACCATGAGATGCGGGGCAGTGTTGAATGGTTTCGCGGTTCCGATAAAGGCATCGGAGCCTACGTGTCGTTTGGTTATGAGAATCAAGGAGGAGGCAGACCATGCTGCAAATCAACATGGCTGACGTTATGAACGTCATCGGCTCATTGACGCCGTACCTTATTGCGATTGGCGTGCTGTTCGCGCTCGCGCTGATTATCACTTTTGCCGTCAACAAGAAGACGGTCAAGGAAGTGGCGACCCGTAAGATCGTCCATTCCGAATCCTGGCTGGTGGCGCTTGTCGGCATCGTCGTGGCCGTGTCCATGATGCTGACCGGCCCGCTTTCCACGCTGCTCAACAACGCGACCACCACCAAGTACATGCTGTCCGACACCACCGTTTCCAAAGCCAACGAGCTGGCCAAGGAAGTGCAGTCGGAAGCCATCACCATGCTGAAGAACGACGATTCCAACCTGCCGCTGTCCAACAAGAAGGTCAACGTGTTCGGTTGGGGCTCCACCAACCCGGTTTACGGCGGCACCGGCTCCGGCTCCATGTCCGACCAGTACGAGACCGTTTCCATGCTTGACGGCATGAAGCAGGCCGGCATCGAAACCAATTCCGAGCTGACCAAGCTGTACACCGACTACCGCAAGGACCGCCCGATGGTGGCTATGTGGTCGCAGGATTGGACCCTGCCTGAGGTTCCGGCCAAGCAGTATTCCGACAAGCTGATCTCCGACGCCAAGGACTTCTCCGACGAAGCCGTCATCACCATCACCCGCGTCGGCGGCGAAGGCGCTGACCTGCCGACGAACATGAAGGCGAAGGGCATCACCTACAACAACAATTCCAAGGACTACGAAGATTTCAAGGATGGCGAGCACTTCCTGCAGCTGTCCCAGACCGAGCGCGACATGATCGACCTGGTCACCAAGAACTTCAAGAAGGTGACGCTCGTCTACAACGGCGCCAACGCGTTCCAGTTCGACTTCCTGTCCCAGTATCCGCAGATCAAGTCCGTGCTGTGGTGCCCGCCGGCCGGCCAGACCGGCTTCTCCGCACTGGGTGAGGTGCTCGCCGGCGATGTGAATCCGTCCGGCAAGACCTCCGACACGTTCGTGAAGGACCTGACCAAGACCGCTGTGTTCAACAACACCGATGGCACTGCCGCCGGCAACGCTTCGTCCGTCGGCACGAACGGCAAGTTCACTTACGACAATGCGGATGATCTCGCTGCTTCCTACATGGGCTTCAGTGGCGACAAGGTCACGGTGACCCCGACGTTCGTCAACTACGTCGAAGGCATCTACGTTGGCTACAAGTTCTATGAGACCGCCGCTGACGAAGGTCTGATCAACTACGACGACACCGTCATGTTCCCGTTCGGCTACGGCCTGTCCTACACGACGTTCAAGCAGGAGATGGGCAAGGTCTCCTACAAGAACGGCAAGATCTCGTTCGATGTGACCGTCACCAACACCGGCGATAAGGCCGGCAAGGACGTGGTCGAGGTCTACTACAACCCGCCGTACACCGATGGCGGCATCGAGAAGGCCTCCAAGAACCTGGTTGCGTTCGAAAAGACCAAGAAGCTCGAGCCGGGCGCTTCCCAGACCGTGAAGATCGAGTTCGACGATGACGACATGGCCTCCTACGACCAGAAGGACGCTAAGGCGTACGTGCTGGAGCAGGGCGATTACGACATCTCCATCCAGTCCGATTCGCACCACGTGATCGACCATCAGAAGGTCACCGTGAAGGACACCGTCACCTACAATTCCGACTCAAACACCCATAACGGCGATGCCGTGGCCGCCACCAACGAGTTCGATTACGCCGCCGGCGACGTGACGTACCTGTCTCGCGCGGGCCACTTCGCGAACTATGCCAAGGCCACCGCCGCTCCGACCAACTTCTCGATGAGCGACGAAGCCAAGGCCGAATTCACCAACAACAGCAACTACGATCCGAAGAAGTATGACAACGATTCGGACGAGATGCCGACCACCGGTGCCAAGAATGGCCTGAAGCTGTACCAGATGTATGGCAAGGATTATGACGACGCCGATTGGGACAAGCTGCTCGACCAGCTCACCTTCGACGATATGGACAACCTGATCGCCAATGGTGGTTACGGCACTCCGGCTGTGAAGTCCGTCGGCAAGATCCAGCTGACCGACGCCGACGGCCCGGCCTCGCTGAACAACAACTTCACCGGTGTTGGCTCCATCGGCTTCCCGGCCTCCACCGCGTTCGCCTGCACCTGGAACCGTGATCTCGCCAAGCAGTTCGGTGAGATGATCGGCGACATGGCTCACGACATGCACGTGGCTGGTTGGTACGCTCCGGCCATGAACATCCACCGTTCGGCATTCTCCGGTCGTACCTTCGAGTACTTCTCCGAGGACTCCCTGCTCTCCGGTGCGATGGCCTCCAACGAAATCGCCGGCGCCAAGTCCAAGGGCGTGTACTCCTTCATGAAGCACTTCGCACTCAACGACCAGGAGACCAACCGCACCAACATGGTGTGCACGTGGGCCAACGAGCAGTCCATCCGTGAAACCTATCTGAAGCCGTTCGAGATGAGCGTGAAGGAAGGCGGCGCCCAGGCCGTGATGACATCGGCTACACCTACGCCGGCGCTTCCAGCAACCTGCTGCAGACCGTGCTGCGTGACGAGTGGGGCTTCAAGGGCTTCGTCCTGACCGATTACTTCGGCGGCTACGGCTACCAGAACGCCGATCAGGAAGTGCGTGCGGGCAACGACTCGATGCTCGCCACCACGAAGATCACCAACCACATCACCGATAAGTCCGCCACTTCCGTGAAGGCGATGCGTCAGGCCGCGCACAACATTCTGTACACCGCCGCCAACAGCTGGCAGTACGCGAATGGCGAGCCGAAGGTCGCCACCCCGATCTGGAAGACCGCCATGTACGTGGCTTGGGGCGTGACCGCGGTGCTCGTGATCGGCCTGGAGATTGTGGCCATCAAGCGCTACCTGAGCCGCAAGAAGGCCGTCGCCACGATTGAGCCGGCTGCAGAGCCCGCTCAGGCCGAGTGATTGGCTGATAACTGAAAACCAATAATTGAATACCAAGCCGGGAGTCTCCGTGGAACATGGAGCCTCCCGGTTTTTGTATCTCATTGCCTTCGTTCGGATCCGTGTGCTGCTTTTTCTTGGCGCTGTATTTCCTGATATTGCATTGGTGCGGTTGTCAGGCTATGGATCCCATATCGCGTTCATAGCGCAGATGGCTGCATTGTTCGCGTCTTCGCTTCATCCGCATTTGGCTTTGCGATTCCGACACGCCGTGTGTTGTTGTTTTCGCGTTCACCTGGCCGTGGTTTTAGCGTCCTATGATGGTGTCATCGACGGTTTCGGGTCGCGTTTGGCTCGTTTTCGACACGCCGATAGAACGTTGGATTTCCAACGGTTTCACGCTTCGTCATGCCCGTCGGGTTGCGCGTTTGCGGGTTCTCGTGTAAGTTTATCTCTTGCTGCTCAGCACGGCGGCCTGGCTCTTTGAGTTTGGGGCGGTCTGCTGGTGCGGTGGTGGTTTGAGAACTCAAGAGCGTATTTGTACTACTTCTTTATAGTCAATGA